>Ga0315336_1000040_pt1 | contig 770058 bp, 778 predicted proteins | sample ASW5metaG_FD_204512 | JGI IMG/M metagenome (GOLD analysis project Ga0315336, IMG submission 204512) | Ammonia-oxidizing marine archaeal communities from Monterey Bay, California, United States - ASW #5 | ecosystem: Environmental > Aquatic > Marine > Intertidal zone | place: USA: California...
CGCATGGCTTGGGCTCTCCGAGCTTCATTCAACCGCGTTCGTCGCAAAACACAGTTGAATCCAAGCCATGCAACCCGTCCACCCATTCCTTAACCGGACAGCAGTGGGCTTGACCCGGGCATCCAGGGCGACGTGCCGTGCTTTTCGGTGAAAGAGTCTTGCGAAGAGGACGCCGCTTCGCGGCTTCTGGATTGCCGGATCAAGTCCGACAATGACATACGGGTTTGCGCGAAAGACGTGGATGGCCCGCCACCTTGATTACAAAGGAGGGCCGGGCCATGACGTTTTGTCGGAGACCGAATAAGGGTCAACTACACCCGCTGGTCCCACCGCATGTATCGCACTTCAAACACGTCCCGTTCCGCACCATCGTGAAGTTGCCGCATTCGCCGCAGGCTTCGCCTTCGTAGCCCTTCATGCGGGCTTCGACGACGCGGGACATGCCGGCGCCTCCGGACGATCCGCCGCCTGACGACACCGCACCGACCGCAACGGCGCCCACAGCTTCGGCGGAGCCGGATCGCATCAGCGCGCCGGCCGCCATGACTTCCGCCTTCACCGTCTGCTCGCGGACCGCGGGGGCGGCGACCGCTTCCGCGGTATCGGCGCGGGCTTCCGCCGCCGCGCCGCCGCGCACGAGATAGAGGTTTCCCATCTGCGCCATGCGCGTGTAGCCGGGGCTGACGACGGCGGAGGCGGGGAGCGCCGGCGCCTTGCCTTCGTCGGCGCCGTCGCCCATCGCGTCGAAGGCGAGTTCCTTCGGATCGACATGGCCGAGATCGGAACGGTCGAGATAGGAGACGGCGAGCTCGCGGAACACATAGTCGAGGATCGAGGTCGCGTTCTTGATCCGGTCGTTGCCCTGCACGAGGCCCGCGGGCTCGAAGCGGGTGAAGGTGAAGGCCTCGACATATTCCTCAAGCGGCACGCCATATTGCAGGCCGAGCGAGACCGCGATGGCGAAATTGTTCATGAGGCTGCGAAAGGCGGCGCCTTCCTTGTGCATGTCGATGAAGATTTCGCCGATCTTGCCGTCGTCATATTCGCCGGTGCGCAGGTAAACCTTGTGGCCGCCGACCAGCGCCTTCTGGGTGTAGCCCTTGCGCCGGTCGGGCAGGCGGTCGCGCGTCTGCTCGGAGGCGACGACGCGCTCGGCAAGCTGCATGGCCGAGCGTTCGGCAACGATGCGGGCGCGCTCGGCCTGAGGCTGCGCGATAAGCGTCTCGACCGCGCTTTCCTCCTCGTCATCCTCGATGTCGTCGTCGAGAAGCTGCGAATTGAGCGGCTGCGAGAGTTTCGAGCCGTCGCGGTAAAGTGCATTCGCCTTCAGGCCGAGTTTCCAGGAGAGCATGTAGCTTTCCGTGCAGTCCTCGACGCTCGCCGAGTTCGGCATGTTGATCGTCTTCGAGATCGCGCCGGAGATGAAGGGCTGCGAGGCCGCCATCATGCGGATATGGCTTTCGACCGAGAGATAGCGCTTGCCGGTGCGGCCGCAGGGGTTCGCGCAATCGAAGACGGAGAGATGCTCGTCCTTCAGGCCCGGCGCGCCCTCAAGCGTCATGGCGCCGCAGACATGAAGGTTCGCCGCCTCGATTTCCTGCTTCGTGAAACCCAGCGCCGCGAGCATGTCGAAATCGAGATCGTCCATCGCGTCCGCATCGAGGCCGAGCACCTCGGTGCAGAAGTCCTCGCCGAGCTGCCACTTGTTGAAGACGAAGCGGATATCGAAGGCGGTCGCGAGCGCGGCCTCGACGGTGGCGATCTTCTCCGGCGTGAAGCCCCGCTCCATCAGCCGCTCGTGATTGACGCCCGGCGCATTTGCGAGTGTGCCGAGGCCGACGGCGAAGTTCACGATCTCCTCGATCTGGGTGTCGGCATAGCCGAGCGTACGGAGCGCCTGCGGCACAGCGCGGTTGATGATCTTGAAATAGCCGCCGCCCGCGAGCTTCTTGAATTTGACGAGGGCGAAATCGGGCTCGATGCCGGTCGTGTCGCAATCCATGACGAGGCCGATGGTGCCGGTCGGCGCGATCACCGTCGCCTGCGCGTTGCGGTAGCCGTAGCGCTCGCCCATCGCGACCGCGAGGTCCCAGGAGGCGCGGGCATGGTCGACGAGGTCGGCCTGCGGGCAGTTCGCCGCGTCGAGGATCTGCGGATAGACAGACAGCGCTTCATAGCCGCCGTTCAGCCCGTGCGCGGCGCGGGCGTGGTTGCGCATCACACGCAGCATGTGGTCGCGGTTTTCCTCGAAGCCGGGGAAGGGCGCAAGTTCCTTCGCCATCTGCGCCGAGGTGGCATAGGACACACCCGTCATGATGGCGCTGATCGCGCCGGTGAGAGCGCGCGCTTCGCGGCTGTCATAGCCGAGGCCGCAGGACATGAGCAGCCCGCCGATATTCGCGAAGCCGAGGCCGAGCGTGCGGAAACGGTAGCTGCGCTCGGCGATCTCGCGGCTCGGGAACTGCGCCATCAGCACCGAGATCTCGAGCACGATGGTCCAGAGCTTCACCGCATGTTCGAAGGCTTCGACGTCGAAGCGCCCATCCGCCTCGCGGAACTGGATCAGGTTGATCGAGGCGAGGTTGCAGGCCGTGTCGTCGAGGAACATGTATTCTGAGCACGGATTGCTGGCGCGGATCGGACCGGAGGCGGGGCAGGTGTGCCAGTCGTTGATGGTCGTGTGGTACTGGATGCCGGGGTCGGCGCTCGCCCAGGCGGCATGGCCGATACGGTCCCAGAGGTCGCGCGCAGGCAGCGTCTTCGTCGCCTCGCCGGTGAGCCGGCTCCTCAGCGTCCACTCCCCGTCCTGCTCGACGGCGCGCAGGAAGTCGTCGGTGACGCGCACCGTGTTGTTCGAGTTCTGGCCCGAGACGGTCAGATAGGCTTCGGAGTCCCAGTCCGTGTCGTAGGTGTCGAATTCGATGTCGGTGTAGCCCTGACGTGCGAACTGGATCACGCGCTGCACGTAGTTTTCGGGTACATGCGCCTTGCGCGCCGCCACGATCTCGCGCTTCAGGGCCGGGTTCTTCTTCGGGTCGAAACAGGCGTCGCCATCCGCCTCGCAGTTGACGCAGGCGCGCATGATTGCGGCAAGATGCTTCTTGTTGACCTTGGAGCCGGTGACGAGGGCAGCGACCTTCTGCTCTTCCTTCACCTTCCAGTCGATGAAGTCCTCGATGTCGGGATGGTCGATGTCGACGATGACCATCTTGGCCGCGCGCCGCGTCGTGCCGCCGGACTTGATCGCGCCCGCCGCGCGGTCGCCGATCTTGAGGAAGCTCATCAGGCCGGAGGACTTGCCGCCGCCGGAAAGAGACTCGTTCTCGCCGCGCAGGTCAGAGAAGTTGGAGCCGGTGCCCGAGCCGTACTTGAAGAGCCGGGCCTCGCGGACCCAGAGGTCCATGATGCCGTTCTCGTTCACGAGATCGTCGTTCACGCTCTGGATGAAGCAGGCATGGGGCTGCGGATATTCATAGGCCGTCGAGGTGCGGGCGGTCTCGCCGGTCGCCGGGTCGGTCCGCCAGTGGCCCTGCGCCGGGCCATCGATGCCATAGGCCCAGTGAAGGCCGGTGTTGAACCATTGCGGGGAGTTGGGCGCCGCGATCTGCGCCGCCAGCATGAAGCGCTGCTCGTCGTAGAAGGCGCGCGCGTCCTCTTCCGTGTCGAAATAGCCGCCCTTCCAGCCCCAATAGGTCCAGGTGCCCGCCATCCGGTCGAACACCTGCCGCGCGTCGCGTTCGGGACCGAAGCGGTCTTCCGCGCGCAGGGCTTCGAGCGCGTCCGTGTCGGGCGCGCGCCGCCAGAGGAATTCCGGCACGCCGTCTTCCGGCACCGTCTTCAGCACCGCCGCCACGCCCGCCTTGCGGAAATATTTCTGCGCCAGCACGTCGCAGGCGACCTGGCTCCAGTCGGCCGGGACCTGGATGTCCTGCAGGTTGAAGACGACGGAGCCGTCCGGATTGCGGATTTCGCTCGTGGTCGTGCGGAAGGCGAGGCCTTCGTAAGGCGACTGACCTTCGACAGTGAAACAACGCTGGATACGCATCTGGCCCCCGGATTTTCCGCATGGAATTTCTGTTCCCCGGAGGAAGAGAAGGAGCGGCCGCCGACACGGTCTTTGAAAGGCTTCAGGGCATAAGATCCCGTTGCGCCGCGCCATTCTGGAGAGAGCCACCTAAGTGACTGTTTCCATTTGGCTTTCGCCGCCGAGCGTTGTGCTCTTTTGGGTGCCCGCCTGTTGCTCCTGCCTCGTCCCCTGAGGGAGAACAAATCCTAGGGACGATGGCCGGGGCCCGTCAAGCCAAAGACGCAAGATGTAGATATGACAGGCATCCAAGACACGAGATGCGGTGGGGTGGCCGCCCGAATCGAGGCGTTAATGACCATTGTGAGTTAACAGAGCGGAAACCTCTGGCCTGCTATCAATTCAGGTACGAAACCCAGAATAGGTGGAGAGTCCCGGTGGGCGAGCAGAGCACAGCCTTCGGCAAGGAGCTGAAGTCGCTGAAAATCCTTACGGTCGAGGACAATGGCAGCATGCGTCTGCTGCTCCGGACCATGCTCAATACCTTCGGCATCTCCACGATACGCCAGGCGCGCGACGGCACCGACGGCCTCACCGAATTGCAGCTCTACGATATCGACCTGGTGATCTCCGACTGGGAGATGCAGCCGATGAATGGCCGCGATTTCATCACCAGCGTGCGCGCCATCGGCAACGAGCCCATCTGCTTCACACCGATCATCGTGCTGACGGGCCATGCCTCGCGTTCGCTCATCACCGAGGCCTTCGAGATCGGGGCGACCCATCTCCTCGTGAAGCCGGTAACGCCGGCGAGCCTTCTCCACCGTATCGAATGGGTGCTGAACGACGCCCGCCAATTCGAGGCCGCGGGGGGCATCTACCGCCAGCCCATGATTATCCAGGAGCGCGAAGGGCTGAAACGGACCAAGACCGTCGGCCAGACCACCTGGGCCCTCGAATAAGCCTCGGTCGCGGGCTGGACCGGACCTCCCCCCGATGTCATATTCTGCCCGTTTTCCGGCCCCATAAGGCCGGAATCGCGTCTACAATGAGAGACGCGTGGGTCGCGGTCGTTTTCAGCGGGAAAGTTCATGGGTCTGTTTTCTGAAATCTTCATCTGGTGGCACGGCCAGACCATGGGCACGCGTTTCCATACCTGGCGTAAGGGCCGCCTCGTCGGCGAGGACGGGCAGGGCAACCGCTACTACGAAGCGAAGAATGGCGAACAGATCGGCGGCTATGTCCGCCGCTGGGTGATCTATGACGGCCTTGCCGAGGCCTCGCGCGTGCCGCCGGACTGGCATGGCTGGCTGCATCACACCGTGGATACGCCGCCCACCGAAGAGGACTACGCGCCCCGCGAGTGGCAGCAGCCTCACATGCCCAATCTCACCGGCACCCGGCATGCCTATCGCCCGGCCGGCAGCCTGCACAAGGGTGGCGAGCGCCCGCAGGCGACAGGCGACTACAAGGCCTGGCGGCCTGAATAATCAGTCTTCCGCTCCGACAAAGAGCGTCATCCGGGGAGCCCCATGCAGAGCAATCTCGTTGAAACGCTGATCGGCACGCTGGTTGTCGTGGTGGCCGCAGTCTTTCTTTTCTACGGCTATTCCGCTTCCGGCATGCGCAGCTCGTCGGGCTATCACGTCAATGCCGCCTTCAGTTCCGTCGACGGGCTGGCGAACGGTTCGGATGTCCGCCTCTCGGGCATCAAGATCGGCACGGTGGTCGGCCAGGATCTCGATCCGGAGACCTACCAGGCGGTGGTCAAGCTCGACATTGCGAGCGATGTGAAGCTGCCGGACGACAGCAGCGCCAAGATCACGAGCGAGGGGCTGCTCGGCGGCAGCTACATCTCGGTGACGCCGGGCGGCAGCGAGGAGATGCTGGCCGATGGCGGCGAGATCATGTTCACGCAGGGCTCCGTCGACCTGATGAGCCTGATCGGACAGGCCGTCTTCTCGGCGTCGGACAGCGGTTCGGACGAGTAGTCTCCCGGAGAGTGCCGATGCGTTTTCTCATTCCCGCAGGCGCGGGCCTCGCGTTTCTCGCCGTCGCCGCTACGCCGGCGCTTGCCGACAAATATCCGGTCGCCGTCTTCAGCGGTCTCGACAAGACGACGGCGCGCGTCACGAGCTTCGATGCGAAAGTGGGCGAGGTCGCACAGTTCGGCTCGCTCGAGGTTCTCGTCCGGGCGTGCGACAAGAAACCCCCGGAAGAGCCGCCCCGGACTGCCGCCTATGTGGAAATCCGCCAGCTCGAGCGCGACGAGGAAACGGAAGGGGAAGTGAACCCGCCCGTGTCGGCGACGCCGCAAACCGCGACGCCCGCGGACGCAGGCGCGCTCGTCTTCCAGGGCTGGATGTATGCGGAGAGCCCGGGGCTCAACGCGCTGGAGCATCCCGTCTACGACATCTGGGTGACGGACTGCAAAACCTCGTCCGGGCCTGCGTCTTCCGGCAGCGAATAGAAATCTCCCTGCGCCGCCGTCGCCTTCATCAGTTCCACGCGGTAGCGGTCGCGTGAAATCTCGATCGCGCCGAACTGCTTCAGATGCGACGTCACGAATTGCGTATCGAGAAGCAGGTAGCCGCCCCGGATCAGCCGCGCGACGAGATGGACGAGGGCAACCTTGCTCGCATCGGTGACGCGGCTGAACATGCTCTCGCCGAAGAACGCCGCTCCGAACGAGACGCCGTAAAGGCCGCCCGCGAGCTTTCCCTCCTGCCAGCATTCGACGGAATGCGCGCGGCCCCGCTCATGCAGTTCGCAATAGAGGCCGACGATGCGCTCGTTGATCCAGGTGCCGTCGCGGTTCGGCGCGGCTTCCGCGCAGCCGAGCATGACCTCGCGAAACGCCGTGTCGATCCTGATTTCGAAAGGCTGCTGCCGGACGGTGCGCTTCAGGCGCCTGGGCACGTGAAAGGCGTCGAGCGGCAATATCCCGCGCGCTTCCGGATCGATCCAGTAGAGCTCCGGATCGTCGCGCGATTCCGCCATCGGAAACACGCCATAGGCATAGGCGCGAAGCAGCACTTCGGCATCGATATCGCTCATGCCCGTCTACTCGCCGTGTCCGCGGGCCCCGTCAGGACTTCTGTTTCAGGAAGTCCTCAAGCCAGTGGATATGATACTCGCCATTCATGAAGTCCGGTTCGTTCACCAGATCCTGGAAGAGCGGAATCGTGGTCTTGATCCCGTCGATGACGAACTCGTGGAGCGTACGGCGGAGCCGCATCAGGCATTCGTTGCGGTTGCGCCCGCTCACCACCAGCTTGCCGATCAGGCTGTCGTAATAGGGCGGGATGCGGTAGCCCGAATAGACCGCGCTGTCGACACGCACGCCGAGACCGCCCGGCGTGTGGAAATCCTTCACCGTTCCCGGCGAGGGCGCGAAGGTGCGCGGATCTTCCGCGTTGATGCGGCATTCGACGGCATGGCCGGAGAATTCGACATCCTCCTGCCGGAAACTCATCTCCATGCCGGCGGCGATGCGGATCTGCTCGCGCACAAGGTCGATCCCGGTCACGGCTTCCGTGATCGGATGCTCGACCTGGAGGCGGGTGTTCATCTCGATGAAGAAGAACTCGCCGTTCTCGTAGAGGAACTCGACCGTGCCGACGCCGAGATATCCGAGCTTCTTGATGGCGCGGGCGACGATGCCGCCGATCTCCGCGCGCTGCTGCGCGTTGAGCGCGGGCGAGGGGCACTCCTCCAGCACCTTCTGGTGGCGGCGCTGCAGCGAGCAGTCGCGTTCGCCGAGATGGGCGACATTGCCGTGACTGTCGGCGATCACCTGCACCTCGATGTGGCGCGGCTGGCCGAGATATTTTTCCATGTAGAGCGCGTCGTCGCCGAAGGCGGCCTTCGCTTCCGACCGCGCGGTCGAGAGCGCCGAGGAAAGCTCCTCGCGCGAGCGCGCGACCTTCATGCCGCGTCCGCCGCCGCCAGCCGCCGCCTTGACGAGCACGGGATAGCCCGTCTCCTCCGCGACCTTGTAGGCCTGGTCGTCGGTCGTGATCGCGCCGTCGGAGCCCGGCACCACGGGAATGCCGAGTTCCTTCGCGGTGATCTTCGCCTGGATCTTGTCGCCCATCAGGCGGATATGGTCGCCGCTCGGGCCGATGAAGGTGATGTCATGCGCCTTCAGAATGTCGGCGAAGCGCGCATTCTCGGACAGGAAGCCGTAGCCCGGATGGACCGCGTCCGCGCCGGTGATTTCGCAGGCGGAAATGATCGCCGGGATGTTCAGGTAACTTTCGCTTGCGGCCGGCGGGCCGATGCAGACGCTTTCATTGGCGAGGCGGACATGCATCGCGTCCGCATCCGCCGTCGAATGGACCGCGACCGTCTTGATGCCCATCTCGCGGCAGGCGCGATGGATGCGCAGCGCGATTTCGCCACGGTTTGCAATGAGGACCTTCTCGAACATGAGGCGGCCCGTTATTCGATGACGAAGAGCGGTTCGCCGAACTCGACCGGCTGGCCGTCGTCGACGAGAACCGCGGTGAGCTTGCCGGAGCGCGGCGCCGGAATGTGGTTCATCGTCTTCATCGCTTCGATGATGAGGATCGTCTGCCCCTCGCTCACATTGGTGCCGGGCTGGACGAAGGTTGGGGCGCCGGGCTCGGGCGAGAGATAGGCCGTGCCGACCATCGGCGAGGCGACGGCGCCGGGATGGGACGCGGCTTCGGCGGCGGTGGGCGCCGCGGCCGGGGCGGACGCCGCCGCGGGGGCGGGCGCCGAGGGCGCGACATGCGCGACCGTCGCCGTCACCTGCCGCGCCACGCGCAGCTTCAGATTGTCCGTCTCGATTTCGATCTCGCTCAAATCCGTCTCCGTGAGGAGGGCGGCGAGCTGCCGGATCAGTTCCTGGTCGACGCCTGCTTTGCTCATCTCGCTCTTCTTGCTTTCCTGTTTACTCGCGGACTTGCCGTTGCTGTTGCCATTGCCGCTGGGCGGCGGGGTTTTCGATGCCAAGGCCGATGTCCTTACAGTTTGCTTTTCACGGCTTCGAGCGCCAGCTCGTAGCCAATGGTGCCGAGGCCGCAGATGACGCCCGTCGCGACCGACGACACGGTCGAATGATGACGGAAGCTCTCGCGCTTATAGACATTCGAGATGTGCACCTCGATCACCGGAATGTCGAGCGTCGCCAGCGCGTCGTGGATCGCGATCGAGGTATGCGAATAGGCGGCCGCGTTCAGGATCACGGCGGCGGCTTTCTCCCGCGCCTCCTGTATCCAGTCGACAAGGTCGCCTTCGTGGTTCGACTGGCGGCAGACGACACCGAGACCAAGCGACTTCGCCTTCGCCTTCACCTGCTTTTCGATGTCGGCAAGCGTCGTCGAGCCATAGATTTCCGGTTCCCGCTGGCCGAGCAGGTTCAGGTTCGGCCCGTTGAGCACATAGACCGGTTTCGCCGGTGCTTTCGGGGCCGCTTTGGAACTGGATCTGGCCATCGGGTGGAAGGCTTCCTTGCGCGTCGTCTTGCCCGGGGCGCGGTGGCCTGCGGGCGGGTTATGGAGGGGAACGTATCTTGTGGCAAAAGGGCGAAAATGTGATGCCCCGAAGCCCGCTTTGCCCCTCGAATCGAGGCCTTCTTTATACGGGACTAGCCGGGCCAGTAAAAGCCTTGGAAGCCCAAGGGTTTGGAGCTTCCTTAACGGCACCCGCGGCGCCTTGAAGTTGAGGGCCCGCTCACCCATTATCCGGCCAGTGGAGAGGCGTTAAGGACGACATGAAGCTCACGGTGAACGGCGAATTGCGCGACGTCGAAGGCCCGATCACGGTCCTCGGCCTTGTCGAGAGCTTCGGGCTGAAACCGCAGAAGATCGCGGTGGAGCGAAACCTCGAAATCGTCCCGCGCTCGGCCTATGGGGAGGTCGCGCTTGCGGAAGGCGACCGCATCGAGATCGTGAATTTTGTCGGCGGCGGCTGAGGCCGCCCGGAATGGAGTAACGGAAGTGACGGAAGCGGCAGCGCGCATCGAGACCCCGGCCCCGGACGGCGAGGACAGCTTCGTCGTGGCGGGCCGCAAGTTGAAGTCGCGCCTTATCGTCGGCACCGGCAAATACAAGGACCTCGCCGAGAACGCCGCCGCTGTCGAAGCCGCAGGCGCGGAGATCGTCACCGTCGCGGTGCGCCGTGTGAACGTCACCAATCCGGACGAGCCGATGCTCGTCGACTACATTGACCCGAAGAAAGTGATCTATCTGCCGAACACGGCCGGCTGCTACACGGCGGAAGACGCGGTGCGCACGCTCCGCCTCGCGCGCGAAGCGGGCGGCTGGAACCTCGTGAAGCTCGAAGTGCTGGGCGACCAGAAGACGCTCTATCCCGACATGATCGAAACGCTGCGCGCGGCGGAAGCGCTGCTGAAGGACGGCTTCGAGGTCATGGTCTATTGCACCGACGACCCGATCATGGCGAAGAAGCTGGAGGACATGGGCTGCTGCGCGATCATGCCGCTCGCAGCCCCCATCGGCTCGGGCCTCGGTATCCAGAACCCGATCAACATCCGGCTCATCGTCGAACAGTCGAAAGTGCCCGTGCTGGTCGATGCGGGCGTCGGCACGGCGTCCGACGCCGCCATCGCGATGGAATTGGGCGTCGACGGCGTGCTCATGAACACGGCGATCGCGGAAGCGAAAGACCCGATCAGAATGGCCCGCGCGATGAAGCTTGCGGTCGAAGCCGGGCGCCTCGCCTATCTCGCGGGACGGATGCCGAAGAAGAAATACGCCGATCCCTCCTCGCCGATGGGCGGACTGATCTGAGCCTCAGCGGAACAGCACGACCGGTATCCGGCAGGAGCGGATCATCTCGGTTGTCGTCGAGCCGATGATGAGGTTGCGGATGTGCGAGTGGCCATAGGCGCCCATCGCCAGCAGGTCGATCCCCTCCGCTTCCACCAGTTCCGAGATTGCGGCTTCCGGCGCCTGCGCGGTGATGTCGGCCCTGGCGTCATAGCCTGCCGCATTGAGCTGGACACAGGCCTCGTCGAGCTTGCCGCGAAGCTCCGGCGTGCTCCTGCCCGCCATCAGCAGCCGGCATTCGAGGCCCGCGAACAGCTTGCTCGCGGCGATATGCTGGACCGCCTTGATGCTGCTCGCGCCGCCATCGAAGGCGATCAGGAAACGCTTCGGTGCCCGAAACGCGCGGGCGGCGACGAAGACCGGCTTGTGGCTCGCGCGCACGATCCGCTCGATGTTCGAGCCGAGATGACGCCCGGTGAAGTCCGCCGCCTCGCCCCGCTTGCCGATCACGATCATCTCCGCATCGGCTTCGCTTTCCGCCGCCAATTCCAGAATGTCGCCAATGAGGAGCCGCGCCGTGACATTGGTGACGCCCGCCGCGGCGATCACGGCCCTGGCGTCCTCGAGAATGGCGCGGCCGCGCTGCTGCTGCAGCTTCGCGCGCTGTTCGTCGAGCTGTGTCAGTTCTTCGAGCAGCGCACTGCGCGCGCCGAGCGCGAGGCTGCCGCTGAGGTCGGAGGCTTCCGCGCTGTCGCGCCGGCCGAGCACGTGCAGCAGTTCGATGGTCGCGCCCGTCCGCGCCGCGACCCAGGCGGCATTCTCGCAAACGCTGTGCGAATAGATGGAGCCGTCCACCAGTGCGACGATTTTTCCCGTCATCTTTTCCTCCTCAATGCCCCATCAGCTTTTCGAGCGCGCCGGGCTCGTCATGGATCGCCAGCCGGTCGACGATGGTCTCGCTCGCCTTGTTGAGCCCGACGATCTCGACCGTGGCCCCGTCGCGCCGGAATTTCAGCACCGCCATGTCGAGCGCCGCGACGCTTGAAATATCCCAGATATGCGCGCGGCTGACGTCGATGACGACGCGCTCCAGCGCTTCCCTGAAGTCGAACGCGGCAAGAAAATCATCCGCCGAAGCGAAGAATATCTGTCCCTCGATCACATAGACCCGTTCGCGCCCGTCTTCCGAAAGCGTGGAGGTGACGCGGAAAATCTGCGCGATCTTCCAGGCGAAGAAAAGGCCGGAAAGGAGAACGCCGGTCAGCACGCCGAGCGCGAGATTATGCGTGAACACGACCACGACAACGGTTGCCAGCATGACGGCGGAGGAGCTGCGTGGATGATGGCGCAGGTTGCGGATCGACGACCAGCTGAATGTGCCGATCGACACCATGATCATGATCGCGACGAGGGCCGCCATCGGGATCTGCTTCACCCAGTCGCCGAGCACGACGATCATGAAGAGCAGGAAGATGCCGGCGCAGAAGGTCGAGAGCCTCCCGCGCCCGCCGGACTTCACGTTGATCATCGACTGGCCGATCATGGCGCAGCCCGCCATGCCACCGATGAAACCGGTAGCCGTGTTGGCGATGCCCTGGCCGATGCATTCCTGGTTCTTGTCGCTCGGCGTATCGGTGAGGTCGTCCACGATGGAGGCCGTCATCAGCGACTCAAGCAGGCCGACCGCCGCGACGGCCGCCGAATAGGGCAGGATGATCGTCAGCGTTTCGAGATTGAACGGAATTTGCGGGATCAGAAACACGGGCAGCGTGGAAGGCAGTTCGCCCATGTCGCCGACGGTGCGGATGTCGAAGCCGAAATAGATCGCCACCGCCGTCAGCACGACGATGCAGATGAGCGGCGAGGGGATCGCCTTGGTCAGCATCGGAAAGAGATAGATGATGGCGAGGCCCGCCGCGACCATGACATAAGTGAGCGAGGGCACGCCGATCAGTTCCGGCAGCTGCGCCATGAAGATGAGGATCGCCAGCGCATTCACGAAACCCGTCATCACGGAGCGTGAGACGAAGCGCATCACGTAGCCGAGCTTCAGCAGGCCCGCGCCAACCTGCATCAGCCCCGCAAGCACCGTGGCCGCGAGGAGATATTCGAGGCCGTGATCCCTGACGAGCGTCACCATGAGGACGGCGGTCGCCGCCGTGGCGGCGGAGATCATGCCGGGCCGCCCGCCCGTGATCGCGACGATGACGGCGATGGAGAAGGAGGCGTAAAGTCCGATCTTCGGATCGACGCCCGCGATGATCGAAAAGGCGATGGCTTCGGGAATGAGGGCGAGGGCAACGACGAGACCGGCGAGGACATCGCCGCGAATATTGCCGAGCCATTGCTGGCGGTACGCAGTAACTGAAAACATCGAAATCCGGGGGAAAGAGCGACAAAAAACCAGCGGCGCGAAACCGGCGGGTTTCGCGGCGAAAGGTATAGAGGTGTCGGGTTGTCCGGCGGATTGGCGGCCGGAAGAGCCACCCGGATTTACACCGGGTCCTGCATGGATGCGCGTTGATAGCGTGGAGAATGTTGCGGCGCAACATGTAATTCCGGAACGGAAACCGCACGGGAACGTTGGTTTCCCGTGGAAAGCCTCACGTTTCAGCACTTTGGCAGAAAGAACAGCGCATGACGGGATCGATGTTGTTCGACTCATGGAGCGGCATCGCGCGCGTTCTCATCGTCGGCACCGCCGCTTATGCCGCCTTGATTGTCTTCCTGCGCATCTCCGGCAAGCGCACGCTCAGCAAGATGAATGCCTTCGATCTCGTGGTCACCGTTGCGCTGGGCTCGACGCTTGCCACCGTGTTGCTCAGCCGCTCGGTGCCGCTGGCGGAAGGCGTGCTCGCGCTCGCACTGCTCATCTGCCTTCAATATGTGCTCACATGGGGCGCCGTCCGCTCGCGCCGCGTGCGCGGCCTCATCAAGAGCGAGCCGACGCTTCTCGTGCGGAACGGCGCCTGTCTTGAGGGCGCAATGCGGAAAGAGCGCGTGACACGCGAGGAGATCGACGCCGCCTTGAGGGAAAACGGGATCGCGGAGCTTGCCCGGGCCTCCGCCGTCGTGCTCGAAACGGACGGATCGCTGAGCGTGGTGGAAAGCGGGGGCGGGAGCGCATGATCTCCAAATGGCGCTGGCTGCTGCTGCGGCTCGCAAGGCAGATATGGTTTCGTGCCTCGCTCTTCGCGCTGCTCGGCGTCGTGACCGCGCTTCTGTCCGCGGGAGCGCAATGGGTCATCCCCGCCGAAATCTCAGGCAAGATCGGCTCGGAAGCCGTCGGCCCGATCCTCAATATCCTTGCTTCCAGCATGCTGGCGGTCACGACCTTCTCGCTGACCGTCATGGTCACGGCCTACAGCGCCGCCTCGGCCCATGTCACGCCGCGCGCCGCGAAACTGCTCCGCGAGGATCCGACCACGCAGAACGTGCTTGCGGTCTTCGTCGGCGCCTTCCTCTACAGCCTCGTCGGCATCATCGCGCTCAACACGGATATCTACGGCGCCTCGGGCCGCGCCATGCTGTTCGCGGTGACGCTCGTCGTCATCCTCATCATGGTGATCGCGCTGCTGCGCTGGATCAATCATCTCGCGCGTCTCGGCATGGTCGACGAGACGTCGCGGAACGTGGAGAGCGCAGCGCGCGCGGCCTTCGAGGAGCGGACCAACACGCCGTTCATGGGCGGCCGCCCGCTGCGAAACGGCAAGGACGATGTCCCGGCTTCCGCCATCCCCGTTTATGCCGGTCTCCCGGGCTATGTGCAGCATGTCGACATGTCGGCGCTGTGCGAGGCCGGCCGCAATGCCGGGGAAGGGGACGAAGTGGCGGTCTATCTCGCGGCGCTGCCCGGCGCCTATGTCCATGCGCGCCGGCCCTTGCTCTGGATCGCCGGGCTGGCGGAGAGCGAAGCCGCTTCGGAAACCCTCGCGCCGTTCCGCAATGCCTGTGTCGTCGGCGACCAGCGCAACTTCGACGGCGACCCGCGCTTCGGCCTTGTGGTGCTGACGGAAATCGCCTCGCGCGCGCTGTCGCCTGGCGTCAACGATCCCGGCACCGCCATCGACATCGTCGGGCGTCAGTTCCGTCTCCTCGCCGCCTGGGCGGAACAGGGGGAGCGGGAAGGAGACGGCGACCCCGCCTGCCCGAACGTCCATGTGCCGCCCTTGTCCGTGGACGACATGTTCGACGATGCCTTTGCCCCCATCGCCCGCGACGGTGCGGCTCTCCTCGAAGTGCAGCTTCGCCTGCTGAAGGCATTGCGGGCGCTCGCCGGACTCGGCGGCCCCGGCTTCCGTAAAGCCGCGCTGCGCCACGCGCAGGCAGCGCTGAAGCGGAGCGAGGAGAAACTGCTGCTGGAAGAAGAGAAGGCGCGCCTGCGCGACATCGTGCGGGAGATGGAACGGATCGGAGAGGCGGTGGAGCTTTAGCGGCCTACCGCGCGTCGAGTTCGGCGCGGATTTGGTCGTGGCGTGTCTTGTCGAGCGGGTAGCGCCACAGCGCGAACATGGCGAGCGCGAAGAAGGCGGAGGGCAGGAAGGCGAAGGTGTAGAGCAGGCCGCTGATCGCGCCCGCGCTGTTCGTTTCCGCCGACGGATCGAAGCCGATCCAGCCGAGAACGAGATAGGAGACCGATACGGAAAGCGCGCCGCCGACCTTGTTGGTGCTGGTGAGGAGCGCGAAGAAAAGCCCGGCGCGCTTCTGCCCCGTGATCAGCTCATCCATGTCCGCGACATCGGCGATCAGCGCCCGCAGGATCATCGGCGCGGCGCCGAAGGCGCAGCCATAGGCCAGTGTGACGATGAAGAGGCCGGTGAGGTTTGCCGGACCCGCCACGAGGATGAATCCGAGCAGCATCACCGACGCGTAGAGCAGCGCCATGGCAAGCGTGGTGTGCTTGCCGTAGCGGTAGGAAAGCCGCATCCAGAGCGGCACGATGGCGAGCCCCGCCATGAAATAGACGAGCAGGATCAGGCTCGCATGGCTGGGCACCTCGAACACCCAGACCGCGAGAAAGATGTAGGTCGAGCCCGTGACGCCGGTCGCGAGCGCGCAGGAGAAATCCGCGACGAGGCAGCGGCGCAGCGCGGCATTCGTGGAGATCGCCCGGAAGACGGCCCTCATGTCCATCGTCGTGCCCCTGGCCGCCGGAACGTCGTCCGGCACGCGCGTGACGATGAGCCAGGTGGTGACGGGGAGCAGGATCAGCAGATACCAGCCCATGCTGCCGATCTTGCTGTAGGCGTCGCCGCTGCCCGTGCTCTCCATGAGCGCCGGGAGCGCCAGCACGATGGTCATGCCGCCGATGCCGACGAGTTCGCGCCAGCCATAAAGGCGCGAGCGCTCGTGATAGGAATGCGCGAGTTCGGCGCCCCAGGACTGGTGCGCGATGGCGATGACGGTATAGGCGGCATAAAGGACGATCAGCCAGCCGAGCAGATAGCCCGCGCCGTGCTGGCCGGGACCGGGCAGGTAGAGAAACCAGGTCGCCAGCATGAGAACCGGCGCGGCCCCCACGATCCAGTGACGGTAGCGGCCCCAGCGCGTTGAAAAGCGGTCGACGACCATCCCCATGACCGGATCGGTAACGACATCCCATAGCCGGGCGAGGGTGAAGACGAGGCCGACCGTCGCGAGGCCGAGGCCCGCCTCCTGCGCATAGAAGGGCGGCAGATAGACCGTGATCGGCAGGCCGAGGGCCGCCGCCGGCAGGTTGAGCGACGAATAGGAAACGACCGTTCCGAGGGGAAGGCGCTTCTCTTCCGGAGCCGGCGTTTGTACGGCCGGCGACTCCTCATTCTGCTGCGATGTCACCGGCTCCCTCCGCCCGGGGTCTCGATGCCCCGTAGCTGCAGGGCAGCGCATCGCGGCCCCTCCATGCCCGATATAGACAGGATTATAGGATAATCAAAGAGAAGAAGCTCGGAAGAACCGAGATAAACGTAGAATGGCCGAGAAGAAGACGAAAAATCATACTATAATTGCGCCATGGAACAGAAAGTCATCCCTCTTCCCGGGCAGGCCGGCACGGTGGTCGAAACCACGATCCAGGCGATGCGCGACGCCATTCTGGACGGCACGTTTCTGCCCGGTCAGCGCCTTGTCGTCGCCGACCTTCAGCAGCGATACGGCATCAGCGCCGGGCCGGTGCGCGAGGCGATCAGGCGGCTGACGGGCGAGGGGCTCGTCGATGTACTGCCGCATCGCGGCGCCGTCGTCCGCCGGTTTTCCGAACGCGACGTGCGCGAATATTTCGAGGTGCGCGAGGGGCTCGACGGCGTCGCCGCGCGCCTTGCCGCCGGAAACATTCATCGCGGCGACTACAGGGACCGCCTTGCGGCGCTCATCGAGGAATTCCGGATTGCAGCGGGTGCCGGTGGCCCGGAGCTTCTGGCCATCCGCGGCGCGCTTCGCGACCTCATCTTCGAAATCGCGGGCAACATGCGTCTCGCCGAAATCGCGAGCCGCCTTGTCTATCCGGCGTTGAGCGAGCGCCTGCACAAGCTCCTGCCGAAGCGTACGGCTTCATCCTTCTCCGAATACGAGAAAGTGGTGAAGGCCATCATGGAAGGAGACGGGCTGGAGGCGGAGCGGCTCATGCGATTGCATCTGCGCCACTCGGCAAGCGCCATCCGCGATACGATGGAAGCGGACCCCGACTTCCATAGAGCTCTGTTTGGCGGCTGAGGCCCGGAGGGACTAGGCCACCTCACCGCCCGGGCTCACCAGCACCTTCCCGTTTCTCCCGCCCGTCTGCACACGGATCAGCGCCTCGCGGATGTCCTCGATCGCATAGACGCTGTCGACCGGCGCGTGGATGATGCCTTTCAGCATCTGGTCGCCGAGGTCGGCATAGATCGCGCGGATTTCCTCCGCGCTGCGGCGCGCCATGAAGCGGCCGAGCATGAAGCCGGTGAAATTGAGGCCCCGGAAGACGACATCGGCGACCGAGACGGACGGCGCTTCGCCCGTCATCGAGCCATAGGTGCAGACGGTGCCTTCGTCCGTCACGCAGGCCGCGATCCGCGCCGTCGCCGCGCCCGAGACGGCGTCGAGCCCGAGCGGGATCGTCGCGCCCCGCGTCGCCACCGCGACCCGCTCCGCGAGGTCCGGCCCGTCGGTGAGGCAGATATCGGCGCCGAGCGCCATGAGTTCGGGAAAGACATCCTCGCGCCGCGTCACGTTCACGGTGCGCAGGCCCCGCGCTTTCGCGAGGATCACGACGAGGCGGCCGACGGCGGAGTTGGCGACGTTCTGGATCACCCAGTCGCCCGGCTTGAGCTCCACAAGGTCCGACAGCATCAGTTGCGCGGTCGGCGGGTTGATTCGCAGCATCGCCGCCTGTCTGAGGTCGAGCCCGGACGGGATCGGCACCGCATCCTCCGCCTTCACGCGCCGTTGCGAGGCCCAGTTCTCGCGCGCGAGATTGATGACGAGGTCGCCCGCCTTCACATGGGTGACGCCGTCGCCGACGGCGCGGACGCGGCCGACGCATTCCGCGCCCGGCGTCGCGGGCAGCGGCGGCTTGATGCGATAGGTGCCGCGGCAGAAGCCGATATCGGCCGGGTTGATCGGAAAGGCGATGACGTCGAACACGACCTCGCCCGCGCCCGGCGCGCCGATATCCGGCGCCTCGACGCAGCGTGCGACGTCTTCCGGCACGCCGTAAGCGTCGAGTTCGATGCGTTTCATGATGCCCCCGCGCCTCGTTTCTGCGTTTGCCGCAGTATGGCCGCAAGGCACCGCCCGCGCCACCGCCGACGCTATCTGGCGGGTGTCAGACGGCGCCGAACTTCACCAGCTTGCGGCTCTCCGGGTCCCACAGGGCAAGCGGCGCGCTTTTCAGGCTTTCCCACATCGTCAGCCGGTTGATCGACTTCAACTCCGGCATCGCGTCGAGGCATTCCTGCAGGCGGTAGTTCGGAATGTGGCTGCACAGATGGTGGATGTGATGCAGGCCGATATTGCCGGTGAACCAGCGCAGCACGCGCGGCAGCGCATAATAGGAACTGCCGTAGAACGCCGCCGTCTGCCGGTCCCACGCCTCGGTCTCTTCCCACCGCGTATTCTCGAACTGGTGCTGCACGTAGAAGAGCCATACGCCCATCGCCGCCGCCGCGACAAGCACGGGCACGACCGTCACCGCGAAATGAACCCAGCCAAGCACGAGAAACAGCGCGCCGTAGAAAAGCACCATGGCCGCATTGTGCAGCATCACGCTCGACCACATTTCCCAGGCCGGTTTCCGGAGCGTCAGCGGCAGCCGTTGCAGCACCAGGAAGTGAATCGGCCCGCCGATCGCGAGCAGGAAGACCGGGTGACGATAGAGCCGGTACGCGAGGCGGGACAAGCGCGGCAACGCCGCATATTCAGCGGTGGTCAGCGTCGTGATGTCGCCGAAGCCGCGCCGGTCGAGGTTGGACGACGAGGCGTGGTGCAGCGCGTGCAGCCGCCGCCAATAGGCGTAAGGCGTGATCGTCAGGATGCTGATGATCCGCCCGGTGATGTTGTTGGCCCGCTTCGATGCGAAGAAGGAGCCGTGCCCGCAATCGTGCTGGATGACGAAAAAGCGCAGCGCCAGCCCCGCCAGCGGGATGGCCAGCAGCAGCGTCAGCCAGTAGCTGACATCAAGGCTGACATACATCGCCGCCGCGACCGCCGCGAAGGGAAGGGCGGTGGTCGCGATCTGACGCCCCGCGCGAAAGAGGCTCGGTCTGCGGTAAAGCGCGCAGTGGGCCGCGAATTTCTGGATTGTCATATGCAAGGATACCGTGCCCCGATGGGGGCGTTACTGTGTATGTGGCGCGCGGCCGGGATGGATAAGCCTGTCAGCTTCCGCGCGCTGTGTCGACCATGTGCTGTAGCCGGTCTTCGTCCGCCGCGCCGGGATAGAGCGTGCCGCCGACGATGAAGGCCGGCGTGCCGTCGATGCCGAGGGCTTCCGCCAGATCGTATTGCTGGCTCACCATGTCGGCGATGGCGGGATCGCTCATGTCCTTCGCGAGCTTTTCGGTGTCGAGCCCCGCTTCTTCGGCGATTTCCATGATCGCTTCGCTGTCGAGCTGCCCCTTGTGTTCGTAGAGCGCGCGGTGCATCGCCATGTAGCCGTCCTGCTTCTTCGCCGCCACCGCCGCCTTCGTCGCTTCGAGCGAGGCGGGGCCGAGGATCGGGAATTCCTTCAGGATCAGCTTCACGTTTCCGTCCTTCTGGACGAAGTCCATCAACGGCTGGAAGCTCCGCTTGCAGTAGCCGCACTGGTAATCGAAGAACTCGACGATGGTGACGTCGCCTTCCGGATTGCCCGCCACGAAGTCGTGCGGGTTGGCATAGATCGCGTCGTGGCGCTGTTCGATGGCGGCACCCGTCTTCGCGAGCTCCGCCGCCTGCTGGCGCCGCTCCAGCGTGTCGAAGGCCTTCACCAGCACTTCCGGGTTCTCGACGAGGTAATCGTGGATGATCTTCTCGATCTCCGCCTTTTCCTTCGCGTCGAAACCGTCCTGGGCGTGCGCCGGCGCCGCGAGGGCGAACGACAGCGCGACGGCAAGAAGGGCAGGCAGGAAGCGTCCGGTCATTGAATCTCTTCTTCGGTTTGACGAAAGGAAAGGGTGGTCAGCCGCGCTCCGGCATGGGCTGCATGGCGATGTCCTGCGCGCGCAGCCATTCGGGCGTGCCGGTTTTCAGGAGCTTCTGCGCCCTCTTGGCATGGGCTTTCGCTTCGCCGACGGCGCCCAGCGCATCGTAATATTGCGCGGCGGAAAGTTCAGCCATGCCGATTTCGTCGATCTGCCCATAGGCGATGGAGAGCTGGTAGTAGCCGAAGGCCTGCTCGCCGCTCTTCGTTGCCGTGGTGAGATGCTTGATCCCTTCTTCGGTCGAGGCCTTGTCGCCGCGTGCGACCAGCGCTCGTCCGAGCCCGAGATGAAGCTGTTCGTCCGACGGTTTGATCGACACCGACTTGCGATAGGCCTCGATCGACTCTTCCACCTTGCCGCTCTCGAAATAGATCTGGCCTTTCACTTCCCAGACATAGGGATTGTCCGGCTGATGCTCAATGACCGGATCGAGTTCGGCGAGCGCCTTCTGCATCTGTCCTGTGCGGTGATAGGCGACCGAGCGGGCATAGCGCGCGTAATCGCTCGTGTCCGAGAGGGGGTAGCGGTTGAAGACGACGTTCGGGTCGTCGAGGAAGCCATGCAGCTTCGCCTGCACCATCTCGAACTGGTGGATGCGCTCGGGCGAGTCCTCGCGCTCGTAATAGGGCGATTCCTTCACCCGCTCCTCGAGCGCCGAAAAACGCGCGCCGGACATCGGATGCGAGCGCGCATAGGGGTCCTGCCGGTTTTCGGTAAGCAGTTCCTGGTCGCGCATCGAGGCGAAGAGGTCGAGCATGCCCTGGCCGGATTGCCCGGAGCGCTGCAGATAGCTCGCGCCCGCCTGGTCGGCGCTTGCTTCCTGTTCGCGCGTGAAGGCGAGGAGGCTCCGTGTCGCGATGTGCTGGCTGCCCATGATGAGCGCCATGCCCGCATCGCCCTGGCCGGCGGCGATCGCGCCCACGCCCAGGATCATCGAGGCGATCACCGGCATGCTCATGCTCTCGAATTCCTCGCGCCGCTTCACGAGATGGCCGCCCGCCATGTGGCCGGTTTCGTGCGCGATGACGCCGATCAGTTCCGAGGGCGTCTCGACGGTGGTGATGAGCCCCGTATGGAAGAACATCTGCTGTCCGTTTGCGACAAAGGCATTGAGCCTGTGATCGTTGACGAGATGCAGTTGCACCGCCTCGGGATTGACGCCCGCGGCCCTCAGGATGGGATCGGTATATTCCCGGAGCATCGCTTCGGTCTCGGCGTCGCTGACGATCGAGATGCGTTGCGCGCTTGCGGGCGCGGCAGCGGCAACGAAAAGAATCGCACCGGCCAGCGCTGCGCCCAGCGTCCGTGCGCATACCCCGAAACTCGTCGAGAAAAGAGACATTCGTCGTTATCCATACCCGGGGCTCGCCGCCCTCTGAGAGTTCAACCTGGGCCGGGCGCTTCCGCCACGTCCCGCTTTTCCTTCCCCTGCGGCCGATTTCGCGCCACTCTCCCGCCCGGAACGGCGTGTTTGAGGCGCGTTGACGTTATGGGCTCGTCGCGACTAAACGGTAGGGGCGGGTCCGAACCCCGTCAATTTTGCCTGGCCTTGGGCAATACTACATGAAACGGCGCGGATCGCTGAATCCGTCGCCTGGAAATATCGACGCGTCAGCGTCGACACGCTGGAGAGGAAGGAAGCGCCGGAATGTGGTTAAACTGTGAAGGACGGAGCCCGGTTTTCCGGTCTGTTGCGGCAAGCCTCGCTCTGGCAGCGGCCCTGGGCCTTTCCGCCTGTGCGGAGGAAGGCCCGCGCGATCCGATCGGTCTCACCGCCGTCAGTCATGGCGTCGAAACCGGTGCGGAGCGCCAGGCGCGCCTGAGCGAACGCAAGGAGGCCGACAGCGCCGATCCGTGGTTCGCGGGCGCGGCGATCGCGGACGAGCCGTCCGCCGCGCTGATCGCCCGCCAGGTTCTGGAGCAGGGCGGCAATGCCGCCGATGCGGCCTCCGCCGTCTATTTCGGCCTCTCCGTCACCTATCCGGCGGCCGCCGGGCTTGGCGGCGGCGGCATCTGCCTCGTCCATGAAGCGGGCGCGAAGACCGTCGACACCGTCTCCTTCCTGACCCGCAGCCCGCGCGGCGGCGGCGCCATCGCGGTGCCCGGCAATGTCCGCGGCTTCGCCTATATCCACTCGCGTTACGGCAGCCTTCCCTGGGGCTCCATCGTCGCCCCGGCCGAACGTCTCGCCGCCACCGGCATCCCGGTTTCCCGCGCGAGCGCGGGCCAGTTCGCGGCGGCCTCGTCCGTCATTTCGGGCTCGCCCACCCTCAAGGCGGTTTTCGCCGACGACAGCGGAATCGCGAAGGAACTCGACGTCGTCACGCGCATTCATCAGGCCGCGACGCTCGCCCAGGTGCGCAGCAAGGGCGTAGGCGGTTTCTACAGCGGCCAGACGGCGCGGCGTCTCGTGGAATCCTCCGCACAGGCAGGTGGTGCGCTCGATATCGGCGACCTGCGCGACTACCGTCCCGTGATTTCCGCCGCGCGCATGTTCGAACGCGGCACCGGCAAGGTCTGGCTTCCCTCCGAGGATGTCGGGGCGGGTGCCTTCGGCACCGCGCTCTGGTCCGCGATCCAGAACGCGTCGCCCGGTGACCTCGCTGCCATCGCGGAGGCGACCGCCACGCGTCTCGGCGCACCCGCGGGCACGGACCGGGATTACGGATCGACCTCCTTCGTCGCCATCGACGGCAAGGGCGGCGCGGTCGCCTGTGCCGTCAGCATGAACGGCCCCTTCGGCGCCGGCGTCGTCGCGGAAGAAACCGGCGTTGTCCTCGCGGCCAGCCCCTCTGCGCCCGTCACAGGCCTCGCGCAGGCCTTCCTCGCGCCGGTCATCGTGACGGGCGCGAGCGGCGAATATGTCCGCTTCACGGGCGCCGGCAGCGGCGCACCCAGGGGTGCGGCCGCCGTGCAGTACACGGCGATGAACGTGCAGACCGACGATTCTGCCTTGCGTGCACTCGACGCCAGCCCCGCCGATTCCCGTTCGAGCGTGAACGGCATCGTCTGCCCTGACGGCATTGCCACCGGGGCCTGCGCCCTCGCGATCAATCCGCGCGGAAACGGCATGGGCGTCACCGGCGTCGCGGCCGGAAACTGAACGCGGGACGGGAAACAGGAAAAAGGCCCGGAGTTTCCTCCGGGCCTTTTGCATGTCCGCCGGCGTTGAGCGCGGTCTAGCGCTTCTGCCACCAGCCGCGTTTGGCCGGCCGGTCGTCGTTCTGCGGTTCCATCGCCTCGCCGATCATCGGCACATCGGCATCGGCTTCCGCCATCTCGACGACGGGTTCTTCGTCTGCCTCTTCCGGTGCGGCGGCTGCGACAGTCTCTTCTTCTTCTTCTGCCTCTGCATCGTCACCCGGCTCGTCGTCGGTGACGTCGGCATAGGCGCCTTCCTCTGCCGCCTCGGCGTCCCACAATTCTTCGTCGTCTTCTGCCGGGTCGCCGCTCGTTTCGTTGCGCGAATAGGACAGCAGCACCGGCGCTTCGCCGGTCGCCAGCGCTTCGGTCTCGGCGACTTCTTCCGCAATCGCGTCGGGCTCGCCCGCCGCGTCCGCGCCGTCGTCCGTCACGCCGTCACCAGCGGTCTCCGCGGTGCCTTCTTCCTGGCGCCGGCGGTTGCGGCGTCCGCCGCGGCGTCCGCGGCGGCGGCGCTTGCGCGGCTGGCCGTCGCTGTCGAGCAGTTCGCCGTCCTCGCCGTCAGCCTGCGTCTCCGCATCGCCGGATGCTTCTTCGTCGTCCTCCCGCTCAGCCTCGTCCTCATCGTCGCGTGACGCCTGTGCCGTATCGCCTTCTTCGCGTGCATCGCCTTCCGCGCGGCGTCCGCGACGGCGGCGGCGCTTGCGGCGGCGCTGGCCGTCGCCTTTCTCCTCGGAAGCGTCCTGGCTCGCCGTTTCGGCTTCCTCTTCGTCTTCCTCGGCGATCTCCTCGACAACCGGCTCGTCCTCGTCGGCATAGCCGCTTTCGATGTTGATCGCCCCCTGGTCGGGACGTGTCCGCGTCGGCGCGCGCGCCTCTGCCGGTTCGATCTTGTGGTCGGAACCCGCCAGCGTCGCATCGGCCACGATGTAGACCGACGTGCCGTAGCGCTCTTCCACGTCGAGAAGGTTCGCGCGCTTCTGGTTCAGGATGTAGATCGCGACTTCGCCGGGCACCTTCACGGTGAAGGCGGCGGCGCGTCCCTTGATCGCTTCCGCCTCGACGCCGCGCAGCACATGCAGCGCCATCGACTCCACGGAGCGCACAAGACCCGTGCCCGAGCAATGCGGACAGATCACCGTCGAGCCTTCCAGCACGCCGGAGCGCATCCGCTGACGCGACATTTCGAGCAGGCCGAAATGGCTGATCCGGCCGACCTGGATGCGCGCGCGGTCGTTCTTCAGGCAGTCCTTGAGCTTGCGTTCCACCGCGCGGTTGTTGCGGTTTTCGTCCATGTCGATGAAGTCGATCACGACAAGGCCCGCAAGGTCGCGCAGCCGCATCTGCCGCGTGATCTCTTCCGCCGCTTCGAGATTCGTCTTCAGCGCCGTCTGTTCGATGTTCCGCTCTTTCGTGGAACGGCCCGAGTTCACGTCGATCGAGACCAGCGCTTCCGTCGGATTGATGACGATGTAGCCGCCCGACTTCAGCGTCACGACCGGGTTCAGCATCGCATCGAGCTGCTGCTCGATCCCGAACTTCTGGAACAGCGGCTGCGTTGCCTTGTAGGGCTGAACGTTCTTCGCATGGCTGGGCATCAGCATGCGCATGAAGCCTTTGGCTTCCTTGTAGCCCTCGTCGCCTTCGATCTGGATGGCGTCGATATCCTTGTCGTAGAGATCGCGGATCGAGCGCTTGATCAGGCTGCCTTCCTCGTAGACGAGGGTTGGCGCCGTCGATTTCAGCGTCAGTTCGCGCACGCTCTCCCACATGCGCAGCAGATATTCGTAGTCGCGCTTGATTTCCGCCTTGGTGCGCTTCGCGCCCGCCGTGCGGACGATGAGCCCCATGCCTTCCGGCACGTCGAGCGATTCCGCGATGCCCTTGAGCTTCTTGCGGTCCGCCGCCACGGTGATCTTGCGGGAAATGCCGCCGCCGCGCGCCGTGTTCGGCATCAGCACGCAATAGCGTCCGGCAAGCGAGAGATAGGTGGTGAGCGCCGCGCCCTTGTTGCCGCGCTCTTCCTTCACGACCTGCACCAGGATGATCTGGCGGCGCTTGATCACTTCCTGGATCTTGTAGGAGCGGTAGTTGTGGCGCTGCTTGCGCGGCGCCGCTTCCTCCATCGCGTCTTCCGCGCCGACGCTTTCGATGGTCTCGTCGGACTGGACGGTTTCCGTCTCGCCCCGTTCGGCATCGGACGCGTGCTCGTCGCCATTGTCCTCGGCGTCGCCCGCCTCGTCGCCCGCCGCGGTTTCGGCTTTCGCCTCCTCGGCCTCGGATGCGGCGTCTTCCTCGTCTTCGTCTTCCTCCTCGCGGCGCGCTTCGTCGGCCTGCTGCTTCAGCAGGGCTTCGCGGTCCGCAACGGGGATCTGGTAATAGTCCGGATGGATTTCGCTGAAGGCGAGGAAGCCGTGCCGGTTGCCGCCATATTCGACGAACGCCGCCTGAAGCGACGGTTCGACGCGCGTAACCTTGGCCAGATAGATATTTCCTCGAAGCTGCTTTCTGTTCTCGGACTCGAAATCGAATTCTTCAACGCGATTGCCGCTGACGACCACCACCCGGGTTTCCTCGGGGTGGGCCGCATCGATGAGCATGGTCTTTCCCATATGGGTTTTCTCCACGGCGCAAACCGTCGCGTGCGGTCCGTCGCATGATCATGCGTCCGGCCAGCCGCGCTCCTGCGCCTGTTGTTTGGGTCCGCCGGTTGGCGGACGGGGTCTGTAATGAAGGGGTGGGGACAACCCGCGCGGCCGGGCGCGCAACCGATCCGGAACCGGCCACGGAAATTATCCGGGGCGTCGGCCGTTCGGCATGCTGTCTGACTGCGTCGTGCATCTCTACCTTTGGTGCACCCATCAAGGCGCCGGGTGCCGGCGGGGCTCGCCTTGACGCCGCGCCTTCTCTGGGGCGGCGGGGAGAGCGTGTAACCTTCGGAGTGCGCGTTATGGCGTTGTCCCGTTCGGGAAATCGCTGGGCCCGCGCGGTCCGCTACCGGTTTCGCCCCCTTAGGGACAGGCCGGCGCGCAACGGTTGCCCGAAATCGTATGACCGTCCGGGGAAGATGCCCTGAAGCGGTGAAGCCGATGTTCCTTGGAACGTGGGTTCGGCTGGTCCCCGGTTTTACCTGTTGCCGCTCTGATTTGGCAAGCGGCGTGGACAGGCATTCCCCGGGTCTTCTTTTGTGCCGTTATTAACCATTCTACCCATTGAAACTTCGTAAATTTTGGACGTGATAACCATTTTTGAAGTAATCTGGGCCAAATACTGATTTGGGTTGCCTGAATGAGGCGGCCTGTACCGCCTTCGGGGCTGGACCAGACCCCCCGAAATACGGCGGTTCGGTGTTTCAGAGGGACCGCCTGCAGGCGGGTCTTGAGCGGCGGGTAGCATGAGTTTGCGAGGCTTTCGGTACAGGGGGGGACGGCTCGGCGCGCGGCTGCTGCTCGCGGCCGGTCTTGCTCTGGGCATTTCGCTGCCGGGATCTCTCCGCGCCGACGACCTCGTGAAGCTTCTCGAAGCCGATCTGCGCGCACAGGACGCCGCCGCCGCCAACGACGCCATGACGACCGGCGCGCTGGGCGAGGGTGCCCCCGTTCCCGTCTCGCCCGGCACCGCCCCCGGCGCCAACGGCGCCGCCATCACCTCCATCCGCCTCGGCGACCACGGGGCGCAGACCCGCTTCGTGATGGAATTCGCCGGCGAGGCCGGCGCGGATTACCGCGTCTTCACGCTGTCCGACCCTTACCGCGTCGTCATCGACATCAAGGGCGTTCCCTTCAACCTGATCGACGAGCCCGCCGTGAAGGGCAAGGGCTTCGTCAGCGGCTACCGCTACGGCCGTTTCGAGGCCGACACCTGGCGCGTCGTCATCGACGCCGACCAGCCGGTCGAGGTCGCCCGCGACTTCGTGCTCGACCCGCAATCGGGGTTCGGCCGCCGCGTCGTTCTCGACCTCGCGCCGACCGACCTTGCGAGCTTCAACGAGAAGGCCGGGCTTCCGGCCGGCTCGCCCGACGCTGCCGCGGATGCGGCGAGCGATCTTGCCGCCATTGCCGCGGTGCCGGTCAGCCCGCCCGCCGAACGTCTCGAGCGCCGCCGCGTCGTCGTCATCGACGCCGGTCATGGCGGCGTCGACCCCGGCACGCATGGCCGCTCCGGCGTGCAGGAAAAGAACGTCGTCCTCGCCTTCGCCCGCCAGTTCGCCGAGGAACTGCGCTCCTCCGGCCGCTACGACGTGCATCTGACGCGCGACAGCGACATCTTCCTGCCGCTGCGCGAGCGCGTGGCGATCGCGCGCCGCCACAAGGCGGACCTCTTCATTTCCGTCCATGCCGACGCGATCGAGAAGCCGACGGTGCGCGGCATGTCGGTCTACACGCTCTCCGAAACCTCGTCCGACAAGGAAGCCGCCGCGCTGGCGCGCAAGGAAAACCAGTCGGACGTCATCGCCGGCCTCGACCTGCAGGGCGAGAGCCCCGAAGTCACCGGCATCCTGATCGACCTCGCCCAGCGCGAGACCAAGAACTACTCCTCGCGCTTCGCGAAATCGGTCGTGGATTATGCGAGCCAGAAGACGCGGACGCTCGATCCCGCCCACCGTTTCGCGGGCTTCGTCGTCCTGAAGGCGCCGGACGTGCCCTCCGTCCTGGTCGAACTCGGCTTCCTCACCAATCCGGAAGACGAGAAGCAGCTCACCTCGGCCACCTGGCGCGCGACCATGGCGAAGACGCTGTCCCGCGCCGTCGACCGCTATTTCGGCGACCGCATGGCCGAAGGCCCTTACTGAGGTCATTTCGTGGAACCGGCCCTTCGCCGGACCGTTTCTTCTCCACATCTGCACAGGGAGGAGAAAAACGTGAGCTATGCCCGCTTTGGCGCGATGATCGCCACGTCGACCGTCGTGATGTTCGGCTTCATGTATCTCAACACCTACGCCGCGGACCATGTCTGGTTCAGCCAGACGCGGATGTGGATGGCCTTCCTGATGGGCGCCACGATGGCGGTCGTGATGCTGTCCTTCATGCTCGGCATGTACCGGGACATGCGGTTCAACCTCGCCATTTTCGCCGCCGCCGTTCTGGTTTTTGCCGGCTCGCTGTGGCTCGTGCGCAGTCAGGAAACCGTCGACGACGTGTCCTACATGAAGGCGATGATTCCGCATCACTCCATCGCCATTCTGACGAGCCGGCGGGCGCATATCCGCGACCCGCGCGTCCGGGAGCTCGCGGACAGCATCATCGAGGCCCAGGTGCGCGAAATCGGCGAGATGAAACGGCTGATCGCGGATCTGGAGCGCAACCCGCTCCCCGACGGCGCCCCCGATCTGCCGCCGCGCAGCGCCTCTCCGGCAAGCGTCGGGCAGACGGACTGACGCTCGTCATCCCTTCGGCAACGCTTTCTTGGTAAATACCGGCTTTATATAGGAAGAGCACCCGCGGGAGGTCGTTTTGCCGCCTCGCGCGTGCCATAATTGGCCGATACGAGGACAGCGGGGCGGAGATGGTCAGTGAGTGGGGGCAGGACGCCCGATGCTGAGAGTTCTTTCGATTGTTGCGGCGGTCTTTCTGGTGCTGCTGACCGGCGGCCTGATGGCCGGCGGCTATTTCGTCTGGCGCCTGAACCAGGACCTGCCGGATTACACCAAGCTCGCCAATTACGAGCCGCCGGTGATGACGCGCGTCCATGCGGGCGACGGCGAACTGATCGGCGAGTTCGCGCGCGAACGCCGCCTCTATGTCCCCATCTCGGCCATTCCGCCGCGCGTCGTCGAGGCTTTCCTCGCCGCCGAGGACAAGAATTTCTACAGCCATGGCGGCGTCGATGCGCGCGGCATCGTGCGCGCCGTCTTCGACAACATCGTCAACGTGATCCAGGACCGCCGCCTCGTCGGCGCCTCCACCATCACGCAGCAGGTCGCGAAGAACTTCCTGCTTTCTTCCGACGTGACATTCGAGCGCAAGCTCAAGGAAGCGCTGATCGCGATCCGTCTCGAACAGGCCTTCACCAAGGACGAGATTCTCGAGCTCTATCTGAACGAGATCTATCTCGGCATCGGTTCCTATGGCGTCGCCTCCGCCGCCCTCAACTACTTCAACAAGTCGCTGGACGAACTGACCGTCGCCGAGGCCGCCTATCTCGCGACGCTGCCCAAGGGCCCGAACAATTATCACCCCTACCGCTACCGCGAGCGCGCGCTGGCGCGCCGCAACTGGGTGATCTCCCGCATGGAGGAAGAGCGCTTCATCTCGCAATACGAAGCCGCCGACGCCCGCGCCACCGGTCTCGACGTGACGCTGCGCGCGCGCGGCGTGCAGATCCGCGACGCCAATTATTTCGTCGAACAGGCCCGCCGCGAGCTGCTCGACATGTATGGCGAGGAAAAGCTCTATGGCGGCGGTCTGTCCGTCCGCACCACCATCGACACGCGCCTGCAGCAGATCGTCTCCGACGAATTGCGCAAGGGCCTCATCGCCTATGACCGCCGCCACGGCTGGCGCGGTCCCGTGGCGACGCTCGAGGCGGGACAGAACTGGCAGGAAGCGCTGTCGGGCATGGAGGTTCCCTCCGACCTCGAACCCTGGACGCTCGCCGTCGTACTCGATGTCGCGGCCGAGAAGATCACCATCGGCCTCCGGCCGGAGCGATTGCCGGGCGGCAAGTTCGCCTCCGAGGTCGTCAAGGCGACGGTGCCGCTGTCGGAAATGACCTGGGCGCGCGAGACCGTGAACGAGCTCTATCTCGGTCCCGAAGTCACCGCGCCGTCGGATGTCGTCTCCGTCGGCGACGTCGTCTGGGTCTCGCCGGTCTTCCCCGAAGATAAAAAGGGAGAGAAGAAGGACGAGCCCGCCCATTACGCGCTGGAACAGATCCCGGCGGTGAACGGCGCCGCGCTTGCGATGGACCCGCATACCGGCCGCGTGCTCGCCATGCAGGGCGGCTTCAGCTTCGGCGTCAGCGAGTTCAACCGCGCCGTGCAGGCGCTCCGCCAGCCCGGCTCCGCCTTCAAGCCCTTCGTCTATGCCGCCGCCCTCGACAAGGGCTTCACGCCGTCCTCCCTCGTCCTCGACGCGCCCTTCGTGCTCGACCAGGGCGGCGATCTCGGTCTCTGGAAGCCGGAGAACTACGAGCGCAATTTCCACGGGCCCTCGACGCTGCGCTTCGGCCTCGAGCATTCGCGCAACCTGATGACGGTGCGCCTCGCGCAATATGTCGGCCCGGAAACCATTTCCGACTATGCCCGCCGCTTCGGCATCACCGACAACATGCCGCCCGTCCTCTCGATGGCGCTCGGCGCGGGCGAGACGACGCTCATGCGCCTCGTCGGCGCCTATGCGATCCTCGACAATGGCGGCAAGCGCGTCGAGCCGACGCTGATCGACCGCGTGCAGGACCGTTTCGGCCGCACCGTCTACCGCGCCGACGACCGTGCCTGTGCCGAGTGCAACGAGGACTGGGAAGAGGCCGTCGCCGAGGCGAAGGCAGCCAACCCGGAAAACCCCGAACCGGTCATGCCGCCCGAACTGCCGGACAACCGCGCGCAGGTCGAAAGCCCGCAGACCGCCTATCAGATGGTCTCGATGCTCGAAGGCGTCGTCCAGCGCGGCACCGGCTCCGCCGCGCGGAAAGTGGGCGTGCCGCTCGCCGGCAAGACCGGCACCACCAATGACGGGCGCGATGCCTGGTTCGTCGGCTTCTCGCCCAATCTCGTGGTCGGCGTCTTTGTCGGCTTCGACGAACCGAAGCCCTTGGGCCGCGCCGAAACCGGCGGCCGCGCCGCCGCGCCCATCTTCGCCGGCATCATGCAGCGCGCCGTCGGCAACAAGCCCGCCATTCCCTTCCGCGTGCCGCCCGGCATCTCGCTCGTGAAGATCAACGCCAAGACCGGCCAGCTCGCGAACGGCGAGGGCTCCGGCGTCATCCTCGAAGCCTTCAAGCAGGGCAGCGAACCGCGCCTCACCTCGTCGGCGCCCTCCGTCGGCCTTTTCGGCAACGTTCCCGTCATGCGCGACGATCCCTTCGTGGAGACGGGCGAGGACGCCGCCCCGGTGCTCGATGGCGGCGACCCGCTTCCCCCCGGCATGGAAGGCGCGCCCGGCGCCGCGAACGATGATGCGCCCACGGACGATATGACGGACGATCCCCGTGCGCCCGGCGCCGAAGACCCCGCCTATACCGGCGGCGCCGTCCCCGAAGGCGGCGTCCCGACGGAGGAAATTCCCGGCGCGGGCGGCCCGGACGGCGAAGACCCGTCCCTCCCCGGCGGCGGCTATGCCTCGGGCGGCGACAACAACGTCGGCTCCGGCACGGGCGGGCTCTACTAGCTCACAACCTCTCTGCCCACCCTCCCCTGGGGGAGGGTCGAACGAGCGCAGCTCGTTCGGGGCGGGGGCGCGAACGTGCTATGCCTTCTCCCGCCACTCCCCCACGCCCCGGAGCCCGCCATCACCTCTCCCCCCACATACGACGCCATCATCCTCGGCGCGGGCGGTGCCGGCCTCTTCTGCGCCCTGACGGCGGGGAGGCGAGGGCGCCGCGTCCTCGTCATCGATCATGGCGCAAAGCCCGGCGAGAAAATCCGCATCTCCGGCGGCGGCCGCTGCAACTTCACCAATATCCACACGACGCCGAAAAACTTCCTCTCGGAAAACCCGCGCTTCTGCATCTCCGCGCTCGCGGGCTACACACCGCGCGATTTCATCGCGCTGGTCGAAGCGCACGGCATCGCCTGGCACGAAAAGACGCTCGGGCAGCTCTTCTGCGACGGCTCCTCGCAGCAGATCGTCGACATGCTGCTCGACGAATGCGGGAAGGCCGGCGTCGTCATCGAACTCGAAACGGAAGTAAATTCGGTCGCGAAGCGGGAAGGCGGCTTCACCCTCGAAACCTCGCGTGGGCCTCGCGAAGCCGCGGCTCTCGTCGTCGCGACGGGCGGCAAGTCGATCCCGAAAATGGGCGCGAGCGGCTTCGGCTACGACCTCGCGCGCCAGTTCGGCCTTTCCGTGGTGCCGACGCGCGCCGCGCTCGTCCCCTTCACCTTCGGCCCGGAGCTGCGCGAACGCCTCGACGGCCTCTCCGGCGTCGCGGTCGATGCGGAAGTCTCATGCGGCAAGACGCGCTTCGCCGAGGCGCTGCTCTTCACTCATCGCGGCCTCTCCGGCCCCGCTATCCTGCAGATCTCGTCATACTGGAAAGAGGGCGGCGAAATCGCGGTGAACATGGCCCCCGGCCACGATGTCTTCGCCGAACTGCGCGAAGCCCGCGCCGCCCAACCAAAACAGGACGTGGTAACGGCGCTCGCGCGCCTGCTGCCGAAAAGCCTCGCCGAACGCCTCTGCGCCATGACCGACGTCGAAGGCCGCCTCGCGGACCTGTCGGACAAGCGCCTGCGCGCCCTCGCAACCCACGTGAATGACTGGCGCGTCAAACCCTCCGGCACCGAAGGCTTCCGCACGGCGGAAGTCACCGCCGGCGGCGTCGACACGAAACATCTCTCGTCAAAGACAATGGAAGCCCGCGCCGTCCCCGGCCTCTACTTCATCGGCGAGGTCGTCGACGTCACCGGCCACCTCGGCGGCTTCAACTTCCAATGGGCCTGGGCGTCCGGCTATGCTGCGGGGAAGGCGCTCTCAAGCAGGGAGAATTAGACGAATGATACGTTTCATTGCCGCAATTCTTTGCGCTTGTATCGGTCTCGCCACTCTTCCGGCGCTTGCTCATGACCGGGAAGACGGTACCGAAATCATTTCTGCGGAGGGCGTTCGCGCGATTCAGGCTGCCATGCCTGAATTCGAGCGCGAGGGATTGGATCTCTCGAAGTACCGGGTGGAGGTTTTGCGTTTCGGCGACACCATGGCAGTGCTCTTCGTCGACCGCACCGCACCACTTGATCCGCGAGTGTATGGCGGCCCGGACATGCTGGTGGCATACGGAGTTGAGCTTAGACGGGACACTTTCGAAGTCATTCGCGCCCATTATCAGAAATAAAGACGCGGAACGTAATGAACCCTGAAACCCCGCCAAAACAACAGCTGTCACCCCGGCGAAAGCCGGGGCCCATGGGCCTCACCTCACCCACAATTGTCATCCCGGCGCAGGCCGGCGTCTTCTTTCTCTGTGTCTCTGCGCCTCTGCGTGCCAATTCTTTTTCTCACGCAGAGCCGCAGAGATCGCAGAGCGTAGAAGCGCTTCGCAAGCCACACCCACCAGTGTCATCCCGGGGCTTGTCCCCGGGACCCATTCGCCTCTCGTTCTGCCGCGGCGTGGATTGGACCCCGGCAACAAGTGCCGGGGTGACATTTGTTCTTTTAGTTGCGAGCTAAAGGGTTGTCCTTGCGTGCCCCTTTCCCTTTACACCCGCCCCCATCCCCCCTATTTTCCGCCTCCAATCAACCGCCACTCCCGGAACGGACCCTCGCCATGCGCGCCGAGACGCAGACCCTCGCCGATGAAATCAAGCAGTCGCTCGCGCTGCTGAGGAGGCATCTTTGACTGGGATGCTGCCCTTCGCCGTTTCGATGAACTGACGGCCAAAGCCGAAGACCCCGACCTCTGGAACGACCCCGCCGCCGCGCAGGACATGATGCGCGAGCGCACGCGGCTGGAGGAATCGATCGGCCGCTACCGCAAGCTCGAAGCCGCCCTCAACGACAATCTCGAACTGATCGAGATGGGCGAGGCGGAAGGCGACGACGCCATCGTCGCCGAGGCCGAGGCGGCGCTGCGCGCCGCCCGCGACGAGGCGGGCGAGGCCGAGATCGAGACGCTGCTCTCCGGCGAGGCCGACGCCAACGACACCTATGTCGAGGTCCATGCCGGCGCTGGCGGCACCGAAAGCCAGGACTGGGCGCAGATGCTGCTGCGCATGTACACGCGCTGGGCCGAGAAGCGCGGCTACAAGGTCGAGCTCGTCGAGCGCCATGATGGCGAGGAAGCGGGCATCAAGTCGGCGACCATTCTCGTCAAGGGCCACAACGCCTATGGCTGGCTGAAGACGGAGTCGGGCGTGCACCGGCTCGTGCGCATCTCGCCCTATGACAGCGCCGCGCGCCGCCACACGAGCTTCTCCTCCGTCTGGGTCTATCCGGTCGTCGACGACCGCATCGAGATCGAGATCAACGAAAGCGATTGCCGCGTCGACACCTATCGCGCGTCCGGCGCCGGCGGCCAGCACATCAACAAGACCGACAGCGCGGTGCGCATCACGCATATCCCGACCAACATCGTCGTCTCCTGCCAGAACGAGCGCTCGCAGCACAAGAACCGCGCCGCCGCCTGGGACATGCTGCGCGCGCGCCTCTACGAGCGCGAGCTGCAGAAGCGCGAGGAGGCCGCCGCGGCCGAGGAAGCCGGCAAGACCGACATCGGCTGGGGCCACCAGATCCGCTCCTATGTGCTGCAGCCCTATCAGATGGTGAAGGACCTGCGCACCGGCGTCGAAAGCCCGGACCCCTCGAAAGTGCTCGACGGCGACCTCGACCCCTTCATGGCCGCCGCGCTCGCCGCCCGCGTCCACGGCGGCACCGAAGCCGTCGAGGATATCGAGTAGCCCGCGCGCGCCTCAGTTCAGCGCCATCGAGATCTCGAGCGACAATCCGTAAAGCGCCGCCGCCGTCCCGATCCCGTCGTAATGGCTGGCGATGGAGAGTGAGACGCCGTCCCGTGTCGCGATGTCGAGCCCGAAGCCGACCCGCCCCCGAAGCCCCTGAACCTCCCGCGCCAGCGATCCGCTGGAGGTGAGTCCCTCATTGCCGAACGTATAGGCGCCCTCGAAGCTGACGGACGGCGTCAGCCGCGCGCCGCTGTCGAGCACATGGGCATAGGCGAGGCGCGGCCCCGCGCGGACTTCCCCCTGCGACACGGTCTGTTCGGGAATGACGACGCTGAGGCTGTCCGTGTAGCTCTCCTGCGTCTCGCGGATATAGCTCAGCGACAGCACGGGCTGCACGGTCCAGGGCGCATGCGTGTAGTCGCCCGTCAGCGCCCCGCTGATGAGCCAGCGCGTCGTGTCGAAACTGTCCTCGTAGCTGCCGGTCGGGCTGATGTCGTTGCGGGATGTGCCCCAGGCCGCGCGGATGTCGGCGAAGAAGGTGTCGTTGAGCCTGAACGTGGCGTAGGGCCCCGCCATCCATCCTTCGCCCGACACCTCGGCATTGCCCCTGTCCGCCTCGTGCGAAAACCAGTCGAACTGGACGAGCGCCCCCAGCAGAATGTTCGGCGCGATCATCTGGTCCGCGCCGAGGTAGACGATGCCGAACCTGCCGCCGGCATTGGCGTCGTTGAAACCGGCAATGGTCCCCTCGACCCAGAGGGTGCGCTCGGGCGCGGCGGCATCGTCGCCCGCGTTGAGGCCGCTCGGGCGGGAGGAGGCATAGCTCGACGCAAACGAGAGGTCGCTGCCGTTGAAGGAAGCATCGACCGGAAGCGGGATCGTGCCCGAGAGCCCGAAGGCCGACGCGGTGCCGCCCTCTCCGCCGCGCGGTCCGAACCGCTTCTTTCCCCGGTTCGCGCGCGGCTGGTTCGCCAGCAGGAAGGTGTTTCGCGCGCCGAGAAAGTCCGCGATCAGCCTCGATGTGGCGCTGCGCGTTTCGGTGGCGGCGAAGGTACAGATCATCGTCTCCCCCGCGCCGAGCACGATGGTCGCCGTGGCGGTAGCGGTATCGCCGCTCGAGTCGCCATCGTCGCAGCCGATCGAGGTGATGCCGTAGCCCGCGCCCGTGAGCCCGGCGGCGCTCACGCTGTGCGTGCCCGGCGATACGTTTGGAATCGTGACGAAGGCCGTGCCGCCGCTGGTCGTGAGCGACGTGTTCAGCTCCGCCGTCGGCGAGGAGAAGTCCGCGCTCGTGTCCGGCCCGCCCACATTCAGCACCAGCGTGATGCTGCCGCCGTCGACGCCCGTGCCCTGAATGGCGAAAGTGTAGGGCGCTTCGTCGTCATCGTCATTGGCGATGGAGACGGTGGCGCTGCGCAGGCCGAGCCCCGATGGATCGAAAGCGATGGTGAAGGACGTCGACCCGCCCGGCCCGATGCCCGATCCGGGCTGGTTCGTCACCGTGAAGTCGCTCGAGCCCGTGAGGGAGACGGCGCCCAGCGTCAGCGCCCCGATGCCCGTGTTCGCGACGGTGAAGGAGCGGCTGACAAGGCCCGTGGTCTGGTCGGCGGAGCCGAAATCCGTGTCGTCCGCGCCGGAGGGCGTTGCATCGCCGGACGTGATCTCCACGCCGTTTCCCTGCACCTCGATTTCCGGTGCAATCACCACGCCCGTCCCCTGGATGGCGAATGTGTAGGGGGCCTCGTCGTCATCGTCATTGGCGATGGAGACGCTCGCACTGCGCACACCCACTGCTGAGGGATCGAAGCGGATGATGAAGCCGGTCGAGGAGGAGGCTGCCACGGTCGGCGCGGGCTGCAAGAGCACCGTGAAGTCGGCCGCGTTCGCACCGCTCAGCGTCACCGCGTCGGCGCCGAGCGTCAGCAGCGCATCGCCCGTATTGGCGATGGTGAAGGTGCGGTCCTGCAATCCGGCGGCGACCTCGACATTGTTGAAATTCGTGTGGTCGATCGTTGCCGGTGTCGCGTCGCCGGAGGCGATCTCCGCGCCGTTGCCGCTCACCTCGATCTCCGGCGCCGGAGCCGCCAGCGTCGTGAACGTCGCGTCGTCGCCATTGGTCGTGCCTTGCGAATTCGTCGCCACCATCCGGTAGTGATAGGTGGTGCCGGGCGTGAGCCCGCCATGCGCCAGCGCCACGGCCACATCGTCGCCGCTGTCGTTGAGCGTGGTGGCAAGCGTGGTGCCATAGGCGGTCGTGGCGCCGAACTCGAAAGAGCCCGTGGTCGTCGCCCCGTTGCCGCTGACGGTGGCGTTGAGCTGCACGCTGCTCGATGTCACCAGTGTCGCGGCGTCGGTCGTGACCGTCGGCGCGCTCGCGCTGGCATCCGTTCCGGTGCCCTGGATCGCGAAGACCTGCGGGTCCATGCCCGGAATGTTCGAGTTGACGGTGACCGTCGCCGTTTGCAGCCCCGCCGCCGACGGATCGAAAGAGATGTCGAACGTGGCTTGCGCCTCCCCGAAGCCGTCCGGGTTCGCCTGCAGCGGCAACGGGTCGCTTACCGAGAAGGCGCCGCTGCCGGTAAGCGACACCGCATCGGCGCCGAAAATGCTCGCGCCGAAGCCGTCCGCCCTGATTTCGAAGGTGCGGCTCAGCGCGCCCGCCGCAATCTCCCGGTCTCCGAAATCCGTCCCGTCGGCGGTGTCCGGCGTCAGGTCGTTATTGGCGATGACGACATTGAGCACGGAGTCCCTCAATGTGCCGCCGGTCGGCCCGCGCGGATCGCCGCTGATATCGAACGTGAAGGGCGCTTCGTCCGCATCGCTGTTGGCGATGGTGACCGTCGCCACCTGCTCGCCGGTCTCGATGGGCGCGAAGTCGATGCTGAACGTAGTCGAATCGCTCGCCGCGACGATCGTTGCCGGTTGTGCCGAAACCGTGAAGACGCCCGCGCCTGAAAGCGACACGGCATCGGCGCCGAGCGTCAGCCCCCCGGTGCCCGTATTGTTGATCGTGAAGCTGCGCGTGAACGGGCCAAGCCCCACATCGCCCGTGAATATGGTGTGGTCTGTCAGGCTCGGCGTGTCGTCTCCGTTGGTGATCGAAACGCCATTGCCGGTGACGTCGATTTCCGGCGACAGGGTGGTGCTCGCACCCGAGGCGATCGACACCGTGTCGTTCAACAGGTCGATCGTGTAGGTGAATGTCATCTGGCGCGTCGCGGGTTCGGGCGATGCGAGGCCGTTCACGGCCCATTCGAGTGTTGCCGTAAAAGTACCACTGCTCGCCGGGGGAATTTCTTGGCAGCCAGACGCGCCATAGTCACCCGCCGCCGTACCGAGATCGCATACCGAAAATCCGGTATCGATAAACGAACTTCCGGTGCCGCGTCCGGCAAGGATGCGATCGTCGGCCGGCCCGCTCGCCAGAAGCTGAACGGAAACGAGGCCAGCTGCGGTCGCGGGCACATGGCCGTCCGCAATCGTGCAGGTGTCGGTGCCGGGGTCGTAGGTGATGCCTGCACTCGCGGAGCCGGGTGTGACGGAGCCGGTGCAGGCGGCCGCCTGCGCATCGGAAAAGACGGCGAAGCCGAAATTCGCGGTGACGAGGGTGGCCGCGAACAGGATGAGGGTGGCGAGCCACCGCCCGGCAGAGCCTCTCGCCGAGGCCCTTTTTCTGCCGGAAGGCCTGAATCTCGATTGACCGGATGAATGGCACTCATTCATCGTCATGATGTCCCCCAACCCCTGAGCGCCGATTGCAGCAACAAAAACGGCGCTTTTCCTAGTGGTGGAGAGTAGATCGCGTTAGATTATGGGATGGAAATTCAATCTCGCGATGAGATGCATTCAAAGCGTGAATGAATGAAGCTCGACCTCAATCTCCTGCAGGTCTTCGACGCGGTCTATGACGCTGGCGGCATCACGGCGGCGGCCGAGCGGCTGGGCCTCACCCAGCCCGCGATCAGCAATGCGCTGAAGCGCCTGCGCGATCATCTCGGCGACCCGCTCTTCGAGCGCGTCGGCAAGGAGTTCGTGCCGACGCCCGAGGCGCATCGTCTCGCGCCCATTATCCACAATGCGTTGAAGTCGATAGAGCAGGGCATTTCGCTCTCCGACGGCTTCGACCCCGCGAAGAGCGACCGCGTCTTTTCCATGATCATGCCGGACGCCATCGAGCCGCTCTTCATGAACGATCTGCTGCAGCAAAGCTTCCGGCAGAGCCCGGGCATCCGCTACGACGTGCACCCCTTTTTCGGAACGGACTTCAACCAGGCGCTGATATCGAAATCGATGGACTTGGGCTTCTCCACGCTGCCCAACAGCGACGACAAGCTGAACTCCGCCTATCTCGTCGATGATGAAGCCTGCATTGCTATCCGCGCCGATCACCCGGTCTATGGCGGCAGGGACGAGTTCACGCTCGAGGACATGGGCAAAGTGGGGCTCGTCTCGATCGCCGCCGAGCTCCGCGCGCAAACCCATCTCGAACACGAGATCAGGGCGCGCGGCGTCGAGCGTCACATCGTCGGCACCGTCACCCGCATGTGGTCGGTCCCCTACATCGTCTCATCGACCGATCTCGCCGGCGCCATGTCGCGGCGCATGGCGGAAACCTTCGCGGACAAACTGAACCTGAAGATTTTCCGCCCGCCGCTGCAGCGCCCGGTCCACCACTGGTACATGGTCTGGCACAAGGACCACGACACCGACCCCGCCCACCGCTGGCTTCGCAAACGCGTCCTCGAAATCTTCGCCCGCTACGAACCGCTGGATCTCGACAAGGCTGGGTGAGAGGCGGTTCGCGCCAGCGAACGAGAAGGTCCGGCGGCCTGTCCCCGCGCAGGCCGGGAACCTTTTCGAGCCTCGAACGTCCGAAGCGAAGGGCCAGGCACGGCACACTGCACTCTCTCGCAAACCGTCGGTCGTGATGGCTGAGTGATGCAGGTTCGCTCAGCGCACCCGTTCAAGAGGGGGCATTCCCAGGACCTTGCGAAATGTATTGTGGTAGTGGTGCAGGGGAGCCTCGTTGTGTCCGAAGAGCAGTTCCTTGACGGCGCCGCTCTCTGCATTCTTTTGCTGTTGCTCGCCCATCAGGTAATCCTCCTGAGCGACCGTGCTCTCGAAGATTTCCGTCAGTGCCGACAGTCCGGTCGGCACCTTCTGAAACTGCTCGGTCGAATAGGCGTTCTCCGACGACAGCAATTCGCTGCCCTGGGCTTCTGCCGCCCGCACCGCCGCGATATTTTCCGCGGAGGAATAATGATCGATGCGGGTAAGCGAACGTCCCGGGTTCCCGGGAATGGGATACATTTTCACGAGCGAGCTGAAACCCGCTCCATGCGCAAACTGCACGTTCGGGAAAATGTAATAGAGAAGATTGGTGTAGCCGGCGAGGCCCCATTCGCTCTCGGGCTTGTCGCGCAGCGCGTTGATCGCGCTCACCGCGAAAACGAAACGATGATGAAGACCCAACTCTTCATAAGCGAGATGATCGCCTACGAATATGTTGGCCAGCGTATCCTTGTGCAGGCGTGAAAAATGGTAGGTCTCGCCAAAGGTGTCGTTTGCCAGCTTCCAGTTGAGGTTCTTCTCGATCACTGACTGGCCGATATAGACAAGATCCTGATACCCGTGGTCGGAGACTTCATCGAGAACCGGGCCCAGATGCGACTCCAGATCCAGCACCCCGTCGGGCTGAGGGTGCACCCAGAGCATTCCGTGGCGCTCTTCGGCGGGCAGTGGCGTGAGACCCATGCATGGTTTGTCGACCGCCCCGAAGTCCTTTTCCTGCGGAACGGCGATCAGGTCGCCTTCGTTCGAATAGGTCCATGCGTGAAACGGGCAGGTGAATTTGCTGGCGCGGCCTGCCTCTTCACTGACAAGCCGCACGGCCCGGTGACGGCAGATGTTCAGGAACGCCCGGAATACACCGTCCTTTCCGCGTGTCGCCAGGACCGGCACACCGAAATCGTCGACAGCGAAAAAGCTGCCATTCTCCGGAAGCCGGCCGGACAGGCCTATCAATTGAGGCATCTTCCCGAAGAATTCGTTCCATTCCCGCTCGGCGATTTCGGGGCATGTATAGGCATCGACAGGCATTCGGTACTGAACCCCTGCATCGACGTTCCTGCCTTCGTCGATCTGCGAGAGGAGCTCTTTCAGAATCTTGAACTGGAGATCACGTTTCATCTTGTTCGTCTCCTTGCCTACGTGATGCGCGTTCGCGCGGCCGGGCCGGCTTTGGCACCCTTCTGTTCGGAAATCTTCCTGCGCAACGTCTTCAGGAAATCCGGAGAGGCGTCGGAACACAGGCACATGTAAAAGCCGAGAAGCACCTGGCGCTTGAACTCTGAAATTGTCATGCGGCCATAAGCCCATTCGCGCCAGGGTCTGGAAAAGACCGCATACATCTGCGTACCGAGATCCGCCGAAGGGAGGTCCCCGCGAAGCAGGCCTTCTTCCAGGGCCTTGATGCAGCCTCGAACGGCCACCGCCACGCGCCGCTCCGAGATCTGGCGCTCTGCCGAATCCCGGGCCTGCGGTTCCGATATCTGGTCGAGCGCGATGACGGATGCGCGGAAAAAGGAGCCGTCGTTTGCGGCGAGTTTCGCGGCTTCGATGGCAATGCCTTCAATGAAGGCAAGGGCGGCAAGATCGTCGTTTCCGGTCAGGGACTGCTCGAGCTCATCTGTGCTCTTGTTCATCAGCGCAATCAGGATGTCATTCTTGCTGCCGATCAGATTGTAGAGGGTGGGCGCGGTTACCCCTGCGGCCTTGCACAGATCGTTGTTGCTGAATCCCTCATATCCCCGTTCGGCCAGCAGCCCGCGGGCGCCATCGAGAATGCGATCCCGCCTCAACTGCATGTTGGTGTGTCGAAGGCTCGGAACCGGCCCCGTCATCGCTCTGCCGCCAGATAGATCGAGTTTCTTGGCTGCGAGAAAAGACGCCGCACCATCGGCTCGAATGCTTCTACCGGCATGGAGTCGAAGCCGGGATCGAAGGCAGCCTGATCGAAGGAACAGAATTCGGCACAGGCTTCGAAGTGAGGATGTCCACGAAACTGCTCGCGCAGCTTGGGATCGAGTCCCAGGTGATGGAAGAAATATTGTCCCTGGAAGATGGCGTGATGCTCGATGATCCAGTGGTTTTCGTCGCTGACGAAGGGTTTCAGAAGCGCTGCGGCGACATCGGCGTGGTTGTAGCAGCCCAGCGTGTCGCCAATGTCGTGCAGGAGAGCGCAGACAATGTATTCCTCGTCCTTGCCGGCTTGATGGCACATCGTTGCGGTTTGCAGGGAGTGCTCGTAGCGCGTAACCGGAAAGCCGGAATAGTCGCCTCTGAGCAGATCCAGATGAGCGAGAATGCGGTCAGGCAGCGCGGCGGAAAACCGCTCGTTGTGCCGCATGATGATGTTCCAGTCTTCCTGCGTGCTCTCGTCCAGGCGTGTGAACCCGGCTCGCAGCTCCGGCGACAGATTTTCCATGCTCCGCTCCTGTCAGGCCATCGACGCTTCCATCCATAGGGCATGAAAAAATCTTTATCAACGATAAAATTTTATCGTCAGTAATATTTTCGTCACCTGCCGAAGCGACGCCGGACCAGGCCAGGCCGTCCGCGCGGCGCTGCAAAACCATACGGGTGGGGATTTCTTTTTTGAGCGGCTGTCCCGAAACGGGACGAAAGATGACCGCATTCGATACAGTCCGGGGCACGTGTCCCGGCACGGCCGGGTGAGCGCGGGAAGGGGCTCAAATGCGTATTCGTGTCTTTCCCGTCCCCTTGGCGGTCTATGGGCCGGTCTGCGGCCCGGTCTCCCGGTCCCGGGGACAAGTCGCGCGCAGTGCTCCCGCAGTCCATTCGTGACGTTTCGATGACAGTTCGATGACAGTCGTGCGCGGTTTGCAGAAAAGCCCGGAAATCCGCCGGCCGGAGTTTGCCACGGGTCCGTAACGAAAAAGGCCGGAGGGATGACCTCCGGCCTCTTCGAATTTCCGTCGAAAGCGGCTGGTTTACTGCGCCGCCGGGCGCTTCACCACCACGCCGCCATCGTTCACCACCACCGGGCTGTCATTGCCGGCTGTGGGGCGCGGCGTTGCGCGCGGGCCGTCGCCGAGGCTCGGTGCGGCGGGTGCGGCCGGGCGCGGGGCGGTGCCGCTGGTGCGGGCCGCCGAATTGCTCGACTGGCTGATCGGGTCGTCGGAATGGCGGCAGTTTCCTTCGAAAAACGCGCCCGTTTCCACAGCCAGCGCCTCGTGAAGAATGTCGCCCTCGACATGACAGGTGGAGGAAAGCTGCACCCGCCGGCCGCGGATCGTGCCGACCACGCGGCCGCGGATCACGATGTCTTCCGCCACCACTTCGCCGGTGATCGAGGCTTTCTCGCCGATCGTCAGCGACTGGCTGCGGATATCGCCTTCCACAGTGCCGTCGATCTGAATGTCGCCGGTCGCGGTCAGATTGCCATGCACCACCAGGTCGCCGGAGATGATCGAGGGCGCCGTGCGGGTGCTGCTCGGTCGTCGTCCGCCGCTGTTCACCGGTGCGGATACGGGAGCGGCGGCTGTCGCCGTCGCCTTCTCGGACTCTTTATCCTTGCTTCGCGAAAACATAATGCCCTGCCTCGATGAACTTGGAGGGGTTACGAACGACACCGTCGAACCAGACCTCGTAGTGAAGATGAGGGCCGCTGCTACGTCCAGATGACCCCACTTTGCCGATGACCTCACGGAATGCAATTTTCTGGCCAGTCTTGACCGTCATCTTGCCGAGATGGCCGTAGCGCGTGCGGAAGCCGTTGCCGTGGTCGATCTCGATGATGCGGCCATAGCCGCCTTTCCAGCCGGCGAAAGTCACCGTGCCGGAGCCGGGCGCATAGACCGGCGCTCCGTAGTAGGACCCCATGTCCTCGCCTGAATGGAAGGCCATGCGCCCGTTGAAGGGGTCCCGCCGCGGCCCGAAACTGCTCGTCTTGCGGTAGCTGACGAGCGGTTCGGCAAGAGGCATTCTTGCAATGGAATCCTCAAGATCGGCCATCTTCTTGAGGTTCTGGCTTACCCGGAAAAGCTGCTTTGCGAAGGCGCTCTCGTCGCCGCCGCCCGCCAGCGCGTCCCCGGCGGCCAGGTCGATGAACGGACCGCCCTGCGCGTCGCGCCGCTCGCTGCCGCGCTCCAGAAGGGCGTCGGGATCGATCACCTTGGTCATAGCAATGATCGACTTCAGCTCGCGCACCCGCCTGTCGGTGATCTCTTCCACATTGTTGATGAGGCCCTGCTGGGCATTGTCGAGCCAGGCCAGCCGGGCGTCGATCTGGGAGACGGCGGCGTTCGGGCTTTCGCCATTGCCCGCCAGGCCCGCCACGTCGATCAGCGCGCCTTCGTCCGGTCCCTCGATGATGAAGCGTTCGAGTTCGGCGGTCTGCTGCGGCCGGGCGGTCGTGTGGACGACGTCCGGGCCCTCGGTGGCGCCGTCGACGCGCATCAGCACGGTGTTGCCGTCGCTGCCGGCGGCCGCCTTTTCCTGGCCCGTCAGCGTCGCCGCATAGCGCCGCCGCATCGTGTCGAGCACCGAGCCGGCCGTCTGGCGCTGGCTCATAAGTGTCGACAGTTGCTTGTGTTTTTCCTCAAGCTGCCGGGTCGTCGCGAGGAAGCGCTCCTCGGTGATGACGAGCTGGCCGTTGAGTTCGTCATAGGCCGACTGAAGCTGCGCCATCCGCTCTTCATAGGCGGATTGCATCTTCACATAGCGCCGGTCCTTCGACGCGATGATCTGTTCCTTGAAGACGACGTTGACCGACGCGAACGCGATCCAGCTCAGGAACGCGAAAGCGATCACCGCGAACGCCGATTGCGTAAGCGGCGACAGCGAAATGAACTGCACATGTCCGTGGCTGCGGATGTAGATCTGCCGCTCCACATACATGTGCCGCACGAAACTGCGGAATCTGTCGGCCCAGCCCTGCCGTTGGTGCATGCCCCTCAATGCCCCTTCGTCCCCTAATGTATGCCGTTATCTCACCCCAAATTGGCACAGGAAGACAACATACTCGCGTAGAGTTTTGATGTTAATGGTTAATATAAATTCACCATATCTTGGAAAAAGCGTCATCCGCGGCAGGACGGGTCCGCCAGCGGTTCGTAGAAGCCGGGCGGGAGACCTGCCGCACCGCGCGCGGCGCAATTGAAGGGAGGCTTCAACGCGCCTCTGAAATGCCGCCGTACGAGGGTGTGAAAGGCGGCTTCCGGATCAATTCCTTCTTCGCCGCAAAGGAAAGTGAACCAGCGCGCGCCGGCGCCCACATGGGCCTGTTCCTCCGTGTAGATCGTTTCCAGCACTGTCGCGCTTTCGTGGTCGCCCGCCGCCCTCAGCCTGTCGATCATCGGGGGCGTGACGTCGAGGCCGCGCGCCTCCAGCACCATCGGCACCACGGCGAGGCGCGCCAGGAGGTCGTGCCGCGTTTCCTCCGCCGCCTGCCAGAGCCCGTCATGGGCGGGCAGGTCGCCATAGGTTGCGCCATGGGCAGAGAGCCTCGCTTGCAGCATCGCGAAATGCCGAGCTTCGTCCTCGCCAACGCCAACCCAGTCGTCGAAGAATTCCCTCGGCATCGTCGCGCCCGCGAACCGGCCCGCGAGATCGAAGGCGAGGTCGATGGCGTTCAGTTCGATATGCGCGAGCGAGTGGAGGAGGGCGACCCTTCCGCGCTCGCCCTTGAAACTCCGGCGCGGCATGTCGCGCGGAAGGCGGAGTTCGGGGCGTTGCGGACGGTTCGGCCGGTCGGGCATCGAAACGCCGGTGCCGGGCGAAAGCCTGCCTTCGCGCCAGGCGGCGGCCACGTCGCGCGCAAGCCGGGCCTTGCCGTCGGCGTCACCGCAGAGAAGAACCTCGCGCGCCGCCGCCGCGAGTGACCGCCTTTCGCTCATGCCGGGCTCACAGCTCCTTCGCGGCAACGAGAACCTCGTCGGCATGGCCATTCACCCTCACCTTCGGCCAGACCTTTCTCACGACTCCCTTCTCGTCGATCAGGAAAGTCGTGCGGGTGATGCCCATGAACTTTCGTCCGTAGAGGCTTTTCTCGCCCCAGACGCCATAGGCTTCGAGCATCTTGCCATCTTCGTCGGAGAGCAGGCGGACGGTGAGGTTGTGCTTGTCGCGAAACTTGCAGTGCTTTTCGATGGAATCCTTCGAAACCCCGAGCACCACCGTCTTCGCCGCGTCGAACTTCTTCCTCAGCGCGCTGAAGGCGATGCCTTCCGTCGTGCAGCCGGGCGTGTCGTCCTTCGGGTAGAAGTAGAGGACCACCTTTTTGCCCGCGAGCGATTTCAGGGAGACCGTCGAGCCGTCATCGGCCGGCAGCGAGAAGGCCGGCGCCTTCTTTCCTTCTTCGGGAAGCGCCTTTCCGGCCGTCTTTTCCCGGGTGCCGGGTTTGCTCCTGGTCGGGGTCTTGCTCATGGATTGCCTCCTGTCCGGTTTCGCGGCCTTGATAGCACGACGGGAAGGCGTCCCGCCGCCGTTAATATTGACGAACGGCAGGATCGCGTTGGGCCCAATTTTGCAGACTTGGAAGCGGGCAGGGGATAAAAGTCCCTGACTCGCTTTCGCCGCAATTCTGCGTTTTCCATAGCGGCCAGCGTGAGGAGTTGACGTATTTCTTGATCCGCCGGACCAGTAAAATCGCGTTGGAAATAGTCGGTGTTGCCGTCGCGGTGACGGCCGTGCTTCTGGCCGTGCTGGCGTGGCGGCTCTCGGCCGGCCCGGTCTCGGTCTCCATCCTGAACCAGATGATCGAGGATGCCGCGCGGCCTTCGCTCCAGGGTGGCGATCTCACCATTGGCGACACGATCCTCATCTGGGCAGCCGAAGAGCGCGAATTGTCGCTCCGTCTCTCCGATGTTCAGCTTGAGGGAGCGGACGGCAATGAAATTGCCAGGGTGCCGCAGATTGCCTTCGAGTTGAGCGTGCCTGCGCTCTTTCGAGGCATGCTCGCGCCCACATCGATCGATCTCTACGGCGTCAGCGCAACCGTGCTCCGCCGGCCCGACACCGGCATCACGCTTGCTCTCGCGGCGGCCGGCGAAGTGCCGCAGTCGGATACGTCGTTTGTCGGTCCCATGCTCGAAGCTTTGCTCGACGAGAGCGACCGCTCCTCGCCGCTCGGCTACCTTTCCCGCTTCGGTATCAGGCAGGCCAAGCTCTATTTCGTCGATGAGGTCAACGGCGTCAGCTTCGAGGCGCCGACCGCCAGTGTCGTCATCTTTCGCGGCGATGGCGGCATCGCGGGCATGCTGAACGCCGACTTCGCCATTGCGGAGACGAAAGCGCATCTCGAACTGAACGGTTTCCTGCCCGCCACCGCCGATGCTGCCCGCATCGATATTTCGGCCTCCGACGTCGTGCCGGCGGCGCTCGCGCGTGTCTCTCCGGCATTCGAGGACTATGCGATCTTCGATGCGCCGCTTTTTGCGCAAGGCGAGCTTTCGGTCAAACGGGACGGCTCGCTCGAATCGGCGCGGCTGAGCCTGCAATCGGGAACCGGCCAGATCAATCTGCCCGAGCCGTGGAGCACCTCCATCCCGCTCGAAAAGGCGCAGGGCAAGGTCGATATCGACGGCGACGCCCGTCAGGTTGCCGTGAAGGAACTGGCATTCAAGGCGGGTCCGCACGAAGCGGCCGTTTCCGGCAGTATCGACTACAGGATGGAAGAGGGGCTCAACATCGCGGGCGCCTCCGTCGATCTCACGGCCGACAACGTTCACACCGAAGTCCCCGGCTTCTTCGAAGGCCCGGTCAATCTCGAACAGCTTCATGTCGACGCCGACTTCGATTTCGATGCCTTGACGGCGAAGATCGACGATCTCTTCATTGGAACGCAAGGTGGCGGCATTCGGCTTTCGGGCAGCGTCGCCGACGCGGAGCGCTCGCCCGCCGTCGATGTGTCCGGTGCCATCGAGCCGCTGCCGTTCGACGCATTCACCGCGATCTGGCCGCTGCCGCTGGCGAAGGGCGCTCGCGAATGGGTAAGCAAGAACCTTGCGGGCGGCACACTCGCGGGCGGCGCTTTCGACATCGATCTCGCCGGCGGCATGATCGCCGACGCGGCGGACCATATCCCGATCCCGAAGGAACGGCTCCACTTCGAATTCTTCGCGAACGGCCAGACGATGAAATATCTCGGCGAACTGCCGCCGATGGAAAATCTCGACGCGCGCGGGCTGATTGAAGGCAACCGCTTCGATGCCTGGATATCCTCGGCCGTCATCAGGCAGGAAGGACATGGCGATATCGCCGTCAGCGAAGGGCATTTCTATGCCGACCAGCTCGCGACCAAGGGCGGCCCGGGTCATATCCGCTTCACGGTGGCGGGAGCCACGGCCGACATTCTCACCGTTCTGGACCGGGAACCGCTCAGGCTGATGAGCCAGTTCGGTCTCGATCCGCAGACGGTTGCCGGATCGGGCCGCCTGACCGGCGCGCTGTCCTTGCCGCTGATCAAGGGCGTCAAGATGGACGATGTGGAGCTCTCGGGCACGGGGCACGCGGAAGGTGTCGCCATTCCCCGCATTCAGGAAAACCTGTCCGTTACCTCCGGTTCGCTCGATATCGACGTGACGAGGGCCCGTCTCAAGGCCAGCGGGCCGATCGTCCTCAACAATGCCGCCGAACTCGATCTCGAATGGGAGGAACGCTTCAGCCGGGGCGTTTCGCCGAGGTCCATCTATCGGCTGAAGGGGCCGCTGGACGAGGCGGGCCGGGAGGCGCTGGGTCTCAAACTGGATGATTATGTCGAAGGTGTCACTGTGGTCGACGCTACGCTGATGGGCGACGGGCGCAGCGTGAACCGGGGTTCCATCCGGGCGGATCTCGCGGGCGCCGTTGCGAAGTTCGCCGACGCAGGGTGGTCGAAGCCCGCAGGTGTGCCCGCCACCACGACGTTCGATCTCGCCATGCTCGAGCAAGGCGGTTACAGAATTTCCGACTTCGTTCTCCTCGGCGAGGGAATAGACACGCGAGGCACATTGACGCTGGCCGATGGTGGCCGGCTGATCGCCGCCGACTTCCCGGTCGTGAAGCTCGGAGAGCACAACGATTTCAGTTTCGAGGCAGGACCGTCCGAGAACGCCGTGCTGGCGATGAAGGTCACCGGGCGGCGTTTCGATGCCCGTGGTGTGCTCAGCGATTTCCTTTCCGGCGGCGGGGAGGAAGGAACGGCTCCGGACGGCGAGACGCTGACGGTTCCCGATCTTCTTACGGAGGACATGGCGGACGACCCGCTTCGGCGAACCACACTGACGGCGGATATCGCGCAAGCGACCGGGCATCACGATACGTTTTTCAGGAGCGTCGCGGTGGAACTGGTGCAGGTTGATGGCCGCACCTGGTCGATGGATGTATCCGCCGCGGACGGAGACGGTACGCCTGTCACGGTAAGCATCGGACCGGATAGCAACGGCGTGCGCGCACTTGCTGTTTCCTCGAACGATGCCGGGACGATTTTCCGCGCGCTCGATTTCACGCGCAGCATCAGGGGCGGCGCGCTCGAGGCGGCCGGAAAGTACGACGACACGAAACCTGGCTCACCTCTGTCGGGCATGCTGAGCATCGACAAATTCCGGATAGTGAACGCGCCCGTGCTGGCAAACATCCTCACACTCGGCTCGCTGACGGGTATCAGCGATACGATGCGGGGCGAGGGTATCTTCTTCGACCGCCTCGAACTGCCGTTCGCCTTTACCGAGAGCCGCATCAATGTGACGGATGCGCGGATGTCAGGGCCCGCCATCGGCCTCACGATGGAGGGGCAGGTCGACCGTGCCGGCGACCTGATCGACATGGAGGGCACACTTGTTCCCGCCTACACGATCAACTCCTTCCTGGGGCAGGTGCCGGTTCTGGGGCCGATCATCGTCGGCCGCGAGGGCGAGGGCATTTTCGCGATCACCTACAGTGTGCGCGGCAAGGCGGACGACCCCACGGTGGTCGTGAACCCGCTTTCGGCGATTGCGCCGGGTTTTCTGCGGCGCGTCTTCGAGTTCGGCAACACGCTGCCTCCCGAGGCGAAGAGGGATGCGCCGCCGGCAACCGAAAGCCCGGCAAGGCAGCGGGAGTCGGGCGAAACGCCGCCAGCGCCTGCGCAAGGCGATGCCACGTTGCCTGCCGAAGGGGAGAATGGTCTCCTCGAGCCGAAGATCGAACCGGCGACGGAGGAGGCGCCAGCGGGCTCTCCCGCAGTGCAAAACTGACCTCCACGCATGTTTTTGGATTGCGGAGCGCTACTCCGCACATGCTATGATCCCGCCATCGCTATTGACCGGGGATGGAAGGGAGGAGCCATGTCCACCAATCAGAAGATGACGATGGATGCCGCCTATGAGGCGGTAGCGCCGGACGACTTTCCGGCGATGATGGATGTCGACCGTTACGGTGCGCGTTCCACCGCCTTTGACAAGATCATCTCCGCGACCCATGACCATTTCTGGGATCCGCTGGACGACAAGTATGTCGACTTTTCTCAGCCCTGGGATCTGGAAAACGATCTCCTGATGCCCGCCGACTTCAACATGGAATTGAAGACGGCCGTCTCGGACAAGCTCGACGAAAAGCAGAAGATTTATCTGGTGAATGAAAGCGTTCGCTGGACAATGTCGTCCATCCTGCATGGCGAGCAGGGCGCGCTGGCGCTGTCGGCAAGCCTCTGCCACATCCTGAAGGACCCGGGCGCGCAGGAATATGCCGCGAACCAGACGCGTGAGGAAGCGCGCCACGTCACCGGCTTTGCCCGCTATGTGCAGGCGCGGTGGGGAAAGCCCAAGCCCTGCGGTGTGGTGCTGGAAAAGCTGCTTTGCGAAATCGTCGCCACGCCGCTTGTCTGGAAGAAGCTGGTCGGCATGCAGATGATCGTGGAAGGGCTCGCCATGGGCACCTTCGCGACCTTCTACGCGAAGACGAACGATCCGCTGATGCGCCGTCTCATGCAGCTCGTGATGACGGACGAGGCCTTCCACCACAAGTTCGGGAAGATATGGGCGGATCGCACCGTGCCGAACCTGCCGGAGGCGGAACGCGACCTGATCGAGGACTGGGCGCTCGAGGTCTTCATGACGCTGATGCGCAATTCGACCGGTCCCGAACAGAAGAAGGAAATCTACGAGCGCATAGGCCTCGATTGGCGCTGGGTGCAGGGCGCGCTCGCGGAAGCCCTGACCGACAGGAACATGCGCAGGGAACTGCAGGAGTCGACCAACGTCTTCCGTGTTCTCATCAAGACGCTGGTGAAGGCCGGCATCGTCACCAGCCGCACGGCGCCGATGTACGCCGCCTATGTGGACATGGCCGAGCTCTATGGCGAAGGCGACCGCATGGTCGGCGACGACATTGCCGAGGAAGGCATCAAGTATCTGCAGCAGTTGAACGGGGCGGGCGGCGATGCGGCGATCTTCGCCCTCGGCGCGACGGCGGCGGAATAACACAGGAAAAGCGGCAGCGAATAGCCGCGAGAACGCCAAAGCAAGAAGAAGAAAGAGAAGAATAAGGGAGCGTTCAGGAACTGGCCCTCACCCGGAAACGGGGAGGGCCAGCGTTTTTTCAGCCCTTCGGCTTCAGCAGCACGTGCTTCTTCTTGCCGAGCGAAAGCTTGATGACGTCTTCGCCCGTCAGGTCGTCCCGTGCGAGAACCATCTTCTCGTCAGCCACCTGAGCGTCATTGACGCGCACCGCGCCGCCCTTGATTTGCCGGCGTGCATCACTGGTGGACGAACAGAGCCCGGCCTGTACCAGTGCGGTGAGAAGTCCGAGCCCCGTTTCGAGGGCATCGATCTCCACGGTCGGCATGTCAGCGCTGATCGCGCCTTCCTCGAAGGCGGTGCGCGCGGCGTTCGCCGCCTTCTCCGCCTCTGCGCGGCCATGCGCCATCGCGGTCGCCTCGGTGGCGAGAACCTTCTTCGCCTCGTTCACTTCCGAACCCTCGAGCCTTTCGAGACGTGCGATCTCGTCCAGGGGAAGTTCGGTGAAGAGTTTCAGGAAGCGGCCGACATCGGCATCCTCGGCATTGCGCCAGTACTGCCAGTAGTCGTAGGGCGAGAGCATGTCCGCGTTGAGCCAGACGGCGCCCGACGCGGTCTTCCCCATCTTCGCGCCGGACGAGGTGGTGAGCAGCGGGCTCGTCAGCCCGAACAGCGACGAGCCATCGACGCGGCGCCCGAGCTCGATGCCGTTGACGATGTTGCCCCACTGGTCGGAGCCGCCCATCTGAAGCGTGCAGCCATACTTCCGGTTCAGTTCCACGAAGTCGTAGGCCTGCAGGATCATGTAGTTGAATTCGAGGAACGAGAGATTCTGTTCCCGCTCGAGACGGATTTTCACGCTGTCGAAGGAGAGCATGCGGTTGACGGAAAAGTGCCGCCCGTAATCGCGCAGAAAGTCGATGTAGTGGAGATCGTCCAGCCAGTCGCGATTGTTGACCATGACGGCGTCGGTCTTGCCGTTGCCGAAGTTCAGGAACTTTGCGAACACCGCCTTGATGCCGGTCAGGTTCTCGTCGATCTTCTCGTCGTCGAGAAGAGGCCGCGCGTCGTCGCGGAAGCTCGGATCGCCGATCCGGGTGGTGCCGCCACCCATCAGCGCAATCGGCCTGTGCCCCGCCTTCTGAAGCCAGCGCAGCAGCATGATCTGGACGAGGCTGCCGGCGTGGAGGCTGGGCGCCGTCGCATCGAAGCCGATATATCCGGTGACGATCTTCTCCACGGCGGCCTCATCGATGCCCTCGGCATCGGAAAGCTGGTGGATGAAGCCGCGCGTTTCGAGTTCGCGCAGGAAATCGGATTTGTAGCTGGACATCTCGATGGCTCGGGGTTTCGGTAGGCTTGAAAGCGCGGCTGGTGTATCACGCTTTCGGCAGGGGCAAAACGGATAAAGACCCATGATTCGCGCCCTCGGGCTCATGAGCGGTACCTCGCTTGACGGCATCGACGCCGCCATCATCGAGACGGATGGCGAAGGCGCGGTGAGGCCGGGCCCGTCCACTTTCGTTGCCTACAAGCCCGAGGAGCGGAAGCTTCTGAGTCTCGCGCTTGAAGCGGCGAAGGTCTGGGAACCCGACGAGCCGATGCCCGAGGAGATAGCCGAGGCCGAGCGCCATTTCACGCTGGCCAACGCACTGGCCGTCCGTCAGCTCCTTGCCGAAGCGGAACTGAAGCCGGGCGACATTTCCATCGTCGGTTTTCATGGCCAGACCGTGCTGCACCAGCCGGAACGCCGCCGCACGGTGCAGATCGGGCTCGGCGACGTTCTGGCGCGGCTCACCGGCATCGACGTCGTCAACGATTTCCGCAGTGCGGATGTCGCCGCAGGCGGGCAGGGAGCACCGCTGGTGCCGCTATACCATCAGGCGCTGGCAAAGAGCGCCGGGCTCACGGAATCCGTTGCCATCGTCAACATCGGCGGTGTCGGCAATGTCACCTATGTGGGAACGGATGGTTCGCTCATCGCTTTCGACACGGGACCGGGCAACGCGTTGATCGACGACTGGGCGATGGAAAAGACCGGTGAGCCTGTGGACCGTGACGGCGCGCTCGCGGGCGGCGGGGAAGTGGACATGGATGTCCTCGAACGGTTGATGGATCACCCCTTCTTCGAAGCGCCGCCGCCGAAATCGCTCGACCGCTTTTCCTTCTCGCCCGAGATGGTGAAACATCTTTCGGCGCCGGACGGCGCGGCGACGCTGACGGCCTTCACGGTGGAAGCGATCGCGCGCGGCCTTGCCCATGTGCCCGGTGTGCCGTCGCGCTTCGTCGTCTGCGGCGGCGGACGCCACAATCCGGTGCTGATGTCGATGCTGAACAAGCGCCTGCAGGGTGGCGTGCTGCCGGCGGAAGACCTCGGCTGGCGCGGCGACGATATCGAGGCGGAAGCCTTCGCCTATCTTGCCGTCCGCTCGCTCCGGGGCATGCCACTGAGCCTGCCTGGAACGACGGGTGTGCCGGAGCCGATGCCCGGCGGACGGCTCCACCGGGCAGGCAAGGTTCTCACGGACTAGAGGGTCAGCCCTTTTCCGGGCCTTCGGAGAGGCGCTTGTCGAGATAGGCGCCGACCGTCGCGGCGAGCGGTTCCAGCTTCGACTCGAAGAAATGGTTCGCGCCATCGACCGTCGCATGTTCGATGGTGATGCCCTTCTGGGTCTTGAGGCGCTCGACGAGTTTGAGCACGTCGGCCTGAGGCGCCACCTGATCGATCCCGCCATTGACGATGATGCCCGAGGACGGGCACGGCGCCAGGAACGAGAAGTCGTACATATTGGCGGGCGGGGCGACCGAGATGAAGCCCTCGATTTCGGGCCGGCGCATCAGGACCTGCATCGCGATCCAGGCGCCGAAGGAGAAGCCGCCGATCCAGCATTGCGAGGCGTCGGAATTCTGCGACTGGAGCCAGTCCAGCGCGGCGGCGGCATCGGACAATTCGCCTATGCCTGAGTCGAACGAGCCCTGGCTGCGCCCGACGCCACGGAAATTGAACCGGAGCACCGAGAAACCTCTGTTTACGAAGGCCTGGAACAGCGCGTAGGTGACGGGATTGTTCATGGTCCCGCCGAACTGCGGATGTGGATGCAGAACCAGCGCGACCGGGGAATTGGCTTTCTTGCTGTGATGGTAGCGGCCTTCGATGCGGCCAGCCGGACCATTGAAAATCACTTCAGGCATGTCTGGGTCAGTCTTGAGCTATGAGGATGGAAGGGCAGCAGGTTATTTCCCACTGAAAATGTGGGTTAAATTGTCTGCCGAAAACCGCCAATTCCTCTGGAAAATCCGTCGCGAAGTGTTAAGTAGTTGACTACGACGCTAGGAAATTCTATCGCCTTGCGTCGGACGCCTTGGGCCGCCTGACCGTTTCGGCGCAAAACCGCAGAAAACGGGGCAGGGATGGCGATGGGCGCACGTTCTTAACACAGGCGACGGCAGGTTGTGCAACCTTTTGACCGCCGCGCCCTTGTCACGAAGGAGCAGGCTCGTGAAGCTCACCACGAAGGGGCGTTACGCCGTTATGGCGATGGCCGACCTCGCCCGCCATTCGAGCGGCAGTCCTGTGGCGCTCGCCGAAATCGCGGACCGGCAGGAGATTTCCCTGTCCTATCTGGAACAGCTCTTTGCAAAGCTTCGCAGGGGCGATCTGGTGAAAAGCGTGCGCGGGCCCGGCGGCGGTTATCTGCTGTCGCGCGGAGCGGACGACATCCGCATCTCCGACGTCATTCTGGCGGTCGACGAGCCGATCAAGGCGACGCGCTGCGAATTGGGCTCGCCGAAGGGCTGCCTGCCCTCGTCGGGCCGCTGCATCACCCACGATCTCTGGGAAGGGTTGAGCCATCAGATTCAGCTCTACCTGGGCTCGGTTTCTCTCGGTGATGTCATACACGGTCGCATTGCCGAGCAGCAGAGTTTCGGACGGCAGCCCGCACTCAACGCGGCCGACTGAACAAGAGCCGGCAAGACGGGCAATAGAAGTAATGACGGCGAAACGCGCCTATATGGACCACAACGCGACGACGAATCTCCGCCCCGAAGCACGGGCGGCGGCGTTGCATGCAATGGAGGTCCTCGGGAACCCATCCTCGGTGCATGCCGAGGGAAGGGCGGCGCGTGCAATTGTCGAACGCGCACGCGACGAAATTGCGGCCCTTGCCCGTGCGAAGCCAGCGGAACTCGTCTTCACGAGCGGCGGGACAGAGGCGGCGAGGATGGCGTTCCATGCTGGAAGAACAGCGCAAGGTGTACAGAGACTGATCGTGTCCGCTGTCGAGCATGACGCGGTGCTGGCCTCTGCCGAGGCGTCGGGCCTGCCGGTCGAAATCCTGCCGGTGGATGACGAGGGCAGGGCGGACCTTGCTGCACTTGAGGCGCGGCTTGCAGCGTCGGACGAGCGGGCGCTCGTGGCGCTGATGCTGGCGAACAACGAAACAGGCGTCGTCCAGCCGGTGGCGGAAGCAACCGCGATCGCGCATGACGCGGGTGCGCTCCTTCTCTGCGATGCTGTACAGGCAGCCGGCAAGATGCCCCTCGATTTCGCCGCCCTCGGGGCAGACATGTTGATGCTCGGCGGCCACAAGATCGGCGCGCCGATGGGCATCGGTGCGCTCATCATCCGCGAAGGACTCCCCTTCGCCGCGCTCGCCGTCGGCGGTGGACAGGAAACGCGCCGCCGTGCGGGCAGCGAGAACGTCCCCGGCATCGCAGGTTTTGGCGCTGCGGCGCGGGCGGCAAGGGAAGGGCTTGAAGCCTTCGCCGCGCTGGGCCATCTGCGGGATACGCTGGAAGACGAGGTCGCGCGCATTGCGCCCGACGCCGTCTTTTTCGGCAAGGGCGCCGAGCGCCTTTCGAATACGAGTTATCTTTCGGCGCCGGGCCTCGATGCGGAAACGCTTCTTATGGCGCTCGATCTCGACGGTATTGCGGTAAGCGCGGGCGCCGCGTGTTCGTCGGGCAAGATCGGCCGTCCACGCGTGCTCGATGCCATGGGCGTGTCCGGGGATCTGTCGCGCGGTGCGGTTCGCGTGAGCCTCGGCTGGTCCAGCGGTGCGGAGGACATCGACCGCTTCGTGAGAAGCTGGTCCCGCGTCTATGAGCGCACGCGTGCCAAAGTGAATGCAAGTGTAACCGCGAGCGTGGCAACGGAAACGCCGCTCGCGGCAGTGGAGAGTTGATATGGCAGCCGTACGGGAAACCGTCGAAACCGTTGGTGAAGTGGAGAAGTACAAATACGGTTTCTCCACCGACATCGAATCCGAGAAGGCCCCGCTCGGTCTGACGGAGGATACGGTTCGTTTCATTTCGGCGAAGAAGAACGAGCCTGCATGGCTGCTCGAATGGCGCCTTGCGGCCTTCCGCCGCTGGTTGACCATGACGGAGCCGACCTGGGCGAAAGTGACTTATCCGCCGATCGACTTCCAGGACGCTTACTATTATTCGGCGCCGAAGCAGCAGGCGAAGCTCGACAGCCTCGACCAGGTCGACCCGAAGCTTCTCGAAACCTACGAAAAGCTCGGTATTCCGCTGACCGAACAGAAGATGCTGGCGGGCGTTGCGGTCGACGCCGTGTTCGACAGCGTTTCGGTCGTCACGACGTTCAAGGAAAAGCTCGCGGAAGCGGGGGTGATCTTCTGCCCGATGTCCGAGGCGGTTGCGAAGCATCCGGAGCTCGTGAAGAAATATCTTGGTTCGGTCGTGCCGACCTCGGACAATTTCTACGCGACGCTGAATTCGGCGGTCTTCTCGGAAGGCTCTTTCGTCTACATCCCCGAGGGTGTGCGCTGCCCGATGGAGCTCTCCACCTATTTCCGTATCAACGAGAAGCAGACGGGGCAGTTCGAGCGCACGCTCATCATCGCCGAGAAGGGCTCCTATGTGAGCTACCTCGAGGGGTGCACTGCGCCGCAGCGCGACGAGAACCAGCTCCACGCGGCGGTGGTCGAACTCGTGGCGCTCGACGACGCGGAAATCAAGTATTCAACGGTGCAGAACTGGTTCCCCGGCGATGAGGAAGGCAAGGGCGGCGTCTACAACTTCGTCACGAAGCGTGGCGACTGCCGCGGTGCCAACTCGAAGATTTCCTGGACGCAGGTCGAGACCGGTTCGGCGATCACCTGGAAGTATCCGAGCTGCATCCTGCGCGGAGACAATTCGCGCGGCGAGTTCTACTCAATCGCGATTTCGAACGGCCATCAGCAGGTCGACAGCGGCACCAAGATGATCCATCTCGGCCGCAACACGACGAGCCGCATCATCTCGAAGGGGATTTCGGCGGGCAAGTCGTCAAACACCTATCGCGGGCTCGTGAGCGTTCATCGCAAGGCGGAGAACGTGCGTAACTTCACGCAATGCGACAGCCTGCTGATCGGCAGCAAGTGCTCGGCGCATACGGTCCCCTATGTCGAGACCAAGAACCCGACAGCGGTTCTGGAGCACGAGGCGACGACCTCGAAGATCAGCGACGACCAGCTATTCTACTGCATGCAGCGCGGCATCGGGGAAGAAGAGGCGGTGGCGCTTATCGTCAACGGATTCTGCCGCGACGTGCTGCAGCAACTGCCCATGGAATTCGCCGTCGAGGCGCAGAAGCTCGTCGGCATCAGTCTGGAAGGCAGCGTCGGCTGACGCTGAAAGAGAAAGAATCGTGAGTATGCTCGAGATCAGAAACCTGCATGTGACGGTAGACGGCAAGGAAATCCTCAAAGGGATCGACCTCGATGTCGCTGCGGGAGAGGTGCACGCCATCATGGGGCCGAATGGCTCCGGCAAGTCGACGCTCTCCTATGTGCTTGCAGGACGCGAAGGCTATGAGGTGACGGAGGGCTCCATCCTCTTCAATGGACAGGATCTCAGGGAAATGGGCGTGGACGAGCGCGCCGCCGCGGGCATCTTCCTGGCCTTCCAGTATCCGCTCGAAATTCCGGGCGTCACCACCATGACCTTCCTCAAGACGGCGCTCAACGCGCAGCGCAAGGCGCGCGGCGAGGAGGAGCTCGATGCGGTGCGTTTTCTCAAGCTCGTGCGCGAGAAGGCGAAGCCCTTGAACGTCAACGACGAGATGTTGAAGCGCGCGCTCAATGTCGGCTATTCGGGCGGCGAGAAGAAGCGCGCGGAAGTGTTGCAGATGTCGCTGCTGGAGCCTTCGCTTGCGGTACTCGACGAGACGGACTCCGGCCTCGATATCGACGCGCTGAAAACGGTCGCCGAAGGCGTCAATGCGATGCGCTCGCCGGAGCGCTCGATGATCGTGATCACGCATTATCAGCGGCTCCTCGACTATATAGTGCCGGATGTCGTGCACGTGCTGTCGGGAGGACGCATCGTGAAGACGGGCGGCAAGGAACTGGCGCTCGAACTGGAGAAGTCGGGTTACGCGGCCTATGGCGCGGACGCGGCATGAACGAAGTCATGACGGAAAAAGCGGCACAGAACTTCATCGATGCCTATGAGTCGGCGCGGACCGTGCTGCCCGGTGCGGATGGCTGGCTTGCCCGTCGCCGCGCGGCGGCGATCGAAGCCTTCGCGGGAGCGGGCCTGCCGCATCGCCGCCTCGAGGAATGGAAATATACCGACCTCCGCCAGACGCTCGACAAGGCCGGCTTCGCGCCTGCGCCGGAGCACAAGGGTGCCGTCGTGCTGCCGGAAACGGCCTCGGCCTCCGCCTTCTCCGCGCTCGACCGCCACGTGCTCGTCTTCGTGAATGGCCGCTACCGCGCCGATCTGTCGAAGGCCGCGCGTCTGCCCAAGGGCGTCGAACTGTGCGGGCTTGCCGATGTACTCACGGAGCAGTGGGCGAAGGATCTCCTCGAGCGGCGCTTCGATGAAGCGCGGCAGGCCGAGCAGGTCGTCGATCTCAATACGGCGCTGATGAGCGATGGCATGTGCCTGCGTATCCGAAAGGGTGTGAAGCTCGACAAGCCGGTTCACCTCCTCTTTTTCGCCGCCGATGACGGCGCATCGCATACGCGCAATCTCGTCCTCCTCGAGGAGGGGGCGGAAGGGACGATCCTCGAAAGCCATGTCGGCGAGGCAGCGTCTTTCGCGGACATCGTGACCGATGTCGTGCTCGGCAATGGCGCGCGGCTCGATCATGTGAAGCTTCAGGACGAATCCGCCAATGCGGTTCATCTCGCGACGCTGCGGGGCGAAGTCGGCGCCGAGGCGCGCCTCTCGAGCTTCACGCTGACGCTCGGTTGCGGCGTCTCGCGCGGGCAGAGCTTCATTCGGTTTGCAGGTGAGGGCGCGGAAGCCCAGGTGAACGGCGCCTATGCGCTCCGCGCGACACAGCATGCGGACCAGTTCTGTGTTGTCGATCACGCCGTGCCTCGCTGCGCCAGCAACACTGTGTTCAAGGGCGTGCTGGACGGCCAGTCGGAAGGCGTTTTCCAGGGCAAGGTGATCGTGCGGCCGGATGCGCAGAAGACGGATGGACGCCAGATGACGCAGGCGCTGCTTCTGTCGCGCGATGCGGCGATGAATGCAAAGCCCGAACTCGAAATCTATGCCGATGACGTTCAATGCGCGCATGGCTCGACGGTTGGTGAGCTGTCCAAAGACGCACTCTTTTATTTGCGCTCGCGCGGCATCCCGGAAGCCGAGGCCCGGCGGCTCCTCGTGCTTGCCTTCCTCGACGATGTGATCGCCCTTGCGCCGCATGAAGAGGCGAGGGAAATCCTGCGCGGTCTCGTCTCCGGCTGGTTCGAGGAGGCGTCGATATGAACAAGCCCGTTCTCAGGACCGAGCCCTACGACGTCGAGAAGATCAGGGCGGATTTCCCGATCCTCGCCCGCGAGGTCTATGGCAAGCCGCTCGTCTATCTCGACAACGCCGCCTCCGCGCAGAAGCCGCAGGCCGTCATCGATGCGGTGGGCGAGGCATACCGCAACGAATATTCGAACGTCCATCGCGGCATGCACTACCTCTCCAACGCGGCGACCGAGAAGTTCGAGGCTGCGCGGGAGACGGCGCGCGCCTTCCTGAACGCCGCCTCGACGGACGAGATTGTTTTCGCCTCCGGCGCGACAGATGCGATCAACCTCGTCGCTTCTTCCTTCGCCGAGCCGATGATCGAGCCCGGCGACGAGATTATCCTCTCGGTTCTGGAGCATCACTCGAACATTGTTCCCTGGCATTTCCTGCGCGAGCGCAACGGCGCGGTGCTGAAATACGTACCCGTGACGGACGAGGGCGACCTCGATGTCGAGGCCTACCAGAACCTCTTCACGCCGCGCACGAAGATGGTCGCGCTGACGAGCATGTCGAACGCACTCGGCACCATCACGCCGATCAGGGAGATGATCCGGATTGCGCATGAGCGTGGCGTGCCGGTTCTCGTCGATGCCTGCCAGGGCGTCGTCCACATGCCCACCGACGTGCAGGACATGGATTGCGACTTCCTCGTCTGTTCGGGCCACAAGCTCTACGGGCCGACCGGCATCGGCCTGCTTTACGGCAAGGCCGAACACCTGAAGTCCATGCGGCCATATCGCGGCGGGGGCGAGATGATCCGCGAGGTCGGCCTCGACAACGTCACCTATGCCGCGCCGCCCCATCGTTTCGAGGCGGGAACGCCCGCCATCGTGCAGGCCATTGGTCTTGGCGCTGCGCTTTCCTATATCGAGTCCGTGGGCCGGGAGCGAATTCTGGGACACGAGATGGCGCTGCGCGATTACGCGACACGCCGCCTCTCGGAGATCAACAGTCTCCGCATTATCGGCACCACGAAGTCGAAGGGCAGCATCGTCTCCTTCGTGATGGAGAACGCGCATCCGCACGACATAGCGACGGTGATCGACAGGGCCGGTGTGGCTGTCCGCGCGGGGCATCACTGCGCCCAACCCGTCATGGAGCGTTTCGGTGTCGGGGCGACGACGCGGGCCTCCTTCGGTATGTATAATACGCTTGAGGAAGTGGACCGCCTTGCCGAGGCGCTCATCGACAGCAAGAAGTTCTTTGGCTGAGGATCGAGATGTCGGAAGACGCAAACAGGATCGAGACGGAAAAGGAAGCGCCCGCCGGCGAAGCGGCGGCGCAGCCCTCCGCCATTCCGCAGGAAGAGCTCGACCAGCTCACCGACGATATCATCGCGGCGATGAAGACGGTTTACGATCCGGAAATCCCGGTTGATATCTACGAGCTCGGCCTCATCTATAAAGTGGATATCTCGGACGACCGGGACGTTGTCGTCGACATGACACTGACAGCGCCGGGTTGCCCCGTTGCGGGCACCATGCCGATCATGGTTGAGGATGCGGTCCGTACCGTTGAGGGTATCGGTGATGTACGCGTCAATATGACCTTCGATCCCCCCTGGGACCCGAGCCGGATGTCCGATGAAGCGCGCGTTGCGCTCAACATGTATTGAAGGTGACGACCATGGCGAGACCCATGCCGAAGGCGATCACACTCACGGAAGCTGCGGCAGACCGCATGAAGGAAATCATGGCGGCCTCCGAAGGCAGATATATCGGCGTGCGCATCGGCGTGAAGAACGGCGGCTGCGCCGGCATGGAATACACGATGGATTATGCCGAGGAGCAGCAGCCTCTCGATGAGGTGGTGGAAGACCGGGGCGTGAAGATACTGATCGACCCGAAGGCAATCCTTTTCCTGCTCGGCACAGAGATGGACTACACGACGGAGAAGTTCTCCTCCGGCTTCCGCTTCAACAATCCGAACCAGACGGATGCCTGCGGCTGCGGCGAGAGCGTGACGATCACGCCGGCCACGGCCTAGGCGCCGGATGGCCGTCAGCAGCGAGTACAAGGCCTTCGTGGCCGAACAGCTGGAGCCGCTTGGACCCGTCACCACGCGCAACATGTTCGGTGGCGCGGGCGTCTATCTCGACGGACTGATGTTCGGTCTGATCGCGAATGAAACGCTCTACTTCAAGGTCGATGACCGCAATCGCGTGGATTACGAGAGCGAAGGGCTCGGGCCTTTCACGGTTCAGCTGACGCGTGGCGGCACCGGCTCCTTCTCCTACTACGAAGTGCCCGAGCGCCTCTATGACGACCCCGACGAGCTTGTGGAATGGGCTCGCAAGGCGCTGGATGCGACACTTGCCGCCAAGGCGGCAAAGCCGCCCGGAAAGAAATCAGCGCGAAAGAAAACCGCGCGCCCCGGAGTTTGAAGCGCGCGGTCATGCCTTACATTCTTCTCTTCATCGCCGTGATGTTTCTCGCGCTGCTCGCAAGCTGCATCATCGGCTGAGCGTCAGTTCCCCTTGAACTGGGCGGGACGCTTCTCGAGGAAGGCGCGCACGCCTTCCTTGAAGTCTTCGCCATAGCCCGCCGTCCGCTGAAGCTGCCGCTCGAGGTTGAGCTGTTCTTCATAAGTGTTGTCCGTGCTCTCCCAGTAGAGCTGGCGGATCATGCCGAGCGTTTTGGTCGGGCCGCTGGCGAGATCGGCGGCAAGTGTCTTCGCCTCGCCCATCAGCTTCTCGTCGTCGAAGACGCGGTTGACGAGGCCCCACTGAAGCGCCGTCTCGGCGGGAAGTTTTTCGCCGAGGAGCGAGAGTTCCATCGCACGCGCCTTGCCGACGAGCCGCGGCAGGATCCAGGTTGAACCGCCATCAGGCACCAGCCCGATGCGGCGGAAGGCCTGCAGGAAGTAGGACGACTTTGCGCAGAGGACGAGGTCGCCCATCAGTGCGAAGCTCATGCCGACGCCGGCCGCCGGACCGTTCACCGCCGTGACGAAAGGCATCTGCAGATTGCGCAGGCGGCGCAGGAACGGGTGGTACATGGTCTCGAGGGCCGAGCCCGCATCGGGGCGCGCGCCGGAATTGTCGCCGCGTCCCTGCAGGTTCGCACCGGTGCAGAAACCGCGGCCTTCGCCTGTCATCACGAGGCACCGCACGCCGTTCTTCGAATCCTCGACTGCGTCCATCGCCTGCATGAGGCCGCCGAGCATTTCCGGCGAAACGGCATTCATCACCTCCGGATGATTGAGCGTCAACGTGCCGACACTGCCGTCTATGTCCAGTTTTACACGTTCGAAATCCATCTTCTTCTCCCTGTATGTTCTGTGCTGATTGCGTTGGCTCAGGCGGTGAATTCCGGTTCCTTCTTGGTGAGAAACGCCTTCACGCCTGCGGCGAAATTCGGGTGGTCGCCCAGCATGCCCTGCACGTCGCGTTCATAGTCGAGCTGTGCGGCATAGTCGTTGTTCCCTGCGGAGTCGATTGCCTTGCGGATCTGACCGAAGGTGCCGGTCGGTCCCTTGGCAAGCTTTGCGGCCAGGCCGCGCGCTTCGTCCATCAGCGCCGCGTCGTCGACGCATTTCCAGATGAGACCCCATTCAGCCGCCGTTTCCGCCGGCAGCTTGTCGCCCAGCATGGCGAGGCCGAGTGCCCGCGCACGGCCGACGAGCCGGGGCAGATGCCAGGTGCAGCCAAGGTCGGGGATGAGCCCGAGCTTCGGTCCGAAGACCTGTATGAAATTGGCGCTCTTTGCCGCGATCACGATGTCGGCCGCGAGTGCAAGGCCTACGCCGCCGCCTGCCGCAACGCCGTTCACGGCTGCAACGATCGGTTTCTGAAGTTCATATAGCTCGCGCATCATCGGGTTGAAGCCGACGGTCATGCCGTGAGCGACACCCTGGCCGATCGTCATGCCCTCCTGCCGCTGTCCCTAGGCAGCGAGGTCGGCACCCGCGCAGAAGCCTCGTCCGGCCCCGGTGATAAGGAGAACGCGCGCCGCAGGGTCCTTCGATACGGCGGCCACGGCGTCCCGCATGTCCGCGATCAATTGTGTGTTGATGCTGTTGAGAACGTCGGGGCGGTTCAGCGTGAGAAGCGCGATACCGTCATTGGTCGAAAGTGTGAGCGTTTCCATGGCCGGGTATATCCGATGCTGCTGCGTTTTGGCAGAGCATAGTCACCAGCCGGGGATCGCGAAAGGTCGCGAAGAGGTGCTGGAGGCCAGACCAGCATTCCGTTGCGTCAAAGCTCGAAAGAAGGCTTCTGTACGGGGCTCAGCTTGCTTGAGCCTGCAACTGTTCTTCAGCGTGACGCTCGGTCACGACGCGATTCCGGCCACCGCGCTTGGCGTCGTACAGACAGCTGTCGGCGCGTTCGACGAGCGATGCGCCCGCCTCGCCGGGCTGCAACAGCGCGATGCCCATCGACATGGTCACGCGGCCGAGCGACTCGCCGGTAGACCGCTTGACGAGCTCACGGGCCTGGACGGTTTCACGAATCTTGTTGGCGATCGTTTCGGCGGAGGCGATCTCGGTCGCCGGCATGATGACGGCGAACTCCTCGCCGCCATAGCGCGCAACGAAGTGCCCGGCATGAACGCCGGTCTTCAGGCAGCTTGCGACAAGACGAAGGACCTGGTCGCCGGTGCGATGCCCGAACGTGTCGTTGAATTTCTTGAAGTGGTCGATATCGCCGATGACGAGACAGAGGGGCTGGCCGCCTTTCTCCGCTTCGGCAAGCTCCCGGGAAAGCGCTTCGTCGAAGGCCTTGCGGTTGTTGACGCCGGTGAGCCCGTCCGTCCGCGCTTCGCTGTGAGCTTTTTCCAGATTCTGCTGCAGTTCGTTGAGCTCTTTTTTCGTTGCCTGCAGATGTTCTTCAAGCTCGGTGCTGCGCTCTTCCATCTTTCGCGAAGCGGAGACGATGGCCTCGACCGCGTGGCGGACATCCGTGGGGGTGGACTGGCTGGTGAGGCCTTCACTGGCTTCCCGGACGGTCGTTCCGAGGGCGGTGGAGTTGCCGACCGTTTCCTCGATGATCTTCAGGATCTGGTCGACTTCCGTGTTGAGCTTGTTGCCGGTGTTCAGCGTGACATCGGTAAGCTTGTCGTCCGCGAAGTAGCGCTTCTGCAGGGAGGCCGTTGTATCGAGATCGACGGGCTCGTTGTTCTCGATCCGCTCGTCGATTTCCTTGTTGAGTTCCGGCAGGCGGCCCGAGGCATAGCGAAACCAGACGGAGTAGTTGTCAGGGCAGGGGGGAACGCCATGCTCCGCCATCAACTTGAGAGCCCGGTCGCTCCATTCTGCTGCAAATTCAACGTCTTCGGCCTGCATCACGAAAACAACCCCCGCTCGGTGCCTTGTGGCACCGTCTGATATCGACAGGGCAAAACTAGGATCATTCGGTTACCTCGTGGTAAATCAGGCGGAAAATGGCGGTTTCTCGCCCCCGCCGGGCCCCTTGCGGCGGAAATGATGCAATTCGCCGGAGACGACCCTCCGGGGGCTCTCAAAGGGGCTGTTCTTATGTATATTTCTTGAAAACAACAGGTTCCGGACTTGGCCGGTTCGAAGCCGATGGAAACAAGGTTGCCGCGACAGAGGCAGCAGTCACGTCAGACACGATGCGGACATCCCCAGAACCGCACATCAGGAGGATTCAAATGAGCTTGGCGGAGCAGACATCCCACGAAGCGGATTCGGCAACCATTTCGGCCTCGATCAGGGCCATTCTCGACCGCCAGAAGGCGGCTCACATCAAGGAAGGTCCGGTTAGCGCCGAACGGCGCATCGACTGGATGGACCGGGCCATTGCGCTTCTGGTCGACAATCAGAAGGAAATCGTGGAGGCGCTGGCCTCCGATTTCGGGCACCGCAGCCATGAACAGACCTTGCTGACGGATGTGATGGGCTCCATCGGTCCGCTCAAGCATGCGAAGAAACATGTGCGCCAGTGGATGAAACCGGAAAAGCGCAAGGTTCAGTTCCCGCTGAACCTGCTCGGCGCCAAGGCACGCATCGAATACCAGCCGCTCGGCACGGTCGGCATCATCAGTCCGTGGAATTTCCCGGTGAACCTCACCTGGACGCCGCTCGCAGGCGTCTTCGCCGCGGGTGACCGCGCGATGATCAAGCCGTCGGAATTCACCCCCGCCACGTCGGAGCTGATGGCGCGCCTGCTGCGCCAGGCTTATGACGAGACGGAAGTCGCGGTCGTGACCGGCGGTCCGGCTGTCGGCGAGGCATTCTCGCGCCAGCCCTTCGATCACCTCCTCTTCACCGGCGCGACCTCGATCGCCTACCACGTGATGCGTGCGGCGGCGGAAAACCTCGTACCGCTGACTCTGGAGCTTGGCGGCAAGTCCCCCGTGATCGTCTCGAAGACGGCGAAGATCGACGATGCGGCGGCCCGGATCATGAACGGCAAGGTGTTGAATGCCGGTCAGATCTGTCTCGCGCCGGACTATGTGTTCGTGCCGGAAGGCAAGGTCGACGAGTTCGTGAGCGAAGCCACGAAGTCGGTGACGAAAATGCTGCCGACCATGAAGGATAATCCGGACTACACCTCGATCATCAACCAGCGTCATTACGACCGCCTCAACTCCTATGTCGAGGACGCGAGGAACAAGGGCGCGAAGATCGTCGAGATCAATCCGGCGAACGAAGACTTCAGCCAGCAGCAGGCGCACAAGATTCCGCCGACGCTCGTGCTGAACCCGTCCGAGGACATGAAGATCATGCAGGACGAAATCTTCGGCCCGCTCCTTCCGGTGAAGACCTACAAGGAAGTGGACGAGGTTCTCGGCTATGTGAACGGCCATGCCCGCCCGCTCGGCCTCTACTACTTCGGTGACGATGAGAAGGAAGAGCGGACCGTGCTCGACCGCACGACCTCGGGCGGCGTAACCGTCAACGACGTCATCATGCACGTCTCGATGGAAGACCTGCCTTTCGGCGGCGTCGGTCCTTCCGGCATGGGCGCCTATCACGGCATCGATGGTTTCCGGACCTTCAGCCACGCCAAGGCGGTCTACACGCAGTCGAAGGCAAAGATGGTCGCCGAGATGTTCCGTCCGCCCTACGGCGCGAAGACGCGCAAGACGCTTGCGAGCATGATCAAGAAGTAGGTCGGGCCTGCCTCAAAGCGAAAAGGCGGCTCGCGCGAGCCGCCTTTTCTTTGCCGCAAGGGGTTTATCTGCCGCACAGTTTGCTGATGGAGGCCGGCGTGTAACGGTCTTCGTTCAACTCGTCGGCGAAGTAGTTGATTGGCGGTTCTTCGTTGATGAGCCCGCCGATGAGATAGCGTTCCCCCATCAGGTCGTAGGATGTGCCGCCGATGCCCGAACAGGTGGGCACTTCATAGGCCGTCATCGGAAAGTTCTCCTGGACGCGCCAGAGCTCGCCTCTTGTATCGTAGAGCTCCGTGGCGACGATCCCCCAGCTGTCTTCATCGATGTAGAAACGGCGGCGCTGATACACATGCCGCGTACCCGGCTTCAAATTCGCCTCGATCACCCACACACGGTGCAGTTCGTAGCGCGGATACTCCTGATTGATGTGATAGGGCTGTATGTAGTCGTCATACTTCACCTTGTCGGAGCCGAGCCGGTAGTTGTTGTAGGGAATGTAAAGCTCCTTCTTGCCGATGAAGGTCCAGTCGTAGCGGTCGGGCGAACCGTTGAATCCTCCAAGGCTGTCCACCGTCGCCATGCCGTCGGTGTTGGTGCCGGGATTGTCATAGGCAATGTCCGGCGCCCGTCTCACGCGACGTGTGCCGGGACTGTAGAACCAGGCAAGCCGTGCTTGCTTCGCCATGTTGATTGTTTCGTGAACAAGCACCACGTTGCCCGCACTTCGCGCAGGCGCAAGCGTATGCGCAATATACTTCGCCCAGACATTCTCGAGCTGTTCGACTTTCGTTGTCTTCGGATCGTTCCAGGCAACGATCGCTTCGTCCTGAACGGTGAAATGCACATAATTGCCGCTACTGGTCGGAACGGCTGCCGCAAACTGCCGTGTCGCCTTGAAGATCGACAGCGGCATCATGTGATTCCAGATGATCTCGAGCGCATTGTTGGGAATGGGAAAGGGCTTGCTGTGGATCGCGTTGGTTTATGCCGTTCCCGCCCTCCGCCAGTTCGCCCGTAAGGGCATTTTGCTTGATGGCGGCATAAGCTGACTCCGGTCCGGCGCAGGTGCGGTGCGTCGGATAGACCTTCATGAAATAGGTGTCCTTGTAGCGCTGCATCAGCGCCTTGGTGGTGCCGGTCATCTTGTCGGCATGGTCCGCCATATTGGCAGGCGTGATGGTGAAGAGCGGCGCCTCACCCTCGAAAGGGTCGGGATGATGCATGCCTGGCTGATAACCGAGCCCGGCGGGAGGATCGGTCAGTCCCCCGGTCCATGCAGGGATCGAACCGTCGGCATTAGCGCCTCTCTCCGCTCCCGTCGGCGTGAGATCGTTTCCAAGACGCGCAGCGATCTCGGCTGGAACAGCGGCAGCTGCCGCTTGCGCGATGCCGAGCAACGCAACCGTGGTTGCGGTCAGTAGGGAAATTCTACGGCGCTGCCGTTCGAAACGACGGACGAATTCCATGGTGTTCCTCCCACCTTTGAATGCCATCTTCCGGCCTTGCGTCATATGGTAAAGAAAATTTACTAAATCGCAAAGTGGCTTCCAGAACGAAAAAAGGCGGCTCGTACGAGCCGCCTTTCACATCGGGTTTGCTTGAGGGCCGTCAGGCGTCTTCCGACTCTGTCTCCAGTTCGTCGTCGGCTTCCTTCGCATTCTTCTTCGGCAGCTTTACCGCCCGAAGAATGAAGGCAGGCACATGGTCTCCGAGGCCGACGACCGGCTGGTCGTCATCACGATCGCGATCGCGCCCGCGTCCACCGCGCTCACGGCGTGCCGGTTTCTCCTCGGACTTCGCCGTCTTTTGAGGGCCGCTGTCGTCCGTCTTTTCGGTCGTTTCGGCCTTGGGAGCGGCTTCCTGAGCGGGCTCGGCTGCAGCTTTGTCCTTGCTGCGGCCGCCGCGGCGTCCACGGCCCCGTTTGGTTTCCTTCTTGCCGTCTTCTTCGGCGGTGGCGGCAGTTTCGGGTTCGGCCGGTGTTGTCTCGCCTGAACCCGCTGCAGCATCCTTCTCCAGCGCTGGAATTGGATTGCCTGTCAGCTTCTCGATGGCGGCCAGATACTTGCCGTCTTCGCGCGTTGCCAGCGTATAGGCAGTGCCGGTCTTGCCGGCTCGCCCGGTACGGCCGATGCGGTGAACATAGTCTTCGGCATGGCTCGGCACGTCGTAGTTGAACACATGGCTCACATCCGGAATGTCGAGCCCGCGCGCCGCGACGTCGCTCGCAACCAGGAGACGGATGGTGCCCTTGCGGAATCCATCGAGCGTTTTTGTGCGCGTCGATTGATCGAGGTCGCCGTGAATGGCGCCCGCCGACAAACCGCTTTTTGACAGGGCGCGCTCCAGCACCGAAACGTCCCGCTTGCGATTGCAGAAGATGATCGCGTTCTTCACGTTCTCGTCTTCGATGATCTTCTGCAGAACGTCGCGTTTGTTGTCCCGCGTCGTCTTGATCAGGACCTGCTTGATATTCTCGTTCGACGACGCAGCGCGGCTGACTTCGATCCGCTCCGGATTGTGCAGGAACGTGTCGGTAAGGCGCTGGATTTCCGGCGGCATGGTCGCCGAGAAAAAGAGCGTCTGCCGCGTGAAGGGCAGTTTCTTGCAGATCTCTTCGATATCCGGAATGAAGCCCATGTCGAGCATGCGATCGGCTTCGTCGATCACGAGGATCTGCACACCGGTGAGAAGCACCTTGCCGCGTCCGCAATGATCGAGAAGACGGCCGGGGGTTGCGATCAGGACATCGACGCCTCGGTCGAGTTTCTTTTCCTGGTCGCCGAAGGAAACACCGCCGATGAGAAGGGCCATCGATAGCTTGTTGTATTTGCCGTAGGTCTCGAAATTCTCCGCAACCTGGGCGGCAAGCTCGCGTGTCGGCTCGAGGATCAGCGAGCGCGGCATGCGCGCCCGGGCGCGTCCCCGCGACAGCTTGTCGATCATCGGAAGCGTGAACGAAGCGGTCTTGCCCGTACCTGTCTGCGCGATGCCGAGTACGTCGCGCCCGCCCAGAACGTGAGGAATGGCTTGTTCCTGGATGGGGGTAGGGGTCGTGTAGCCGGTTTCGGCCACAGCTTTCAGAATCTCCGGCGCGAGGCCGAGGTCGTCGAATGTCATGAAGAAGCCCTGTATACCTTAAACTGTGCTGTCCGGATGGCCCACTTTCAGGGCCTCGTGGACGAACCTGCCGAACGGATTCGGCAGGGTCGGACAGATCGTGCGCGTGGGTTCGCGGCCGCGCGACTCCGCAAACATTGGGCGGACCATAGGGGCAATCGACAAATTGTCAACAGAACGGGCCGTCATTCGCCTGATCGGGCGCGCCCACGTCCCTCGGTAGACGAAAATATCCGGGATTGTGATGAAAACGGCTCACCCGGCCGGCACTCATGGGAAGAAATCCCCTTTGGTTTCCTGTGCGTTAAGGCTTTTTGCCCGAGTATGGGTGGGCAAGATGGCACGCAATGGTCAGCACGAAGGTATGACCGAGCAACCCGCGAAAGAGCCGAGAATCGCTCCTGAAGCGAGCGCCGCAGGACCGGTACGGTCCGGCGAACGGCGGAGTCTGTTTTCGTCGTTCAACCGGCTCCTCGGTCGTATGAGCATGTTTCCCGCAACCGCCTCGCTGACCGGTGTCGCGGTCGTGCTTGCGCTTCTCGTGAACTGGCTCATCGGGGCGACCGGCTTCGTCGAACTCACATGGCAACTCGTGGTTGCGGTGATCGTCTCCACGGTTCTGGTGGGCGTTCCGATCATCATCTATTCGCAGATCATCATCCGCGAGCTCAAGACGTCGCGCGGCACGTTGCGGAAGATGACGGAGCAGCTTGCCTGGGCCGTGAACAATGCAGAGCACGCCAACGAGGCGAAGTCCCATTTTCTTGCAAACATGAGCCATGAGCTCAGGACGCCGCTCAACGCCATCATCGGTTTCTCCGACATCATCCGGAACCAGCGCTTCGGCGAAATCGGCAACCCCCGCTACAGCGACTATGCGAAGGATATCAACGACAGCGGCCTGCATCTGCTCGGCATCATCAACGACATTCTCGATCTGGCGAAGATCGAGGCCGGTCATGCCAGCGTTCAGGAGCAAGTCGAGTTCGAGATAGGCCCGGCCATCTCAAGCGCTGTACGCATGGTCGCGCCGCTTGCCGAGCGCCGCGGTGTCGATCTTGCCGTTCTCTCCTGTCCGGACCCGGTTCGTCTCACCGGCGTCGAACGGATGGTCCGCCAGGTACTCGTCAACGTGATGTCGAACGCCGTGAAGTTCACGGACGAAGGGGGCTCCGTAACAGTCGTGACCGAACGCCGCGCCGGCGGGAGCTTCCGCATCTCGGTCATGGATACCGGCATCGGTATGTCCTCAGAGGAGGTGAAGATCGCGCTCACGCCGTTCGGTCAGGCAGACAACATGCTGACCCGGAAGCACGAAGGTACGGGGCTTGGTCTTCCTCTCGCAAACGCGATGATGGAGTTGCACGAGGGGAGGCTGCTGGTCAAAAGCAGGCCCGGCCGCGGGACCACAGTCGTGCTCGTCTTTCCCGCGGCGCGCGTATCCGTCGCTCCACTTGAGGAAGCCGTCGTCGCCCGCGCATCTTCCTGAGACGTCTCAGATATCGAGATCGTGGGCGAACTCGGCGTGTTCCTGAATGAACTGGAATCGCAGTTCTGGCTTGTTGCCCATCAAGCGGTCGATGGCTCCCGCCGTTTCCTTCGCTTCGTCGTCCGGCACGATCACGCGCATCAGCGTTCGCTTGCCGCGCGCCATCGTTGTCTCTTTGAGCTGTGCGGGCATCATCTCGCCGAGTCCCTTGAAGCGGCTTACCTCGATCTTGCCCTTGCCGGTGAACTCCTTCTTCACAAGTTCGTCCTTGTGGGCGTCGTCGCGTGCATAGAGTGTCTTGCCGCCCTGCGTAATCTTGTAGAGCGGCGGCACGGCCATATAGAGATGACCCGCTCTTATGAGCGCGGGTAGCTCCCGATAGAAGAAGGTTATGAGAAGCGATGCGATATGAGCGCCGTCGACATCGGCGTCGGTCATGATGATGATCTTGTCGTAGCGCAGATCTTCGTCCCGGTAGTGACTGCCCGTACGGACGCCAAGCGCCTGGATGAGGTCCGATATTTGCTGGTTCTGAGCCAGCTTGGCGCCGCTCGCGCTGGCAACGTTGAGGATCTTGCCGCGGAGCGGCAGGATCGCCTGGCTTGCGCGGTCGCGCGCCTGTTTCGCGGATCCGCCGGCGCTGTCGCCTTCGACGATGAAGATTTCGGAGCCGTCTGCGGCCGATTGCGAGCAATCGGCCAGCTTGCCGGGCAGGCGCAGTTTTCGCGTCGCGCTTTTCCGCGCCACGTCTTTTTCCTGCCGCCGCCTCAGGCGCTCGTCGGCCCGGTCGATCACCCAGTCGAGCAGCTTGTTCGCCTGCTGTGGGGCGGCGGTCAGCCAGTGATCGAAATGGTCGCCGATCGCGCGCTCGACAAGCCGCTGTGCCTCGGCACTGGCGAGCTTTTCCTTGGTCTGTCCCTGGAATTCCGGTTCGCGGATGAAGACGGAAAGCATCGCACCTGCCGTGCCGAGCAGATCGTCCGCCTGCACCTGGCCGACCTTCTTGTTGCCGACCATCTCGCCATAGGCCTTGAGGCCCTTGGTGAGCGCCGCACGGAGCCCGGCCTCATGCGTGCCGCCTTCGGATGTCGGTACCGTGTTGCAATAGGAATTGAGGAAACCGTCGCCGCCGCCGAACCAGGCAATCGCCCATTCGACGGAGCCGTGATTGCCGGCCTTCGATACTTTCCCCGTAAACGGCTCCGCCGTCACCGTGTCGTAACCGTTGATCGAGGCCTTGAGATAGTCGACGAGGCCGCCCGGGAAATGCAGCACGTCGTTTGCCGGCGTATCGTCCTTCTCGCCGATCAGTCCGGCCGCGCAGTTCCAGCGGATTTCCACACCGCCGAAGAGATAGGCCTTGGAGCGCGCCATCTTGTAGAGGCGCTTGGGAATGAAATGCGCGCCCTTGCCGAAGATTTCCGCGTCCGGGTGGAAGGTGATCCTCGTACCGCGCCGGTTGTGGACCTTGCCCTCGTTGATGAGCTTCGTCTTCGGCGCGCCGCGCTCATAGGTCTGCGTGTAGAGCGTCTGGTTCAGCGCGACTTCCACATGGAGGCGATCCGAAAGCGCATTCACCACCGAAACGCCGACACCATGCAGGCCGCCTGATGTCTCATAGGCCTTGCCGCCGAACTTGCCGCCCGAATGGAGCGTCGTGAGAATGACTTCCAGCGCCGACTTGTTCTTGAACTTCGGATGCGGATCGACCGGAATGCCGCGCCCGTTGTCCGCGACTGTCAGACTTCCGTCTTCTTCGAGCGTCACATCGATCCAGGTTGCGTGACCCGCGACGGCTTCGTCCATCGAGTTGTCGAGGACTTCGGCGAAGAGGTGGTGAAGTGCCTTCTCGTCGGTGCCGCCGATATACATGCCCGGCCGCCGGCGCACGGGCTCGAGTCCCTCGAGAACCTCGATGTCCTTCGCCGTATAGGTGCCGTCGCTCTTCGCAGCCGATTTGGCGGCCGGCTTGCTCTTCGGAGCGGCCTGCTTCGGCGTGCTCGGCGCAGAGGAAAAGAGATCGTCGGTGTCGTCGGATTTGCGCGTCTTGCGGGCGGCCATGAACTCGGAACTTTGTGTGAGAGAATCAGTCAGGATTGTAGGGCGGGGCGGCCCCGGGGCCAATCGCACCCGCTTGCCCCGCCTTATAGCCCATTCACCTGAGAAGTGCGCGTTCCAGCGCGGCCGCGATCGTTTTCGCGGCGTGGCTCGCGCTCCAGCCGCAATCCCGCGTGAGGAGACCCCAGTTCTCGACCGATGTGCCGGCCCAGAGGAAGTCCGCCGCTTTTGTGACGTTCCATTGTCCAGCGAGCTCGCCTGCCTTGTCGAGGCCGCGGATGAGTTGCCGGAAGGCCTGTCTCAGATCGTTCATCCGGTCGTCCCAGGCCGCGGCCGCTTCGTCGTCCGTGGCGCGCAGGCGGATCAGGTCGCTCGCGACCGGATAGATATGAGGCACGAAGTCGAACCATACCGCAAGGCAGGCGCGAAAGCGCTCCCGCGGGTTGGGAGTGGCGAATGCGGCATCGAACTTCTTCCAGATGTCGGCGCGCTCGTCGGCGCGGCGGACGAGAGCGAGGAGAAGGCCGCCCCGCGTGCCGAAATGCACATAGACCGACTGCCGCGTGATACCGGCTGCCGCCGCGACCTCGCCCAGCGAGACAGAGGCGCCGCGCTCGGCGATCAGCGCCCAGGCGGCGTCGAGGATTTCGGCGCGGGTGCGTTCCGATTTTCTGATTTTTGACATGTGTCGCATTTCCAAATATTTTACACATGTAAAATAACAGGAGGTGGCCATGAGCACCAGTCCCGAACGGCAAGGCACACTGGATCTGCGGATCGAAAACCTGATCGCGGCCTATGGCGAGGGTGGGGGAGTGCCCGCCCGCGCGCAGTGGCAGGCACTTCTGAAGGTGCCCGAAGATGCACCCGTTACGGTGCTCAATTTCTTCAAGTTTCGGGCAGAGGCCCAATACGACCCAAAGAGCGGTGAAACGCCTTGCTCCGGACAGGAGGCCTTCTCGCGCTATGCCGCCGTGAGTGCGCCGGCTCTCGAGAAGGTGGGAGGACGTTTCCTTCTGCTTGCACCGTTCGGGGGCTCTTTCATCGGCGATCAAGAAGATTGGGACTTCGTGGTGGCTGGGACCTATCCAAACAGAAACGCCGTGCTCGCGCTGTTCGAAGATCAGGACTATCGCCACTGCTATATCCACCGGCTCGCTGCCTGCGAGCGGCAGAGGGTGCTCTTCTGTCCTGCCTGAACGTTTTCCCCTCCGGCCTGGATGTGCCACATTCGCGGATCGCTATTCCGAAGGCCGGGAGGAACTCGCCATGACCGCCGACATCTCGTCTCCGCTCACGCTGCCCTGCGGCGCCACGCTGAAGAACCGGCTCGCCAAGGGCGCGATGACGGAAGGTCTCGGCGACGGCCGCAACCGGGCGACGGAAGCCCATACGCGTCTCTATCGCCGCTGGGCCGAGGGTGGGGCCGGCATGCTTCTCACCGGCAATGTCCAGGTCGACCGCCGCTACATGGAACGCCCGGGCAATGTCGCGATCGACGGCGAGCAATCGAACGAGGCAGTTGCCGCGCTTAGGGAGTTCGCGAAGGCGGGCACGGTGAACGGCGCCCATCTCTGGATGCAGATTTCGCATGCCGGCCGCCAGACGCCGGCGCTCGTGAACAAGGAGCCGGTCGCCCCCTCCGCCAAGCCGCTCGACATGCCGGGCGCGCAGTTCGGCAAGCCGCGCGCCATGACGGGCAGCGAGATCGCGGACGTCATCCGCCGCTTTGCTCATGCCGCTTCCGTGGCGCGCGACACGGGCTTCACCGGCGTGCAGATTCACGGCGCGCATGGCTACCTCATTTCGGAGTTCCTCTCGCCGGATGTGAATGCGCGTACCGACGAATGGGGCGGCAGCCTCGAGAACCGGGCGCGGCTTCTTCTCGAAATCGTGCGCGCCGTCCGTGCCGCCGTCGGCACCGACTTTCCGGTTTCGGTGAAGCTCAACTCGGCCGATTTCCAGCGCGGCGGTTTCAGCCACGAGGATGCGATCCGCGTCGCGGCATGGCTGAATGCCGAAGGGCTCGATCTGCTGGAGGTGTCGGGCGGCACGTACGAGCAGCCGCGCCTCGTCGGCATGGACGACATGACGCTGCATCCGGAGAAGTCGGAAGTCCGCCGCGAGAGCACCATCGCGCGCGAGGCCTATTTTCTCGAATATGCGAAGGACATCCGCGCCGCCGTGACGATGCCGTTGATGGTCACCGGCGGTTTCCGGACGGTCGAGGGCATGAACGCGGCGCTCGCGAGCGGCACCATGGACGTCGTCGGTATCGCGCGCCCGCTCTGCGTCGATCCCGGCATTCCCGGAAAGCTCCTTTCCGGCGCGGCGACGGAAACGCCGGCCTACGAAAAGACATTGCGCCTCGGGCCCGGCTTCCTCGGTCCCCACAGCCCCGTCAATCTCATCAAGGCGATGAACGGCTGGGGCCAGCAGGGCTGGTTCTGCCTGCAGCTCCTCCGCATGGGCGCCGGCAAGGATCCGGACCCGAAGATGGGCGTCTTCTCCGCCTTCCGGAACTACGCGAAGAACGAGGCGAAGACCGCCGCCGCGCTCGAGCGCTGAGCGGACGGGCAGCATGGAGCGGGTTGAAGGACACAAGGTCGGCTTCGGCCGCCGCCAGATCACGGGCTGGGTCGCCGGGCCGGCGCTCCTCCTGCTGACGCTCGTGCTTCCCGCACCCGAAGGGCTCGGCGAGCTCGGCTGGCGGACGGCGGGCGTTGCCGCCCTCATGGCGGTCTGGTGGATCACCGAGCCGATCCCGATCCCGGCCACCTCGCTTCTCCCGATGGTGCTCTTCCCGCTTCTCGGCATCGCTGATATCCGGTCGGCGGCCGCGCCCTATGCGCATCCGATCATCTACCTCTTCTTCGGTGGCTTCCTCATTGCGCTCGCCATGGAGCGATGGGGCCTCCACCGGCGGATCGCGCTCGGCCTCATCGGGCTCATGGGCACGGAGCCCTCGCGCATCGTCGGCGGCTTCATGATCGCCTCCGCCTTTCTCAGCATGTGGGTGTCGAACACGGCGACGGCGCTGATGATGCTGCCCATCGCGCTGTCCGTCATCGCGCTCCTCGAAGCGCAGGCGCAAGGCGAGGAGGACAAGCGCCATGCCGGCACCTTTGCGCTCGTGCTGCTTCTCGCCGTCGCCTACAGCGCGACCATCGGCGGTCTCGGCACGCTGATCGGGACGCCGCCCAACGCGCTGCTCGCCGCCTTCCTGAACCAGACCTATGGCTTCCGCATCGGCTTCGCGCAATGGATGCTCGTCGGCGTCCCCGTCGTCCTTGTCGGGGTGCCGCTCGCCTGGTTCCTGATGACCCGCGTGATCTTCCGAATGAGGGACATGGAGGTTCACGGCGTGGCGGATGTGATCGCCGCCGAACGGGGCAAGCTCGGCGCGCTGACAAGGCCGGAGAAATATGTCGGGATCATCTTCGTGGCGACGGCGCTCGGCTGGATTACGCAGCCTCTGCTGGTCGAGGTCTTTCCGCTGATTTCCGACACAGGGATAGCGCTTGCGGGCGGCCTGCTTCTCTTCCTCACGCCGGTCGATCTCCGCAAGGGCGAGTTCCTGATGAACTGGGAGACGGCGAAGCGGGCGCCCTGGGACGTTTTCCTGCTTTTCGGCGGCGGCCTCAGCCTGGCCAGCGCCATCGACGGGCAGGGCGTCGCGCAATGGCTCGGCACCATGTTCGACGGCGCGGACGCCATCCCGCTTCTCCTTCTCGTCGCCTTCGTCTGCGCCTTCATTCTGCTGCTGACCGAACTCACGAGCAACACGGCGACGGCAGCGACCTTTCTGCCGGTGATCGCCGCCGTCGCCATCTCCATCGGCGAGAACCCGCTCCTTCTCCTTGTCCCTGCCGCCATGGCGGCGAATTGCGCCTTCATGCTGCCGGTCGGCACGCCACCCAACGCCATCGTCTTCGGCAGCGGACGCATCGCGCTGCCCGACATGGCGAAGGTCGGCATGTGGCTCAATCTCACCTTTGTGATTCTGATCGTGCTCGCCGCCTATGCCCTGGGATCCGTCGTCTTCGGCATCGAGCCCGGTGTCTCGCCCGATTGGGTTTCCTCCGCGCCACCTGTCTGAACCCGTTTCAGCACGAAGCGGACGCGCTCTTCGACCGATGTCAGCGGCAGGTCGGCAAGGGCATAACCCGCTTCCTCATAGGCCTCGCGCATGGCTTCGCAAGTCGCCACGGCTTCCGCGAAGTCCTGCTTCCGCTCTGTGTCGTGGCCGTAGATCGCCTGCCATGGGGGCGCGATGAAAACGACGCTGTTGTAGCGGTACCGCGCGACGGCATCGCCAAGCGTTTCCGGAACAGCCGCGCCGATGAGGCGGCTGTAGCCGATGAGATCGGGCAGGCCCCGGTCGAAGAAGACCGGACCGTTCTCGCTTTCCATCTCCGCGAAAGTGTCGAGCGCATCGCGGAACATCAGCGCGCGATAGGCGAGGCGGTCGCCGTCATGCGTTGCCGTGCCTCCGGCCGCCTTTTGCTCGCGGATGATCCGGCGTCCCGCCTCCTCGACGGTCGGATAGCCGAGGGCGGCGAGCGCCTCGATCAGCGATGTTTTTCCGGCGCCTGGACCGCCGGTGACGATGAAGAAACATGGTCGGTGGATCATGCGGGAGACTCCGGAGCGCGCGCAGCAGCACACGCGAAAGGGTGTCGCGGGAGAGGAGCGAACGGGGATTGGGGAGATTTCGGAAAGGGAAGGTGCTATCGGCGCAACCCCGCTCAAACGGAAGCCCCGGATTTCCTGTCGGGCGTTCCTTGCGGGGTTGCTGTCGGATGTGCTTTTCGCACTCGCCCGCACTAAAGAGCCGGGCTTTTCTCCATTGCCTTTTTGCCTGCGCGCTCAATCAGCACGAACTGGCGTCAGTGTGTCTTTGCGCTTTTTCCTGGCCTATAAGATTTTCTGACCGGACGCGCCTGTGAACAGCGTCAGAACTTGGCGATGTGTCTCTATCGTCTTGTCGTTCAAGTGATGTTGAACTGCGTCGGTGGAGCCATCTTCTAAACCTCCTCCTTCGTTAGACAGGAAAATGCTACGCCCGAACGCGCGGAAAGGTCAACTGGAATAGGGGTTTCCCGTAACGCTCATGAGTCAGCCATGCTGACCGATATGAAATCATTCGTAGACGGACGAAATGCGGCGCGCTGTGCGGTCCGGGGCCGCTTGACGATGGCCTGCGGCGCGGGCAACCTCGCCGCAACAAGAAGGGAGGGGGTAATATGTGGCTTCGTCAGATTGCGCTCGTCGCACATGATCTCGAGCCGGTTGTCGACCGGCTCGAGAAGGTCCTTGGACTGAAGGTCGCCTACAGGGATCCCGAGGTTGCCGTCTTCGGTCTCGTCAATGCGGTGATGCCGGTCGGCGGGGAGTTTCTCGAAGTCGTGCAGCCCGTCAAGGACGATGCGTCGGCGCTTCGCTATCTCCACCGTCGCGGCGGCGACGCGGGCTACATGCTCATCTTCGAAGTGGAAGACGCGCTGGCCCATCGCGAGCGCGTTCTCGCTCTCGGCGCGCGCCAGATCGCGGCGATGGACAAGCGCTATGTCTTTACCCATTTTCATCCGGCGGATTTCGGCGGCGTGCTGACCTCGATCGATTCCGTGACCGGCGTCGGGGACTGGTTCAACCGCGACAGCGACTGGCCGCCCGCCGGCAAGGACTGGCGGAACGCGAAGAGCCTCAACGCGACCGCGATCCGCGGCGCGTCGATCCAGGCGGTGGCGCCCGCCGCGCTCGCCGCCCGCTGGGGCGAGCTTCTCGACGCGAAGGTGGAAGAAGGCGAGGGTGGACCGGAACTCCGCCTCGCGCGCGGCACCGTCCGCTTTGTCGAGCCCGTGGATGAAGACGGCACGGGCGTCGTCGGCATCGAACTCGCGATGGCGGACCCCGAAGCGGCTCTCGGGCGCGCGCGGGAGATCGGCTTGCCGGTGGAGGGCAACGCCGTCGACATTTGCGGCGTTCGTTTCGAACTCGGCGAAGACTGATTGATTTTGTGCGCGTTCAAGGCAGAAGGGCCGGAGCTTTCGCTCCGGCCCTTCCTTTCCCTCGAAGTTCTGTGATCAGCACGAATAGTACATGTCGTACTCGACCGGGTGCGGCGTCATCTCGTAACGCATGCACTCTTCCCACTTCAGCTCCATGTAACCCTCGATCTGGTCGTCGGTGAACACGCCGCCCTTCGTGAGGAAGGCGCGGTCGGCATCGAGCGACGTCAGGGCTTCGCGGAGCGAACCGGCAACCGTCGGGATTTCCTTCAGCTCTTCCGGCGGCAGATCGTAGAGGTTCTTGTCCATCGGCCCGCCCGGATCGATCTTGTTCTCGATGCCGTCGAGACCGGCCATGGTCATCGCGGCAAAGGCGAGATAGGGGTTCGCCGTCGGATCGGGGAAGCGGATCTCGATGCGCTTCGACTTCGGCGACGTGCCGTGCGGAATGCGGCAGGAAGCCGAGCGGTTGCGCGCCGAATAGGCGAGCAGCACGGGGGCTTCGTAGCCGGGAACCAGGCGCTTGTAGCTGTTGGTCGAGGGGTTCGTGAAGGCATTGAGCGCCTTCGCATGCTTCAGGATGCCGCCGATGTACCAGAGGCATTCCTGGCTCAGGTCGGCATACTTGTTGCCGGCGAAGAGCGGCTTGCCGTCCTTCCAGATCGACTGATGGCAGTGCATGCCCGAGCCGTTGTCGCCGAACACCGGCTTCGGCATGAAGGTCGCCGTCTTGCCGAATGCCTGCGCGACATTGTGGATCACGTATTTGTAGATCTGCATGTGGTCCGCGGCCGTCGTCAGCGTCTGGAACTTCGTTCCGAGCTCGTGCTGAGCGGCGGCGACCTCGTGGTGATGCTTCTCGATCTTCACGCCCATCTCTTCCATGACCGTCAGCATTTCGCCACGCAGGTCCTGGCACGAGTCGATCGGGTTGGCCGGGAAGTAGCCGCCCTTCGTGCGCGGACGGTGACCCAGATTGCCGGTCTCGTAGGCCGTGTCGGAGTTGGTCGGCAGTTCGACCGAGTCGACTTCGAAGCCCGTCTTGTAGGGGCTCGAGGAAAACTTCACGTCGTCGAAGATGAAGAACTCGGCTTCCGGGCCGAACACGATCGAGTCGCCGATGCCGCTCGACTTCACATAGGCTTCGGCAAGCCTCGCCGTGCCGCGCGGGTCGCGGCCATAGGGCTCGCCCGTCGACGGCTCGAGAACGTCGCAGAACACGGAGAGCGTCGTCTGGGCGTAGAAGGGGTCGATGGTCGCCGTCGCCGTATCGGGCAGCAGAACCATGTCCGACTCGTTGATCGCCTTCCAGCCGGCGATGGACGAACCGTCGAACATCGTGCCTTCGGCCCAGAAGTCGTCATCGCAGAAACCGATGTCGAAGGTGACGTGCTGCATCTTGCCGCGCGGGTCGGTAAAGCGCAGGTCGATGTACTTGACGTCCTTCTCCTTGATGACGTCCTGAATAGATTTGCCAGCCATTTGATCCTCTTTCCCTGTTGTCCTTTAGGGGTTCGTCCGGTGGGCTTTCGCCCCGCTTGTTGCGTCGGAATGTTCGTTCGGTTCGCAGTGCTCGCCCGTTGCGAGATATGCCGCGCCACAGCCCTCGTCTGGCTGCCGCGCGCCGGGCGGTTGTCCTATGTCGTGCTCGTCAAATACGCCCCCTAGATTGCCTCTGCTCCGGTTTCGCCGGTGCGGATACGGATCGACTCCTCGACATTCGAAATGAAAATCTTGCCGTCGCCGATGCGGCCCGTGCGCGCGGCCTGCTGAATCGCCTCCACGGCCTTTGCCACCATTTCGTCGTTCAGCACGACTTCGATTTTCACCTTGGGCAGGAAGTCGACGACATATTCGGCACCGCGATAGAGTTCGGTGTGCCCCTTCTGCCGGCCGAAGCCCTTGGCTTCCGTCACGGTGATGCCCTGAAGGCCGACTTCCTGGAGCGCCTCTTTCACCTCGTCGAGCTTGAACGGCTTGATGATCGCCTCGATCTTTTTCATTCGCTGACTTCCTTAATCATGGGCTCGCCGCCCGCAACCATGTGCCAGAGGAATAGCACGGCTCATGCCAACAGCGGGAAAGGTCTAAAACCCTTTGAAATCAATGGGTTGAAATCCTGTCCGTTACAGGATGCCTGCATTTTAATCAGTAAAACTGCATAAAAAACAGGCTATGTGAGCAAAAAACAGGCGGTACCTTAACCAACCCTTCTGCACGGAAAAAGCCGCCTGCAGGCTGGCATTTGAGCGGAGATTGACAGCCCGCGCCATGCCCGCGACAACCCGGGCAGCAATTAAGGCGGAAAATTCTGTAAAAAAAGCGGAACGGACAGGATGCGGACGGCAAACAGCGTCTTTTCGGCTCTCGGTACGACCGTCTTCACGGTCATGTCGGCGCTTGCCGCCGAACACGACGCCATCAATCTGGGGCAGGGCTTCCCCGACGACGAAGGTCCGGACGATGTCCGTGCCGCCGCCGCCAGGGCGATCCTCGATGGCCCGAACCAGTACCCGCCCATGATGGGGGTGCCTGCGCTCCGCCAGGCCGTCGCGGCCGCGAACAGGCGTTTCTACGGCCTCGATGTCGACTGGCAGAAGGAAGTCATGGTGACCTCCGGCGCGACCGAGGCGCTGAACGATTGCCTGACGGCCCTGCTCAATCCGGGCGACGAGGCGATTATCTTCGAGCCCGCCTATGACAGCTATCGCCCGGTCATCGAGGCCGCGGGCGCGAAAGTCGTCGCCGTGCCGCTCGAACCGCCGCACTGGTCGCTGCCGCTTGAGAAGCTCGAAGCCGCTTTCTCGGACAGGACCAAGCTCGTCGTGATCAACACGCCGATGAATCCGATCGGCAAGGTTTTCACGCGAGAGGAACTCGAAACCCTCGCCGGGCTCATCGAACGCCACGACGCCTATGCCGTCTGCGACGAGGTCTATGAGCATCTCGTCTTCTCGGGCCATACGCACGTCCCGCTGATGACATTGCCCGGCATGCGCGAGCGCTGCCTGCGCATCGGTTCCGCCGGCAAGACCTTCTCGCTCACGGGCTGGAAGATCGGCTACGTCACCGGCCCCGCGCATCTGATGGAGGTCGTCGCGAAGACGCACCAGTTCGTTACCTTCACCACGCCGCCGGGGCTTCAGTCCGCGGTCGCCTATGGTCTCGGCAAGGACGACGATTATTTCGCGGGCCTCGCGTCATCGCTCGAGGCGAAGCGCGACCTGCTCGCGAAGGGCTTGAGGGAAGCGGGCTTCGGCGTGCTCCCCGCCGACGGCACCTATTTCATCTCCGCCGATTTCCGTCCCCTCGGTTTCAACGGCACGGATGACGAGTTCTGCCGCGAGATCACGGTGAAGGCGAAGGTCGCCGCCATTCCGCTCTCGGCCTTCTATTCATCGCCCGATGCGCCGCGTCACCTCGCGCGCTTCTGCTTCTGCAAGCAGGACGCGATACTGAACGAAGCGAGCGCGCGGCTGAAGGGTTACGCAGAAGGCCGGAAGGAATGACCCTCTCCGCCCTCCGCCGCCCCGCACAATCGGGCAAGGCGGAATGGCTCGTCGTCTTCCTGCACGGTTACGGGTCGAGCGGCGCGGACCTCATGTCCTTCGCCGACTATTGGCAGTCCTCCATGCCGAATGTCGCCTTCGTCGCGCCGGATGGGTCGACGCCCGCGAAGGACGGCGGCTTCCAGTGGATCGGCAAGCGCCCGGCGGGTGACCCGCGTCTCTACGACGATGCCGTCGCCGTCGCGCCGGCCCTCCATGATTTCATCGACGCGGAACTCGCGCGCGAAAATCTCGATGCCTCGCGTCTCGCGCTGGTCGGCTTCAGTCAGGGCACCGTCATGGCGCTGCATCTCGGCCTTCGCCGCGCCGTCGCGCCTGCCGCTGTACTCGGCTATTCGGGAGGCCTCGTCGGCGCGGACAGACTTTCCTCCGAAATCACGTCGAAGCCGCCGGTCATGCTCGTTCATGGCGAACAGGACGATCTCGCGCCGCTCTACGGCATGATGACTTCGGTGAAGGCACTTACTGAAGCAGGCGTCGCCTGTCAGGGCATTCCGATCCCCGGCCTCGGCCATGCGGTCGACGCAAATGCGCTCATTTACGGCGCGCGCTTTCTCCTCTCGGCTTTCGCCTATCGTGAGAAGCATGGGGTCTGACCGCGAAAAAACTTATCCCCCTCTGCTTGCGCGCCCCCATTTTTGTGGGACCGGTTCTCACCGGAGGGGCGCATCCGGAGCGTCCGGTGCGGGAGAGCCGGGCGGTGCCTGCGCCGCCGGGAAGGTAACGCATCCCGGCGCCCCGGGGCTCCCGATGCGTGAAGGGCGCGGACACTAGGATCCGCTCGGCAAGACGGCCTCTTTCACGTTTCTTTTGCATGAAAGACGCCTGAAGCTGTTGGGTGGCAGAGGGCATCGGGGCAAAAACATCGCGCGCGGAGCAGCTTCGGCCGCTCATACAAACAACCAAGGATCGCGACCGGACCTGCTCCGCGTCCCCTCCATCTCTCGCCCGAACCGCAGGACTCGTCCGCGCGGCACTTTCGCATGCGCCTTCTGACGCAGCGTCATCCCGTTTCCCTATCTCCCGCTGGACAAGGGGCTTTCACCGGCTATTCTCGGGCTCAAACTGGTTAGTACCACGAACTAAAAATGCGCTCCTGAAAGCGCGCGCAGGGAGACTTTCAATGTCCGACATCAAGCTCGACGATCGCATGCCCGTGCTGGTGGGCTGCGGCCAGCTCGTCCAGAAGGAAAAGGATGTCGAGAAGGCGAAGTCGCCAATGCATCTGATGGCGGATGCGGCGGAAGCCGCCGCCGCCGACACTGGCCTCGGCAAGAAGCTCTGGGTAGCCGTCGACAACGTCACCACCGTCCGCTTCATCACCGACAGCCCGGACTCGGCGCGTCTTCCCTTTGGGCGCTACCCGAACGCGGCGAAGACGCTCGCCAACATGCTCGGCGCGAACCCGGCAAAGACCTGCTACGGACCGACCGGCGGCAACACGCCCCAGATGCTCGTGAACCATACCGCCGAACTCATCGCCAATGGCGAGACGGATGTCGCGCTGGTCGCGGGGTCCGAATGCTTCGGCACCATGATGCGCGCGCTGGGGCAGGGGAAACAGCTCCCCTGGCACGACGAGAACCCGGGCGGCGAGCGCATCGACATCGGTTATGAAAAGGCGGGCGTCACCGAGGTCGAGAAGCGCCACAAGCTGCAATTCCCGGTCAACATCTACCCGATGTTCGAGAACGCGATCCGCGGGGCCGCCGGCCGCAGCGTGAAGGATCACCAGCTCGAGATCGGCAAGCTGATGGCGCCGTTCACGGAGATCGCCGCGAAGCATCCGCAGGCCTGGTTTCCTGTCGCGCGCACGCCGGAGGAGATCGCGACACCGACCGACGACAACCGCTACATAGGCTTTCCCTACACCAAGTACATGAACGCGATCATGCAGGTCGATCAGGCTGCCGCCGTCGTCATGATGTCGGTTGCGAAGGCGCGCGAGCTTGGCGTGCCGCAGGAGAAGTGGGTGTTCCTGCATGGTTGCGCCGACGCGAACGATCTCTGGTTCCCGACCGAACGCGTGAACTACCACTCCTCGCCCGCCATCCGCATGATGGGCAGGAAGGCCTTCGCCATGTCCGGCTGGAATATCGGCGAGATCGACTATTTCGACCTCTATTCGTGCTTCCCTTCAGCCGTGCAGATCGGCCGCCAGGAACTCGGCATTCCCTCCGGCGACCCGCGGGCGCTTACCGTCACCGGCGGCCTCCCTTACTTCGGCGGGGCGGGCAACAACTACGTCATGCACTCCATCGCCACCATGATGGACAAGCTCCGCGCCAGGCCGGGCTCGAAAGGGCTCTGCACCTCGAACGGCTGGTACGTGACCAAACACGGGCTTGGCCTCTACTCGACGACACCGCGCGAGGGCAAGTGGGAGCGCGAGAATCCTGCCGCCTACCAGGCCGAGATCGACGCCGAGAAGCACCCGAAGGTCGAGGAAAAGCCGAACGGCAAGGCGAAGATCGAAACCTATACGGTCGTTCACGGCCGGAACGGCCCGGAATTCGCGATCGTCTTTGGACGTCTTGCGGAGAACGACGCCCGCTTCGTTGCCCATACGCCGAACGATCCGGCGACCCTTGCGGATATGGTGGAGCGGGAACAGCTTGGACGCCAGGGAACGGTGGCTTCGGCCGCCGATGGCAGCGTTAACATCTTTACGCCCGAGTAGGCTGCAGGAACCGGATTCCCGTCACGGCGTTGTCATTTCCGCCTGCCGGAACGGGCAGGAGGCGTGCTATCCTCCGATTCCTCAAGGTTAACGAGAGCGTTAGGCATATATTGACGTTGAGCGTGCAGACTCCCTAGCGTGTATGGCTTGGGGTGTGAGTGCGAGGGTCATCCAACTCAATTCCGACTGTCGGAGGTTGTCTGTGAAAATCAATATCTCTGCGCGGCGGCTCATCGCCGGTGCGATCTCTCTCTTTATTCCCGCAGTCTTTGCCAGTCCGGCTTCGGCTTTCGTGAATGAAGTCCGCGGCGGTTTTTACGCGCATGACATGTTCGGACCGGCGCATGAGAGCGATGGTCTCGACCTGACGGGCGAAATCGTCTTCGACACGCCGTCCTTCCTCGCCTGGGCCTTCAACCCGCGTCCGCGCCTCGGCGGCACGCTCAACACCAATGGCGACACGAGCCTCGCCTACATCGATCCGTTCGGCTGGACGATCGATCTTGGCGAGTCGCCGTTCTTCATCGACGCGAGCCTCGGCGCGGCAATCCATGACGGCCGTATCCACGGCTCGCGGACGGGCCAGAACCAGTATGGCTGCAGGTGGAATTTCCACGAGACGCTCTCGCTCGGCTACCGTGTGGCGCCCAACCTTTCCATCCTGACGGGCATCGAACACATCTCGAATGCCGGTCTCTGCAGCGTGAACGACGGCCTCACCAATATCGGTATGCGCGTCGGCTACTCCTTCTGAAGCTCTGCGCTTCCCCGGCACGCCGGGGAAGCGTCACGTCCGTTACCAGAGCCAGGTTTCGGGATCGGGAACGGGCTTGCCTTCGCCCGCCAGCATGAACCCCTTGATGGCGCGGACCAGGAACCAGACCAGCGTTGCAAGCCCGAGCAACCAGCCGATCGCGATCACCATCGTGAGGACGCTGATGAATGCGAACAGGAGTCCGATCCAGAAGGTGCGAATCTGGAACGTGTAATGGGAGGTCGCGGCCGGGCCCGCCTCGCCGCGTTTCAGATAGGCGACGATCACCCCGGCAATGCCGGTCACGCCGACCACCAGGCTGATGAAATAAAGGATGTAGACGAGTTTGGGTCCGTCCATCTCGCCGCCGGGCGAGGGTTGCGGCGCAGGCGATGGCGTCTCGGTCATGGAAGCCTCCTCATCGGGAATCACCGTAACAAGGCTAGTGGCTGCCGCGCCGTCTGGCCATCTCGCCTTGCAATCTTGTCCCCGCTCGCCGACAAACGGGCATCCTGATACTGCAACCTGGTAAGAGAAATATGCCCACAATCTATATGATCCGCCATGGCGAGGCCGCCGCCGGCTGGGACGCCGACACCGATCCCGGCCTCTCTGACAAGGGCCGCGCTCAGGCCGAGGCCGCCGCCGGAGAGATCGAAAAGCGGGTCGGGAAGAAACTCCCCATCCTTTCCTCTCCGCTACGCCGCTGCCGCGAGACGGCCATGCCGCTCTCGAGGGCATGGGACTGCGAGCCCGTCATCGAAACGCGCGTTGCCGAAATCCCGTCTCCCGTCGAAGATCTGGATGCGCGCGGGCCATGGCTCCGCCGCCTCATGAGCGGCACCTGGACGGAAGCACTGACGCCGGAAAACACCGGCGGCGGCAAGGTCGATCTCGCGGGCTGGCGGCAATCCGTCGTCGACGCCCTGACGGGCCTGCCCGGCGACACCGTCATCTTCTCCCATTTCATCGCGATCAACGTCGCGGCGGGTGTGGCGACCGGCGATGACCGCCTCGTTACTTTCCGGCCGGACAATTGCTCCGTCACCGTTTTCGAGACGAAGGGCGACAGCCTCGCGCTCGTCGAGCAGGGCCGCGAGGCGGACACGAAGGTGAATTGAGCGCATTCAGAAATCATCAATTCCCCGCCGCAATCACATGGCTATGATGCGGCCATGAACGCACCCGCCGATTCCCTTGAACTCCTCTCCGTCGCCGAGATGGGCCGCGCCGATGCGCTTGCCATCGAGCGCGGCACGCCGGGCATTACCCTTATGGAGAATGCGGGCCGCGCGGTGGCTGAGGCAATCGTCGAGCGCTTCCCGCAAGGACCGGTGTCCGTGCTGTGCGGGCCGGGCAACAATGGCGGCGACGGCTTCGTCGTCGCGCGTCTTCTCGCGGAGCAGGGCTGGCCGGTCTCGCTCTTCCTGCTCGGGCATCGCGATGCATTGAAGGGCGACGCAAAACTCGCGGCGGATCGCTGGACGGGCCCGGTTCATCCGCTGACGGGCGATGCCGGCCGCGGTGCTGCGCTAGTCGTCGATGCGATCTTCGGCGCAGGGCTCGCCCGCGACGTGGAAGGTGCGGCCGCGCAGGCAATCGAACGCATCAATGAAAGCGGGGTGCCTGTCGTCGCGATCGACGTGCCGACCGGCATCGACGGCGATGCGGGCAGGGTGCGCGGCATTGCGTTCGACGCTGCTCTCACCGTCACCTTCTTCCGCGCCAAGCCGGGTCATGTCCTATTGCCGGGCCGGCTCCATTGCGGTGAGGTGCAGGTCGCGGATATCGGCATTCCGGCCGCGGTGCTGGACGGGATCGCGCCGCAGACCTTCCTCAACGAACCGCCGCTCTGGGCTGCCGCCTTTCCGCGTCCTCGCCTCGACAGTCACAAATACACGAAGGGTCATGCCGTCGTCGTCTCGGGTGCTGCCTCGACCACGGGTGCGGCGCGGCTTGCCGCCCGCGGCGCGCTTCGCGCCGGCGCCGGCCTCGTCACGGTCGCCTCGCCGCCCTCGGCGATGCTCGTCAATGCGGCGCACCTCACCTCGATCATGCTCCAGCCTTTCGACGGCGCGGACGCGCTGACGGCGATCCTCGAGGACAAGCGCAAGAATGCCCTGCTGATCGGCCCCGGCGCCGGGACCGGCTGGGAGACGCGGGACAATGTGCTTGCCGTGCTTCTCTCGGGCGCGGCCATTGTGCTCGATGCGGACGCGCTCACGTCATTTGCGGAAATCCCGCGCGACCTCTTCGTCGCCATCAAGGGTTACTTTGCCGGCCCCGTCGTGATGACGCCGCATGAAGGCGAGTTCGCCCGTCTCTTCCCGAAGATCGCGGAGGAGGGGGGCTCCAAGCTCGACCGCGCCGGCAAGGCCGCCGCCGAGGCTGCGGCTGTCGTCGTCCTCAAGGGCGCGGACACGGTCGTCGCCGCGCCGGACGGGCGGGCCGCCATCGCCCGCAATGCCGGTCCGGAGCTCGCGACAGCGGGCTCGGGCGACGTGTTGGCCGGCATCGTCCTCGGCCTTCTTGCCCAGGGAATGCCGCCCTTCGAGGCCGCCTCGGCTGCCGTCTGGCTCCACGGCGAGGCAGGGGGCTACTTCGGTCCCGGCCTCATCTCCGAGGACCTGCCGGAAATGCTCCCGGCCGTCCTGCGGGAGCTTCTTGCGGCTCTTTGAGCCCGCTACAGGGGAAACCACGGCTTTTGCTGGCAATCGCCCGGTGCCCTTGATATAGAGAGCGCCAATTTGGGGACCGGCCGGCCTTTGAAGGGTCACGCCAGAGCCCTTCTCGCGGGCGTGGCGGAATTGGTAGACGCGCTGGATTTAGGTTCCAGTGCCGCAAGGTGTGGGGGTTCGAGTCCCTCCGCCCGCACCAGGCCGGAAGCCCGGCAAATAAACGGATTGGATGATGCAGGTCACGGTTACGAACGCGGACGGTTTGAAGCGCGAATTGAAAATTCAGGTTCCGGCTCAGGACCTGGAGGCGAAACTCGGCGCAAAGCTCGACGAAATGAAGACGCAGGTCCGGCTCAAGGGTTTCCGCCCGGGCAAGGTGCCGGTCAGCCACCTTCGCAAGACCTTCGGCAAGCAGGTCATGGGCGACGTGATCCAGGAAACCGTCGGCGAAACCAGCCAGAAGGCCATAGAGGATGAGGCGCTGCGCCCTGCGTTCCAGCCCTCGATCGATCTCGAAGGCGAAATTCAGGACGTCATCGACGGCAAGTCGGACCTCACCTTCAAGATGAGCTTCGAGGTTATCCCGTCCTTCGAACTGGCCGATTTTTCAAAGGTTTCGCTGGAGCGCCTGACGGCTGAGGTGAAGGATGAGGACATCGAAGAGTCCCTCAAGCGCCTCGCCGAGAACCAGAAGAACTTCGAGCCCCGCGAAGAGGGCGCCAAGGCCGAAGAGGGCGATCTCCTGACGCTCGACTTCGTCGGCAAGATCGACGGCGAAGCCTTCGAGGGAGGCTCCGCCGAGGACGCCAATCTCGAAATCGGCTCCGGCCGCTTCATCCCGGGCTTCGAGGAGCAGCTCGTCGGGACGAAGGCGGGCGACGAGGTCGAAGTGAAGGTGACCTTCCCGGCGGAATACGGTGCCGAGCATCTCGCCGGCAAGGATGCCGTCTTCGATGTGAAGGTGAAGGAAGTGAAGGCGCCTGCCGAAGTCACCCTCGACGACGAGCTCGCCAAGCGCTTCGGCCTTGAGAGCATGGAAAAGCTCCGCGAGGCGCTCGCCGAACAGATGAAGGGCGAATATGCCCGCATGTCGCGTCAGCATCTGAAGCGCGCCATGCTGGACAAGCTCGACGAGCTTCATGATTTCGAACTCCCGCCCACGATGGTCGAGCAGGAATTCAATCAGATCTGGCAGCAGTTCGAGCACGAGTTGCAGCACCAGAACAAGACCGCCGCCGATCTCGACGAGCCGGAAGAGGACGTCCGCGCCGAGTACCGCAAGATTGCCGAACGCCGCGTGCGTCTCGGTCTTCTTCTCGCGGAAGTCGGCGACAAGAACAGCATTTCCGTCACGGACCAGGAACTGAACCAGGCGCTCGCCGAGCGTGCCCGCCAGTTCCCCGGTCAGGAGCGTCAGCTCTATCAGTACTATCAGCAGAACCCGCAGGCCGTGCAGGAACTGCGTGCGCCGATCTTCGAGGACAAGGTCGTCGACTTCATCGCCGAACTGGCCGACGTCCAGGACAAGGTGGTGAGCCGCGACGAACTCTTCACCGACCCGGACGCCGACGAGCACGATCACCACGATCATGATCATGACCACGATCACGATCATGATCATGACCACGGCGACGAGAAGCCGGCGAAGAAGGCCGACGCCAAAAAGCCTGCCGAGAAAATGCCGGCAGCCAAGAAAGCCGCAGCCAAGAAGGATGAGGGCGACAAGAAACCCGCCGCCAAGAAGGCACCGGCAAAGAAGACGGCCGCCAAAAAGAAAGACGACTGAGCGGTTCCTCCGCCGTCACTTTGACAAGGCCCGGAGTCATCTCCGGGCCTTTTGCTTTCCGGTTCCAAATTGCGGCGAAAAAGTGATGCGCCCGCATAAAGGTTTCGTTAGCAAAAAACTTTGGCGCCAGCACAAAAAACCTGTTGCGCGGACTCGGTGATACCTATATCCCCGCGCATCACAAGACGCACAACGCACGTGCCGCTGGCCCCTCGCAGGTTTATGCAACGACGGAAAGCGTCCTTTTTGGATCACGCCGGTCTTAGAAAGCCGGGTCTGAAAAAGGGTGTTTACGATGTTCGCTTCCGAGCAGGGCCGCCGTGCCCGTTCTCGCATCTCCATGAAATCCGCCGCCAAGACGCTCCCGGCCACGAAGCCGGTGGCACCCGCGAAGTCGGGTCCGCGCCGCAAGCCGCGCCTCCGCCTCGTGCCGCAGGCGGCCGAGCTCCCGCTGGAGCGCGGCGGCCTTCCGCCGAAGATCGCACGCTACCTCGCCGCCGCCGAGCTTCCCTCGCCGTGCCTCGTTGTGGACGTCGACATCGTCGCCCACAACTTTGAGGAGCTTGCCCGCTCGCTGCCGCAGGCGCGCATCTTCTACGCCGTGAAGGCGAACCCGGCCGACGAGATCGTCTCGCGCCTCGCGCGTCTCGGCTCGTCCTTCGATACGGCGAGCATGGGCGAGATCGATCTCTGCCTCGGTCACGGCATTTCGGCCGATCGTCTTTCCTTCGGCAACACGATCAAGAAGGAACGCGACATTGCCGAGGCTTACGGCAAGGGCGTCCGCATGTTCGCCTTCGACAGCGCCGCCGAGCTCGACAAGATCGCCCGCGTGGCGCCCGGCTCGAAGGTTTACTGCCGCGTGCTGATGGAGTGCGAAGGCGCCGAATGGCCGCTCTCGCGCAAGTTCGGTTGCGAGCCCTCGATGGCAGCGGACCTGCTCGTTCGCGCCAATGAACTCGGGCTCGATGCCTATGGCCTCTCGTTCCATGTCGGCTCGCAGCAGACCGACCTCACGCAATACGACAAGGCCCTCGCGCTTTCGTTGTCGCTCTTCCGCGATCTCGGGGCTCGCGGCGTGAACCTGCGCATGGTCAACATGGGCGGCGGTTTTCCGTCGCGCTATCGCACCGACGTTCCCTCGATCGCCGCCTATGGGGCAGCGATCCGTGAGGCGCTCGTGCACCACTTCGGCGACAACCAGCCGGAAGTGATCGTGGAGCCCGGCCGTGGCGTCGTTGGCGACGCCGGGGTCATCCAGGCCGAAGTTATTCTCGTCTCCGAAAAGGGAGGCGACGATGCGCGACGATGGGTCTATCTCGACGCAGGCAAGTTTCATGGCCTGGCGGAGACGATGGACGAGGCGATCAAGTACCGCCTGCTGACCTCGCGTGATGGCGGCGAGACGTCGCCCGTCGTGCTTGCCGGCCCGACCTGCGACAGCGCCGACATTCTCTACGAGAAGACGGACTACCGTCTCCCGTCGAGCCTGCAGGCTGGTGACAAGGTCTGGATCCTGGCTACGGGCGCCTACACGACGACCTATTCGGCCGTCGCGTTCAACGGCTTCCCGCCGCTGGCAAGCGTCTGCATCTGAGGCCCCGGGAAAACCCCGTTCACAAGATATCGAAGGACGAAACGGTCGGGCAGGCGCGCTGCGCCGCCACCGGATTCGCCTCATGGAAACGAACATGAAGATCGTTCTTGAAACTGAGTCACGCACGCCCGCCGTCGAGAAACTGGTCGCGGAGGCGTTCGGCCCGGACCGCTTCGCGAAGACCGTCTATCGGCTTCGCGAGGGCGTCGAGCACGACACCTCGCTTGCGCTGGTCGCGGTCGACAACGGTGAGGTCGTGGGCACCCTTCGCTTCTGGCCCATCGAGATCGACGGGACGCCGGCCCTCTTGCTCGGCCCACTCGTCACCGCCCCGTCCCGGCAGGGCAAGGGCGTTGGCAGCCGTCTGATGCATGCCGGTCTTGCCCGCGCGGCCGCTCAGGGTCACCGCATTGTCGTCCTCGTGGGCGATGAGCCCTATTACCGCCGTTTCGGTTTCACCCGGGCGCTGGCCCGCAGGCTCGAACTGCCCGGCTGGGTCGACCCAACGCGTTTTCTCGCGCGCGAGCTGGTGGCTGGCGCACTTTCCGGCGTGAGCGGCATGATTGGGCGGCCCCGTGAGGTCGCGCAGGCTGAGAGTGCCAGGAACGCTGCCTGACACTCCCGTTAGCCGCTTCTAGCTGCCGGTAGGTGTAGACGTTTGCAGCGATACTGTAGGCGTGACCGCCGCCGCATCTCGTTTCTTGAACTCTGCGATCATCGCCTCGATGAAGAGTGAGATGTTTTTCTTGATCGCACCTTCATTGGCAAGCTTCAGGCGCTCATAGCCAAGAAATGCGTCAGAGAGTTTCGCTGTGTACTCGCAGTTGATCTCTGTCTCGTATGTGCGCTGGTTCGTCTCTGCATCAAGCAACAGATAGAAGACCCGCGAGCTGACAGTCATGTCAAAGCCACCGAACGGCTGATCGAGGTCGACCAGCTTCACTTCAAGTTTGTAGCGAGGTGCCGCGTCATTGATCATCGCGTGAACCGTGAGAGATTGTTCGAGCGCTGTCTTGAAGGCGGCATCGTCAACTTGCGATGTCCAGAGCGGATTGGTTTTCGAACCGCCGGTGACCTCGCTGACGGTGATGGATTTCCGCAAAGAAGAGCTTTCGGCAATCACCGTGACATTGCTGACTTCGGCCGTCATCGCGCTCGGGCTCGCGCCGGTGGCGCAAGCGCTCAAAGTCACGAGAAGAGCCATAGAAAAAAGAACTCTGACAAACATCTCATCCCCCAAAAATAATGAATTCAGCTTGCATAATGGATTAAACTCCAGAATCTGAGAAGCTAATTGAGCCGGGGGGTGGGGCAGTGCTGACTTGGAAACACTGGGCGGGATTGGCTCTATGCAGCCTGATACTTGCCTCTTGTGGGGGACGTGTCGCCAATATTGCGCCCGAACAGCGCTCAGTCGATGCAGTTCTGTCCTGCGACCATCTCTCGGGCGAACTTGCCGTCAATAAGAAAAAAATCGACGAATTGTCGGGAGAGCGGCAGACAGCTAACGACCACAATGCCGGCAAGATCGCAGGCGCCGTGCTCGTTCCCACTTACATCCTTTTCCTCGACCTGTCTGACACGGAGCGGCGTGAGGCTGAAGCGCTTGTTGCCCGGAACGACGAGCTTGAGCGACTGATCGCCGCCCGAAGCTGTGGGGGGTCGGGAAACACGGTTGTCGCTGCGGAAGCGGCATCTGCGGGAACAGAAGTGAACGGAACCGCCGGAAATGCCCCCTAGCGGTAAGGGGGGCGAAATCTGCCGTTCCAGTGCCTATATTCCTTGCGCTAGTGTTCTGAACCATCCATTTACCGAATCGGCCTAAATACGGTTGAAGTGCAGTTTCATGCGGTGGCATGGGAACGCGACGTCTGCATCCTTACTCTTTGCAGGGTGGCGGCGCTCCCTGATAAACATCCGCGTGAACCGGCCGACGCCCAGGAGAGACCATGAAAGACCCCATCGAAACCTACATGAACCTCGTGCCGATGGTGGTCGAGCAGACCAACCGTGGTGAGCGCGCCTACGACATTTTCTCGCGCCTTCTGAAGGAGCACATCATCTTTGTCGCCGGTCCTGTCGAGGACAGCATGGCGATGCTGGTGACGGCTCAGCTTCTTTTCCTTGAAGCTGAAAACCCGAAGAAGGAAATCTCGATGTACATCAACTCGCCGGGCGGCGTGGTGACGTCGGGGCTTGCGATCTACGACACGATGCAGCACATCCGTCCGCCTGTTTCCACGGTCTGCATGGGGCAGGCGGCATCGATGGGTTCCCTGCTTCTCGCGGCGGGTGAAAAGGGCATGCGCTTCGCGCTGCCGAATGCCCGTATCATGGTCCATCAGCCTTCCGGCGGCTTCCAGGGCCAGGCGACGGACATCGAAATTCACGCCCGCGAAACGATTGCGATTCGTGAACGCCTCAACAATATTTATGTGAAGCATACGGGGCAGAGCCTGAAGGACGTGGAGGATGCGCTTGAGCGCGACAACTTCATGAGCCCGGAGCGCGCCAAGGAGTTCGGCATCATCGACCATGTCGGTGTCGAACGGGCGGAGAGCGCCAAAAAAGACTGAAAATAACGAGACTTTTCCGGGTTCTCTTGTTCGCTTGCCGAAAAACCGGGCGGCATTTGCCTAGGATTCGGGCCGGGAGAACGCTGGGGCAGGGCCTTCTCGGCATTCGCTGCGGGGGCAGCTGAAGGTAATGAAATGTTGATCCCCCGCCGAATAACATGCTCGTATGGAGCCAAGGTGACCGATTGAGGCATCCATTTTATGGCCCCTGGCGTACAAAAATGGACGCCTTGATCGGATACCGGAAGGCAGGCACGGTTGGTGCATAGGCGTTGGTAAAACCTGTTCGTACCGGCCTGTGGGTTACTAAGGAGTTCTTATGAGCAAGGTGAGCGGCGGCGACTCCAAGAACACGCTCTACTGTTCCTTCTGCGGCAAAAGCCAGCATGAGGTCAGGAAGCTGATCGCGGGACCGACCGTCTTTATCTGCGACGAGTGCGTCGAACTGTGCATGGACATCATCCGCGAGGAGAACAAGAGTTCGCTGGTGAAGTCCCGTGACGGTGTTCCCTCGCCGCAGGAAATCTGCGCGGTGCTCGACGACTATGTGATTGGCCAGATGCATGCCAAGCGCGTGCTGTCGGTTGCCGTGCACAACCACTACAAGCGCCTCAACCACGCCGCCAAGAACAACGACGTTGAACTCGCGAAGTCGAACATTCTGCTGATCGGCCCCACCGGTTGCGGCAAGACGCTGCTCGCGCAGACCCTTGCCCGCATTCTCGATGTGCCCTTCACGATGGCGGACGCGACGACGCTGACCGAAGCCGGTTATGTCGGCGAGGACGTCGAGAACATCATTCTGAAGCTGCTCCAGTCGGCCGACTACAATGTCGAGCGCGCCCAGCGTGGCATCGTCTATATCGACGAAGTCGACAAGATCAGCCGCAAGTCCGACAACCCATCCATCACGCGTGACGTGTCGGGCGAGGGTGTGCAGCAGGCGCTGCTGAAGATCATGGAAGGCACGGTCGCATCCGTGCCGCCGCAGGGCGGCCGCAAGCATCCCCAGCAGGAATTCCTGCAGGTGGATACCACGAACATACTGTTCATTTGCGGCGGCGCTTTCGCGGGCCTCGAAAAGATCATCGGCCAGCGTGGCAAGGGTGCGGGCATCGGCTTCAGCGCCACCGTCCAGTCCGTCGAGGACCGCAAGACCGGCGAGCTTCTGAAGGATCTGGAACCGGAAGATCTGCTCAAGTTCGGCCTGATCCCGGAATTCGTCGGCCGCATGCCGGTTCTGGCGACGTTGGAAGATCTCGACGAGGAGGCGCTCGTCACCATCCTCACGCAGCCGAAGAACGCGCTCGTGAAGCAGTACGAACGCCTGTTCGAGATGGAAAACGTCAAACTCACCTTCTCGGAAGAGGCGCTTCGTTCGATCGCCCGCAAGGCGATTGAACGCAAGACCGGCGCGCGTGGTCTTCGGTCGATCCTGGAGGCGATTCTGCTCGACACCATGTTCGACCTGCCGACGCTCGAAGGCGTCGAGGAAGTCGTCATCAGCGCGGAGGTCGTCGAGGGCAAGGCCCGCCCGCTCTACATCTACGCAGAGCGGCAGGGCGACGTCGGTACAGGTGCCTGACCCGAACTGAACAACGAAAAACCCTGCCCTGGCAGGGGGTTGAAGGTGGCCTTGAAAGCGGAAGCTCTCGGGGCCATTTTCATTTTAACCAGTAGGCCCGCCAACGCAGCGCGCCGGCCGGAACACACGAGGTTCCGGCAGACTTTTCGTCCGGAACCGCTTCAATGAACGGGGCGGTCCATCCGAATCCCGGTATTCTGGACGGACAAGCGGCAGATCAGCATTCATTCAGATTCGAATGGTAGGCTGGAGTTTCGTTGCGGGCGGCAGCATTTGTAAGGCAGGTATCCGAGCATGACAGACACAGACGAAAACAGGCAGACAGGCGGATCGGAGAAGGGCGGGGCTCTCGTTCTTCCGGTGTTGCCGCTGCGCGATATCGTCGTCTTTCCCCATATGATCGTGCCGCTCTTCGTCGGTCGCGAAAAGTCGGTGCGCGCGCTGGAAAACGTGATGCAGGACGACAAGCAGATATTGCTCGTCGCCCAGAAGAACGCGGCGGACGACAATCCGGACACGGACGATATCTACGAAATCGGCACCGTCGGTTCGGTGCTTCAGTTGCTCAAGTTGCCCGACAACACCGTCAAGGTGCTGGTCGAGGGCGTCCGCCGTGCGCGCGTCAAGCGCTACACCGGCAACGACGAATTCTTCGAAGCCGAGGTCGATGCGATCGAGGAAGCGGATGGCGAGGGCGAACAGCTCGAAGGCCTGTCGCGTTCCGTTGTGTCGCAGTTCGAGGGCTACGTGAAGCTCAACAAGAAGGTGCCGCCCGAGGTTCTGGGATCGATCGGCCAGATCGACGATCCCGCGAAGCTCGCCGATACCATCGCGAGCCACATCAACATCAAGATTCCCGAGAAGCAGGAGCTTCTCGAAATGGCCTCCGTCAGCGAGCGTCTGGAGCGCGTCTATTCTCTAATGGAAGGCGAAATCAGCGTCCTTCAGGTCGAGAAGCGTATCCGCTCGCGTGTGAAGCGCCAGATGGAGAAGACGCAGCGCGAGTACTATCTGAACGAGCAGATGAAGGCCATTCAGAAGGAACTCGGCGACGGCGACGAGGGCAAGGACGAGATGCGCGAGCTCGAAGAGCGCATCCAGAAGACCAAGCTTTCCAAGGAAGCGAACGAAAAGGCCATGGCTGAGCTGAAGAAGCTCAAGCAGATGAGCCCGATGTCCGCCGAAGCGACCGTCGTGCGCAACTATCTCGACTGGCTGCTGTCTGTGCCGTGGAAGAAGCGGAGCCGCGTGAAGAAGGACCTTCTGAACGCCCAGCAGATCCTCGACACCGACCACTATGGTCTCGACAAGGTCAAGGAGCGCATCGTCGAGTATCTCGCCGTGCAGACCCGTTCGAACAAGCTGAAGGGGCCGATCCTCTGCCTCGTCGGTCCGCCCGGCGTCGGCAAGACCTCGCTCGGCAAGTCGATTGCGCGTGCGACCGGCCGCGACTTCGTGCGCATGTCGCTTGGCGGCGTCCGTGACGAAGCGGAAATCCGCGGTCACCGGCGCACCTATATCGGCTCGATGCCCGGCAAGGTCATCCAGTCGATGAAGAAGGTGAAGCACACCAATCCACTCTTCCTGCTCGACGAGATCGACAAGATGGGTTCGGATTTCCGTGGCGATCCCTCGTCGGCCCTGCTTGAGGTTCTCGACCCCGAGCAGAACAACGCCTTCGCGGATCACTACCTCGAAGTCGACTATGATCTCTCCGACGTCATGTTCGTGACGACGGCGAACACGCTCAACATTCCCGAGCCTCTGATGGACCGGATGGAGATCATCCGCATCGCTGGCTACACGGAAGACGAGAAGGTCGAGATTGCACGCCGTCACCTCCTGCAGAAGGCAATCGAAGCGCACGGCCTGAGGAAGGGCGAATGGTCGATCAACGACGAAGCCCTGCGTCACCTGATCCGCGTCTACACGCGCGAAGCCGGTGTTCGTAACCTTGAGCGCGAGCTGAACAACCTCACGCGGAAGGCCGTGAAGGAAATCCTCACCACGCCGGGCAAGAAGTCGATCGAGCTCACGATGGAAAACATCGCGGACTATGCCGGCGTGCCCAAGTACCGCTATGGCGAGGCCGAGGGCGAGGACCAGGTCGGTATCGTCACCGGTCTGGCATGGACGGAAGTCGGCGGCGAGTTGCTCACCATCGAAGGCGTCATGATGCCCGGCAAGGGCCGCATGACGGTGACGGGCAACCTGCGCGACGTCATGAAGGAGTCGATCTCGGCGGCGAGTTCCTATGTCCGCTCGCGGGCGACCCGCTTCGGCGTCGAGCCCCCGCTTTTCGACCGGCGTGACATCCACGTCCACGTGCCCGAAGGTGCGACCCCGAAGGACGGTCCCTCGGCGGGTACCGCGATGACGGTTGCAATCGTCTCGGTGATGACCGGCATCCCCGTGCGCAAGGATGTGGCTATGACGGGCGAGATGACGCTCCGTGGCCGCGTGCTGCCCATCGGCGGTCTGAAGGAGAAGCTTCTGGCCGCGCTCAGGGGTGGCATCAAGAAGGTGCTGATCCCGCAGGACAATGCCAAGGACCTCGCCGACATTCCGGACAACGTGAAGAACGCCCTGGAGATCGTGCCGGTGAACACCATCGATGAAGTGCTCAAGAATGCGCTGACCCGCATGCCGGAGCCGATCGAATGGGATGAGGAGGCCTGGCTCGCCGAGCAGGCCGCGTCCGGCCGGCGTCAGCCCGAGGCCCCGGAGCAGGTTATGGCACATTAACTGCCTGAAACCGCCTCCATTGGCGAAAAGAATAGAAACGGGAGCCACTTGGCTCCCGTTTTTCATCTCCGGAATGCCTGCATTTTCCGCAGAAATCCTTCGATTTTGCTTTGACCCCCTTCTTGGCCGACGAGTAGACTCCTGAGTCTCAAGGGAATCCCTAGATTCCCGCCATCGCATCTGGAGGGGCCTCACGTGAACAAGAACGATCTGATAGCAGAAGTGGCGGACCGGAGCGGTCTATCCAAGGCCGATGCGACCAAGGCCGTCGACTATGTGTTCGATATCATCACGGCCTCGCTGAAGAAGGGCGAAGAGGTCCGGCTCGTGGGCTTCGGCACATTCAATGTGTCGAACCGCGCGGCCACCGAAGGCCGCAACCCGCGTACCGGCGAGACCATCCAGATTCCCGCGTCGAAGCAGCCGAAGTTCAAGGCCGGCAAGGGGCTCAAGGACGCTGTAAACAGCTGACAGCCGCACGCGTGCCGCAAGGTTCCGGCTGAAATCGTCTTGAGAGGCCGGCCGTCGAAGGACGAGCCGGCCTTTTCATTCGCAAAGGGGGATATTCAGATCGTTTCGTCCGCCTCGTCTGCGGTCTCGGGGGCGGGCTCGTCTGCCGCGCGCGGGTCGAGTTCGGTTGGAAGCGGGTGCGCCTGCGGAAAGGGAACGGCCACGAAGTCGCTCCTCTGTTCCTCCGTCAGCGCGGGCGCAGAGGCGATGCGGTAGGCCGTGAAACCGGCATAGATCAGGTGCACCACAGCGGTAAAGACGAAGATCGACGCGGTGCCGAAGGTCGACACGCCAACCGAGGCTGCTGTCGGACCGATGATCGAGCCGACGGAGAACACGATCAGCATGCCGCCCGAAATGGCGACGAAGCTCTCGCTTTGTCCGTGATCGTTCATGTGGGCGACGACCACGGAATAGAGCGTCAGACCGAAGATGCCGAACAGGAAGCCCGCCCCCATCACGGCGAACACGCCGCCGTTCATGCCTGCAAGCACCAGCGCCCCTTCGCCGAGCGCGGCGCCGATGCTGAGCACGACGATGACGCGGCGCCTGTCCATGCGGTCCGACATGCGTCCTATGGGCCATTGGGCAATGGCTCCGCCGACAATGGCCGAGGACATGAAGACGGAAATACCTGCCGTGTTCAGACCGCTCTCGCTCGCATAGAGCGGCGCCAGCGTCCAGAACGGCGCATTGGCAAGCCCCACGACGAAAGAACCGACGACGCCCACAGGAGAGAGGGCAAAGAGCGCCTTGATGTCGATCCGCGTGCTCTGGATCGGCATGGGTTGCACCGAGGTGGTCATGGCAATCGGCACCAGCGCGATCGAGGTGAGGATCGAGCAGACGGCGAATAGCACGAATCCGCCGGGATCCGCCGCGTTCAGCAGGACCTGGCCGACGGTCAGCGCCGAGAGGTTGACGATCAGATAGGCCGAAAAGAGCCGGCCGCGCGTCTCGTTCGTCGATTGCTCGTTGAGCCAGCTTTCGATCACCATGTAGAGGCCGGCGAAACAGAAGCCCGTCAGCACGCGCATCAGCGACCAGATGAAAGGATCCGCCGAGAGTGCGTGGATGAGAGGAGCGGCCGCCGCAATGCCGCAGAAGGTCGCAAAACTTCTGATATGGCCGGCCCGCCGAACGAGATGCGGCGTTGCCAGGCAACCGAGGAGGAAGCCGGCGAAATAGACACTGCCGATCACGCCCACTGTCGTCGGCGTGAACCCGTCGAGACCGGCCCGAATCGGTATCAGCGTGCCCAGCATGCCGTTGCCGACAAGCAGGATGGCTGTCGCAAGCAGCAGGGAGAAAACGGGTGCTATGGCGCGGGACAAGGAGACACCCGGTTATCGAGGTGGTGAAAAGAGATGACCTGCAGTTTGCGGGTTTGATGTGGCAATGCAATGGCCGCGATTGGGTTCCGATTGCATTCGTGAAAGCCTTCCGATACGAGTTTCGCCGCGTACCGGAGAGGGCGGTTAGCTCAGTTGGTAGAGCATCTCGTTTACACCGAGAGGGTCGGCAGTTCGAGCCTGTCACCGCCCACCAGCCTGCGCTCGCGAAGCGAGCGGAGGCTGTCGCGCCGAAGCCTGTAAGGCGAAGGCGGGCTGATGCGCAAGCTACGGCTCGGCAAGCCAGCTTCATGCTGCAGATTTGTTCAACGACTCTGGCATCGCGAAGCAAGCGGAGGCTGTCGCGCCGAAGCCCGAAGGGCGAAGTCGGGCATTGCGGCGCGAGCCCGCGCCACCGCCATTTTGAGAACCGCCGGGCTTGCTTCCGATCCGCCTTGACAGGGCGGATACCTTGGCTTACGAGACGCCCACCTTTCAGACGGCAAAGCCGTCGGCAAAGGGGGTGTAGCTCAGTTGGTTAGAGCGCCGGCCTGTCACGCCGGAGGCCGCGGGTTCGAGTCCCGTCACTCCCGCCATCGTTTCCATATCGGGGCTCTGGATGCCGTCGCGACGCCGTCGCCGGGGGCTTGATGTGTTGTTCGGAATCTCTCGCAAAGACTGATAGTTCAACGCCTTTTTGCTCCTGACAAAACGTCGGCCAGCCTTTGATTTTGCAGTTGCGAGGGCTATACTGCGCGCCGAATTGGGAAGCCGGTTATGGATGATCTCTCATCCAGTTTGCACGCTCGTGTGAACAATGTGGCAGCCCCGCCGGCGCGGTCCCGCTCCGGTACCTTGTGAGGACAATTCGATGGAAGACCTGCTGCTCGAGTACTTGCCCATACTGATTTTTATGGGCCTGTCTCTCGTTGTGGGTCTCGCCCTTCTGATCGCGCCGTTCATCGTTGCCCCGAGCAAGCCGGATCCCGAAAAGCTCGCTGCCTATGAATGCGGTTTCGATGCATTCGACGATGCGCGCATGAAGTTCGACGTCAAATATTATCTGGTCGCGATTCTCTTCATCATCTTTGACCTCGAAGTCGCGTTCCTGTTTCCCTGGGCGGTGTCGCTCGGCGATGTCGGTCTCTTCGGCTTCTGGTCGATGATCGTCTTTCTCGCCGTGCTGACGATCGGCTTCACCTATGAGTGGCGGAAGGGTGCTCTGGAATGGGAGTGACGAATCCCGACAAGACAATCGCGAACACCCCCGGAGTGGTCGAGCGTGAGGTGGCCGTGCCGGCGTGGCAGGACGATGCCTTCTTCCGTCAGGCCTCCGACGAACTGGCCGACAAGGGCTTCGTGCTGACGACGGTCGATGATCTCATCAACTGGTCGCGCACCGGTTCGCTGATGTGGATGACGTTCGGTCTCGCCTGCTGCGCGGTCGAGATGATGCAGACCTCCATGCCGCGTTACGACGCCGAGCGTTTTGGCGTTGCCCCCCGTGCCAGCCCGCGCCAGTCCGACGTGATGATCGTCGCGGGCACGCTCACCAACAAGATGGCCCCGGCGCTCCGCAAGGTCTATGACCAGATGCCGGAGCCCCGCTACGTCATCTCGATGGGCTCTTGCGCGAATGGCGGCGGCTATTATCACTACTCCTATTCCGTGGTACGTGGCTGCGACCGGATCGTGCCGGTCGACGTTTACGTGCCGGGATGCCCCCCCACCGCCGAGGCCCTCCTTTACGGTATCCTCGCGCTTCAGAAGAAGATTCGTCGGACGGGCACGCTCGACCGCTGATTTTCATGGAAGGTCATCCGCTTCCCGGCGAGGCGGACACCGTTGACGAGTTTCGAGACTGCACCGATGGACGAGAGTCTGACAGAGCTTGGCGAGCACATTCACGGTACGCTTGAGGACTCGGTGCTCGGTTTCGAGGTCGCGTTCGGCGAACTGACGATCCGGGCGCAGGCCCAGTCGATTACGCGCGTCCTGAAGTTTCTCCGCGACGACCCCGCCTGCCGCTTCTCGACGCTGCTCGACGTCACCGGCGTCGACTATCCGCAGCGTCCGTTGCGCTTCGACGTCGTCTATCACCTGCTTTCCATGTATCAGAACCATCGCATTCGCGTCGTCGTCCAGACCGACGAGGACACGCCGGTGCCGAGCGTGGTCCCAGTCTATCCGACCGCCAACTGGTTCGAACGCGAGACCTTCGACATGTATGGCGTGCTCTTCTCCGACCACCCGGACCTGCGCCGCATCCTCACCGACTACGGCTTCAACGGTTATCCGCTGCGCAAGGATTTCCCGCTCACCGGCTATGTCGAGGTGCGCTACGACGACGACGAAAAGCGCGTGGTCTACGAACCGGTGAAGCTCGTCCAGGAATTCCGCAGCTTCGATTTCATGAGTCCCTGGGAAGGCGCGGAATATCTGCTGCCGGGCGACGAGAAGGCGGAGGGCTGAGGCGATGGCCGAACAGGAACTTCGCAATTACCACCTGAACTTCGGTCCGCAGCATCCGGCCGCGCACGGCGTGTTGCGCCTTGTGCTGGAGCTCGACGGCGAAGTGGTCGAGCGCGTCGACCCGCATATCGGTCTGCTCCATCGCGGCACCGAGAAGCTGATCGAGTACAAGACCTACCTGCAGGCGACTCCTTACTTCGACCGCCTCGACTATGTCGCGCCGATGAACCAGGAACACGCCTTCGTGCTCGCAGCCGAACGGCTGCTTGGCCTCGAGGTGCCGCGCCGCGGCCAGTTCATCCGTGTTCTCTATTCCGAAATCGGCCGCATCCTCGCCCACATGCTGAACGTCACGACGCAGGCGATGGACGTCGGCGCGCTGACGCCGCCGCTCTGGGGCTTCGAGGAACGCGAAAAGCTCATGATCTTTTACGAGCGTGCGTCGGGCGCCCGCATGCACGCAAACTATTTCCGCGTCGGCGGCGTGCATCGCGACCTGCCGCCGAAGCTTCTGGAAGACATCTACAATTTCTGTGATCCCTGCGCCGCTGTGCTGGACGATCTCGAAGCCCTGCTCACGGGCAACCGCATCTTCAAGCAGCGCAACGTCGATATCGGTGTGGTCAGCCAGCAGGAGGCGCTCGACTGGGGTTTCTCCGGCGTCATGGTACGCGGTTCGGGCATGGCCTGGGACCTGCGCCGTTCGCAGCCCTATGAAGTTTACTCCGAACTGGATTTCGACATTCCGGTCGGCAAGAACGGCGACTGCTTTGATCGCTATGTGATCCGTATGGAAGAGATGCGCCAGTCGCTGCGCATCATGAAACAGTGCATCGAGATGATGCCGGGCGGCCCGGTGCACGCGAATGACGGCAAGGTCGTGCCGCCGTCCCGCGCCGAGATGAAGCGCTCGATGGAAGCGCTCATCCATCACTTCAAGCTCTACACCGAGGGCTACCACGTGCCGGAGGGTCAGGTGTATGCCGCCGTCGAGGCGCCGAAAGGCGAATTCGGCGTCTACCTCGTCTCTGACGGAGGCAACAAGCCATACAAGTGCAAGATCCGTGCGCCGGGCTATGCCCATCTCCAGGCGATGGATCATCTTTGCAAGGGGCACATGCTGGCCGACGTGGCCGCCATTCTCGGTTCCATCGATATCGTGTTCGGAGAGGTGGACCGGTGAGCGTCAGACGTCTCGACCCCAATCAGCCCGAAAGCTTCGCCTTCACGGCGGAGAACGTCGAATGGGCGAAGGGCCAGATCGCGAAATATCCGGAGGGCAAGCAGGCATCCGCGATCATTCCGCTGCTCTGGCGCGCACAGGACCAGCATGACGGCTGGCTGCCCGAACCGGCGATCCGCTACGTCGCGGAAATGCTCGACATGGAATATATCCGCGCGCTCGAAGTCGCGACCTTCTACACGATGTTCAACCTCTCGCCGGTCGGCGAACACTATGTGCAGCTCTGTGGCACCACGCCGTGCTGGCTTCGTGGCGCGGACGAACTGAAGGAAGTCTGCCGCAAGCATATCGGTCCGGAAGGCACGGTGAGCGCGGACGGCAAGTTCTCCTGGCTCGAGGTCGAATGCCTCGGTGCCTGCGTCAACGCGCCGATGGTGCAGATCAATGCGGACTTCTTCGAGGACCTCGACGCCGCGTCCTTCGAACGCGTGCTGAACGATCTGCGCGCGGGCAAGGACGTGAAGCCGGGTCCGCAGAATGAGCGCCACGCATCCGAACCGGCGGGCGGGCTGACAAGTCTCACCACGGCCGGCCAGCCGGAGACGGGCGGGGGCAACTGATGCTGGAAGACAAGGATCGCATTTTCACCAATCTCTACGGTCTGCAGGACTGGCGCCTGAAGGCGGCGCAGTCGCGCGGCGATTGGGATGGCACGGCAGACATCATCGCAAAGGGCCGCGACTGGATTCTCGACGAGATGAAGAAGTCGGGTCTGCGCGGCCGTGGCGGCGCGGGCTTTCCGACCGGCCTCAAATGGTCCTTCATGCCGAAGGAGTCCGACGGCCGCCCGCATTACCTCGTGGTGAACGCCGACGAGTCCGAGCCCGGCACCTGCAAGGATCGCGACATCATGCGTCACGATCCGCAGAAGCTCATCGAAGGCTGCCTCATCGCCTCCTTCGCGATGGGCGCCCATGCCTGTTATATCTATGTGCGCGGCGAATTCATCCGCGAGCGCGAGCAGTTGCAAGCCGCCGTCGACGAAGCTTACGAAGCCGGCCTCATCGGCAAGAACGCCGCCGGCTCTGGCTGGGACTTCGACCTCTACGTCCATCACGGCGCAGGCGCCTACATTTGCGGTGAGGAAACGGCGCTGCTTGAAAGCCTCGAAGGCAAGAAGGGCATGCCGCGCCTGAAACCGCCATTCCCGGCGAATGTCGGCCTCTATGGCGCGCCCACCACGGTCAACAATGTGGAGTCGATCGCGGTCGCGCCGACGATCCTTCGCCGCGGCGCTTCGTGGTTCGCCGGCCTCGGCCGTCCGAACAACACCGGCACCAAGCTCTTCTGCATCTCCGGCCATGTGAACCGGCCCTGCAATGTCGAAGAGGAAATGGGCATCCCGCTGAAGGAGCTTCTCGAAAAGCATGCGGGCGGCGTCCGCGGCGGCTGGGACAACCTGCTCGCCGTCATTCCCGGGGGCTCGTCCGTGCCGCTCATTCCCAAGGCCGTCTGCGACGATGTGCTGATGGATTTCGACTCGCTGAAGGCGGTCCAGACCGGCCTCGGAACGGCCGCCGTCATCGTCATGGACAAGTCGACCGACGTCATCAAGGCGATCGCGCGTCTCTCCGCTTTCTACAAGCATGAGAGCTGCGGCCAGTGCACGCCATGCCGCGAAGGCACTGGCTGGATGTGGCGCGTCATGGAGCGTCTCGTCACCGGCGAGGCCGAGGTGGAAGAGATCGACATGCTGCTCGACGTGACGAAGCGCGTCGAGGGACACACGATCTGCGCGCTTGGCGATGCGGCGGCCTGGCCCGTTCAGGGTCTCATCCGTCATTTCCGGGGCACGATCGAAGAGCGGATCGCCGCCAAGCGCAGCGGTTCTCTGGCGGCGGCGGAGTAGGGGACATGCCGAAACTCACAGTCGACGGCATTGAAGTCGAAGTCGAAAACGGCGCCACGCTGTTGCAGGCCTGCGAGGAAGCGGGCGCGGAAATTCCGCGCTTCTGCTACCACGAACGCCTCTCCATCGCGGGCAACTGCCGCATGTGCCTCGTCGAGGTCGAGAAGTCGCCGAAGCCGGTCGCCTCCTGCGCCATGCCGGCGGGCGATGGCATGGTCGTCCACACGAAGACCGAGCAGGTGAAGCGCGCCCGCGAAGGCGTGATGGAGTTCCTGCTCATCAACCATCCGCTTGATTGCCCGATCTGCGATCAGGGCGGTGAATGCGACCTGCAGGACCAGTCGATGGCCTACGGCGTCGATGGCTCGCGCTTCCATGAGAACAAGCGCGCCGTCGAAGAGAAATACATGGGCCCCCTCGTGAAGACCGTGATGACGCGCTGCATCCATTGCACGCGCTGCATCCGCTTCTCGCAGGAAGTCGCCGGCGTTCCCGAACTCGGCGCCATCGGCCGCGGCGAGGACATGGAGATCACCACCTATCTCGAGCACGCCCTCACCTCCGAGCTGTCGGCGAACGTCGTCGATCTCTGCCCGGTCGGCGCGCTCACCTTCCGTCCCTTCGCCTACACGGCGCGCCCCTGGGAGCTGAAGAAGACCGAATCCATCGACGTGATGGATGCCGTCGGCTCCAGCATCCGCGTCGATGCGCGTGGGAGCGAAGTCATGCGCATTCTCCCGCGCCTCAACGAAGAGGTGAACGAGGAGTGGATTTCCGACAAGACGCGCTTCGTCTGGGACGGCCTCAAGACCCAGCGCCTCGATACGCCTTACATTCGTGAGAACGGCCGCCTCCGCGCCGCGACATGGGACGAAGCCTTCGCCGCCATCGCCGCGCGCCTGAAGGACATGGACGGCAAGCGTATTGCCGCCATCGCGGGCGACCTCGCCTGCGCTGAATCCATGAAGGCATTGAAGGACCTCTACGCCTCGCTCGGCTCGCCCAATATCGACTGCCGCCAGGACGGCGCGAAGCTCGCTGCGGGAAACCGCGGCGGTTACATCTTCAACTCGACCATTGCCGGGATCGAGGACGCGGACGCCATTCTTCTCGTCGGAACGAACCCGCGCATCGAAGCGCCCATCATCAATGCGCGCATCCTGAAGCGCGCCCGCGCCGGTGGCCTCAGGGTCGGCGTCATCGGCCCGCGCGCCGACCTCACTTATGATTACGACTATCTCGGCGCCGGTCCGCAGTCGTTGAAGGACCTCGGTGCTTTCGCCGATGTGCTGAAGAACGCCGAACGGCCGATGATCGTGGTCGGCCAGGGCGCGCTTGCCCGTGGCGATGGCGCTGCGGTTCTTGCGGCGGCCCTCTCGCTCGCGAAATCGGCAGGCGCCGTCTCCGGCGACTGGAACGGTTTCAACGTCCTCCACACGGCAGCCTCCCGCGTCGGCGGTCTCGATCTCGGCCTCGTGCCGGGCGAGGGCGGCCACGACGTGGCGGGCATTCTCGAGGGCGCCTCGAACGGCGAAATCGATTTCGTGCACCTTCTCGGAGCCGATGAAATCGACATGTCGCGTCTCGGCTCTGCCTTCGTGGTCTATCAGGGCACGCATGGCGACGCGGGCGCGCATCGCGCCGACGTCATCCTGCCGGGCGCCGCCTACACCGAAAAGAATGCGACCTGGATCAACACCGAAGGGCGCGTCCAGCTTGGACGCCGTGCCGTCTTCCCGCCCGGTCAGGCGCGCGAGGACTGGACGATCCTGCGCGCACTGTCCGGCGTTCTCGGCAAGACGCTGCCTTACAATGACCTCGCCGGCATCCGTGCCGCGATGGAAGAGGATGCGCCGCACTTCGCGATGACCGATGTCGTGGCGCCGGCGGACGAAATGCCGTCGCTCTCCGAGGGCAATCTCGATGCTGCACCCTTCGAGTCCCCGGTGAAGGATTTCTACATGACCAATCCGGTCGCGCGCGCAAGCGCGGTCATGGCGGAATGCGCCGCCGGCCGTGCCGCCGCCGCGCGCATCCAGGCTGCGGAATGAGGGCGGGGCTCGACCGATGACAGAATTTCTCGTCGCCTACGGCATACCGCTCGCGATCATCGTCGCGCAGTCGCTCGCACTCATCGTGGCGATCCTGCTGGTCACGGCCTATGTGCTGCTTGCCGATCGCAAGGTCTGGGCGGCGGTGCAGTTGCGCCGCGGGCCCAATGTCGTCGGCGCCTTCGGCCTGCTGCAGTCCTTCGCCGACCTCCTGAAGTTCGTCTTCAAGGAAATCATCGTTCCTGCCGGCGCGAACAAGGGCGTCTTCCTCATCGCGCCGCTCGTCACCGTAACGCTCGCGCTGTCCGGCTGGGCGGTTATCCCGCTCGACGCGAAAATGGTCATCTCCGACATCAATGTCGGCATTCTCTATATCTTTGCCATCTCGTCGCTCGGCGTCTACGGCGTCATCATGGCGGGCTGGGCGTCGAATTCGAAATACCCGTTCATCTCCGCGCTCCGCGCCGCCGCGCAGATGGTCTCCTACGAAGTCTCCATCGGCTTCGTGATTGTCTGCGTGCTCATGACGGCTGGTTCGCTCAACCTGTCGGATATCGTCGAAGCGCAGAAGACGATCTGGTATTTCATCCCGCATCTGCCGATGTTCGCGATCTTCTTCATCTCCGCGCTCGCCGAGACGAACCGCCCGCCCTTCGACCTTGTGGAAGCGGAGTCGGAGCTCGTTGCAGGCTTCATGGTCGAATATTCGTCCACCGCCTACATGATGTTCATGCTGGGCGAGTACGTCTCGATCCTGCTCATGTGCGCGATGACGACGATTCTATTCCTTGGTGGCTGGCTGCCGCCCATCGACATCGCGCCCTTCAACATGGTGCCGGGCGTCATCTGGTTCCTGCTGAAGCTCTTCCTCGTCTTCTTCATGTTCGCCATGGTCAAGGCCTTCGTGCCGCGCTACCGCTACGACCAGTTGATGCGTCTCGGCTGGAAAGTCTTCCTTCCGTTCTCTCTCTTCTGGGTCGTGCTGACGGCGGGCGTGCTCGTCGGCTTCGATCTCGTGTAAGGGGCAGGGGCAATGAACTCGTATCTGGGAAAGGACTGAGAAAATGGCCTGGCTGGATCAGTCGGTGCGGTCTCTCTTCCTCGCCGAATTCGTTTCGAGCTTCTTCCTCGCCATGCGGTATTTCTTCAAGCCGAAGGCGACGTTGAACTATCCCTTCGAGAAGGGACCGCTCTCGCCCCGCTTCCGCGGCGAGCATGCGTTGCGCCGCTATCCGAACGGCGAGGAGCGCTGCATCGCGTGCAAGCTCTGCGAGGCGATCTGCCCGGCGCTCGCCATCACCATCGAGGCGGGCCCGCGCCGCAACGACGGCACGCGCCGCACCACGCGCTACGACATCGACATGACGAAGTGTATCTATTGCGGTCTCTGCCAGGAGGCTTGCCCCGTGGATGCCATCGTCGAAGGGCCGAACTTCGAATTCGCGACCGAGACGCGCGAAGAACTGATGTACGACAAGAACCGGCTGCTTGCGAATGGCGACCGGTGGGAACGCGAGATCGCGAAGAACATTGCGCTCGACGCGCCATACCGCTGAACCGCCCGGAACGAGGGACGGACGAGGAACCAGATGATTGCCACCGCCATCGCATTCTATCTCTTCGCGGCGATAACCGTCGCCTCGGGATTCATGGTCATTGCGGCGCGCAATCCCGTGCACTCCGTGCTGTTCCTGATCCTCGCCTTCTTCAATGCGGCGGCGCTCTTCGTTCTCATGGGGGCCGAGTTTCTGGCCCTCATTCTCGTCATCGTCTATGTCGGCGCGGTCGCCGTGCTCTTCCTTTTCGTCGTCATGATGCTCGACGTCGATTTCTCGGAGCTGCGCGAAGGCTTTCTGCAATATCTGCCGGTGGGTGCGCTGGTCGGCATCATCCTGCTGATCGAGCTGCTGCTGGTTCTCGGCGGCTGGCTGATCTCGCCTGAGGCAGCCGGCGTCGCGGCGGCGCCCACCCCCGCCATAACGGATGTCGACAACACGCGCGCCCTCGGCCGCATCGTCTACACACAATACGTCTATCTCTTCCAGGCGGCGGGCATGATTCTGCTCGTCGCGATGATCGGCGCCATCGTGCTGACGCTCCGTCACAAGCCCAACGTGAAGCGTCAGGTGATCCGCGATCAGGTCGCCCGCACACGTGAACAAGCGGTCGAAAACAGGAAAGTGGAGCCCGGGCAGGGGCTCTAGAGAATTCAGGGGCAGGGCATCTAGGCCCGGCCTGAAGACATGAAGGGGACTGGCCCCCGAGCGGCTCGAAGAGCGGAGCGACGGGGCAGGAGACAATGATGGCAATCGGCCTCGCACACTATCTCACCGTGGCGGCGATCCTGTTCACGCTGGGCATCTTCGGCATCTTCCTCAACAGGAAGAACGTGATCGTCATTCTCATGTCGATCGAACTGATGCTGCTCGCCGTGAACATCAATCTCGTCGCCTTCTCTGCCCATCTCGGCGATCTCGTGGGGCAGGTCTTCGCGCTCTTCGTCCTCACCGTCGCTGCGGGCGAGGCAGCCATCGGCCTTGCCATCCTCGTCATCTACTACCGCAACCGCGGCTCCATCGCGGTTGAAGACATCAACATGATGAAGGGGTAAGGAAGAATGTATTCTGCCATCGTCTTCCTGCCGCTCATCGGGTTCTTGATCGCGGGCATCTTCGGCCGCTGGCTCGGGCCGCGCGGCGCGCAGATCGTGACCTCGAGCCTCCTCGTCCTTTCCGCGCTTCTTTCCGTCGTCGCTCTTGTCTCCGTCGGCCTTCAGGGCGAAACGGACCGTGTGCAGGTCCTGACATGGATCGACTCCGGCGGCTTCGAGGCCGACTGGCGGCTGCGCATCGACACGCTGACGGCTGTCATGCTCGTCGTGGTGACGTCCGTGTCGGCGCTCGTGCACATCTACTCGATCGGCTACATGAGCCACGACCCGCACCAGCCGCGCTTCTTCGCCTATCTCTCGCTCTTCACCTTCGCCATGCTGGCGCTGGTGACGGCGGACAACTTCGTCCAGCTCTTCTTCGGCTGGGAAGGTGTGGGCCTCGCGTCCTATCTGCTGATCGGATTCTGGTACAAGAAGCCGAGCGCGAATGCGGCGGCCATCAAGGCCTTCGTGGTGAACCGCGTCGGCGACTTCGGTCTCATTCTCGGCATCGCGACGCTCTTCCTCACCATCGGCTCGGTCGATTTCGACACCGTCTTCGCCGCCATCCCGGAAATCGCCGACGAGACGTTCCACTTCCTCGGCTACGAGGTGCCCATCGTCACCACGGCCTGCCTGCTGCTCTTCATGGGCGCCATGGGCAAGTCGGCCCAGTTCCTGCTCCACACCTGGCTGCCGGACGCGATGGAAGGCCCGACGCCGGTCTCCGCCCTCATCCACGCCGCGACAATGGTCACGGCGGGCGTCTTCCTCGTCGCGCGCCTCTCGCCGATCTTCGAGTTTTCCGCCTTCGCGCTCACCGTCGTCACCGTCGTCGGCGCGACCACGGCGTTCTTCGCGGCCACCGTCGGGCTCGTCCAGAACGACATCAAGCGCGTCATCGCCTATTCGACCTGTTCGCAGCTCGGCTACATGTTCGTGGCGCTCGGTGTCGGCGCTTACGAAGTGGCGATGTTCCACCTCTTCACCCATGCCTTCTTCAAGGCGCTCCTGTTCCTCGGCTCCGGCTCCGTCATTCACGCCATGAGCGACGAGCAGGACATGCGCAGGATGGGCGGTCTCTACAAGATGATTCCCGTCACCTGGGTGATGATGGTCATCGGCACGCTGGCGCTCACCGGCTTCCCCTTCACGGCGGGCTACTACTCGAAGGACGCGATCATCGAAGCCGCCTTTGCGGGCCACAACCCGGCGCATATGTATGCCTTCACGATGACGGTCATCGCCGCGCTGCTCACCTCCTTCTATTCATGGCGCCTCATCTTCATGACGTTCCACGGGACAAGCCGCGCCTCCAACGAGACGCTCTCCCATGTCCACGAGTCGCCGCTCGTCATGCTCATCCCGCTCGTCATTCTCGCGGTCGGCGCGCTCGGCGCGGGCATGGTCTTCGCACCGCTCTTCATCGGCCACGCCTACGAGGCTTTCTGGCTGGAGGCGGTCTATCGCGGCGCCGAAAACCACATCATGCACGAGTTCCACAATGTGCCGGAGTGGGTGCCCTATCTGCCCACGCTCATGATGGTCGTCGGCTTCGCGGTCTCCTGGCTCTTCTACATCGCCCGCCCGGACATCCCGAAGGAGCTCGCCCGCACCCAGGAGCCGCTCTACAAGTTCCTGCTCAACAAGTGGTACTTCGACGAGATCTACGACTTCCTGTTTGTGCGCCCGGCCTTCTGGATCGGCCGCGTCTTCTGGAAGCAGGGTGACGGACGCATCATCGACGGTCTCGGACCGGACGGCATCGCCGCCCGCGTACAGGACATCACGCGCGGTGTCGTGCGCCTCCAGAGCGGGTATCTCTATCACTACGCCTTCGCCATGCTGCTCGGCGTCGCCGGGCTCGTGACCTGGTTCATGGTCGGAGGGGCATGACGATGACCGACGGCAACATTCTTTCGCTCATCACGTTCCTGCCGGCCATCGGCGCGCTCATCATTCTGGTGACGCGCGGCGACGAGGCGACGGTTGCGCGCAACGCGCGCTACGTCGCGCTCTGGACGACTTCGATCACCTTCTTCGTCTCGCTCTACATCTGGTGGCAGTTCGATCCCACGACCTCGGATTTCCAGTTCGTCCAGCAGACGGAATGGCTCGGCGGGGCGATCACCTATCACATGGGCGTCGACGGCATCTCGATGCTCTTCGTCATCCTCACGACCTTCCTGATGCCGGCCTGCATCCTTGCGAGCTGGACCTCCATCGAGAAGCGCGTGAAGGAATACATGATCGCCTTTCTCGTGCTCGAAACGCTGATGATCGGCGTCTTCTGCGCGCTCGACCTCGTGCTCTTCTACCTCTTCTTCGAGGGCGGCCTGATCCCGATGTTCCTCATCATCGGCGTCTGGGGCGGCGCGCGGCGCATCTATGCGAGCTTCAAGTTCTTCCTCTACACCTTCGCGGGCTCCGTGCTCATGCTGCTCGCCATCATGGCGATGTACTGGGATGCGGGTACGACCAGCATTCCCGTTCTGCTGGAGCACGACTTCCCGGTCGACATGCAACTCTGGCTCTGGCTCGCCTTCTTCGCTTCCTTCGCGGTCAAGATGCCGATGTGGCCGGTCCACACCTGGCTGCCGGACGCGCATGTGGAAGCGCCGACGGCGGGTTCGGTCATCCTGGCCGGCATCCTGCTGAAGATGGGCGGCTACGGCTTCCTGCGTTTCTCTCTTCCCATGTTCCCGGTCGCTTCCGCGGACCTCGCCTGGCTCGTCTTCGGCCTAAGCGTGATCGCGATTGTCTATGCCTCGCTCGTCGCGCTGGTGCAGGAGGACATGAAGAAGCTGATCGCCTATTCCTCCGTCGCCCATATGGGCTTCGTGACCATGGGCATCTTCGCCGCCAACACACAGGGCGTTCAGGGCGGCATCTTCCAGATGCTGTCCCACGGCTGGGTCTCGGGCGCTCTCTTCCTCTGCGTCGGCGTCGTCTATGACCGCATGCACACGCGCGAGATCGCGGCCTATGGCGGCCTCGTGAACCGCATGCCGCTCTACGCGATGGCCTTCATGGTCTTCACCATGGCCAATGTCGGTCTGCCGGGCACCAGCGGTTTCGTCGGCGAATTCCTCACCATCGTCGGCACCTTCAAGGTCAACACCTGGGTCGCCGCCATCGCCGCCACCGGCGTCATCCTCGCCGCCGGCTACGCGCTCTATCTCTACCGGCGTATCGTCTTCGGTGCGCTGGAGAAGGACACGCTCAAATCCATGATGGACCTGAACCGCCGCGAGGTCATAACGCTCGCGCCGCTTCTCGCGGCGACGCTTTTCTTCGGCGTCTATCCCGCGCCCATCATGGACGTCACCGCCGCCTCGGTCGACAATCTGATCGCGAACTACACCGCCGCCGTCGAGGCGCATCGTCTCGCGGGCGAAACCGGCTTGATTGGCCAGGTCGCAAGCCTCTTCGCCGGAAACTGATCTCGGGAACGAAAGAAACATGGACTACGCAGCATCCGACGTTCCGGCCTTCCTTCCGGCTCTGCCCGAGATCATTCTCGCGCTGGGCGCGATGGCGCTCCTCATGTACGGCGTCTTCCGCAAGGAATGCGATGCGCGCGAAACGAGTTTCGGCGTTCTCGGCCTCTTCGCACTCGTCGGTGCTGTCCTCATCACGGAGCCGAACGCGACCGTTCACACCTTTGGCGACACCTTCGTCGTTTCCGGCTTCACCAAATTCATGAAGCTGCTGATCCTGCTTGCCGCCGCCGCTGCCATCGTCATGTCGCTCACCTATATCCGGCGCGAGAAGATGGACCGTTTCGAGTTCCCGGTGCTGATTGCGCTGGCGACCCTCGGCATGTTCATGATGGTCTCGGCGAATGGTCTCATCTCGCTCTACATGGGCCTTGAGCTGCAGAGCCTCTCGCTCTACGTGATCGCGGCCTTCAACCGGGACAGCGGCCGCGCCACGGAAGCGGGCCTGAAATATTTCGTCCTCGGCGCGCTCGCCTCCGGCATGCTGCTCTACGGTGCCTCCCTCATCTACGGCTTCACCGGCACTGTCGAGTTCCCGGCCATCGCCGCCGTCCTTGAAACGGAAGGCGCGAATATCGGCACGATCTTCGGCATCGTCTTCGTGCTCGCCGGTCTCGCCTTCAAGATTTCCGCCGTGCCCTTCCATATGTGGACGCCCGACGTCTACGAAGGCGCGCCGACGCCCGTCACCGCCTTCTTCGCAGGTGCGCCGAAGGTCGCCGCCATGGCGCTGGTGCTGCGCGTCCTCTTCGGCGCGTTCCCCGCGATGGAAGCGGAATGGCAGCAGATCGTCATCTTCATCTCCATCGCGTCGATGGTGCTCGGCGCCTTCGCCGCCATCGGCCAGTCGAACATCAAGCGCCTGATGGCCTACAGCTCGATCTCGCATATGGGCTTCGCGCTGGTCGGCGTCGCGGCGGGCACGCCGGAAGGCATCCGCGGTGTCCTCATCTATCTCGTCATCTATGTCGTGATGAACGCGGGCGTCTTCTGCTGCATCCTCGCCATGCAGCGCAAGGAAGGCTACGTCGAAACCATCGGCGATCTCTCCGGCCTCTCGCGCAATCAGCCCATGGTCGCCTTCCTGCTCGCCATGCTGATGTTCTCGCTGGCCGGCGTGCCGCCGCTCGCAGGCTTCTTCGGCAAATTCTATGTCTTCATGGCCGCCATCGAGGCCGGGCTCTATCCGCTCGCCGTCATCGGCGTGCTCTCCAGCGTCGTCGGCGCCTACTACTACCTGCGCATCGTCAAGATCATGTATTTCGACGAACCGGCCGAACCCTTCGAGCAGCCGATGCCGGGCGAGCTCGCCGCCATTCTCGGCGTCTCCGGCGTCTTCACCATGCTGTTCTTCGTCTACCCCGCGCCGCTCATCCTCGGCGCGCAGGCGGCTGTCGGCGCGTTGCTGCCCTAGAGCATGACTGCCGACATCCGCCGCTTCGCCGAGATCGACAGCACCAACGAAGAGGCGCGCCGTCTCGGCGACAAGGGCACCGAAGGTCCGGTCTGGATCGTCGCCGAACGCCAGACCGCCGGGCGCGGCCGCCGGGGCAGGGCATGGGAAAGCCCCTCCGGCAATTTCATGGGCACGCTCTACTTGACGCCCCACTGCGGTCCCCGCGAAGCGGGCGAACTCTCCTTCGTCGCCGCCATTGCCGTGCATGATGCGGTGGACAGCCTCCTTCCGCCGCCGCTCCGCCCCGCGCTTCGCCTCAAATGGCCGAATGACCTTCTCCACGGCCGCGCCAAGCTCGCCGGCATCCTGCTCGAGTCCTCCGGCGTCGCCGGTTCCGAAGTCGCCTGGGTCGCGATCGGCATGGGGCTGAACCTCGCCACGCACCCCGAAGGCATGGAATATCCCGCAACCTCGCTCGCTGCGATGGGCGCGGGCCCCGTCACGCCGGAGGACGCGCTCGCCGCTCTCGACAGCTCCTTCACACGCTGGCTCGGCGTCTGGCGCGGACAGCATGGTTTCGCCACCATACGAGAGGAATGGCTGAAGCGGGCGGAGGGCATCGGCGGTGCGATCACCGTGCGGCTGTCCACCGAAACGCTCGAAGGCACCTTCGAGGGCCTCGCCCCCGACGGCGCGCTTCAGCTCCGTCTCGCAGACGGCGAACGCCGCCTCGTCTCCGCCGGCGATGTCTTCTTCGCCGTCCCGGCACGCTGAGCGAAAATGTGCAATAATCGCGACATATGAGTATTCCAGAGTCCCCCAGCGCCACCCCCGGTGACGAACTCGTCTTCCTGCCGCTTGGCGGTTCGGGCGAGATCGGCATGAACCTCAATCTCTATGGCTACGGCCCGGAGGACGAGCGCCGCTGGATCATGGTCGATCTCGGCGTCACCTTCGGCGACGACCGAACGCCCGGCGTCGACGTCATCATGGCCGACCCCGCCTTCATCGAGGAACGCCGCGACGAACTTCTCGGCATCGTGCTCACACACGCACACGAGGATCACATCGGCGCCGTCGCACATATCTGGCCGCGCCTGCGCTGTCCCGTCTACGCGACGCCCTTCACCGCCGCGATGGTGCGCGGCAAGCTGATCGAGGCGGGCATCGAGGCGGAAGTCCCGATGAACATCATCCCGCTCGGCCACCGTTTCGACCTCGGCCCCTTCGACATCGAACTCGTCACCCTGACGCATTCGATCCTGGAGCCGAACGCGCTCGCGATCCGCACGCCGCTCGGCCTCGTTCTCCACACCGGCGACTGGAAGATCGATCCCGATCCCGTCCTCGGCGACGACATGGACATCGCCCGCCTCACCGCGATAGGCGACGAAGGCGTCCGCGCCATCGTCTGCGACTCGACCAATGTCTTTTCGCCCGGCACCTCGGGTTCGGAGGCCGACGTCGCCGCGAGCCTCACCGAACTCCTGAAGACCTGCGAGGGCAGGGTGGCCGTCACCACCTTCGCCTCCAATGTCGCCCGCCTCGAAAGCATCATCCGCGCCGCCGATGCCTGCGGCCGTCATCCGGTCCTTGTCGGTCGGGGCATGCACCGCGTCACCGCCGCCGCGCGCGAGGCCGGCTATCTCACAGACCTGCCGGAGCTCGTCAGCGAAAACAATGCGGGCTACCTGCCGCGCGACAAGGTGCTCTTCGTCTGCACCGGCAGCCAGGGCGAGCCCCGCGCCGCGCTCGCGCGCATCGCCGAGGACAACCACCCTCACATCGTGCTGGAGAAGGGCGACACGGCGATCTTTTCCTCGCGCGTCATTCCCGGCAACGAGACGCTGATCTTCGACCTGCAGAACCTGCTCGCGACACGCGGCATCCGCGTCATCACCGAGAAGGACCATTTCGTCCACGTCTCGGGCCATCCCTGCCGCGACGAGCTTGCCGCCATGTATCAGTGGATCAGGCCGCAGGTCTCGGTCCCCGTTCATGGCGAGGCGCGCCACCTCGCGGAGCACGCCGCTTTCGCCCGCGAACTCCAGGTGCCCGAGCAGATCGTCATCCGCAACGGCCTCATGGTCCGCCTCGCCCCGGGTCCGGCCGAGATTATCGACGAGGCGCCCTCCGGCCGTCTCTACCTCGACGGCGAGGTGCTGACCGCGTCGGACGAGGGCGCCGTGCAGGAACGCCGCCGCCTCGCTTTCGCGGGCTCCGTCTTCGTCAGCGTGGTGCTCGACGCAAAGGGCCAGGTCCGGGGCGACCCGCAGGTCGTTCTCATGGGTCTGCCCGAAGAGGACAGCCACGGCGTCCTCTTCGAGGACCGCGCCTATGACGCCATCGACGAGGCCCTCGGCCGGCTGCCGCTGAAGCGCCGCGGCGACGACGATGCCGTAGCGGAATTCCTGCGTCGCGCCGTCCGCGGCGCGCTCCGCCGCGAATGGGGCAAGAAAGCCCAGGTCGCGGTCGCGGTCACGCGCATCTAGCTGCCTTGCCTGGGCCGTTGATCCGGCCTAAACATGGGATCAACGAAATCTGAAACCGTTCTAGTTCAGGGGTTTAACCGATGCTCGGTCCGCTCAATCACGTCGCCATCGCCGTCCCGGATATCCACGCGGCGGCAGAGACTTACAAGCAGAAGTTCAACGCAAAAGTCTCCGAGGCCGTGCCGCAGCCGGATCATGGCGTGACCACCGTCTTCGTCGATCTCGGCAACACCAAGATCGAGCTGCTGGAGCCCTTGGGCGAGAACTCGCCGATCGCCGGCTTCCTCGCGAAAAACCCGAAGGGCGGCATCCATCACATCTGCATCGAGGTCGACGACATCGACGCCGCCTGCGAGAAGATGAACACCGAAGGCGTCACCATCACCGGCACCGGCAAGCCCCGGATCGGCGCCCATGGCAAGCCCGTCGTCTTCCTCCACCCGAAGGACCTGAACGGCACGCTGGTCGAACTCGAGCAGGCCTGAGAGGGCTCATGGACCCCGTCGCCGGCCTCGCGATCTATTTCATCGTCTGGTGGATCACGCTCTTCGCCGTGCTCCCCTGGGGTGTCCGCTCGCAGCATGAAACCGGCGACGTCACCCCCGGCACGGAGGTCGGCGCCCCCGTCCGCCCCGCGCTCCTGAAGAAGATGGCCGCGACCACGCTCATCGCCGCCGTCATCTGGCTCTTCATCGCCTGGATCCAGATCTACCAGCCGATCCCCTACGACAGCATCCCCTTCATGCCCGACTTCGGCGAGGCCTACTGAGGCGCTACAGGCGCCCGGCCTCTTACCCCTCGTCGTCATTGCGAGAAGCGCCAAAGGCGCGACGAAGCAATCCAGAGCCACAAGCGCCGAACCTGCCGCTCTGGATTGCTTCGGCCTTCGGCCTCGCAATGACGGAATTGGGGCAGCGGCCCATATCGCGCGCCCACTCTGCGCAGCTGACAAAAGCACAAAAAAAAGCAAGGTCCGCTTTCGCGGCCTTGCTTGCTCTAGTGTTCCCTCGTGTCGCGCCTTCGCAATCCTTTTCGGATCGTCGAAGTCTGCGTTCCCTCCCTAAACTTGGGCTGCGCTTGTGCGCTTTTTCCCTTTTGTGCGTGGGACTATACGCAGCCTGCGGCGAGGTGTCACGCCCCTTTTTGCCGCGAATGAAATTTTTGCAGCATTATGCGCGCGCCCAGGCAACTTCCGGACGATGCCGCGTCCCGGATCGGCGTTTCATTGCAGGGCGAGCTTGATCGCGAAGGCGGCCGCGATGATCCCGACCGCCCAGTTGAGGTCCCCGAAGCGCCCGGCGAGCAGCTTGATTGCGGCATAGGAAATCACGCCGAGCCCGATCCCGCTCGCGATCGAGAAGGTGAGGGGAATGGCGAGCGCCGTCACCACGGCGGGCACCGTCTCCGTCACATCGCCCCAGTCGATGTCGCCAAGCGCGCGCGCCATCAGGCAGGCGATCAGCACCAGCGCGGGCGCCGTCGCATAGAGCGGCACCGTATCGGCGAGCGGCGCGAGGAACAGGCTCAGCACGAACAGCAGCGCGACCGTCACCGTCATCAGCCCCGTGCGCCCGCCCGTCTCGATCCCCGCCGTGCTCTCGATATAGGCGGTCGTGGTCGACGTGCCGAGCGCGGCGCCGATGATGGTGGCGGAAGAGTCGGCGGTCATGGCTTTCCGGAGCCGCGGCAGCTTGCCTTCCGCATCCGTCAGCCCCGCGCGTTGTCCGGCGCTCACCAGCGTGCCCGTGGTGTCGAGCAGGTCGACCAGCAGGAACACGAAGACGATGGTGACGAAGCCCATTTCGAACGCGCCGCGAATATCGAACTGCAGGAAGGTCGGCGCGAGCGAAGGGGGCATGTCCGCAATCCCTTCCAGCGGTTGCAGGCCGAGCAGCACCGCCGCCAGTGTCACGCCGAGTATGATCAGCATGATCGCGCCGGGCACGCGCCGGTAATAGAGCGCGACGAGGGCAACGAAGCCCGCCATCGCCAGCAGCGCGCTCGTGGCTCCGACATCGCCCAGCGTGACGAGCGTTGCCGGATGATCGATGACGATGCCCGCATTCTGCAGGCCGATCATCGCGAGAAAGAATCCGATGCCCGCGCCGATCCCGTATTTGAGCGAACGCGGGATCGCGTTCACGAGCCATTCGCGCAAGGGCGACAGCGACAGCCCGAGGAACAGCACGCCCGACGCGAACACGCAGCCCAGCGCGAGCCGCCAGTCGCCGCCGAACTGCGGCACCACCGTATAGGCGAAATAGGCGTTGAGCCCCATCCCCGGCGCAAGCGCCACGGGATAGTTCGCATAGAGCCCCATGATGAGCGAGCCCGCCGCCGCCGCAAGACAGGTCGCAACGAACACCGCGCCGAAATCCATCCCCGCCTGCGACAGGATCGCTGGGTTGACGAAGATGATATAGGCCATCGTGAGATAGGTCGTTACCCCTGCCAGTATCTCGGTACGGACGGTCGTCCCGCTGGCTTTCAGCGCGAACAGACGTTCGAGCAGGTCATCTTTTCTCTCGTTCACAATTCTTCCTCCAGCCCTCCACGTCGTTGCGAGGAGCGAAGCGACGAAGCAATCCAGGGCCGCGCGCTCCATGCCGGTCGCTCGCAATGACGAAAAAGAAGGAAACCAACAGCAATCGATCCAGAGTAAACTCCCCGCAACAATTCCTTAAAGCCGATGCGCGCAGGATGAAAGCATGATGAAGCGCCTCACACCGTTGATGTTCCTCGCGGCCTTCGCCGCCTCGCCCCTTGCCGCCCGTGCCGAGGCAGAACTCGCAGGCGGCGACGCCCCCCGCATCGTCGAAATCTCGGAAAGCGACTGCCGCCATATCGCGCCCTACCTCCCGGGCGGCGCGGACTATGTGCCCGGCGTCGCCGCCGACGGCAGCGCCGTCGCGCCCGCGGATATCAACGGCGGATATGGTTACGGCCTGCGGCCCCTTTATGAATTCGACGTGACGCTCGATCCGCTCATCGGCCGCAACCCGGCCTTCAATTCCGCCACCAAGATGACGGTCGCGCGCATCGCCATCGACACAAGGACGGGCCACGCCACCATCGACGGCCATGACGTCTCCGGCGTCGATCAAGCGCTCGCCGAAGCCTGTGCAAGATTGCACCAGACGCCCGCGAAATAGCCGTTTCCCACCGGTTCCGCCCGACTTTCGTTGACAGCCCGCGCCGCCCCCCGCAGGCTTCAGGCGGGTCAGGGCTCGGGGTCTTCTTTCATGCTGTCTCGCTGGCGCAGGGTTGCGTTTCTCATTGCGTGCGTGTCGCTCGTCATGGTCGGCATGAGCGCCGCCGCTCATGCGGACGCGCGCTGGCGCATCACCAAGGAGCGCTGGAGCGAGAGCGACGAAAAGGCATGGCAGGATTTCGTCGCCGCCCTCGGCGCGACCGATTGCTGGACCTTCGACGAGTGCATCAAGAGCCCCGCCAATCCTTATCGCCACACCGATCCGAAGACCCGCTTCTATGTCGACTGCGCCGACATGCCCTATGTGCTGCGCGCCTACTTCGCCTGGAAGAACGGCCTGCCTTTCGCCTGGCAATCGGCGATGCAATCCGCGGACGGCCCCGGCGGCGACATCCGCTATTCCGTCTACGGCAACACCGTCGTCTCCCGCGACAGCGTTCCGCGCACCGCGAACGGCGTCAACGCCATCCCCATCCTGCACACGCTGGTGAACGTCGTCTCCACCGCCATGTTCCGCCGCAATTCGATGGCGGACGATCCCTCGATGTTCACGGACACCTATTCCCCGCGCCTCGACCGCGAGGGCATCGTTCCCGGCACCATCGCCTATGACGTGAACGGCCATGCCTCGCTCGTCTGGCGCGTCGAGTCCGGCGGCCGCATTCTCATCTTCTCCTCGCATCCGGACCATTCGCTGAGCCGAACGCATCTCGGCAAGGAATTCCTGCGCACCGGTCCGGAGCTCGGCTCCATCTTCCAGAAGTTCCGCCCCATCGAGGTCGTCGGCGCCACGCGCGCCGCGAACGGGGCGCTGGTCGGCGGCCGCATCGTCGGCGTGCCGAACGCGGACATTCCGGATTTCTCGCTCGAACAGTATCAGGGCAACCCGCCGGGCGACCCGCATCGCTGGCGCTCGTCGTCATGGATGTCGAATGGCGAGAACCTCGACTTCTACACCTATCTCCGCTCGCGCCTCTCGGTGGGCGAACTCGAATACAGGCCCGTCGAGGAATTGCGCACGATGATGCAGTCGCTCTGCTTCGACCTGCGCTCGCGCAAGCAGGCGATCGAGATATCGCTCGGCCGCGGCATCCAGAACATGGACCCGCCGCAGCGCCTGCCGGACAACATCTACGGCACGCATGGCGTCTGGGAGCTCTACTCCACGCCGTCCCGCGACGCGCGCCTCAAGACCGGCTTCAGGGAGATGTACGACCTCGTCGTCGAGTTCGTGAAGATGAACATGGTGGACGCGCCCCGCCTGAACTACGAGGGCGACGATCTGCCCCGCGATCTCGTCGCCGCCTACTGGGAAGAGAATGCCGCCTGCAGCGTCTCCTATGTGAACTCGGCCGGCAGCACCGTCGAACTCTCCATCGATCACGTCATCGACCGCCTCTACGACCTCTCCTTCGACCCCTATCAATGCGTCGAGCGGCGCTGGGGCGCGAAAGGCGACGAGCTCGCCACCTGCCGCGACGGCGCGGAGAAGACCCGCTGGTACGAGGCCCAGCGCTATCTGAGAAACCAGATCGACCGCACCTACGATGTCGACATGGGCTACACCGTCGAAAGCCTCGAACGCGGTCCCTGGGGCCTGCGCACGGGCAGGGGCGTGGAGGAGGGGCCGGAAGTCGATATCCGGGCATATCTGGAGGGTCTGATCGCGCGGCGCGGCGCGCCAAGGGCCGAGATTGCGAATCCGGCCCTGACCCCCTAAAACGGAGCCTGTTTTTTGAAGCTCCGGCGGCCCTCTTGGGTCCGCGCCGGGTCGCCTGCGAAACCCGCCGGGCGGCCGTTCTCAGGGTCATCATGCGCCTTTCCAGATATTTCCTGCCCACCCTCAAGGAAAACCCCGCCGAGGCGCAGATCGTCTCTCACCGCCTGATGCTGCGGGCAGGGCTGGTCCGTCAGACCGCCGCCGGCATCTATGCCTGGCTGCCGCTCGGCCTCGCGGTCCTGCGCAACATCGAGAAGATCGTCCGCGAGGAGCAGGCGAGGGCGGGCGCCATTGAGCTCCTGATGCCGACGATCCAGTCCGCCGACCTCTGGCGCCAGTCCGGCCGCTTCGACGCCTACGGACCCGAGATGCTCCGCATCGTCGACCGTCACGAGCGCGACATGCTCTATGGCCCCACCAACGAGGAGATGATCACCGAGATCTTCAAGGGCGCCGTGAAGTCCTATCGCGACCTGCCGCGCAATCTCTTCCACATCCAGTGGAAGTTCCGCGACGAGATCCGCCCCCGCTTCGGCGTCATGCGTGGCCGCGAATTCCTGATGAAGGACGGCTATTCCTTCGACCTCGACGTCGAAAGCGCCCGCCGCGCCTACCGCAAGATGTTCGTCTCCTATCTGCGCACCTTCGACCGGCTCGGCCTCCGTGCGATCCCGATGGCCGCCGACACCGGCCCCATCGGCGGCGACATGAGCCACGAATTCATCATCCTCGCCGAGACCGGCGAGAGCGCGGTCTTTTGCCACCGCGACCTCGTCGACATGCCCGTCCCCGGCGACGACATCGACTATGACGGCGACCTCGAACCCGTCATCCGCGCCCGCACCGAGCTCTACGCCGCGACCGACGAGAAGCACGACCCCGCCGCCTTCGAAGCCGTCCCCGAGGACAAGCGCCTGTCGGCCCGCGGCATCGAGGTTGGCCACATCTTCTTCTTCGGCACGAAATATTCGGCCGCCATGGGCTGCGTCGTCTCCGGTCCCGACGGCAAGGAAACACCCCTGCAGATGGGCTCCTACGGCATCGGCGTCTCGCGCCTCGTCGGCGGCATCATCGAGGCGAGCCATGACGATGCGGGCATCATCTGGCCGGACGCCGTCGCGCCCTTCACGGTCGGTCTCGTGAATTTGAAGAGTGGTGATGCCGAAACCGACGCCGCCTGCGCTACGCTCTACGACAAGCTGCAGGCCGCCGGCGTCACCGTCCTCTACGACGACACGGATGAGCGCGCGGGCGCCAAGTTCTCGACCATGGACCTGATCGGCCTGCCCTGGCAGCTCGTCGTCGGCCCGCGCGGCCTCAAGTCCGGCGTCGTCGAACTGAAGCGCCGCGCCACCGGCGAAAAGGAAGAACTCTCGCCCGACGCCGCCCTCGCGAAGATCGCTGGCTAGGGGCAAGTTTGCGGGGGACAACCGTTATCCGTTTTTCGCTTGCGAAAAACGGCAAGGCCGACTGGCCGCCGCGCCTTATGGCGCGTAAGTCAAGCCGCCGGAGGGCGGCGCCGGCGATTGAGGATAAAAAATGACTGACGTCGCTCACCCTCGCGCTAAATCCACCGGACGCTCGCGCGCCTTCGGTGTCTTCGAATGGCTCCTCGCGATGCGCTATCTCCGTTCGCGCCGCCGCGAGGGCATCGTCTCCGTCATCGCGGGCATCTCCTTCGCGGGCATCATGCTCGGCGTCGCCACGCTCATCATCGTCATGTCGGTGATGAACGGTTTCCGCACCGAACTCCTTTCCCGCATCCTCGGCGTCAACGGCCACATGTTCGTGCAGGGCGTCGGCACCAACATCACGGACTACGACACCATTGCCGCCCGCATCGCGGACGTGCCGGGCGTCGTCTCCGTCGCGCCGCTGGTCGACGGTCAGGTCATGGTGCAGAGCGCGCGCAGCGCGGGCGGCGCGCTGGTCCGCGGCATGCGCGAGGCCGACCTGAAGAACCTTTCCATCGTCGCGGAGAGCGTCACCGCGGGTTCGCTCGACGGGCTCGACGAGGGCGGCGTTGCCGTCGGCTCGCGCCTCGCCATGAGCCTCGGCCTCACCGTCGGCGACAACATCACGCTGCTTTCCCCGAAGGGCGCGATCACCCCCTTCGGCACCGCGCCCAAGGTCGGCTCCTTTCCGATCCGCGCCATCTTCGAACTCGGCATGTCGGAATACGATGCGAGCTTCGTCTTCATGTCGCTGGACGAGGCGCGCGCCTTCTTCCGTACCTATGAAGGCGTCAGCGCGCTGGAAATCCGCCTCGCCAATCCCGACCGCGTGAACGATTTCGTGAAGCCCGTCTCCATCGCCGCCGGTCCCTGCTGCACCACGTCGACATGGCAGCAGCGCAACGAGAGTTTCTTCTCCGCGCTCCAGGTCGAGCGCAACGTCATGTTCCTGATCCTGACGCTCATCCTGATCGTCGCCTCGCTCAACATCATCTCCGGCCTCATCATGCTGGTGAAGGACAAGGGCAGGGACATCGCGGTTCTGCGCACCATGGGCGCGACGCGGGGCGCCGTCATGCGCGCCTTCTTCATCTCCGGGGCTTCCATTGGTGTCGCGGGCACGCTTGCAGGGTTCCTGCTTGGCCTTGTGTTCTGTCTCAATATCGAGACGCTGCGGGCAGCGCTTTCGAGACTTCTGCAAACCGAGATATTCCCGCCGGAAGTCTATTTCCTGAGCCGGATGCCGGCGGAGGTCGATCCCGGCGAAGTCACCGCCGTCGTCCTCATGGCGCTCTTCCTCTCCTTCGCGGCCACGCTCTATCCCGCCTGGCGCGCCGCCTCGCTCGATCCGGTGGAGGCGCTGCGCTATGAGTGATCCGATGACGGACGAAACGCCGGTCCTCTCGCTGCGCGGAATCACCCGCACCTACAGGCAGGGTGCCGAAGCGCTGCACATCTTCGCGGGCGCGGACCTCGATGTCTGGCGCGGCCAGATCGTCGCGCTGGTCGGCCCCTCGGGCTCCGGCAAGTCGTCGCTGCTGCACATTGCGGGCCTGCTCGAAGCGCCGAACGAGGGCGAGGTCTGGATCGGCGGCCGCGATTGCGTCTCGCTTTCCGACACGAAGCGCACGGCGGTCCGCCGTGGCGATGTCGGCTTCGTCTACCAGTTCCACAACCTGCTGCCCGAGTTCTCCGCCGTCGAAAACGTCATCCTGCCGCAGATGATCGCGGGCATATCGCGCAAGGAAGCGCGCGTCTTCGCGATGGACCTTCTCGGGCGCATGGGTCTCGCCGATCGCGCCGAGCATCGCCCGGCGGAGCTCTCCGGCGGCGAGCAGCAGCGAGTCGCCATCGCCCGCGCGCTCGCCAACCGCCCCGGCATCCTCTTCGCCGACGAGCCGACCGGCAATCTCGACCCGAAAACCTCGCGCATGGTCTTCGCCGAGTTGCTCAACATCTGCCGCTCGGAAGGCGTCGCCGCCCTGATCGCGACCCACAACCTCGACCTCGCCAGCCACATGGACCGCGTCGTCCTCCTCCACGAAGGCAAGCTCCACGAAGGCACCGACATAGCCGCCGAATACCAGAGCCTTTGATCTTCAAATAAGCATGTCACCCCGGCGAAAGCCGGGGTCCATGGGCGGTGCGGCAAATGGCGTTGGATCCACCTTGCCCTTGCGCTTCCCCCCACTGGAAGGTCTATCCTGCGAGCCGAACAGGAGGCCGCCCATGAACCCCATCTCCCGCCGCACCTTCATCCTCGCCGCAGGCGCCGCCCTCTTGAGCGCGACCGGCCTCCCGGCCCACGCCTCCGGCGAAACCCTCGAACTCTGGAAGACGCCATGGTGCGGCTGCTGCACCGCCTGGGTGGACCACATGCGCGCGGCGGGCTTTGATGTCCGCGTCACCGAGATGGAAGACCTTGAGCCCGTGAAGACCCGCCTCGGCGTCACGCCGGAGCTTGCCTCCTGCCACACGGGCGTCATCGGTGGCTATGTCCTCGAAGGCCACGTCCCCGCCGCCGACGTCGCGCGGCTCCTGAAGGAAAAGCCGGAAGCAACGGGCCTCGCCGTGCCGGGCATGCCCGTCGGCTCCCCCGGCATGGAAATGGACGGCCGCACCGAGCCCTACGAAGTCGTCCTCTTCGCCCCCGGCGGCAACACCGTCTTCGCCCGCTACTGAAAGCATTTTCCCCATCCGGCCCACCCTCCCCCTGTGGGAGGGTCAAACGGCTGAAAGCCGTTTGGGGAGGGGGACTCCGCTGCCGTTGAATGGCGCGTGATCGATTATGCGCCGAGTTTCCTCGCTTACCCCTCCCCGAAAACTTCTCGCTACGCTCGAACTTTTCGACCCTCCCACAGGGGGAGGGTGATCTCTGATGAGCCTGTGAATAAACGGAATGGACCCGCTACCCGACAAACTTCTCCAGCTTGTCGAGCGACCCCGTCCAGCCATGCGTATGGCCGGTCTTCGCCGCCTCGTCGTGAAGTTGCTCGTGGATCAGCGTCAGCAGTGTCCCGCCGCCCTCTTCCTTGAAGCGGACCGTCACCTGCGACACGCGCTCCGGCGTCGAAATCCAGCTCCAGGAAAAGACGAGCTTTTCGTGTCGCACCACTTCCTTGTAGACGCCGTTGACCTCGTGCCGGTCGCCGGTGTTCTCGATCATCACCACATGGAAATGCCCGCCGACGCGCACCTCGCAATCCGCTTCCGCCATGGTCACGTTCTCCGGCCCGAACCACTGCATGAGCTGCGCCGCATCCGTCCACGCCTCGTAGACGCGGGCAGGCGGCGCCTTCAGCTTCCGCCGCAGCATCAGCGCGGGCTTCGCAGAGGGGGCGGCGTCTTCGGCGGGCTTCTTCTCGGCGGACGACATCGGGGCTCCGGGGTTACGGCAAAACTTAACTGATAGGTTAAGTGTGAAGCGGATTCCCGGCGTCGTCAAGAACCGGGCGCTTCCCTCCCATGTCGTCATGGCCCGATTCAGTCGGGCCATCCACGACTTGCTTCCTCTCTTGACAGACAGGAACATATAAGGAACATTCAGCACCGGAACATTTCACGAACATTGGCTGGAGGGTTCGATATGCGCGCGATTTTGAGCAGGGCGTCGGAAGGCGAAGCGGGCAACTGGCTGAAGGACGTGGCGGCGCTCGTCTCCGTCGGCGCCTTCCTCTATGTCGCCGCCACCTGGGTGACCATCGCCGAAGTCATGATCGGCTGAGGCGGGCAGGGACCAACTTCCCATCCTCCTCTTGGGGAGGGTCGAAATTTGCCCCGCAAATTTCGCGGCGGGGGCTGGGAGCCTGCTGGCATGAACTCTTGTCCACAGCTTTGATGCCGTTTCGGCATCGGCTGTCCGTGACTCCGGGAGCAGGGCACCCGACAATGCCCCATGGCCGACTCGATGCCCCAGTTCATCCATCTGCGTCTCCACTCCGCCTATTCGCTCCTTGAGGGCGCGATCCGGATCAAGGAGCTGCCCAAGCTCTGCCGCAAGGAAGGCATGCCGGCGGTCGCGCTCACCGACACCGCCAATCTCTTCGGCGCGCTCGAATTTTCCGAAGTCATGGCGGAGGCCGGCATCCAGCCGATCACCGGCTGTACACTCCCCATCCGCCTCGACGAGCCGGAGGAGCCCTCGCGCGGGCCGCTCCGCCGCGAGCCCGCGGGCTCCCTCGCCCTGCTGGTGAAGGACGAGCGCGGCTACGAAAACCTCATGAAGCTGTCGAGCCTTGCCTTCCTCGAGCCGGAATCGGGCGAGGCGGCGCAGGGCGTCGATCAGCAGGGCGACCATGCGGTGGGCATGCCCGGGTCTTGCGCCGCCAGCTCGCTCCTCGCGGAACACACGTCCTCGAACTTCTTCCGCCCATGGTCGATACGCCGATGAATGCGAACGCCACGGGAAAGAAGATGTCGCCCGCCGAAGTGGCAGAGGTCACGCTCGAGGCCCTGGCGCGCCGCCGGCCGATGGCGCTGCCGGGGCCGGCCCGGCACCTCCCGATGTTGCTGCGGCTCGCGCCCGGCGCGATCGGGCGCACGGTCGGCCGCTTGTGACGAGCGGCGCCACGGCGGACGATAGAAGCCGGGCAACTTGACATCGGCTGTGGCGTGCCGGACCGTTTCTCGAACGTTCGGGAGGTCCCATGCCGAAACACCGCATCTGTTCGATGAGCGTTGCCAGCGTCTATCCCCACTATGTCGCCAAGGCGGAGAAAAAGGGCCGCACCAAAGCGGAGGTCGATGAAATCATCTGTTGGCTGACGGGGCACAGCCGGAAGACGCTGGACAAGGAACTGTCGAAAAAGACGGCCTTCGAGGATTTCTTTGCGCAAGCGCCTCTGCTGAACCCGTCGCGATCCCTGATCAAGGGCGTGGTCTGCGGCGTCCGCGTGGAAGAGGTCGAAGAACCCACGATGCGGGAAATTCGCTATCTGGACAAACTGGTCGACGAACTCGCGAAGGGGAAGGCGATGGCGAAAATCCTGCGGGCATAGGCAGGCGGGGTCGAATGCGCCCGCCTGATGTCACACCACCCGCGCTTCGCAAGTTCTGGCTTCCGGCGCAGTTGGAAGACATGCCGGACACCGCGCGCGACCCAGCTACTCCAGTTGCTGCTTCGCCTTGTCTCCGGCGCGATCCGGCACCTCGGCGGGCGACCGATGCCCCGAAGCGCGAGCCTCCGCGGCTGCCGGCGCACGGTATGAACTTCCTTTGACGCTCCGCGGCGAAGAGGTGAACCGAAGCAACGGATAATCTCCACGAAAGACGGGAGGATGAAGATTTGCGTTGTCTACGCAGTTACTAGCTCAACAGAGTGTAAGACGGTAGGATGATAAAAAAATAGGAAAATCAGAGGCTGTACACTTGAAAAATAGGGACCGACACGCCGCCTCACCCTCTCCATGGCCTAAACTTTTTAGGCAGCATGTAGATCGTCATAAGAACCCGCGGTTAGCTATCAACACCATAAGAGCTTCGTTTGAAGACCGAGATCCCCGCGGCCTATTTGAGGCCCTCCGTGGTAATGCAATGTTTCGTCAGAGCGTTGCTATATCACCAGAGCCGAAGAAGTTCTCCAAGTTGTGGGATTTCACACAGCTTAGAGACCGCGGTCTTCTTGCCGACCTCCAGTGGGCGGCGGAGGCTATTAATCTGTTTGCGGATATTCTACTAGATTTCCTTCCGATTGAGCAGCGTTTTGAAGACGCTTATCTGATGGCGGACTGGGATCGCTGCCTCACTCTCCTGGATGATTTAGAAAGCCGCCACGGTTTGTCCTTATGGCTGATTTCGCGGCGTATAACCGTGCTCAGGCGGAGAGGGGCAACATCGGAGGATGACTACGCTACGAATCTTATTGCCACCGCCACGGAGGGCACCATCATAACTTGGCTTGTCTATATGATGTCGTATCGGATGGATCCTAATGTGACACCAGCAAGCTATGTTCGCATAATTGAAAACTCTTTGAGAAACGCAGAGGTACCTAAGGCAATCTCTTCCTATCTGCACTACTATACCTTGAATAAGCCACCTCGCTGTCCGGAAGATTGCGCGAACATTGTGGCAATGTCTGAGACCGCTCCAATGATCGACCGTTATTTGGCGGTTCTAGACGCTTGCCAATTTGTCACCTGTTACCATGAGGCAGATTCGGCAGAGCGAACACTAGTCTCAAAAATTGCCAGTCGCCTTTTTGAGCGGCTCGGAGATGACCGTCTTGCCGTTCTCTATCAAGTAAATGTGCAAGAAATGGCACAGGAAATTGTGTCACGTGTAAGTTCCTTGGAGGCCGACCTATACACAGCCGGCGACTACTCGGCGACAGTTGCTTCTCTTTCTTCGAGGCTGTCCGAGTCTCCTGGGCTGACCAGTCTGTATAGCTTGCTCGCGCGATCTAGTGTTCGCTGTTCCCTGCAACCGAGTTTGCCTGAGCCGATCTCAGAACTTGTACGATCTATTGCGGCGGTTCATGATTTTTCGGAAGAAGAAGACGTAGGATTGATAAGGCTTTCGCGCGAAGAGTTGGCCGGAGCTCATCGGGCGCTATGCGCTACAATTCGATGTTTGATTTCCGGGCGCGCCGCAGATCCAACCGAGTCGCACCTGGATGCAGCAATGGAGGCGCTTAATTGCACCACACTTACGCCTCTCCATCTACGAAATCTTCCTGTACCTGACCGACGTACGCTTCTCAGATTGGCTCAAGAAGCGCATCCTCATTCGATTGCGCTCGAGTTGCAAGGCGCGGTCCTCGAGTTCGGCACTTGCGCGTTCCCAATTTCACTCCGCGACCGCTTGCCGCCCGACCGGGCGGCCCTATATACAGCGCGCGCATTTTTACGGCTATCGGACCTGACTGCCGCAGTCGATCTTCTTGAGAGCTTGGAAAAAGAGTCACTCGCATCAGTAGCAAATGACGCACGGAGAGAACTTTATCGAGCTTTCATAAAGGCGGGGAGATATAGCGATGCGCTTCGCCTTGTTGCGCGAGCTTACCGACAAAATGAACGGTTACACGTTATTTTTGAACTCGCACCATTGCTAGACGCAATCGAGCAATCCGAAGGAGGTCCGCCTTTCGACGACATTTCGCTCTCTATCGGTTACCACATCCTCAACCGGTTTGGCGGTGCTCCGCGTGTAGGCGTCCAAGCCGACGCCGCGGAGGAATTTGTCCTTAGCCAGGGCGTTGACTTGCCGTCGAAGCTTGATATTGCTGCGCTTGAGCCGAACGAAGAGTTGTTGCCAATTTATCTTGATCAAGTATGTGTGCCGGCGATACTCGACAAATTCATGGCGATTGAAACTGTAAATCAAGTGGAGATAGAGCGCCTCGGAATCTGCAGAGTTTTGTCGGAAATCGATACTTCCAATCGACAGAGGTATCTTGAGGAAATTCGTGAAATTACACGTCGCCGCGTCGTCAGAGAGAGATTTGAACAAGTTGAGCGCACGAAAATCTATTTCGACACAGATGGTGTGAAGCGGCAGGCTGAGAAAACACTACGCGACGCATATCAAAGGTTCGCCGTAGCCAATATCGACGACGTCAATTCGAGCGAACGTTTGGAGATAGTAAGGCACGTTCAAAAGATTCTATCTGAGGTTAAAACGGACGGGTACAAAATCCACTTCCCAGATCTTCCAGCGAACGAAAGTGATCAAATATTCGATCGTCTTGTTAACGAGATTATGCAGCTACTCGTCTCCAGCCAAGAATATGGCCTTGAAGCATATCTCAGCACGAGAGTGCGTCACGGAACGATGGGAAACCAGCTACGCAGCGCATTCGAACTTCAATCCTTATTGACTCAGAGAGACAACGGTCAGTATCAGCCCGACCGCCACTGGCCCGATGCCCTCGGCTTGGAGAGCTATCTTGGCGGCACTTGGCTTGCAGACCGTCTTGCAAAGTTTTCGGAGTCTTTGGATGGCTTGATAGAAGATCTCATTCGAAGACGAGTTCAAGTTCGGGCGGAATCGACTCCGGAAGGTCTGTTTGTTTTTCCAGCTTTTAACTATGACCTCCTTAAGCTGCAGGCTGAGATCACACCTGATACTAGCTTTGATACGTTTATGGACAAGGTCATCGAGAGTTTTTGGTCCATCCTCGAATACGCCCTTGTTCAAGTCCGACAATACATTGAGAACGACTTCGCTGACGCGGTTTTTGCGTTGACGGACGAGCTCGAACGCGACGTCGTTCGAGAGCTGGCTAAGTGCAATACCTCACCTTTGAGGGATGCCATTGCGGCGGCACGCACGCAGATGTCCGTGAACCTCGCGAACGTCGCCAACTGGTTCACCCTCGCGCGCGACATGGAGAGACCCGACTACGAGTTTGGAATCGCGGTAGAGGTTGCGACAGAAAGTATTCGAGTGTGTCACCCGAGTCTTGATGTGATACTGAAGCGTCCCGACATGGTATCGTTCGAGTGTCGGGGTAAAACTCTCGAAAGTCTGGTCTACGTCCTCTTCACGGCCTTGGATAACGCGCTTAAGCATTGCGGCTTCAGCGATCGAGCGCCGCAATTGACGCTCGAGACGAGTTTGGAAGGTAACTGGCTTCAGCTTCGTCTTGTGAATAGTTGTGCGCCGATCTCAAATATCAACGATGAGAATGTGAGGCTTTCTGCTTTGCACGAAAGGCTTGAGGGGGGAAACGAGGTCCGTGACCTGGCCACAATTGAAGGAGGGTCCGGCTACGCCAAGATAATTCGAATTTTACGACACGACTTACTTGCTCGTTACTCGCTCGAATTCGGATACCGAAACTCGACTGAATATGCGGTGACTATCGGTGTAGATGCAAAGGCAATCGTGAAATGAAAGCTCTGCTCGTTGAAGATGATGAGTTGAAGACCTCACGACTTCGGAATTTCTTTGTTCAGGAGTTGCCAAAGTATCAAATTGAAGTGGCGCGCTCCTATAAGTCGGGATTGCGTGCCTTGGTTTCCGAAACGCGATCATTGGTAATCCTCGACATGACGCTGCCTACTTTCGATATTGCGCCCGGAAGTGAAGGGGGGCGTCCGCTAAGTCTTGGGGGGCGAGAGTTGCTGCGGCAGATGAAACGGCGCTCACTTGGGTATCCCACGATCGTAGTTACAGGCTTCGATACATTCGGTTCGGAGCCCAAAGCGGTCACGCTCGCCCAACTCGATAGCGAACTAACGCGCGAGTTTGGCGGCTTTTACGTTGGCAGCGTCTACTTTAACGCAACCACGGATGACTGGCGCGATCAACTGCGGCATCTCATCACAACAATCGAACAAAGTTAATGAAAATTCTTGTTGTTGAAGATGATCTTGAGAAGCTTCGAAATATCGTTTCTACACTGACGGATGTCAGCGGTATAAGCATTGATGACATTGAGAACGCAACCGACGCAGGAGCAGCAAAGCGCTTTTTGCGTGGGCGGAACGTCGATCTAATCATTCTTGATCTTCATCTCCCCGCCCGAATTGATCTTCCCCCGACGCCCACTGGCGGCCTGGACTTCATCCGATCGATTTCGACTCGACCTGATTTTTTTGTTCCAACTCATGTGGTCGCCTTATCTGGCAATCCGGAGGCCATGTCGGCGGTTGCGGACGATGTAGGAGAGTTGTGGGGCGTCATTCGGTACGACGCAACTTCGAACAGGTGGCGAGACCAGTTGAAAAACCGGGTCCGCTATGCTCAAGCGGCATGGCGTTCCATAGTCGGACGGCCTCGAGAGACACGAGCATGCGACATAGCAATTTTGAGTGCGCTTGATGAGGAACTCGACGGAATTTTGCGACTGCCGCTGCAGTGGTCTGTTTTTAGGCTGGAAGGGGACGGCACTCGGTATCACGAAGCAGCTGTAGAAACCGACAAAGGTTCAATACGGATCGTTGCAGCCACTTCGAGCAGAATGGGTATGGCTGCCGCAGCTTCCTTGACGTCTAAAATAATCGATATTTATCGACCGCGTTACGTTGCTATAGCCGGTGTTACCGGTGGTGTTAGGGGGCAGGTGGAACTTGGAGATATTTTGGTGGCCGACCCTAGTTACGACTGGGGATCAGGCAAACATGAAGTTAGAAACGGCAAACCTGTCTTTTCACCGAATCCCGATCAGTTGCGGTTAAAGCCTGATATTCGACCCGATCTCATTAAAGCTTCGGTTGATGAGGCGATGCTTAGTGCAATACGTGCATCGTTCCCGGGAACAAAGCCGAAAAATCCTCTGAGGTGTCACGTTGAGGCCGTCGCCAGTGGGGCGGCAGTGCTAAGTGATGGCGCTGTGGTCGAGGAGATAAAGGGCTTCAATCGAAAACTGCATGGCGTTGAAATGGAAATTTATGGGGTAATGATGGCTGCTGAGATTTGTGCGGCTCCTCGTCCCCTTGCGTTCTCTGCTAAGGCGGTATCGGACTTCGCTGATCCGGCCAAAGATGACAACGTCCGACCCTATGCAATCCACGTGAGCGCGAATTTTGTTTACAAATTTATTACGGATTATCTTGGAAAAGAATAAGCCTTTGTACGTGAGCGAATGACAATGGCAATGGAAATGCCCCAAGAGATGCTCTGCTCGAATAGCCGCGCTGGCCCAGATGGCGCCTGAGAGAGGCCATACCGTATTTCCTGGGTGAACACGCCGGGCCCGAACTCCAGTCGTCCTCGTCTGACGAAAGATGCGCGGCATCTGGAACAAGGCTGGCGGAACCTCGGAAGGCTGGTTCAAGGACGTGGCAGTACTCATGTCCGTCGGCGCCTTCATCTGGGTCGTCAGCACCTGGACCCTCATCGCCCAGCCCCTGATCGGCTAGGGCAGGGCGCCGGCTCAACGCCGGAATCTTGTCCACAGCTTTAGGCAGGCCTCCGGCCTCCCGCCGCGTGACTCTGAAGCAGGGGCACCCGACAATGCCCCATGGCCGACTCGATGCCCCAGTTCATCCATCTGCGTCTCCACTCCGCCTATTCGCTCCTTGAGGGCGCGATCCGGATCAAGGAGCTGCCGAAGCTCTGCCGCAAGGAAGGCATGCCGGCGGTCGCGCTCACCGACACCGCCAATCTCTTCGGCGCGCTCGAATTTTCCGAAGTCATGGCGGAGGCCGGTATCCAGCCGATCACCGGCTGCACGTTGCCCGTCCGTCTCGACGAGCCGGAGGAGCCCTCGCGCGGGCCGCTCCGCCGCGAGCCCGCGGGCTCCCTCGCCCTGCTGGTGAAGGACGAGCGCGGCTACGAAAACCTCATGAAGCTGTCGAGCCTTGCCTTCCTCGAGCCGGAGTCGGGCGAGGCGGCGCAGGTCCCGCTGGAGCGCGTCGAGCAATATGCGGAAGGCCTGATCTGCCTCACCGGGGGGCCGGAGGGCATCGTCAACAGGCAGATCGAGCAGGGCCAGAAGGACGCCGCCGAGGTTCTGCTTCTCCGCCTCCGCCGGATTTTCGGCGATCGCCTCTATGTCGAGCTCCAGCGCCACGACATGCCGCGCGAGCGTCAGGCCGAAGGCCCGCTTGTCGAGTTCGCCTACAAACATGAAATCCCGCTCGTCGCGACCAACGAACCCTTCTTCACCACCGAGGCCGAATACGAAGCGCATGACGCGCTCATCTGCATCGCCGAGGGCGCCTATGTCGTGCAGGCGGATCGCCGCCGCCTGACGCCCCAGCACCGCTTCAAGAGCCAGGCGGAAATGCTCGCGCTCTTCGCCGACCTGCCGGAAGCGACTGCCAACACGGTCGAGATCGCGCGCCGCTGCGCCTACCGGCCGCGCACGCGAAAACCGATCCTGCCGAAATTCGCCGCCGGCACCTCGGAGGCCGACGAGCTTCGCCGCCAGGCGGAAGAAGGGCTGACCGCCCGTCTTGCCGAACTCGAAACCGTCGCGCCCGAGGAAGAGTATCGCGAGCGTCTGCGCTTCGAGCTCGACGTCATCATCAAGATGGACTTCCCCGGCTACTTCCTCATCGTTGCCGACTTCATCCAGTGGGCGAAGCAGCAGGGCATCCCGGTCGGCCCCGGCCGCGGTTCCGGCGCGGGCTCGGTCGTCGCCTGGGCGCTCACCATCACCGACCTCGACCCGCTCCGCTTTGGCCTGCTGTTCGAGCGCTTCCTCAACCCCGAACGCGTGTCGATGCCCGACTTCGATATCGACTTCTGTCAGGAGCGCCGCGATGAGGTGATCCGCTATGTGCAGGAGCGCTACGGCGTCGACAAGGTCGCGCAGATCATCACCTTCGGAAAGCTGCAGGCCCGCGCCGTGCTGCGCGACGTCGGCCGCGTGCTTCAGATGCCCTATGGCCAGGTCGACCGGCTCTGCAAGCTCGTGCCGAACAATCCGGCGAACCCGGTGACGCTCGCGCAGGCGATCGACGGCGAGCCGCGTCTGCAGGAAGAGCAACGCAGTGACGAGACCGTCGCGCGCCTCCTCGAGATCGGCGGCCGTCTCGAAGGGCTCTACCGTCACGCCTCGACCCATGCGGCGGGCGTCGTGATCGGCGACCGACCGCTCGACGAACTGGTGCCGCTCTACCGCGATCCGCGCTCCGACATGCCCGTCACCCAGTTCAACATGAAATGGGTCGAGCCCGCGGGCCTCGTGAAGTTCGACTTTCTCGGCCTGAAAACGCTCACCGTCGTCCAGATGGCCGTGAACCTCCTGAAGCGGCGCGGCATAGAGGTCGATATCGACAAGCTGCCGCTCGACGATGCCGCGAGCTACGAAATGCTGACGCGCGGCGAAACGGTCGGCGTGTTCCAGCTTGAAAGTTCGGGCATGCGCGACCTCGTCCGTCAGGCGCGCCCCACCAACATCGAGGACATCATCGCCCTTGTCGCCCTCTACCGGCCGGGCCCGATGGAGAACATCCCGAAATACCTCGCCTGCAAGCACGGGCGCGAAGATCCCGAATTCCTGCACGAGACGATCGAACCCGTGGTCGAGGATACCTACGGTGTCATCATCTATCAGGAACAGGTGATGCAGATCGCGCAGGTCTTCGCGGGCTACTCGCTCGGCGAAGCCGACCTGCTCCGCCGCGCCATGGGCAAGAAGATCAAGTCCGAGATGGACGCGCAGCGCGAGCGTTTCGTCACCGGCGCGGTCGAGCGCGGCGTCGAGAAGAAGCAGGCCGAATTCGTCTTCGACCTCGTCGACAAGTTCGCCGGCTACGGCTTCAACAAGTCGCACTCCGCCTGCTATGCCGTCGTCGCCTATCAGACCGCCTGGCTCAAGGCCAACCATCCGGTCGAGTTCCTCGCCGCCTCGATGAGCTTCGACCTCAACAACACCGACAAGCTCGGCCTCTTCAAGCAGGAAGCCGAGCGCCTCGGCATCAAGGTCTCGCCGCCCTGCATCAACCGCTCGGAGGCGTTGTTCGGCGTCGCCGAGGGCGAAGTCCTCTACGCGCTTTCAGCAGTAAAGAATGTCGGCCGCCAGGCGATGGAGCATCTGGTCGAGTTGCGCAACGAGGGCGGTCCCTTCCGCGATCTCTTCGATTTCGCGCGCCGCATCAATCCACGCCTCATCAACAAGCGCACCTTCGAAAACCTCGCCCGCGCGGGCGCCTTCGATGCGCTGAACCCGAACCGCGCGCAGGTGCTCGCCTCCGCCGACCTCCTGCTCGGCACCGCAAATGTCGCGGCCCAGGAGCGTGAGAGCCAGCAGGACAGCCTGTTCGGCGGCGACAGCGGCGTCGAGGCGGCGCAGCCCTCGCTTCCCGCCGTCGAGGCATGGACGCCGATGCAGCGCCTCACCGAGGAATTCAATGCCGTCGGCTTCTACCTCTCCGGCCACCCGCTCGACGACTACCGCGCCGAGCTGCAGCGCGCGGGCGTCGTCACCTATGCGGAACTTCTGAAGCGCACCAACAGCGCCGAGAAGATAGCGGGCACCGTCACCGCCCGTCAGGAGCGCAAGTCCAAGAAGGGCAACCCCTTCGCCTTTCTCGGCCTGTCGGACCCCACCGGCCAGTTCGAGCTTGTGGTCTTCTCCGAAGTCCTCAACAGCGCCCGCGACCTCATGCAGCCGGGCAACGCCGTCGTGGTCGGTGTGGAGATCGACCGCACCGGCGAGGAGGTGAAGCTCCGCGCCCAGTCCGTCCGCAGCGTCGACGACGCCATCAAGGACACCGGCGCGGGATTGAAGATTTTCGTGGACACGCCCGAGCCCCTTGAAGCGGTAAGAACCCGTCTCTCCGAAAAGGGCAAGGGTCTGGTATCGCTCGTGCTCATGGGCGAGGGCGGCCGGGAGGTCGAAATCAAGCTCAGGGAACGCTACAAGGTGACGCCGCAGATCCGCGGCGCGATCAAGGCGGTCCCCGGCGTGGTCGAAATCCGCGAGATATGACGTTCGTGTGACAGTTCGATGACGGTCGGGCCGTTTTATCCCCGTTTTCGGGATATCCCCGCTCAGCCGATCTCGAGTTCCGCCCAGATTGGGACGTGGTCGGACGGTTTTTCACGCCCCCTCACATTGCGGTCGATATCGCTCGCCGTCAGCCGGTCCGCCGCCTGCGGCGACAGCAGCAGATGGTCGATGCGGATGCCGTTATCCTTCTGCCACGCGCCGCCCTGGTAGTCCCAGAACGTGTAGCGATGCGCTTCCGTATGGCACGCGCGGAATGCATCCGTGAAGCCCAGATTCACGAGTTCGCGGAACTTCGCGCGCGTCTCCGGGCGGAACAGCGCATCATCCGCCCAGGCCTTCGGATCGTGAACATCGTCCGCTGTCGGAATAACGTTGAAGTCGCCTGCCAGGACGAGAGGTTCCTCGTACGCAAGGAGTTTTCCGGCATGGTCGATCAGCCGGTCCATCCAGTGCAGCTTGTATTCGAACTTCTCGCTGTCCACCGGATTGCCGTTCGGCAGGTAGATCGAGGCGACGCGCAGCGCCTCGTCCTTCGCCGTCACGACCGCTTCGATGTAGCGCGACTGTTCGTCCCCGTCGCCGCCGGGCAGCCCGCGGCTCACATCCTCGAGCGGCAGCTTCGAGAGAAGGGCGACGCCGTTATAGGTCTTCTGACCATGCGTCGCGACGTTGTAGCCGAGATCCTCGATCTCGCCGCGCGGGAAGGCCTCGTCCACGCATTTCAGTTCCTGCAGGCAGACGACGTCCGGTGTCGCCTCCTTCAGCCAGTCGGTCAGGTTCGCAAGACGCGCCTTGATCGAATTGACGTTGAAGCTCGCGATTTTCATGACGCCCCTCTCAGCACTTCGCGGCCGTCCGGTCCGCCATCTCTTTCATGATCTTGCCGTCGTCCGGTATGCCGTATCCGAGATCGACGAATTCGATGCGTGACGCGGGCCTCAGGAACAGCGGTGTTTCGCTTTTCGATGCGAGCCCGCCGCGGCCGGCAGGCGTAACCGCGAGCACCATCATCGGACCCGTCTGACCTTCGCCTCGCAGCGGAAAACCCGCAACCTCGATTTCCGACGACAGGCCCCGTCCGTATTCTTCCATATGCACGGAAAGGAATCCGCACGGCCACGCATGAAAGGCTCTCACCCGCGCAACGGCGCGCGCCACCTGATCGGGCGCCGCAAAATCTCCGTACCGTTTTCCCGTGATGTCGATTCCTTGATGCGCCGCGAGGCCGGTGCCGACCAGCCGGAACACGATATCTTCCGCCACGACTTCCATGATGACGAGATGGGGCAGGAGCGGCGCAATTTCGGACGACAGCTTGAAAGCGCTTCGCAGGGGAACCTTTTCACCGTCGTTTCTTGTTTTTTTCCAGTATTGTTCGAGCTTTCCGGCCGTATCGGTCTCTGCGCCTGTCTCCATAGAGTTACGTCCGTACCCCCATACGTAGAATCACCCAGTACCGGGAGGATACGCGGCTCGGCTCCAAGGTAAAATGCTAATTGTGCCAAAACGGCACAGTAAATTTGAATGTATCCGAAAAAATCGATCTCTTAGATCGAGAAAGACGTTCCGCAGCCGCAGGATGCCGTCGCGTTCGGGTTGTTGATCTTGAAGGCCGACCCGATCAGGTCGTCCACATAGTCGATCTCCGAGCCGGCAAGGTAATCGGCCGAAACGGCGTCGATCAGCACAGTGACGCCATCCCGCTCAAGCGCCAGATCGTCATCGTTCCTCTGATCGTCCAGTGTGAAACCATATTGAAAGCCGGAACATCCGCCGCCCTGCACGGCGACGCGCAGCATTGTGCCGCTCTCCTCGCCCTCAAGGACGTGGGCCACCTGCTTCGCGGCCCGCGCCGTCAGGGTGATCGGCGTGCCGGTCGTCGGGGTTTCGGCTGTCACGGTCTCTGTCATGCTGCTTTCGGCTTCCAACACTCGGAAAATTAGCTTAGCAGATATGTAAGCGCGGATCGGCTGCTTTTCAAACGGCCTGTCCGCTAACCCCATAGAATTTCGAGGGTTTATCGTGCCGATCGCCAATCCCGCCGCCACCGCGCCCTTCGCGACGAAAGCGGAAGAGACGAGGGGCAGGCTGTTTGCGGAACCGGAAAGCGGGACCCGCACGGCCTTCCAGCGCGATCGGGACAGAATCATCCACGCCGGTGCCTTCAGACGGCTCAAATACAAGACGCAGGTCTTCGTCTATCACGAAGGCGACAACTACCGCACGCGCCTGACCCATTCGCTCGAAGTGGCGCAGATCGCCCGCTCCGTCGCCCGCGTTCTCGGTCTGGACGAAGACCTCGCCGAGGCTCTGGCGCTCGCGCACGATCTCGGCCACACACCGTTTGGCCATGCCGGCGAGACGGCGCTCGACGCGTGCATGGCGGACTATGGCGGCTTCGACCACAATGCCCAGACGCTGCGGATCGTCACCAAGCTGGAGCGCCGCTATCCCGAGTTCGACGGTCTCAATCTCACCTGGGAAACGCTGGAAGGGCTGGTGAAGCACAACGGGCCCGTCATCGTGCCTGGCCGCAGCCTGAATGACCTGCCGCGCGCCATCGTGGAATATGCGGAAACGCAGGATCTCGAACTCGAAACCTTCGCGGGGCCGGAGGCGCAGGTCGCGGCCCTTGCCGACGATATTGCCTATAACAATCACGACATCGACGACGGTTTGCGCGCCCGTCTTTTCACCATCGACGATCTCATGGCGCTACCGCTGGTCGGGGATGTCTTCCGGCGCGTGATGGACCGCTATCCCGGTCTCGAAACCACGCGCGTGATCCACGAGGCCGTGCGCGAGTTGATCGGCGAGATGATCGGCAATCTCCTTGAAGAAACGAGGCGGCGGCTCGCCGAGGCGAAGCCTGCTTCCGCCGCAGATATTCGCGCCATGGACCGCCCGCTTGTCGGCTTCACGGACGCAATGAACGAGCACAACGCTGCCCTCAAGGCCTTCCTCTTCGAGCGCATGTACCGCCACTACCGGGTCAACCGGTCGATGAGCAAGGCGCAACGCATCGTGCGCGATCTTTTTGGCCTGCTGCATCGCTCGCCCGAACAGCTTCCACCGGAATGGCAGCAGGGCTGCGATGGGCCGGAAGGGTTCAAGACGGCGCGGCGCGTTTGCGACTTCATCGCCGGAATGACTGACAAATTCGCCATCGAGGAGCATCAGCGCCTCTTTGATCTCCACGATCCGAGGTCCTGACCACCCTCAAGGTAAGGGCTGGAAACGTGGGAGGTGCGCGGCTAGAGTGCGCGCCCGGCGGGTCCATAAGTGGCGGCAAGAATGAATATTTTTCGGTATTTCGAGGAAAAGGTGCAGGCGGCGCTTGAGGCCCTTGTGGCCGAGGGTGCGCTGCCGGCCGGCCTCGATTTCACCCGCGTTGCGGTGGAGCCGCCGCGCGACCCGAGCCACGGCGACCTTTCCACCAATGCCGCGATGGTGCTCGCGAAGCCTGCGGGCGCGAAGCCGCGCGACCTCGCGGAGCTCATTGCCGCCCGGCTCGCCACCGAAGAAGCGGTAACGGAAGTATCCGTCGCGGGGCCCGGCTTCATCAATCTTCGGCTCGATCCGTCCTTCTGGCGCTCGCGTGTGCCCGACATTCTCAGAGCCGGAGCGTCCTACGGCGCCGGCGATCTCGGCACCAATCAGGCCGTCAACGTCGAATATGTCTCGGCGAACCCCACCGGACCGATGCATGTCGGCCATGTCCGCGGAGCTGTCTTCGGCGATGCGCTTGCGAACCTGCTCGAAAAGGTCGGCTATCGCGTTTGCCGCGAATACTACATCAACGACGCGGGCGGGCAGATCGAAGTCCTCGCGCGGAGCGCCTTTCTGCGCTACCGCGAAGCACTCGGGCATGACATAGGCGCCATCCCCGAGGGGCTTTATCCTGGCGACTATCTGAAGCCGGTCGGTCAATCGCTCGCAGCGACCTACGACAAGGACCTCCTCGAAAAGGAGGAAGCGGAAGCGCTGGCGATCGCGCGGGAAGCTGCCGTCGAAGCGATGATGGAGCTCATCCGCGGCGACCTCGCCGTGCTCGGCATCACGCATGAGGTGTTTTTCTCCGAGCTTTCGCTCCACAAATCCGGCGCTGTCGAGAAGACCCTGGAGAGGCTCGAGGAAAAGGGGCTCATCTATATCGGCACGCTTGAGCCGCCCAAGGGCGAGGTGCCGGATGACTGGGAGGCTCGTCCGCAAACGCTTTTTCGCTCGACCGAGTTCGGCGACGATACCGATCGGGCCCTGAAGAAGTCCGACGGGAGCTGGACCTATTTCGCGCCGGACATCGCCTATCACCTCGACAAGTTCGAACGCGGCTATCGCACCATGATCGATGTCTGGGGCGCGGATCATTCCGGCTACATCAAACGCATGAAGGCGGCGATAGCGGGCGTCACGGGCGGCGAGGCCGAGTTCGACGTCAAGGTCTGCCAGATGGTGAGGCTCTTCCGGAACGGAGAGCCGGTCCGCATGTCGAAGCGGGCAGGGGACTTCGTGACGTTGCGCGATCTGGTGGACGAAGTCGGCAAGGATGTCGTGCGCTTCATGATGCTGACGCGCAAGAATGACGCGCCGCTCGATTTCGACTTCGCCAAGGTCATGGAGCAGTCGCGCGACAACCCAGTTTTTTATGTGCAGTACGCCCATGCGCGCATCCACTCGGTGCTGCGCAACGCGGCAGAGGGGGGCGGTTACGACCTGTCCGATGCGGCGCTCGCCAACGCGAACCTCTCGTGTCTCGCCGACGAGGCGGAACTCTCGCTGGTCCGTCTGATGGCGACCTTTCCCCGCCAGGTCGAGCAGGCTGCGCTTGCGCATGAACCGCACCGCATCGCCTTTTATCTCGACGATCTGGCGGCGGCCTTCCATGCCCTCTGGAACAAGGGCAAGGACGACCCGTCGCTCCGGTTTATCCAGCAGGAAGACCGGGATGGTACCCTTGCAAGGCTCGCGCTGATTCGAGCTGCGGCCCATGTGATTGCCGCCGGTTTGGGGATATTGGGGGTCGAACCGATCGAGGAGATGCGCTGATGTCGCATAAGGATGGCGGCTGGGACGACGAACCGGAATACGACATCGATCCCGATGTCGAGGATTACGAACGCTACGATGAGGAAGAGGAAGGCGGCGGCAACAAGCGCACGCTCATGCTTCTCAGTGTCGTCGCGCTTCTCGTCGTTTTCGCGGGCGTTGTCTTTCTGGCCTATCGGCAGGGCTCCCAGCAGGGCGTGAACGGCGCGCCGCCGATCCTCCGTGCGGATGGCGAGCCGACGAAGGAGTTGCCCGAGAACCCGGGCGGCAAGAAATTCCCGCATCAGGATGCCGGCGTCTACGACCGGATCACGGGCGAAGGGCAGACCGGCTCCAGCGACGGCGAGCAGCTGCTGCCGCCGGCCGAGGAGCCGCTCGCGATAGACAACCCGGCTCCGACGCCGCAGGATCAGCAGGCGCTGGACCGTATGGCGCAGGCGATAGAAACTGCGCCCATCGAACCGGTGGAAGAAGCGCCCGCGGAACAGACGCCGTCCGCGCAGACACAACAGACACAGACGCCGCCCGCTGCCGAGGTTCCTCCTGTGCAGGAAGAAGCGGCCCCCGCCGAAACCGCGGCGCCGCCGTCTGGCGGGGCCTATGTCGTCCAGCTGGCCGCGCTGCGCGACGAAGCCTCGGCGCGTGCGACCTTCGAGCGTATGCAATCGAAATATCCCGATCTTCTTGGCGGCCTCAGCCTCGATATCCAGCGCGCCGACCTCGGCGACAAGGGCATCTATTATCGTGCCCGTGCGGGCTTCATGGATAAGGCGGCGGCAACAACCCTGTGCGAGCGGCTCGAAGCACAAGGTGCGGGCTGCATCGTGAGGGAAAGGTGAGCGTCCGCGCGGCCATCTATGGCTGCGCCGGAACCGGCATCACGGAAGGCGAGCGGCACTTCTTTCGGGAAGCAAACCCCTGGGGCTTCATTCTCTTTGCCCGCAACATTGCCGATCCCGGGCAGGTCAGGCAGCTCGTCGATGAACTGCGCGACGCGGCGGGCCACGAAGCGGAAGTGCTGATCGATCAGGAAGGTGGCAGGGTCCAGCGCCTTACGCCGCCGAACTGGCGCGGTTTCCCGCCTGGACGGCGCTACGGCGAGCTTTACGAAGCCGATGTCGAGCAGGGGCTGCATGCGGCCCGCCTCGGTGCGAAGTTGATCGCAGCCGAATTGCGCCACCTCGGTATCACCGTCGATTGCCTGCCGGTGCTCGATGTCCCCGTACCCGGCGCGCACGACGTGATCGGCGACCGCGCCTATGCGGACACGCCGGGGCCGATCGCGGCACTTGGCCTCGCCGCCGCCGAAGGACTGCTGTCGGGGGGCGTGCTGCCCGTCATCAAGCATATTCCGGGTCACGGCCGCGCCGGGGTCGACAGCCACAAGAGCCTGCCCGTTGTCGACACGCCGGCGGACGAACTCTCCCGGATCGACTTCGCACCTTTTCATGCGCTTCGGCACATGCCGCTCGCGATGACCGCACATGTCGTCTACACGGCGCTCGATCGCGACCGTCCGGCCACCACCTCTCCGTCGATTATCGGCGGCGTCATTCGGGGGGAGATCGGGTTCGACGGCGTGCTGATGTCCGACGATCTTTCCATGGAGGCGCTGAAAGGCAGCCTGGGGGAAAGGGCGCGCCAGAGCCTGGACGCGGGCTGCGATCTCGTTCTCCACTGCAATGGCAAGATGGGAGAGATGGAGGCTGTGGCGGCCGAAGTACCGATTCTCTCCGGCAGGCCGCTTGAGAGGTCCGAAGCGGCCATATCGCAGCGCAAGACGGCCGCTGCCTCGCTCGATATGGATTCTGCTTGGCGGCAATTCTCCGGGCTTATTGCGACTTCGTGACAGATCGCTGGGGATAAGCCGAGAAACGGGGTACCCGCGCCGGGGGGTGCGGGGTATAAAGGCCAATCGTCCCTGGCCGGCGGGAAACGGCTTGGGGATACGGGGAATTCAACATTTCGGGCCGAATGCAACAGGCAGTCATGACCGGGGCGCCTCCTCATAGCGACGCAGATGGTGGGTCGCAGCCCGACGAGGCTGCCGGCATCGATGGCGCTGCGCCATTCGAGGAAGGTCCGCCCCGCGGTCCGTCGGAAGACGACGAAAACACATTGATCGTCGATCTCGACGGGTTCGAGGGGCCGCTTGACGTTCTTCTGATGCTCGCGCGCAATCAGAAAGTCGATCTGACGAAGATTTCGATCCTAAAGCTTGCCGAGCAGTATCTCGACTTCATCACGCAGGCACGGCGGATGGAGCTCGACCTTGCCGCCGACTATCTGGTGATGGCGTCCTGGCTCGCCTTCCTGAAATCGAAGCTGCTGCTGCCGCCGCCCGAGGAGGAGGAAGGTCCGTCGGGCGCGGAGATGGCGGCCCGGCTCGCCTTCCAGCTTCAGCGGCTGGAGGCGATGCGAAAGGCATCGCAGGACATTTTCGCGCGCCAGTGCCGCATGGGGATGCACGTCTTCCAGCGCGGCGCACCGGAGGGCATTCGCCTCATAAAGACAAGCGAGTATCAGGGAACGCTCTTCGAGCTTCTCAAGTCCTATTCGGACCAGCGGCTGAAGGGGCACGACACTAAGTGGGAACCGAAGCGTCTTCCCATCATGGCGATCGAAGCCGCACGCCACCGGCTTGAGAAGATGATGGGCATGATGTTCGACTGGGGCCGCATCGATGGCTACCTGCCTCTCGAGGAGATGAGCCCTGCGCTCCGCCGCTCTGCGATTGCGAGCACTTTCAGTGCGGCGCTCGTTCTCGCCAAGGACGGGCTGATGGAAATCCGGCAATCCGGCGCGTTCAGCCCGGTTTTCGTGCGCCGCCGCGAACAGACACCCGACCAACAGCCGTCCGGCCCGGCCGGCGAGCCTGAGAAGACGGAAGAATGAACGACGAAACGACCTTGAGCGAAGCCGAAGTCGAAGACGGTAGAGAAATGGCAATGGACGAACCGGAACAGCCGGAAGAGGACGAGGAGGCCGCTGGTGGCCCCGAAAACGTCGTCCGTTTCCCGGGCAATGCGACGGAACACGCGCAGCTCATGCGCATGGTCGAGGCGCTGCTCTTTGCCGCCGCCGAGCCGCTCGATATCGACAGCATTGCGGGCCGCCTGCCTGAAGGTGCGGATGTCGGCGCGGTGATCGAGGATCTGCAGAAGGCCTATGAGGACAAGGGCGTCAATCTGGTCCGGATCGCCAACAAGTGGATGTTCCGGACGGCGGATGATCTTTCCTTCCTGATGGAGCGGGAGGCGGTGGAGCAGAAACGGCTCTCCCGCGCGGCGATGGAGACGCTCGCCATCATCGCTTATCACCAGCCCGCCACACGGGCCGAGATCGAGGAGATTCGCGGCGTTTCCGTCTCCAAGGGCACCATCGATGTTTTGATGGAAACCGGATGGGTGAGGCTGCGCGGCCGCAAGCGCACGCCCGGCCGGCCGGTCACTTACGGCACGACGGAAGAATTCCTCGTCCATTTCGGTCTCGAGAATATCGGTGACCTGCCGGGCGTCGACGAACTCAAGGCCGCCGGTCTGCTCGATGGCCGTTTGCCGCCGGGGTTCGATATTCCGAACCCGAACGAGGCGGGCGGCGAGGGCGATGGCGAGTTCGCGGACGAAGAGGAATATGGCGCCGACATCGACGACCATCTGGCGCAGGAGACGTCGGAAGACGACTGAGGCCATCTTCGCCTTGTTTATGAAGTGCAGGACGAAAACAAAGTGAAACCAGATGGTTGTGTATGAGCATTAACCAAATCTCTGCGGAGATTTGGCCAATCCCCGGAAGGGATTGCTATCGCAATTTCCGCGCGGAACGCCCATATTGATTGAAGGTAGTGCTTCATTCAGAGCAAGGCGCGGGGGTTCCCGTTGCCTGTGGAGATAGAAATGCCGGGTTGGACCCAAATTCTCATTGTCCTCGTGCTGATCGTGCTGTTGTTCGGACGGGGCAAGATTTCCGACATGATGGGCGACGTCGCAAAGGGAATCCGCAGCTTCAAGAAGGGCCTCTCCGACGAGGACGAGAACCAGACCGCTCAGCCCGAACCCAAGACCATCGACGCCACCGTCTCGCATGACGAAAGCGCCGAGACGAAGAACAAGGCGTCTCACGGCTAGGATTTGATACGCCGCGCCGGAACCGGTTGACCGGGGGCGGCTGAGGCTTTGCGGGACCCCTCATGTTCGACATCGGATGGTCAGAGCTGCTCATTCTCGCGGCGATCGCCATCATCTTCGTCGGTCCGAAGGACCTGCCGCGGATGATGCGGACGATCGGGCAGTATGTCGGCAAGGTTCGGGCCATGGCCCGCGATTTCCAGAGCTCCTTCGAGGACCTCGCCCGGGAGACCGAGCTTGAGGAACTCCGCAAGGAAGTCTCTGACCTCAAGAACACGGCGACGGCGCCGCTCCGCTCTCTCAAGCAGGAGATGGACAAGCCGGTGAAGATCGGCGGAGGTGGTGTGGGCGCCGAAGCGGCGGCTGCCTCCGCTGCGAAGGCCGACGAGGAAAGGGCCGAGCCCCTCGACACCAGCGGCGTTTCGGAAGGCATTGCGGAGTCCATCCGCGAAGCCGAGGCCGTGGAGGCCTATGGCAAGGGCGATCCGGCGGCCGGCGATGACGCGGATGTGAAAACCAGGCGGGACGGCGAATGAGCGCGTCTTCCGCCGATCCCAACTCTCCCGGTTCCGACGACGAGATCGAGGCTTCCCGGGCACCGCTTCTCGACCACCTGATCGAGCTTCGCACGCGCCTCATCAAGGTGATGCTCGCCTTCATCGTCGGGTTTGCGGTCTGTTTCTTCTTTTCGACCGACATCTTCAACCTGCTGGTCGATCCCTATAACCGGATCGTGACGGCGGAAGGGGGCGCGCATCTGATCTACACGGCGCCGCAGGAATTCTTCATCACCAAGCTCAAGCTCTCGATGTTCGGGGCGATCTTCCTCGCCTTTCCCATCATTGCGGCGCAGGTCTACATGTTCGTCGCGCCCGGCCTCTACAAGCATGAGCGCGGCGCCTTCATTCCTTATCTGATTGCCACCCCCGTGCTGTTTCTCACGGGCGCGGCACTCGTCTATTACGGCGCGCTCCCCATCGCCCTTAACTTCTTCATGAGCATGGAGCAGGCGGGTGGCGACGGCGCGGCGACCATCGAACTCCTGCCCAAGGTCAGCGAGTATCTGAACCTTGTCACCGCCTTTATTCTCGCCTTCGGCATCTGCTTCCAGTTGCCGGTGATCCTCACGCTGCTGGCGCGCGCCGGCATCGTGAACTCAGCTCAGTTGAAGCGTGGACGCCGGTATGCCGTTGTCATCATCTTTGCGGTTGCCGCCTTCCTCACGCCGCCCGATTTCTTCAGCCAGATTGCGCTCGGCGTGCCGACGCTGCTTCTCTACGAACTCTCCATTTTCAGCGTCCGCTGGATGGAAAAGAAGAAGGAAGAAGGCGAGCAGGAAGAGAGCGAGGCCTGATCGCGTTCCCGGACGGCCCTTGTCTGGACGCTTCCGGCCTTCCCGCGTATACAGTGCGCGACAAGCGGGCCGGGTTGCCGGAGGGTTGATTCGGCCCTTTGATCTTCCCGAATTCCGGAAAATCTCACTCCTTCTGAGGTGTCATGTTCGACATCAAGGCCATTCGCGACGACGCTCAGGGTTTCGATGCGGGCCTCGCGAAGCGCGGGCTCGAGCCGCAATCCGCGCGCCTCATCGAAATAGACGAGCGCCGCCGCAAGATCATCACCTCGCTGCAGGAAATGCAGCAGCAGCGGAATGACGCCTCGAAGCAGATCGGCCAGGCGAAGGCGAAAAAGGACGACGAACTCGCCCAGAAGCTCATGGACGAGGTGTCTTCGCTCAAGGGTCGCATTCAGAAGGGCGAGGAAGAGGAGCGGGCGGTCGATGCAGAGCTTGAAGCAGCGCTCGCCGCGATCCCGAACATTCCCTTCGACGACGTGCCAGTCGGTCCCGACGAGAGCGCCAACGTCGTGCGCCATGAGCACGGGAAACCCCGCGATCTGAACTTCGAGGCGAAGGAGCATTTCGATCTCGGCGAGGCGCTCGGCCTGATGGATTTCGAGACCGCGGCGAAACTCTCCGGCTCGCGCTTCACGGTCCTCAAAGGCCCGCTCGCCCGGCTCGAACGCGCCATCGGTAATTTCATGGTCGACCTCCATACAACCGAGTTCGGCTATGAAGAAGTCATGCCACCGCTCATGGTTCGCGACGACGCCATGTTCGGCACGGCGCAACTGCCGAAATTCGCCGACGACCAGTTTGCGACCTTCAAGGGCCAGAGCCGGGACGATCAGGAAAAATACTGGCTGATCCCGACCGCGGAAGTACCGCTAACGAACCTTGTGCGCGAAAGCATTCTCTCGGAAGAAGAGCTGCCGAAGCGCTTCACCGCCTACACGGCCTGTTTCCGCGCTGAAGCCGGTGCGGCGGGCCGCGACACCCGCGGCATGATCCGCCAGCACCAGTTCTCCAAGGTCGAACTCGTCTCCATCACCGCGCCGGAAGCCGCGCGCGACGAGCATGAGCGCATGCTCTCCTGTGCCGAGGAGGTGCTGAAGCGTCTCGAACTGTCTTATCGGGTGATGACGCTGTCGACGGGCGACATGGGCTTCGCGGCCCGCAAGACCTACGACATCGAGGTCTGGCTGCCCGGGCAGAACGCTCATCGCGAGATTTCCTCCTGCTCCGTCTGCGGCGACTTCCAGGCCCGGCGCATGAATGCGCGTTACCGCCCGAAGGGGGAGAAGAACACGCGCTTCGTCCATACGCTCAACGGCTCCGGCCTGGCCGTCGGACGAACCCTTGTTGCCGTCATGGAGAACTACCAGCAGGCGGATGGCTCCATCGCCGTTCCCGCCGTGCTCCAGCCCTATATGGGCGGGCTGGAGGTCATCGCACCTCATGGCTAAAGCGTCAGGTAAATCCATGCGTATCCTGGTCACGAACGACGACGGCATTCATGCGCCCGGCCTGAAGGCGCTCGAAAAGATCGCCCGCAAGCTTTCGAGCGACGTCTGGGTTGTCGCGCCCGAGGAAGAGCAGAGCGGTTCCGCGCATTCGCTCTCGCTCGCGAACCCGCTCCGCATACGCAAGCTCACTGCCCGCAAATATGCGGTGCGAGGTACGCCGTCCGATTGCGTGCTGATGGCGGTCCGCCACGTCATGAAGGACAAGGAGCCGGATCTCGTGCTCTCCGGCGTCAATCGCGGCCAGAACATCGCCGACGACGTCACCTATTCCGGCACCATCGCCGCCGCGATGGAGGGTACGCAACTCGGTATCCCGTCGATCGCGCTCAGCCAGGCGTTCGGCTTTTCGGGACACGCGAACGTCAAGTGGGCGACCGCCGAGCATTTCGCGCCCGACATATTGAAGAAGCTCATCGCGGCGGGCTGGCCCGAGGAAGTCCTTATCAACATCAACTTCCCGGATGTCGTTCCCGCCTCCGTCACCGGAATCGAGGTGACGCGGCAGGGCAAGCGCGACCAGTCGCTGGTCCGCGTCGAGGAACGCATCGACGCCCGCAACAACCCCTATTACTGGCTCGGCTTCGAGCGCATCCTGAGCAACCCGCCGCAGGGCACTGACCTCCGTGCGATCTACGAAGGCCGCATCTCCATCACGCCGCTCCACATGGACCTTACCCATGCGCGGACGTCGAAGGCGATTTCCGCGGCGCTCGGTTCTCTCGAGGGCCCGCTGAAGAAGCGCAAGAAGAGTTGAGCCGCACCCCGTGAACGAAGACCCGTCCATGGACGAAATCGAGCACGAAAAGATCGAACTCATCATGGGGCTGCGCAAGCAGGGCATCCGCGACAAGCGCGTGCTCTCCGCCGTCGAGCGCGTGCCGCGCGAAAAGTTCATCGCGGGCACCTTCCGCAAGCAGGCCTATGAGGATCACGCGCTCCCGATCGAGTGCGGCCAGACCATCAGCCAGCCCTATATCGTCGCCTACATGACCGAGCAGCTTCAGGTCGGCGAGCGCATGAAAGTCCTCGAAGTCGGTACCGGATCCGGCTATCAGGCTGCCGTTCTCGCGCGCCTCTGCCGCCGCGTCTATACGGTCGAGCGCTACCGCACGCTCCTCAATGATGCGCTGAAACGATTCGACGATCTGCGCATCCACAACATCACGGCCCGCGTTGGCGACGGCGCGAAGGGCTGGCCTGAACAGGCGCCTTTCGACCGAATCATCGTGACGGCGGCGGCTCCCGCTGTGCCGCAAACTCTCGTCGATCAGTTGAAGGAAGGCGGCTTGATGATTGTTCCTGTTGCCGTTTCCGGCAGCAGAGGGGAGCAGAAACTTGTACGGATCGAGCGGACGGGGGATGGTGTGAAGCGCGAGGAGCTTCTGCCTGTGCGTTTCGTCCCGCTCGTCGAGGGTGTTGCCAAGGAGTCCTGAGCGGCGAATTCTGACCCGGTTGTGGAGGCAGACGAGGCCATATGGCGCGGCGCGATCAGATGCAGGCGATGGTGCGACGGGGGACGGCTCTCGCGTTGGCCCTTCTCGTTGCGGCCTGCGGTGGCGGCGGCGAGCGCCCGTGGTGGGACGAACCGCCGGGCCAGCGCTCGGGCGGCCGCACCCCGGTGCCCACTCTCTCCAGGCCGATCCAGACGGTTGCGCCCGGTGGCACCTATGTCGTCCGGCGTGGCGACACGGTCTACAGCATTGCCCGCGCCCATGATGTTCCGCTGCGTTCGGTTATCGATGCAAACGGTCTTCGCCCGCCTTACGAAATCGAGGTCGGTCAGAAGATCGCCATTCCGGCGGGCCGCTTCCATGTCGTGCAGCGCGGCGAGACGGTCTACAGCATCTCCCGGCAATACAGCGTCGACATGGCCTCGCTGACGAGCCTGAACCGCATTCCGGCGCCCTACACGATCAAGGTCGGTGAAAAGCTGCAGGTCCCGTCCCGTACGCCCGCGCGGGCACCTGAGCGCACAGCGTTGTCGCAAGCGCCTTCCGGCGCACGATTGCCGCTGGCGCGGCCGGTCGCGGGCGCCGTCGCCTCGGTGCCGTCGACTTCCTCGTCCACGGTGACAAAGGATCCGCTTCCCGCGCCGCCCGCCGCCGCTGGGGCCTTCCAATGGCCGGTGCAGGGCAAGGTCCTGTCGAGTTTCGGTCCCAAGGCGAACGGCCTCCACAATGATGGCGTCAACATCGCTGCCGAGATGGGCGCGCCCGTCCGCGCCGCGCAGAACGGCGTCGTCGCCTATTCCGGCAACGAGCTCAAGGGCTACGGCAACCTGCTTCTCGTCCGCCATGACAATGGCTGGATGACGGCCTACGCGCACAACAGCAAGCTGCTGGTGAGTCGCGGCGACACGGTGGTGCGCGGTCAGACGATTTCGCTCGCCGGCAATTCCGGCAGCGTGGTCACACCGCAGGTTCACTTCGAAATCCGCAAGGGTGCGAAGGCGATAAACCCGTCAAGCGTCATCGGTATGTGAGGTTGCGGGCCGGCTCTTTCAGTCGAGCCTCTGGCCGAGCCGCCCCGCCAGGTCCTGGATGAATTGCCAGGCAACGCGGCCCGAGCGCCCGCCGCGCGTCGCGGCCCATTCGATGGCTTCCGCGTTCAGCGTCTCGTCATCGACCTTCAGCCCGTGATGCTTCGCATATCCGGCCACCATGTCGAGATAATCCGACTGGCTGCAATTGTGGAAACCGAGCCAGAGGCCGAAACGGTCAGACAGCGATACCTTTTCCTCTACGGCCTCCGAGGGGTTGATCGCCGTAGAGCGCTCGTTCTCCATCATGTCGCGCGGCATCAGATGGCGCCGGTTCGAGGTCGCGTAGAAGATGACGTTCCTGGGCCGGCCCTCGATGCCGCCCTCGAGCACGGCCTTGAGCGACTTGTAGCTCGTGTCGTCATGGTCGAAGGAGAGGTCGTCGCAGAAGACCACGGCGCGGCGCTCCTGCGCGCGGAGCTGCCCCATCAGGCGCGGCAGGCTCTCGATATCCTCGCGATGGATCTCGATCAGGATCAGGCTGTTCGGGGTTTCGGCGTTCACGGCCGCATGAACCGCCTTCACGAGCGAACTCTTGCCCATCCCGCGTGCCCCCCAGAGGAGGGCATTGTTGGCCGGGAGGCCCCCGGCGAAGCGCCGTGTATTGTCGAGCAGAATGTCCCGCACCCGGTCCACGCCCTTGATGAGGGACATGTCCACGCGGGATACCTCGGCCACGGGGTCTGTCCGCCCGGCTTCCGCGTTCCAGACGAAGGCATCCGCGGCATCGAGCCCGCTGGTCGCCGCAGGCGGCGGCGAAAGCCGCTCCAGCGCTTCGGCGATGCGTTTCAGCAGGGGCTCTGTATCGGGCGTTGTGCTCATGACGGAAGACTGCGTGAGGAACGGAACGGCGCCGGGCGCGCGGGGACCCTAGCACCCCCGGCAAGGGCCGGAAATGCCTGTATATCCCAAAACTTAAGCGTCCTCACGACGGGTTCCGGCTTCGGTTTGCAAAAGCTCTGGCGGTCGGTATAGTCCCGCGCAATCGAGCGATTTGCGGCTCCTGCGTTCAGGTTTTGCCGCGTTTTGAAGGCAAGACAGGAGACCCAGATGGGTGGCGGCGGCGCTTCGGAATTTCTGATCCAGCTTTTCCCCTTCATCGCGCTTTTCGCGATCATGTATTTCCTGGTTCTTCGCCCGCAGCAGCGCCGCGTGAAGGAACATCGCGAGATGGTCACCAACGTGCGCCGGGGCGATGTCGTGGTGACGGCCGGCGGCCTCATCGGCAAGGTGACCAAGGTCGACGAGACCGAAATCACGGTCGAGATCGCAGACAACGTCCGCGTCCGGGTCGTGAAGAGCACGCTTGCCGAAGTGCGCTCGAAGTCGGAGCCGGTTCCGGCCAACGCAAACAGCCCCTCGTAAGCGCGACGACGGAATCTCCCGGGAGGGGAATAAGCCGAGATGCTCTACTTCGAACGCTGGAAGATCGTGCTGATCGTCATGCTGTGCCTGGCGGGCATTGTCTATTCGGCGCCGAACTTCGTACCCAAGTCCTCGCTTGAGGATGTACCCGGCTGGCTGCCGCACAAGCAGATCAATCTCGGCCTCGATCTTCGAGGCGGCTCCTACATGCTGCTCGGCCTCGACACCGGTTCTCTCGAAAAGACGCGGCTGCAGGATCTCGTGGGCGAAGTCCGCGATGCGCTCCGCGACGAGCGGATCCCCTATACCGGCCTGGGCATACAGGGTGGCAGCGTCGTCGTGAACGTGACGCGCGCGGAGGACGTCGAGAAAGCCGTCGATGCCGTCGAAGGCCTCGCGACCACGATTGCGGCGAACCAGTTCTCCGCGCTGCCCGAGAGCGATCTCGCGGTCACGGCCGATGGGCAGCGTATCAACGTCACGGTGACGGAAGCGGCGAAGCTCCAGCGGGTTCAGGCCGCCGTGGAACAGTCGATCGAGATCGTGCGCCGCCGTATCGACGAACTCGGCACCACCGAACCCGTCATCCAGAGGCAGGGCGCGGACCGCATCCTGGTTCAGGTGCCGGGCCTCGAAGACCCGCAGCAGTTGAAGGCGCTTCTCGGCAAGACCGCCAAGATGAACTTCCGCCTCGTCAGCAATGCGATGTCGGGACAGCAGGCGCTCGCCACGCGGACGGTTCCGGCTGGCACCGAGCTTCTCTACACGGCCGACGAGCCCAAGGTGCCGGTTCTGGTCGAGCGCCGCATCATGGTTGGCGGCGACCGTCTGGTTGACGCAACACCCGGCTTCGATCAGCGGACCGGCGAGCCGGTCGTGAATTTCCGCTTCGACAGCATCGGTGGCCGCCAGTTTGGTGAGGTCACGCGCGACAATGTCGGGCGGCCCTTTGCCATCGTGCTCGACAACGAGGTCATCAGCGCGCCCCGCATCAACGAGCCCATCATGGGCGGGCAGGGCCAGATCAGCGGCAGCTTCACCGTTCAGGACGCGACCAATCTGGCGATCCTTCTGCGCTCCGGTGCGCTTCCTGTGGACATCACCATTCTCGAGGAACGCACCGTCGGGCCGGGTCTCGGCGCGGACTCCATTCGCGCCGGCGAAATCGCCGCCATCATCGGCGCCGCAGCAGTCATTCTCTTCATGATCGCGAGTTACGGCTTCTTCGGCATCCTCGCCAATGTCGCGCTCTTCCTGAACGTCATGATGATCTTCGCCGTGCTGTCCGTCCTGCAGGCGACGCTGACGCTGCCGGGCATCGCCGGCATTGTGCTCACCATCGGCATGGCGGTCGATGCCAATGTTCTCATTTACGAGCGTATCAGGGAAGAAGTCGCAGCCGGCAAGAGCCCGATCCCGGCCATCGAGGCGGGGTACAACAAGGCGTTGTCGTCCATTCTCGATGCGAACATCACCACGCTGATTTCCGCGGCCATCCTGTTCCAGATGGGCTCGGGCCCCGTGCGCGGCTTTGCGGTGACGCTCGCCATCGGCATCGTCACATCCGTCTTCACGGCCTTCACCGTGAACCGTCTCATGGTCTCGGTCTGGCTGCGCCGCCGCCGGCCAAAGACGATTACGCTTTAAAGGCCGGGAGAAAGACGATCATGAGGCATCTCAAGCTCATTCCCGACGACACGCATTTCCGCTTTGTGAAATGGCGTCACGTCGCCGTCGGGCTTTCGCTCGTCGTGGTCGTCGCTTCGGCGATCCTGATGTTCACGCGCGGCCTCAATTTCGGCATCGATTTCGAAGGCGGCATCGTCATCGAGATTTCGACGAACGGTCCCGCCGATATCGGCCAGCTTCGGACCGATCTCGGGGGTCTTGGCCTTGGCGAAGTTCAGATCCAGGAATTCGGGCAGGCCGACGACGTGCTGATTCGTGTCCAGTCACCCAGCGACGAAGACGAAAAGGCATCGCAGCGCGTCGTAGATGCGATCAAGGGCAAGCTCGGCGACACCGTCGAATACCGTCGCGTCGAGGTCGTCGGCCCGCAGGTCAGCTCCGAACTCGTTCAGGACGGCATACTTGCCGTCGTCATCGCCGTCGCGCTGATGCTGATCTACATCTGGTTTCGCTTCGAATGGCAGTTCAGCCTCGGCTCCATCGTGGCGCTCGTTCACGACGTCATGGCGACCATCGGTCTCTTCTGCATTCTGCAGCTTGAATTCAATCTGCAGTCCATCGCGGCGATCCTGACCATCGTCGGCTATTCGATGAACGATACCGTGATCGTGTTCGACCGCGTGCGCGAGAACCTGCGCAAGTACAAGAAGATGGATCTCGGCGAACTGCTCGATCTGTCGATCAACCAGACGCTCTCGCGCACGGTCATGACGTCCGGCACTACGCTGCTCGCTCTCTTCGCGCTCTTCATCTTCGGCGGCGCCGTGCTCCGCGACTTCACCTTCGCCATGATCTTCGGCATTTTCATCGGCACCTATTCCTCGATCTTCATTGCCGCGCCGGTGCTTCTTGCCGTCGGCGTCACGCGCGACGCGGCATCGGGCGGTCTTGGCCACACGTCGAAAGATGCAAAGGAAAAGACGCCGGGCAAGGCGTGACGTCATGGCTTCCCGCCCGCGTTTCGACGGCCAGCCTTTCGTGGACGCATATGGCGAAGGCGGTTTCCGGCTTGCCGGACAGCGCTTCGAAGGCTCTGTGATCGTCGCGCCGCGCGGCCTCTTTCCCTGGATGGCAAAGTCGATCGAGGAAGTGACGCCGGCGTCTCTCGCGCCGCTTGTCGAGGCGGCGGGCGATTTCGATTTTCTGATCGTCGGATCGGGCGAGGCGACGGTGCGGCTTCCCGCAGCGGCGCTCAGGCGGCTTGAGTCGCAGACGATCTTTCCCGATGTCATGGCGACGGGTCCCGCCTGCCGGACCTACAATCTCATGCTCTCCGAAAACCGGCGGGTCGCTGCCGCTCTCATTGCCGTTGCCTGACGCCGGACTTGGCTTTTTGCCAAGAAACTCCTAGCTTTCTCGCGGACTTCGCGACACTGAGTCGCATGATGATGAGGCATGCCAACCCGGGCTAGGGGGCGCGTCTTGCCATCCCTACTGGCCGCTCAGGCGGCGATTGGCATTCAGAGGGGAGGACTCTTATGGCGGCAATTCTTACATCCCTGCGGAACACGGTGATCGCCGGGTTCGTGCTCGCGGCGGTTCTGCTGCTGATGTATCTCAACTGGGGCGGCTGGGATGGTGCATCCCTCGGTCACGCCTTCTGGGCATTCATCTTCCGCTGGCTGCATGTCATCAGCGGCGTGATGTGGATCGGTCTGCTCTGGTATTTCAACTTCGTGCAGATCCCGAACATGCCGAACATTCCGGACGACCAGAAGCCGGCCATCGGCAAGGTGATCGCGCCGGCCGCTCTGTGGTGGTTCCGCTGGGGCGCCATGGCGACCATCGTGACCGGTCTCATCCTCGCCGCGATGAACTTCTACATCGTCGAGGCGCTGACGCTTGGTGCGGTCGAAGGCTTCGCGGTTCCGAAGAACATCGCCATCGGTATCGGCATGTGGCTCGGCATCATCATGTGGTTCAACGTCTGGTTCGTGATCTGGCCGAACCAGAAGATCGCGCTCGGCATCGTCGACGCACCGGCCGAGCAGAAGCCGGCAGCCGCGCGCACCGCGATGCTCTTCTCGCGGACCAACACGCTGCTGTCGATCCCCATGCTCTTCGCCATGGTCTCGGCGCAGAATATCTACTGATCCCCTCGCACGGGGACTGCCGCGGGGTCGCCTTGAAGGCGGCCCCGTTTGCTTTAGGTCAAGGGAATGGCAAGCGAAGGCGCCAATGAAAGCGCGAGTGAAAGCATGGCGGCGAGCCTCGAAGAGGTCCGCACCCACGACCATGACCGCTTTCTGACACTGCTCTTTGTGCCGTCCTCCCGGCGTCCGGCGCTTGTCGCGCTCTACGCGTTCAATCTCGAAATCGCCCGCGTCGCCGAAACGGTCACCGAACCGATGATGGGCCATATCCGCCTGCAATGGTGGCGCGAAACGCTGGAAGGCTTGCCGAAAGGCGAAACGCGCGGCCATCCCGCCGCCGTCGCGCTCCATGAAGCAGACGCGTTTCCGCTCGCCGACCTGCAGGCCCTGATCGACGCACGCGAACGAGACCTTTCGGACGACGTCGTCGAGGATAGGGAGAAACTCGAGGCCTATGCGGAAGCAACCTCGTCTTCAATCATGCGCCTTGCGGCGCTGGCGCTCGGGGGAGAGGAGGGCGCGGCCCGCGCTGCCGAAGCGATCCGCCATGCGGGCATCGCCTATGCGCTCACGGGCCTCTTGCGCGCCGTGCCGCTTCACGCCTCGCAGGGCCGCCTGATGCTCCCCGCCGACATCCTGCTCGCCCGCAACGTCGATCCGCATGACGTACTGGCGGGGAAGGCGAATGACGAATTGCGCGCCGCCATCGCCGATGTTGCTTCCAGCGCCCACGAACACCTCGCTGCCGCGCGGGAGGCGCGATACGACGCGGTGATCCTCCCGGCGCTGCTGCCTGTCTCGCTCTGCGACCGCTATCTCGACATCATGACGGCGCCCGGCATCGACCCGTTCAGGACGCCGGTCGAGGTCCCCGCCTTCCGGCGCCAGCTCCGGCTCTTCGGCCGGAACCTCGCAAGGAAAATCTGATTATTCCGCAGCTTCCGCGCGGGGGCTGAGCCAGCCTTCGAGGTCGCTGAGCGCGCGCGAGGTGTAGGCGCGCTTGCGGGCAGGGGCCTTCGCCTTGCCGCGCGGCGGCTTGCCGTTCTCGTCGCGCGGCACTTCCGGCTCGGGGAACAGCCCGAAATTCACATTCATCGGCTGGAAGGTCGAAGCGTCGGCGTCGCCCGTGATATGCGCAAGCAATGCGCCGAGCGCCGTCGTGCGCGGCGGCGGCGCGACCATGCGGCCCTGACGCTCGGCTGCGGCAAAGCGCCCGGCGAGCAGCCCCATCGCGCCGCTCTCGACATAGCCTTCGACGCCCGTGATCTGCCCCGCGAAACGCAGCCGCGTGTCGTTCTTCAGCCGCATGACGCCGTCGAGCAGCTTCGGGCTGTTGATGAAGGTGTTGCGGTGCAGCCCGCCGAGCCGTGCGAATTCCGCGCCTTCGAGCCCAGGTATCGTGCGGAAGATGCGCGTCTGTTCGCCATGCTTCAGCTTCGTCTGGAAGCCGACCATGTTGTAGAGCGTGCCGAGCTTGTTGTCCTGGCGAAGCTGCACGACGGCATGAGGCTTCACATCCGGTGCATGCGGATTGGTGAGGCCCACCGGTTTCATCGGCCCGAAGCGTAACGTTTCCGCCCCGCGTTCCGCCATCACCTCGATGGGAAGGCAGCCGTCGAAATAGGGCGTCGACTTTTCCCATTCCTTGAACTCGGTCTTGCCGCCGGTCATCAGCGCCTCGACGAAAGCTTCGTACTGCTCGCGTGTCATCGGGCAATTGATGTAGTCCTTGCCGGCGCCGGCCGGCCCCGTTGTGCCCGTGCTCTCCTTGTCGTAGCGCGACTGGAACCAGCACACCGACATGTCGATGCTGTCGCGATGGACAATGGGCGCAATCGCGTCGAAAAAGGCAAGCTCGTCCGCGCCGGTCACGTCGCTGATCGCCTTGCCGAGCGCATCGGAGGTAAGCGGCCCCGTCGCGACGATCACATTGTCCCATTCCGCGGGCGGCAGCCCCGCGATCTCGCCGCGCTCAACGGTGACAAGCGGATGCGCGCTCAGCTTCGCCGTCACATGGTCTGAAAAGATGTCCCGGTCGACGGCAAGCGCGCCGCCCGCGGGCACGCGCGCAATCGCCGCCGCCTCCATCATGATCGAGCCCGCGCGCCGCATCTCCTCATGCAGCAGCCCGACCGCATTCAGCTCCGCGTCATCCGAGCGAAACGAATTGGAGCAGACGAGTTCGGCAAACCCGTCCGTGTGATGCGCGTCCGTCTTCACGATGGGTCGCATCTCATGCAGCACAACGGGCACGCCCGCCTGCGCAAGCTGCCATGTGGCTTCCGAACCGGCCATGCCGGCGCCGATCACGTGAACGGGTGCGATTTCCTTCGTCATGGACGAGGAGATATCACTCCCGCCACCTCAGTTCCATACCTTCGGCTTCCGCCCGGCCCACGGCAGTTCCTTCTCGAGCTGCGCCGCCAGCCGGAACAGCGTCGCCTCGTCGGCATAGCGCGCCGTCAGCATCATGCCGATGGGAAGCCCGCTTTCGGATTGCCACAGCGGCAGCGACAGCGAGGGCTGACCGGTAAAGTTGAAGGGCGGGGTATAGGGAAAGACCTGTCCCTGCCGCTTGTTCAGCTCGCGCGGCTCCTGGTCCGGCCCGAGAAAGCCGATTTCCGGCGGCAGTTTTCCCATGACCGGGCAGAGATAGACGTCCACATCCTCGAAGACCGAAAGCACCTGCCGGTTCATCAGCCGAAGCTGCTGCCAGCCCCACATGGCCTGCGCCCCCGTCAGACGGCTGCCGTTCTTGAAGCCCGCCCATGTCAGCGGCTCCAGTTCGTCCTGCTCCGGCTCGCGGCCCATCGCCTCGATCCGCCGCATCATGCCCGCCGCGAAGTTCGAGCCGGAAACCGCGCCCTGCGCCCGGTAGAGCGCCCGGTAATCGATGCCGAGCCCGCGGGGCGTCACCTCGTGGCCGAGTTTGCCGAGAACCTCCGCCGTCTTCTCGAGTGCCGCCTGGATTTCCGGGTCGATGGGCTTGCCGCCCGGCGTTTCGCTCGACCATGCGATCTTCAGCTTGCCGGGGCTCTTCGTGATCTCTTCCATGTAGGGCCGCTCCTTCGGCGGCGGCGCGTAGGGCGAGGCGGGTTCGGGATAGCCCGTCGCGTCCAGCATCGCCGCGCTGTCGCGCACCGTCCGGCTCACCACATGGTCGACGCTGAAGCCGATGGCCCGGTCGAAATCGTCCGGACCCTGAGGGTTCCGGTCGCGCGTCACCTTCATGCCGACAAGGCCGCAGCAGGCGGCGGGAATGCGGATTGAGCCAAGCCCGTCCGAGGCATGTGCCAGCGGCAATATGCCCGCGCCGACGGCGGAAGCCGCGCCGCCCGACGAGCCGCCGGAAATGCGGTTCGGGTCCCAGGGGTTGCGGCACGGCCCGAGCAGCCGCGATTCCGTCGTCCCCGTGATGCCGTATTCCGGTGTGTTCGTCTTGCCGAAGAGTACGGTCCCTGCCGCGCGGAAGCGGCTTACCAGCGTGCTGTCGTGATCGTCCACGATGTTCGCCACGAATTTGCTGCCACTCGTCCGCGGCCAGCCCTTCACTTCGGTGCCGAGATCCTTGATGAGAAACGGCACGCCCTTGAAGGGGCCATCCGGCAGCTTTCCCTTCGCCGCTTCGCGTGCTTCATCGTAAGCCGTATGGACGATCGCGTTCAGCGTCCCGTTGTGACGCTCGGCGCGCTCTATCGCGGCATCGACGAGTTCGAGAGGCGTCACTTCGCCCTTCTTCACGAGTTCCCCGAGCCCGAGGCCGTCGTGATCCGCATATTCGGCAAAGCTCATCTCATTCCTCCCGGTTTGTTTATCGGTTCGTGCGGCATCAGTTCCAGACCTGTGGATGGCGGTCCTTCCACGGCATCGCTTCCTCCAGTTGCGCCGCCAGCCGGAACAGCGTCGCCTCGTCGCCGAAGCGCGCTGAAAACATCATGCCGATGGGAAGTCCCTCGGCGGACATCGCGAGCGGCAACGAAATCGCGGGCTGCCCCGTCAGGTTCTGGATCGGCGTGAACGGCACGTAATCGACGGCCGGCGCGAAGGCGACGAGCGGATCGGGTTCATTCACGTTGATGAGCCCGAGCGGGATCGGCGGCGCGGCAAGCGTCGGCGTCAGCCACGCATCGTAATTCTGCATGAACCCCGCGACCCGGCGCGCCAGTCCCTGCGCTTCCTTCACCAGCATCAGGTATTGTGCGGAACTCACCTGTTTGCCGACCTCGTAGAGCCCGAGCGTCAGCGGCTCCAGTTCGCCCTGCTGTGGTGCGCGTCCGATGCGCGCGGCCTCGCCCTCGATTTCGGAGGCGAGCCAGGCCGCCCACATCGGCAGGAAGATGTTGCCCGGCTCGTCGGCATTCAGCGGCGGCGCGGCTTCCACCACCTCATGCCCGAGATCGGCGAGCATCTTTGCCGTCGCCTCCACACCCTTGACGCAATCGGCATGCAGCGGCGTGCCCGCTGGGTTCGTTTTCGAAAAGGCGATGCGCAGCTTCCCCGGCTTCCGTTTGGTCTCATCGAGGAACGGCCGCTCCACGGGCGGCGCGACATAGGGATCGCCCGGCTCGTTGCCATGAATGCAGTCGAGCATCGCCGCACTGTCGCGCACTGTCCGCGTCACCACATGCTCATGGCAGAGCCCGTTCAGTACGTCGCCGTAATCCGGTCCGAGCGAGGTCCGCGCCCGCGTTGGCTTGAGGCCCACCAGCCCGCAGCTCGACGCCGGAATGCGGATCGAGCCGCCGCTGTCATTCGCATGCGCCATCGGCACAATGCCTGCCGCGACCGCCGCCGCCGATCCGCCGGAGGAGCCGCCTGTCGAATGGTTCACGTTCCAGGGATTGTGTGCCGCGCCGTAAAGCGCGGGCTCCGTCGTCGGCAGTAGCGTGAATTCCGGCACATTCGTTTTGCCGATGAAGCTGACGCCCGACGCGCGAAAGCGCTTGGCGAGGGTCGAATCCGCCTTTGCCGGTGCATCGGATTTGAAGCGCGAGCCGAGCCGCGTCGGATATCCCTCGATATCGCCGAAAGCATCCTTAAGCAGGAAGGGCACGCCCTTGAAGGGGCCGTCGGCGGGCGCCTTCGCCATCTCCCGGCCGAGATCGTAGAGCTTGAGGATGACCGCGTTGAGCGCCGGATTGTGCTTCTCGATCCGCGAGATCGCTTCTTCGGCAAGTTCGCCGGAAGAAACCTCGTCCTTCTTCACGAGCTCCGCCAGCCCAAGCCCGTCATAAGACGCGTATTCGGAGAACGCCATCCCCTCGCTCCTGCCGCCCTTGTTGTCGTTGGGGCAAGAGCTTAGCGGGTGATCCCCGCCCGTCAAACCGGAGATGCCGTCAGCTTTCCGCCTTGTCCGCGTTCCAGGGATAGGGTGGTGGTCCTTCGAACTCGGGGCCTTCGAGCACCGGCTCCTCGCCGCCCCGCCACGCCTTTAGCGAGAAACGTGCGCGGCGCAGAACCTCGGAGCCCTCGGGGCCCGCATCGCGGGAAACGTCGCCGACATTCACTTGTTCGGCTTTCATCGCTTCTTCGCTCAACGTCACCAGCGTGTAGCCGTGTGCGTCGGAGTCGATATAGTCGAGCCCGGGGCTTGCCCGCTCGTTCCGCACCATGTCGAGCAGATATTCGGAGCTCGTGTAGTTGACGAGGATGCCCGCGCGCAGTCCGTTCACCAGTGTGTTGTTCCAGTTCTCCTGGGTGGTGCCGTTGTCGTCCAGCACGACCGCGCGGTGGAAGAAGCCGCTGTTTCTCGTCGCACGGTCCGCCCCGGAAAACATCGAGCCGGAGCTGATGGCAGCCGTCATGAATTCCGCTGCCGCGAACGAGAGCGTCTCCGCGTCGGGATCGACCGGCAGCCGTCCGGCCGCGAAGGCGTGATAGTCACCGGAGACCGACACGACATTGCCGATTTTCTCTTCCATGAGGAACCGCATCAGTTCTTCCAGCTCGCCCGGATAACCCTGCCAGGCGTCCGTGCCAGCATAGCCATCCTCGAGCCCCGCAAAGGGAATGCGCGAGAAGTCGAGCCGCATCTGCAGCGCCGGCCCGCCATTCGCCCATATGCGCCATTTCGCGGTCGAGGCCTTGAGAACCTCCTTGAACCATTTTCGTTGCGGCCCGCCCATATGCGTGCCGCGCGGCGCGTCCTTGCGCGGGTTCGGCATTTCCTCGCCGCCATAGTCGATCGTCTCCGGAGGCTTGCCGTCATTCGCCATGCGGCCCGCATCCAGCAGCTTCACGAGTCGTACCGGTGGCACCGGCGCACCCCTGGTGAAGGCGTGTACTTCCTCCGTCATCACGGGCGGGCTGCGATAGCTCCGCAGATCCGTCACCACGAGGTCCAGCATCGCGCCCCAGCGGAGTGTCCGGTAGATTGCAATGCTCGACACCGCTTTCAGGCTCTCGCCCTGGTAGAGGAAATCGTCGTCATGTTCAGCAAGCGGAGCGTTGTCGATCGCGACGTTCCGGAAGTCCCGTGCCGGTGAAGCGACGCCGTTGAACGCGGGGGCCTGGCTGAGCACGGCCGGAATGAATTCGAACCATGCCCGGTTTGCCGCAAGCTTCCGCTTCTGCGCCGGTTCGCCGTCGCCGAAATAGGTGTCGTGCGCCTGCCAGGCATCGTTCGTGAACTCGTGATCGTCCCAGGTATGCACGAAAGGAAAGCGTGCCCGGGCCGCCTGCAGGTCCGGGTCGGTCAGATAGGTCTTGTAGAGGTGCCGGTAGTCGGCAAGCGTCACGGCTGCCTGTCCGCCCTTCTGCCATTGGGGATGCGTGCCGTCCGGTTCCCACGGCTCGGAGCCGTCGGGCAGGGGGCCAATCAACCGCGCGGGGTTCATCGCTTCGGGTACGTCGCCCGTACGCTCATAGATGAAATCGCCGAGATGCAGCACGAAGTCGATCTGGTTTTCATCCGGTGCGGCAATGTCGTCATTCGTCATCCGCCTGAGCGCGCCGTAATAGCCTTGCTCGTAGTTCTGGCAGGAGATCGCGGCGAAGCGCACCTCGCGTTTCGCGCCCGGAAGCGGCGCGGTCCGGGTGCGGCCGGGATAGGGTGACTGGTCGCTCCCGGCATGGAAGCGGTAGTAGTAAACGCGGTCCGGTGCGAGCCCATGCACGAAGATGCGCACCGTGTGGTCGGACGCCGTACCCGCGCGCACGGCTTGTTCGGCTATCACCCGCTCGAAGGAGAGGTCTTCGGCCACTTGCACATAAAGATCGATATCGCCGTTCGGCAGCGCGGCGCCCGGGTCCAGCGCCTCGACACGCGTCCACAACATCACGGCGTCGGGCTGCGGATCGCCCGAGGCAAGGCCCTGCGGAAAATGGAACGCGCCAGGTGTCGCCCGCGCGGTCCCGAGCGCGGGCAGGAAGGGCGTGGCCGCCGCCTGAACGGCAAAACAGCCGGCCGTCGCGCCGAACAGCTTCAGAAACTCGCGTCGGTCGAGCGAAAACCCCGGCATCGGCCCTGTTACCCCCCTCAATTACTTTCAGTTACGGGGGGCTGTTATAGAGAGTTTGTCAGCCGGAGGAAACGCCGGGGCCGAGGGGCGGGAGGGGCTGGTCGCTCGCCATTGAGGCTGGCACTTTCTGCCCCGTCAATTGACCGAGAAATTCCCAGGTCTCTGCATTTCCCGGAAAGAAGCATTCGATCCTGATGGATTGCATGGTGGCGTCGTAGGGCGTTCCGAAAGTGCTGTAGTTCGAAACGAATCGGAGGTCGCGGCCCTCATGCCGGATGTCGAATGTGAAGATCGGCAACTCCGCCACCGCCTTTCGTTCGATCCCCGCCATCCGTCCGATCTTCGTGACCAGCCGTTGCGCCTTCGCCTTGTCGGGCGTGTTGAGCGCCTCCTGTTCCAGATGATGGAGCAGGGCGGGTGCGACCTCGTCCCAGTTACCGATGCTCTCGCGAAGTTTCTCGTTCGCGAAGAAGAACTCGAACAGATTGTCTCCCGGTTCCGGTGCCTTGCCGTCGATGGAGAACAGAAGCTTCGCCGCCTCGTTCATTTCGATGACATAGCCGAGCGCATCCGATGCGACGGCGGGAACTGGATTCTGGCTTTGGAGGAGGTTGGAGATTGCGTCTTGAGCAAGCACTCGTTCGTCGGGCGCCATGTCTCCCGGCGCAAAGGCAGGGGCGAAACCCCCGAGTCGCAACAGCGTATTGCGCTGGTTCGCCGAAATCTTCAGCGCATCGCCGAGTCTGAGAATGACATCGCGCCCCGGCCGCGCGCGGCCCGTTTCCAGGAAGCTCATATGCCGCGCGGAAATCCCCGCCGCCGAGGCGAGGCTTTCCTGGCTCAGCTTCCGCGACAGCCGTGCGCGGCGCAGCTGCACACCGAATGCGCCTTCGTCCTGCGGCATGATGTTCACGGGCGTTTCTTACCTTTCAGGTAGTGGTGCGTTTCCTGTGTCCGGCCATTCTCCTTGCAGTTCAAGCGAAAGGAGCGGTCGGATGACGGTCACGCACACATTTCCTTATGAGGACATCGAACTCGCCTACACGGTCTCGGGAAACGGTCCTGCCCTCATCTTGCTGCACGGCTGGCCGTTTCACAAGGCGAGCTTCCGCAAGCTGTTGCCTCTCCTCGAACCGCATTTCACCTGCTATGCGCTCGATGCGGCGGGCATGGGCGAGAGCGGCTGGAGCCGCCACACGAATTTCACTTTTCACGCCCATGCCGAGCGCGTGCGCGCCTTCGCGGACCGGATGAAACTCCAGAAATATTCCGTGATCGGTCACGACACCGGCGGCACCTTCGCGAGAATGCTGGCGGTATCGGATGCCGCGAGGGTCGAGAAGGTCGTCGCGATAGACACCGAGGTGCCGGGTCATCTGCCTTCCGTCGTCCCCCGCTTGCAGTCGCTGTTTCGCAGAGGCTTCGGCCGTGCGCTCTTCAAGGCTGCGCTCGGGTCAAGGCCGCTGATGCGTCGCTGGCTCGGCCGCTCGGGCTTCTTCGTCGACAAGCGGTTGTTCGACGATGAATATATGGACCTGTTCGTCACGAGCTGGCTACGCTCGGATCACGCCTACCGGGGACTGCTCGAATACCTGCTCGGTGTCGATCACAGTCTCGTTGCGCGTCTCGACGAGCTGCACGCGAAGATCGAGGTGCCGATGCTTTTTGTCTGGGGTGAGAAAGACGGCGTGTTTCCCATCCGCCGTGCCCGGGAAATGGTTGCGCGGATGTCCGGCAGGGCAAGCCTGGCGGTCATCGAGCGTGCGGCCTTCCTTCCCCATGAAGAGCGGCCGGAAGAAGTGGCGCGGCATGTGCTGGCGTTTCTCGGCACGTCCGCGCCCGTTCGCCTCGCGAGCGAAGCCCGCTAGCGCCGGGTGCTTGCCTTTTTCTTCTTGGCGGGCGCCAGCTTCTTCTTCGGTGCGGCCTTGCTCGCCTTGGTGTTGCTCTTCGCCGCTGCGCTCGCCTTGCGGGGCTTCGCCGTGCCTGGGCGCCGCTTGAAGAGCTCCTTCAGGTACTGGCCGGTGTAGGAGCGTGGTTCGGCCGCCACGTCTTCCGGCGTGCCTGTCGCCACGATCTCGCCGCCGCCATCGCCGCCTTCGGGACCGAGATCGAGGATCCAGTCGGCCGTCTTGATGACTTCGAGATTGTGCTCGATCACCACCACCGTATTGCCGTTCTCGACCAGCTCGTGCAGCACCTCGAGCAGCTTCGCGACGTCGTGGAAGTGAAGCCCTGTCGTCGGCTCGTCCAGAATGTAGATGGTGCGGCCCGTCGCGCGCTTCGACAGTTCCTTGGCAAGCTTTACGCGTTGCGCCTCGCCGCCGGAAAGCGTCGTCGCCTGCTGCCCGACCTTGATATAGCCGAGCCCGACCCGCTGCAGCACTTCCATCTTGTCGCGCACCGCCGGCACCGCCTTGAAGAACGCCGCCGCCTCGTCCACCGTCATCTCCAGCACGTCGGCGATCGACTTGTCCTTGAACTTCACCTCCAGCGTCTCGCGGTTGTAGCGGTGCCCGTGGCAGGCATCGCATTCCACATAGACGTCCGGCAGGAAGTGCATCTCGATCTTGATGACGCCGTCGCCCTGGCAGACTTCGCAGCGCCCGCCCTTCACGTTGAACGAGAAGCGCCCCGGCTTGTAGCCGCGCGCGCGGCTCTCCGGCAGCTCCGCGAACCAGTCGCGGATGAACGTGAACGAGCCCGTATAGGTCGCCGGGTTCGACCGCGGCGTCCGCCCGATGGGCGACTGGTCGATATCGATGATCTTGTCGAGATGTTCGAGCCCGAAAATCTCGTCGAACGTACCCGGATGCTCGCGCGAATTGTTGAGCCGGCGCGCCACCGCCTTGTAGACCGTCTCGATCAGCAGCGTCGACTTGCCGCCACCCGAAACACCCGTCACGCAGGTGAACGTGCCGAGCGGAATTTCCGCCGACACATCCTTCAGGTTGTTCTCCGTCGCGCCCGTCACCTTCAGCCATTTGCCGTTGCCCTTGCGGCGCTCCGCCGGCACGGGCACCTGCAGGAAGCCGGTGAGGTATCGCCCGGTGAGACTGTCCGGCGCCGCCATGATGTCCTCGGGCGTGCCCTCCGCCACCACCTTGCCGCCGTGAATGCCCGCACCCGGCCCCATGTCGACCACATGGTCGGCCGTGCGGATCGCATCCTCGTCATGCTCGACCACGATCACCGTGTTGCCGAGATCGCGTAAGCGCTTCAGCGTTTCCAGCAGCCGGTCGTTGTCGCGCTGGTGGAGCCCGATGGACGGCTCGTCCAGGACATAGAGCACGCCCGTCAGCCCCGATCCGATCTGCGAGGCGAGCCGGATGCGCTGGCTCTCGCCGCCCGACAGCGTGCCGGAGTTTCGCGACAGCGTCAGGTAGTCCAGCCCGACATTGTTGAGGAAGTGCAGCCGCTCGCGGATTTCCTTCAGCACGCGCCCCGCGATCTCGTTCTGCTTCGAGGTCAGGTGCTGGTTGAGGTCGCGGAACCACGCATCCGCCTCGCGGATCGACATCTGCGAGACCTGGCCCACATGCAGCTTCGCGATCTTCACCGCAAGCGCTTCCGGTTTCAGCCGGTAGCCGCCGCAATCCTCGCAGTTCGTGATGCCCTGATAGCGTTCGATCTCCTCGCGCGCCCAGGCGCTGTCCGTCTCGCGCCAGCGCCGTTCGAGGTTCGGGATCACGCCCTCGAAGGCCTTCTTCGTCTTGTAGGAACGCATCCCGTCATCATAGGAGAAGGTGACGACCTCCTCGCCCGAGCCGAAGAGGATCACGTTCTGCGCCTCTTCCGGCAGTTGCGACCAGGGCGCCGTCATCGAGAACTTGTACTGCTTCGCCAGCGCCTGCAGCGTCTGCGTGTAATAGGGCGAGGTCGAGCGCGACCACGGCGCAATCGCACCCTTCTTCAGCGACAGGCCGGGATCCGGCACCACGAGCTCCGGGTCCATGTAGAATTGCGTGCCGAGACCGTCGCAGGCCGGGCAGGCGCCGAACGGATTGTTGAACGAGAACAGCCGCGGCTCGATCTCGTCGATGGTGAAGCCGGAGACCGGGCAGGCGAAGCGCGAGGAGAAGATGATGCGCTCCGCATCCTCTCCCTTCTTTTCGCCTTTAGGGGCGTCCGCCATCTCGACGACGGCGATCCCGTCCGCGAGGTCGAGCGCGATCTCGAAACTGTCGGCCAGACGGTTGCCGAGATCGCCGCGCACGACGATCCGGTCCACCACCACGTCGATATCGTGCTTCAGCTTCTTGTTGAGCGCGGGCACATCCGCGATCTCGTAGAAGGTGCCGTCCACCTTTACGCGCTGGAAGCCCTTCTTCTGCAGCTCCGCGAATTCCTTGCGGTACTCGCCCTTGCGCCCGCGCACGATGGGGGCCATCAGGAAGAGCCGCGTCCCTTCAGGCAGCGCCATCACCCGGTCGACCATCTGCGTCACGGTCTGGCTCTCGATCGGCAGCCCCGTCGCCGGCGAATAGGGTACGCCGATGCGCGCCCAGAGGAGGCGCATGTAGTCGTAGATTTCGGTGACCGTGCCGACCGTCGAGCGCGGATTGCGCGAGGTCGTCTTCTGCTCGATGGAAATGGCAGGGGAGAGGCCGTCGATCTGGTCGACATCCGGCTTCTGCATCATCTCGAGGAACTGCCGCGCATAGGCCGACAGGCTCTCGACATAGCGACGCTGCCCCTCGGCATAGATCGTGTCGAAGGCGAGCGACGACTTGCCGGAGCCCGACAGGCCGGTGATCACGATCAGCTCGTCGCGGGGCAGCTCCACGCTCACATCGCACAGATTGTGCTCGCGCGCGCCGATCACGCGGATGAAACGGTTCTGCGCGTCGCTCTGCTTTTTTGGCGCGGACTTCTTCGAGGCGGTGCTCATCGGGCCGGAACTCTCACGGGCGCGGCCTGCCTTGCGGGCGGCACGCATCTTTCGCTGCGGGGAATGTGGCCAGACCGTTTTCCAGGCAGGTGGAAACACCTGCCGATTCGGAAAACGGTCCGATTTATTAAGCTGTGAGCAGATTCCCATGACTGGATTGGACCGCGTTGCGGTCCTGTCCGGTCATGATCTGCTCTACGGGTCTCAGGCTTCATGTATGTAGGGCGGCAGGGCTTGCTTCAAGGTCTGTGAGGCCCGCGCGGCAAAGAATCATACGGAGCCGATTTCATCTTGCCTCAAATTGCGGGTTATGAGAACATAATAAGAACAAACAGACGGACGGGCCACGAGGGGACAGATGGGAGTGAACTTTGATACGCTGACGTATTCCGAACGGCTCCAGTCGGCTGGCGCTTCGAAGCAACTGGCCGACGAGCATGCAAGACTGGCGCGCGACATGGTCATCGCCGATCTCGTTACCAAAGAGGATTTCCGGGCCGGCATGGGCGCTCTGAGGTCCGAGCTTGAAGCGGCGATGGCCAGACATGGCCTGCGAATGACCCTTTTGTTTGGCGGTATGATCGCCGGCGCGATGACTTTGCTGCTTGCAGCCATTCCCCTGGTCGTTTGATCCACAGTTTTTTTATCGAGAGCGCTGGTTCCGGGCCGCCCCTGCGGCTAGGGTCCGCGCAACGGGCACCTAAATCCACGAGGACGAAAATCATGGCAGGCAGCGTCAACAAGGTCATCCTGATCGGCAATGTAGGCGCCGACCCCGAAATCCGCCGCACGCAGGATGGCCGGCCGATCGCCAATATCCGCCTCGCGACCTCGGAAAGCTGGCGCGACAAGAACACCGGCGAGCGCCGCGAAAAGACCGAGTGGCACCGCATCGTCGTCTTCAACGAAGGTCTCTGCAAGGTCATCGAGCAATATGTGAAGAAGGGCGCGAAGCTTTATATCGAAGGCGCGCTCCAGACCCGCAAATGGACCGACCAGTCCGGCGTCGAGAAATATTCCACGGAAATCGTCCTGCAGGGCTTCAACTCGACCCTCACCATGCTCGACGGCAAGAGCGGTGGCGGCGCTTCCTCCGGCGGCGGCGACTACGGCAGCGGCTCCGACGATTTCGGCGGCGGTTCGTCGGGCGGCGGCTCCTCCCGCGGCAACTTCTCCCAGGACCTCGACGACGAAATCCCGTTCTAGGCGCCACAATTAAGCGCGGATGCGCCGTGTAGCCTTGCATCCATGCTCACGATCCTCGAAATCCTCACCGGCCCCGGCGACCCGGACAAGCCCAACGAAGACGCTCTCGGCAGCGCGTCCTCCCATGCCTGGGTGATCGACGGTGCGACCGACGTCACCGACGCGCCGATCCTCGAGGGCGAAACCGGCGCGCACTGGCTCGCCCATGAAGCGAGCGCGCTCTTTGCCGAAAACGCCGTGCGCTACGGCGCCGATCTCCACGGCCTCGTCCGCCACACCATCGAGACGCTCTCTCTCCGCTTCGCGCAACGGCAACTCCGCCCGCCAAACGGCCGCCACGAATGGCCGAGCGCGGCCATGGCGCTTCTTCATGCCGGCGAGGGCAAGCTCGCCTGCGGCAACTTCGCTGATTGCGGTCTGATCCTGCTGGAAGACGACAGCGACGAGGCGCAGGTCTTCGGCGTCCAGCACACTTCGCGCGAGGCGCGCGCCGTCAGCCGCACGGCGGAACTCGTCGCCGCCCTCGGCCCCGGCGAACGCCCCTTCGAGAACGCCGCGGTCATGGACTATCTGCGCGCCAACCGCCGCCGCCAGAACAGGGCCGACGGCTACTGGATTCTCGGCATCGACGCGGACGCCGCCGCCCATATGCGCCACTGGGAAATCCCGTTCGATCGTCCGTACACAGGGCTTCTCTTCAGCGACGGCTTCGGCTCCATCGTCTTCGACTATCACCGTCTCGACCCGGCGACCCTGGTCCGCCGCGCCGCGCTCGGCGGCCTCCGCTCGATCCTCGCGGAGATCCGCAGCATCGAGACTATCGACGACCCGGAGTGCCTTTCCTGGCCCCGTTTCAAGCGCCACGACGACGCCACCGCGCTGCTCTTTCGCGCCGAACCGTGAGGCCCGGAACGGGCCCCGGACGAGCCCTTGTTTTTCCTTTTATTTCAGCAACTTACGAAGCCCCGTTCGGCGTCTTTGAAGTTGCCGTGACGCGCCGGAACTGGTAATCTGCGGCGCAGTAAACGAGAGGGATTCGGCGGGCGCCGGATGGCCTCTTTTTCGTTCCTTCGAGGGCTTGCGAAAGACCGGGTGTTCACCCCGTCGCGCGGCCTCTCACAGCGTCAGAAAAACACTTGTCCGATACGCAAGACAGCGACATTCCGGGTGACGAGCCGGGCCCGGGCGACGATACCGGCATGGAAAACGGCTCAGGCGGTGTGCCAGGCAGTGTGAACGGTGGTTCGGGCGGTGTGCCGCCCGGCGGCCCCGGCGGTTCCTCGTCCGACGGCCCGCCGCCGGAGCGCGATGTCGCGCCCATTTCCATCGAAGAGGAGATGCGCTCCTCCTATCTCGATTACGCGATGAGCGTGATCGTGAGCCGCGCGCTGCCCGATGCCCGCGACGGTCTGAAGCCGGTCCACCGCCGCATCCTCTTCTCGATGAACGAGAACGGCTACGACTGGAACAAGCCCTACCGCAAGTCCGCCCGCGTCGTCGGCGACGTCATCGGTAAGTATCACCCGCATGGCGACCAGTCGATCTACGACGCGCTGGTGCGCATGGCGCAGGACTTCTCCATGCGCCTGCCGCTGCTGGACGGGCAGGGCAATTTCGGCTCGGTCGACGGCGACCCGCCCGCCGCCATGCGTTACACCGAAGTGCGCATGGCGAAGTCCGCGCATTCGCTGCTGAACGACATCGACAAGAACACGATCGACTTCAAGGACAATTACGACGGCACCGAGCGGGAGCCCGTCGTCCTCCCCGCCGAGCTGCCGAACCTTCTGGTGAACGGCGCCAACGGCATCGCCGTCGGCATGGCGACCAACATCCCGCCGCACAATCTCGGCGAGGTGATCGACGCCTGCATCGCGCTGATGGACAATCCCGACATCACCATCGACGAACTGATCGAGCATGTGCCCGCGCCCGACTTCCCGACCGGCGGCATCATGCTCGGCCGCCAGGGCGCGCGTTCGGCCTATCACACCGGCAAGGGCTCCGTCGTCGTGCGCGGCCGCGTCGATATCGAGGAAGTCCGCAAGGACCGCCAGGCGATCGTCATCACCGAAATTCCCTATCAGGTGAACAAGGCGTCCATGGTCGAGAAGATCGCGGACCTCGTGCGCGAAAAGCGCATCGAGGGCATCGGCGATCTGCGCGACGAGTCCGACCGCAACGGCATGCGCGTCGTCGTCGAATTGCGCCGCGACGCCGTGCCGGACGTCGTCCTGAACCAGCTCTATCGTTTCTCGCCGCTCCAGCAGAGCTTCGGCTGCAACATGCTCGCGCTCGATCACGGGCGGCCGGAGCTGATGAACCTGAAGCAGTTCCTCGAGATCTTCGTCCGCTTCCGCGAGGAAGTGATTTCGCGGCGCACCAAGTTCGAGCTCGCCAAGGCGCGCGACCGCGCTCATGTCCTTGTCGGCCTCGCCATTGCCGTCGCGAACATCGACGAGGTCATCAGGTTGATCCGCACCGCGCCGGACCCGGCCACCGCGCGCGAAAGCCTGATGGCGCGCGACTGGCCGGCGCAGGATATCGCGCCCCTCATCGCGCTCATCGACGATCCCCGTCACGGCCTCTCGGAAGACGGCACGATCCGCATGTCGGAAGAGCAGGCGAGGGCGATCCTCGAGCTTCGTCTTCAGCGCCTCACCGCGCTCGGCCGCGACGAGATCGGCGATGAACTGAAGGGCCTCGGCGAGAAGATCGAGGATTATCTCGACATCCTCCGCTCCCGCGCCCGCGTGCTCGACATCATGCGGACGGAACTCACCGCCATCAAGACCGAGTTCGCGACGCCGCGCCGCACCGAGCTTGCCGAGTCCGAAAACGATTTCGAGGACGAGGACCTGATCCAGCGCGAGGACATGGTCGTCACGGTGAGCCATCAGGGCTACATCAAGCGCGTGCCGCTCTCGACCTATCGCGCCCAGCGCCGCGGCGGCAAGGGCCGCTCGGGCATGTCCACCAAGGACGAGGATTTCGTCACGCGCCTCTTCGTCGCGAACACGCACACGCCCATGCTGTTCTTCTCGTCGATCGGCATGGTCTACAAGCTCAAGGTCTGGCGCCTGCCGCAATCGACGCCCCAGGCGCGCGGCAAGGCCATGATCAACATCCTGCCGCTGCAGCAGGGCGAATACATCACCACCGTCATGCCGCTGCCGGAAGACGAGGAGAGCTGGGACAGCCTCCACGTCATGTTCGCCACGAAGAGCGGCAATGTCCGGCGCAACAAGCTCTCCGACTTCGTCCAGATCAACCGCAACGGCAAGATCGCCATGAAGTTCGAGGGCGACGATGCCGGCGATGCGATCATCGGCGTCCAGATCTGCACCGAGGACGACGACGTCCTGCTGACCACGGCCGACGGCCGCTGCGTCCGCTTCCCCGTGACCGACGTGCGCGTCTTCTCCGGCCGGTCCTCGACCGGCGTCCGCGGCATCCGTCTCGGCGAGGGCGACACGCTGATCGGCATGAGCATCATGCGCCATGTCGACGTCACGCCCGCCGAGGCCCGCGCCTATCTGAAACAGGCCGCCGCCATGCGCCGCGCCGCGTCGGGCGAGGCGGACGAGCCGGAAGCGGATGTCGTCGAGGCCGACGAGGATGCCGAGGAGGCGGGCGACGAGCTCGCGCTCTCGACCGAGCGCTACACGGAACTGGGCGCAAGGGAGCAGCTCGTTCTCACGGTCAGCGAAAAGGGCTTCGGCAAGCGTTCCTCCTCCTACGACTACCGGACCTCCGGCCGCGGCGGCAAGGGCATCATTGCCATGGCCGTGACGCCGCGAAACGGCAAGCTGGTCGCCTCCTTCCCTGTCGAGGTGCAGGATCAGATCATGCTGGTCACCGATGCCGGCCAGCTCATCCGCTGCCCGGTCGACGATGTCCGCGCCGCGGGCCGCGCCACGCAGGGCGTCACCATTTTCCGCACCGCGCCCGACGAGCGCGTGGTGTCCGTCGAGCGCGTCGAGGAGACGGGCGAGAACGGCTCGGACGAGGAATAGGAGAGGGCATGGCGCGCGTCGGTCTCTACCCCGGCACTTTCGACCCGATGACCAACGGCCATCTCGACGTGATCCGCCGGGCGCTCCGCCTGGTCGATCATCTCGTGGTCGCCATCGGCGTCAACGCCACCAAGACGCCGCTGCTCTCGCTCGAGGAGCGTTTCGCCCTGATCGAGAAGGAAGCCGCGCCCGCCGCGAAGAAGGCCGGCGCGAAGATCTCCACCGCCTCCTTTTCCGGCCTCGTGGTCGATGCGGCGGACGAGCATGGCGCAAACGTCATCATCCGGGGATTGCGCGGCGCCGTCGATTTCGAATACGAGACCCAGATGGTCGGCATGAACCGCACCATGAACCCGGATGTCGAGACGGTCTTTCTCGCCGCCTCGCCGGAGACGCAGTTCATTTCCTCGACGCTGGTCCGCCAGATCGCGGGCATGGGCGGCGACATCACCCCCTTCGTGCCGGCCTCGGTGAAGAAGAAGGTGCTTGCCGCCGTCGCCAGACAGAAGAAGGGCCGCTGAGGCCCGCCTAAAGGAGTTTCACATGCGTGGATTGAAGGGAGCGTTCGTCGCGCTCGTCGCCGTCATCGGGTTTGCGGGCACCGCGTTCGCCGCCGACCCGGAAAACACCATCTATCTCGACCTGAAGGACGGCCGCGTCGTCATCGAGCTGCTGCCGGAGGTCGCGCCGCAGCATGTCGAGCGCATCAAGACGCTCGCCCGCGACGGCTTCTACGACGGCATCGTCTTCCACCGCGTCATTCCGGGTTTCATGGCCCAGACCGGCGACCCGACGGGTACCGGCATGGGCGGTTCGATGCTGGACGACGTGAAGGCCGAATTCTCGAATACCGAAAGCTTCACGCGCGGCGCCGTCGGCATGGCCCGCACGCAGGCGCCCGACAGCGCCAACAGCCAGTTCTTCATCGTCACAACGGATTCGACCTTCCTTGACGGCAACTACACGCTCTTCGGCCGCGTGGTCGAAGGGATGGAATATGTCGACAACATCACGCCCAAGGACCCCGAAGTGCCGGGTCCCATGGACAAGATCGTGAAGATGCAGGTCGCGGCCGACGCCGAATAAGGAAACGGAAATTTACATGACCGATATCAAGGATCCCGAAAACACGCTCATCATGGAAATACCCCACGGGGAAGTCGTGATCGAGATGCGCCCCGACCTTGCGCCGAAGCATGTCGCGCGGATCAAGGAACTCGCCCGCGAAGGCTTCTACAACGGCGTCGCCTTCCACCGCGTCATCGACGGCTTCATGGCGCAGGGCGGCGACCCGACCGGCACCGGCTCCGGCGGTTCCGGCAAGAAGCTCCCGGCCGAATTCTCGGCCGAGCCCCATACGCGCGGCATCTGCTCCATGGCCCGCACGCAGGACCCGAACAGCGCCGACTGCCAGTTCTTCATCGTCTTCGGCGACGCCACCTTCCTCGACCGCCAGTACACGGTCTGGGGCAAGGTCGTCTCCGGCATGGACGCCGTCGACAAGCTGAAGCGCGGCGAACCCGTCCGCGAACCCGACCGCATCGTCTCAATGCGCGTCGCCGCCGACGCGGCGTAGGCGAACTGCGTATCTCTTTCTTCCACCCTCCCCTTGAGGGAGGGTCAAACGGAACGGCTTTGGCGATTTATTGCCAAAGCCGTTCGGTTTGGGGCGGGGGCGCAGACGTCGCCGCGCATTCAAACGATAGCGAGTTCACGGTGGCGAGGCCGAGCCCCCGCCCCGAAAAAAGTTTTCGCAAGCTCGAATTTTTCGACCCTCCCTCTCCTTGGTGGCTTGTCCACCAAGGCGGACAAGCTGGGAGAGTGGACAACAACGAAATGAGCAGGCTTCACCCATGCGCGTTTCCGACTTCGATTTCGACCTGCCGGAAGACCTGATCGCGCTCCGGCCTGCCCGCCCGCGCGATGCGGCGCGCCTCCTCGTCATCGGCCCGGAAGAGAACGCGCTCGAAGACAGATCCATCCGCGACCTGCCGTCCTTCCTCGCGCCCGGCGACCTCCTCGTCTTCAACGACACGAAGGTCATCCCTGCGCGCCTTTACGGCACCCGCACCCGGGGCGACGCCACAGCCCGCATCGAGGTCATGCTCCACAAGCGCGAAAGCGCGTCCGAATGGCGCGCCTTCCTCCGCCCCGCGAAAAAGCTGAACCTGGGCGAGACGATTGCCTTCCCCGGCGGTCTCGAAGCCATCGTCGAGGAAAAGGGCGAGGGCGGCGAGGCGGGCCTCCGCTTCTCACTCGCAGGCCCCGAACTCGACGCCGCCATCGCCGCCGCCGGCGAAATGCCGTTGCCCCCCTACATCGCCCGCAAGCGCGCCGCCGACGAGGAAGACCTCGCCGACTACCAGACGCTCCATGCCGAAGAGCCCGGCGCCGTCGCCGCGCCCACAGCCGGCCTCCATTTCACGCCCGCCCTTATGGCCGCCCTCGAAGCGCGTGGCGTCGCCACCGTCCGCCTCACGCTCCATGTCGGCGCGGGTACCTTCCTCCCCGTCACCGCCGAAGATACCGACGCCCATAAAATGCACGCCGAGCGCGGCGAGATCACTGACGCCGAAGCCGCCGCCATCAACGAAGCCCGCACGAAAGGCGGCCGCATCGTCGCCGTCGGCACGACGTCCCTCCGCCTCCTCGAAAGCGCGGCGGACGAGGCCGGTACCGTTCATCCCTTCCACGGCGAGACGGACATCTTTATAACGCCGGGTTATCGCTTCCGCGCCGTGGACATCCTGATGACCAATTTCCACCTCCCGCGCTCGACGCTCTTCATGCTCGTCTCGGCGCTTCGCTCGACGGCCGAGATGAAGCGCGCCTATGCCCACGCCGTCGCGGAGAAATACCGCTTCTATTCCTATGGCGACGCCTGCCTCATCTTCGGAAATCCGGAATGAGCGCCTTCTCCTTCACGCTGAAAGCCACCGACGGGCGCGCCCGCACCGGCGCCATCTCGACGCCCCGGGGCGAAATCCGCACGCCCGCCTTCATGCCGGTCGGCACGGCGGCAACGGTGAAGGCCATGTACCCCGAACAGGTGCGTTCCACCGGCGCCGACATCGTGCTGGGCAACACCTATCACCTCATGCTCCGCCCCGGCGCGGAGGAGGTGGCGGCGCTCGGCGGTCTCCACACATTCATGAACTGGCCGCATCCGATCCTGACGGACAGCGGCGGCTTCCAGGTCATGTCGCTCTCGAAGCTCCGCAAGATGACGGAGGAGGGCGTCGCCTTCCAGTCGCATATCGACGGCGCGCGCCACATGCTGACGCCCGAACGCTCCATCGAGATCCAGTGCCTGCTCGGCTCCGACATCCAGATGCAGCTCGACGAATGCACGCCCTTTCCGGCGACGGAAGAGGAAGCGAAATCCTCCATGGAGCTGTCGCTCCGCTGGGCGCAGCGCTCGAAGGATGCATTCATGAGCCAGCCGCACCGCAAGGAAGGCATGGCCCTTTTCGGCATCGTCCAGGGCAGCATCTACGAGCCGCTCCGCCATGCGTCGGCGGCGGGCCTCCGCGAGATCGGTTTCGACGGTTGTTCCATCGGCGGCCTCGCGGTCGGCGAGGGTCAGGCCGAAATGCTCCGCGTCCTCGATTTCACCACGCCCGCGCTCCCGGAGGACAAGCCCCGCTACCTGATGGGCGTCGGCACGCCGGACGATCTCGTGGAGTCGGTCGCGCGCGGCGTCGACATGTTCGACTGCGTGATGCCGACGCGGAACGGCCGCCACGGCCTCGCCTTCACGCGCCGCGGCAAGGTGAACCTGAAGAACGCCCGCCACGCCGCCGACCCGCGCCCCCTCGACGCGGAAAGCGCCTGCCCCGCCGCCCGCGATTACAGCCGCGCCTATCTCCACCACCTCATCAAGTCGGAAGAGATGCTGGGCTCCATGCTGGTGAGCTGGATCAACATCCACTACTACCAGTCGCTCATGGCCGGGATGCGCGCCGCGATTGCCGAAGGCCGCTTCGAGGATTTCCGCGCCGCCTTCAAACGCGACCAGGAAGCGGGCGACATTGAGCCGGTGTGAATCCTCCCACCTCCCCCTTGTGGGGAGGTCGAAAAATCCTCAGGATTTTTCGGGTGGGGGTAAGCGAGGGAAACGGACGGCGGTTCTTCCTTCTCGGCGTCATTGCGAGCGAAGCGAAGCAATCCATAAAGCGGTAGCCTCCGACTCCGCAATGGATCGCCACGGCCGCCTTCGGCGGCCTCGCGATGACGGGGCATGGCGATGCTGTCCCAAAACAAAAAACCAATCCCCCACAAAGCCTTGCCCCGGCCCAACCCCACTGTTGACCCCGTGGGAAGCGCCCCTTAAGTTCCGCCCACCTCTTGAGGACGCGCGGATTCCCGCGCCTTCCCGGCGGGCCCTTAGCTCAGCGGTAGAGCGGCTGACTTTTAATCAGTAGGTCGATGGTTCGATCCCATCAGGGCTCACCACTTTCCCTGTCGTGCGGCGTGTCCCGTCACGACGGATTGCCGGCACCGTTTCGCCCGCCGCTCAACTCCGGATAGATGCCATGTAGCTCGATATCCTCCGCGGGGGTCGGGTACTCGAACGGTTTGGCATTGTCGAACATGGATGCGATCGCCGGTCCGTTGGACATGGCGAAACTTGCACGATTGCCGCCTCGGTAATCCCACAGACCTCTGGTGTCGGCTTCGAGATCCGTTTCAAGCCGCGTCACTTCCTTGAACCCGGCTTCCAGTCCCATCCAGTAGATGGCCTTCGGCGACGAAAACATCTCGAGGCCGAGAACCGACTCGCCGAGAAGGTTCTTCGGACGCACGGGTCTCAGGGAAATGCTGGCCTCATCTGACTTGTGCACCATCGTGTCCACGATGACCGCTTCCTTCGCGGCGTGCTGCATGAGCGTCAGCAGCCGGAACGGATCGCGTATGTGATAGAAGAAGCCGAGGCAGAAAATGACGTCGAACGAGTCTGCCGCCATGGTCTCCAGCGTGGTGTAGGAATCTGCCAGTCGCAGATCGCAATTGCCGATCTTCTTTCGTTCGAGAATCCATCTTCCCTGTTCGATGGACGGTGCATGTGCGTCCACGCCCACGACCTCGGCAGCTTCGCCTTCGCTCGCTGCTGCCATGGCCCAGTATCCGTAGCTGCAGCCAAGATCCAGAACCCGTTTCCCGCGCAGAAAGCCGGAACGGAGCAGGGGCTCTATGAAAAGTTCTCTGCGTATCCTCGTCCTGTTGACGTGATTGTACTGCTTGGGATCGTTTCTGTTCAGCGTGTTGACGCCATCGATCTCGATGTCCTGAATCCAGTTGGTATAGGACGCAATTTTTTTCGCCGTTTCTGAAGAATTCATAGGCTGAAGGACCGTTCCTTTGTTGCCGATTTCTGGTCTGAGTTTACCGGTGCGGGGACGGATGAACCACAGCAATATCGTCACGAGAACGTCGCGCCCTGACGCCTCTGGTCCCCGGAATGATGTAGCGGCGAATGCCGGCCAGGGTTGCAGGCCCTCGATAGCCGGATTCACCGAGATCGCTCGTCCTGACCCGTGTGGCAGAGACGTACGGGGGGCGAACGCGATTGCCTCTTTTTCCTGCCCCTGCGTTCGTGCGGGGCTTGCGGATCTGTTGCCGCCGGTAGAGCATCCTGGCATCGCAAAACAAGCACCCGGAGAAAACGCCCCATGTCGCTCTCGCTCTACGACCTCACGATCCCGAACTACCTGCAGACCCTCGGCGCCGTCTCCGGCTTCATGAAGAAGGGCGCCGCCTTCTGCGAGGAGCAGGGCACGGACCCGGACGAGATCGTCGCCGCCCGCGTGATCGACGACATGCTGCCCTTCAGTTTCCAGATCGTTTCCGTCGCGCATCATTCGCTCGGCGCCGTCGAGGCCGCGCAGAGCGGCGCGTCCCAGCCGCCGAAGGATCCCGGCACCTACACCTATGCCGACTTGCAGAAGCTCGTGGACGACACGAAAGCCGAGCTCGAAAAACTCACGCCCGAGGCGCTCAATGCCTGTCAGGGCAAGGACGTTCTGTTCAAGGTCGGCAAGCTCGAGCTTCCCTTCACGGCGGAAAACTTCCTGCTCTCCTTCTCCTTCCCGAACTTCTATTTCCACGCAACGACGGCCTACGATCTCCTCCGCGGCCATGGCGTGAAAATCGGCAAGGGCGATTTCCTCGGCAGGATGCGCATGAAGATGTGACGTCCCGCGCGGGAGCGGCGGCGTCAGGCGATCTGCCTCGCCGCCGCGCTCTCCGCGCCCGCGATCGCCATGCCTCCCTGCTTGTGCAGCGGCAGCAGCGTCACCGCGACGATGAAGCTCGCCAGCGCCGCGAGCAGCAGGAAGAAGGCCCGCGCGCGGCAGCGCGATGCCGCGTCATTGTGCTTGCGCACGGAGCGGATCGCATCGAGGAAGAAGCCCGCCTCGTCGCTTCCCTGAAGCTGCGCCTCGACGCCTTGCGGTCCCGCGCCGAGAAAGGTGCGTTCCACGCGGGCGAGATAGATCATCGCGGCAAGGATGAGCAGGATCGAGGCAAGGGCCAGCGCGAGCATCGCCAGCGTGGCCGGCTCGTGCCAGCGCGCGATGTCGACTTCCTGCGCGAAGGAGACATAGCCGAAAATCAGGAACGAGATGATGGTGACGGGCACGGCGAGCTGCGAGCGGATCGTCTGGCTCTGCTCGCGCTCGCTCAGATAGAGGTCCTTCATGCTCTCGGGGCTCAGCTCGCCGAAATCGACGGCAAGGCTCTTCCCGTTCGTGTTCTCGGCCACATCTCCTCCGTTCAGGTCTCGCCGGTTGCCTCGTCATTTGTCCTGCTTTATCCGGCACAAACCGCCGGCGCGCGCATCCGTTCCATGACGCGCGCGGCATTCCCCGTTGCGGCGGCGGGCAGGGCGGTTATCCTCGCGCACCCACGAACGAAGCCGCGGAGGTCCCATGCCCGCCAACCCGAACAATCTTCCGCCGCCTTATGAAGGCGGCTGCGCCTGCGGCGCGGTCCGTTACCGCATCGAGGCCGCGCCCATCGGCGTGCGCATCTGTCATTGCCGCATCTGCCAGCAGGCGATGGCCTCGCCCTTCATCGTGCAGGCGAGCTTCCCGAAATCCGCCGTCACGGTCTCGGGCGAGACAGCGCACTGGCAGTCCTCCGCCCGCCTCAGGCGCCATTTCTGCCCGCGCTGCGGCACGCGCGTGACCATCGAGCCGGTGGACGGCGACCGTCTCGCCTTTCCGCTCGTCACCTTCGACAACCCCGCCGCCCTCCACCCCGAAATGCACATCTGGGTGACCTCCCGCATCCCCTGGCTCGCCCTCGACGACGGCCTGCCGCAGCACCCGGAAGCGTCGCCCGAGCCTTATCGAGAAGCGTGAATTGCGAGAGCGCCGCGCGACTACTTATCTTTCCCACCCTCCCCTCGGGGAGGGTCGAAATTCGTCTTCGAATTTCGGGGCGGGGGGACGCCTATGCAGAACTTCCGTCGTCGGAAACATCCTGCATATCGGCACCTTCCCCCGCCCCAAACGGCTTGCAGCCGTTTGACCCGCCCCCAGGGGCGGGTGGGAGTTGGTTGCTCAAGTCTGACTAGTCTCCGCTCGCCCGCCCACACACCTTCACCACCTTCAGCCAGCGCATGTCGCCATAGCGCGTGCTCCAGCTGATCGTTTCTCCCTCGCGCATGCCCAGCAGCGCGACGCCTGCGGGCGAGGCGAGGGAAATGCAGCCGCTCTCCGGCATCGTTCGCGCCGGATAGACGAGCTTCAGCCGCTCGGGCCGTCCCTTCATGCCGAAGATGAATTCGACCGTCGAATTCATCGTCACGACATCCCCGGGCACCTGTGCCATCGGCATCAGTTTTGCGCGGGCGAGTTCCTGTTCGAGAAAGCCCGACACCTCCGGCAGGACGCGCGATAGCCGCTCCGCGATGCCGGACAAGTCGTCGAACTGCTCTTCCGCCACGATGAGAGGCGGCAAGCTCGATGCGGCCGCTGCCGCTTGTTTTGCCGTTTCCATCACGCTGCCTCCGGCCCGTCGTCGTCATCGTCGCCGTCCGGTTCCGCTTCGCGTGCGCGGGCGGCGGCTTCCGGCTGGTATTCCAGCGCGGCAATCGCGATCGCAAGTGTGCGTCCCTCGAACGTTTCCGCCGTCGCCGTCTCGCCGGGCCGCCGGCCGATGAGCGCAAGCCCGACCGGTGTCAGCACGTTCACATACTGGCCGTTCGGCGCGTGGTCGCGCCCGAGCGTCAGCAGCCGCCGTTCCAGCCGGTCGCCGTCGACGCGGTAGCGCATGATGCTGCCCAGCGTGACGATGTCCGCCGGAATTTCATTTCCCGGCACCACGCGCGCCTCGGCGAGCAGCTTTGCGATGCGGGGCCGCATCGGGCTCAGCATGTCGAGCTGCTCGAAGGCGGCAATCTCGAGCCTCCCATAGTCGTGGAGGCCGATCAGGGGCCGCCCGGCCGGCGGCGGCCCGGCTTGCAGTGAAACGGAGTTCAGGGGATGCGGGCGCACGGCGCCGCTGTCACGCATGGACATCGCGGAAGTCCTCATTGCGGCACGGGCCCTCTCAAGGGCCTGCCGTCAGGAATGGTCTGGAAAGGAAGGTGAGGCTTGTCCCCGGACGTCGCGCACGCAAAGGCGGCGTCGGCCCGGGGCTAATCTCCCGCGAGCAACGTACCCGGCGTAGCGAGGAAACGTGCGTTCAAGCGTCTCATGAAAACCAGACTAGCCGTCGCCCCCGCTTTGTCAAAAGACGGAAGGTCGCGGATGCGGGCGCCAGGCGTCGCCTGATTGCTACGCTTTCGGAGCGATTTTGTGTGAGTCGCCTCAAAACGAGACAAAACAGTACATTCTTGGTAACCCTGACCCGTTAGCCTCTTGGCAAATGTCGATGGCGGGTGCCGAAATGACAGGACACAAAGAGGAAATCGGGAGCACGCTCCGCGCCGCGCGTCAGGCGGCGGGGCTCTCGCTGCAGCAGATCGCCGGCGAAATCCGTATCCGCCCGATCTATCTCCAGGCCATAGAGTCCGGCCAGTTCGAGCTTCTGCCGGCCCTGCCGCAGACGGTCGGCTTCACGCGCGCCTACGCGAAACATCTCCATGTCGACGTGGAAGCGCCGCTCTCCCGGCTCGGCGAGGAGGTTCACCGCGACATAGAGAGCCGCGTCTATTCCGAACCGGAGCCCCTCTGGACCGTGTCGCCCCGCCGCGTCGGCTATGTCGGGATTGGGGCCGTCGCCGCCGTTGTGCTGCTTGCACTCGCCGTCATCGACTTCGGAACGGAGCCCTCGCAGATCGCCTCCGCCGTGGGCCCCGATTGGGGCGCCGCCGAAGAGCCTGTCTCGTCGTCGCCTGTCGCGTCGGCGCAGGCCGGCAACACCGTCGTCATGAAGCGGGCGCCCGCCCGTCCGGCCTCGGCGCCCGTCACGGCGGCGCTCGTCTCCCGTCCCGCGGCGTCCGCGCCGGTGGCCGCCGGAGAAGCCGCCTACCGTCCGGAGACGGTCGCGGCCGGGGCGAGTTCATCTGTAGACGGATTGATTGCCGCTGTTCCCGCGGAGGAGGCCATGCCGGCCGGCGCCGGGGAAAGTGCGGGGCAGGCGGATCGCCGCTTCGTCACCGGCAGCGTCTATTTCCGCGCGAAGCCGGGCAATGACGGCGCCGAGATCGGCGTGCTCGATGCCTGCGAGCCGGTCGTCTTTCTCGGGACCGATGCCACGGACTACTGGCGCGAGGTCAGGCGGGCCGACGGCACCTCCGGCTGGGTCTTCCGGGACTATGTCGCCGGGGATAAGCCGGCCGCCTGCTCCTGACCGGAGCGGGGATAAGGGTTCCCGCCTGGCGGGGCCGAGGCCGCAAGATATACCCGCCGGGGATATCCGCGCCGTTTGTGACGTTTTGATTGCATTCAGGTGACAGTGAATTCCGGCTCCGGAAAGAGCCCGGGATTCCGCGCTTTCGAATTGTGACGGTCGTGCGCCCTTCCTATTCCACGACGTCGTCGAACCGGCCCTTTACGGGGTCGTAGATCGACAGGATTCCGCTGCCGATGCCGTAGAACCAGCCATGCAGCCGCAGGTTTCCGGCCTTTTCCGGCTCCGCGATGAAGGGGAACGTCCTGAGCCGCTCGAGCGAGGCGACGACCGCCTCCTGTTCGAGCAGGCGCAGCGCCCTGGACCGCTCCAGATTCTCATTCTTTTCAAGGACTTGGCGCGCAATGGGCTCCGCCAGCGAGATCCAGCTCGGGATGAAGTCGCCCGACGCCGGCTTGCCGCAGCAGCCGTCGTAAAGCGCCTCGATGCCACCGCAGGCGGCGTGCCCCATCACGATAATGTCCTTTATTTCCAGGGCCTTGACGCCGAATTCCAGCGCCGCGCTGGTGCCGTGATAATGGCTGTCCGGCTCGTAGGGCGGCACCAGGTTCGCCACGTTCCGCACCACGAACAGCTCGCCCGGATCGGACTGGAAGACCATGGCCGGGTCGGTCCGGCTGTCGCAACAGGCAATGATGAGCGCCTTTGGCTGCTGACGCCGCGCCGCAAGTGCCTGATATCGTTCCTCATTCTGACGATAGGTTCCGGCGCGGAAGGCACGGTATCCGGCGATCAGGCTCTCGGTCGTGGTCATGGCGGCTCCGTGGAAATGCTGGTTTCTGGAAGCCTACATACACAAGCGCCGCCCATCGCGAAAGCCGCCGCGATCCGCACTTTCCTGCCTGTTTTGCAATCACTTGCACAATACTTGATCGTCGGTAACCATTCTGCGGTTTCCGGACGCCTTGATGCGCCGTTGCACTGGCAAAGGCCCGAAATCTGCATAGAGTCCGGGCTTAAAGGGCGCGCGAAGGGGCCGCGCTGAACCAATTGATGGGGAACGACATGTCGCTTGCTGAACTCCTCGGGAATCTGTCCTTGGAGACACAGATTATCATTGCCGGGCTGTTGGTTCTGTTCGTGATCCTGGCTTTACTGCACGCCTCCAATCTGCGCGACATGCGCGAGCGCGAAGCCGCCCATGCCGATCGCGAAATGAAGACGCGTCTCGATCGGCTGATGCAGAAACTCGAAGGCAAGAACATCGGTGCGAATGGACGTATCGTGCCGGTAGTCAGCCGTCCGCGGCCACTCAGCCGCGCCGCCGACAAGCGGGTCCCCGCGGCGCGCTGCCCGGCGCCCGTCAGACCCCAAGGGGGCATCGCGGCAAGGCGCTGAGAAAGCGCGAGAAATCCATTCGCCTGCGCCGATTTGGCGCTTGCAAATGGCGGGCAGGCGCATTAAATCACAATCGCAAACGGGGTTAGAAATCTAATCCCTTTGTTTTTATGTGATTTATCCCGGAGCGTTTGGCGCTTCGGCAGGAAGGCAGCCATGGATCGTCTGGATCAGCTCGAAAGCCAGAGCATCTTCATCTTCCGCGAGGCATTCAACCGGATCGAGAATATCGCCATGCTGTGGTCGTTGGGCAAGGACTCCAACGTCATGATCTGGCTCGCACGCAAGGCCTTCTTCGGCCATGTGCCGTTCCCGGTGATGCACGTCGACACGGAAAAGAAGTTCCCCGAGATGTACGAGTTCCGTGACCGCTACTCGGCGGAATGGAACCTGAACTTCATCCGCGAACTCTGCCCGCCGATCGAGGATATCGACGACACGCTGCCGCCCGCCGCGCGTTCCGCCGCGCGCAAGACGGCAGGCCTCAAAAAGGCCATCGAGAAGCACAAGTTCAACGCGCTCTTCGCAGGCATCCGCCGCGACGAGGAGGCGACCCGCGCGAAAGAGCGTGTCTTCAGCCCGCGCGGCGCCACCGGCCAGTGGGACTTCCGCGACCAGCCGCCCGAATTCTGGGACCAGTTCAAGACGGATTTCCCGCCCGGCACGCATATCCGCGTCCATCCGCTGCTGCACTGGACCGAGGTCGACATCTGGCTCTACACGCTGCGCGAGCGCATCCCGACGATCCCGCTCTACTTCGCGAAGGACGGCAAGCGTTACCGTTCGCTTGGCGACAAGGACATCACCTCGCCGGTTGCCAGCACGGCGACGACGATTGAGGAAATCATCGAGGAACTCCGGACGACGAAAATCTCCGAACGTTCCGGTCGCGCGATGGACCACGAAGCGGAGGATGCCTTCGAGCGTCTTCGCGCCGACGGCTACCTCTAAGGAATTCCCAACATGCCCGAAGCATCTGAAGCCAAGGTGAAGCTTGCCACCGTCAACGAGGCGCCAGCCTCCGCGCGCGACCTCTTGCGTATCGTGATCGTCGGCCACGTCGACCACGGTAAATCGACGCTTGTCGGCCGTATGTTCCATGACACGGGCTCGCTCCCCGACGGCAAATATGAATCCATCAAGGCGATGTGCGAGCGTCGCGGCGTGCCCTTCGAATGGGCTTTCCTCATGGATGCGCTGCAGGCTGAACGCGATCAGGGCATCACCATCGACACGAGCCAGATCTGGTTCAAGACCGATGCACGCGACTACACGATCATCGACGCGCCGGGTCACAAGGAATTCCTCAAGAACATGATCACCGGTGCCGCGCAGTCCGACGCGGCGCTGCTCATCATCGACGCGGCCGAAGGCGTGCGCGAACAGTCTCGCCGCCACGGCTACCTGTTGCATTTGCTCGGCATTCGTCAGGTTGCGGTCGCCGTCAACAAGATGGATCTGATCGGCTACGAGCAGGACCAGTTCGACCTGATCGAGCAGGAATACCGGGACTATCTGACGTCCATCGGCGTCACTCCGACCTTCGTCATCCCCGTCTCCGCGCGCGCAGGCGACAACATCGTCACGGAGTCGACGACGATGGCCTGGTACAGGGGCCCAACAGTCGTCAAGGCATTGGACAGCTTCCTGCCGAAGGCGACGGCAAGCGACCGTCCGCTGCGGTTCCCGGTGCAGGATGTCTACAAGTTCGATCAGCGCCGCATCATCGCGGGTCGGATCGAGGAGGGCAGCCTCGCGGTCGGCGACGAACTCGTCTTCTCGCCCTCGAACAAGAAGGCGCGCGTTCAGTCCATCGAGGCCTGGTCCACCATTCCCGGCAAGGAGCAGCCGACGGAAGCCTTTGCGGGCGAGTCCATCGGTATCACGCTCGACGAACAGATTTTCGTTGAGCGCGGCGAACTCGCAAGCCACGTCGATCACGCCCCCATCGAGACAGATGTCTTCCGTGCGCGCATCTTCTGGCTCGGGCACGAGTCGATGGTGAAGGGCAAGACCTACCGCATCAAGCTCGGCACCATGGAAGCGCCGGTGACGGTCCAGTCCATCGAGAGCATCATCGATACGAGCGACCTCTCGAACACCTCGTCTCATCAGGTGGAGCGAAACCAGGTCGCCGAGGTCGTGCTGCGCTCGCGCCGCATGCTCGCGCTCGATGAATTCGAAAAAGCACCGAAGAGCGGGCGCTTCGTTCTCATCGACAAATACGACATCGCCGGCGGTGGCATCATCTCGATGGAGGGCTACGCCAACCAGCGCGATCTCATCACGTCCCGCTCCACGAACATCACGCGCGTTGAACACGGCGTGACGACGGAAGCGCGTGCTTTCAAGAATGGCCATAAGGGTGGCGTCCTCTGGTTCACCGGGCTCTCGGGCGCCGGCAAGTCCACCGTCGCCGTCGCCCTCGAGAAGAAGCTCTTCGAGAAGGGATATAACGTCTTCGTGCTGGACGGGGATAACGTCCGGCACGGCCTCAACGCCAATCTGAGCTTTTCCCCGGAAGACCGTGCCGAAAACATCCGCCGCGTCGGCGAAGTGTCGGCTCTGTTTGCCCGCGCGGGCATGATCGCCATCACCTCCTTCATCTCGCCCTATCGCTCGGATCGCGATCGTGCGCGGGAGGCATCGAATGGCGGCGATTTCCACGAAATTTTCGTGAAGGCGGATGTGGCGACCTGCGAGGCGCGCGACCCGAAAGGCCTCTACAAGAAGGCAAGATCCGGCGAAATCAAGGATTTCACGGGCATTTCCGCCCCTTACGAGGAGCCGGACAACGCCGAGCTCACCATCGACACATCGGTGCTGTCCGTGGACGAGTCGGTCGAACAGCTCGTCAACTATGTGGAGATGAAGTTCAAGGTATAACCCTTCTGGGGAGTGATTCCGGATAGGGTGAGCCATGAGCGTTCTGGTCACGGGCGGTGCGGGATATATCGGCAGCCATGCCGTGATCGACCTCTTGCGCGCCGGCGAGAAGGTGGTCGTTGTCGACGACCTCTCGACGGGCTTCGACTGGGCGATTCAGGACGCGGCGGCGCTTCATACCGGCGATGTCGGCGATCCCGCCTTGATCGACCGCGTTATTGCCGAACACGACGTGGACGCAGTGATCCATTTCGCGGGCTCCATTGTCGTTCCCGAGTCCGTCGAAAATCCGCTCAAATACTATTCGAACAACACCGCCAAATCGCGCACGCTCATCGAGCGGTGCGTTGCCGGCCGCGTGAAGCATTTCATCTTTTCCTCGACCGCTGCCGTCTACGGTATGCCGGAGGCGTCGCCCGTCAGCGAAGAAGCAGCGCTGCGTCCCATGTCGCCCTATGGCCGCTCCAAACTCATGACCGAATGGATGCTGCGCGATGTCGCGGAGGCACATCCGATGACCTTTGCGGCGCTTCGCTATTTCAACGTCGCGGGCGGCGATCCCGAAGGCCGCGTCGGCCAGTCCACTGCTAATGCCACCCATCTCATCAAGGTCGCTTGCCAGACGGCGCTCGGCCAGCGTCCCTTCATCGAGGTTTTCGGCGACGATTATCCGACGCCTGACGGCACGTGTATCCGCGATTACATCCATGTAAGCGATCTTGCTGCGGCGCATACCTCCGCGCTCGGCTATCTTCGCGGAGGAGGAGAAAGCCTTGTCGCGAACTGCGGTTACGGCCGTGGCTTTTCCGTTCGCGAGGTGCTTGGTGCCGTGGAGCGTGTCGCGGGTCGCGATTTCGAGGTGCGTCAGGCACCGCGCCGTCCGGGTGACCCTGCTTCCGTCGTTGCGAACCCGGCCAGGATCAAGCAGACGCTGGGATGGATACCCGCCTATGACGATCTCGATGCGATCGTCTCTCATGCGTTTGCCTGGGAGAAGCGCCTTGCCGAACGCAATCGGTGAGCCGATGTTCTCCCCAGGTCTCCGGGAATCGGGGCAACATAGCGAAATATAAAGTTATTTCCGCGTTAACCGGGGGCATTGCAGATTTGCGTCCTCAACCGCGTTGCATGGGAGACGAAGCGAGGCCATGACGTCGAAAGCCCTGACCACGATCATTCTGGCAGCGGGAAAAGGCACACGCATGAAGTCGCGTCTGCCGAAAGTCCTGCACCCGATTGCAGGTCGGCCGATGCTGGGTCATGTGCTGGCTGCCGCGGGCGCTCTTGAGGGCGGAGAAACCGTTCTCGTCGTCGGCCCGGGTATGGAAGCTGTATCGGACTATGCGCATACACTCCTGCCGGCCGCGAAAATCGCAATCCAGGAGCAGCAGCTCGGAACGGGTGACGCAGTGCGTTCGGCGTCGGCTCACGTTATCCATGATGACGGCGTCGTGCTTGTGACCTTCGGCGACGCACCGCTTGTCCGCCGCGAGACGCTCGTGGGAATGGTGGAACGGTGCCGCGACGAGAGCGACATCGTGATCCTTGGATTCGAAGCTGCGGATCCAACGGGCTATGGCCGTATTGTGACCGACGGCGACAAGGTCCTCCGCATCGTCGAGCACAAGGACGCGAGCGAACAGGAACGAGCGATCCGGCTTTGCTTCGGCGGACCGATGGCGGTGCGTGCCGGGCACCTGTCTTCGCTTCTCGCGAAGCTGACCAGCAACAATGCGCAGGGTGAATTCTATCTCACCGATTTTGTCGCGCACGGCCGTGCAGCCGGACTCGATTGCGGCGCCCTCATCTGCCCGGAAAGCGACATTCAGGGCGTAAACAGCCGTGCCGATCTTGCTGCCGCCGAGGCCTCCATGCAGAGCCGCCTTCGGGCCGATGCCATGACAGGTGGCGTCACCTTCCTCGATCCCGACACCGTTTATCTCAGTTTCGATACAAGTTTCGGTGAGGATGTGACGGTCGGTCAGAATGTCGTCTTCGCACCGGGATGCCGTATCGCGTCGGGCGCGACGATCAAGGCTTTTTCGCATCTCGAAGGAGCCGAGGTCGGCGAGGGTGCCGAGATCGGTCCTTTCGCTCGCATCCGCCCCGGGTCATCCATCGGACGCAAGGCGAAGGTCGGAAATTTTGTCGAGACGAAGAAAGCGAAGATCGAGGATGGCGCGAAGATCAGCCACCTGTCCTATATCGGAGATGCGCGTGTCGGCGCCGGCGCGAACATCGGCGCTGGCACGATCACCTGCAACTATGACGGCTACAACAAGTTCTTCACCGATATCGGGGCTGGGGCCTTTGTCGGCTCGAACTCTTCTCTCGTCGCACCTGTGAAAATCGGCGATGGCGCCTATCTCGGTTCCGGCAGCGTCGTGACGAAGGATGTCGGCGCCGACGCGCTGGCCGTCGCGCGCGGCAAACAGATTGAGAAGCCCGGTTGGGCCGCGGCCTTCCGCGCGAAGAACGAAGGCATCAAGAAAGCATCATCGGGCGACTGAACATGTGCGGTATTGTCGGCATCATCGGAACGGAACCGGTCGCTCCCACGATCCTCGAAGCCCTGAAGCGGCTTGAATATCGAGGCTATGACAGCGCTGGCATCGCGACGTTATCAGGCGGTGAAATCGACAGGCGGCGAGCGGAAGGCAAACTTGCCAATCTGGAGCGCCTGCTCGGGGACACGCCGCTCGAGGGGACCATCGGCATAGGCCATACGCGCTGGGCGACGCATGGCGCGCCGACGGAACGCAATGCTCATCCGCACGCAACGGATCGCGTCGCGATCGTGCACAACGGCATCATCGAGAATTTCCGTGAACTTCGCGAAAGACTTGCGGCCGAAGGCGCAACCTTTGTCACCGAAACGGATAGTGAGGTGATCGCGCATCTCGTCACGCATCATCTCGACCGTGGAATGATGCCGCGCGAAGCGGCAGCGGCAGCGATAGCGGAACTCGAGGGCGCCTTTGCCCTGGGCATCATCTTCCGTGGCGATGAAGACCTCATGATCGGGGCGCGGCAAGGCAGCCCTCTCGCTGTCGGCTATGGCGACGAAGCGATGTATCTTGGGTCGGACGCCTTCGCGCTCGCTCCCATGACGAACCGCGTTACCTTTCTCGAGGAAGGCGACCGGGTTGAAATAACGCGAAAGACCGCCGTCATTCACGATGCCGAAGGCCGCATTGCGAAGCGTCCCATCAAGATCACGGATGTCTCAGCAGCGCTGGTCGACAAGGGCAACCACCGCCACTTCATGGCGAAGGAAATCTTCGAGCAGCCCGAGGTCATTGGCCACACGCTCTCCGAATATCTGGACCCTCTCGGTGACAAACTGCGAACGCTTGAACTTCCTTTCGACCTCGCAACCGTTCCGCGCATCACCATCGTCGCTTGCGGCACCGCCTATTACGCAGGTCTGGTCGCGAAGTACTGGTTCGAAAAATATGCCCGTGTCTCGGTAGAGGTGGATATTGCCTCCGAGTTCCGCTACCGCGAGGCGGCGCTGCTCGAAGGCGGGCTGGCGATCTTCGTTTCGCAGTCCGGCGAAACTGCGGACACGCTTGCCGCACTCCATTATTGCCGGTCACAGGGCCAGAAAATTCTCTCCGTCGTCAATGTGACAGAATCCTCTATCGCTCGCGCCTCCGATGCGATCATGCCGACCTTTGCGGGCCCCGAGATCGGGGTTGCCTCGACCAAGGCGTTTACCTGCCAGCTTGCGACACTGGCTGTTCTGGCTGTTCGCACAGGTCTCGCGCGCGGCGCGATTTCACCAGACGACGAGCGGCGCATCGTCCGCACGCTCATGGAAGTGCCGCGGCACGTTGCCGAAGCGCTCACTCATGACCAGGAGATTCAGGCCCTGAGCGCGGAAATCGCGAAAGCGCGGGACGTGCTCTATCTTGGCCGTGGCCACAATTATCCGATTGCGCTCGAAGGCGCGCTGAAGCTCAAGGAAATCTCCTATATCCATGCTGAGGGCTACGCGGCTGGAGAATTGAAACATGGCCCGATCGCGCTTATCGACGAGGACGTGCCGGTCGTCGTCATTGCACCTGTCGATGCGCTGTTTGAAAAGACGATTTCCAACATGCAGGAAGTGATCGCGCGCGGCGGTCATGTCGTGCTGATCGCAGACAGGGAAGGTATTGCGCGGGCAGGTGAGGGTCTTTGGGCATCCATCGAGGTTCCGGCAGTCGATCCGCTGATCGCCCCCATCGTCAACGCAATCCCCGTTCAGCTTCTCGCCTATCATACCGCTGTATCGAAGGGCACGGATGTCGATCAGCCTCGCAACCTCGCGAAGTCGGTAACCGTGGAGTGATGCGATTCGTCGATTCTTGAAGACGCATCGATTCGCAGTTTCCTCCTAAGTATCTGTTTTTATTTTCCTTTCCCCGTGCGACCGAACGGCTCCTCTCTGCGTGGTAGATTGTCGGAAGATTTACCGCAGTCGCGTTTCGAGGAGGGCCGGTCGATGCGGCGTGCAATATGCGGGGCCTGACATCCGTATTCCGGCAAGCTGCTTCCGTTTTGATTATGGCGGTGCTCGTCGCGGGCACATCGCCCCGCCTGCTGCACGCCGAGATGGCTGGAACGGAAGCCGAGGCCGCGGCCCTGATGAGAGCGGGTGCCGATGCCATCGAACGGGGTCATTACGACAAGGCTGCCGTCGATTTTTCGAATGCCCTGGATAGCGGCGGACTGACCCTGGAGGGCAGGGCGCTCGCCTGGCACCATCGCGGCATCGCTTTTCAGAAGATCGGCCAGCAGGATGCTGCCATCGCTGACTACACGCGCGCCATAGACAGCCGGGAATTGCCCAGCGCGGTGCTTTCGCGAGCCTATTACAATCGCGGTATCGCCTACGGCGATGTCGGAGATAACAAGGCCGCAGAGCGGGATTATGCAAAGGTCGTGGATCTCGCGCCGGACTATGCTCCCGCCTATCACAACCTCGCGAATCTGGAGCGCCGCCGGGGGGCCCACGCCGAGGCGATCGATCACTATTCGTCGGCGATAAGCAACATGAACGGCCGTGAGCGGCGACTTCCTCTCTTCGGCCGGGCGCTTTCGAGCGAGCATATCGGCGACATTGAACAGGCGGTTGCCGATCTGAAGTTGGCGCTCTCCATCGATCCCGAGTTCGATCTGGCCGCGACGAAATTATCCGCGCTTGAACCGCGTCTCGCTGAGCAGAAGGCCGCATCCTTGCCGCCGGCAGAGAACGAACCGATCGAGACAGCCAAGGTGGTACCCGCAACTGTAGCCCCCTTTCAGACCGCGTCATCCGGTCACGAAGGCGGTCAGCTCATCCGGATTTCGAGCATTGGCGGCTGGCGGACGACGGCCACGCGCTTTCCGCGTGAAGAGGAGGCGCCTGCGACCGTGGCGGATACCTCGACCGGACATGGCGACCTGATCACGGGTTCGCTGAGACCGACGGACGATATTCCCGCTTCGGACAAAAAACCGTTGAGGCTGACGAAGGCAGATCCCGCTCCCGCGGCAAAAGCGGCGGCTGCCATCCCGGAAGCACGATACCGGGTGCAGCTTGGGGCCTTCCGGGAAGAACAGCTGGCTCAGCGGGCGTGGGAAGAGATATCTCGCGACGCCGTGCCTCTGGTCGGGCAATCCAGTCCTGCTATTCAAAAAGCCGATCTCGGCGAGCGTGGCATTTTCTATCGGCTGCAGGCAGGCGCTTTCGGGCAGATCGCCGAGGCGAAATCGGCTTGCCGGGCGCTTGAAAAACGCAAGATCGCCTGCTTCGTTGTCGAGGGCTGAATCCCGACGTCAGGCTGCGCCGCCGGCGGCTACCGACTTTGAAAGGGATGCTGCCTTCGGCAAGTGAATTTTCACGACGGTACCGAGCCCAACCTTGCTTGCGATGTGCAGCGTTCCGCCATGCGCTTCCGTGAGGCGCTTCACAATGGCAAGCCCGAGGCCCGCGCCCGCATTGTCGGTCGAGTAGGGGCTGAAACGGGTCCGGTAACTTCCCGCTTGCCGGAAGGGCTCGGTAACGGTCGCCAGCGCGTGTTTAGGAATACCGCATCCCGTATCGATGACCCGGAAGGCGATCCCGTCTCGTCCTTCCGGGGATATCTTGATACGAACGGCCGTGCCTTCTGCAGAACTCTTGATGGCGTTGTTCACAAGGTTCGTCAGAATCTGCAGCAGCCGGACCTCGTCGACCATTATCGTTGTGTCCTGCATGTCATGCACGGCATCGAGCCTGACGAAACAGCGCGCTGCCTGGGGCCGCGTCAACGTCAGGCAGCGGTCGAGAATATCGGAGACGCTGACCGGCGCGCAGTTCAGTTCGAATGTGCCTTCATTTGTCCTCGAGATGTCGAGAATGTCCGAGATCAGTGCAAGCAAATGCTGACCGCTCGAGTGAATGTCATTGCCGTATTCGAGATATTTCGGGCTGCCGACGGGACCGAAGGCCTGAGTGCGAATGAGGTCTGAAAAGCCGATCACGGCATTGAGCGGTGTGCGGAGTTCATGGCTCATGACGGCGAGAAAGTCTGCCTTGGCCTTGTTAGCCGCCGTCGCTTCCTCGAGTGCGCGGACGACGTGTTGCTGACTCTCTTCGAGATCGTGCGATCGCTGCAGCAATTCCGCGTTGAGCGTCTGCACGACTTCTGCCTGCGCATAAGCGCGCCGCAGCGACATCAGGATGAGAATCGTCACCACGAAAAGAATGACAAGAACCCAGGAGGAAGTACTTTGCAGGAAAGCGCGTCCAGGCGCAGGTGCGGACCAGAGGAGGTACCCGACAGGGGTGCCTGCGGCATTGTCGAGCGGCAGGTAGTCTGCGTTGCCGTTCGCCGGACCGGCTCCGATCCGGAGCTGGGCGAGGAGATAGGAGTCGCTTGTCTCGGTGAGCCATTCGTCGTCGAGCTGTCGCAGGAAGATCAGGATGCTGCGCCTGTAGCTGCCGATCTCGGCGGGTGGCGGCTCTTCCGGTGTCAGAACGGCTGCAGAAGCGATGAAATGACGTCCATCGAGGACAATGAAGGCCGAACTCGCCTCGGGATGGTCCCATGAGGTCGCTCGCGCCTGTTCGGCGAGTGCCGCGAGTTCGGCAGGGACCGGGAAGAAGGTTGGGTCCGTCGAAGTCTCGCCGTCTATCATCGCATAGACGGGTTCGTTGTTCGCGCCTAGCACCAGGGTACGGGACATGCCAAGATTTTCTGCGGCATATTCGCCGACATTGTTGTCGGCCCAGCGCATATCGAACTTCTTCGTAAGTGCTTCGACAGCGGCGTCCCAGAAACCGTAGTCTCCAGCAACGAAAGCGACATCCTCCACACTTTTCCGCAGCGCAGTTTCCGCGAGCTGATGAGTCTGGTCGCGCGCAAAGCGATCGAGTTCGCGTGCTCCAGCAGCGAGGAGAAGAAGGAGTCCAAGACCGAAAATGCTCAGCACCGCGGCAAGCGGCCAGACCGACTTGGGTCCGCTCGAAGGAACCGGTCCCGAGGTCGCACTCTCCCTGTTCGCCGTCGTCGGAGACGGGACAACCTCTGAAACGGACGGTTCGGAGCGGAGCGAATTAGGCACGATACTCACCGGACTACACCACTCTCCAAATAGCACCATGAGTCGTAATGATGCTGTTAACGGCGACATAGTCGGATCCGCACAAATTATTAAAGTAAAACGATTTTTTTACCCAAGCTGACGCAGCGGGTGGGCCGCCTCCTCCGACCTCCAAAAGCGGCGGTTGTAGGCCGCCGCGCAAGGCCGATACACTCCCGCCAACAACAATGGACGGTTTGGGAAAGGAACACGTATGGCCCAGCAACCGGTGGGACTTACTGCCTATGGCGGATACATTCCGCGCCTGAGGCTTCAGCGGAAATCCGTGGTTCAGGCGAATGCCTGGGTGGCGCCCAACTTCCTCGGCAAGGGGAAGGGCGAGCGCTCCATGGCGAACTGGGACGAGGACGCGGTGACGATGGCCGTCGAGGCCGCCCGTGACCTGCTCGGGCCGGAAGACGACCGCAGTCATGTGGACGCACTTTTCTTCGGCTCCACGACCATGCCGTTCAAGGATCGCCTCAACAGCGGCATCGTCTCGGCAGCCTTGACGCTCGACGAGAATGTCCGCGCCGTGGACGTCGCCTCGACACAGCGCGCGGGCACGAGTGCGCTCCTGCAGGCGCTGTCGGCCGTGAAGGCCGGCGAGGCGAAACATGCCCTCGTCCTCGCCTCCGATCACCGCAAGACGAAGGCGGTGACCGCGCAGGAACTCGACTTTGGCGATGGCGCGGCGGCCCTTTCCGTGGGTACGGAGAATGTGATCGCGACCTATCTCGGCGGCGCGAGCCTCACGGTCGATTTCGTGGACCATTTCCGTGGCGATACGGAAGAGTTCGACTACAACTGGGAAGAGCGCTGGATCCGCGATGAAGGCTTCGCGAAAATCATTCCTCGTGCGGTCAAGGCAGCACTTGAGAATTCCGGTGTAAGTGCCGAAGAAATCAGGCACTTCGTCCTTCCGTGCAGTTTCGGCATGAAGTTCGTGCAGCAACTTGCGAAACGCTCGGGCATCGACCCGGATGCGGCGCGGGATACACTTGCCGCCAATTGCGGTGAGACCGGCGCAGCCCATTCGCTCGTCATGCTCATTCACACGCTCCAGACGGAAGCGAAGCCCGGCGACAAGGTGCTCGCCCTTCAGTTCGGCGGTGGCTGCGACGCGCTCGTCTTCGAGGTAACGGACAAACTCGCAAGCCAGGCGGGCAAGCGCGGCATCGTGGGTTCGCTCAAGGATCGGATGGAGGAGACGAACTACATGAAGTTCCTCACCTTCAACGGTCTGATCGAGTGGGAAAAGGGCATGCGGGCCGAACAGGACAAGAAGACCGCGCTCACCACGCTCTACCGCAACGAGGACATGCTGATGGGCCTCGTGGGCGGCCGCTGCAGGGAAACGGGCGTCGTCCAGTTCCCGCGCTCGCGGATTTCGGTCAACCCGAACAACCACACGGTCGACACGCAGGAGCCCTACAAGTTCGCCGAGAAGAAGGCGAAGATCCTCTCATGGTCGGCCGATTTCCTTTCCTTCAGCATGAACCCGCCGAACCATTACGGCATGGTGGTGTTCGACGAAGGCGGCCGGATCATGATGGACTTCACGGATGTGGAGACGGGTACGGTCGACTCCGGCATGGAAGTGAAGCTCGTCTTCCGCATAAAGGAATTCGACGACAAGCGCGGTTTCCGCCGCTATTTCTGGAAGGCGGTTCCGATCGCTTCCAGCGCAGCAAAAACACAACCGGGCCAGGCGGCCGAATAGGGAGAAACGGACATGGCGGCAGGTATCAAGGACAAGGTCGCGATCCTCGGCATGGGGTGTTCCAAGTTCGGCGAACGCTGGGACGCCGGCCCTGAGGAGCTCATGGTCGAGGCCTATCTCGAGGCGATGCAGGACGCGGGCATCGAGCCCACACAGCTCGATGCAGCGTGGTTCTCCACACATATCGACGAAATCGGCACGGGCAAGGGCGGCACTCCGTTGTCGCTGGCGCTTCGCCTGCCGAACATCGCGGTGACGCGCGTGGAGAACTTCTGCGCCTCGGGCTCGGAAGCGCTACGCGGTGCGGTCTATGCGGTGGCCTCCGGCGCGGCCGACATCGCGCTTGCGGTCGGTGTCGAGAAGCTCAAGGACACGGGGTATGGCGGTCTCCCCGTCGGCAACATGGGCACGCTCAACCCGCAATGGTCACCCTCGGGCTCCGCTCCCGGCAACTTCGCACAGCTCGCCTCCGCATACCGGGCAAAGCACGGCGTGAACAAGGAAGACCTGAAGCGCGCCATTGCCCATGTCTCTGTGAAGAGCCATGCGAACGGCGCCAAGAACCCCAAGGCGCATCTGCGTAACGAAGTGACCGAGGAGCAGGTCATGGCCGCGCCGATGATCGCGGAACCGCTTGGCCTGTTCGATTGCTGCGGCGTGTCGGACGGTGCGGCGGCGGCCATCGTTACGACGCCGGAAATCGCGAAGGCAATGGGCAAAAAGGACATCGTGACCGTCAAGGCAATGCAGCTTTCGGTCTCGAACGGTCTCGAAAGCCAGCACAACAGCTGGGACGGCAGCTACTTCCACACGGCCCGCATCGCCGCGAAGAAGGCCTACAAGGAAGCGGGCATCGACAATCCACGCGAGCAGGTCAGCATGATCGAGGTGCATGACTGCTTCTCGATCACCGAGCTCGTGACCATGGAAGACATCTTCATATCGCCCGAAGGGGGCGCAGTGAAGGACGTCATGGACGGCTTCTACGATGCCGACGGCAAGGTTCCCTGCCAGATCGACGGCGGACTCAAATGCTTCGGCCATCCGATCGGCGCGTCCGGCTTGCGCATGGCCTACGAGATGTATCTCCAGCTTCAGGGCCGCGCAGGCGAGCGCCAGCTTGCCAATCCAAAGATAGGCATGACCCACAATCTGGGGGGCGCGCCGTCCCAGAATGTCTGTTCCGTGACCATCGTCGGCGCCCACGGCGTCTGACGATGCGGGAAATAATGAAAGAGGCCGGGTTCGTCCCGGCCTTTTTTATGCCTTTGTTCTCCCTAACATCGCTCTTCCGAAGGCGGGCAACCGCCCGATTCCTGTCCTTTCCACCCCCTTCGGGGCCGGGGCCCGTCTCGCCAATTGCTCTTTAATTCGCCCGTATTCCTCTTTGGCTTCCTGCCGCTGACGGCGCTGCTGTGCTTTGTCATCCGGGCGAAGCTTGGCCGCGAGGCAAGCCTCGGTTTCCTCGTTCTGGCCTCGCTCTTCTTCTATGGCTGGTGGAACCCTGTTTACCTGCCACTGCTGATCGGCCTTGCCGTCTTCAATTTCGTGATGGCGCGCGCGATCATGACGGAGCGGCTGAAACCGCGGGGCGGTTGGGCGACCTACCTGACGGCTTTCGGCGTGACGGTCGACCTCGCCTCGCTCGCCTTCTTCAAATACACAGACTTCCTGATCGGAACGTCGAACGCCGTCCTGGATACCGGGTTCGAGTTGCAGCACATCGTACTGCCGCTTGCGATCTCCTTCTTCACCTTCCAGAAGATCGCCTATCTGGTGGACGCCCGGCGAGGGGAGGTCGAGCCGCACTCTTTCCTCGAATACTGCTTTTTCGTGATGTTCTTTCCGCAGCTCATCGCGGGGCCCATCGTCCATCACAAGGAAATCTTCTCGCAGACGAAGAAGGTCCGCGGTTTCGCCTTCGACCGGATGAACGTCGCCATCGGCCTCACGATCTTCTTTGCCGGTCTCTTCAAGAAGGTGGTGCTGGCCGACAACGTCGCGCTGGTCGCGACGCCCGTTTTCGCCGAAGCGGCGAACGGGGGCAGCATCGGCTTCTTTGAGGCATGGGAGGGGATGCTCGCCTATACCTTCCAGCTCTATTTCGACTTCTCCGGCTATTCCGACATGGCGATCGGTGCGGCGCGCATCTTCGGGATCAAGCTGCCGCTCAACTTCCATTCGCCCTATCAGGCGCTCAACATCACCGATTTCTGGCGCCGCTGGCACATGACGCTGTCGCGGTTCCTGCGCGACTATCTCTACATTTCGCTCGGCGGCAACCGGCGCGGCAAGGCACGTCGCTATCTCAATCTCTTCATCACCATGGCGTTGGGCGGGCTCTGGCACGGACCGGCCTGGACCTTCATGCTCTGGGGCGCGGCGCATGGCCTGATGCTGATCGTGAACCATGGCTGGAGCGCGCTGCCCATCCGCAGGATCAACACCTGGTGGTCGCGCGGCTTTGCCCGCGCACTCACTTTTCTCTGCGTGGCTCTTGCATGGGTGCTTTTCCGGGCCGCCGATCTCGATGCCGCTTCCGCCATCTATAGCGGCCTCGTTGCCGTACCGGATATCGGCGATGGCGGCCGCCTAGTGGAAGACCTCGCCTGGCTCGCCTTCTGGATGGGCATCGTCTGGTTCTGGCCGAACACACAGCAATGGCTTGCGATGGTACGCCCTGCCTTCAACTACAATTGGGCGGACCGCAAAGCCGATCCGCTACTTTTGCCGGTCGACGGCACGAAGTTTCAACGTCTGGCACTCTGGCGTCCGAGCGGCAGGGTTGCGATTGCCGTTGGCTTGATGGCTGCTGCATCCTTCCTGAGTCTGCAGCGCGTCAGCGAATTCCTCTATTTCCAGTTCTGAATGCGCATCTACAGATGACCATGAACAGGCACATACCCGGCTACCTCGCGGCGATCGCGGCGACGATCATCGCTTGTATCGTTGCGGTCTTCGCGGCGAATGCCCTGGTCGATCCGATGTGGTATTTCGGCGGCAACAAGCTCGGCACGGTCAACTACGCCTTTAACGAGCGGCTCAGCAAGGTGAACCTCTTCGAGGCGAACGTAGACGAGTATGACTGCGTGATTTTCGGCGACAGCCGCGTGACGCTGCTGCCGCAGGACGAGATCAAGGGGTACCGCTGCTTCAACTTCGCCTTTTCGGCGGGAAAGGCGGAGGAGGCGGTCGCCTATGCGCGATATCTGCGCGCCAACGGGTTTAGCCCCGACCTCGTCATCATGGGTGTTCCCGGCGCCGCCTTCCGCGAGCGGATCGGTGGTACCAACATCCCCTCCTTCATCCGCGAAGAGACGGCGCCGAAATCCGCCTATCTCACCTATCTGTCCTTCGACACGCTGTCGATGTCCCACCAGACGCTTTTCGGGGAATCGCCACTCGACCGGGTTTACACCCTGAACTTCAAGTGTCGTGTCGCGCCGGGTGCGCCCGACTACGACCCTTCCGTTCCGATCCGGGACCTGATGGCAGGCCGCTTCACGGGCTCGTTCCGCGTGAAGTTCTATGACGAGCTGAGAGAGATATTTCCCGAAGCGGAACTCGTCGGTTACGTACCGCCGATCTCGGCCTGGGCCGTCGACGCTTATGCGAAATCCGGCTGGCTGGAGGCTTATGTGAAAGCCCTTCATCTCGCATCGGAGAAGTTCGACCGTTTCATCGATTTTGGTGTGCCGTCATCGCTCACCATCGATACCGCGAACACTTATGACGGCACGCATTATTCCGAGCCGGCAAACAGCATCATCGCGGCGTCCCTGCTTGAGGAGATGCATCGCGACGCGCTTGATGTGAAGCGCGTGAGTGCGGAAGAGATGCTGGAGGTCTACCGGGAGAGGCTTGAGCGCTACAGGTCGGAGCTTGAAGCCGGGCTCGGGAATTAGGCGCAGGCGGGCAGACGCACCGCGCATTCGGTTGCGAGCGGGGCGATGACCACGAAAATCTGGTCCGTGCCGCTGCCCGATGCGGTAACCGGGAAGACCCCACGATAGACCTTGATGAAATCCTTGGCCTGGATCGGCAGGTTCGTAGCCGAGATGATGGGCCGGCCTTCTTCAAGCACCCGCGCGAATTCCTGACGGCGAATGGTTGCGCCTTCGGGGGTCAGATTATCGCCAAGCATTTTCCCCGTGTAGTCGATACCGAAAAGATCGGTACAGCCCGTTCCCGCGAGACGGTAGCGGAATTCTGTCGTCGAATGAAAACGCAGGACTTCCAGAACCATGAGCCATGGCAACACGCCCGCGATTTCGGCCGGATTGATACGGCTGCGAGGCGGAATGACGGTATCATGGGCATGCAGCATCCAATAGGCCCCGAAGGCCCGGACGGGATGCCGCTCGGAAATGGCATCGATTTCGATTTCGCTGTAACCCACGGCGCGGTCCGGTAGGGCTGTTGATACTCCTGACCGGAAGTTTTGCTCGAAATCACTTACCAAAGCGTGACCGAACGGAGGCGAAAAATGCCGTTCCCTGGTGTGAGACACGTTGAAAAACGGTCTGGAAACGGGATGAAGTCTTCAGCGCTTGTTGATGTCCTCGCCGCCATCGAGGAAAGCCTGCATTGCATCGACAGCATCGTCATCGCAAGAGATCAATACACTGAAACGTCCGCGCGCATGCCCACACGCGTCGTCGAGCGACTTGTCCGCGCTCCGTTTGACGAGAGCTTTCGCCTCGGCGATCCCGGCCGCGGGCATCGCTGCAAGCTCTGCGGCGATCTCCCTGGCGCGCTCGAGTGCCGGACCTGTCGTCACCTCGTGGACCATGCCGAGTTCCTTCGCCTCATTTGGCCCAACGGTTCGTCCGCGAAGGATCAGCTCAAGCGCTCTCGCTTCACCGATCAGACGGGGCAGGCGTTCCGTTCCGCCCGCGCCCGGGAAGATCCCGATATTCGTTTCGGGCAGGCCTAACCGGTAGTCACCCTTTTCTGCAATCCGGATGTCGCAACAGAGCGCAAATTCGAACCCGCCGCCTTGCGCAAAACCGTTGATGGCCGCGATGGTCGGCTTCGACATACGGTCAACCTTGTCGAACACCGCCGAAATCGCGTTCCCACGCTCGGCTGCCGCCATCATTTTCTCTTCCGTGCTGCCGCTCTCCTTGATCTGAGCGGCAACAGCGACAATCTCGGCGACATCGTAGTGACGGATAAAGACACCTGGCACGCCGCCGGTAAATATCACCGCACGTACCGCTTCATCGTTTGCCAGGCGGTCGACGATCACACGAAGTTCCGCTACCTGCGCTGCGTTCATGTAGCCGCGCGGCGGGTTGTTGAAAGTCACGATGGCGATTGCGTCGGCGGTTTCGACGCTGACGAGATCGTTCATTTGCCTTGCCCGCTTTCTTCGAGCGCGCGCCGATAGCCTGAATATTTGGGCTGGTCGATGGCGACCTTGGTAAGTGTCGTCTCCCAGAGGTGATCCTTGAGGCCGGGCGTGTCGAGCGTCAGTTCGCCTTTCTCGATCCTCGCGCAAAGCTCCCGGTTCAATTCCTCCATCGTCCCGTCCCTGGCGAGGAGAGCCCTGAGCCGCGCCAGCTCTCCAGCGGCGGCCTCCGGGCCGATCTCCATTTCACGCTTCACGATGTCCAGCGCATTCGCCGCCACCCGGGCATGAAACGCGGCATGGCCCTGCAACTGCGGCATGGCGTGATTGCGAATGAACTCGGTTACGGCTTCCACGAGCTCGATGGCGGAAGGCTGATCCTGCATGGTGTCACTCCGTCCCTTTGAGCGGTGCGAGAAGGCGCATCAAATCGACCTCAGTCTCTGAAGAGCGTCGTCCGATCGTTGCCCGTTCGACCGATCGATCGCCCTGCAGGAAGGCCGATGCCATTCCCATGCACATGACGCCCCATTTGAGCGTACCGAGAACTTCCCAGAACTTGACGCGGGCCGGATCGACCTTGTCACCACCTCCCGCTTCGTAGCCCGCAAAGAGGTCTTCCCGGGTGCCGAAACCACCGACCGGCATGTCGATATTGCCAAATCGCCAGGGGTTGATGCAGATCCAGGAGAGATCGGCCATCGGGTCGCCGACATGTGCGATCTCCCAGTCCAGAACAGCGCGCAAACCGTCTGGGCCGATCATGAGATTGCCGTTTCGGAAATCCCCATGCACCAGGGTCAGCTCCGTCGTGTCGGGCGGCGCATTGTCCCTCAGCCACCGGAACGCCAGTTCGAACACGGGATGAGGGTAGTCGAGCTGCTTGTAGGTCTGGAAGTACTGCTCGACCTCATCTTTGCCGGTGGCAACTCGCAGCTGCGGCAGCGTTGCCTTGTCGATCTTGTGGAGCCGCGCGATGACTTCCCCGCATTGCCGAGCAAGCTTCGGGCGTGCTTCCGCAAACTCCTCGTCCCGAAGAATCTTCCTGGCGAGCGTTTCACCGGGGATGCGATCCATGACGAAACCTTGCCCGATGCCATCTTCCTCGGTCAGCACGTGCCGTACGGGCGGAACGGGTACGCCGGCCGCCCCGGCGAGCCTGATCAGTTCAGCCTCGGTTTCGAGGGCCACCGCCGTTCCCGACCGCCCGGTATCGCGTACACCGCCTGGTGCGCGCCTGAGAATGAGCGGCACGGCGCCGTCACTGGTCGTCGCATCGAAGGACCATATCTCCTGGCTCGCGCCGCCAGAAAGCCGTTTCAGCCCGGCGATTCCCGTCGCGCCGTCGATATGTTTGCGCGCCACCTCGGCGAGCGGCGCTGCGATCGGATTTGCCTCCGCACCCATTTCAGTGCCCCGCGCCGACCGGCCTGCCATCGACGATCTGGTCGAGATATTCCGAAAGGCCGTATCCCGTCATACCGTTGCAGCGATACTCGGTCATGCCTTCGGTAATGCGGGTGTTGAGCTCCTGACCATCTGCATCCTTGCGCCGGTTGCGAAGCGGGATCAGCGACATCACGCGACCCTCGATATCGTAAGCCTCGCCTGATTCCGTTTCGACATGCGCGCGAAGCGCTGTCTGGTACCAGTTCTCGTCCCAGTCGCTGTCGATCCGGCAGCTCTTGATGAGATCATACTTACCGTCCTTCAGCACCATGCCGCCCTGGCGCTGCTGGCCTTCGGCATTCGTCACAATGGAAATCATCATGCCGAAGTCGCGGCCGAAGTTCATCGGCAGCCACCGGTACCAGTGGATCGCCTGCCAGTAGCGCGGGCCCCAGCTCTTGTCGCGAAGGCCGAAACCCTCGACCTCGAATGTCTCGTCGCCGATCTTGAAACGGCCCTTCGCGGCCATGTGCTGTTCGTAGTGCGCCTTGGCGAAGGATTTCTCGGGATCGATGTCAAGCGCCGAGCCGTCTTCCTTCACCGTCTCTCCGCCAAACATCGGCGACACACCCTCATAGTCGAGTTCGACCTCGCAGGGTACGACCGGGTTCTCCTTGAAGGCGCGCGCCGGGTCCGACATGTCAAACGGTCGTGCGAGCACGACCACCTTGCCGGAATAGGTCAGCCGAAGTCGCTTGAAGGGTTCGATCACCTCGATCTTCATGCCGCCGGCATTCATCTCGTCGTTGTTTTCAATCTTGGGACGGCCATACATGAAAGCGACACGCCCATCGGGCAGATAGAGGCAGACCGACATTTCTGCCTGGCCCTCGTTCGGCCGGTTGCCGAGCCGGAACCAGCCGCCGGTCTTGCGCTCCGGGTCGAACATGTTGAAATACATGCTCTCGTTATAATTCGACGCCTTGTCAGGCGAGTGGGTGTATTCGTCTTCCGGCAGTAACCGGACCTTGAAGCCGGACGGAGCGTTCGCCATGCCGATTCTCCCTGGATCGATCGGGGTTCTGCGACCCCATTTTAATGTCTGATGGCCTCATGATGGAGCCGTCGAGCCTGACAGGGAAGCCCCGCAGTGCTATGAAGAAGCGGCACGCCCGAAGGCCAAGCGTGCCCCGGCGTCAATAGGACGCCACAATTGCGAGATGAGGCCTGCGGCGGGCTGAATGAGCGATCCAGGCAGTGAAAATCCCGAACAGGGCGGTTCCGAACCGCATTTGATTCTGCCGGCCAAACCGTCAGGGTTCATGACGAGAATTCGGAACTATTTCCTGACCGGCCTCGTCGTCGCGGCTCCGATCGGGCTGACCATATGGATCACGCGCTGGTTCATCGACCTGGTCGACACCTGGTTCACGCCCCTCATTCCGGAGCGTTACCAGCCGGACGTCTACCTGCCTTTCGACATTCCCGGTCTTGGCCTCATCATCGCTTTCGTGCTGCTCACGCTGCTCGGTGCGCTGACGGCTAATTTCTTCGGCCGCACGGTGCTGAATTTCGGCGAGCGGCTCGTCGCACGGATGCCGGTGGTACGCAGCATCTACGGCGCTCTGAAGCAGATTTTCGAGACGGTCATTTCGCAGTCGAACGCCTCTTTCCGCGAGGTTGGCCTGATCGAATATCCCCGCAAGGGCATCTACTGCATCGTTTTCATCACGACGCAGACCAAAGGAGAATTGGTGGACAAGACCGGGCATGAGCTCGTCAGCGTCTTCTTGCCGACGACGCCGAATCCGACCTCCGGTTTCCTGCTCTTCGTGCCCAAACAGGATGTTCAGGTACTCGACATGACGATCGAAGAGGGCGCGAAGCTCATCATTTCGGCGGGGCTTGTCGAGCCGTCTCGCAAGACGCTCGAAGAAATCCCCGACGCCGTTCCTCTCGGAAATCCTCCAACCGGATCATCCTGAGCGGAGATACCTTATCGCTTCGTCACGTTCGAAGAGATAGAGCAGAATTCGCAAAGCTTTTCCTCTTTCGCTTTCCAGTTCAGGATCGCGTTCGAGGATCATTCGCGCATCGTCATGAGCGGCGGCAAGAAGGTCTTTCTGTGTTTCGATGTCGGCGATACGAAACGTGGGTAGCCCGCTTTGCCTCGTCCCGAGCAACTCACCCGCGCCGCGCAGACGGAGATCTTCTTCCGCGATACGAAATCCGTCTTCCGTCTCGCGCATGATCTTGATCCTTGCCTCTGCAGTCTCTCCGAGCGGCGTCTGGTAGAGCAGGAGGCAACTCGACTTCCCGCTGCCCCGGCCTACGCGGCCACGTAGCTGGTGAAGCTGCGCGAGACCGAAGCGCTCTGCATGCTCGATGACCATGACGGTCGCGGATGGAACGTTGACCCCGACCTCGATTACCGTGGTCGCTACAAGTATCTTGATGTCCCCCGCTTCAAATTGTGCCATGACCGCGTCCTTCTCGGAGGCTTTCATGCGACCGTGAACCAGCCCAACGATCTCGCCGAACATGGATTGCAGGTGCTTGTGGCGCTCCTCGGCCGCCGCCGCATCCACCTCGTCGGATTCCTCGACCAGAGGGCAAACCCAGTAGATCTGGGCGCCGCGCGCCAATGCGCGTGGCAGACCGGTGAGGACTTCCTCCAGCCTGTCGAGAGGCAGTGCCCGTGTGTCGACAGGCAGGCGCCCCGGTGGCTTCTCGTCGAGTTTCGAGACTTCCATGTCACCGTAAGCTGTGAGAGTGAGCGTCCGGGGTATCGGTGTTGCTGTCATGACCAGAACGTCTGTTCCGGTGCCGCCTTTCGACGCCAGCATCAGGCGTTGGTGTACGCCGAAACGATGCTGTTCATCGACCACGGCGAGTGCAAGCGCGCGGAATGAAACCTCTTCCTGAAACAGCGCATGGGTACCGACGAGAATATCGACTTCGCCCGCTGCAGTGGCAGCGAGAGTTTCCTCTCGCTGTTTTCCCTTGTCGCGGCCGGTAAGCAAGGCGAGACGGACGCCAGCCGCATCGCACAACGGTTTCAGCCCCGCATGATGCTGGCGTGCGAGGATTTCGGTCGGCGCCATCATGGCAGCCTGAAACCCGGCTTCGACGGCCGAAAGCATCGCAAGCAGTGCGACCACTGTCTTTCCGCTACCGACATCTCCCTGCAGAAGACGCAACATCCGGTGCGTGCTCTTCATGTCCGCGTCGATTTCCGCAAGCGCACGCTTCTGTGCGCCCGTCAGCGCAAAGGGCAGGGCACCTTCAACCTTGCGCCGCAGGTGTCCGTCTCCGGAAACGGTTCGGCCCGGCAGGCGGCGCATGCGCAAACGCACGAGCCCGAGAGCAAGCTGGTTTGCCAGCAGCTCGTCGTAAGCCAATCGCGCGCGGGCGGGAGCGTCGGGGTCGAGATCGGCGGTGGATTGCGGTTCATGCGCGGAAATGAGTGACGGACGCCACCGCACCCATCCCCTGGCCTTCAACCAGGGAGCATCCTGCCATTCCGGCAATTCCGGCAAACCGGGCAGGGCGGAGCGTAGCGCCTTTTGAACGGCCTTGAGCGGCAGTCCTGCGGTCAGGGGATAGAGCGGCTCCAGAAGCGGCATCTGGTCGATCTCGGAAGCGTCCAGCATGTGATCGGGATGGGTCATCTGGGGGGCGCCTTGATAGAACTCGACCCGGCCCGATACGATCCGGCGGCCACCCTCTGGCAGCACCTTGTTCAGATAGTCCGCCCGGGCATTGAAGAAGATGATCTGCATTTCCCCGGTCTCGTCCGACACATGGACCCGGTAGGGCAGGCGCTTCGTGCGCGGCGGCACGTGCAGCCCGACGGTCACCTCCATCGTCGCGATCTCTCCGTCGCGGACCTCGGCGATTTTCGGGCGGCTGCGGCGGTCGACGAGCCCTGAAGGCAGGTGCCAGAGCAAGTCCACCACCTTGGGGCCGGCCAGCTTCTCCACCAGCCTCTCGAGACGCGGCCCGATGCCCGGCAGCGAGTGCACCGGTGCGAAGAGGGGGAAAAGGATTTCAGGCCGCATGGCCCGTGCTCCTGGCAAGGACGGGAATCATGCAGGCATTCTAATGACATGTAGGCGCTCACGGTCTATATCCCGCCATATGGCACGGGAGAAGAACATGGACGGCGAGGGTGGCTTGGAGCGCGATATTCGCCTTCGGAAACTCAAATTCCGGTCCTGGCACCGGGGGATCAAGGAAATGGACCTGATCCTCGGTCATTTTGCCGATAGTTCATTGGAATCCTTGAGCGATTCGGAACTCGACATGTATGAGGAGCTGATCGGCGTCGAGGATACCGCGCTTTACAACTGGCTCACCGGACGCGAAAACGTGCCCCCAGAGCATAATACGGCGATTTTCTCGCGGATCCGGACATTCAACCACATGAAGGGACCGCTCTGGCAGCAATAAGCCGGGGCCGCCATATCCTTGAAGAGTTTTTCGGAAGTTGTTTCGGCGCCGGGCCGCCTGACGCTGGGCGAGACACCAGAGGGTTTTGACGCTCTGGTCTTGGCGGATATGGCGCGCGGCGTTCGGGCAGACGGCGTTATTGCAGTTCACGTGGCGCGAGACGATGCGCGGATGGCATCGGTTTCCGAAGCACTTTCGTTTTTCTCGCCCGACTTGGAAATCGTCGTTCTTCCGGCATGGGATTGCCTACCCTATGACCGCGTTTCTCCCAATACGGATATCAGCGCGCGGCGCATGGCGGCACTCTCCCGTCTTGCTGCGCTCGGGGACACCTCGCCCGGCAAACCCTTTCTTCTGCTGACAACCGTCAATGCTGTTCTGCAGCGAGTGCCGCCGCGCGAGACCGTGGGGTCGTTGGCATGGTCGGCACGCGTCGGAAACCGGATCGACCTGGACAAGTTGACGGCCTATCTCGCATCGAATGGCTACAACAGGACCGGCACGGTTCGGGAGCCTGGCGAATTCGCGGTGCGTGGCGGCATCGTGGACATCTATCCGTCGGGTTTCGAGCTTCCCGTTCGCCTCGACATGTTTGGCGACACGCTCGACGCAATTCGCAGCTTCGATGCAGCGACGCAGAGAACCGTTGGTCAATTGAAAGGGCTCGACCTGGTTCCCGCCAGCGAGGTTCATCTGGACGATGAGGCGATCCGGCGCTTTCGCGCAGCCTACGTTGCGACGCTCGGGGCGGTGACCGGTGACGATCCGCTCTATGAGGCAGTGAGTGAAGGGCGCAAGCACGCCGGTATGGAACACTGGTTGCCGCTGTTCCACGAGAAGATGGAAACGATCTTCGACTATGCACCAGGAGCACTAGTCTCGCTGGATCCGCAAGCGGAAGAAGCCAGGGATGCTCGGCTCGAGCTTGTCGACGACTACTACGAAGCGCGTACAGAAGCACGAAAACAGGCTCACGACGCGAAACTTGCTGCCGATGTGCCGAGCTATAAGCCTCTGAAGCCGGACGCACTCTATCTGACAGCTTGGGAGTGGAGCGATCTGCTCTCCGGGCGGCGGGTAAGAGACCTGACACCGTTCAGTGTACCTGCGGGAACGGGCACCAACCTTGGAGGTCGGCAGGGGCGAAATTTTGCGCCCGAGCGAGCGCAGGAGAACCTCAATGTCTTCGAGGTCCTGGGGGGGCACATCGCGGGTCTGAGACGTGCCGGAAAGCGCATCGCCATCGCGAGCTGGAGTGAGGGCGCGCGGGATCGGCTGCAGCACGTTCTGGCGGATCACGGTATCGGAAATGTTCTCATCGCCGACAGCTGGGCCGATGTTAACAACGTTAACAAGACTGCTGTTTCACTGATTGTTCTCGGTCTGGAGTCCGGCTTCGAGACGGATGAACTGGCTGTGATCGGCGAGCAGGATGTTCTGGGTGACCGGCTCATTCGCCAGCGGCGCAAGAAGCGCGCAGAGAACTTCCTGACGGAGGCTTCGAGCCTTGCGCCGGGCGATCTCGTCGTTCACGTCGATCATGGTATTGGCCGTTTCGAACGTTTGCAGACGATCGAAGTCATGGGGGCCCCCCATGATTGCTTGCTCCTCATCTATCAGGGTGGCGACAAGCTCTACCTGCCGGTCGAGAACATCGAACTTCTGTCGCGCTACGGCGCAGACGGTAGCGATGCGCAACTGGACAGACTTGGGGGAACGGGCTGGCAGGCGAGAAAGGCACGCCTCAAGGAACGCATACGGGAGATGGCGGCCGAACTTATCCGTATTGCCGCTGCGCGGGAGTTGAAGTCAGCTCCTGCGATGGAACCGACGCCGGGCGCCTATGATGAGTTCTGCGCACGCTTTCCCTTCACCGAAACGGAAGACCAGGAGCAGGCGATTGAGTCCGTCCTGGAAGATCTCGCACGCGGCCGCCCGATGGATCGTCTTGTCTGCGGCGATGTTGGTTTCGGCAAGACGGAAGTCGCGCTTCGCACGGCCTTCGTTGCTGCAATGGCAGGCTATCAGGTCGCCGTCGTGGTGCCGACGACGCTCCTTGCTCGCCAGCACTACAGGACTTTCACCGAGCGTTTCCATGGTCTGCCTGTAAAATTGCGCCAGATGTCGCGTCTCGTAGGCACGAAGGATATGACGGAAGCGAGAGAAGGCTTGGCAAGCGGCGATATCGATATCGTTACTGGCACACACGCACTTCTCAGCAAGCAGGTGAAGTTTCGAAATCTTGGTCTCGTCATCGTAGATGAGGAACAGCACTTCGGTGTCGCCCACAAGGAGCAGTTGAAGAAGCTCCGTGCGGAAGTCCACGTATTGACGCTTACCGCGACGCCCATTCCGCGAACGTTGCAACTGGCACTTTCAGGCGTGCGCGAACTGTCTCTTATCGCAACACCACCTGTCGACCGCCTCGCGGTTCGTACATATGTGTCGCCGTTCGACCCGGTGGTGGTCCGCGAAGCTCTGTTGCGCGAACACTATCGCGGCGGACAGAGTTTCTACGTCGTCCCGCGCATTGCCGATCTCGGCGAGGCGGAGGAGTTCCTTCGTCAGTATGTGCCGGAAGTAAAGTTCGTTTCGGCGCATGGACAAATGGCGCCTGGCGAGATCGAAGACAAGATGACCGCCTTCTACGACGGAAAGTACGACATCCTGGTATCGACGACGATCGTCGAATCCGGCCTCGATATCCCGACCGCGAACACGCTCGTCGTACATCGGGCGGATATGTTCGGACTCTCCCAGTTGTACCAGTTGCGCGGTCGTGTCGGCCGGTCCAAGGCTCGTGCCTACGCGTATCTTACCGTACCTGCCCACCGCGCCTTGACTCCTGGAGCGGAGAAACGACTTCGCGTTCTCCAGTCGCTGGATTCACTCGGTGCGGGTTTCTCTCTGGCAAGTCATGACCTCGATATCCGCGGCGCCGGCAACCTGCTTGGTGACGAACAGTCGGGTCACATTCGCGAAGTCGGGTACGAACTCTATCAGGAGATGCTGGAGGAAGCGGTTGCATCCATGCGCGGCAGCGGCGAGGAAGATGGACAATGGTCACCCCAGATCAATGTCGGAACACCAGTCCTCATTCCCGACAGCTATGTACCCGATCTCGATGCGCGCATGGCGCTCTACCGCCGCCTCTCCGACGTGGAGACTCGAGCCGAAATCGATAGCTTTGCTGCAGAGCTCATCGACCGTTTCGGCAAGCTGCCACAGGAAGTCGAGTTCCTGCTCAAGATTGTGGAGATCAAGGGACTCTGTCGTGCGGCCAACGTCGAGAAGATCGAAGCGGGTCCGAAGGGTGTCGTTCTCTCGCTGCGGGAGAATACCTTTCCGAACCCGGCGGCTCTCGTCGAACTCATCAACGACGAACGTGGCAACGCTAAGCTCCGCCCGGACCACAAACTCGTCTTCAAGCGCGACTGGGATACGCCGGAAGAACGCCTTGCAGGCACCCACCGTTTGATGTCGACGCTTGCGAAGCTTGCTGCTCCTGCAAAGGCGGCATGAGTCTACTGTGCAGCCGCACTTTCCGCCTCGCGGGCGAGCAGCTTGTTGAACATCTTTACGAGCGTTTCCGGCTCCTGCGCGCCGACCATGACCCACTGCGAGTTGACGACGAAGCTTGGGACACCCTGGATACCCATCTGCCGCGCCAGTTCGTCCTCGCGGTGGATAAGTTCCTTGTCGGCATCCTTGGTAAGAAGATCGCGCACGATGTCTGCGTCCATTTGCGCTTCGGTCGCGGCATCGATCAGTACGTCATGCGAGCCGATATCTTCGCCATCTTCGAAGTAGCGGCGGAAGAGAATGTCGACCATCTCGTTCTGGCAGCCGGCAGTTCCTGCCCAGCGGATCAGGCGGTGGCTGTCGAGCGTGTTGGGTGAGCGTTCGATCCGGTCGAAGCGAAAATCGATACCGACCTGCTCACCGAATTCGCGGATCGCGTTGCCCACCGTTTTCGCGCGCTCCGCACCGAACTTCTTTTCCATGTAGGTCTTGCAGCCGACGCCGCCTTCCGGGATCGAGGCATCCAGCTGGAACGGCCGCCACGCGAGCGTGATCCCTTCGCCGCCATGCATTTCAAGCGCCTGGTCGAGGCGCTTCTTGCCGATGTAGCACCAGGGACAGACGGTGTCCGAAACGACGTCAAGCAGCATGGCGATCCTCCTTCCCGGATGTCCGTTCCACCAATCTTGCGGGTGCTGGCGCCGCTGAGCAAGTCCGCGAGCCGCTTGACGACACGGGTCCGCCTTCTAGGATGCCGCTGCTGTAAAAACCTGCGCAAAATCAAACGGATAAGGGGAGCGGATTTCATATGGCCGACGCGACGGAAATCAGCCTGCCGAACTATGATCTGACCGGAAAGGTTGCGCTTGTAACGGGCGCGACGAGCGGACTGGGGCGCCGTTTTTCCCTGATTCTGGCAAAGGCAGGCGCGAAGGTTGCGATCACCGGGCGCCGCCTCGATCGGCTCGAAACGCTGGAGAAGGAAATCGAGGCCCTGGGTGCGAGCGCCGCCGCCATTGCTCTCGACGTGACGGACACGGCGAGTATTGCGGCCTGCCTCGCCGAGACCGAAGAGAAGCTCGGACCTCTCGACATTCTCGTGAACAACGCCGGCATGAACGTGCAGGCTCTACCGGCCGACGTCACACCGGATGGTTTTGACACCATGTTCGACACCAATGTCCGCGGCGCCTTCTTCATGGCACAGGCTGCGGGCCGCTCGATGATCGGGCGCGGGGAAGGTGGACGGATCGTCAATATCGCCTCCATCGGCGCGCATACCGTGCTGCCGGGCCTCACCATCTACTGCATGACCAAGGCTGCGGTCGGCATGATGACGCAATCGCTCGCGAAGGAATGGGCTCGTCATCAGATCAACGTGAACGCCATGTGCCCAGGTTTCATCGAAACCGAACTCAATTCCGAGTGGTTTCAGTCCGAAGGGGGTCGGAAGCAGATCAAAACCTGGCCGCGACGGCGCCTCGGCTTCGAGGAAGATCTGGACGGTACGCTGCTGCTTCTTGCATCGGATCACGGCCGTTTCATCACCGGCTCGCTCTTCACCGTCGACGATGGGCAATCTCTCTAGGCGCGCTTTGCCGCAGATGCCGCTAACCTTTTGTTAAGCACGATCACACATAATTTTCCATATGTTGCATCGTCGCAGCAGAAGGAAAACCGTCGTGGAAAAACTGTTAGGCGGATTTATTCTCGGCTTTCTCGCTTGCGTCTGGACCTACGGTCTGGATCCGACGCAGGCCGTCTTCGGCTTTAGTCACAAGCTCGCCGCCACCCATGACCAGTTGCAGGAAGAATACCGGGTCGATCCGCGATATGGCCACAAAGGTCAGTACAAAAACCACAACCGGAAGACAGGCGCGGAAGCGATGCCGATGGCGCGACCATCTGCGAGTCTTGCATCTCCCGCCGCTTCTTGGCTAAGTCAGATGGGCGGGCCGCCGGTGATGTAGCGTCCCGTAAGGGGGATGCATGATCGGTGGACTGACCGTTGAGAGCTGGGTCGTGCTTGCGCTGCCTGCGCTTGCCGTTCTCATGTCGCTTGCGGGGTGGCTCGGGGCCAAGCGATGAGCGGCGTGTTCGCAGTCACGATCATCATCTATCTCATCGCCATGCTTGGCCTTGGCGCTCTGGCCTATCGCTATACCTCCAATCTCAAGGACTACATTCTGGGCGGCCGCCAACTCGGCGGCGGTGTTGCCGCATTGTCTGCTGGCGCGTCCGACATGAGTGGCTGGCTGATGCTGGGCCTGCCGGGCGCGGTATACGTCTCCGGCCTCAATCAGGTCTGGATCGCTGTCGGCCTCGTTGCGGGTGCGCTCCTCAACTGGCGTTTCGTTGCGCGCCGCCTCCGCCGCTATACGGAGCGCGCGGGAGATGCGCTCACCTTGCCGGACTATTTCGAAAGCCGCTTCGCTGATCGCAGCCGCGTGCTCCGCGTCGCGAGCGCTTTCGTCATCCTGATCTTCTTCACCATCTACACGTCCGCAGGCCTCGTTTCGGGTGCCATCCTATTCGAGCAGGTTTTTGGTCTCGACTACGCCACGGCGCTCATCATCGGTACGCTGAGCATCCTGTCGTACACGGTGATCGGCGGCTTTCTCGGCGTCTGCTGGACCGATGCCGTGCAGGGCATCATGATGTTCCTGGCGCTCCTCATTGTGCCAGCGGTCGCGATTTCCGGCATGGGTGGTTGGGACACAACAGTCGAAACCACCGTTACCGCCGGTCCTTCCGGCGTACTCGACGTCTTTCACGACACGACGCTTCTCGGCGCGGTTTCGCTCATGGCCTGGGGCCTCGGTTATTTCGGGCAGCCGCACATTCTTGCCCGTTTCATGGCGCTGCGCGACGAACGCGAGATGCCGAAGGCACAGATGATCGGCATGACATGGATGGTGGTCGCGCTTTACGGCGCCCTGGCCACAGGCTTTGCCGGTGTCGGTTATTTCGCGGCCGCGCCGCTCGATAATCCGGAGACGGTTTTCCTCGCGCTCTCACAGGCGCTTTTCAATCCCTGGATAGCGGGCATCCTTCTCGCCGCCGTCCTTGCCGCAATCATGAGCACGGTCTCTTCCCAACTCCTCGTTTCGTCGAGCGCTATCGCCGAAGATTTCTGGATGCGCCTCTTCCGTCCCGGGGCAGAGGAACGGGAGCTCCTCCTCGTCGGCCGCGCTTCGGTCTTCATCATTTCAGTCGTAGCGATCATTCTCGCCTTCGACCGGGACAGCAGCGTGCTCTCGCTCGTTGCCTATGCGTGGGCAGGCTTCGGCGCGGCGTTCGGGCCGGTTGTTCTCCTGTCGCTCTTCTGGCGACGCATGACGCGGAATGGTGCTCTGGCCGGAATGGTCGTCGGCGCCGTCACGGTTATCGTCTGGAAGCAGTTGTCGGGCGGTCTCTTTGACGTCTACGAGATCCTGCCGGGATTCATTTTGGCGAGCCTCACGATTGCCGGTGTGAGCCTCGCTGGCCGCGCGCCGGAAGCAGGGATCGTCGCGTTGCATGAGGCTGTGGCTACCGACTGATCGCTCCGAGACTTCGTCTCATTTTGACACAAGTCATTGATTTTACTTGTTTTTCTGTCGTTCCGCGCACACCCTTAACACGCTGATTCGGCTGCGGATTCAGGGGTGCAGGAGGTCCCGGGCGGTCATGTCCAACTTTCTGGTCGGTTTGGTGGCCGGCTTTTTTCTCTGCGTCTGGGCGTTGGATGCAAATCCCGTCACGGCGGCGATAAGGCTGGTCGATCGCGTCAGTCAGGTCGAGGTGAGCATCGCCGCCGAGGCGCCGCAGAACGGGGAAGCCGCACCAGCGGAGGAACCGCCGCCTGCGAGGCCCTGATCTCAGGGGCGTGCGAGTTCGCGCCGCGTCACTTTGCCATTCGCCGTGCGCGGCAGGCTATCCACGAAGACGATTTCTCTCGGGCACTTGTAGGCGGCGAGCCGTTCCGCTGCCCAAGCAAGCATCTCCGCCGCATCTGGTGTGCTTCCTTCCCTTGGCACGACAAAGGCGGCAACCACGCTCACATCGTCCCGGACACGGAGTTCCGTCACGGCCACTTCCTGTACAAGCGGGTGGGCGGCCAGCACCATCTCGACTTCCTGCGGCGACACTCGATAGCCCATCGCGTTCATCAGGTCGTCGGCGCGGCCCTCGTACCACATGTATCCATCGTCATCGAAGCTGGCGAGGTCGCCCCCGACGAACCATTCCCCGCGATAGACCTCTGCTTCCTCCTCCGGCCGCCGCCAGTATCCGAGCATCAGCCCGGGATCGGAGCGGTGCACGGCGAGGAGTCCGGTTTCTCCGGCCGCCAGCGGCTCTGTGCCGCCATCGGCGGGCAGCGCCGCCACGCAGCGTCCCGGCTGGGGCTTGCCCGGGCTGCCGGGCCGTATCTCCATGCCGGGGCCGGTGGAGACATAGGTCGAGCATTCGCTCATGCCGAGCGCCTCGTAGAGCTCCTTGCCTGTCGTCTCGCGCCATTGGGAGAGCAGTGACGGCGAAAGCGCCTCGCCGGCGGTGAGCCCGTGGCGCAGCGAGGAAAGGTCGTAGCCGGAGAGATCGCAATATTTCAGGATCTGCCGGTAGAGCGTCGGCACCGCCGCGAAGAGTGTGGCGCCCGTCCGCTCCATCAACTTCGGCCAGACTCCGACGTCCTTCTCGCCATTGTAGAGAACGGTTGTCGCGCCGTTGGCCCAGGGGTCGGTGAGCCCGACGCCGAGCGTGTAGGTCCAGTTGAAGGCGCCCGCGTGGAGCACCGTGTCACCGCGCTCGATGCCGTACCAGCCTTTGTACATCGGCCGCCGTCCCCAGGCGCTCCGATGGGCATGGAGAACGCCCTTCGGTCGTCCGCTCGTGCCGGACGTATAGACGAGAAACGCCGGATCGTTCGCACCGGTGTCGGCGTAGTCCGCTAGCGGCTCGTGGGTCTTCAGCCGGTCGATCGTCTCCGCGTCGAGAATGCGCACATGGTCGGGCGAGACGATCTCCATTCCCGGTGCGATGGCGACGGCCGCCGACGCCGAGTCTTCGAGCAGGAAATCGGCTTCCGATGACGTGAGTTGCGAGGAGGAGGGGAGGGGTACGAGCCCCGCCGCGAGGGCGCCGAAAAACATCAGCGCATAATCGGAAGTATTCGGCATACGGATCATCAGCCGCTCGCCAGGCCTGAACCCTTCCGCGAGCAATCCCGCGGCGACGCTTCTCACCGCCCGGTCGAGTTCGCCGTAGCGTCGCTGCTCTGCCGCGTCGAGCGGCGCATCCGCATCGCTCACCACGATGAGCGCCACCTTGTCCGGCGTCGCGCGGGCCGCCTCGGCGAGGCAATAGCGGGCGATGTTGAAACGGCCGGGACACGGTTCCCCGGCATAGCCGCGCGTAATGGAAGGTGAGGGCAGGACCATGATCCCGGTTTGTACGGGGGCTCCTCCCGTCACGCAAGCGGGACGCTGCGTCAGATCGCTGGCCACTTTGGGAGCGTTTACGCGCCGCGCGCCAGCCTGTACAAATCGGGCCAACAAATCCAATGCCGGACACCGGCAGAACACGGGAGAGACGGATGGGTAGCGGACCGCTGAGTGGCATCAAGATCGTCGAATTCGCCGGCATTGGCCCGGGTCCCTTCTGCGCCATGCTGCTCTCCGACATGGGCGCGGATATCGTCCGCATCGACCGCAAGGGCGCGAAGGGCGGGTCGAAATACGACATCGGCTCGCGCGGCCGCCGCTCGGTCGCACTGGACCTCAAGAAGCCGGAATCGGTCGAGGCCTGCCTCAAGCTGATCGAGAAGGCGGATATCCTTCAGGAGGGCTTCCGCCCGGGCGTCATGGAGCGTCTCGGCCTCGGCCCCGATGTCTGCCTGAAGCGCAATCCGAAGCTCGTTTACGGCCGCATGACGGGCTGGGGCCAGACCGGCCCGCTCGCGAATGCCGCCGGCCACGACATCAACTACATCTCGCTCACCGGTGCGCTTCACGCGATCGGCCGTCCGGGCGAAAAGCCGGTTCCGCCCTTGAACCTTGTGGGCGATTTCGGCGGCGGCGCCCTCTACCTCGCCATGGGCATGCTCGCTGCCCTCGTCGAGGCTCAGCGCAGCGGCAAGGGCCAGGTGGTCGATGCCGCGATGACCGACGGCGCGACCTCGCTCATGGCCATGTTCTACGGCTTCACGGCCTCCGGCATGTGGCAGGAACCGCACGGCACCAACATGCTCGACGGCGGTGCGCATTTCTATGACACCTACGAGACGAAAGATGGCAAGTGGATATCCATCGGTTCCATCGAACCGCAGTTCTACGCCATCCTCCGCGAGAAGGCTGGCCTCTCCGACGGTCTCTGGGATGCGCAGATGGACCGCGCCAAGTGGCCGGAGATGAAGAAGGAAATCGAAAAGGTCTTCAGGCAGAAGACGCGCGACGAATGGTGCGAGATCATGGAAGGCACCGACATCTGCTTTGCACCGGTTCTCTCTATCAAGGAAGCCAAGGATCACCCGCACAACAAGGCGCGTGACACCATCGTCGAGATTGACGGCGTCGCGCAGCCGAACATCGCGCCGCGCTTCTCGCGCACGGAATCGAAGATCCAGGGTCCCGCGCCCTCCATCGGCGAGCACACCGAAAGCGCGCTCAAGGACTGGGGCTTCTCGGCCGGCGACATCGACGGACTGAAGAAGGCCGAAGCGATTTGAGCGCACTTCCCGGCACGACCGGCCGGCGGCGCATCTATCTGATGCGTCACGGCCATGTCGATTACTTCGGCCCTGAAATTCGGGCGGCGGGAGGCGATCCGAAGGTCGTCCCTCTGACGCCTCTCGGACAGGAACAGGCGAAAGCGGCAGGGCAGGCGCTGGCGCACGTCGCCCTCGACAGGGCCATTTGTTCGGGCGTTCCACGCACCCGCCAGACGGCGGAGTTTGTTCTGGCGGCGCAGGAAGGCAACGTGCCGCCGCTCGAAGTCGAGCCGGATCTCGTCGAGATTCACGGCGGCTCCTTCGGTCATGTCATGAGCCGGACGGAGCTGGCGGCGAGGATGGCCTACTACTTCGACATGGCGGGAGAGCCAGGCGCCACCATGCTCGATGGCGGCGAGGTTTTCGCCGCAGCCTTGCGCCGCTCGGTAGCCTCCATCGAACGTCTTCTGGCGGAACCGGGCTGGCACACCATGCTGATCACGGCGCATGAAGGCATCAACCGCCTGCTTCTTGGCTGGGCGGCCACGGGGTGTTCATTGGAGCGGGCGCTCGATGCCGTTCGTGCATTCGAGCAGGACCCGGCCTGCATCAATGTGATCGATTTCGACATGGTGCCCGCGGCAGACGGCAGCGTCGGCACGGAAATCCAGCGCAGCCTGATAAAGTCCGTCAACGTCACGCCCTACAATTATGTGAAGCATGGCATGAACATGACGAGCCTCGAGGCTATCTTCGCCCTTGAACCGCGCTAGATCGCTCTGGCCTTCGGGCGTCGCCCGGCGTAGCGTGAAGGTCAGGCCGTTCGTCTTTCTGGGAGGAGAGGATGAGCAACGAGCTTCTGGGCACCGTCGATCATATCGCCGAGGCGAAAACGCCCGCGCCGAAGATTACCGGCTTCCATCACATTGCCTATCGCTGTCGCGATGCGGAAGAGACGCGGAAATTCTATGTTGACCTGCTCGGATTGAAGCCTGCCGCTGCGCTCGCCTTCGACCGGGACTCCCGCGGCAAGCAGAACCCGTTCATGCACCTCTTCTTCGAGATGGGCGACGGCAAGTTCGTTGCCTTCTTCGACGAGCCGAACACGGCGAACGACGACGTCTTCCGTATGAAGGACGGCATTGAGGATTACCACTTCGCTTTCGAAGTCGGTACGCGCGGGGAACTCGATGCCTTTATCGCCCGCCTCAAGGAGGCGAAGGTTCCCGTCTTCGGTCCTATCGACCATCACTTCTGCCATTCGATCTACTTCTTCGATCCGAACGGACTCGCCTGCGAGATTACCGTCCGCGATGCGAAGCATGACGAGATCATGGAAGCCGAAGGGGGAAGGGCGGCGCAGGCGATCCGCGAATGGAGCGAAAAGACCCGCGCCTTGAAAAAGGCGCGGCTGAAGCTTCTCGATCAGGCGGCGGATTGAGCGTCAGCCGCCGATCAGCGTTCGCAATTCCCGCCGCAGCACCTTGCCGAGCGGATTGCGCGGCAGCGCTTCTGCGAATTCGAGCCTTTCCGGAAGCTTGTAGGCCGCGATATCGCTTTTCATGAGATGCGCGCGGATGTCGTCCAGCGTCGGCCTCGCGCCCTCAGCGGAGACGGCGACGACGCAGATGCGCTCACCCATCACCGGATCGGGATAACCGACCACGGCGGCCTCCTTGATCGCGGGCAGCCCGGCCAGCAACCCGTCGATCTCGCCCGGCGAGATGTTCATGCCGCCGCGGATGATGATGTCTTTTGCGCGTTCGACGAAGCGATAGTAGCGGTTCTCCGGCCCCGCGATCTCGAAGACATCGCCGGTATGAAAGAAGCCGTCATCGTCGATGGCATCCACCGGCCCGCCGCCGTCGCCCGCGCGAAAATATCCGGAAAAGAGCGTCGCACCCTTGATGAAGAGTTCGCCTGGCCGTCCGGCCTCGGTGATTTCCGCGCCCGTCTGAATGTCCACAAGCTTCGTCTCGATGGCGTCAGCGACCCTTGCAGGCCATTTGAAGCCTGCAACGCCGAAGCGCGGAAAGAACTGTGCCCGTTCTTCCGGATCGGGCACATCGTCGGGCCCCGAGATGAGGCAGGTGCCCTCGTTCGATCCGAAGATGTTGACGATCGGAAGTCCGTATTGCTCCTGCCACATTTTCACCATCCAGGGCGAGAGCGGCGCGGAGCCGGAGCCGATGCTGCGCACGGCCGAGAAATCGAGGCTCGCCATCAGCTTCTCTTCCTTGAGCAGCAGGGTGAGCACAGCGGGCGGCGCGACAGTATAGGCGATCTTCTCGCCGACGAGCTGCTTCAGGAAGACGGGCAGGTCGAACGGGTGGTGCTGCACCAGTGTGCCGCCGGTCAGCAGCCAGGGCATGAAGCACCCGCCGATCGCTGCCATGTTGACGAGCGGGAAAGGGTTCAGCACTGCATCGCCCGGCTGAAGCTTCGCCGCATCTGCGCAGGCGATGCCCGCAATCGTCCAGTGATTGTGGCTGCGCGGCACACCTTTGGGCCGCGCCTCCGTGCCCGAGGTCCAGCAGATTGTCGCCGCCTCGTTCGCATTCCCTTTCGGAAGCGCATCGAGGCGCGACCCGTCGGCGGCAGGCCAGTCCGTCTCCTCCACGACGAAGACGTGAAGAAGACCCGGTACCTTGTCCTTCAGCGCGGCGAACATGGCGCCGTGGTCGTGGCCACGTATCGTCCGCGCCGTGACAACGGCTTTCGCGTTCACGAAGGCGAGCACGTCACCGAGTTCATGTGCGCGCCACTGCACGGGGAAAGGCGTGACGATGAGCCCGATCCGCCATGCTGCGAGGTATACGGCGACGAGATCCGCCGTGTTCGGCAGCTGCACTGCGACGACGTCGTTTTTCCTCAGCCCGGCCTCGATGAAGCCCGTTGCGATCCGGTCGGCGAGATCGCTGAGTTCGCGATAGGCAAGACGCTTCGGCGCGCTGCCATCGATCTCCTCCCGGTTCGGCGGATCGGCGACCGCAAGCCTCTCCGGCGTCGCTTCGGCATTGGCGAGAAAGCGCTCGCTCGCCGTTTCCATGCCCCACCATCCCGCCTCGGTATGGGCGGCAATCTCTTCCTTCGTCGCCAGGATCATGCACGCTCCTCCCAAAGCTACATGCGGGACGTGTGTCCCTATCTTTTCTTTGCCGCCTCGTATTCCTCTTCGAGCCGTGCGATGAGGCTTGCCACCTTCTCCACCCGGTCGATCGTCCCGACGCCGTGTCCGGCCGACCAGACATGCGCCCAGCGTTTCGCGCCAGATTGCGGATCGGTGAAATCGATATCCGGGTTCTTCTCCATCGCATCGAGATCGTATCCTGCTTTTTCGATGCTGGGTTTCAGCCAGTTCGCGGCGACACCGGTGATCGCGCGGGTGAGGATGAGGTCGTCCACCGTCGACCCAATCAGCATGTCGCGATAGGCCGGTGCGGCGAGGCTTTCCTCGCAGGCGATGAAGCGCGTCCCCATATAGGCGAGATCGGCGCCGAGCACCTCGGCCGCGCGAATCCCCGCTCCGTCGGTAATGCCGCCACCCAGGATGACCGGCCCGTCGAAAAACTCGCGAACCGCCGGTACGAAGGAGAAGCCCGTCATGTTCCCGGTGTGCCCGCCTGCGCCCGCAGCGACGAGCACCAGTCCGTCGACGCCCGCTTCCACAGCCTTCCTCGCAAAGGCGACGGAGTTCACGTCCGCGAAGACGAGCCCGCCATAGGAATGCACGCGCTCAACGATCGCGCGCGGGCTCCCCAGGGCGGTGATGACGATCGGTGCCTTGTAGCGGATCAGGAGGTCGATATCCTCGTCGAGCCGGGCATTCGAACGGTGCACCACGACATTCGCCGCCCAAGGCGCATCGTCCGGCCCAAGCCCGCTCACGATCCGGTTGAGCCATTCGTCGAGCTCCGCGACGGTGCGTGCATTCGGCGTCGGAAATGTGCCGATCACACCTTCCCGGCAGGCGGCGAGAACAAGATCGGGTCCGGAGATCAGGAACATCGGCGCGGCGACCAGAGGCAGCTTCAGCCGCGCACGCCATTCTCCGATCCGCCTCGCCATCCGGTCCTCCCTGTTTTCCGGCAGGTTACCAGCACCTGCCATGCGGAGGCGAGAGCTAGAATTTCATCGTCAGGCTCGTGTTCAGTATGTCGGCCGACGAGGTGAAGGTACCGCTCAGATTGCCTCGGGCCTCGTTGCCCGGATCGCTCGCCTGCAGGTTCATCCGGGCGTCGGGTGAGAAGATATGCGTATAGGCTGCGTCGAACGTCATGCTCTCGTTGATGTCGTAGCCCGCGCCGAAGGAAAGCCAGTACCGGTCCGAGTCCGGAATGCGAGGCGTCCGCCGCTCCGGGCTCGGCACGACCCCCTGATCGTAAGCCACGCCGGTTCTGAGACGAAGCCGGTCGCTCGCCCTGTAGGTCACGCCCAGTGCGACGAAAACCCCGTCATCCCATTCCTCGAGGGTGAGTTCGTCCGGTTGCGAGGGGTTGTCGAATTCGACGACCAACCGGTCGAAACGGCTCCAGCGTGTCCACGCCACTTCGGCGCCGAACGTCCAGTCCGGCGCGACATCATGCTTGATGCCGAGTGTAACCATTTCCGGCAGTGTTATGGACGCGCTCCCGCCGGTTGGTTGGAGAGCGCCGGAAAGAAGCGATAGAATTTCCCCATAGGCGCTGAGCCCGAATTCGGCTTCGCCCTCCAGGTCCACATCCATCGCAGAGCGATAGCCAATCCCGATGCGTGTGTCGTTTCTCGGCGTCAGCAGTACGCCGAGAGAGAAGCCATAGGACCAGTCATCCCCCTCGACGGCCGCAAACCCGTCCTGCGATGGGTCTCCCGGCATACCGCCGGGAACTGGCGGCACGTTGGACGTACCGACGGTGCCGAGGTCGATGGCGCTGGTCAGCCTTGCATCGCTGTATTGAACTTGAACGCCGCCACCGAGCGAAAGCCAGGGCGTCGCTTTCCACGCGATCATCGGTTCAAGGTTGTAGGTGCGCAGGCGCGAACCAAGTCCGTGATAGCGGCCGATCCATCCGCTGTCGGCGGAGGTGGTCAAGCCGAATGGTGCGTTGAAGGAAAGCCCGACAAACCAGTCCGGCAATACCTGCCACGACGCATAGAAGGCGGGCACCAATGCCTGCGGACCGATATTGCCGGATGTACTGCCCGTTATCGGGTTCCCGAAGGTGGTGGAGGCGGACGCATCCTTGAGTTCAATGTCCGGAACGATCCAGGCAAGCTGACCCGATATGTTGATGCCCTCGTAAAGGGTCATCGTTGCCGGATTGAAGAAGATGGAGCTGATATCGTCGCCGCCTGCCGAGACGCCGGCATAGGCGCTGCCTTGTGCCGACGCGGATTGCTCGCGTATGGCAAATCCTGCGGACCATCCCGTAGAGGGTAACAGAAAAAGAACGCCCGCCAGCACTGCTGAAACGAGCATGAATACGCCGGTCTGCTTCTTCATTCGGGTCCTCCCTGAACTCAAGGTCGGCCCGGCGCCTGTACTTCGCCCTTTTGAAAAACCCCCAGCTTCAGACGACGAGCTGGTAGCGGCAACGATAACAAACGAGGAAAATTTGTCGAAGATTTAAAGTCCTGTCCGTCGGCTTGAAGTCAGAGCCCGCTGGACTAGTTTTCTTCGATCCACCATGTGCCGCTGCGGTAGCCGTAAAGCGACGTCTCCTCGGGAACCTTCACCTGCTGCCACAGCGCCAGCCACTGTTCCGGCTGATGAAACAGCGGAATCATGTAGGCGCCCGAGAGGAGAACGCGGTCCATCGCGCGCACTGCCGCCACGAACTCCTCCCGTGTCTCGGCCGCCAGCATCGCGTCGATCATGGCGTCGATGGCGGGTTCTTTCGCGCCCATATAGTTCCGCGTACCAGGCATGTCCGCGGCCGCAGAGCCCCAATAGAAACTCTGCTCGTTGCCGGGCGAGAGGGATGAAAACCAGCTGTTGAATATTGTGTCGAAGTCGTAGTTGCTTCTCCGTTCCTGATACTGGCTTGGATCGACGTTGCGGACGTCTGCGATCACGCCGATCCGTTTCACCATCCGCGAATAGGTGAGAGCGAGGCGTTCTTCTCCCGGCGTGGCCACCAGTATCTCGAAGGAAAGCGGGTGCCCCGTCTCGACATGCGTCATGACACCGTTGAGGATCTCATATCCAGCGTCCCTGAGTTGTGCGATCGCTCGCGCCCTGTTCTTCCTGTCCTGCCCTCCGGCATCGCCTTGGGGCGCCTGCCATCCCCGGTTCATGATCTCCGGAGTGACAGCATCCGGAAACGGAGCGAGTAATTCGCGTTCCCTTTCTCCGGCCGGACGGTCATGAGATCCAAGTTCGGATCCGTCGAAGAAACTTTCGGATCGGACATAGGACCCGTAGTAGAGATTCTTGTTCACCCATTCGAAATTGAAAAGTTGCGTAAGCGCCTGTCTGACGCGCCTGTCGGCGAATACGGGTCGGCGTGTGTTGAAGACCAGAGCGTACATGCCCGACGGCATGCCGCTTTCGAATGCTTCCTTTCGCACTTTGCCTGCCCGCAGCGCGGGAAAGTCGTAACTCTGCGTCCAGCGTCCGGGATCGTCTTCCGGTCTGGCGTGATAGATGCCGCTCTTGAAAGCCTCGAAGGAGGCGTTCGAGTCCCGGAAATACTCGTAGGTCACGAGATCGATGCTGTTCTGCCCCGCATTGACGGCGAGATCGACGCCCCAGTAATCCGGATTCCGGCGATAGGTGATGCTGTTCCCGGGTTTTACCTGGTCCACGATATAGGGACCGCTGCCGATCGGCGCCTCGAAGCCAGCGGCGTTGAAGTCCCGCTTCTCGTAGACATGTTTCGGGATGATCGGCATCAGGCCGATGATGAGCGGGATTTCCCGGTCGCCGTCGGGGGAGAATATGAACTTGATGGTGCGTTCTCCGATGCGCTCCATTCGTTCGACCTTGGCGTAATAGGTCTTGTAGTTCGGGCGTCCCTTGTCGCGGAGCGTCTCGAGCGAATAGACAACGTCGTCCACGGTGACAGGCTCGCCGTCCGAAAAACGGGCCTGTGGATTGAGCGTGAAGGCCGCCCAGCTTCGATCTCCCGCGACGTCGATGCTCTCGGCCAGCAAGCCGTACAACGTGAACGGTTCGTCATAGCCTCGCGCAAGGAGGCTCTCGAAAACATGTTCCCGGAGCCCGAGGGCCGAAGTCCCCCGCACGATGAACGGGTTCAGACTGTCGAAAGACCCCGTCGCGCCATAGACGATGGCACCTCCCTTCGGAGCGGCAGGATTGACATAGCGAAAGTGTTTGAAGCCCTCCGGATACAGTGGCTCACCATGCATCGCTATCGCATGACTGGGGCCGGTGCTAGCCGCTCTCTCTATCTGGTCTGCACTGGCGCTCCCGGTAAGGAGCACCAGTACGGCGAAGGCCGCCCAGCGGCTGATATGCAGTCCGGTTCGCAAACGTTTGTCTCTTCAATTCTGCATCGCACGGGCGCGGATTGGTTAAGACGCCAAGCGTTAAGCAATTCCCGGGATTTTTCAAAGATTCCCGGTGCCTTGTTTATGCCGAAATGCGAGGGTACGGCTCTTGGCCAGCTGGATGATCGGCGTGTTTCGTGTGGAATATGGCGGTCAACGGTATCTGAAATATGTTTGCCCTATCTCCCGAAAGGATTTCGATCATGTCATTTCGACGCTTGTTTTCCGGCGTCGCGGCTGCGGCGTTCGTTGCGATTTCCGGGCTTGTTCCGGTTCAGGCGCAGGGGGCGGCCGGCTCAGACGCCAAGGTCCAGAACTTCGGTAGCTGGAGCACACGCTGTGAGACAGCCGATTCGGGCAAGGAACAGTGTCATGCCTTCGTGGACGTTCGCATCGGAGACGAAAAGCAGCGTGTCGCCTATCTGGGAATCGGCTACAGCCAGAAGGATGTGAACAAGGACGGCGATCAGGATCTCTTCATGTTCGCGATCACGCCTCTGGGAACTTTCCTGCCCGCCGGGATAAGCTGGTCTGTCGACGGCGCCGAGCCCTTCGGCCAGCAGTACATGTATTGTTTGCCGGGCGGCTGCCAGACCGAAATTCTACTGACAGAAGAACGGCTCAAGGCGATCAAGTCGGGCAAGGAGATGGAAGTGCTCTTCCGTATCGTCGGCAAGGGCGACGTGAAGGTTCCGGTCAAGCTGGACGGTGTGACGAACGCCATCGCGGCGGTCCCGGCGCCGCCGAAATCCTGATTGCCGGTTTAATCCGTATCCTTGGGTGAGAACACGCTTCGGAGCCATCCGACAGTCGTGTTCTCCCTGAGGATATATCGCATCAGGTTGTCCATATCCTTTTCGAGCCTGTCCGGGTCGGCGAACAGCGCCGCCCTGGTGCGGAAGCCTCTTGCCGGGTCGAGTTCGCGCACCACGCGCGCTGGATTGCCGGCGGCAATGCAGTTTGCGGGGATGTCGGTCATCACGACGGCTCCCGCACCGATGATGCTGTTCTCGCCGATGCTCACGCCCTTGCCGATGATGACCCTCACGCCGAGCCAGACATTCTCGCCGATATGGATAGGACGGTGCTTTTCGAGTTCGGCGGTCCGGTCATAGGTGTCGTGCCAGTCCGAATCCGAGATGTAGCAACCACTGGCCATCATCGTGTTGCTGCCGATGGTGATCTGTTCGGAAGAAACGATATGCGTCCCCGGGCTTATCAGCACGTGATCGCCGATATCGATGCGGCCTTCACGCTCGCCCGTGCGCCATGTCGCGAGCCGGACAAGGTTTCCCCGAGACGCGTGCAGGTGAAGATGCGCCCCCGCGGTGATGCCTCCCCCCCAGATCTCGATATTGCGGGGAGACGATACGTCGATGCCTGGCCCCACAGCGTCGAAGGCGGGAAGGATGAACCGGTTTACATAAAATCGGTTCCAGCCATCGATGATCCGGCGGATGAAATATGTCCGTCTGTCCCGCCGCATTTGGAAAAGCCCCTTGTCGTCATGCCCGGCCCATTGGCCGCTGGCAACTGACTAGCACACGGGTAGGGGATCAGTGTGCGGATTTCGTGCGAACGGCATAGTAGCCGTCCTTCAGGGGACCGAAGAGTTCGGGCACCTGGGGGTGGCGCACAGGCTCGCCCGATTCATCCGGAAGCAGGTTCTGCTCCGAGACATAGGCGACATACTCTGTCTCCGAGTTCTCGGCGAGAAGGTGGTAGTAGGGCTGGTCCTTGCGCGGACGAACCTCCTCAGGGATGGAAAGCCACCATTCTTCGGTATTGTTGAATGTCGGATCGACGTCGAAGATCACACCCCGGAAGGGATAAAACCTGTGACGGACGACCTGACCGATCCTGAATTTGGCCTCGCGATTAACTTCCATGGCCAATTTTCGCTTCGCAATGCATGTCTTACTCTAACAGCTTGATGGAACAGCCGAAAACCCCTCCGCGCGAGGGGGCGGCGTTTCGGGATTGCCATTCCCGCCCGAACACCCAATATGGCGCAAATCGCCATTTTGCAACCTCGGGAGAGTCCATATGAGCAGGCCAGTCGAGCCCTTGTTCGAACCTTTCACCTTCAACGGGCTGACACTGCCGAATCGGATCGTCATGGCGCCCATGACGCGTTCGAAATCGCCGAACGGCATTCCGGGTGCCGATGTCGCCGCCTATTACCGGCGCCGCGCCGAAGCCGAAACGGGTCTCATCATCACCGAGGGAACCACGGTCAACACACCCGTCGCGTCGGGCGATCCGAATGTGCCGAAGTTCTGGGGCGAGGATTCGCTCAAGGGCTGGAAGCGCGTCGTCGAGGAGGTCCATGGCGCGGGTGGAAAGATCATGCCGCAGATCTGGCACATGGGCATGATGCGCAACCCGTCGAAATCGACCCATCCCGATATTATGAGCCACGGTCCTTCGGGTCTGATGATGCCGGGCAAGAAGCTTTCCGAGCCGATGACGAAGGAAGAAATCCGCCAGACGGTCGAGGCCTTTGGCCGCGCCGCCGCCGATGCGCGCGAGGCCGGCTTCGATGGCGTCGAGGTTCATGGTGCGCATGGCTACATCATCGACCAGTTCTTCTGGGACGGCACCAATCTGCGTGAGGACGAATATGGCGGCGCCGAACTCGTCGCCCGTTCCCGTTTCGCCGTCGAGATCGTCGAGGCGATCCGCCGCGAGGTCGGTGACGACTATCCGCTCATCTTCCGTTTCTCGCAGTGGAAGCAGCAGGATTTCTCGGTGAAGATGGCGCCGACACCTGAATTGCTCGCGGCTTTCCTGAAGCCGCTCTCCGATGCGGGCGTCGACATGTTCCACTGCTCGCAGCGCCGCTTCTGGGAACCGGAGTTTGAAGGTTCCAATCTCAATCTCGCCGGCTGGGCGAAGAAGCTCACCGGCAAGCCGTCGATGACGGTCGGCAGCGTCAGCCTCTCGGGTGAGTTCATTGCTTCCTTCGCCGGCGAAGCGTCCGAGGCGACGGGCATCGACGATCTCATCGAGCGTCTGGAGGCGGGTGAGTTCGACCTCGTCGCCGTCGGGCGCGCGCTGCTCGTCGATCCGGAATGGGCCCGCAAGGTCCACACCGGCGCTTTCGATCAGCTCATGCCGTTCAAGCCCGAAGCGCTCGCGACGCTTTCCTGATCGGGGTCAGAAACCGTAGGCCTTGGCGAGGTCGGGATCTTTCTCGGCTACCCGCTTCGCCAGGTCTACGATGACCTTCGCCTGTTTCCAGGTGGCGTCGTCCTGCATCTTGCCGTCGATCATGGCGACGCCCGTGCCGTCGGGCATCGCATCCAGAATCTTCTTCGCGAAGAGCACTTCGTCGGGGTCCGGACTGAAGACGCGCTTTGCGATCGCGACCTGGTTCGGATGCAGCGACCATGCGCCGACACAGCCCATCAGGAACGCATTGCGGAACTGCTGCTCGCACGCCTCCTGATCTTGGATGTCGCCGAAGGGGCCGTAGAAGGGGCGGATGTCGTTCGCAACGCAGGCGTCGACCATCTTCGCGAAAGTGTAGTGCCAGAGATCCTGTTGTGCCGCGATCCGCGGACTTCCGTCATCCTTGGGATCCTCAAGCACCCGGTAGAAGGGGTGCCCGCCGCCGACGCGGGTCGTTTTCATCTTGCGTGAGGCGGCCAGGTCTGCCGGCCCGAGACTCATGCCGTGCATGCGCGGCGAAGCGCAGGCGATCTCCTCCACATTCTTCACACCCTGCGCCGTCTCCAGGATGGCATGAATGAGAAGCGGCTTCTTGAGCCCGTGCTTCGCCTCGAGCTGTGCCAGCAACTGATCGAGATAATGAATGTCCCATGGGCCCTCGACCTTGGGTAGCATGATGACGTCGAGCTTGTCGCCGATTTCGGCCACGAGCTGCGTTATGTCATCCAGCACCCACGGGCTGTTCAGCGGATTGATGCGAACCCAGAAGCCCGTCTTGCCGAAATCATGCGCCTTGCCGACCTCGATCACGCCCTGCCGCGCGGCGTCCTTCGCATCGGCCGGTATCGCGTCTTCCAGATTGCCCAGCAGGACATCGACCTGCGGAATCATTTCGCCGAGACGCGAACGAACCTTCTCGTTGTGGCCGGGGAAAAAATGAATCATCCGCTCGAGCGAAACGGGGAGTTCCCGGTAAGGTGCGGGAGCGCCGATCGCGAGCGGTTTGTAAAAGTTCGATGGCAGTTTCATGACAGTCCTTGGGGGAATAAGTGCGAACAGCCGCAGTCTAGCTGTGGGTTTGCCGCAAATCCATGAACGATTTCAGTCCTGTACGGGCTTGTCTTGAGCGTCGAGGAGAGTGCGCACCGGGCCTGCCGCATAAAGGCTCGCAAATCCGAAAATCGAGGACAAGGTGATCGCGAGGTAGGCCGTCTGGTAGCCGCCCGCGGTGACATAGAGGAAGCCGAGAAGGGCAGGCCCTGCCGCATTCGCGCAGGTCGTGATCATCTGCGACACGGAGAGGATACGTGCATAGGCCTTGAGTCCGAAAGCCTCCGCCATGATGAGCGGTTGCATCATCTGCATGTTGCCCACTGTCGTTCCGAACAGTGCGGAAACGACAAAAAGCGCAACGGTTCCTTCGGCAAAGGCAAAGAGCGCGAACGCCAGTCCCTGCAGCACATAGATTCCGAACAGATACGTTTTCGAAGCAACCCGCGTCAGAAGCGATCCGCCGACAAGCCGTCCCGCGATGCTCGAGGCTGCCATGACCGAAACCGCAAGCGCTGCGATGTGATCGTCGCCCGTGCGTGTCGCCACAAGACGGAACTGATGCGCCAGTGCTCCAACCTGCGCCATCATGGAAAAGACGAACGCTGTCGTGCAGAGAATGAAGAAACGACTGCGGAGTGCGTCCTCGAAGGAAACCCCGTCCGGCGGCATCCGGCTGCCGTCCGCTGCAAGACGGGGCGGGTCGCCGTCGGGCGAAAGACCTATCGCTTCGGGGCTGTGACGAAGCATGATCAGTGCAATCGGAACCACGCCGATAACCAGGATCAACGCAAGCCAGTACGCCGCCTCTCCGAGCCCGTAGCGTTCGACGAGTGTCGCCGACAGGGGCGTAAAGACGATGCCGCCGAGCGAAAGGCCGGTCGAGGCGTAGGCAATCGCCTTCGAGCGCTGACGAGTGAACCAGCGCGCGACGATCGTCATACCGGGAATTACGGCGACGGCCGCATTTCCGATACCGAACAGAACGTAGAAGCCATACAGCTGCCAGAGTTCGCCGACGTGACCGGCGCTGGCGAGAACGGCCGCAGAGAGAAAGGCGCCGAACGTCACGACCCAGCGAGGATCGTAGCGGTCGAGCAGCCAGCCGACCCCCAGTCCCGCAACGCCTGACGATATGAAGAACAGGGCGGTTGCGTTCGATGTCGCGGAAACCGAGAACCCGCCTTCGGCGACGAAGGCTTTGAGGAAGATCGAGAGATTGTAGAAGATCAGACCGCAGGAAACGGTATGGATGACGAAAACCGTCCCGACGACATACCAGCCGTAAAAGATCGTGCCTCGCGCTGGTGCACGCGGGCTTTCTGGCGCATGGCCAGCATCCATTGTTTGGCTCCGGTTCGTCGGATTGAGTGAATAGCTCGATATGACCTAAATAGCGTTTTCGGTCAGCGTACCCAAGTGGAATCTGTATCGGGTCAGGGTAGCGCTAGCTTCGGCCTGTTCCGTCAATCAACGCCCGAACCGGTCCCGCCGCCATCATCAAGACGAAGGCGAACCCCGACGCTGCAGCCATTACGAGGAACGCAACGCCATATCCGCCAAGCCACTCGTAGAGAAGTCCAACCGCCGCGGGGCCGACGGCGACGCCGGCAGTCATGAACAACTGGTTGAATGAATAAATCCGGCCGTAGGCTTTCAATCCGAAGGCTTCCGCAAGCATCAGCGGTTGCATCATGAGGAGGTTGCCGACGGTCACGCCGAATATCACTGTCGCGGCGATCAGCATTGGCGTGCTGTCTGCTGCCGCGTAGAAGGTGAGCGCAAACCCCTGAACGATGACGAGCCCCAGAACGAAACCGCGCGAGGGCAGCCATGTAAGCGCCCAGCCGCCGGCAAGTCGCCCGGCAATGCTTGCCATCGCCATGGTGGCAACGGCAAGTGCGGCGGTGTCGTCGCTGCCGCTGCGCGTTGCAACAAGGCGGAACTGGTGAGCGATGACGCCAACCTGCGCCATCATTGCGAATATGTAAGCTACAGTGGAAAGCACAAAAAAGCGGCTGCGGATCGCTGCATCGAAGTTGATGCCGTCGGCGGGAAGAGGGGAGCCGCTTGCGTCGCGAAGAATGGGATCCCCGTCGGGCCCAAGTCCAATCGCTTGTGGCGACGGCCGCACGAGCAGCCACGCGACGGGGACGATGCCGATCACAAAACCGGCCGCGAGCCAGGGCGTTGCATCCTGAAGCCCCAACCCGTCGATCAGTTTGGCAGCCACGGGTGTCAGCAAGATTCCGCCCAGGGAAAGCCCCGTCGAGGCGATCGAAAGGGCAACAGAGCGGCGGCGGGCAAACCATCGGGCCACAAGTGTTGTCCCGGGGATGAGCGCGGCGCCGGCATAACCGATGCCGAACAGAATGTAGAAGGCATAGAGCTGCCATAGCTCCGAGACATATCCGGCTCCGAGCGTCGCGACGGCGCTCATGAATGCTCCCGCCGTTATAACCCAGCGCGGATCGTATCGGTCGATCAGCGAGGCGACGCCCAATCCGGCAATACCCGACGATATGAAGAAGCAGGCGGTCGCGCCGGAGGTGGCGGATACCGAAAACCCACGCTCGACGACAAAGGCCTTGAGGTACACCGACAGATTGTAGAAGCCGAGACCGGCTGTCACAGTCATGATGACAAGCACGGCGGCGACAACGTACCAACCGTAAAACAGACCGGTGCCTGGCGGCTGCCCGTCGCTCCTGCCGATGGCGCTTTCCGCGCTCATGCGTACCTCCCATACCGGTCTTCGCCGGGTTGAGCCTAGATAAACATCGGACGCAGGCGCGCCAAGGACAAAAGGCCTGGCGGTAGCGCGGTCTGGCGCATTCCGCTAATCATGGAGCCATACCGGCATTCGGAAAGACCGGAGATACAGGGAGAAACACTGATGAAATTGTACAATTCGATCGGGCCGAACCCCCGCGTCGTGAAGATGTTCATGCAGGAGAAGGGCATCGAACTGCCGATGGTCGAGGTCGACCTGATGCAGGGCGAGAACCGCAAGGAACCCTACCTTGCCAGGAATCCGGCCGGGCAGCTCCCCGCGCTCGAACTGGACGATGGCAGCTATCTCGCGGAGATCACCGCCATCTGCGAATATCTGGACGAAAAGTATCCCGGCGGTTCGCTGATTGGCACGACACCCGAGGAACGGGCGGAAACGCGCATGTGGACCCGGCGCGTCGACCTGAACGTGTGTGAGCCGCTGGCGAATGGATTCCGGTTCTCCGAAGGTCTTCCGCTCTTCAAGGACCGCATGCGTTGCCTTCCGGAGGCGGCGGACGGCCTAAAGGCGATCGCACAGGACAAGCTCGCCTGGTTCGACAAGCTGATGGCAGGCAAGGACTACCTTGCGGGCAAGCGGATGACCCTGGCGGACATCCTGCTCTTCGGTTTTCTCGATTTCGGCGCCGCTGTCGGTCAACCGCTCAATCCCGAATTCAAGAATCTCGGCGCCTGGTTCGAGCGGATGAAGGGCCGGGCTTCGGCTGCCGCAACCGCATAAGGGCAAAGCCGGGTTCCTGCATGGGGAACCCGGCTTTTTCTCTCGGCAGGGCTTGCCTCCCGCCATAATTTCGCCAAGCTAGTAAAAAAATCTTACTAGTTAGAGGGGGAAGCCATGGGAGGAAAACCTTGAAGTATCTTGTACAGATTTGCCTTGCGCTCGGACTCGGGCTCGTTGGAACAGCCATGTTGCCCTCGGGCGCTCATGCGCAGGATGTCCCTGAGTGCATCGACACGGATGACCAGACGCGCAACAATCCGGCCGCAACGGCCCAGTGGTGGTCGCGCCGGTCTGCGGAAGAAAAGAAGTACATAAGCGAACTCCCTTGCGAAGAGCGCTTCATACCGATGATCTGCATCTTTCTGTTCGATCCGGACCTCAGGGATTGCACGAACCGCCGGGTTGCCGAATACCGCGCTGACAGAGCTTGTTCGAAGAAAGGTCATGCGCTTCTTTCGGAAGAACATGCGGCCTGCAAGGAAGACTTCAAGAAATCCTTCTCGCCACCGTTTCCCGGCTGACGATAGCGGAGATAGCGGATGAAGATCTTGGTTCGGGGTTGCCTCGTGCTCGGCCTGGCGCTGGTGGGTATTTCCTTCTTCGCGAACGGGTCCGAGGCTCAGGACGCTTCGGACCCCATTCCCGATTGCATCAACAGCGAGACGAACGGAACGCGTCCTGCTGACGGCATTGCATGGTGGGGGAGGCGCTCAACAGAGCAGAAGAAATATATTCGCGAGTTGCCCTGCAACGAGCGCTATATTCCCATGGTATGCATCTTCCTGTGGGATCCGGATCTCCGTGGTTGCACCAACAAGGGTGTCGCCGAGTACCGGGCCGACAAGGAATGCACAAAACAGGGTTACGAGCTCCTGAGCGCCGAACACGTCGCCTGCAAGGAGCGTTTCAAGAAGACCTTCGTCCCGCCTTTCCCGAATACGACTTCGTAGGAGGGACCGGCGTCGTCGAACGGCCGGTTCGGGAGAGAGGCTGGGGAATGAGCGCGACGGACGACAGGCTGGCGGCCCTCGATCCCGATTGGGAGTCGCCCGCGGCTGTGACGCTCGGCAAGACGGTGCTCGAGAAGGATGCCGAGCGCGGGTATATCCGGGCATCCTTCATGGCAGGCGATAATTTCGTGAATCGCGGCGGGCGCGTCTTTGGCGGTTTCCTCTCCGCCATGCTCGACGGCCTCTGCGGCCACGCTGTCCGCCTCACGCATGAAAAGCCCGGCACGCCCCAGGTAACGCTCGAGCTCAAGACCAGCTTTGTTGGGCGCGCCGACAAGGGCACGCTCATGGGTGAAGGGTGGGTCCGGCACCGCGGCAAGTCGATCGCTTTCGCTGAAGCCGAGCTCCGCAACGAAGGCGGCGACCTCGTGGCCAGGGCGAGCGCCACCTTCAAGATCGGCGCCTGACGGCTTTCCAGCCTCCGTTTTCGGTTGAGAATGACGCCTCCAGCCGATAACCAGTGCAGAGGGAAGGGTGGCCGAGTGGTTTAAGGCACCGGTCTTGAAAACCGGCGTGGGTTCACGCCCACCGTGGGTTCGAATCCCACCCCTTCCGCCAGAGAACAAGCAAAATCAATGGCTTAGGGCGTGATTTCGTATATTACCCACGATCTAACCCCCAAACCCGCAGGGCTTAAATCGGCCGTTGTCGGCGGCCTTCCGCTGCGGCTGCAACCGTTGCCGAGCGCTTTGCATGAGTGAACCCCCGCCCCGGTCGACCATTCCCATTGCTCGTTTCGACGGCCGCCAGGTTCTCCCATTTCGCGCGGAAATCGACACGCTGGCCGATTGTCTGGATCACGGCCGCGCGCTCTATGTGCGCTGCGGCTGCAATCCCCGCGTTGTCGAGGTTCTGCCGTCGCGGCTTCTCGCGCTGCCTAGCCCGCCGCCAGAGTCGACGCGCCTGTCGCAGTTGCGGCCTTGGCTGACATGCAAGAAATGCGGGCGCCGCGACCGGCTGATCGTCCGCGCGGGGGAGGAATGGCGCGGCGGGCTCGTCCCGCGAAAGCCGCCACCGGTGACGCAGTTCTTACGGCACTCGCCCATGCCCCCACGCGGCGAACCGCGCGAGGCATGCACCCCGGCACCGGACGGGCCGAAGGGGCGCAAGCGCGTCTTCAAGGCACGGTGAGCGGGCGGGGCGAGGGAACATAGGCCATGAAAAGACGCAGCCTCTTGCGCGCGCTTCCCCGGTCGATCCGCGATGCGCGGGCATGGGGCGGCCTGGCGCTTGCGCTCATGCTCGTGGCCGGCAGTCTCGCATGGGAATCCTCCGGCCATTTGCTGACGCCTGCGGAACCGGCAACCGGCGCCTATTCGGTTTATGACGGTGACACGATCACAATTCGCGGGGAGCGCATCCGCATCATGGGGCTAGATACGCCTGAGCTCGGCCGGGGCGCGCGCTGTGCATCGGAGGGTCGCATGGCAATCGCCGCGCGGGACGAGCTGCGCAGGCTGCTGAGGGGCGCGGAGATCACATTGCGGCGGGATGGGTCCGATCGCTACGGCCGGACCCTTGCCTATGTCTATGCGGACGGCCAGGACGTTGCGCAGGCACTAATCGCCGCCGGGCTTGCAAGGCCCTATGACGGCGGGCGGCGGGCCGGGTGGTGCGACTAGACCGGCTCGATGCAGGTCTCGCCTTGGTTCTTCACGCTGTTCACATAGGTCGAGACTTTCCGCGCCTCGATCCAGTCGGCCGGGCACGGCCGCAGGAGATCTTCGCCAGCTCTCCCTGCAAGCCAGGCGTCGAGATCGTACTTGCCGAGAATGACCGGCATGCGGCTATGGATCGGCGTCATGGTTTCGTTCGCGTCGGTCGTGACGACTGTGCAGGAAAGCGCTTCCTCGCCGCCTTCCTCGCGCGCTTCCCAGAGCCCGGCAAAACTCATGGGCTGGCCGTCCCGCCGCACGATGTAGAAAGGCTGCTTTTTCCCGTCGACGGTTTTCCACTCAAAGAAGCCGGACGCCGGCACGATGCAGCGCCGCGACTTGAAGGCTGAGCGAAACATTGGCTTCGTCGCCACCGTGTCTGCGCGTGCGTTGAACGTCGACGGTAGCTTGTTCTCCGCCTTCCACCAGGAAGGGACTAACCCCCAGCGCATGGGCGATGCGAAGCGGCTCTTGCCGTCGATCCGGACGGTGAGAATCTGCGTTGTCGGCGCGATGTTATAGCGCGGCTCGAGATTGAGCGGCGCCCCCGTGAGCCCGTAAAGCTCGACGAGCTGCTGCCATGACAAATGCTGGGTGAAGCGGCCGCACATACACGAAAATCCTGTTAGCGGCATCCCGGGGGCAGGGTTGCCTTTCCTGCAATGTTCTCAAGGATGCGCGCGGCCCGGCTCTTCGGATCGGAACGCCTCTCCCGCTCTACCTCGCGTTCCAGCCGCGCGAGGATCGGCGCGTAGGTCTCGCCATGTTCGAGCACGACGAAGGCCGCGAGCGCGAGGGCGCGCTCCAGCCTTTCGATGCGTGTCAGCCCACCCGGTTCGGTCATGGACAAGCCTCATGCATAAACTGCGAATTGGGAGCACGGATGTTAGATGACTGACCAATCCTCGTCGATATCCAGGCGCACGCCGAAGTGGCCCCTGTCTCGGCCTCCTCTGTCCCATCCGCCCACGATTAACGCGCCGCACATAGCCTTCCGGGTGCCGAAACGGGTGCGATATTGAATCGCGTCGGCTCGCGAAAGATAGCCCACATGGTGCCCGTCGATTGACACCGCCACCGCATTCGCATCGTGAGGGTTATTCGCTTCAGGCGACAGATCGGCGTGAGTTTCGAGTCTTACGCCGTCTTCAGTTCGGCCGCCGGCCACTGCCGCAATCTCGTCTTGCCGGTATGATTCACCCACAATGTTGAAGTCGAAATCTCCGGCTCCCGATAGCAATACGAGATCATCGGGAGGTGTCGCTTTGGCATCCTTCGCGGAAATCGCGACGGCTACTATGACGGCGGCGGCGATACCTATCGCCAACAGTATCAGCACAATCATGACTGCCCCCCGATTTCCGCGTGTCACGAGAGGCTAGCGCAGCTTGGTTCCAGTGGGAGTTCGATCCGCTTCCGTACCGATAGGCCCCTTTCGTCCGAGCACACAACAACCTCGCGGCGCCACGAGGCTTCACGGTCGCGGATCACGCCGGCGTGAGAATGGGCGGGCAGGGCGGGCTCATTCCAGAAGCTCGCGACGTCGCCTGTCCGCGGCACGCGGCGGCGCTTCCGGGGTGTTTGGATGATGGCGCCGGTTGTTGCAGAGAAGGCACGCTGCCGCCAGGTTGAGCCATTCTCCGGTCCCGCCGTCGCATAGGGCTAGAACGTGCTCGCGCGTCGCCATGAGCGGGCCAGGCGCATGGGTCATGCGCTCGCCGCAGTAGCAGCACCGCCAGTTCTGCGCCTCGCATAGCTGCATCATGCGGCCGTCTGGCGGATTGCAGGCGAGAGCGGCGCGCTCAAGGGCGCGTTCGGTGCGGCGGCGGGCGCGGCGCTCGGCACGGGTAAGCGGTTTCACGGGCAGGCTTACGGTTCGGAGTGAAAAGCCCCGCCAGGGCGAACCGGGCGGGGCCTTGGTGTGGACCGCACAAGCACTAGGCGGCGCGCCGTACTGCCGTCGCGCTCGGTGTCGCAAGCGCTTCAAGAGCGTGATCGAGGATGCGGCGGGTATAGTAGCCGCCGAGACCGTAGGGAGCATCGACGATGTTGCGACGATTGTTGAGATCGACCGCCCTCCGGACGAAGGCAATGAGATCAAGAGCGTCGGATTCGGATTCGGGCTTCACCTTGGAAACTCGCCAGCGCGTACTGCAGACAAGAGTCCGGGCGGCGTCTTCGGCTTCAACGGCCTGACGCCAACCGTGGACGGTCTGCAGGGCATAGAGCTCCACCCTGTCCGCTTCGAGCGCGTCGTAGAGATAGCGCCTGCGCTTCCTGAGACGAGCGGCGAACTTCCGCTTATCGCAATTTAAGTGAGAGTAGGCGGCGCGCTCGCGCTCGATAGCGTTGTCGATCTCCCATTGGCTAGTCGCGTAGCAAGGAACGGGATTGCGCGGATCGTTCACGATCCTGCTGGTGACGACGCGCGGCTGGCGCATGATTTCGCCGGACAGCTTCTTCGCGAGAGCGTCCTTCTTCCGGTGTGCCTTTTGCCACTCGGCAATAGCATCCCAGTAGGCGTTAATCGCAATCTCAACGGCGCTCTTGTGGGGCTGGTTACGCTGCATTTGCAATTTCCTTCCCGATCAGATCCAGGGCGTTCTTGACTTCGGTCACGCTGTCTTCGGCGCCATTCAGTACTTTGCCGATCGCATCGGTGGAGGCGGCGTCGAGGTCGACGAGTTCGGAAGTCAGCATCATATGAACCGCCCGGATATAGTCGAGCGCGTCACTGAGCTTGTCCCGCATCTGTACGTTGGTCATTTTGTTCTCCCGGTTTCCAGTTGTTGCAGCCCGACGATGGGCGTGCGAATATCTGACGACAAAAAACACGGGATGTAAATAGATGACGACAAAAAATAAACGGGGCAGGGGGCGGCCGACGGTCGATAGCGAGCGAGTGGATACCCGCTTGTCCCGTGACCTTCTCGATGGGCTCGACGCCTATTCGGCGACGCAAGAAGATCAACCGGGCAGGGCGGAAGCCGTCCGGCGCATTGTGCGGGACTGGCTTTCGCGGCGGGGCTATCTCAAGGCCGACAAATAAGCCGGGCGGCACCGGCGCGACGAGGCTAAGCCGGATCGCGATTATAGGGGCGGCGGAAAATGGCAAGCTTGTTTGGCTCGATATTTCGCAAGGCACCGCTGCACGAGCGGATGCGCGCACGAATATCCGATCATGCGATGAATCAGGGCTTTTGCATCATGCCCGCCTTGGGGATCATTTATGCATCGGTTCCGAAGGTCGCCTGCACGTCGCTCAAGGCGATGTTCTTCGAGCTGCATGGCACATCGAGCGACGTCAACATTTCCGCGATCCACGATGTCGCACGTCAGCCTTGGCAGCATGTCAGTGACTATACCGTCGAAGGCTTCGCCGCGCTGATCGAACGTCGCGAGTTGCGCCTTGTCGCCTTCGTCCGCGATCCCTTCGCCCGGCTCGCAAGCTGCTACGTAAACCAGTTTCGCTATCCCCTCAACTATTGGGACGATCCCCGCCGCGTCGGGCTGCGCGCCCAGTTGCTCGAGGACCCAATGAAGCCCGCGAGCTTCGCTGAGTTTGTGGAAGCCGTCGCGCGGCAACGTCCGGGGGAGATGAACACACATTGGGCGCCGCAGACGCACCAGCTTTGCATCCCTGATTTGGCCTATGATTTTGTCGGACGCGTCGAAGCGATGGAAGCGGACATTGCGCGTCTGGGTGGCGTGATCGGCCGGGAACTTAAGCCGGTGAAGGCCTGGAATGTGACGAGTGCGGGAAGCGATCTTCGCTCGCTCTATTCGCCGGAAACGGAAGCCCTGGCCGCCAAAATATATGCGCAGGACTTCCGAACCTTTGGCTACCGGCCGCGTCTCGCCTAGCTGCTGTGAGCGGCGGTCTTTTCTTCCAGCACTTCGATCCGCGTCATTGCTTCTTTCAGCGCGGCGGCGAGCAGCGGCACGAGCTTAGACTGGTCGATGCCTTGGTGAACGGGCCGCTTGCCCGTTTTCTCCCAGGTCTCGCCCTCCGCCAGTTCTGCCGGGCAGGGAACATTTTGCTGCTTCGTCGCGACCGTTAGCACGCCGAACGCCGGAGCGCCTTCGCCCGTTTTCCGCCAAGTCGCACCGTCCGAAAGTTCGGCGGGCTCTTCGACATTCTCCAAAATTCGTTTTGTCGTCAGCGTGCCGATGTCGATCTCGGCGTCCTTCTCCCCGGTCACGGCCTCCGGCACGATCGCCTGAACCTCATGGGCGACGAAGCCGTCGACCACGGGGCCGTCGGGATCGGACTTCCACGCGAAGCGGTGAACCGAAAGCGCCTTCGTCCGTTCCCAGGCGTCGGCGATTTCGCCCTTCAGGTCCTTAAGCCGGTAATCCGACGATGTGTTGTAGGCGGTCGCCGAGCCGTTCGTGGTGATAGAGCCGACATTGCCGTTTGGGTTGTCGAAATAGATATGCGGTCGTGCTGCCGTGCTTGCTGTTATCAGGGCCAGCCCTGCCTTCGTCGCACCGCCGGTCACACCGCGGATAAAGGCATCGGAGGTCGTAGGCGACGACACTTGGCCGACTTTTATGGCCGCGCTGGCGCCTTCAATTTCGAGAGTCTCGAGCCTGGTTGTCGGCTTCAGTTGGAGCTGACCGCTGCTGATTTCGAGTTGCAGGCTGTTTAGCGTAGCCGATGACAGGCCACTCGCCCGCTTGTACGCCACAAGGCGGGTGACGCCACCGCCCTCGCCGCGGAACACCGCCACGTCGCCCGCCGCGGTCGTGATGTTCGCGCCGTCGAGCAAAAGCGAAGCGCCCTGCGTCAGCGTCAGGGCGTCATCGAATACGAGCGTTCTCTCCCAGCCTTGGCCCAGCGTAATGGCCGTGATGCTGGTCGTGCCGGTGATGTGGACAAAGTTGCCCGTCGCCGTGTTGAGGTTCACGGTCGAGGCTGATGCAATGGCAGAGCCTTCCGACTCGTTCACGCAGGCCGCGCCCATCGTGATGGCCGCCGATCCGCTCATCGTCAGCGTGCCCGTCATCGTCCCGCCTGCGGTCGAGAGATACCCGAACGGACTGAACACGACCCACTTCGCCGTCGCGGCGTTGTACTTGCACCAGTAGTAGCCGTTGGCGACGAGGGCGCCCGAGGCGATGTTCGTGCCGTTGATGTCGACCAGGTTTACCGCGCCCTCGCCGTCGACGTTCAGCGTTGGCGACGCGCCGCAGGTCTCGTCCAGCTTGAAGCAGACGAAGCGGCCCTCATAGAGCCCCACCGCAGGCCTGTTGGTCGTCAGCGTGTAGGCGGTCGAGGTTCCCGCCGTCACAAGGTCGCTGTCCACCGTGTCGATGATGGCGCTGTAAATCTCGGAAACGGCCGTGAGAATGACGGTCTTCGTCCCTGACGACCATGAAACCTTGTTGCCTGAATTCGTGGAGGCGATAACCCGGTCGCGGGAAAGCTGGTTCGGCGTGCCCGTCGCGAGCGCGCCCTGACCCAGCTCCCATTCCGTCGTCGTGTCCGGGTCGTCGACGATCAGGTAGTACGTCGGGTCGCCATCGTTCAGCACATCCGCGAAGGCAACGAACCCATCCGCCGCACCGGCAAGCTCAATCGTACCGGTGCCGGTTGTGTCGGTCGTTTCTTTGACGCGATCTTTTACCTTTGGCCGGGCCATTCAAAAATGCTCCATCGAAGGGACTGCGCGCCGTCACGGCGGGCACGAAAAACTGTCCTCAATAACCGAATCCGACCCCCAACGCCCCGGGGTGCGAGACGCCAAATTGGCGGGCCTTTTTGCGCGGGTTGGCGGCCTTCTCATCGGCCGGCGAAGGGTCAGCAGCGCCACCTTTCGGCGCGCTGTCGGCATTCGGCGCTGAGGCCGCGGGCGGGCACATTTCCTCGTCTTCTTTGTCGATCATCGTCCGCTTTCCGCTCTTGCGCCGTCGTGGCGCGGGCATCTCTTGCGGTAATGATCGGCGGCACGCCCTTGCAATCGCGCGCGGAAAGACTTCAAACCAGGGCAGGAATTTTCGAACGTCAGCCGTCTGAAACGTTACGGACGCGAGTTCATTTTCTTACGGTTTATGAGAGAAAGACCCCGACAGCGGTCCAGAGGCGAAGGGTGTAGCTTTTTCACCCCCCCTATGCCGTTTCGTTGCTTTCCCCCAACAGCCTGTGACCATCGGCACACAGGGGCAGGGCAGGCTCGCCCAACTTGTGAACTGTGGACGAAAGCGGAAACCTCCGGGACCGGTCTAAGGGTCTTTTGCGTTGGTATTTGAGGGGCCTACCCCCTATTCCGGCGGCGTCTCGTCCTGCGGCGCTTCCTCGTCTTGATCCTGCGGCGCGTTGGGCTGGCCGGTGACGGGCCATGCGGGTTTCCATGCGGCGGGCCACGATGCAGGCGAGGCGACCTTCGGCTGTCTCATTGCGACCGCCCCACGCCTTTTCAGTTCACGGTGCATCCGGGATCGAGCCCCGGAATGTCACCGGCCGATCTTCTATGGCTCGCTCGAGCTCAACAAAGGCGGCGCGTAGTGTCTTGGATATAACCTGCATCGTCTCGCCTTTCGTCAGTGTGAGCTTGCCCGCCGCGCGAGGGGAGTTGAGATCGCCGCGGGCTCACGGGGTTTTCGTAATGCGACCGGGCACTCACCGTGTTATCCCAGCCGTTGCGACATGTGAGCCTGTCGCGAGGTGGCCAGCCCCGTCTCGATGTCATTCGACAAAATGGATCAATCCCAGGTCGGCCGCCTCGTGCGCCGTGAGCCGCGTTTCGGCGGCCAGCATCTTGCGCACGCGCGAGGTGGGAATGTCGGTTCGATCTTCGATGATCTGCGCCATTGTGTCGCTTGCGGCCTCCAGGGCGAGCGCCCCGCTGCGCAAGATGCTGGCGGTCCATCTCTCCGGCTTTGCGTGTGCTCCGAATGCCGGCTGGTGTAACAAGAAGCGCGCCCATCGCTTCGATGATCTGTAGTCGGCCGCAAGCAACAGGAGGGTTGCCGCGGATTTGCAATCGCCGGTCACAATCACGGAAACCGGCGCTAGGTGAGCGCGAAGCATCCTATAAATCTCGACCGCATCGGCGACAATGCCGCCGGTGGAGTCGAGGCGGATCGTCACGGGCGAAAACTGATTGCGGGCAAGGCGTGCCTCGATTGCATCGGGCCGGATGCTTTCGCCGATGATGCCGTTGAGATGCAGCGTAATCGGCGGTTGCTGCATTGCCGCCGCCATGCGGCGCAAGGTGCGGCGTGCAGCATCGACGCGCAGGCGGCGCTTGGCGGCGGTCATGGCAAAGCCCCGTCGGTCGGCAAGGGAGCGGGATCGTCCAGAATGGCAATGCGGTGCTTCTTGCGAAGCGCGGCGAGCTCGTCCAGTACCTCATTCCGAAAACTTGCAGCGTGCTCGAGGGTTTCGAGCGGGGAGAAACCGCGCGAGCCTGCCTCGATTACCTCGCCTTGGACAAACGAGAAAACCGTGTGCGGGTCCGAAATCCCGGCCAATTCATCAAGCAAAATCAGGGCGGCGGCGGTGCGCGGATCGTGAACAAGGCTGGCCATCAGGTTCAATCCGCTGAGATGTGCTCGATGAGCCGAAGGCGCTCGTTTAGTTCCCCGGCCTGTTTCGCCATGCCGGGGCGGGGCAGTCCGCCGTTGTGTTCGGCGAAAGTGTTCACCTGCGCGAGCGTGTCGACCGCGGCGCGCGCCATCTTGAGCGCCGCCAGAAGATCGGCCTCGGCCGCCGAGACGATAGGCTCGACACCGGCACGCCATGCCGGCGCATACCGGCGCCGCGCGGCGACGAGTTCGGCGCGCGAAGCCGTCACCTTATCGCTTGCCCGCTGCACCTCGCGCGCCGCGTCAAGTGAGCCCCTCGACGACTCGCTGCGCGCCGCCGCAATGTCCGCGCGCAGGTGAACGGCGCGCGCGTCTTCGGCTTCTGCGCGGGCCTCGCGTGCCGCCCTAAGCCGGGCCTCGGCGTCCAGGAGGTAAGCGGGCTTCGCGGGGAGCGCGGCGGTCGTCATGGTCAAATCGTCTCCTTCGGCGGTCGCTTCGGGTTCGGGGAAGCGGCGAAGTCGGGGCAAAATCGAAAGCATGTTTTTCTCGCGGTTCGGGTGGCGACGGGTGGAGGATGGCGCGTGACGCTTTGCATTCGCTTGCTCAATGATTGCAAGGCCGTCCATTAGCCTGTGGCGCGCAACTGCCGCGGCGTGTCGCGGGGCGCAGGATCGACGGAAAGGCCGCCGATGATGGTATTCAGCGTGCGAGCCCCAGGCCAGGACGCGCCGCGCTTGGTCGTCGGCGCCCATTCGAGGATTTCGCCGATGCGGCGGGCGAGATCGGTGCGCTCGTCCCGGTCGAGATCGCGAAACTTGGGCGAAATCAGCGGGTCTCCGCGCTCGGTCGACCGGCCGGCGGCGGCGAGCACTTCGGCGACTCGGTTGCGTGACCACTCCGGACGTTCGGAAGCCAGCCAGTCGGCCAGCGCCCGGATTTCCTTATCGCGCTCGTTGCGCAGAAACGCGGGCGGCAAGTCTGTTGGTAGCAAGCTGATCGCGATGCGAAGGGCTTGGCGATCTCCGGCCAATGCGCGCGCCACAAGGCGCTCGCGTTGAACGCAGGCAAAAATGCCGGGGGCATCGTCTATGGGGGCGATCGTCATTGTGCGCCCCCCGTGACGAGCACTAGCCGCCTCAAGCTTCCATCTTCGTTTCGGTGCGCGATGTACTCGCCGGGCTCGAGTTGCGGGCCGGGGATTGCGCCGTTACGGGCGAGAATGCTCACAAGATCCGCGCGCGCCTGCGGCGAGCAAGGATATATCCCGCCATCATCCATTTCGAGCCTCACGGCACCATCCGCAGAAACGATCATTCCCACGATGTTGACCCTGCGCTCGCCGCCGTCAGGTTCCGGCGTTCTGCCTTCCTTCGGTGTGTCCGTCACTTTCGCGCCCTTCCGATTTCGATGAAGCAAATCCCGGCCGCGCCGCGCGCGGGGTGAGCTGTGAACCGGGCGCCGGGCTCGAGCTGATCCGTTGCGAGCGTGCCATGCAGGGCAAGAATGCGGATCAGCGCCGCGTCGTCGGCTTCGCTTCGCGTCTCTTCGGTCGATCCGTCGGAAAGTTCCAGGCGGATGCGACCGGCGGCCGAAATCGAAAAGCCGGAAAGGGTGAGGGCGTCAGTCATGATGATTTCCCGTGAAGTTTCGGCGCGGGGCCTCGGAGCGCCGGAGGTTGGTCGGGGTGCGGTTTCGGGATGCGAGATCGCCGCCAAGGGGTGACGGTTTCGGCGAGCGCGAAAAAACGCTGCCATCGGCGGCGCAATTTTTTTCTCGGGAGGGATCGCAGGCGCGGCCGCCGATGACGTCGCGCAAGGTTGCCAGCGACGGGCCGAAAAGCTGCGCGCCGGTGACGGGACAGGAGAGCCGCGCGAGTCCGGCGTCGACACAGCGGGCGGGCTCGACACAACGCGCACCATCGCCAGAGCATGAGGCGCGGCGCGGGCAACTGTTGGCACCGCCGCGCCTACCCCCCGAAGATATATTAGATAGTTCCCTTACGGGCACTGGAAATTGGCAGGAAAGGGCACTGGCAAACACTAGGATTTGGGTTTTCGGACGGCAGGAAAGGGCACTGGAAATTGGCAGGAAAGGGCACTGGCGAAATGTTTTCATTTTGAGCCCCCTTCGCTACTCCGGCGCATGATCTCGGCAACGCGGCCAGGCGAGTGTGAACGCCATTCATCGGTCGGCGCCTTCTTCCCTTTCGCGGGCAGGTAGCAAAGCCGAAAGAGGTTCGGCGGCCGGTGCGAGCCTTCCCAATTCTCTACGCGGACGATCTCCAAAAGGCCCAGCGCCTCTCCCAATTCGAGCGCGGGTTTGATTGCTTTTCGTGAAACCCCGAAGGCGACGAATTGGTCATAGGAAACGCACAGGTTTCCGTTTTCATTGCCCGCGTGTCGCAAGTGTTCGATCTCGAGGCGATCCATGATCTTGACCAGCGGGCGAGGCCGCCTCTGCCAGGCAGGGGACGTGAGTAATGAAAGGCGATGAGCGACCCAGCCGCCGCCGTCTTCGTTCATCCATCCACGCCGGCTGGGGTTTCTAGGGCTCATAGCAGCGTGCCGCCAGTCTCGGCCGTGACGCTTCGACCGTCACCCGTAACGCTTTCACCCGTCACGCCGTCACGCTGCGTTACGCTGTCACCGTCACGCTTTCGTGCGCGATACCGTTTTTGGCGCGCCGCGGCGGCCGTTCGGCTGTTGCCTTTTGATGAAGGCGCGGGGAGCGCGAGCATCTTCTCCCCGTCGCCGCATCCGGCCTCGCGCATGATCGCACGTGCCACCGTGGCGGCGTTTTCAGGGCGGATGACGACGAAATAATCCGCGTCGTCGTCCGGGTCGCCTTGCTGTCGGATGACGACGCCGCCCGTCTGGTTGCAATAAACCGCAACAGCCGCTTGCGATTTGACGACGACGGAATCGTCGCTATTCCATGCAAAGGATGATGTCGGGGTGATGCTCATATCTGCACCCCGCGCCATGCAACAACGCGGCGTCGAGCGACCTTGAGAGTTCGGCCGTCTTGATTTTCAGCGGGGGCGGGGGTAGCGTGAGGAACGTTCAGCCCGCAAAGCCGACAATCCCCCCGAAGCCCGTTTGCCGTGTCCGCGGCAGCGGGCTTCTCCGCTTTCTGCACCCGCATTCATGCCGCCTTGCCGTCTCGTTCGGCAATGCGCTCTTGCTGCCAAACGGCAACTTCGGAAGCAAGCCACGCAATCGCGCGCCCGCCGTTTATCTTCACCGGCTTCGGGAAGCGCGGCGGCGTTTCCGCCATGAGATCGTAAATCGTGCTGCGACCTAATCCGGTCGCCCTTTTCACGTCTTCAAGCCTTAAGAATGTGTCGAGCATTTAGCGTCTCCGTTTCCGTCCGGATGTTGTCGGACGTGGAAAGGCTAAATGCGATACCGGCGCGGATGCGGAAGCGAGCTTAGCTAACTTCCATATTTTTCGGGCGGGGCAGGCGCTCCCGAATTGTGCGATCAGAGGGAAACTTTCGGGTTGCTGAGAGCACAAATTCAGCGCGGGTCATGCTGGCAATGACTGCTTGTCGAGCAACGGTGTGTTTCTGGCCTCGGGCGATTCTGTCGTTATATTCCGCCACCCACGGGGCCCACTCCCTATCTGCGTCTTCGGCAAGGTGCGCGCCGCGCGTTACCCCGCCCGCCTTGCGATTGCCGCTCGCGACGCTCTGTCTGCGGGCATCGGCCAACTTATTCCCCTCGCGCTCCAGCATCGGGGCCACCTGCGCCGCCAGCGTGATTTCCGGCTCATTTCCTTTTCTGAGCGCCGAGCGGGCAAGCCGCAAAGCCTCAACATGACTTAGCCGGCCTGTCGAATATCGGTGACGGTTGGACGATTCATCGCTTTCATTGAGATCGGCAAGAGTAACCTTCCCGATTTTTGCCTCAAGCCGGGCGACCAATTTTTCCAGAATGATGCGAGGGTTTATCATGCGCGCTTGCCCTTGATCGGGAGGACTGCGGCGCCGGCCGTTCCGGGAGAGGCACAAAACTTCGCCCATGCTTCGGCTAGCTGGCGGCGTTTCGCGAGCAGGTCGCCGCGGCGATAAGCGGCCTCTACTTTGTCCCCGACGGCATGGGCCAGCGCCATTTCGGCCACTTCGGCGGGGAAGGCGGTTTGCTCCGCCGCCCAGTCCCGAAACGAGGATCTGAAACCGTGCGCCGTAAGGTCGTCGCGGCCCATGCGCCGTAAGGTCATGAGCAGGGCCATATTCGTGAGCGGCTTTCCGGCCTTCGCCCCCGGGAAAACGAAATCGCCGTCGCGAGGCATCGTCCGCACAATCTCTAGCGCGCGATCCGAGAGCGGCACCCGATGCTCGCGCCCGCCTTTCATCCGCTCCCCCGGAATTGTCCAGAGACGCGCGCCCAAGTCGATTTCATCCAGCCGTGCGCCGATTGCCTCCCCCGTGCGCGAGCCCGTCAGGATCGCAAATTCAAGCGCCCTGCTGCTGTTGTCGCTCCGGTCGCGCAAGCGCGCCATGAACGGCGGAATTTCGACATAGGGCAGGGCGGCATGATGCTTCACGCGCGCCACCTTGCTCCGGGCGGGCAGCAGCTTGTCGAGATGCCCCCGCCAGCGGGCCGGATTATCGCCTGTCCGGTATCCGCGCGCCGTCGCCCAATCGAGCACGAGCTCGATCCGCCCCCGAACGCGGCCCGCCGTCTCCGGCTTTGCCGTCCATACCGGCTCAATGCACTTCAAGACGAGCGCCGTGTCGACCGCCGCAACGGGCAGCGCGCCGACAACGGGGTGGGCGTAACGCTCGAGGCTTGAGGGCCACTGTGCGGCGTGTTTCGCATTGCGCCACCCTGAGCGGTGCGCGTCGATATAGCGTTCGGCCGCTTCCCGGAAGGTCACAGCGCGCGCGGCGTCGACCGCCGCCGCCTTTCGGATACCGTCGCGGGCTTCTATGGGGTCTAGGCCGTCCTGCAGGGCCTTCCGGCACTCCCGCGCCTTCTCGCGCGCTTCGGCCAGGGTGACTGTCGCGACCGCCCCCAGCCCCATTTCGCGGGCCTTCCCAGCGCGCATGAACCGGAACAGCCACGAGCGCGATCCGCCCGCCGCGACTTGAAGCCACAAACCGCCGCCGTCGCCATACCGTCCGGGCTTCGTGAGCCGCGCGACTTTCACCGCCGTTAGTTTATGAATGCCTCGCGCCATGCGATTTCATCCGCCCAATCCCGCTACCCACAAACCAGCCCCCAAATGCGAGCCGGATAGTAGCGGACATCAGAAGAACGTAACGGACTGCAAAAGTCGAGAAAAACCTTGTGCCGCAGTAACTCTTTGGACGTTCGCGGATGTTGACGGATTAGGCGAAAACGGACACCCCTTCCGCCAGCTTCCTCACGATGATCGGACTTTGGTATCGGCCCGGAACACGGCTCCGGCCGTGCCCTGTTGCAGGCCTTTCGAAACCCGTCTTGATATTTTGACATATGAAATGTCATTATATTTAAAACGGCAAGAGGGGCCCAATGGAAGCGTTCTGGGAAATGGGATTCTGGGTGTGGGCTGTCGCGTTGTTCGCGACGGCGCTCTTTCTCGGCTGGTACGTCAACTGGCGAGGTGCGCTGACATCCGTCGAGATCGAACGCTATCTCGAAAAACTCAAGGCTGGCCAGCCCGACGACCGAAACGACATGACAACTATCAAGAGGTTCCTCGAGGAGGACGATGGCCGCGAATTCGTGATGTTGAACCTCGTGAAGGTCGTACGCGAGGCACCCGACCCGGTGACGGGCATCACGACACCGGGATCTGCGCTGCTCCAGAGGTACACCAGCGTCTTCATGCGAGCGCTTTTCGCGAAAGGCGGCCATCCAGCCATCTCTGCACGAAAGATCGGTGGCTATGTCGACGCCTGGAACACCAACCCGGACCCCGGCTGGCATATCGTCGGCTTCATGCGATACCGAAGCCGACGGGACATGATGAAACTTGTGGTCGATCCGCGTTTCCTGCCGGCTCATGATTTCAAATTCGCCGCAATGGCGGAAACCTTCTCCTTCCCGACACGGCCCATCATCAGAATCTACGCGACGCCTGCTGCCTGGGTGCCGCTTGTCTTCGCGCTTGGCGCGGCTGTGGCGCAAATCGCGCTGCTTGCCTCGGCCTGAGGGGAAATCAAACCATGAAAATCATGCGAACACCCGAAGAGTGCTTCGCCAATCTGCCGGGTTATGATTTTGAACCGCACTACGTCGAAATTCACGACGACAACGGAACGCCGATCCGCATCCATCATCTCGATGAAGGGCCACGGGATGCAGCGCCGATCCTTCTCATGCACGGCAACCCGACATGGGCCTATCTCTACCGCAACATGATCCCGGGCCTTGTCGACGCCGGGCATCGCGTGATTGCGGTCGATCTCGTCGGTTGCGGGCGCTCTGACAAGCCGGCCGCGCGTGATGACTACACCCTCGCGCGTCACTACGACTGGATGTCGAAATGGCTGACGGCCATGGACCTCCGTCACATCACGCTCTTCTGTCAGGACTGGGGCGGCACGATCGGCCTCTATCTCGTTGCGACGTTCCCGGAGAGATTCGCCCGCGTCGTCGCGTCGAATACGGGGTTGCCTCTCGGCGAAGGCGAAAGCGAGTTCATGAAGATGTGGGTCGGAATGATGCGCGATGCCGCCGCCTTTCCCTGGGACATGTTTGCGCAGGGCATGAGCGCGAACCTCTCGGAAGACGAGATCGCAGCCTATCGCGCCCCGTTTCCCTCGGCCGAATATGAGGCAGGCATTCTGCGCTTTCCTCTTCTGATAGCCGTTCAGCCCGACAACCCGGGGGCGCCGATCAACCGCGCTGCATGGGAAAAGCTGAAGAAATTCGACAAGCCATTCCTCACGATTTTCGGGGCGCTCGATCCTGTCTCGAAGGGATGGGACAAGCGTGCGCAGGCGGAAATTCCAGGCGCGAAAGGCCAGAACCACGCAACGATCGATCACGCCAATCACTTCATCCAGGAAGATGCGCCTGAAATTCTGGTCGAGAAGATCAACGCCTTCATCGGCGGAGCGCATCCATGAGGCTTCTTCCAGCTGGCACCAATGCTCAATATGACGGCGCCCGAGCATCGGCCTGGTTCCTCATGCTGGCCGGTGTCTTCAATGTAATTCCGGGATGCATTCACTACTTCCTGCCTGATGGTGGCGCTGGCGTCATCGCCGGTATCGATTTGTCGACGCGCGGTCAGACCATCATTGCCGTCTTCGCCTGGATGGGTGCCATGCAGATCGCGCATGGCGCCGCTCAATTTCTGATCGGCTGGCGTTACCGGCCGCTCGTTCCATTTTTTCTCGTTCTGCTGATTGTGGAACGCGCCCTCATGGCCGCCGATGGCTGGTTTCTCAAGGGGGCCGCGTCGTCAAACCATCCGCCGGAACACTATGCGAGCGCGGCGGTGGTCCCGATAGCGCTCGTCTTTCTCTGGCTGTCGCTGCGGCCCGGCCGGAAAGGCTGAAGAGGAGGGGCTCGAATGCAATCCGGGCCCGTCTTCATCCAGAAACTCAGAAGTTGTGCTTTTTGGGCGCCGGTCAGCGCCGATCCGGCCTTTTCCGTATGGTTAACATCAATTCCCTTTTGCAAGTGTACACCGGGCTTGCCAAAATGGGACAAAAGACGGCAATAAAGCTGCGGACTGTGTTTTCGGGGGGAGTGCTGTTGTGCCGGTCGATTTAACGTCACCGTGGATTCCGCTGAGTCTCATTATGTTGCTCGGCGTTTTTATGATCCGTCAGTTCAGGCAGGAGCGTCGGGAAGCGCGGCAATTGGCACTCGCCGAAAGCCTTACGCCCGCCGAGGCCCCGTCCGCGGCAGGCGGCTCGCCCGCACCGGAGCGGGTTGAACCTGTCGCAACGCCAGCGAAAGCCGGAGAAGCGCCGCCGGCGAAAAAGAAGATGAAGCTCCGCTGGCGGACGGCATGGATATGGATGCCGTTCCTGATCGGCTTCTTCGGGCAGGCTTACCTGACTTTCGTCAAACCCATGATGGACGGCGCAAGTTAAACGGACCTATCCGATATCGAGAGCTGGCGGCCTCCCGCCCGAGGCCATCGACAAAAGTCCTTCGACCAGGCGTTCCGGATTTTCGGTTCCGCCGTGCCGCAGAAGCATGAGCGCTTTTTCGATCATCTGGTCGCGGCTCAACGGTGCCTCGGGATCGCCTCTCGCATGCTCGCGCTCGGCGATATATTCCCCACCGTTTCTGAGGCGGAGCGTCACCCGTCCCCCCCAGGAGACGGGATAGGCAGAGGCCCAGGGTTCGGCGAGCCGCAGCTTCACAGATGACGCAAGCGCACGGCATCTGGCGCGCGCCGCCTCTCCAAATGCCTCGAAATCGACGGTTGGGCAGAGCAGCGCCGCCGCGATCGAGTGTTGAAGGGAAAACTTGGCTTCGTAGTCCGAGGTGGCAACGGGTCTGTCGCAGACATCCAGGGCCGCCTGATAGGTCTCAACTTCTATTTCCTCGATTTCCTCGGCGGACACGCGATCTTCCGTCAGCCGCGATCTGAGTTCCTCTCCGGCGTCAATGGTCGGATGCGTATGACGGCAGGACGGCCAGGGCTTTATGGATGTCCTCAAGAGTTGCCAAGGCGCGGACGGATCGTGCAGGACCGCCGCAGGATTCGCATCGGGGCAAGTCGCCCGGAAAAACCCTTTCTCGCCTTCGAGTATCCGGGCGGGACCTGTGAAACCGAGCGCCGCAAGCTCCGCGGCTTTCACGCCGGCTTCCGCCGCATGGCCTGCATGCAGATGCTTCGTCATCGCGCCCGTTTCGAGAAACTGCCAGAGCCCCGAAGACTGGCTGCCTGCATTGCCGAGAGCATGCATCGCGGCCTCGTCGCCAAGGCCGAGAAGGGATGCCGCCGCCATGGCCGAACCGAACGGACCGCAGGTCGCAGTGTTGTGCCAGATGCGGTAATGCGCAGGTCCGACGGCCATGCCGACACGTGTCGCAGCTTCGAAACCGTGGAGAACGGCGGTCAGAAGCGCGCGTCCCCCGCTTTCGTGCCTGGAGGCAAGTGCCCATGCGGCGGGAACAACGACGCACCCCGGGTGCACGACGGACTCCCTGTGAAGATCATCGGTTTCCAGAATATGGCAGAGCGCACCAAGCAGGAATGCGGTCCGCCCGGTATCGGGAACGGTGTTCCTTTCAGTCCCGGCCTCTGCCCATGACAGAAGTATGCGCCCCGGTGCGGAGTTCCGCCCTGCAAGGCTGTTCGCAACCGCGTCGAGCGTGAAAAGGGCCGCCGCCTCGAGATCCGCATCCGTGACCGGTTTCGCGCGGATCAGCCGGATCAACTCCTCCGTAAGCGACAACGAAGGGTGGACCCGGGATGACAGATCGTTCACTGGTGTTCTTTCTCTGGATACCGAATTTTCAGAAGCCATGATGTAGCTTCGGCGAAGCGGCTGCAAACGTGGACCGGAACTTGTCCCGCCCATACCTTGCCGCATAAAGCACCTCTGATTATAAGGCTTTAGTAGCCTTCGCGGGGTGATTCGACGCCAGATGGCGGCCTGTTCCTCGAACTGGGGTTTCCCGATGTTTTTTCGACCTGCAAGGACCGTTCGCCGCAGCACCATTCTGCCGCGCGGGGTGGTCTTTGCCATAATCTTCCCGGCGGTCCTGGCCCTGGCGGCTTGCGGCACGACCGAGACGTCGCGCCCCGGCCAGACTCCGCTCAAGCAGGGCGGCGGCATCTACAAGGTGGGCAATCCCTACCAGATCAACGGCATCTGGTATTACCCGGCCGAGAACGACAAATACGATTCAACTGGTATCGCCTCGTGGTACGGCCCGAATTTCCACGGCAAGCCGACGGCCAATGGCGAGATTTTCGACGAAAACCAGTTGACCGCGGCGCACCCGACGCTGCCGATGCCGGTGCTGGCACGGGTCACCAACCTCGAAAACGGCAAATCGATCATCGTCCGCGTCAACGATCGCGGGCCGTTCGCTGCGGGGCGCGAAATCGACATGTCGAGACATGCCGCCGAGCTTCTCGGTTTCAAGCAGAAAGGAACGGCGAAGGTTCGCGTTCAATATGTCGGACGAGCGCCACTCGAAGGCGGTATCGGCGACGGACGCGGCGTTGCCGAAACTTTCGTTGCACCGCCGGTCGAGACGCCTCCGGAAGAGCAGCAGGTTGCAGGCACCGCGCCGGTGACAAGGGTTGCGACGGTTTCGACATCCGCGCTCGCCGCGCCGGTCGGTGCATCGGCCGCAGCTGCATCGTCGACGCCGTCCCCGGAAGCGACCATGAAGCCCATTCCCGACATGGCACCGCGAGCGGCCGAAACCGTCGACCGGGTTCCCTTGAGTGGACCTGGAAATATCTACGTCCAGGCCGGTTCATTCCAGAATTTGCAGAACGCGGAATCCGTCCGGCAACAGCTTGCGGGCGTCGGGCGCGTCGAGATTCAAACCACGATGGTTGACGGAACCCCATACTACCGCGTCCGCGTCGGACCGCTGTCGGATGTCCCCGCCGCCGACAGCTCGCTGCAGAATGTCATTTCGCACGGTCACAAAGGCGCCCGGATCGTGGTGGACTGATTGTCCGTCCAGAGGATCGGGCCGGGGGCAAGAGACAAAAAGGAACAGCACGAAATCATGATGCGCGCGAAATATCTTCCGGTCTTTCTGTCCATCCTGCTGGCAGGCGTCTTTATGCTGCCGCGGACGGCCGCCGCCTTCGACACAGCCGCCGAATATGCCGTGCTGATGGACTATGAAACCGGCACCATTCTCTGGGGAAAGAACCCGGACGAGCAGATGCACCCCGCGAGCATGAGCAAGCTCATGACGCTCGAGATGCTGTTCAACGCGCTGCGCGACGGCACGGTCTCGATGGACGACGAGTTCAAGATCAGCGAGCACGCCTGGCGCGCAGGCGGTGCAGCCTCCGGTTCCTCGACGATGTTCGCCGACCTGAACTCGACCGTGCCTGTTCACGCGATCCTGCGCGGCATCATCGTGCAGTCCGGCAACGACGCCTGCATCGCGACGGCCGAAGCGCTTTCTGGCTCCGAGTCCGCCTTTGCCGAAGCCATGACGGAGCGCGGCAAGGAACTCGGTCTCACCAATTCCGAGTTCATGAATTCGACTGGCTGGCCGCATCCCGACCACCTGATGACGGCGCACGATCTCGCCGTGCTCGCACGTCACCTGATCATGGATTTCCCTGAATATTATCCGATGTTCAAGGAGACGGACTTCACCTGGAACGGCATCAAGCAGGGCAACCGCAATCCTGCTCTTTATCTCGATCCCTCCGTCGATGGTCTGAAGACCGGTCACACGGAAGCATCAGGTTACGGCCTCGTCGCCTCCGCCAAACGCAAGGACCAACGGCTCATTCTCGTGCTGAACGGTCTGCCGAGCGAGAAGGCGCGGGCCGACGAAAGCGTCCGGCTCCTCGATTGGGGCTTCCGTTCCTTCAAGCACTACAAGCTGTTCGCGGCAGGTACGCCCGTCGACAACGCGCCGGTCTGGGAAGGCACTTATGAGCAAGTGCCGCTCGTCAGCAAGAACGATATCGACGTCATCATGTCGCCCGACCAGCGCAAGGAGATGAAGGTATCCGTCGTCTACGAGGCGCCGATCATGGCGCCCGTCGAGACCGGCCAGAAGATCGGTACACTGAAGATCGAGGCGCCGGAAATGCCGGTAAAGGAATACCCGTTGGTCGCCGGCGGCGCGGTTGAGCGGCAAGGCATCTTCGGCCGTGCGATGGGCGCGCTGAAACACATGATCCTCGGCAGCTAGAACGTGGCGCAGCGCCGGTTCATCACGCTCGAAGGCGGCGAGGGAGCAGGCAAGACCACACAAATTCGCCTGCTGGCTCAAAGGCTTAACGAATCGGGGCACCGCGTCGTGACGACCCGCGAGCCGGGCGGGGCGCCGGGAGCCGAAGCCATCCGCGCATTGCTGGTGACCGGCGAGACAGGCCGCTGGGCCCCAAAAACCGAGGCTTTGCTTCACTTTGCGGCGCGCGAGGAGCATCTGGCGCGGACGATACGGCCCGCACTGGAGCGCGGCGACTGGGTGATTTCCGACAGGTTCGTCGACTCGACCATGGCCTATCAGGGCGTCGCGCAACGTCTGGGAACGAAATTCATCAATGAACTCAGAGAGTTGGTCGTCGGCGACGACATGCCCGCGCTGACGCTCATTCTCGACCTGACGCCGGAAACGGGACTGGCACGGGCAGGGCGGCGGGCGGACGGCGAGGACCGCTACGAGCGGATGGACCTGGAGTTCCACCGGACGCTGCGCCAAGCCTTTCTGGACATTGCCAAAAACGAACCGGAACGCTGCCGCGTCATCGACGCGGAGAGGAGCGAAGCGGAGGTCGCGGAGGCCGTCTGGAGCGCGGTCCGGGGATATCTCGACCCCGACCGTCACTGAACTGTCACCGAACCGTCACAAAGACTTTGGTTAAAGCCGTTTGCCCGAATGCCGGTCCTCGACTATAGAGGGCCAGGTCAACTTATCCCCGCGAGAGAAAACCGGCGACAGCGCCGGCCACACGAAGAAGAAGGATCGCCGATGCCACGACGACACCGGATTTGCCTTGGCGAGTCGTTTTCCCCGGTTGCCGCCTTTCTCCTTCTCTCCGTTTTTTTTCTTGTCCCCGCTTTTTCCGCCCATGCCAGCGACGCCGCGAAGGGCGTCTCGACGGTGAACTTCGTCCTGCCACTGATGAAGCCGGTGGTGGAGCCCGCGACCTATCCGGACAGGGGACTCCATTTCGCGGATCCGATCGACACCGGCAAGGCGCGCATGACGTCCGGGTACGGATGGCGTGTGCATCCCGTGCTCAAGACGAAGAAGATGCACAAGGGTGTCGACTACGCCGCGCCGAAGGGCACACCGGTCTACGCGACCGAGGACGGCATCGTCGGCATGGCAGGCTGGCGCGGCAATTACGGCAAGCTCGTCACGGTGAAGCATTCCGACACGATCGAAACCTATTACGCGCATCTCTCGGGCTTCGCGCCTGGCATCCGTCCGGGCGTCGGCGTGAAGAAGGGCGAAGTCATCGGCTATGTCGGCATGACCGGCCTCGCGACGGGCAACCACCTCTATTACGAGGTCGTCGTCGACAATGAGCGTATCGATCCGCTGGCCGACGACCTGAACGAACAGGTGAACGTGCTCGCGGCGAAGGTCGAACGGCCCGCCGGACAGGTGGCCGAAACGCGCGGCCTGATCGAAGCGCGCTGAGCGCCCTCAGACGGAAACCCGGTTCTCCGCACCATAGGTGAGGGCGTGGTCGAGGAAATGCCGCGCCGCAGAGGTCGGAGGCATGTCGCGGCGGAGCACGATCTTCGTTTCCTTCACCAGCTCCGTCCCCTCGAGCGTCAGGGCGACAAGCGCGCCCGTCGCGACCTCATCGGCGACCGACGAGCGCATCACCAGCGATATGCCGAGACCCGCGCGGACGGCGCGCTTCACCGCTTCGGTGTTGCCGAAACCGTCCACCGTTGAAAGTCGCGCGGCAACCGGCCCAAGCCGCTGTCGCAGCAAGGTGCCCGTGCCGGTGCCGCGCTCGCCACCAAGCAATCTCTCGCCGATCAGTTCTTCCGCTTGCAGGGCGGTGCGTTCCGCAAAGCGATGGGAGGGCGCGACGATCACGACCAGTTCCTCGCGGAGCCAGTCATGCGCCTCGAAATCGTCCGATGGCTGCCAGAACTCCACGATGGCGATGTCGGCGGCGCCCTGGCTCAGCCGTTCGAACGTCGCCGGGTTGCTGCCGATCCAGAGATCGACATGCGCGCCGTTCCGCCTGCTGAAATCGGCCAGCGGTGTCTGAAGCATGTAGGTGCCGATATTGCTCGACGCGGCAAGCCGGAGCGGTCCGCCGGCAATGACGGCACGGGCATGCTCGGCGGTCGCGATGAGCGCCCGCGCAAGCGGCAGGAAGGCCGCCCCTTGCGGCGTCGGCTGAACGTATCCGCGGCGGCGGACGATGAGCGACGTGCCGAGTTCTGCTTCGAGCTGACCGACATGATCGAGGATGGTCGAAGGCGCGGTATCGAGAACGCGCGAAGCCGCGCGGAACCCGCCCGCGTCAACGACGGCCAGAAACGTTCTTGTGTGGTGCAGGTTCAGCATCTTCGATGACTTCCAGAAGGGTACCGGCGGGCGAATTGACCGCATGGGCGGGGGGACGGCCGGCGATCGCATCGACGATGCTTCGCGCGGCGGAAAGTTCGATGTCGCGGCGGACATGGGTGACGGCGGAGCCGATATGCGGCGTGAGGACGGTACGTGCGCCGTCCGCAAGCAGGCGAGGATCGACGTCGCCGGGCCGTCCGTCTCGCGCCCAGTCCTCGCATTCGAAAACATCCGCCGCATATCCCGCGATGTGACCGGTCGCGAGCGCATCGGCGATCGCGGCCTCGTCGACGAGCGAGCCGCGCGCCGGATTGACGATGCGCGCGCCGGGTTTCATGCGCGCGATGGCGGCGCGGCCGATCAGGTGCTGCGTTTCGGCGGTGAGGGGGAGGGCAAGGACGATCCAGTCCGCTTCCGCGATGACATCGTCCATGTCCATGAAGGTGACATGCGGGAAGGCGCCTTCCGGGCGGCGTGCCGAATCCGAGGTGAGGAGGCGGCAGCGGAAGGGATGAAGCCGTTCGGCAATGGCCTGGCCGACCAGACCGAAGCCCAGAATGCCGACCGTCGCCCCGTCGAGACCGGCGCCGTAGAGGGACGGCCGCCAGCCCGCGAAACCATTTTTCCGGATCGCCGTGTCGCCCGCGAGAATGTTGCGGCCGAGCGAGAGCATGAGACCGATGGCAAGCTCCGCCGTCGGCACGGTCAGCAGATCGGGAACGATGGTGACGGTGACGCCGGCGCGGGTGCAGGCATCGAGGTCGATATTGTCGTAGCCCTTGAGCGCCGCACCGATGACACGAAGCCCGGGGCAGGCAGCAAGGAAATCTTCGCCGATGCTGTCGGTCATGAAAGCCATGAGGCCGTAGGCATTCTTGCAGTGGTCGAGAAGCGTATCGGCGGGCCAGGGTTCGTCCGCCTCGTTGACGACGACCCGCGCGTGGGCTTCCAGAAGCGCCCGCGTCTCCGGAAAGACGCGGTTGGTGACGACGATCTTCTTCTTTTCCATTCGTTTCTTCTCTTGTTATTTCAGCGCCTTGCGCAAACGCGCGCCGAGCGCATCGACAACGACGACGCAGGCGAGGATCGACAGCAGGATGGCGGAGACCTGGTCGTAGGCGATGAGGCGCAGCGCGGCCATGAGCTCGAAGCCGATACCGCCCGCGCCGACGATGCCGAGCACGGCGGAAGCGCGGAAGTGGTACTCCCAGCGATAGAGCGTGATGTCGGCGAGCTGCGGAAAGACCTGCGGGATCACCGAATGCGTGATGACCTGCAGGGGCGTGGCGCCCGCCGCGCGCGCGGCTTCCAGCGGCTTCGGATCGACATGCTCGATCGCTTCCGCATAGAACTTGCCGACCATGCCGACCGAGTGAAGCGCGAGGGCGAGGACGCCCGGCAGTGCGCCGAAGCCGACGGCGGCGACGAAGATAACGCCGAGAATGATTTCCGGCACCGAGCGCAGAAAGGCGAGCAGGGTGCGCGTGACCTGGCAGAGAAGCCCGTTCGGCGAGGTATTGGGCGCGGCGAGGACCGCCAGCGGAAGAGAAATGACGACGGCGAGGACCGTACCGGCAATCGACATGGCGAGCGTGTCGAGCAGCGGTTTCAGCCAGTGCTGCCAGCGGCCGAAATCCGGCGGCACCATTTCGGAAGCCAACTGCCCGAGCGCGGGAAGCCCTTCGGCGAAGCGGCGCCCGTCGAAGAAACCCGTGATCCAGAGGGCGGCAATGCAGATGGCGACGACGGTGGCGGCGAGCGCCGCGCGGCGAATGCCACCGCGGCGCTCTTCGACCAGGATCGTCGCGTAGGTTTGCGACATGCTCATGGGCTCAGTTCATCTGTGCGAGTTCGAGGTTCAGGATGTGCGCCGTCTCGCGCAGCACGTCGTAGCTTTCGTCGCTTGCAGGCTGGAAGCCTTCGACACGAAAGGCGGCGAGAATTTCCTCGTCCTTGAGGTCGAGAAAGGCGCTGCGGATCTTTTCCTTCAGCTCCGGCGCGAGATAGCCCTGCATCGAGATGGGGTAGTTCGGGATCGGCGCGGTGAGATCGAGCTCGACGATCTTCGCCGGGTCGATCATGCCGCGCTCAATGAGCGTGCGCAGGATCGGCTCGGAGAGGGCGCCGGCCGGAATCTGGCCCGCCTGCACGGCGCGGGCGACCGCATCATGTGTGCCGAGATGGACCGGCTCGTAATCCGCATCGCCGACAAGGCCGTTCTTGGCCAGGTGAGCGCGGGGCGCGAGGTGGCTCGACGTCGAAGCCTGGTCACCAAAGCCGAAGGACTTGCCCTTGATATCGGCGAGGGATTTCACGGGTCCATCCGCCGTGGCGATCAGGACCGAATTGTAGGTGGGCTTGCCTTTTTCGACACCGACGGCGAAAGCCTCGATCTCGGGCGCCTTGGATTTGGCCAGCACATAGGAGAAGGGACCGAAATAACCGATCTCGATGCGGCCGAAGCGCATGGCCTCGATCATGGAGGAATAGTCGGTGGTGACGACGATCTCGATATTCTTGTCGAGCGTCTTCGCCAGATAGTCCTTCAGGGGCTGCGCGTTCTGGATGAGCGTTGCCGCGTTTTCATCGGGCAGCAGCGCGACGCGGAGCGTATCCGGGTTCGGCTCCTGCGCCTGGACGGCGAAGGGAGAGAAGACGGCCACCGCCGCGAAAACGGAGGCGATCAGCGTTCTGCGATTGAGAGAAAAGGTCATCGATATGTCCTCAGGCTATTTTGGCCATCTTCAGGCGGGCAGGCGTCTGCTCGGGCTGAAGAGGGGCGGGTTGGACGGAGGGGGTGGAAGCAGGGCCGTAAATCGTGTCGAGCATGGGGGCGTCGAGTTCAGCGGCAGGGCCATCGAAGACGATGCGGCCGCCGGCAAGGCCATAAATGCCGTCGGCGTAGCGCCGCGCGAGTTCGACCTGATGGAGACTGACGACGGCAGTGATGCCGTCCTCGCGGCAGATGCGATGAAGGAGCGCGAGCACCTTGTCGGCGGTGGCGGGATCGAGCGAGGCGACCGGCTCGTCCGCGAGAATGAGGTGAGGCTGCTGGGCAAGCGCACGGGCGATGCCGACACGCTGCTGCTGACCGCCGGACAACTGGTCGGCCCGGTGGAGCGCCCGGTCGGCGAGGCCGACGCGATCGAGCGCCTCAAGGGCGAGAAGGCGATCCGCACGCGGCAGCGGCAGGAGCGAGCGGAAGGTGCCGTGAAAGGAGAGCCGGCCCATCAGCACGTTCTGGAGCGCGGTCAGGCGGCCGATCAGATGGTGCTGCTGGAAGATCATGCCGGTGCGCTGACGATGACGGCGGAGCGCGGCGGAGGAACCGAGAATGTTGCCGCCTTCCTCTGAGCGGACCTTGCCGGAGGTCGGGCGGACAAGGCCGTTCAGGCAGCGCAGCAAGGTCGACTTGCCCGCGCCGGAAGGTCCCAGCAGAACGATGAACTGCCCCTTCGGAAAGCTGGCGCTCGCCTCGTCCAGCGCGGTCACGCGGTTGGCATAGCGAACAGTTACCTTGTCGAGATCGAGCATGGGGCCCCCGGCTGGATGATCGTGAAAACCGAACGAAATCCGGTTTTGATCGATAAATCCGGTCTAGCAGGCAGGGGTGACGCCGATACGACAGCTCCGTTTCAGTCCTGTGACAATCGGGAGGGGACATGACCCGTCCTAGTCCCCAGGGCCAGAGTCGGAGAACGATATCTACGCCGAGGGTGACTTTGCGGAAAAAGAGCTACAAAATATGCACTCAGTCCCATTATTTCGGACGTGTTGCATATGGATGTGCTCGACGACATTCTCGGTACGCTCGACCTGAAGGGAGCCCTCTATTTTCGTACGGACTTCTCCGCCCCTTGGGCAGTGACAGTGCCTGATCTTGCCCAGGCCGCGCGGTTTCATCTGGTGATCCAAGGTCGTTGCCACGTTGCTTTTCCTTCCGGCGCTTCAGTTGATCTAGGGCCCGGTGACCTCGTTCTCATTCCAAGAGGCCGCTCGCACGTGCTGGCGGACGATGCCGGACGGACGGCGGCGCCGCTCGAGACCGTTCTCGAGAGTGTCGGCTATGACGGACAGGGCGTTCTGGTGGTGGGCGGGGGCGATCCTCATGCCGCGACGCAGATGGTCTGTGGCCACTTCACTTTCCGGCATGGCGCGGATCATCCGATCCTTCGTGCGCTGCCGGATCATCTCCTCACGACCGCCTCAATGCGCGCGCGTCAACCGTGGCTCGACGAAACACTGCGGCTCGTTGCCCAGCGTGTCTTCTCGGATGAAATTGGATCGTCGGCGACCGTGACGCGCCTGTCGGAAGTCGTATTCATCGAACTTCTGCGTGCCGGAATCGCGCAGAGCGCCGATCTCCGGTCGATCCTCGAAGCCTTTCGTGACCATCAGATTGGCCGCGCGCTGCAGCTCATTCATGCGAGGCCGAGCGAGGCCTGGACGGTCGAAAGTCTGGCGGCCGAAGTCGGCATGTCACGCAGCCGGTTCGCGGAAAGGTTTCGCGACCTGATGGCGGTTGGCCCCATAGCCTATCTCGCCGATTGGCGGCTGCAGAAGGCTCTGTCGCTCCTCGGCGACACACGCAGCAGCGTGCAGCAGGTGGCGAGCCAGACGGGTTACCAGTCGTCCGCCGCCTTCACCCGCGCCTTTTCCGGAAAGTTTGGTCTTGCGCCGACGGAATATCGACGAAATCTCGATTAAATTTGCAGATCGTCCCAATTCGATTGCCTTTGATCCGGAGTTTATCGGTCTTTATTGATAAATCATCCAGCCCCTCACAAGTTGCCTCTTGTCGATCCCGACGCGTAAGGAGGCCTTGGCGATGCATTTAACGCATCAGCGAAGCCCGCATGGCGCTGAGGTCGACGGCACAAACGCTGCGGGCTGACCCTCAATCCGCATCATCGCATTCAGAAAGGACACATCCATGTCTAAGACATTTCCGCTCGCTGTTCTCGCGCTTGCGAGCATCCTCTCCGCAGCCCCGGCCATGGCGGCCGACGAACACAATACCGTGGCAGGCCTCACGGCAGTCGGCGCCCCACTTGGCCTCCACGGCGTCGACCCTGTCGCCTTCCTCGAAATCGGCAACCGCATTGAAGGGGCGGCTCAGTACACCGCAACTCATGACGGCGTTGCCTATTACTTCGCCTCGGCGGCAAATATGGATGCCTTCAAGAAGAACCCGGCGAAGTACGCGCCGCAGAACGGCGGCTTTTGCACCTTCGGTGTTTCGGTCGGCAAGAAGTTCGACGGCAATCCGCGTTATGCCGCCGTTGAGGACGGCAAGCTCTATGTCTTCCTGAGCGAAGAAATCTTCCAGGCCTTCCAGAAGGACCGGGCCGGGACGATTGCAAAAGCGGAAGCCAACTGGGCGAAGATTCAGCACACGGCTGCGACCGAGCTTTAAGTCCGGAGCGCGCGGGGGCTCCAATACCGCCCCCGCGCGTCGGCTTCAAATCACCTGAAGAAGCAATACAGCTCAAGGGGCAATAAAAGACGGCGATTATCGTGCAGCAGTGAGTCAATCCGGACGAGATGAAAATGGAGATGGGGCGTGCTTTCCGCCCGGCGCACGCCCATGCTACCAAGGGGCATGAGCGAGACCGAGATTCCCGAAAGCGACCGGCTGGGCGAGTTTCCGCATCCGCGGATGGCCACCCATCTGACCGGACAGGCGGAGGCCGAGAAGGCGCTGTTCGACGCCTTCATGAGCGGCCGGATGCAGCATGCCTGGCTGATGACGGGCCCGAAGGGGATCGGCAAGGCGACGCTCGCCTACCGCATGGCGCGCTTCGCGTTGCATTACGGCACGCCGGAGAAGGCGCGGGCGGCGGGCGCGACGGACCTGTCGGTGCCGGAAGACTCGTCCGTGTTCCACCAGGTTGCGGCGGGCAGCCACCCGAACCTCATCACGGTGCGGCGGCCCTGGGACGACAAGACAAAGAAGCTCAAGACCGTCATCCCCGTGGACGAGGTGCGCCGCATCGGCCACTTCTTCGGACTGACGGCGTCGGAGCGCGGCGCCTGGCGCGTGGTCGTGATCGACAGCGCCGACGAGATGAACGCGAACGCCGCCAACGCACTTCTGAAAGCACTTGAAGAACCGCCGCCGAACGGGCTGTTTCTGGTGCTTTCCCACCAGCCCGGACGGCTGTTGCCGACGATCCGCTCGCGCTGCCGGACGCTGCGCATGACACCGCTCGGCGAGGACGAGATCGCCACGCTGATGGCGGAAGCCGAAGCGGCGGTGGAGGAACCCACGGGGCGGAAGAAGAAGGCGGCACCGCCGAGCGAGGACGAGCGCCGGCAGATCGCGCAGCTTGCGGAAGGCAGCGCGGGCAGGGCGCTGACGCTGGCAGGCGGCGGCGGGCTCGCGCTCTACAAGGATGTTTCGGGCCTGCTGTCCGGGCTGCCGAGGCTCGACATTGCCGCCGTCCATGCGCTCGCCGACAAGGCGGGCCGGAAAGGCGGCGACGATCAGTACGAGACCATGATCGACCTCGTGACGCTCTGGCTGCAGAAGCTGATCCGCGCGGGCGCGGGCCTCGACACGGGGCCCGATATCGTGGCGGGCGAGGGCGCCGCCATGGCCCGGCTGGCGGCCGGGGGCAGCCTTGATCGCTGGGTTGAGGTGTGGGAAAAGATCGTCCACTCCACGGCCCGCGGCGAGGCACTCAACACGGATCGCAAGCTCGTGATCCTGAACGCCTTTTCGATGCTCGAAGCGGCCGCGAGCGAACGCGCCGGAGCGTGAACGGCACAGGCCGCGCCCCCGCCCCGAAAAATTCTCGCTCCGCTTGAATTTTTCGACCCTCCCCGAGGGGAGGGTGGGACGATATGAATGTAACGAGATAACCGGTTCGAAAGCAGAATGAGCGCCCGCAAAGCCTTCTACATCACGACCCCGATCTATTACGTGAACGACGTGCCGCATATCGGGCATGCCTACACGACGCTGGCCTGCGACGTGCTCGCGCGCTTCAAGCGGCTGGACGGCTACGACGTGATGTTCCTGACGGGGACCGACGAGCACGGGCAGAAGGTGGAGAAGGCGGCGGCGCTGGCGGGCGTGACCCCGCAGGCCTTCACCGACCGCGTGTCGCAGAACTTCCGCGATCTCTGCGCCACGATGAATTATTCGAACGACGCCTTCATCCGCACGACCGAGCCGCGCCATAAGGACGCCTGCCAGGACCTCTGGAAGAAGCTGGAAGCCAGCGGCAACATCTATCTCGGCTCCTATTCGGGCTGGTATGCGGTGCGCGACGAGGCCTTCTACGGCGAAGACGAACTGACCCAGGGACCGAACGGCAAGAAGATCGCGCCGTCGGGCGCCGAAGTCGAATGGGTGGAAGAACCGTCCTATTTCTTCAAGCTGTCGGCCTGGGCCGAACCGCTGCTCAAATTCTACGAGGACAATCCCGATTTCATCGCGCCTGTCGCGCGGCGGAACGAAGTGGTGAGCTTCGTGAAGGGCGGCCTGCATGACCTCTCGATCAGCCGAACGACCTTCGACTGGGGCGTGCCCGTGCCGGGCGACGAGAAACATGTCATGTATGTCTGGCTCGACGCGCTGACGAACTACATGACGGCGGTCGGTTATCCGGATCAGAACGCCGAGGGTTACAAGCGCTTCTGGCCGGCGGACCTGCACATGATCGGCAAGGACATATTGCGCTTCCACACGGTCTACTGGCCGGCTTTCCTGCTGGCGGCGGGGCTGGAAACGCCGAAGCGCGTCTTCGCGCATGGCTGGTGGACGGTCGAAGGCCAGAAGATGTCGAAGTCGCTCGGCAACGTCATCGCGCCGGATCATCTGGTCGCGACCTACGGGATCGACGCCTCGCGCTATTTCCTGCTGCGCGAAGTGCCGTTCGGCAGCGACGGCGACTTCTCGCACAAGGCGATCGTTCACCGGACGAATGGCGACCTTGCCAACGACCTCGGCAATCTCGCACAGCGCTCGCTGTCGATGATCGCAAAGAATTGCGGCAACGCGGTTCCCGAGCATGGCGCGTTTACCGACGCGGACAAGGCGCTGCTCGGCGCGGCGCATGGGCTTCTCGACCGCGTGCGCGCGGAGTTCGACGCGCAGCTCTTCCACAAGGGGCTGGAAGCGATCTGGTCCGTCTGCGGCGACGCCAACCGCTATATCGACGAGCAGGCCCCCTGGACGCTGAAGAAGACGGACACGGCGCGGATGGCGACCGTGCTCTATGTGCTGGCCGAGACGATCCGCCATATCGCGATCCTGGTGCAGCCGGTGGTGCCGGAGTCCGCCGCGAAGATGCTGGACCAGCTTGCGCTTGGACCGGATCAGCGCGGCTTCGAGACGCTCGGACCCGAGGGCGCGCTGAAGCCCGGCACGGCGCTGCCCGCGCCGCAGGGCGTGTTCCCGCGCTACGTGGAACCGGAGGCGGCCCAGACATGACGATGCCTGTGCTTGTCGACAGCCATTGCCATCTCGACTTTCCGGATTTCGGGCCGGAAGTCGAGGAGGTGGTCGCGCGGGCGCATGGCGCGGGCGTCGGCCTGATGGTCACGATCTCGACCAAGGTGAGCGAGTTCGACAAGGTGAGGGCGGTGGCCGAGCGGTTTCCGCATGTTTTCTGCTCCGTCGGCATCCACCCGCACGAGGCGGCGAGCGAGCCGGAGACCGATGCCGCGACACTGGTCGAAATGGCGAAGCATCCGAAGGTCGTCGGCATCGGCGAGACCGGGCTCGACTATTATTACGAGCACAGCCCGCGCGAAGCGCAGCGGCGGAACTTCCGCGCGCATATCGCGGCGGCGCGCGAAACCGGTCTGCCGCTGATCGTGCATACACGCGATGCGGACGAGGACACGGCGGAGATACTGGCCGAGGAAACGGGGAAGGGCGCCTTCCCCGGCTTGCTGCATTGCTTCAGCTCCGGCCCGCAACTTGCTGAAAAGGCTCTCGAACTCGGACTCTACATCTCACTGTCCGGCATCCTGACCTTCAAGAACGCGGTCGAACTGCGCGACACGGCGGCGAAGGTGCCGATGGAGCGGCTGCTGGTGGAGACGGATGCGCCGTACCTCGCGCCGGTGCCGAAGCGCGGCAAGCGCAACGAGCCGTCGTTCGTGGTCCACACGGCGGCGAAGCTCGCCGAGGTGAAGGGCGTCAGCGCCGAGGAACTCGCCGAGAAGACGACCGCGAACTTCCTGAAGCTGTTCTCGCGCGTGCCGCCGGAGGCTGTGCTCCGGGCATGAAGCTGCGCGCGACGATCCTCGGCTGCGGCTCGTCCGGCGGCGTTCCGCGTCCGGGCATCGGCGGAGCGTTCTGGGGCGACTGCGACTCCGGCGAGCCGAAGAACCGGCGGCGGCGCTGCTCGCTGCTCGTCGAGCAATGGGACAAGGACCCCGCCGAAAAGACGGTGGTTCTGGTCGATACCTCACCCGACATGCGCGACCAGCTGATCGACGCGAAGACCGGCTGGGTCGACGCCGTGCTCTTCACCCACGACCATGCCGACCAGTGCCACGGCATCGACGATTTGCGCATGCTCGCGATCAACAAGCGCCGCCGCGTCGACTGCTGGATGGATGCGCCGACCACAGAGACGCTGCTGACGCGTTTCGGCTACTGCTTCCGCGAGCAGCCCGGTTCCGGTTATCCCGCGATCCTGAACGATCACCTGATCGAAAAGCCCGGCGAGCCGATCCGCATCGACGGGCCCGGCGGCACGATCGAGGCGATCCCCTTCGATCAGGACCACGGCAACATCCGTTCGCTCGGCTTCCGCTTCGGGCCGGTGGCCTATTCGGCGGACGCGGTTGGCATCCCGGATGAGAGTTTCGCGCTACTGGACGGAATTGATTGCTGGATCGTCGATGCGCTGCGCTACACGCCGCATCCGACGCATGCGCATGTCGAGATGGCGCTCGGCTGGCTGATGCGGGCGAGGGCGCCGCACGGCGTGCTGACCAACATGCATGTCGATCTCGACTATGGCCGCCTCAGGAGCGAATTGCCGGAAGGCGTCGAACCCGCTTTCGACGGCATGAGCATCGACTTCGAATTCTGAAGGCGAAAAGGGCGCGTCCGAAGACGCGCCCTCTCGTTTCCGCATTCCGGAAATTACTGCTTCGACGGCGTATCGACCTTGCGCAGATAGGTCTCGCGCACGACTTCGCCGGTCTGCTTGTCCATGACGATCTCGACGGGCTCGCCCATGCCGTTCGCCGCATGGAAGGCCATCTGGCTTTCAAGCGTCACACCGGGAACCTGCTCGATATTCGAATAGCCTTTTTCCTCGAGCCAGGCGATCGGGTCCGCGATATCCGCGTTGACGCCCACGATGGTCGTCGTCGTCACCGTCGTCGTGGTGACGGAGCCCGTCGCCGGGTCGACATGGGTCGCAGCCGCGGTATCGGAATCCGCGGCGCCGGTCACGACCACGGCATCGGCAAGAGCCGCAACGGGCGCGACGATCAGCCCGAGCGTGGCGGCGCCGGCGAGTGCGATGTTTCTGACCTGTTTCATGAGTATTCCTCCAAGAATCTGTGCCTGCCGAAGCCCTCTCCGTAATAACGCGCGAGGCGCCGAAGCGCTCCGTTTCGAGACAGGCCGTTACCGGAAAAATATTTGAAAGCAACGTTTTGCGGGCAGGTGTTCGCAAACAGATAACGGCGCGGAAGCCGAAACTTCCGCGCCGCTTTCGTGGCCTCCATCAAGCGATGGATCAGTACGCCGCGTCCTCGCTGATGACCGCGCCGGCTTCCGTGTCGAAGAGCACGGTCACGCGCTCGCCGTCCGGGTTGGTGGCGCTGAAGGTCGCTTCGCCTTCCGCGGCTGTGTCGCCCTGGGCTTCGATCGGCTCGACATCCGTGTAGCCGAGCTCCTCGAGCTGAGCGACGGAGTCGAGATCCGCATCGGCTTCCATGTCCGCGGAGCTGTCGAGCTCCATCGCACCTTCCGGCTGGATGTCCTGCGCGGGCGCCTGTTCGATCGCCGGATCGTTGGCAAGCGCCGGGCCGGCCATGAGGGCGATACCGGCCGCGCCGGCGAGAAGAATTTTCCTGATGTCAGTCATGGCGTTGTTCCTCCTGTACAAGTCTTCAACGCCCCGATGCCCCGGGTATCTGAAGAACGGATGAACACGGTATCCGTTCAACGCGCCGCGAAATTGCCCTGTATGTGCCGTGCGGATGGCGGACCGCAAAAGGAGAGGGCGCGGAACGCTTCCGCGCGCCGCGCCCTCGACAGCGACTGCCTGTGTGAGGCTTCTTACATCTCTTCCTCGGCCTCCGCCGGCTCCTGCTCGCTTACGACGGCGCCGGTCGTCGTATCCACCACGACGTCGACCTCTTCGCCGTCGGCATTGGTGGCGCGGAACGTGGTCTCGTTGGACGCCTCGGCGGCGCCCTCGACAGGCTCGATATCCGTGTAGCCCATCTCGGTCAGCTTGGACGTCGGGTCGAGCTCGGGAGCGGTCGGAGCCGCCGTCGTACCGGACGGGACATTCTCCGAAGCGTCCGGCACATCGGTCTCCAGCGTTTCGACATCCGTCTGGGCGACCGTCTCGTTCACGACATTGCCGCGCATCGAGGCGCCTTCATCAAGCTCTTCCTCGCCGGTATCGCTGCTGACGGCGCCCTTGCCATCGGCGCTGGCGCCAGCCGCCGCACCCGTCGCGGCGCCGGAAGCACCGGCGGCGGCGTTCTTCGCCTTGCCGGTCATGTTACCGACCGCTTCCTTCGAGGCGTTGGCCGCACCTTCGACGCTGTTCTCGATTTCAGCGGCGCTCGGGCCGTCGGCTTCGCCGGAAACGGAGACGCCACCCTTGGCGCCGGTGGAAAGACCGCCAGCGTCGCCGGCAGCCGAGCCGGAGGCGCCCGCATCGACCGAGGCGTCGCCCGACGTGCCGACGCCGGCATCGGCGTCCGTGGCGGCATCGGCCGCGCCGGAAACCGTGTTGCCGGAGACGGAGCCGGTCACGTCGGCCGCACCGGAGGTCGCGCCCGACACAGCGCCCGAGGCACCGCCCACGGGGTCAATGGCGAGCGCAGGCGTGGCGACCAGGGCAAAGCTCGCCGTGCCGGCGAGAAGAAGTTTCTTGAACTGCGTCATGGGTATTACCTCCAGACATATTTCGGCGCCCCCAGCGCCCATATGCCCGGTACAACACACAGACCCGCGATGCGTTCAGCGATTCTCCGAATTACCTCATGTGTGGCGAGATTGGACGAAGATAAACCGGCGTTACCGGATGGAGCGGCGGCCATGGAACTTCCCGTGGCGTAGTGGTTTTTCGTATGAGGGCGGCGAAGGCTCGGGAGAGCGGGCGCGTTCCGGCCAGGCGAAAAAAGGCAGCGCCCGGGGCTTGGGCGCGCATGACGGTCCGCAGCCCCGGCCCCGCATTATATTTCTCCATAATATATATTATCGGCGCTTTATTTCAGGCAAATATTAGATGAATCAAGAGCTTAGAAATACCTCCCCGGTTACTGTCACCTTCGACACCCGGTTACACCCCGTAAAATACGAAAAAATCCGCCTCACCCCCGCCGTGCTCCCGCATTCCGCCTTTGCAAACTCCCTAGACGAAGCCGCCGCCGCCCTCGAACGCGAAGCCCGCCGCCTCCGGCGAAGCGCCGAAGCCGCCCGCGAGCGCGACCGAAACGAGCGCGAATTGCGCGCCCGGCTCGATGCCGCCCGCGCCATCGCCCGCAAGGCGCTCACAGCCGGGCAGCCCTTCGGCATCGCCTCCCATGCCGTCATGAGCGCCAGCGCCGCCCTGCCGCCCGAGACGGCCATCTATGTGACGCAACAAGAAGCCCGCGCGCTCGATCGCCAGCAGCGCCAGCGCCGGAACGAAACCATCATGCGGTTGAAGGCTCAGGGGCTCACAAATGCCAAGATCGCCGCCCGACTACAGATGCACGAGAAATCTGTCGCGCGGATCGTTGGCAAGATGCGGCGAATCTAGGGACGCGGGGCATATACCTCAGCCACTAGTTCGGAGAACCACGAGTCGCGCCGATAGCACTTGACCTCCAACCCCGGGTAGTTGATCCCCTGACATGTGAGGTACTCGGTGTATTTGAAATTTGGCTCGATAATGAACCCCTTCGCTTGCATGCAGATTCGGAGTCGCGCGTCGTAAACGCTAAAGCCCTCGCCCCAAACCTCGCGCACCTCAATCTGACATTGTGCAAAACTCTGCCTCGTCTCCGGACCATCGTCGCAGCCGGAAAGACCGGCGGCGGCCGCCATCGTCAACGCCAGTCTCAACCTTCTCATGCTGTCCCCCCGCCTACGCTAAGACGATTTATCAACCGGAAACGGCTCCGGCAGTCCTGAATTGTCGGTATAGCCGGGCCGCTTGATGCTCGCGCCCTTCGTCCCGCATTTCGTACATTTGAGCGAGCGCCGCAGCACATCGCTTGGCGTCTCCGGCCCCCAGCGGATAACAAACGGGGCCATAGGGAGCGCCGAATGGTGGCCGCAGCCGATCTTCTCGCAATAGACGCGAAACCAGCCGGGAGCCTCGCTGATTTGTCTCAGCGTCGGGCGCGGCGGTGCGGCTTCTCGGTAGCGTTTCGGCATGGCCTCATTAAGCCCTCGCCTTCGCAGCCTGTCGAGCGCGAACGAAAAAGGCCGGGAAGCGCCCTTCCCGGCCTGTCCATTCTCGCCCTGGGCGAGCCTCAGCGGCGCTTGCGCCGCCGCGTGGCCGTCTTCTTGGCCTTCACAACGCCGCCGCCCTTCTTGAAGCGGTAGCCCTTCTTGAGCCGCCCATTGCTCTTGAGTGCCTGCTTTTTCGTCGCCATAGCCCTCACTCCTTCTTGAACGCCGCCACGACGCCGAAACCGAACGTCAGCAGCCCCGAGAGCCAATCGCCCGCCGTCAGCGCGGGCGCGGCGTTCGAGACAGCATCGGCAATGGCCGGCGCTTCATTCACCTTTGCGAGCTGGCCGACCGCCAGCGTCAACGTCGCGAGCCCGGCATAAGTGCTGGCCTCGCGCATCCTGTCCTTAATCCAGTCCATAGATCTGTTTCCTTCGGGGCCATCCCCGTTCGATGGTTTCGAGCCGGTCCAATCGCTCCCCGTGCGAAATCTGGCGTTCCAGCACCTTGCCGAGCATGAACAGGACACCGCCCGTGCCGCCCGCCGTGCACACTTGCGCAATCAACATCGCGATTTGCAGCACCTCGCCCGACATGCCGTCACCACGCCTTGTAATGCCGACCGACGAGATAGACGCCCGCGCCGACCGCGCCCCACTTCACAGCGCGCGACATGGCGTCAACGCCGCCGCCCGCATAGAAGCCGCCCGCGAAGCCCGCAACCGCGCCGCCCGCCGCCCAAATGAGAATTGCAGGCATCACGCCACCCCCACGTAAAACGTGTGACGGCCGATCTGCGCCGAGATTTTCGCATCCGCCGCCCAATAGGGATTGAGCCCCGATACCGCGTAATGGAGCGCACCGCCTGTCGGGTCCGCCACGCGCCCGGCAATCGCGGCCCGCGCCACCGCAAGGCATTGATCGTAGGAGGCGCTATCGCCGGGCCGCATGCTCATGGCGTGCTCGCCGTTCGGATCATCCTCATTCCACATTGAGAATTGCCACGGCTGCAAGCACACGCCTTTTACCGTCGAGGGATAGCGCCGCGACTTCACCCGGTTGACGATCACCGCCGCAACCGCATTCATACCGGCCAGCCCTTCGCCGCGCGCTTCACCCCAAAGCGTTTTGGCGAGCACGTCCAAATCGGGCAGGCCCCATGCCCGTTCACGCGCCGTCAAATCCGCAGGCGCAGGCTGGCCGGTCCCCGCGCCCCCGTTCGAGGGCTGCGAGGCCCCGCCGAACAGGTCGCCAAGATCAATGCCAGAAACAGGATTGGAAATCGGCGCAAAGCTGTTGCCGCCGAAAAGATCGTCTTGCGTGACGCCGGATTTCCAGCCGGGAACGCCCAACAGGTCCGCCGCTTCGTCGCCCGTCGCGCCGCCCGGATTGACTGTGCCGCCCTTCCCGCTCGCGCCGTCGAAAAGCCCGGCCCAATACATGACCCCGACCGCGCCGCCGACCATGCCGATAACGATAATGCCAAGCGTCACGTTATCCATTGGTCACGCCTCCGGCTCCGGCGCAGGCTCGAAACGCGCGGGCATGTCGCCAATCGCCGTTCCCGTCAAATCGTCCGTCCCCGGATCGCCCGGCGCGCGCAGGTGCATGACGAGCCGCCAAACGCCGCTTTCGTCGGGCCGGAAAATCCGCACTTCGCCGGTTGTAAATTTCTGGATGTTCTGCGCAATCATGATGCCCTCACAGAATGTCGTAAGTGATATGAGTGTCCAGCGTTCCCGCGACACGCTCGACCGCGAGCGCCTGCCCGGCAGGAATAAAAATCTCGCGCGTCAAGTTGAAGAACGTATTGGTGAGAAGCCCGGCAAGGCGGACGCCATCCGCTGTGAGGTAGCCCTCAGCCGACGCCCCGACGCCGCGCATGGAGCACGTCCGCACGATCACACCGCGCACATTCGCGCCCGCCGCGACAATCGTGGTCGTGGTCGTATAGCTGCCCGTTGCCGACGAGTCGCCTACCTGCGAAATTGATCCGCCGTCCGATGATTTCCACGCGCCCATTACGCCCACCTCGTTTGCATCGTTATCAACGTCACGTCCCAAGCATTCGGGTTGTAGCCGACAACGGCCGCGCCCGTGCGAAGCGTAACCCGCTCGCCCGGTGCGACCTTGACACCTTCCGCCGATGCGCCGCCGCTATCCTTCAAATAGACTTCGCCCGTTCCGACATTCTCAAATGTCGCTTCCATGCGGTTTGCGTTAGCGCCCATGAGGGTTGCAGCCGACGCCGCCGCGAGAACGGACGAACCGGATGCCAACTCATCGCCGCCGCGCGGACCGGTCGCGAGAATGTCACCCGGCGCTGTCACAACGTTCACATCGCCAGAAACTTCCGTTTCGAGCGGCGCGCCAACGGGCGTTGCCACGTCGAGCGTGACGCCCGGCCCCGTTACAACGTTCACGCTGCCCGACACCGTAAGCCGCTGGTCGCGCAACTCGCCGGGGCCGAACTGAATTGTTATGGCGTTCGCCGAGCCGAGTTTGTTTGTAATGCGAAGCCGATTGTATGTGTTGCCGGGGCGATTGATGTACGAAATCCCGGCCTTCATAAACATGCGGTTCACATCGTCGGCAACAATCTCGAACTCGCCTGTTGCCGCAATGCACGAAATAAATTCGGCATCGACCGTGATAACCTGCGTTTCGCCTGCCGAAAACGTATAGCTGAAATTGCCCGCTGAACCGGCCATGCCCTCACCTCTTCATCGTCGCGAACATGAGCGCCACCGCCATGACGGCAACCCACGGCAATAGTTTTGTGATTTGCGATGTTTCGGCATCCATGCGCGCCTCAATCGCGAATTCCTGGGCGGACGTTTGGGCCTTCTCGGTAACGCCCATCGCCTTGTCAACAAGTTCGGAAAGACGCTCCGCATACGTCATGAAACCCGAACTGTTGCCTTCCAGCGCCTTCGTCGCAATGTCATGCGCCGCCGCGACCGTGCCTTGATCGCTCGTGGTAATTGTCGCCCTGCCCGACGCCACAATGGCGTTATCGGTCCCCGCCGCCCGGTTGTCCCAAGCGCGGTTTTCCGTTCTCTGATTTGCGCTGCTGCTCGAACTGCCACCCATCACAATACCTTGCGCATTTCCACGGCAAACGGGCGATAGCCCGCGCGCCTCAGTACCGGCATGAGCCGGGAATTGTAAATCGTCGTGCGGGTTGCCCCGCAAAGCGCCTCGCGCGCCAGCCGCTCGAAATGCGGTAACACACGCAATGTAATCACCCGGCTTTCGTCGGATGACGCGGCGGCATGCACAATAAATTCGTCGCCCCTTTCGGAGATTGCGAGGCTGCCGGTAAAGCACCCGGCAATCACGCCGTCTTGCAGGACGTTGAACAGCGTATGCCGCCCGTTCTCGACGTGCCGCAACTCGGTTGAAATATCCGCCAGCGGATCAATCTCAATCGCGCGCCGGAGCATCCGGGTTGTTTCACCCGTCCAGCGGCAATGCGGCTCGACCTCGATCATTTTCGCAGCCAGATCGCGGCTGCGACCAAAAGAAGCGCAGCCGGTAGAAAAAACTTCGTGTAACCGTCAAGCCCCGGCCCGGCGTCCTCGATTGAGCCGCCGCCGACGATAAACGGTTGGTTCATCGACAGGTATCCCGCCGCTGTGCCGCCATAGGCCGCCGACTGCGCCGTGCCCTTGTCGTTGTTTTCCCAACTGCCGGAAAAGGGCGTACTCATCGCCGCGCCACCACCATGAGCAAGATAAGCCCGCCGACCACGATGCTCCCGACCGGGATAACCCAATCGGGAAGGCCGGACGACGCAACGCCGCCATAGTTACCAGCGCCCGCCGTTGTCTGCGCGTCGAGGGAGGCGACCTTCTGCGCTTCCGCATTTGCGAGCGCCCGCTGTGCCTCGTATTGGGTCATGCGGGACTTCCAATCAAACCAGCCCTCAGTAACGGACTTGGCCGTATCAAAAGCCCCGTCTACCCAATCCCCGATATCACCGAGCCAGCCGGAGTTCACATCGACGCCGGAGGTGGATACGCCACCGTCCGGCCTTTCGAGGGGAAGGGGGACACCGTACATGAGCGCCCCCTATTACCGACGAACCGATGACGGCATGCCGAGCGGCGCGGAAAGCGTTTCCACGAAGATCGGCACCGCACCCGAACCGCTCGTTTTGAGCTTGAGGCGGAAATCTTCGACCATCATCGGCCACGCATCGGCCACGCGGTTCAGCGCCAGCGGGTCAATGTGAACCCAATTCGAGACCGGCGAACGATTGGCCGGACGGCGCTTGAGCGCCGCATGCATCACGTCAATGTCCGTGTTCAGGAACTCGACGCCGTTGACCGTCAGATTGGCCTCAGTGACGATGCTTGTCTGAATGTGCAAGCCGACAAGCTGGCCGTTCGACTTCGGCAAGTCGGCCACCTCCATCGTCACGGCGCCGCTGGCATTGTACGTGTAGGTGTGCCCTTCCACGATGACGCCGAGGTCATTGGCGACCGGATCGACTTCCGCATGAGCGACCAGCACCGGCGACGTTGCGCCGCTGTCAATGTCCACTTCGATTGCGAAGGTATCGACGTTCCGCGTCCCCCATGCCGTGTTGTCCTGGGCTTCCATCGTTTTCAGGAAGGTGCGCGACAGCGGCACGAAGAGCATTCCATCGACTACGGCATTGCCGTAGTACTTGGTTTGAATGTCGATGAGCTGCGTTGCCGACGCCTCATAGCGCGTGTTGCCGTTGACCTTGAGCCGCACCTTGGAAATATCGGCCTTCATCGTGGCTTCATTCGCCGCCGAGCCGCCCGCCGAGTATTTCAGGATGATGCCGCGATACGTCCAGCCCTTCGGGGCCATGAGCGTTGCCATCGAACCCGCCGCCACAGTGGCGAAATCCGGGAGCTTGCGAATATAGCGAAAAGTACCCATTTCGTCCGTCCCCGGATTACAGTACGTGGAACCGATAGCCGTCCTGACTGTCCTCAAGAAGAGGAATCTTGCCAGCGCCATAGTGATAGATCAGGCCCGCCACGATCACGCCAGCGGCCACGATCAGCACCTGTTCAGGAATGTTGCCAAGTTTCATTTCTGCCCCCGTCGATCAGGCGAAATTCGGCTTGACGAACTTGTCGTAAATGAACATGGCCGCAACCGTCACCGCCACGCCCATGAGAACCTGCTTGTTCATCTCTCTTGCCTTGAATGCGGCGCGCCTCGCGCCTCACATTGTCCGCACACATCGCGCACCCCGCGCTGTGTCTGACCCCATGCAAGCCATGATTTGCGGCAAAGAAAAAGCCCCGGCGCAGGCCGGGGCTCTATAGTGTCAAGCGGATTTTTTGACCTTAAGGCGGGATAATTTACCGCTTTCGAGCCTGAAACACTCGCCCACGGCCAGCCGCTTTAGCTCATCGCCATCCCGCAACCCCATGAGCTTGCGCACACGTTCAATGTCCACCTCGCTTGCGAGACGAAAGGCATAGATCGCTTGAGGGTTGCCCCGAAATGTCGGCCCGATTTCTGCCGGGCGCTGCGTCGAGCCTATGAGGCGGACCCCGTAATGCCTTCCTGTGTTGCACAATTCCGTAAACGGATGATCGCCGGAGGGCTGATACTTGTTCGGGTAACACAGCGACATTTCGTCAACCGCGAACGTCAGCGGCCTTTTGCTTTTCCCCCGGTAATAGTCCGTCTGGAAATTCAGCACGAAATCGGAAAGCCATACAAGTTCCGCTTCCCTGTTCGAGCCGCGCGGCGCGCGATAGATTAGCCGGAACGGCCCGCCCTTCGCCGCCATGATCGCCCGAATAAACGCGCGCCGATCATCGAACGCCCGGCCCGCCATTGAGCGAACCGGATCAAACCCAATAACACGATCATCGGGCTTAATCAGTTCGTTCATTAGCGTTGTCTTGCCGGTGCCGCTTGCGCCGAAAATCGCGATACGCCCCGGATCACTTCGCCCCGTCATGCCATGCCCCCGAAGTCCGTAGGCTTGAACTTGGACGGGTCCGCGTCCTCGCCTGCCGGGGTTGCCTCCGGCGCAGGCGCGCGGCGCGCAGCGATTTCCGCCTTGCATCCCATATAGACGGGAACGGCAAACATCATGATAGCGCCCGCGCGCTCCATCCACTTGCCACCCGGCTTAATGAGATAGTCAAGGTATGGCGTCTCGCGGCACGTATCCCACACGGCCAGCGCCGCGCGGTTGTATCCATCCTCGCCGGTGTCGATGTTGAGCGTTTGCAACCCCGTGAAGGCGCTGGCCAAGTGGAAATAGCCGCCCATGACGGCGGGCCAGACTTCGCGCGAGATATAACCATCCGCATCGACCGGCAACGCGCCAGCGTGTTGCGGCTGCTCCGCCCGCGCCTGTTCCGCGCGCATCGCCTTTGCGGCTGTGTCGGCCTCTAGAAGTTCCGCTTCCAGCGCCGCCGCCTCACTTTCACTCCATCCATGTGAAGAGAGGCTTTCCGTCTCCGCTCCGGTGCTTTCGGCTTCCGGCATCGCTTCCGGTTCCGGCTCCGGCTTCGTCTCCGCCTCCGGTTCCGGGGCCGGTTCCGTCGCGGCTTTGGGTTTCGCTTTCGGTTTCGCTTGAGCTTTCGCCTTGATCCGTGTCGCCACAGGCTTCCTCATATTGCTGGATCATTTGCGCGCTCGACTTCGCCCCATAGTTCACGCGATGAAAACAGCGGCTTCCATCGTCAAATTTGGTTTGGCACAACGCATAGATGCACCCGTTTTTGTTGACCTTGAGCGGCAAGTCTGAACGCCCGCAACCGGGGCAATCCATTTCGCCGACTTGCACTCCCCTTAGCGGGTGGTCCTCTTTCGCTTCCTTTGTCATGCGAGCTTTCTACGCCGCCGCCATGTTCCATGCGTCGGCATCCTTCATGAACCTAAGCCGCTTCTCCGCGCGGCTGTGAGCGTCCCGAAACTTCCCCGGATGACATTTAATGCGTGTGCGGATTGCCGACATGATGCCTTCCGCAATCTTGTCCGGCGCATCGTCGGCAGCTATATCGCAAACGACCGCATAGCTCGCCGCCAATCCGGCAACCAGCGCCTCGTATTTGTCGCGCATGGCCTTTTGGCTCTCCGCGATAACCGGCGCAGCCTCGATCTTGTCTCCCTCCCCGAAGGGGTACGCGGCGAAGTTCGCCACGAGCTGCCATAGCGCGTGCGTTTCCTGCCGCGTAACATTGGTGTCGGTTTGCTCATCGGCATTTAGCCGGATCGCCTCAAGCGTATCTGTCAGGACCGCAGGCAACAGGCGCTCAAGATCATCGAACGTCGAAACGCGCCAGCGTTCCTTTAGCTCACGTTTGCCCGCGCGCACTTCGACACGCCACACGGGCCGCGCCGTGACCTCTTTAGAAACTTCCTCATCGGGGTACCAGATTTTCCACCAGTAGACCTTGCGCCGGTCGATCACTTCGCGGCGCTTGTTATAGATGATGACCTGCCGCCCCGGCATCTTGCCGACCGTCAGCGAATTGACCTTGCCCCCCTGCCCGACAATCTCGATTTCCTGTCCCGTCTCGTCCTGGGCTTTGCTTTTGTGCTGGTGCCGATGCTGTGCGCAGGTTGAACGCCAGTGGCAAACGATCCTTTCCGGGTTGATCCGAAAATCCTCCGCCTCAACATCAACCGCGAAATCGACACGGCCAACGGAATGCGCCTGCACGTTCGCCCGGAAGGTTTCGAGACGCTTAAAGATCGTCTCGCGCATGGCCCTAAAGCCGTACAGCGCCAGCGCCATAGACTTCACGCTAACGCGCAGATTCCAGCCGTGAGGCTTCTCGCTATTCGCTATAAACCACGTCTCGCCGTCCGGCCCGGTATCCAGCCGGAAGCTATAGCCGCTAGCGCCCGTTGCAGCGACCTCGAACGTCAAACCCCTATAGGAAACCGTCTCCGGCTTTTCGTGCGCTTGTGCGCTTTCCTTCGCCCGTTGCAGCATGTCGAGGAAGGCGCGCGGCGCGCAGCCTTGGAAGGCAACTTCCAAACCATCGAACCCATGATAAAGCGTTTTCATTGTCCCCTGCCGTAATCCTAGAGGGGGGTGCTACAAGCAACCCCCCGCGCGCTTCGCGCGCCTATGTCACCGGCCCCATGTAACCGGCGTCCGCCAAGCCCATAAGAAGTTCTTTCCTGAGTTCGGGATCGCGGCGCAGCCGTTCGCGCGTCAGCAGGCAGGCCCGCGCTACACGCGCGCGACCCGCGCCCTTGATCGTTCCCGCGTGAACGGAGAGCACATCCATTCCCATGAGCGCCGCTCGAAGCTGCCACACATCGCCAAGCGACCCGGCAAAGCCGAACGTCTCAACGCGCCGCGCCTTGCCGTCGCTACGCGCGCGGTACTCTTTCCAGATGCAACACCACATGCGAACACCGGGCGTTGACCGCCCGGTGTTGATCGTCGTTCCATCGTTTTTAGTGACGACCGGCATTAGTAGGGAATGCCATCGCTCGCGAGCGGATCGGCGGGCCGCGTCTGGGGCTTCCAGACCATATGCCACTCGTCGCCGTCGCCATCCTCCGAGGGCGGAAAGGCGCTCACCAGCACCTCATTCCGCAGCCACATCGGATGCGACAGGCGGCACGAATAATAGTCCTCCCCGCCGCCGTGAGGCGCTTGCAGCCACGCCACGCCGAAAGGATGCCACTCGCCGCCCTTCCAGATTTCGACGCAATGCGTCGGGCTCTTGGGGCCGCGCTTGGTAATCATCCGAATACGGATATTGCTCTTGATCGTGCCGAGCTTCATGGGGCCGGACAGATAGACCTCGCCTGTCTCGCGGTCCTTCATGTCGCAAAGGGTTGCAATCGTGTGCATGTCACTTTCTCCATTGTCTGGGGCCGAGTGCCGCCGCCTCCGGCGCGGGGTAGCAAGCGGCTTTAGGGGCGGGGTTGAACGCACCTAAAGCGAGGTTTGGGGCCGGGGCTTACGCCCCGGCTCCCGCCCCCAAAGTCCGGGCGGGGCTACCAACTCCCGCCCGGCGAAACTCTTGCGCGTCGTGTGTGACTGAGAGGAACAGCGCCGCCCGGCAGAGCGCGGGCATGTCGCCGCGCGCGGCCTCGCACCGCTCACGCCAGAACCGGACCTCCGGGCTAAAGCGTTCGCCTCGCACCGGCTTTAGAGCGAGCGCCCGGCGCTTGTTCTGTCTGGCGCGGCGACGGCTCATAGCGGCCAGTCCCCGATTTCGCGGCCCGCGCCATTGCAAAGTGTGAAGCTGGCCGCGCCTTCGGGTGCGCGCTTGTCGGCAAAATCGACGGCCTTAATGGCGTCTTCCGCCGCGAATTGATCGGAGGCGAGTTGCTCGCCTTCCCGGTTTTTGAAAATGGCCCGGTAACAGTTCATGACGGTTAAGAGGCTCCCCCTTTGGCGTTACCCCCGGAGAAATCGGCGGGCGCTCTAGAGCGAGACGCCCGCCGTCTCTTGGGGAGAGATCGAAACGCATCGGGCATCGCCTGATGCCCGATACCCCGACCCTGAGTCTTTCGGGTATCGCCTGACAAGTGATTTGTTACTTGGCCGAATCCGGGCCTATACTGCCCCCGAGCGCCCTAAAAACTGGCCTAAAGCCTATGAAAATTGCAGTTCTTCTCGACCTCGCCCGCCAGCGGTCGAACATCCCAACCGACGCAGCCCTCACGCGACGGCTGAGCAAGAATCATGGGTTTGTCAGTGCACTGAGGAAAGGCCACACGCTGCCAAGCGATGAAAGCCTTGTGGCGCTTTGCACTCTTGCGAACGAGGAACCGTTGCCTTGGCTTCTGGCCCTCAACATAGAGCGCACCCGTGGTGACGCGCAGCGCATATATAGTGATTTGGCACAACATCTTGGGGTTTCTCTGCCCCACCCCGCTAAAGTAAAGCGCCGGGTGGCCGCAGAGTAACTAACCCGTTGATTTAACTATATATTATCGGCTATTCGGATACCGGTTTCCCCGGTCGCAGCTCGACTACGTCGCATCCCTGCCTTCCAGGCTTTCCCAACCATAGAGGCCGGCCAGCCGTGCCAGCACCCTCTGGCCTATCCTGTCGCAGCGCGCACCAAGAAACGGAAAGGCATCCTGAACTGCTGAATGCAAGTCCCGCTCAAGCGCTGAGCGAAGCTGGTGACGGGCACGATGAAGCCGCGTCTTCACCGTTTCCGGCTTCAAGCCCAACAGATCGGCCGTTTCCTCGATCGAGCATTCCTGGACGTCGCGCAGGATGAACACGAGCCGGAAGCCGTCAGGCAGATCATCGACAGCTCTTTCTATAAGCGCCCTTATCTGCGCCCGGGCGGCGTCACTTTCCGGATTGCGCAGTGACTGATCCGGCTTGAACGGGACCACGAGAGAGTTGTTCGCCTGCGCGACCTCAACTTCCGAAAGTTCGACGGTATGGCGCCGCCGCCGGAGGCGCCCTCTCGCCTCGTTGATCGCGATTCTCGAGAGCCACGTGAGAAGACTCGCATCACCCCGAAATGACGAAAGCGCTGCAAATCCCCTGCAATAGCTTTCCTGCACGACGTCCTCGGCCTCGGAATCGTCGGAAACGATACCGCGCGCCAGGCGGAAGAGCCGTTGATTGTAGCGCTGGATAATCGCGGCGAACGCCCCGCGCGCGCCATTGCGCGCATGAGCCACCAGATCTTCTTCGGCCATCGAACCGTAGTCCGGATCGGGTTCCCGTCGGGTTTTCGGTGCCAAGCTGCCCTCCCCTTAAACCCGTTTGATGCGGAAACGGCCTTAAGGTTCCCGCATGAGGCATCGTTGCTGCCGAAGCCCAGAAATCCGGGAACTTCGTGTCCCGTGCTCCATCAAATGGGAATTCCGCCTTCAGAAAAAGGGATTCTCATGACGTTTCACGCCCAGCTCCAGAAAAATGCCGGAGAAGCACTGCATATCCAGGCAAACGGTCCCGTCAGAAGGAGGGAACAAGCCACGCGAGTGAACCGCGCCGAGGCGGAAGCCGCGGTGCGAACCCTGATAAACTGGGCTGGCGACGATCCGGACCGCGAGGGCCTGCAGGATACGCCGTCTCGCGTGATACGAGCCTACGAAGAGTGGTTCGCCGGATATGAACTGACCCCTTCCCTCATCCTGGAGCGCACCTTCGGTGAGGTTGCCGGTTATACCGACCTGGTCGTTCTGCGCGATATTTCATTCGAGTCCGTTTGCGAGCATCACATGGCGCGCATCGAAGGCGTCGCCCATGTCGCCTACCTGCCCGACACCCGCGTTGTCGGTATTTCGAAACTCGCCCGTCTCGTCGACGCATTCGCGCGGCGTCTCCAGATTCAAGAACGGCTGACCGCCGAAATCGCAGGCGCAATCGATACGATTCTGAAACCCCGCGGAGTTGCGGTGGTTGTCGAAGCAAGTCACGCATGCATGAGTTCGCGCGGGGTCAGAAAACATGGTGGCGCGATGGTAACCCGTGACTTCCGAGGTGTGTACGCGAAGCGGTCAGCGCGCCGGGACGTTCTGGATGCGCTGAAGTTCTGACCGGGAACCTTTCGGCTCCTCCCCCATCAAATGGCGAGCGGGTGCACAGGCGCCCGATTACCCATCTGGAGAGTCATCATGCTGAAGAAAATTTTCCTCTCACTCGCTTTCGTCCTCGCGAGTGCGGGTGCCTTCGCGCAGGACGCCGCTGCCCCGCTGAACGATGCGAGAATTGCGCATATCGCATATACCGCCGGACAGATCGACATTTCAGCAGCGAACCTGGCGCTGGAGAAATCCGAAGATGCGCAGGTTCTGGCATTCGCCGAACTGATGGCGCGCGACCACGCCGCGGTCAATGAAGAAGCGCTCGCCCTTCTGAACCGTCTCGACGTCGCCCCGCAGGAAAACGACACGAGTGCCGCACTTTCAAGTCAGGCCAGAGAAAGGGAAGAACAGCTTGCGGCTCTTGCCGGGCGGGAATTCGACATCGCTTACGTCGAAAACGAAGTCACTTTCCACAAGACCGTCAACGATGCGCTTCAGAATCTGCTGATTCCGAACGCGCAGAACGCCGACCTGAAAGCTCTTCTCGAAACCGGTCTTTCGTTGTTCCGCGAGCACCAGCTGCACGCCGAACATCTTCTTCACGAGATGAATTGATGTCGCGATTTTCCCGGCGGGCCTTCCTTGCAACCGTGGCGAGTGGAGCTCTTGCCCGGCCCTCCTTTTCGAACGCGGCAGGACGGTATCTCGTCATCGATATCGACAAGATGAAGTTTGGCGTTTCACACATCGAACTGAAGGCCGGTGACACTGTGCGCTGGCGAAACAAGGACCTCGTCCGCCACACGGCCACGGCGCGCGACGGTTCGTTCGACATCGACCTTCCGCGGGGGGAGGAAGGGAGCATTTACCTCGTGACGCCGGGAAAGATGGAGGTTTATTGCCGATTTCATCCCGGCATGATCATGACGCTCTCGATTGTCGAATGAGCGGGCGGGCCCCCGGAGAGACCCCGCCTCCGGGGGCTCATACGCCCCGACCCCCCCGACCGCGGCCTTTCCAGGCCGTGCCTGGACGCGGAAAATGGTCTAGGGTTGGCCCAACAGGCATTCACAAGCACGCAGGTTTCCCGCGATGGCTCTCAAGGCCGCGATCCTTCCCGTTACGCCTTTCCAGCAGAACTGCACCCTGATGTGGAACGACGAAAACATGCGCGGCGCCGTGAGCGATCCCGGCGGCGACCTGCCGCGGATCAAACAGGCGGCCGCCGAGATCGGCGTCACCATCGAGAAGATCCTGCTGACGCATGGCCATCTCGATCACGCCTCGGCGGCGGGCGATCTTGCGAAGGAACTCGATGTGAAGATCGAGGGCCCGCATGAGGACGACCTCTTTCTGATCGAGGCCCTCCCCGACCAGGCCGCGAAATACGGCTTCGGCCCCGTGGGCACCTTCCGGCCGGACCGCTGGCTGAAGGACGGCGACACGGTGGAATTCGCCGGCCTCACGCTCGAGGTCCGTCATTGCCCGGGCCATACGCCGGGCCATGTCGTCTTCTTCCATGAGCCCTCTCGGCTTGCGATCGTCGGCGACGTGCTGTTCCAGGGCTCGGTCGGCCGCACCGATTTTCCGCGCGGCGACCACAACGCGCTCGTCACCTCGATCCGCGAGCGGCTCTGGCCGCTGGGCGACGACGTGACCTTCGTGCCGGGACACGGGCCGCTTTCGACCTTCGGCGTGGAGCGGCGGACCAATCCGTTCGTCGCCGACGAGAACTTCGCCTGATGATGTCGCCGGACGAAAAAGCCCGTATTCCCCTGCGAAAGACATGGACATCCGGGCTGCAATCGGTTTCCTTATGCCGCGCTGACAAATAATCAATAAACGCGCCGCCACGGGCCAAAACCCGCAAGGACAAGGCGCGAATGCCGGCACGAAACGAAGGCACATGGGGGAATACGAGTGAGTAAAGGCCGCGTCACCCGCCTGCAGATCGGCGCCTTCGGGCTGCCGTCGATCCCGATTTCCGCGATGGGCCTTCCCATCGTCGTCTATCTGCCGCCCTTCTACGGGCACGACATGGGGCTGAGCCTCACCGTCGTCGGCACGGTGTTCATGCTGGCGCGCTTCTGGGATGTGTTCACCGATCCGGTGCTCGGCATGGTGTCGGACCGCTATCCGAGCCGCTGGGGACGCCGGCGCCACTGGATCGTGATCGCGGCGCCGATCCTGATGGTCTGCGGCTACATGCTGTTCATGCCGAGTCCGCCGGTGACCTGGGTCTATCTCGCGGGCTGGATGTTCTTTCTCTATATCGGCTGGACGCTCATCACGATCTCGCACATGTCCTGGGGCGCGGAGCTCTCGGCCGATTATGACGAGCGCTCGACCATCCAGGGCGTGCGCGAATTCCTGCTGATCTTCGGTATGTTCACGGTGCTGGCGCTGCCCGCGATCATCGAACAGGTCTCAGATGCGGCGGCCGCCGGCCCTGCGAAGATCGCGGCGATGGGCTGGTTCATCATCATCCTGCTGCCGATTACCGTCGGGCTCGCCGTGTGGCTGGCGCCGGAATTCCCGAGCGCGCCGCACCAGCAGATCCCGTGGAAGCGCGCCTGGGCGATCATCGCGAAGAACCGCCTGCTCCAGCGCGTGCTCGTCGCGGACCTGCTCGTCAACATCGCGCCGGCAATCACGGGCTCGCTCTACATCTTCTTTGCCTCCTATGTGATGGAGCTGCCGAAATCGGCGAGCCTGCTGCTGCTCGTCTATTTCGTGGCGGGCTTTGTCGGCATTCCGGCCTGGATCCGGATGAGCCACATAACGGGCAAGCACAAGACGCTCGCCATCGCGATGGTCTATGGCGCGGTAACGCTGCCGCTCGTCGTCTTCTTCCCGCGCGGTGAATTCTGGTGGCTCTTCATCGGCAATTCGCTTTACGGCGTCGCCTATGGCGCGGGCTCGTTCCTGCTGCGCTCGATCATGGCGGATGTGATCGACACCGACTACCTCGAAACGGGCCAGCGCCGCACGGGCCTCTATTATTCGCTGCTCAGCATGACGGCGAAGGTCGGCGCGGCGCTTGCCGTCGGCATCACCTACCCGCTGCTCGACCTGATCCAGTTCACGCCGGCCGGCGACAACTCGCCCGAAACGCTCAACCAGTTCATGGCGATGTATGTCACCCTGCCCGCCATCGTGATGCTGGCGGCGGCCGTCATCATGTGGCGTTTCCCGCTCGACCGCGAGGCGCAGCGCGATCTTCGCCGCCGCATCGAGGAACGCGATGGGCACCACGCGTCGCACGATGCGAGCGACGCGGCCGCCGCCGTGACGCAGGTCGGCACATCGAGCGGGATCGTCGACCGGCCTGCCGAGTAGCGAGGACCGATGGCGGAGGACGCGGGAAAGATCGAGACGCTTCTCGCCATCATGGCGAAGTTGCGCGACCCGGATGGCGGCTGCCCCTGGGATCTCGAACAGGACTTCGCCTCCATTGCGCCCTACACCATCGAGGAAGCCTACGAAGTCGCCGACGCCATCGAGCGCGGCGACATGGAAGAGTTGCGCGACGAACTCGGCGACCTTCTGCTGCAGGTGGTCTTCCACGCGCAGATGGCAAGTGAGCAAGGCGCTTTCGATTTCTCCGGCGTGGTGCGCGCGATCTGCGAGAAGATGATCCGCCGTCATCCGCATGTCTTCGGCAGCGAGGACGAGCGAAGCGCGGGCGAGGTGAAAACCCGCTGGGAAGAGATCAAGGCGGCGGAGAAGGCCGCGAAGGGAACGGTGCAGACAAGCATTCTGGACGATGTGCCGCTGGCGCTCCCGGCTCTCACCCGCGCCGTGAAGCTGCAGAACCGCGCCGCGCGCGTCGGCTTCGACTGGCCGGACACGAGCCAGGTGATCGACAAGCTGAACGAGGAAATGCTGGAGCTCTCGGCGGAAGTCGCCAAGGGCGGAGATGCCGACCGGCTGGAAGACGAGATGGGCGATCTTCTGTTCGTCTATGCGAACCTCGCACGCCACATGAAGATCGACCCGGAAGCCGCGCTGCGCCGGGCCAACGCGAAGTTCCGCCGCCGCTTCGGCCGGATCGAGGAAAAGCTCGCAGCCGAGGATCGGAAACCGGAAGGCTCGACGCTGGAAGAAATGGACGCGCTCTGGAACGAGGCGAAGCGCGAGGAGCGCGGCGGAGAATGAACGGCCAGACGTAAATCCTGAATTTTCAAATCCGTCATGGCCTGCTTTATGCGGGCCATCCACGTCTTTGCCACGTATAGGAAGAAAGACGTGGATGACCCGGACAAGCCGGGTCATGACGACCTTATTTTTTTGATTTGTTCGTCAACGAACGAATTTTTTTCGCCGTCTGCTGCCAGCTTTCCTCGTCGCGCGCGACGAGGTGCGGCCCCTTCAGCGTTCGCGGCGCGTAGTCGATCCCCGTTTCGATATCGCGAACGACACCGCCCGCCTCGCGCAGGATCAGCGATCCCGGCGCATGATCCCAGGGCAGCATCCGGTAATAGGTCACGAAGTCGTGGGCGCCTCGCGCAACGCTGGTGTAGTCCCAGGCCGAACAGAGCGTCGATGACGTGCGGCCGATGCTGGTGGCATGCGTTTCGATGCCGCCTTTCCACTCATCCGGCATGAAACGGACATAGAAGCTCGCACCCTGCTCCGCGGCATCGAGCGGCGCGGTACCCGCATCGAGTTTCCGCTCGCCCGACGCATCGCGCCAGACGGCGCCCGCGCCGCGCTCGGCAATGGCGAATGCATCCGACACGGGAAGGTAGATCCACGCCTTCGTCACCTCGCCCTTTTCGATCAGCGAGAGCATGACGCCGAAGGTCTCGCGGCCGCCCACGAAATTGGCGGTGCCGTCCACGGGGTCGATGGTCCAGACAGGCGTGTCGTCGTCGAGACGGTTCATAAGCGAGGCATCGGCAGAGGCCGCCTCCTCGCCAAGCGCGAGGGAGCCCGGAACAAGTGCCTCCAGCCTTGGCGCAAGCCAGAGTTCCGACGCCCGATCCGCGATGGTGACGAGATCGCCTTTCGACTTTTCCTCGATGTCGTGTTTCGCGAGCGCGCGGAAGCGCGGCATGATTTCCCGCGCTGCAACTTCGCGCATCAGCGCGGCGACTTCGTCGAAGAGTTGATCCATTCCTATTCCGCCGCTTCCGCTGCCGCCTCGCCAAGACGGCGCGCAAGCGCCGGGAAGCGCTTCTCGAAACGTCCCGCGACAATCGGCGTGAGACCGAGATCGAGATGCACGGTGCCTTCCTCGTCGTCGCTGCGCGAGCGCACATGGGCATTGGCATGGAGCCAGGCGATGGCCTCGCCCTCATCCGCCGGAACGTCGAAATGGACGGGCCGCTCTTCATCCACGATGAGGCTGTCGATCAGATCGAGAAGGCCGGAGGCACCCTCCCCCGTCAGCGCGGAGACGGCGACCGTCATCGGATCGCGCGCGGCCATGTTGACGGCAGTATCGTGGAATTCGCCTTCGAGAAGATCGATCTTGTTCAGCACATCGACGACATGCTGGCCGTTCGCGGCGGCGGACTCCTTCGTCACGCCGAGCGAGGCGAGCACCTCCTCGACATCCTTCTTCTGGATCGCCGTTTCCTCATGCGCCGCATCACGGACATGGAGAATGACTTCCGCCTCGAGCACTTCTTCGAGTGTCGCGCGGAAGGCGGCGACGAGATGCGTCGGCAGGTCGGAAATGAAGCCCACCGTGTCCGACAGGATGACCTTGCGGCCGCTCGGCAGGAGAAGGCCGCGCATTGTCGGGTCGAGCGTGGCGAAGAGAAGGTTCTCCGCGAAGACGCCCGCTTCCGTCAGCCGGTTGAAGAGCGTCGACTTGCCGGCATTGGTGTAGCCGACAAGCGCGACGATCGGATAAGGCGCGTCGCGGCGCGTCTTGCGGTGAAGCTGGCGGGTGCGCTTCACGGTTTCGAGCTGACGCTCGATCTTTGTGATGCGTTCCTGGATCAGGCGGCGGTCCGCCTCGATCTGGGTTTCGCCGGGGCCGCCGAGAAAGCCGAAGCCGCCACGCTGGCGCTCAAGATGGGTCCAGCTCCGTACGAGACGGCTCTTCTGGTAGTTGAGATGCGCGAGCTCGACCTGCAGCGTGCCTTCGCGCGTTCGCGCGCGCTCGCCGAAGATTTCGAGGATGAGGCCCGTGCGGTCCAGGACCTTGACGTTCCAGGCGCGTTCGAGATTGCGCTGCTGGCCGGGTCCGAGCGGTCCGTCGACGACAACGAGTTCGACGCGAAGTTCGGCAATCTGCCCCTTCAGTTCATCGACCTTGCCTTCACCAAGCAGTGTTGCCGGACGCGGCTTCGCAAGCGACACGACGGAACTGCCGACGACATTGAGAGAGATGGCAGCCGCAAGGCCCACGGCTTCCTCAAGCCGGGACTCCGGAGAACGCGACGCGCCCCCTTCCCTTTTTGCCTGTTGTTCGGCCGACTTCAGCCAGGGCACGAGCACGAAGGCGCGCGTCGGCTCCTTAGGCGTTACCTGGAAGCCGCCTGCCCCGCGCCTGCCCCCGGCTGGGCTCTCGAATTCTTCTGTCAATCAGAGGTCTCTTCAGGCCTCTTCCCCGTTCGCCTCCGGCTCGAAGAGCTGGACGGGTTGGGCCGGCATGATGGTCGATATCGCATGCTTATACACGAGCTGCGAATGGCCGTCCCGACGCAACAACACACAAAAGTTGTCAAACCAGGTGACCACGCCCTGAAGCTTCACGCCGTTGACCAGGAATATGGTGAGGTTGGTCTTGTGCTTCCGGACATGGTTCAGGAACGTGTCCTGAAGGTTGTGAGTTTTCTCATTCATGGGTAAACCCCATTTATCGAGTTAAGTGGGGCCGAACCCCTGCCGCGCGGGTCCGGCTTTTTTGTTTGCACGCACCTTCCTCATACGAAGGAAAGCAGGCTGCGGCTCTCGACTCCTACAGTCCGGCGTTTCAATTCATGCTGCAAGTGCGAAATTAACTTCGCACATGCAAATCGTACCGATTTCCGCCGTTTCTTGCCGATTTTGACAGAATTCTCACGCTTTCTTGTTCAGCTCAGCTCGCAAACCTTCATGTAGGCCTCGCGAAGGCGCATGGAAAGGGAGCCCGGTGCACCATTGCCAATGGACTGGCCATCTATCGCGGTGACCGGAATGAGGATGGCCGACGAGGCGCTGATGAAGGCCTCCCGGGCGGATTTCGCCTCCTGCGGCGTGAAGGCCCGTTCCACGACCTCGATGCCTTCCTGCCGCGCGGCCGCAAGCAGGACCTTGCGCGTCACACCGTTCAGGATCTCGGATCCGGCAGGGCGCGTGACGAGGCGCCCTTCGCTATCGACGATCCAGGCATTGGTGGAGGATCCCTCGGTGATGTGACCGGTGTCATCGACGAGCCAGGCCTCGTAGGCGCCGGCCTCGCGCGCCTGCTGCTTGGCGAGGATGTTCGGCAGCAGCGCGACCGACTTGATGTCGCGGCGCGCCCAGCGAATGTCGGGCATGGTGATGACGGCGACGCCCTTTTCGACCGCGGCGGTAACGCGTGCCATGTTGAGGCGCTTCGCCGTGACGGTGAGCGCCGGCCTGACGGAGGCGGGCGGAAAGGGATGATCGCGCGGCGCAACGCCCCGCGTGATCTGGAAATAGACCATGCCGTCCGAGAGACGATTGCGCCGGATCACCTCGCGCAGGATGAAGCGAAGCGCGCTGAGCGGCACGGGAAGCGCGATGCGCAGTTCGCCGAGCGAGCGCTCCAGCCTTTCGAGATGGAGCCGCTCGTCCATCAGCAGGCCGCCCCGCACCCCGCAAACCTCATAGACCCCGTCGGCGAACTGATAGCCACGGTCCTCGATATGGATCGCCGCCTCCGCATGCCGGAGGTAGCGGCCATTGACATAGGCGATGCGGGACAAGGGGCGCGGGTCCTTTCTGCGTCAGAAGAATTCGAGACTGACGCGGAACATCTGCTCGACCTTCTTCACCATGTCGGAGCGCGCGAAGAGAACGACGCGGTCACCCGCAATGACCTCCGTGCCGCCGCGCGGGATGATGACCTCACCGTCGCGGATGACGGCGCCGACGAGAATGCCGTCCGGCAGATTGACCTCGCGAAGCGGTTTGCCGACCAGTGTCGAGGTTTCGAGCGCCTCCGCCTCGATGATTTCCGCCGCTCCGTCACGCACCGACTGGAGCCCGCGGATACGGCCGCGGCGGACGTGCTGAAGCACCGTCGATACCGTGGCGCCGCGCGGATTGATGAAGGCATCGATCCCGAGCGAGCGCATGAGGGGCGCATAGGTATTGTTGTTGATGAGCGCCATCGTGCGCTGGCAACCTTCCCGCTTCGCCACCACGCAGGAGAGAATGTTCGCCTGGTCGTTGTTGGTGAGCGTGACGAGGGTCTCGGTTTCGGCGATGCCCGCTTCCTGAAGAAGTTCCGGGTCGAGACCGTCGCCATGAAGAACGATGGAGCGCTTCAGCTTGTCGGCGGCCTGCACCGCTTTCTCCCGGTCCCGCTCGATGAGCTTGACGCGAGTGCCGGGATGATTGATTTCGAGCTCCTGCGCGACATGAAGGCCGATATTGCCTGCGCCGACAATGATGATGCGGCGCGCTGCCGTCTCCTCGTGGCCGAAAATACCAAGCGTACGACGCACGTCTCGCACATCGGCGGCGAAATAGGCCTCGTCGCCGACCAGCATCGGATCGTCGCTCTGGGGCACGAAGAGTTCGCCGTTGCGCACGATTCCGACGACGCGGGATTTGAGATCCGGGAACAGGTCGGTCAACTGGCGCAGCGGCGTGTTGACGATGGGGCAATCTTCTTCGAGCGAAACGCCGACGACGCTCACCTTGCCATCCGCAAAATTGAGAATGTCGAAGGCACCCGGCACGGCGAGCCGGCGCAGCACCGCCTTGCCGACTTCGAGTTCCGGCGAAATGATGACGTCGATCGGCAGGTGATCCTGCGAGAACAGATCCTGGAAGCCGGGCTGCAGATAGCTCTGCGCGCGGATGCGGGCGATCTTGGTCGGCACCTTGAAGACGGAATGCGCGACCTGACAGGCGATCATGTTCACTTCGTCATGGAAGGTAACGGCGATCAGCATGTCTGCCGAGGCCGCGCCGGCGCGTTCCAGCACATCCGGATGCGCGCCGTGGCCGACAAAGGCGCGTACGTCCAGCGTATCCGACATCTGGTGAACGAGCTGCGGCGACTGATCGATCACCGTGACGTCGTTCTGTTCGGCGGCAAGCTGGCGGGCGATGCCGAAGCCGACCTGCCCCGCGCCGCAGACGATTACTTTCATGAGAGAGCGTTCCCGTTTCGAGGCATTGGTCGAGGCGTTGCGTGCATCACGCCGGAACGTCCGGCCGGTTGGCGGCGGCGACGCCGAGCGACTTGAGTTTGCGGTGCAGCGCCGAGCGTTCCATGCCGATGAAGGCGGCAGTCCGCGAGATGTTACCGCCAAAGCGGCTGATCTGCGCCATCAGGTATTCGCGCTCGAACGTTTCCCGCGCCTCACGGAGCGGCAGCGCCATGATGTGCTCACCGCCCGCACCGTTGACCGTCATCTGCGCGGAAGCACCGACTTCGGCAGGCAGCATGTCCGCGGTAACGATCGCGTTCGGATCGCCGGAGGTCAGGATCAGCAACCGTTCGATATTGTTGCGGAGCTGGCGCACATTGCCCGGCCAGTCATGTGCCTGGAGCGCCGCCATCGCATCCTCCGAGACGCGCCGCGCCGGCAGGCCCGTCGCGTTCGAGATCTGTCCCATGAAATGCTCGACGAGAAGAGGAATATCCTCACGGCGCGAGGCAAGCGCGGGCACCGAAATCGGCACCACGTTCAGCCGGTGAAAGAGATCCTCGCGGAAGCGTCCCTTGGCGATTTCCTCCAGCAGATCGCGGCTCGACGAGGAGACGACACGGACATCTACCTTGACGCGCGAGCCGCCGCCGACGCGCTCGAAAGTCTGGTCAACCAGCACCCGGAGAATCTTGCTCTGCGTTTCGAGCGGCATTTCGGCGACCTCATCGAGGAAGAGCGTGCCGCCATGCGCCTGCTCGAAGACGCCGACCTTGCGGGGACCAGAAGCGCTCTCCTCCGTGCCGAAGAGTTCCGTTTCCATGCGCTCGGGCGCCATGTTGGCGGCGTTGATCGCGACGAAGGCATGGCCCGAGCGGCGCGAGCGCGCATGCATCAGACGTGCGACCACTTCCTTGCCGGAACCCGACGGTCCGGCGATCAGCACACGGCTGTTCGTCGGTGCGACCTTGTCGATGGTCTGGCGAACCTGGGCAAGCGCGGGCGAAACGCCTATCAGCGTGGTGTCGTCGCCGGCACGGACGCGCAACTCGCTATTCTCGCGCCGCAGTTTGAAGGCCTCGATGGCGCGGCGCACAACGAGAATGAGACGGTCCGCCTTGAACGGCTTCTCGATGAAATCGTAGGCCCCCTTCTTGATCGCGGAGACAGCGGTTTCGATGTTGCCGTGGCCGCTGATGACGACAACCGGAAGGTCGGGATGCCTGTCCCGGATCACGTCCAGCAGTTCGAGCCCGTCGAGCTTGCTTCCCTGCAACCAGATGTCGAGGACAACCAGACCGGGCCTGCGCGCTTCAATGGCGGCAAGCGCGCGGTCGCTGTCGCCGGCACTGCGCGTGTCGTAGCCCTCGTCGTTCAGAATACCCGACACAAGTTCGCGGATATCAGCCTCGTCGTCGACTATCAGAATATCAGACGCCATCAACCGCCTCTTCGGTTACCTTGCCTGCAACGTTGCTTCCGTTGCCCTCATTCGTTTCGCTTGTCCTGGCCGCAATCGTCCGTTTGCGCGGGAAAACGAGACGCACACGCGCCCCGCTCTCCCAGCCCTCATCATGCGGCGCATCCTCGAGCACGAGCGTACCGCCGTGATCTTCCATCACCTTGTTGACGATCGCGAGCCCGAGCCCCGTGCCTTTGGTGCGCGTCGTCATGTAGGGCTCGGTGAGCCGCGACCGGTCTGCCTCCGGCAATCCGCAGCCTGAATCCGTCGTTCTTACTTCAATGGTGTCGTCATCCGCCACGAGCGTCACGTGAATGCGTCCCGCCTTGTCCTGGCTGGCGCGGCGCGGCGCGGCCGGACTCTCTCCGTCCTCGTCTTCCTCGTCCTCGTCCGGGCCGCGGATCGCCTCCGCGGCGTTCTTCAGAATGTTGGTGAGCGCCTGGCTGACAAGACGGCCGTCGCATTCGAAGATAACTGGCGTCTCCGGCAGGTCGATCTGATAGTCGATATCGGGATGGCCGACACGCTGCAGGAAAACGGCCTGACGCAGGATCTCGTTGATGTCGAGATCCTTCATCGAGGCCGACGGCATCCGCGCGAAAGACGAAAACTCGTCGACCATGCGGCCGATATCATTCACCTGCCGGATGATGGTCTGTGTGCACTGCTCGAAAACGTCCGGATCGGAGGTTATTTCCTTGCCGTACTTGCGGCGCAGACGTTCAGCGGAAAGCTGGATCGGTGTCAGCGGATTCTTGATTTCGTGCGCGATGCGGCGCGCGATGTCCGCCCATGCGGAGGTTCGCTGCGCCCGCACGAGCTCGGTTATGTCGTCGAAGGTGAGCACGAAACCGCCCTGCCCCGAATCCGTCAGCTCGCGCGTTACACGCAGGTTCAGCGTGCGCTCCTGTCCGCCCTGCGCGATGACGACCTGCGCCTGCGCGGTGCGGTCGGGATGCGCCCGCGCATCGGCGACGGCCGAGGCCATCTGGGGAATGGCGGTCGCGATCGCGCGATTCAGGAGCTTCGCCTCCGAGAGCTGGAAGAAGCGGAGCGCCGCGCGGTTCGCATGGGTGATCAGACCTTCATTGTCGAGACCGAGCACACCGGCGCTTACGCCCGACAGCACGGCTTCCGTGAACTGCCGGCGCTCGTCAAGCTGGTGGTTCGCCTCTATGAGATCGCTGCGCTGGCTTTCGAGCTGGCTCGTCATTCGGTTGAAGGCGCCGGTCAGCATATCGAGCTCGTCGCCCGTTCCACCGACGGGAACGCGGGCGCGGAGGTCGCCGACACTGACGCGCTCGGCGGCGCGAACGAGCTGGGAAATCGGGTCGACGATGCGGTTGGCCGCCCACAGGCCGAGCCAGATGGCGGCGATCAGCGTGATGAGCGCGACCGTTACGTAGATAAGTGCGAAAGTGATCTGGAACTGGCTGCGCCGGCTTTCGAGACTTTCGTACTCGTCGACCGTCGCGCGCGTTTCGGCGAGATGCTCGAGCACCTGCGCATCGACGAAACGGGCGACATAGAGATAAGTGTCCTCCAGGTCCGGCAGCGCGACCAGTGCGCGGATCTGATTGTGATCTTCAACGACGAAAAGCGCGATATCGTCTTTCTTCGCCGCCTCGAAATGCTCCGCCGCCGGCATGCCCACCTCGACGCTGCCCCGGGCCTTCACGAGAATCCGGCCGTCGGACTTGATGAGATAGGCGGCATGCAGCGAACGGACGCGCGTCTGGCCGTTGAACAGAGTGAAGAAGAAGTTCGGATCCGATTCGAGCAGCGCCGACTCGCGGTTGATGTCCGTCGCCATGGCGAGCGTGTCGCCGCGCAGCACCTGCCGATGCTCGTTGAGATAGGCTTCGGCAACCGTTTCAGCGTTCGAAATGATGATCTGGGCGCGCTCGCCGAACCAGGTGTCGAGACCGCGGTTGAGCGTCACCGCGGCGAAAACCGCAACGATGATCGCGGGCATGACCGCCACGATGGCGAAGAGCGTCACCAGGCGGGCATGAAGCTTCGCACCCGCCGTGCCGCTGACGCGGGCGAGAATGATCCGGATGACGCGCCAGAAGATCAGCGCGAACAGGACCAGGACGACCGCCAGATTGACGACGAGCAGCGAGATCACCACCGGCCGCGTGGGCGAGAACGGCGTGAGCCCCGTCAGCAGCATGTAGGTGAAGGAGCCGAGGCAGATGGCGGCAACGACAAGGCCGATCGAGAGCGCCGTCGAGACGCCCCGGCGGGCAAAAAGACGCCACAGCCGGCTTTCCCAGCTTGCCGCCCGATCCTGCCGGACCTCTTCCGTTTGTTCTGTCGATACCATGCCTGTTCCTGCGCGGCGCTGCCGGACCGGGACTCGCAGGAGGCGAATGATGACTGAAACGCCCCGCCCTGTGCCCGATACGCCACGCTCCTCTTCGGCAGGGCGCCATTCTGTATCGGCGGGCGATACCGTTCAACAACTATGTTGCCGGTTTACATCAGTGTCACATCAGCTTCGCGTAGCAGGGTTAACGCTCGAAAGCGTCATTTCAAGCCGCGAATGACCTGGATATCGAGCTCGCGAATCTTCTTTCGAAGCGTGTTGCGGTTGATGCCGAGGAGATGCGCGGCCTTGATCTGGTTTCCGCGCGTCGCGGCGAGACTCATGCTGAACAGGGGTTTCTCGACTTCCTTGAGGAGCCGGTCGTAGAGGCCCGGCGGCGGCAGGTCGTCGCCATGCGCGGTAAAGATTCGCGAGAGCGTCCGCTCGACGGAGTTGGCAAGCGGCTCGTCGGTCGCCGTTTGCTCGGCGGGCTTGCCGAAATCGGGTTCTGCCAGTTCGGTCTCGAGAATCGAGGCGCCGATGGTCTCTTCGGTGTAAAGCGCGGCGAGACGGCGCACGAGGTTTTCGAGTTCGCGCACGTTGCCCGGCCAGCGATAGCGCTTGAGGAGTTCCATCCCCTCGGCGTCGATGGTCTTGGGCGGCAGGCCCTCGTCCTCCGCCTGGCCGAGAAAGTGACGGACGAGATCCGGAATATCCTCCGTCCGCTCGCGCAGCGGCGGCAGCCGGATCGGCACCACGTTCAACCGGAAGAACAGGTCTTCGCGGAAGAGCCCCTGGTTGATGAGCTGGCGGAGATCGCGGTTCGTCGCCGCGACGATGCGCACATCGGTCTTGATCGGCGTGCGGCCGCCGACGGTGGTGTATTCACCCTGCTGGAGCACACGGAGAAGACGCGTCTGCGCCTCCATCGGCATGTCGCCGATCTCGTCGAGAAAGAGCGTGCCGCCTTCGGCCTGCTCGAAGCGTCCGGTCGCGCGCTGGCTGGCGCCGGTAAAGGCGCCCTTCTCGTGGCCGAAGAGTTCGCTCTCGATCAGTTCGCGGGGGATCGCGGCCATGTTGACGGCGACGAAGGGGCCATTGCGCCGGCGCCCGTAATCATGCAGCGCGCGGGCGACGAGTTCCTTGCCGGTACCGCTCTCGCCCGAAATCATGACCGTGAGATCCGTCTGCATCAGCCGCGCGAGCACGCGGTAGATGTCCTGCATCGCCGGCGAACGCCCGATCAGCGGGATCTTCTCGTCCTCTTCCGCCGGCTGGCGCGCGATGGCGGGCTCGCGCGGTGCCGTCATCGCGCGGTCCACCACGCGGATCAGTTCGTTGAGGTCGAAGGGTTTCGGCAGATATTCGTAAGCGCCGCGCTCCGCCGCCGTGATCGCCGTCTTCAGCGTGTTCTGCGCGCTCATGACGACAATCGGAAGGTCCGGCCGCGCGCGCTTGATGCGCGGGATGAGATCGAAGGCATTTTCGTCGGGCATGACCACGTCGGTGATGATGAGATCGCCCTCGCCCTGGCTCACCCAGCGCCACAGCGTCGCCGCGTTGCCGGTCGAACGCACCTCGTAGCCGACCCGGCCGAGCGCCTGGTTGAGCACGGTGCGGATCGCCGCATCGTCATCCGCAAGGAGAATGGTTCCGCTTGGCATTGGCCTCTCCTGTCGCCTAGCGCGCTCCGGGCGCCGCTGTTTCGTCGTCATGGGTCACGGTCGCGCCCGTATGCATGGGCAGCAACACGCGGAAAATGGTTCTGCGGGGCTGGCTCTCACACTCGATGATGCCGCCATGATCGCCGATGATCTTGGCGACAAGCGCGAGGCCGAGACCCGTGCCGGAAGATTTCGTCGTCACGAAGGGATCGAAGAGATGCTCCAGCAGATCGTCCGGCACGCCGGGGCCATCGTCGATGACGCAGATTTCGAGCGGCAGGCTGACACGATCCCGGCTGCCCGGCATGGAAAGGCGCACACCCGGCCGGTAGGCGGTCGTCAGCACGATCTCGCCGTCGGGGCCGCCAAGCGCTTCCGCAGCATTCTTGACGAGGTTGAGAAAGACCTGGATGAGCTGGTCCTTGTCGCCGAGCACGGGCGGCAGCGAGGGGTCATATTCCTCGTGGATACGGATGTTCTTCGCAAAGCCCGTCGCGGCGAGCTGCTTTACATGCCCGAGTACGAGATGGATGTTCACGGGCTCGCGCGGCACGGGCCTCTCGTCGGAGAAGACCTCCATGCGGTCGACGAGCTTGCAGATGCGGTCCGTCTCCTCGCAGATGAGGCGCGTCAGCGTCTTGTCCTCGGGCGAGCCCGAAATCTCGAGAAGCTGTGCCGCGCCGCGAATACCCGAGAGCGGGTTCTTGATCTCATGCGCCAGGATCGCTGCCATACCGGTCACGGAGCGCGCGGCACCGCGATGCGTCAGCTGGCGGTCCATCTTGTGCGCCATGGTGCGGACCTGCAGCAGCAGCAGCACATGGCCGGGATATTCGGTCAGCGGCGTCACCTGAATATCGACCTGCCGGTCGCCGATGCGCGGCGTGCCGATCTCGACGCCGTATTCGTTGACGGACACGCCCTGCTCGAACACCTGTTCGATGAGCGCTAGCACCGGACTGCCGAAGGCGACGATCTCGCTCAGCGGATGGCCGAGCAACATGGCCGAACTGGCGGCGAAGAATTCCTCGGCGCTGTCGTTCACATATTCGATCCGGGAATCCCGGTCGACGAGGATCACGGGATGCGGCATCGACTTCAGGATGACATTCGCTTCGGGCGGACCGCCCGGGCCGAATGCGCGAACAACTTGCGACATCACGCCGCCTCCTTGCTCATGGATGGACCTGCGGGTTCGGCCTCGCCCGCTTGTGCGTAGAACGCGGCAATCGCCGCCAGAACTTCCTTCGGGTCGCTCATGCGCACGACGGCGCGCTTCGTCGTCATCGCTTCCTCGGGGAAACGCCGCGAGGCTTCCTCGAGATACCAGACGAGATGCTTGCGGGCGACGCGGACACCAAGCGCCTCGCCGTAATGATCGATCATGTCGCGGTAATGCGCGGCGGCGATCTTTCCCTGATCGGCCCATGACGGTGCGGCAAGTTTCTCGCCCGTCGCCAGATAATGCGCGACCTGTGCGAGGAACCAGGGGCGGCCCTGCGCGCCCCGGCCGACCATCACGCCGTCGGCGCCCGAAGCGTCGAGAATAGCGCGCGCGTCTTCCTCGCTCGCGACATCACCATTGGCGATGACGGGAATGGAAACTGCCTTTTTCACTTCGGAGATGAAATTCCAGTCCGCCCTGCCCTTGTAGAACTGGCAGCGCGTGCGGCCGTGAACCGTGACCATCTTCACGCCCGCGGCCTCGGCGCGCTGGGCAAGCTCGGGCGCGTTGCGTTTCATCTCGTCCCAGCCTGTGCGCATCTTGAGCGTCACAGGGAGGTCGACCGCACCCACCGTCGCCTCGATCAGGCTCTCCGCATGATCGAGATCGCGCATCAGCGCCGAACCGGAAAGCCCGGTCGTCACCTGTTTCGCGGGGCAACCCATGTTGATGTCGATGATGTCGGCGCCGGCAGCGGCAGCCACCCGGGCCCCCTCCGCCATCCAGTGCGCTTCCCGGCCTGCGAGCTGGATCGAGAGCGGCTCGAACTCGCCGGCGCCCGCCGCCCGGCGGACCACATCGGGGCGGGCCCGCACCAGCTCGTCGCTCGCAACCATTTCCGAAACCACCAGCCCGGCGCCGAGCCGGTGCGCCACCCGCCGAAACGGCAAATCCGTCACGCCGGCCATGGGCGCGAGCAGGACAGAATTGGAAAGCCGGTGGGCGCCGATAGATATGGTCAAACTTTAAGCACCCCAGAAAATTGCACAAATTTTGTCCAATTTAGCGTTTGCCTAAAGTTTCGGCAAGGCAAATCGCTTGCGCAGTGCGCTGCGGGGTGCGAAACGAGCGGGCATGAAAGTCGCCGCGCTGATTGTGGCGGCCGGCCGCGGCAGCCGCGCGGGACCGGGCGCGCCTAAGCAGTACCGCCCGCTGGCCGGTGAGCCGGTTCTCCGGCGGACGCTCGCCGCTTTCGCCACACATCCCGGTATATCGGCCATTCTGGCCGTGATCCATTCAGACGACGAGGAAGCCTATCGCAAGGCGGCCGGCGGCCTGCCGAAGCTCTGCGCCCCTGCCTTCGGCGGCGAGACACGGCAGGCCTCGGTGCTGGCCGGGCTCGAGGCGCTGGCCAGGTCCGATCCGCCCGATCTCGTGCTGATCCATGACGGGGCGAGACCGTTCGTGAGCGCGCGGATCATTTCGGACTGCATCGAGGCGCTTGCCGCGCACGCCGGCGCCCTCGCCGCTCTCGCCGTCACCGACACGATCCGGCGGGGAAATGACAGGCTTGCCGGGGAGACCGTGTCCCGTGACGGGCTCTGGCGGGCACAGACGCCGCAAGCCTTCCGGTTTGAGGCTATTCTCGACGCCCACAAGAAAGCCGCGGGCGGCAACCACACCGACGATGTTGCCGTTGCTGCCCGGGCGGGCCTGGAGGTTGCGCTGGTCGAGGGAGATGAAGACAACATCAAGATCACGAGCGCGGCCGACCTGGCGCGGGCCGAACGCATGCTGAACAGCCGCGGCGAAACGCGGACGGGCATGGGCTTCGACGTGCATCGCTTCGGCCCGGGCGACCATGTCTGGCTGTGCGGCGTGAAGGTGCCTCACGAGGCGGGACTTGTCGGCCATTCGGATGCCGATGCGGGGCTCCATGCGATCACCGACGCGATCCTGGGTGCGCTCGGCGCCGGCGATATCGGCAAACACTTTCCGCCGAGCGATCCGGAATGGAAGGGAGCGTCCTCCGACATTTTTCTCGCGCACGCAGCCGCCCTGGTGCGCGATGCGGGCGCGACGATCTCGCATGTCGACCTGACACTGATCTGCGAAGCGCCGAAGATTTCTCCGCATACGGAAAAGATGCGGGCGCGGGTCGCGGAGATCCTCAACCTCGACATCACCCGCATCAGCGTCAAGGCGACGACGACCGAGGGCCTCGGCTTCACCGGCAGGCGCGAAGGCCTCGCCGCGCAAGCCATTGCAACGCTCATCCTCCGGTGACCGCATGATCCGTCTCACCGCCCTGCCCCCATCGCTCAGGCTGAGCCATCCGGCCGCACTCGTCGCGACGTGGTTCGGCGCGGGGCTCCTGCGCCCGGCACCCGGCACATGGGGCACACTCGCCGCCTTTCCCTTCGCCTTCGCCATTTCATGGGTGGGGGGGCCCTGGCTTCTCGCCGTCGCGGCGGTTGCCGCCTTCGCTGCCGGCGTTTGGGCCTCGGGTATTTACTGCATCGCCGCGCGAAAGGACGATGCGCCCGAAGTCGTCATCGACGAGGTCTCGGCGATCTGGCTGGTACTCGCCGCACTGCCGATGACACCGGCGGGCTGGATCGGCGCCTTCTTCCTGTTCCGTCTTTTCGACATCGTCAAACCCTGGCCCATCGGCGCTGTCGAACGCCGCTTCAAGGGCGGTCTCGGGGTCATGATCGACGACGCGCTCGCCGCCGTCTGTGCGATCTTCGCCTATATCCTTATCGATCTCGTCTGGCTGGTACTGACATGAGCATGTTTCCGCGCCGTCTCGTCCATCTCGCCGAACTGACACTCGCCGATGCGCGCGAGTCAAAGCTCAAGATCGTCACGGCGGAGAGCTGCACCGGCGGACTGATCGCGGGCCTGCTGACGGAAATCGCCGGTTCATCGGATGTCGTGGAGCGCGGCTTCGTCGTCTATTCGAACGAGGCGAAGCGCGACATGCTCGACGTACCAGGAGACCTCATGGCCGATTTCGGCGCCGTATCGGAACCGGTCGCGCGTTCCATGGCAGAAGGTGCACTGAAGAACTCACGCGGACATATCGCGGTGTCTGTGACCGGAATAGCCGGTCCCGGCGGAGGCACACCGATGAAACCGGTCGGTCTCGTCCACTTCGGCGCGGCCCGGCACGGCCGCAGTATCCTTCACGAGATGCAGCTCTACGGAGACATCGGGCGGGAAGAGGTGCGGATAAAGGCCGTCGAAACGGCGCTCAATCTTGTCCGGCGGATGATGTAGCCATTCCGTCCGCCGGCGCGCCAGGCGGCGAGCCGCGTGTGCCGTCGTAGAGATCGTCGGCCCGATCGATGAAAGCCTGCATCATCTTTGCGAAAGCCCTGGCGAAGACGGTGCTGATCATCTTCTGGAGCGTCGCGCTGCGGAATTCGAAATCGATGAAGAAATGAATACGCGTGCCGCCGTCGGGCAGCGCCTCGAAATGCCATTTGTTGTGGAGATGGTTGAACGGTCCCTGCACATAGGCGACATCGATGATGCGCGCCTCACGGTCGAGCGTCACCCGGCTCGTGAACTGTTCGCGGAAAACCTTGTAGGAGACGATGAGATCGGCGAGGAGGACCTCTTTTCCCTCTTCCACGTCACGGCGGCGAATGCGTGCGCCGCTGCACCAGGGCAGGAACTCCGGATAGTGATCGATGCCGGCGACCAGCGAGAACATGTCATCCGCCGCGTATGGTACGTCGCGGATCTGTTCATGCGCTGCCATGAATGATTACCCTCGCGCGGCGGCGGCGTTTCGTGCGTCGCGGAGGCGGGCGAAATCCTCGTCCGCGTGATAGGAAGAGCGCGTCAGCGGGCTCGCTGAAACAAGCAGGAAGCCCTTGGTGCGCGCGATGCGCTCATAGGACTTGAACTCTTCGGGCGTCACGAAACGATCAATGGCGGCATGCTTGCGTGTCGGCTGGAGATACTGGCCGACGGTCAGGAAGTCGATGGAAGCGGAGCGCATATCGTCCATGACCTGCAGCACTTCCTCGCGCGCCTCGCCGAGGCCAACCATGATGCCGGACTTGGTGAAGATCGTCGGATCGAGGTCCTTTACCCGCTGCAGCAGACGCAGCGAATGGAAATAACGCGCGCCGGGACGAATGCCGAGATAGAGCCGCGGCACCGTCTCGAGATTGTGATTGAAGACGTCGGGCCGGGCCTCGACGACCTTTTCGAGAGCGCCGTCCTTGCGCAGGAAGTCGGGCGTGAGGATCTCGATCGTCGTGCCCGGTGAGCGGCGGCGGATCGCCTCGATCACCTCGACGAAATGCTGAGCGCCGCCATCGGCAAGGTCGTCGCGGTCGACGGAAGTGATGACGACGTGACGCAATCCGAGCTTCGCCACCGCATTCGCGACCTTCTCCGGTTCCTCCGCATCGAGCGGCGCAGGAAGGCCCGTCTTCACGTTGCAGAAGGAGCAGGCCCGCGTGCACGTGTCGCCCATGATCATCATGGTCGCGTGCTTCTTGGTCCAGCACTCGCCGATATTCGGACAGCCCGCTTCCTCGCATACCGTCACGAGCCCGTTCTCGCGAACGATCTGTTTCGTTTCGGCGTAAACGGGCGAGCCCGGCGCCTTGACGCGAATCCAGTCCGGCTTGCGCAGGACGGGCGTGTCGGGCCGCTTTGCCTTTTCGGGGTGCCGGGGCTTTGACGCGTCCGGCTTCAGCGTGTCGACGATCGTGACCATGAACTCAAGTAACGGTTTGCTATCAGGCACATGGATAGCCGCTCGGGCCGATTCAAGCAAATCCGGCCGATTTCGGCCTATTTGCTGGCTCCTTCAGCGAGATCGTAGAGACCGCCTATGACCTGCATTCCGCCATTGTCTGTCCGCACAGGCAGATAAATCGCCTCGTAGGAGACATGTTCGAGATCAAGACCGATGAAATGCCCCTGCAGGCAAGTGGGTTTTCGCGTTTCCATGACGCGATTGTGAAGCGCGATCTGATCCGCAGCCATTTCGGGCGTGTAGCTGTAGGAGAAAAGCTCGCCGGTGAACTTGCGGCCGAGCCGCCGCTCGGTCTCGGCGCCGACAAGCCGATAGCGCAAATCAGCTCCCCCATCGACCGGCTCGACAACGAACATGCCGCCCATCAATTGCGGGAGATCGAGTGGGTTGAAATCGGCGCGCAGCACAGTGCCGTCCGGCTGCATGCGAGCACGCCAATAGTCGAGCAGACGCCGGCATTTGGGATGTGCCGGTTCCTCCACTTCGACGACGGCATAGTCGATCGTGCTGCCCAGTGGGCGCGCATCGCTTTTCGCCACCATGGTCGGTCCTCCGCCGCTAGGCTAAGGCCGCGACCGTTAAGCAACTGTTATTGGGAGCCCGTCAGCCCGAGCCGCTGGAACTGGCTTTCCGGCGCCTCGATCTCGAGAAGCGCGGCGCGCAGCCGTTCTGCAAGATCTTCTTCGAGCGCCGACCCCGCCAGGTTATCTTCTTCTGCGGCATCGGCTTCAAGATCGTAGAGGTGGTGGCCGGAGAAACGGGTCAGCGCCCAATAGGGCAGCATGTCGCCCTTCTGCCATTGCTGATGAATGACCGGTACCTTGCTGCCCGGCATCCGGTCGAGAAAAGCCCGATCGTCCGGCAGCGGCAGTTCCTGTTCGCGGGTGAGGAAATGCGTCGGCATGGTCGACCAGCGGTTCGACATCATGCTGAGCGGCGCATTGTCGCCGGCGGGGCCCCGCGCGTATTTGTAGCGCCCATCGATGTAATGAACCTCACGGCCCCAGACACCGGTCAGCAGCCAGTCGCGCACAGTCTCTGCTTCGCTCCGTATCAGCGGCAGCAGCGAGCGGCCATGCGTGCGCTGGCGGGCCTCGACGCCGAACATGTCCGCGAGTGTCGCAAACAGGTCGACGCTGGTTGTGAGCGCATTGCAGGTGCCGGGCGCGATGCCCGGATGCGCGATCATCAGCGGGATGTGTCCAAGCGGCTCGTAGACCGGCACGCCAGGCTTCCCCCAGATATCCTTCTCGCCGAGATAGTGGCCATGATCGGTACAGAGGATGACGAGCGTGTCGTCCCACAGATCATGCCGGTCGAGTTCGTCCATGATCTTGCCGAACCACTTGTCGATCATGGTGAGCTTGCCGCCGTAGCTCGCGCGTATCTGGCGTGCCTGCCGCTCGTCTATGACGCCCTTCTCGATACCGCCCGCAACATAGGGCGGCCAGATCAGATGCGCGCCTTCCCAGTCGGGATCGTACATCGAGGCATAGGGCTCCGGGGTGTCGAAAGGCTCGTGCGGATCGAACTCGTCGACGAAAAGCATGAAGCGGTCGTGATGCCCGGCATTGTCGGCGAGCCAGCGCGCCGCTGCACCCATGGTGCGCGGCCCCGGAAAATCCTCTTCTCCGCGGAAATAGCCGCGCGAGTCGTCGTAAGGCATGTGATCGCGCATGAAGTTCGGCGCGCCCGCCCAGCTCGGGTCCGCCCGCGTCTTCCACGGATCGCCTTCATGGCCACGCTGATAGTCCCATGCCGTGAAGTCGACATGGTAATTCTCGCCGCCGCTTTCGAAGAGATGCGGATGATCGGAGATGAGCTGCGTAACCACACCCTTCTTGCGGAGTTCATAGGTAATCGCGTCTTCCCAGAGTTCGACCGATCCCCAGGGCCGCCAAAGGAAATCAAGCGCGCCGCAGAGAATGTCGTGCCTCGCCGGCATGCAAGGGAGAGATCCGGTGAAATGGCGGGTGAACCGCGTCGCGCGGGCGGCAAAGCGATCGAGGTTCGGTGTCGCAAACTCCGTCCCGCCATAGGCACCGAGCATGTGCCGGTTGAGACTGTCCAGCAGGATGACGACCGCGTTCTTCGGCGTTCCCGCCGGCTTATCCGTCAAGACTGTCCCCTCCCCGGTGTCAGGCGCTTCCCGGCCGCGCCCTGCGCCGTTTTCTTGCCCACAGGTTAAGTCCTTCCACACCCACGGAAAAGGCGACCGCGAAGTAGAGATAGCCCTTGGGAATGTGGAAGTGCAGACCGTCCGCAACCAGAGCAATTCCGATCAGGATAAGGAAACTGAGCGCGAGCATCTTCACGGTCGGGTGCGAAGTCACGAAAGCGCTGACCGGCTCCGCCGCGAAGATCATCACAATAACCGCCGCGATGACGGCGACCGCCATGATCGGGAAATGGTCGGACATGCCGACCGCCGTCATGACAGTGTCGAAGGAGAAGACGATGTCGATGATCGCGATCTGCACGACTACCCCCATGAGCCCCGCTGCCACGGCTTCCTTGCCGCCTGTTTCGTGCCCTTCGCCTTCCACCGCGTGATGGATCTCGATGGTCGCCTTCGCCATCAGGAAGAGCCCGCCTGCAAGCAGCAGCAGGTCGCGCCAGGAAATCTCGTACTCGCCGAAATCGAAAACCGGGTGCGTGAGCGTCACGATCCAGGCCGCCGACGCGAGCAAGGCGAGCCGGGTGACAACCGCCGCCCCGAGACCGAGCTGCCGCCCCAGCTTCTGCTGATGCGCGGGCAGGCGCGAGGCCAGAATGGAAAGGAAGATCAGATTGTCGACGCCGAGAACGATCTCGAGAATGGTGAGCGTCGCCAGGCTCGCCCAGTTTTCGGGCTGAAGGAAGAGTTCGAACATGACTGCCGGATAAGCTGGGGGCCAGAAAACGAGACAGGAAAGCGAGTCTCAGCTCTCGCTCATGTCATACATACCAGCCAGAACCTGCAGACCGCCAGTCGAGTTCCGCACCGGGAGAAAAAGAGCTTCGAAAAGAGCATGTTCGAGGCCGATCCCGAGGAACCGGCCACGAAGAACGGCGGGCTTGCGGCTATCCAGAACCCTCTTGTGCAGGGCGATCAACTCGGCCGCCATCCGGGGGCCATAGCAATCGGACATCAATTTGCCAGTCGCCTTGAACCCGAGGCGCTCCTCGTTCCGGGCGCCCACGAGACGGAAATGGAAGTCCTTGCCGCCGTCGACCGGCTCCGTCACGGAAATGCCGCCAAGCAGAGGCACGAGCAGGGCCGGAGACAGGTCGTCCCGACTCGCGGTCCCATCCTCACCGCGATGGGCAAGCCAGAGTTCGAGCAGTTCCCGGTTCTTCGAATGAAGGCAGCCTTCGGCTTCCGCGACTTCATAGTCAATCGTGCTGAGCTCTACTGTGCTCATTTTGAATCCCGCCATTTCCTCAAGGAAACAGAGCACAGATCCAATAATTATGCACTAAGGACTGGAATTCAGGTGTGGAGAACCCGGCCATAGGCGTCGAGTACCGCCTCGCCCATCATTTCCGAGAGCGTCGGGTGCGGGAAGACTGCCCGGATGAGATCCGCCTCGGTCGTCTCAAGCGTCATGGCGACACCGTAGCCCTGAATGAGCTCGGTGACTTCCGCGCCGATCATGTGGGCACCCAGAAGCTCTCCTGTCTTCGCGTCGAACACGGTCTTCACGAAACCTTCCGTTTCGCCGAGCGCAATGGCCTTGCCGTTCGCCCGGAAGGGAAAGCGGCCGACTTTCACTTCGTGACCCTTTTCCTTCGCCTTTGCTTCGGTGAGACCGACGCTCGCAATCTGCGGCGTCGAATAAGTGCAGCCCGGAATACGCGTCGTGTCGATGGCGTGGAGGTCCTTCACGCCCGCAATCCGTTCTGCCGCGAGAACGCCTTCATGGCTGGCCTTGTGCGCAAGCCAGGGCGGTCCGACCAGATCGCCAATGGCGTAGATGCCTTTCACGCCGGTCTCCAGCCACTCGTTGACGACGACGTGGGTCTTCTCGACCTTCACGCCCGCCTTTTCGAGGCCGATATCCTCGACATTGCCGACGATGCCAACGGCGGAGATCACGACCTCGGCTTCGAGCGTCTCGCTCTTGCCATTCACGGTGACGCTCATCCTGGCGCCGCTCGCGCCCTTCTCCGTCTTGTCGATCTTTGCGCCGGTGATCAGGCGAATGCCGCGCTTCTTGAATGCGCGCGCGGCCTCTTTTGAAATCTCTTCGTCCTCGACTGGCAGAATACGGTCCAGCACTTCCACCACCGTCACTTCCGCACCGAATGCGCGGTAGAAGCTCGCAAACTCGATGCCGATGGCGCCGGAGCCGACGACGATCAGCGATTTCGGAATTGCCTTCGGCACCATCGCTTCCCGGTAGGTCCAGATCGTCTTGCCGTCGGGCTCAAGACCGTCAATCACACGGGCACGGGCACCGGTCGCGAGGATGATGTTCTTTGCCGCGATTTCGCTGATCTTGCCATCTTTCGTCTCGACCGCGACCTTGCCTTCTCCGGCGAGCTTGCCGCTCCCTTCGATGACGTCGATCTTGTTCTTCTTCATGAGGAACTTGACGCCGTTCGACAATTGTCCGGCGACATTGCGGCTGCGCTTCACGACCGCTTCGGCGTCATAGCCGATCTTTTCCGCCTTGAGGCCGAACTCGTCGAGCCTGTGCAATGTCTCGTAGACTTCCGCCGAACGCAGCAGCGCCTTGGTCGGGATACAGCCCCAGTTGAGACAGATGCCGCCCAGCGCATCGCGCTCGACAATCGCGGTCTTGAGGCCGAGTTGCGAGGCGCGGATCGCGGCAACATAGCCGCCAGGCCCGGAGCCGATCACCACGACGTCATATTGATCCGCCATCAGAGAAGCATCCTTGCAGGATATTCAACGAAGGACTTGAAGGCCTCAAGGAACTGCGCGCCCAATGCACCGTCGATGGCGCGATGATCGCAGGACATCGTAACCGTCATCACATTTGCGATCTCGAGCTTGCCGTTCTTCACCACGGGGCGTTCCTCGCCCTTGCCGACGGCGAGGATCGCGGCCTGGGGCGGATTGATGACGCCTGTGAAGTGCTTGATGCCGAACATGCCGAGATTGGAGATCGAGAAGCTGCCACCTTCATATTCGGCGGGCTTCAGCTTCTTGTCGCGTGCGCGCGCAGCGAGCGACTTTGCCTCCGCAGAGATTTCCGCGAGACCTTTCTTCTCCGCGCCGCGGATGATCGGGGTGATGAGGCCGCCGTCGAGCGCCACGGCAATGCCGACATCGGCAGACTTGTGCTTCAGCAGCGCATTGCCCGCGAAACTCACATTCGCGTCCGGCACCTTTATCAGCGCAAGCGCGGCAGCTCGGATCAGGAAGTCGTTGACCGAGAGTTTCACGCCCTCGCCCGCTTCCTCGTTGAGCTTCCTGCGCGCAACGAGCAACTCGTCCAGTGCGCAATCGACGGTCAGATAGAAATGCGGGATCTCCTGCATCGATTGTGTGAGACGCCGCGCAATCGTCTTGCGCATCCCGTCGAGCGGCACTTCTTCATAGGAGCCGTCCTTGTAGAAGGCACGCGGATCGACAGTGGGCATGGGCCCGGACGCGGCGGCGCCTGTCGTCTGTGTGACGGAACTTTTCGCGGCCCCCTTCGGTGCGCCTTCAAGGTCCGCCTTCACGATGCGGCCATGTGGGCCGGAGCCGGAAAGCGCCGCGAGGTCGATCCCCTGCTGCGCGGCAATGCGGCGTGCGAGCGGCGAGGCGAACACGCGCTCGCCCTTCGCCGTCTCCGGCGCGGGCGGCGCCTTGCCGCCGGCATCGGAAGCAGGCTCCTTTTTCGCCGAAGCAGCCTTCGGGGCGGCGTTCTTCTCTTTCGATTCCGTTTCGGGTGCGGGCTTCCCGGCCTTTCCGCCGCTTTCCTTGGGCGGCGGCGCATCGCCGAGCGGCGAATCCTGTGAGGGATCGTAACCTTCAAGCGCGTCTTCGCCCTCGCCTTCTTCGAGCAGCACGGCGATGGGCTTGTTGACGGCAACGCCCTCGGTGCCTTCATCGACGAGAAGGCGGCCGATCGTTCCTTCGTCCACGGCTTCGACTTCCATCGTCGCCTTGTCGGTCTCGATCTCGGCGATCACATCGCCGGCGTTTACCGTGTCGCCCTTTTTGACAAGCCATTTGGCGAGCGTGCCTTCCTCCATGGTCGGCGACAGCGCGGGCATCAGGATGGGTGTGGGCATCGCGCGCTCCTCAGCGGTAGCAGACGGCTTTCACCGCCTCCACCACTTCTCCGGCGCTCGGCAGCGCGAGTTTCTCCAGATTGGCCGCATAGGGCATTGGCACGTTCTTCTGCGCAACACGCAGGATCGGCGCATCGAGGTAGTCGAAGGCCTGCGCCTGAACCTCCGCCGCAATCTCCGCACCAATGCCGCAGACGGGCCAGGACTCTTCCACGGTGACGAGACGGTTCGTCTTCTTCACGGAAGTCACAATGGTGTCCATGTCGAGCGGACGAATGGTGCGCAAGTCGATCAGTTCGACATCCAGACCCTCTTCCTCAAGCTTCGCCATCGCTTCGAGACAATAGGCGATGCCATGGCTATGCGACACGAGGGTCACGTCATTGCCCTCCTTCATCACGCGCGCCTTGCCGATGGGCAGCACGTGATCGTCGAGCTTCGGCACCTCGAAGCTCTTGCCGTAAAGCACTTCATTCTCAAGAAAGATCACAGGATTCGGATCGCGGATGGCGGCCTTGAGCAGCCCTTTCGCATCCGCCGCCGAATAGGGCGCGATGACGATGAGCCCCGGAATATGCGCATACCAGGACGCATAATCCTGGCTGTGCTGCGCGCCGACGCGGGCCGCCGGGCCGTTCGGCCCCCGGAACACGATGGGACACGACATCTGCCCGCCGGACATGTAGCGCGTCTTCGCCGCCGAATTGATGATCTGGTCGATCGCCTGCATCGCGAAGTTGAAGGTCATGAACTCGACGATGGGCCGCAGTCCCGCCATCGCCGCGCCGACGCCGAGACCCGCAAAACCATGCTCGGTAATCGGCGTGTCGACGACACGCTTGTCGCCGAATTCGGCGAGCAGGCCCTGCGTCACCTTGTAGGCGCCTTCGTATTGCGCGACTTCCTCGCCCATCACGAAGACGTTTTCGTCGCGCCGCATCTCTTCGGCCATCGCATCGCGTAGCGCCTCGCGCACGGTCTGCGTCGCGTATTCGGTGCCTTCGGGAATATCGGGATCGCTCTGAACTTCCACCTTCGGCTCGGCGGCTTCCTTCTTCGCTTTCTCGCCGCTCTCCCGGCTCGTCTTTTCGCCCTGACCCGCGTCCGTCTTCGGCGCCTCCTTGGCCTTTTCCCTGGGCGCTTCCGATTTCACATCCGAGACATCTTCATCTTCGCCGGCGAGCAGCGCGATGACGGCGTTCACCTGCACATTCTCGGTGCCTTCATCGACGAGAATTCTGGCAACGGTGCCTTCGTCCGCTGCTTCCACTTCCATCGTCGCCTTGTCGGTCTCGATCTCGGCGATCACGTCGCCGGACTTCACCTCGTCGCCCACCTTCACATGCCACTTGGTGAGCGTCCCCTCTTCCATGGTCGGCGAGAGGGCAGGCATGAGCACTTCAATCGACATGGGCGTCAGGCCTCCACATCGGCGAGAACGTCGGTCCAGAGTTCCGACGGATCGGGCTCGGGACTCGATTGCGCGAATTCAGCCGCCTCGTTGACGATCCCCTTGATCTCCTTGTCGATCTGCTTGAGGTCATCCTCCGACAGCGATTTCGACTCGATGAGGCGAAGCCTCACCTGCTCGATCGGGTCGTGCTCGGCGCGCATCTTGTTCACTTCTTCCTTGGCGCGGTACTTCGCCGGGTCCGACATCGAATGCCCGCGATAGCGATAGGTCATCATTTCGAGGATGTAGGGGCCGTTGCCTTCGCGGCAGCTCTCGACCGCGCGCGCGCCTGCCTCGCGCACCGCGCGCACGTCCATGCCGTCCACCTGCTCACCGGGAATGTTGAAGCTGACGCCGCGCTTCGAAAGGTTCGTCTGCGCGCTTGATCGCGCAACGCTGGTGCCCATCGCGTACTGGTTGTTCTCGATCACATAGACGACGGGAAGCTGCCAGAGCTCCGCCATGTTGAAGCTCTCATAGACCTGGCCCTGGTTGGCCGCGCCATCGCCGAAATAGGCGAGGCAGACGCTGCCATCCTCGCGGTACCGGTTCGCGAAGGCGAGGCCCGTGCCAAGCGGCACCTGAGCGCCGACGATGCCGTGCCCGCCGAAGAATTTCTTGTCGCGGCTGAACATGTGCATCGAGCCGCCCTTGCCCTTGGAGTAGCCGCCCTCGCGGCCCGTCAACTCGGCCATGACGCCCTTGGGGTCCATGCCCGTCGCAAGCATGTGGCCATGGTCGCGATAACCGGTGATGACCTGGTCGCCATCCCTGATCGCCATCTGCATGCCGACGACAACGGCTTCCTGCCCGATATAGAGGTGGCAGAAACCGCCGATCAGCCCCATGCCGTACATCTGCCCCGCCTTCTCCTCGAAGCGGCGGATCAGCAGCATGTCGCGATAGGCTTTCAGTTCATCGTCCTTGGACAGCGGCGCCGGCCCGCCATCGGACTTCTTTGCCTGTTTCTTCTGGGCAGGTTTACCGGCGGTTTTGGCCGCCGGTTTGGAAGTGGATCTGGACGCCATTCTCTGGGCCTCGAAGCCGGTCGTTGCGGTGACGCGGAAAAGCATGGCGGCGCGGCATTGCACCGTCGCCACACTTTAGAAGTGGAACATAAAGGTTTGGTTTCAATGAAAAAATGTCAAATTAACCGGATACCGGTTAAGTGACGTTGGGGCCGCTATCGGACCGTCATCCTGATTGATCAGCGCGGCGCGCGCGGACTGCCCGCCGGAGGGTCGAGAAAGATCACGACCTCGTTCGGATTCGCATATCCGAGGGCCGCGCGGGCGCGTTCATCCAGCAGATCGGGGTCAAGGCTTTCAGGCCGGAGCAGCGCCACCTGCCGGTCGAGTTGTTCGCGCTTCCCCTCCACCTCGGCAAGCTGGTGCTCCAGCATGTCGATGCGGTTCTGGATATCGAGATAGGAGATGAAGCCGTGACGGCCATAAACGGCATGATAGGCGAAGTAGCCGAGCACGACGATGCAGACGAACGGGATCAACGCCTGCCGGAGGCGGAGCGGTTCGGAACTGCGAATCACGGCGTAACTGTCCATAGGCAGGAGGGAATCATATAGCGATTCCAACGGTCAAGCGGATTTACGCTGCGGAGCCGTTGTTTGCCCGATTATCCCTTCAGGATTGAACGTCCGGCATATTCCGCCGTCGGCCCGAGTGCTTCCTCAATGCGGATGAGCTGGTTGTATTTCGCGAGCCGGTCGGAGCGCGCAAGCGAGCCCGTCTTGATCTGTCCGCAATTCGTGGCAACCGCCAGGTCGGCGATGGTCGCATCTTCCGTTTCGCCCGAACGATGCGACATCACGGCGGTGTAGCTCGCCTTGTGCGCCATCTCGACGCTCTCGAGCGTTTCCGTAAGCGAGCCGATCTGGTTCACCTTCACGAGGATCGAATTCGCAACGCCCTTCGCGATGCCATCGCTGAGCCGGCGCTTGTTCGTCACGAAAAGATCGTCGCCAACGAGTTGAACCTTGCCGCCAATACGGTCGGTCAGCGCCTTCCAGCCCTCCCAGTCGTCCTCGGCCATGCCATCCTCGATGGAGATGATCGGAAACTTGCCGACCAGATCCGCCCAGTAGTCGACCATGCCGCCGGCATCAAGTTTCCTGCCCTCACCCTTGAGGTCGTAGACGCCGTCCTTGAAGAACTCCGTCGAGGCCGCGTCGAGAGCGAGATAGATGTCCTCGCCCGGCTTGTAACCGGCCTTCTCGATCGCCTTCATGATGAAGCCGATGGCTTCTTCCGTCGAAGCAAGGTTCGGCGCGAAGCCGCCTTCGTCGCCGACATTGGTGTTGTGACCGGCTGCCTTCAATTCGGCTTTCAGCGTATGGAAGACTTCGGAGCCCATGCGCACGGCATCCGCAAGCGAGCCGGCCGCCACCGGCATGATCATGAATTCCTGAATGTCGATCGGATTGTCGGCGTGCTCGCCGCCATTCACGATGTTCATCATCGGAACAGGCAGCACGCGCGCGGCGGGGCCGCCGACATAACGGAACAGCGGCTGTCCGAGCGAGGCGGCCTCCGCCTTCGCAATGGCGAGCGACACACCGAGGATCGCGTTCGCGCCGAGGCGGGATTTGTTGTCCGTACCGTCGAGTTCGATCATCGCGCGGTCGATCTGGATCTGCTCCGACGCATCCATGCCGCCGATGGCGTCGAAGATTTCGCCGTTGACCGCACCAATGGCCTTCTGGACGCCCTTACCCTTGTAGCGGGCACCACCATCGCGAAGCTCAACCGCCTCATGCGCCCCCGTCGAGGCGCCCGAAGGCACCCCCGCCCGGCCGAGCGATCCGTCCTCCAGCAGCACGTCCACCTCGACCGTCGGATTGCCCCGGCTGTCCAGAATTTCGCGACCGATGATGTCGATGATGGCGGCCATGTCGTCCCGTCTCTTGTTTCGATGGATAAGGCGAACCGGGCCTCCCGCCCGGTGGCGGTTACATAGCGGACGGGGGCTCCGGACGAAAGGCCCTATTCGCGGAATCGGCCGTCAGGAACGGCCCTTTTCCAGAGGCCCCGCCGCTTCCTGCCGTTCGGCCGCCTTGCACCACCAGCTATCTCCACCTGTACCGTTGCCGGGCAATCCCTCCGGTCGCTCGAAGCGATCCCAATAGGCGACGCGGCCCATGGCATTCGGGTCGTGAAAGGAGGGAATCACATAGAAGCCCCATTGCAGCGCCCGGTCGAGCAGCTTTGCATAAAGCTTCTTGTCCTCCAGCGTCCGGGCCTCCTTGAGCTTCGTCGCGAAGGCATCGACCATCGTGTCTTCAAGACCGCTCAGATTGTCCTCCGTATTCCGCATCGCCGCCGCCGCTTCGGGCGACCCCCACATGCGCAGTTGCTCGTCACCCGGAATCGCGGGCGGAATATAGAAGCGGTAGGCAATGTCGAAACGCCGTTCCTTGAGCCGTGCTTCATAAGCGGCGTTGTCGATTACCTCGAACCCGGCATCGATACCCGCGCGCCGCGCATTGTTGAAGAACGGATTGAGCACCACTTCCTGCGACTGGCTGTTCGCGAGAATGCGGAAGGAGAAAACCTCTCCCTCCTCGTTCCGCAGGTTCCCGTCGCGGTAATGCCAGCCGGCCTCGGCGAAGAGGTCGAGCGCCTTGCGGAAATTGTCCCGGTCGCGGCCAGAGCCATCCGTTTCCGGCGGCGACCAGGCTTCCTCGAAGGCCTCGCCGGGCAGCCGCTCTCGCCACGGCTGCATCAGCGCCTTCTCCTTTTCCGTCGGCGGCTCGTTCGCCGCGAATTCCGAGTTCTGGAAGTAGCTCGTGGTCCGGCGATAGGCGCCATGGAATACGTTTTCATTCGGCCATTCGAAATCGAACAGCATCGCAAGCGCCTTGCGGACGCGAACATCCGCGAAGCGCGGATCGCGCAGGTTGAAGAAGAAGCCGTTCATGCCAAGCGGCCACCACGAATCCACGAGGTAGCGCTTGATGCGTCCTTCGCGCACAGCATCCGTGTCATACATCGTCGTCCAGCGGCGTGCATTGCTGTCCACGAACATGTCGATATCGCCCGCCAGGAAAGCCTGGAAGGCGCCGATCTCGTCGAAGAAATATTCGTAGGCCAGTTCATCGAAATTGAAGCGGCCCTTGTTCACGGGCAATTCCTTCGCCCAGTAGTCCTCGACACGTGCGAGCACGACACGCCGCCCCGCATCCACCTTGCCGATGCGATAAGGCCCGCTGCCGGGAAACGGCTCCAGCGTCGTCGCGCCGAAATCTCGCGACGTCCAGTAATGCTCCGGCAACACGGGCAGAGTCGCGAACTCGAGGATCACTGTCGGGTCCATGCCCTGCGGGATACGCAGCTCGACGCGGTCGTCGTCGAGCGCCTCTATTTCCAGTCCCTTCAACATGATCTGAAAGAACGGCCCGCCGCTCTCTTTCAACGTCTCCGCGGAGAAGACGACATCCTGTGCCGTGATCGGATGCCCGTCATGGAACTGGGCGCGCGGATCGATATGAAAGACCGTGCGCCGCCCCTCCTCGAACGACTCGATCCTGTTCGCGATCAGCCCATAGGCGACCATGTCCTCATCGGGCGATTCCACCATCAGGCTGTCATGGACGAGACCATGGATCGGCGTCGGCGAGCGTCCTTTCACGATCCAGGTGTTGAGGCTGTCGAAGGAGCCGCGCGCCGATTCCGTCAGCCTGCACCCTTTCGGGGCTTCGGGATTGACCCACGGGAAGTGTTCGAACCCCTCGCCATAGATCGGTGAACGCCCGATCGACAGCGACGGATAGGCCGGTTCAGTGGATGTCTCGACATGGAAGAGGTCTTCCGCATCGGCAGTCTGCGGACCGAAAAGAACCAGCATTGCCGTCAGCATTGCGGCGCGCGGCCTGATCCTGCCCTTCGTCATCACGAATCCGCCTCTCCGTCGTTTGTCCGCCGGACGGGGCGGCGCAACACGCCATGACTCATTGCGATGGATTCTCAATTTATGATTGCGAAGGACTTTTATTTGCAATACGCGCGTTCCGCGTTCGCGGGCCATGCCGAACCGCGTACCCGGTCGCCCGCCTTGCTCTCCGGCGGCATTTCTTCACGACCGAATGCGGACAGAGTTGTTGGCGCTGGTGCCTTGCCTCTCGGTCTGGTCCTCGGTCTGACGACACAGAAGCGGAACTGGGCCTCGGCTTCGAACGCGCCTCGACTTTCCAGAAGGCGACTACGCACGTCACGTCCCCCTCACAGGGACCGCGCGGGCCATATGTGGCCGCTCCGTGAAGGGCGGTCTCGAACTGACCTTCTGACGGGGGACTGTTGTCTCACGTCGACTGAGCGCCCGGGCCGTACCAGCCCGGGCGTTCTTTTTTGTGCAACGAAGAACACGCTTCAGGCGTGCGTCAGCACCGCGACATCCTCCGGGCAACTCTTCAGCAGCGATGCCCCGTGATTGAGGATGTAGTCGCGCTGCGCCTCCATCATGGCGCGGCCGAAGCCGATACAGAACTTCTGTCCCTCCTGCAGGGCCTCCTCCGCCTCACGGCGGTCGAGGTCCTTCAGCGTCTCGTTCGTGCCGGCAAGCCGCTGGTCCAGCAGTTCCTTCACCCGCCATCGCGGCAGGAAAGGCGCATAGGCCAGGATGAAGATGAACTCCGAGCGCAGGCGATGACGTGCATTGCCGGACATGAGCGCATTGAGGCAGGCTCCTCTTCCCGCCTCCGTCAGCTCATAGATCTTCTTGTTCGGCCGGTTGTCCTGCTCGACTTTCCGGTAGGTAACGAGCCCTTCGGATGCCAGCTCGTTCAGGGCCGGATAGAGGTTCGAAAGACTCACATCGAGCAGCGTCGAAACCTCGTTTTCCATCGTCTTTTTGATGTCGTACCCCGTGGCCGGCCCGGACATGAGGACACTCAGCAACAGTTCCTTTGTATTCAATCCGCTTCCTCCCCCGTCAGCAGACCGGCACTTGTCTGGTGTGCCGTTTTAGTATAGTCCCCTTACTACTAGGTGTTTTTCACCTAACGTTATTGAACTCATAACAGATTGACCTAAAGCGAATATCCCTCCTCGATCGTCGCAAAGGTCAGCATCCCTCACCAACTCGTGGCCGGTTCCGGCGGAGCCGGTCACCACTTCTCAATCCGCCGCTTGTCTCGGGGCAGAACCAAGAATCCATCCAGTCGGGAGGAACCTTAAAAATGATAGTATCGGCAGGATTTACCCCTGTCACGAACGAACCGGCACTGCGTCGCACGTGCCGGCTGGGGGCAGCATCGCTTGCTGCAGCGTTCGCGTCGGCTTTTCTCTTCACCTCGCCCGCTTCGGCGGAAAGTTTCGTCTTCGGCGACCTCAACGTCTCCGTCGACACGACCGTTTCGGCCGGCATCACCATGCGCGCGAGCGATCGTGATTGCACGAAGTACAACACAGTAAATGGCGGCTGCCTCAACGGCGACGGGCGCGGCACGAGCATCAATTCCGACAACGGCAACCTGAACTACGACCAGTGGGACTTCGTCAACCAGACGCTGAAGGCCACGATGGACATTCAGGGCACCTGGGAGAACTACGGCTTCTTCGTCCGGCCGACGGCTTTCTACGACTTCGTCTATGCCGAGAACGACCTCGAATTCCGCAACCTGAATCCCAACGCCAAGGACCAGCTCGACTATGACGTCGACGTGCTGGACGCTTTCGTCTACGGCAACTGGGATATCGACGGCCACTACACGACCGTCCGCTTCGGCAAGCAGGTGCTCAACTGGGGTGAGAGCCTCTTCATTCAGGGCGGCATCAACGCCTTCCAGGCGATCGACGTTACCCGCATTCGCACGCCCGGCGCGGAGCTCAAGGACGCGCTGACGCCGATGCCGATGCTCTTTGCCTCGACGACGATCACGCCGAACTTCTCGGTCGAAGCCTTCTGGCAGTTCGCCTACGAATACACCGAGCTCGATCCGGCCGGCTCCTTCTTCTCAACCGACGACATCGTCGGCCGCGGCTCGCTGCCGGGCCTCCTCAATGCGATGGTCGACAATCCCGACCTCGCCTTCCCGCCCGGCACCTTCCCGCCGAACCCGCTGGTCCCGATCGCCTTGCAGCGTTCGTCCGACCGCATCGAAAGCGAAACCGACCAGTTCGGCGTCGCGCTTCGCTACTACGCGGAAGAACTCGGCAATGGCGTCGACTTCGGCTTCTACGGCGTGCGTTACACGAGCCGTCTGCCCTATCTCGGCTTCACCACCGGTCCGGACGATCTCGACAGCGCTTGCGCCCAGATCACCGGTACCGGCGCCGTTCCGGGCGTTTGCGGCACGGCTCCGACGGACCCGTTCAACCAGGCGGCGTTCGCCTATGCCGCCGGTCAGCTGAAATATTTCTACAGCTTCCCGACCATCGAGACCCTGGGTGCAAGCTTCGCCACCACCGTCAGCGGCACGGCTGTTTCCGGCGAACTCTCCTTCTCGCCCGACATGCCCTTCGGCGTCTCGGATCTCGAGCAGAACGCCTCGCAGCTCGACGGCACCGGCGCCTCCGGCCCGCTCACGGGTTCGCCCGGCCCGGTCAGCCAGCTTCCGGCAGCTGGCCCGAACCAGGACACGGTCCACATGATCGAGCTCGACGCGCTGCAGGGCCAGATCGGTACCGTCAAGCTCTGGGGAACGAGCGATCCGGTTTCCGCCTTCCTGCGTTCCGACACGACGGTCTTCGTTTTCAACGCCGGCTTCGTCTATGTGCCGGATGCGGGCGACTATCCGCTCAACCGTGTCGGCCCGGAAGGCGGCGTCCGCAATCCGTTTGGTGCTGCGGTCCTCTCGCCGACCTTCAATAACCCGCAATACGCGACGAGCTTCTCGAGCGGCTATCGCATGGTCTTCGCGCCGACCTATAACAATGCCTTCGGCACGGCGTTCACGCTGACGCCGAACATCTCCTGGCGGCACGACGTTTCGGGGTATTCGCCCGGACCGAACACGGCGAACTATCTGAAGGGCATGAAGCAGATCTCGATCGGCATCGACGCCGACTATCAGAGCACCTACCGGGCAAGCCTGAGCTACACCAACATCTTCGGTGCAGGCATGGACAACCCGACCTTCGACCGCGACTTCGTCATGGCGAGCGTTTCCTACTCGTTCTGATCCGAAGTTAAGAGTGACAGGCAAGGCCCCGGAAAGGCACGCTTTTCCGGGGCCTTTCTTTGCCCGCTTGACGGCGGGGAACGGCTCCTGTTCAACACCCCCGAACGGAGCGACAGGCAATGGCTGAATCGGCGAACACGCGGGCACTCGTGCTCTTCTCCGGCGGACAGGACTCGACGGTCTGTCTCGCCTGGGCGCTCGCGCGCTATGACGAGGTCGAGACCGTCGGCTTCGACTACGGCCAGGCCCATGCCGTCGAACTCGATTGCCGCAAGGCGATCCGCGCGGGTCTCGCCGCCTTCCCCGAATGGGCACCGAAGCTCGGTCCCGATCACACCATCTCGCTCGCCGAACTCGGCCGCATCAGCGAGACCGCGCTTACCCGGGACGTCGAGATCGAAATGGACGAAAACGGCCTGCCGACGACCTTCGTCCCGGGCCGCAATCTCCTCTTCTTCACCTATGCCGCGGCACTCGGCTACCGGCGCGGCGCGACGGCCCTTGTCGGCGGCATGTGCGAGACGGACTACTCCGGCTATCCCGACTGCCGCTCGGAGACGATCGCCGCGCTCGAAAAGGCGATCTCTCTCGGCATGGACAAACCCTTCACGCTCGAAACGCCGCTCATGTGGATCGACAAGGCCGCCACCTGGGCGCTGGCGCGGGAACTCGGCGGCAGCCGGCTCGTCGATCTCATCGTCGAGGAAAGCCACACCTGCTACCGCGGCGACCGGGAACACCGTCACGAATGGGGCTACGGCTGCGGCGCCTGCCCGGCCTGCGAGCTCCGCGCACGCGGCCATGCCGCCTTCATCGCGGCGGGAGCCTGACGCCCATGTACTCGGTGAAGGAAATCTTCTACACGCTGCAGGGCGAAGGGGCGAACGCAGGCCGGCCGGCCGTTTTCTGCCGTTTCGCGGGCTGCAACCTCTGGTCCGGGCGCGAAGAAGACCGGGCGGATGCCGTCTGCACCTTCTGCGACACGGATTTCGTCGGCACCGACGGCATGGGCGGCGGCAAGTTCCGTGACGCCGCCGCGCTAGCCGATGCGGTGGAGCGGACATGGGAGACGGGCGCCGGAGAAAACCGCTTCGTCGTCTGCACCGGCGGCGAGCCGCTCCTCCAGCTCGATGCACCGCTCATCGCCGCACTGCACGAACGCGGCTTCGAGATTGCCATCGAAACCAACGGAACGCTCGCGGCACCCGAAGGCATAGACTGGATCTGCGTCAGCCCCAAGGCCGGTGCGGAGCTGAAGCAGATGACGGGTCATGAGTTGAAACTCGTCTATCCGCAGGCAAGGGCGATGCCGGAACGGTTCGAGGAGCTCGACTTCCGGTATTTCTTTCTGCAGCCGATGGACGGCGCAGACCGGGAGGAAAACACACGCGCGGCGACGGCCTATTGTCTCGCGCATCCGAAATGGCGGCTCAGCCTCCAGACTCACAAGCTGATCGGTATTCCGTGATGAAGATCTACAAGGAATTCTTTTTCGACGCGGCGCATTTCCTGCCCTATGCGGAGGAAGGTCATCCAAACCGGCGAATGCATGGCCACTCGTTCCGCGTCGTCGTCTGGCTCGCGGGCAAACCTTCGCCCGAGACCGGTCTCGTTCGTCATTTCGAGGATCTCGAACGGCATGTCATGGCGGTGCGCGAACAACTCGATCACCATCTCCTCAATGAGATCGAGGGTCTGGAATTCCCGACGCTGGAGCGCATCGCCGCCTGGATATGGAACGCGCTCGCGACGCCGCTGCCGGAAATATCGCGTGTCGAGGTGCACCGCGCCTCCTGCCGCGAGGGCTGCATCTACGACGGACCGGGAGAAGAATGATGGCGAAGAAACCCGGCAAGTCCCTCACCCAGCTCGGGCAGACCGCATCCATCCCCTCCTCGCCCGAAGAGGCCGTGCTGGAGCGCGTCGCCAATCCGCATTCCGATACGAATTACGTCGCCCGCTTCACGGCGCCGGAGTTCACCTCGATCTGCCCGGTGACGGGCCAGCCGGATTTTGCTCACCTCGTCATCGACTATGTGCCGGGCAAATGGCTCGTCGAATCGAAATCGCTGAAGCTCTATCTCCAGTCCTTTCGCAACCACGGCGCCTTCCACGAGGACTGCACTGTCGCCATCGGCAAGCGTCTCGCCGAAACCCTCGTCCCGAAATGGATCAGGATCGGCGGCTACTGGTATCCACGCGGCGGCATTCCGATTGACGTTTTCTGGCAGAAAGGCAAGCTTCCTGCGGGTGTCTGGGTCCCCGATCAGGGTGTCGCGCCGTACCGCGGCCGCGGCTGAGTGAGTCAAATACAAATTAAACGTTACTTTACGGCCCGTTCCTAAAATTCGCGGCATGGACACGCGCACGGCATGGGGGTGCTGCACGGCGCTGATCGGAGCATTGCCGTGCTGTTTTCCTCGCGAAAGGAAACGCCCCTCGACGAAGACTACGTTCAGCACGAGCTGACGACGATCTTTCGCGACTCCATCGTTCCCATCTCCCTCTGCCTGTCGACGCTCTACGCGATCTTCGCGCCCATGCACCTGTTCTTCCTCGAAGAGCCGGCGCGCACCGTGATGACGATCCTCTCGGCATCGAGCGCGTTGGCTGGCGTTGCAATCGCGCTGATGGCGCGCGCGGGCCGGATTTCCGTGGAACATGCCTATATCGGTGGCTTCGCGGTCTTTGCCCTGGTGCTCGTCAATTCCGCCGTTCACCTGTATCTCACGGCCGACATCGACCAGTCGTCGAACTTCGCCCTGGTCTTTGTTGCCGTCGGCCTGTTCTTCCTGTCGCGCTGGCGCCTCGCGCTTGCCTACGTCATGGCCTTCACGGTCTGGGTGCTTCTCGCCTCGACCACCCCGGACCATGAAGAAGAGCTTGTCCACTTCGCGGTCATGAACCTGCAGGCCATCACGGTAGGTATTCTCGCCCTCGAAATCCGTCTCCGCAGCAACCGGCGTCTGATCGCGATGCGCGCGGAGGCGAACGAACGCGAAAAGAAGCTCGCCGAAGCGCTCGCCAAATCTCAGCTCTTTGCCTCGGTCGAGCGCGAGAACCGCGCGAAGACCGAATTCCTTGCCAACATGAGCCACGAACTCCGCACACCGCTCAATGCGATCCTCGGTTTCTCCGAGGCCATGCAGCAGGAAATCTTCGGTCCGCTCGGCAGCCCGCGCTACAGGGGCTACTCCCATGACATTCACAACGCGGGCACTCATCTGCTCTCGCTCGTGAACGATATTCTCGACCTCTCGCGCATCGAACTCGACGGTCTCGCCATCACGTCTCAGAAGATCGATTTCGCGCGCGTCTGCAACAACTGCCTGTCCATCGTTCGCGGCCGGGCCGAACGCGGCGGCGTGCAACTTCTCTTCGACGCAACGCCGCCCTTCCCCGCAATCGAGACGGACGAGCGCCGGTTGAAGCAGGTTCTGATCAACCTGCTGAACAACGCGGTAAAGTTCACTCCCGCTGGAGGTTCGGTGACGCTGGAGCTTTGTGGCGATTCAAACGGCGGCGCTATCGTCCGCATCCGGGATACCGGCATCGGCATGTCGAAAGAGGAAGTCGAACAGGCTCTCACGCCGTTCTGGCAGGCGGATGCCGGTCTCGACCGCGCCTTCGAGGGTGCAGGCCTCGGACTCGCCCTCGTCACCGAACTGCTTCACGTCATGCAGGGCCGTTTCGCGCTCGAGAGCGAGCCGGGCGTCGGCACGGTCGTGACGGTCACACTGCCGCGCATGGTGAACACCCAGCCCGAGAGCGCGGTGGCGTGATCGCCCTCTTCCTCATGCCGCCTTTGCGTGAGCAGTCCGGATCGTATCGTCGGAATATTTCGACGCGTCGGTCGTATACTCCGCATGACCATACTCGACGAGGAGCTTGTCGATCTTCCTGATGAGCCGCCGGTCGGTCGCGTCGCGAAGCCCCGGTATGCGAAGCGCCAGCGCATAGAGTTTCTCGCGCCCGAAGACGAAAAGCCCCAGCGCGATGAACAGCGGCATGTCGTAGTACCTGAGCTCCACGCCCATCTTCTTCGCCTTGCCCGTCTTGTCGCCGCGCAGGAAGGCGCGATTGAAATAGACGCGCGCAAAGGCCCGTTCAAGCGCGTTGAAGATGCGGCTCTTGAGCGACTTGTCCGAGGGGAAATAGGCCGCCATGGTCGCGCGCACCAGCGCGCCACAGGTCTCGTCGTCATAGCCGTCCCGAAGCGTGCCGGAATAGACGACCATCGCATCGTAGATGCCCTGCGGCGTTGTCGGCAGCAGTTCTTCCGGCAGGCCGAGAAGCCAGCAGCGATAGCGGTTGAACTCGACAAAGGCGCGTTCGGCCGGCGTGAATTCCGTCCGCCCTTCGCGCATCAGCTTGAACGCGAGCAGGAACACCGCGATCGTGCCCGCCGGCATCTGGTCCACCTGCGGGACAGGTATCCCGAACGTCTCGACGTTCCACGTACGGCCGCTTCGCAGGATGTTGAAACGCACCATGGAATGCATGAGGCGCACCATCGCCGCCGCCTTGAAGCCCGTGCCGTATCGAGTAAGCGCGCCGGGAAGCGAGGTCGTTGTGAAGAAGCTGGCCGTCTCCTTGATGCGGCGCACCGCCGTTTCATGCGACAGCGTGCCCGTCAGCGCCATCGGCAGCGCGGAATACTTGTTCAGGAATGTGGCGACGAAAGCGCCGCGCACCACGAAGGGCGCGAGATTGGCAGTCGGGTTCCGGCTTACCCGCGCTCCCTCCTCGATCAGGCTCATGTCGATCCAGGCGGGGGTCGCTTCCATCTCGCGGATGAAGGCGACGAGTTCCGGCGGCGCATCGGGCACATTCTCCACGCCCTTGTCGCATGCTTCGGTCAGCATCGAGACAAGTGGCCGGAAGCCGTATTGCGGCATGAGCGCTGCATAGGCATCCGCCGTCGCATCGCCCAGCATCGTGTAGGCGCGCGCGCGTGCGACGGTCTCCGGGTCCGAGAGCAGCCGCTGCCGCGCCGCCCGGTCGCCCTCGTTGAGCTGCATGCTCGTATCGTCAAGGTCGCCCGCAAAGCGCTCCGGCGTAATCGAGAAGTCCACGTTGCCGTACATGTCGGGCAGCTTGTCCCGCTGTGCCACGACCCTTGCCTGCAAGGCCTCCAGACTTTCCATCGCTTCCCTCCGGAAAACTTACAATTCATAAGTTACAATTTGTAAGTTACAGTCGGCGCAGGATGACAGCAAGCATGAATCGCAAGACCACAGCAGAAAAGGCAGCGCCCCGGCGCCGCATGAGCGTCGAGAAGCGCCGCGGGCAGATCATGGACGTCGCCCGCGATCTGGCGGACAGCGAAGGCTTCCACGCTGTCACGCTCGACCGGGTGGCCGAAACCTGCGGCATCAGCCGCACCGTCATCTACCAGCAGTTCGGCAATCTCTCCGGACTCCTTCTTGCCATGGTCGACCGGGAATACAGGAGCGCCGCCGAGGCCTTTCTCAAGGCCGGACAGCGTGAACCTGCGAGGGGTCAGTCCCGCTACGCGGCGGGCGTCGCCGGTGTTCTCGAAGCCGTGGACGCCTCTCCGGCCACATGGCGCATGCTGCTGATGCCGAGCCAGGGCGGCCCGCCCGAACTCTACGAACGGCTCGGAGAGGCCCGCGAAATGACACAGGCCCATTTTGCGGCCGGGCTGAAGGCGGAAGGCATCGACGGGCCGGACCTCGCAAATCCCGACCCCGAGCTCGCCGTCCGGATGCTCCTCGCCATTTCGGAGCAGCTCGTCCATCTGCGGCTCACCGACCCGAAGAACTATACGACCGAGCGGCTCGTCGCTCAGGCCGAGTGGCTCTTCAACGCCATGTTCCCGCATTGAAGGCGGGCATCCTCCTTAGTGGGACTTGCCGGCCCAGTCGCGCTTGATCTTCTTGGCGAGCGACCACTTGTGGACTTCCGTCGGACCGTCATAGATGCGGAAGGCGCGGATTTCGCGGAAGATCTTTTCGACGATCGTGTCGCCCGACACGCCCATCCCGCCCATCACCTGCACGCAGCGGTCGGCAATCCGCATCAGCGCTTCGGAGACGGCAACCTTCGCCATCGAGCTTTCCGCCGTACCGAGCGAGCCCGTATCGAGGACCCGCGCGCACCAGTCGATCATCAACTCCGCCTGCTTCAGATCGATCAGGTTCTCGGCAAGCATGAAGCCGACGCCCTCATGGTCGATCAGCGCCTTGCCGAAAGCCTGGCGGCGATTGGCGTAGTCCGTCGCGATTTCGTTCGCCCTGATGCAGGCGCCGAGCCAGCGCATGCAATGCGACAGCCGTGCTGGGCTGAGCCGGATCTGTGCATATTTGAAGCCCTCGCCGCTCTCGCCCAGCATCTGGTCCGCGGGCACCCGCAATTCGTCGATGACGACGGTCGCATGGCCGCCCGGCATTGAATTGTCGATCGTATCGAGCACGCGCTCGATGCGGATTGCCGGATGCGGCAGGTCGACGAGGAACATGCAGGCGCCGTCGTCGCCCTTCGCCATGACGATGCCGACCTTCGCGCCTTCGGCGCCGGTAATGAAGGTCTTGCGCCCGCTGATCACCCAGTGATTGCCGTCCTTCCGGCAGGTCGTCTTCATCATCGAGGGGTCTGACCCCGCCCCGCCTTCGCTTGCGGGTTCCGTCATGAAGAAGGCTGAACGTGCGTCGCCCGAGACAAGCTGCTTCAGGAACCGCTCACGGATTTCGGAGCTGCCGATCTTGCCCAGGAGATACATGTTGCCCTCGTCCGGCGCGCCGGTGTTGCAGGCGACGGGTCCGAGTGGCGAAAGTCCGGTCATGCGGAGAACGAGCGCCGTTTCGAGCTGCGTCAGATGGCTGCCGTCTCCGAGAATGTGCGGCGTCATCACGCCGGCGGCGCGCGCCTTGCCGCGCAGTTCGGCAACGAGTTCCTCCGTCGGACCGTGGGCCGTGCAGCGCGGGTCCTGCTCATAGGGCGCGACGACGTTCCGCACGAAATCCTCGACCCTGGCGGCGATCTCCTCCGCCCTGCCCTCGACTGCCGCTGCCTGTCCCATGCTTCTCCGGCTTGCGCCTCTCCCTCGATGAATGCGTTCCGGCCAGCCTATATCACAGCTTCCTGGCGAGGGGACCGCCGGAACGGCGGGTCTCCCGCGCGCTTCGTTCGTGACGCGACGTAAAGCACGGCGTCTTTTTCATGGCCTTGTATTCGCCCGCCGGGCGGTTATGACTCTTGGCAAGAAAACGTGAAAACCAGCCGGGAGAGAGCCATGGAAGAGCGCATCAGGACCACGATCACCGACGGCGTCGCCGATGTCCGCCTCGTCCGCTCCGACAAGATGAACGCGCTCGACGACGCGATGTTCATGGCGCTGCTCGACACCGGTGAGAAACTCAAGGCCGACAAGTCGGTCCGCGCCGTCGTCGTCTCGGGTGAAGGCCGCGCCTTCTGCGCAGGTCTCGACATGGGCAATTTCGGCCGCATGGCGAGCGGCGAACGCGAAGCGAACAAGTCGGAGGTCACCGGCCGTCTCGAACAACGCACACACGGCATCGCCAACCGCGCGCAATATGCCGCGCTTGTCTGGCGCGACGTCCCCGTCCCGGTCATCGCGGCCGTTCACGGCGTCGCCTTCGGCGGCGGTTTCCAGGTCGCGCTCGGTGCCGACATGCGCTTCGTCGCGCCCGGCACGCGCTTCTCCGTCATGGAGATCAAGTGGGGCCTCGTCCCCGACATGGCCGGCATGGCGCTGATGCGTACCCTCGCCCGCGAGGACGTCATCCGCGACCTCACCTATACCGGCCGCATCTTCGAGGCGGAGGAAGCGCTCACACTCGGTTTCGCAACCCGCCTCTGCGACGATCCTTACGCCGACGCGCTCGCCGCTGCGCGCGAGATCGCCGACAAGAGCCCGTCGGCCATCCGCGCCGCGAAACGCATCCTGAACGCGGTGCCGGACAGCGACGCCGCCGCGATCCTCATGTCGGAATCCGTCGAGCAGGACAAGCTCATCGGCGGCACGCACCAGAAGGAAGCCATCATGGCCAACCTGGAAAAGCGCCGGCCCAAATTCGCGGATTGAGCGCGGACTTCATTTCGAAGATTGAATGGCGGGCTCATGCGCAGACATGAGCCCGCTTCTTTTCGCGGTCAGACCCGCTCAAGATAGGCAGCGGTTCCCATCCCGCCCGCTGTGCAGACGCCTGCAATGGCCTTGCTCTTGCCGCGCCGGCCAAGCTCCATCAGGACCGAGCCCAGATAGCGGATGCCGGACATGCCATAGGGATGCCCGAGCGCGATCGCCCCGCCATTCACATTGGTGGTTTCCCAGGGCGTGTCGAGTTCCCGCTGGTTGTAGAGCGTCGTCACGGCATAGGCCTCGTGCAGTTCCCACAGGTCGATGTCATCTTTCTTGAGGTCGTGCTTCTTCATCACCGCCCGGATGGCAGGCGTGATCGCGATGCTCATCTCTTCGGGTGCAACGGCGGAAAGCCCCATGCCCCGGAAGAGCCCGAGGATCGGCAGTCCGCGCCTCTGTGCGAGATCGGCATCCATCATGACCATGGCCGCCGCACCATCCGACAGTTGCGAGGCGTTGCCCGCCGTCGTCGTGCCGCCTTCGAGAACAGGTTTCAGCTTCGCGAGCCCTTCGGCATTGGTGTCCGGCCGCGGTCCCTCGTCCTTGTCCAGCAGCACATCCTTCATGCTGCTTTCACCCGTCTCCTTGTCAGTCACCTTCATCACCGTCCTGAAGGGCAATATTTCCTCGGCGTATTTTCCGGCCGCTGCGGCCTCGGCCACGCGGTTCTGGCTTTTCACGACATAGGCGTCGAGCGCCTCCCGGGAGATGTCGTATTTCTCGGCGACGTAGTCCGCCGTCTGGTTCATCGACCACCAGACGGCCGGCATCTTCTGCTGCAGGGGTTCGTAGAAGAAGCCCTTCAGGTTGATGTTCATCTGCACCAGGCTGATGCTCTCGACCCCGCCCGCAATGCCGACATCCATCTCGCCCGCTGCGATACGGTTGGCGACGATCGAAGCGGCCGTCACGCCCGAGCCGCAATAGCGGTTGACCGTGAGGCCCGGTACGCCCGTGCCGAGCCCCGCCCAGAGAGCAGCGTTCCGCGCCACGTTGTGTCCCGTAGCGCCTTCGGGCAGACCGCAGCCGAGAACCACGTCCTCGACCTCGCCGCCTTCGATTCCGGCCCGCTCGACGGCCCCGTTCAGCACATGGGCGGCCATCGGAATGCCATGCGTCTGGTTCAACGCACCTCGCGTCGCCTTGGCAATGGCCGTGCGGCAATAGGAAACAATAGCGACGTCCTTCATCGGTCTTCTCCGTCATCGGGGACAGCCTTTCATGCTGCCGAGCAAAACAGCTTTCCCACAAGACAATTTTCGAAGAAGGCTCCTGTTCCGCCTGACGGTCTTGCCATACCTGTCGGCAGCGTTCCCGCAGATGAAGTCCCGTCTTGCATCTGTTCGGGATTTTTATATAATCACCATTATGCCAAAAAAGATCGACCATGATGCCCGCCGCCGCGACATTGCCAGAGCCGCCATTTCGGTGATCGGCGAGCAGGGCATCGACAACACCCGCCTCGTCGACGTCGCCCGCGCCGCGAATGCGACGACCGGCACCATCACCCACTATTTCGAGGACAAGGACGCGGTCCTTCTCGCCGCCCTCGACCATGTCTCGCAGAACATTCTCGCGATGCTGCGCACCCCGGAAAAGCCGGAGGATCTGGTCGAGCTCGCGAGCCTCATCCTGCCGGTCGACGAAGCGAACATGCGCGACTGGCGCGTCTGGATGAGCTTCTTCAGCCGCGCCATCGGCGACCCTGCCCTCGCCCGCATCAACAAGGCCTATTACGACGAATTCCGCGACGGTCTTGCCGCAATCATTCGCTACCAGCAGCGCGAAGGTCTCCTCGCCGCTCATATCGATCCCGCCGTCACCGGCGACGCGATCATTTCCATCATCGACGGCTTCTGCATCCGCGCGACGCTCGAACGCGAGGAATGGCCGCCTGAACGCCAGCGCGCGCAGCTCGAAGCCATGCTCCGCCCGCTCCTGCCGAATCCAGAGAAGCGCCGCTCCAGAAAGGGAGGATAGAATGCCGAAGCTCGAAACCCTGCCCGCCACAGCCAGTCCCGACGAAATCCTCGCCGTGCTGAAGCGTGACGGCGCGCTCATCCTGAAGGATGTGCTTACGAAGGATCAGATCACGCAGGTCCTCACCGAAACCATGCCTTACATCGACGCGACCGAGCCCGGCCGCGACGACTTCACCGGCCGCAAGACGACGCGCACCGGCGCCCTCGTCGCCCGCTCCGCCGCCTGCCGCGACATGGTCGCAAACAAGACGATCGTGGCGGCGGCCGAGAGCTTCCTCAAGCCCTTCTGCGAGCGCATCCAGCTTCACCTGACGCAGGTGATCCGCATCCAACCGGGCCAGCCGAAACAGCAGATCCATCGCGACCGCTGGGCATGGGGCACATACCTCAAGAACCTCGAGCCGCAGTTCAACACGATCTGGGCGATCACCGACTTCACGAAGGAGAACGGCGCGACGCAGGTCTGCCCCGGCAGTCTCGACTGGGCCGACGACTATCAGCCGACGGACGACCAGATCGGCTATGCCGAAATGAAGGCAGGTTCGGTTCTCGTCTATTCCGGCGGCGTCTTCCATGGCGGCGGCGCCAACGTGTCGAACGGCGACCGCATCGGCATCAACATCACCTACACGCTCGGCTGGCTCCGCCAGGAGGAAAACCAGTACCTCTCCTGCCCGCCCGAGATCGCGAAGACGCTCTCGCCCGAGCTTCAGGCCCTGATCGGTTATTCGATGGGGAGCTATGCGCTCGGCTACTACACGCCGCCGCTCGCCGCCGGCGAAGGCCCGGAAGTCGTGCCGCCGGAATTCGCCCTCGGCAAACTGGACGCGGAAGCTGCGCAGTTCGGCAATGCCGAACTTCTCTCCGAAGTTCAGGCCTCGATCCGCGGAGAGAAACAGACGGCTTGAGCTCAGTAGGCGATACGGAGGCGGGGCCGCGGCGGCTCGCCTCCCGCCGCCTCCTCCACCTCGAGACCGAGACGGCGTGAAAGCCGCTGTCCGTACCGCACAGGCATGTCGCGCCCGCCCATCTCGTAGGTGAGCCGGCAGAGATGCCGTGCGATGGCAGTGCGGTCACCAATGCCGTTGAGCGCGTAGGCCGGGATCGGCGCACCGATCTTCACCGCCATCGTCGTGCCCATGCGCGCGCGAACCTCGCGGAAGAGCAACCCGAGCCGCAGCGTCGCGCTCACATGGCTGACCGCATGGAACGCCCAGCTGTTCTCGCCCTCGAAATAGAAAGGCACGACCGTCGCGCCGCTGCGCTGGATGAGCTGCGCCACGAAAGGTTTCCACGCCGGGTCTCCCGCTGGTTCGCCCGACAGCAGCGAAGCGCGCGTCGACACCGTGCCGCCCGGAAACAGCAGCAGTGCCCCGCCCGCCGCAAGATGCTTCCGCGCTTCCGCCCTGGCACGCAGGTTCGTCTGTAAAGCCTCCGGCGTCTCGCGGAAATCGATCGGCAGGCTGTAGCCCTCCATCTCGGGAGGCTGCGTCAGCACCGCATTGATGAGGATCTTGAAGTCGGACCGCGCGCGTCCCGCCAGCACGCAGGCGATGATCCCGTCCACCACGCCGAACGGGTGGTTCGCGACGAAGATCACCGGTCCCTCCTTCGGCACCGCCTCCAGCCGTTCGCGATCATGGTCGATCCCGAGCGCAAGGAGCCGCAGCGCCGCTTCGAAGAAGGGTTCGCCCGGAACGGGGTCGGCGCGATTGCCGAGATAGAGCGAGACGAATTCCGGCTGGCCGGTGAGTTTCTCGATGAACCTGATCGCACGGCGTTTCAGCAGCCCGTCTTCTGGCGCGGCAAAGCTGAAATGCGGTGTGATCTCTGTCATGCCGCGACTCTACATCACGACATATGACAGTTTGGCGACGTCACCTCAGACGAGCCGGCTTTGCTCCACCGCCGCTTCTACAAAGGAGCGGAACAGCGGATGCGGCTCGAACGGCTTCGACTTCAATTCCGGGTGGTACTGCACGCCGACATACCAGGGATGCTCCGGGATCTCGATGATCTCGGGCAGCAATCCGTCCGGCGACACGCCCGACATGACGAGCCCCGCCTTCTCGATCTGGTCGCGATACGTCATGTTGACTTCGTAGCGATGCCGGTGCCGCTCGCTGATCCGTGTCGAACCGTAGATCTCGGCGACGCGGCTTCCCTCTGCCAGATACGCTTCATAGGCGCCGAGCCGCATCGTGCCGCCGAGGTCGCCGTTCGCCGCGCGCTTCACGAGTTCGTTCTCGCGCATCCACTCGGTCATCAGGCCGACCACGGGCTCGTTCGTCGGCCCGAATTCCGTAGAGCTGGCACCGGAAAGCCCGCCGACATTCCTGAGCGCCTCGATGACGGCCATCTGCATCCCGAAGCAGATGCCGAAATAGGGCACGTTCCGCGTCCGCGCGAACTCCGCCGCCCGGATCTTTCCCTGGCTGCCGCGCTCGCCGAAGCCGCCCGGCACCAGAATGCCGTTCACGTCTTCGAGGTAGTAGGCCGTGTCTTCGGTATCGAAGATCTCGGACTCGACCCATTTCACGTTCACGCGCACCTTGTTCGCGATCCCGCCATGAACGAGCGCTTCCGTCAGCGACTTGTAGGCATCCTTGAGGCCGGTGTACTTGCCGACGATCGCGATGGTCACGTCGCCTTCCGGCTCGCGGATATTGTGGGTGATGGTCTGCCAGCTCGCGAGGTTCGGCTCTTCGGCGTCCTTGAGGCCGAAGACGGCGAGCACTTCGTCGTCCAGGCCCTCCAGGTGATAGGCACTCGGCACGTCGTAGATCGTGTCGACGTCCATCGCCTGGATCACGGCCGTCTCGCGCACGTTGCAGAAGAGCGCGATCTTGCGGCGCTCGTCCTTCGGGATCGGCCGGTCGCAGCGGCACAGCAGCACGTCGGGCTGGATGCCGATGGAGCGCAGTTCCTTCACCGAATGCTGCGTCGGCTTCGTCTTCATCTCGCCCGCGGACGGGATGAAGGGCATCAGCGTCAGGTGGATGTAGCAGGTCTGGCCCCGGTCGAGCTCGTTGCCGAGCTGCCGGATCGCCTCGAAGAACGGCAGCCCCTCGATGTCGCCCACCGTGCCGCCGATCTCGCAGAGCACGAAGTCGACGCCCTGGTTGCCCGAGAGCACGAATTCCTTGATCGCGTCGGTGACGTGGGGGATCACCTGCACCGTGCCGCCGAGATAATCGCCGCGCCGTTCGCGCTGAATGATTTCCTGGTAGATGCGGCCGGTGGTTATGTTGTCGGCGCGGCTCGCGGGCACGCCCGTGAAGCGCTCGTAATGGCCGAGGTCGAGGTCCGTCTCCGCCCCGTCGTCGGTCACGTAGACTTCGCCATGCTGGATCGGGGACATGGTCCCCGGGTCCACATTGAGATAGGGGTCGAGTTTCCGAAGCCGCACGGAATAGCCACGCGCCTGCAGAAGCGCGCCGAGCGCTGCGGATGCGAGACCCTTGCCGAGGGAGGAAACCACGCCGCCGGTGATGAATATGTACCGCGTCATGGGCCCCTAGATTACACCAAGCCAAACGATTCGAAGCGGCAAACGCAGCTCCGCACAAAAATAGTGTCCCTGCGGGGCCGGAGCCCCGCGCCGGGCTTTTCTACGTATTTCGCCTATTCGGCGCGCGGAACGGCCGGTTCTGCGGGTTCGGGCGCCGCTGCCGGGCTTTCGTCCGCGTTGGCGTCCGTCGGCGCCTCGGCCGGGGCCGTCGGCGGGATCGCGTCCCGGTCTTCGGCCGGTGGCACTTCGGGCGTCCCGAACTCCGAGCCGATCGGCGCGGGCACGCTGGCGTCGAAGTCGCTGCTGTCCTCTGTCGGCGGCACCACGCGGTCGAGCACGCTGTCCGCCATGCCGCCCCGCGCCGCGAGGATGCCCAGCACCAGGCTCGTGGTCATGAACAGGGCCGCCAGAACCGCGGTCGCCCGGGTCAGCACGTTGCCGGCACCCCGGCCCGTCATCATGCCGTCACCGCCACCGCCGATGCCCAGCGCGCCGCCTTCCGAACGCTGCAGCAGAACGGTCGCGACCAGCGCCACCGCGAGCATCAGGTGAATGATCAGAATGATGGTCGCCATGACACCTCGGGCCGCTTGAAAACCGGCTTGTTGAAACAGGAAAAGACCTCGAGCTGCCTTGGCGGCAGCCGGGCCGGTCGCGGCGGGTTGTAGCGCATGAAGCGCCCCGTTTCCAGCCCTCTCGCGCGGCTTCCCCAAAAGCCCCTGGCCCGGCTTTCGCCGTGCCGCCTTACCCTTCGCAAGTTACTTTAAGAACCGGCCGGGCCCACAAGCCTTCCGCCGAAAATCGCGTCGGTCCCGGAGCCGCTCAGCCGAGCTGGCCTTCATGGACCATGCGCTCATGCCCGTCCGACAGGCTCTTGATGCGGTACTGGTAGCCCGCACCCTCGGAAGGCAGCTGACGCATGACGGTATATCGGCCGCGCGCCGCCGGGGGATAGGAACCGCCCGCCGTGAATTCCACCGTCTCGCCGATTTCGTATTTGTGCTTTTCCATGCGTCTCAGTCCTCTGGCGTCTCGCCCGCGGCCCCGCCGTCTTCGGATTCCTTGCGGAGCGCGGCTTTTTCCTCGCGCTCCTTCAGCTTCTGCTGCGCCTTCGCCGCCTTGGCGCGGTCGCGCTCGGCGCGTTCGTGCCGGTAGTTCGGTTTGAAAGCCATATGCTATTTCCGCCTGACGCGTTCGATGGTCTTGACGCGCCCGCGCGGCCTGCCGGACTTTTCGGCGATGTCGCGATCCTGCGCCTCGATGACGGCCTTTGCATTGGCCGTATCGGCAAGACCGTCCAGCGCCTCGGTCGGCACCTTCCGGTTCGAGCTCAGCGATCCGTCCTCATAGACGACGTTGAATGCGATGAACTCGCTATCCATCGGCTTCTTGCGCGCCATGCCGAGCTCCAGAAATAAAAAAGGGGCGCCGAAGCGCCCCTTCCTCGGTCGATTTAGGCGGAGCGAAGATTCGCCGCCGAAACCTTGCCGCTGCGCTGATCGGTCTCGAGATCGTATTCGATCGCCTGACCTTCGTTCAGCGAGCGCATGCCCGCGCGTTCAACGGCGGAGATGTGGACGAAAACGTCCTTGTCACCGCTTTCCGGCTGAATGAAGCCGAAGCCCTTCTGGGAGTTGAACCACTTGACTGTTCCGTTTGCCATGTAGAGGCATTCCTTATGACGTAGATGAGTACCCCCGGCGCACATGCGACCGGCGGATCAAACTTTTAGGGATCGGGAAAGACAGGTCCGGCGCTCGATCTTGAGCGTGGAGAGCAGCCGAACCGGTAAAATTCGATGGCCGGTATATAGACGCTTCGCCGCCACTTTACAAGGAATATGCGTGGCAGCCTGCCGGAGACCGCCGGTTTCCGCCGAAAAAGGGCCGGCACGGCGCGTACGCCGGAGAAAGATCAGGACGCGGGCACCCCGGCGCCGAGATCGATCCAGTTGCCCTCGCCGATCTCCACGATCCTGAATTCGTTGCCGCCATGCATGTCGACGGTCTCGCGGATGCTGATCAGCGCGAGCACGATCCAGGTACCGGCCTTCTCGTTGTAGAGCGGCAGGTCGAGCGCCTCGCATTTCTTCGTGTAGCCGGTGGCCGTCCGCAGGGTGATGGAAAACACGCCGCCGCAGGGAATGGTGATCAGGGGTCCGCTCGCCGCGAGGAAGGACTCCATCGCGTCTTGCTCCAGCAGGTCGAGATATTTCTTCTTCGTCGGATCGAAGCCCAGTATCTCGGTAAGTCTGGATCCGGCATAGCGGAACGTCGCCGTTTCGATGCGGTCGTATTCGACCATCACCATCATCGGCATCAGCCGTCTGATCGCGAGCGGATCGAAATGCCGGCGGTCGGGAACGAGACCGCCCTCCTTCGGAAGGCTCTGCCAGTACTCGAAGAAATCGCGGCTTTCGCGGGTGTGAAGTGCATCGACCGTTAACATGGTCCTGTACGCCTGATTGAGCCCCCGCCCACTCTTTGTGTCAGCGCAGACCGCGCCATGCAAGGCCGCGCAACACTCATGAATAGGCCGAAATGATCCCCCAGAAATCGTCCACCCTGAGGCTCGCGCCGCCGACCAGCGCACCGTTCACATTCGGCACAGCCATCAGTTCCTGCGCATTGGACGGCTTCACCGAGCCACCATACAGAATGCGCATCTTCGCGCCTTCCGCGCCGAAGCGGGCTTCCAGCGCCTTGCGGATCGCGGCATGAACCTTCGCCACATCGTCCGGCGTCGGCGTGCGGCCCGTGCCGATCGCCCAGACCGGTTCATAGGCGACGACCGTCGTCTTCGCTGTCGCGCCGTCGGGCAGCGAACCCTTGAGCTGCCCCTTGATCACCTTCAGCGTCTGGCCCGCATCGCGCTCGGCTTCCGTCTCGCCGACACAGACAATGGCCGTGAGCCCCGCGCGGTGCGCCGCTTCCGCCTTCGCCTTCACCGCCGCATCGGTTTCGCCGTGATCGGCGCGGCGTTCGGAATGGCCGACGATGACATGGGAGGCGCCCGCATCCTTCAGCATCTCCGCCGAGACATCGCCCGTATGCGCGCCGCTTTCCTTCGCGTGGCAATCCTGTCCGCCAATGGCGATCTTCGAGCCCTTCGCCGTTTCCTTCAGTGTGGCAACCAGCGTCGCCGGCGGGCAGATCAGCACGTCGCAGCCGGGCTTCGACTTCGCGAGCTTCTTCGCCAGCGCCGTCACTTCCTTCTTCGACGCCTTGACGCCGTTCATCTTCCAGTTGCCCGCCACCAGCGCCTTCACGCGTGCCGCCATCTTCTCGCTCCGCTTCCCGATTGTGGTGCGTCCGTTTAGCAGAAGCCTCCTCACCCGCCAACATGGCCGCCGCTCATGGGTCAAATAGACCTGAGGGAAATAGAACACAGCTAGTCTGAAAGTTTCAGTACGATGACTATTGGGTTGGCAAGTAAACGACTCGGGTGTAGGTTCCGCGCCATGACAACGCATCGTCTGCAAATGGCCGAAAAGGCCTTCGGTTGGAACTACTCGCCTTCGGGGCCGGGTCGCTTGCGCGTGCGCTGATAAAGCCTGCAAAAATCGACACTTCAGAGCCCCATCCACCAGATCGGGGCTCTTGTGTTTTCAGAACTCCGGTCACGAACCGTCACCCGTGTATCCGGAGTTTTCGTCATGCCTCTCGAATACTTGAATCGCTTCGCCGGCCCCGCGCTCGACATCCGCGCACCGCCGCGCTGAACCGCCGCTAAACAGCCTTTTCCCTTGGGACAGGCGCCGTTCCCGCGCATTCCGCGTGGGAGCGCACGCTGAACTATTGCCTGCCGGAACCGGCGAATACTCAAAACGACTTTCAGCCTTCTTTGCTTTCGCGAAGAGGGAACGGAGAAATTCATGCTCACGACCACACTCTCCTGGTTCGTCCAGAACGGCCGCAGCACCGGCGTCGCCGTTGCTTTCGTCGCCTTCATCCTGCTCGGCTTCGGCCTCCGCCCGCCGGAGGACCTGTTGCAGGCGCTCGCCATCCTTCTGCCCTCGGCCGAAGTCGCGGTCTTTGCGTCCGTCTTCGCCGCTGTCCGCGACGAGGAGCCCCACATGCTTGGGCCGGCCTTCGCCGCCATGCTCTGGGGCAGCGCCACCTTCGTCGCCATGTGGGGTCTCGTCGAGGCGACGGCGGCGAGCATCGAAGCCTATGTGGCCTTCGGCCTGCCGCCGCTCTACGACCGCGCGCAATGATCGGCGGGGGTTCACGCTTTTCCTGAGGAAAATCAAGCGTGAAGCCCCGCCGGACCGCTTGCGGGGGCCTGCCCCCGCACCTATCATGCCGCCCTCATTCGCGGGCCCCGAGGGCGGCGGACCGCATCATTCGTACAACTGGACAGGCCGCCGCGCCGGACGGCTGGAGAGAAAGACCGATCATGCTCGATATGCTGCGAAGAAGTGCCTCCGGCTTTGTCGGAATGGCCATCATCGGCATCCTGGTGATTGCCTTCGCGGTTTGGGGAATCGCCGACATCTTCACCGGCTTCACCGGCGACACGGTCGCGGAGGTCGGCGACCAGAAGATCGACTCCGCCAGCTACGACCGCGAGTTCCGCGCCGAACTTGACCGCATGTCCGAACGTCTGGGCCAGCCGCTGACGCGCGAGCAGGGCCAGCGCTTCGGCGTCGACCGCCTCGCCCTGTCGCGTCTCATCGGCGTCGCGACGCTCGACGACGCGGCCGAGGAACTCGGCCTCACCGTCGGCGACGAGACCGTCGGCATCGACATCATGACCGATCCGAACCTGCAGGGCGCATTCGGCCGCTTCGACAGAGAGCTCTTTCGCCAGTTGCTCCGGCAGAACGGCATTCCCGAGGAACGCTTCGTCGAGCAGCGCCGCAAGGGCATGGTACGTCGTCAGCTCACCGATGCGATCACCGCCGGGATACCGGCCCCCGAAACCATGATCGACGTCGTGCTGCGCTTCCAGCAGGAAACGCGCACCGCCGGCTACGTTATCCTGCCGCCTTCGCTGGTCGGCGACATCGAGGACCCGGACGAGGAAGCCGTCCAGTCCTTCTACGAGGCGGGCGCTTCCGCTTTCACCCTGCCCGAAACGCGCGACTTCAGCTTCATGGAGATCGAGCCCGAGGACATCGCCCAGAGCATCGCGATCTCCGACGAGGCATTGCGCGAGGCCTATGAACAGCGCCGTGGTGAGTACGACGTGCCGGAACGGCGCGAGATCCAGCAGATCACCTTCGCGACGGAAGAAGCCGCCGGCGCGGCGCTTGAGACCCTTCGCGGCGGCGGCAAGGTCGAAACCGTTGTCGCCGATCTGGGTCTCACCGTCGACGACGTCGACCTCGGCAACGTATCGCGCGGCGAGATGATCTCTCCGGAACTCGCCGACACCGCCTTCTCGCTCGAAAGCGGCGCCTGGAGCGAGCCGGTCAAGGGTCCGCTCGGCTGGTCGATCATCCATGTCGGCGAGATCACCCCCGGCAAGGACAGCACCTTCGCGGAAGTGAAGGACAAGGTCCGTAAGGCGCTCGAAATCGAGATGGCCCGCGAACAGATCTACGACATCCAGAACGCGATCGAGGACGCGCGCGCGGGCGGCGAGCCGCTCGCCGATATCGCGGCGCGCTATGACCTGAACCTCCGCAGCATTTCGGGCATCACCGAAGACGGCAAGACGCGCTCGGGCGACGACATCGAACTGCCCGAACTCCCCGGCCTCCTCGAAACGGTCTATGACAGCCAGATCGGCGACCAGAACCCGCCGAAGGATACCGGCAAGGAAGGCTATTACTGGGTCCAGCTCGACGCCGTGAATCCGGCCACCGTGCAGCCGCTCGACGAGGTCCGCGACGAGGTCGTGCGGATCTGGAAGGAGCGCCAGCGCGCCGCGAAGCTCGAGGCCCTCGCCGCGAAACTGGTCGAACGCGGCAACGCGGGCGAGAGCTTCGACGAGATCGCCGGCGACTATGGCCGCAGCGTCCTCGCCATGCCCGGCATCCAGCGCTATGCACAGAACGACACCTTCTCGCGCACCGCGGTCACGAAGCTCTTCGCCGCGCCGCAGGGCGGCTTCGTCTACGGTCCCGTCGGCCTGGGCGACAGCCTGCTCGTCATGCGCGTCCGCGAGATCAGCGAGCCCGATGTCCCGAAGGACTCGGAAACCTACACTCAGGCCAGGGCGAACCTCGCCGACTCGCTCTCCGCGGACATGCTCCAGACCTTCGTCGTCGGCCACCAGAACGATCTCGGCGTCGAGGTGAACCAGACCCTGTTGCAGCAACTGACGGCGACGGATAGCGGCGTATGATCTCGCCCGAATTCGATTCCTTCGAGGCCGCCTACAGCGCGGGCACGGCGCAGGTCGTCTACACGCGTCTCGTCGCCGACCTCGAGACGCCCGTCTCCGCGATGCTCAAGATCGCGGAAGGCAAGCCGAACAGCTTCCTTCTCGAATCCGTGGAAGGGGGCGACGCCCGCAACCGCTACTCGATCATCGGCCTCAAGCCGGACGCGATCTGGCGCACGCAGGGCGACGCCGCCGAGATCAACCGCAAGGCCCGCTTCGATGCCAATGCCTACGAGCCCTGCCCCGGCGGTGCGTTGAAGAGCCTGCGCGACTTCATCGAAGAGTCGCGGATCGAGCTGCCGGAAGAACTGCCCCCGATGGCCGCGGGCGTCTTCGGCTACATGAGCTACGACATGGTGCGCCTCATGGAGCACCTGCCGGACGAGAACCCGGACGCGCTCGGCCTGCCCGACGGTATCTTCATCCGTCCCACCATCATTGCCGTCTTCGACAGCGTGAAGGACGAGGTCACCATCGTCACGCCCGTACGTCCCGAGCCCGGCGTCAGCGCCCGCGCGGCTCATGCCCGCGCCAGCGAACGCCTCTCCGACGTCGTCGCCGATTTCGACCGCGCCCTGCCGCATCTCCATGGCGAAGCGGACATCGCCGCCCTCGCCGAACCGAAGTCGAACACCCCGCGCGACACCTATTTCGGCATGGTGGAACGCGCCAAGGAATACATCGCCGCAGGCGACATCTTCCAGGTCGTGCTCTCGCAGCGTTTCGAAACGCCCTTCGAGCTTCCACCCTTCGCGCTCTATCGTGCGCTCCGCCGCATCAACCCGTCGCCCTTCCTCTACTTTCTGAATTTCGAGAACTTCTCCATCGTCGGCTCGAGCCCGGAAGTGCTTGTCCGCGTGCGCGGCAACCGCGTCACCATCCGCCCCATCGCGGGCACGCGCCATCGCGGCAACAACCGCGCCGAGGACGCGGAGATTGCCGCGGAGCTTCTCGCCGACCCGAAGGAACGCGCCGAGCATCTGATGCTGCTCGATCTTGGCCGCAACGACGTCGGCCGCGTCTCGAAGATCGGAACGGTCGAGGCGACGGAGCGTTTCGCGCTTCAATACACCTCGCACCTCATCCACATCGTCTCCAACGTCGAAGGCGAACTCGATCCCGCCTATGACGCGATCTCCGCCCTCGTCGCGGGCTTTCCGGCAGGCACGGTCTCCGGCGCGCCTAAAGTCCGCGCCATGCAGATCATCGACGAGCTCGAACTCGAAAAGCGGGGGCCTTATGCCGGCTGCGTCGGCTATTTCTCCGCCGCGGGCGAGATGGACACCTGCATCGTGCTGCGCACCGCCATCGTCAAGGACGGCAAGATGTATGTGCAGGCGGGCGGCGGCGTCGTCGCGGATTCAAGCGCGCAGGGCGAATATCAGGAAAGCGTCAACAAGGCGAAGGCGCTCTTCCGCGCGGCCGAAGAAGCCGTCCGCTACGCCTCGCAGGCGGGTAAGCGGCAGTAGCCCCTAACGCCCCACCTTTGCATGTTCCGGCTGCACGCCCATGCCGATGGCGCGCGCGGGCAGCCGCCGCAGCACCGGAAACAGCCCGAACAGTCTGAACGGCCAGGGTGGCGACGTCTCGCCGCTGCTCCTCAGCACCGGCTCGATCACGAAGCGCTGCGCCAGTACCTGAAAGCCCTGCGTCACGCGTGTCGGAAACATCCGCCGCTTCTGCACCCGCTCCAGATCGCCCGTCTTCAGTGTCCCCGCCTTGAGTGGCCCGGCGAGAAGGTTCGCCGCCGCAACCGCATCCTGTATCGCGAGATTGATGCCGACGCCGCCCACCGGCGACATCGCATGCGCCGCATCGCCGATGCAGAGAAGCCCGTCCCGCGCCCAGTTCTTCAGCCGGTCGATCTTCACGGTGAGGAGCTTGATGTCGTCCCAGTCCCGGATATCGCCCGTCCGGTCCCGCATATGCGGCGCGAGCATCGCGATCCGCTCCCGGAAATCGTCGAGCCCCCGCGTCTTCATCGCCTCGAGCCCGCCTTTCGGGATGATGAAGGCGCATTGCCAGTAGTCGCCGCGATTGAGCGTGATGAAGACATGCCCGTAATTCACCCGGCCAAGCGTGACGTCGGGATCGCTCTCCGCGCGCGGCAGCCTGAGCCACAACACGTCGAAAGGCGCGCCGATATCTTCGACGGAAAGCCCCGCCTTCTCCCGCACCACGGAGCCGCGCCCGTCCGCGCCCACGGTGAGCGTCGCCTCGACGCGCACCGGCCCCTCCGGCGTTTCCGCCAGCAGCCCCGCGACGCGCCCGTCTTCCTCGATCAATCCGGTTACCTCTGCTTTCATCGACAGCCGGAAGTTCGGCAGCCGCTTCCCCTCGCCCGACAGATAGTCGAGGAAATCCCATTGCGGCATGAAGGCGATGAATTTGCACCTGGTTGGCAGATGCGTGAAATCGGCGACGGGAATGCGTGTACTTCCGATCTCGATCTCGACCTCGTCCACTTTCTGGTGCGGCCGCGTCAGCAACCCGTCCAGAAGTCCGAGCTCGTGCATCGCTTCAAGTGTGGAGGGGTGGATCGTGTCGCCGCGAAAGTCCCGCAGGAAGTCGGCATGCTTTTCGAGCACCGTCACGTCGACGCCGGCCCGCGCCAGCATCAGCCCGAGCATCATGCCGGCGGGTCCGCCGCCCGCGATGGCGCAACCGGTCCGGATGGTGTGTGCGTTTCCGTCCACAGGCCTCAGGCCTCCTCCGTCCCCGCCCGTCCCATGCGCTCATCGTGTCGAAGAATGAGCCGCGTGTACAGGCGGAAGGCGAAGGAGGACCTGGCCCCACTATCCCTGAAATCAGAACGCGAAAGCGAAGCCCGCGCCGACGGTCACGCCGCGCTCGCCCGCACCGTTGAGGTTGGTGTCGACGAGGTCGAGCGTCAGACCGTACGTGCCCGAGCCGGTCTCGGCGAGATAGGCAAGCCCCGCTTCCAGCGGCAGTGCGCTGCTGTCGAAGTCCGAGTGACGGCGGACATAGTTGATCGTCCCGTCGAGCTCGCGGCCGACCGGCACGCGCACCGAGGTCGTGCCGCTCGTGATCTGGAGCGGTTTGACCAGCGAAAAGCGCAGCACGCTGTTCTCGTGCACGAGGTTCTTCGCGTCGAGCATCACGCCGTAGTGATCCGCGCCCCAGTTGTCGGCGTCTTCGAAGAGCGAGTTTGCCGTCCCCGAACTGTTGATGACGGCGCGGGTATAGAAGGCCGAGACGGAGAAGGTCTGGTCGATATCGCCGGTGACGTTCGTGCCCCAGAACTGGGTCAGCGCCTCTTCGCCGAGCGACAGCGCGCCGGACGAAGCCATGCCGGCCACCGTGCTACGCTCGCGCAGCACCGCGTAGGAGCCGCCGACGGACCACCCCTCGGCCACCCGATAGGAAAGGCCCGCCGCCGCGAAGTCGGCATCGCCTTCGGTTTCGGGCTCCGCCTCGAGAAGCCCTTGCTCCTCGCCGTCGTCCATCCAGCCAGTCTCCGTCAGGCTGAACACATGGCCGGTCAGGCGGTCTGAGAACCTGGTGTTGAAGCCGACCGAAATCGCTTCGCCGAACAGCTCGCTCGCCTCGCCGAGCGAGGAGAACATGATCCGCGAGAAGCGCTGCGGCGCCGCCGCCCGGTTCGCGGACGGCACTTCCATCAGGAAGAGCTCCGGCGCACCCAGGCCGATATTGAGTTCATAGTCTTCGGCAACCATCCTCAGCGCGGAAGTCGCCTTGCCGTCGAGGCCGGTCGTGTTCCAGGCAAGGAACGCATGTTCGCCCGTATCGACATCCACTGTGCCCTGCCGCGACACCAGACCCAGAACCGCGAGCCCGCGCTCCGACAACACGGAGGAGTTGCTGGTGCCGACAAGCGCCGCCGTATTCGCTTCGAAGGGACGGCCGTAATCGTCGAATACCACCATGCCGGAGAGTAGATCGCCTGTACCGATCGTGCTCTGGGAAAAGGCGCGCCGTCCGCCCGCGCGGCCCCGCCCTGCCTTCTTTTTCCGCTTGGACTTCTTCGCCTTGGGCTGCTTGGCCACGGGCTTGGTAACACCGACGGTGGGCGCCGTTTCGATTGAAACCTCGCCTGCCGGCGCCAGCGCTGCCTCGGCATTGACGAGGCCCCAGCCGTAGACGGCGTCGACGCCGCGGCGTCCGAGATCGGTCGCCGATTCCTTGATGATGGATGCGATCTGCGTCGGCGTAAGGAGGGTGTTCTTCTGCGCCGCGTCGTGGGCGACAAGCGCGACGACGCCCGCAACATGCGGCGCCGCCATCGACGTGCCGGAAGCCGTCGCAAGCGACTGTCCCGGATAATCGGAAAGAATGTTCGAACCCGGCGCAACGACGAAGAAATTGTACATCCTCTCGCTCGAAGCGCAGCGCGCCCTGAGTGAGATGCAAACCCCGCCCGGCCTGTTGGAAAATTTCGACAAACGGTTGTTGCTGTCCACACTGCCGACGATCAGCAGATTGGCAAGCTCGGTGCTGGCCGTTCCCGAATACGGCTCGTAACGCAGCTTGCGCCCGTCATTGCCCGCCGCCCGCACGATCACGAAGTCGTCGGTGTAACCGTCGAAGAGCTCGAGTTCGCCGTCTATGAACGCGTCGTCCTTGGTTGACGGCCCATAGCTCATGTTCACGGAAACGATATTCGCGCCGAGACTGTTCTGTGTGCGGACCGCGTCGAGCGCACGCCGGCCGAGATCGTAGGCCACCCAGCCATTGTCGTCGAAAACGGCATAGTTGTGGATCGCCGCACCCGGTGCAACGCCCACCACGCCGATGTCGTTTTCGAGCGCGCCGGCGATGCCGGAAACATGCGTGCCGTGAAAATCGAAATACCGGTAGGAACCTGCATAAGGCGCATAGGCGCTCGTCTTGCCCTGAAGGTCGACATGCGTGTAGTCGGCCAGCGAGTCGAAAACGGCAATGCCGAAGCCCGCGCCGTTCACCGTGTCATGCAGTTCTTCGGTGACCTTGATCTGCGCGAGATTGCGCTGGTAGGAGCTGGAATATTCATAGTCGGAGGCCGAAGCCGGCAAGGCCTGAAAGGCAAGGACCAGGATCGCGGCGCTGATGATCGGTCGATTCGTCATCGCAAGGCTCCTTCGTGGACGGTCCCTAGAGCTTCGCCGCGGCGTGGTTCCCGCAACGTTAACGAATCCGTCTTTCCTTACCGTCCAGTCACACCGGTGCCATACCCTATATCTTCCGGTCCGCTTACGATCCCTTTGAATTGATTGACAAAGGTGCTCCGGAGCCTTGCCCCCGCAGGGGCCCGAAGCCTATATAGGAGCCACGCGGCAGCTCTCCGGCGGCCGCCCTTCAAGGGTTTCGGCCATGCTGCTGCTCATCGATAACTACGACAGTTTTACCTACAACCTCGTCCATTTCCTGGGTGAACTGGGCGCGGAAGCAGCCGTCCACCGGAACGACAAGATCACGGTCAACGAGGCGCTGGCGACGAGGCCCCGGGCCATCGTCCTCTCGCCCGGCCCCTGCGACCCCGACAAGGCCGGCATCTGCCTCGATCTCATACAGGCCGCCGCCGCGCACCGCATACCGCTTCTCGGCGTCTGCCTCGGCCATCAGGCCATCGGCCAGGCCTTCGGCGGCAGGGTCGTCCGTGCGCCGACCCTCATGCATGGCAAGATGAGCGCCATCCATCACGGCGGCAAAGGCATCTTCCAGAACCTGCCGAGCCCCATCGAGGCGACGCGCTACCACTCCCTCATCGTCGAGCGCGAGACCCTGCCGGACTGCCTCGAAATCACGGCATGGACCACGGACGGCATCGTCATGGGCATGCAGCACAAGGAACTGCCGATCCACGGCGTCCAGTTCCACCCGGAAAGCATTGCCTCCGAGCACGGGCATGACATCCTGCGCAACTTCCTGCAGCTTGCAGGCATGAACGTCAGGGAATTGGCGTGAGGAGTTCGCTGGGGGCATGACCGACTTCAAATCCATCATCGCGCGGCTCGCCGAGGGCCGGTCGCTCGACGCCGCCACGGCCCGCGCCGCCTTCGAGACCGTCATGTCCGGCGAGGCGACCCCCGCGCAGATCGCGGCTTTCCTGATGGGCCTGCGCGTGCGCGGCGAAACCGTCGAGGAAATCACGGCAGGCGCGACCGTCATGCGCGAGCGCGCGTTGAAGGTCTCCGCGCCCGCTGATGCCATCGACATCGTCGGCACGGGCGGCGACGGCGTCGGCACCTGGAACATCTCGACCGCCACCGCCATCGTCGTCGCGGCGGCAGGCGTTCCGGTCGCCAAGCACGGCAACCGCAAGGCCTCCTCGCTTTCCGGCACCGCCGACGCGCTGCAGGAACTCGGCGTCAATCTCGACATCGACCCGGCGGCCATTTCCGCCTGCATCGAAAAGGCGGGCATCGGCTTCATGTTCGCCCAGGCGCATCATTCGGCGATGAAACATGTCGCCCCCGTGCGCGCCGATCTCGGCATCAAGACGATCTTCAACATGCTGGGTCCGCTCTCGAACCCCGCCCTCGTGAAGCGCCAGCTTCTTGGTGTCTTCGCTCCTGAATGGGTCGAACCCTTCGCGGAAGCGCTCCGCAATCTCGGCTCCGACAGCGCCTGGGTCGTACACGGCTCTGACGGCATGGACGAGATCACGACCACGGGTCCGAGCACCGTCGCGGAGCTCAAGGGCGGCAAGATCCGCGTTTTCGAGGTGACGCCCGAAGAAGCAGGTCTGAAGCGCGCGTCCATCGCGGACCTGAAAGGCGGCGACCCGAAGGAGAACGCCGCCGCGATCCATCGTCTCTTCGATGGCGAAGCGAGCGCCTATCGCGATATCGTGCTGCTGAACGCCGCCGCCGCACTCATCGTCTCGGGCAAGGCCGCCTCCCTGACGGAAGGCGCCGCCATCGCCGCCAGGGCGATCGACAGCGGCGCGGCGAAAGCGGCGCTCGCAAAACTCGTCGCCGTGTCGAACGGAAAAAGCCATGGCTGACATTCTCGAAAGGATCGGCGCCTACAAGCTCGACGAGATCGCCGCCGCCAAGCGCGCTCACCCGCTCGCTTCCGTCGAGGAAGCGGCGCGCGCGGCCTCGCCCGTACGCGGTTTCCATTCTGCACTTCGCGCCCGCGTCGATGCGGGCGCCTGGGCGCTCATCGCCGAGATCAAGAAGGCGAGCCCCTCCAAGGGCCTCATCCGCGCGGATTTCGACCCGCCCGCCCTCGCCCGCGCTTACGAGGCCGGCGGTGCGGCGTGCCTCTCCGTCCTCACCGACACGCCCTCCTTCCAGGGCGCGCCGGATTATCTCGCCTCGGCCCGCGCCGCAACGGCGCTTCCGGTCATCCGCAAGGACTTCATGTACGACACCTACCAGGTCGCCGAAGCCCGCGCGATGGGCGCCGACGCCATCCTCATCATCATGGCCGCCGTATCGGACACGCAGGCCCGCGAGATCGAGGAAGCCGCCTTCGGCTGGAAAATGGATGTGCTGGTCGAAGTCCATGACGAGGAAGAGCTCGACCGCGCCCTCACTCTGAAGAGCCCGTTGCTCGGCATCAACAATCGCAACCTCAAGACCTTCGAGACGACCCTTGAGACGACGGAGCGACTCGCTCCGAATGTCCCGAAGGACCGCCTCATCGTCGGCGAAAGTGGAATCTTCACGCCCGCCGACCTTACGCGGCTCTCGAAAGTTGGTGTACGGACTTTTCTCGTGGGTGAAAGCCTGATGCGGCAGGACGATGTGGAGGCGGCAACGCGCGCTTTGCTGACGGGTCCCGCCTGATACGAACCTGCATACGGTTCGTTCGGGCCGCAAACCGGGGATTAAATATTTTTCGAGCCCGGAGAGCGTCCCCGTTTTATCCCCGCTTCAGGGCCGCCATGCGATATGTGACGTTTGAATGACATTCGTGTGACAGTGGCCGCAGGATATCCCCGATGACCTACGAAATTCGTCTTTCAGAGCCACAGGACTTCGCCCGCTTCGGCGCCATCGAAAAGGCCGCCGGCAGCCTCTTCATCGACGCCGGTCTTGCCGAAATCGCCTCCCATGAACCCACCGATACGGAGTTCGTGGAAGCCGCCGCACGCGCAGGCGCCGTCTTCGTCGCAACGGCCGACGGCGCGCCCATCGGCTTCATTCTTTCCGCGCCCTTTGACCGGCACATGCACATCTTCGAATTGTCCGTACACCCCGTACATGGCAAGAAGGGACTCGGCCGCAAACTCGTCGAAGCCGTCTGTGGCTGGTCGAAAGACAAGGGATTCGAAGCCGTGACGCTCTCGACCTTCCGCGACCTGCCCTGGAACGGCCCGTTCTATCTATCGTGCGGATTCCGGGAACTAGAGCGCCACGAGTGGACGCCGGCCCTCCTTCTTGCGCATTATCACGAGGAAGACCTCGGACTGCCTCTCGAACGCCGTTGCTTCATGCGGCGAGAGCTCTGATCATCCCTTACGGCCAACAACGAACGAAAGAGACGCGAGATCATGACCGTCCTCAAGCTTCCGAAATGGAACATGGCAATCGGCGACGGCGAGCCGTTGTTCTGCATCGCCGGTCTCAACGTGCTGGAGGATCGTGATCTCGCGCTCGAAACCGCACGGCATCTGAAGTCCGCGCTTGACGCTCTCTCCCTACCCTTCGTCTTCAAGGCAAGCTTCGACAAGGCCAACCGTTCCTCGATCAAGAGCTATCGCGGTCCCGGCCTCAAGACGGGCCTCGCCATGCTTGCGGAAGTGAAAGAGAAATTCGGTGTTCCCATCTGCACCGACATTCACGAGGAAGCGCAGGCCGAAGCCATCGCTGAAGTTGCCGATCTTGTTCAGATCCCGGCCTTCCTCTGCCGCCAGACCGATCTCGTCGTCGCCACCGCGCGCGCAACGCAGAAGGCGGGCGGTCTTCTTCATGTGAAGAAGGGACAGTTCCTCGCACCCTGGGACTGCCGCAACATCCTGTCGAAGATCGCGGAAGCGGCCGCGCCCGACATGACGATCCTCTGCGAACGTGGCGCTTCCTTCGGCTACAACAACCTCATCGTGGACATGCTCGCCTTCGATGAAATGAAAAAGCTTGGCGCCCCCGTCACCATCGACGCGACGCATGCCGTGCAGCTTCCGGGCGCCGACCCGCGCACCTCCGGCGCATCCACCGGCGGCCGCCGCGAAGGCGTTCCCATCATCGCGAAAGCAGCCGTGGCCGCAGGCGCGAACGGCGTCTTCCTCGAGTTCCATCCGGACCCCGACAAGGCGAAATGCGACGGCCCGAGCTGCCTTCCGCTCGACGGCGCGGCGAAACTCTTCGCAAGCCTCAAGGCCATTCACTCGGCAGCAAACTGATCGACGAAACTGCGTTTCAGAGAAAGGCATTTCAAGTGGCCGGAAAAAAACTGACGCATCTCGACGACAAGGGCGCGGCCCGCATGGTCGACGTGTCGGAGAAAGCCGTCACCTCGCGCAGCGCAACGGCGGAGGGTCGCATCACGATGAAAGCGGCAACGCTGAAGCTCATCCTCGATGACGGCCTGAAAAAGGGAAACGCCCTCGAAGTGGCGCGGCTCGCCGGCATTATGGCGGCAAAGAAAACATCCGATTTGATTCCCCTGTGCCATCCTCTCGCCATCTCGAAAGTGGAACTTGAACTCCGCCCCGACAGAAAGGCGAATGCCGTCGATGTCGAGGCAACCGTGAAAGTATCGGGCCAGACAGGTGTCGAGATGGAAGCGCTCACCGCCGTCAGCGTCGCCTGCCTCACGCTCTACGACATGGCGAAAGCCGTGGATCGCGGCATGACGATCGGTGATATCAGGCTCACGAGAAAGTCCGGCGGCAAATCGGGCGACTACGAGGCGAACTAGCCGATGGCAAAACCTCTCCTTCCGGTCGAGGATGCCCGCGCACGCATTCTGGCCTCGCTCCACACGACGCCTGCGGAAACCGTTCCGCTGTCGACGGCTTTCGGCCGTGTGCTGGCCGAAGAAGCGATAGCGCGACGCACGCAGCCGCCCGCCGATCTTTCCGCGATGGATGGATACGCTGTGAAGGCTGCGGACGTCACCTCCGTTCCCGCTAGCCTGAAAGTCGTCGGTGAGGCTCCCGCCGGAGGTTCCTACGCAGATGAACTCAAATCCGGTGAAGCGATCCGCATCTTCACCGGCGCCCCACTTCCCCGCGGCGCCGACACGATCATCATTCAGGAAGACACGACACGCGACGGAGATACCGTCACCGTTGCTGAAGCCGCACGGAAAGGCCAGCACGTGCGCACCTGCGGTCTCGACTTCCGCACAGGCGATGCGGGCATGCCACCCGGCCGCAAGCTCTCTCCCGCGGACATCGCCTTCGCCGCCGCGATGAACCTCTCGACGCTCAGCGTTCATAAACGTCCGGTCATCGCCTTCTTCTCGACCGGCGACGAACTTGTCGCTCCCGGCACCGAACCCGGCCCCAACCAGATCGTCTCTGCAAACAACGACGGCCTCGCTGCCCTCATCCTCGAAGCAGGCGGCATCCCCCTCGATCTCGGCATCGTGCCCGATGATCTCGAGGCGATCCGCAAGGCAGCAGACAGCGCGCGCGAGGCGGACATGCTGGTGACGCTGGGCGGCGCGTCCGTTGGCGAACACGACCTTGTCCGCGAGGCGCTTGCACCGCTCGGTCTTGACGTCGACTTCTGGAAGATCGCCATGCGTCCTGGCAAGCCGCTGATGTATGGCTGGCTGGGCAAACTGCCCCTGCTCGGCCTGCCCGGCAATCCCGTCTCCGCCCTCGTCTGCGCCGCCTTGTTCCTGAAGCCGGCCATTTCCAGGCTTCAGGGCGGCGACAGCGCCCTCCACACGACGCTGGCCCGTCTCGGTACCGCCCTGCCTGCCAACGGCCCCCGGGAGGACTACATGCGGGCGGGATTCGATTACATTTCGGACGAGCTTCCGGTCGCCACTCCGGCGGAAATTCAGGACAGTTCCATGCTGTCCGTCCTCTCTCGCGCCGGCTGTCTCGTCATCCGCCCGCCGCATGCCTCTCCTGCCAAAGCCGGTGAAATCGTTACGGTTTTGCCGCTTCGCGCGTGACTTATCCACAATTGCGCTTGACAGATTCAGGAGAACCAAACTAGAACGGACAAAAGCGTTTTTGTTTTGTTCTGAGGGGCCATTCTGGGCCCTGTGGACGACTGGAGGGGCTGGAGCCGATGCTGACACGCAAGCAACACGAACTGCTGATGTTCATTCATGAGCGGATCAAGGAAGGCGGCGTTTCTCCCAGTTTCGATGAAATGAAGGAGGCGCTCGACCTCCGCTCCAAGTCCGGTATCCATCGCCTGATCACGGCCCTCGAAGAGCGCGGCTTCATCCGCCGCCTGCCCCACCGGGCGCGTGCTCTCGAAATCCTCAAGCTCCCCGAAGCCGCCTCGCCGAGCCTCGCCATGGCGCGCGGCAAGGGCTTCTCGCCAAGCGTCATCGAAGGTGGCGCTCAGTCGAAGCCCGCAAGCCGCGACCTCATGCCGGTACGCGAAACAGGCGACACGATGACCCTTTCCGTCATGGGCCGCATTGCCGCGGGCACCCCCATCGAAGCACTCCAGGAAGAAAGCCATCAGGTCAGTGTGCCGCTGAACCTGCTCGGTTCGGGCGAGCATTATGCGCTCGAAGTAAAGGGCGACTCGATGATCGAGGCCGGCATCCTCGACGGCGACACGGTGCTGATCCAGCGCTGCGACACGGCGACCAGCGGCGACATCGTTGTGGCCCTCGTCGACGGCTATGAGGCAACGTTGAAGCGTCTCCGCAAGAAGGGCGATTCCATCGCGCTGGAAGCAGCCAATCCCGCTTACGAGACACGCATCTTCGGCCCGGACCGCGTCAAGGTTCAGGGCAAGCTCGTCGGTCTCCTGCGCCGCTACTGATCCTTGCGCGTCCGCTGCACCCACGGCCGATCGCCGCGAACCTGGCGCGCGGTAACGATCCTTATGTCGTCGCCGTCGAAATGCAGCGTTGTCGCCCCGTTTCTCCAGAAGAAAAAATAATCGAGAAAGAGTGCTGCGCCGCAATCCCTGCGAACGCGATAAGGCACGGGAATCTTCGCGATCATGATGTCTGCACGGCTGCAATCATCAGCGACAGCGCCAAGCGACACGGGAAAGGCAATGACAGGTCTACCCGGCTCACGATAAACGCACCCTCCCGGATCGCAATTCATATGCTCGGATCGCGCAGCCTCCCCCGGCTGTCGCGCGTCTGCATCATGGCGTAGCCATTGTTCCGCCGTGTAGGACGGCCGCGATGCCGTCAAGGCAAGTCCGCCGCCTCCATCCCTGACGGCAAACAGTGCCGCATCTCTGTCGACCAGAACATCGGGCCGGGATACGTCGTTCCACATCGCGAAGCCGAGCACGATCGGTACAAGTCCGGCGAAACGCCATCTTTCCCGCCACAGGCAGAGCCAGAGTGCGCCGAACACCACCAGCAGCAGTGCAGAAAGAGATGCTTCGGGGATCAGCCGGTCCGCACCACCCCAGCCCGCGACTTCGTGAGCAATCGCGAGCATCGCCTCGACGCCTTTTCCCATCGCCCAGAGAGCCGGCCCGTCGAGACCGAACGGCATCAGCAGCAACGCGAGAAGAGCCATCGGCATGACCACAAAACCGACAATGGGCATTGCGGCCATGTTGCCCGCAAGCCCGTAAAGGGCGACGCGATTGAAATGAAACCCCGCAATGGCGCCTGTCGCAGCTCCCGCGACAATACTCGTCAGCGCGATACCGAGAACATAGACGAGGACCGTGCGCGGCAGCGAGGAAATACCGCCGCGGCCTGCATCCATCGTCCAGCGGCGCGCGAACTCAGTTTCGTAGAAGGCGATCAGCGCCACAACGGCGGCGAACGACATCTGGAAGCTCGCGCCGACAAGGCTTTCCGGCCGCCACAGAAGTATGACGATTGCCGCCAGCGCGACGTTCCGCATGCTGAGGGCGGGTCTGTCGAGAAGAATGGCGACGAACATCAACGTGATCATGATCCAGGCGCGTTGCGTCGCAATCGCGGCGCCTGAAATCGTCAGGTAGAAAGTCGCCCCGAGAATGGCGATGAAGGCCGCCCACTTCTTGATCGGATAGCGAAGCGCCAATCCTGGTATCAGCGCGAGAGCGGCCCGCACCGTCCAGAAGAGCGATCCGGCGAACAACACCATGTGGAGACCGGAGATCGACAGCACGTGATAGATGCCCGCCGCGCGCAGATCTTCGGATACCTCATCCGGAATGCTCGCCCGCTCGCCATTGATGAGTGCCGCCGCAACCGCGCCGCTTGTCCCGCCCACGACACCTCGTATCCGCTCGCCGATTTTCATGCGCAATGTTGTGAGTGCCGCGGCAGCGCCGGAAGGCGGCGCCCGTTCCTGGGGGGCGGTATAGGCGAAACCGACAGCACCAAGCCCCTCGAACCACGCCTGCCGGGCAAAGTCGAAGCCGCGCGGCAGAACCGGCTCCGGCGGCGGCATCAGCCGTGCCCGCAATTCCACCGTCGCGCCGGGACGAAGCGCCGCATCCCGGATACGGATGTTCAACCTGACTTTTTCCGGCCTCTCGCTGTCCGCCAGCCCCGCAAAGGAGATCGGTGCCAGAACGGCGGAGAGAGCGCCCTTCTCCGTGCGTTCCGCCGAAATCACCTCCGCGACGAGGGTTCCCGACATCGGCTTTTCAAGAACCGGCGCGGCCACCCGATCCGCCCTGACGATCGCCGCCGCAAACCCGAGCGCAGCCGAAAAGAGGGCGGCCGAACATAGCGCTGCCAAGGGTCTCAGCCGAACGCCCCAGAGCAGCCCTCCCGCCACAACCGGCAGAAACATGGCCAGCCAGAAGGGTGGCTCAACGCTCAGAGCGAAATAACAGGCAACGCCAATAGCAAGAAAGACCGGCACCCACAGGAAATAGCGGTCGCTGTCGGCCGCAAAGCACCGGCCAAGCTCGGCCAGAAGCGAGAACGGCTGCATGCCAGTGACGCCTCCAGGCCGGTACTTTCTCCCGTCGTCCGCCGCCCCCGCCACCTGCTGCCTCGTCATCCGTGATTTGCACTGGCGGAACCGCAGAACCGCCGCCTAACACGCTTATAACAAAGGGGTTTTCTTGCTTCGGTCGACACTCATTTCGGGCTTACGCTGCGTCGCCGCAATGTGCTAGAAATCCCCCTGCCCCGCAGCGGACCCTAGGCTACGTGCCCATAAACCGGGTCAAAGCTTGCCAACATTTATTCGTGTTGCCTACCCGCGCGGTTGCGAGGCCGGGATCGCAGGAGACCATGACCGAACCGAAGACAGTTGTTACCCGCTTTGCCCCGTCGCCCACCGGCTATCTGCATATCGGCGGCGCTCGGACGGCCTTGTTCAACTGGTTGTTCGCCCGCCATCACGGCGGCCGCTTCCTGCTTCGTATCGAGGACACCGACCGGGCCCGCTCGACCGAGCCGGCCATCGAGGCCATTTTCGAGGGATTACGCTGGCTCGGACTCGAGTGGGACGAAGACCCTGTCTTTCAGTTTTCCCGCATGGCCCGGCACACGGAGGTTGCCGAGCAACTGCTTCGCGAAGGCAAGGCCTATCGTTGCTATGCGAGCCAGGAAGAGCTCGAGGAGATGCGTGAAAAAGCGCGCGCCGAGGGCCGTCCCATCCGCTACGACGGCCGCTGGCGGGACCGCGATCCGTCGGAAGCCCCGGAAGGCGTCAAGCCGGTCGTCCGTTTCCGCTCGCCGAACGAGGGCGAAACCATCGTTCGCGACCACGTGATGGGCGATGTCCGCTTTCCGAACGAACAGCTCGACGACCTCATCATCCTGCGAAGCGACGGAACACCGACCTACAACCTTTCCGTCGTTGTCGACGATCACGACATGGGCATTACCCACATCGTTCGCGGCGACGATCATCTGACCAACGCAGGGCGGCAGAGCCAGATCTACGACGCTCTGGGCTGGGAGACGCCTGATTTCGCCCATGTGCCGCTTATTCATGGGCCGGACGGCGCCAAGCTGTCGAAGCGTCACGGCGCGCTCGGTGCCGAGGCATATCGCGATCTCGGCTACCTCCCGGAAGCCATGCGTAATTACCTGGTGCGGCTCGGTTGGGCCCACGGCGATGACGAGATATTCTCGACCGAACAGGCCATCGAGTGGTTCAACCTCGAAAGCATCGGCCGCTCACCTGCCCGGTTCGACTTCGCAAAACTCGAGAGCCTCAACGGCCACTATATCCGGGAGGCGGATGACGAACGTCTCGCCGACGATACCATTGCCCTTATGACGCGCCTGAACGGCTGGAAGACGGACGACGTTTTCCGCAACAAGCTGATCGGGTTGATGCCCGGCTTGAAGGAACGCGCGAAGACGCTGGTCGAACTCGGTCAGGGTGCCGCTTTCCTGCTCGCCCGGCGGCCGCTGTCCTTCGACGACAAGGCAACCCAGTTGCTCAACCCGGAGGCACGGGCACTACTCGCCCGGCTTGCCTCTCGCCTCGAAGCCCACAACGACTGGGCGCTTTCAGCAATCGAGGAAACGATCCGCTCCTTTGCCGAGGAAGAGAACCTGAAGCTTGGCAAGGTCGCGCAACCTCTTCGTGCCGCCGTCACCGGAAGCACCGTATCGCCTCCGATTTTCGACGTCCTCGCCACTCTCGGCCGAGAGGAAGCGCTTGGACGGATAAAGGACCAGGCCGCATGAACCCGCGACTTCGCACGCGCCGCACGGCACGACACAATGACGTTCAACAAACTGCCCGGCTTTGCCGCTCCTCTGCGGCACTCCGGCCGGCCAAACAGGACAGGTAGGCAGGCATGACAGAATTCGGAACCAAAGCCGGTGCGAAATCGCAAGCGACGCTTTCGGTAGGTGGCACGTCCTACGAATTGCCGGTCTATGAGGGTTCTCTCGGCCCGAGCGTCATCGATATTTCCGCGCTCTACGGTCAGAGCGGCCACTTCACCTATGATCCAGGCTTCACCTCCACGGCAAGCTGCGAATCCGATATCACCTACATCGATGGTGAAGAAGGCGTATTGCTCTATCGGGGCTACCCCATCGACCAGCTTGCCGAGAACGGCAACTTCATCGAAACCTGCTACCTGCTGCTCAACGGCGATCTTCCGACCTCCGAAGAATACCGTGAATTCGAGCGCGCCATCACCATGCACACCATGGTGCATGAGCAGATGAACTTCTTCCTGCGCGGATTCCGCCGCGACGCCCACCCGATGGCCATCATGTGCGGCATGGTCGGAGCCCTTTCGGCCTTCTATCACGACTCCACCGACATCAACGATCCGATGCAACGGATGATCGCGAGCCGCCGCCTGATCGCGAAGATGCCGACGATCGCCTCGATGGCCTACAAGTATTCGGTCGGACAGCCCATCGTCTATCCGCGCAACGATCTCGACTACGCCGAGAACTTCCTGCATATGTGCTTCTCGGTTCCGGCCGAACAGTACAAGGTCGATCCGATCCTCGCCCGCGCCATGGACCGCATCTTCATCCTTCACGCGGATCATGAGCAGAACGCGTCGACATCGACCGTGCGCCTCGCGGGCTCCTCGGGCGCCAATCCATTCGCCTGTATCGCGGCGGGCATCGCCTGCCTCTGGGGTCCGGCGCATGGCGGCGCGAACGAAGCGGCTCTCAACATGCTGCAAGAGATCGGGACGGTGGATCGCATTCCGGAATTCATCAAGCGTGCGAAGGACAAGAATGATCCTTTCCGCCTGATGGGCTTCGGACACCGCGTCTACAAGAACTACGATCCCCGCGCACGCGTCATGCAGCAGACCTGTCACGAAGTCCTCAACGTGCTGGGCATCAAGGACGATCCACTTCTCGACGTCGCACTCGAACTCGAGAAGATTGCGCTCAACGACGAATATTTCGTCGAGAAGAAGCTCTACCCGAACATCGACTTCTATTCGGGCATCACGCTGAAGGCGATGGGTTTTCCTACCACCATGTTCACCGTTCTCTTCGCACTCGCCCGTACTGTCGGCTGGGTCGCACAGTGGAACGAGATGATCGAGGACCCGGGCCAGCGCATCGGCCGCCCGCGTCAGCTCTACACGGGCGCACCCCGTCGCGACTACGCCGATATCGGCAAGCGCAAATAAACCCGGCAACATCGACCGTCAAAGGCGCTCCCCCCGGAGCGCCTTTGTTGTTCCGGCGTGAAGGGGTTCAAAGCAACTCGAGCACCGCGCGCGCAGCCCGGCGGCCTGGAACCTCGCCGTCGACACCCATGCGAAGACGAAGTTCATCGAGATCGCCAAGGACGCGTCTGCGCTCTTCGCTGTCATGCATCAAGGGCCGCAGGCCTTCGGCCAGCTCGTCTGCCGTGCATCGGCCTTGCAGATATTCTCTTACCGATGGCCGGTCGAGTATCAGGTTCACGAGCACAACAGACGGTACTTTGAGAACATTGAGCGCAAACCAGCCGACGATCGCTTCGGCACGATAAGCGACGACCATCGGCACACGCGCAAGGGCGAGTTCCAGCGAAACGGTTCCCGAAGCGGCAAGGGCGGCGGTCCCCGCGTCGAAGGCCGCGCGCTTTTCCCGTTCATCATCGACGATCTCTACCGGCACCCCCCACCCCTCGACCGACGCCTCGACCAGTGGCCGGACATGAGGGACGACCGGGACGACGACACGCAGCCGATCGATCTCCCTTGAAAGCCGCCTGACCGTGTCGCCGAATATTCCGACGAGGTGCTTTACTTCATTGAGACGGCTGCCCGGCAAAACAAGGAGAACCGGATCATCTGCTCCAATACCCCGCGCAGCACGGAAGCGGGCACCGGATCCCTCTTCCGGTATCCGTTGAATTGCCGGATGTCCGACATAGACGCAATCGACGCCTACTGTACCGAGAAACTTGGGTTCGAAAGGCAACAACGCCAGGACGCGGCGAATATACTTTTTCATCGCTCGGGCCCGCCCAAGGCGCCAGGCCCAGACGCTCGGCAGGACATAGTCGACAATCGGGATATCTGGCGCGCGGCGCGCGATCCTTTTGGCCACCATGTGAGTGAATTCCGGACTGTCGATTACGACGACGATATCCGGTCGCTGTTCCACGGCATGCCTGACCGTTTGCCATATCCTGCGAAAGATCAACGGAAGCCGCGGAATGATCTCCCGCGGGCCCATGACCGCGATTTCGTGCATGGGAAATATTGACGCAAGCCCTCGCGCCTCCATCTCGGGTCCGCCCACACCCGAAAACTCGAGCGGCCGATCCGAGATCTCTGTCATGGCGTCCATCAGCACAGCACCGAGTGCATCGCCGGACGTCTCGCCGGCGACCAGCATCACATGCTTGTGCGCCGTCGCCCGCTCCGTCATAGGCCCGCTCGTTTGATCCGGGAGCGACCAAGTCCCACGACGAAAAGACCAGATCTGTTTGCGGCCTTCGCAACAGCCTCGCCATCGACGACGAGGGCGCCCCCCGCTTCCACCGCGATCCCGGCAAGTCCTGCCGCGGCCGCTTTCTCGACGGTGTCCACACCGATCGTCGGCATATCCACCCTTCGCTCCTGACCCGGTTTCGAAAGCTTGACCAGCACACCGTCGCGCGCACTCGTGGTACCGCGCACATCTTCCGGCAGGGACGCGACCCGCTCGAGCATCCGGTCGGTCCCTTCGACAGCCTCGAGCGCCAGCACGACGCCGCGGCAGCTGACAGCCCCCTGCCCGATATCGAGCGCACCGATCGTCAACGCCGCCCGTACGGCAACGTCGATATCCGCTTCATGTGAGGTTGTGGGGACTACGCTGGTCAAAACACCTTCGGGAGCCAGAAGATCTTTTGCGACCTCATGTGCTCCGACGATGCGGAAACCATGTTCCTTTTCGAAAAATTCCGACAGACCTCTCAAAAGCCCGTCATCGCCCTGCATCATCCATTTCGCGACCCGCGGCATGATCTTGCGGCCAGTGCTGTCCGGGAAAAGGGCAGAAAGATTGGGTCGCTTGACGCCGCCGATCAGGACGATGTCTTCACACTGTTGCTCCTTGAGGAGACGCAGGAATTCGCCCATCGCGCCAAGCCGAACCCAGGCATGCGGAAACTTCTCGATCTCCGGCCCCGCCGCCCCTTTGATTCCGATGACGAATATTTCACGCCCTGATGAGAGCGCCGCCTCCGCCAGGGCTATCGGCAAGGGCCCGCTACCGGCGGCTATCCCGAGTTTTCGAGGTTTTGCTTTGGTCTCCATCGACCGATGTCAGGCCGCGCGGTCAAGTCGGGGCATGCAAATGGCACGGTCCGACTCGGCCTGGATAAAATCGACGATCTCCATCACCTCGGCCTGACCGGCGTAACGCTCCGCAACCATCGTCACTCTCTCGCGCAGAGTGCCCGTTTCCCCGAAAAGAACACCATAGGCTTCTCGCATCGTCTGCATCTTCTCTCGCGAGAAACCTCGCCGCTTCAATCCGACCAGATTGAGCCCCATGAGATGCGCTCTGTTGCCGATTACAAGACCATAGGGAATGACATCGTTTTCAACCGCGCTCATCCCCCCGATAAACGCATGCTTTCCAACCCGCCCAAACTGGTGGAGTGCAGCGCCTCCACCGAAAATAACGAAGTCGCCGATAACGCAGTGCCCGGCAAGCATGACATTGTTCGAGAAAACCACGTGATCGCCGATGATCGAATCGTGACCGACATGCGAACTGGCAAGAAACGCACAGTGATTGCCGACACGTGTCACCATGCCGCCGCCCTCCGTGCCGGGGTTCATGGTCACATGTTCGCGGATGAGGTTGTCCGCACCTATTTCCAGACGGCTCGGTTCACCCTTGTATTTAAGGTCTTGTGGTGCATGTCCTATGGACGCAAACGGGAAAATTTGCGTACGTGCACCGATTGCCGTCCGGCCCTCGATCACCACATGCGAATGAAGCACCACTGCCTCACCGAGAGTGACGTCGGGGCCAACCACGCAAAAGGGCCCGACGGTGACATCCGCCGCCAGTTGCGCCCGCGCATCGATTACAGCTGTTGGGTGAACCTTCGTCATCTCTCCGCCGGACCTGCGATCATTGCCCCGAGATCGCACTCAGCTACCAGTTTTCCATCCACGCGCCCCTCTCCGTGATACTTCCAAACCGTTCCCCGGCTTTGAAGTTTCGTCACGTGAACATGCAGGACGTCTCCTGGGAGGACCGGCTTGCGAAAACGGGCGCGGTCCACCGTCATGAAATAAACCAACTGGTTGCTTCCTGACGTCCCCAGACTGTTGATGACAAGCGCACCGGCCGTCTGCGCCATCGCTTCCACGATCAACACTCCGGGCATCACCGGGTGACCAGGAAAGTGCCCCTGAAAAAACGGCTCGTTGTTCGTGACGTTCTTGATCCCGATAGCCGACTCATCACCCTTCATTTCTATGATCCGGTCGATCATCAGCATGGGATAGCGATGGGGAAGAAGCTCCAGGACCCGATTGATATCGGCGCTGTCGAGCTTCGCAGGCACTTCGGCCTCGCTCATACGTTCATCCTTCCACAATCATCCAACGTCATTGCTCACTCGGCTTGTTGCCAGACTTCGGACGCCGTCCCAGCCTGCGCAGTTCGACGACCTCCCGGCGCCATTCGGCAATAGGCTTTGCAGGAAGACCGCCATATTGCTGCCCGGCGGGCACGTCGTGCACTGCCGCGCCGCGTGCTGCGATCTGCGCGCCCGAATTGATGGTCAGATGTCCCGCCACGCCAACCTGAGCAGCAAGAACGACAAAGTCTCCGAGCTTTGCGCTTCCCGAAATTCCCGTTTGCGCAACAATGATGCACCCTCTGCCGATCTCGACATTGTGACCGATCTGCACAAGGTTATCGATCTTCGTCCCCTCGCCGATAACCGTATCCGGTCCGGCTCCCCGGTCGACCGTCGTATTGGCCCCTATTTCCACATCATCCTGAATAATAACGCGGCCAAGCTGCGGAACTTTTTCATGATGTGGATAACCCATCGCGAATCCGAAACCGTCCTGTCCGACACGGACGCCCGGATGCAACATCACGCGATCCCCAATATGCGCGTGACTCACGGTAACGTTCGGCCCGATGAAACAATCCTTGCCGACCGTACATTCCTTGCCGATGCTCGTGTTCGTACCGATTATCGTGTTGCGGCCAATTTCCGCTCCCGCACCGACACTCGCTCCTGGTTCAATCGTTACATTTTCGCCGAGCTTGGCCGACGGGTGCACCGCCGCTCGTTCACTTACGATGCCCGGAGCGCCGAACGTATCCGTTCCCGTCGCCTCCTCCGGATAGAATAACTGCGCGACAAGCGAATACGCTCGATAGGGCTGTTCGGACAACAACAGCGTCGTACCCGTTGGAGCGCGATCCGCAAATCTGGGATGGACGATGCACGCCCCGGCTTTCGTTTTCGTGAATGCATCCACGTATTTGGGGTTGTCGAGAAAGCTCACCTCGTCAGGACCGGCAAGGTCGAGGGACGCGACACCGCTCATCCGCCGGCTGACATCACTCTGCTGGGCAATATCAACTCCTATCCGCTCGGCAATATCGCCGAGCGGCATGGAGCCTTTGGACCTGAAGAAACGCGTGTCCGCCATAGTCGCATCTGAGAATCCGCGAGATACCCTTCGCCGATTACTACCCTCACTCAGCTTCCGTTTGCTGCGCGGCCCGCAACTCTTCCGGCGTAACCGGCTTTACCTCAACGGTCGTCAGTCGCTCATTCAACCTCTTCAGCACTTCCGCAGAAATGTCGAGATCTGCGCCACCGGCCAGAACCACGGATTGGTCGAACAGCACCGTTCCGCCGCGTTCCCGCAATATCTCGGCGAATATGGGCCCGAGAGCAGCCTCAACCTTCGCTTCCGCTCGCTGAACGCCAAGCTGCAGCGCCTGACGCTTCGTCTGGAACGATTGCTGGAATTCAGCTTCACGCTTTTGAAGACCCGCAACTTTCTTCTGCAGATCTTCCTGCGAGAGCAAGGCCCTCTCGTCGGACAACTTCTTCGCGTCGGCCTGCAGGCCCTCACCCGTCTTCTTGCCTTCCGCAGCCAGTTTCTTCATCTGGTCTTCGAACTGACTACGTATGTTCTGGCCCACCTTCGACTGCGCGAATACCGCATTGGTATCGACAATGAAGATAACCGCCGGACCCGCTGCAGCAGCGGGAACCGAAGACAATGGCCACATCGCCAGAAGCGCGACAGATGCAGCCGCAAAAAAACGCCTAACACTCAACTTGAACATCATCTCCTCGCGTCCCTCTCAAATCTCTGTTTCGAGCATTTAACGTCATGCTCTTTAGAACGACGTTCCTGCGCTGAAGCGGAACGCTTCCTTCTCGTCGTAGGGCTCCTCCAGAAGCACTTGTGCGAAATCCAGCCTGATAGGTCCAAATGGCGACTGCCAGTAAACGCTGAGGCCGACGGACGCACGAGGCGCGAAATCGTCGACGATGCCTGGATAGAGCGCCCTGTCATAGTCGGACAATCCGATATAGCCACCGTCGGCAAAAACCGAAGTCTTCACACCAAGTGCCTCAGGCAACCCGTTGGGGAAACTCAGTTCAGCCGTGCCAAAGATATAAGCCAGAGCACCTACAGCATCCTGGTTGGGAGACGCAACGTCTCGAGGACCGACACCGCCGCGCGCAAAGCCACGGATGGAATTGCCGCCTTTGAAGAAGTGATCGCTCAGCGGAACATCTTTGCCCAACCCCTGAACGTAGCCGCCGTCAATCCTCCAACTTGTAAGGAAGTCGTCCGTCAGAGGATAGTAATAGCGTGCCAGCACCTCGTTCGACAGATAACGGACCGTCCCCCCGAGACCGGCGAGATTCTGGCTGAACAGGAAGTCCCAACCTTCCGTTGGATCCACGGGATCGTTGCGATTGTCGTAATAGTAGTCGTATCCAACGATGGAACGATATTCCGTGCCCTCAGCTGCTGCAATCACCGGTGATACGCAAGCCACGCCAGGAGCTACCGTGCCACAAGCCGGATAACGAACGTCGAATATCTCATCGAAACGGAATTGATAGCGCAACAGAATGCGGCTCTTCTCGGAAAGAGGAAAACCGAAGCGCAGGCCGAAGCCCTGTGAGCGGGAGTTGAACGACGACTCGTTCTGGTAATCCGTCTCGCTCCCGAACAGATCGATACCACCCACGAGGTCGCGGTCGAGGAAATAGGGATCCGTATAATGGAACTCGATAAGCTGGCGGCGCTTGGAGATTGACAGGCTCGTGCTGAGCTGCAGTCCCCGGCCAAGGAAGTTTCGTTCCGACAGCTGGATACCTGCAACGGCATTATCGAGCGTCGAGAAGCCGGCGCTTAGCGAAAGAGAACCGGTAGACTGCTCTTGAACGTCGACATTGATGACGGTCTTGTCTTCCGCGGAACCCGGGTTCTGCGTGATGTCGATCTTCGAAAAATACTGCAGGCCACGAATGTTCTTCTCGGACTTGTCGAGCAGCACCTTGTTGAACGCGTCACCTTCCGACATCCGAATTTCGCGCCGGATTACCTTGTCCAGCGTACGTGAGTTACCGGTAATGTTGATCCGCTCGACATAGACCCGCGGCCCTTCCGTGATCTGGAAAGTCAGATCGATGACACGCTCATCGCTGCGGCGCTGAATTCTGGGGCGCACTTCTGCAAAGGCGTAACCGCTCGTGCCGGCAGCAAAAGTGAGTTCGTCGATAGTCTGATCGATAAGTCCGGCATTGTAGACTTCACCGGTTTGCGGCAGGAGCAGCGCTTCAAGTTCTTCCTGGTTCAGCTTGTCGAGCTCGGTCGTGACTGCAATCTTGCCGAACTCATAAACCTCACCTTCATCGACCGTAAACGTAATGTGAAACGCCGAGTCATCCCGGCTCAGGTCTGCAACGGCGGAAACGACACGGAAGTCCGCGTACCCGCGCTGCAGATAATACCGGCGCAGCAATTCGCGGTCGTATGTCAGACGGTCCGGGTCATAGCTGTCGGACGAGGACAGAAACTTCCACCAGGCGGATTCACCGGTAGAAATCACTTCACGCAGCGTACCGTCGCTGAATTCCTTGTTTCCGATGAAGTTGATGGAGGCGATTTTAGTCTTCGGTCCTTCGGTAATCTCGAAGACAAGATCGACGCGGTTTTGAGGAAGCTGGATGACCTTTGGCTCGATGGTCGCCGAAAAGCGTCCACTCCGCCGGTACAATTCGATCATGCGTGTGACGTCGCCCTGAACCTTGGCGCGCGTATAGACGACGCGAGGCTGCAGCTGGACTTCCTTTTGAAGGTCCTCCTCCTTCAGAGCACTGTTACCTTCAAAGGCCACGCGGTTGATGATCGGATTTTCAACGACCGACACAACGACACGTGTGCCGTCGAGATGCATCGAAATGTCCGCGAAAAGCCCTGTTCCGAAAAGTTGCTTGAGCGACTGATCGGCCAGTTGCGGGTCGTACTTCATGCCCGGCTTGAGAAGCATGTACGAGCGGACCGTGCCCGCTTCGATGCGCTGATTGCCCTGAACGTCGATCGCAGTGACATACAGGTCTTCGGCATGAGCCGCGCCTGCCGAACCGCCGCCAGGCAGCGCCGCGAGAAAAAACGGAACAACAAGAAGCATGGCGGAAGTCGCCACGATACGTACCGTTCTGGTCATGTAATCGGCCAGTCGCCCCATCTCGTCCCCTAACCTAACAACCGCGCCTAAGTGCGAACCCGATTGCGCGAACTTTCCAATACCGCCGAAGCCCTGATGGCCCCAATGCGGTTAGCTAAACAACCCGCCCAGAAACGAAAAGACTTCAAGGCGTGCCAGATCATTCCACGTAGCGAATATCATCAAGGTCATGACCAGCGCGAGGCCAATTCTGAAACCGAATTCCTGCGCCTGCTCCCCAAGCGGGCGGCCACGAACGGCCTCGACCGCATAGTACAGGAGGTGCCCGCCATCGAGGAGTGGAACCGGGAAAAGATTGAGCAGCCCGATGCTGACCGACAGGAGTGCCGTCATCGTCAACAGCGCGACAAAGCCGAATGTCGCGACCTGGCCCGAGGTCTGCGCAATGCCGATTACGCCGCGAAGTTGGTCGGCCGATTCACGCCCCGTTATGATACCGCCGAGATAATCGAACGTACGCTCGACAATAAACGCCGTCTCCTTGACCCCGAGCCAGACCGCACTCAAGGGATCGCTGCGTATGATCTCCGACCCGCCGCCCTGCTGAATACCGAGTTGTGGAATGCGGTGAACATTTCCGAACCGGTCCGTGATCTCCTGAATCTCGGGAGCTGCAGTCAGCGAAACTTCGCGAGCCCCGCGTTCGACCAGAAACGTCATCGCGGAGCCAGCGCTTGTCGTCACGTAGCGGCGAATTTCCTCGAAACTCTCGACGCGCTCTCCATCGATCGCAACAATCCTGTCGCCGGGTACAAACCCGGCCGCCGCCGCAGGACTTCCCTCCACCACGGCCTCGACAAGCGGCGCGCCTACTGTGCGGCCGACAAAGGTGAACACCCCAGCGAAAATGACGATGGCCAGAATGAAATTGGCGACGGGACCGGCGGCAACGACAGCGGCGCGCTGCGGCAGCGGCTTGAAATGGAAAAGTCCTGCCTTCTGATCTTCGGGAAGGTTCTCGAGCCGCTCGCGATCGGGAACACTCGCGGCATTCTCGTCGCCGGCAAACTTCACATAGCCGCCGAGCGGAACCCAGCTCAGCTTCCACCGCGTGCCATGCTTGTCATTCCAGCCGAAAATTTCCCGGCCGAAACCGATCGAGAACGTGTCGACCTTCACGCCGAACCATCTCGCAACCGAGAAGTGACCCAGTTCGTGAAAAAAGACCACGACGGTCAACACAAACAGAAAGGGGATGAGATAGCTCCAGAGAGATTCTCCGAAACCGCCAACTCCCGCTAGCACATCCATCGCGTTCAAGCTGCTGTCCCACTCAAGAGCGGCGCACCGCAGACGGCATGGCCGAATGCAGAAAACGCCGTTTCCCCCACACGAAGCCCGCCAGGCAATCTCTCGACTCCCGGACGCGGCAGCGGCCCACAGCCTACGTCAGCGAACACGCTTTTGCACCCATTCCTGCGCAAGAATCCGCGTGTTCCTGTCGATTTCGTATATCGAGTGCAAATCTTCCGGGAGCTCGTTTCGGGCCGCGCAAGCGTCCAGAACGGCCTCCGAAAGCCGCACAATGTCCAGAAATCCGATACGGCCCTTGAGAAAAGCATCCACGGCAACTTCATTGGCCGCGTTGAGGACGGTCGGCGCAGATCTCCCGGCCCTAAGCGCCTCGCGTGCCACCTTTAGCGCCGGAAAGCGTTTTATATCAGGTTCTTGGAAGGTTAATTGACTAATCTGGGCGAGATTCAGCCTCTCCGACGGCGTCGTCATGCGCCCCGGCCACGCCAGCGTATAGGAAATCGGGGTGCGCATATCCGGCGAGCCGAGCTGGGCCAATACCGATCCATCGACATAGGCAACCATGCTGTGAACGATGGATTCCGGATGAACGATGACATCGAGCTTCTCTTCACCCACCGGAAAGAGGTAGTGCGCCTCTATGAGTTCCAGCCCCTTGTTCATCAAGGTCGCGGAATCGACCGAAATCTTGGCCCCCATGTCCCAGCGGGGATGGGCAACGGCCTGAGCCGGCGTCGCTCCCTCCATTTCCCCTTCGCTCCACATCCTGAACGGGCCGCCGGATGCGGTCAGCACGATCTTGTCCACCGTATCGAGGCGCCGGCGATCCAGAACCTGGAAGATGGCATTGTGTTCGGAATCGACCGGGAGCAGCGTCGCGCCCGATTTTTCGACCTCGGCGAGAAACAGCGGTCCGGCCGATACGAGGCACTCCTTGTTGGCGAGAGCGACGCAGGCTCCCCGGCGAACCGCCGCCAGCGTGGGCGCGAGGCCCGCCGCCCCGACAATACCCGCCATCACCCATTCCGCAGGCAATTTGGCAGCATCGACGACAGCTTGCCCTCCGGCAGCCGTTTCGATATCGGTGCCCGCAAGACCTTCCTTCAACGCTCGGTAGAGCGTCTCATCGGCGATCACGGCTACCCGCGGGCGATGTTGCCTCGCCTGTTCGACAAGCGCCTGGACGTTCCGGTGCGCGGTCAGGGCAACAAGATCGAAGCGCTCCCGATCACGCGAAATCAGATCGAGCGTGGAACAGCCGATGGAGCCCGTCGAACCGAGAATGGTGACGCTGCGCTTGCCGTGTACCGGCTTGGGTTCCGCGATAGTTGTGCTACCTGCCGAAGCGGTCAGGGCCAAATCAGTACTCCCGCGGCGGGATGTGCCGCATTGTTCACGAGCGCCAGAATTGCTGCGCCGAGTGCGACAGCAACCAGACCGTCGACGCGATCGAGAATACCGCCATGTCCCGGAATCAGCGTACCGGAATCCTTGACCCCGGCGCGGCGTTTCAGCGCGGATTCGGCAAAATCCCCGGCTTGCTCGAGGATAGTGAGGCCCGCTGCGATCAACGCCAGAATGACTGCAGAGCCGCTGCCGATCCAGACCGACGCCGCCACAGCCACCGTGACGGCCCCGGCCATTCCTCCGAGAAGTCCCGCCCAGGTCTTTTTCGGCGAGATGCTCGGCGCGAGTTTCGGGCCACCGATCAATCTGCCCGCAAAATAGGCGCAAATGTCGATTGCCCACACCACCGCCAACAGCCACACCACGACCGCAAGGCCGAGGTTCGCATCGGCTCTGAGCCAGATCAGCGCTACCAGGGGCAGGATTAGATAGGGATAAGCGACCGCGGCCGGCCACAGCGGTTCGCGCGTCCAGCTCCGTGCCGCGAGCGCAAAGGCGAGCCCGGCGGCACCCGCCGCCAACGCCGCCGAGGCGAGCCCGGCGGAGGCGAGTGCAACGGCGGCAAGAGCGGTAACAGCGAGAAGGACCGCCTTGCGCCGACTTTCGGCGCCGAAGAGAAGCGCAGACAGCTCAAGCGCCATCAGCACACTCGCGATTGCCAGCAGCGCCGCAAAAAACCAGCCGCCAAACCAGACCGCCGCCAGCACGACCGGTGCCAGGACAAGCGCGGACGCCACCCGGATACCAAGATCGCCTCCGGCCCGTGCGGTGCCTGCGGCGGCGGTGTCGTTCGACGGTGCTGTCATGGAGTCACGCCTTGCCGCTCTGACCGGACGCATCGAGTCCGCCGAAACGCCTGCTGCGGCGTTGGTATTCCTCCACGGCCTCGCGCAGGCGCTCGGGAGTGAAATCGGGCCACAGCGCATCCGAGAACACGAGCTCCGAATAGGCACCCTGCCAGATCATGAAGTTCGAAAGCCGCTTCTCGCCACTGGTCCGGATGATGAGATCGGGATCCGGAATACCGGCTGTATCCAGAAATCCGGCAATCGTGTCGGGTGTTATCGCGGACGGCTCAAGCGTTCCGGCCTTCACCTCCCGCGCAACCCGGCGTACTGCCGAGGCGATCTCGTTCTGGCCGCCATAATTGAACGCGATCTGGAGCTTGAGCCGGTCATTCTGGGCGGTCAGCACTTCAGCTTCGTCGATCATCGCGACAATATCCGCGTCGAGATGGTCCCGGTCGCCGATAACCCGGACATGGACCCCGTTCTGGTGCAGCTCGGCCAGGTCCCGGCGAATGAAAAGGCGAAGCAGGCCCATGAGGTCGTTCACTTCCTCAACGGGCCGCTTCCAGTTTTCGGAACTGAAACCGTAAAGCGTCAGATACTCGATACCGAGATCCCCTGCCGCGCGCACAATGACGCGGACCGCCTCAACGCCCTGGCGGTGACCGGCGGCACGCGGCAGATGCCGCTTGGCGGCCCAGCGCCCGTTGCCGTCCATGATGATCGCGACGTGCCGCGGCACCTTGCCGGGTACGGGTTCGCTCATCTTCTGGCCGGAGGTAAGCGTCATGACCTCGGGCTTTCCCCTGAAAACAAATGGTTAACCCCGGATCTTGAACCCGGTTCCGAAGCGTATCGCAGGTTACACCTGCATGATTTCCGCTTCCTTGTGAGCCAGCGCCGCATCGATTTCCGCAATGACCTTGTCGGTCAGTTTCTGAACCTTATCCGCCCAGTTCTTGTGATCGTCTTGACTCATGTGTGCGTCTTTTTCGAGGCGCTTCAATTCATCCATCGCATCCCGCCGCACATTTCGGACCGCTATGCGGGCCTGCTCCGTATATTTCGACGCGATCTTGGAAAGCTCGGTACGGCGTTCCTGATTGAGTTCGGGGATCGGCAGCCGGATCAGGGTTCCATCCACGTTGGGATTGAGGCCGAGGCCCGAATTGCGGATCGCCTTCTCGACCGCGGAAATCATCCCCTTGTCCCACACCTGAACCGTAAGCATCCGCGGCTCCGGAACGCCGATGGTGCCAACCTGATTGATTGGCATGCTCTGGCCATAGGCTTCAACGACGATGGGTTCAAGAAGGCTGGCCGTCGCCCGCCCGGTCCGCAGACCGGCAAATTCCTGTTTCAGCGACTGGAGCGCGCCGCGCATCCGGCGTTCCGTATCGTCGATGTCAAAACTGTCGTCAGCCATTTCCTGTCCTTCTTCTGCCTTGGCTTCTTCCGTTTCCGGCCGCTCAGGCGGCGTCGGAAATGATGGTGCAGCGGCCCGCACCGGTCAGCACATCCGCGAACCCGCCCACTTCATCGATCGAGTAGACGATAATCGGAATTCCGTTTTCGCGTGCGAGCGCGATTGCCGAGGCGTCCATCACTTTCAGATCACGCGAAAGCACATCCATATAGGTCAGCCTGTCATAGCGCTCGGCATTGGCGACCTTGTGCGGATCCGCGGAATAGACCCCGTCGACCTGTGTTCCCTTGAGGAGCGCATCGCAGCCCATTTCGACGGCACGCAGCGCGGCGGCGGTATCTGTCGTGAAGAAGGGATTGCCCGTCCCGGCGGCAAAGATCACCACCCGGCCCTTCTCCATGTGGCGGACGGCACGGCGGCGGATATAGGGTTCGCAGACCGTCATCATCGGAATCGCCGACTGCACCCGGGTCGGAACATCGAGCGCCTCAAGTGCCGTCTGCATGGCCAGCGCATTCATGACAGTGGCGAGCATGCCCATGTAGTCGGCGCTCGCGCGCTCCATCCCCTTGGCCGCGCCGGAAAGTCCGCGGAAGATGTTGCCGCCGCCAATGACGAGGCAGACCTGCACCCCCGCCTCGGTCGCCTGCTTGATGTCCTTCGCGATCCTGTCGACGGTTTCGATCTCGATGCCATACTGACCGGATCCCATCAGGGCTTCGCCCGAAACCTTGAGCAACACGCGCGAATAAAGCGGTTTTCCGGACATTTTTCCGTTCCAAAGAGCCGGACGACCGGCCTGTCAGGGTACATGGACCGCGGACAGGCTTCGTGCCCGAATCCCGCAAGTCCCGAAGACAATAACGCCCCCAACGCCATCTGGCGAAGGGGGCGTTAGATCACAGCAGGCAATTCGCTTCAGCCGCGCGCGGCCGCCGCTACTTCCGCCGCAAAATCGGACTCTTCCTTCTCAATGCCCTCGCCGAGTGCGAAGCGCAGGAAGCCAACCACCGTGATCGGCGCGCCGACATCGGCCTCCGCCGCCTTGACGGCCTTTTCGACCGTTTCGTCGGGGTTGATGACAAACGCCTGCGAGAGCAGGACGACTTCCTCGTAGAACTTGCGGATACGGCCCTCCACCATCTTCTCGATGATGTTGTCCGGACGGCCGGATTCCTTGGCTTCCGCGATCAGAACGGCGCGTTCACGCTCCACGACGGCGGGGTCGAGTTCTTCCCGGTTCGTCGCAAGCGGGTTCGTCGCCGCGATATGCATCGCGATCTGGCGGCCAAGCTCGGCCAGCTTCGTCTTGTCGCCGGTCGACTCCAGACCGACAAGCACGCCGATCTTGCCGAGGCCGGGCACCACCTGGTTGTGGACATAGGCGGCAACCGCGCCGTCCGACACCGAAATATGACCTGCGCGGCGGACATTCATGTTCTCGCCGATCGTGCCGACCATCTCCGTCACATAGTCCTTCACGGACTTGGAGGAGCCGGGATAGGCGGAGGCCACGAGCTTGTCGAAGTCGCCCTCGGCGGCAAGTGCGGCCGATGCGATCTCGGAGACCATCGTCTGGAACTGTTCGTTGCGCGCAACGAAGTCCGTTTCGGAATTGACCTCGACGACAGCACCCGCGGTGCCGCTCGCGACAACGCCGATCAGGCCTTCCGCGGCGACGCGGCCAGCCTTCTTCGCGGCCTTCGCAAGGCCCTTGGTGCGCAGCCAGTCGACGGCGGCTTCCATGTCGCCGCCCGTCTCGTTCAGCGCCGACTTGCAGTCCATCATGCCTGCGCCGGTCTTGTCGCGCAGTTCCTTCACCATGCTTGCGGTGATCTCAGCCATCGGAATTCCTCGATTTTCTGTTGGCCCGCCCGGCACGCGCCGGGGACCTCAGGCGATCCGAGGCCCGGCTTGAACACCGGGCCTCATCTATTTGGATTCGAAGCCTTAATCAGGCTTCGGCGGTAGCCGGAACATCGACCACCGGTTCGGCTTCGGCGCCGATATCTACGCCCGACGCGCCCTGGCTCTGCGAAATGCCGTCGATGACGGAACGGGAGACCAGATCGCAATAAAGGCTGATGGCGCGCGCGGCATCGTCATTGCCGGGAATCGGGAAGGCAATGCCGTCGGGGTTCGAATTGGAGTCGAGAATGGCAACGACCGGAATGCCGAGCTTGCGGGCTTCCTGGATCGCGATCTCTTCCTTGTTGGTGTCGATCACGAAGATCAGGTCCGGCAGGCCGCCCATGTCCTTGATGCCGCCGATCGCGCGCTCGAGCTTGTCGCGCTCACGGGTCAGGTTCAGAACTTCCTTTTTGGTCAAGCCCTTAGCTTCACCGGCCAGCATCTCGTCGAGCTGACGCAGGCGCCGGATCGAGTTCGAGATGGTCTTCCAGTTGGTGAGCATGCCACCGAGCCAGCGGTGGTTGATGTAGTACTGCGCGCACTGGCGCGCGGCCGCGGCGATCGGCTCGGAGGCCTGACGCTTGGTGCCGACGAAGAGCACGCGGCCACCGCCGGCGACGGCGTCGCGAACCGCGACGAGCGCCTGATGCAGCAGCGGAACGGTCTGCGCCAAGTCTATGATATGAATGTTGTTTCGGTCGCCGAAGAGGAAGCTCTCCATCTTCGGGTTCCAGCGATGGGTCTGGTGACCGAAATGGACACCGGCCTCCAGCAGCTGACGCATAGAAAAATCAGGGAGTGCCATGACACTCATTCTCCTTTTTCCGGTTGAACCTCCGCGGGGAGTGAACGGCCCTTGGAAGAGGCCGCACCGGACCGACTAACCCTATGTTTTCCTTGGGAAAAGGAAGTGGGACAGCCGAACCCCGCGTGTGGAATGGCGCCTTCATAGGCGCAAAACGGCAAAAACGCAAGCAGAACGGACCGTTAGGACGGGACCGGGGATAACCGGTCGCCGACTGTCACCGTACTGTCATCGAAACGTCATGAAGACGATCGGGCGGACCCTCGGCCGCGCCGCCGCACCTTCCCCGTCCCCCGGAAACCGACTTTGCGGTCCCCGCCATCCGCACCGGCATCCGCACAGCACGAAGAGACCGGAAGCGGTCGCGGAAAAGCGCGCCGAAAGGATCCCCGCCCGACTGCCCGACGCGGTCACGCCCCGTCACAGCCCCAATCCGACCAAGAATCGAGAGTAAGAAAGTCCGGTTTCTCCTGAGGCGTCATACCGGGGTTCAGATGATCTCGCTTCTTGCCGTGGCTCTCGCCACCGTCATCCTCATTCCGATTTCCGACGCGGCTGCCGAACCGCCGAACTTCTTCGAAGCTCATGGCCTCGAGGGCACCTTCGTTCTCTACGAACCCGAAACGGAGGAGCTCGTCACCGTGAATGACGAGCGCGCGCATGAACGTTTCGTGCCCGCCTCGACCTTCAAGATCGCGAACAGCCTGATCGCGCTCGAAACCGGCGCCGTGACAAGCGTGGACGAGGTGCTGCCCTATGGCGGCGAGCCGCAACCCTTCGAGCGGTGGGAACGCGACATGAGCATGCGCGAAGCGATCGCCATGTCGAACGTCGCGATCTATCGCGAGGTCGCGCGGCGCATTGGACTCGAGCGCATGACGGCGATGCTGAAGGAACTCGACTATGGCAACCGCGATCCCGGAACGGTGGTCGACCGCTTCTGGCTCGACGGACCGCTCGCGATCAGCGCTGTGGAAGAAGCGCAATTCCTCGCGCGGCTCGCCCGGAGCGAGTTGCCGCTGAGCACCGAGACGCAGGCCGCCGTGCGCGAGATCGTGCTGCTCGAAGAGAAGGACGGCGCGACGCTCTGCGGCAAGACGGGTTGGGACTTCGCGGAAGGCGGTGGCGGGCTCGGCTGGTTCGCCGGCTGGACGGAACGCGACGGGAAGGTCCACGCCTTTGCGCTCAACATGGACATGACGAAAGACGAACAGGCGGCGCTGCGCATTCCGCTTGCGAAGAAGTTTCTGGAAGAGCTGGGGGCGTGGTGACCCATCTCGACGATCCTTCACCCTCCCCCTGTGGGAGGGTCGAAAAATTCGAGCGAGCGAAGAATTTTTCGGGGAGGGGTGAACGAGGAAGACGGAAAGCGCGTCGAGTACCGATGCCGGAGTCCCCCTCCCCAAACGGCTTTCAGCCGTTTGACCCTCCCACAGGGGGAGGGTGGTCCAGGAGGCAAGCTCGTAGTCGCGCCGCTACATACCAAATCCTTCGCCGAGCGGCGTGACGCGCAGGCCCTTGCGGAGGCGCGTGAAGGGGAGCCGGGCGAGGTCGGCCGTGTTCGGCCCCGGGCTTTCGACGACCAGAACCTCGCTCGCCATCGGACCGAAATCGGCGCGGAAGTGGACCGAGCTCTTCACGACGAGAATGCCGAGGCCGCGCGGGTCGAGGCCGGTGTGGCGGATCATCTCCTTGTCGGCGCATTGGCCCTTGCGCGAGGCGACGACGATCTGAACGCCGCCCTTGCGGAGCCGCACGGCTTTGCCGAGCGACATGCGCGAGCCGCCATAGAAGGGACCGGTCGCGAGAAACTCGCCATCGGTGACGCGCATCACCTCGAACGCGCCTTCGAGCGGATGCTCGCCGGGCGCGCCGCCCGTCTTCGCCCCGAGCGCCAGGGAGACGGTGGCGCCCTCGCCCGCTTCCGCCGCGCGCGCGGCGCTTTCGGGATCGTAGAGAACGGCGAGGCAGGCGTTCTGCGCGTCCTGCGCGATCAGTTCCGACAGGATGCCGACGGTGTCGCCATTGCCGCCGGCGCCCGGATTGTCCTGCGTGTCGGCGAGCACGACGGGACCCCTGCCCGGCGCGGAACGGGCGATGGCATGGGCGACGGCGTCGCGCGGGGACCAGAGCGTCTCGCGGAAATCCGCTTCGGCCTCGCGCGCAGCGTCGGCGATGCGGTTCACGGCTTCTTCCGCCGCCACCTCCGTCTCGCCATAGGCGACGACGACGGGACCGCATTCGGGAATGTCGACAGGCGGAAAACCGGTGGTGAAGGAAACGCTGCTGACGCGGCCATTGCCCGTGACGCGGCCTTCCGTCTCGGCGACGAGGCCGTAGATATGCGCGGCGGGTTCGATCAGCGTGCATTGCGCGGTGAGCGGGATCAGATAATCGAGACGGCGCATCGCCTTCGCTTCGCGCGCGCCGGACCTGACGAGGCGGAACAGATGTTCGGCGGCGCGGGCGCCCGTCTCCGCCATGTCGACATGCGGATAGGTGCGGTAGGCGATCAGCGCATCGGCATGCGCGACCATCGCCGCCGTGACGTTCGCGTGAAGGTCGAGGCTCGCGACGAGCGGTACGTCGCGGCCGATCGCAGCGCGGACACGGGCGAGGATTTCGCCCTCGCCGTCATCGAAATGCTCGGTGACCATCGCGCCGTGAAGATCGAGATAGACGGCATCGAGGGAGCCCGCGGCGGCAATGTCTTCCAGCATCATCGCCATGACGCGCTCGAAGGCGTCTTCCGTGACATGGGCCGACGGCGTCGCCGAACACCAGACGAGCGGCACGAGCGTATGCGTGCCGGAGGCGGCGTCGAGGAAACCCGCGATGGGCACGTTCATGCCGGAGAAGGCGGAGACAAGCCCCTCGCCCCGCTGCAGCGCGGGCCAGGAATCCGCCTGCTCGAAAGCGGCATAGTCCGCCTTCGTCGGCGCGAAGGTATTGGTCTCGTGCTGGAAGCCGCCGACGGCGATGCGCATGATTTCTCTCACCCTCAAATGTCACCCCGGCGAAAACCGGGGTCCATCTTGCCGCGGTGGCTGGGGCTCTCGCCCATGGATCCCGGCTTCCGACGGGATGACAGCTTTATATTTGGCGACGCAGAACGCAAACTCAGGCTTAGCAGAAATCAAAGTCAAACAAGAAACCCGAGGGAGGACCATCATGATCAAGCTCACCTTCTGCCTGACGCGACTGCCGAACCTGACGCTTGCCGAGTTCCAGGACTACTGGTGGAACAAGCATGCGCCGCTGGTGAAGAGCCACCGCGAGGCGCTGCGGATCAAACGCTATGTGCAGATGCATTCATGGGAGCCGGGCCTGAGCGACAGCATCCGCGAAGCGCGCGGCGGCGGGCTCGACAAGGCGCCCGCGATCTATGACGGCGTGGCGCAGCTCTGGTGGGAGAGCGCGGACGAGATCGCCGCCGCGCTCGCCTCACCCGAAGGCGCGGAGTCCGGACGGCAGCTCTACGAGGACGAGGCCAAGTTCATCGACTTCACCCGCTCGCCGCTCTGGTTCGGCGAGGAGAAGGTGGTGTTCGGGTAAAACGACAACGTATCACAGTGTGATACAAAATCCTTGCAAAACAAGATGTATCACCCTATGATACATGTGAGGTTGGGGGATGATCCAGAGCTACCGGAACAAGCTGACGGAGGCGATTGCCAGCGGCACCGTCAAGAAAGGGTTCCCAAGAGAGCTGGTGAGGCGTGCCCAACTGATGCTGACCCTTTTGCATCATGCAAAGGAGCTGAACGATCTGCGCTCGCCCCCCGGCAACAGACTTGAGAAATTGTCCGGCGACCGTGCAGGGCAATATTCGGTCCGCATCAACCAGCAATGGAGAATCTGCTTTGTCTGGGAAGAGGCCGGTCCAGAGAACGTGGAAGTGACGGACTATCACTGACGAAGGAAAGACGGACACATGGCGCGCGATATTCTTCCGCCCGTTCATCCGGGTGAAATCCTGCGGGAAATCTATCTGGAGCCTCTGGGCCTGAGCGCCGGGGCCCTCGCGAAGAAACTCGGCGTCCCTCGGACGAGGATTGAACGCGTGGTAGCGGAAAAAACCGCGATCACGCCAGACACGGCCTTGCGGCTGTCGAAGTTCTTCAACACGACACCCGAACTCTGGATGAACATGCAGACGGGCTACGATCTGAAGATGGAAGCAAAGGCCAAGAAGGCCGAGCTCGCGCGCATCGAACAGCTTGAGGTTGCCTGACGCGGTCCCGACTTCACCCGCTCGCCGCTCTGGTTCGGCGAGGAGAAGGTGGTGTTCGGATAACGAAGAAGTTTCGCTTTTCTTCCCACCCTCCCCTTGAGGGAGGGTCAAACGGCCGCAGGCCGTTTGGGGCGGGGGCTCTGCTTTTCAGGGAACAAGACCGCCTGCGATCTACATCGCGGAAGCGCCGCGACCCCGCCCCGAAATTTGCTTCGCTTCGCTCGCAAATTGTCGACCCTCCCCCAAGGGGAGGGTGGGGAGAGAGATTTTGTTTTACGTCCCGCCGTGGGAGGCGATCCAGCTGTCGGCCTTGTCGCGGGCGGATTCCTTTTCGCCGCGCTTCATCCAGCCGTCGTATTTCTCCATGTACTCGTCCGCCACGGCGCGGTCTTCCTCCGTACCGAAACGATTGGCGAGCTGGAGATAGCTCCAGCCTTCGACGCGGTCCTGCTCGACGCCCTCGCCTTCCATGTAGATGCGGCCGAGTTCCGCGAGGGCCGGCGCGTAGCGCTTCTTCGCCGAGAGAAAGAACCAGCGCAGGCTTTCCGTGCGATCGACCGGCGTTCCCCAGCCTTTACGGTGCATGAGGCCGAGGTAGTATTGCGCGTCCGCGCGCGGCGCGAGCGCACCCGCCTCGAAGGCCTGCAGCGCGGCGCCGTAATTGCGCTTGAGGCCGATCTCCTCATTGCCTTCGAGGTAGATCTTGCCGAGACGGACGGCGGCTTCCGGCTGCCCGCCGCGCGTCGCCTGCAGGTAATATTCATAGGCCCTGGCGTCGGACTGCGCGACGCCGGCCGCGCCCTTGTCGTAGAGATTGCCGAGCAGCCAGGCGGCGCCGACATGGCCTTCCTCCGCGGCTTCCTTCCACTCCGCAACGGCGCCCGGCGCATCGCCTCCGCGATAGGCGGCAACGCCCCGGTCGAAGGCGGCCTGCGCCTGCGGCGTCGGATCGGCGGCGAACACGGCGCCGTTGACGGCGAGCGTGAGGCCGAACGCGGCGGCGAGAGCGGCAAGGCTTTTGCGGGCGGTCATGGGGACTCCTTGAGGGAACTCAGAGCAGGCAGTCTGCCGGAAAAAGGGCGCGGAGTCATGGGAATGGCCGAGAGACGGCGACCCACCCTCCCCTCGGGGAGGGTCGAAATTTGCGGCGCAGCACGCAAATTTCGGGGCGGGGGCCGTGCCGAGCTGCACCCCCCGCCCCGAAAAATTCTTCGCTTTGCTCGAATTTTGTCGACCCGCCCCCAGGGGCGGGTGGAACGCTAGCGCCTGCGATCAGATATCCGCGTAGACGTGCTTCTCCGCCTTGGCGCCCGGATGCGTGACCGCGCCGTTGCGGGCGGGGCCGACCTGCTGGGCGTATTTCCAGAGCGCGCCGGAGGCATACATGGTCTCGCGCGGCTTCAAGGCGGCGCGGCGCTTTTCGAGCGTGGCCTCGTCGACTTCGAGGTCGATGGTGCCCTTTTCCGCGTCGATGGTGATGATGTCGCCATCCTCGATCAGCGCGATGGGACCGCCGACGGCAGCTTCCGGGCCGACATGGCCGATGCAGAAACCGCGCGTCGCGCCCGAGAAGCGGCCGTCGGTGATGAGCGCAACCTTGTCGCCCATGCCCTGACCGTAAAGCGCGGCCGTGGTGGAGAGCATCTCGCGCATGCCGGGGCCGCCCTTCGGGCCTTCGTAGCGGATGACGAGAACCTCGCCTTCCTTGTACTGACGGTTCTCGACGGCGTCGAAGCACTCTTCCTCGCTGTCGAAACAGCGCGCGGGGCCGGAGAAACGGAGATGATCCTTCTCCATGCCCGCGACCTTGACGATGGCGCCATCCGGTGCGAGCGAACCCTGCAGGCCGACGACGCCGCCGGTCGGCGAAAGCGGGTTCGACAACGGATAGACGACCTTCTGGTCCGGGTTGAACTTCACGTCCTTCAGGTTGTCGGCGAGCGACTGGCCGGTGACGGTGAGGCAATCGCCGTGGAGATAGCCGCCGTCGAGCAGAACCTTCAAGACCATCGAGACGCCGCCCGCCTCGAAGAGATCCTTCGCGACATAGTTGCCGCCGGGCTTGAGGTCGGTGAGGTACGGTGTCTTCTTGAAGATCTCGGCGACTTCCATGAGGTCGAAGTCGATGCCGACTTCATGGGCGATTGCGGGGAGATGCAATCCGCCATTGGTCGAGCCGCCGGTCGCGGCGACGATGACGGCCGCGTTTTCGAGCGCCTTGCGCGTGACGATGTCGCGCGGGCGGATGTTGTTCGCGAGCAGGTGCATGACCGCGCGGCCCGAGGCTTCCGCATATTCGTCGCGGCTCTCGTAGGGCGCGGGCGCACCGGCGGAGCCCGGCAGGGCGAGACCCATCGCTTCCGAGACGCAGGCCATGGTGTTTGCCGTGAACTGGCCACCGCAGGCGCCGGCGGAAGGACAGGCGACGCATTCGAGCGCGTGCAGTTCCTCGTCCGGCAGATTGCCCGCCGAATGCTGGCCGACCGCCTCGAAGACGTCGACGACGGTGACGTCCTTGCCCTTGAAATGGCCGGGCAGGATCGAGCCGCCATACATGAAGACGGAAGGCACGTTGAGGCGGACCATCGACATCATCATGCCGGGCAGCGACTTGTCGCAGCCGGCAAGGCCGACCAGCGCGTCGTAGCAATGGCCGCGCATGGTGAGTTCGACCGAGTCGGCGATGAGGTCGCGGCTCGCGAGCGAGGACTTCATGCCCTGGTGCCCCATGGCGATGCCGTCCGTCACCGTGATGGTGCAGAACTCGCGCGGCGTGCCTGACGCCAGCGAAACGCCGCGCTTCACGGACTGCGCCTGACGCTGAAGGGCGATGTTGCAGGGCGCCGCCTCGTTCCAGCAGGTCGCCACGCCCACGAAAGGCTGGTTGATCTCTTCCTCGGTGAGGCCCATCGCATAATAATAGGAGCGATGCGGCGCCCGCTCGGGGCCGACCGTGACGTGACGGCTGGGCAGTTTCGACTTGTCGAATGTCTTGGCGTCCATGTGACCGCGCCTCCGGGGAGACGCCTCCGCTATCTCGGGTTTGGGATTGCGGCGGATACTAGGGGGAAGGGCGCGCCGGATAAAGCCCCACTTTGTCACGGTGCCATTCGCGAACGGCTCGCGAAATCACGTTGTTGACCGGGGGGCCTCAGCGGGGGAACATCGCCGCCAACCGGAACTTCAAATCACCATCAAAATCCGGAAATCAGGGAGAAAGTCCATGAAAGCTGCCGTGTTGCGCGAGGTCGGCAAGCCGCTCACCATCGAAGACGTGAAAATCAACAAGCCGGGACCGCACGAGGTGCTGATCCGCACCGTGGCGGCCGGCGTCTGCCATTCGGACCTTCATTTCGTGGAGGGCTCCTACCCCTACCCGCTGCCGGCCGTGCTCGGCCATGAAAGCGCGGGCGTGGTGGAGCAGGTCGGCTCGGAAGTGCGCACGGTGAAGCCGGGCGACCACGTCATCACCTGCCTGTCGGCTTTCTGCGGCCATTGCGAACACTGCCTGACGGGGCACCTGTCGCGCTGCGTGAGCCCGGAGACGAAGCGCGAGGCAGACGAGGAACCGCGCCTCGGCGGCACCGCCGGCGCGATGAACCAGTTCCTCAACCTCTCCTCCTTCGCCGAGCAGATGCTGATCCACGAACATGCCTGCGTCGCGATCCGCAAGGACATGCCGCTCGACCGCGCGGCGCTGATCGGCTGTTCGGTGACGACGGGCGTGGGCGCGGTGATCCATACGTCGGGCGTGCGGCCCGGCGAGACGGTTGCGGTTGTCGGCGCGGGCGGCGTCGGGCTTGCCTGCATCAACGGCGCGGCGATTGCCGGTGCGGGGCGCATCATCGCCATCGACATGCAGGGCTCGAAGCTGAACCTCGCCAAGGAATTCGGCGCGACCGACGTCGTGAACCCGAAGGACGGCGACCCGGTGGCGCAGGTGATGGAGCTGACCAACGGGCTCGGCGTCCATCACTCGTTCGAGGCCATCGGGCTCAAGGCGACGACCGAGCAGGCCTTCAAGATGCTCGGCCGCGGCGGCACGGCGAACGTGATCGGCATGATCCCGGTCGGCGTTCACATCGAACTGCACGGCGTCGACTTCCTCGCCGAGAAGCGCATCCAGGGTTCGACCATGGGCTCGAACCGCTTCCCGATCGACATGCCGCGCTTCGTGGATTTCTACATGTCGGGCAAGCTGAAGCTCGACCAGATGATCTCGCGACGCATCAGGCTCGACCAGGTGAACGAAGCCTTCGACGAGCTGAAGCGCGGCGAACTCGCCCGCTCGGTGATCATGTTCGACGCCTGAGCGAAGGTTTTCCCGGAAACGGAAGAGGCGGCTCGAAAGGGCCGCCTTTTCCAAAAACTTCAAATAAACTTCGAAAACACTGATCACCATTCGTGATGACGTGTCAGCCGCTGATAATTTTGGACTACACGTTTCTTTACTTCCGCAGCTCGTCTTTTCTCGTTTACAACCCTAAACGACAAAGTCTGTCCCTCTCTTAAAATCTGCACTTGCTTACTACCTTTAATACTAAATTCCCCGAAACCGGCTACTTTAACAATCATGTCACGTTTGCCATCAACACGATGTATGAGGGCATACCCATTCTTTGGGTTGAACCAAGTAACAACTCCAATCTTTGCAGAATGTTTTCGCTGTTTAGCGCTAAGGCGCTTCGCCGCAATGTCCCGAACTGGCTTTTTCAGTCGGCCACTGCTCTCTTGATCAACGATTTCAACAAACTCTAGATCACTCTCAAGTAAAACAGATTCTCTAATTTCCGGCTCGGATATTCCTACAGCGTCACGAAAGGCGCGTGCCACACTATCGTCGACAACGCCATCGATCATCTCTAAGACAAACTCTGGTTTTATTTTCTTCCAAACACCTGCAGATGCCAGCTGGGAAGAGACTCGAACTACATCATCAATCTCTACAGAGCTAGGTTTTATGAGACTGCCAAGATATTCGACAAAAACACTAAAAACCTCGTGGCGAAGCTTTTTTTCTTTTATTGCGGTACTAATCAAATAGATGTCGCTCGGGCGCAACCGGTGCATTCTGTCAATCGTAATTATCGGGCTAGAGCTCATACACCTGCTCCTCCCGGCGCGTAAAATTGTGTTCTGAGATCAATGCCAAAAACTTCAAATCGAGATTTAACACTATTCAAGTGACTACGTGTGCGGCCATCGCGCAATCCATATCTCCCAGAGCCGTTTGTGATAAACCATCCAGGTTCTTCACTGGCGACATCGAAAATAATCTCCCCCCCGATTCTACCGCTTCCTCCACCAATCAGCGCGGGGTGGCCAAGACGTTGTTGTGCTTCCCGCTCGATTGAAGTGTTTCTGAATCGAGGAAATACGAATTCTCCAGTCTCAGCTTTCACGACTTCTTCGACTGCGAACCACAATTCCCCAGCTTCGTCCACCACCCACAGTATTGGTAGTTCACTATAAACAAACTTTGACACACCCAAGCCTGCAGCTGTTGCATGCATCAGTTCGCCTAACAGTTTCGCAGAAGAGGCATCTAATTTTTGTCTACTGCGCGGAACAATCTCCGATTCCAGCGGGTCAGTACGAAGTGGAGGCAGCGCCTCCCCAAACGTCGCGTCCAAGCTGTCTACGTCAATGACATAGCCTGGACTTTTGCCTCCGCTAACTTGCTTCTCCAAATCGCCTCTCACACCGTCTTTGGTGAACACTTCCTAGAATCAAGTTTGACCATAATAATTTCCAGCTATTGTCAGGTCAAACATACTACTCCGGCTGCACTCGCACGGGCATTCTCAAGCTACAATCTTGCGCCGCATCAAGCTCGACCAGGTGAACGAAGCCTTCGACGAGCTGAAGCGCGGCGAACTCGCCCGCTCGGTGATCATGTTCGACGCCTGAGCGAAGGTTTTGCGAATACGGAAAAGGCGGCTCGAAAGGGCCGCCTTTTTTGCATCCTCTTCCCACCCTCCCCCTGAGTTCTTCCACCCTCCCCTTGAGGGAGGGTCAAACCGCTGCAAGCGGTTTGGGGCGGGGGCTCTGACTTTCGTTGAGCGAGATCGCTGGCGATTAGCATTGCGGAGCCGCCGCGACCCCGCCCCGAAAAACTTTCGCTTCGCTCATTTTTTCGACCCTCCCTCAAGGGGAGGGTGGGAAGGAAGGACGTTCGCCTTTCCGCTTCTTCCGAAAAACAGCCTGCGGCGGCTTGACGCAGGCGCGCCAGTCCCCATGTCTGGAACGTGGTCATTCACAACGGGAAAGACAAAGACATGCCGACTGCCGCGATGCTCGACGATATCCCCAAGGGAGCGTGGATCGCGCTTATGGTTCTGGGCTTCATCGTCTTCTGGCCCATCGGTCTCGCCATTCTCTTCTACATGTTCTGGAGCGGAAAAATGCACGGCTGGAAAAACGGCCGCAGCCATGCCTGCGGGAACAGCGGCTTTCGCCGCCACAGGTCGAGCGGCAACAGCGCCTTCGACAGCTATCGCGACGAGACGCTGAAGCGGCTCGAGGAGGAGCAGAAGGAGTTCCATGCCTTCGTGGAGCGGCTGCGCCGCGCGAAGGACGAACAGGAATTCGAGCAGTTCATGAACGAACGCCGCGCAAACGAAGGCGGCGCAGCAGCGAACTGAGCGTTTCATCCAGTACATGAGGAAACAGGGGCGGCCTCGCAGGAGGCCGCCTTTTTTGCCGCTCACGCAAGTGTGAGCGGTCTTGTGGAACATCCCGATTCCGGGCGCGTTGAACGATAAAGCGGAAAGGATTGCCCGAAAGGGATTGCATGAACGGGATGCTTATTATCTCCGACCCGATCAGCCTGATCATCCTGGTGATCGTGCTGATCCTCCTGCTGCCCGCCCTGCTCTGGCTCGGCATCACGGTGCTCTGGATCGGGGCGGGGCTCCTTGCCGGCGCCTTCGTCTATTTCTTCATCCTCAACTTGCTTGGGATGCCGCTGCTGGCCGCCGCGGCAGGTATCGCCGTCGCCATCATGATCTGGGCGGCGTTGCTTAGAGGATGAGCACGGGCTTCTCGAAACAGATGTCGCGGTTGACTTGTCTCTTACCGGTGAAGGGAAAGCTCGAACCGGAAACATCGAGGCATCGAAAGTTCGTACAAAACACCCGCGAGTATCATCGTCATCGGAACGATAGCAAAACTGAAGAATGCAGCTATTTCGGTGGATGCAGTCCTAATGTACTGCGGAGAAAACGCGTTCCATATCATTGTAACGATGGACAGAAGAAAAGAGATTCCGACAAAAAGGAACAATGCGTCGGCACGCCGATATATGCGTTCATCGTAATTTTCAATTCTCTTCACCCCAACAATGCTACCCGCAATCTCGCCGTGCAATGAATCTGAATAGGTATGGAGAACCTCGATCGAGAAAAAATCCCCTTTGTTTAGATGGTCAAAATCCAGTTTCAAATCGCCATCATCTCCAAGATGCGGAGAAACGCCACACCCAGTCCGAGAAACCCCGGCCACACGAAAACCCAGCAGCTCGCCACGTCCCGACCACACCCACCGCAACGGATCCGATTGCGCCAAGTCTAAACGTCTGATTGGCTCCCTTCCTCTGTTTAAAAACACCAATCTTGTTAGATGAATTACATCAACAGAACGCCCGCCAACAGAAAGCGGTACGGCAAATTCCTTCAAATCAATATTTGCCGGTGGAAAAGAAATAGCACGCGTCGCAAAGCAGGGAATTCGCTCTTTACGCTGAATAAAATATATTAGAACTGCCACCCCAATTGCGGAGAGATTCAGAACACCAAAAACCTGATTGACGACGCCGATTTCGTTAAGCGCTTCAGCGAAGGGTCGGATAACTTCGTATATTAGATCAAAATCAATTTGTGGGTTGTAGGGCGCGCTCACTTAGCGATCTCCAGCCGCTTCAGCGCGTCCGAGAATTTTGCCATTGCGGCCTGCGCATCCGACTTCCGTTCGCGCTGCTCTTCCACGACATGTTCCGGCGCGCCGGCGAGGAACTTCGCGTTGCCGAGCTTCGCGTCGATCTTCTTCACCTCGTCGGCGAGCTTGCCGAGTTCCTTGCGCAGACGCGCCGTCTCCGCGTCGACATCGATCAGGCTCGCGAGCGGCAGGATGAGCGTCGCCTCGTCGAGCACGAGCTGGATCGCGCCATGCGGGATGTCGGTCGCAATCTCGACGCTCGACAGGCGCGCGAGGCGGTCGATCAGGCTGCGGTGACGCTGGAGCCGCGCTAGGCTTTCGGCGTTCGCATCCTTGATGAGGAGGTCGATCTTCGCACCGGCTGGCACGTTCATCTCGGCACGCACCGAGCGCACCTCGGAGATGAAACGGATGACCCAGTCCATTTCCTTGTCGGAGGCAGGATCGCCGAGCCCCGTCAGAACCGGCCAGGGCGCGGTGACGAGCATCGTCTCGCGCTTCGGCCCCTGCTCGCCCGTGCGCTGCCAGAGCTCTTCGGTGACGAAGGGCATGAACGGGTGGAGCATCAGCAGGATCTGGTCGAGCGCCCAGGCGGCGGTGGCACGCGTCTCGGCCTTGGCCGCTTCATCGTCGCCCATCAGCAGTGGCTTGATGAATTCGAGATACCAGTCGCAGAAGACATTCCAGACGAAACGATAGGCCGCGCCCGCCGCGTCGTTGAAGCGGTAGGCCTCGATGGCCATCGTGATCTCGGCGGCGCTGCGCGCGGCCTCGCCGACGATCCACTTGTTGACCGTCTCCTTCACTTGCGCGGGATCGAAACCCTCGACGCGCGCGCATTCGTTCATCTCGCAGAAGCGCGCGGCGTTCCAGAGCTTGGTGCCGAAATTGCGGTATCCCTCGACGCGGCTCGTCGCGAGCTTGATGTCGCGGCCCTGCGCGGCCATCGCGGCCAGCGTGAAGCGGAGCGCGTCGGCGCCGTATTCGTCGATGAGCTGCAGGGGATCGACCACGTTCCCCTTCGTCTTCGACATCTTCTGGCCCTTCTCATCCCGCACGATGGCGTGGATGTAGACCGTGTGGAACGGCACTTCCTTCATGAAGTGCATGCCCATCATCATCATGCGGGCGACCCAGAAGAAGATGATGTCGAACGCGGTGACGAGAACGTCGGTCTTGTAGTAGCGCTTCAGTTCCGGCGTCTGATCCGGCCAGCCTAGCGTCGAGAACGGCCAGAGGCCCGACGAGAACCAGGTGTCGAGGACGTCTTCATCGCGCGTGAGTTCGACCGCCTTGCCGTAATGCTTTTCGGCTTCGGCGACAGCCTCCTCATCGCTATAGGCGACGAAGACATGACCGTCCGGCCCATACCATGCCGGAATGCGATGGCCCCACCAGAGTTGACGCGAGATGCACCAGGGCTGGATGTTGCGCATCCATTCGAAATAGGTCTTCTCCCAGTTCTTCGGCACGAAGACGGTCTCGCCCCGCTCCACCGCCTCGATGGCGGGCTTGGCGAGCGTCGCCGCGTCGACATACCACTGGTCGGTGAGATAGGGCTCGATGACGACCATCTTGGACTTCTCGTCATGGGGCACCATGACGGTCTTGTCCTCGATGCGGTCAAGCAGGCCGAGCGCCTCGATATCCTCGACAACCTTCTTGCGCGCCTTGAAGCGGTCGAGCCCGCGATAGGGTTCGGGCACCTCGCCGTTGAGCTTGCCGTCGGGATCGAGAATGTTGATCTGTTCGAGGCCCTGCCGCTTGCCGACCTCGAAGTCGTTGAAGTCGTGTGCGGGCGTGATCTTCACCGCGCCGGAGCCCTGTTCGGGGTCGGCATGTTCGTCGGCGACGATCGGGATACGGCGGCCGACCAGCGGCAGCTCCACGAACTTGCCGATGAGCGGCTTGTAGCGCTCGTCTTCCGGATTCACGGCAACGCCGGTATCGCCCAGCATCGTTTCGGGGCGCGTCGTCGCGACGACGATGTAGTCGCGCGTCTCGCTGCCCGCCGGATTGCCGTCCTCGTCGAAGAGCGGCCATTCATAGGTGACGCCGTCGGCGAGCGGATAGCGGAAATGCCAGAAGTGTCCCTTGACCTCGATGTTCTCGACTTCGAGGTCCGAGACGGCGGTCTGGAGTTCCGGGTGCCAGTTGACGAGGCGCTTGTCGCGATAGATGAGGCCTTCGCGGTAGAGCTCGACGAAAACCTTGAGCACGGCTTTCGAGAGGCCGTCATCCAGCGTGAAGCGTTCGCGGCTCCAGTCGCAGGACGCGCCGAGGCGGCGAAGCTGGCCGATGATGGTGCCGCCCGATTCGCCCTTCCATTTCCAGATGCGCTCGATGAAGGCTTCGCGGCCCATGTCGCGGCGGCGGATATTGCCTTCGCCTTCGAGCTGGCGCTCGACGATCATCTGCGTCGCGATGCCGGCATGATCGAGCCCCGGCTGCCAGAGCACATCCTTGCCCCGCATCCGCTCGAAGCGGATCAGCACGTCCTGCAGCGTGTTGTTGAGCGCATGGCCCATGTGGAGGCTGCCGGTGACGTTGGGCGGCGGAATGACGATGCAATAGGGCTGCGCGCCCTCCTCTACCCGCCCGCCCGCTCCGGCGCGGAAAGCACCGCTTTCCTCCCAGAGGTCGTAAAGCCGGGCTTCGGCTTCCTGCGGGTTGAAGGTCTTGTCGAGCATTGGAGGTCACATCCGTGGGAAAAGACGCAAAAAAGGGCGGCGCGGGCCTGTGTTACACAGGCCAAGGCGCGCTATCAAGTTCCGGGGAACCCATCCAAATCCGTCATGACCCGCTTTATGCGGGTCATCCACGTCTTTCTTGATATCTGAGAGGCTGCAAAGACGTGGATGGCCCGGACAAGCCGGGCCATGACGTGCTCTTTGTAAAAGGACGGGCGTCAGCCTCGACGCCGCGATACCCGCTCGATTTCCTCGGCAACGAGGCGTTCGACGAGAGCCGGGAGGTTCTCGTCCAGCCACTCCTTGAGCATCGGCCGGAGCATGTCGGCGACGATGTCCTCGAGCGTGCGGCCGCTGTTCGACGAGGCCAGCGAATTCGCCAGCGCGCCGAAGGCGGCGGAGGCGGCCGTTTCGGCATCGCTGGACAACAGACCGGAAGCTTTGTTCTGGGCCGGATCGGCGCTCATGACGGGCTCCTCAAACTCGGTTTCAGGCACTTCGGCGGGTCCCGGAACGGGCTGCGGCGCGACGCCGGCGGACACCTCCGGCTCGGGTTCGGCGACGGGCGCGGGCTCCGGGATCGGCTCGTAAACGGGCTCGGGTTCGGGTTCCGGCTCGGGCTCCGCAAACTGAACGTCGTCGATGAGTTCGGGTTCCGGCTCGGGCGCAGGCTCCGGTGCGAAGGCAACCGGTTCCGGCTCGGGTTCGGGTTCCTCGACGGCGGGCTCTTCCAGCACCGGTTCTTCCGGCAGCGCCTCGGTCAGTTCGAGAATGTCGTCTTCCGGCTCGGGCTCGGGTTCCGGCGCGGGCGGAGGCGGCGCAGCCTCGGTGGCCTCGGCGGACTCTTCCGGTCCGCTGTCCTCCGAGATGATCCGCCTGATGGAGGCGAGAATTTCCTCCATCGTCGGTTCCTGTGCCTGGCCTTGATTGCTCATGCCTTCTTCCCGCTCATTCGTCTCCCGGTCATCCGGAAATCCATCAATAACAAGAGAACCTTAGGAGAAGTTGAACAAGTTTGCCAACTTCCCCTTAACATCTCCTGAAACCGGATTGAGCTATTCGTCGCCCGCGGTGCCGAAGCCGATCCACTTGTTGCGGACTTCGCCATAATTCTCCGCCGGATCGTAATAATCGACGGGCAGATCGAGATCGCGCGCGGTGAGATGGCCCATCGCCGCGAGAAGACCGTATTCGGCGACGGCGAGATCCCGCTCCGCCGTGACGAGCGTCACACGGGCGTTAAGATATTCCTGCTCCGCATTCAGCACGTCGAGCGTGGTGCGCGCACCGACTTCCGATTCCTGGCGCACGCCTTCGAGCGCGATCTCGCTCGCATTCACTTGCTCGCGGGTCGAGACGATCGCCGAGCGCGAGGCCCGCAGAACTTCCCAGGCATTGCGGACCGCCTCGTCGACCTCGCGAAGCGCGGCCATGACCTCGAGGCGGCTGCGGTTGTTGACCTCCTTGGCCTCGCGCACCTGCGAATACTCGACGCCGCTCTGATAGAGCGGAATGGTGAGCACGCCGAGGATCGAGCTTTCCTCGACATCGCGGATGGTGGAAGACGGGTCGCGGCCATACTGATACTGCGCCTGCACGTCGAAACTCGGCAGCAGCGCCCCCTTGGCGACGCTGACCGCCTCGCGGCTCGCCTCTTCGGCATGGCGCGCGGCCTGAAGCGTCGGATTGTTCTCCGCCGCGATCGCGCGGGCGGCCTCTTCGCTTTCGGGCAGACCGGTGACGCTCGGCGGCCTTTCGAGCGTGCCGGGCATGCTGCCGACGATGCGCTCATAGAAGGAGCGGCTCGCGGTGAGCTGCGCTTCCGCCGCGGTGAGGTTCGTGCGCGCAAGCGACAGGCGCGCTTCGGCCTGCGCCGTGTCGGTGCGCGTCAGTTCGCCGACGCGGAAGCGATCGGTCGTCGCTTCGAGCTGACGCTTCAGAACCTCGAGGTTGTTCTGGTTGAGTTCGACGGTGCTCTGGTCGCGGATGACGTTCATGTAGGCGCGCACCGCATTGAGCAGCGTGTTCTGCTCGACGCTTTCGAGCGTCTCGCGCCCGGCGAGCACCGAGGCTTCCGCCTGGTCGGTCGCGTTCACGGTGCGCCCGCCCGCGAAGAGGTTCTGGCTGAGCGTCACGGAGCCGCTCAGGGGACGCAGGTCGTCGCGCGACTTGATACCGCTGTTGAGCTCCGTCTCGGTCTCCGTATAGCCATAGGAGCCCTGCGCCTGAGCCGAGGGACGCCAGCCGGACAGCGCCTGGGGCACCTGCTCGTCGGTCGCGCGCAACTGCGCGCGCTGCGCCTGCAGCACAGGGTTCGTCTGATAGGCGGCGGCAAGGGCATCCGTCAGCGTTTCGGCGGAAGCCGGCGCAAGCGCCAGCAACCCCGTCAGCGCGGTGGTGCCGAGGGCGAGGGACAGGACACGGATGAGGTTGGGTTTCCTGGGGGACGTGGATACGGCGTGCTTCATTCTCGTTGCTTCTCCGCTTACGGGCGGCTTCGTCCCTCAACGCTTCCGCAGGTGAACTCTCGTCGGGCAGGCTAAATGTAGGAAAGGCGAAATGCTATTCCCATATGGGACACTATTTTCCGGGAATAGGTGCAATCTGCCAGCAATCGTCAGAAAACGAAGCTCTCCGCGGGTTCGAAGCCGGGCAGAAAGCGGATATTCGCATCGAAGGCGTCGCGGCCGCTGAATCCGCCGCCGGAGCGCATGTAGAGCCGGGCGCGGCCGGAAACGCCGTCGCCGAGAACGGTGACGAGACGCCCGTCCTCGCGAAGCTGCGTCTGCAGTGCTTCCGGAACCGAACTGACCATGCCGTTGATGAAGATGACGTCGTAGGGCGCCTGCTTCGCGTAGCCCTCGGCGAGCGGGCCGGTGACGACGACCGCATTGTCGACGCCGAGATCGGACAGCGTCGCGCCGGCGCGGGCGGCGAGATCCTCGTCGCTTTCGAGCGCCACCACCGTGCCCGCGAGCCGGGAAAGGACGGCGGTCGAATAGCCGGTGCCGCAGCCGATATCGAGCACGAGATCGTCGGGCCCGATGGCGGCGAGCTGGGCGAGCTTCGCGAAGACGCGCGGCTCCATCAGGAAGCGCGGCGGATTGCCCTCCGAGATCCGGACGTCCTCATCGACATAGGCGATGCCCTGACGCGACAGCGGCACGAAACGCTCGCGGGGGACGGCGCCGAGCGCGTCGATCACGCGTCCGTCCGTCACCGCGTTCACACGCACCTGGCTTTCGACCATGTTGAGGCGGGCGGCGGGGAAATCGGTCATGATCGGTCCTGAACTGGATTTGCGGGAAGGCGGCCGGCAGCGAAAGCCTCCGGCGCGTTTATAAAGCCCCGGCGGACCAAACTCAATTCGCCGGATGGCCGCAGGGCTGCCCGGTTAACCCCTCCTCAATGCGATCGGCCAATGATCGTTGTACCCGGGCCGGGGAATTGCTATACCCCGCCCGCCCTGCTCTTTGCCGCGCCTTCGTCCGAAGGTGCCGGGATCCGGCGGGGAATGGCCACGTGGCGGAGTGGTGACGCAGCGGACTGCAAATCCGTATACCCCGGTTCGATTCCGGGCGTGGCCTCCAGCGTCTTCTCTACAGATCCGGACAAACGCGCCTCAGGCGCGGAAGCCGGCTCCTTCGGGAGTCCCGGCGATGGCGGCACGGGCACGCGGCAGAAGAATCGCCCGCGGCGCCCTGCCCCGCGACTCGATCGCGAGAAGAGCGCCCCAGAGAAGCCCCGTCAGCAGATAGAAGTGGCGCCAGTTGTCGATGTCGATGATGACGGCCTCGCCGAGATGGCCGGCGAAGGCCGCATAGACGACGATCAGCAGTCCGGTCTCCGGCCCGCTCCGCCCGATCGCGCGCCAGCCGCGCACGAGGGTCATGAGCAGGAAGGCGATGAAGGCGAGCCCCGACAGGAAGCCGCCCGCGACAAGGACATGCAGGTAGACGTTATGCGTGTCGAGATTGTTGATGACCGCCCATTGCGACGGTCCGAGACCGAGCGGGCGCTCGAGCACCGCGCGGAAGGCGCGCGCCTGCCCTTCGAAACGGCCATGCTCGGGGTCGATGTCATAGCTCTGGGTGAGCGAGGCCCGCTCCTCGAACAGCGACGAGACCTTCGGGTTCGACAGCGCGACGCCGATCACGCCGATGCCGACAAGCGCGACGAGAATACCGAAGCCGATGAGACGCATGGTCTGGCGGGCGGAGGTGGAGGTCGCCAGCGTCAGCACGAAGAAGAGCGCACCCGAGAAAAGGAGATTGCCCCAGGCGCCGCGCGAGAAGCTGAGCAGCAGCGCAAGCACCAGCAGACCGAACGGCGCGATCATCCAGAGAGAGCGCAAGGAGGACGCGCGGCTGAGCTTCAGTCCCAGAAAGAGGATCGGCGCGACAAGGAAGGGGCCGAAGACGTTGGGGTCGTTGAAGGTGCCGGTCGCGCGTCCGAACTCGGTGAACATCTCCGCACCCGGCAGAAGCCCGAAATAGCCGACGACGCCCGTCGCGGCCGCCACCGCAGCGGCGGCCGTGTAGGCCCACATCACCTGCGTGAAACGGCGGACGGGATCGGCATAGACGTATGATGCGAAGAAGAGGAACGTCCCGATCAGGTAGATCGTGACCATCAGCGCCGGGCGCACACGCTCAATATAGAGCGCATTGACGGCGCCGATGCCGAAGCCGATGACGACGAGACCCCAAAGCGCCGCTGGCCAGCCGAGGTTGCGCGGAAAACGCAGGCCGAGAAGAAACATCACCGCAACGGTGCCCGCCATCATGATGTCGTAGGGCGTCGGCTGGTCCTGCCCCTGCTCCGACTTGACATAGAAACTCGTCAGCAAAACAAGAATGACGAGCCATTCACCCACCCGCATGAAGAGCGTGCGCCGCGGGATTGCCTGCGGTGCCGGCCGGCCGCTGTCGATCTGCCACCCGTCCATGCTAGTGCCCCGCACCCGTGAGGCCGGGCTTCGCGCCGTCGGCGGCTCCCCCCTGCCGCACCGTGAGCCGTGCCCGGCGCGCCTCGGAAAGCCGCGCGTAGAAATGGCCGACGCTCTCGACCATGCGGGCAGCGGAGAAATGCGCCATGACACGCGCGCGGAGGCGCGCGGCGGCGGCAATCGCATCGGCCGGATCGACAAGCACGAGTTCCATTGCCGCCGAAAGCGCCGCGACGTCGCGCGGCGGCACGAGCCGCCCCGCATCGGGACCGAGAATCTCCGGAATGCCGCCAACCCGCGTCGCAACCAGCGGCAGGCCCGCCGCCGCAGCCTCGAGCACGACATAAGGAAGCGACTCGTTCCAGGAAGGCAGAACGACAGCTCTTGCGAGACGGAATGCCTCACGCGCGGGCATCGGACCCATGAACTCCATGCGGACATGAGCGCCCGCCCGTTTCGACATTTCCTCGAAACGCGCGCGATCCGGACCCGCGCCCACAATCCGGATATGCACGGAATGGCTCATCAGCGAGGCCGCCTCGATCAGCGTCGAAATACCCTTCAGCATCCGCAATTCGCCGATGAAGAGAAAATCTGCGAGCGTTTCGGCAGGCGCCACGGGTTCGAACTCGGCTTCCGACACACCGTTGTGGATCACGGTGACCGGACCGCCCGGCCTGCCGACCTTGTGAAAATAGGCGGCGCGGCTGAAGTCGGATTCGAAGATGATGCCGGCCGTGCGTGTGCGCATCAGCCGTTCCGCCGCGAGATAGGCGAAGCCCTGCGGACTCGCGGCATCGTAATGGAGCGAACCGCCATGCGGCGTATAGACGCGAACGGCCGAGGGCGGCGCGGCGGCGAGACGTGCAAGCAGCCCGCCCTTGGCGCCGTGGCCATGAACAATGTCCGGCCTCAGCCAGCGAATGAGCGCGCCGGTTTCACGAATGTTGACGAGATCGCCTAGTCCCGGCAGACGCGACATCGGAAGAAGATGGAGACCGAGGCCGCAATGCGGCTCGAGCGCCGCGAGCCGCTTCGCGGATACGGTGTCGCCGGGTACCGGTTCAGCGCAGACGACGCCGACCGCAATGCCGTTTTCCTGCTGGCCGAGGACCAGGTCCTGGACGTGACGGAAAAGCCCGCCCATCGGCAGGCGCATGACATGCAGAACCCGCCTGACACCTCCTCCGCTATGCGCGGCGGGGGCCATCAGAAATAGCGTTCCCTGACGAGGATCGTGTCGCCCGGCATCACGGCAGCCGTGCTGTCGACGCCGATCTCGACGACACGGTCGCCGCGGTTGCGCGTGATCGTCACGCGGCCGGCATCGGCGCGATAGGTGAAGCCGCCCGCAATCGCGGCGGCGCTCTGCACCGTCATACCGCTGACATAGGGGTACTGCCCCGCATTCTGAACTTCGCCGAGAATGAAGAAGGGCCGGAACTGCATCACCTGAATGCTGACATTCGGATTGCGAAGCAGACGCTCGCCAAGCTCTGCCTCGACCACATCTTCCAGATCGTCCGTCGTGAGGCCGCGCGCGATGATGGGCGGCAGCAGCGGCATGGAGATGGCGCCGGTGCCGTCGACCGCGAAATCGCCGCTGAGATCGGCCTGGCCGAACACGGTGACGCGCAACTGATCGCCCGTATCGAGATGGTAGACCTCGTTCTCGACCGGAACGGGCCGTTCGGCAATCACACCTCTCGACGCGCAGGAGGCGGCAAGCGCACTCACGGCCAACAGGATGAGGGCAATACGGAGCTTCATTCTCGCTATTCTCCGGACGGGGATTCGTCTCGGAAAGGTACGTCCGGAAGGGTTAATTTTTTGGCAACTCCGGCGCCGGAGCGGGTGCCATTCGCCCCGGAAATTCACGGAAATCCGCGCGGAAACACCATCTTCAGGGTTTCCCGTTAAGTCTTCCGTTACCTAAAGGCCGTCTACTGCGGACTGGATTTTGACGTGGTGTCCGATGGCACCGGCGCGGTTCAGCGCCGGACCTCCACGGCATCTGCGGGCGGAAGGCATGAGCGAGACCCAGACCAACCCCATCGTTTCCTTCGGCGACCGCCGCCGGACGACACCGGACGAAAACGCCATCGGCGACCTTTCGCCGTGGGAAATCCTGCGCGGCATCTGGGCCCGCAAGGAAATCATTCTCTGCGCCTTCGCGGGCTTCATGGCGATCGCGGTGTTCTGGCTGGCAACCGTGACGCCGACCTATACGGTCGAGGCGCGCGTCATGCTGTCGCCCCGCGCGGGCGAGATTTCGACCTTCGACGCCGAAAGCGGTCCTTCCCTGCCCGACAGCGAAACGCTGCAGAGCGAAATCCAGGTGCTGACCTCGCGAGCGCTGGTCGCGCGCCTCATTGCCGATCTCGGCCTTGCCGCCAACCCGGAATTCAATCCGGCCCTTCGTTCACCCGGCTTCCTCGGACGCATCGCCGTCGCGTTCGGCATGCGCGAGCGCAACCCTCAAACGGATATCGAGGAAATCACCGACGTCGTGCTGTCACGGCTCGAGGTCTACCAGAAGTCGGGCTCGCGCGTGATCGCGATCCTCTTCACCTCCGTCGATCCGCGCATGGCGGCGATCATACCGAACCGCCTCGCCGAGCTTTATATCGCGCAGCAGATCGAGCAGCGTTCGGGCGTCAACAACGAAGCCACGAAATGGCTTGCCGAGCAGATCGCGGAACTGCGCGTCAAGGTGCAGGAATCGGAAGCGGCGGTTGAAGCCTTCCGCACCAAGTCCGGTCTCTTCCTCACCAACGGATCGACGCTGCCCCAGCAGCAGCTCACCGAGCTGAACAGCCAGCTCTCTACCGCCGAAGCCGACCGCGCCGCCGCGCAGGCAAAACTCGGCAACGCGCGCGACCTTCTTGCATCCGGCAATGCCGTCAACTCGGCCGCCGAAGTTCTGCAGTCACCGCTGATCCAGAACCTCCGGCAGCAGGAAGTCGCGTTGCGCGCGCAGATCGCGCAGATGTCCGAGACGCTGTTGCCGAGCCATCCGCGCGTGCAGGAAGCCGAAGCGAACCTCGCCGATCTCCAGGTGCAGATCGAGAAGGAAGTCCACAAGGTCATCGAGGCGCTGGAAAACGAGGCGCGGGTCGCAACAGCACGGGTGAACTCGCTGCGCGCAAGCCTCAACCGGCTGCAGCGCCGAATGGGCCAGCTCAATCAGGACGAAGTGAAACTGCGGGCGCTCCAGCGCGACGCGGACACGAACCGCGCGCTCCTCGAATCCTTCCTGTTGCGCTATCAGCAGGCGAATGCGCGCGCCGAGGCCGATGCCCAGGCCGCAAACGCGCGCATCGTCTCCCGCGCACAGCAACCCGCTGATCCGACATTCCCGCGCATGGGCTCCGCCATCACCTTCGCGACACTCGCCGGCATCGTCTTCGCTTTCTGCGTCGCCTTCCTGATCGAGGTCTTCGCGCGCGGTTTCCGCACGGGCGACCAGATCGAACGGGCTACCGGGATGCCCTTCCTCGGCCTTGTGCCGGAACTGAACCCGAAGGGCCGCCGCAACCTTCATCCTGCAGACGAAGTGATGCGCGATCCCTCCGGCCTCTATGCCGAAGCGATCCGGTCGCTCCAGGGGCACGTGCTTCTCGCCCGCGTGGGTGAACGCCACGCGCGTGTGGTCCTTGTCACGTCCTCGCAACCCGGCGAAGGAAAGACAGCGACGGCCGCAAGCCTCGCCCGCATCTTCGCGATGGGCGGCTATCGCACCGTGCTCATCGACGCCGACATGCACAATCCGACGGTCCATGAGGCCCTCGGCATGCGCCGCCTTCCCGGCCTTGCCGATCTGCTGGTGGGGCGTGCCGCCTTCCAGCACGTGATCCGCAGGGACACGGCCAGCCATGCCCACGTCATTCAGGCGGGCACGCCGATTTCCAACACGACCGCGGCACTCGCTTCCTCGCAGATGCAATGGGTGCTCACGGCACTGCAACAGACCTACGACTACATCATCATCGACTCGCCTGCGGCGCTGGCGACTGCCGACGCGCAGGTCCTTGCCAAGCTTGCCGATGTCACAGTGCTTGCGGTGAAATGGTCGGAGACGAACCGGAAGACCGTGCTCCGGGCGCTGAAGATGCTTTCGGCCGCGTCGAGCCGGCGCGTCGGCATCCTGCTGACGCAGGTCAACCTGCGCCGGTATCGCCGCTATGGCAGCGATGCGATCGAGGAATATCCCGCACAGGCCCCGGCAGCCCGGTCCCGGCGCGCAAGGGCTGTCTAGCCCGCCAGTGCGGCGGATTCCTTGCGGCCGAACAGAAGCGCCACCGCCCTGCGCCGTCCGCCGACAATACGTTTCACAACGTCATAGACCGGACGCAGCACGTCATATGCCGCGACCTTGATCCCATCCCACACAGGATGAGCGCCCTCATCCGCCTGCGGCATGCCGAGCTTGCGAAGCGTGGCGTTGATGTAGGAAAGCTTCACGAGGCGCAGCGTCTCTTCCGTGTGCCAGGTGATCGAGAAGGAGACTGAAACGTCGGGCCCGTTCTGTACCCAGTGGGGATCGAAGATCGGCACGAAGATGCCTTCACCCGGTTCGATGTGCTGTTGCGTCGCGCGCGTCTCTACCTCTTCCCTGTAGGGGAGATTGCGATGCTTGCCGGGAAACAGTTCGGCATCTTCCGCGCTGACGATTTCCCGATCGCGGTGATCGAACAGCGACATGCGCTTCGATCCGCGTACCTGAAGGAGAAAGTTGAGCTCGGGATCGGAGTGGAACGGCGTGACGTTTCCGGGTGAGGTGACGAAGATGAATGCCTGACGTTGCAGCGCACCACCCATGACGTCACCCGTCTGTTCGGCTACCTGGTCGAGACAGGAATCGAGCAGCGCCTTGTATTCAGGGTCCGCTTCAACGTTCTTGATGACCATCCAGGATTTCGCTTCTTCGATACGGCGTACCGTTTCTTCCGGCGTCATGCCGTTGGACGGCGTGAGGCCAGGGTCCTGATTGGGCGTGACCGGACCGTTGAACTCGACCTGATCCGACGGAAGCGACGCTGCAAGACGGGCAAGCCTGTCGAGATCGAAGAGCGGATGATCCCTCAGCGCGTGGGAAACCCGGAATGTCTTTTTCGGCATTTCACCGCCGACGGATTCTTTCTCGATTTCAATCAGCCGCGTCATGTGCAGTCCCTTTGCGGAAAGCGTGATAGCGGGCACGGAGCTTCGTGCGCATGGATTCGGTAAACTTCATCGCCGCTGCGGCGTAACGAACGGATGGCGCGCCGAACGGGCTGGCGCACGAGACCAGAACGCTGCGCATGGCGCGGCGCTGTGCCCAGATCTGGTCGATCATCGGATGGTTCGGCACCGCGCAGGAATCGACCCATGCGATGCGTTCGTCTTCGAGAAACGCGCCGATGGCTTTCAGCATCAGAAGCGCGCCGGGCGAGTAGCGCGAATGGTCCTCGTCGAAGGCGATCTTGAAGGTGTAGACGCCCGCGCCCGAGCGGAAACTCGCGAGCATGGCAAGCGGCTTGCCATCGAGCGTTAGGTCCGTGCAGTGAAGCTTCCCGCGCGCATGAGCGCCAAGGCAGATTTTCTCGAAGAACGCGCGCTGACCGGGATCGGCCCTGAGCGCCGTACCGCGCCGGCCTTTCCAGCCCCGCGCCTCGAGGCTGAGGAACCGGCTTATCCATGCCGCCGGATCGACGCCGCCATCATGGGTCTCGAAACGGAGGTCGCCGAGCTCGCCAAGCCGGTTCCAGAGCCGGTTGAACTCCTTGCGCTTCTTCTTGCGGATGTGCGTGGAGAGATAAGCTTCTTCCGAAAGATCCGACTGGAGAAAGGCGCGCTCATGAGCATTCGTCTCGGCAACATGACGGTGCTGCCGCCCGGCGACATCTTCCAGTGCGCCGGCAAATGCACTGCCTGCATGAAAAAGCGGAAAGTCGACGAATGCCGCGCCGGACATGTCGGCAAGGGCGAGAAAGCGCCGAAGCGCCGGCCGCTCATGACCACTGCGCAGAACGGGTGTCGAGACGTAGCTGTGAATGTGCCGCCAGACGCGCCAGACGGGCTTCGGCAGACCATAGAAACCAAGAGAAACGCGATAGGGAACAAGGCCCGTGAGAATGCGCCTGCCGTTTTCATCCGCGTCGCTCCAGACAAGCGCAACACGGACACCCTCACCGCCGCGCAGATGCTCCATCGCGGCGGCAAGCGTGACATATTCGAACTGGCTGTTGGCGTCGGCCGAAGCGGCTGCAAGCTCTTCGATTTCCACCCGGTAGGGCCCGAGTGCGTCCGCGCTTTCAAGGATCACGATATCGGCGTTCGGCGGATCGTCGCGCAGATAGCGCGCGGCAAATTCGAGCGTAACCACGCTGAGCTCGCTCCCGGTATCGTCAGGTTCGGGAACATCGCGCGAGAAGAAGGGCTGCCGGACATCGGTCATGGGGTGCGCTTCCTCAGGCGGCGGCAAGCGCGTTGCCGCGCCCGCGTGCGAAGACAAAGGCGGTGATGCCGAGACGGCGGCGGACGATGACGGCAAGCCAGACGGTCGAGAGCAGAACGGAGACGGCCGTCGCAACCGCCGCGCCGGTCAGCCCGAACGCGGGAATCAGCAGGAAATTGAGTCCGACATTGCCGAAGAAGGCCGAGCCGTAGACGACGGCGACTGCATTCTGGTTGCCGGTCATGTTGAGAAGGTATTCGGTCGGACCCGTCGCCGCGCGGGCGAGGAATCCCAGCATCAGAAGACCGAGAAGCGGATAGCCGCGTTCGAAGCCCTCACCGAAAAGACCGAGCGCGAACCTGCCGATGAGGAGCAGAAAGAGGCCGGCGGCGAGTGTCGGCCAGAAATTCCATTGTGTGACACCGTGGACGAAACTCTGGAGCTCGGCGCTCTTGCCCGCGCCGTGAAGCTCCGCGAATTTCGGTACGGCGAGCGCGTTGATCGAGAAGAAGATGAAAGCCATCAGGTTCGCGATGCGCGTGGCGGCGAAATAGATACCGATCTCGTCCGGGTCGACGAAATAGCCGAGCAGTACGATGTCGGTGTTCGTCATCAGGAGATAGAGGCCCTCGACCAGAACGAGCGGTGTCGAGATCGCGACCCAGTGCCGGAGGTGATAGGCCGGTTTCGCGGACGGCACGGCGCGGCCGACACGGCGCGAGAAGAATATCTGCTGCGCCAGCATGGTGGCGAAGGTTGCGGCAAGCGCCGCAAGTGTCACCTGGAGACCGGTGGCGCTGCCGGTGAAGAAGAGAACGGCTCCCGCCGCCGCAACGATCGCGAGCGGCCGGATGATGTAGGGCGGGATATAGGCGAGATTGACCCAGCCGAAGGCGCGCGCGGCCCCCTCTTGCCAGTCGGTCACGGCAAAGCCCGGCACACAGAGAAGCGCGACGACGAGCGGCCAGAAGTAGTAGCTCTCGATATGGCCGCGGAACGCCCAGAGGAGCAAAAGGCCAAGCGCAGCGGTAACGGCGCTGACCGCAAGCACGACACCGAGCGAGGCGCGCAGGAAACCGGCAAGCCGGGCCCAGCGAGCCCTGGAACGGTATTCGGGAATGAAACGGAGAACGGAGGTGCCGAAACCCAGGGGCACGACGATGCCGAGCACGACGACCCAGACCCAGACATAGGCGAAGATGCCGTATTCGAAGGCGCCCATCCAGCGCGCCAGCAGCACCTGGCTCAGCAGCGCGATGGCCGCGCCCACGACACGGATCCCCATGACGAAAGCCGCACCGCGGATAACGTCCCCGAGATGTGCGTCTTCGAGGCGCGCGAGAAGCGGCCCGGCCATCTTCCTCAGAGGCTGCGGGAGTACGGCGGAAATCATCAAATCGACCCTCAGGCCCGGGCGGGACGTGCCCCCGACAGGGCGCCCAAAGCGGCCCGCACCCGGGTGAACGCGTTCCAGAGTACCGGGGTCTGCTTGATGAAACGTTTAGCTTCGAGACAGGCAACACGGGGCCCGAGACCGGCCCAGCCCGCCAGCGTGTTGGGCTCGACATAGTCGAAAAGCGGCACTTCGACCTCGCACCACTGCTCCTTGTAGGATTCGTCGCCGATGGTGAAGTCGAAGACGGTGTGTCCGTTTTCCGTTGCGTGCTGCATCAGTTCCATGAGCTGGATGACGCCCGGACCGAAGCGCGCGGCTTCCGCCTTCTCGTCATAGCTCGCGAGCACATAGTAGTAGCGCCCTCCGAAGCTGACGCCACAGCTTGCCGCCGCGACGATGCCGCCGACGTCGAGATGGCTCAGATGAAGAAGACCTTCCGCTTCCGGGTCGGCCGCAAGCGAGCGATAGAAGTCGAGATAGCCCGGCTTCTCGAAGAAATTGGTGACGCCCATGCGCTGGAAGGCAACGGACTTCTGGGCGATGAGTGCCTCAAGAGTCGCGAGCTTCGCTTCGGCCGTGTCCGGCGAAACGAATTCGACCGCACCGAGCTCTTCGGTCTTGCGGCGCTTCTGCTTGTCGCGCTTCTTGCTGCCGGAGGAACGCTTTTCGGCGTAGTAGGACGCCCAGTCCTCCTTCAGCATCGTCATATGCGCGGAGCTGGGGTGACGGCGCATGCCACCAAGCGACATGAAGGGGTTGGCCTGGGCACCGACACGCTCCGGCATGCGGCCGAGCGAAACCATGTGATGCGTCGGCAGGAGGTCACGAATATCGTCCCAAAGCGTCCCGAACTGCGCCGGGCTCACATGACGGGCGAAATCCTGCGCCAGGAGCGGGCCGTGATAATCGGAAATCTCGCCGCCGAGCCAGACCAGCCGGTTGCAGATCAGGCCGCGTTCGACACCGAACGGAAAGATGAAGAGCGCGCCCCCCTGGCTGTCCCATCCCACGACAATGGCGGGCGTCACGCCCTGTTTCGTCCCGATATGGCGCTGCCAGGCCGAAAGCCAGGCAAAGGTCTGGAACGGCGTGCCGTCGCCCTTTCGCTCCAGCGCCTGCCAGACCGTCTTGAGCGGCTCGAAGTCGTCATGGACCGAGATCAGGATTTCCGGCCTGCCGGTCTGAAAACCGTCGGAAACCCGGCTTTTTCCCGCCTTTTCATCGCTAGAAAGGAAAGAAAAGCCATCGAGCTTGTCGAATGCGTGCGTCAGCGGCGTCATCAGGGGCCTCGCCTTGCTGTAGAATTCTTTCCGGCAAAAGCGCGCGCGACCGGTTCCCGATTCTGGACGCGCCTTGCCGTCTCACCCCTGTTTTGCAAGGCCCGTGCAAGTTGCCTCGCGTTAACCTTTGCCGCGCAGAATGACGCCGATGATTCAGGAGCCCCGCATCCGCAGTTCCAGACCTTCCCTGATGGGACAGGCCCTGCTCGCCCTGCAGGCGAGCGGCGCATGCCGCGTCGCGCCGAAATCGCTCGCGGGCATGGGCGTCATTTTCATGCTGCACAGGGTGCGCCCGGATGATGGCGCGGACTTCGCGCCGAACCGCATTCTCGAAATCACGCCCGACTTCCTCGAAGAGACGATCGGCTTCGTGCAGGAACAGGGCTACCGCTGCCTGTCTCTGGACGAGGCCGTGTCGCGCATCGAGGCGGGCGACCGCTCGGAACGCTTCGCGGTCTTCACACTGGACGACGGCTACAAGGACAATCTGACGGACGCCCTTCCCGTCTTCGAACGGACGAACACACCCTTCACCGTCTATCTGACGACGGGCCTGCCGGATGGCCACGCGGAAATCTGGTGGGTGGCGCTCGAACGGGCAATCGCCAACGCGACCGCCATCGCGGTGAAGCTGCCGGACGGCGCCATCGACCTCTGGACAAGAACCGCGGAAGAAAAACAGGCGGCCTGGAACAAGATCTACTGGGCGCTGCGCGCGCTGCCGGAAGTGCTGCTGCGCACGGAAGTTCGCCGCCTTGCATCGGAACACGGTGTCGACATGGCCGCGCTCACCCGCGAGCTTGGCCTGACATGGGACGAGGTGCGGATGCTCGACGACCATCCGCTCGCGAGCATCGAGGCGCATACAGCCGATCACTTCGCGCAGTTGGGCCTGAACGCGCATGATGCCCGCGCCGACATCGAGCGCGGACTGGCACGCATGGAAGCCGAACTCGGACGTCGGCCCACGCACTTCTCATATCCTTACGGCGATCCCTCATCGGCCGGCGAGCGGGACTTCACACTGGCCGAGACGCTCGGCTTCCGCTCGGCCACCACGACGCGCAAGGGCGTCATCCACCCGCAGCATGCGAAGCGCATGCATGCCCTGCCGCGGCTGTCGCTCAACGGGGATTATCAGGACCGGCGGATGCTGGAAGCCTTGCTGAGCGGCCTGCCTTTCGCGCTGGCGCGGCCGATCCGTTCGCTGGGGATCGACTAGCCGTCCGTTTCCCTGCGCTGGCGCCGCCTGCCCCACCAGACCTCGATACGCCGCCTGACGCGGCGGACGGGATGGAGATCGACCGAGAGGACGAGAACGCCGAGCGGCAGCATCCAGAAGCCGAGAATGGGCAGGAAGCCCACCATGCCGCCCAGGATGAGCAGCAGACCGACAACGATCCGCAAGAGCGGCGGGCCGGGAATGCGTATCGTCCTGCCGCCGAATCGTACTGCCGCCATAAATCCCGGGTCTCCTGAGAAAATTCGCGGCATCGACGCGCCCGAACCCGAAAGCCAGATAAGCGCGAAAGGCGGCAAGAACAAGACATTTAGGCTGGCATGGGGCCAATGTCTTTGCTATACGCAGCGCTCATCGGCGGGCGCCTCGGGGTGCTTCGCCGGTCTGCTCCCCGGTAGCTCAGTGGTAGAGCAACCGGCTGTTAACCGGTTGGTCGCTGGTTCGAATCCGGCCCGGGGAGCCAGCTTTGCTGCTGCGGAACGCTGAAAACGCGCCGCGGCTTTTTTTGTTTTCGGGCAGGTACCGGAGGCGGGCGTTAGTCTGCCGCGGCGATCACGGCGAGGAAGGCGTCGCCGTAGCGCGCGATCTTGGCGCTGCCGACGCCGGGAATATCCCCCATGTCCGAGACACTCGAAGGGCGCCGCCGGGCCATCTCGCGCAGGCTCGTATCGTGAAAGATCACGTAGGGCGGCACGCCCTGTTCGCGCGCGAGCCGCAGCCGCTCCGCGCGGAGCGACTGGAACAGCGCTTCCTCTTCCGGCGAGGCCAGTGGGTCCGGGGCCGCCGCGGCGGTTTTCTGCCGGCGCTTTCGGACGGGATCCCGGCGGAATTCGACCGGCTGCTGCCCCTGCAAGACCGGTCTCGCGCTTTCCTCGAGCTTCAATGCGCCATAGGCCGTGTGGTCGATGGAAATGATGCCGCGCGCCGCGAGCTGCCGGAACACGGACTGCCAGCCCTTCTGGTCGATGTCCCTGCCGACGCCGAATGTCGGCAGATCGTCATGGCGGCTGCGTTCGACTTTCTCCGTCCTGTTGCCGCGCAGGATGTCGATCAGATGACCCGCGCCGAAGCGCTGTCCTGTGCGGTAGATGGCCGATAGCGCCTTGCGCGCCGCTTCCGTACCGTCCCACATTTCCGCCGGGTTGAGACAGGCGTCGCAATTGCCGCAACCGCCTTCATGTTGCTCGCCGAAATGCGCGAGCAGCGCCTGCCGCCGGCAATCGGCCGTTTCGCACACGTGAAGCAGCGCATCGAGCTTCGCCCGCTCGACCTGCTTGACCGCCTCCGGCGAACCACCTTCGTCGATCATCCGACGGCGCTGGGAAACATCGCTCATGCCGTAGGCCATCCAGGCGTCGGACGGCAACCCGTCGCGCCCTGCCCGGCCCGTCTCCTGGTAATAGGCCTCGATGCTCGACGGAAGATCGAGATGGGCGACGAAACGCACATCCGGCTTGTCGATCCCCATGCCGAAGGCGATGGTCGCGACGAGAACCGGACCTTCGTCCTTGAGGAAGGCATCCTGATGCCGGTCGCGAACGCTCCGGTCGAGACCGGCGTGATAGGGGAGCGCCTGAATGCCCTGCGCCGTCAGCCATTCGGCGGTGTCCTCGACCTTCTTCCGGCTGAGACAATAGACGATGCCGCTCGCCCCCTCATGCGCCTTGAGGAAATCGCGAAGCTGCGCTTTCGCATTGTCCTTGCGGACGATGGTGTAGCGGATGTTCGGGCGGTCGAAGCTCGCGGAAAAGAGGCGCGCGTCGTCGAGCTGCAGGCGACGGACAAGATCGTCGCGGGTCTGCGGATCAGCCGTCGCCGTGAGCGCGAGACGCGGTACGCCGGGGAAACGCTCCTTCAATCTTGCAAGCTGCAGATATTCCGGCCGGAAGTCGTGGCCCCACTGGCTGATGCAATGCGCTTCGTCGATGGCGAAGAGCGCCAGCGGCACGCGCGACAGCAGCCCCATGAAGCCGTCGCCGGCGAGCCGCTCGGGCGTCACGTAGAGGAGATCGAGCTCGCCCGCCGCCAGCGCATCGCGAATGTCGCGCGCCTCTTCCGGCGTGAGCGTGGAATTGAGCGCCGCCGCCCGCACGCCGGACTGACGCAACGCTTCCACCTGATCGCGCATCAGCGCGATGAGCGGCGAAACGACGACCGCAACGCCGTCGCGGCAGAGCGCCGGAATCTGGTAGCAGAGCGATTTGCCCGCCCCCGTCGGCAGAAGCACCACCGCGTCGCCGCCACCGACGACATGCCCGATGATTTCGGCCTGCTGCCCGCGGAACGAAGGCAGCCCGAACACCTCCTTCAGCACCTTTTCGGGCTGGAGCATCGGCTCGCCGGTCGTTTTCAGGGCCTCGGACATGGAGCGACTCAGTAGGAGGAATTCGGGAGGAGGTCGAAACTAACACCTGCGGGCTTCCATGAAAGCCCCGGAGCCCCGGGACATTGAACCGGAACCGCCGCCTGCGCGTATCTCCGGGTACGAACCCGATTGTGGGTTCCGGCACCCTGCCGCTATAGTCGGGGAGCTGACGCAGGGAGGCTTGCATGACCCAAATCTCCGTTGACGGCATGCATACGGGCGGAGCCGTCGCCGACAGTCTCGATGTGACGCCTGCGAATGTCTCGAAGATCGCAGGCATCCCCCGGCTTGCGCGCATGGCGTTCCGCGCGCTCCTCAATATAAGACGAGGCAGCCTGCTGATCGTCCTGCCGGACGGACGACGTCTGCGCTTCAGCGGCAGCGAACCCGGCGAAAACGCGGAAATGATCATTCGCGACTTTGGTCTCACCCGCCGTTTCGTCGCGAACGGCGATCTCGGCGCCGCGGAAGCCTTTCTCGACGGCATGTGGGACAGCCCCAACGTGACCGCGTTTCTCCAGTTCTTCCTGCGCAACGGAGAAGCCCTGCAAGACAAGTTGAGGGGAATCCCCGGCGCCCGTTTCGTCTCGCGTCTCGGTCACATGCTCCGGCGGAACTCGAAGCGCGGCTCGAAGCGCAACATCGAATATCACTACGACCTCGGAAACAGCTTCTACCGGCGCTGGCTCGACCCGACCATGACCTACTCCTCGGCGCGTTTCGAGCACCCGGGACAGGACCTCTCCGAAGCGCAGATCAACAAGTACCGCTCCCTCGCCGAACGGATCGACCTGAAGCCCGAGCACCACCTGCTCGAGATCGGCAGCGGCTGGGGCGGTTTCGCGGAATATGCCGCGAGCGAGATCGGTTGCCGCGTCACCGGCATCACCATCAGCAAGGAGCAGCTTGCCTTTGCGCGCGAGCGCATGGAGAGAAAACAGCTCTCCCACAAGGTGGACATCCGCTATCAGGACTATCGCGACGTGGACGAGAAGTTCGACCGCATCGCTTCCATCGAGATGTTCGAGGCGGTGGGCGAGGAATACTGGCCGGACTATTTCGGCAAGATCCGGCAATGCCTGAAACCGGGCGGCAAGGCCGGCCTCCAGATCATCACCATTGCGGATCGCTCCTTCGCCAGCTACCGCAAGCGCGCCGACTTCATCCAGCGCTACATTTTTCCCGGAGGCATGCTGCCTTCACCGACCGCCCTGCGTCAGCAGGTGGCGCAAGCGGGACTCACCTGGGCGGGCAATCTCGAATTCGGCCTCGACTATGCGGAGACGCTGAAGCTCTGGCGCGAGCGCTTCCGCGCGGCCTGGCCCGATATAAGCGCGCAGGGCTTCGACGAGCGCTTCCGCCGCATGTGGGAATACTACCTTTCCTACTGCGAGGCCGGTTTCCGCGCCGGCAATATCGACGTGACGCAATTGACCCTCGCCCGGCAATAGCGCCCGGGAATAGCGGTTGGCGGAGGCGGCTGCTAAGCTCGCCCACCCACCAACCGGAGCTTTCCATGGAATCCCGTCTCGTCCCGACGCCGCGCAATCTTGCCGATGTCGACCTGCGCTCGCGCGACCTCATCGGCAAGGGATGGGGCAAGCTTGAGCGGTTCGTCTTCCGTCACCGGCGCTTCGACGGCGAATGGTCGGAGGAGGTTACGCGGGACGTCTATACCATTGCCGAAGTCGTGAACGTGCTGCCGTATGATCGGAAGCGCGATGCGGTGGCGCTAATCGAGCAGTTCCGTACCTGCGGCCTCGTCTGGGGCGAAGCGACCTGGCTCTTCGAGGCGGTAGCCGGTGTGCAGGAAGAAGGCGAGGAACCGGAAGACGTGGCAAGGCGCGAAGCCGGGGAGGAAACAGGTTGCCGCCTCGACGCCATACATCCGGTCACGACCGTATGGTCCTCGCCCGGCGGCTATGGCGAGCGCGCGCATCTCTTCATCGGTGAGGCCGATCTCGGCGACGTGGGTGGCCTGCACGGGCTCGCGCATGAGCATGAGGATATTCGGGCCGTGACCGTGCCTCTCGCGGAGGCCCATGCCGCGACACTTGACGGCCGCATCCGCGACACCAAGACAATTCTTTTGATTCAATGGCTTATGCTCAACAAGGAACGTATCGCCTGAAGCACGGCTTTTTGCGTTCCCGCCTTGAACCCGGCCACCCCCCTCCGTATGTTCCAGTGCGCGCAGGGCCCTCCGGCGCGGCCTCCATTCCTTGAAGAACAGAAGAACGAAGCCCCATGGACATCAAGAACGGCCTCGTCGATTCGATCGGCAACACCCCCCTGCTTCGCCTGAAGCGCGCCTCCGAGGAAACGGGCTGCGATATTCTCGGCAAGGCGGAGTTCCTGAATCCCGGCCAGTCCGTGAAGGACCGCGCGGCGCTCTACATCATCAAGGACGCGGTGGCGCGCGGCGAACTGAAGCCAGGCGGCGTGATCGTGGAAGGCACGGCAGGCAATACCGGTATCGGCCTGGCGCTGGTCGGCAACGCGCTCGGCTTCCGTTCGGTGATCGTGATCCCGGAAACGCAGTCTGAGGAAAAGAAGGACATGCTCCGCCTCTGCGGCGCCGAGCTGATCGAAGTCCCGGCAGTGCCCTACAAGGATCCGAACAACTACGTGAAATATTCCGGCCGCCTCGCGGAAGAGCTTGCTGCGAAGGAGCCGAACGGCGCGATCTGGGCGAACCAGTTCGACAACGTCGCGAACCGGCAGGCGCATATCGAAACCACGGGCCCGGAAATCTGGAAGCAGACGGATGGCAAGGTCGACGGCTTCATCTGCGCCGTCGGCACAGGCGGCACGCTCGCCGGTACCGGCATGGCGCTGAAGGAGAAGAACAGGAATGTGCAGATCGGCATTGCCGATCCGATGGGCGCCGCGCTCTATCATTTCTACAAGCATGGTGAGCTGAAATCCGAGGGCACATCGATCACCGAAGGCATCGGCCAGGGCCGCATCACGGCGAATCTCGAGGATGCGCCGATCGACCAGGCCTTCCAGATCCCCGACGAGGAAGCGCTGCCGATCGTGTTCGACCTGTTGAAGGAAGAAGGCCTCTGCCTCGGCGGATCGAGCGGTATCAACGTCGCCGGCGCGATCCGTCTCGCGAAGGAGATGGGTCCCGGACACACTATCGTCACCGTGCTCTGCGATTACGGAACGCGCTATCAGAGCAAGCTGTTCAATCCTTCCTTCCTGAAGGAGAAAAACCTGCCCTTCCCGGACTGGCTCTGAATACTGGCTTTGCCCTTCTCAACGAGGAATGACGATACGATGTACGAGGCCGCTTCTCCGCTTGTGACGACCGACTGGCTGGCGCAGCACCTCGACGCGCCGGATGTACGCGTGGTCGACGCCTCCTGGTATCTGCCGCAGACGCAGCGGAACGCCAAGGCGGAATACGAGAAGGAGCACATCCCCGGCGCGGTCTTCTTCGACATTGATGAAATCTGCGACCTTGCGAGCCCCTACCCCCATATGCTGCCGAGCCCGGAGAAATTCTCCTCGCGCGTGCGCGGCATGGGTCTCGGCGACGGCAACCGGGTCGTCGTCTATGATGGCGCCGGCCTCTTCAGCGCCGCGCGCGTCTGGTGGATGTTCCGCGTCATGGGGCACGACGATGTCGTCGTGCTCGATGGAGGCCTGAAAAAGTGGAAGGCCGAGGGCCGCCCGCTCGACGATCTGAAGCCGCGTCATTCCGCGCGCCATTTCACGGCGCGGCGGAACACAGGCCTCATCCGGGATCGCGCGGCGATGCTCCACAACATCGACACCTGCAGCGAGCAGGTGCTCGATGCGCGAAGCGCCGAACGCTTCCGCGCAAGGGAACCGGAGCCCAGGCCCGGTCTTCGCGGCGGACATATCCCCGGCAGCCTCAATCTGCCCGCAAGCGCCCTCATCAATGCCGACGGCACGATAAAGAAACCCGATGAACTGAAGGCCCTCTACGAAAAGGCCGGTATCGACATCGAAAAGCCGGTCGTCACGACCTGCGGCTCGGGCGTGACCGCCTCGATCCTCGCGCTCGGCCTCGCCGTTCTCGGCAAGCCGCAGGTTCCCGTCTATGATGGCTCCTGGGCCGAATGGGGCGCGGTTGCGGAGATGCCCGTCGAGGTCTGAGGGAAGCGCAAGCGAACCGGGCATGGGGAAGAAGCACAAAACCACCGTCACCCATCTCGAAATGACGGCAGAGCCGCGCCTGCCGCCCTGCCCCCGGCCAGTGGGCAAATACGCGCTGATGCGCGCGGAAAACCCGCCCGTCCATTTCTATCGCTATCTCTATGACGCCGTGGGACGCGATTATGTCTGGGTGAACCGGAAGCGCCTTTCGGACGACACGCTCGCCGGCATCGTCCAGCATGAGGATGTCGAGATCTACGTGCTCTATTGCGGCGGCGTGCCAGCCGGGTATTTCGAACTCGACTTCCGTTCGATGCCGCGCGTCGAACTCTCGTTTCTCGGAATCATGCCGGAGCACATCGGGTCAGGCCTTGGCAGCTTCCTGCTGCGCGAGGCAATCCAGACCGCCTGGTCGCGAAATCCGAACCGGCTCATCGTCCAGACCTGCACGCTCGACCACCCCCGCGCCCTGCCCCTCTACCAGCGCATGGGCTTCTCTCCGTTTGCGCAGGAGGAAGCGGAGCTGGAGGAAATAGATTGAGCGTCAGTGCGCCAGTATCTGCGCGAGGAATTCCTTCGTGCGGTCGTTCTTCGGCGCGTTGAAGAATTCTTCCGGCGGCGCTTCCTCGATGATCTCGCCCTCGTCCATGAAGACGACGCGGTTCGCGACCTCACGCGCGAAGCCCATCTCATGCGTGACGCAAAGCATCGTCATGCCTTCCTGCGCGAGCTCGACCATGACGTCGAGCACTTCCTTGATCATCTCGGGGTCGAGCGCCGACGTCGGCTCGTCGAAAAGCATGACCTTCGGGTTCATGCAGAGCGCGCGGGCGATGGCAACACGCTGCTGCTGACCGCCCGAAAGCTGACCCGGATATTTGTTTGCCTGCTCGGGAATCTGGACGCGCTCCAGGAACTTCATCGCGAGATCGCGCGCCTCAGCCTCCGGCATCTTGCGCACCCAGAGCGGCGCCAGCGTGCAGTTCTCGAGCACCGTCATATGCGGGAACAGATTGAATTGCTGAAACACCATGCCGACCTCGCGGCGCACTTCGTCGATGCGCTTCAGATCCTCGGTGAGTTCAATGCCGTCGATTGCGATGCTGCCTTCGTCATGCGGCTCAAGATGATTGATGCAGCGAATAAGCGTCGATTTGCCGGAGCCGGACGGTCCCGCGATGACAATACGCTCGCCCTCGTTCACCGTGAGGTCGATGTCCTTAAGGACATGGAAGTCGCCGAACCACTTGTTCACACCCTTCATCTCGATCATCACCTTGTCGGAGACCTTGAGACGTTTCGCCGGGGCTTCGCTTTCATTGGACATCGGATTTTCTCCTACCGCTCGCGCGACGTGTCGAGACGGCGCTCCATGAAGTTCGAATATTGCGACATGCCGAAACAGAAGGCCCAGAAGACCAGCGCGGCGAAGATGTAGCCGGTGAGCGCGCCCTGCGGCACGGTCCAGTTCGGATCGCTGAGCTGCGCGCGGACCTGACCGAGAAGATCGAACAAGCCGACGATCAGCACCAGCGTCGTGTCCTTGAAGAGACCGATGAAGGTGTTCACGATACCGGGGATGACGTGGCGGAGTGCTTGCGGCAGCACGACCTGTGTCATCGCCTGCCAATAGGTGAGGCCGACCGCGCGCGCCGCCTCGTACTGGCCGGCCGGGATCGACTGCAGACCGCCGCGCACGACCTCCGCCATATAGGCAGAGGAAAAGAGCGCAACACCGACGAGACAGCGCAAGAGATTGTCGGGACTGAAGCCTTCCGGCAGGAAGAGCGGCAGCATCACGCTCGCCATGAAGAGTACGGTAACAAGCGGCACACCGCGCCAGAACTCGATGAAGATGATCGAGAGCATGCGGATCGCGGGCATGTCGGACCGGCGGCCAAGCGCGAGCAGAACCCCGAGCGGCAGCGACGCGACGATGCCTGTGATCGCAACGACGAGCGTGACAAGAAGCCCGCCCCACTCGCTGGTCGGCACGGGCGGCAGGCCCGGCCTGTCTCCCGCGAGCAGCACCAGCGCGACCAGCGGATAGACGATCAGCAGGAAGACGAGGTTGAGCTTGCGCGCCGGCAGGCCCGGGATGAGCATGGGAATGATGACCGCCGCGCCGAGCGCAAAGGTCAGATTCACCCGCCAGATTTCCGATGGCGGATAGCGGCCATAGATGAACTGGTCGATATTCGCCCAGACGAAGGGCCAGCAAGCACCGGCGTCCGGCACGAGACAGGCTTCGCGCGTCGTGCCCGTCCAGACCGCACTGAAAATCGTGAAGTCGAGGAAGGGCGGGATGGTCAGCCACAAAATATAAAGCGACGCCAAAGTCAGGATCGTGTTGCCGGGGCTCGAAAAGAGATTGCGGCGTGCCCAGCCGATGGGCGACATCGGCAAGACGCTCTTCGGCGGCGGACGGCCTGTCACATCTTCCATCGCCATGGCCTACCGCTCCTTCAGCGCAATGCGCGCGTTGTACCAGTTCATCGCAAGCGAGGTGAGAAGGCTGAGCGTCAGATAGACCGCCATGGTGAGCGAGATTACCTCAATTGCCTGCCCCGTCTGGTTGAGAACCGTACCAGCGAACACCGCCACAAGATCCGGATAGGCGATGGCCACCGCAAGCGACGAGTTCTTCGTCAGATTGAGGATCTGGCTCGTGAGCGGCGGAATGATGAGGCGCATCGCCTGCGGGATGACGACCAGACGCAATGTCGTACTGTCCTTCAGACCGAGCGCCGCAGCGGCCTCGATCTGCCCCTTGCTGACGGACTGGATGCCCGCCCGGACGATCTCGCCGATGAAGGCAGCGGTATAGAGCGTCAGGCCGAGAACGAGCGCGACGAATTCCGGCAGGAGCCGCATGCCGCCTACATAGTCAAAAGCATCCCGCTCGGCGAATTCAAGCTCGAAAGGCCGGCCCGCGATCAACCACACGAGCGCGGGCAGCAGAACCACGATGCCTGTGGCGGTGCGCCACGCCGGAAACAACTGCCCGGTCGCAATCTGCCGCCTCTTCGCCCAACGGATCAGGAAGACGCTGCCGGCAAGCGCCAGAGCGAGACTCGCGAAGAAGTACGCCGCGCTGGCGTCGAAGACGGGCGCGGGAAGAATTAGTCCGCGATTGTTGAGATAGACGCCGTCGAAAGGCGTAAGGCTGTTGTCCGGCCCAGGCAGCGGCCGCAGCACCGCGAAGTACCAGAAGAAGAGATGAAGCAGCAGCGGAATGTTCCGCATGATCTCGACATAGGCGGCGGCAAGCTTCGCGATCAACCAGTTGCGGGAAAGCCGCGCGACGCCGATGAAGAAGCCGAGAAGCGTCGCCAGCACGATGCCGATGACGGCGACCACCAGCGTATTGAGGAGGCCGACGAGGAAGGCCCGGCCGTAACTCGATTGTTCGCTATAGGGGATCAGTGTCTGGATGATTCCGAAACCCGCCGTCGTATCCAGAAAACCGAAACCGGAAGAGATGTTGAGACGTTCGAGGTTCTCCTGTGCGGTCGCCGCGAAGAACCAGACGATACCGATGACGGAAACGAGAACCACCGTCTGGTAGAAGATCGACCGGACGCGCGGATTGTACCAGTTGAGCGTCGCCGTGCCGCGTTTCTGCCCCTGCCCCCTCGCCATGCGTCTACCGCACCGGCGGCGCGTATTGTACGCCACCCTCGTTCCAGAGCGCGTTCAGCCCGCGCTTGATACCAAGCGGTGTTTCCGTGCCGACATTCCGTTCGAACATCTCTCCGTAATTGCCGACAGCGCGGATCGCGTGAACCGCCCAGTCAGGCCCGAGGCCCACCGCCTCGCCATAGGCCCCTTCCCTGCCGAGCAGGCGGCGGATGCGCGGATTGTCGCTTTCCAGCATCTCATCGATGTTTTCGGAGGTGACGCCAAGTTCCTCGGCGTTCAGAAGCGCGTTGAGCGTCCAGCGCGCGATATCCTCCCACTGCGGATCGCCCTGCCGCACGGCCGGGCCAAGGGGCTCCTTCGAGATGATGTCGGTGAGTACCATGTTGGCGTCCGGATCGGTCAGCTTCAACCGCTGGGCATAGAGACCGGAAGCATCCGTCGTATAGGCGTCGCAGCGCCCGCGGTCATAGGCAACGATGGCCTCATCGTTCTTCTCGAAAGAGAGCACCTTGTATCCGAGGCCGCGGCTGCGGAAATAGTCGGCGAGGTTGAGTTCGGTCGTCGTGCCGGTCTCGGTGCAGATTGTACCGCCCGCGAGATCCTTCACGGTTTCGATACCAGCCGCTTTCCGCACCATGAAGGACTGGCCGTCATAATAGGTCACGCCCACGAAATCGAAGCCGAGCTGCGTATCTCGCGACATTGTCCAGGTGGTGTTGCGCGAGAGAATATCGATCTCGCCTGACTGGAGCGCCGTGAAACGGTCCTTCGCCGACAGAGGCCGAAAGCGTACCTTGCTCCCGTCGCCGAAGATCGCTGCCGCGATGGCCCGGCAGAAATCGACGTCGATGCCCGACCAGTTGCCCCGCTCGTCCGGGTTCGAGAAGCCGGGAAGGCCCTGGCTGACGCCGCACTGGAGAAAGCCGCGTTGCTTGACGCGGCGAAGCGTGTCGCCCGCCGAAGCTCTTTCCACCGCGCCGTCCGGGCTCACGGTCACGGCGACCGGACCTTCACCGAGCGACAGGGGGTCATAGGGCAGGAAAAAATAGAGACCGCCGACACCGATCAGGATGCCCACCAGAAGGGCGACCAGAGGATTCTTCATTGGGCTCCCTTTGAAGGATGAAGCGCGGCGAGTTCGATTCGCAAAGACTACCTGCCATAATCGGAAGCGCAAACCCTCTGCGGACCCGCAATCGCGCCGATTTTACTTTGCCGGGGGTTTTACCCTTAAATGCGCATGGGCAAACGACCGCCGCGACGACGACAGGCCGGAGCAGGATGAGCAAGAAGAAGCAGGATACGCTGATCGTCACCGCGGGACGCGACCCCGAGGCAAATTTCGGCATCGTCAATCCGCCGGTTTATCACGCTTCGACTGTGCTTTATCCGACGCTCGAGGCCGTGAAGACGCGCGCCCAGCCCGTCACCTATGGCCGCCGGGGCACGCCGACGACCTTCGCGCTGCAGGACGCTATCGCCGAACTTGAAGGCGGCCACAAGACGGTGCTGACCTCTTCCGGCCTCTCGGCCGTCACCACGGCTCTTCTTGCCCATCTCAAGGCGGGCGACCACCTCCTGATGACGGACAGTGCCTATCAGCCGTCGCGCAATTTCTGCGACAGGGTACTCAAGCGCTACGGCGTCGATGTCGAGTATTACGATCCGCGGATCGGCAAGGGAATCGAGAAGCTCCTGCGGCCTGAAACAGCGGTCGTCTTTACGGAGTCCCCGGGCTCCGTCACCTTCGAGGTACAGGACCTGCCCGCGATCTCCGAAGCGGCGCACCGTGCAGGCGCCATCGTGATGATCGACAACACATGGGCCTCGCCACTCTACTTCAGGCCGTTCGACCATGGCGCCGACATCTCCATCCAGGCGGTCACGAAATACCTGTGCGGCCATTCCGATGTCATGATGGGAGCCATCACGACCACGGAAGCGGCCTGGAAGGAGACGCTCGCGGACCATGGCGCGATTGGACAATGCGCCGGGCCGGACGACATCTATCTCGTCCTGCGCGGTCTGCGGACGCTTTCGGTCAGGCTCGAGCGGCATATGGAAACCGGACTCGCCCTTGCACGCTGGCTCGGCGAGCGGTCCGAAGTCGCACAGGTGATCCACCCCGCCCTGCCGGACCATCCCGACCACGCAATCTGGAAGCGCGACTTTACGGGCGCAAGCGGCCTTTTCTCGATAGAACTCAAGCCCTGCTCCGAAAAGGCGCTCGCCGCCTTCCTCGACGACCTTGAACTTTTCGGCATGGGCTATTCGTGGGGCGGCTTCGAAAGCCTCATCATTCCGCAATATCCAAAGAAGATGCGCACCGCGACCGAATGGACGGCGGAGGGACAGATCCTTCGGCTCCATGCCGGACTTGAGGATATGGAAGACCTGATCGCCGATCTCGACGCCGGTTTCGAACGCATGCGCGACGCGGCAGCCTAGATGGAAGAGAACCGCAAGATGCGCCGGTTCGCCCTCCTCGTCGCCGCGCTCCTCACGGTCGGCGCGAGCCCCGCCGTCGCCTGCGAACCGGTATCGGTTTACGCCGCCGCGAGCACGACGGATTCACTGACAGAGATCGCGCGCGCCTTCGCCGTCGAAACGGGTTGCGAGGTAATGACCGTATTTGCGAGTTCATCAACGCTCGCTAAACAGATCGAGGCAGGAGCGCCCGCCGCAATCTTCCTTTCCGCCAACAGCGACTGGATGGACCGTGTCGAAGACGGAGACCTGCTGGCACCGGATACACGCAAGGACATTCTGGGCAACGACCTGGTGCTGATCGCACCAAAATCAGAGCCGCTCGCTTATCGGTTCGCGGATGATGCGAGTCTTGCCGCCGCAATCGGCGAAGGAAGGCTCGCCCTCGGTAATCCCGATGGCGTGCCTGCGGGCATCTACGCAAAGGAAGCGCTTGTTCATCTCGGCGAGTGGGATGGCGTCGCCTCCCGGGTCATCGCCGGTGACGACGTGCGTACCGCATTGGCATGGGTGGCTAGAGGCGAGGCGCGCGCCGGGATCGTCTACCGCACGGATGCGCAGGTATCGCCCGATGTCGTGATCGTCCATGCCGTTCCCGAAGATGCACATGAACCGGTTCGCTACCCCATCGCGCTCATCGAGGAGAACACGAACGAAACTGCCCGCGATTTCCTTGCCTTCACCTCGGGCGCCACCGCCTCGCGGATTTTCGCGCGTTTCGGCTTCACGCCGCTCGGCGCACAGGTCAACTGACGGCAATGCCGGACCTCACCCTTTCCCCCGCCGAAGCCGAAGCGCTCTGGCTCTCGCTCAAGGTCGGAGTCGTTGGCGCCCTGCTGAGCCTGCCGCCCGGCCTCGCCGCCGCATGGGCACTGTCGCGGCGGGAGTTTCCGGGCAAGTTCGCCCTCGATCTCATCATTCACATGCCGCTCGTCATGCCGCCTGTCGTGACCGGTTACCTCCTGCTCCTCGCTTTCGGCAACAGAGGCGTCATCGGCAGCTGGCTGAACGACACCCTCGGATTCACGCTCGCCTTCAACTGGAAGGGCGCGGCACTCGCCGCCGCAATCATGGGCTTTCCGCTTCTCGTGCGTGCGCTTCGCCTCTCCTTCGACGCCGTGGATACGCGGCTTGAACAGGCAGCACGGACGCTCGGCGCTAGCAGGCTCGACACGATGATGAGCGTCACCCTGCCGCTCATCCTGCCGGGCCTCGTCACCGGATTGCTGCTCGCTTTTGCGCGAGGGCTCGGCGAGTTCGGCGCGACGATCACCTTCGTCGCGAATATTCCGGGCGAGACGCAGACGCTTCCGATCGCGCTCTACAGTGCGCTGCAATCGCCCGATGGGGAAATCCGTGCCCTGCGCCTCCTCATCCTGTCGATCCTGCTTGCCGTCGGCGCGCTCGCCGCCTCCGAAGTCCTCGCGGCGCGCCTGCGCCGCCGGATACAGGTCCATCGGGCGGAAACACCCGCATGACCGCGCTCACAGCCAGCATCGAACGGCGCGCGGGTGGCTTCACCCTCGACGTTTCCTTCGAGGCGCCGCCGGGCGTCACGGGCATCATCGGCGCCTCAGGTGCGGGCAAGACAATGGCGCTCCAGACGATTGCCGGTCTTGGCAGACCCGACAAGGCGCGGATCGCGCTGGGCGACGAAATTTTTGCGGATACGGCAGAGGGCATATCGCTACCGCCGGACAAGCGGAACATCGGCTATGTCTTCCAGGAGGCGCGGCTCTTCCCGCACATGACTGTCGCCGCCAATCTCGACTACGGCGCGAAACGGCGCGGACCGGGCGCACCGGCATCACGCGGGGAAGTGATCGACCTTCTCGGAATTGCCCCCCTGCTGGACCGCCACCCCGCGAGCCTCTCCGGTGGCGAGGCTCAGCGCGTCGCCATCGGCCGCGCACTTCTCTCCGCGCCTCGGCTTCTACTCATGGACGAACCGCTCGCCAGTCTCGATATTCGCCGCCGTCGCGAGATCATGCCCTTCCTCGAAGCGCTGCATGAGCGGCTCCGCCTGCCCGTTCTCTTCGTCAGCCACAACATCGACGAGATTGTCCGCCTTGCAGATCGCGTGATCGTCTTCCACGGGGGCCGCATCGCGGCGGAAGGCGATGTCGGCGAGGTGTTGAACAGGCTCGACGTCCAGGGCTTGATCCTCGGCGACGCGGAAGATGACAGTCCGGGGACCATTCTCGATGCTAGAATTCTGCAGCATGACGACGCAGACGGGTTGACGGAAGTCGGCGGCAGGGGATTCCGCCTCGTCGTCTCGAAGCTCGCCTCGCCCGAGGGCGCACCGGTCCGCCTCCGTCTCCGCGCAAGGGACGTCGCCCTCGCGACCGAGGCGCCGTCGAAACTCAGCATCCAGAACGTCATCGAAGGCACGATCCGGCGGATCGAAGACACAGGCGCGGGACAGGTGAGCGTGACGCTCGAAACGAAAGACGGCGGCAGCACGTCGGTCCATGCGCTTGTCACGCAGCGTGCGGCGCGGCTCCTTGGCCTTGCCGAGGGAATGCCCGTCTGGGCGCTCATCAAGTCCGTGGCGATAGCGGGCGGCAAATGAGACGACGAGAGGAAGGAAAACGATGGCGACGATCGAAGTGAAGAGCGAGATCACCGGCAAGGTCTGGAAGATCGAGACGAAGCCCGGTGACCGGATCGAGGAAGACGATCCGATCCTCATCCTCGAATCCATGAAGATGGAAATACCGGTGAGCGCACCGATGGACTGCAAACTCGTCGAACTCCTCGTCGCGGAGGAGGATGCCGTCTCCGAGGGTCAGGTCGTCGCGATCGTCGAAGAGGACTAGACCTCGCCGAAGATGCGCTTCAGATGCGCATTGAGGAACTTGCCCGACGGATCGAGCCGGCGGCGCACCTGCTGGAAGTCGCCCCATCTGGGATAGAGCGTCTTGAAGTCTTCCTCGCCGAGCGTGTGCAGCTTGCCCCAGTGCGGCCGCCCCTCGTAGCGCCGGAAGATCGCTTCGACGCCCGCGAAGAGTTCCTTGTAGGGCTGCTTGTGGTACTGGTGAACCGAGATCGTGACGCTGTCACGCTGGTAGAACGGACTTAGCCAGGCGTCGTCCGCCGCGACATAGCGGAATTCGAGCGGGAAGAGGAAGTTCACGCCGCAGCCGCGCATATAGGCGCCGACCTCGCGGATGCAGTCCGGCCCCCTCTCGGCGGGCACCGCATATTCCATCTCGTTGAAGCGCACATTGCGGTCGCTCGGAAAGGCGTCGTGCGACCAGCGAACTTTCGTCTTCTTCTCTCCGTCGTCCGACACGCCGCCCGCATAGCGCGACCCGCTCGCCGAGGTAAGGAATTTCTGCAGCGGCCCTCGCAGGAACGGCAGATGCCGCGACACCTCGCAGGCGCGCAGCATCGTCTTGTCTCCTGCCGACATCTCGCCGTCCGGCTTTCGGCGCCGGGGCCGCGCCTCCTCGTCCGTCTCTCGCAGGAATTTGACCAGCGCATCACTTGCGAAGGGGAACCAGAAAAACTCGAAATGACGATTGCTGTCGCGGAACTCTTCGGCCTTTGCAAGAGCCTCGTCGAGAGGCATCCGCCCGCCCTCTTCTTCCAGTGCATAGACAGGACGGCATTTCATCGTGATCTCGGTCATGACGCCGAGACTGCCGAAGCTCACCCGGCCCGCATCGAAGACGTCGGTGTTCTCGTTCGCATTGCAGTTGAGAATGTCACCGTTCGCCGTCGCGAGACGGAATCCCGTCACCGCCGAAGAAATCGAACCAAGTGCGCCGCCCGTACCATGCGTGCCGGTACCGACCGCACCGGCAATCGCCTGCCGGTCGATATCCCCCTGGTTGATGAGTGCAAGGCCACGCTCGAACAGCTCCGGCCCCAGGTCTCGGATCGTCGTGCCCGCCTTGATCCGCGCCGTCTGTGTCGTCTCGTCGTGATCGATGACGCCGGTAAGTCCCCAGATGGTCACGAGCGTTCCGTCGCTCTCGACGAGCGGTGTGAAGGAGTGGCCACGCCCCGCGACGCGCACAGGTGCAACTGCGGTCTTCAGAACCCCGGCCACCTCTTCCTCGGTCGCCGGCGCCGCCAGCGCTTTCGGCCAAGCCTTCACCCAGCCGGACCAGTTCGACCACACATCCGTCATAGCGCCTCCTCATTCGTCGTGAGGGACATGATAGCGAAGCCGCTGCACCGATGCGCGCCAAAACAAAAGCCCCGGCACTCGGACCGGGGCTTTGTCACAATTTTTCTCGCGCGGGGTTATTGTGCCGCTTCAGCAGGTCCTTCGAGCGCTTCGGCTGTGATCTTCATCTCTTCTGCGCTTTCCTCGCGGGTCTGCGGCACGAAGGCCCGTGCCATCTTGGTCGCCTCCTTGATCTCCACGGGGCTCATCTCCGCCGCAAGTCCTTCAAGCGCTTCGGTCGCGAATTTCGGGAATCCGCCTTCGATGGCGAGCTGGTAGTACATGTAGGCGCGTACCTTGTCCGGCTCGACGCCGATACCGTCCTCGTACATCGTGGCGATGTTGTATTGGGAACTCGCAAGACCTTGCTTCGCAGCCGCTTCGTACCATTTCGCGGCGCGTGCCATGTCCTGAGGCACACCCCAACCCTTGTCGAACAGCGTCGCCAGATCCATCTGGGCGCGCATATCGCCCCATTCGGCGCCGAGCGTATAGAATTTGATCGCCGTCGCGAGATCGCGCTCGACAACCTTGGCGTCGAAATACTCCTCCGCGAGCTTGAAAGCGGCACCCGCGTCCCTGTTCTCTTCGACCGCCCTTTTCCACTCGGCAAGCGCTTCGGGATAGAAACCGCGTTGATAGAGGTCGGCACCTGAAGCTTCGTTCGGCTGCCCTTCGATGGCGGGATCGGGTTTTGTCGGATCCGCCATCGGCTCCTCGGCCATGGCGTGTCCGAAACCGAGTGAGAATACGAGGCCGGCGGCAAGCACGAGCCAAGCGATTGCACGCATCAACGCAAGCCATTGTGAAGCTTCGCCGCCGCTCGCTGCGGCCGCCTGATTGCGACGCATATTTCCTCCTCGCGGACAAACCGTAGGAACGGCCACATGCCGCCCTCGGCAGTCTCTTTTCGAGCTTCCATGATCCGGAAGGCTCACGACACCCTCAAGTTAAACCTTGGTCAGATTAGATGGAGAGACTATGGAAAATATTACTCACCGTCCACGACCCGCAGATTGTTCTGGCAGGCAGTAATTCCCGGAACGCCGCACACAATCTCCTCGACCAGAGCCACTTCGGCTTCGCTCGTCACGCCACCGTCGATCGTCGCCTCGCCACAGGATACGTCCACCCTGATGAGGGTGAGGTCCAGATTGCCTGCCGCCTCAAGCCTTTTCCCCACCTCCGCGAGAATTCTCCGGTCGGAAACCTTCGGCTCCTCGAACGGCGCACCTGGATAGGAGTGCCGGTGTGCCGCCGCATAATTCGGATGGGAAATGCCGTATCCAGGCCGTTCCTTGTCCGGGTTGTAGGGATCGTCGTCCTTGCCCATGACGAACCTCGTTGCTCAACTCCTCTCTCATTATCTAGAGCCCGAGAACCCGACGCCAAGGCAGGAACATGCGGCCCCGCTCCGGCGTTATTCGACATTCAACGGCGAAGCGGACTTCTCCCATGGCACGGCGCAAGACGAACGCGCGGATGAAACGGAATCCGGACCTCGACGCCTACCGGGCAAAACGGGATTTCGACCACACGCCGGAACCAGAACCGGCAGATGGGAAGCCTCGTCGCCGGAAGCATGACTACGCGATTCAGATGCACGACGCGCGCAACCTCCACTATGACTTGCGTCTCGAACTGGACGGTACGTTGAAAAGCTGGGCTGTGGCCAAGGGGCCAAGTCTGGATCCCGCGAAGAAGCGGCTTGCCATCAAGACCGAGGATCATCCGGTCGACTACGCCGACTTCGAGGGCACAATCCCCGAGGGGCACTATGGTGCGGGCACCGTTCTCCTGTGGGACCGGGGCACCTGGGAACCGGTCGGCGATCCACATGATGGCCTCGAGAACGGCAAACTCATCTTCGATCTCCACGGCGAGCGCCTCAAGGGCCGATGGGCACTTGTCCGCTTCAAGCCAAAAGGGCGCCAGAAAAAGGAGAACTGGCTTCTCATCAAGGAACGCGATGAAAAGGCACGCCGCTCGAAACAGCCCGTGAAAGAATATGACACGAGCGTCGCGTCGGGCCTCGACACCGGTGAGATCGCGAGAAGACATGAGACCGGAAGAAAGACGAAGGGCATGAAAGCCGAACTCCGAATCAACTCCATCCACATTACGCATCCCGACCGGGTTCTCTTTCCCGAACAGGGCGTCACAAAACTCGACCTCGCCCGCTATCTGGAGACAGCTTCCGGCCAGATGATGCCGTATGTCGAAAACCGGCTGGTGAGCCTTGTGCGCTGTCCGGAGGGCCGGCAGAAGAAATGTTTCTTCCAGCGCCATGCGGGTGCCGGGTTGAACGACGGTTTCCGTACGCTGGAGGTCCGTGGCGCGAAAGAGAGCGAGGATTACCTCTGTCTCGACGGCAAAAAAGGCCTTGTCGCGGCGGCGCAGATGGGTGTGCTGGAGTTTCATATCTGGGGGTCGCGTATCGACGACATCGAACGGCCGGACCGGCTCGTCTTCGACCTCGACCCCGGCCCCGGGCTCCCCTTCGACGCAGTCATCGAAGCCGCCTACGAAACGCAAACCGTGCTTGCCGCGCTCGGCCTCAAGAGTTTCCCGCTCCTCACCGGTGGCAAGGGCATTCATGTGGTTGCGCCCCTCACCCGACGCCACGAATGGCCGGTCGTGAAGGCCTTCGCCAAGGCCATTGCCGAACACATGGCGAATGCGCGGCCCAGCCGCTATCTGGCCATCTCATCGAAGAAGAAACGCGAAGGGAAAATCTTTATCGACTATCTGCGGAACGATCATTCTGCGACCGCGATCGCTCCCTATTCTCCGCGCGCGCGGAAAGGGGCACCCGTTGCATGGCCCGTATCGTGGAAGGAACTGCAGACAGTCGAATCTGCAAACGAGGTCACGATCTCGTCTGCATTCTCCCACCGTAAAAAGAATCCATGGAAGGACTATGGCTCAGTCCGCCAGTCGCTGAAATCGGCGGCCCTGCGGAAGCTCGGAATCGAGACATGACGAATTGGTGATCCCGGCAGGACTCGAACCTGCAACCGACAGATTAGAAATCTGTTGCTCTATCCGGTTGAGCTACGGGACCGGAAATGGCCTCCCGGACATTCCCTCAGTGAGTCCAGAGGTCCTGGCGGCCGTACTTGAAATTGTCGGCATAGGCCTTGATGGACCGTCGCTGGGTCTTCGGCTCGAATACCTGACACTCGATGCCGTGCTTCTTGGCATAGGCGATGGCTTCTTCCTTGGTGTCAAAGCGAAGCGTGACCTGCGAGTCCATATCGCCGGAGCTGGTCCAGCCCATCAGCGGCTCGACGCGGCGCGCGCTGCCGGGCTCGAAATCGAGCACCCATTTTTTCGTCTTGGCGCGGCCGGATTGCATGGCCGTCTTGGCGGGTTTGTAAATGCGGGCGCGTGCCAATTCAGTCCCCTTGAGGCTTCTTCCCCTGCTTATGGGGAACGTCGCGAAATCTTATTCTTATCGCCCCAAAAGAGACGAATTTGCAAGCGATAACAAGACCATCGCAGGGGCAAGACTTACCCGGAAAAGCGGTCCGAAGCAGCGCCTGCGACTGTAAGAAACGTACCCCCCGAGGCCAGAGGAGTTCCAGAAAATGAGCGTTCCGCCCCGCTATCTCGACCGCGATACCGCAAGCGCCCTCCTCGCCGCACAAGGCTTCAACAGCCTGGACATCGAATGCGTCCTCGATCTTGCTGGGCCCGTCACGCGCAATGGCGCAACGGTCTGGGCCGCATATAGCGTCGAGCGCCTTGCCGCCCGCGCCTGGTGGCTCGACCGCACCGAAATCGGGATCGATTTGCCTCAAGCGGCTTGATCGCGAAGCCCGCGACAATCCACGATAAGCGAAGAAGCCCCCTGCCCCTCGGGGGCTTCTTTCTTTTGGGGAAGCAGTGTTGCGGCAGGAAGCGCATCGGGTGTATTGCAAGGCTCGCCGCAACCGCGGATGTCGGGGCGTAGCGCAGCCTGGTAGCGCATCTGCTTTGGGAGCAGAGGGTCGGGTGTTCGAATCACCCCGCCCCGACCATTCAACCGGTTAGCCGATATTCTTGTGTCTTGGCATCAGCTTGAAAACGCCGGTCGCCCTGAGGACCGGACGGCTGCCGACATAGAGCTCGGCCTCGCAGAAAGCGACCGACTTCGTCGCCCGCGTCACCCGCGCCGTACCTTCGAGCCACTCGCCCGGCCGCGCGGAAGAAAGAAAATCCGAGTTCATGCGGACCGTCAGCGCCACGGTCTGCGTCTCCCGCCAGACGGCGGTGCCAAGAAGTCCATCGGCAAAAGCCATCAACATGCCGCCATGTGTGATGCCGCGGGAATTGCAGTGCCGCTTCTTGACCCGCACGCCGTGGACAAACCCATCCGCCGTCACCTTGTGGAAAAACGGCCCATTGTGCGTGGTGTAGGGCCCGCGGCTCGTCGAAAGGATGAAGTCCTCGGGCGGGTTGTCGTCTTCGGTCTCGCTCACATCGGCCACGCACATCTTCGGAAAAGGAAAGGGCCGCAATCACGGCTGCGGCCCTATAGCATGGACGGAAAGCGGAAAGGAACGCTCAGCTTTCCTGATCGGGCTCTATTTCGGCGACCATGAGGCCCTTTGGGCCTTCTCCAAAGCGCACCTTCACCTCCTGCCCCGGGGTCAGATCGCGCAATCCAAACCTTCGAAGCGTCTCCATATGGATGAAGATGTCGGGTGTCCCTTCGCCGCGAGTGACGAACCCATATCCGCGAGCGCGATTAAACCATTTTACGACGGCAATCTCGAATTCGCCGATCGGCACGACGCCGGAGGAAGGCGACCGATTGGCCGCGCGAGCGGCCCCGGCGGCCGGTTTCACTGCCGTCGTATCGTCAACATCAATGACCCGGATTGCCTGATTGCCCTTGGGGCGCCGTACAGCTTCGCATGTGACGGTGGTACCTTCTTCCAGAAGGTCTCGACCGGCCTGCTTCAGGCATGAGAGGTGAACGAGCACGTCCTCTCGTCCGTCATCGGGAATGATGAAGCCGTATCCCTTGACCGCATCAAACCACTTGACGATACCCGTGACCTCGAAAGACACGTCGACGGAATCCGTCGCACTTTCTAAACGCTCTTCCATCCCCACCACGATCAACATCCGGTCAGTCAATATTGGTTAGGCCTCAGTATTGACCGCACCGGAATTCCTCACTGGTCCGTGGTTCCTCCCCTAGGACCCCCGCTGTAGATTATGACAACTATAACAGTGTGCGATTAACTTTGAAAGTGCACCTGAGAAAAGGAAATCGTCCGACTGGAATCCGGTCTTTCTTGCCCTCTTCGCGACCACATTGCATATTGGAACAATCAAAAAGGGGCTCCGGTACATCGGACGGATACCGTTCTCCGTCGGCCGCGATCAACGCGGCTCCCGGTCGCTATTGGCCGGGTAGCCGGTATCCTCGAGCCATCTGTATGCAGGGAGAACATGGCCAAGGCGGTTGGGTTGCTTGTCGCGCTGTTCGCGCTCTGGTTGGGCTTGTCCGGATACTTCAAGCCGTTTCTCCTGACGCTTGGAGTGCTGTCCTGTCTCTTCACTCTCTACCTCGCACGGCGCATGAACCTGCTCGACGATGAAGCCGTGCCACTGCAACTGCGACCAGGCCTTCTCTTGTACTGGAGTTGGCTCGGCGGCGAAGTCGTCAAGTCGGCATGGGCGGTTTCGAGGGTAATCCTTGCCCGGGAAATGCCGATCAGCCAGCAGCTCATCGCGGTCCCCTGCACCCAGAAGACGGAAATGGGTCACGTCATCTTTGCCAATTCGATTACGTTGACTCCCGGCACGGTGACCGTCGAAACGGCCCCCGGCAAGTTCCTCGTCCACGCCCTGACGGAAGAGGCGGCCAATCTGGACGGTTTCGCTGAGATGGGGCGGCGCGTCGCCGAGGTGGAGGCACGCTGAAATGGCAATCCTGCTTGCAATTACGGCGGCGCTGTTCGTCGCGGTACTTCTCGTCCTGATCCGGTTGTTCGCCGGCCCGACGCTTTACGATCGCGTACTGGCAGTCAACACTTTCGGTACCCTGACCGTGCTCCTCCTCAGCGCCCTGGGCTTCGTGACGGAAAGACCGGACTTCCTCGACATCGCCATGCTCTATGCGCTGATCAATTTCGTCAGCACCATCGCTATCCTCAAGTTCTTCCGTTATCGAGCTCTTGGCCGAGCAACAACGCGCGGGGAGGAAGTTTGATGGACCCGGCGACGTTCGAACTCCTGCGTGATATCGCGAGCGGTATCGTATTCGCGGTCGGTGGTGCATTTCTCCTCATCGGCGCCTTCGGTCTTGTCCGTCTGCCCGACGTCTGGTCGCGTCTTCATGCGGCGGGGGTCGTCGATACGGTCGGTGCTGAACTCATCCTCGTCGGCATGATGATCCAGGCCGGGTTCACGCAGGCGACGCTCAAGCTCATATTGATCGGCCTCTTTCTCTTCGTTACCAGCCCCACAGCTACTCACGCCGTGGCCAACGCCGCTTTCATGGCTGGTATCCGGCCCGTCAGACTACGCCGCAACGAATCCGGTGAAGTAATCGGCGACAGGTCGAATAAGGAACCGCAGCCATGAGCGCCAACCTTGTCGGCATCGCCATCATCGACATATTGCTCTTCACTTTCCTCGTCGTGACCGCGATCGTGATTTTGAGACTTCGAAACCTGTTCGGTGTCGTCATGCTCGCCGGCGTCTTCAGCCTCCTTTCTGCGGCGCTCTTCGTAACGCTCGACGCCGTCGACGTCGCCTTCACCGAGGCTGCAGTGGGTGCAGGCATCTCCACCGTGCTGATGCTGGGTACGCTCGCTCTTACCGTCAGAGAAGAGAAAAAGCCCTCTCACTCCGCCTTTCTCCCGCTTCTCGTCTGCACCATTGCCGGCGCAGCACTGCTCTACGGCACGCGAGACATGCCTTCCTTCGGAGCGCCGGACACGCCCGTGCAGACCCATGTCGCTCCCGACTACATCGCCCGCACGCCCGTCGAAACCGGCGTACCGAACATCGTCACCGCCGTCCTCGCGAGCTATCGCGGCTATGACACGCTCGGCGAAACGGCGGTGATTTTCACGGCGGCGATTGCCGTTCTTCTGCTCCTCGGCGCGTCCGGTAAGCGACGGGAAGACAAGGACAGCGAGGGCAAGGAATAACCTCATGGAACATCATTCCATCCTCCGGGTGATCTCGAAGCTCCTGATCCCGCCAATCATTCTCTATGCCCTCTACGTCCAGTGGCATGGCGACTACGGACCCGGCGGCGGTTTTCAGGCGGGCGTCGTCTTCGCGGTCGCCTTCATCCTTTATTCGCTCGTCTACGGTGTCGATGCGCTGACCAGGATCGTCTCCCCCCGCCTCCTTCACGCTTTCGCGGGGATCGGTGTGCTTATTTATGCCGGCACGGGCGTGGTCACGATGCTGCTCGGCGATGCCTTTCTGGGCTACAACGCGCTCGCTCACGACCCCGTGCACGCGCAGGAATGGGGCATCATCGTCGTAGAGTTCGGCGTCGGCGTCACCGTCGCCTCGGTCATGATGACGATCTTCATCGCCTTCGCGAGCCACAACCCGCCGCTCAAGGATGAGGATTGGTGATGCAGGCTTCCATCCTCGACCTCGAATATGTGCTCGGCCACTACAACTACTGGATGTTCGTCATCCTGATGATGACGGGCCTCTACATCACCGTTAGCCGCGGAAACCTGATCAAGAAGATCGTCGGACTGAACATATTCCAGACCGCCGTCTTCATGCTCTACATCTCTATGGGCAAGATCATCGGCGGCACGGCACCGATTCTTGTCGACGATCCCGACGCGGTTTATTCGAACCCGCTGCCTCACGTCCTGATCCTCACGGCCATTGTCGTCGGCATCGCAACGACGGCGCTCGCCCTCGCCCTTGTGGTCCGCATCCGCGAGACCTACGGGACGGTCGATGAAGACGACATTCTCGCGATGGAACACGAGATGGAATTCGGTGCGGGCGTCCCCCATGGGGGTGATCGCGGATGATGGCGCTGATCGAAACGAACCTGCCTGCGTTGCAGGTCGTGCTGCCGCTCGTCGCAGCGCCTGTCTGCGCCATGCTCGGCCGTGGCTCGCGGTCATGGGCTTTCGCTACGGCCGTTTCGTGGCTCACCTTCCTTGTTGCCCTCTCGCTTTTTGCGAAGACCTTTGGTGGCACGATCATCTCCTACGAGATGGGCGGCTGGGCGCCGCCTATCGGCATCGAATATCGCGTCGATGTGCTGAACGCCTTTGTGCTGATGATTGTCTCCGGCATGGCGGCAATCGTCCTGCCATACGCACGACGCAGCGTTGCCGCGGAAATACCTGCCGAGCGGCAGAGCTTCTTTTACACGGCTTTTCTGCTCTGCCTGACGGGCCTTCTCGGCGTCACGATCACGGGCGACGCCTTCAACGTCTTCGTGTTTCTGGAGATATCGTCGCTTTCCACCTATGCGCTGGTTGCGTCCGGAGCATGGCGGAACAAGCGCGCGCTCACCGCGGCCTACAACTACCTGATCATGGGAACCGTCGGTGCGACGTTCTTCGTGATCGGCATTGGCATGCTCTACATGGTCACGGGCACGCTCAACATGGCCGACCTGGCGGTGAGGATTGCTGCCCATGGCGACAGCAGCACTGTACATATGGGCTTCGTCTTCATCCTGATCGGCATCGGATTGAAGCTCGCCATGTTCCCGCTGCATCTGTGGCTGCCGAATGCCTACAGCTTCGCGCCGTCGGCAGTCACGGCCTTCCTCGCTGCAACGGCGACGAAAGTCGCGGTCTACGTGATGCTCCGCTTCATGTTCACCGTCTTCGGCTTCGACTACGAATTCCAGGCAGCGACGCTCGAAATGGTTGTCCTGCCTCTCGCGATCCTCGCCATGTTCGCCGCCTCTCTTGTCGCTATCTTCCAGGACGATCTGAAGCGCATGCTTGCTTATTCCAGCGTCGCGCAAATCGGCTACATCCTGCTCGGCCTCGCTTTTCTCACGGACACCGGCCTCACCGCGACGATCATTCATCTCTTCAACCATGCCGTCACCAAGGGCGCGCTTTTCATGGTGGCCGGTTGTTATGTGTTGATGGCAGGCACGAGTTCCATATCGGGCCTGCGCGGTGTCGGCCGCGACATGCCGTGGACGACGGCAGCCTTCGTCGTCGCGGGCTTCAGCCTCATCGGCCTGCCGCTTACCGTCGGCTTCATCAGCAAGTGGTATCTCGTTCAGGCTGCGCTCGAACTCGGCTGGTGGCCCGTCGCGCTCCTGATTATGGCATCCTCACTCCTCGCCATCGTCTATGTCTGGCGCGTCGTCGAAACCGCCTATCTCCAGCCGGCGCCGGAAGGCGTAACCCGCAAGGAAGCCCCTCCGTCGATGCTCATCCCAGTCTGGATTCTGGTCGCCATGTCGATCTGGTTCGGCATAAACGCCATGACGACAAGCGCCGCCGCGAGCCGCGCGGCAGACATGTTGATCGGCTCGTCGCAGATTCTGTGGGAGGACTGAGGCGCGCATGACCGACGCAAACATTCTCCTTCTCGCCATAGCCATTCCCGCACTGACACCCTTCGTCGTCGCGGCGCTGGGCAGCCGTCCGAACCTGCGCGATGGCGCCAGCGTCATCGCCTCGCTCGCGACCTTCGCCGCCGTTCTCACTCTTCTCGATGGCGTCATCGGTGGCGCGCGCCCGGCCATCACCCTGCTCGAAGTCATGCCCGGACTCGTGCTTCGCTTCGAGATCGAACCACTCGGCATGCTGTTCGCGACGGTCGCTTCCGGTCTCTGGATCGCGACCGCGGTCTATTCGATCGGCTACATGCGTGGCGCGAACGAAAAGAACCAGACCCGATTCTATATCTGCTTCGCCATCGCGATTGCCGCCGCGCTCGGCATCGCGTTTTCCGGCAACCTCTTCACGCTCTTCATCTTCTACGAAGTGCTGACAATCTCGACCTATCCGCTGGTCGCCCACAAGGAAACGCCGGAAGCGCGAAAGGGCGCGCGCATCTATCTCGCAATCCTGATGACGACCTCGATTCTCTTCCTGCTCGTCGCCGTCATCTGGACATGGAACATCGCCGGCACAATGGATTTCCGCGCCGGCGGCATCCTGGAAGGCAAGATCGATCCGGCCTATGTGCCCTTCCTGCTCGCGCTTTTCGCCTTCGGCATCGGCAAGGCAGCGCTCATGCCGTTTCATCGCTGGCTCCCCGCCGCGATGGTTGCACCGACGCCTGTAAGCGCTCTCCTCCACGCCGTAGCGGTTGTGAAGGCAGGCGTCTTCACCATGCTCAAGGTCGGCACCTATATCTTCGGCGTGGGCTTTCTCGGAAAGACCGGAGCCGCCGACTGGCTGATGTGGCTCGCTGCCGCATCGATATTGATCGCGTCGCTCGTCGCGGTGACGAAAGACGACCTCAAGGCCCGGCTCGCCTATTCGACGGTCAGCCAGCTCTCCTACATCACGCTCGGTGTCGCGCTTGCAAACCAGATGGGCGTCATCGGCGGCTCCATGCACATCGTCATGCATGCCATGGGAAAGATCACGCTCTTCATGTGCGCGGGCGCGATCTATGTCGCCGCCCACAAGACGAAAGTCAGTGAACTCGACGGTCTCGGCCGCAAGATGCCGATCACCTTCATCTGCTTCACGCTCGCCGCGCTCAGCATCATCGGCCTGCCGCCCTTCGGCGGCGCCTGGAGCAAATGGTATCTGATGCTCTCTGCTGCGGAAGCTGACCAGCTCGTCATCATCGGCGTACTCATGGTGAGTTCGCTCCTGAACGTCGCTTACCTGCTCCCCATTCCGGCACGCGCCTTCTTCGCTCCGGCTCGCGGCCAGGTGGCGCATTCGCTTGGTGCTGCTGCCGCGCCCGTCCGCGAGGGTATCGAGGAAGCGCCTCTCCTCTGCCTCATCCCGATTTGCGCGACGGCAATCGGCTGCCTGATCCTGTTCTTTACGGTCGGCGGCCTCTACGAGTACCTGCTCAGCATTCCGATCCTGCCGGAGAGCCTGCCATGACACCGCCCGTGAGCGAGGATCGCAAGGACATGCCCCTGATCGCCCGCCTGCTTTCCGGCGTCGACAAGCCACGCAACGTCACGCGCATCTTCTACGTGCTGATTGCCTTTTGCGTGGCGCTTGGCCTCGCCGATTTCCTCTATCACAAGCACAGCTACTTCGAGGTCGAGGACTATCCGCTGGTCTACGGGATCTTCGGATTTGTCGTCTATGGCGCGGTCATATTCATCGCCAAGGGTCTCCGCCTCATCGTTCGGCGTCCGGAAGACTACTACGAGCCGTTGGCGACCGACACGGAAGATGAGCGCGCCGCCGGCAGCGATGCTGACGCGACGGGAGGGCGCCCGCATGCCTGAACTCGGCACTCCCGCCCTCGTCTACGCCATCGCGGCACTCATCGTTCCCTTCATCCGGCACAACACACTGCGCCAGGTTTTCCTGCTCGCCGTGCCGGTCTTCGGCTTGCTGGTCTTCTGGCAGCTTCCTTACGGGACATACGGCAACATCAACCTGATGAACATGCATGTCGGGCTGATGCGGCTCGACGCCCTGTCCTACGTTTTCGGTCTGATCTTCTCGCTCGCAGCCTTCCTCTCCCTTCTCTATGCCTGGCATGTCCGCGACACGATCCAGCAGGTCGCGACACTCCTTTATGCAGGCGCGGGCATAGGCGCCGTCTTCGCTGCCGACCTCGTGACGCTTTTCGTCTTCTGGGAAGGCACCGCGATTGCCTCCGTCTTTCTCATCTGGGCACGGCGAACCGAGGGCGCATACGCGACCGGCATGCGCTATCTCATCATCCAGGTAGGGTCCGGCGTCATCCTGCTCGCGGGCATCATTCTCTACTACCGCGAAACCGGCACGATAGCCTTCTCGCAGATGGAATTGGGCAGCCCCGCCACATGGGCGATCTTCCTTGCCTTCGGCATCAAATGTGCCTTTCCACTGCTCCACAACTGGCTGCAGGATGCCTATCCGGCCGCGACCATCACCGGCACCGTGACGCTCTCCGCCTTCACCACGAAGCTTGCCGTCTACGCCCTCGCACGTGGTTTCCCCGGCACCGAACTTCTCATCTACATCGGCGTGACGATGACCCTCTTTCCGGTCTTCTTCGCCGCGATCGAGAACAACCTCCGCCGCGTCCTCGCTTACAGTCTCAACAACCAGCTGGGCTTCATGGTCGTCGGCGTCGGCATCGGCACGCCCCTGGCGCTGAACGGTACGGTTGCGCACGCCTTCTGCCACATCCTCTACAAGGCCCTGCTCTTCATGAGCGTCGGCGCGGTCATGTACCGCACCGGCACGAGCAAGGCCTCGGAGCTTGGCGGCCTCTACAAATCGATGCCGCTCACCATGATTTTCTGCATCGTCGGCGCCATGTCGATTTCGGCCTTCCCGCTCTTTTCCGGCTTCATCTCGAAGAGCCTCATACTTTCGGCAAGCGCCGATACGGGATATTTCTTCGTCTGGCTCGCGCTCGTTGTCGCCTCCGTTGGCGTGCTCGAACATTCGGGCATCAAGATTCCCTACTTCACCTTCTTCGCCCACGATGCCGGCCACCGCGTGAAGGAAGCCCCGTTCCACATGCTGCTCGCCATGGGCATCACGGCGGCGCTCTGCGTCGGCCTCGGCGTCTTCCCCTCGCTCCTCTACGGGATCCTGCCCTACGAGGTGGAATACACGCCCTACACGACCACCCACGTCGTCACGCAATTGCAGCTTCTGCTCTTCGCGGGTCTCGCTTTCGCCGTTCTGATGCGTACCGGGCTTTATCCGGCCGAATTCAGGTCGGTGAATCTGGACTTCGACTGGATCTATCGCCGTATGCTGCCCGCCATCGTCGGCGGCATCCGCCATGCCGTCACGAGCACCTGGCGCTTCGCCGCCCGCGTAACCCTCCACCGCGTCGACCGGATGATGATCGGTATCTACCGGGCGCATGGTCCCCAGGGGCCCCTCGCGCGCACATGGCCCACGGGATCTATGGTGCTCTGGATCGCGGTTCTGCTGGGTATGACGCTCGTCCTGACCTACATATAATAGGATTGATGCAGCGCGAGCGCCGGACGGTGCCGCGCGAGGCCACAAAAAGGAGACGCCCAGATGGAAATGTCCGGCGAATACAGGATCCCGGCGCCACGAGAGGAAGTCTGGGCAGCGCTCAACGATCCGGAAGTCCTGCGAAAATCGATTCCTGGCGCAGAATCCGTCAACAAGATCGCCGATGACGAATTCGAGGCCGTCGCCAAGGCCAAGGTCGGCCCCGTCAGCGCGCGCTTCAAGGGCAAGGTGAAGCTGACCGACATCGACCCGCCGAACGGCTACACGATTTCGGGCGAAGGCAATGGCGGCGCGGCGGGCTTCGCCAAGGGATCGGCCAGGGTAACGCTCACTGAAGCCGATGACGGCACGCTCCTCGCCTACACTGTGAACGCGCAGGTCGGCGGCAAGCTCGCCCAGATCGGCCAGCGCTTTATCGACTCCACTGCCTCCCGCATGTCCGAAGAATTCTTCGACAATTTCTCGAAGCTCGCCGGCGGCAGCAAGGTCGAGCCCGCCACTTCGGAAACGCCTGAACTCATCAGCGAAATGGAACACGGTATTCCGACGAAGTCGCCCGACCGCGATGCGATTTCGCCGACCGGTGTTCCGATGATGCCGGACGAGGAAGCCGGCATGAGCTTCTCGCCCTGGGTCTGGGGACCACTGTTGATAATCGCTCTCATCTTGCTGCTCTGGTTCATCGGCTTCTGACGAAGACCGGGAGCCTGAACTTGACGGCGGGACGCCGGGAGCCGAGACTCTGAAAAACAGAGCGGAAATCCACATCCGCTTGAGGCCAAGCCAATACAGGGAGGTACGCGCATGTCCGTTGTCGCCATGACGGTCAACGGCAAGCCCGCAAGTGCCGATGTCGAACCGCGCACGCTGCTTGTCCAGTTCATCCGCGAGCAACTCGGGCTCACCGGCACGCATGTCGGCTGCGACACGAGCCAGTGCGGCGCCTGCGTCGTGCATGTCGACGGCCGCGCCGTGAAGTCCTGCACCATGCTCGCGGCCCAGGCCGAAGGGGCCGAGGTTCTGACCATCGAGGGCCTTGCCGCCAATGGCGACCTTCACCCCGTGCAGAAGGCCTTTCGCGAACATCATGGCCTGCAATGCGGTTTCTGCACGCCGGGGATGATCATGACGGCAGTGGACCTGATCCGCCGCAAGCCGGAACTCGACGAGGAAACGGTGCGGGACGAACTCGAGGGCAACATCTGCCGCTGCACCGGCTACCACAACATCGTGAAGGCGATCCTCGCCGCCTCGCAGGAGATGCGCTGAGAGAACGACGGAAGAAAACCTCAAGGGGAGGAGGCCATTCCATGTCCGGAGCAGTCACCGCAGAAGGCATCGGCCAGCCGGTCCGCCGCAAGGAGGATTTCCGCTTCATCACGGGCAACGGCCACTACACCGACGACATCGCCCGCGCCCGCCAGACCTGGGCTTATTTCCTCCGCTCGCCACACGCCCATGCCCGCATCAAGTCGATAGACACATCCGTCGCCGAGGCAGCTCCCGGCGTCGTCGCGATCTTCACCGGAAGACATGTTGCCGATGACGGTCTTGGCGGCCTCATCTGCGGCTGGACCGTCACCTCGAAGGACGGCGCGCCGATGAAGGTGGGCCCGCACCCGATCCTCGCGCTCGATACGGTGCGCTATGTCGGCGATCACGTCGCGATGGTCGTCGCCGAAACGCTCGCCGATGCGCGCGCCGCCGCCGAACTCATCGACGTCGACTACGAGGCCCTTCCGGCCGCCGTCGCGCTCTCCACCTGCCAGGACGAAGAGACCGCGCAGGTTCACGTCGAAGCGCCGCGCAACACCTGCTTCGAATGGGAACTCGGCAACAAGGCGGAGACGGAAGCAGCCTTCGCCAAGGCGGATCGCGTCGTGAAGCTCGACCTCACCAACAATCGCCTGATCCCGAACGCGATGGAGCCGCGCGCCGCCATCGGCGAATACGACAAGGGCTCCGGCATCTACACGCTCCACACGACGAGCCAGAACCCGCATGTCGCCCGCCTCGTCCTCTCCGCCTTCGTTGGCGTCGCGCCCGAGCACAAGCTCCGCGTCGTCGCGCCCGATGTGGGCGGCGGCTTCGGCTCCAAGATTTTCATCTATGCGGAAGAAACCGCCTGCGTCTGGGCTGCGGCAAAGGTCGGCCGCCCCATCAAATGGACCGGCGACCGCTCTGAGGCCTTCCTCTCGGACGCGCATGGCCGCGACCATCTGAGCCATGCCGAACTCGCGCTCGACAAGGACGGGAAGTTTCTCGGCCTCCGCGTCAAGACCGTCGCCAATCTGGGCGCCTATCTCTCGACTTTCTCGGCCTCCGTACCGACCTATCTCTATGGCACGCTGCTCTCCGGCCAGTACGATCTGCCCGCAATCTACGTGGAGGTCGATGGCGTCTACACGCACACCGCTCCTGTCGACGCCTATCGCGGCGCAGGCCGTCCGGAAGCCACCTATCTCGTCGAGCGCATCGTCGAGACCGCCGCGCGCGAAACCGGCATCGATCCAGCGGAGCTTCGCCGCCGCAACTACATCCGCACCTTCCCCCACCAGACGCCCGTCATCATGAACTACGACGCGGGCGATTACGAAGCCTCGCTTGAAGCCGCGATGGAGGCGATCGACTACAAGAGCTTCGCCGCGCGGAAGTCGGAAGCGGCATCACGCGGCAAGCTGCGTGGCATCGGCATGTCGTCCTACATCGAAGCCTGCGGCCTCGCGCCATCCGCCGCGGTCGGCTCGCTCGGCGCGGGCGTCGGCCTCTGGGAAAGCGCCGAAGTGCGCGTGAACCCGACCGGCAACATCGAAGTCCTCACCGGCTCGCACAGCCACGGCCAGGGTCACGAGACGACCTTCGCGCAGCTCGTCGCCTCGCGCCTCGGCGTCCCGCTCGACAATGTCGAGATCGTTCACGGCGACACCGACAAGGTGCAGTTCGGCATGGGCACCTACGGCTCGCGCTCCGGCGCCGTCGGCATGAGCGCCATCGTAAGGGCGCTCGACAAGATCGAAGCGAAGGCGAAGAAGATCGCCGCTCATCTCATGGAAGCCGCCGTCGAGGACATCGTCTTCGAGAACGGCACCTTCACCGTGCAAGGCACAGACAAGTCGCTCGCCTGGGCGGAGCTGTCGCTCGCCGCCTACACGGCGCACGGGTTCCCCTCGGCCGACATTGAGCCCGGCCTCAAGGAAGGCGCCTTCTACGACCCGACCAACTTCACCTTCCCCGCCGGCTGCCATATCTGCGAGGTCGAGATCGACCCAGACACCGGCATCACGCGGATCGTGAAATTCGTTGCGGTGGACGATTTCGGTACCGTCATCAATCCGATGATCGTCGAGGGCCAGGTTCACGGCGGCATCGCACAGGGCATCGGCCAGGCGTTGCTGGAGCACGGCGTCTATGATCCGGACTCCGGTCAGCTCGTCACCGGCTCCTACATGGACTACTGCATGCCCCGCGCGGACGACTTGCCGAATTTCACCCTCGGCTTTACAAAGACGGTCTGCCCGTCCAACCCTCTCGGCATGAAGGGCTGCGGCGAAGCAGGCGCCATCGCCTCGCCCCCCGCCATCATCAACGCCGTTACCGATGCCCTCGGCATTCGCGACATCGAAATGCCCGCAACGCCCGCCCGCGTCTGGGAAGCGCTTCAAAGCGCCGCCCCGCGCGCCGCCGCCGAATAAGGAGACGCAGATGTACCAGTTCAACTATGAGCGCCCGAAGACACTGGCGGATGCCGAATCCCTGCTCGGCAAGGCGGATGACCCGAAGATCCTCGCGGGCGGCCAGACGCTGATCCCGACACTGAAGCAACGCCTCGCCATGCCGAGCGACGTGATCGACATCGGCGGCATCAAGGAGCTCGATTTCATCCGCGCCGAGGGCGATGCCGTCATGATCGGCGCCGCGACGCGTCACGCGACGGTCTCCGCTTCGCCCGACGTGCAAAAGCACAATCCCGCACTGGCTGCACTCGCTGGTGGCATCGGCGATCCCGCCGTCCGCCACATGGGAACGCTGGGCGGCTCCATCGCGAACAACGACCCTGCGGCCGACTACCCCGCCGCCTGCCTCGGCCTCGACGCCAAGATTCACACGACGAAGCGTCTCATCGAAGCGGATGAATTCTTCACCGGCATGTTCGAGACGGCGCTTCAGGATGGCGAAATCATCAAGGAGGTGACCTTCCCGCACCCGGAAAAGGCCGCCTACATGAAGTTCCGCAACCCCGCCTCGCGCTATGCCATGGTCGGCGTCTTCGTCTCCAAGGGTCCCTGGGGCGTCCGCGTCGCCGTTACCGGTGCAGGCCAGAACGGCGTCTTCCGTGTCGCTGAGATGGAAGAAGCGCTCGCAAAGAACTGGTCGCCGGACGCCGTCGCGAACATCAAACTCCCCGCCAAGGGCATCAACAGCGACCTTCACGGCAGTGCCGAATACCGCGCCCATCTCGTCACGGTCATGGCGAAGCGCGCCGTCGCGGCGGCGGGCTGACTTGGCGAGCCGGGCCTGAACGGCCTAGATTGAGCCCATGACGCTACCTGCCAACATCGACGAAACCGTCGAACTGCTTGCGCGCGGCAACTATGTCGCCGACCGCTCCCTCGCGACCGTGATCTTCCTCGCGCTCAAGATGGGCCGCCCGCTCCTTCTCGAGGGTGAGGCAGGCGTCGGCAAGACCGAGATCGCCAAGGTGCTCGCCGATGCGCTCGGCCGCCGCCTGATCCGGCTCCAGTGCTACGAAGGCCTCGACACCGGCGCCGCGGTCTATGAGTGGAATTACCAGGCGCAAATGATCGAAATCCGCCTCGCCGAGGCCGAAGGCGTCGAGGACCGCTCCGCGCTCGGCAAGGACGTCTTCTCCGAACGCTTCCTCATCCGCCGCCCGATCCTGCAGGCGCTGGAGCCCGCCGTCGAAGGCCCACCCGTCCTGCTGATTGATGAACTCGACCGCACCGACGAACCCTTCGAGGCCTATCTCCTGGAAGTCCTGTCGGACTTCCAGGTGAGCGTCCCCGAAATCGGCACCATCAAGGCCGAACACCCGCCCATCGTCATCGTGACGTCCAACCGCACGCGCGAAATTCACGATGCGCTGAAACGCCGCTGCCTCTATCACTGGGTCGACTACCCGGACGCGGAACGCGAACTCGCAATCCTGAAGCTGAAAGCCCCCGGCACACCGGAGAAGCTTTCCCGCGACATCGTCGCCTTCGTCCAGAAGCTGCGCGAACTGGACCTCTACAAGAATCCCGGCATCGCCGAGACCATCGACTGGGCGGAAGCCCTGACAGCGCTCGACGCCGTCTCCCTCGACAAGCAGTCGGTGAACGATACGCTTGGCGCGCTCCTCAAATATCAGGACGACATTTCCCGCGTCGCGGGCAGCGAGGCCGCGCGCATTCTGGAGGAAATCCGGATAGCCGCGCAGGCGGCGGAGTAAAATGCCAGACCGTCTTGCGGAAAAACATGGCCGCCTCGCGGAAAACATCCTGCATTTCGCGCGCGTTCTGCGCCGTGCCGGTCTCCGCGTCGGCCCGCGCCAGGTACTCGACGCCGTGGAAGCCGTCGAGGCAGCGGGCATCGGCCCGCGCGAAGACTTCTACTGGACGCTTCGCGCAACCCTCGTGAAACGCCACGAGGAACACGAACTCTTCGATCAGGCGTTCCACGTCTTCTGGCGCAATCCGCGCCTCCTCGACAAGATGATGTCGCTGATGCTGCCGGAAATCGAAACGCCGCCGGGCGCGACGGAGGAGGAGAGAAGCCGCCGCCTCGCCGAAGCGCTCTTCGGCGAGGGCACATCCCACATGGAGGAAGACCCCGACATCGAGATCGACCGCAGCGAAACCTTCTCCGGCGAGGAACTTCTCCGCACCAAGGACTTCGAACAGATGTCGGTCGCCGAACTGGCCGAAGCCAGGGCCGCGATCTCCCGCCTCCGCCTGACCTTCGACGAAGTCCGCACCCGGCGCACGCGGCCCGCCGCCCGCGGCCACATGGTCGACATGCGCTCCACGCTCCGGGCGACGCTCCGCTCCGGCGGCGTCATCCCTCTGAAACGCCGCGACCATCGCCGCCGCCGTCCGCCCCTCGTCGTCCTCTGCGACATTTCGGGCTCCATGTCGGCCTATGCCCGCATGTTTCTCCACTTCCTTCATGCGCTGACGAATGACCGCGACCGCGTCCATGTCTTCCTCTTCGGCACCCGCCTCACCAACGTCACCCGCGAACTGAAGCACCGCGAAGTGGACGAAGCGCTTGCCCGCGTCGCTGCCCGCGTCGAGGACTGGGACGGCGGTACCCGCATTGGCGAAACGCTGCACCGCTTCAATGTCGATTGGGCCCGCCGCGTGCTGGGGCAAGGCGCGACTGTGCTGCTGGTGACGGACGGCCTCGACCGGGATGCCGGCGAAGGCGTCGAGCCCGAAATTGCCCGCCTCCACCGCCGCGCGCGCCGCCTCATCTGGCTGAACCCGCTGCTCCGCTACGACCGCTTCGAACCGAAGGCGCTGGGGGTGAGGGCCTTGCTGCCTCATGTCGACGAGTTCCGCCCCGTCCACAACATCGCCTCGCTCGCCTCTCTGGTCGAAGCCCTCTCCGACGCCCATATCCACAAGGCACCGGAAAGGAGAGCCGCATGAGCGAGCCCGCCACGAACCACGACAACGTGCTGGAAGAGGCCGCCCGCTGGCAGGCCGAGGGCCGTAGGGTCGCCTTGGCCACCGTCATCGAGACCTGGGGCTCCGCCCCGCGCCCCGTCGGCAGCCAGCTCGCGATCCGCGACGATGCGACCTTCGTCGGCTCCGTCTCCGGCGGCTGCATCGAGGGCGACGTCGTCACCCGTGCCCTCGACACGCTCGAAACCGGCAAGCCCGAAGTGCTCGAATACGGCGTCTCCGACGCCATGGCCTGGGAAGTCGGCCTCGCCTGCGGCGGCCGCATCCGCGTCATGGTCGAGCCGGTCAAAGGCTGAGGATGGACGCTCATATCCTCAAAAAGCTGGTAGAAGACCGCGCCGAAAAGCGCGCCGTCGTGCTCGCGACAAGGTTAACGGATGGAATCCAGAAACTCCTGTATCCACCTGAAATAAAAGAAGAAAAATGGTTAATTGAAGTGGCGTCTGAGGTTCTCGCGAGCGACAAGGGCCGCGTCGTGGAAGGCGCGGATGGCGACTGGTTCCTCAACCCCTTCAACCCGCCGCTGCGGCTGATCCTTGTCGGCGCCGTCCACATCGCCCAGCCTCTCGCCCGCATGGGCAGCCTCTCCGGCTACGACGTGACGGTGGTCGATCCCCGCACCTCTTTCGCGTCCGCGGAGCGCTTCCCCGATATCCACCTCCTGACGGACTGGCCGGACGAGGCGATGGCCGCCCTCGCGCCGGACGCGCGTACCGCCGTCGTCACCCTTACCCACGACCCGAAGCTCGACGATCCGGCGCTCCAGGCGGCGCTCCACAGCCCTGCCTTCTATATCGGAGCGCTCGGCTCGAAGAAGACCCATGCCGCCCGCGTCGCCCGCCTCACGGAAGCGGGGATCGGCGAACAGGATATCGCCCGCATTCACGGGCCCGTCGGCCTCGCCATCGGCGCGAAGAGCCCCGCCGAAATCGCCATTTCCATCATGGCCCAGATCACGGAGACGCTTCGAAAATGATCTTCGGCGACATGGCACCGGATGACGCAGAAGGCGCGATCCTCGCTCATTCCCAAAAGGCGGGCACCGAGACCTTCAAGAAGGGCCGCGTCCTCTCCCGCGCCGACATCGCCGCACTCAGGGAAGCAGGCGTCACCCACATCGTCGCCGCCCGCCTCGACGAGACGGACGTGCCGGAGGATGAGGCCGCCGAGGCGCTCGCAAGCGCCCTCGCCGGAAAGTCCGTCCGCGCCGCCGCCCCCTTCACAGGCCGCGCCAATCTCGTCGCCGAAGAAGCGGGCGTCCTCGAAATCGACGCGGATCGCATCCAGGCAATCAACATGATCGGCGAGGCGCTCACCGTCGCCACGCTGGCCCCGTTCGAAACCGTCTCCACGCGCCAGATGCTCGCCACGGTCAAGGTGATCCCCTTCGCCGTCCCCCGCGCCGATCTCGACAAGGCGCTGGAGATTGCGCGCCTCGGTCCCGCTCCCATTTCGCTCAGCCGTTTCGAGCCGCGCCGTGTTGGCCTCGTCGCGACGCAACTGCCCGCCACGAAGAAAACCGTACTCGACAAGAGCCGCGCCATTCTCGACGCCCGGCTCGACGCAATGGGCAGCCGCATCGCCCGCGAAATCCGCGTGCCCCACGATGTTCGCGCCGTCGCGGACGCCGTGCAGGACCTCGCGAAGGAAGGCCTCTCGCCGATCCTCGTCTTCGGCGCCTCGGCCACAGTCGACCGCCGCGACGTGGTGCCCGCGGGCATTGTCCTCGCAGGCGGCGACGTCCTCCATTTCGGCATGCCGGTCGATCCCGGCAACCTGCTGCTCCTCGCCCGCCTCGGCGAAGCGCCGGTCATCGGCCTTCCCGGCTGCGCCCGTTCGCCGAAGCTCAACGGCTTCGACTGGGTGCTGGCCCGTCTGCTCGCCGGGCTGGAGGTCACGCCGAAGGACATCATGGGTATGGGCCTCGGCGGGCTCCTGAAGGAAATCCCGACCCGGCCGCAGCCGCGCGAGGGCGCGAGCGCCGCCGCCTCCGCGCCCCGCATCGCCGCCCTCGTCCTCGCCGCCGGCCGCTCCACCCGCATGAAGAGCGAGGAAACGGGCGTCCCGAGCAAGCTGCTGATGCCGCTCGGCGGCAAGCCGATGGTGGTCCATGTCGTCGAAGCCGCCCTCGCCAGCGGCGCGCATCCCGTCACCGTCGTCACCGGCAACGCAGACAACGAAGTCCGCGCCGCTCTATCCGGCCACGATGTGTCCTTCGTCCACAACCCGGACTATGCGGACGGACTCTCGACCTCGCTCCGCACCGGCCTCGCCACATTACCGGAGGACATAGACGGCGCCCTCGTCTGCCTCGGCGACATGCCGGACATTCGCAGCACCCATCTCGAAAAACTGATCTCCGCCTTCGACCCCGAAGAAGGCCGCACCATCTGCGTCCCGACCGTTTCCGGCAAGCGCGGCAACCCCGTCCTCTGGGGACGCGAATGGTTCGACGCCATGAGTGATGTGAAGGGCGACACCGGCGCCAAACACCTCATCGGCGAAAACGAAGACGCCGTCTGCGAAGTCCCGATGCCCGACGACGCCACGCTCACCGACATCGACACGCAGGCCGAGATGACTGCCCGAACCGGCGTCCCCAGTCAGGATTCGCAATAACGGCCACATGCGGTATGATTTCGGTCTTCAGCCTCCGGTCCCGGAGCTGAGAGCACGAAGGAACACATCATGGCCAAGCAGTCGCAGCGTAACCCCCTGTTGGCGTGGTGGGTCGGACTGGCAATTATCGCGGCTGCCGTAATCTACTTTGCCTATCGTTTTGCCTGCATGGAATGCGGGCATCCGGGCGGTGCCGTCGAGTTCATCGTTCTCGGTATTGTTCCAGTTGTCTATCTGACTCTGATGTACATGACGCTCAGAAGTCAGGCAAAAAGCGAATCCGGAGACTGAAGGCCTACCCCTTCACGATCGCTCCACTCCGCGCCTCAAGCGCGAGATCGCCGCGCGCGCGCTGTACGCCGCCAACTTCGAACACCACCCCGCCTGCCCCCTCGGGCAGCGCGAAACCCGCCGCCTCCGTTCCAAGGTTGAAGACACAGAGAAGCGTCTCGCCCTCCGACTCTCGCGTGAAGGCAAGCACCTTCCCTTCGGTCTCCAGAAACCGGATATCGCCCAACTTCAGCGCCGGATGCGCCCTCCTTAGCGCCACGACTTTCCGCGCGTGCGCCAGCACGGAATTCCCGTCACCCGCCTGAACATCCGCCGCCCGCACCTTGTGATAATCCGGTATCGGCAGCCATGGCGCGCCGCTCGTGAAGCCCGCACCATCCGGTTTCGCTTCCCATGGCATCGGCGTGCGGCAGCCGTCGCGCCCCTTCACCCACGGAAAATAGAGATCGCCCACAGGGTCCTTGATGTATTGCCGGTCGAGGTACACCTCCGGCAGCCCCAGCTCCTCGCCCTGATACATCAGCACCGTGCCCTTGAGCGCGACAAGGATCGTCAGCGCGAGCTTGGCGAGGCCGTCATCGCCCTGGCCGCCGCCCCATCGCGTCACCGGCCGCACGATGTCGTGGTTCGAAAACGTCACGCAGGGAAAGAGGTCCACGAGCGGCGCCAGCAGCTCCTCATAATATTCGCGGAAGACCGGCGGCTCGAAGCTCCAGTCCTCGAGGAAGTGAAACGTATAGCCCGTGTGCAGCCGCTCCAATCCGCCCGCATAAAGTCCGAGCATTTCCTGCCGCTCGGAGAACTCGCCGAAGGCGAGCCGCTCGTCATATTCCTCCATCACGGCGCGCACGCGCTTCATCGCCCATTCGTTTTCTTCGCGGTTGGCATCGTGAATGTGCTGCTGGAGGCGCGGCGCATGCGCCCAGTCCATGAATGTGCGCTTGTCCATCGGCAGCGGCGGATTGTCGGTGAGCGTCGCGTCATGCAGATAGGCATTCGCGACATCGAGCCGGAACCCGTCCACGCCCTTGTCGAGCCAGAAGCGCAGCACGTCCATGCACGCCGCCACGACTTCCTCATTGTGGAAATTGAGCTTCGGCTGGCTCTTCAGAAACTTGTGGTGATAGTACTGCCGCCGGACCGGGTTCCACGACCAGGCGGGCCCGCCGAACGCCGAGAGCCAGTTGTTCGGCACCGTCCCGTCTTCCTTCGCATCCGCCCAGACATACCAGTCCGACTTCGCATTGCCGGCGGAGAGCTGGCTCTCCTGAAACCAGGGGTGCTGCTCCGACGTATGCGCCAGCACCTGGTCCGCAATGAGCTTCATGCCCCGCTTGTGCGTCGCCGCCACCAGCCGGTCGAAATCCGCCATCGTCCCCATCTCGGGCGCGATGCCGCAATAGTCCGACACGTCGTAACCGAAATCCTTGTTCGGCGAGGGATAGAACGGCGACAGCCAGATCGCGTCCGCTCCGAGCCCCGCCACGTAATCGAGCTTCTCCTCGATGCCTTTCAGGTCGCCGATCCCGTCGCCATTCGTATCGCGGAAACTGCGCGGATAGATCTGATAGACCACCGCGCCCTTCCACCACTCAGCCTTGTCGCCCACGTCCCGTCCCCTGCTAATTCTTGACCTTCTTGTCGAGGCAACACAGTCTCACGGCCAAACGGGAACAGACAACTTGATTTCACGGGGGAAAGCATGACGCGCAGCATTCTGATCACGGACATCGCCCATTTCGTCGGCGGCCCCTCGGCCCGTGCCCTCCTCGCCGAAGGCGCCTCCGTCTATGGCGTGGACGCCAGCTTCACCGATGCCGCCGCCCGCGCGGCCTTCGAGGAAAAGGCCCCCGGCGTGAAGACTCTCGCCGCGCAGAAGCCGGAGGAAGCCGTCGCCGCCGTCATCGACGCGGAGGGCCGCCTCGACGTCCTCATCAACAACGATGCCTGGCCGGCCGTCCGTGGGCCCGTGGACGAGGCGACCGACAAGGACATGCACGAGACCTTCGAGGCCCTCGTCTTCAAGTCCTTCGCCATGACGCGCGCCGCCGTGCCACAGATGAAGAAGCAGAAGGCGGGCAAGATCCTGTTCCTATCGTCTGCCGCACCGATGAACGGCATCCCGAACTACAGCATCTATGCCGCCGCCCGCGGCGCCGCCAACGCGCTCGCGCTCACACTGGCGAAGGAACTCGCTTCCCACAACATCCAGGTGAACGCCCTCGGCTTCAACTTCATTGAAAGCCCGGACTACTTCCCGGCCTCCCTGCTCGACGATCCAAAATCGCGCGACAAGATCCTCGGCAACATTCCGCTCCGCCGCCTCGGCAAGCCGGAGGAAGCAGCCGCCATCGTCGCCTTTCTTGCGGGGCCGACATCCGACTTCATCACCGGCCAGTTGATCCCCGTCGCGGGCGGCTGGGCGACAGCGCGCTAGTTCAACATCGCAATCGGCGCAAGCGTCGGCCCGATCTCGTCATGGATCACGAGGTCGGCGATCTGGTCGAGCTCCGTCGGTTCGCGGTTCAGGATCGCGAGCATCGCCCCATTCCGCTTCGCCAGGATCGGAAACCCAGCCGCCGGATAGACCTGCAGCGACGAGCCGATGGAAATAAATAGGTCGCAGCCGAGCGTCGCCTCATGCGCCCTGTTCATCTCCTCTTCCGGCATCGCCTGCCCGAAGGAAATCGTCGCCGACTTCACGATGCCGCCACAGGACGGACAATCCGGCGCCGTCAGCGACGCGTCATATTGTTCACGCACCCAGTCGAGTTCGTAGCGAGTCGCGCAGTCGAGACACTTCGCATAGGTCCCGTTGCCATGCAGTTCGATGACCTTCTCCGCCGGCACGCCCGATAGCTGGTGCAGATTGTCGATGTTCTGTGTGATGACATGGCTCGCCTTGCCCTCGTCGACCAGCTTCGCGATCGCCATGTGCCCCTTGTTCGGCTCGGCCTTGACGATCGTCTTGTCGATCTCGAACTTCCGCCGCCACGCCTCGGCGCGGATGTCGGCATCGCGCAGATAGTCCTGGAAATCGATGGGCGCCATCTTCGTCCACAGCCCGCCGGGGCTCCGGAAATCGGGAATGCCGCTCTCCGTGCTGATCCCCGCCCCGGTGAAGATCACCACCCGATAGGCGTCCTCGATGGCCCGTTTCAGTTCTTTCGACATCCGCTTCCCGTCAGGCTTTGACCTTGTGGCCGTCATGTTGAATCATGCGGCAATTCAGGGACACATCAAGGCATCCAATGAAATATCTCCACACCATGGTGCGCGTCGGCGACCTCGAAAAGGCGCTCGACTTCTATTGCACGAAGCTCGGCCTCGAAAATCTCGGCCGCTTCGACATCGAGGAAGGCCGTTTCAGCCTCGCCTTCCTCGCCGCCCCCGGCCAGAAGGACGCGCAGGTCGAACTCACCTGGAACTGGGACCCCGAGGAACTGGACGAAGGCCGCAATTTCGGCCACCTCGCCTATCAGGTGGACGACATCTACGAAACCTGCGACCGGCTCATGCAGGCCGGCGTCACCATCAACCGCCCACCCCGCGACGGGCGCATGGCCTTCGTCCGCTCGCCCGACAACATCTCCATCGAACTTCTCCAGGCGGGCAAGCCGCTCGAACCCCGCGAGCCCTGGGCCTCCATGCCGAACACGGGACACTGGTAGTCTCCCATGCTATCCTGAGAACATGATTAGAACGCTGGCTCACACGGTCCTGTTCGGCCTCGCTCTCCTCGCGGCTCCCTTCGCCGCGGCGGATGATGTGGGTAGCATGCACCCCGGGCTCGACGGCTTTCGCCCCGGCGTCGGCAACGAACTGGATGCGCGCTACGAACCCTACGTCCAGTTGCAGCAGAACGAGGCCGAAAAGAGCATGCTTTCGCCGGAATGGGGGCAGTACGAGCAGCGAAGCGCCGGCTTCGGTCTTTCGGAGTGCCAGACCAGAACGACCCAAAGCGAGGACAGCCCTTTCTCCTTCGGCTACACGGGCTGTGGCGACAACGCGCCTTCCCATGGCGAAACCTCAGGCCGCTGGAGCTTCGGCTCCGACTGACTGCTCCGTTCCGGCACGTGTGATGTTATTTGAGTAATTCCACGTGAAAGACAGTCATTTCCTCTGGAAATAGGTGGTTATTAACCCGTTTCTCGTATCACTTCTGTTCGCCCCTGCGTAAGCGGAGCCGGCAGGGCCGATAGTCTTGGGAAAACGAGGAAATTCCGGTGTCGGCACAAGTAATCGAGAAGGAATTCGACGCAGGTGTACTGACGCAAGGCGCTCTCGTGAAGGATGTGCTGGAGAGCAATTCGAGCCCCGTCATGGTGCTGGACGACGACCTCCGCGTCCTCCTTTCCAACACCGCTTCGGCGCGCCTCTTCCATTCGCCTTCGCCCGAAAGGCACCTGCCCGCCCTTGCCGACTATTGCGGTCCGGCACGCAGCTATTTCGTCGAACTCGTCTCGGCAACGATCCGCCGCGGTGAACCCTTCGCCGGAAGAGACATCTCCATCGAGGACGAGGTGTTCCATCTCGCGCTCCATCGCGGCGAAAGCGCCTGGATCGTCACCCTGCGGCCGATCACTCTTGAACTGAGCCGGGACTACAAGCTTCGGCGGCTGGAGCAGCATCGCGACGTATTGCTGAGGGCCATCAACGGGATAGAAGGCAGCATCGTCCTGGTCGACCTGAGCGGCGCCATACGGTTCATGAACGAATACACGAAACGTCATATCGGCGACCTCCTCAAAGGCGTGCCGATGAGCGACTGGCCGAAGGCGGCGGGCTTCTATCGCGAGGATGGCGTCACCCCCCTCGAAGGGGCCTATCGCATCATTCCGCGCGCCCTTGCCGGCTACACCATCGCCAGCCAGGCAATAGTGGTCCGCAACGAACTGACGGGTCGCCGCCTCGATGTCTCGGCATCGGCCGCCCCCGTTCGCGACGGCAAGGGCGGCATTGTCGGCGCCATCGCCTGGTTCCGTGACGTCACGAAAGACAGCCCCGCCGCGTAGTCGGCGTCGACGGACAAAATGAAGAGAAAAATGGTACGCCCTAGGGGAGTCGAACCCCTCTTTCCAGAATGAAAATCTGGCGTCCTAACCGATAGACGAAGGGCGCACGCGGGGCCTTTCGGCCCGGGACGGGAACACCCGCCACGAGCGCGCCTTATAAGGGCAGAGGCGGACGCTGGCAACCCCGGATTTTTCGCCGAATATCGGCAAAAACCGGCTGTTTCGGAACGCGTGTTGAGAACCGTTCTTGGTCTCGGCGTTCTTATTTACTACACTGGTAATAGACGTATTTTAATCCGGTTTGGGGGTATCGGTGTCGCGCGCTGCCATGAGCGATCTGCGTCTGCCTGAAGGCGTCAACTTGACACCTCTCGCCTCTCATTTCGATTCGCGCGGCGACCTGACCGAGATATTCCGGCAGAGCTGGACCGGCGATTTTCATCCTCTTCAATGGAATCTCGTGCGCAGCGAGGCAAACACCTTGCGCGGCTTCCACGTTCATCCGCGGCACTACGATTATCTCGTGATGATAGACGGCGCCATGCAGCTTGCCCTGAAGGACCTGCGCCCCGGTTCTCCGACGGAAAACCTCGCCACGACTTTGATTCTCGACGCCACGGTACCCGCGAGCATTGCAATCCCGCCGGGCGTCGGCCACGGCTTCTACTTTCCGGACAAGGCGATGCATATCTACTCGGTCTCGGAATACTGGTCGCGCGAGGAAGAAATCGGCTGCCGCTGGGACGATCCCGAACTCGGCATTGCCTGGGGCGCGCCCGACGCCACCCTCTCACCTCGCGACGCCACAGCCGGCGCTTACCGGGAAATGGTCGCTGACTATGTCGCCAGAACCGAATGCCTCTTGCCGGAGGAAGCCGGAATAATCCGCGCATGAACCGCATCATGAGGATCGGCCTTGTCGGCGTCGGCGACTGGGGCCGCCACATCCTGCGCGATCTGAATTCGCTCGGCGCCGAGGTCCACGCCGTGGCGCGCTCCGAGGCCTCGGTCTCGCGCGCAACCGCTGGCGGCGCCGCTTCGATCGTTGGCTCGGCGGCGGAACTACCATCCGATTGTGGCGGCTATGTTGTCGCTTCCGACACCGTGGCACATCTCGACGCCGTCGAGACCCTGCTCTCCCGCGGCAGGCCTATCTATGTCGAAAAACCGCTCAGCCCCGATCTCGAACGCATCCGCCGCTTGCCGCCCGACGCGGCGCGCCTCGTCTTCACCATGCACAAATGGCGCTACCATCCGGGCATAGTCGAACTGGCGCGCATCGCCCGCACCGAGGAATTCGGTCCTGTCACCGGCCTTCGCTGCTTCCGCATGGGCTGGGAAAATCATCACGATGACGTGGATGCGATCTGGATTCTGGCACCGCACGACATGTCGATCGCGCTCCATATTCTCGGCGAAGTGCCACGCATTCTCAATGCATGGCGCGATCCCACGGTCCTGGGGCCGGAAGGCGTCATTGCAAGAGCCGGGACGGCTTCGGGTGTGCCTTTCGTTTTCGAAGTATCGTCGGGCAAACCCAACAAGCATCGTGCAACCGTCCTCGCCTGCCGCGACGCCGTTTGCGAGCTCGACGACACGCATTACGACCGCATCGTCATCCGCCGCCGCGGCACCTTGCAGTCCGGCGAATTCGAGGAACGCAGCGTGGCGTCCGACATGCCGCTCAAGGCCGAACTCGCCGCCTTTCTCGATCACCTCAATGGCGGCCCCCCGCCCTTCACTGCTCTTGCCGATGAAATGGCCATCATCGAGGCAATAGACTGGATTCACGAACGCGCCTTCGGTTCGGCATGCGCTTCACCGCCCTGATCCCCACCCACAACAACGGACCTGTCGTCGGCCGCGCGATCCGCAGCGTCCTGCGCCAGACGGAACGGGACTTGGAACTCTTCGTGGTCGGCGACGGTGCGCCGGAAGAAACGCTCGCCGTCGTCCGCAATCTGGCCGATAGCGATCCTCGCGTTCGTCTTTTCGCCTACGAGAAGGGCGAGCGTCACGGCGAGGCGCTGCGCCATCAGGCGCTCGAGGAAGCAACCGGCGAATTCGTCTGTTATCTCGCCGACGACGACTTCTGGTTTCCTGATCATCTGCGTGTCATGGGCCGCATGCTTCAGTCGGCCGATTTTGCCAACACGCGCTTTGCCCGCGTCTATCCCAATTGGCGCATATGTGGCTATGTCGGCACTTTCGACGACATGGACCTGCGCCGCCGTTTGCTGGAAACGAAGACCAGCTTCTTCGGCCTCTCCTTTGGCGCCCATCGCATGGATGCCTATCGCCGGCTTCCCGAAGGCTGGGCGCCCGCTCCACAGGGCATCTGGACCGATCTTCACATGGTTCGCAAATGGCTCTCTGCGCCGGGAATGCGCTTCGCCACGTCTCCGCTTGTCACCGGCCTGAACTTTCCCGCCGAAACCTGGCGTGACAATCCGAAGCAGCAGCAACAGGCCGAACAGAACATCTGGTACGAACTCTTCAAGGACCCGGCGATGGTAAAGGCCATACGAAGGAACATCCCCTCCGACGACACGCATCTGCCGCTTCACCGGGTCATCGCCGCCGCCAACCACACCCGGCGCGGCACGCCGGGCTTCACCGGCGCCATACGACGTCTCTTTTCACGGTGAAGAGATTTCAGGGCCGGGCGTCGCGCGTCGGCACGGCATCTTCGATGGTGAACTGCACATCCCGCCGCCCTTGCCAGTCGTCGGCGGAGAGCCGGCCAGCGACGTGGATCAACCCGCTGCCCCGGTCCATCAGCAGCGCGCCGAGCGGCGTCTCCGCTGCGCGGAAAGCAATAGCCTTGAGCCTGCCGCCATCTTCGCCCGTGAGGATCACGCGTACATGTGCCTTCCCCACGATATCCGCCTTTACGACGCGAACCGAAGACACCGCGAAGCGCGGCTCGGAATTTCCCGCGCCATAGGGGCCTGCCTGCTGCAACAGGTCGAAGAGGTCGCGCGTCGCACCTCGCGCCGCTATCGCGCCATCGAGCTTCAGCGCCCGCGCCTCCGACGCCACCGCCACGTCGTCGGCAAGCCGCTTCGAAAGAAAAGCCTCCAGCGCTTCCAGCTTCTCTTCCCGCACCGTCAGGCCCGCCGCCATCGCGTGCCCGCCGCCATTGACGAGCAGCCCCGCCTCGAGCGCGGCCGTCACGGCACGTCCGAGATCGACACCGCTCAGCGAACGGCCAGACCCTTTCCCCTCGCCTTTTGCGTCGATCGCGACGATCAGAGTGGGCCGCTCGTATTTGTCCTTGAGGCGGCTCGCAACGATGCCGATGACCCCCGGGTGCCAGCCCTTGCCGGAAGCAACGATCACGGGCGGCGGCGTATTCGCACGCATACGCGACAGCCGCTCGTCCACCTGCATCAGCGCCTCTTCCAGCACTTGCGCCTCGATGGCCTGGCGCTCGGCATTCAACCGGTTGAGCGCTTCCGCGATATCGCGCGCCTCGATGGCGTCCTCCGTCGTGAGCAGCCGCACGCCGAGATCGGATTTGCCGACGCGTCCGCCTGCATTCACGCGAGGGCCGAGCTGGAAGCCGCAATGGTAGGGTGCCGGCGTTCCGTTCATCCCGGCGGCATCGGCGAGCGCGGCAAGCCCCGTATTCCGCCGCCGCGCCATCACGCGAAGCCCCTGCGCGACGAAGGCGCGGTTCAACCCGGTAAGCGGCACGACATCGCACACCGTCCCGAGTGCCACGAGGTCGAGCCATTGCATCAGGTCCGGCTCCGCGACATCGCCGTCGTAGAAGCCGCGCGCGCGCAGCTCCCTGTTCAGCGCCACGAGAAACAGGAACGTGACGCCCGCCGCCGCTAGCTGGCCGAGGCCGCTCGTGTCGTCGAGACGGTTCGGATTGACGAGAGCGAAGGCGGGCGGCAGCGATACTTCCGCCTGGTGGTGGTCGATGACGATGGAGGGAAGCCCGTGATCCGCCGCTTCACCCAGCGCCTTGTGCGCCATGGTCCCGCAATCGACGGTCACGACGAGATCGATCCCCTCGTCCTTCAGCCGCTTCAGCGCTGGCGCGTTCGGCCCGTAGCCCTCGCGGATGCGATCGGGAATATGGACGCGAAGCTCGCTCCCCACCGCCTTGAAGAACCGATGGAGCAGCGCGCTCGATGTCGCCCCGTCCACATCGTAGTCGCCGAAGACCGCGATCTTCTCGCCCTTCGCAATACCTTCGGCGACGCGCTTCGCCGCCTTGTCCATGTCGGCAAGCGTGCTCGGATCCGGCATCAGCGTTTTCAGTGACGGCGCGAGGTAGGCGGCGCACTCCTCCGGTGCAATGCCCCGTCCCGCCAGCACCCGCGCAACGATTTCCGGCAATCCTTCGCGCTGGGCAATGGCAAGCGCCATCCGCTCGTCGGCAAGGCGGCTCGCCCATGCGCGTCCCGTCGCCGACCGCTCGACGCCGAGAAAAGTTCTGGAAGGCGTCTCGGCGCTCATGCGATTGCCGTAAAGCTGCCGGAATGGGTCATACGAACACGATAGCCCCGCGAATCGCTGCCGGTCTAATGGCATTTAAATCCCATTCAGGAGCTGATAACGACATCTTCACCTTGCGTCTCATGAATATGTTCGCGTTGCGCGGCACTGCTGATTTCGCTTTCACGGGAAACACTGGCCGGCACCAGCCTGTCCATCACCACACAGGCAACGAGGTCTCCGGTCACGTTAAGGCTTGTACGGAAGCGTTCGAGAATACGGTCGAGTCCGACGATGAGGGCAAGGCCGCTCAGCGGCACCCCGACGCTGGACAGCACCGAGGCCAGCACCACAATTCCCGCCCCCGGCACCGCCGGTGTCCCGATGGACGCGCCGACCGTCGTCGCGATGAGGGCCATGAGCACGCCTGTCGACAGGTCAATCTGGTAGAGTTGCGCCATGAAGATCGTCGCGAGCGCCTGGTAGAGGGCGGTCCCGCCCATATTCATCGTCGCCCCCAGCGGCACGATGAACTGCGCCAGCGACGGACGGACTTTCAGCACCTCTTCGGCGGTCTTCACTGTCACCGGCATGGTGGCGGCGGAACTGTTCGTGGAAAATCCGAGCAGGAAAGGTTCGCGGATGGCCCGCAACATTTCGAGAGGATTGCGTCCGCCAAGCACCGCTGCGGTAATGAGATAGAACACAAGCAAGAGCGCCATGCCGAGCACCACCACCGCCGCATAGGCCGCAAGCCCCGCAAGTATGCCCGGTCCCGTCTTGATCATTGCCTGAGCCAGCAACCCGAACACGGCGACCGGTGCAAACGTCATCACCGTCGCCACGATTGCCATGCTGATCTCCTGCACCGACCCCAGAAGTTCAAACAATGGCTTTGAGGAGCTTGGCGGCACACTGAGAAGCCCCATCCCCAGTACGATCGAGAAAATGACGATTTGCAGCATGTCGCCGCTAACGATCGAATTCAGCGGGTTGGTCGGCAACAACTCCGTGATTCCGGTCGGGATATCGACCAGGCTGAAAGGCTTTGCCGCTTTCGCCTCCCCCTCGGCCGCAAGCTCCGCGACCTGTCCCGTAAGCTCCACGACAGGCACAACAGCACGGTCCACATAGTTGCCGGGTGTGAGCATCAGACCGATCGCAACGCCGAGTGCGGCTGCCACAATGGTCGAACCCACGAAATAGAAAGCGAGCCCCACCCCCGTGCTCTTGAGCTGACGCACGTCGGTCGCGGCTGCAATGCCACGAATTATCGAGGCAAGGATCAACGGCACGACGATCATCTGGATGAAGGCGAGGAAGAGGTTACCGGGCAGTGCCAGCCACTCCCCGATTCCGATAGCGACCGGGCGCGACACGATCTCCGTATCGGGATTGAGCAACAGTCCTGTGCCGATGCCAAGCACCATGGCGATCAGCACTTGCAGCCACAACCGCCCTTTTGTCAGGCGGCTGAACGCCCCGCTGAGGAACTTCTGGTTTTTGGGGAAGATGTGTTCAATTGCGGAGAAAGTTCCACCGGCCATCATCTTGCTCCTGTCTGGGTCCGTTAGCCGGAAACGCCGGGCAAGCCCCATGTCCGGAGACTGATCGCGCAGCAACAAGAGATCGGATTGCGGTCGCGCCTGGCTTACTTGAACTTGTCCGTCGAATAATGGAACGACTTCAGCCGCCGCACCGTGCCCGTCGCGGAGCGCATGACGATGGTATGGGTCGAAACCCCGCCATGCACATGATGGATGCCGTCGAGAAGCCATCCGTCGGTTACACCGGTCGCCGCGAAAATCACATCGCCTGACGCCATCTCGTTCAGTTCAAACTTCTTGTTGAAGTCCTTGACGCCCATCTTCGCCGCGCGCGCCTTCTGCTCGTCACTCTGCGTGACGAGACGGCCCTGCATCTGGCCCCCGATGCAGCGCAGCGCCGCCGCTGCGAGCACGCCCTCCGGCGCACCGCCGACGCCAATATAGAGGTCGATTCCGGTCTCCGGGTCCGTGGTCGCGATCACGCCCGCGATGTCTCCGTCGGTGATGAGCGTCACGCGCGCGCCCGTCTCGCGCACCGCGCGAATGAGGTCCGCATGGCGCGGCCGGTCGAGAATGCAAGCCGTAATGTCCGAGGGCTTGACGCCCTTCGCCTTGGCGAGTGACTTGATGTTGTCGGCAGGCGATGCGTCGAGGTCGACGACACCGGCGGGCAATCCCCCGCCCACCGCGATCTTGTCCATATAGGTGTCGGGCGCGTTGAGCAGAGTACCGCCGGCGGCGGCCGCCAGAACGGTCATCGCATTCGGCATCGCCTTCGCCGTCAGCGTCGTGCCTTCCAGAGGGTCGAGGGCGATGTCGACCTTCGGTCCCTTGCCCGTACCGACGCTCTCGCCGATATAGAGCATCGGCGCTTCGTCGCGTTCGCCTTCGCCGATCACCACCGTGCCGTCGATATCGAGCACGTTGAGTTCCTTGCGCATCGCGTCGACCGCCGCCTGGTCCGCCGACTTCTCGTCGCCGCGCCCCACCCAGAGCGCCGAGCAGACCGCCGCCCGTTCCGTCACGCGCCCCATTTCCAGCGCCAGCATGCGGTTCAGGTTCGGTGTCTTCGCTGTCATCGGTATCCCCATCTTTTCCGTCCATGTTCTCCGGACGCATCGTGTCCCGGTAAGCTCAGCGGAGCTCCCCGTCTTCAATTCTGATGACGAGCGGCGTTCCCGCTACGTCTTCATGTTCCGCCAGATGCGCCCGCGCGCGGGCCATCGTGCTTTCGTCGGTCTCATGCGTGATGAAGACGACCGGCAGCCTGCCGCTGCCATCGCCCCGGCCACCCTTCTCACCGCGCTGCACGATGCGCTCGATGGAAACGGAAGCCTGCGCCAGCGCGCGCGTGATCTCGGCCATGCTGCCCGCGCGGTCGACCGCGCGCAGCCTGAGGTAGAACGAACTCTTGTGCGCATCCATCAGCGGTTTGGCCGGCGCCTTGAGTTTCGCCGCCGGAACGATGAAGGGCGGCACCACGAGCCCGCGCGCAATGTCCACAAGGTCGGAGAGCACGGCGGACGCCGTCGGCCCTTCGCCCGCGCCACGGCCTTCAAGCACGAGATGCCCCACCCGGTCGCCATCGACCGCCACCGCGTTGTAGACGCCCGACACCGCGGCAAGCGGCGTTCCTTCCGGCACAAGTGCCGGGTGCACCCGCTGCACGATCCCGCCATCGCCCTTCTCGGCAATCGCGAGCAGCTTCACCTTGAAGCCGAATTCGCGCGCAAAGGCGATGTCGGTCGCGCTGATCTTCTCGATCCCCTCGATATGCACGTTCGCGAAATCGACTTCCGTGCCGAAGGCGAGGCTCGCAAGAATCGCGAGCTTGTGCGCGGCGTCGATCCCGCCGACATCGAAGGTCGGGTCGGCCTCCGCGTAGCCGAGATCCTGCGCATCCTTCAGCACGTCCGCGAAGTCGCGTCCCGTCGTCTCCATCTCGGTCAGGATGTAGTTGCAGGTGCCGTTGAGAATCCCGTGAATGCTGCGGATCTCGTTGCCCGCCAGCGCCTCGCGCATCGCCTTGACGATGGGAATGCCGCCTGCGACCGCCGCCTCGTAGTTGAGCGCGACATTCGCCGCCTCCGCGAGCCGCGCGAGCGCGGTGCCGTGATGCGCGACCAGCGCCTTGTTCGCCGTCACCACATGCTTGCCGGCCTTCAGCGCCGCTTCGAGAAGCTCGCGCGCGATGCCTTCCGAACCGCCGATGAGCTCCACGACGAGATCGATATCGTCCGCGCGCGCCAGCGCCATCGGATCGTCTTCCCAGCGCACGCCGCCGAGGTCGATCCCGCGATCCTTCTTCTTGTCGCGCGCCGAAACGGCGACAAGCTCGATCGGGCGGCCGCACGCTGCCGCGAGATGGTCGCCGCGCGCGGCCAAAATCTTGACCACGCCCGCCCCAACCGTACCGAGGCCGGCTATTCCGATGCGAAGGGCTTCAGTCACGTCCGGCCTGCCCTCGTTGAGCTGGGATGGGGCACGACGCTCGCGCTGATGCCGACGCGCTCTTCGTACTCGGCGATGATCTGGTCGGCATTCTGCATCATGCGCTTGACGTTGCGCGCCGCCTGCCGGATGCGCTGCTCGTTCTCCACGAGACCGATGCGCACATGCCCGTCGCCATATTCGCCGAAGCCGATGCCCGGCGCGACGGCCACGTCCGCCTGCTCCAGCAGCAGCGTCGCAAAACCCATCGAACCCAGATGCCGGAACTTTTCCGGGATCGGCGACCAGGCGAACATGCTCGCCGGCGGGCTCGGAATGTCCCAGCCCGCGCGGCTCATGCTGTCCACCAGTACGTCTCGGCGATGCTTGTAGGTCGCGCGGATTTCCGCCACGCAATCCTGCGGTCCGTTCAAGGCCGCCGTCGCCGCCACCTGGATCGGCGTGAAGGCGCCGTAGTCGAGATAGGATTTCACGCGGCCAAGCGCGTTGATGAGCCGCTCGTTACCGACCGCGAAGCCCATCCGCCATCCCGGCATCGAGAAGGTCTTCGACAGCGAGGTGAACTCGACGGTCCGCTCGCGCGCGCCCGGCACCTGCAGGATCGAGGGCGGCGGATTGCCGTCGAAATAGATTTCCGAATAGGCGAGGTCCGAGATCACATAGAGATCGTGCTTCGCCGCGAAGGCGATCACCTCGCGGTAGAAATCGAGATCCGCGACCTGCGCCGTCGGGTTCGAGGGATAGGAAACGACGATCGCCGTCGGCTTCGGCACGCTGTGGCGAACGCCGCGCTCCAGCATGTCGAAGAAGCCGATCTCGCTCTCGAACGGCACGGAGCGGATGACGGCGCCCGAAATGATGAAGCCGAAGGCATGGATCGGATAGCTCGGGTTCGGACACAGGATGACGTCGCCCGGCGCCGTGATCGCCTGGGCGAGGTTCGCGAGCCCTTCCTTGGAGCCGAGCGTCGCGATCACTTCCGTTTCCGGATTGAGCTTCACGTCGAAGCGCCGCTGGTAATAAGCGGCCTGCGCGCGCCGAAGCCCGGGAATGCCGCGCGACGAGGAATAGCGGTGCGTCTTCGGATCGCGAACCGCCTCGATCAGCTTCTCGACGATATGCGGCGGCGTCGGCATGTCGGGATTGCCCATGCCGAAATCGATGATGTCCTTGCCTTCCGCGCGCGCCTTCGCCTTGAGCTTGTTCACGCTCTCGAAAACGTAAGGCGGCAGACGCTTTATGCGGTGGAACTCTTCGCTCATGGCCAGATCCTGATACGCCGAATCGCGCGGAGACGCCCATCGAGGCAGGGGCCCGCCGGTTCAGGGCGTCTTATACCGCCAAAGCCGGGGCCGGGCCACGCGAAAACGGGCCCGAAAACCCGAAATCAAACCCGAAATCCGGCTCCCGGTATGGCTTGCCCGCTATGGCGGATTTCAGGGCTGGCCGACGGAGGGCTTCACCGTGACGTGGCGCGTCGGCGCCGGCGTCACCTCGGGGCCGGTATCCTCGGCCGACGACGGCGCCGCCGCGCCGTCCTCGGTCATCACCTCAGGCTCCTCGTCGGGCGCCTTGGCGGCGGTCTTCGTTTCCTTTTCGGGCAGCACCTTCGAATAGTCGCTGTGCCCGCCCCTGTCGCCCGGCAGCGGAATGGTCGGCGCCGCCTCGTAGAGCGACTGCTTGTCCTGGCCTTCGGGAACATCGTCGAGTTGCGGCACGGGCGTCGGCCTGGACACGACGGGAGCCGGCGCGGGCGCCTCCGTGCCGCCGCGCAGCACGCGGTCGCTGTGCATCGCCTTCTCGCGGTCGGCGGCGAGCCCCTTGGCGAGGTCCTCGCGCTCGTCGAGCGTCGTTACCTCGGGCCGTTCCTGGGGCACGTCGCGCAGGTCCGGAAAGGCCGCATCTTCCGGCGCTTCAGACGGCGTGCCGCCATACATCGCGTCGGGCTTCGCATCGTCCGAAAAGGCCGAACATCCCGCCACCGCGATGGCGAGCACCGCCGCTGCGGCAACCGATTTCACACCCCGGCCCCATGCCTGATCGGACATTCCGAACTCCCTCAATTGCTGCGTTTTAGTGCCCGTTTCCCGGCCCCGAATCCCTGCCCGACAGCGTCATCGGGCGGACATGAGCAAGCGTATAGTATACGCTTGTGGCGCGAAACCGTTTGTGGGCGCCGCAACGGCGGCATTCGCCGTAATTCGGGGAAATCCCGCCGCAAACGGGACGGAACGCCGGCCAGGCCCGGTCAAGGCCCAGAGAAGTCCAGGGAAGCGCTCGATGAACCTGAAAGAGACGTCCGCCGCACCGGAAGCGAAAGAGGCTGGCGCGGCGCCCGGAAAACGCAAGCCCAGGGTTGCCGCCGGCAAGACGAAAGCCGCGAAGCCCGCCGCCGCGAAGCAGGCCGCGCCCGAAAAACCGGTGGCCGAAAAGCCCGCCGCGGCGAAGCCCGCCGCCGTGCCCGAGTCCCGCGATTTCGTGATGCCCGATCTCGGCCGCCTCGCGATCAATCTCATGCACGCCGCCAATCTCGGCCAGAAGGCCGCGCGGCAGCTCATGCAGAACGGCGACACGACCTCGGACGCGAGCCACGCCCTCCACGATCTCCAGCGCGTCGGCAAGGCGCTGATGGATGTCGCGGGCAGCTACATGACGAACCCGATGAAGGTCGTCGAGGCGCAGGCCGCGCTCTGGCAGGGCTATCTGAGCCTCGCCTCCTCCATGACGCGCCGCCTGCTCGGCGAGGACGTGGCCCCCGTCGTCGCGCCCGGCCGCAGCGACAAGCGCTTCCGCGATCCCGACTGGCAGGAAAACATCGTCTTCGATCTGATGAAGCAATCCTACCTGCTCACCAGCAAATGGCTCACCGAGCGCGTGAAACACGCCGAGGGCATCGATCCGCACACGCGCGAAAAGGCGGACTTCTACATCCGCCAGATGGCGAACGCCGTCTCGCCCTCGAACTTCCTCTTCACCAATCCGGAAATCCTGCGCACGACGCTCGCCTCCAACGGCGAGAACCTCGTCGCCGGCATGGAGCATCTGCTCGAGGACATCGAGCGCGGCCACGGCCACATCCAGATCCAGCAGACGGACATGTCCGCCTTCCGTCTCGGCGAGAACATCGCGACCACGCCCGGCAAGGTCGTCTACCAGAACGACCTGATGCAGCTCATCCAGTACGAGCCGACGACGGCTGAGGTCTACAAGCGCCCCCTCATCATCTACCCGCCCTGGATCAACAAGTACTACATCCTCGATCTCGGCCCCGAGAAGTCGCTGGTGAAGTGGTGCCTCGACCAGGGCTACACGGTCTTCGTCGCAAGCTGGGTGAACCCGGACGCGCGCCTCGCGCTGAAGACCTTCGAGGACTACATGCATGAGGGCGTCTATGCGGCGCTCGACGCGGTCGAGAAGGCAACCGGCGAAACCGAGGTGAACGCGGTCGGCTACTGCATCGGCGGCACGCTGCTCGCCTGCTCGCTTGCCCACATGGCGCAGCGCGGCGACACCCGCATCAAGTCCGCGACCTTCCTCGTGACGCAGGTCGACTTCACCGAAGCCGGCGAACTCAAGGTCTTCATCGACGAGGAACAGATCTCCGAGATCGAACAGCAGATGCACGAGAAGGGCGGCTACCTGAAGGGGTCCACCATGGCCTCCACCTTCAACATGCTGCGCTCGAACGACCTGATCTGGAACTACGTCGTCAACAACTACCTGCTCGGCCGCGAGCCGATGCCCTTCGACATCCTGTTCTGGAATGCGGATGCGACCCGCCTGCCGTCGGCCATGCACGTCTTCTATCTGCGTGAATGCTATCTCGAGAACAAGCTCGCCGAAGGCCGCATGGTGCTCGGCGGCGAGGAACTGCACCTGAAGGACGTGAAGGTGCCGGTCTATCTCCAGTCGAGCCGCGAGGACCACATCTCGCCCTACAACTCCGTCTACAAGGCGACGAAACTCTTCGGCGGCCCCGTCCGCTTCATCTGCGCAGGCTCCGGCCACATCGCGGGCGTCATCAACCCGCCCTCCAGCGGCAAGTACAATCACTGGCTGAACGACGACCTGCCGGAAACGCCCGACAAGTGGTTCGAGGGCGCGACCGATCACAAGGGCTCCTGGTGGCCCGACTGGGAACAATGGCTCTCGGCGAAATCCGGCGACATGGTCCCCGCCCGCAAGCCCGGCAGCGGCAAACTCAAGGTGCTCGAAGACGCGCCGGGTTCATACGTGCTGGTGAAGTCGGAAGACTAGACATCTTCCTTTCACGCCAACAGCCCACCACGTCAAACCGGCGAGAGCACGGAACAGCCGTCTGCGCGATCAACTGTTCACCTTCGTGACGAACGCTTGACGCCTGGTCATATCCCGCGCGCTTGGTTCAGTATCTCATTCCACTTCTTTCTCTCAACCGCACTGTCGATCGCCACGCGCCACTCTGGGTGATCGACGTCCTTCACGGTGACAAACAGCCCGAAGCTTTCTTTGGCGCGCTGTCTGTCCTCCGCCTCAAGCTGGTTCGCTCGAAAATCGCTCACAATATTTCCGCGTTCGCGACGCCTCTGCTCGACGATCTCTTTATCGCGAATTTCATGCGAACGAATTTGGTCGACGGCATAAGTCTTCTCGGAGTATGGTGAAACAAGAAGGATTTGCTTCAAGTCACTTGGCATGGCGACACCGGTATCGGGACCGGAGAACTTGTATTTGGCCGCGCCGCCAAAAGCTTTTTCAACGATCCCGCTCACCCTGTCGGCACTCTTTTTCTTCGCATTGCCGCTGATCACGATGGCGGCAACGGCAACAACACCAACAATAATGAAAAACAGTTCCATGGTTTCCTCATCTGCTTCGTAGAGCGAAAACAACTAGCAAGGCTCTGATTGGAAGAGTCTTCGCATCCGCCAGCATTGCAAACAGAACGGATCTGAAGAACGTCTCCTTGCGCCAGAGCGTTAGACGTCAATAGAAAAACGCCTTGCATCTTTCCTTGGAGATTCTACTGAACCGCCCCGCCACGACACCGTACTCAAAGCCATTGATCGAACCGCTTCCCATGATCTTTCTGGCTTGTTCGGTTTCTCCCGATATGTTGGCGAGCAGAAGATCCATATTCGCGCCGTCGAACCGGCGCTCGGCCTCTTTCCACGAACAGGAACACGCCTCCTCATCATTCCCGAAGGAAGCGCAAGCGGCCCGGAAGCGCCCTTCATTGCCGCTATATCTCACAGGCTCGGTTGTCGTCGTGGTAATTGTTGTTTCCGACGAACTGCTCCACCATGCCGCAATTCGTTCCTGCCAAACCGAAAAAACACCGGCGTCGGGATCACCTTCCAGATCGATGTCAAGTTCAAGCCTCGTGTTCAGAATCTGTTTCCAGGTCAAAACATTCGAACACCGATAATAAGTGTAAGGCTCATCAAGTGAATCGACGTCGACGTCGATCAGAACCGGTTGCCCATCTAAATATCCCGGAAACGTCGCAAAGGTTGTTTTCTCGCCCGACGAATCTGCAGCTTCGCGAACCGCACTGTTCTCGTTGAACTCTATCGAGAATACCGCGTCTTGAACCTGCCTGTATCCTTCAATGTCGCCACTACCATAGGTGGCGATCTGCATATCTTCGTCTTGGCTGTAATCCACCCACGTCCAGTCCCCATCCGCGCCATAGGCGATGATAAATATCTGATTGCCCGCGCTTGGGATTTCGCAAGCACCGTTCTGGTTCGTCCAGACGCCGACACGCGGGCCGAGCGCCACTGCCGTCGACACATTGTCCTTGTTGAGAGCCGAAGCCGGAACCTTTACCCCCATACGGTCGGCTTCACGCCTCAATCCGTCGTCGGAGCACCGCTGGAACACGCGCACTTTCTTGCTGCCGCCATACTGCCCTTCGATGGCCAACGCCAGATATTCCGAACTGGCATGAACGATATCTGCCGACATCGGTTCATTTGGATGGTGCCATTTCAGCAAGCCGCCTGTTACCGAGTACCTGACGACTTCGTTGACGCGTTCGCCTCCGCGATCGAAGCTCGCAGAAAGGCCATTGGTGCCGAAAATCAGCCCCTCGTCGCAGCTCCCGCCAGACCAGGCCCCGACAATAGCCTCTTCGTCGATCGCGCCCTCAATATTCGCGACCGCAGATGAGACGAAAACCACAGAGAACACAAAACTGACAATAAATGTCCGGAACATCCCCTTCATCAACCCATCCCTTGACTGGACGAGTACCCCGAATCCACCATAGCTAGACGATTTTTTCCTGTCCACATTGAATGTCCGCTGCGGGGCACCCGCGCGGCTTCCCGCAACTCCCTTCGCCTAAACGCCCTCTCGGCTTCCCGCGCATAACCGGCTAGCTTCCCTCCGCCGCCATTCCGCGGCCCCTGCCGGAAGTCTCGCCTTGACCCTCACCGTCACCCTCGCCGTCCTCGCCTCCGCGCTGCTGCATGCCAGCTGGAACGCTCTGGTGAAAACGGGCGCCGACCGTCTCATGATGATGGGCTGGATCGCGGCGGCGACGGGCCTTGTCGCGGCTCCCTTCCTGCCCTTCATTCCGCTGCCGGGCTGGGACGTCGCGAAGATCCTCTGCCTCTCCTTCGCGCTACACGTCGGCTACAAGCTCTTCCTCGTGAAGGGTTACGAGCATGGCGATTTCGGCCAGGTCTATCCGCTGTCGCGCGGGCTCGCCCCCGCCATCGTCACACTCGTCGGCGCGATCTGGCTGAAGGAAATCCTGCCCACCGCCGCCTTTGTCGGCGTCGCCCTGATCGCGCTCGGCATCGTCAGCCTCGCCTTCCGCCGCACCAACGGCGCGGGCCTCCCGAACGATCCGCGCGCGCTCGCCTACGCCTTCGGCACCTCGCTCTTCATCGCCGCCTACACGCTGAACGACGGCCTCGGCGGCCGCTTCGCGGAAAGCCCGCACATCTATGTCATCTGGCTCTTCGCGGGCGACGGGCTGATCTTCTTCCTGCTGGTGCTCTGGCGGCGCGGCCGCGCCTTCCTGAAACCGCAGCGCGCGATGGCTTACGGCTTCGCCGGCGGCGTCATGTCCGTCATCGCCTACTGGCTCGTGATCTGGGCCATGACGCTCGCGCCCTTGGGCCCCGTCGCCGCGCTTCGCGAAACCAGCGTCGTCTTCGCCGCCCTCATCTCCGGCCTCATCCTGAAGGAAGGCCTCGGCCCCCGCGCCGTCGCCGCCGCCTGCGTCGTCGCGGCAGGCGTTATCCTGCTGAAGGTGTGATATCTGGCCGCCCCGTCAGGGACGCACTGCGTCAACCAAAACAAGAAGTGTCATCCCGGCGAAAGCCGGGATCCATGGGCGGAACGTCAAATACCGGCATCTGCCGACAGGTACATGGACCCCGGCTTCCGCCGGGGTGACACCCGTGGTTTGAGCAAGACCCCTTACAGGTTCACGCCCAGCGCCTCGTCGGCCCCGATCATGATGTTGAGGCACTGCACCGCCTGCCCCGACGCGCCCTTGCCGAGATTGTCGAGCAGCGCCATCAGCCGCGCCTGTTTCGTCGCCGGGTTGCCGAACACGAAAAGCTTCATCTCGTTGGTGCCGTTCAACTGCTCCGGGTCGAGCTTCGTCGTCGCCGCGATCTCCTCGTAGGGCGCAACGGAAACGAAGCGCTGCCCGTCATAGAATTTTGCCAGCGTCTCGTGCAGGTCGGTCACCGAGACCTCGCCCGGCAGCGCCCAGAGCTGCAGCGGCACCTCCACGATCATGCCCTGCGCATAGCGCCCGACATTCGGCGTGAAGAGCGGCGGGTTCGCGAGCCCCATGTTCTTCTGCATTTCCGGCACATGCTTGTGCGCGAGCGACAGCGCATAGGCGCGGTAGTTTTCCTTCGTGTGCCCCGGCGCGTCCGCATCCTCGAACTCGGCGATCATCTGCTTGCCGCCGCCCGAATAACCGCTGACCGCGTTCACGGTGAGCGGCCAGCCCGCGGGCAGAAGCCCCGCATCGGCGAGCGGCTTTACGAGCGCAATCGCGCCCGTCGGATAGCAGCCCGGATTGGTGACGCGGCTCGCGCCGGAAATCACCTGACGCTGATCGGCGCTCATCTCCGGAAACCCGTAGACCCAGCCATCGGCCACCCGGTGCGCCGTCGACGCATCGATCACCCGCGTGCGTCCGTTCGCGATCAGCGACACCGCTTCCTTCGCCGCATCGTCCGGCAGGCACAGGATCACGATGTCCGCCTCGTTCAAGGCTTCCTTCCGCGCGCCCGCATCCTTGCGCTTCTCCTCGCCCAGCGAAATGAAGTCGAGATCGTCGCGCCCGTTCAGCCGCGAGCGGATCTGCAACCCCGTCGTGCCCACTTCGCCGTCGATGAAAACCTTCGTGGTCATGTCCTTCTGCTCCTTCTGTCCCACCTCCCCCTTGCGGGGAGGTCGAGAAATCCGCGACGCGGATTTCTCGGGTGGGGGGAAGCCAAAAACAAAAAAGGCGCCTCGTTTCCACGAAGCGCCTTTTCGTGAACCCTGAAAGGGATCAGCGCTTCGAGAACTGGAAGCTGCGGCGGGCCTTCGCCTTGCCGTACTTCTTGCGTTCGACCACGCGGCTGTCGCGCGTGAGGAAGCCTTCCTTCTTGAGCGCAGGACGAAGCCCCGGCTCGAAATAGGTCAGCGCCCGCGACAGCCCGTGACGGATCGCGCCCGCCTGGCCCGACAGGCCGCCGCCCACCACCGTCGCGGTGATGTCGAACTGCTTCTCGCGCGCGGTCACGACCAGCGGCTGGTTGAGGATCATGCGCAGCACGGGCCGCGCGAAATAGACTTCGAGGTCGCGGCCGTTGATCTTGATCCGGCCGGAGCCCGGCTTGATCCAGACGCGCGCGACGGCGTTCTTGCGCTTGCCGGTCGCATAGGCGCGGCCGAACTTGTCAAGCTTCGGCTCGGTCGGAGCCGCATTCGCATCCGGCGCCGGGGCGGTTGCGCCCGTGCCTTCCATCGCGCCCTTCAGGTCTTCGAGCGTGGTTGTTTCGGACATGATTATGCGATCCTGACGTTCTTGCGGTTCAAGGCGGCGAAGTCGACCTTCACGGGCTGCTGCGCCTCATGCGGATGCTCCGCGCCGCCATAGATATGGAGATGCGTCATCTGCTGGCGGCCAAGTGGCCCGCGCGGGATCATGCGCTTCACGGCGAGTTCGAGCACGCGCTCGGGGAAGCGGCCTTCGAGGATCCGCTTCGGGCTCGTTTCCTTGATGCCGCCGGGATGGCCCGTGTGGCGGTAATAGCGCTTGTCGTCGTACTTCTTGCCGGTGAACGCGACCTTGCCGGCGTTCACGACGATCACGTGGTCTCCGCAATCCATGTGGGGCGTGTAGGTCACCTTGTGCTTGCCGCGCAGAATATTCGCGACATGCGACGCAAGGCGGCCCACGACGACGCCTTCGGCGTCGATCACGATCCACTTCTTCTCGATTTCGGAGGCTTTCGCGGAATAGGTCTTCATGGCGAAAATCCCGGGCATCTGCAAATCAAAGAGGGCCGCTCGATGCGGCCCCGGTTCGGCGCTGCTTCTAGGACCTCCCGCGCCCTCTGTCAACAGCATTGAACCGGGCCCACCCCCGAAAAACGCTTTGATCGCAGCGTTTTATCTATGAGGTAACCAGTTACCCCATTTTCGTCTGATGGGCTTCTCGGGCGCCGCCGCCGCCGTCTCGCTGCCTCCTGCCGGGCCGCCCGGGGGCGAGCCGGATGGCGGTATCGAATAGGTGCAGGTCCCGTGCGCCACGGGCCCGCTCGCGCCCGCCTGGGTCAGCTCGATCGCCCCCACCGCCAGCACCCGGCCGAGCTTCATCAGCCGCGCCTCCGCCAGGATGTCAGCCTGTTCCGGCCGCCGCATGAAGTCCATGTGGAAGCTTGTGGTCACCGCCAGTCCCACCGGCCCGATATGCGCCAGCACCGCCGCATACATCGCGTAATCGGCGAGCGCCATCATCGCCGGCCCCGAAATCGTGCCCCCCGGCCGCAAATTCCGCTCGGCAAAGCCGAGCCTCAGCACCGCCGTTCCCGGCCCCACGGCCTCGATCGTCGTCGTATCCGCCCCCATCCGCATCTGCGGAAACTCGCGCTCCATGAACGCTTCCAGCTCCGCCACGCTCATCACCGGCTTCAGATCGGCCATACGCCCCTCCCACTGCTCTCCGCCGCTTTTACCCCAAAGCCGCGCCGCGACAAAAAGCCGGCATCGCGCTAAAACGCCAGTCTACCGGCAGGGGGGGCCATCATGACGACGCTGCAAACCGAACGGCTGATCCTGCGTCCGTGGACGCAGGCCGACTTCGAGCCCTTCGCCGCCATGTCGGCGGACCCCGCCGTGATGGAGCATTTCCCCTCCACCCTCGACCGGGCCGCCTCCGATAATGTCGCCTCGATCCTGAAATCCGATCTGGACATCATGGGCTACGGCTTCTGGGCACTGGAAGTGCCCGGCGTCGCCCCCTTCATCGGCTTCGCGGGCATTCGTCCCGTTACCTTCGAGGCGCCCTTCGTGCCGGCGCCGCCCGCCATCATCGTCGAGATCGGCTGGCGCCTCGCCGCCGCGCATTGGGGCAAGGGCTACGCGACCGAGGCCGCCCGCGCGGCCCTGGCGCATGGCTTCGGCGCGCTCGGCCTTCCCGAAATCGTCTCCTTCACCACAACCACCAATCTCAAGTCGCAAGCCGTCATGCAGCGCCTCGGCATGACGCATGACGAAGCCGGCGACTTCGACCATCCGAGCCTCCCCGACGGCCACCGCCTCAAGCGCCACGTGCTTTACCGGATAAAAAAATAGTGTCACCCCGGCGAAAGCCGGGGTCCATGGGCCTGTCGGCAAACACCGTCCTTCAATGTTCCGCCCATGGATTCCGGCTTCCGCCGGAATGACACTAAAGTGAGGAAGGGCATGAAATAAGCCCCACCTGACTCCTCCCCTCCCGCCCGCTATGCTCCCTCAAAAGCAAAACCGGGAGACGCCCCATGAGCCAGCCCGCCGAAAAAACGGCCCCCGCCGAAGCCATCCTCCTCCGCGAGGACGCGAACGGCGTCGCCACCCTCACGCTCAATCGCCCGAAACAGCGCAACAGCCTCTCCGAAGAGCTGATGCGCGCGCTCACCGCCGAACTGGAAGCCGTCGCCGCCGACGCTTCCGTCCGCGCCGTCATCCTCGCCGCCAGCGGCCCCGCCTTCTGCGCCGGTCACGACCTGAAGGAACTCACCGCCGCCCGCTCCGGCGGCGATCGCGGCCGCGCCTTCTTCGAGAACACGATGAAGCTCTGCAGCACGCTCATGCAGGCAATCGTGAATTGCCCGAAACCCGTCATCGCCCGCGTCCACGGCATCGCGACGGCGGCGGGCTGCCAGCTCGTCGCAAGCTGCGATCTCGCGGTCGCGGCCGACGATGCGAAATTCGCGACGCCCGGCGTCAATATCGGCCTCTTCTGCTCGACGCCCATGGTCGCCCTCTCGCGCAACGTGACCCGCAAGCACGCGATGGAAATGCTGCTGACCGGCGAAATGATCTCCGCCGCCCGCGCCGCCGAATTCGGCCTCGTGAACCGCGTCGTGCCGCAAGCGGAACTCGACCGCACCGTCGCGCATTTTGCGGATACGATCGCGGCAAAATCGGCCCTCACCGTTTCCATCGGCAAGAAGGCCTTCTACGAGCAGCTCGAAAAGCCGCTGGCCGAGGCCTACGACTACGCCAGCGAAGTCATGGTGAAGAACATGCTCGCCCGCGACGCCGAAGAAGGCATCGGCGCCTTCATCGAAAAGCGCGATCCGAAATGGGAAGACAGGTAATGAGTGAAGTCGAACCAGGCGACGTCGAGCACATCCTGAAGGAAACAAAAACGATCGCCCTTGTCGGCGCGAGCGCGAACCCCGCCCGCGACAGCCACGAGGTCATGCGTTTCCTGCAAGGCAAGGGCTACCGCGTCATCCCGGTGAACCCCGGCCTCGCCGGCAAGGAACTGAACGGCGAGAAAGTCTATGCGTCACTTCGCGACATTCCCGGGAAAGTCGACATGGTGGACGTTTTCCGCAATTCGGAAGCGGCAGGCCCCGTCGCCGACGAAGCGGTCGCCATCGGCGCGAAATCCGTCTGGATGCAGCTCGGCGTCGTCCACGAGGAAGCCGCCGCCCGCGCCCGCGCCGCCGGCCTCCGCGTCGTCATGAACCGCTGCCCGAAAATCGAAATGCCGAAACTGGGGATGTAGCACTTTCCTTAAACCCACCGCCGCCACTCAACATTCAGTGTCATCCCGGCGAAAGCCGGGAACCATGAGCGGCGAGGCACCCAACGATCAACAGGCTGAAATCCTGAACCGCCGACAGGCACATGGACCCCGGCTTTCGCCGGGGTGACAAGAAAGAAATCAGAGAGGCAATCATGACCGACCGCAAATTCGACACCCTCGCCATTCACGCCGGCGCGCAGCCCGACCCGACGACCGGCGCCCGCGCAACCCCCATCTACCAGACGACCTCCTTCGTCTTCGACGATGTCGATCACGCCGCCTCGCTCTTCGACCTCCAGGCCTTCGGCAACATCTACACCCGCATCACCAACCCGACGACCGCCGTCCTCGAAGAGCGCGTCGCCGCGCTCGAAGGCGGCACGGCGGCGCTCGCCGTCGCGTCGGGCCATGCCGCGCAGATGATCGTCTTCCACACCATGCTCCAGCCCGGCGACCGCTTCGTCGCCGCGAAACAGCTTTATGGCGGCTCCATCAACCAGTTCGGCCATTCCTTCAAGAAGTTCGGCTGGGAAGTCGACTGGGCGGACGCAACCGACCCCGCCGCCATCAAGGCGGCCATCGGCCCGAAGACCAAAGCCGTCTTCATCGAAAGCATCGCGAACCCCGGCGGCCTCGTCACCGACATCGCGGCCATCGCCAAGGTCGCGCATGACGCGGGCGTGCCGCTCATCGTCGACAACACGCTCGCCTCGCCCTATCTCTGCCAGCCGCTCGCGCATGGCGCCGACCTCGTCGTCCATTCGGCGACCAAGTTCCTCGGCGGCCACGGCAATTCCATGGGCGGCCTCATCGTCGATGGCGGCAGGTTCGACTGGTCGAAGGACGGAAAATACCCGACCCTCTCCGAGCCCTGTGCTTCCTATAACGGCCTCAAGATCCACGAGACCTTCGGCCCCATCGCCTTCGCCATCGCCTGCCGCGTGCTCGGCCTGCGCGACCTCGGCCCCGCCATCTCGCCCTTCAACGCCTTCATGATCCTCACCGGCATCGAGACGCTGCCGCTCCGCATGCAGCGCCATTGCGACAACGCGCTCAAGGTCGCGAAATTCCTGAAGGGCCACGCCAGGGTCTCATGGGTGTCCTATGCCGGCCTCGACGGCGACAAGTCGAACGCGCTGATGAAGAAGTATGCGCCGAAGGGCGCGGGCGCGGTCTTCACCTTCGGCCTGAAGGACGGCTATGACGCCGGCGTGAAGCTCGTGAGCTCGGTGGAACTCCTCAGCCACCTCGCCAATGTCGGCGACACGCGCAGCCTCATCATCCACCCGGCTTCCACAACCCATCGTCAGCTCACGGACGACCAGAAGAAATCCGCCGGCGCCGGCCCCGACGTCGTCCGCCTCTCCGTCGGCATCGAGGACGCCGACGACATCATCGCCGACCTCGACCAGGCCCTGAAGGCGTAAGCGGGGAAAATGTGCAGCGGCGCTTCTCCCTCTCCCCTCGGGGAGAGGGAGGGAGCGGCCGCAGGCCGCGGAAGGGTGAGGGGGACGCGGCACATACAAACTCGAAAGAGACGCACCACACCCGCCTCTCCACCTGCCGCAGCCGCCGATGGATCCCGGCTTTCGCCGGGATGACATCCGTGTTTTGCCTCATACAAAAATAGTGTCACCCCGGCGAAAGCCGGGGTCCATGGGCCTAACGCCACAAGACCACGCCCCGCCCTACTTCGCCAGCCTGTGCGCGTGCCAGACCGCAATCCCGAACACCACCATCGCGCCCGCCTGATGCGCCGCGCCGAGCGGGATCGGCACCACCCAGAGCACCGTCCAGATGCCGAGCGCCGCCTGCGCGACGACCGCCGCGACGAGGAGGTTCGCGCCGCGCGCCCCGTCGCTCTTGCGCGCGCTCCAGGCGTGCCAGGCGGCAAGCGCCAGCAGCAGGTAGGCCGCCATCCGGTGCTGGAACTGCACGGTGAGATGGTTCTCGAAGAAATTGTGCCAGAGCGGCGCCATCTTCAGGAGCCCGTCCGGAATGAACGCGCCCGCCATCAGCGGCCAGGTATTGTAGATGAGCCCCGCCCTGATCCCCGCGACGAAGGCGCCGAGGATCGTCTGCGCGAAGACGAGCACGATGAGCGCCAGCGCCGCCTTCGCGAGCCCGCTCAGGAACCGTGTGCTCCGCCCGTGGAACATGTCGAGCGCGGTCCAGATCAGCGCACCGTAAATCAGCGTCGCGAGTCCGAGATGCGCGGCGAGCCGGTACTGGCTCACCTCCGTCCGCTCGACGAGCCCGCTCATCACCATCCACCAGCCGAGCACGCCCTGCATGCCGCCCAGAACGAACAGGAAGATCAGCCGCGGCACCATCGCGCGCTCGATGCGGCCCGTCAGCGCGAACCAGAGAAACGGCACCAGAAACGCAACGCCGATCAGCCGGCCGAGAAAGCGGTGGCTCCACTCCCACCAGTAGATCGTCTTGAACTCGGCAAGCGTCATCCCCTTGTTCATGATCTCGTATTGCGGGATCTGCTTGTAGAGCGCGAACTCGTCCTGCCAGTGCTGCTCGCTCATCGGCGGCAGCGCGCCCGTCACCGGCTTCCATTCCGTGATCGAGAGCCCGCTTTCGGTGAGCCTTGTCAGACCGCCCACCACCACCATGATGAAGACGAGCGCGGCGACGCCGATGAGCCACCACGCGATCGCGCGGCGGTTCCGGTCGGCCGTCTCGACCGCGTGAATGCGTGGCAGAACGCTCATGGAAAATTCTTACCCTGCCCGTCCGGCCCCGCCTAGCCATAAGCCGCCGCGACAGGTCGCCGCGCGGGCCTCGATGCTTTGCGCGCGGGCCGTGAATACCGTATGGAATGGCCACTCGAAACGACCACGCCCGGAGACGGCCCATGCGCCTCGGCATCCGCACCCGCAAGCTCATCGGCACGCTCGTGCTGCTGACCTTCCTCGTGCTCTATTCGTTTCTGATCATGACGATTGCGGTGAGCGGGCACCTGCCGGAGAACGGCTTCGTGCAATTTCTCTACTACATCACCGCGGGTGTGATTTGGGCGTTCCCCGCCAGATACCTCATCACCTGGATGGTTCGTCCGGACCCGGTGTGAAACGAGCGGCGGAACGCCCGGGCCGGCTTCCCGCCAGCACGGCCAAATCGTTATATGACGTTTTTATGACAGTTCGGTGACAGTCAGTCCGTCTCAGCCGAAACGGCCGGTCACGAGCTTGTTCAGCGCGAAGATCACGACGAGGAAAAGAACGATCGGAAGAATCTGGCCAATCACGGGCGCGCGCTCCTAAGCATTTGGTGTCGCTGCCCTTTCGGGCAGGAATGGTCGGAGCGGCGGGATTCGAACCCACGACCCCTTGTCCCCCAGACAAGTGCGCTACCGGGCTGCGCTACGCTCCGACTTCCGGGCGAAAGGGAATCCCTCTCGGCGGCGCGGAATATAGACGCAAGCACCTCATGGCGGCAACGGGCTGAACCCGTATTTCTCAATGAATTTCGGGATTTGTGAGAAGGCCTCAGCCCTCTTCCTCTTCGCTCTCCCAGAGCGTCTCGTCGATCTCGTCCTTGAGCGAGATCAGGTCTTCCAGCAGCGTCTCCAGGCGCTTGCGTCCCTTCGCGCCGACGGGTCGTGCGGGGCTTTCCCGCTCTTCCTGCTCGCCGCGCTCCACCGCCTCGCGCGCGAGCTCGGCAAGCGATGTGTCGACCGTTCCGCGGCCCGTCTCGGAAACGAACTTAACGCCTTGTTCGCGAAAGACTTTCTGGACGCCCTTGATGGTGTAGCCGTCATTGTAGAGGAGCGTCCGCACGCCCCTCAGCAGGTCCACATCCTCGGGCCGGTAATAGCGCCGCCCGCCGCCCCGCTTCAGCGGCCGGATCTGGTTGAACTTGCTTTCCCAGAAGCGCAGCACGTGCTGCGGCACATCGAGCTCGGTCGCGACCTCACTGATGGTCCGAAAGGCATCTGGTGACTTTTGTCCTGACAAATGAGGCCCCTGTTGGTCTTCCTCAATCCGATGTGTAAACTCGGACCTGCTCAAGGGCATCGCTTTCCTCGAGGTTTATTCGGCAGCGGCGGACCTGCCGCTGAGCGCGCTGTTGATCCGTTCCTTGAGCACATGGCTCGGACGGAAGACGAGAACGCGCCTCGGCTTGATCGGCACTTCCTCGCCCGTTTTCGGGTTCCGGCCCATCCGCCCGCCCTTCTTGCGGACGGAAAACGAACCGAAGGACGACAGCTTCACCGTGTCGCCCTGCGCCAGGCTGTCGGAAATCTCGGCCAGCACCAGCTCGACGAGTTCCGCCGACTCGTTCCGCGACAGACCGACTTCCTGATAGACCGCCTCGCTCAAATGCGCCCGCGTGACAGTTTCCCCCATGGCCTCCACCTCTTGAGTTTCACTCGAAGCCTATTGCCCACCCCGAAACCCGTCAATATCAATGGGATGGCAGTCTTCTCTTAGGTAAGAGATTCAGGATCGAGGCTAATTCCGGAGCCTTTTGGCGGGCTCTGGCACTGCCATTCACCTAGAATCTGAACAGCAGCGACCCCCAGGTGAAGCCGCCGCCCATCGCTTCCAGCAGCACAAGGTCGTTCCGCTTGATTCGGCCGTCCTTCACCGCCTTGTCGAGCGCCAGCGGGACGGAGGCCGCGGACGTGTTGCCGTGCTCGCCAACCGTCAGCACCACCTTCTCCGGCGGCAGCCCGATCCGCTTCGCCGTGCCGTCGAGAATCCGCTTGTTCGCCTGATGCGGCACGAACCAGTCGATATCCTCCGCCGTCAGGCCCGTCGCTTCCAGTGATTCCTTGATCGCCTCCGCGATGTTGACGACCGCATGGCGGAAAACCTCGCGCCCCTCCATCCGCACATGCCCCGTGGACTGCGTGGACGAAGGCCCGCCATCGACATAGAGCTTGTCCTTGTAGCGCCCGTCGGAATGGAGATGCGCGGTCAGCACGCCTCTGTCCGCATTTGTCCCCGCCCCCTGCTCGCCCGTCACAATGGCGGCGCCGGCCCCGTCGCCGAAGAGGACGCAGGTGGTCCGGTCCGTCCAGTCGAGAAGCCGCGAAAAGGTCTCTGCGCCGATCACGAGCGCCGTCTTCGACTGCCCGGTCCTGATGAAGGTATCGGCAATCGTCATCGCATAGACGAACCCCGAACAGACCGCCTGGATGTCGAACGCAGCGCCATGATAGAGGCCGAGTTCCGCCTGCACGGTCGTCGCTGTCGCGGGAAACGTATTGTCCGGGGTCGTCGTCGCCAGGATGATCGTGTCGATTTCCTGCGTGTCGATCCCGGCGTCTTCGATGGCATTGCGCGCGGCCGCCAGCGCGAGGTGCGAGGTCAGCTCCCCGTCGGCGGCGATATGTCGGCTGTGAATACCCGTTCGCTCGACGATCCATTCATCGGTCGTATCGACGACCTTCGACAGGTCCTCGTTGGTCATCACGCGCGCCGGCAGATAGCTGCCGACACCGGCCACAACGGTTCTGGTAACACTCACGACAGGGCAGCCTCGGGTTCCGATATGTCTGTTTTTTCTTTTCTGTCCGCCCCCCCAAGCCCCTTCAGCTTGTCGAGATCGGCCACGATCTTGCTCACGAGGTCGGCGGAGGCGACATCAACGGCAACATCGATTGCCGATGCGAAACCGACAGGGTCGGTTCCTCCGTGGCTCTTCACCACGAGCCCGTTCAGCCCGAGAAACAGCGCGCCGTTGGAGGCCCTTGGATCGAGCTTCTTGGAGAGGGTCTGAAAGGCTCCGCGCGCCAGCACATAGCCGATCCGCGACAGGATCGAACTTGCCATCGCCTTCCGCAGATAGTCGACGATCAGCCGCACCGTTCCTTCCGCGGTCTTCAGAGCGATATTTCCGGTGTAACCGTCCGTCACGACCACGTCGACCGTGCCTTTCGATATGTCGTCTCCCTCGATGAAGCCGTGAAATCGGATCGGCAAGTTCGACTCGCGCAGCATCTGCGCTGCTTCCTTCACCTCTTCCGTGCCTTTGACTTCCTCCTCGCCGATATTGAGCAGGCCGACGGTCGGCTGTTCGAGGTTGAAGATCACCCGCGCGAAGGCTTCGCCCATCGCAGCGAACTGCACGAGTTGCCGCGCATTGGCGCCAACCGTCGCGCCAAGATCGAGCGCCACGCTCTCTCCGCGCGCCGTCGGCCAGATCGCCGCGAGCGCGGGCCGTTCCACATTCGGTATCGTCTTCAGGATGACCTTGGCCATCGCCATCAAGGCGCCGGTGTTGCCGGCAGAAATGGCGGCCTGGGCACGACCCTCTTTCACGGCATCGATGGCGAGCCACATGCTGCTTGTCTTGCGGCCGCGCCGAAGCGCCTGGCTCGGCTTGTCGTTCATCGAAATCGCGACATCGGTATGCACAAGCTCCGCCGCCGACGCGACGCGCGGATGCTTGTCGAGAAGCGGGCGGATCAGGGCTTCGTCGCCGAAGATCAGGAAGCGCACGTCGGGATGACGCACCGACGCAATCTCGGCGCCGCCGATCACCGTCGCCGGTCCGTGGTCGCCGCCCATTCCATCCAGCGCAATCGTCAGTGCTCGCGTCACCCGGGAAACCCCCTTGGCAATATCTGCAATCGACGCGCGGTCCCGTCCCGCGCGCCCCGAAGATACAGGGTTGCGAGGGGCAAACAATAGCCGGATATGGCCGCGAATCGCGTCAACTCAAGAATTCTTCTTGAGTTTTTCGAGCACTGCAAATGGGTTAGGCCGGCTTTCCGAAGCGTCACCCGCCTCTTTGGACGGGGACGGTGGATCGAAACTCACGCCCGGTTTGCGGGGATAAGGATCGATCGCAAGGGCCAGTTGCTCGGCGACCGTCTCACCGATATCTATTTTTCCCGCCTTCATCGGCTCGGGAGAATCCTCGGCGTCGACATCGATGGTGATTTCGCGGTCATTTTCAGGGGCGTCCGGCTCCGGTCCGGTCATGGGCTCGGGCAGATACCGTTGTCTGAATTCTTCATCGATGTGCTGCGTCACCGGGTCCAGCGTGACGACGCAGTTCTGAACAAGTTCGGCCTCGAAATGACAATCGAGCGTCAGCCCTTCCTTGCGATAGGGCCTGATCCGCGCCGTTCCGGCCAGACGCGTGATCTCCGGAATCCCGTATCGCCGCGCCAGCCGCGTCCGAGTCGTCTGGTCGGCCTCGAAGTGCAGTTCCTTGCCAGCAGGCGGAACATCGCCCATGGCGACAATCAGGCTGAATTCTGGTTCACGCATAGGGTTTTCTCCCCTGCTCAGATCGTATCCGGCACGGTTTCAGCCTGCTGGAACGGTGTCCCGAAAACAACGCGCCCCGCCAGCATCTCCGCAATCGCCTGATCATGAAGGTCGCGGTCGGCACGCCGCACATAGGCGGCAAGCTTTTCCGCCTGCCCGCCTGAGTCCGCACCTTCCCCATACACGTTGCGCAACAGAGCTCCCGCGAGCAGTTCGTCTCCGGATGCCTGAAGCCCGCCGTCATAGGCTTGCATGCGGCCATAGAAGGACGAGGCAAGCGCCTTGATCTTCTTGCCGACGGAGAGGTCGCCGACGCCCATTTCGCGAAGAGTCTGGTCCATGTCGTCGAACAGGATATCGAAGACCTTCTGCCCGGTGGCCTTGCCCGCCTCACCGCCCTCGCGGAGCCGCCTCAGCAGCAGCCACGCATGCAGCGCCACCATCTCGAAGCGTCCTTCGACGGTATCCGGCACACCGCCATCGAGATAGAAGGCCGGGGAGCGGGCCTGACGAACGGCCGCGCCATAGAGCTGATATGGCACTTCATCCCGGGACTCCGTGCCAAAAAATCTTTTCCATATCATGGCTTCGCTCCGGTCCCCGGTGTAGCTTGGCGGCCTTGCCGCATATGCCGATTGAATTTACCGGGCGACAAGGGTAGGTCAACGACTGAACATTTTTAGGCCCGAGGAGACCCGCGCCATGACATTGTCCCGCAAGCACCGCACCGCCCCGTTTCTGGCGACGGCTGCCTGCCTCGCACTTGCGACGGCCGCGCTTCCTGCCTGCGCACCGCTTGTGAAGCCCGTCGTGGAAGAACGCGGCTATATCTTCGAACCGGACGACCTGGACAAACTGCAAGCTGGCTCGTCGAAAGAGCAGGTCCGTACCGTCATGGGCTCACCTTCGACCGTCTCCACGGTGGACGGCGAAGCCTGGTACTATATTTCCAGCAAGTTCGAAACCTATACCTTTTACCAGCCGAAGGAGGTCGAGCGCACGGTCGCCGCTGTCTATTTCGACAAGACAGACGTCGTGCAGCAAGTGGCCTACTACGGCCTCGAAGACGGACAGATCGTGAATTTCGTGGACCGCAAGACTCCGACACGCGGCAAGGAACTCACCATTCTCGGGCAGCTCTTCGGCAATCTCGGCCGTTTCAACAATCCGAGCGGCGGCATCCCGTCCATCGGCACCGGCGATCCGACACAGCGCAGGTAAGAGAACGCCGGATACGACAAAAAAAGCCCCGCGGATCGCTCCGCGGGGCTTCTGTCTTTGGGCTGTCCTGCCTTAGTGCGCAAGCACCGCGAGCAGCAGCAGGGCCACGATGTTCGTGATCTTGATCATCGGGTTGACGGCGGGGCCGGCGGTGTCCTTGTAGGGATCGCCCACCGTGTCGCCGGTGACGGCGGCCTTGTGGGCTTCCGAGCCCTTACCGCCAAAATTGCCGTCCTCGATGTACTTCTTCGCATTGTCCCACGCACCGCCGCCGGAGGTCATCGAGATCGCGACGAAGAGACCCGTCACGATGACGCCGAGCAGCATCGCGCCAACAGCCGAGAAGGCCGCAGACTTGTCGGCGATGCCGAGCACGATGAAGTAGAGAACGATCGGGGACAGCACTGGAAGGAGCGACGGAATGATCATCTCCTTGATCGCCGCCTTGGTCAGCATGTCCACGGCCCGCGCATAGTCGGGCTTCGAGGTGCCCGCCATGATGCCCGGATCTGCCTTGAACTGGCGGCGGACTTCCTCGACGACCGAGCCGGCCGCACGACCGACGGCCGTCATACCCATCGAACCGAAGAGATAAGGCAGCAGGCCGCCGATGAAGAGACCGATCACGACATAGGGGTTGGAGAGCGAGAAGTCCGGGCTGACCCCTGCGAAATATCCGTAGGTGTCAGAGTTCGCCGCAAAGAACTTCAGGTCTTCCGTATAGGCAGCGAACAGCACCAGCGCGCCGAGGCCCGCCGAACCGATTGCATAGCCCTTGGTGACCGCCTTCGTCGTGTTGCCGACGGCGTCAAGCGCGTCCGTCGTCTTGCGAACATCGGCAGGAAGATCCGCCATCTCGGCGATACCGCCCGCATTGTCTGTCACCGGGCCGAAAGCGTCGAGCGCAACCACCATGCCCGCGAGTGCAAGCATCGTGGTGACCGCGATCGCGATACCAAAGAGACCGGCAAGGCCATAGGTGACGAGAATGCCGATGACGATGGTGAGGGCCGGCAGCGCCGTCGCTTCCATCGAAATCGCCAGTCCCTGAATGACGTTCGTGCCGTGACCCGTGGCCGAAGCCGCGGCCACCGACTTCACGGGACGATAGTTCACACCCGTGTAGTACTCCGTTGCCCAGATGATGAGGCCGGTAACCACGAGGCCTGCAACGCCACAGGTGTAAAGATCGAAACCGGTGAACGACTTCTCACCAACCGTGAAGATCGTTTCGAGGCCGATGATCTGATCGGTGACAAAATAGAGGGCAACAAGCGACAGCACCGCCGAGGCGATAAAGCCCTTGTAGAGCGCGCCCATGATGTTGTTGCTCTTGCCGAGCCGCACAAAGAAGGTGCCGATGATCGACGTCACGATGCAGGCACCGCCGATGGCGAGCGGATAGAGCATGACGCTGGCAAGCCCCTCGCCCGCGAAGAAGATCGACGCCAGAACCATCGTGGCAACGACAGTCACGGCGTAGGTTTCGAACAGGTCGGCCGCCATGCCGGCGCAATCGCCGACATTGTCGCCGACATTGTCCGCGATCGTTGCGGGATTGCGCGGATCGTCTTCGGGAATGCCCGCTTCAACCTTGCCGACGAGATCGCCGCCCACATCGGCACCCTTGGTGAAGATGCCGCCGCCAAGACGAGCGAAGATCGAGATGAGCGAAGCGCCGAAGCCGAGCGCGACCAGCGCATCCACAACTTCGCGGGAGCCCGGCTCGTAACCGAGATAAGTGGTGAGCACCGCGTAGTAGACCGCGACGGCGAGAAGCGCGAGGCCGGCGACCAGCATGCCCGTCACCGCGCCCGATTTGAAGGCAACGCTGAGGCCCGAAGCGAGGCTGACACTCGATGCCTGTGTCGTCCGCACGTTCGCGCGAACCGAAACCAGCATGCCGATATAACCGGCAGCGCCCGAAAGCGTGGCGCCGACGAGAAAACCGACGGCAACCTTCAAGGTCAGCAGATACCAGACGACAGCGAAGATGACAGCGCCGACAACGGCGATGGTGGTGTATTGCCGCGCGAGATAGGCGCTGGCGCCCTCCTGGATCGCTGCCGCGATCTCCTGCATGCGTGCATTACCCGCATCCATCGCCAGCACCGAGCGGATCGCCCAGATGCCGTAGACGAGCGCGAGCAGCCCGCAGCCGATAATAGCCCACAAAGCAGTGCTCATTGTTTTGTCCTTAGTTCCTTGACGGATTTACCGGCGGGATTTGCGACTCAGCCTTCCGGCACCGAACGCCGAAAGTCCTCCCCCTGCCGAATGCAGAAATCGCGCGGAAAGATGCCAAATACGCACTGGGAAAGCAACCGGCACACCGGGTGGGCGGATGCTAAAAGTGACGATATCCCAACTGTTTGAGGGGAATCTGCCTGCCGGAACCGTCGACGGCGGAAAGCCCCTGGTCCGCCCTCAGAATCGATCCGATTCGGGTCACGGGCACCCCGGTTTCCGCAGCGATACCGGCAATCGCATCCGCCTTTCCGGCTGGAGCGGCGAAGAGGATCTCGTAATCGTCGCCACCGCCCGCGATCTGCGCCACCAGGCCTGCATCTTTGTCGAGCGCTGCCCTCGCTGCATCGGAGAGCGGCACGCGGTCCATTTCCACCCGCGCGCCGACGCCGGAAACCTCACAGATATGGCCGAGATCGGCCATCAGTCCATCCGAAACGTCGAGGGCGGCATGGGCAATCCCGCAAAGCTTCGGCCCGACATCCGTTCGCGGGTCGGGCTCCCGGTAGCGGCGGGAGAGAAAGGCCGCATCGGCGGCGCTCAGCCCCCTTAATTTGTTCTGCAGAACCATCAGCCCGAGCCCGCCATCGCCGACGGTTCCGGTGATGTAGAGGTCATCGCCCGGCCGCGCCCCGCCGCGGCGAATCATCTGGCCTTCGGCAACTTCTCCGATGGCGGTCAGCGACAGGGTGAGCGGACCGGGCGTCTTCACCGTATCGCCTCCCCAGAGGGTCACGCCGTAGCGCACCTGATCGCTCTCGAGGCCCGAGGCAAACGCCTCGATCCACTCGAGTGAAGTTCCTTCGGCCCAGACGGTGGTGAGAAGATACCCCTTTGGCACCGCGCCCTTCGCCGCCAGGTCGGAAAGGTTCACGCGAAGGAGCTTGCGCGCGACGCTCTCAGGCGGATCCTCCGGCAGGAAATGAACACCCGCCACCATGGCGTCCACGGTCAGCACGGTTTCGCAGCCCGGCGCGGAACGATAGAGCGCGGCATCGTCCTTCAATGCATAGGCGCCGTCGGCACCCGCCGCCAGCGGCGCAAAGATCTTCTCGATGAGTTCGAATTCGCCCGGCCGCTTGCCGCCGCCGTCAGCCTTGTCCGGCGGCACCATGATCCGCTCCCGTGCCGTGCCGGATTTCGCGACCCAGCCTGTCGAGAACCGCATTTGCGACGCCGGGCTCATCTCCCTCGAAGAAGGCATGCGCGACGTCTACATATTCGTTGATGACGACCTTGACCGGAATATCCTTGCAGCGGCGAATTTCGTAGGTCCCGCAGCGCAGGATCGCACGCAATGTTGAGTCGATCCGCGCAAGCGACCAGCCTTGTGCGAGCGCACCGTTCACCTGCTTGTCGAGCTCTCGTTGCTCGCGAACGACACCGCGAACGACATCCTCGAAATGCGCTGCATCGGCGGCGTTGATCTCCACGCCCTCGATGTCGCGTCCAAGTCTGTGTTCGATGAACTCCTCGATCACATCGTCGAGCGGCGTGCCGGCGACGTCCATCTGGTAAAGCGCCTGCACCGCGGCAAGCCGCGCCGCCGAGCGGGCGCTCGGATCGAGTCCGCCTTCGGATGCCGGTTGTATGGGAACGGTCGCCATCTTACTCGCCAGACCCCGTTCTGTTCACGATGAGCCGAACTTGCGCTTCAGTTCGATCATGTCGAGACACGCATTGGCGGCACCGCCGCCCTTGTTCTTCTGATCTCTCTTCGCCCGCGCCCAGGCTTGTGCCTCGTTCTCGACAGTCTGTATGCCATTGCCGAGCGCCAGCGAGCGATCCACCGTGATGTTCATCAGTGCCCGCGCGGACTCGTTCGAAACAATGTCATAATGGGTCGTCTCTCCGCGAATGACACAACCGAGCGTCACGAACCCGTCAATGGCCTTCGTGAAGCCACCATGCGCCATCGCATCGAGAGCATATTTCACGGCCGCCGGTAGCTCCAGCACCCCCGGCACCGCCACTCGCTGCCATGTAGCGCCGCGCGCTTCGATGGCTTCGATCGCGCCCTTCGCCAGTTCGTCCGCCAGTTCCTCATAGAAGCGAGCTTCCACGATGAGGATATGCGCCTGGGTGGTGGTCACGAGGTCGTCTCCTTGCTGCGCGGTTTTGCCGACGCACCAGCTTTCGAGAGCGGGCGCTGACCGACGACGCGCAACCCGTATCCTTCCAGACCGACAATGCTGCGATCAGTGTCGGACAGCAGCACCATGTCATGGATACCTAGATCGAGCAAAATCTGAGCGCCGACGCCGTATTCGCGCAGGCGTCTCGGCATGCCCTGCTCGCCACCCTCGCCTTTGCGGAGCAGCATGTCCGACACCACCGTCGCCGTCGTATCGCGGATGAGCACGATCACGCCACGCCCCTCCTCGGCAATGATCCGCATCGAGTCCTTCAGAACATCGGAGCGCGGCCCCGTCGCACCCAGAATGTCATCGAAGACATTGATCGCATGCACGCGCACGAGAACCGGATCCGGCCCCGAAAGGTCGCCCTTCACCAGCGCGATATGCTCGGCATATTCGACGGTGTTGAGATAAACCATCATCTTGAAGTCGCCACCGAACTCACTATCGAGTTCGGTTTCGATCGCACGATGGATGAAGTTATCGTAGCGCCGGCGATAGGCGATCAGGTCCGCGATGGTCGCGATCTTCAAACCGTGAAGCTGGGCGAATTGCACGAGGTCGGGAAGCCGCGCCATCGTGCCGTCATCGTTCATGATCTCGCAGATCACGCCCGCCGGATAAAGCCCCGCCAGCCGAGCAATGTCGACGGCGGATTCCGTATGCCCCGCGCGCACCAGGACGCCGCCGTCGCGCGCCACAAGCGGAAAGACGTGCCCCGGCGAAACAATATCCGTCGATCCCTTGGTCGGATCGATCGCGACGGAAACTGTATGCGCGCGGTCATGCGCGGAGATGCCGGTGGAAATACCTTCGCGGGCCTCGATTGAAACCGTGAACGCCGTCTGGTGGCGCGATTGGTTGGTCGAGGACATGAGCTGTAGATTGAGTTGCTTCGCCCGCTCGCTCGTCAGCGTCAGACAGATAAGGCCTCGCCCGTACTTCGCCATGAAGTTCACGGCTTCGGGCGTACACATCTGCGCGGGGATTACGAGGTCGCCCTCGTTCTCGCGGTCTTCCGCGTCGACGAGGATGAACATCTTGCCGTTACGGGCGTCCTCGATGACATCCTCTATCGGGGAGAGATATTCCTTGTACACAGATCTCAGTCCTTCTGAACCAGCCGCGCCACATACCGGGCCAGCATGTCGATTTCAAGATTAATAGGATCGCCGGCTTTCGCCATCCCCCAGGTTGTGACCGCCTGGGTGTGCGGAATGATGTTGACGCCGAAGCGGGTTCCGCCAGCATTTCCGCCGGGTTTCGGGTCCTCGACCTCGTTTACGGTGAGAGAAGTGCCGTTAAGAGTTACCGAGCCCTTGGGTGCGATGAACCGGCCGAGTCCCTCCGGCGCCTCGAATGTGAAACGCAGCGAGTCCCCCTCCGGACGGATATCGACAATCCGGCCGACCCCGTCCACATGACCGCTCACGACATGGCCACCCAACTCGTCGCCCGCCTTGAGCGCCCTCTCCAGGTTGATCCGCGTGCCCTCTTCCCAGGTCCCGAGCGTCGTGCAGTCGAGCGACTCCTGCGAGACGTCGACGGCAAACCAGTTGCCGTCGCCGTCCTTGCCTTTTTGAACAACCGTCAGGCAGCAACCGGCACAGGCGATCGACGCGCCGATGTCGATGCCCTCCGCGTCATAGGCCGTGGCGATGGTGAAGCGTGTATCGCCGCGCTTCTCGACGCCGCGAATGCGCCCGACATCCGTGATGATTCCGGTGAACATGAACTAGACACCCCTCGCATAGCGCGCGAGCGAGTCCTCGCCGAGCTGCACCACGTCGCGGAGCTCGAAAACCGGCGCGCCGTCCAGATGCTTCACACCGAGTCCGGCAATTGCAGGATAGCCATCGCCACCGATGATCTTCGGTGCCTGGAACCATTCGATACGATCGACGAGCCTGTCCCGCATCAGAGACGCTGCAAGCCGCGCACCTCCCTCGACCAGCAGCCGGGTCACACCTTTCTCCGACAGCGCCCCGAGCGCGTCGCGCATGCTCATGACACCATCCTCGCCAGGTTCGACATCGATCAGCACAGCACCACATTCCTCGAAAGCCTTGCGCCGGTTGGCGTCTCCGCCCGGAAGCTTCAGTAGCCACAGCGGCACTTTCTTCGCGTCGCGCACGAGTTTCGAAGTCAACGGCAGGCGCAGCCGCCCGTCGGCCACGATGCGGATCGGCGACCGCGCACCGAGGCCCGGCAACCGGCAGGTAAGTTCCGGATCGTCCACGATCGCCGTCGCGCTGCCCACCATGATCGCGTCATGCGTCGCCCTGAACAGGTGGCCGCGCGCCCTTGCCCCCTCGCCGGTGATCCACTGGCTGTGGCCGTCATGCGTCGCCGTCCGCCCGTCGAGAGAACTCGCGATCTTGAGCGTAACGAGGGGCCGGTTCTCCGACATTGTCAGGAAGAATCCCGCATTGAGATGGCGGGCTTCAGCGGCGCAGACATTCTCGACCACCTCGACGCCCTTCGCCTGGAGCATCGCGAAGCCGCGCCCGGCGACTTCCGGGTTGGGGTCCGCCACCGCGCCGACGACACGGGCGATCCCCGCTTTGATCAGCGCCTCGGCGCAAGGTCCGGTCTTGCCCCGATGAGAGCAGGGCTCGAGACTCACATAGGCCGTCGCACCCTTGGCGAGCTCTCCCGCCCGCGCAAGGGCCTCCGTCTCGGCGTGAGGGCGTCCGCCCGGCTGTGTCCAGCCTCGACCGACAATGCGCGGCCCTTCCTCTTCCTCGCGCACGATCACGCATCCAACCGCCGGATTGGGCGCAACCTGACCAAGCCCGCGTGCCGCGAGCGTCAGGGCCGTCTTCATGAACCGGATGTCGTCTGGCCGCATTTTCATTCCTGTCGGCGGGGCCCATGCCGGCCCGCAACAGGGCGGCCCGGTCACCTAGCGGTCGTCTTCGTCCTCGTCCCGGAGGGAGCCGCCGAGCGGCCCGCTAAGTTCGCCCAGAAACTCCTCGAAATCCTTCGCTTCGCGGAAATTCCGGTACACCGAAGCGAAGCGCACATAAGCGACGGCATCAAGTGAGCTCAAGCCCTCCATGACCAGCTTGCCGACCATGGCGGAGGGAATTTCACTTTCCCCCATGCTCTCGAGCCGCCGGACGATGCCGCTCACCATACGCTCGACACGTTCCTGCTCAACAGGGCGTTTCCGCATCGCGATTTGCACGGAACGCATGAGTTTGTCGCGGTCGAAGGGCACCCTGCGGCCACTCGACTTGATGATCGTCAGCTCACGGAGTTGGACCCGTTCGAACGTGGTAAACCGGCCGCCGCAGGCGGTGCAGAAGCGCCGCCTGCGGATCGCCGTATTGTCTTCCGTCGGACGCGAGTCCTTCACCTGGGTGTCGTCGTTACCGCAATATGGACAACGCATCCGCTGTCAGCCCCCTCAATAGTCAGCCGGTTCCGTTTTGCCGGATTACTTCGGCCCGCCGTAAATCGGAAAACGCTTGCAAAGCTCGATCACGCGACCGCGCACATCCGCTTCCACATCCGCATTCTTGTCGTCACCGTTCCGCACGAGTCCATCCAGCACTTCGGTAATCAGCTTACCCACTTGTGCGAATTCCGCGACACCGAAACCGCGTGTCGTGCCGGCAGGTGTGCCGAGCCGCACGCCCGACGTAACCATCGGCTTCTCGGGATCGAACGGAATGCCATTCTTGTTGCAGGTGATGTAGGCACGCTCCAGCGCAGCTTCGGCCACCTTGCCCGTCAGCTTCTTCGGCCGAAGGTCCACCAGCATCAGATGCGTATCCGTGCCACCCGACACGATGGCAAGGCCCGAGTCCGCCAGCGTGGAGGCAAGCGTGCGCGCATTATCCACGATGGACTTTGCATAGTCCTTGAAGTCGGGACGCAACGCCTCGCCGAATGCGACCGCCTTGCCGGCGATGACATGCATCAGCGGCCCGCCCTGAATACCAGGGAAGATTGCCGAATTGATCTTCTTGCCGATGTCCTCATTGTTGGAGAGGATCATGCCGCCGCGCGGACCGCGAAGCGTCTTGTGCGTCGTCGTGGTGACGACATCGGCATGCGGCAGCGGGCTCGGATGGGCACCGCCCGCGACGAGCCCGGCGAAATGCGCCATGTCCACCATGAAGAGCGCACCGACGCTGTCGGCGATCTCGCGAAACGCCTTGAAGTCGATGACGCGCGGATAAGCCGAACCGCCTGCAATGATCATCTTGGGCTTGTGCTGCCTGGCGAGGCTCGCGACTTCGTCCATGTCGATCAGGTGATCCTGCTGGCGCACCCCGTACTGGATCGCGTTGAACCATTTGCCGGACTGGTTGGGAGCGGCGCCATGCGTAAGGTGGCCGCCGGCGGCAAGGCTCATGCCCATGATCGTATCGCCCGGCTTCAGCAGCGCCATCATCACGCCCTGGTTCGCCTGCGATCCGGAATTGGGCTGCACATTTGCGTAGGAACAGTCGAAGAGTTTCTTCGCCCGTTCGATGGCCAGATTTTCCGCGATGTCGACGAACTCGCAGCCTCCGTAGTAGCGCTTGCCCGGATAGCCTTCCGCGTACTTGTTCGTCATGATCGAGCCCTGCGCCTCGAGCACGGCGCGGGATACGATGTTTTCGGAGGCGATCAGCTCGATCTCGTTCTGCTGACGCCCGAGTTCCTTCTCGATGGCTTCCAGGATATCGGGGTCGCTTTCAGCCAACCCGTCCGTGAAGAAGCCGGCGAAGGTGCCTCGTCCGGCAGCGGCATCGCTCAAAGACATAAACTTACCTTTTCATTTCAATTCGAATTCTTTCGGGACCGCAAACCGGTTACGTCGCGACGCCATGCGCGCGCCATGACCGTGTTGACGGTCGCCCGGTTGCGAACCGGCGTAATACCACATCTCGTCGGGCATCGCCAATTTGCCACAAACCTTCGGACAATACCGGCCGTCTTCCGGCCGTCGGCGGAACGGCAAGCACTCGCCCGCGTCATGCGCGTCCTCTCAGGTCTGAGAAACAAACTTGTGTGAGTCTGATGTAAGATTGACTAGAAATAGCCAGTTTACTTGTGAACCTAAGTTGATTCTCTATTAACCTGTACTGTGAGCCAATGATTCACCTTAAAAGCACTAGGTTTAGACATGTCTCGACCTAGGGGATAATCTTGAGACCCTTGATAAGAAGAGTTAAATCGCGCTAGAAGATCGCACTAATTCAGCCCCGCCGGCCGGCGGCGCTTTCTGGAGCAAGGCAAGTCGCCGTAATGAATGAGATTAAATCTTCCGTTTCTGCTGAAACGACAGAGATAATGCGTCTGACGACTGAAATAGTCGCAGCCTATGTCAGCAACAACGCTATTGCGGCAAACGATCTTCCGGGAATGATCCGGACCGTTCACTCGACACTTACAGGCCTTGACCAGAACAACACGGCGGCAGACGTCGACCTGGCGCCGGCAGTGCCAGTCAAGAAGTCCGTCACGCCCGACTACATCGTCTGCCTTGAAGACGGCAAGAAACTGAAAATGCTGAAGCGCTATCTGCGCTCGCAATACGGGCTGACGCCGGAAGAATACCGCGCCCGCTGGAACCTGCCCCACGACTATCCGATGGTGGCGCCGAACTATGCGGCGCAGCGCTCCAAACTCGCCAAGCAGATCGGCCTCGGCCGCGCCGGCTCCGCCCCTGCCCGCGGGCGCCGCAAGAAGTAATCGCCTCAGACCAGAATTCCGCCTCCCGTTCCGCCTTCGGGATCCGGTTCATCCTTCCCGCCGCCGGACTTCTGCCGCGCGAGCATGTATCTGAGCTTGTTGACGGCCACCCGTTCGAGTTCCGAACGCGCAGCGCTGGACGGCCCGACCACCGATACCTCCAGCCCCGTCTCCACGTCGACCGCTGTCACTTTGACGCTGATGCCGATCGGATGATATTCGAAAATAATTTCACGCTCCCCGGCGTTTCCGCCGGAGTTGCCCTTTTGCGGGCCGTCAGGCGGCACGCCGGATCTTGCGGCGCGTCCAGACTTGATCGAGCGCCGTCACCAGGTCGCGCATCATCTCGTCCGTATGCACAGGACACGGCGTGAAGCGCAGGCGTTCCGTACCCCGCGGAACGGTCGGGTAGTTGATCGGCTGAACATATATGCCGTAGTCGGCAAGCAATTCATCGCTGGCCTGCTTGCAGACCACGGGATCGCCGACCATCACAGGCACGATATGGCTCTCGCACCACATCACCGGCAGGCCGGCATCGGCCATCATCTGCCGAAGCGTCGCCGCCCTTTCCTGATGCTTTTCGCGCTCGGCACTGCTCGTCTTGAGATGACGAACCGCGGCAAGCACGCCCGCGACAAGCACCGGCGCGAGCGAAGTCGAAAAAATGAACCCCGGCGCATAGGAGCGCACCACATCAACGAGGTCCGCGGAAGCGGCGATGTAGCCGCCCATCACACCAAACCCCTTGGCAAGCGTTCCTTCGATGATATCGACCTTGTCGAGGACGTCATCGCGCTCTGCAATCCCGCCGCCGCGCGGTCCGTAGAGACCGACCGCATGCACCTCATCGAGATAGGTCAGCGCACCGTATTTCCGCGCAAGGTCGCAAATCTCGCCGATGGGAGCGATGTCCCCGTCCATCGAGTAGACGGATTCGAAGGCGACGATTTTCGGCTGCTCGGGATCGAGTTCCCTCAGCAGTTCCTCGAGATGCGCGAGATCGTTGTGACGCCACAACCTCTTCGGTCCGCGCCCGCGCCTGATCCCTTCGATCATGGACGCATGGTTCATCTCGTCCGAGATGATGACGCAGTCGCCCAGGATGCGCGCCAGTGTCGATAGCGTCGCATCGTTTGCCGCATAGCCTGACGTGAAAAGCAGTGCCGCTTCCTTGCCATGAAGATCGGCAAGTTCGCGCTCGAGTTCGACATGGTAATGCGTCGTGCCGGAAATGTTGCGCGTACCGCCCGAACCCGCACCCACCTCGTCGATGGCGCGATGCATCGCTTCCACGACGGCCGGATGCTGACCCATGCCGAGATAATCGTTGGAACACCACACGACGATATCCCGCGTCCCCTCCGGCGTGTGGAATGTCGCGCGGGGGAACGACCCACGATGGCGCACGATGTCGGCGAAGACGCGGTAGCGTCCCTCGTCCTTTACGGCGCGAAGTGCATCGCTGAGTTTGCGCGTGTAATCCATGGCCTTCCCGTCCCGGCGGCGCCGCTACTCCGGCCCGGCCTTTGCTCCCTTAATCTAGCATACCTTAGCCTCTGCCCGCAGCCCGGCCATAAGCGAATTGTCGCAGAAAAGACATGGGCTTGGCGTGGCCGGCCTACGAGGCCCAAAGGCCTTTTTCGGTCAGAACCGTTCTCAGGAGGGCCGGATCGTCCGTCATGATGCCGTCGACGCCGAGATCGATCAGGCGGCGCATTTCCGCCTCCTCGTCGATGGTCCATACATGGACCTGAAGGTTCATTTCGTGTGCCCTGTCGATCAATGCCCGGTCGACCAGTGGAATGCCGTATTGCTCCGTGGGTATCTGAGCGCAGCCCTCCACGAACCCGCCGAGAAGACCGCCGGCCGCACCCAACCAGCTCGAAAACCGCAGTCGCGCCGTGGACAGCGGTCCCATGCCCGTGCAGAGCTTTGCTCCGAGAGCGTCCCTGATCCCCGCGGTGCGCGGTCCCGAAAAGGCGGTAACGCAAACCCGTTCCACGGCGCCGGAGTCCCGCAGCAGCCGGATGAGCGGCGCGGCGGCATTGTCGCGCTTGGGATCGATGTTGATCCGGATGTCGGGCCAGGTGGAAAGCAGCTCCGCCATCAACGGAATGGGCTCCGTGCCTGCGATCCGCGCCTTCCTGACCTCGGCATAGTCCATCTCGGCGATCGTGCCCTGCATGTCGGTCACGCGGTCGAGCTTGTCGTCGTGGAACGCCAGCAGCACGCCGTCGCGTGTCGCATGCACATCGGTCTCGATATAGCGATAGCCGAGATCGACCGCCCCCTGGAAGGCGGGCATCGTGTTCTCCGGCCAAGCGCCCGCGCCGCCGCGATGCGCAAAGGCCAGCAGCCCGTCATGTTCAAGATAGGGATATTTTGCCGGGCGCATCCGCCTCGCCTGCCGCGCTTCTAGTTTTCGAGTGCGCTCGTGTTCACGCTTCCATCGCGATCATACACATCGTCGCGGAAATGTACGACGCCGGAACCGTCGACCCAGGCGGTGAGATAGGTGATGTAGATCGGAACCGGCGTGGCGAGCGTGGCGTTCCTGTACTGACCCGAGGCGACCGCGCGCTCCACGCGCGCCGCATCCCACTTCGCGCTGTCACCCTGCATCAGCCATGTGACGAGGCCGCGCACGTCCTGCACGCGAACGCAGCCCGAGCTGAAATTGCGCGCCTGCCGGCCGAACAGCGTCTTGGTCGGCGTATCATGCAGGAAGATCGCATCGCTGTTCGGGAAGTTGATCTTGAGCGAACCAAGCGAGTTCCACGGGCCCGGATCCTGTCTGAGATAATAGGCTTCGTTGATGCGCGGGTTTGACCAGTCGATCTGCGCAGGGTCGAGTTCGCGGATATTGTCGCCCCAGCCCTGCATGACGCGAATGCCCTGCCGCTTCAGGTAGCCGGGGTTCGAACGGACCTTCGGCAGCATGTCCGCCATCGCAATCGATTTCGGCACGTACCAGTAGGGATTGAACGTCACCGACGTGACTTTGCTCGTGATTTCCGGCGTCTGGCGGCTCAGCTTGCCGACGATGACGCGTTCGTGGAACTCCACCACGCCATTGTTCACCGCTTCGACTTCCTGGCCCGCGATGTTGACGAAGATGTAGCGCCGCTCCGTGGCGGTGGCAGGAGCGATCTCCGCGATGCGGCGCAGATTGATCTCGAGTTGGCGGATGCGCGTCTGCACCGGCACGTTCATCGCCGCGACGGTCCGCCGGCCCACGACCCCGTCCGGGTCCAGTCCGTTGCGCGTCTGGAAACGGCGCACCGCTTCCGCCACCTGCTCGTCATAGAGATAGGCATCGCCGGGCGCCGGGCCCATATCGCCCGTTGCGACCAGCCGCTCGCGCACCTGCGCCACGCGCGGATCGCGGACGCCGATTTCAAGCCGCTCGCCCGAGGCAACATGGCCCCAGCCGCCCCAGGCCGCGATTTCGCGATATTTGAGGATCGCCCGGCCGACCGGCACCATCGTCGATTCGCTGAGCGTCGGAACGGTCGCGACCCTGAGCGGCACCTCGCTTTGGGCCGCCTGCTGGTCGCCCGACGCCTGCCAGGGATCGACCCAGTGCGTCTGGTCCTGACTGTAATGGGTCGCCGTCTCCGCGCGCGCCGGCGCAAGGCCCGTCGGCGCGCCAAGAAGCACTGCCTGAAGCGCAAGCCCCGCCGCAACGAATTTAAGGAATCTTCCGGTCACCTTGCCCCGTTCCAATCCACCGGCAGCCCCGCCGGCACAGGCACCAGCATGGGCCTGCGCATCCCGTTTACCATTTCGGGACAAAAGCCGCACGCCATCCTGCCTGTTGTCGCAGCTTGCCATGAATTGTGTCGCATCAAGAGCCAATATCGGCGCCGCCTGGCCCGGAATAGGTCAGACGGCCCTCATTCAGTGATGAATCTGCAACTCCCGTGCTGCGGACCTCCGGACACGGCGAGGCGGCCCGCGCGATCGCGCAGGACCAGCCCATGCCGGGATTAGGGAAAATCAGAGCCGGTAACGGATCTGGTCGGTCCAGAAGCGCTCGAGCTTGAACAGCGTGGCGTTTGCCTGCCGCAATTCTTCGACCGAGATATCGCCGACCTCACCAAGCATGGCGCAATGCTTGTTGTAGACGTCGTCGATCATCGCACAGATCGCCCGCCCCTTTTCCGTCAGACGAACGCGAACCGAACGGCGGTCCGAACGCGAGCGCTGGTGATGGATATAGCCCGCTTCGACCAGCTTCTTGAGGTTGTAGGAGACGTTGGAGCCGAGATAGTGACCGCGCGTCCGGAGTTCGCCGGCGGTCATTTCCGAATCGCCGATATTGAACAGCAACAGCGCCTGCACACTGTTGATTTCGGAACAGCGGATTCGATCCAGCTCGTCCTTGATGACATCGAGCAGCCGCCTGTGGAGGCGTTCCACATAGGTCAGCGTTTCGAGATAAGCTTCTTTGCGGCCTGGATCCTTCTGATCCCCAACAATCGGCTCGCTTTTGACGTTGGTCATACCCATGGGTTTGGCCTCTGACTCGCACCGGTTCGCACACACGGAACGTCCTGTCCCGCAATTGCGAACCATAGAGGGTGCCGTCCTAACGAGGCATTAAACCCGCCGCCTTGGCGCCAGGCTGAGGCGAATATGATTAAGACTATATTTCACCGCGGATCAGGCGGATGACTCCGGAAAAGTCGATGTTTTCCTCGCCTGCGGCCTCCATGAGCGCATAAAGCTGCGCTGCCTGCGCGCCGAGCGGGATCGGAGAACGCGCCGTTTTGGACGCATCCTGCGCAAGTCTGAGGTCCTTCAGCATCATCCCCGCCGTGAAGCCCGGCTTGTAGTTGCGATTCGCAGGCGATGCCGGCACCGGACCGGGCACCGGACAGTAGGATGTCATCGACCAGCATTGGCCGGACGCGGTCGACGAGATGTCGAACAGCGTCTGCGCGTCGAGGCCGAGCTTCTCGCCGAGCACGAAAGCCTCCGAAACGCCGATCATCGAAATGCCCAGGATCATGTTGTTGCAGACCTTGGCGACCTGCCCGTTCCCCGCTGCGCCTGCATGGAAGATGTTCTTGCCCATCTTTTCGAGGATGGGCTTCGCCTTCGCGAAGGCATCATCCGCGCCGCCCACCATGAAGGTAAGCGTGCCCGCTTCCGCACCGCCGACGCCGCCCGACACCGGCGCGTCGAGCATCATCATGCCGGCCTTCTCCGCCGCAGCGATGGTTTCGCGCGCGGATGGAATGTCGATGGTCGAACTGTCGATGAAGAGCGTCCCCTTCGCCGCCGAGGCGAGGAGACCGCTTGTCCCGAGATAGACGGAACGCACATGCTCGCCCGCCGGCAGCATCGTCACGACGAACTCGACATCTGCCGCCGCATCGCTCGCGCTCGCTGCTTTCGCCGCACCCGCTTCCACGAGCCCGTCGACCGCCGTCGCCGACAGGTCGAACACTTTCAGCGCGTGTCCCGCCTTCAGGAGGTTCCGCGCCATCGGCCCGCCCATATTGCCGAGCCCGATAAATCCGATTGCCGACATATTGTCCTCCCTGACGACCTTCTCAGCCGAAGGTTATTTCATTATCTCCGAGCGGCGCGAAATAGTGCTCGACCTCGTCCGTGCTCACATCCGCAATGGTCGCGGGCTTCCATTTCGGCGCCTGGTCCTTGTCGATCACCACCGCCCGCACGCCCTCATAGAAATCATGCCCCGCCGCGAACCGGTTGATGAGGCGGAATTCGAGCCGCATGCAGTCCTCGAAGCCGAGCGCCGCGCCCTCACGTACCTGCCGGTAGGCGACCAGCGTCGAGATCGGCGACTTCGTCTCGATCGTGTCGGCAGTCTTCTCCGCCCACTCGCTGCCGTCTGCACGCAGCGATGAGAGAATGTCGCTGACCGCTCCGCCCGAAAAATGCGCGCCGATCTCGGCCTGCATCGAGGCAAGCGGCGCGGGTCCTTCTTCTTCCGCGACTTCCGCCAGCGCCTCACGCACCGGCATGCCCCCCGCCAGCCTGTCCTTCAGCGTCTCCAGCCGTTCGGACGGCACATACGCATCCGCAATCCCGACATAGATCGCGTCCGCCGCCTTGAGCCGCGCGCCTGTGAGCGCGAGATACATGCCCGTCTCGCCCGGCGCGCGCGGCAGGAAATAGGTGCCGCCCACATCCGGAAAGAGCCCGATCCCCGTCTCCGGCATCGCGAAGGTGAGCCGCTCCGTCGCCACACGATGCGATCCATGCACCGAGAGCCCGACGCCGCCCCCCATGTTGATCCCGTCCATCAGCGCGACATAGGGTTTCGGATAGCGTTTGATGAACGTATTGAGCTGATATTCTTCGCGCCAGAAGTCGATGGCCGTCTTGTCGCCCGTCTGCCCCCAGTCGTAGAGCGCGCGAATGTCGCCGCCGGCGCAGAAGGCTTTCTCGCCCGCACCTTCCACGATCACGCACTCGACGCTTGCATCCTCCGCCCATTCCCTGAGCTTCGGATGGATCAGCCGGACCATGCCGAGCGTCAGCGCGTTCAGCGCCTTCGGCCGGTTCAGCGTGATGACGCCCGCCGCGCCACGCTTTTCGAACAGGACTTCGGCTTCCTCGCTCATCGTGCCTCTTTCAATCCTTCAGAAATTCCCGGGCGATGATGACGCGCATGATCTCGTTCGTGCCTTCGAGAATCTGGTGCACGCGGGCATCGCGCAGATGCCGCTCCAACGGAAAATCCTTGAGGTAGCCATAGCCGCCGTGGATCTGCAGCGCCTCGTTGATGACATTGAAGCCCGCGTCCGTCGCAAAGCGCTTCGCCATCGCCGCATGCATCGTCGCGTCCGGCGTCTTCGCGTCGACCTTCGCCGCCGCCTGGTAGATCATGAGCTTCGCCGCTTCGAGTTCCGTCGCCATGTCCGCGAGCTTGAACTGCAAGGCCTGGAACTGCGCGAGCTTCTTGCCGAACTGCTCGCGCTCGCCGGCATACTCCTTGGCCCGCTTCAGCGCAGCCGTCGCCGTGCCGAGAGAGCAGGCCCCGATATTGAGCCGTCCGCCGTCGAGCCCCATCATCGCGATCTTGAAGCCTTCGCCCTCTTCGCCGATGCGGTTCGCGACCGGCACACGGGCATCTTCGAAGTTCACCTGCGCCGTCGGCTGGCTGTTCCAGCCCATCTTCCGCTCCGGCGCACCGAACGAAAGTCCCGGCGTCCCCTTCTCGACGACAAGGCAGGAAACGCCCTTTGCTCCTGCTTCGCCGGTACGGACCATGCAGACATAAATGTCCGACGTCCCGGCGCCCGAGATGAAAGCCTTCGATCCGTTCAGCACGTAGTGATCGCCGTCCTTCACCGCCTTCGTCTTCAGCGATGCCGCGTCCGATCCGCTCGACGGCTCGGTCAGGCAATAGCTCGCAATGAGGTCCATCGGCGTCAGTTTCGGCAGCCATTTCTGCCGCTGCTCTTCATTGCCGAAACGGTCGATCATCCACGATGCCATGTTGTGGATCGACATGAACGCCGCTGTGGAGGTGCAACCTTCAGACAGCGCCTCGAAGATCAGCGCCGCATCGAGCCGCGTCAGCGCCGATCCGCCGACATCCTCTTGCACATAGATGCCGGCAAAGCCGAGTGCCGCTGCCTTGCGCATCGTCTCCACGGGGAAAACCGCATCCCGGTCCCAGTCGGCGGCATGAGGCGCCAGTTCCTCCGCCGCGAAGTTCCGCGCGACGTCCTGGAATGCCTGCTGCTCTTCGCTGAGCTCGAAGCGCATGGAAATGTTCCTCCCGGGAATGGCCCGAAGGCCTTTTCAGCGGTGATACTGGCCGCCCGTTAACCTGTCAACGAAGTGCCGTGCCGCAGGCGGGCTAACGCTGCGGCACTGCGGCAAGCAGCCAGATTGCACCCTTTCTTTCCAGGCGCTATGAGTGTGGCGCATGACAGACCGAAAAGCCGCCCCCGCCTTCCCATCGACCCGCATGCGCCGGAACCGCAAGGCGGACTGGTCGCGGCGTCTCGTCGCCGAGAACGCTCTTTCCGTGAACGACCTGCTCTGGCCGCTTTTTCTCGTCGACGGCGAAAACAAGCGCGAGCCCGTCTCCACCATGCCGGGCGTCGACCGGCTGAGTGTCGACGAGGCGGTGCGCTCCGCAGAAGAAGCCGCTTCCTTCGGCATCCCGGTCATCGCCCTCTTTCCCTACACACCTGCCGAGAAGCGCGATCCCACCGGCTCGCTGGCTCACGATCCCGACAATCTCGTCTGCCGTGCCACACGGGCGATCAAGGCGGCGGTTCCGAATATCGGCGTCCTCTGCGACGTCGCGCTCGATCCCTACACGAGCCACGGCCATGACGGGCTGTTGTCCGACGACACAATTCTCAACGACGAAACGCTCGAGGCGCTGGTGAAGCAGGCGCTCGTTCAGGTTGAAGCGGGCTGCGACATCATCGCGCCTTCCGACATGATGGACGGCCGTGTCGGCGCGATCCGCGCCGGACTCGAAGACGCGGGCCGCAAGGACACCCAGATCATGTCCTATGCCGCAAAATATGCATCGGCCTTCTACGGCCCCTTCCGCGACGCCATCGGTTCGTCCGGCGCCCTGAAGGGCGACAAGCGCACCTACCAGATGGACCCGGCAAACGGCGACGAGGCGCTGCGTGAAGTCGCTCTCGACATCGCCGAAGGCGCGGACATGGTGATGGTGAAGCCGGGCCTTCCCTATCTCGACATCGTGACGCGCGTGAAGGCGGAATTCGGCATGCCGACCTTCGCCTATCAGGTGTCCGGCGAATATTCGATGATCGCGGGCGCCATCGAGCGTGGCTGGTTCGACCGGGACCGGGTGATCCTTGAAAGTCTGACCGCCTTCAAGCGCGCAGGCGCCGATGGTGTCCTCACCTATTTCGCGCTCGACGCGGCGAAACTGCTGACCAAAGGCTAGACCGCAAGCCCTGCAAGCCTGAGCGACGCCTCGCCGTGAAGCGGCGCGAGCCCGCCTGCCTTCTCCATCATGTCCGCCAGTTCCTGCACCAGATGCTTGCGTCTCGTTGCGCTCTTCCGGTCGCCGAGCTTTCCGAACATCAGTTCGTAACGTCCGGGGAAATCCGCGGCGAAGGCGAGATAGGTCTCGCGCAGCGCTTTCATGCTGCTCACCGCTTCGAGGTCCGCCAGCAGCATCTCGTAGCCTTCGATGGCGACAGCCCCCAGCAATTCATCGAGGTTCGCGAAATGACGGTAAGGCGCGGCTTCCGAAACGCCCGCGCGCCGCGCCGCCTCCCGCATGGTTAGCGCGTGCCGCCCCCGAATATCGATCAGCGTCATCGCCGCTTCCATCAGCCCATGCCTTAGGTCGCCGTGATGATAGCTTGTCTTCTGCCCCCTCAGCTTCGCCCGCATCTCCGTAACCCGTTCCCGGTTTGTCTCAATAATTAGCATGTTATCGATGTTAACATCGACGTCAACCTTAATTTGAGAACGCTCCGTGAACGGAAGAAATCGTTCTGGATCAAAAACGAATTATCTGCATGGGAAAATGCGGCTCGTCAGAAAACGAAGTCCTCGTGCATCCCGTCGATGCGAACGATCGTATCCGTGACAAATCCGTTGAAGCCCGTCTGCATCCCGATCGAATAGGCCCCCATCAGCCCGAATTCGATCCAGTCCCCCTCCCCGATATCTTCGGGCAGGTGGAAGGGGAGCTTCAGCACATCGAGGCTGTCGCAAGTCGGCCCGAAGATGCGGAACGGCCTGCTATCGCCGCTGACGGCTTCTCCCGAGCGTGAAACGGCACGCACCGGCGGATCTAGATCGCCGTCCCGGATTTCGGAAAGACATCCATAGATGCCGTCATTGATGTAGAGGTCGTCACCCTTCCTGAGATGGACCTGCGTCAGTACCGAGCAACCGTCTGCAACGAGCGCACGGCCCGGCTCGGCAAGCAATGGCACGGCGATGCCGAGATCGGCTTTTGCCTTCTCGATGACCTCGAAATAGTCCCTGAGCGGCGGCACATTCATCTTGTAGATCGCGGGAAAGCCGCCGCCGACGTCGAGATACTCGAGCGGCACATCGGCCTTGTCCGCGACTCTCACCGCCAGTTCCATCGCAACGCGAAAGGCATCCGGGTCCAGGCACTGGCTGCCGACATGGAACGCAAGCGCCGTCCGGCAGCCGCGTTTCCGCGCCTCCTTCAGAAGCGCCGCTGCTTCATCGGGCGGCGCGCCGAACTTCGCCGAAAGGTCGTAGACCGCCTTCCCTTTCGGCGTCGCGATCCGCACCTCGATGGTGATGTCGGTGCCCGCGATCGAGATCACCTTGTCGAGCTCGTCCACGTGGTCGACCACATAATCGGTGATCCCGTAGACATCCGCCGCCGCTTCCAGAGCGCCCCGCCCTTTCACCGGATGGTTGAAATAGCAATGCGCGTCCGGCATCAGCTCCGTCACATTCGCGATTTCGGAAATCGACGCCGTATCGAAATGCTCGATGCCACCCTCCGCGAGCGCTTTCAGCACATAGGGATGCGGATTGCACTTCGTCGCATAGAGAATGGTGCCCGGAAAGCCTTCCACGAACGTCTTCGCCCGCGCGCGCAGAATGTCCGGAAAGACGCAGAACACCGGATAGGAAGGATTGAGCCGCTGGATCACGTCGGCTACGGAAGAGAAACGCAACTGTCGGGCGGGTGTGGTCATGTCTTCTCCAATCTTGCGATGAGACTCGATGTGTCCCAGCGCCGCCCGCCCATGGCCTGTACTTCCGAATAGAACTGGTCGACTGCCGCCGTCACCGGCAGATGCGCGCCATTTCGCCGTGCCTCGTCGAGGCAGATGGCGAGGTCCTTGCGCATCCAGTCGACCGCGAAGCCGAAATCGAACTTGCCCTCTATCATCGTCTTGTAACGGTTTTCCATCTGCCAGCTTTGCGCCGCGCCCTTGGAAATCGTCTCGATCACCGCTTCGGCGTCGAGCCCTGCCTTCTTCGCGAAGTGGAGCCCTTCGGCAAGCCCTTCGACGAGCCCGGCAATGCAGATCTGGTTCACCATCTTGGTGAGCTGCCCCGCGCCCGACGGCCCGAGCAGTTTCGCCATCCGCGCATAGGAATCGATCGCCGTTTTCGCCGTCGCGAAGGCCGCCTCGTCGCCGCCCGCCATCACGGTCAGCACGCCGTTTTCCGCGCCTGCCTGCCCGCCCGATACCGGGGCATCGATGAAGGAAATGCCGCGCGCCTTTGCCTCCTCGCAAAGATCGCGCGCCACGGCCGCCGATGCCGTCGTGTGGTCGACGAAGATCGTCCCCTTGCCCATGCTGTGAAACGCGCCGTTCTCGCCCGCCGTCACTTCGCGCAGGTCGTCGTCATTGCCGACGCAGGCGAACACGATCTCCGCACCGGTCGCCGCTTCCTGCGGCGTCGGCGCAGCACGGCCGCCATGCTGTTTCACCCAGGCATCCGCCTTTGCGGCGGTGCGGTTATAGACGGTGACGTCGTGCCCGGCTCTGGCGAGATGTCCGGCCATCGGATATCCCATCACGCCGAGCCCGATGAAGGTGACTTTGCTCATGGCCTCTCCTCGCGCTTTGACGGGCCTATCTAACAGGCCAAACGCACAAAGGGCAAAGAGGCCTAGCGAATCTCGCCTTCGGCGGCGATGCGGCCTGTCTTGCAGAGCTGCGAGGACATGTTCGTGCAGGGCCCGTAATAGAGCCGCACGATACTGCCTTCTTTCGTCATGTCGTAGCAGTCCGTGGTGCCGTACTGGATTTCGTCCGACTTATGGCACCAGCGATTGCCCTCGATCCACCACGTGCCGTCACCGTCACGGCTTCGCGTGGACGACGATCCGCGATGATAGGTCTGATGGAAATACTGGATGAGTTCCACATCCGTCGTTCCATCGGCATGAAGCTCGATGATCGTGTTGATGAGCCTGCTGCCACCCTCAAGTTCGATCCGCCCCATTTCGAGGTGAAAGGTCTTGCCCGTCATCTGCGCGCGGATCTGCCCTGCGGTAAGCGAGTTGCCCTTCTTGTTGAGGATCGTTTCTTCCGCGTCGCCGCCCGCGCCGCCGGCCTGCCCGCCTTGCGTGCCGCCGCCCGCGCTCGAGGCCTGTTCGACGGGCTCGGGCGTCGGTTCGGGAATTTCCTCCGGCGGCGGAATCGGTTTCGCCGCCTTCCGCACCGCCGTCTCTGGCTTCGGCTCCGGCGGCTTCGGTGGTTCGGGCTTCACTTCCGGCTTCGGTTCTTCCACCGGCTTTGGCGGCGCCGCATAGCGGTCGTTGGCAGAGCCCGCCGCGAGCTGGAACGTCACCGCCTCGCCGCCGCCCGGCCCAGGTCCGCCGAAAATCCCGCCGAATGTCAGAAACGCCGAAAGGAACAGCAGCCCGTGAAGCACCACGGATGCGATGATGAAATTGCGTAGCCGGAACTCGCGCGGTTCCCCCCCGCCGTTTTCGGGCATGGTCGCCGCCATGCTCATGACCCACTCCGCTCGGTCATGATCGTCACCTGTTCCACGCCCGCTTCGCGCAAGCCTTCCATGAGTTCGAGCACCGCTTCGGCGGGCGCATCCGCATCCGCCTTGATCGCAACGCGCTTCGTTCCCTCCTCGCTCAGATACTGCTCGACCAACTTGCCCGCGAATTTCGCGTCCGTCGGCCGGTCGCCGAGCCACACGAACCCGTCGGCCTCCACGATCAGTGTCGTCGGCACCTCGCGCTCCCTGTCATTGAGCGCGCCTTCCGGCAGCGACACGGCGACGTTCTCCGCCGGCTGCATCGTGCCGGCGAGCAGGAAGAAGATCAGCAGCAGGAAAACCACATTGATGAGCGGCACCAGCGTCTCGAACTGCTTTCTCGGTTGTTCTTCGTCGAACTCGATCATCGCGCGATCTTCTCCACCCGTGCGGTGCCGACGCTCTTCGCGCCCGACTGCCGCGCCGCCTCCACGGCCGCAACCAGCGCCTGCGTCCTCGATCCCTTCTCCGCGAGGATCGTGACGGTCAGGTCCGTTCGCTCGCCGATGGCGGTGTTGAGAGCCTCTGTCAGCGTTGCACGCTCGACCGGCTTCCCGTCGATCGCGAGCGTGCCGTTCCCGAGGAGCCAGATCTCGACCACCCGTGCGTCCTTCGGCAGATCCTCCGCGCTCGGCGCCGGTGTCACCACCGACAGCGACTGCGTCTGCAGGAACGATGTCGTCAGCATGAAAAAGATGAGCAGCAGGAACACCACGTCGATCAGCGGCGTCAGGCTGGCCATCCCTCTGCGGCGGACGGGTTCTTCGAACATCTCCGGAGCCTCCGACGCGCTACTGCGCTGCTCTGGACTGCACCGATCCCGGCCGCACATGCAGCGCCGCGATCACACGCGCCGCTGCATCCCTCATCGACAGCCGTACCTGGTCGATCTTGCCCTCGAAGAGATTGAGCGCCGTGATCGCCGGCAGCGCCACGATGAGACCCACCGCCGTCGTCAGCAGTGCCACCCAGATGCCGCCCGAAAGAAGCGCCGGGTCGACCTGCGTTCCTGCCGCCTCCAGGCTCTGGAAGGCATTGATCATGCCGATCACCGTGCCGAGCAGGCCGAGCAGCGGCGAGATGTTGCCGATCACTTCGAGCCAGCGCAGATAGCGCTGCAGCGATCCGATTTCCATTGTCCCGACGCGCGAGATTTCCGCGGCCACGTCTTCGTCGCGCAGATCGCCGCGCATCTTTGCGCGTACGCCCGCCGCCATCGCCCGGGCAAGTGGCGTCTTCTGCTTCTTCAGAATCTCGAGCGCGCCGCTGAGATCGCCCGCCTCGACCTTGTCGACGGCCGGGTCGACGAAGCTGCGCTTGGAAAGGCCCGCCGACCAGAACTGGAATATCTTGAGCAGGATCACGGCTGCCGAAATTACCGACAGGACCAGCAGGATCGCGACGATCGGACCACCCTTGTCGAGCAACGACGCGATCGAGTACCAGGCGTCCCCGCCTCCCGACTGCGCCAGGATATCCGCCGCACCCGCCGCGGTATCGCCCGCCCCCTCGGCTCCTCCGCCGGCGCCTTCGGCGGCCCCGTTGGCCGCATCCGTTGCGCTTTCGGCGGCTTCCGCCGCAGGATTCTCTTCCGGCATCTCTACTCCTCCCGACTAAGCTCCCCTGCGCCCGGCTGCTCCCGACAACCACCCTTGCCGAATCCCGTTTTTTGGGTGACCGGCAGACGCGTTTTTAGTAAAGTGCATTTACGAAATCATCGCGGCGCGTGAACGTCAAGCGGTTCGAGCGTCGCAAACGCGTAATTTTGTCGACGGCGTCAAATTGCATCTTGATGCTGCCTTGATACCCTTAATCTGAGCGTTTCGGCGTCAGGCCGAAGCCGATGCCGGGGATAGGTGGGAATGGCCAAGAACAATAACGCAACGGCCACGGATACGGATACGGATCCCTCTCTGGGCGATCCGCTTTCGCCGGAAAATTTCGTCAGGACGATCACCGAGCTCGGCACGATGCTCGCGACGATCTACGACCGGCGCACCGGTCTAACCCGCAACCAGACCCGCATCGTCATCGAGCTTCTGGAGAAGGACGGCCAGACGCAGACGGAGCTCGCGAACGCGCTCGCCATACACAAGGTGTCGGTCGGCATCTATGTCGGTGAGCTGGAAGCGCTTGGCCTCGTCGAGCGCCGGACGCACCCGAGCGACGGCCGCGCCAAATGCATCACGCTCACGCCGCTTCTTCATGCCCAGAAGCATATCGGCCGCGACCACTACGCCGCAATCCACGGCGCGGCGATCTCCGGTATTGACGAGAAGGACTACCTCACCATGCTGAAATGCATGCAGCGGATGCACGACAATCTGCTGGCGCTCGATGCCCGGGAAAAGGGGTCGGGGGAAACCCTGAGCTAGCCGACCGGCGGCAGGAACTGATAGGCGCCACGGTGGTAAAGCAGCGGACGCCCCTCTTCCACAAAGTCGAACTTGAGCACGCGCCCGACCATGATGACATGGTCGCCCGCGTCGTGCCGCGCCTCGATTTCGCATTCGAAGTGCGCAAGCGCTTCCTTCAGCGCCGGTGTGCCGCTCTCGCAGTGGATGAGGTCGACGCCTTCGAGACTGTGGTCGCCCTTCTTGGCGAGCCGCGACGACACCTCCTGGTGTTCCTCGCGCAGCACGTTGACGGTGAAATGCGTCGCCTTCTCGAAAACGGCAAGCGTGTCCGACTGCTTGTCGAGGCACCAGAGCACGAGCGGCGGATCGAGCGAAACGGATGAAAACGAATTGACGGTAATGCCGATGGGCGTTCCCCCGCCCTCGCATGTCGTCACCACGGCAACGCCCGTCGTGAACCAGCCGAGCGCGTTGCGGAACTTCCGCACGTCATGCGCGCCGCCTTCGGTCACCGTCTTCGTTTCGCTACCCATCTGACCTTTGCTCCCTCGCGGACCCCGGCCCGCCGACGGTCGTTTGTCAACGCATCCTTAATCAGTTGGCCCGGTTTAAGCCACGCACAGCGTCGCGCGCAACACTCACCCGTGCAAATCGGCGGAATTTCGCGCAAAACGGCGCCAGAGCGCCCAATCAGGTCTTTGGTTAAACCCGCTGTTAAGAGCCATGCCCCAAGAATGGCCGAACTGGTGGGGCGGGCTTGCTGCGAGGCGGGCGGCCGGGGTTAACGTACAAGAAAGTGCTTGGGCAAATGCGGCTCATTGTCGGCATCGTAGTGGTTTTGTTGAGCGTCTTCGGCGGCTACGCCGCGATGGGCGGCCACCTGGAAGTTCTGTGGCAGCCTTTCGAGGCGGTCATCATTCTGGGAGCCGCGCTCGGCGCGTTCTGCATCGCCAATCCTCCCTCCGTCCTCAAGGCGGCGGGCAGCATCTTCGGAACGCTCTTCAAGGGCTCGCGCTACGACAAGGACGCGTTCCTCGAATTGCTCGGCCTCCAGTACACGCTCTTCAAGCTCGCCAAGAGCAAGGGCAATCTCGCGCTGGAAGCCCATGTCGAGAATCCGGCCGACAGCGCGATCTTCGCTCAGTTCCCGAAGTTCTCCGCCGACCACCACGCCGTCGAGTTCATGTGCGACTACCTGCGCATGATCACGCTCGGCACCGAGAACGCGCATGAGCTCGAATCGCTCATGGACGAGGAACTCGAAACCCATCATCAGGAGCAGGAGCGCATCGTCTCCGCCATACAGGCGCTTGCCGACGGCACGCCCGCTCTCGGCATCGTCGCCGCCGTGCTCGGCGTCATCAAGACGATGGGCTCCATCGACCAGCCGCCCGCCGTGCTCGGCGGCCTGATCGGCGGCGCGCTCGTCGGCACCTTCCTCGGCGTTTTCGTCGCCTACGGATTCTTCGGGCCGATGGCGCAGTCGCTGCGCAACACCTACGAAGCCGAAGCCAAATACTATCTGTCGATGAAAGCCGGCCTCCTCGCGCACATGGCGGGTTACGCGCCCGCCGTCTCGATCGAGTTCGCGCGCAAGGCGCTGATGTCCGAAGTGCGCCCCACCTTCATTGAAGTCGAACAGTCCACCGCCTCGCTTCAGGCTGCGAGCTGACGGGCGCAGGACAGGACCAGATGGCCACCAACGAACAGCCGATCATCCTCAAGAAGGTCAAGAAGGTCGTCCACGGCCACCACGGTGGCGCCTGGAAGATCGCCTATGCCGACTTCGTGACCGCCATGATGGCCTTCTTCCTGCTGATGTGGCTCATCAGCATGACGACGCCGGAACAGAAGCAGGGCCTCGCCGACTATTTCGCCCCCTCCAATGTCAGCCGCTCGACCAGCGGCGCCGGCGGCATCATGGGCGGCACCGCCTTCGACGAGGAAGGCGCGCGCATGCCGGGAACCAAGCCGCAGGTCGTCATGACGATCTCGACGCCCGCGCAGCCGAAAAGCCCCGAGCTTGCCGAAAAGGAAGCGAAGGACGCCGCGCAGATGGACAAGCTCATGAAGGAGAAGTCCGCGCGCGACGAACGGAACTTCCGCAGCGCCGCCGAAAGCATCCGCCAGGCCATGCGGGAAAATCCGGACCTTGCCGAGCTTTCGCGCAACGTCATCATCGACGAAACGCCCGAAGGCCTGCGCATCCAGATCGTCGATCAGGATGGCCGCTCCATGTTCCCCTCCGGCCACGCCGAGCCTTTCGAGCGGACGCGCAAGTTGCTCGACGAAGTCGCCGGCATTCTCATCAAGCTGCCGAACCGCGTCAGCATTTCCGGCCATACCGACGCCAACCCCGTGGCCGGCCGTCCCGGTTACTCCAACTGGGAGCTCACCGCCGACCGGGCGAACGCGACGCGGCGCATTCTGGAAAATGCCGGCCTCTCCAACGACCGCATCTACCAGGTCGTCGGCAAGGCGGACTCCGAGCCGCTTTTCCCCGAAGACCCCTACATGGCCGCCAACCGCCGTCTTTCGGTCCTGCTGCTGCGCGAAGCCCCCGTCACACCGCCCGGTTTCAGCCCCTGAGGCCACCTCTTACGCTCTTGCCTTCCGTTCGCGCTCCCCTTATGTCAAACAGGCGGAGTTCACGGGAGCAGGGAAAACATGAGCGAAAGCAACAGGGTAGCTGAAGTCGGTCTTTCCGCTTCGGAAAGCTGGCAATGGCCGAAAGCTGCCTTTGAGGGCGTCATCCTCGCCCGCTGCCTGGCCTTTCTCGCCGACCTCCTGGTGATCTGCGTCCTGCTCATCGTCGCCTCGGTCGTTTTCGGCGTTCTCGGCATCCTGACCTTCGGCCTGCTCTGGCCCGGCGCCGCGCTCACCCCCCTGCTCGTCCTTGCCTATTTCACGTTCACACTCGGCGGCCGGTACTCGGCAACGCCGGGCATGCGCTGGCAGGGCATCGAACTGCGCGCCTGGAACGGCAACAGGCCGGGCTATCTTCAGGCCCTGCTCCAGACGGTTCTGTTCTATGTGACCGTTACCGTCGGAACCGTTCTTGTGCTGCTCGTTCCGTTCTTCAACGAACGCCGCCGCTGTCTCCACGACTATCTTTGCGGTACTGTCTTCGTCCGTAGTGACGTCTGAGACGGGGCCTCTTCAGGAATCTTGGAATTTCACTCGACGCATTGATGCTTGTCTGCACGATGCGTTACCGGAAAAGATGCGCGCATGGAGATAGTTTACGCTTGGCAGATGTGGGTGACCTACGGCCTGATCCTGGCCGCGGTCGTCCTTTTCAGCATCGAGCGCCTCTCGCTCGAACTGTCTGCCCTCGGCATTCTCGTCGCGCTGCTCGTCTTCTTCTACTTCTTCCCCGTGATCGGCGATGACGGAAGAAACCTTCTCGGCTCGACGACGCTGCTCGCCGGTTTCGCCAACCCCGCGCTCATCGCGGTGCTCGCGCTTCTCGTGGTCGGTCACGGCATGTTCCAGACCGGCGCCCTCGACGGCGCCGCGCGATATGTCGCCGACCTCGGCTCGACGCGGCCGCGCACGACCATCTTCTTCACCTTCCTGCTCGTCGCCGTCATCAGCGCCTTTCTGAACAACACGCCCGTCGCGGTCATGTTCATCCCTGTGCTCGCGACGCTCGCCATGCGCTTCGGCCAGCGCGCGCCGAAGGTGATGATGACGCTGAGCTATGTCTCGATCCTGGGCGGCATGACGACGCTGATCGGCTCATCGACCAATCTGCTCGCGGCCGGCGTCGTCATGACCTCGAATCTCCCGCCGATCGGCATTTTCGACTTCGTCGTGCCGGGTATTTTCCTCGCTTCCATCGGCTTCCTTTATTCGACACTGGTAGTTCCGCACCTTGTGCCGGATCGCGGTGGCGCCGCCATGGACCTCTCCGGGCCCGATGCGGGCGGCGGCAAGCAATACATCGCACAGCTTGAAATCACCGCCGGCCATCCGCTTGTTGGCGTGAGTTCCATGGCCGGTCTCTTTCCGCCGCTGCGCGACATGACCGTGCGCATGATCCAGCGCGGCGAACATCCGATCCTGCCGCCCTTCGAGGACGTGACGCTCATCCCCGGCGACGTCGTCATCGTCGCCGCGACGCGCCAGACGCTCACCGAAGCGCTGAAATCCGGCTCGCGCATCTTCGAAGGCATGCTTGAAGAGCGCTTCGCCGAAGGTGTCGAAACGAATGGCGGTCCGGCCAAGCCCGGCGGCGAACTCGTTCTCGCAGAAACCGTCGTCGCCCCCGGCTCGCGCATGATCGGCCAGACCATCGAGCAGATCGCCTTCCGTCACCAGACCGGCTGCATCGTACTCGGCATCCAGCGCCGCAGCCGCATGATCCGCACCCTGCTGAACGACATCCGTCTCGAAGCGGGCGACGTGCTGCTCGTGCTCGGCAAGGGCGTGCAGGTACAGGACCTCCGTCACAATCGCGACGTGCTGCTGCTCGAATGGTCGGCGACCGAACTTCCCGATCCGAAGCTCGCCCACCGCGCCCTCGGCATCTTCGGCGTCATGGTCGCCACCGTCCTTCTCGGCGTCGTGCCCATCGAAATCGCGTCGGTCGCCGCCGCCGGGGCCATGATCGCCGCGGGCGTCCTCAACGTCCGTCAGGCCGCCCGCGCCATCGACAGGCGCATCTTCCTCATGGTCGGCGCGATGCTCGGCGTCGCCGCCGCGCTCGAGGCGACAGGCGGCGCCCGCGCCATCGCGGAGACCTCCGTCGTCATGTTCTCCGGCTTCGGCGTACCGGTGATCCTTTCGGCCTTCTTCTTCGCCACGGCCGTCACGACGAATGTGCTGACGAACAACGCCACCGCCGTCCTCTTCACCCCCATCGCCATCAGCACGGCAACGCAACTCGGCGTCGATCCGCTGATCTTCGTCTATGCGGTAATCTTCGCCGCCAACTGCTCCTTCGCCACCCCGATGGGCTACCAGACCAATTTGCTGGTTATGGGACCCGGCCACTACGAATTCAGGGATTTCGTGCGAACCGGCACCCCCCTCGTCATTCTGCTCTGGCTGGCCTATTCTCTCTTTGCGCCGTGGTATTACGGCCTCTGAGACAACCGGCGCGGAGGCAGCGCGAGAAGGCCAGTGACGGACCAGTCCCGCATCAGATTTCCGCAGTTCTACATCACGTCGCCGCAGCCGTGCCCCTACCTGCCCGGCCGCTACGAGAAGAAGGTCTTCACCCATCTCCTCGGCGACGAGCCCGTCTCCCTCAACAACATGCTGACCCAGGCCGGTTTCCGCCGCAGCCAGAACATCGCCTATCGCCCCGCCTGCGACGGCTGTCAGGCCTGCGTCTCCGTCCGCGTCACGGTGAACGATTTCCGGCCCGGCCGGACCTTCCGCCGCGTTCTCGCGCGCAACGCCGACCTGCGCGCGGCGCTCGCGCCGCCCGCGGCAACGGCCGAGCAATATGACCTGCTGCGCCGCTATCTCGACGAGCGCCACGCCGAAGGCGGCATGGCCGACATGTCTGAGCTCGACTATGTCGCCATGGTCGAGGACACGACCATCGCCACCCGCGTCCTCGAATACCGCCTGCCCGGCGACATCGAGACGCCCGGCCGCCTCGTCGCCGGCGCCCTCACCGACACCCTCGATGACGGCCTCTCGATGGTCTACAGCTTCTACGATCCCGCCGAGACCGCCCGCAGCCTCGGCACCTTCATGGTGCTGGACCACATCGAGCGCGCCCGGACGCTCGGCCTGCCTTACGTCTATCTCGGCTACTGGGTCGAGGGCTCCCGCAAGATGGCCTACAAGACCCGCTTCCGCCCCCTCGAGGCGCTCACCCCCGAAGGCTGGCGCAAACTCCCCGAGTAAGGCAGCTGACTCTTGATCAGCGGGTCCAGGGTTCGAGCCCCTGTACGCCCACCAATTATTGAAGTGGAACTTGTGCCGCCGCCTGCATACGGACAATCAAGGACGCTTTCGAAGTCCTTGACGCACCGAAGACTGTGAACTACAGTTCACATACATGCTGGAAGTACGCCAGACGTTGCTCTTCAGGGATTGGCTTGACGGCCTGAAGGATCGTCAGGCTGTCAAACGCATTGCCCAGCGGATCGCGCGTCTCGAATCCGGGCTGTTCGGCGATACGAAATTCTTCGGCGGCATAGGAGAACTCCGCGTCGACTACGGTCCCGGCTACCGGGTTTATTTCGTCCGCCGGGGCGACGTTCTCATCGTTCTTCTATGCGGAGGCGACAAGAGTACGCAGAAGAAGGACATAGAACGCGCCAGAAGACTCGCAAAAGAGGTTTAGAACGTGGCAATTGAGACCATTCCTTTCGATGCGGCCCAATATCTCGACACCGAAGAAGACCAGCTCGCGCTTCTTTCGGATGCCTTTGCCACCGGCGATCCGGCCTATATCGCGAATGCGCTGGGCATCGTGGCCCGTGCGCGAGGCATGTCTCGCGTCGCTCAGGACGCAGGCGTAACGCGCGAGGCTCTCTACAAGGCCCTCAGCAGCGAGGGCGATCCGAAGCTCACCACACTGCTTGGCGTCTTGAAGGCACTTGGCATTCGCCTCGAGGCCACGTCGGCTAACGGCCGTTCCGGCCCGGCAGCCGCCTGAAGAACCGGCCTCCGCCGCCGTTGCGCCCTGTGCCCGCCCGCCTATACTGGCCGCGAATTGTGCCCCTTCAATCGGGGACGAGGCGGCCGGAACCGGCTGCCCTGGGGAAGTAGATCGGGGAGTTTTCTATGAAACGCCGCTCGTTTCTGGCTGGCGCCGGTATCGCCGGCCTCGCCGCCGCCGCCATGCCCGCGCCCGCCATCGCGCAGGGCAAGCGCCAGTTGAAGATGGTCACCACCTGGCCGAAGAATTATCCCGGCCTCGGCACCTCCGCCGAGCGGCTTGCGAGCCGCATCGGCGACATGACCGACGGCGCGCTCGAGATCAAGGTCTTCGCCGCCAATGAACTCGTCCCCCCGCTCGAATGCTTCGACACCGTCTCCTCGGGCGCGGCCGACATCTATCACGGCGCCGAGTACTACTGGCAGGGCAAGTCCAAGGCCTACAACTTCTTCACCGCTGTGCCCTTCGGCATGACGGCCGCCGAGATCAACGCCTGGATCTATCACGGCGGCGGACAGGAGCTCTGGGACGACCTCGCCAGGGGCTTCAACATCAAGCCGTTCATGGCCGCGAACACCGGCGTCCAGCTTCCCGGCTGGTACCGCAAGGAAATCAACTCGCTCGACGACCTCAAGGGTCTCTCGATCCGCATGCCGGGCCTCGGCGGCGAGGTCATGCGCCGTCTCGGCGCGGCCGCCGTCACGCTGGCCGGTCCCGACATCTTCCCCGCCCTCCAGAACGGCACCATCGACGCCGCCGAATGGGTCGGCCCCTGGAACGACATGGCCTTCGGCTTCTACCGCCTCGCCAAATACTACTACTGGCCGGGCTTCCACGAGCCGGGCTCGTCGCTCGCCGCCGGTTTCAACCTCGCCATCTGGGAATCGCTCACGAAGCAGCAGCAGGCCGTGGTCCGCGCCGCCTGCGCCGCCGAGAACGACTACACGCTCGCCGAATACAACGCCCATAACGGCGACGCGCTGAAGACGCTCATCGAGAAGCACGGCGTCATGGTCCGCCGCTTCCCCGACGACGTCGTCGCCGCACTCAAGGAAACCTCGAAACAGGTGCTCGAAGACGCCGCAAAGGAAGACGCCGTCACCGGCAAGGTCTATGAGAGCTTCCGCACCTTCCTCGACACCACCAGCGAATGGACCCGCATCGGCGACGAGGGCTTCGTGGAGGCGCGCCGCGGCTGACGCGGCCTTTCACCCCCATGACCCCGAATTCATGACCCTGAAATCATGACCGCACTCGCCCGCATCGCCGGCCTCATCGACGCCCTCAACGAGCGCGTGGGCCGCGCCGTCTCCTGGCTCGCCATTCTCATGGTGCTGGTCCAGTTCGTCGTCGTCCTCCAGCGCTACGTCTTCGGCATCGGCTCGATCTGGATGCAGGAATCGATCGTCTACATGCACGGCCTCCTCTTCATGCTCGTCGCGGGCTACACGCTTCTCCACAACGCCCATGTCCGCGTCGACGTGCTCTACCGAACCATGTCCCCCCGCGCGAAAGCCTGGGTCGATCTCCTCGGCACGCTCCTCCTGCTCTGGCCCGTTTGCTTCCTGATCTTCTACGTCTCCTTTCCCTACGTCGAAGCCTCGTGGAGTGTCCGCGAAGGCAGCCGCGAGACGAGCGGCATTCAGGGCGTCTACCTCCTGAAGAGCGTCATCCTCGTCTTCGTCGTCCTGCTCGCTCTCCAGGGCCTGTCCACGCTCATTCATGCGCTGCGCGTTCTCTCCGGGGCCGAAATGCCGCCGGAAGAAGCCTCGCCCATCCTCTGAAGGCGGCCCGTCCCGATGGACCTTCGCGATAGTCTCGATGTTCTGATGTTCGTCGCCGCCTGCGCGGTGCTGCTCACGGGCTTCCCCGTCGCCTTCACGCTGGCGGGCGTCGCGCTCGCCTTCGGCCTCATCGGCATGGCGTTCGGCGTTTTCGACTTCGGCTTCATGGCCGCGCTCCCGCAGCGCATATATGGCAACATGACGAACGAGGTGCTGATCGCCGTCCCCCTCTTCGTCTTCATGGGCACCATGCTGGAGCGTTCCCGCGTCGCCGAGGACCTCCTCGAAAACATGGGCCGCCTCTTCGGCCGTCTGCGCGGCGGGCTCGGCTTCTCCGTCTCCATTGTCGGTGCGCTGCTCGCCGCCTCCACCGGCATCGTCGGTGCGACGGTCGTCACGATGGGCCTCCTCGCGCTCCCGACCATGCTGCGCCGCGGCTATGATCCCTCGCTCGCGACCGGCTCCATTGCCGCCGCCGGCACGCTCGGCCAGATCATCCCGCCCTCCATCGTCCTCGTGCTGCTCGGCGACACGCTCGCGAACTCCTACCAGAAGGCACAGCTTGAGCAGGGCATCTTCTCGCCGGAAACGCTCTCCGTCGGCGACCTCTTCGCGGGCGCGCTCATCCCCGGCCTCATGCTGGTCGGCTTCTACATCCTCTACCAGGTGTTCCGCGCCGCCGTTGATCCGAAGTCTTCGCCCGCCATGCCGGTCGAAGACGACATCTCCACAGTCGAGCTCTACAAGCGCACGCTTCGCGCCCTCGTGCCGCCCGTCGCCCTCATCGTCGCCGTCATGGGCTCGATCCTCGGCGGCATCGCAACGCCCACGGAAGCCGCCGCTCTCGGCGCCATCGGCTCGATCCTGCTCGCGGGCGAACGCGCGGGCGGCATGAAGCGCGCCGTGCGCAGCGCCGCCGCCGCGCTCATTGCGCTCCTTCTTCTCACCTCCTTCATGGACCTGCGCACCGCCCGCAGCGAGATTTCCGGCATCGACCAGTTGGCCATCCTTGCCGCTTACATCCTCTGCGCGATCGTCGCCATCGGCCTCGGCGCATCGGTCTGGCGTCTCTGGCGCTCGGGCGTGCTCGGCGAGGTATCGCAGTCGACCGCGCGCATCACGTCCATGGTCTTCGTCATCCTGATCGGCGCCGCGCTGTTCAGCCTGGTCTTCCGCGGCCTCGGCGGCGACGAGACGGTGCAGGAATTCCTCACCTCCATGCCCGGCGGCACGGTCGGCGCCATCGTCACCGTCATGGCGATCATGTTCCTGCTCGGCTTCTTCCTCGATTTCATCGAGATCATCTTCGTCGTCGTGCCCATCGTCGCGCCGATCCTGCTCATGATGGGCGTCGACCCCGTCTGGCTCGGCGTCATGATGGCGATCAACCTGCAGACCTCCTTCCTCACGCCGCCCTTCGGCTTCGCGCTCTTCTATCTGCGTGGCGTCGCGCCCGACAGCGTCACCACCATGCAGATCTATCGCGGTGCGATTCCCTTTGTCGGCCTGCAGATCGTGGCGCTCGGCGTCATCGCTCTCTTCCCGGCGCTGGCGACATGGTTGCCCCGCCTCCTCTTCAGCGCTATGTGAGCCCCATGTCCGATAACAATCGCCGCGACGCCGCCGACAAGGCAGGCAGCAACCTCACCCGCATGTCGCTGGTCGTCCTCGCTGTGGCAGGCGTCATCGTCTTCTACATCGGCACCGGCCGCGTGAGCCTGAGCGAACCGGTCGAACTGACCGCGAATATCTCGCAGCCGAACACATGGACGGAAACGGGCCCGCTCTCGCTCGATGTCGGCGTCACCCTCGCCAACAACACCGAGGAACCGCTGGCGCTCGAAACCAGCTCGCAATGCGACATCTTCCGCTGGTTCCTGACGGATGAAGACCAGAACTTCGTCCAGTCGCAGCGTGGCGAGGAAACCTGCGTCGACGTCCCTGTCCGCGGCGAAATCGAAGGCAAGCACACCATCTCCGGCAACTACACGCTCACCCTCGACCCGTCCCGCGTGAAACCCGGCGACTACATCCTCTTCCTGAAATACTGGGGCCACGAACGCCGCGAGCCGATCACCATCGACTGAGCCAGCTGCTTTCCCTCTCCCTCAAACGTCATTGCGAGGAGCGGCAAAGCCGCGACGCGGCAATCCATACAACGGCAGATGCTGAAGCAGGCGCCCTATGGATTGCTTCGTCGGCCTTCGGCCTCCTCGCAATGACGCGGATAATTTATCTACTTATCCAATCTCGTCATTGCGAGCGCAGCGAAGCAATCCATACTGCCGCAAACGCCGTACCGCCCCTTATCCCGCCCCGAACTTGCCGCCGAACTTGTGCCCCACAGGGAAGCCCTTGGGCGGCAGGCGACCGGCCTGCGCGCGCTGGCCCACCCACTCTTTCAGCCCCTCGAAGGTCCGCGCCCGGTCCGAGCGGTCATAGGCGATGAGGCCCTGCTTCAGCGTGAAGGTCTTCACGTCGCCGAGGCCGCCATCCTTGTAGCGTTGCAGGCGCACGCCCTTGCCGCGCGTCATCTCGTTCACTTCCTTGAGCGGGAAGATCAGCAGCTTCCGGTTGTCCCCGATCACGGCCACATGGTCGCCCTGCACCACCGCGCAGGCGATCGCCTCGTCCGTGCCGGTCACGTTCAGCACCTGCTTGCCCGCACGCCGCATCGCGACCACCTCGTCTTCCGGCACCACGAAACCGTTGCCCTCATGCGAGGCGACGATGAGCTTCCGTCCCGGCTGGTGCACGAAAAGCTCCACCACGTCGCGGCTCTCGTCGAGGTCGATCATCAGCCGCACCGGCTCACCATGCCCGCGCCCGCCCGGCAGCTTCGTCGCCTCCAGCGTGTAGAAGCGCCCATCCGTCGCGAACAGCAATATCTTGTCCGTCGTCTCGGCATGCAGCAGGAAGCGCAAACCGTCGCCTTCCTTGAACTTGATCTCTGTATTTGCCGCCACATGCCCCTTCATGGTGCGGATCCAGCCCTTCTTCGAACAGACGACCGTGATCGGCTCTTTCTCGATCATCGCTTCGACCGGCACGAACTCGATCTTCGGCGCGTCGGAGAATTGCGTCCGCCGTGCGCCGAGCTTCGTCTTCGGCCCGAACGCGTTCTTCACTTCCTTGATTTCGTCGGCGACCCGCGCCCATTGCTGGTTGTCGGATCTGACCAGCGCCTTGAGCTGCTTCTGTTCGGCGGTCAGTTCCTTGTGCTCGCCCTTGATCTCCATTTCCTCGAGCTTGCGCAAGGAACGCAGCCGCATGTTGAGGATCGCTTCGGCCTGGTTGTCGGTCAGCTTGAAGCGTTTGATGAGCGCGGGCTTGGGCTCGTCGTCCTCGCGGATGATCCGGATCACCTCGTCGAGATTGAGATAGGCCTTGAGATAGCCTTCGAGGACCTCAAGCCGCTTCTCGATCTTGTCGAGCCGGAAGTTCGAACGCCGGACCAGCACTTCCTTGCGGTGTTCAAGCCAGGCCCTGAGCGCCTCGCGCAAGTTCATCACGCCGGGTACCTGGTTTGCGGAAAGTACGTTCAGGTTCAGCGGAAAGCGGTTTTCGAGATCGGTCGAGCGGAACAGCGACTCCATAAGGTGGTCCGGTTCCACCATCTTCGACTTCGGCACGAGCACGAGCCGGATTTCCTCTGCGCTCTCGTCGCGCACGTCTTCGAGCAGCGGCAGCTTCCGGGTCTGCAGCAGTTCGGCGATCTTCTCGACCAGCTTCGACTTCTGCACCTGGTAGGGAATTTCCGTGACGACGATCTGCCACAGCCCGCGCGGCAGCTCTTCCATTTCCCATTTCGCGCGCACGCGGAAGCCGCCGCGGCCCGTCTCGTAGGCTTCGATGATCGCCTCGCGCGACTCCACGATGGTGCCGCCCGTCGGGAAGTCCGGCCCCTGCACGAAGCTGACGAGCTTCTCCGTCCGCGCATTCGGATATTTGATGAGATGCAGCGCCGCATCGCAAAGCTCAGCCGCATTGTGCGGCGGAATGCTCGTCGCCATGCCGACCGCGATCCCGGCCGCGCCGTTCGCGAGAAGCTGCGGGAACGCGCCCGGCAGCACCATCGGCTCCCGGTCCTCGCCATCGTAAGTTTCGCGGAAATCGACCGTGTCCTCGTCGAGCCCGTCCAGCAGCAGCGCCGAGACCGGCGTCAGCCGCGCTTCCGTGTAGCGCATGGCCGCCGCGTTATCGCCGTCCACATTGCCGAAATTGCCCTGCCCGTCGACCAGCGGATAACGAACCGAGAAATCCTGCGCCAGCCGCACCAGCGCGTCATAGACCGACTGGTCGCCATGCGGGTGATAGCGGCCGATCACATCGCCGACCACGCGCGCCGACTTCTTGAACCCCTGCCCCGGCTCCAGCCGCAACTGCCGCATCGCGAACAGCACACGGCGATGCACCGGCTTCAACCCGTCGCGCACATCCGGCAGCGCGCGATGCATGATGGTCGAGAGCGCATAGGCGAGATACCGCGTCTCCAGCGCTTCGCGCAGATTGATCTCGTTCTCGGGCTCCGGCGGCGTAACGGCCTTGGTCATGTCTATGTCTTCTCGGTAACTGGCTTTGCTTCCCACCCTCCCCTCGGGGAGGGTCGAAATTTGAGAGCTTGAGCGAACAAATTTCGGGGCGGGGGCTCCCGCAGGCAAGAGCCCGCGTAATCTTCACTCAATATACCAGCGATTCGCCGCTCACTCCGCCCTCGCGGCCATCTTCTCCATCAGCCTGATCCGCGCATCCGGCAGATGCCGCTCATGTGCCGCAAAGAGGTGCCGGTCGAGAAAATGTCCCGTAAGCCGCAACCCCTCCGCCACGTCGGCGAACGAGGCCTCGCCCGCCTGCGTGCCGATCAGGAAAGGCGGCAGCCTGAACAGCCGCTCCTTGTAGGGCTCGCCCGCCGCGCGGCTCACCGCGCCCCCGCTTTTCGGCGACACATAGGCGAGATCGTCGCGGCTCCCCGTCGCCGCGCAGCGCGTGAGATCGAGCCCGAAGCCGAGCTCCTGCAGGAGCCCCAGCTCCCACCGCACGAAGATCGCCGGCCAGACATCCCCGTCCTGCATCGTTTCGAGCAGCACCTCGTAGCCGTCGTAAAGCGCCGGATGCGCCTCCCGCTCCGGCACGATGCCTGCCGTCGCGCTCGCCGCGCTCAAGGCAAGCAGCGCCAGCGGATCGTCCATGAGGAGACCCGCCAGCGGGCGCACGAGCTCCACCTGAAACGTGCCGAGATGTTCGGAGAGCCGCGCCCGCCAATGCGCCGAGAGCTTGTTGCCCGGCTGCAGCACGCTCCGCATCCGCCGCCCCGCGCCGCCATGCACGAGCCCGAGATACCGCCCCTGCTCCCGCGTGAACAGCTCGAGAATCGCGCTCGTCTCGCCATGAGCGCGCGCCGACAACACGATCCCTTCGTCACGCCATTCCATGGGCAGACTTTTCCGGGAGCCGCGTAACGATCAGCTTGTCGATCCGCCTTCCGTCCATATCGGCGACCTCGAAACGATAACCTCCGATGTCCAAAGCTTCCCCTGCGGCGGGAATGTGTCCGAGCGCATCGAGAACGAGCCCCGCCGCTGTATGGAAGCCGCCGTCGATCTCGTCGAGATTCAGTTGCGCCGCCAGTTTGTCGATGGGCATCGCTCCGTCCACGAGCCAGGAGCCGTCGCTCCGCTGGTGCATCGCATGCTCATCCTCTTCGCCCGCTTCCGGCAGTTCGCCCGCGATCGATTCCAGGATGTCGGTCAGCGTGACGACCCCCCGCGTCACACCGTATTCGTCCACCACGATGGCGATATGAATTCTCTCCCGCTTGAAACGGTCGAGAAGCTTCAGCACTTCCTTGTTCTCCGGCACGACCGGCGCCTGGACCGTCACCTTCTCGAGCGAGAAGCCTTCATGCGTCAGCGCGTCCGGCAGCATGTCCTTCGCATGCACAACGCCTATCGCCTCGTCCACCGTTCCGTCGCAGACGAGAAACCGCGAAACCCGGCTCTCCCGCACGGTCTGCGCAATGCTCGCGGCGTCCGCCTTCCGGTCGATCCACACGATTTCCGGACGCGGCGTCATGATCGCTGCGACCGTTCGGTCCGCGAGCCTCAAGACCCCCTCGATCATGTCGCGTTCCTGCGGAACGAAAATACCCGCGAGTGTCCCCTGCGCCAGAAGCGATTTCACCTCCTCCTCGCTGATCGTCGTCTCCCGCGCACCGCCAAGGCCGATCAGCCGCAGCACCGTGTCGGTGGAAATCTTGAGAAGCCAGACAGCCGGCGAGGCAGCCCGCACCAGCATCTGCATCGGTCGCGCCACGAGGCTCGCGGTTCTCTCGGGATTGGTGAGTGCAATCCGCTTGGGTACGAGTTCGCCGACGATGAGCGAAAGATAGGTGATCGCCACAATGACCACGACAATCCCCGCCGTGTAACCATGCTCGGCGAGCAGCGGATATTGTTTCAACCAGGTGCCAAGCCGCTCGCCCAGCGTCGCGCCGCTGAAGGCGCCCGCCACGACGCCCACCAGCGTGATGCCGATCTGCACCGTCGAAAGAAAGCGGCCCGGGTCGTTGATCAGGGTAATCGCTGCACTGGCGCCGCGGTGCCCCTCCTTCGCCATCTGCTGGAGCCGCCCCTTCCTCGACGAGACAAGGGCGAGCTCGGACATCGCCAGAAGACCGTTCACGACGGTTAGCGACAGAACGATCAACAGTTCGATGTAAAGCATGATTCCTTTCAGGCCCGCGCGCCGGTCCGGCGCGCGCCTGCTCCCCGGACGGCGGGAGAGTATCCGATAACGGGCCAATGCCAAATCATCTTGCCGTCGCCGAAACCCGCCCGGCGTCCCGGCCGCCCGCCGGCTTCGGATGCGGCATGGAATATTCGGTGCGCCTCGACCAACCCCGCCTCAATTACCGCCGCGCGAACAGCCGATGCAGAGTGGAGCGGCGGGATCGGTGGCAAGCCGCTTCGCCTCGATCTCCTCGCCGCAGGTCAGGCAATAGCCGTATTCGCCGTCCTCGATCCGCTTCAGCGCCGCCTCGACCTGTTTGATGCGCGTAAGCCGCCGCCGCTCGGTCGCCTGTGCCATGGCCTGCGCCTGCATCGCATCCATCCGCGACAGCCGCCCTACGCTCTGCTGATCCAGCGTCACCGTGGCCCGCGACTGGGCGCTCGTCTCTGACTGCGCCCGCAGTTCGTCAAGCTCGGTGCGGAGCGCCTTCTCGAAAGCGGTGGACGTTTCGTCCTTCGCCATCGCTCAGTCCTTCGGAAAATCGAGCCCCATCTCGCGGTAGCGTTCGCGGTCGTCCGACCAGTTCTCGCGCACCTTCACGAACAAAAAGAGATGCACCTTCGTTTCCAGCATCTCCTGCAGTTCCTCGCGCGCAAGCTGGCCGACCGTCTTGATCGTCTGTCCGCCCTTGCCGAGCGCGATCTTTTTCTGGCTGTCCCGCTCGACGTAGATCACCTGTTGAATGCGGATCGAACCGTCCTTCTTCGTCTCCCAGCTCTCCGTCTCGACGGTCAGCGAATAGGGAAGCTCGTCGTGCAGCCGGAGAAAGAGCTTCTCGCGCGTCACCTCCGCCGCGAGCGAGCGCAGCGGCACGTCGGCCGCCTGGTCTTCCGGATAATGCCACGGTCCCTCGGGCATCCGCTCCGCGATGTAGCGGCGCAAATCGCCGACCCCGTTCCCCGACAGCGCCGAAATCATGAAGGTCTGGTCGAAAATGCCGCTCTCGTTCAGCCGCGCCGCCATCTTCAGGAGCTTGTCGTGGCTCACCGCATCGATCTTGTTCAGTACAAGGATCGCTTTTCGGCCCTGCGTGGAAAGCCCCGCCATGATCTGCTCGAGGTCTTCCTCGCGTTCGCGCTCCACGTCGACCATCAGCACGATCAGGTCGGCGTCGCCCGCCCCGCCCCAGGCCGCTTCCACCATCGCCCGGTCGAGCCGCCGCTTCGGCTTGAAGATGCCGGGCGTGTCGACGAAGACGATCTGCGTGTTGCCCTCCATCGCGATGCCGCGGATGCGCGTCCGCGTCGTCTGCACCTTGTGCGTGACGATCGCGACCTTCGATCCGACGAGCTGGTTGAGCAAGGTCGACTTGCCGGCATTCGGCGCGCCGATGATGGCGACGAAACCGCACCGGGTTATCCCCGGTTCGGCCATCTTCCCGCCGTTGTCGTTTGCGTGTTCATTTTCCATTGTGACGTTTCGATAATATTACGATGACAGTCAGTCGCGACTTATCCTCAGGTAGCCCATACGCCGAGCTTTTCGAGCATGGCCTGCGCCGCCGTCTGCTCCGCCTGCCGCTTCGAATTTCCCTTTGCCTGCAAGGGCTTCGCGCCTTCGACAGTGACCGCCACGGTGAACTCCGGGGCATGGTCCGGCCCGGTCCGGTCGATCAGATCGTATTTCGGCACGGGTCGTCCCTGTCCCTGCGCCCATTCCTGCAGGGCCGTCTTCGCGTCCTGCTGAACTTCTCCAGACTTTTCAATAAGATACGCCCATTCCGCCTCGATGAAACGTTGCGCCGCCGCGAGCCCGCCATCGAGATAGAGCGCCGCGATCACCGCCTCGCAGGCATCCGCAAGAATGGCGGATTTCCGCCTTCCGCCGGCCTTCACCTCGCCCGCGCCCATCACGATGTGTTCGCCGAGGCCGATCCGTTCCGCCACCTCCGCGCACGCTTCCTTGCGCACCAAAGCATTGTAACGAATGGCCAATTCGCCTTCGTCCGCCTGCGGAAAGTCTCTCAGGAGCCGCCCCGCGATCACGAGGCCGAGCACCCGGTCGCCGAGAAATTCGAAGCGCTGATAGTCCGCCCCTTCCGCGCTCGGATGCGTAAGCGCCCGCTTGATCAGGCCCATGTCCTTGAATTCATGGGCCAATCGCGCTTCGAGCCTGGCGTTCACTCGGTCCATTTGCCGATGCGGTCCCAGCGTATCGCGGACGGCCATCTCCAGAACTGCCAGAACGCGGCGCTGCCATCCGCGGAAAAGAAGATGATCTCCGCCTTGCCGATCAGGTTTTCGAAAGGCACATACCCGACCGCATCCGGCACGCGGCTGTCGCTCGAATTGTCGCGATTGTCGCCCATCATGAAATAGTGGCCCGCCGGCACGATATAGAGCCCCGTATTGTCCCAGACGCTGTCGCGCATACGGTCCAGCGTGATGTAGGACACGCCGTTCGGCAGCGTTTCCCTGTATTGCGGAATGCGATGCACGTTGCCCGCCGCGTCGCGCTGGATGAAATCGTCCACGCGCACGCGCGGCACGGCCTTGTCGTTCAGATAAAGCACGCCGCCCTTCATCTGCACCGTGTCGCCGGGAAGGCCGATCACGCGCTTGATGAAATCGGTACGGTTGTCGATCGGCTGTTTGAAAACCGCAATATCTCCGCGCTCCGGCTGCACGCCCGCGATGCGCCCGCTGAAAATCGGCGGCGAGAACGGCAGCGAATGCCGTGAATAGCCATAGCTGTATTTCGCGACGAAGAGATAGTCGCCGATCAGCAGCGTCGACTCCATGGAGCTGGAGGGAATGAAGAACGGCTGGAACAGGAGCGCCCTGATGAACAGCGCGATCAGCAGCGCATAGCCGATCGTCCGGACATTCTCGGCCAGCGAACTGCCACGAAGTTTCCTGGCATTTTCGCTCATCGCCATCTTCCAGCTTTTCGCCATTCCGCGGGGCTCCCTTTGAAATCCGGCGGACCATACCATAAAGGGACAGCCCGTCTGCCCTAAACCCTAGGTTTTCGGCACGACGGAAATGATGACGAAAGCCTGCGCCAGCGGGTGATCGTCGGTGATCGTGAGGTGAATGACGGGAGCCGTCCCCGGCGGAGTGATCTCCTCGAGCCGAACCAGTGCGCCCCCTGTCAGCGCCATGGTCGGCTGGCCGCCCCGTATGTTGACGACCCCCATATCCTTCCAGAACACGCCGCGCCGAATGCCCGTTCCGAGCGCTTTTGAACAGGCCTCCTTCGCCGCGAATCGCTTGGCATAGGACGCGGCTCGCATGCGCCGGCTCTCGGACTTCCGCTGCTCGACCTCGGTGAATATCCGTTCGACGAAGCGATCGCCGAAGCGCTCCAGCGTCTGCTCCACCCGCCTGATATCGATCAGATCGCTGCCGATACCGATGATCATCGTGAGGCCTTGTGGCTTGCGTCCGAAGCAGGCCGCGCGGCATCCATTGCGGCGCGCATCAACCGTATGCTTTCGCCGAGGCTGACGAAAATCGCCTCACCGACAAGGAAATGTCCGATATTGAGTTCGGCGAGTTCCGGCAGGGCGGCAACGGGCCCGACGGTATCGAAGGTAAGTCCGTGCCCCGCATGAACTTCAAGGCCGAGCGCCGTTCCTTCGCGCGCGGCGGCGGCAAGCCTCGCCAGCTCCGCATCGCGCTTGGCGCTCTGCCGCTCCATTGCGGCATCGCAATAGGCCCCGGTATGCAGCTCCACGACGGGCGCGCCGAGGGATCTCGCGGCTTCCAACTGACGCTTCTCCGCATTGATGAAGAGGGAAACGCGAATTCCCGCATCGCCAAGCCGGTCGACGATGGGCTTCAGGTGATTGTGAAGCCCTGCGGCGTCGAGACCGCCTTCCGTGGTCACTTCTTCCCGGCGCTCCGGCACGATGCAGCATGCATGCGGCTTGTGCCGGAGCGCGATTGCAAGCATCTCCGGCGTCGCCGCCATTTCGAGGTTGAGCGGCAAACCGATCTCGTCTTTCAACCTCGCGATGTCGGCATCGCGGATGTGACGGCGATCTTCGCGCAAATGCGCCGTGATACCGTCGGCTCCCGCTTCTTCAGCAAGTTTCGCCGCACGGGTCGGATCGGGGTGATCGTTGCCGCGCGCGTTCCGTATCGTGGCGACGTGGTCGATATTGACACCGAGCCGCAGATATCCGGGCGCACTCTTGCCGCCGGCATTGCTCATGTCGCGTCTCCCTTTTCCAGTCCCATGCCTGCTGCATGGTTCACGTCGGGCGCCGTTTGCGGGGCTGAGGTCTGGAGCCGCGCATTCGCGCGCTCGGCCAGCAGTTTCCGCCTCTGCGATTGATAGGCTTCGACACCGCTGCGCGTAAGGACATAAAAGACACAACCGAGAACGATTCCCACGGGAACGGAGCCCACGGCCAACGGCACGAGACTGGGCAGAATCCGGTCAAAGGCGCCGGCCTGCTGCATGGCGTGGGCTATGTTCGGATCGCTGCCCGCCGGCGCCCCGACGATGTACCGGCCCACCTCGAATACCACCAGCCATATGACGGGGAAGGTTATCGGGTTTCCGATGAACGTGCCGAGCGCGCTTGCGATCAGATTGCCCCGGATCACCCACGCAATCAGCATGGCGACGAGAATGTGGAATCCGAGAAAGGGCGTGCAGGACGAAAACGCGCCGGCCGCCACGCCAAGCGCGATCGCATGCGGCGTACCCGAAAGACGCCACACACGCCGCCACCCGTACTGAATCGCCCTCTTCCAGCCGGAACGCGGCCAGAAGATTTCCTTCAGCTTCTCAATCGGGTGCAGATCGACGCGGCGGCGAAACAACCGGGAACTCCCTCACGCTAGATGGCGGCTGCCGGGCTTCACGGCGGGTGTTGCCGCAAGTTCCTTCGGCAGCTTGTCGGCCGGGTAAGCGGGAATTGAAATGCGCGCGAGCGAAATGAGCTTTGTGCCGACCTTCGCCTTGCCGCCCGACCTGTCGATCAGGCAGGCAGCCGCGACCACCTTCGCGCCGGTCTGCCGAATCGCCTCGATACATTCCCGCGACGAGAGGCCCGTGGTCACGATGTCCTCCACCATCACCACGCGCATGCCTTTTTCGAGATGAAATCCGCGGCGAAGCACGAACTCTCCATTCTCCCGCTCCACATACATCGCCGGCACCTTCATGTGCCGCGCCGTCTCGTATCCCGGGATGATGCCGCCGACAGCAGGCGAAACGATGGCATCGATCGGGCCCTTGACCTCCGCGGTGATCTTTGCGGCAAGCGCCTTGCAGAGTTTCGCGGTTCGCGCCGGGTTCATGAAAACAAGCGCTTTCTGCAGAAACACGGGGCTGTGCAACCCCGACGACAGGATGAAGTGCCCCTTCAGAAGCGCTCCGGCCTTCTCGAACTCCTTGAGAACCTTTTCTTGATCCATTTATTCACCGGTAGACAGCTTGAGGTGGAACTCGGGTCATCGCCGCGGGCGGACGACCGTGTTGACGCAGGAAAGACCGTTCAGTGCCGACATGATGCGCGTCAGGTGCTTCAGATCCCTGACCTCGATGTCGATCTGGATGTCGTAGAAATCCATGTCGCGCTGGGCAAGCGACAGATTCGAAATATTGCTTCCATAATCGGCAATAAGCGTTGCGATATGGCCCAGTGAACCGACTTCGTTCTTCGCCGTCACGCGCAGTCTTGTCGGAAAAGTCTGTGGATGGTCGGGATCGATGTCCCATGTTGCATCGATCCAGCGCAACGTGTCGCCATCGAACTCTTCAAGCGCCGGCGCGTCGATCGGATAGATCGTAATACCTTCGCCCGGCATCATGATGCCGACAATACGTTCGCCCGGCAGCGGATACATATCGGGCGCGAAGCGGATCGCGAGACCGGAGGCCCGCCCCGTAACGCGCACGGAACCGTCGCGTTCGTCCTTGCCGTTCGATTTGATATTGCGCTTGCGGCCATTCTTTGGCGCGGGGTCCTCGGGATAGACCGTCTGCAGGACATGCTGAGGGCTCAAGGTTCCGTCGCCGACGGACGCAAGCAGGTCGTTGACATCGCTTTTGCGAAGCGGGCCGAGAGCGCGTTCCAGTATCGTGTCGCTGACTTCCCGTCCCGCAGCGTCGAACGCACTCTTCACGATCTGACGCCCAAGACGTCCGAACTCCGCCTGCTTGGTCGCCCGGATGGATCTGCGGATCGCCGAGCGAGCCTTGCCTGTCGCGACAAATGCCTCCCATGCGGGGGACGGCCTCTGCGCCTGCGAACGGATGATCTCCACTTCGTCGCCGTTCTCGAGCCGCGTCCGCAACGGCATGTGCCGGCCGTTGATCTTGCAGCCGACACAGGTATCCCCGATCTCGGTATGCACCGCGTAGGCGAAGTCGATAGGCGTCGCGCCGCGCGGTAATGTGATGAGAAGTCCGTTCGGCGTGAAGCAGAAAACCTGGTCGGAGAACATCTGCAGCTTCGTATGCTCCAGAAACTCTTCCGGCGACGCGCCATGTTCCAGCATTTCGATGAGCTGGCGCAGCCAGCGGAACGTGCCGGCGAACTCACCAGATGCGTCCTCCTCGTTCCCCTCCTTGTAGAGCCAGTGCGCCGCGATGCCGTATTCGGCAACCTCATGCATCTTTAGCGTTCTGATCTGTACTTCCGCACGCTTCTTCTGCGGCCCGATCATCGTCGTGTGCAGCGAACGATATCCGTTCGCCTTCGGTGTCGAGATGTAGTCCTTGAAACGTCCCGGCACCATCGGCCATGTCGTATGCAGCGCACCAAGCGCGCGATAACAGTCCGGCACGTCGTCCACGATCACGCGAAAACCGAAGATGTCGGAAAGCTGTTCCAGCGAAATCGCGCGACGCTCCATCTTCCGCCACATCGAATAGGGCCGCTTTTCGCGTCCGATCACTTCGCACGAAAGGCCGCCCTCTTCGAGCTTCGCCTTGATCTCGTCGGCGATCTTCTTCACAGAGTCGCCGCTCGCTTCGCGAAATTCGTTGAGCCGCTTGATCAGGGCTTCGCGCGCTTCGGGATTCAGTTCCTTGAATGCAAGGTCTTCCAGTTCCTCGCGGATTTCCTGGATGCCCATGCGGCCGGCAAGCGGCGCATAGATTTCCATCGTCTCGAGCGCGATGCGCTGCCGTTTCTCCGCGGATGCAATGAAATGAAGCGTCCGCATGTTGTGCAGGCGGTCCGCGAGCTTGACCAGCAGCACGCGAATGTCGTTCGACATGGCCAGCAGGAACTTGCGGAAATTCTCGGCCTGCTTGGAACGTTCGGAGGTAAGTTCAATCCGCGTGAGCTTCGTGACACCGTCCACCAAGCCGGCGACTTGCGGCCCGAAGAGCTTGGTCAGCTCGTCCATCGTCGAACCGGTATCTTCGATCGTATCGTGAAGCAGCGCCGTTACGATCGTCGCGGTGTCGAGCTTCAGATCGGTCAGAATGCCGGCCACTTCGATCGGATGGGAGAAATAGGGGTCGCCGCTCGCACGCTTCTGGGAACCGTGCTGCTTCATGGCATAGACATAGGCGCGGTTGATCAGGGCTTCGTCCGCTTTCGGATCGTAGCCGAGCACGCGATCGACGAGCTCATACTGACGCAACATGCCTGAGATTCTCCGTATCCTCTCTTGCGAACGTCCTAACGTGATTTCCCGGGCAAGACTTCGCCCAGAACAAAAAACGCCGCCCCTCACCTTCCGGCCGGGCGGCGCTTGAACCGATTAACGTCTGGGCCTGAGCCGCTGAGCCGGCCCGTGCCGCCGTCTTCAGTCTTCCCCGTCCATCTCGTCCGCATCGGCGGACTTCTGCTGCGGCGAGTCGATCTGGCTCTGAATGGCGCGAAGAAGGTCTTCTTCGCTCATCCGCTCGCCGCCATCTTCCGTCGCGCCGAACGTGTCCTGGACCTCGCCAGTCGCTTCGCCGGACATGAGAAGCTGCATGTTCTCGACTTCCGGCTCTTCCGTCTCGACCCGGCTCTGCAGGCTACCGATCAGGTCTTCCCGCAGCTCGTCCGGCATCACCGTCTTTTCCGCGATCTCGCGCAGCGCAACGACCGGATTCTTGTCGTTATCGCGCTCGACCGTCAGCTCGGCACCCGCCGACATGGCACGCGCCCGGTGCGCCGAGAGCAGAACCAGCTCGAATCGATTGGGCACCTTGTCGACGCAATCTTCAACGGTCACGCGGGCCATTGCTTGAAACTCCGGTATTGCAGGATCCTGATTTGGTCCTGTATGTAGGGGTTCGAACCTCAGAAAGCAAGCAGGAACAGGCTCTTACGCTGGAATCTGCGACGATTTTAGCCAGCGATCCGGCGAATTGCGGCACACTCTCCGGGCGGCAGGGCGGCGATCAGCCGTTCGACACTTTCCCCGGTCACCGGATGGCACCACTGCGGCGCAACGTCCCGAAGCGGCAGGAGAACGAAGCCGCGCCCGCTAATCCCCGGATGCGGAAGGGCAATTGGCGCACCCGCCTGGCCGCTGGCTTTCTCCGTACCCGGCAGCACCACGCCCCGAAAGTCCAGCAGATCGAGATCCAGCGGCCGTGGCGCCCACCGTTCGCGCCGAACCCTGCCGAACAGGGCCTCGATCCTGTGCAGGGTATTCAGGAGACTTCCGGGCGGCTCCGCCGACTCGATCACCGCAACAGAATTCACGTAATCTGGCTGTACATAGCTCGCCAGCGCCGGTGTCCGATAGAACGGCGCGCAGCGCACGACCCGCAGGCCGAAAGAAGGCATCGCCTGCAATGCAGATCTGAGCGTATCCGCCGGTTCGCCATGGACGGTCGACAGGTTGGCGCCCAGCGCCACGAATATTTCAAGCCGTCCGGACAAAAACCTGCGCCTCCTCGTCACACTCTGTGTGCGCTTCCTGTGCAGCGTAAAACAAATCCGCACATGAAACCTTGCGGAATGGTCGTTTCCAGTCGTAACTCTCTGGATCGGCGTCACATTGCTCCAGGTAATTGCGACTGAATTTTCTCATGATCGGTATCGTCTGTCGGAGTTCTCTGAATGATCTTTTATCCCAACGAACGAATTGCTCTTTTCATTGATGGTGCAAATCTCTACTCGGCCGCCCGCGGTCTTGGTTTCGATATCGACTACAAGCGTCTCCTCGATCACTTCCGCGGCAAGGGTACGCTGATCCGCGCCTTCTATTACACCGCCCTGCTCGAGGATCAGGAATATTCTCCGCTCCGTCCCCTGATCGACTGGCTGGACTACAACGGCTACGCCGTCGTCACCAAGCCTGCGAAGGAATTCACCGACGCAAACGGCCGCCGCCGGATCAAGGGCAACATGGACATCGAACTCGCCATCGACGCGCTCGAGATAGCGGACAAGCTCGACCACATGATCCTGTTCTCCGGCGACGGCGATTTCCGCCGCCTGGTCGATGCGGTCCAGCGCCGCGGCAAGCGGGTTACCGTCGTCTCCACCATGCGCAGCCAGCCACCCATGATCGCCGATGAACTGCGCCGCCAGGCCGACCAGTATATCGACCTCGAAACCATGCGCGACACGATAGGCCGCAGCCATTCCGATCGCCCTGCACCGGCCGTGCGCAACGACGACGATTACGACTATGACGATGAAGACGAGGATGAACTCGACCGCCCGGCCCGCGCCTGAGCTGCGGCAGCAAGCGCCCATGTCCTTCCCCGCCGAAGCGCCACTCGACTGTCCGCTCTGTCCGCGCCTCGTCGCCTATCGCCGAGACAATGATGCAGCTCATCCGGAGTGGTTCAACGCACCCGTCCCGTCCTTCGGAGACGAGGGCGCGCGTCTCCTGATCGTCGGCCTCGCCCCCGGCGTTCAGGGTGCAAACAGGACGGGGCGTCCCTTTACCGGCGACTTTGCGGGCGATCTCCTCTACGGCACGCTGACGGAATTCGGTTTTGCGAAGGGAACATACGGCGCCCGTCCCGATGACGGACTGCAACTTGTCGGCGCGATGATCACGAACGCGGTCCGCTGCGTGCCACCGCAAAACAAGCCGACGCCTGCTGAAGCGAAAAACTGCCTTGGCTTTCTCGAAGCCCGTATCGCCGCCCTTCCGAAGCTGACGGCAATCCTCGCCCTCGGGCGGATCGCGCACGACGCCGTTCTGAATGCGCACCGCATGAAGAAGTCCGCTGCCCCCTTCGGCCACGGCGCAACCCATGAACTCGGCGGCGTGCGCCTCTTCGACAGCTATCACTGTTCACGCTACAACACGAACACGAGGCGCCTTACGCCTGAAATGTTCCAGTCGGTTTTTGGTGATATCCGGACATATCTGGACGAGTGAACCGGAGCGCTAGCTGTAGCGCTCCTCCTTCCAGGGATCGGCTTCGTTGTGATAGCCGTTCTGTTCCCAGAAGCCAGGCTTGTCCACATCGCTGAACTCGATCTTCTGGAGCCACTTCGCGCTCTTCCAGAAATACCACTGTGGCACCACGGCGCGCACCGGCCCGCCGTGCTCCCGCGTCAGCGGCTTGCCTTCCCAGCTATGGGCAACAATGACATCCGGTTCCTCGAAGACCTCGCGGCGGATATTGGTCGTATAGCCGTCGTAAGAATGGAAGATCACATGACGTGCTTCAGCCGACGGTTGCACGAGATCCATGATCGTCCGCGCCGATACGCCGTCCCAGCGATTGTCGTAAAGGCTCCAGGTCGTCACGCAGTGAATATCGCTTTTGAAACGCGATTGCGGCAGCGCCATGAAATCGTCGAAGCTCCAGGTCACCTGATTGGCGACAAGCCCGTGCACATGGAGTTTCCATTCCGCTTTCGGCACGTCGGGCTGAATACCAAGATCGAGCACCGGCCATTTCTTGACGAGGTTCTGTCCCGGTGGCAACCGGCACGCATGGGCGCTATCGGTCCTGCCGGTGATATGGCGGCCCTCCGCCGCCGTCTTCTGCTTGGAGCGGATCAGCTTCTCCTTGATCCGGCCGATCAGCCCGCCGCTCTCACCGCTGTCTTCGCTCATGGGGTTACCCCTTCTCGCGCAGGAGCCGCGCCTTGTCGCGTTCCCAGCTCCGCTCCTTCAGCGTCTCGCGCTTGTCGGCGAGCTTCTTGCCCTGCGCGAGTCCGATCTCGACCTTCACGAGGCCCGTATCGGTGAAGTACATGCGCAGCGGCACGATCGTCATGCCCTCCCGCTGTACGGCAGCGGCAAGCTTGTCGATCTCACGCCGGTGAAGCAGGAGCTTCCTCGGCCGCCGGGTCTCGTGATTGAACTGGTTGGCCTGCAGATAAACCGGAATATAGGCGTTCACGAGCATGATCTCGCCCGCCTTGGTCGCCTGCGCATAGGCTTCGTTGAGGCTTCCCTGGCCCCCACGCAGCGATTTGACCTCGCTGCCCCTCAGTTCGATACCGGCCTCGAAAGTCTCTGAGATGCTGTAGTTGAAACGCGCCTTGCGGTTATCCGCGATGATCTTCCGGCCGTCTCCGGCCTTTTTCTTGGCGCCGCCGCTCCTGGAGGACATGGCTCCTCGAATTCCTTCCCGCTCCTCAGTTGAGGAGCCCTGCGCTCCGCATCGCGCCGCGAACCTTTTCCTCCGTCGCGCCGCTCGCCGGCACGAGCGGGAGCCGGAGCTCATTCTCGCAGAAGCCGAGCAGGTTCGCGGCATACTTCGCCGGCGCCGGATTGGGATCGAGAAACAATGCGTTGTGAAGCGGCATCAGCCGGTCCTGGATTTCCAGCGCCTTTGCGTAGTTGCCCGCGAGCGTTGCTTCCTGGAACTCGGCGCAGAGCGCGGGGGCGATGTTCGCCGTCACCGAAATGCAGCCGACGCCGCCATGCGCGTTGAACCCAAGCGCCGTCGCGTCCTCGCCCGACAGCTGACAGAACTCCGGTCCCATTTCCTGCCGCTGCAGACTGACCCGGGCGAGGTTCGCCGTCGCGTCCTTCACGCCGACGACATTCTTCAGTTCGAAGAGCCGGGTCATGGTCTCTAGCGTGATGTCGACGATGCACCGGCCCGGAATATTGTAGAGGATGATCGGAATGTCGACGGCATCGTTCACCGCCTTGAAGTGCCGGTAGATGCCTTCCTGCGATGGCTTGTTGTAATATCCAGTGACGCTCAGCACCGCATCCGCCCCGGCTTCCTTGGCAAAGGCGGTCAGTTCAATGGCCTCGACGGTGTTGTTGGAACCCGCGCCCGCGATCACAGGTACGCGGCCCCGCGCGGTTTCGATGCAGAGTTCCACAACACGCTTGTGCTCGTCATGCGAAAGCGTCGGCGACTCGCCCGTGGTTCCGCACGGAACCAGCCCGTGCGTCCCCTGCTCGATCTGCCACTCGACCAGTTTCACGAACGCAGCCTCATCCACCTTGCCGTTCCTGAACGGCGTTATGAGTGCGACGAACGATCCCTTGAACATGGCTTTTGGCTCCGTTGCCCCGGTTAACGTTGACGGGGTCTTTCCGGGGGGTCCCGAAGGCGCGCAACATAACCGTAAGTGTCATACCCGGCAAGAAAACTGCCCCCTTTACCGCGCCTGCCCTATTGCGGTGCACATAGGCGCATGGGTAGTCTCAATCCAATGGATCGAACGGCTGGCTTGAGGCCCTTGCCGCCGGACGGTCCTGTTGGGCGAAAGCCGGATCATGGACCTCCCATCGGGAATGGTCCTGGAGGATCCGGAAACCTCTGTTGTTCGGGTTTGCGCCGTGAAGGCTGTGTCCTTGGTGAAGTGTTCGCGTCTTGTGGCCGTTGCGGCGGCCGCATCCATAGCCGCTTGCGCGGCGGCTGGAGCCTCGACGCTTCCGCTACTGCGTCCCGGAGGTTTGCAGACGGCAAGCGCCACAGCAGTTGCCTCTACCCAACCCGCCTCTCCTGGCGCGTTTTCCGGGTTGGGCGCCACGGATATTGCCGCGCTGCGCAACGCCTTTGCGGAATCCGATCGCGGCAAATGGCAGAATGCCAGCGCTTTCCTGTCGACCGTCTCCGACCCCGTCGCCGTTAAGCTTGTGACCTGGTCCCGGCTCATCTCCGACGAGAGCACAGCGACCTTTGCCGAGATCGTCGCCTTCATGGAGCAGAATCCGGACTGGCCGCGCATGGCCATTCTGGCAGTTCGAGCGGAAAAGGCTCTTCTCTCCTACCCGATGGCGGACGAAGACATCATCGAGTGGTTCGGCGCCAATCCTCCAAAGACCGGCGAAGGCCGTATCCGCTACGGCAAGTCGCTGATCGAGCTTGGCCGGGCGGACGAAGGCGCCGAATGGATTCGCCGCGCCTGGATCGAAAACGATTTCACGTCCACGCGGCAGAGGGAAATCCTCGGCGCCTATGGCAAGTATCTCACCACCGAAGCGCAGCAGGCCCGCCTCGCCCGCCTGCTCTGGGAGCAGCGCACGAGCGACGCACGGACGACGGCCGCTCTCGTGGGGCAGGCAGAACGAGCGCTTGCCGATGCCCGCATCCAGCTCATCGCAGGATCGAACAAGGCATCCACCGCCCTGTCACAGGTTCCCGCCCCGCTGCGCGCCGATCCCGGCCTCCTCTACGACCAGGTTCGCTACGAACGGCGGCGCGGCAACGAACACACGGCCCTTCCTCTTCTTCTGACGGCGCCGACCGAGCCGACGGCGATGGTCCGCCCCGAAACATGGTGGGTCGAACGCAAGATTCTCGCCCGCAAGGCTCTGGCTGAAGGCATGTATATGCAGGCCTACCAGATCGCCGCCGGCAACGGACTGAGCGAGGGCGTTGATTTCGCCGAGGCAGAGTTCATGGCGGGCTGGGTGGCACTCCAGTACCTGAACAAGCCGGATCTCGCGATCGGCCATTTCCGGAAACTGAGCGCCGGTGTATCCACCCCGATCAGCAAGTCGCGGGCCGAATACTGGTCCGGGCGCGCCGCGTCGGCCAAGGGCGAGAAGGAGGAGGCGGCGAAATACTACTCGGCGGCCGCATCCTATCCGACGACCTTCTACGGTCAGCTTGCGACAGCAGCCCTGGCGAGCGGCGGCAAGCTTCAGCTTCCCGATGAGCCTGCGAAAACCGCCGACGGACAGAAGCGCTTCTCGAACAAGGAGCTCGTGCGCGCGGCGCGCATTCTCAAGGACATCGACCGCGAGCGCGAACTCTGGACGATCATGCTCCATCTCGCGGACATTACCGACGATCGCGCGGAGCTTGCGGCACTTTCCGACCTCGCACTCAGTTTCGGCGACCGGAAACTGTCGCTTCGCATCGCCAAGGCGGCATCGCTGCGCAACATCGTGCTCGCCGAGCACGCCTATCCGACGGCCGCCATGCCGAACTGGACGCACAAGGGACCGCCCGTCGAAAAGGCGCTCGTCTACGGTCTCTCGCGGCAGGAGAGCGAATTCGATCCCGATGCCCTGAGCCCGGCCGGCGCACGCGGTCTCATGCAGCTCATGCCCGGTACGGCGCGCATTGTCGCCCGGCAGATCGGCGTTCCCTATTCGCCCGGCCGCCTCACCGATCCCGACTACAACGCGACGCTCGGCGCCGCCCATCTCGGCGACCTCGTGGAGAACGAGTTCAGCGGCTCCTACATCATGAGCATCGCCGCCTACAACGCGGGCTCCTCTCGCGTACGCCAGTGGGTGACGAAATACGGCGATCCGCGCTCGACCGCCGTCGACCCCATCGACTGGATAGAGAACATCCCGTTCTCCGAAACCCGCAACTATGTGCAGCGCGTGATGGAGAACATGGAAGTCTATCGTGGACGGCTGAGCGGCCAGGCGGAAGAAGTCCGGATCGACGAGGACCTGCGCCGCTACGAGGGAGCGGCGCCGATCACGACACCTCCTCCAACGCCCACGCCCGGCAACATCCCCCTCGCGCCGCCATCGGCCGCCGCTCCGGTCGTCACACCGGCATCGGCGGCGCCCTCGCCCATGTCGCCTCCTGACGACGGCGTCATGGCGCCCGTTGTCGAGGCAGAGGACCGCTGAGAAGCAGGCCGCATGACCCTTGCCGCCTGTCCGAGGCTCGCTCATGATCGCCCTCCCGAAAACTCCGGAGCTTTCTCATGGCCGCGGCTCATCGTGAACTCTTCTACACAAGTCAGGATGGGCTGAAGCTCTACGCCCGCGACTACGGTGAACGTACGGCTCCCGGCACGCCGGTCATCTGCCTGCCCGGCCTCACCCGCAACTCGAAGGACTTCGAACCGCTGGCCGGGCATCTGTCCGCTCGCCACCGGGTACTCTGCCCCGACTTCCGCGGCCGCGGCCGTTCCGACTATTGCGATAACTGGACCGACTACACACCGGTCCACGAAATGATGGACACGCTCGACCTGATGGGCGCGGCCGGTATCGGCAGCGCCATCTTCATCGGAACATCGCGCGGCGGCCTCGTGACGATGGCGCTTGCGGCCTTCCGTCCCAACGTCATCAAGGCTGCCGTGTTGAACGACGTCGGCCCCGAGGTCGACAAGAAGGGCATCGAGCGGATCGCCGGCTATGTCGGCGTCATGGAAGTGCCCGCCACGTGGGACGAAGCTGCCGTCAAGCTGCGGGTCATGAACGAACGGGAGTTTCCGAACCTTTCGGGCGACCAATGGCGGACCTTTGCGCGCCGCACTTTCGCCGAGGAACACGGTGCTCCGAAGCTCGACTACGACCCGAAGATCGGCACCGCCATGCGCAAGGGGCTTGAAGCCTCGAAGGGAGAAATACCCACCATGTGGCCGCAGTTCGGCTCGCTCGCACAAATGCCGCTTCTCATCGTTCGCGGCGAGAATTCGGACCTCCTCAGCGCCGGTATCGTCGAGCGCATGCAAGCGGATCACCCCTCGGTCAAATCCGTGACCGCGAAGGATCGCGGTCACGCCCCCTTCCTCGACGAGCCGGAAGTGCTCGCAGCAATCGACGAATTCATCGCCGCCGAGGGGCTCTAGTTCTTCCTGAGCTTCAGCATCCGCGTCGCCCCTTTCTGGAACTCGAACGGAACGCTTACAAGTTCCGCCCTCACGCCTTCACCGCGAAGGATGCTCATCGCTCCCGGCAGATGGCTGGAGGGCAGTCCGTCGAGATTGACCAGCGGAAAGATGCGCACCTCGTCCGCCACTCGCAAAAGCTCGCGAAGCGCTGCGAGATGAAAGGCGAAATCGAGGTCGTCGCCATACAGAAACAGCAGATGCGACGACAGTGCGAGCCTGAATGCCCCATCCGCGAAAGGGAGCGCGGGCAGCGAAGCCGGGACATAGCGTCCCTCCGTCTTTCCCGTTTCCAGATCGCCGAGGAACAGCTCCAGCGCCTCCCGCCTCAACCGGTGCACCGCCTCTTCCGAGCCGTAGTAGGACCAGTTGAAGCGATAGCTCGCCCGGCGCATGCCAGTCCGCATGGCCTCCGCGGTCTCTTCGAAACGCCGCCTGATATCGCTCTGACCGAACCGGTAGATCGGGTCGCACGCGGTGACCGCGATCCCCATTTCCGCCGCCTCCGCCGCGAAGGACGAAGGCCCGCCACCCGCATCGAGCACGGGCGCCAACCCGGCCAGATCGTCGAGCGCAAAAAAGGCGGCGTATTCCCGTAAGCGGCGTCCCCAGGGCACGACGCCTCCGAGGTCGAATTCCCTTCCGGCCTTGAACTCGGACGTCATCATCATTCGCTCCTCCTTGCGAGCGGCCTGAAGGCCGCGCCCGCCGGAAGCGCTCTTCGATGAGGAATATCCGCAAACGAAAAGGCCGCCTCCTTGCGGGGCGGCCTTGTCCGGTTTGATCGTCAGACGACGGAACGGGCCACCCTTCAGGTGGTCCACCAGTTCCCGTTTGCAGAGCTTGCAGCGTTCGTCATCTTCCGATCCTCGTAGCCGGAACCGTTCCGGCGTGGGAAAATCTAGTCCCGGGCGCTCACTTTGCCAAGCGGTAATGCATCACGCCCCAGGCGAGATAGCCCTTGTCGGCACCATCCACCCAACGTTCCAGTCCCTTGATCATGTTGTCGAGATAGGTCGTGCTCGAGCCCTTGGTCAGACGCTCATAGTTCGCCTTGAGCTCTTCGCCCACGCGCCAGTAATGGCGGCGAAGCTGGTGTGTCATCTCCTTCACGTCGAGCTTCTCGAAGCCGCGCTTCGTCAGCTCCTTGTCGTAGAAGCCGAAGCTGCCCAGCGTCTCGAGATGGATGCGGTCGAGAATCGGCTGCAGCACGCCGTCAGGGCAGTCGTCGGACTGCATCGGGTCGGTGAAGATGAACTGCCCGCCCGGCTTCAACACGCGCTTCACTTCGTCCAGCACGCGTGGCCGGTTGCCGCTGTGCAGAATCGCATCCTGCGACCACACGATGTCGATGCTGTTGTCGTCTGCCGGTATGGCTTCGAAGTCGCCATGCAGCACTTCGACCTTGTCGTCGAGTCCGGCTTTCTTGTTGAGCTCGCGGTTAAGCTTGTTCTGCGTCTCGCTGATATTCACACAGATCACCTTGCAGCCATAGGCTTTCGCAAGATGCCGCGCCGCGCCGCCATATCCCGCGCCGATGTCGAGCACCGTGGTGTTCTCGTCCACGTCTTTCAGCATGGAGGCGAGCGTCTCGTCGTTCCGGTGGCTCGCCGGTACGATCGGCTCGTTGTCGTCCTTGTACATCCCGATATGGATGTCTTCGCCGCCCCAGATGGTGAAGTAGAACGAATCCGCGTCCGGGCTGTCGTAATAGGCTTCGGCCTGCGCGACCGCGTTCGATTTACTCGTCGCCATGATAGGTTTTCTCCGCAACGTGAACAAAGAAATCGGCTTCTTCTTCCTTGTAGGTTTCCTCGAAATCGCCGTAGGTGACGACCTTCTGAAACCCGATTTCATGCATCAACCGGCGCGTATAGTTCTTTCGCAGCGGGAACATGTTGAGGTGATAGACGCTGTCGTCGGGAAACGTGTAACGGAAACGCGCCAGCGAGTCGTCCACATGCTCCGGCTCCGCCGTCACCTGGTCACCACAATAGTAATACTTGTGCTTGGAGCTGAAGCCGCGATCCAGAATCGCATCGTAGTTGCGCTGGTCGAGGATCAAAATGCCGTCATGCTTCAGAGCGGCATAGAATTCCGCCAGTGCGCGTCGGCGATCGCGTTCGTCGAATAGATGCGTGAAGGAGTTTCCGAGACAGATGATCGCATCGAATTTCCCGTGCACGTCCTTGTTGAGCCAGCGCCAGTCCGCATGGACTGTCTGCATGACAAAGCCATGATCGCGCGCATTGGTGAACGCCTTGGACAGCATTTCCGCGCTGCCATCGACGCTGGTGACGTCGAAACCCGCCTTCAGCAGCTGCACCGAATTGAAGCCCGTGCCTGTCGCAACGTCGAGAATCTTGTGTTTTCCCCGCTCCTTCAGGATATCGATGAAAAAGCGACCTTCGCTCTCCGCCCGGCTGTCCCAGTCGATCAGGTCATCCCACTTGTCCACGAAGGATTCGGTATATTCGTGCTGATAGTGATCCGTTTCGCGCACCGCGAGCGGATCGTCGCCGAATTCTTGTTCTTTTTTCTTGAGTTGTTCCATGATCGCGTTCCTTCAGGAAATGACGACGGCTTCGCAAGCGCGCACCTCGCCGCCAAAAGCACAAACGGCACCGGACAAATCGCCGCCGGCAACCTATGAAATCGGTTTCGAAAGCCCGCAAAAGGTAAGCCGCGCATTCGCGCGAAAACGGGCCGCATCCAATGTGCCGGCAGATCGCGCGACAAGGCAGCAAGGCTGCAGGATACGACTGTGGACAGCGCCGCATGCTTCCCGATGCAGCGCGTTGATGCCCTCACAGCGCAGGCAAGCTAACAAAGCATTCCGTTGCTAGCAACCGTGACACGCGAATTTCACGAAAACCCTTGTAACAAAAGCATTTTTCGACTTGGACGCGCAAAAAATTGGAACTTTGTCGGAATTGATGCGTTTACTCCTCTTCACCTACAATTCCGCCCACAGTTCCGCGGTCTTGGGGTACCGCAGCGCTGCGCACCTGCGGCAGGGAATCGGGATGATTGTCGCGAACCCACGAAATGAGTTTCTCGCGCACATCGCATCTCAGATCCCACGCTTCGGGTGACGTGCGTGCGCTGACAAGCGCGCGAACTTCAATGGTGCGATCCGTCGCATCCGTCACCTGAATCACGGACACTTTCCCGTCCCACAGTGGCATTTCCTTGACGATCTCCTGCAGATAGTTGCGCAACGCCCCCACAGGCAAGGTGTAGTCGGCATGCAGGAAAACCGTGCCGATGATCGACGCAGTCTCCCGCGTCCAGTTCGTGAAGGGTTTTTGTATGAAATAGGACAACGGCACGATGAGACGTCGCCAATCCCAGATTCGGATCACGACATAGGTTCCGGTTATCTCTTCGATCCAGCCCCATTCTCCTTCGACAACGACCGCGTCGTCGATACGGATCGGTTGCGTAACCGCGATCTGGATACCCGCGATCAGATTTTCGAGCACCGGACGCGCCGCCAGCCCGAGCACGAGACCCGCCGCACCTGCCGATGCAAATATGCTGACGCCATATTGGCGAACAGACTCGAATGTCATAAGTCCAGCGCCAAGCGCCAGCAGCACGATCATCGTGTCGGCGACGCGACGTAGTATTCTGACCTGCGTTATCTGCTTTCGGGCATTCAGATTGTCTTCGACATCGATACGGAAACGGCTGAGATAGAGGTCGCTCGCAATATGCACAGCGGCAATCGCCGTCCAGCCTGCAATCGCGAAAACGCAAGCCCCCAGGACGGAGCTGAGGAGAGACCGCGCATCGCCACCAAGCGGCGCCGCCTGTGTGACGACGACACAGACAATGAAGATGACGATGACTCGGGTCAGTGCCCGGGTTCGCTGCAGCAGCGTCTGGACGTATATTGCCCGGTGTGAGAACGCCGCTGTCAGCAACCTGATCGCTATACCGTGCACGACAATGGCGACAACCGACGCAAGGACAAGCAACAGCGCGGTTGCCGTCCACGGCGGCATCCAGCCCCACAGCTCATGGAAAGGTGCAATTTTCTCGTCCGGCAAGATTGGGCCCTCAGATCCGTACGCCGCAGCAATACAGATAGTCTAGGTCCCCTCTCCCCCGCGGCAAGCCTGCCGGGTTCTACTCGCTCGCCTGCAGCATTCGGCCGTTCAGCGGATGTGTCGGTCTGTTGTTACGTCCGATGATGGCGGCGAACCGGGAAAGCACCTCGGGTTCGGTTGTCACAGGCGACTTCAGGACGATCCAGCGCACGCCTTCACTGCACGGCGGTGTTGTCAGCGAACCGTCAAAGGTGATGTAGCCGGTTTCCGGGGGCAGGAAGTCCTCGGGGTCGATCGCGCCCTGGATCTCCGTCGTTTCACCCGCAAGTTCCGGCACGGGCAGTGTGTCGATGGATCCCGCAGCACCGGGGCGGATCATCACGGCAACCACAGCCAGTTTCCCCTCGGCGTTGCGGTGAACGAAATGCGCCTCCAGCGGATAGTGCAATCCTTCAAAGGTCGTTTCGCTCGGCGTATGGAAGTGGAACTGGAGAAGGTCATACTCGCCATCGCCGAACGAAAGTTTGCTTCCCGGAGCAACGTTCACCTGCACCGTATGCCCGTTGTTGACCACACTCGCTTTGCCTGCCGTATATTCGAAGGAAATCGGCGTCGCCGCGGTGTCCATCTCTCCCGAGATGTCGACGGGCGATTGCTCCCGACCTGTGCCGCATGTCGCGAATTCGGATTTGATACCCGCCCACTGCTCCGGCCCCAGTTCGAGACCGTAGTCCCAGACATGGTTCTCTTCGCTCGCGGCGTACAGGCCGGTCGTCCCTGCCATGATCACGGCAAGGAGGCAAACGGCGAAAGCCGTTCGCCTGGATATTGGCGACTTCATTGAACACCCCATTGCCCGGTTTAGCCCGAGTCAGTTTAGCCGGACAATGTGAAGAATTGGAACAAACGAAATTCGTTCCGCAGCCGGATCATAGCGGATGGGAAATCAGACTGACCGTCTGGTCCGGTGTGAAGATCGTCGTGAACACGGGACAGCTGACAGCAGGGTAACATCTGGCCCAGCACCGAATGCCGCCGCACGGGGCACCTCCGGCAAAGAGGTAGAGACAGCCTGGAAAACACATCATCTGGCCGAACCGGCTGAGGATTGATCGTCGCGAATTCTGGTTTCACGCAACTGTTCCATCACATCCTCCGCACGCGGGACACCCGCAACGCGGATATCGACACCTGCGGCGGCGAGACCGCGCGCCGTCCAGGTGTTGCAGGTATTCGCAAGACTGAACTCACCCGTCGCTGGATAGAACTTGCTGCGCGGGAGGAGGCCGGGCGCCGCGACTTCAGCACGCGCAGAGCCGCCGCGATCGAAACTTTCATGCAGATACTCGACAAGCGTCGAAAAATTGTCCTGTTCAAACATCAGAACGACCTCCTCCCCCTTCCGGTATACCTCTCTCGGCCTTCCTTGAAGCGGTGTAACGTGAACGACGGCCGGGCCCGGAAAGGCCGCGCCGATCGCATCCAGCACACCCGCATCCGGCTTCGGGAAATACTCCGCGTCGCCCCAGCCGAATTCGAGATACTGCGCGTCGGAAAAATCCTCCGCCTCCGGAATCATTCCGTCGGGAATATCCTCCACGGCAACGGCTATTCCGGTATGCCAGCCATTGCTGTGTACGAAAACCCGATAGGACCCTCCATCCGCCATCGTCGGGATGGACGGAATCAGAAGGACGGCGACGGCCAGTAAAGATAGAAATTTCATCGACCGGTCCCCGTTTCGTCGGCACCGTGACGGCTAATCCCTGTCAGTCGGCTCGATCCTGAACGTCGGAATCGACCAGTTGTAGAAGATCGCAAGCAACCTTATCGCCAGCACCACAGCCATCGAAAGCCAGAGGCCGACGCCCGCTGCCGCGCCGAGCCCGTCGGCAAGAACGAACAGAGCTGCACCGCAAAGCGCCGCCAGGGCATAGACTTCTTTTCTGAGGATGATCGGCGTCCGGTTGGCAAGCACGTCACGGATGATGCCGCCCACGATGCCGGTGACCACGCCCATGACGACGGCAACAAAGCCGGACATGCCCATCTCCAGCGCCTTGCGCGTTCCGAGTGCAACGAAGACGGCAAGCCCGATGGCATCCGCGATCGCGACCGGACGGCGCACCCGGTGCGCCCAGCCAGCCAGCGGAATTGTGGCAAGCGCGCAGGCCCCTGCCATCACGACATACCAGGGCGCCGCCATCCAGAAGACAGGCACATCGAGAAGCACATCGCGCACCGTCCCGCCGCCGACGGCCACGATGATGCCGAGGACCATGACGCCAAACCAGTCCATCTGCCGCTCGCCTGCGACGAGCGCGCCCGAAACCGCGAAGGCGGCGATGCCAACAAGCTGAAGTGCGATGAGAAAGCCGAGCGTATCCATGACCGGAACGCTATCCCTCCGGCGGCCGCAAGACCAGCGAGGCAGTGGCGGCAGGCCCTCGGGGAAATGGCGGAGAGGATGGGATTCGAACCCACGGTACAGCTTTACACTGTACAACGGTTTAGCAAACCGCCGCCTTCAGCCACTCGGCCACCTCTCCGGCTTTCCCGTGTATGCCCAAGATTGAAGGGCGCATCAAGGCCAATATCCGCCGGGTTCTCCTCAATTCAGGCGGGGACACCCCGCCTCCTCAGCCTTTGGGGGCCCCGCGGTAGCGGATTAGCCCCTCCTGCGCCACCGAGGCCACCAGTTTCCCCTCCCGCGTATAGATGCTGCCCCGGTTCAGACCACGCGCGCCCGAGGCGCTCGGGCTGTCCTGCGTATAGAGCAGCCATTCGTCGGACCGGAACGGCGCGTGAAACCACATGGCGTGGTCGAGGCTCGCCGACTGGAGCTTTCCCGACACCCAGCTCACCCCATGTGGGCGGATGCAGGTATCGAGCAGCGTCATGTCGGAGGCGTAGGCCAGGATGCACTGATGCAGCGCAATCTCGTCGCTCACACTCTTGCGCGCCCTGAACCAGACATGCTGCAGCGGCTCCATCGGCGCCGGGTCGATATAATCCTGCGGATTGACCGGACGGATTTCGATCGGCCGCGGTCGCGAGAAATGCTTCGCGATTTCCGGTGGCAGCTTCTCGGCGATGGCCTTGCGATGTTCGCGTTCGCTCGCGAGTTCCTCCGGCATCGGCACTTTCGGCATTTCCGCCTGATGCTCGAAGCCTGTCTCCGGAACCTGGAACGATGCCGCGAGGTTGAATATCTGCTTGCCGTGCTGGATCGCAACCACGCGCCGCGTCGTGAAGCTCTTGCCGTCGCGCGAGCGGTCCACCTCGTAGACGATCGGCACTTTCGGGTCGCCCGGCCGGATGAAATAGGCATGGAGCGAATGGCAGACTCGCTCCTCGACCGTCCGGTACGCTGCCACCAGCGCCTGCCCGATCACCTGTCCGCCGAACACGCGCTGCCAGCTCACATCGGGGCTGTGCCCGCGAAACAGGTTTTCCTCGATCCGCTCGAGATCGAGCAGGTCGATCAGATCTTCGACGGATTTCTTATCGGCTTGGGGCGACGGCTCGGTCATGGCCTCTCCTGACAGCGGGAACGCGGGGCGCGACGACGGCGGTTTTCCGTCGGGTAAGGTGCGGAAAACGGGGCCCTCGCGGGTGGCGGGACCATAGAGCATTTTAAGGCCGAGTCGACGCTGCGGCACGCTCTCTGTATCGGGAAAAAAGCTGAAAGAACCCGCAGAGGGCCAGAAGCGCGACGTGCCGCCGACATCGGTCAGCGGCACCTGCGGCATGGCGTCAGGAAGGCGCAGAAATTCCTTTGAAATCCGGGCTTACTGGTGCGCGAGCCATTCGCGGGCCTGGCGCTGCGCCTCGGCGATCTCGGCCGGCGACATCTCCGCCGCGAGTTCCGCCCGGCAGCTCCGCGCCGCGTTGCTGCCCTTCATCGCCGCAAGATTGAACCACTTGTGTGCGGTCACGAGGTCGACGTCGACTCCCCGGCCCGTCGAATACATCAGGCCCAGATTATAGAGGGCGTCACACTTGCCGCCCTCGGCTGCCAGTTCGCTCTTTTCGAACGTATCGAGCTGCATGCGTGCCATGTGCTCTCTCCTCGGATAGCGGCTTCCGCCCCTTGTTGCCGTATCGACGGAGCATGTCCCTCCGTCCCCGCATGCAAATTTCTATGACCCCCCTGAAAAAATGGTTAACGGCGGCATCACCACGCTGCTCATGGTGAACCACCGTTGAAGAAAAGCCCTCGGGTGTTGCTTTTCAGACTTTCGGCACTGCCATGCCGCGCTCGACCGCCGGCCGCTTGCCGACGGCCTGGAGCCAGCGCTTCACATTCGTGCCCTCGCCGGCCACATCGGGTTTTGCCTGCTGGATCAGCTCGAAGGCAACAGCGAGCCACGGATAGGTCGCCATGTCGGCAATCGAATAATCACCGCCCATGTAATCCGCCTCGCCGAGACGCGTGTCGAGCACCTTGATCAGACGCGCGGATTCGGTGATGTAGCGATCGATGGCATAGGGAATCTTCTCTGGCGCCGTGTTGAGGAAGTGGTTCGCCTGTCCGAGCATCGGCCCCACCCCGCCCATCTGCCACATCAGCCATTCGAGCGTCTTCGCGCGCTGCTCGCCCCTGGGCGCGAGGAACTTGCCGGTCTTCTCTGCGAGATAGATCAGGATCGCACCGGACTCGAAAACGGAGACCGGGCTGCCATCCGTGTCGCGGTCGACGATCGCGGGAATGCGGTTGTTGGGACTGATCTTGAGGAACGAAGGTGCGAACTGTTCCTCCTTGCCGATGTTGACGGGATGCACTTCATAGTCGAGCCCCGCGTCTTCCAGCATGATCGAGACCTTACGGCCGTTCGGCGTCGTCCATGTGTAGAGATCGATCATCGCCTGTCGCCTTTCGCATGTGCGAGAAGCGAATGACTGGCACCGCCCCCGCGTGTTTACGGTCGAGGGCATATAGGAAGAGAAGACGCGCCGGGCCAGTCCCAAGGCGCGGGAGCTGACCGCAAGTCAGTATTCGACGGTCACTTCGACGTGATGATGCCGGTGCTGCGCGCAGACATACGGCATCAGGCTGTATTCACCCGGCGCGAGTTCGGTGCCGACCGCCTGCTGCGGCAGCAGGAAGTCGCCGACCGTGTCGCCCGATGCGTCTACGATGGAAAAGCCGTAAGTCCCGTCCATCACGCGCACCACCTTGCCGCCTTCCGGCAGTTTCAGCGTCCGGCCCCACTGTGTCTGCGTGCCGTACTTGTCCTTCATGATGAGGCTGCCCGTCGCCGTCACCGTTTCGGCGGCGGCCGGAGAGGCCGCAACGGCACCCAGCAGGGCAATGACGGCAATCATCGTCGGCAACAGGCGCATGGGAGTCCTCCCGGCTTCGAAAGCAAACAGCGCCCCCGGTTTCCCGGGGACGCTGTGAGCTTAACATAAGAGAGCGAGCCGTTAAGCCCTGCGCTCTTATTGCGCGCGTTGTCCAAAAAGGATCTTTCGAGCCTTCTCAGCCTCTTTTGTCTTGTCACCGATGGTGCCCCGTCGCCATTCGCGACCGAGGGCAAATCCCTTCTGGACGGCCGGGCGGGCACCGACCCGCTCGAACCAGTCTTTCAGGAATGGGAAATCGTCAAGCCGCTGACCCTGGTTCTTGTAGGGTACGATCCAGCCCCAGCAGGCCATATCGGCGATCGAGTAGCGTCCGGCGAGATAGTCCCGGTCCTTGAGGCGCTTGTTCATCACGCCGTAGAGCCGGTTCACCTCGTCGGTATACCGCTTGATCGCATAGGGTAGTTTCTCCTTGGCGTACTGACGGAAGTGATGGGCTTGGCCCGCCATGGGGCCAAGCCCAGCCATCTGCCAGAACAGCCATTGGTCGACCTCAACTCGCGCGCGTTCGCTAGCGGGATAGAACTTTCCCGTTTTGCGCCCGAGATATTGAAGGATAGCCCCCGACTCGAAGATCGAAATCGGTTTCCCCCCTGGACCTTTCGGATCCACGATGGCAGGCATCCGGTTGTTCGGCGCGATCTTCAGAAAGGATCGCTTGAACTGGTCGCCAATCCCGATATTCACCGGCTTCACCGCGTAAGGCAGCTGACATTCCTCCAGCATGATCGAAACCTTCCAGCCATTGGGTGTCGGCCAGTAATAGAGCTCGATCGGGTTGGCATTGCCCCGCGAAGCCGCGGGACGCCGCCTTGCTGAAGAACGTTTCGCCGCCGCCTTCGCGGGTTTTGGCCGGCGTTTATCGTTCATTTCGGCTGCTTACGCCGCCTTCTTGCGCGCTGCAGGCTTACGCCGCGCAGCGGGCTTCTTCTTCGCAGCAGGCTTCCGCTTGGCGGGGGCCTTCTTTGCCGCCGTCTTGCGAGCGGCGGGCTTGCGGGCCGTCGTCTTTCTGGCCGTGGTCTTCCTGGCCGTCGTCTTCCGCGCAGCAGGCTTCTTCTTTGCTGCGGGCTTCCGCTTGGCAGGCGCCTTCTTTGCCGCCGTCTTGCGGGCGGCGGGCTTGCGGGCCGTCGTCTTCTTGGCCGCAGGCTTCTTCTTCGCCGCAGGCTTCCGCTTCGCGGGCGCCTTCTTGGCGACGGTCTTCTTGGCGGTTGCCTTCTTCGCAGCAGGCTTCTTCTTCGCAGCCGGCTTCCGCTTGGCCGGCGCCTTCTTGGCGACGGTCTTCTTGGCGGCGAGCTTCTTCACCGTCTTCTTCGCAGCCGGCTTCTTCTTGGCAGCCGGCTTCTTTTTCGCCGCAGGCTTTTTGGCCGCAGCGGCCTTCGGCTTAGCTTTGGTCTTCGTGGTAGCCATGTTTCTCTAGCTCCTGATGTGCCGTTTCGTTTGGCGACAATCCGTTTACTCGCAACGCACACATTGCTAGCGCCCTCGTACCCCTCAGGCGCACACCGCAATACTATGAGCGCGCAAAATGCGCTCGGCAACTCAATGCAACAGATTTATGCACGAGCGTCCGCGCCACTCTCCCGGGAAAGTGGTTACCAAACAGTTCACGATGGAGCCGGAAATTTTCGTCAGTCGTCGGATGATAGACCGAGTTTTCGCGCGAGGATTTCGTTGACGACTCGCGGATTAGCCTTGCCAGACGTGGATTTCATGACTTGACCGACAAACCAGCCCGCAAGTTGGGGCTTGACTTTCGTTTGCTCGACTTTATCGGGGTTGGCCGCGATGACGGCGTCGATTGCGGCCTCGATCTCCCCAAAATCCGTTACCTGCTGCAGGCCTTCTTCCTCGACGATTTTGGCCGGGTCGCGACCCGTTTTGTACATCGAATCAAAAACGTCCTTCGCGATTCGTCCTGAAATTGTCCCGTCGGAAATGAGATCGATAAGCTCTCCGAGCTGCTTTGAAGTGACCGGAGTCTCCTCGATCGAGTGTCCTTCGCGGTTGAGCGCACCGAACAGTTCACCCGTCACCCAGTTCGCCGCGAGCTTCGCATCGCGCCCCTTGGCAACCGCCTCGAAGTAGTCCGCGCGCGCGCCTTCGCCGATCAGAACCGTCGCATCGTAATGCGTGAGACCGTATTCGGAGATCAGGCGCGCCTTCTTGTCGTCGGGAAGTTCCGGCAGGGAGGAGGCGATCTCGTCCACCCAGGCTTGCGTGAATTCGAGCGGCAGAAGGTCGGGGTCCGGGAAATAGCGGTAGTCATGCGCCTCTTCCTTGGAGCGCATGGAACGCGTTTCGCCCGTCTTCGGGTCGAAAAGCCGCGTTTCCTGATCGATCTTGCCGCCCTCTTCCAGGATTTCGATCTGGCGGCGCGCCTCGTGCTCGATCGCAAGTCCGATGAACCGGATCGAGTTCACATTCTTGATCTCGCAGCGTGTGCCGAGCGGCGCGCCGACCTTGCGCACCGAAACGTTAACGTCCGCGCGCAACGACCCTTCTTCCATGTTGCCGTCGCAGGTGCCGAGATAACGCAGGATCGTCCGCAGCTTGTTCACATAGGCCTTCGCCTCGTCGGCGGAGCGCATATCCGGCTTTGAAACGATTTCCATCAGCGCAACGCCCGACCGGTTGAGGTCGACGAAGCTCATGGCGGGATGCTGGTCGTGCAGGCTCTTGCCCGCATCCTGTTCGAGATGCAGCCGTTCGACACCAACGATGACGGTGCGGTCATCTTTCATGTCGAGCACGATCTCGCCCTCGCCCACGATCGGGTGCTTGTACTGCGAGATCTGATAGCCCTGCGGCAGGTCCGGATAGAAATAGTTCTTCCGGTCGAACACGGAACGCAGGTTGATCTTCGCCTTGAGGCCGAGGCCCGTGCGGATCGCCTGCTCCACGCAGAACCGGTTGATGACCGGCAGCATGCCGGGCATCGCCGCGTCGACGAAGCTGACCTGGCTGTTCTGTTCGGCGCCGAACTTCGTCGAGGAACCCGAAAAGAGCTTCGCCTTCGACGTAATCTGTGCGTGAACCTCGAGCCCGAGAATGACCTCCCAGTCGCCGGTCTGGCCCTGGATCAGGTCTTCCGCGCGCGGCTCGCGCTTGCGCATCGAGGCTTCGAAATCGCTTACCATCGTCGTCATGCCCGCCACCACGCTTCCGGTTCCGCCGTAAACCCGGCCGCCTGCTCGATGGCATAGGCAGCCCTCAGCAGCGTCTCCTCGTCGAATGTCCGCCCGATGAGCTGCAGCCCGAGCGGCAGCCCCTCCGCCGAAAGCCCCGCCGGCACCGAAATGCCCGGCAGCCCGGCTAGGTTCACCGTCACGGTGAACACGTCGTTCAGATACATGGAGAGCGGATCGTCGCTCTTCGCGCCGATCGCGAAGGCCGCCGACGGCGCCGTCGGCGTCAGCAGCACGTCCACTTCCGAAAAGGCTTCCGCGAAGTCCCGCGCGATCAGCGTGCGCACCTTCTGCGCCTTCAGGTAATAGGCGTCGTAGTAGCCCGCCGACAGCACATAGGTCCCCATCAGCACGCGGCGGCGGACTTCGGCGCCGAAACCTTCTGCCCGCGTCTTCTCATACATCTCGGTGACGTCCCGCCCCTCGACGCGAAGCCCGTAGCGCACGCCGTCATAGCGCGCGAGGTTGGACGAGCATTCCGCCGGCGCAACGATGTAATAGGTCGGCAGCGCGTACTTCGTATGGGGAAGGCTCACCTCTTTCACGGTCGCACCCGCCGCCTTCAGCCACTCGATGCCGCGCGTCCAGAGATCGTCGATCTCCTTCGGCATGCCCTCCACCCGGTATTCCTTCGGAATGCCGACGCTCAAGCCCTTGATGCCCTGCCCCAGCGCCGCCTCGTAGTCCGGCACCGGCCGGTCGACGCTCGTCGTGTCCTTCTCGTCATGTCCCGCCATCGACCCGAGCAGGATTGCGGCGTCGCGCACGTCGCGCGCAATCGGGCCCGCCTGATCGAGCGACGAGGCGAAGGCGACGATCCCCCAGCGCGAGCAGCGCCCGTAAGTGGGTTTGAGGCCAACCGTTCCCGTGAAAGCCGCCGGCTGGCGGATCGAACCGCCGGTATCCGTCGCCGTCGCGCCGAGACAGAGCCTCGCCGCCACCGCCGCCGACGAGCCGCCGGAGGAGCCGCCGGGGACGAGCCTCGCGTCCGAGCCCTTCCGCCGCCACGGGTTCACCACCGGCCCGTAAAAGCTCGTCTCGTTCGAGGAGCCCATGGCGAACTCGTCATTGTTGAGCTTGCCGAGCATCACCGCGCCGTCGCGCCACAGGTTCGCCGTCACCGTCGACTCGTAGGGCGGCTCGAATCCCTCGAGAATGTGGCTGCCAGCCGTCGTCCGCACATCCTTCGTGCAGAACAGATCCTTGATGCCGAGCGGTATGCCTTCGAGCGCCCCGCCCTCGCCCTTCTGGAGCTTCGCGTCGGAGGCCTTCGCCATCTCCTCCGCCTTCTCCACCGTCGGCGTCACATAGGCGTTGAGCGCGCCGCCATCGGCCATCTCCTTGAGATAGGCGCCGGTCAACTCGCTTGAGGTGATTTCTTTCTTCTTCAGCGCGTCGCGGGCAGCAGCGAGCGTCAATTTCGTCAGGTCGCTCATGCTCACTCCACCACCTTCGGCACCACATAGAAGCCGTCTTCCGCGCCCGGCGCATTCCGCGTCACTTCGCGCTGGAGGTTCGTCCCCGTCACGACGTCCTCGCGCATCTTCATCGCCATCGCCACCGCGCTCGTCATCGGCTCCACATCCGTGGCATCCACCTCGCCGAGCTGTTCCACCCAGTCGAGAATGCCGTTGAGTTCCCGGGCCAGCGCCTCCAGCTCATCGTCCCGCACGGCAATCCGCGCAAGCCGGGCGATGTGCCGGACCGTTTTCTGATCGACCGACATGGGTCCGCCTTTGTTGGTGTTCGGAAAGGGGCCGCATCCGCCTGGAACCCGAAGATCCCGGCTGCACGGCCCTTGCTCCTTGAATCGCGAGGGAACATAACAAGCCGGAGCCCTCCGCTGCAACGGCGCGGGCACAATATATATGAGCCCCGGATTGCCCTTCCATTCCGCCCCTTCTATGGTCCGCCCGGCCGGATATTCCACAAAGGTAACAAGCACTTGAGCGCCAATGTGAAGCCTCTTGAAGAACTTGAAGCGGGGCTCGGGCGCAACGCGCGCCTGATGGGCGTCGATCTCGGCACCAAAACCATCGGCCTCGCCCTCTCCGACGTCTCGCGCAGCATCGCGAGCCCGCTGGAGACGATCAAGCGGACGAAGTTCACCGCCGATGCCGAGCGCATGATCGCGCTCGCGAAACAACACAATGCCGCCGCCCTCGTCTTCGGCCTGCCGCTCAACATGGATGGCACCGAGGGCCCGCGCTGCCAGTCGACCCGCGCCTTCGTCCGCAATCTGGAAAAGCTGACCGATCTTCCCGTCGTCTTCTGGGACGAGCGCATGTCCACCATGGCCGTGACCCGCACTCTGCTCGACGCCGACGCCAGCCGCGCGCGCCGCGCCGAACTCGTGGACAAGATGGCCGCCGCCTACATCCTGCAGGGCGCGCTCGACCGCCTGCGGAAACTCTGAGCAAAACAAGAAGAAGAAAATCCCATGCTCCCCATCCTGAATTCCCTCATCCCGGTCTTCCTCGTCATCGCGCTCGGTTTCATCATCAAGCGGATGGATTTTCCCGGCGAAGGGCTCTGGGTGCCGCTCGACCGCCTCACCTACTACATCTTCTTCCCCGCGCTCCTCCTTCACACGCTCGCGACCGCGAACCTCGCCGATTACGACATCTGGCCGATGGCCTCCGCTCTCGGCGCGGGCCTCTTTTCGATGGTCGCGATACTGATGCTGCTGAAGGCGGTGCTGCCGCTCACCGGCCCGCAATTCTCCTCCGTCTTCCAGGGCGCCGCGCGCTGGAACGGCTTCGTCGCGCTCGCCGCCATCGGCTCGCTCTTCGGCCCCGAAGGCGTGACGCTCGCCGCCGTATCCTTCGCCGTCCTCGTACCGACGGTGAACGTGCTCTCCGTGCTGATCCTGACGCGTTATGCGGGCGACGAACCGGCCGGCATGGTCGCCGTCCTCCGCCTGTTGTCGAAGAACCCGCTCATCCTCGCCTGTGCCGCGGGCGTTCTCCTGAACGTCACCGGCATCGGCCTTCCCGGCCCGCTCGCGCCCACCTTCGACATTCTCGGCGCCGCCGCCCTCACCATCGGCCTCATCGCGATCGGCGCAGGCCTGCAGCCCGCCCACGCCCTCGAAACCGGCTGGATCGTCGCGCTCACAAGCGGATTGAAACTTCTGGTGATGCCCGCGCTCATGGCGGGCTGGTGCATCGTCTTCGGCGTCACGGGTCTCCCTGCTGCCGTCGTATTGCTTTGCGGCGCGGTGCCCGGCGCAACCTCCTCCTACATCCTCGCCCGCCAGCTCGGCGGCGACGCAACGCTGATGGCAAGCCTCATCACCGGCTCCACCATCCTCGCGGCCATCACGATGCCGCTGATGTTGTGGTTGTTCGGATGACTACGCCACCCGCGCCCGTTCCGTGATCGCGGCAACATCTGCCCCTGCTGGCAGCGTCCCGTACAAATCGCCCCAGTCGCGCCCGAGCCGCGTCGCACAATAAGCATCCGACACCGCGCTCGGCGCGTGCTGCAGCAGCACCGACCCGGCCGCCACCTTCGCCATCTGCTCCACCACCTGCCTTGAGCGCGCCTCAAGCGATCCCATATCCGTGAACGCCTCCTTCAGCGCCTCGAGCGCGCCGTCATAGGCGGCACTTTCGCCCTTCGCCTTGTCGAACTCCGCGAACACGACCTCGAGCGCCTGCGGCTCCCGCGCCAGCGCGCGCAGCACGTCGAGGCACATCACGTTGCCCGAACCTTCCCAGATCGCATTCACCGGCATCTCGCGATAGATGCGCCCCGCGATCCCTTCCTCGACATAGCCGTTGCCGCCGAGGCACTCCATCGCTTCATAGGCGAGGTTCGGCGCGCGCTTGCACACCCAGTATTTCGCCACCGGCGTCATGATCCGCCGGAACGCCGCTTCCGCCTCGTCCTCATGCGCCCGGTCGAACGAACGCGCCACACGGAACGACAGCGCCGTCGCCGCTTCGGTCTCCACCGCCAGGTCCGCCAGCACATTCGCCATCAGCGGCTGGTCGATCAGCTTCTTCTGAAACACCGTGCGATACGAACAGTGATGCACGGCCTGGGACACCGCCTGCCGCATCATTCCCGCCGTCGCCACCGCGCAGTCGAGCCGCGTATAGGTCGCCATCTCGATGATGTTGCGAACGCCGCGCCCCTCCTCGCCGATCAGCCAGCCCGACGCCGCCTGGAACTCGACCTCGGACGAGGCATTCGACTTGTTCCCGACCTTCTCCTTCAATCGCTGAATGCGGATCGCGTTCGGCGCGCCGTCCGGCGTAAAGCGCGGCATCAGGAAGCATGAAATTCCAGCCGGGGCCTGCGCCAGCACCAGAAACGCATCGCACATCGGTGCCGAGAAGAACCACTTGTGTCCCGTGATGCGATATTCCGCGCCCGGCCCGCCGCCATTCACAGGCATCGCCGCCGTCGTATTGGCGCGCACATCGGTCCCGCCCTGCTTCTCGGTCATCCCCATGCCGAGCGTCACACCCGTCTTCTGTTCAGCCGGAATGAACCGCGCGTCATACTCACGAGAGAGAATCCGCGGCACCCACTCCTTCGCAAGCGACGGCTGAAACAGAAGCGCGGGCACCGCCGCGTTCGTCATCGTGATCGGGCAGCCATGTCCCGCTTCCGCCTGCGTCATCATGTAGGTGCCCGCCAGCCGTGCCACGACCGCGCCGGGCTTGGGGCTGGCATCCAGTCCCTCTTTCAGATGATCCCAGGGCGAGCCATGCAGCCCTTGTTTCACCGAAATCGCCATCAGCGCGTGATAGGACGGATGAAACTCCACCCGGTCCTCCCGGTGTCCGAACCGGTCGAAACTCTTCAGCACCGGCAGATAGGCATTCGCCTGCCGCCCGAGGTCCAGCACCTCCGCGCTCCCGACGATCTTGCCGAACGCCGTCAGCGAGGCCGCCGCGTCGCCCCCGCCTTCCCGCTCCACCGTCTCGGTCAGCGCCCTGTCGCCCGTGAACAGGTTCACATCCTCCAGCGGCGGCGGCTGGTTGAACACCTCATGCGTCGCGAAATCGGTCGGCGTTTCCACTTCTGCGGCCATGGCGGGAACCTCTTTTCCGGGAGCTTGGCCTTGAGGTTAACACCCGGCCCCTCGCCCGGCCAATTCCGCCTTGCCGCCCCCCTGAATCGGCCCTATACAATGCGGCTTTAATGACCAGCGCTGACAAACAGCCCGCACCGCTCTTCCCGCACCGGCATCTGCTGGGCATCGAAGGGCTTTCACCGTCTGACATCACCAGCCTTCTCGACCTCGCCGACACCTATGTCGAGCAGAACCGTCAGGTCGACAAGAAGGGCAATGTTCTGCGCGGCCGCACCCAGATCAATCTCTTCTTCGAGGCCTCGACGCGCACGCAAAGCTCCTTCGAGCTGGCCGGCAAGCGCCTCGGCGCCGACGTCATGAACATGTCGGTCAGTTCGTCCTCCGTGAAGAAGGGCGAGACCCTGATCGACACGGCGGTGACGCTGAATGCGATGCACCCCGACCTCATCATCATTCGTCACCAGAATTCGGGCGCGGTCGAGCTTCTCTCGCAGAAAGTCTCCTGCGCGGTCATCAATGCGGGCGACGGCGCGCATGAACATCCGACCCAGGCCCTTCTCGACGCGCTCACGATCCGCCGCCGCAAGGGCAGACTCGAAGGTCTCCGCGTCGCCATCTGCGGCGACATCCTCCACAGCCGCGTCGCCCGCTCGAACATCCTGCTGCTGAACGCGATGGGCGCGCGCGTCCGCGTCGTCGGTCCGCCGACCCTCATGCCCGTCGGCATCGAGCGTCTCGGCGTCGAAGTCTTCCACGACATGAAGAAGGGTCTCGAAGGCGTCGACATCGTGATGATGCTCCGCCTCCAGCTGGAGCGCATGGCGGGCTCCTACGTGCCGAGCCAGCGCGAATATTTCCATTTCTACGGCCTCGACTATTCGAAGCTCGCCCATGCGAAGCCGGACGCGCTCGTGATGCATCCCGGGCCGATGAATCGTGGCGTCGAGATCGACAGCGCCGTTGCCGACGACATCGACCGCAGCCTCATCCGCGAACAGGTCGAAATGGGTGTCGCCGTGCGCATGGCCGTCCTCGATGCGCTCTCGCGCAATCTGCCGAACGAATTGCCTCTCTCGGGAGGCCGTTCATGAGCCGCACCGCCTTCGTCAACGCGCGCCTGATCGACCCCGCCAGCGGGTATGACGAGAAGGGCAATCTGCTCGTCGAAGACGGCATGATCGCCGATCTCGGATCGCAACTCTTCAGCGACGGTCTGCCCGACGGCGTGGAAGTCGTCGATTGCGGCGGCAAGGTCCTCGCCCCTGGCCTCATCGATTGCCGTGTCTTCACCGGCGAGCCCGGCGCAGAGCATCGCGAAACCCTTGCGCTGTCGAGCAAGGCGGCAGCGGCGGGCGGCGTCACCACCATGATCGTCATGCCGAACACCGACCCGGTGATCGACGACGTGGCGTTGGTCGATTTCATCGAGCGGCGCGCCCGTGACACAGCAATCGTCAACGTCCACACCATGGCCGCCCTCACCAAGGGCCTTCACGGCGACCAGATGACCGAGATCGGCCTCCTGCGCGATGCCGGTGCCGTCGGCTTCACCGATGGCGTGAAGGCCGTCGCCAACGCGCAGCTCATGCGCCGCGTGCTCAGCTACGCCGCCCATGTCGGCGCTCTCGTCGTCCAGCATGCCGAGGAACCGGCGCTCGCGACCGGCGTCATGAACGAGAGCGAACTCGCCGGCCGCCTCGGCCTCGCGGGCACGCCCGCCATTTCCGAAACCATCATGATCGAGCGCGACCTCCGCTTGCTCGAACTCACCGGCGGGCGCTACCACGTCTCGCAGATTTCCTGCGAGGCCTCCGTCGATATCATCCGCCGCGCCAAGACGCGTGGCCTTCCCGTCACCTGCGGCGTCTCCGCGGCGCATCTCCAGTTGAACGAGAACGACGTCCAGTCCTATCGCACCTTCTTCAAGCTCTCGCCGCCGCTCCGCGCCGAGCAGGATCGCCTGGCCCTCGTCGCGGGCCTTGCCGACGGCACCATCGACGTCATCGTCTCCAGTCACGATCCGCAGGACCCGGAAGTGAAGCGCCGCCCCTTCGCCGAAGCGAATTTCGGTGCCATCGGCCTCGAAACGCTGCTGCCGGCCGGCCTCGCCCTCGTCCACAACGGCGATCTGCCGCTCGGCCGCCTGCTCGCCGCGCTTACCTGCATCCCCTCCGACCTTCTCGGCCTTGGCCGGGGCCGCCTCGTCACCGGCCTCCCCGCCGATCTCGTCCTGATCGATACGGAGGTGCCATGGCGCCTCGATCCCGCTAATCTGAAGTCCATCTCGAAGAACACGCCCTTCGAGGACCGGCTGTTCCAGGGCCGCGCGCTGCGCACCATGGTCGGCGGCCGCACGGTCTATGTTCACGGGGAAGACGCAGGCCGATAATCTGCGTAGTAGCTAACCCGCTGTTCTTTCTACCACCCTCCCCTTGAGGGAGGGTCAAACGGTCGAAGACCGTTTGGGGAGGGGTAAAAGAGGTCAACCAGCAGCAAGCTGTTTGATGAGGGGTAAGGGGAGGACGCCAATACAATGCCAGCCGAAATAGATTTCATCGCCGCCGCACCGCTGCTGCTCGTCGCACTCGCGCTCGGCTACCTGCTCGGCTCCATTCCTTTCGGCCTGCTCCTCACGCGCGCCGCCGGCCTCGGCGACATCCGCGCCATCGGCTCGGGCAACATCGGCGCGACCAACGCACTCAGGACCGGCAACCGCTGGGTCGCTATCGGCACGTTGATCGGCGACGCGGCGAAGGGCGCCGTCGCCGTCCTTGTCGCAGGTCTCCTCGCCGCGAAAACAGGCGGCAGCGTCGGCTGGATGGCGGGCCTTGCCGCGCTCGGCGCTTTCCTTGGCCACGTCTTTCCCGTCTGGCTCGGCTTCAAGGGTGGCAAGGGTGTCTCCACCTTCATCGGCATCCTGCTCGCGCTTCACTGGCCGGTCGGTCTTCTGTTCTGCGCGACTTGGGCAGTCGTCGCGCTCGTCTCCCGCTATTCCTCTCTCTCTGCGCTCGTCGCCGCGCTGTTGACGCCGGTCTATCTTGCCTGGCTCGACCAGTGGCAATTTGTCGGCCTCGGCGTCCTCCTCGTTCTTCTCATCTACTTCGCGCATCGCGAAAACATCTCGCGCCTCGTCTCCGGAACGGAGTCGCGCATCGGTCAGAAGAAGTCGGAGGCCTGAGGGCATATGTCTTCGCCGCTCTCCCCGCCAGAGCGGCTGGCCCGTCTCCGCCTTGCCAGAAGCGAGAATGTCGGCCCCGTCACCTTCCGCGACCTTCTCGATCATTTCGGCAATGCCGTCGCCGCTCTCGATGCCCTGCCGGATCTTGCCGCGCGCGGCGGTGCGAAACGCGCGATGAAGGTCGCACCCGCGGCAGACGCCGAAGCTGAAATCGCAACAACGCGGAAGATCGGCGGCGAACTTCTCGTCCTCGGCGACGATGCCTTCCCTGCCCGCCTCGCCACGCTCGATCCGCCGCCACCCGTCATTGCCGTCGCTGGCGACATCGCACTGACAAGCGGCAAGCTCGTCGCGATCGTCGGATCGCGCAACGCGTCTGCGGCCGGGCGGCGCATCGCGGGCGAAATGGCGGAGGCCCTCGGTGCCGAAGGCGTCACCGTCGTTTCCGGTCTTGCCCGCGGCATCGACACGGCCGCGCATCGCGCCTCGCTGCGCACCGGCACCGTCGCCGTCCTCGCGGGCGGTCTCGACATCGTCTATCCGGAAGAAAACCGCGAGCTTCAGAACATGATCGCCGCGGAGGGCGCGCTCGTCACCGAAATGCCGCCCGGCACAAGCCCGCAGGCGCGTCACTTCCCGCGCCGCAACCGTCTCATCTCCGGCCTTTCGCTCGCCGTGGTGGTCGTGGAAGCGGCGCTCCGTTCCGGCTCGCTCATCACCGCCCGCTTCGCGCTCGAACAGGGCCGCGACGTCTTCGCCGTGCCGGGCTCGCCGCTCGATCCGCGCGCGCAGGGCGCGAACAAGCTCATCAAGGACGGCGCGCCGCTCGTCGAAAATGCCGCCGACGTGATCGCGGCTCTCTCGGGGCCGTTCGGTAACCGCTTCCGCGAACCCGAACCGCCGTCTTACGCGCCCCGCCCGTCCTCGGCGCCCGAAACGGGCGAGACGGTCAGAAGGAAGATTCTTGCCGCGCTCGGCCCGACGCCCACGCCCGTGGACGACATTGTCCGCCAGTCCGGGGCCGCCGTGCCGCAGGTACGCGCCGTGCTCCTGGAACTCGAGCTGGCCGGCCGCCTGCACCGCGATCCGGGCGACCGCGTCAGCCTTCTGCCGGACAGTTGACGTCATCCCTTCTCGCCCGTCATCCGCTTCCACGCTGGCGAAGAGGAGACGGCCCATCCGGCCGTTGCGATACTAGACGCTAGGGACTAGATCGAAAGTCTGGCTCGGTCTCGAAAAATAGACCCGGATGGCTAAGGGCAGGCTTGGCCGGTCCGGGTCCGCCTCTGCCCGCCTTCCGGACCCTCGAATTTCATGAGGAATTCCGCGGCATTTGACAGGTCCCGCCCTTTTCACCATTTTCACCCGGCGGCTCGCGGCGGCAGGTGTGGCACCGGCCCGATGTTTTTCACGGTTTACCGGCGTGGAAACGCGCCCGGATACCCCGGGCCGGAGGCATTGGGCGCGCCGGGCTTCGGCCTCGCGGCGCGCCCCTATTAATAAGAGAGTGCAACGGTCCAATGGACGTCGTCATTGTTGAGTCGCCCGCAAAGGCGAAAACCATCAACAAGTATCTGGGCAAGGACTACAAGGTCCTGGCCTCCTACGGCCATGTCCGCGACCTGCCCTCCAAGGACGGCTCGGTCAAGCCGGATGACGACTTCTCCATGGCCTGGGACGTGGACGCCAAGTCCCAGAAGCGCCTGAACGAGATCGTCGCCGCCGTGAAGGGCGCGAACCGGCTCATCCTCGCAACCGACCCGGATCGCGAGGGCGAGGCCATCTCCTGGCATGTGCTCGAAGTCCTCAACAAGAAGAAGGTCCTGAAGGACGTCGAGGTCCAGCGCGTCGTCTTCAACGCCATCACCAAGAAATCCGTTACCGAAGCGATGGAGCATCCGCGCGGGCTCGACAAGGAACTGATCGACGCCTATCTCGCCCGCCGCGCGCTCGACTATCTTGTCGGCTTCACCCTCTCGCCCGTTCTCTGGCGCAAGCTTCCGGGCTCGCGCTCGGCCGGCCGCGTGCAATCCGTCGCGCTCCGTCTCATCTGCGACCGCGAGCTGGAGATTGAGGCCTTCCGCAGCCAGGAATACTGGACCGTCGAAACCGACATGAAGACGGGTGGCGGCGCCCCCTTCGTCGCCCGCCTCGTCGCACTCGACGGCAGGAAACTCGGCAAGTTCGACATTCCGGACGAGAAGACGGCGACCGACGTCGTTGCGCGCATCAAGGCCTCGCGCTTCTCCGTCACCTCCGTCGAGAGCAAGCCCGCGCGGCGCAACCCGAACCCGCCCTTCACCACCTCGACGCTGCAGCAGGAAGCCTCCCGCAAGCTCGGTTTCTCCGCCAGCCGCGCCATGCAGGTCGCGCAGCGGCTTTACGAAGGCGTCGAGATCGACGGCGAGACGACCGGCCTCATCACCTACATGCGAACCGACGGCGTCCAGATCGCGCCGGAAGCGGTCGCGCAGGCCCGCACCGTCATCAACAACGAATTCGGCGAGGCCTATCTCCCCGACAGCCCGCGCGTCTACAACACCAAGGCGAAGAACGCGCAGGAAGCGCATGAAGCGATCCGCCCGACCGATCTCGCCCGCCTGCCGAAGCACGTTGCCGCCCGCCTCGACGACGACCAGCGCCGGCTCTACGAACTGGTCTGGAACCGCACCGTCGCGAGCCAGATGGAAAGCGTGCAGCTCGAGCGCACCACCATCGAGATCGAGGCCGACGATGCCCCCATCGGCCTCCGCGCCACCGGCTCCGTCATCGTCTTCGACGGTTTCCTCCGTCTCTATCAGGAAGGCCGCGACGAACCGGACGATGCCGACGAGGGCAACCGTTTGCCCAAGGTCGCGAGCGGCGACAAGCTCGGCACCGAGAAAGTCCGTCCCGAGCAGCATTTCACCGAGCCGCCGCCCCGCTTCACCGAGGCGAGCCTCGTCAAGCGCATGGAGGAGCTCGGCATCGGCCGTCCCTCCACTTACGCCTCGACGCTCCAGACGCTGCGCGACCGCGACTATGTCCGCATGGACCAGAAGCGCCTCGTGCCGCAGGACAAGGGCCGCCTCGTCACCGCCTTCCTCGAGAACTTCTTTTCCCGCTACGTCGAATATGATTTCACGGCGGCGCTCGAGGAGAAGCTCGACAAGGTCTCGGCCGGCGAACTCGACTGGAAGGACCTGCTGCGCGAATTCTGGAAGGACTTCACCGGCAACGTCGCGGAAGCCACCGAGCTTCGCATCACCGAAGTCCTCGACCGCCTGAACGAGGTTCTCGGCCCCCACGTCTTCCCGGACAAGGGCGACGGCTCCGACCCGCGCAACTGTCCGTCCTGTGACGATGGACGTCTGTCGCTCAAGGTGGGCCGCTTCGGCGCCTTCGTCGGCTGCTCGAATTATCCGGATTGCAAGTTCACGCGCCAGCTCACCGTCGGCGCGGAAGGCGAAGAAGCGCAGGGTGACCGCGTTCTCGGCACCGATCCCGAAACCGGCGCGGAGGTCTCGCTCAAGTCCGGCCGCTTCGGCCCCTATGTCGAGCGCGCACCGCTTGAGGAAGACGAGAAGCCGAAGCGCAGCGGCCTGCCTGCGAAGACCTCGGCCGCCGATGTCGATCTCGACATGGCGCTCCGCCTGCTCACGCTCCCGCGCGAAGTCGGCATCCATCCCGAAACCGGCAAGAAGATCACCGCCGGTCTCGGCCGCTTCGGTCCCTTCGTCCTGCATGACGGCACCTACGCCAACCTGAAGGACCCGGAAGAGCTTTTCGACATCGGCCTCAACCGCGCCATCTCCGTGCTCGCCGAGAAAGTCGCCCGCGCCGAGGAGCGCGCCGGCAAGATCCTGAAGGAACTGGGCGAGCATCCTGACAGCGGTAAGCCCGTACAGCTCCGCGAAGGCAAGTACGGCCCCTACATCAAGCATGGCTCGACCAACGCCACGCTGCCGAAATCGGCAAAGCCCGAAGACGTGACCTTCGAGGAGGCGCTTGCCCTCATCGCCGAGAAGGAAGCGAAAAGCGGCAAGGGCAAGAAGAAGGCCCCGGCGAAAAAGAAGGAAGCGGCTGAAAAGAAACCTGCGGCAAAGAAGAAGGCGCCTGCAAAAAAGAAACCGGCCGCGAAGAAAGCCACAGCAAAGAAGGCCGCGCCAAAGAAAGCCGCGGCGAAGAAGACACCGGCAGGCAAGGCTGGCAAAGCCACCGAAATGGCGGATTGATCTTGGCAAAGCGCGAGCCCAAAGGGGGGGCGCGGAAGAAGGCGGCCGGAAAGAAGAAATCCGGCGGCGTGCCCTCGCGCGAGGAAATCCTCGCATTCCTCGCCGACAATCCCGGCAAGACCTCGAAGCGCGAAATCGGCCGCGCCTTCGGCGTGAAGGGCGACGACCGCATTCCGCTGAAGCAGCTCCTCAAGGCGATGACCGAGGACGGTCTCATCGCGCGCGACGAGGCGAAGAACCTCCGCCGTACCGACGAGCTGCCGCCCGTCACCGTCGTCGAGATCACGCATACGGACACCGACGGCGAGCTGATCGCGCGTCCGGTCTCCTGGCCGGGCGAAGACCCCGCGCCCCTCATCGTCATCGCGCCCGACACATCGCGCCGGAAGCGCGACTATGACGAGCCGCCCGCCGGCGTCGGCGACCGCGTCCTCGCCCGCCTCGAAAAGGTCGAGGACGAGACCGAGGCCTACCCGTATGAAGCCCGCGTCATCCGCCGCATCGGCAAGGGTGCGGAGCGCATTCTCGGGCTCTACCGCAAGAATGAAAAAGGGAAAGGCGGCCGCCTTGTCCCGGTCGACAAGAAGGCGCGCAACGAGTTCGAGATCGCGGCAGAAGACGTGAACGATGCCGAAGACGGCAATCTCGTCCTCGCCGAAACCATCCCCGGCAAGCGCTACGGCCTGTCGCGTGCGCGCATCCGCGAGGTCTTCGGCGACAGCAACGATCCGCGCTCGATCAGCCTCATCGCGATCCACACCCACGGCATCCCGGACGCCTTCCCCGAAGACGTCCTGAAGGAAGCCGAAGCCGCGAAGCATCAGGGCCTCAAGGGCCGCACGGATCTACGCGACATTCCCTTGATCACCATCGACCCGGCGGACGCGCGCGACCATGACGACGCCGTCTGGGCCGCGCCCGACGACGACCCGAAGAACGAAGGCGGCGTCGTCGCCATCGTCGCCATCGCCGATGTCGCGGCTTACGTGAAGCCCAACTCGCCGATGGACCGCGAAGCCCGCAAGCGCGGCAATTCCACCTACTTCCCCGACCGCGTCGTGCCGATGCTGCCCGAGCGCATCTCGAACGACCTGTGCTCTCTCGTCGAGGGCGAGGACCGCGCCTGCTTCGCGGTCCGCATGGTCTTCGACCGCAACGGCAACAAACGCTCCCACGAGTTCATTCGCGGCCTGATGAAATCCGCCGCCAGCCTCTCCTACAAGCAGGTCCAGCAGGCGATCGACGGCACTCCGGACGATGCCGCCGGCCCCTTGCTCGATCCCGTCCTGAAGCCGCTATGGGCGGCCTACAAGGTCATCACGCAAGCCCGCGATGCGCGCGGCCCGCTCGATCTCGACCTCCCCGAATACAAGATCGACATCGGCAAGGACGGCCGCATCGCCGGCATCCGCGTCGGCGACAAGTTCGAATCGATGAAGCTCATCGAGGAGTTCATGATCCAGGCGAATGTCTGCGCCGCCGAAACGGCCGAGGCGCAGCAGCGCAAGGTCATTTACCGCATCCACGATGCGCCCTCGCGCGAGAAGCTCGTCGCGCTTGCCGAATTCCTCGCGACGCTGAACCTGAGCTTCACCAAGGGCGAGAACATCCGCCCCGCGAACTTCAACCGCATCCTCAAGGAAGTCGACGGCACCGAGCACGACCAGATCGTCTCCGACGTCGTGCTCCGCTCCCAGGCGCAGGCCGTCTATTCGCCGGACAATATCGGCCATTTCGGTCTCAATCTGCGCCGCTACGCTCACTTCACCTCGCCGATCCGCCGCTACGCCGACCTCACCGTCCACCGCGCGCTGGTCGCAGGCCTGGGGTTTGGAAAAGACGGCCAGACCGACGACGAGATTTCCGAGCTCGCCGAGATCGCCGAGCACATCTCCACCACCGAACGCCGCTCCATGGTCGCCGAGCGCGACTCGAAGGACCGCTTCATCGCCGCCTTCCTCGAAGCGCGCATCGGCGCGGAGTTCACCGGCCGCATCGCCGGCGTGACGCGCTTCGGCCTCTTCGTGAAGCTCGACGAGACCGGCGCCGACGGTTTCATCCCGATTTCGACGCTCGGCGGCGACTATTTCCATCACGACGAGATCATCCACGCCCTCATCGGCGAGCGCACCCGCATCGCCTATCGCCTCGGCGATCTGGTCCGCGTCCGCCTCGAGGAAGCCGTTCCCGTCACCGGCGGCCTCCGCTTCGAGCTTCTCGAAGGCGGCAGCGAGGCCCCGAAAGGCGCCGGCGCCCGCTCCCGCGCGCCTGGCGGCCGCGGCGGCCCGAAACGCGGGAAATATGGCGGAGGCAGGTCCGGCCGGGGCGGCCCCCGCAAGGGCGCGCCGAAGGGCCCGAAGCGCTCCTCCCCCCGCTGATCGCGGCACAATCCGCCGCGCGGCAACCTGCCACATATTCTCAACTGCGCTTTCCGACCATTTTAGTCGGGCATCGCCCTTCGCGACCCGGGTTCCAGTGAGTAACCGATGGATATGAGTGACGTCCGCATCTATGAGGCTTCCGACGCAGCGCCCCGCCCCGCGCTTCAGTCGATCGCGCGCGGCTTCGGCGGCGCCTGCCCGTCCTGCGGCCTCGGCCGTCTGTTCCACAGGTTCCTCAAGGTCTCGGACAACTGCCCGGAATGCGGCGAGGCGTTTCACCACCACCAGGCCGATGACGCTCCCCCCTATTTCACCATCATGATCGTCGGCCACATCGTGGTCCCGATGATGCTCTGGCTGGAGCTCAACCATCTTCCGCCCCTCTGGGTCCACGCGATCCTCTGGCCCGCCCTGACGCTCGTGCTCTCGCTCTGGTTCCTGCCGCGCCTCAAGGGCGCCATCGTCGGCTGGCAATGGGCGCTGCGCATGCACGGCTTCGGCGACGAGCCGGAGCACGACCCGCGCGGCCTCTGACGCCGCGTCATCCCTGCATCTCTCCCCCCTGCTGGACTTTCCATCGCGTGAGCGGGCATCCTGTCCCCAACACGCAATCACGATAACAGGGACGGGAAATGGCTGAGGAACAACGGGCGGCGTTCGACCCGAAGAAATCGCGCGAGCAGGAATATCGCGAGGCGACGCAGGGCAAGGCCGTGCGCCCGCGCGACGCATCGACCCTCATCATCGTCCGCCGCGACGGCGCCCGCCCGCAGGTGCTGATGGGCCAGCGCCATGCGAACCACAAGTTCATGCCGAACAAGTTCGTCTTCCCCGGCGGCCGCGTCGACCGCGCCGACAGCCGCGTGAAACCGGCACAGGATCTGCGCGACCCCGTCGCCCGCCGCCTCATGGTGCGCATGTCGGGCAAGCCGTCGGAGCTGCGCGCCCGCGCGCTCGCCATGGCGGCCATCCGCGAAACATTCGAGGAAACCGGCCTCGTCCTCGGCAAGCGCATCGCCGCGCCGCAGACGAGCAAGCATCCCGACTGGGCGGACTATTTCGCGCAGGGCGTCGCCCCCGCCCTCGGGCATCTCGACTTCGTCGCCCGCGCCATCACCCCGCCCTATCGCACACGCCGCTTCGACACGCGCTTCTTCATCGCCGACGCCGAGGCGATCCAGGGCGACCCCGCAAAGGTCACGGGCTCCGGCGAGCTTCAGGGCCTCCACTGGCTGACGCTGGACGATGCCCGCGGCCTCGACCTGCCGAACATCACCCGCGTCGTGCTCGACGAGCTCGACGAGCGCCTCATGCTTGCAAAGGCCGCGCAGTCCCGCCGCGCCGTTCCCTTCGTCTACTTCCGGAACGGCAACGCCATCCGCGACGCGATCGGCAACTGACATGAGCGACGCGCAAGTGAAACGCGGCATCCGCCCGCGCGATGCCGCCAGCCTCGTGCTGATCGACGACAGCGCGGGCGAGCCGCTGATCCTCATGGGCCGTCGCCACGCGCGCATGAAGTTCATCCCCGACGCCTTCGTCTTTCCGGGCGGCAAGCTCGATCAGGGCGACATGGGCGTGCGCCCGGCGGCCGGCTTCCGCAACAGGACCGAACAGCTCATGGCCAGCGCCGGCGCCTCGCGCCAGAAGTCGCAGGCGCTCGCCATGGCCGCCATCCGCGAAACCTTCGAGGAAACCGGCCTCATCGTCGGCGCGAAAGGCGATGTCGGCGTCGCCGCCGGCGAAGGCTGGGAGCCGTTTCGCGAGCGGGGTATCGCCCCCCGCCTCGACGTGCTCGATTTCGTCGCCCGCGCGATCACCCCCGCCTCAAGCCCGATCCGCTTCCACGCCCGCTTCTTCTCCGCTTCGGCGCAGGTTGCGGAAGGAGAAGTGAAAGGCAGCGGCGAACTGGAAGACCTCGGCTGGTACCCGATTTCCGAAGCCCTGAAGCTCCCCGTGATCGACGTCACCGAATTCGTCCTCCACGAAATCGCCCGCCGCCACAAGGGCCACACCCGCTCCCGCATCCCCCTCTACAGCTACAGAAACGACCGCCCCGTCGTGCGGGCATAAGCCGTCCTTCCCAACTCCGCCCAATGACAAGCCTGCCAAAACAGGCTATCGCCTTCAGGCAATGAACGACAAGAACCTCACCATGCTCGCCGACGCGCCGCTCTCGGCCGCCGAGCGCCGCAGCAGCCTCATCGCGGTCATCGCCTGCATCACCGTCGTCGGCATGGGCCTCGGCGTCTCCATTCCGCTGCTCGCGCTGCTGATGGAGAGGAACGGCGTCCCCGCCTCCGTCATCGGCCTCAACACCGCCATGCCGGCGCTTGCGACCTTCGCGCTCACGCCGTTCATTCCGGGCCTGCTGCGCCGCTTCTCCGCGATCTCCTTCCTGCTCGCCTGCATCCTCGTCTCGGCGCTCGCCATGCCGGCCTACTACCTCTTCCCGAATGTCTGGGTCTGGTTTCCGATCCGCTTCGCGAACGGCCTCGCGCTCACCGGCCTCTTCGTCGTCAGCGAATTCTGGATCAACACGCTCGCCGACGAGAAGAATCGCGGCCGCCTCATCGGCATCTACGGCACGGTGCTCTCCGCCGGTTTCGCCTCCGGGCCGATGGTCCTGCTTCTCGTCGGCACCGAGGGCCTGCTGCCCTTTGCCACCATCGCCGTGCTGATCGCGCTGGCCGCGATCCCGCTCCTCGTCTTCGGCCGCGGCCTCGCCCCGCGCATCACCGAGCGCCCGAGCAGATCCATGGTGAGCTTCCTCATGGCGGCGCCCGCGGCCACCCTGGCGGGCCTCGTCTACGGCGCCACCGAAACCGATATCTTCAACCTGCTGCCGATCTACGGCGTCCGCATCGGCATGACCGAGCAGACGGCGGCGCTCTTCCTGTCGATCTTCGCGGCCGGCAACATCCTCTGCCAGTTGCCCATCGGCCTCTGGGCCGACCGCACCGACCGCCGCTTCGTCCTCCTCGTCTGCGCCCTCACCGGCCTTCTCGGCACGCTCGCCATTCCCTTCGTCTCGGGCTCGCTCTGGACCTTCGCGCCCACGCTCTTCATCTTCGGCGGCGTCGTCGCCGGCCTCTACACGGTCGGCCTCACGCTACTCGGCGCGCGCTTCAGAGGCGCCGATCTCGCCGCCGCCAACGGCGCCTTCGTGATGATGTATTCGCTGGGCGCGCTCATCGGCCCGCCGCTCTCCGGCGCGGCGATGGACCTCTGGGACCCCCACGGCCTCATCGTCGCCATGGCCGGGCTTCTCGGCGTCTATGTCCTGGTCGCGGGCTGGCGCTATTTCACCGCCCCGCGCCAGCATCCCTCATGATTGAACGCCGATCGCGAACCGGCTAGATTTGCGCCGTCTCCAGCGGAGGATGTCGCGTGATGCCCGGATTTATCGACTGAAGTGAGGCCCGTCCGGCCTCTTCATGAAAGCGCGCCGTCCCCAACGGGATGAGCCGCGGGACAGTCGATTCTTCCGATCCATCCTTCGCGGGGGCTCACCCGATGGCGTATTTCCGCAATCGCACCGTCAATCTTCTCAATCTCCATTACTGGATTCATGCCGTCGCCGTCACCGGCGGCAGCGCCTTCTTCGTCACCTATCTGCTGAAGGCGGGCGTGCCCGCTCCGGTGACGCTCTCCTCCTTCGCGCTGATCCTGCTCGGGCGCTTTCTCATCCGTCCGCTGATCGTCCCCCTCACGGTCCGCTGGGGCATGCGCAGCATGGTCATCACCGGCACGCTGCTGACCGCCTTCCAGTTTCCCCTCCTCGCCGAGGTCGACGGCGTCGGCACCATGCTCGCCCTCCTCATCGTCGTCTCCTCCGTCGGCGATACGGTCTACTGGTCGACCTACCACGCCTATTTCGCGACGCTCGGCGACGACGAGCATCGCGGTCACCAGATCGGCGTCCGCGAGGCGGTCACCGCCCTTGTCGGTGTCGTGAGCCCGCTCATGACCGGCTTCCTCCTCGTCACTTACGGCCCCCGCGCCGCCTTCAGCCTCGCCACCATCTTCTGCATCGCCTCCGCCCTGCCATTGCTGCGCACGCCGGAGGTCCGCGTCGCACGCACCGTTTCCGGCGCCTTCAGAGCATCGATCCCCGGCATGCTGCTCTTCGTGGCCGATGGCTGGATCATGGCGGGCTATGTCTTCGTCTGGCAGATCGCGCTCTTCACCTCGCTCAATGAAGACTTCCTCGCCTATGGCGGTGCGCTCGCGCTTGCCGCGATCATCGGCGGCATCGGCAGCCTGACGCTCGGCCGCCACATCGACGCGGGCCATGGCAGCCGCGCCGTCATCTACGCCTTCGGCACCTTCTCGCTCATCATCGTCCTGCGTGCCGTCGCCACCGGCGACGCGACGGTTGCCGTGCTGGCGAACGCGCTCGGCGCGCTCGGCGCCTGCCTCTATGTCCCGACCCTCATGACCGCCGTCTACACCCAGGCGAAGCGCGCGCCCTGCACGCTCCGTTTCCATGTCGCCACCGAGGGCGGCTGGGACATCGGCGGCGCGAGCGGCCTCTTCTGCGCCGCCCTCGCCCTCCATCTCGGCCTGCCGCTGTGGACCGGCATCCTCATGTCGCTCTTCGGGGTCGCGGCCATGGTCGTGCTGCTGCAGCGCTATTACGCACCCCGGCCGGGCTTGACTTACCCGTCCCCGTGAGTACTCTCCGCACCAAATCGCCTGGGCCACCCCGCGCGAACCCGAATTTGCGAGCCCCGGCAGGGACTTGCCAGAACTCAAGGATTTCGCGATATGGCGAAGCCAGCATCGATCAAGATCAAGCTCGAGAGCACCGCGGGCACCGGCTACTTCTACGTCACCAAGAAGAACAGCCGCACGCAGACCGAGAAGATGGTCATCAAGAAGTATGACCCCATCGCCCGCAAGCATGTCGAGTTCAAGGAAACCAAGATCAAGTAAGACACGGCAGGCGCACCGCCTGCTGCTGCTTCCCACCCTCCCACCTTGGCGGCTTGTCCGCCAAGGCGAACAAGATGGGGAGGGTCGAAATTTTCAGGCGAAGCGATGGAAATTTCGGGGCGGGGGCGCAGACGATCGACACAGAAAAAGAGCCGGTCGGCGTCATGCCTGACCGGCTCTTTCCGTTTGAATAAGTGGCCGGCCGGGCAATCGCGGCTTATCAGAGGAGGCCACTCCATGAACCACGCCCCGGCCGGCCGTGCCTCGCGGACCCAGGAGATGCGGCGGACCTGAGCGCCCCACGAGGACACGCATCGCTGCCCGTAACGGCTCCGGCCTCACCCCCCAGCAAGAAGCGGAACCGACATCGGCAGCGAAACGATGTAGCTCATTAAATGTACCACGGTCCCCTGTCCCAATAAAGGACTCAGGACGACAATGAGACGAAAATCAGGTCTTCGATGTCGTTAACCATGAAGATTCAAGGTTAACGCCCGTTCGCGAAGTCGAAGACGCGCGAAGACTGGCCGATTGACTGGCCGCAAGTTTCAGAAGACTTGGAGAATATCAGGCCGCTTCGGCCGCGACGCGGTTCCGCCCGTCCCGCTTCGCGCGGTAGAGCCCCTGGTCGGCGCGCTCCATGAGCTTCGCCACCGTGTCGTTCGGCCCGCTCGTCACCGCGATGCCGATGCTCACCGTCACGTCGAGTTCCCGCCCGCCATCGTCGAGAAGGAAGGGCTTCGCCGCGATGCACTGCCGGAGCCGTTCGGCAACCGCGGTCGCATAATCGATATCCGTGTCCGGCATCACCACCACGAATTCCTCGCCGCCGAGCCGGCAGGCAAGATCGACGCCGCGCACATTGTTGGCGATCCGGTCCGCGAACTGCTTCAGCACCGCGTCGCCCGCCGCATGGCCGTAGGTGTCGTTCACCGGCTTGAAGTGGTCGATGTCGAAGATGAGCAGCGACACCGGCTTGCCCGTATTCGCCGCGTCTGTGACCAGCGTCGAGAGATGGCCTTCCATGTAGCGGCGGTTGTGCAGCCCGGTCAGCCCGTCGGTGATCGCGAGTTCGAGCCCCTGCTGGAACTTGTCGCGCAGATAATCCTGGTAGCGCTTGCGGCGAAGCTGGCTGCGCGCCCGCGCCACGAGCTCGTTCCGCTCCACCGGCCGCAGCAGATAGTCGTTCACGCCCATGTCGAGCGCGCGCACGAGGCGGCCCGTGTCGCCGTCTTCCACGATCACGAGGATCGGCGTCTGCCGCGTCGCTTCCAGCGAGCGAAGCTGCGAACAGAGCCGGAGCCCGTCATATTCCTGCAGCGTCAGGCTCACGATATGGAGATCGAAATTGCCGCTCTGCGCGAGCTGCATCAGTTCTTCCTGGCTTTCGGCAACCGTCACCGTGTGCTCGCCCGCCAGCGTCTCCGTGATCCGCTTCAGCGATGTCGGCCGGTCGTCGATCGCGAGAATGCGTCCGGGCTCCGACATCAGGAAGCTCTCGCCGCCCTTGCTGGCGAGCGCACCGATGCGCTGCCCCGTCGCCTCGCGCATGCGCAGCTCGTCCGTCACCATCTTCAGGCGCACGAGGCTGCGCACCCGCGCGAACAGCGCGAGATCGTTCAGCGGTTTGGTGAGAAAATCGTCGGCGCCGGATTCAAGGCCCTGCACGCGATCCTTCGGCTGGTCGAGCGCGGTCACCATGATGACGGGAATGTGCTCCGTCTCCGGCATGTCCTTCAGCCGGCGGCACACTTCGAACCCGTCCATCCCGGGCATCATCACATCGAGAAGAATGATGTCGGGCTGCTGTTCCTTCGCCGCCTCGAGCGCTTCCGGACCCGAGCTCGCCTTGAGCACGTCGAAATACTCGGCGGTGAGTTTTGCGTCGAGCAGCTTCAGGTTGGCGGGAACGTCATCGACAATAAGTACGCGCGCAGTCACTCTGCCCTCTCCTGTCGCCGGTCGGGGGGCCGCTTAGCGGAGGAAACGCTGAACCGTTTCCAGGAACTGGGTGACGGAGATCGGCTTCGAGATATAGGCCTCGCAGCCACCCTCGCGGATCTTTTCCTCGTCGCCCTTCATCGCAAAAGCCGTGACGGCCACGACCGGGATCGCGCGAAGATTGTCGTCTTCCTTGATCCACTTGGTGACTTCGAGCCCCGAAACTTCCGGCAGCTGAATGTCCATGAGGATGAGGTCGGGGCGGTTCGTGCGCGCGATCTCCAGCGCCTCGATGCCGTCCCGCGTCTGCAGCGTCTCGTACCCATGCGCGTCCAGCAGATCGTGGAAGAGCTTCATGTTGAGCTCATTATCCTCAACGATCAGGACCTTCTTCGACATTGCGTCCATAGCTCCAGAACTCCACCTGTGCCGGGTCTACCGGTACTTGAAACCGCGATCCCCGGCTTCTGGGGGCCGACTCTCTTACTCAGGCCATATGACCCGAATATCCTTAACTAAGTCTTTAACCCCCCGGTCCGACTGCCGTGCATTTCCGGGGTTTTTGATTAAAACCTGCCTATGATTAAGTTTGTGTGTGCAAGCACCCCGGAAACGCGGGCAAACCTCCGGAACTATGGAAATTCTGACATGACGAGAGACGAGGCCGAGTTCCTGGCCATCCGCGCCCTGGGTCACATCGCGGCCGACGAGGACCTTCTGGGAGACTTCATGGCCCTTTCCGGCCTGTCGCCCGATGAATTGCGCGCCCGCGCCGCCGAACCCGAGATGCTGGGCGGTATTCTCGACTTCCTGCTCGCCGACGAAGCCCGCCTCCTCGCCTTCTGCGGCGCTGAGGAACTTCAGCCGGAGCTTCCCGCCCGCGCCCGGCAGGCGCTCCCCGGCGGCGAACGGGTGGAATGGACATGAGTGAGGCAAGAGATCCCGGTGCCACCGCAGGCGAAGTCGCCGGCGCGCGCCCCAAACCCGCTCCCGATCCCCTCGCCATCGACGAATCGGTGATCCCCCAGATCGACGCCCTCACGCTGACGCGCGGCCGCCCCCTCATCGTCTCGGATGCGGACGAGGTGCTGCTCCAGTTCCTGGTCGGCCTCGAGCGTTACCTCGAAACGCAGGGCCTCTGGCTCGATCTCACGAGCTTCGCCCTCACCGGCAACATCAGGCGCCGCGACACCAACGAGCCCGTGCCGCCCTCCGAGATGCCGGCCCTCATGGACGGCTTCTTCGTCGCCTCGACCCATGAACTCGACGTCGTTCCCGGCGCCGCCGAGGCCCTCGACGCGCTCTCGGAGCGCGCCCAGGTCGTCGTCCTGACCAACGTGCCCCTCGAACAGAAAGCAAAACGCGAAGCCTGCCTCGGCGCCCACGGCATCCCCTGGCCCGTGATCGCGAACAAGGGCCTGAAAGGCGGCGCCGTCCGCCGCCTCGCGGCCCGCGTCGAAGCCCCCGTCTTCTTCCTCGACGACATCCCCCACAACCTCACCTCGGTCGCAAAGGCGCACATGCCCACGCACCTCATCCACTTCATCGCCGACCCCCGCCTCTCGAAACTCCTGGGGCCCGCAAAGGACAGCCACTTCCACACCACGGAGTGGAGCAAGGCCCGCACCTTCATCGAGGAAAAGCTGGCGGCGGAAGGGTTCTGAGGACGCCATTCTCCGCTTGAGGCAAAACAGAAATCAAAAAACCAGTGTCACCCCGGCGAAAGCCGGGGTCCATGGGCCTCACGTCATACTCCGCCACCGCACATGGATCCCGGCTTTCGCCGGGATGACGACAGTGGTGGGAACAAGCGCAGCGGCTCTCCCAGCGCGAGAAAAAACCTACAAACTCCCCCTCCTCACCCGCTTCCCGCAAGCCGCCGCAATCTCCCCCTCCCGCGCTGAAACCTCCGGCGCCGTCCAGCCCTTGCAGCGCGCATCGCCTGCGCCCGCCGCGCACCAGAGCCCAGAACCATCCGCCTGCGGAGCAAACTGCAACCCATTTGCCCCAAGCTTCGTCCCGAGATGGTTCAGCACCTCGACGCGCAGCCGCCCCGCCTCGCCCGTCATCGGCTCCGGCGCCACATGCATCTTCGTCAACGGCACCGCTTCCACCGTCTCGACCTCGAAAGCACCGCCGCGCTTCACCAGCCCCGCCCGCAGCAGCAGCCCGAAATCCCGGCAGATATCGAAGCGCCGCATGTCCTGCGTGCCAAGATGCAGGAAATTCCCGAGCCCATAGGCGATCAGCGTATCCCCGGAAAGCTCGACACCCCGCGCGACGTGATGGTGATGCCCGGCAATGATCGCCGTCCCGTGCCGTAGCGCCGCCCGGAACCGCGCCCTGTCCGCCGCACCCGCCTTCGGCTCGAACTCCGGCCCGTAATGCACCGAAAGCACGCGCAGATCGGCCGCCTCCGCCGCCAGCCGCGCCGCGACCCGCTCGAAGTCGCGCGCCTCATGCAGCATCCCGGCTTGCGCCTCGCGCGCGGGCAGCCCGCCGCCGCCATTTCCCACCGCCGACACCGCGACGCGCGCGCCGCGCGCCTCGAAGACATGCGGCCGCATCGCTTCTTCAGCGTCCCGCCCGAGCCCCGGCCACGCCCGAAGCCCCTCCACTTCCCGCAAATGCCTCAGCGTCTCGCCCGCGCCGCGCCCCCCGTAGTCGAGCGCATGATTGTTCGCCACCGGCAGCACGTTGATGCCTCTCGCGACAAGCCCCCGCACATGCGCCGGATGCGTGCGGAACACGAACATCTTCTCGCGCGCGGGAATGTCGTTCCGGTCCGTCACCACGGTTTCGAGATTGGCGACCACGACATCGCTCTCAAGCCACGGCGCAATCGCGCGCGTCGCGTCCCCGACGCTCACCAGCGCCCCCCGCCTGAACCCGCCCGCCGCCGAAACCCGCGCCCCCGGCCCGTTGAAGCCCGTATCTCCCACCAGCACGACAGTCAGCCGCTCCTCGGCGCGCGCGGGCAGCACGAGCAACAGCAGCGCAAGCATTACAACAGCGAATATCGGCTTCCTCATTCGCCCCCCGGCAAACAGTCACCCTCAACACAACCACAGGTGTCATCCCGGCGAAAGCCGGGATCCATGGGCCTCACCGCGCCTTCAGGCTGCTTGACTTGCCACCACCCATCCCCGTCATTGCGAGGAGGCGAAGCCGACGAAGCAATCCAGGGGCGGCAGGCTCGGTGTTCAACGGCCCTGGATTGCTTCGCAGAGCCTGTCCTCGGGATCGCCAAAGGCGATACCCGTGGGCTCGCAATGACGCCGACACCTCTGCGTTTCTGCGCCTCTGCGTGCATCTCGCCAAACCTGCTATCCTCCGCGCAAAAAACGGAGTCCCCATGCGCATCGGCATCGACCTCGGCGGCACCAAGATCGAAGGCATCGCCCTCGACAGCACGGGCATCGAACGCGCCCGCAAACGCATCCCCGCCCCGCGCGGCTCATACGAGGAAACCGTCGCCGCGATCCGCGATCTCGTCGCCGCGCTCGAATCCGAAACCGGCGAAACCGGGACCGTCGGCATCGGCATCCCCGGCGCCGTCTCTCCCGCCACCGGCCTCGTGAAGAACGCGAACAGCACCTGGCTCATCGGCCACCCCCTCGGACAAGACCTCGAAGCCGCCCTCGCCCGTGACGTCCGCCTCGCCAACGACGCCGACTGCTTCGCCCTTTCAGAAGCGACCGACGGCGCGGGCGCGGGCGCGCCCTCCGTCTTCGGCGTCATCCTCGGCACCGGCGTCGGCGGCGGCATCACCGTCAACGGCGCGCTCGTCTCCGGCCCGAATGCCATCGCGGGCGAATGGGGCCACAACTCGCTCCCCTTCGTCCTGCCGGATGAGATGCCGGGTCCGCATTGCTATTGCGGCAAGAAAGGCTGCATCGAAAGCTGGCTCTCCGGTCCGGGTTTCGCCGCCGATTACATGCTCGACACCCGCGAAGCCCTCTCGCCCGAGGCCATCGTCGCCGCCGCGGACGCGGGCAACCGCCCCGCCCGCCTCGCGCTCCGCCGCTACGCCGACCGCCTCGCCCGCGCGCTCGCGCATGTCGTCAACATTCTCGACCCGCACGTCATCGTGCTCGGCGGCGGCATGTCGAACATCGCCGCCCTCTACGACGAGGTGCCGGCCCGCTGGGGTGCCTACGTCTTCTCCGACACGGTCGCAACCCGTCTCGCCCGCCATGCCCACGGCGACGCCAGCGGCGTCCGCGGCGCGGCATGGTTGTGGCCGGAAGCAAACTGACCCTCGCCCGCCTTCATCGCGCGGGCGCGCCGCCGGCTGTCTTGTTCGCGCCCTGGACGAGCCCGTGCACGAAGCGGATCTTGCCCATCACCGTCGGCGACAGCACGAACGGGTAGAGATCGTCCTGCCCCATGCTCTGGTTGAGATTGTTGACGGCAACGGTGAGCGGTATCCAGCCCCCCATCAGCGCATCGAAATCGCCGGGATCGCAGGCGCGGAAATCCGTTTCCTTTCCTTCGCTCACTTGCGGCCGGGTCCTCAGCCCCAGCGCACCCGCCGTTTCCAGCGTATCGGCGATATGCAGGTAATGCGCCCAGGTCTCGGCGAAATCTTCCCACGCATGGGCCGTGGCGTAGGCGCTGACAAACGAAGCCTGCCACCCCGCCGGAGCGCCATTGGCGTAATAACTCGAAAGCGCTTCGCTGTAGTCCTGCCGCTCGTCGCCGAACATCTCCCGGAAGGACGCGTGCCAGACGGTATCGCGCACAAGCAGGTCCCAGTAGTAGTGCCCGATCTCGTGGCGAAAATGGCCGAGCAGCGTCCGGTAGGGTTCGGCCATGTCGCGGCGGTTGCGCGCGCGCACGGCATCGTCCGCTTCCGCCACATCGATGGTGATGACGCCGCTCCGGTGACCGGTGGTGACGGAGCCGTCCCCCGCCCCCGGCGCGCTGGACCCCGAGAGAAAGTCGAAAGCGATCCCCCGCTCGCGGTCGTCGAAACGGCTGGTCACGGGCAGGCCAAGTCGCAGCAGGCCATAGACGAGGCGATGCTTTGCCGTCTCGATCCGCCGCCAGAGCAGAACGCTCGCCGCATTGCCGAGGTCCGGCACCGTCCGGTTCAGGCGGCAGGCCACGCAATAGGGATTGGCCGCGTCCGCGGGCACCATCCAGTTGCAGGCGTCATGGGCGGCATTCGCGCAATACCGCATCTCCCGATGAGGGCCGATCATCGGACGAAAATTCTCGCGCTCGGGTGACAGCGCGCTCAGCTGCATCTCCTCGGGCAGAAACCCGAGAAGCCTGCCGCAGCGCTCGCATTCCGTATTTTCGAAATAGAGCATCTGTCCGCAATGCTGGCATTCGAAGAGCTTCATGAACGGGAGCCTCGGTCGGGGGGTTCAGCTACGGACATAACGCCCCGCGCGCGGAAAGGCCCCATCGTCTGGAGCAGGGCCCGGCATATCCGGGCGTTCATTCTCCCGAAAATACAAAATATCCAATGAAAACTTCTGCTTTGTTCTATTTTCACTGCATTGATTATATTTGAAAAAACTCCATATAAATAAGTCACAAGCAAATATTTCTTGTGAAAAAGAAAGTACAACCCAATGATCAAAACAGAAAAAGTGCCGGAAAATCAGGCCTCGAAGCCGGAGTCCATGGCCGCCCCCATCAAGGAGCCGGTTGTCACCTCCGCGCCGGCCCCTGTGGCCGAAGCGACGGTTGCGCCCGCGAACGACGCGAAGCCGTCCTGAACGCCTGCGGAGGGGTAGCTTTCCTCTCCGCATCTACCCCACGCCCTTCCAGAACCTGAAACGGAACTTGAATGAAATACCGGCTTTTGAATGCGCTGCGTCCTGTCGGGGTCGCGGGACTGCTTCCGGCCCTGATGTTCCTGTCGTCCCTTGTCGGATTCCAGGCAGCCCACGCGCAGACGATCGCCGCTCCGCCAGCAGCCGAAATGCCCGCAAACGCGCACATGATGAGCTACAGCGACGGATGGGCATGCGATCATGGATACCGCATGAGCGACGGCGCTTGCGTCGAGATATCGATTCCCCCGAATGCCTACGCGACGAGTTCGAACTACGGAAGAGCTTGGGACTGCGACCGCGGGTTTCGCCGGACCGAGAACGCGTGCGTCCAGATCCTCATTCCCGCCAATGCCTACCTGACCTCCGCCGGAGATCAGTGGAGCTGCAATCGCGGCTTCGAAAAGACCGAGGAAAAGTCCTGCGCCGCAATAAAAGTGCCCGTGAACGGATACCTCGTGGAATCCACTTACGGCAACAGCTGGAAGTGCAACCGGGGGTATCGATCCAACAGACATGACTGCGTGGCGATCGCCATTCCGGAACATGCCTTCGCGACGAACACCAGTCTTGGCAGCGGCTGGGAGTGCGAGCGCGGCTACCGGACCGTTGACGGCGCCTGCGTCGCTATCGTTCTTCCGGAAAATGGCTTCCTGTCCGACTCCTCCACCGGGAGCGGTTGGGAGTGCCATCGCAACTTCCGCGCTGTAGACGCCACCTGCAGGAAAATTGCCCTGCCGAAACACGCTTATCTGACCGGAACGCCCTATGGTTCCGGCTGGGCGTGCGAACGCGGATTCCGCGACGTGGATGGTCGGGGGTGCGCGGCGATCGTTCTTCCCGAGCACGCGCGCATCGACTACTCCGGCAACAATTGGGAATGCGCGGCCCCCTACCGGCGCAAGCAGGACGCCTGCGTCTCCAGATAATCGTCCGAACGCGGGACCGGCAACATCGGAGCATCGCCTGCCTTTGACGCGGCACGCGCCATCAGGCGCGCCGGTGGGCAGAAACGATCGGATCAATCGGCACCTGGCCAATGACGCTGTGCATTCTGCATTGCGCGGCCCCGTTTGCATCGAAATGGCGGCTTTGTCGCGATGGATGCCTGGCGGTATTTCACAAGGAATTATGGATGACACCCGGTATAGAACTGCGAACGACGGCCGCAAAGGGCGACGGCGTGTTCGCAACGAGGCCGTTTACGCCAGGCGACACGGTATTGGCGGGCCAGATCGAAAAAAGACTTCTGAAGAATCATTCGCATGCATCCCAGATCGGCGAGCATGAATTCGCGTTCCATGCCGGCCTCATCAGCAAGTTCAATCATTCCTGCAATCCCAACTGCGGAATTCGTCTCAACGCCGATGGCGGGCACGACTTCGTTGCGATGCACCCCATCGAGGTGAATGAAGAAGCCACTTTCGACTATGCAATGCGCAACTACACGATCGACCACTTTCCCGGAAACTGCACATGCGGAGAAACGGCGTGTCGCGGTTCCATAACGGGCTGGCAGGACTTGCCGCAGGCTCGCAAGGATCAGTACGCCGGTTTCGTGCCGCCATATCTGGTCGAGATGGACGCGAAGGCAGGCCTGCAAAACGTCGCTTCGAAATTCAGTCACTGACGGCGCTGCAAACCGGTTTTCTCTGGAGGCGGGAGGCAGACACCTCGCCTCCACCGGAGGCGTCCGGGCAGAGCCCGGTTGTGCCCCTCCGGAGTGGAGGCAAACAACACCATCGCCCCCACCCTCCCCTCGGGGCATGCTACACTCTCGCAAAACACACCGTCCCCGCTCCCAATGACCGCCACTCAAGGCCTCTGCCGCGACTGCTTCTCCCCCGTGCCGGAAGGCGCGGAGCGTTGCCCTGCCTGCAGGCGCCCGCGCCTTCTCTTCCACCCCGAACTGCACGGCCTCACCATCGCCCATCTCGATTGCGACGCCTTCTACGCCGCCGTCGAGAAGCGCGACAATCCGGAGCTGCGCGACAAGCCGCTCATCATCGGCGGGGGTCAGCGCGGCGTCGTCTCCACCTGCTGCTACATCGCGCGCATCCGCGGCGTGCGCTCCGCCATGCCGATGTTCAAGGCGCTCGCCGCCTGCCCCGAAGCGGTCGTGATCAAGCCCGACATGTCGAAATACGCCGCCGTCGCGCGCGACGTTCGCGCCCTGATGCGCGACCTCACGCCGCTGGTCGAACCCGTCTCCATCGACGAGGCCTTTCTCGACCTCACCGGCACCGAACGCCTGCACCACGGCAGCGCGGCGGCAAGCATGGCGCGGCTCGCAAAGCGCATCGAGGACGACATCGGCATCACCGTTTCCGTCGGCCTCTCCCACAACAAGTTCCTCGCCAAGATCGCCTCCGATCTCGACAAGCCGCGCGGCTTCGCCGTCATCGGCCGCGAGGAGACGCTCGCCTTCCTCGCCTCGAAACCCGTCTCCATGATCTGGGGCGTCGGCAAGGCGCTGGAGGCGAAGCTTGCCCGCGAGGGCATCACCCGCATCTCGCAGCTCCAGAAGATGGAAGAGAACGACCTCATGGCGCGCTACGGCTCGATGGGCCGCCGCCTTTTCCGTCTGTCGCGCGGCCTCGACAGCCGCCATGTCGAGCCCGCGCACGAGGCGAAGAGCATTTCCTCCGAGACCACTTTCATGCGCGACATCTCGAACGCCGCCGAGCTCGACCGCATCCTCTGGCCGCTCTGCGAAAAGGTTTCCCGCCGCGCCAAGGCTGCCGGCCTCGCCGGTTCGACGGTCGTGCTGAAACTGAAGAGCGACGACTTCAGGATCCGTACACGGAATCAGACCCTGCACGATCCGACGCAGCTCGCCGAGGTGATCTATCGCACCGCCGCGCCCATGCTCGCGCGCGAGGCGACGGGGACAAGTTTTCGTCTTCTCGGGGTGGGGATATCCGGTCTCACCGATGGCGACCTGTCCGACCCGCCCGACTTTCTCGATCCCGATGCCGCGCGCCGCGCTGCCGCCGAACGCGCGATGGATCGCCTGCGCGACAAATTCGGGGATAAGTCGATCGGCAAGGGGCGCGGATTGCGAAAATGAAAACCGGGGATAAGTCCGTCTACGGAGTATTGTGACGTTTTCGTGACAGTTCGATGGCAGTCGGCGCGGCTCTGCAAAAAACGGCGGGACTCCGCCATCCCGAATTGTGGCAGACCACCGTGACGCTCAGCAGTCCCCGGCCGGGAAATAGGCGATCTCGCGGAGCGCGCCCTTGATCTCGACATCGGGATAGTCGAGCCGCAACTCGGTCGATATCCCGTTGGAAAACAAGGCAAATCCCATCTCGAAACTGGGCACGCCCTCGCGGTCCTCCGGTTCGAAGTAGCTGATGCGGACCGGCCAGTGCCGCGCGCCCTTCAGCCGCTCCGCGCCCTCTCCCCGCGTCGCGGCGCTCGCCCTATCCGCCTGATCCGAAACGCTTTTCCCGACGAATACCGTGGTCGGATTCTCCCGTTCCTCGGTCCCGTCGAACAGCGCCTGGGTGAAAACGCGCTCGCCGTTTTCCGCCTTTTCGATCATCGCGAGGTTGTATTCCATCGGAAAAAGCACCTCGCCGGGCATCGTCTGCGGCGCCGCGCCGTCTCTCAGGATCTTGATTTCATTGTTCTTTTCGCGCCTCGCCGTGCCGTCGTCCTGGTCGGTCAGTTCGCCGTTCGTGTATTCCGTCCTCGTGAACGTGAACTCGCTGCCATCCGCCGCTTCGAAGTAACTGAGCCTTATATCGTTGCTGACAAAGCTGCCTTCGACGCCCGTCACGCGCGTCACGACCCGCTGTGTCGACGTATAGCCTCCACATGTTGGGCCGCCGCGCCACTCGACCACCATCCGTCCGTCGATGCCCGAAACGTCGCTCACCGGCTCGACCCGTCCAAGAGACAGATCGTAGACCGCGCGATGCATCTGCAGCACCGGCGCGGCGCTCGCGGCTCCGCTCACCGCCACCAGAAAAAGCAAGGCCGTCAGATACTTGCAGCTTTTCATCGTCAAACCGGACCTCACCTTCCGCATACAAACCGGGGCTTTTGAAACTCTACACCATCGGCTAAACCGGACATCCATCTCAATATCCTGGGTATCCGATGTCCCGTCCCCGCCTGTTCGTGACCCGCAAACTCCCGCCCGCCGTCGAAACCCGCGCCGCGCAAGACTACGACGCTGTTTTCAACGCCGATGACAGCCTTCCCACGCGCGAAAGCATCGTCGCCGGCGCGCAGGAAAAAGATGGTCTCCTCGTCACCGTGACCGACCGGATCGACGCGGATCTGATCCGCGCGCTCCCGGACAGCATCCGGATAATCTCAACCTTCTCCGTGGGTTACGACCATATCGACATCCCCGCTGCGAAGGCCCGCGGCATCGCCGTCACCAACACCCCCGACGTCCTCACCGATGCCACGGCGGAAATCGCCCTCCTCCTCATGCTCGGCGCTGCCCGCAACGCAACCGCCTCAATCGCCACCCTTCGCTCCGGAAACTGGCGGAATTGGGCCCCCACCGGCATGCTCGGCACCGAACTCACCGGCAAGCGTCTCGGCATTCTCGGCCTCGGCCGCATCGGCCGCGCAACGGCGCAGCGCGCCCGCGCCTTCGGCATGGAAATCCACTATCACAACCGCAGCCGCCTCGACGCCGAACGTGAGAAGGGGGCAATCTATCATGATGATATTGCTGGTCTTTTCAGCGTCTCGGACATCCTTTCCATCCACTGCGCCTCGACGCCGGAAACCCGTGGCCTGATCAACCGCGACACCATCGCCCTCCTCCCCGAAGGCGCCATCCTCATCAACACCGCCCGCGGCGACATCGTCGACGACGAGGCCTTGATCGAGGCTCTCGCTTCCGCTCGTCTCGGCGCCGCCGGCCTTGATGTCTTCAACAACGAACCGAACCTCCACCCCGGATATCTCAATCTTTCCAACGCCTTCCTGCTGCCGCATCTCGGCAGCGCCACGCTCGAAACGCGCAACGCGATGGGCTTCCGCGCACTCGACAACCTGGACGCCTTCTTCAGGGGACAGACGCCGCGCGACCTCGTCGAAGGATGACAAGCCTGCCCGGCGGGGCCGGCGGCCGGGAAAAATTTGCCGGGCCGAAAGATATCCCCTCCCCCCTAAGGCATTGATATCAAAGGCAGGGCGCGGTGGCCGCCTCCTTGCATTCCATAAGCCGACACACACGCCCTTGAAGGCGATGCAACGACACGAGACAGACGATGGCCTATCTGAAACGCACGGCCGGACTGACGGACGAACACGGCACTCCGGCACCACTCGGCAACGGCACGCTCGAAAACGATCCGCAAACGGAGCGCTTTCGGCGCAGCCTCGGCCCCGTCGGCCGCAGTCCTACGCATCGGCATCTCGTCTCGCGTGCACTCGCTTTTGCCAACGAGACCGAGACGCGCATCGGCGAACTGAACGCGCGCATCCGGCAGCTGGAAGCGCTCACGCAGACAGATGAACTGACCGGCCTCCTGAACCGGCGTGGCTTCGACGAAATCATCAGTAGGAACCTGTCGAGCGCCGCTCGGTACGACGAAACAGGTCTTCTTGCCTATATCGACCTCGACGATTTCAAGGCAATCAACGACCGCTGCGGTCATGCCGTCGGAGACGAAGTCCTCCGAGCGGTCGGAACCTTCCTGCACAAAAACATCCGGGCAACAGACTACGCCGCCCGGCTTGGCGGAGATGAATTCGCCGTCCTTTTCGTCCGGGCTGACCATCGTCGCGCTCGAGAGCGCGCGCGGGAAATGTTGCGCGCCATCGACGAACTCGAAATCGCATCCAGATCCCACAAGATCAGGATTCGCGCGAGCCTCGGCCTTGCCGGATACAATGCAGAGACGCGATCCGGAGATCTTTTTGATCGCGCGGACCGCGCCATGTACGCCGACAAGAGGAGCGGCGGCCGGGAAGCGCGGCTGACGACGCTCGGCTGACCGGTCAGGCGACGCCTTTGCCTTTGGGCTGCTGCTGGGTAATGCAGTGGATTGATCCCCCGCCGGCCGCAATTTCGAGCGCCGGCACTGGTACGATCTTTCGCCCCGGAAACGCTTCCGCCATCACCGAAGCGGCCCGTTCATCATTCGGATCGTCGTATGTTGGCATGATCACCGCGTCGTTTGCGATATAGGCATTCACATAGGACGTGCATAGCCGCCGTCCGTCCGGGCGAAGCAATTGCCGCTGCGGCTGCGGCATCTCGACGATTTCGAATTTCTGCCCTCGCGTGTCGCGCGCAGCTTCGATTCTTTCTCTATTCTCCTGCATACGCCGGTAATTCGGGTCGTCTTTGTCATCTGGCATATGAAGCAATATGCGTCCTCGCCCGGCGAACGAAGCGATCATGTCGACATGCCCGCTCGTTTCATCGTCCTGCAACCCGCGATCGAGCCAGACGATACGGGCAACACCAAGCGTCAACGCCAGGCGTTCCTCGATCTGCTGGCGTGTCAGTTCCGGGTTGCGGTTGTCGTTGAGAAGACACTCTTCCGTTGTCAGCAACGTGCCGTAGCCATCTACGGAAATGGATCCGCCCTCGAATACCATTCTCCCCTTGTAGGTACGCATGCCAAGCCGCTGGAGAATGCGCCCACCCAGCGCAGCGTCATTTTCATAGTTGCTATAGGCATTTCCCCAGGCATTGAACCCCCAATGAGTACCGCACACGCTCCCTTTTCCGTCGATGAGGAATATCGGCCCCGAGTCCCGCGCCCAACTGTCGTCGATGGGAATCGGAACGATTTCCACTCCGCGTCCACAGGCCAGCCTGACTTGCGGTTCGTCGTCGGGACGGCACACCATGCTGACAGGCTCGAACTCCGCAATCGCCCGCGCCACCTGCGCATAGGCCGCATAGGCCTGAGGTAGACGCTCTCCCCAGACATCGCCTCGGCTCGGCCACTGCATCCAGCAACGCTCGTGCGGTTCCCACTCCGCCGGCATGAAAAATCCGTCATCTGCCGGTATCCGCACTTCTGTCATCGTTAAGCGTCTCCGGGCTTTCGCCGTTAAGGGATAGAAGATAGGTATAACGGGCAAGGACCAGGCAGCAACCGCCGCAGAGGGAGAAACAGGTTCATGGCAGGAAAAATCGAGGCACGTTTGAAGGACCTGGGGATCGAATTGCCCGCCCCGGCAAGCCCGGCGGGCACCTACGTGCCCTATGTCGTAACGGGCAACCTTGTCTTCATCTCCGGTCAGGGGCCCATGGGTTCGAAAGGCATCGAGTATCAGGGCAAGGTCGGCAAGGATCACGATGCCGAAGCAGGAAAAGCGGCGGCTCGCCTGACGATGATCAACGTCCTGGCGCAGTTGAAGGGAGCCTGCGGCGGCGACCTCGACCGGGTTACTCGCTGCGTGAAACTTCTCGGCTTCGTCAACGCCACGCCGGATTTCGATCAGCAGCCTACGGTGATCAACGGCGCTTCCGATCTTCTTGTCGAAATCTTTGGCGAGGCCGGGCGCCATGCGCGGTCGGCAGTCGCTGCGCCGTCGCTCCCCTTCCAGATCACGGTCGAAATCGAGGCCATTTTCGAGATCGCATAGACAGTTTCCGTCCTCTAGGATTTTGTCATGGGAGATCGCGAAGCAGCCATCATCAAAGTCATCGATAGCCTGTCATCCGTGGATGCCAGGCTGTGGGACGTCTGCGCCAATCCCGACGGCGACCCCTACAACCCTTTCGTTTCGCACGCTTTCCTGAGTGCCCTGGAGGAAAGCGGTTCCGCAACGCGGAGGACAGGTTGGCTTGCCCAGCATGTTCTTCTTGAGGATGGCGACGGAAACATCGCCGGCTGCATGCCGATGTATCTCAAGAATCACAGCCGAGGCGAATACGTCTTCGACTATGGCTGGGCGAATGCTTTCGAGAACGCAGGCGGACGCTACTACCCGAAACTGCAATCCTCGGTACCATTCACACCTGCAACGGGCCCTCGGCTTCTGACGCCACCCGGGCGCGGCCGGGAAGCGGCCGAAGATACACTCATCGCCGGCGCGGTCGAGATCTGCAAACGCCATGAAACATCGTCGTTGCACATCACATTTCTGCCCGAGCGCCAGTGGAAGAGGCTCGGAGAAGTGGGGCTGTTGCAGAGAACCGATCAGCAGTTTCACTGGCTCAACAGGGGTTACAGGTCTTTCGACGACTTCCTGTCCGATCTCTCGTCACGCAAACGCAAGATGATCCGCAAGGAACGCGAACGGGCGCACAGCAACGGCGTCGAGGTCGAATGGGTTACCGGTTCGGATCTGACCGAGGAACACTGGGACGCCTTCTTTACTTTCTATATGGATACCGGTGCCCGGAAATGGGGCTCCCCCTATCTCACCCGCGAATTCTTCAGCCTTGTCGGAGAACGGATGGCGGATGACGTGCTGCTGGTCATGGCGCGCCGGGGGGGCAACCCGATCGCGGGGGCTCTGAACTTTATCGGAGGAGAGGCGCTCTACGGCCGGAACTGGGGCGCAATCGAACACCACCCGTTCCTTCATTTCGAATGTTGCTACTATCAGGCCATCGAGTTCGCCATCGAACGCGGTCTCGCTCGCGTCGAAGCCGGCGCTCAAGGAGAACACAAGCTCGCGCGCGGCTACGTCCCTTCCCGCACATACAGCGCCCACTGGATAGCCAACTCATCGTTCAGGGAAGCCGTCTCTGAATATCTCGAACGAGAACGCCAGCATGTCGACCACGACATAGAGCTGCTTGGAGAATACGCTCCGTTCCGGCACGATGCCGGTGCAAGAGAACAGCAAGAGGACGATTTCTGACGTGGCCTACGACGAAAACAACATCTTCGCCAAGATTCTCCGCAAGGAAGCGCCGTGCTTCGCCGTTTACGAAGACGAAATGACGCTCGCCTTTATGGACGTCATGCCTCAGACCCCGGGGCACACGCTTGTCATTCCGAAATTTCCTGCCGAGAACATTTTCGACCTCGACCCGGAATATGCGGCCGCAATGGCAAAAACGGTGAAAAAGATCGCCCCCGCCGTCAAGGCCGCCTTTGACGCGCCGGGCATACTGATCGCGCAGCTAAACGGCGCCGCGGCAGGACAGACGGTCTTCCACATCCACACCCACATCATTCCACGCTCCGAGGGAATAGACCTGAAGCTGCATGCGCGGGAAATGGCCGACTTCGATGAGCTGAAGCAACACGCCGAAAGAATCAAAAGGGCTCTGGGATAAAAACATCCAATAATGGCGGCCCGTACGAGGGGAATCGAAGTACGGGAACCGCAATCACGGGGAGGAAATCATGCGCGCTCTGGTAAATGCGGCGGCTCTGTTCGCCGCACTCATGGTCGTTGCCGCTTGCTCGGAAGAGAATGGCGGCAGTTACACGCTTGAGGCGGTGACGGCGCCTTCTCCCTTCCATGGCATTCATGGCATCACCGTAACGAAAGACGGAAAGATCCTGGCTGGCAGTGTCGTCGGAAGCGCGATCTACGAGATAGATCGGCAGTCGGGGGAAACAAGCATCTTCGAACCCGCGCCCGAAGGCATGGCAGACGATCTCGAGGAAGGTCCCGACGGTACGCTCGCCTGGACGGCCTTCCTCGACGGCAAGGTCTATGCCCGCAAGCCCGGCGGTACGCTGCTGACGCTCGCGGAGGGCTTTCCCGGCATGAATTCACTTGCCTGGACCGATGATGGGCGTCTGTTTGCGACACAGGTCTTTCTGGGCGATGCGCTCTACGAACTCGACCCGTCCGGAGAGAACCCGCCCCGGAAGATCATGGAGGGAATGGGCGGCCTCAACGGATTCGATTTCGGTCCCGATGGAAAGCTCTATGGCCCCCTCTGGTTCAAGAAGCAGGTTGCACGCGTCGATGTGGACTCAGGCACGCTTGAAGTTGTCGCCGATGGCTTCGCCACGCCGGCCGCCGTTAACTTCAACTCGAAGGGCGAGCTTCACCTCGTTGACACGGAAGCGGGCCACGTCTACCGCGTAGACACAACGACCGGCGAGAAGACCCTGCTTGCCGAAGTCGATCCGGCCATCGACAACCTGGCCTTTGATGGCGACGACAACCTCTTCATCACGAACATGGCGGACAACGCGGTGATCGCCGTCAACACCGAAACGGGTGAGTCGAAATCGATCGTCTCCGGCCCCCTTGCGGTCGCCGGCGACATTGTCATGTCGGGAGCGGCTGGCGAGGAAACGCTCTATGTCGCAGATCTCTTCTCGATCAGGAAGATCGATCTGGCGGACGGATCGGTTTCCGAAGTCGCGCGCGTCTGGTCGTCAAATATCGACTATCCGATGAGCATTTCCGCAACGGGTGGCAGCATCACCGTGGCAGCCCTGACAGCAGGCGCCGTCCAGTCCTTCGATAACGAAGAGAAAGCCCTCGCCCTCCATCACGGCTTCACAACGCCTGCCGATGCAATCGTGCTGGAAGATGGAAGCATCGTCGTCTCCGAATATACACGGGGAGCTATCGTCCGGGCCGCCGGCGATGATCTCGATGAGCGCAGCGATCTGGCGAGCGGCCTCGAAGGTCCCTCGATGATGATGCTCGACGGCAAAGATGGTCTGTTCATAACAGAGCGCGACGGCGGTAGCGTTTCACGCATCGATCTTGCAAGTGGAGAGTGGTCGGTCGTTGTCGAAGGGCTCTCCGCACCCGAAGGGCTTGATATCACGCCCGAGGGTCATCTCATCGTCGCCGAAGTCGGCGAAAAGAGGATCGTCGCCATCAACCCCGAAACGGGAGAAAAGGAGATCATTGCAAACGATCTCCCGATCGGGTTCGAAGGACCAGATGGCGCACCGGCTTTGTTCATTCCAACTGGCGTTGCCATCGCAGCAAACGGAGACATCTACTTCTCGTCAGATGTGGACGCCCGTATCTATCGCTTGAAGAAAGGTTGATTGCCCATGTGGAGCATTGTTGTCGTTCTGTCCGGACTTCTCACCGGACCTGAAATTCACGCTGTGACGGAAGCAGGCATTTTCAAGACAGAAGAAAGCTGCGAAGCCGCGATCGCCGAAGGGGTCAAGACGAAGCTCGAAGGCGACGCAAAGAAGGAATATGAAGGCGGATACCGGAAGTTCGTCTGCGTAAAGGCCATGGGCTCGGACGCGCTGGAGCATCTGCAATAGAAAAAAGGCCGCCCCGTAGGGGGGCGGCCTTTCTCCCTTGAACTATCAGCCCATGTGGAACGCAACGAACTTGTTTCCGTCAAGGTCGCGGAAGTAACCGCCATAGAAGCTGCCGCCCCGCTCGCCCGGCGCGCCTTCGTCCTTGCTTCCGAGACTCATCGCCTTCGCATGCATCTTGTCCACATTCTCGCGTGAACCGACGGCGAGCGCCACCATCGTGCCATTGCCGAAACTGGCCTTGTTGCCGTCATGCGGCTTCGTGACAGCCAGCATGGGTCCGCCGTTGCTCCAGCCGACAAACCGGCCGGGATCCGACATGGCGCGCTTTGCGCCGATGACCGACAGCAAGTCGTCGTAGAAAGCCGTCGCCTTGTCGAGGTCGTTCGTTCCGACCATCACGTAACCAATCATCTTTTTCTCCCTGGGGTTTATTGTTTCACTTGCACAGAAAAAGGACGGTCACCGATGTTGCCATCGTGACCGCCCTCCATTTCGTCAACCTGCACCTTGCAGGCGAAAATCACTCGACCAGGAGCGGCACCTTCGGGACCGTTCCACCGCCCTCGCCTCCACCCGAGCCATCACGTGGCTTCCGGGCCTTGGGCTTCCTTGGGCCGCCGCTGCTCGGGCTCTTCGGGGGAATCGGCTCGATATCGAAAGCGAGCGCATCGTCCTTCACGGTAACGACGACATGACCACCCTTGAGAAGCCGGCCGAAAAGAACTTCATCCGCAAGCGGCTTCTTGATGTTCTCCTGGATGACGCGGGCAAGCGGCCGCGCACCCATCTGCTCATCATAGCCACGCTCTGCAAGCCAGGCATTGGCTTCGGAGGTGAGCTCGATGGTGACATTGCGGTCAGCGAGTTGCGCTTCAAGCTGCAGGACGAACTTCTCGACAACTTGAGCGATGACTTCCTGCGGAAGATGACCGAACGGGATCACCGCGTCGAGCCTGTTACGGAACTCTGGCGTGAAGAGCCGCTTGATCGCGTCTTCGTCGTCACCCACCCGCTTCTTCTGCGAGAAACCGATGGTGGGTTTCGCCATGTCGGCCGCACCCGCGTTGGTAGTCATGATGAGCACGACATTGCGGAAGTCGATCTTCTTGCCGTTGTGGTCGGTGAGCTTCCCGTGATCCATCACCTGCAACAGAATGTTGAAGAGATCGGGATGCGCCTTCTCGATCTCGTCGAGCAGCAGCACGCAATGAGGATGCTGGTCGACTCCGTCGGTCAGGAGACCGCCCTGATCGAAGCCGACATAGCCGGGCGGCGCACCAATGAGGCGCGACACCGTATGACGCTCCATATACTCCGACATGTCGAAACGGAGCATCTCGACACCAAGAATTGAGGCAAGCTGCCGCGCCACTTCCGTCTTGCCCACGCCCGTCGGACCGGAGAAGAGGTAACACCCAATCGGCTTCTCGGCTTCGCGAAGTCCTGCACGCGCGAGTTTGATCGAGGCGGCGAGTGCGCCGATCGCCTCGTCCTGTCCGAAGACCACGCGCTTCAGCTCGGTATCGAGATCCTTGAGCTTTTCCGTGTCGCTCTTCGACACGGACTTGGGCGGGATGCGCGCCATGGTTGAGATGACGGCTTCGATTTCGCCGACACCGATGGTCTTCTTTCGGCGCGACTCCGGCAGCAGCATCTGCGAGGCGCCTGCCTCGTCGATCACGTCGATCGCCTTGTCCGGCAACTTCCGGTCGTGCATGTACTTCGCCGACAATTCCACGGCCGCCTTTACCGCATCATTGGTGTAGCGAACCTTGTGGAACTCCTCGAAATAAGGCTTCAGCCCCTTGAGGATTTTCACCGTGTCGGGCACCGAAGGCTCCACGACGTCGATCTTCTGGAACCGGCGGACCAGCGCGCGATCCTTCTCGAAGTGCTGGCGATACTCCTTGTAAGTCGTCGACCCTATGCAGCGCACCGAACCGCTCGCGAGCGCGGGCTTCAGCAGGTTCGATGCATCCATCGCGCCGCCACTCGTCGCACCAGCGCCTATCACCGTATGAATTTCATCGATGAACATGATCGCGCCGGGATAGGCCTCGATTTCCTTGATGACCGCCTTTATGCGCTCCTCGAAATCGCCGCGGTAGCGAGTGCCCGCGAGAAGCGTTCCCATGTCGAGCGAGAAGATCGTCGCATTCTTGAGAACTTCCGGCACCTCGCCCTTCACGATCCGGCGCGCAAGTCCTTCGGCGATCGCCGTCTTTCCGACGCCCGGGTCGCCCACGAAGAGCGGGTTGTTCTTCGAACGGCGGCACAGGATCTGAATCGTGCGCTCGACTTCGCGTTCACGTCCGATCAGCGGATCGATCTTGCCCTGCTGTGCCTTCTCGTTGAGATTGACGCAGTAATTGTCGAGCGCCTCGGTTGTACGTTCCTTTCGGCCGCGCTCACCCGTTTCGGCTTCCTCGCGCGCACCGCGCACAGGCCGAGTTTCGCTCATGTCACCGCGCTTCGCGATTCCGTGACTGATGTAGTTCACGGCGTCGTAGCGCGTCATATCCTGCTCCTGCAGGAAGTAAGCGGCATGGCTTTCGCGCTCCGCGAACATCGCAACGAGCACGTTTGCCCCGGTCACCTCTTCCCGGCCTGAGGACTGCACATGAATGACGGCGCGCTGTATGACACGCTGAAATCCCGCGGTCGGCTTCGAGTCTTCGCCGTTTTCGACAACGAGACTCGAAAGTTCGTTATCCACGTAGTTCGTCAGCTGTTGCCGGAGCAGATCCATATCGACGTTGCAGGCGCGCATGACGGCTGCCGCGTCCTGGTCGTCCATCAGGGAAAGCAGCAGGTGTTCGAGCGTGGCATATTCATGATTGCGATCATTCGCGAGCGCAAGCGCGCGGTGAAGGCCTTCTTCCAGACTGCGTGAAAACGTCGGCACTTGCGAACCTTCCCTTCTGCTGAACAACCATACAGCTTGAACGCGCGACTACTCTCTCTCCATCGTACATTGCAACGGATGCTGATTTTGCTGCGCAAAATCCATTACCTGCGTCACCTTCGTCTCCGCCACCTCATATGTATAGAGCCCGCAAATCCCTACCCCATGCTGATGAACGTGGAGCATGATCAGCGTTGCTTCCTCACGCCCCTTGTTGAAGAACCGCTCCAGCACATGCACGACGAACTCCATAGGGGTGTAATCGTCGTTGAGGAGCAGAACCTTGTAGAGCGAGGGCTTCTTTGTCTTGGGCTTCGTCTTCGTGATGACGCCGGTACCAACGCCCCCGTCATCATCACCGCGCTGCCTGTCGTCAGACATCCCCGTTCCTGCCAAAATCACATCGGCCGCCTGTCTGTATTGGTCTGCCGGCCGCCATCGCTGTCTTGAACCGCATACTTCATAGATAGTCGAGCATAACGAAAATCAAAGGCCATCCCAATCGTAGCCGGATTCGCAAAAGCTTACGCAACGGCGCAGGATCGGTTTGGAAGCCGCTCGAGGAACCTTACGGCCCCATCAGTGGGGCCCCCTCGATATCGCTCGCCGGGATCCGGCTGCCAGGTCTCTCCCATCTGGCCACCCGCTCGAATGGGCACCTCGCCAGAAAAAGGGGGGCTGAGGCTCTTAAGAATTCATTAACCACGTTAATATTTTGGTAATACGCTCGGCATATCGTCCGGAATAGCTGCCAAACGCTTAGGAAGTCTCAGTTTTTTTACCAATCCGGCCCCGAGGGTCTTCGCAAATTGTGGTTCTAGCGCTACAGTTGATTGGGGATAAGTTTCGGGTGACACGCACAGGCAGGGCGTGTCCGTAAGAGGGGTTAAAGGCACATGCAGGGGCCTGCGCTCACGAGTTTTGCGCGCAATTCCTTCGATCTGAGCGCCAAGGCCGGCCGCCTGGCTCTCGCGGGGCTTTTTGCGCTGTTTGTATCGGCAACGCTGTCTCCTGCGGATGCGGCGGCGCCCAAAACGGCCGCCCTCGTGGTGGACGCCTATTCGGGCAAGGTTCTGTATTCGCGCAGTGCCGACGAGTACCGGTACCCCGCCTCTCTGACCAAGGTCATGACGCTGTATCTTCTCTTCGAGAAGCTTGAGGCTGGCGAGACAACCCTGAAATCGAAGATCACAATGACGCCGAAGGGCGCCGGTATGCCCCCGTCGAAACTGGGGCTGCGCGCGGGTCAGACGATCAGCGTGGAGGATGCGATCCTTGCGCTCGTGACGCGCTCCGCTAACGACGTTGCCTCTGCCACAGGCGCCTTCATCGCCGGAACGGAAGACGATTTCGCCGTTCTGATGACAAAGAAGGCCCGCGCCCTGGGCATGTCCAAGACGACCTACAAGAACGCCTCGGGTCTGCCGAACAGCGCCCAGAAGACGACCGCGCGCGATCAGGCAACGCTGGCAAAGCGTGTGCGGGAAGATTTTCCGCAGTATTATCACTACTTCAGCACCGAGTATTTTGCCTGGGGCAAGGCGCGCATCCGCAATCACAACCGGTTGCTGGGCGAATACAAGGGCACCACCGGACTCAAGACCGGATATACGAATGCTTCGGGTTTCAACCTGACGGCGACCGTCGAACGCAACAACAAGTTCCTGATCGGCGTGGTCATGGGCGGCAGGAAGGCCAAGCTTCGCGACGCCCATATGATTGAAATCCTCGACAAGGCTTTCCCGCGCGCCATTGCCATGAAGGACGGGAATACGCTTGTTGCAGCGATCTCTCCCGCCCCCACGCCGGTTGTCCGGCCGGTCGGTCTCGTACGCGCGGAAGACCGTTCGGCCCTGCTGCAGCTTGCCTCCTCCATTGAGGACGAGCGCGAGCCGGACGAAGAAACCTATGCGCAGGGCGATCTCAGCACGGATGTGCCGGTTCCGGCTCCGGTCGCAGCGACCTTACGCGCTCCCTTGCCCGCCACCCCGGCCAGCACGCCGGACGCCGCGGCACCGATCGACAGCATGACAGCCTATGCCGTTGCGGCTCTCCGCACAGCCGAAGGTCCTGTCCGGCAGGCAGGCCGCGAGATTGGCAACTTCCTGGTAGCGCCGGCAAACGCCAGCGTCAGCCCGGACGCGGTGGCCAATCCCCTGCTTCGCACGGCCGCAAACGACCCCGCGCGAACGGAGCCGGCGGCGGCCCACACGTGGCGCGAAGGCGATCCATTGATCCCGGAAGGAACGTGGATCATTCAGATCGGCGCCTATGCCGACCAGTCGGATGCCGTGGACAGCATCCGCAAGGCGATGCGCGCCGCGCCGTCGGAGCTCGGCGAAGCCGTGCCCGTGACAATTCCGGTCAAGACAGCCGACAAGCGCACCCTCTATCGTTCGCGGTTTGGCGGTTTCGAGGGCGAAGAAGCTGCGCGGAACGCGTGTGGCCGGCTTGCACGGCAGGCAATCCAGTGCATTCCGATCCCGCCCACCAACTGGGCGTTGCCGCAATCGGCTGAAAACAAGGAAAAGCGGCGCGGCTAACGCAGCGCCGTCCCCATCATCACACCGGAAGTTGTAGCGCCTCAACCAGCGCCCGCACCTCCGCGCGCGCTGCAACGTGAGACATGGACATCTGGGTTTCGACGCCCTCTTCCCTCAGATCGAGCAATGTCAGGCCTGACGGGAACATCTCCCGGAAAATGACGCGTTCACCAAATCCGGGGCCGCTGCGAAAACCGATCCGGTCCGCTAGCGCAGTGAGGACCGCCTCGACCCGCCGTTTGTTCTTCGCGTCGAGGTGCGACAAGCGGTTTCTGACGACAATCCAGTCAATCTCTCCGCCATCTCGCACAGCACGCCGCTTGCGGCTTTCCCAGACCATTTCACTGTAAACGCTGGGTCCCTTGATCCGATAGGTCTGGGGATCAACCCGGCCCAGCAGATCGAAATCGACAAAACTGTCGTTCATCGGCGTGATCAGCGTGTCGGCCCGGGCATGACCGAGCCGCGAGAGATAGCTGTCACTTCCCGGGCAATCTATGACGAGAAAATCGTTTTCGGCCGCAAGACGCTCGATAGTCGCATCGAGCTCCGCTTCCTCGGCAGCATTCGCCTCTGTAACAGTGTCCGCCGCAGAACGCGTAAGGACCGCATGATCGGGCATGACAAGATTGACGTTGGCAGCCTCGGCCCATGCTTTTCTATTCTCGACATACCTGGTGAGCGACCTCTGCCGCCCGTCCAGGTCGATCGAACCGACCCGAAACCCCGTTTGAAGCAGATACGCGATGACGTGCATTGCGGTGGTCGTCTTCCCCGAACCACCCTTTTCATTTCCAAGCACAATTACGTGGGCGGGCACACGTTCCCGCAAGACGTCTGTCATAAGCCCCGCCAACTCCCGCCAATACGACAATAACGGTCGAATCGCGCGGAGTTTGGGTGCTGGCACCTCAAGCGTCAACCGCGCCGCGCGTTCCCGTCCAGTGACTTGACGTAACGCCACTTGCAGCCTCCCCCGTCCCTGCGGCTACACTCAGGAGACACGACAGGCGGGGCGCCGGAACATTGCTGCCCTCCCCCCATTTTGGCGACAACATCCGGGATGTTTCGAATGAACGGCATGCTCACCCTCGACCAGCTCTCCGATCTTGTCTCTGCCGGCGAAATCGACACCGTCGTCATGGCGATGCCCGACATGCAGGGACGGCTGGTAGGGAAACGGATGGCCGCCCCGTTCTTTCTCGATACCGGCGTTCATGAGACACACGCCTGCAATTATCTGCTGACCGTGGATACCGACATGGAGCCCGTGCCGGGCTACAAGGCGGCAAGCTGGGCGCAGGGCTATGGCGACTTCGCGTTGAAGCCCGATCTTTCGACACTCCGCCGCATTCCGTGGCTGCCCGGCACCGCGCTCGTCATCTGCGACACGGTCGACCATCATGGCGAGGACATACCGCACGCGCCGCGTTCAATTCTCAAGAAACAACTGAAGCGCGTCGCCGCCATGAAAATGAAGGCTTTCATGGCCTCCGAACTGGAGTTCTATCTCTTCGACGACAGCTATGAGAGCGCTCACGAAAAGCGGTATCGCGACCTGAAAACCCCGAACTGGTACATCGAGGACTACCACGTCTTCGCCACCAGCAAGGAAGAAGGGATCATGCGGGCAATCCGCACCGGGCTCGAAAATGCCGGTATTCCGGTCGAAAATTCAAAGGGCGAATGGGGGCCCGGACAGGAAGAAATCAACGTCCGTTATGCCGAAGCCCTGGAAATGGCGGATCGGCATACCATCCTGAAAAACGGCATCAAGGAGATCGCCTGGCTTCACGGTAAGGCCGTGACCTTCATGGCGAAGTGGAACTATGAACTCGCCGGTTCCTCCTGCCACATCCACATGTCGCTATGGGACGAAAAGGCCAAGGCTGCCCACTTCTTCGAGGAAAAATCGGAGCCGCACGGCATGTCGGAGCTTTGCCAGAACTTCCTGGCCGGGCAGCTTCGGCACGCGCGCGAACTCACTTACTTCCTTGCGCCCACGGTCAATTCCTACAAGCGTTTCGTTGACGGCTCCTTTGCCCCTACCAACATCGTCTGGTCGAACGACAACCGCACCGCGGGCTTCCGCATGTGCGGACGGGAAAAGAGCCTGCGCATCGAATGCCGCATTGGCGGCGCGGATCTCAACCCCTATCTCGCTTATGCGGCGCTGCTCGCCGCGGGCGTCGCCGGGGTCGAACAGAAACTGTCGCTGGAACCCGAGTTTTCCGGAGACGCCTATGGCGGAGCAGGCATTCCCTCGCTCCCGAAGAGCCTTCGTGACGCACTTACAGAACTCGAAAAGTCGGATACGCTCCGCGCCGCTCTCGGAGAGGATGTCGTCGAGCATTACCTCCACACCGGCCGCTGGGAGCAGAAGGAATACGAGCGCCGTGTCACGGACTGGGAACTGATGAGAGGATTTGAACGCGGATGACCGAAGGCCTGAAAATCATATCCCCGGTCGACGGCAGTGTTTACGCCGAAAGGCCATTGGCCGACTGGCCGGAAGTCGACGGCACACTCGCAGCAGCCAAAGCCGCTCAGGCGGCCTGGAAACTTGTGCCCGTCGCCGAACGTGCATCGCTGTGCCTCCGCTTCGTCGAGGCATTCCTCGCAATGAAGGACGAGATCGTACCCGAACTCGCCTGGCAGATGGGGCGCCCCGTCGCTTTCGGCGCGGGCGAACTCAAGGGCTTCGAGGAACGCGCCCGCTACATGATCGCGATAGCCGGAGATGCCCTCGCAGATATCGACGCAGGCCCGAAGGAAGGATTCCGGCGCTGGGTCCGTCGCGAGCCCGTAGGCACCGTGCTCGCCGTCGCCGCGTGGAATTTTCCCTATCTCATCGCGGTCAACTCGGTCGTTCCCGCCATCATGGCGGGCAACTCCGTCATATTGAAGCATTCGGGCCAGACAGCGCTTTGCGCCGAGCGTTTTGCCATGGCCTTCGCAAAGGCTGGCGCCCCGGACGGCCTCTTTCAGGTTCTTCATATGAGCCACGAAATGACGGAGCGCACGATCGCCGACCCGCGCACAAGCCATGTGGTTTTCACCGGCTCGGTGTCGGGCGGCCACGCCGTGGTGCGCGCCGCCGCCGACCGCTTCATCGATATCGGGCTCGAACTGGGCGGCAAGGACCCGGCCTACGTCCGAAAGGATGCGAACCTTCCCTTCGCCATCGAGAACCTCGTCGACGGCGCCTATTTCAATTCCGGCCAGTCCTGCTGCGGCAAGGAACGGCTCTATGTCCACGCCGACGTCTTTGATGACTTCGTCGAGGGCTTCGTGGACCTGACGAAGAAATACAAACTCGGAAGTCCCCTCGATCCCGACACGACGATCGGCCCCATGGTCCGAACGTCGGCGGCAACCTTCGTGCGCAGCCAGATCGAGCAGGCAAAACGCGCAGGCGCGCGGGCGTTGATTGGAGAAACGCATTTTCCCGCCTCGAAAGCCGGCACGCCCTATCTCGGCCCGGAAGTCCTCGTCGACGTGAACCACCAGATGGACGTGATGCGGGATGAAACCTTCGGTCCCGTCATCGGCATCATGAAGGTGACCTCGGATGAGGAAGCCATCACGCTGATGAACGACAGCCCTTACGGTTTGACAGCCTCGGTCTGGACCGAAGACGACGAAGCGGGGGAGAAGATCGGCGAGCAGATCGATACCGGTACCTTTTTCCTCAACCGTTGCGACTATCTCGATCCCGCCCTCGCCTGGACGGGCGTAAAGGATACCGGCCGTGGCGCGACGCTTTCGCGCGTCGGCTACGAACATCTGACCCGGCCCAAGAGTTATCACCTGAGAACCAGAACCAAATGATCGACACGTATCCGAGCCTTGCCGGCAACTGGAATTTCCCAACCAAGATGCGTTTCGGGCCGGGACGCATCAAGGAACTGGCCGAGGCATGCGCGACAGCGGGGATAAACCGCCCGCTTCTCGTAACCGATCCTGGACTGAAACCCCTGCCCATGATCGCGGATGCCCTGGCGCTACTGGAAGGCAACGGCATTCCGCCCGCGCTCTTCACGGACGTTCATCCGAACCCGGTCGGCGCCGATGTGGAAAAGGGCCTCAAGGTCTTTCGCAACGGGAAGCATGACGGCGTCATCCTGATTGGCGGCGGCAGCGCGATGGACGCAGGCAAAGCCATCGCCTTCATGTCCGGGCAAACACGGCCGATCTGGGACTATGAAGACCGCGAAGACTGGTGGACCCGCGCGGACCCGAAGGGCATTGCGCCTGTAATCGCCGTTCCGACCACGGCCGGCACGGGCTCCGAAGTGGGCCGGGCCGCCGTCATCACGGATGAAAGCGACCACACGAAGAAGATCATCTTTCATCCAAAGATGATGCCTGTGGACGTCATTTGCGATCCGGAACTCACCACCGGCCTTCCGCCGCACATAACGGCGGCGACGGGCATGGATGCCCTGTCCCACAATCTCGAAGCCTGGTGCTCGCCCTTCTGGCATCCGCTGGCTCAGGGCGTGGCGCTCGAAGGCATGCGGCTCTGCAAGGAATGGCTCCCGGAAGCGACAAAACGCGGCAGTAATATCGAGGCGCGCGCCTTCATGATGGCGGCGTCATCCATGGGCGCAACGGCCTTCCAGAAGGGCCTTGGCTCGATGCACGCCATGAGCCACCCCTGCTCGTCCCTCAGAGGCACCCACCACGGCCTCACCAACGCCGTCGTGATGCCCTACGTCCTCGTCCACAACAAGGCGGCAATCGACGAAAAGCTGACCGCTGCCGCGCGTTACCTCGGGCTCAAGGACCAGAGCTTCGGGGGCTTCGTGGACTGGGTACTCGCGCTCCGCGAAGAGGTCGGCATTCCGAACACGCTGAAAGAGATCGGCGTCGACGGGGACATCATCCCGGAAGCAGCCGCCATGGCGCTGGAAGACCCGTCGAACGGCGGCAATCCGGTTCCGATGACCGTCGCCGCCTACGAGGCGCTCTATGCCAACGCGATAGAAGGCCGCCTCGCCTGACCGTTATTGCGGGCGGCCCGGTACCCAGTTCCCGTCTCCGTCATAGTGGCCCGGAATATAACCGCCACTCTCTCCCGTTGGCGCGACGGGTGGCAACGCGCCGCCCTCCTTGTAGTAGGGCCTGACCCAGCCGCCATATCTGCTCTTGTGCCCCGGCACGAAGCTCTTCTGCTGTTCTACCTTCGGCGAAGGATTCTCGATGGTCTGCAGGGGTGGCGCCTCGGGCGAAGTCGGACCTCTCGCCCATACGGGCGACGCGACGAGAAAGATGGCCGCAATGAGAAGAACTCTGTCCATGACAGCGATATAGGGTGGCCGCCGCCGGTTTCGACCGGAATTGATGTCTTTCCCTCCCCCGGCTATCTTCCGCGCGGTTTCCGGAGGACCCACCCATGCCGCTCGACACCGCGAGCTATGAAATTCCCGTTGCACGTTCCGCGGGCGGCCTGCGCGAAGCCGTTGCCGGCTGGCGAAAGGACGGTCTCAGCGTCGCGCTGGTACCAACCATGGGGGCGCTTCACGCCGGGCACATCTCGCTCGTGGACCTTGCGCGGGAGAAGGTGGATCGCGTTATCGTCTCGATCTTCGTCAACCCGACGCAGTTCGCGCCGAACGAGGATTTCTTGGCGTATCCCCGCACCGAAGCGGAAGATGTCGGAAAGCTTGAAGGCAAGGCCGACCTCATCTTCGCTCCGAACGCCGCCGACATGTACCCGGAAGGATTCTCCACGACCGTTTCGCTCACCGGTGTCACCGAATCGCTGGAAGGCACCTTCCGGCCGACACATTTCGCGGGCGTCGCCACCGTCGTCGCGAAGCTCATCCTCCGCGCCCTGCCGGATATCGCGATCTTCGGCGAAAAGGACTGGCAGCAGCTCATGGTGATCCGCCGCATGGTCGCCGATCTCGACATCCCGGTGAAAATCCTCGGCGGTCCGATCATGCGCGAGGCAGACGGCCTCGCCATGTCGTCGCGCAATGTCTATCTGACCCCGGAGGAACGGAAGGCGGCCGGGCAACTCAATGTGATCCTGCGCGAAACAGCGGATGCCGTGGCAAAGGGTACGCCGATCTCCAAGGCAACCGCAGAAGGCGGCAAACGCATCCTGGCACTCGGATTCGACAAGCTCGACTACCTGGAAGTCCGCGATGCAGCCTCGCTCGCCGCCTTCCAGGGCGACAAACCCGAAGGCTCGGCACGCATTCTCGTCGCCGCGAAGATCGGCAGGACGCGCCTCATCGACAACATGCCGGTCTGAGCGTCGCCTCAAAGATGCGTCTTGAACCAGTCCCGCTGCACCGGCGCGGACATCTTGAACATGTCCCCGGTGTAAGCCTCGAAATGAGCGCAGGGAAGCCGCAGGAATTTCTTCGGCTCCAGCGCCTCCTCGTATGCCTTTGCGGTCAGGTCGTAGGGTGTCAGATGGTCTTCCAGCGCCGCGACGAGGAGAAGCGGCGTCGGCGAGATGCGCGACACATATATCCCCGGTTCGTATTCGGTGAAGAGTTCGACGGACTGCAGCGTGACCTCGTTCTCCCAGTTCGTCGAGTTCGATTTCGTGAACTCGGTGAAGAACGCGTAGGTGTCGGCCGTCGGCAATGCGCAGGGTTCGCCTTCGGGGGCCGTCACCGGAACGCGGGCATGGGGCTCGCCCCGCATCCGTGCCGCGCGGTCCGCTTCGAACCCCGCCCGCGTTGCCGCCCAGTGATCGCCACGAATGAGACGGCGCGCGGATTCGAGCCCGGCGACCAGAGGCACCTGTGAAACGACGCATTTGACGCGCCGGTCGATCGCGCCGACGACAAGCACGTGCCCGCCCGAATAGCTTGATCCCCAGATGCCGATGCGCTCAGCATCGACCTCGTCCATTGCCTGCGCATGGGTGATCGCGTCGCGGTATCCGTCGATCTGTTGACGCGGATCGAGATGACCGCGTGGAGATCCGTCGCTATCGCCGCAATTGCGGTGATCGTAGACGAGCGAGGATATCCCCTCCTCCGCGAAAAACTCCGCGAAGTCGTCCAGATACATTTCCTTCACGCCGGAAAAGCCGTGCGCCATCACCACCGTGGGCGCCGGGCCTTTGGCCCCCTTGCCCTGGTAGAACCAGCCGCGAAGCGTAACGCCGTCTTCCGTCTTGAATTCGATATCGCGCCGCATGTCTCCCTCCCATTGTGTTTTCCCAACACCAGCATGGGGAGGGCTACATGTCACCCGTCCTTTAGGGCGGGCTCAGAGGAGCCCCAGTTCCTCGAGATCGCGGCGCATTTCGTCCGGCATCTCTTCCTCGGGATCGCCCTTCTTTACATCGGGCGGCGCATCCTTTGCCTCCAGATAGCGCCAGCCCTGGAACGGGCGGCGCTCCCGCCGCCTTGTGGGTACGATTTCGTTGTCGAGAACGAGACGGCAGCGGCCAATCCCCTCATTGTCGGTAAACGGTTCGATGCCGATCAGCTTCTGGCGGCAGCGGATGACACCTTTCATCACCCAGTAGAGCGAACCGCCCGCGAGAAGCTCGTCCGCCCGCTTCGGTGTCATGCGCGTTACATGGGCGAGAACCTGAGGTTCCTTGCGCTTTTTCTTCTCGGCGAGGCGCTCGGCCTGCCAGGTCGCAAGATCGGAGATATCCTCGGCACCGACGCAGAGTTTGACGAGATGAACCGTCACGCATCCTTCTCCTCGAAGGTAATAAGCGCCGCACCGGCTTCGACCTGATCGCCCACGCCCACATGAACGTCGGTCACCACGGAATCCGCGCCCGCAACCAGAGTCTGTTCCATTTTCATCGCTTCCATCACGACGAGCGCCGCACCCTTTCTCACCTTCGCGCCGGCCTCCACCAGCACCTGGACGATCTTGCCCGGCATCGGCGCCTTGAGAGCGCCCGCATCGGCATCCGAAATGACATCCACATCGAGCGGATCGACCACTTCGAAATCCGTCGCCGCCCCTTCATGCGCGAGGATAAAGCCCGGTCCCCTGGGAACACAGGCGGCAACAAGCCTCACCCCGTCAACGGTTGCCGTCAACACATGATCGTCGTCCAGCTGTGCTGACGCGAGGACATCTGCGTTACCGGCGCCGGTGATGCGCCAGCCACCATCCTCGGGTGTCACGACGAGCGCAACTTCTTCTCCTGCAACGACAAACTTCAATGTTTCGCTGCGGTGACCGCCGAGAATCCATCCATCGCTTGCCGCCCAGGGCGAATGCGGCTCGTCTCCCGGCCCTTGCGATTTTTCCAACTGGCTCCGCCGCATGAGCATGTGCGCGGCGACACCGAGCGCCAGAACACGCGGTTCCACACCGCCCGCCGGAACAAGTTTATCCAGATGCCGATCGATGAAGCCGGTGTCGATATCCCCCGCCATGAAGGCGTCATGGCCGATCGCGGCGGCGAGGAAAGCGAGATTGGTCTTCGGCCCCGCCACTTCCATCCGGGAAAGATATCCCCGCAGCATGCGAAGCGCGATCAGCCGCGTATCGCCATGTGCGATGATCTTCCCGATCATCGGGTCGTAGAACATGCTGACGTCGTCGCCCTCGCGCACGCCCATATCGGTGCGGACATGGGGCATGTTGGCGGGTGTGCGAAGCCGCAACAGCTTGCCGGTCGAGGGGAAGAACTTCTTCGCCGGATCTTCCGCGTAGAGCCGTACCTCGACCGCATGGCCCTTGAGAGGCACATCCTTCTGCGTGAGCGGAAGATGCTCGCCGGAAGCCACGCGAAGCTGCCATTCCACGAGATCCTGCCCGGTGATCGCTTCCGTTACCGGATGCTCCACCTGAAGCCGCGTGTTCATCTCCATGAACCAGAAACCGTCCGGCTTGAGCCCATCGCTCGCATCCGCGATGAACTCCACCGTGCCCGCGCCGCGATAGCCGATGGCCTTCGCCGCCGCGACCGCCGCTTCGCCCATCGCTTTCCGCATCTCGTCCGGCATGCCGGGCGCAGGCGCTTCCTCGATGACCTTCTGGTGGCGGCGCTGCAGCGAGCAATCGCGTTCGTGGAGCGATACGGCCTGCCCGTGACTATCGGCAAAGACCTGGATTTCGATGTGGCGCGGCCGGGCGACATATTTCTCGACCAGCACCCGCTCGTCGCTAAAGGCGGCCCCCGCCTCGCGCTGCGCGCTTTTGAGCTCTTTGGCAAAGTCCGCAGGATCATCGACGCGGCGCATACCCTTGCCGCCGCCACCCGCGACCGCCTTGATGAGAACGGGATAGCCGATTGTCTCTGCCTGCCCGGCGAGGAAGTCTCCCTCCTGGTTATCCCCGTGATAACCGGGAACCACAGGCACGCCCGCCTTCTCCATCAGCGCCTTGGCCGCATCCTTCAGGCCCATCGCCTTGATGGCGCTGGCCGGTGGACCGACAAAGACAAGCCCTGCCTTCTCGCAGGCTTCCGCGAAGCCCGCATTTTCCGAGAGAAACCCGTAGCCGGGATGAACGGCCTCCGCGCCGGAACGCGCACAGGCGTCCAGAATGGCCTCGACCCGAAGATAACTTTCCGCCGCAGGCGCCGGTCCGATCCTGTAAGCCTCATCGGCCTCGGCAACGTGATAGGCATTCGCGTCGGCGTCCGAGTAGACAGCAATCGTCTTGAGGCCCATGCGCCGCGCGGTGCGGATGATGCGGACGGCGATTTCGCCGCGATTGGCGATCAGGAGGGATTTGAACATGGCCATCTCCCTCACATCCGGAAGACGCCGAAAGGCGTCTCCGGTATCGGCGCGTTGAGCGCGGCGGAGAAGGCAAGCGCCAGCACGCGGCGCGTCTCCGACGGTGCGATGATGCCATCGTCCCAGAGCCGCGCCGTCGCGAAATAGGGATGCCCCTCCTCGTCGTACTTGGCGCGGATCGGCGCCTTGAACTTTTCCTGGTCCTCCGGCGTCCATTTATCCGCGTCGCGATGAACGGTCGCGAGCACGCTCGCTGCCTGTTCGCCGCCCATCACGGAAATCCGCGCATTGGGCCAGGTGAAGAGGAACCGGGGCGAATAGGCACGCCCGCACATGCCATAATTTCCTGCGCCGTAGGAACCGCCGATGATGAGCGTCACCTTCGGCACATTCGCGGAGGCGACGGCGGTCACCATCTTCGCGCCGTCCTTGGCGATGCCGCCCGTTTCATACTCCCGGCCCACCATGAAGCCCGCAATATTCTGCAGGAAAAGCAGTGGAACCTTGCGCTGGCAGCACAGCTCGATGAAATGCGCGGCCTTGAGTGCGGATTCAGAAAACAGAATGCCATTGTTCGCGATAATGCCGACCGGCAACCCGTGGATATGGGCAAAGCCGCAGACCAGTGTCGTCCCGTAGAGCTTCTTGAACTCGTCGAAATCCGAGCCGTCGACGAGGCGCGCGATCACTTCGCGGACGTCGTACTGGACGGAAAGCGAGGCGGGGACAACCCCGTCGAGTTCGCCGGCGTCATAGAGCGGCGCGCGGGGTTCGGCGAGCGGAATGGCGATGGACTTCCTGCGGTTGAGCGTGCCCGCGATCTGGCGTGCAATGGCGAGCGCGTGGGCATCGTCCACGGCGTAGTGATCGGTAACGCCCGATTTGCGGGAATGAACGTCGGCACCGCCGAGATCTTCGGCTGTCACCACCTCGCCCGTCGCCGCCTTCACGAGCGGCGGCCCGCCGAGAAAGATCGTGCCCTGCTTGCGCACGATGATCGTTTCATCCGACATGGCCGGAACGTAGGCGCCGCCCGCCGTGCAGGATCCCATGACGACCGCGATCTGCGGAATACCCTTCGCGGACATGCGCGCCTGATTGTAGAAGATGCGGCCGAAATGCTCGCGGTCCGGGAAGATATCCGCCTGGTTCGGCAGGTTCGCGCCGCCCGAATCCACGAGATAGAAACAGGGCAGATTGTTTTCGAGCGCAACTTCCTGCGCGCGCAGATGCTTCTTCACCGTGACCGGGTAATAAGTACCGCCCTTGATCGTCGCGTCGTTGCAGACGATCACGCATTCCTGCCCCGCGATCCGCCCGATGCCGGTAATGATTCCGGCGGCGTTGATCGCCTCGCCATACATGCCGTGGGCCGCCATTGGGGATAACTCGAGGAAGGGCGTACCCGGATCGATCAACCCATAGACGCGCTCACGCGGCAGCAGCTTGCCGCGCGAGACATGCCGCTCGCGGGATCGCTCGTCGCCACCGAGCGCGGACGCCGCCCGCTCCTCGTTCAGCGCGGCGGTCAGGGCCGCCATCGCTTCCGCGTTTTCCTTGAAACGGGCATCCCGCGTATTGACGCTTGTTTTCAGAACCGCCACGGCCATCCACTCCGGACTGGATTTTTTATAAAAACGATCATACGTTCGTATTAAGGCTTCGGCAAGACCGGGATCGAGGACATCTCCCATTGACCAGAACGGCAGGCTCCTCGGGCAAAAAGACCCTCGCCGCCATCCGCGAGGCGGGCCTCGACCTTATTCATGAACATGGCTTCGAGGCCATGAGCCTGCGCCAGCTCGCGACCCGTGTCGGCCTGCAGCCCGGCTCCCTTTACAACCACATCGAGACGAAGCAGGACCTCCTCTTCGACCTCATCCACAACCACATGGTGACGCTGCTGGCGAGCGTCGACGAGGCCCTCAGCGGCATGGGCGACCCGCTGGAGGAACTGAAGGCCTTCATTGCCTTCCACCTCACCTATCATATCGAGCGCAAGCGTGAGGTGTTCATCGGCTCGTCGGAGCTCCGCAGCCTCGAACCGAAGAACCGCAAGAAGATCGTGGCCTTGCGCCGGACTTATGAGGACCGGCTCTGCGGCATCCTCGAACGCGGGGCGGCAAAGCGGCTGTTCAAAATTGACGACATAGCTGTCAGCGCATACGCCATCCTCGCCATGCTGACCGGCATCTGTACATGGTACGATGCCAAAGGCCGGATCGACCGGAAGACGCTGATCGACATTCACACGCGGCTGGTGCTTCAGGGCGTGCTGAAATAATCCCCGGGGAGGAAAACATGTCCAACGAAGCGAGAGACTTTCTCACGCGCTGGTACGCCTTCGTGGAGAAGCACGACCCGGCGCTGCTCGATGCGCTGGTCGCGGAAGATGCGATGATTTCCTCGCCCGCCTTCTACACGCCCAAGCAGTCGAAACCCTATGTGACGGCTATCCTGAATGCCGTGATACAGGGCTTCGAGGATTTCACCTACACCAAGGAATGGGTGGACGGCCGCGACATCATCCTCGAATTCGAGACGCGCATCGGCGACAAGAAGCTGAAGGGCATCGACCGCATTACCGTGAACGACAAAGGCGAGATGGCCCACATCGAAGTGCTGATCCGACCGCTGAACGGCCTGATCGCGCTTGCCGAGCATGTGAAGAACACACTCGGAAAGGCTGCCGCCTAGGTCAGCCGCTCTATCGCGACCGCCGTCGCCTCGCCGCCGCCGATGCAGAGCGAGGCAATACCGCGCTTCGTATCCGTCTGCTTCATCGCATTGAGCAGCGTCACCATGATCCGCGCGCCGGATGCGCCGATCGGGTGACCGAGCGCGCAGGCGCCGCCATAGATGTTCATGTTGTCATGGGAAAGGCCGAGTTCCTTGATCGCGGCCATCGCGACCACGGCAAAGGCTTCGTTCACCTCCCAGAGATCGACCTCGTTCTTCGACCAGCCGGTCTTTTCCATGAGCTTCGAGATGGCGCCGACGGGCGCTGTCGAGAACCAGGCGGGTTCCTGCGCATGCATGGTCTGGCCGCGGATGGCGGCGAGTGGCGTGAGGCCGCGGCGTTCGGCCTCCGAAAGACGCATCAGTACGAGCGCTGCCGCCCCGTCGGAAATCGAACTGGAATTCGCCGCCGTTACCGAGCCGCCCGCCGCGAAGGCGGGCTTCAGGGTGGGGATTTTTTCGGGATCGGCCGTGAGCGGCTGCTCGTCGTTCACGACCTCGACCACGCCCTTCTTCGTCTTCATCTCGACCGGCACGATCTCGTGGGAGAAGGTTCCGCCCTCGACCGCCATTCGGGCACGGGAGAGGGACGCGACCGCATAGGCGTCCTGCTGCTCGCGCGTGAACTGGTAGTGCTTTGCCGTCTCTTCGGCATAGAAGCCCATCAGGCGGCCTTCATAAGCATCTTCCAGCCCGTCGAGGAACATATGGTCCTTCACCTCGCCATGGCCGAGACGCATCCCGCCGCGCGCCTTGGGGAGCAGGTAAGGCGCGTTCGTCATGCTTTCGAGACCGCCCGCGACCGCGACCTCGGCATTGCCGCCGAGGATCGCGTCATGCGCCATCATCACGGCCTTCATGCCGGAGCCGCACATCTTGTTGACGGTCGTGCAGGGCGTGCCCATGTCGAGGCCCGCGCCGAGCGCCGCCTGCCGCGCCGGCGCCTGGCCGAGACCGGCCGACAGCACGCAGCCCATCAGCACCTCGTCGACCGCTGTCGGAGAGAGCCCTGCCCGCTCGACGGCACCCTGAACGGCAATCGCGCCAAGTTCCGGTCCGGTCTTGCCCGAAAGAACCCCCTGAAAACCGCCCATCGGCGTCCGCGCCGCGCTGACGATGACCACGGGGTCCGTTTCATGACTGGTTTGTGACATCGGGTGGGCTCCACAGCTAGACTGGTGGTAATGAGGCAGGATTCGTCGGGAAACCTAGCCTAGAAACGCGCTCTGCCAAACAGGCAGACAGGAGAAGGGGGAAAGTGGTGGAAGATTTCCTGCATGATCTGAGCTGGGTGCTGCCGCTCCGCAGCGAAGTCGCAACGGCGATCTTCAACGGCTTCACTTTTCTCGGTTATACCCCGTTTTTCCTGATCTTCCTGCCCATCGGCTACTGGCTCTGGGATCGCAAGCTCTTCACGCGGCTGACAGTTCTGATCGCTCTGGTTGCCGTCCTGAACAGCTGGCTGAAAGACTTCTGGCAGGATGCCCGCCCCGACCCCGCCTTCCAGCTCGACGGCGACCGCGTGGCCGATTCCTACGGACTTCCCTCCGGCCATGCCCAGGTCGCCATCGCCATGTGGTTCTGGCTCGCTTACGAGATCAGACGGCCATGGGCGTGGGGGGCGGCGGCATTCATCGCAGCCGGCGTCTGCTTCAGCCGTCTCTATCTCGGCGTGCACGACGTCGAGGACCTGCTTGCGGGCATCGCCCTTGGCCTCCTCAGCCTCGCCGTCTTTGCAGTGCTCGTTCATGAGAACGTGGTGGCGCGTTGGCGGCGGCTTCCGGCATGGATGGACTTCGCCGTTATCCTCGTCGCGATCCCTGTCCTGTGGGTCGTCTGGCCCGACGGCGAAGACCCGACGGGCATCGCCTCGGTCCTGTTCCTGCTCTTCGGCTGGTTCGCAGGCGCCGCGCTCGATCGCAAGGCAGCGCCGGAAGAGCCTGTCCTTCCGGCTTGGTGGCTCCAGATCGTCATGGCCGTGGGCGGGATTATCGGCCTTTTCATCCTGCGGGCGGGCCTGATGAGCGGCGGCATCGCCATCGGCCTCCCGGAAGCGATCACGGGTTACATCGCGGCTACGGTCATGGGGCTCTATGCAACCTGGATCGCGCCCGCGATCTTCCGCGCGCTGAAGCTGATGAAACAGCCTCAGGCCATGCCGTAAGGCGGCGTCTTTTCCGCCTCGCCATCACGGAAGGAAAGCCAGGTCAGGCATCCGCTCTCGGCGAGTGCCGGTTCGATGCGCGCCTTCGCAACGTCGTCGAGTGCAGCGTAACGCTGCTTCAACCAGAGCAGCGTATGCGCCTGATAGGGCCGCGCGATGGTCTTGAAGCCGTGGCCGCGGATATCCGCCACCATCGGCTGGAAGTCCCTGCCCGCGACATGCGCATCGACGGCCGCCTGCATCATCGGCATCGCGACTTCGCCGGCAAGCTTGAGCAACCCCCTGGCGCCGGTGGAAAGCGGCGCGTCCGGCGCACTCCATTCGCCGTCGATGCCGGACGCATCGTCCATCAACTGCACCCACTGGAACAGCCGCACGGCCTTCCGCTTCATCAGGTCCGAGGTCGTGGGATCGACCGCATACTGGCTAAGCTGGCCGTAGAGACCGAAATCCGCAACGCAGGGACGCGAGCCGAAAAGGAAGAGTTGCGTCGCAAGATGCGCTTCCATGAAGCCCATCAGTTCGTCATAGGTCGATTGCAGCAACGGCCGGTTCTCTGCCGTACCGCCGAGCAGTTCGCGCAGGTGCTCCTGCCGCCCGAGGAAAGCCTTGGCCGCCTCGCCGAGTTCGGCTTCGGGTACCGCTCCGAGCCACCCCGCCATCTGGCGGCGCGGACAGAAGAGACGGTCTGCCTCTTCGTTCCAGCGATAGTCGAACATCGGCAGCGGCAGCCACTCGTCCGAAGCTTCTTCGATGATCCGCGCGAGGAAAGCCATGCCGGGATCGCCGGGCACCACGGAACGCGCGCCCGGATGACGTTTTTCGAGTTCGTCGATGATCGGCGTCGAATCCGAGTGATAGGAGCCTTCGGGAAACTGGATGACGGGCACCTGCGTCTTGCCCGCCGCCGCGATTTCCGTTCCCTCGCCGAGCGAGCCGCTGCCCCGGAACGCACCCAGCGGCACGATCCAGCGATGGGGCAAATGGCGATAGCGCAGAACCGCGCGCAGCTTGTGCGAATAGGGAGACCCGGGCCCGCCCAACAGCCGGTATGTGTCCGGCATCATGCCGTCTCGTTGAAGAGTTCGCGGCCGATCAGCATGCGGCGGATTTCGCTCGTGCCGGCACCGATCTCGTAAAGCTTCGCGTCGCGCAGCAGGCGGCCCGTCGAATAGTCGTTGATGTAGCCGTTGCCGCCAAGCGCCTGAATGGCTTCGAGCGCCATCCAGGTCGCCTTCTCGGCGGCATAAAGGATCGCACCCGCTGCATCCTTGCGCGTCGTCTGGCCCCGGTCGCAGGCCTTCGCCACCGCATAGACGTAAGCCCGGCAGGCGTTCATGGTCGAATACATGTCGGCAAGCTTTCCCTGCATGAGCTGGAAGGTACCGATGGGTTCGCCGAACTGCTTGCGTTCGTGAACGTAAGGCACGACCGCGTCCATGCAGGCCTGCATGATGCCGAGCGGACCGGCGGCAAGCACCGCACGCTCATAGTCGAGACCCGACATCAGCACACGCACCCCTTCGTTCAGCTTGCCGAGGACGTTCTCCTCCGGCACTTCGCAATTCTCGAAAATGAGTTCCGCCGTCGACGAGCCGCGCATGCCGAGCTTGTCGAGCTTCTGTCCGACCGAAAATCCCTTGAATCCCTTCTCGATCAGAAAAGGCGTGATGCCCTTCGGTCCCGCCGCCGCGTCGGTCTTCGCATAGACGATCAGCGTGTCGGCGTCCGGCGCATTGGTGATCCACATCTTCGTGCCGTTGAGGACGAAACGGTCACCGCGCTTCTCCGCCTTGAGACGCATCGAAACGACGTCCGAACCGGAACCCGCCTCCGACATCGCAAGCGAGCCGACATGCTCGCCCGACATGAGTTTCGGCAGATATTTGCGCTTCTGCGCGTCCGTGCCCCAGCGGCGGAGCTGGTTCACGCAGAGATTGGAATGCGCGCCGTAGGAAAGACCGACGCTCGCGGAGCCGCGGCTGATTTCCTCCATCGCAACGACATGTTCGAGGTAACCGAGCCCCGTGCCGCCATATTCCTCCTCGACGGTGATGCCGAGCAGACCGAGTTCGCCGAGCTCGGGCCAGAGATCGCGCGGAAACTCGTTCGTCCTGTCGATGTCGGCGGCACGCGGCGTAATCCTGTCGGCCGTAAAGGCGCGCACGGTGTCGCGGATCATGTCGGCGGTTTCGCCCAGATCGAAATCGAGCGAAGGGTAGTCGTTGGCAAGCATCTTCGTTTCCCTGTTCTTTGCCGGGCGACTTTGCCGCGCCCTTGTCCCGCAGTCATTACCCCAAATGGGGCAGACCGGGGATTACTCCGTGGAATAGATATCGACGACGTCGGACTCGGTGAAGACCGTGTAGACGCCTGCCCCCGGACTGCCGCCGACGACCACGAACTTGTCGCCGGATGCCGCCGCCACCGCGCCGTGTCGCGGCGTCGGCATCGGCGCCGCCTTGCTCCAGGAACCGCTGGCAAGATCGAGCACGAAGTGGTCGCCATAGGTACGCGGCGGACGGCGGAGTTCACCGCCTGTGACATGGATGCGGCCATCCACCAGGGCCGCTACATGGCCGGACCGCGGAGACGGCAAGCGCGGCCCGCTTTGCCAGCGCCCGCTTGCCGGATCGAAGATATCCACCTGATCGGTCGCGACGCCGTTTACAAGACCGCCGATCACATAGATGCGGCCATCGACTTCCACATAGGCAGCGGAAACACGCGGGCTCGGCATCGCGTCGCCGGTCGCGCTCCAGTCGTTCTCGATCGGATCGTAAACCCAGACCCGCGACGCACCGCCGCCCCGCCCGCTCAGCGCATAAATCCTGTCGCCAACCGCGATGAAGCCGTGACCCGCCCGCGCACCCGGCATGGCGGCGAGGGATATCCACGTTCCCACACGCGGGTCGTATGACCACGTCCGGGCAGTATCGCCCTCTTCTTCGGAGGCGTCCGCGGCTCCTTCAGCGCCGAAAGTGCCGAACTCCGGCCGCTGCGCAGGCGGCGCTTCGTATCCGCCGGACACGTAGAGTTTGCCGCCATACTCGGCGACGCCGAACTGCTGGAGGCCCGCTGGCAGCGCAGGAGCAGCGCGCCAGATATCCCCGCGTATGTCGTAGATTTCGGCAACGGTTCTGGGACCGGCGGTGCTGTCCCCGCCGATGACATAGAGTTCGTTGCCGATCAGGGCGCCACCCGCAAAGGCGCGGCCCGTGGTCATGGGGGAACCTTCCTGCCATCCCTCGGCCGCCGCCGCACATGGCAGGACGGCAAGCATCGCGACAAGCACATAACAGCGGCGCAAACCCGGCGCTCGAAACATTGAAAACTCCCTCTCCCCCAGCTTCAGTAGAACAGGATCAGTGCCGCCAGTCCGAGGAACGAGAAAAACCCTATCGTATCGGTAAGGGTTGTCACGAAAACCGCGGACGACACCGCCGGATCGACGCCGATCTTATCAAGACCGAGCGGAATGAGAATGCCGGCAAGGCAGGCCGTTATCAGGTTAATCAGCATGGCCGTCGCAATGACGCCGCCCAGCCAGACATTCTCGAAAACGAGCGAAACAAGGCCGCCCAGCAGGACGGCGAACATCAACCCGTTCAGGATTCCGACCAGAAATTCACGGGTGATGGTGCGCCGCACATTGAAATTGACGAGATCGCGCGTCGCGAGGGCACGCACCGTCACGGTCATGGTTTGCGTACCCGCATTGCCGCCCATCGAGGCGACGATCGGCATGAGCACCGCGAGCGCCACCATCTGTTCGATGGTGGCATCGAAAAGCGCAATGACGGAGGCGGCAATAACCGCCGTGAAGAGGTTTATCACCAGCCAGGGAAAGCGGCTGCGTGTCGTCTGCAGCACGGAGTCCGAAATCGACTCCTCACCGACACCGGCAAGCAAGCGGATATCTTCCGCCGCTTCCTCGCTGATGACCTCGACGATGTCGTCCACCGTGACGACGCCGACGAGGCGGCCGGCCTCGTCGACCACGGCAGCCGAGATGAGGTCGTATTTGCTGAACTGGAGGGCGACGTCTTCCTGGTCCATCTCGACCGGGATCAGCGTCTGCTCGGTTTCCATGATCTCGGAAATCTTGACCGGACGCTTGGTGCGCATCACGCGTGAGAGCGGCACCGTGCCGCTCGGCTTGTAGGCGGCATCGACCACGAAGATTTCGTAGAATTCGTCCGGCAGATCGGCGGCTTCGCGCAGATAGTCGATCGTCTGGCCGACATCCCAGTAGGGCGGCACGGCCACGAGCTCGCGCTGCATCAGGCGGCCGGCCGAGTATTCCGGATAGTCGAGGGACTGCTCCAGCGCGGCCCGGTCGCTCGCGGGGAGCTGGTCGAGGATGAGGCGCTGCTCGTCCTCGTCCATGTCCTCGAGGAGATAGACCGCGTCGTCGGAATCCATCTCCGTGAGCGCGGCGGCGATGTCCTTCGGATCGAGGAGTTCGATCACATGGTCGCGCACGCTTTCGTCAAGCTCGCTCAGAACCTCGGGGTTGAGGTCGTTGCCGAGCATGCCGACAAGGTCCTGCCGCTCGTCATTGCGCAAGAGCTCGAAAAGTTCGGCAAGGTCGGCGGGCCGGAGCGGGAGCACGAGTTCGCGCGCCTGCGCGGCATCCGCCCGGTCCACCGCATCGACGACGGAACGCACGAATCCCGGCGAAAGCGTTTCCTCCGCCGTTTCCTCCGGTGCATCTGTGAGAGCCGGATCGGCCAAGCGCCACTCCCGTATGAATCGCAGTTCCGAACTGCGGCGAGTGTGCGCTATTTGCCCGTGAGCCGCCAGCCGAGGACGGCGGAAAACCGCGGGAAAACAACCGATATCGACTTTGGAAAGAGGGCTCCGGCGATGACCGGAGCCCGGATGGTGCGGTCGAGAAGACTCGAACTTCCACGGGAGTTACCCCACAGCGACCTCAACGCTGCGCGTCTACCAATTCCGCCACGACCGCATGTTCGGGCCGGGCGGATGTAACAAATCCCCGACACTTGCTCAAGCGGCAAATGGCGGGAAAGCGGGCCTAAATGCCGTCGCCATCGATATTGTTGGGAAGGTGGATGCCGCACTCGTCCTTGTCGCGGCCAACCCAGCGTCCGTCGCGATAGGAACCGCCCTCCGGCACCCTCTCGGTGCAGGGCATGCAGCCGATGGAAAGGTAGTTGTCCTTGACCAGCGGATGGCGCGGCAGCTTGTGCGTGTCGAGATAGACTTCGAGATCTTCCTGGGTCCATGTGGCCAGCGGATTGATCTTGAAGCGGGTGCCCTGATCCGAGCCCGGTTCGCCGGTGCCGCGCACCTTTTCTTCCTCGATGGCCTCCATCGCCGAGCGGGCATTGGTCTGGAAGCGCTTGCGGCCCGTGATCGAGGCGTCGAAACCCTTCAGCGCGCGCTCCAGCGGCAGAACCTTGCGGATATAGCAGCAGGCATCGGGATTGGCGTTCCAGAGACCGCCATTGGGGTCCTTCGCGGAGAGGTCCACCGGATGCGGCCCGACGGCGCGGATATCGGTGAGGCCGAGCTTTTCCTGCAGCCGGTCGCGGTAGCGCAGCGTCTCGCCGAAAAGCTTGCCGGTGTTGAGGAAGATGACCGGGGTCGTGGGATCGACCTGCGAGATCAGGTGCAGCAGCACAGCGGATTCGGCCCCGAACGAGGAAACGGCGGCGATCCGGCCCGGAAAATCGGTCTTGATGGCGGCTTCGAGGAGATCCATGCCCGAAAGGTCCGCCCGGGTGTCGCGCAGACGCTGGAGCGCGGGCGAGCCGACGGTCGCCGCATCCATCACGGCGGCGCGGCCTTCGTCCATCGACGCCTTGCCGGGGCGCTTCCTGAGGTCGATTGCGGTCATGCGAGCCAGCCTTTCTCTTCGATATAGGCATCGACCTTGCGGCCGATTTCGGCGAGTTCCAGTCCTTCCGAGCGCCATGTCCGGCGCTGCCGCCCCAGTTCGTCGAGCCGTCCCGCCCATTCGGGCCCGAACAGCCTTTCGAGGTGCAGCCGAAGCCGCCGCGCCAGCCCCGGCGCCTTGCCGCCCGTGGACACGGTGATAACGAGATCGCCGCGCCTGACGACGGAGGGAACATGAAAGTCGCAGAGCGGCTTCACATCCTCGGTATTGACGAGCCGTCCCGCGGCCCGCGCCTTGCCGGAAAGCGCCACGCTTTCGCGGTCGCCAAGCCCGGCCAGGAAGACAAGATGCGCGGTTTTCAGCGCCTCGTCGGAAGGCCGCGCGCCCTTGAGCCGCTTGCCCGCCTGTTTCGTGAGCGCCGGGGTGGGCGCCTGCGAAAAGATCTCCAGATGCGGCGCACCCGCCGCGTCGAGGGCCGCAAGGCGCTTTTCCGCCGCCTCGCCCTCCCCCACCAGCACCACCGTCATGGCGCTCAGATCGACCAGGATCGGAAACAAGGGCGGAACCTCCTCGGCAGACCCCGGAAAATGGCGGAATTCCCGAGGGAGCCGCCTAATTCCCGTTAGAGATAACAACTATGCCCTATAATTCAACTCACGTCCGTATAATCTTTTATTTCACATCAGGTGAATGGTATATAACAAAAAAGGGCCCGAAAGGGCCCTTTGGAATGCACGAGACGACGATACTCAGAGATGCTGGCTCTCCGACTCGCCGGCCGAGACGACCGACGTGATGGAGACGGCAACCCGTTCTCCCTGCACGATAATTTCGCCGCGCGCGATCGGCACATTATTGGCGAGGATCCAGATTTCCTCGTCCTGTCTGGTGCCGAGCTCGATCACCGCGCCGCGGCCCATCTTCAACAGCTGATGGATCGGCAGCGTCGTCTTCCCGAGCACGACCGAGAGTTCGACAAAGACATTGTTGACTGAATTCACCACTGACCCCACTTGCCCCTGAACGCCGACAAGGCATTGATACGGCGTCTAAAATCGCATGCTAGAGTTACCTCATGGTTAAGCCCCTCCCCCTTGCGGACGAGATTGAAAACGCGCCGGAATGGCGGGTTTCCGACGCGCCCGTGCCCTATGACGAGGCGGTACGGGAGATGGAGGAACGGGTGGCGGCGATCGCGGAGGGGCGCGCGCGCGAGCTCGTCTGGCTCCTCGAACACCCGCCGCTCTACACCGCCGGGACGAGCGCGGAAGAGCGCGATCTCATTGATCCGAAACGCTTTCCCGTCTTCAGGACGGGGCGCGGCGGGCAGTACACCTATCACGGCCCCGGCCAGCGCGTGGCCTATGTGATGCTCGACCTGAAGCGCCGGAAGCCCGATGTGCGGGCCTTCGTGCAGGACCTGGAGCGGTGGCTGATCGCGACGCTGGCCGAGTTCAACGTGACGGGCGAGCTGCGCGAGGGCCGCGTGGGCGTCTGGGTGAAGCGCCCGACAAAGGGTCTGAGCGCCGAGGACAAGATCGCGGCCATTGGTGTGCGGATCCGGAAATGGGTGACGTTTCATGGCGTTAGCCTGAATGTCGACCCGGACCTCGACCACTTCACCGGCATCGTGCCCTGCGGGATAAGCCAACACGGCGTGACGAGCCTCGCCGATCTCGGACTGACGGCGACGATGAGCGACGTCGACATCGCGCTGAAGCGGACCTTCGACGGCGTTTTCGGTGCAGAAACCGCGCGCTGACTCTTCCGTATACAGACAGATTCGGGAACAAGTCCGATTTGCGAACGCAGACGCGGGTTTGCGCCTCTATCCCCGCATGGCGGATGAAGGACTGTCACACGAACGTCATCAAAACGTCACGAAGGCGGATTTTTATTTATCTGTATACGGATTTTAATTGAGTTATCCCCGCCCACATTCCGGACGACTCGCATGGCGGCACCGGGGACAAGTGCGCGGGGACAAATTTAGTTCAGCTCCCCACCCTCCCCCCTGTGGGAGGGTGGAATTACTTTTTTTATCCTCCTGCTCAGAACTCTCTTCGGAAGCTCAATCGCGCCTCCCCTTCCTTCTTGCCACCACTGCTTCATAGGCCGCCTGCAATTCCTCGCGCACCGAAGGGCCGCGGCGGCGCTTTGCCGGCTGGCCGAGATGCTCCTCGCGCAGTTCGTCCATGAAGCGGGCGACGAGTTTGGGGCCGCCCTCGGTGAGCAGTTTCGCGCGGATGCCGAGTTCCTCGGTGACGGGCCGGTGCTTCACGCCCCAGGCGGACATGGCGGCGAGGACCGGGAGCAGCTCGATGCCCTTTTCGGTGAGGCTGTAGATCACCTTCTGCTTGTGGGCGGGATCGTCCGCGCGGGTGAGGATGCCCTCGTCGGTGAGGGCGCGCAGCCGGTCGGCAAGGATGTTGGAGGAGATGCCCTCCTCCGAGTTCAAAAGTTCCCGGAAATGGCGCTTGCCGCCGAAGATCATGTCGCGGATGACGAGAAGGCTCCATCTGTCGCCGATCGCCTCCAGCGTGAGGTTGATCGCGCAGCCCGATCTCGTGTTGTCCATGACGCCCCTTTCGAAAACCGGTTGCATTGTCGCACCAGTACATGCAGGATACAACCAGTTGCGAAACAAGATCGGTTTGGAGACCCCACCCTCCCCCTGTGGGAGGGTCGAAATTCGCGAAGTGAATTTCGGGGAGGGGCAAGCGTGGAACGGCGGCGCATAATCGCCAATGTGCCAATTGCCGTGAGCGGAGAACCCCTCCCCAAACCGCTTGCAGCGGTTTGACCCTCCCACAGGGGGAGGGTGGAAAAGAAGACAGGACAGCCCCAGAAACGAAACGGAACGCACCATGACGCTGACGCTCTACTATCACCCGCTGTCGAATTTCTGCCAGAAGGCGCTGATTGCGCTTTACGAGAGCAAGGTCGACTTCACGCCGGCCTTCATCGACCTTGGCAACGAGGACGACCGGGCAAAGCTCGGCGCGGTCTGGCCGATGGTGAAGTTTCCGGTGCTCAAGGACGAAGCGAGCGGCGAGACCGTGCCGGAAGCGACGATCATCATCGAATATCTGAACGACCGCCATCCGGCGGCGGTGCCGCTGATCCCGGCGGACAAGGACGCGGCGCGGCGCGTGCGCCTGATGGACCGCTTCTTCGACCTCCATGTGAACCAGCACATGTTCGGCGTGGTGAGCGACCGGCTGAAACCCGATAAACGGAAAGACCCCGCCGGCGTCGAAGAGGCGAAAGCGAAACTCGCGGAGACCTACGCCCTTGCGGACAAGGAACTCGCAAACCGCGAATGGGCGGCGGGCGACTTCAGCATGGCGGACTGCGCCGCCGCGCCGACGCTCTATTATGCGAACCGCATCGTGCCCTTCGGCGAGCACAAGAACCTTGCGGCCTATTTCGACCGGCTGATGAAGCGGCCTTCCTTCACGCGCGTCTTCGAGGAAGCCGCACCCTACCGCCACCTGTTCCCCGCGGAATGATGCCTCACACCGGCGTGTTGCGGAAGCCTATGTAAAGAAGGCCGATGCCGCCCGCGACGACGAAGAGCCAGGCAAGCGCGCCGAGGACCGGGATCGCAATCGCGACCCAGACGATGGCCGTCGCGATGATGATGCCGACGACGCGGCCGAAGGTGCCCCTGCCCGTCTCGCCGATGCGGCTGGCGAGGAACTCGCCGGAGGCGGCGAGGAAGGCGACCAGCCCGAATACCATGCCGAGCGGCCAGAGCAGCAGCATGAGGAAGGCGAGCGGCAGGCCGACAATCGTGATCGCGACGAGGACGACCAGCACCGGAATGCCGATCAGCCAGAGCAGACCGAGGCCGAGCGCGAGCGCCGGTTCGGCGGCAAGCCCGTCGCGCATACGCAGCGTGGTCGCGGGCGCGAGCAATGCCATTGCAATGGCGAGCAGGCCGAAGAAGACCGCGCCACCCGCCGACATGTGATAGCCGGGCGCGGACAGGCCGCGGCCATCGCCGCGCTCGTTCATGTGTTCCTGCCGCCAGCGCTCGCGGGTTTCGCCGCGCGGACCGGGCGCAGGCTCAACGCCCTCGCCCGGCTTGAAATCGTGGCCGTTGATGTCGCCCGCGACCGTCGCGCCCTTGTCGATGCGCGCGGTGGAGGGCGAGTAATAGGTGACGCTGCCGCCGATATCGGCGTCGGGCCCGAGCGAGAGGTCGAGGCCGTAGAAGGTGACGTCGCCCTTCACCTCGCCATTGATGAGCGCTTCCTGCGCGCGGATCGAGAGAGCACCGTCGAGTTCGCCCTCGATGGCGACGCGGCGCCCGGCGATCCAGGTATCGCCCTCGACTTCGGCATCGCGCGTGAGGATGACGATCTCGCCGGCGGCCGACAGCGTTCCCTCGACCTTGCGGTCGATGGTGAGTTCGCGCCCGACGGAGAAGACATCCTTGCCGGGGGCCCATTCGAGCGCCTGCGAGGCGGGCGCCTCCTCCGGCGCGGCAAGCGCGGGAGCGGCCATGACGAGGGTGAGAATGGCGAGTGCCGAGCGGAATGCGCCGCGCATGTAAGTCTCCTTCCGTTCCCGTCCCCCGCGGGGACTATAACGCGGGAAAGGCGGCGGAGACAGGGCGGGGGTTCTGAAGGAAACCGAGAGGCTGCGCCCCCGCCCCAAACGGGCCATCCTTGTTTGTCTTTGCCGACAAGCTGCAAAGAGGCCCGTTTGACCCTCCCCACATCTTGGCGGCTTGTCCGCCAAGGCGGACAAGTTGGGAGGGTGGGAAGCTAGAGCTCTGCTTTGTTGAGGTGATTCCAGATCGTCTCAACCACATCGTCGGTGCGTGCGAGCACATCGTTGTTCCAGAAGCGAAGTACGGTATAGCCATCCCGATTCAGAAAGGCCGTTCGGCGATCATCACGCGCCAATCCTTTTGGCTCGTTGTGCTGACCGCCATCAACCTCAACAATGAGCTTCCGTTCGAGACAAGCAAAGTCGACGATGTAGGGACCGACGCGGTGCTGCCGGCGGAAATGAACGCCAAGCCTGTTACCGCGAAGCCGGCCCCAGAGTCGTTTCTCGGCTTCCGTCATATTGCGCCGTAGACTGCGAGCACGAAGATCCGTCATACGCCGAGCTTACCGCCCACCCTCCCCTTGGGGAGGGTCGAAATTTGCGAGCGTAGCGAAACAAATTTCGGGGCGGGGGTGCCGTGAAGCCATCCCCCGCCCCGGGAAATTCTTCGCAAGCTCGAATTTCCCGACCCGCCCCCAGGGGCGGGTGGGAAGAAACGCCTCGCCTGCTGTCCGCTTACGCGAATTCCATGATGACGGCGTCGACGGCGAGGCTGTCGCCGGGTTCGGCGTTGACTTTTTCGACCGTGCAGTCGAATTCGGCGCGGAGGATGTTTTCCATCTTCATCGCTTCGACCACGGCGAGCGCCTCGCCCGCCTTCACTTCCTGGCCCTCTTTCACGTGAATGGCTTTCACGAGACCGGGCATCGGGCAGAGGAGCATTTTCGATGTGTCGGGCGCGATCTTTTCCGGCATCAGCTGGTTGAGCGCATGACCGGCGACGGTGCGGACCGCCGCATGGGCCGAGCCGCCGCGATAGCGCAGGATATAGCCCTGCTTCGCGCGCGCGATCTCGACCACCATCAGCGTGCCGTCGACCTCGCCCGTGAAGACGGCCTGCCCCGGCACCCATTCGGAACGCACGAGATGAGACTCGGTGCGCTTGCCGTCATCGTCGAGGAAGACGACGCGGAGTGCGCCGCCGGTTTCTTCCGCCGTAACACGGCGCGACCAGTCGTCGACCGCAACCACCCATTCCTTCGGCAGCTTGCGCGGCCGGTTGGAGAGCTGGCCGGAAATCTGCACCGCGCGGGCGGCATGAACCTTGTTCATGAAGACGGCGATGGCGGCGAGCTTCATCGCGCGCTCATCCGCGAGCGGCACGCCGTGGAACCCGTCCGGATATTCCTCGGCGATGAAACCGGTGGTGAGACGGCCCTCGCGGAAGCGCGGATGCTCCATGATCGCGTTCACGAAGGGAATGTTGTGCTGGATGCCCGAAATGTGGAACTGGTCGAGCGCGATCGACATGTGGTCGATGGCCGCGAGACGATCCGGCCCGTGCGTGCAGAGCTTGGCGATCATCGGGTCGTAGAACATCGAGATCTCGCCGCCCTCATAGACACCCGTATCGTTGCGGATGGTGAGGCCGTCATGCGTGCCCTCGGCGGGCGGCTGGTAGCGCACGAGACGGCCGGTCGACGGCAGGAAGTTGCGGTACGGGTCTTCCGCATAGACGCGGGACTCGATCGCCCAGCCGTTGATCTTCACGTCCGACTGCTTGATCGCGAGCTTCTCGCCATAGGCGACGCGGATCATCTGCTCGACAAGGTCGATGCCGGTGATGAGCTCGGTGACGGGATGCTCGACCTGCAGGCGCGTGTTCATTTCGAGGAAATAGAAGTTGCGGTCCTTGTCGACGATGAACTCGACCGTGCCCGCGCTTTCGTAGTTCACGGCTTTCGCCAGCGCGACGGACTGCTCGCCCATCGCCTTGCGGGTCGCCTCGTCGAGGAAGGGCGACGGCGCCTCTTCGATGACCTTCTGGTTGCGGCGCTGGATGGAGCATTCGCGCTCCATCACATAGATCGCGTTGCCATGCTTGTCGCCGAGTACCTGGATTTCGATGTGGCGCGGCTGCGTCACGAATTTCTCGATGAAGACACGGTCGTCGCCGAAGGAGGACTTCGCTTCCGACATGGAGGAGGTGAAACCGTCGGCGACTTCCTTTTCCGACCACGCGATGCGCATGCCCTTGCCGCCACCGCCGGCGGACGCCTTGATCATGACGGGATAGCCGATCTCGTTCGCGATCTTCGTCGCTTCGGCCACGTCCTTGATGACGCCGAGATAGCCCGGCACCGTGTTGACCTTGGCCTCGTTGGCGAATTTCTTCGACTCGATCTTGTCGCCCATCACCTCGACGGCCTTGATGTTCGGGCCGATGAAGGCGATGCCGTTGTCTTTCAGCGCCTGCGCGAATTTCGGGTTCTCCGACAGGAAGCCGTAGCCGGGATGGATGGCCTCGGCGCCGGTCTGCTTGCAGGCGGCGATGATCTTTTCAATGACCAGATAGGACTGCGAAGCGGCGGGCGGGCCGATGTGAACCGCCTCGTCCGCCATCTCGACATGAAGCGCGTCGGCATCGGCATCCGAATAGACGGCGACGGTGGCGATGCCCATCTTCTTCGCGGTCTTGATGACGCGGCAGGCGATTTCGCCCCGGTTGGCGATCAGGATTTTCTTGAACATCAGCAGGAACCTTGAGCGGCGGAAATTGGGAGCACAATGCAAACCAAAATCGTCACGGCCCGGTTTATCCGGGCCGTCCACGTCTTGGCGGCACAAAAGGAAGACGTGGATGGCCCGCCTTCGCGGGCCATGACGGCATGAGGAGAGAGGACGTGTGCCATCAACGTCACCGCCATCACAACGGAATGTTGTCGTGCTTTTTCCACGGGTTCTCGAGCTCCTTGTGGCGGAGGAGCGCGAGCGCCCGCGCGATGCGGACCCGCGTGGAATGCGGCATGATGACTTCGTCGATATAGCCGCGCTCGGCCGCGACGAAGGGATTGAGGAAGCGGTCTTCATAGGCCTTGGTGTGGGCCGCGATCTTTTCCGGGTCCTTGATGTCGGCCCGGTGGATGATCTCGACCGCGCCCTTGGCGCCCATCACCGCGATTTCGGCGGTCGGCCAGGCATAGTTCAGGTCGCCGCGGATGTGCTTGGAAGCCATGACGTCATAGGCGCCGCCATAGGCCTTGCGCGTGATGATGGTGACTTTCGGCACGGTCGCTTCGGTGTAGGCGAAGAGAAGCTTCGCGCCGTGCTTGATGAGGCCGCCATATTCCTGGGAGGTGCCCGGCAGAAAGCCCGGCACGTCGACGAAGGTGACGATCGGAATGTTGAAGCAGTCGCAGAAGCGCACGAAGCGCGCGGCCTTGCGGCTGGCATCCGAGTCGAGCACGCCGGCGAGCACCATCGGCTGGTTCGCGACGATGCCGACGGTGCGGCCCTCGACGCGGGCAAAGCCCGTGACGATGTTCTTCGCGAAGCTCTCCTGAATTTCGAAGAAGTCGCTCTCGTCCACGACCTTCAGGATCAGTTCCTTCATGTCGTAGGGCATGTTGGGGTTCGCCGGGATCAGCGTGTCGAGCGATTCCTCGAGGCGCTGCGCATCGTCGAAGAAGGGGCGCTCCGGCACCTCGTCCTTGTTCGACAGCGGCAGGAAGTCCACGAGACGGCGGATCTGCGTCATCGCGATCACGTCATTGTCCCAGGCGCCGTCGGCGACGGAGGATTTGGTGGTGTGGATGGAGGCGCCGCCGAGCTGCTCGGAGGTGACGGTTTCGTTCGTCACCGTCTTCACGACATCGGGGCCGGTCACGAACATGTAGGAGGTGTCGCGGACCATGAAGATGAAGTCGGTCATGGCCGGCGAATAGACGTCGCCGCCGGCGCAGGGGCCCATGATGACGGAAATCTGCGGGATGACGCCGGACGCCATGACGTTGCGCGTGAAGACCTCGCCATAGCCGCCGAGCGCGTCGACGCCTTCCTGGATGCGCGCGCCGCCCGCATCGAACAGGCCGATGATCGGCGCGCCGGTCTTCAGCGCCATGTCCTGGACCTTGGTCATCTTCTTCGCGTGATTGCGCGAAAGCGAGCCGCCGAAGACCGTGAAGTCCTTCACGAACAGGAAGACCGGCCGGCCATTGACCGTGCCCCAGCCGGTGACGACGCCGTCGCCCGGGATCTTCTGCTTCTCCATGCCGAAATCGTTGCTGTCATGCTCGACGAACATGTCGAACTCTTCGAAGGACCCCTCGTCGAGGAGAAGCTCGATGCGCTCGCGCGCGGTGAGCTTGCCTTTTGCGTGCTGCGCGTCGATGCGCTTCTGGCCGCCACCGGCCCGCGCCTCGGCGCGCCGCTCTTCCAGCCGACGAAGAATGTCCTTCATGCCGCCCCCTCAACTAACCGGACGAACCGCCCCACCCCGTTTGGCGGGAGACGGCTTCAAGTGTGCGTGTTCTGAACGCCGGAATGCGAGCTGAAACAGAGCGCCCGCTGGCGCTTTCGCGGTCCCCGCGAGGCGACCTGAATAGCACCGAAATCTCCTTTTTGCCAATGGCTTGGCCGCCATTCCTATGGGCGGGGCGGAACCCGGCCCGAGGCTCGCGGCTACGCTGCGGCAGGAAGGGCCCGGAGACCGGATTCAGCCGAGGAGAGCGATGAAACGGCCGGTTTCGAGAAGTTCCGCACGGCGAGCGGCGAGACGCGCTTCCTCTTCCTCGTCGCGGCCCGAAATCTCCATCTGCCAGTGCTCGTCGAGATGGGCGATGTCGAAGGCTTCCTCGGGCGTGAGACGGCCGAGCGCGACGGCAAGACCGAGAATGGCGGAACCGGTGAGCGTCACCGCATTGTGCAGCCCGGCAATGCGGAACGGATCGAGCGCGGCGACGGTGCGGCCATAGGCATCGAGCGAGCCTTGAGGCTGCGGCACATGCATGAGCCCGGACGTGACGGTGAAGGAAACGCCCTGCTCCGCCGCCCAGCCGAGCAGCGGGTCCCAGAGCGCGGCCTGCCGCTCGACAAGGGCGTCCGGCGCCTCCGCGCGGTAGCAGAGAAGGTCCGTGCCCGCGAAGTTGACGATTTCGGCGATCACCTGATCGCGGCGCGGCGCGACGAGATCGATCGCCGTGTTGGCGAGCTTCGTGAGCCGCATGCTGCGCGGGTCGATCTCGTCCTGCTGGGCATCCCATTCGGCGGCGAGCGCTTCGGCGAGCGCGGGCACGGGCACGGCGAGCGGCTGCTTCGAGGGCGTCCTGACGATGCGCCCGTCGAGCAGGATCGCATAGCCCTCCTCATGCGGTCCCGCCTCCGCCTTCCTGTAGAAGCGCTTCGGCAGCTTGCGCTTCTCGCGGCCCGGATGCGCGACCTGCTCGTCCAGCGCGCGGTTGCGCGCGAGGTCGAAGATGGCGGCGGTGGTTTCATCGTTGTTGTCGTCGGTCATTTACTCATGTCTTCAGACTGGATGCTGCTTCTTTTCCCACCCTCCCCTTGAGGGAGGGTCGAAATTTGCGAGCGCAGCGAAACAAATTTCGGGGCGGGGTTACAACCTGTCCGTCGTCGCTCATGTTCGCGGTTTCTTCAGCGCCCCCGCCCCAAACGGCCCTCTCTTGTCTGTCTTTGCAGACAAGCTGCAAAGATGGGCCGTTTGACCCTCCCCGAGGGGAGGGTGGGAAGAAAGCGATTGTCGCTCAGTTCCCGAAGATGCCGCCGATGCCCTTGCCGATATTCTCGAGCGTGTCGCCGACGCTCTTGGCGGCGCCTTCCGCCGCACCGCCGACCGTGCCGGCGACGCCGCCCGAGCTCGCCGCCGCCGCCGCCGCGCCGCATTCGCCGCCGGCGGCGACCGAATCCGAGCCCGTGCTCATCAGCGGCAGGAGCGCGCCGAGACCGCCCGTGAGCGCCACGCCGCCGACAGCGGTGGCGACACCCGTGACGACGCCCGTCCTGTCGAGACCGGCCGTGGGCGAGGTGAGCGGGCCCGAGAGCCGCACCGGGAAAGCGAGGCTCACGAGACTGGCTTCCTTGGGCTTCGGCTTGAACAGAAGGTCGATCCGCTCCGCACCCAGATTGACGGTGCCGGAGCCCGTGGTGATGAGGCTGTCGGTTTCGAGCGCCAGCGCGGTGGCCTTGCCGACGCCGCCCGAAAAATCGAAGCGCGAGATGGCGCAGACGAGTCGCGCGGTGTCGCCGCTTTCGCCCGACGGGATCAGCACCTTCACGAGATCGTCCGAGACGATGGCGAAGGCGCGCGAATTGATCGTGCCTTTGCCGATGACGAGATTGGTCTGGCCGCCGAGGGACGAGGCGATCGCATGGAGCGACTTGCCCTGCCCCTTGAGCTTCGCACCGAAATCGGCCCGCGCATTCAGCATGGTGGAGAGATCGAGATCGGCGAGGAGTTTCCCGAGATCGAAATTCGACGCGTTCGCATCGACGCCGACGCTGCCCTTCGCACCGTCCGCATTGAGCGCGAGCTTGATCGGCGTGCCGCGATACTCGGCCGTGAGCGGCGCGGCGAGCTTGCCGCTGTCGATCTTCACCGGAAGTTTCAGCGCGGTCAGCGTGACCTTGCCGTAGCGCAATTCATCGAGGGCGAGCGAAAGGTCGGCATCCGCGACGGTGAGCGCTTCGAGCGGCAGCGGCTCCTTGCTGAAAAGCGGTCCGCCGCTTCCCCCGCCGCCATCGCCCTTGAGGAAGGGCGTGACGTCGAAGGCCGGGCTTGTGAGCGCGCCCGTGAGCTTCGGCTTCGCGCGCATATCGAGCGTGAGGTCGCCGCCGATGCTGGTTCCCGCCACTGTGAGCGCGGCATTGTTGAGCGAGGCCTGTTCCGTGCCGCCCGCGACATCGGCGGAGAAGGAAACGGGCGAGCCGTTCACCTCACCCTCAATCACCGCGTGATAGCCGCCGCCCTGCGAGACGAGCGAAACCTCGTCCAAGGCCGCTTCCGAGACCTGGCCGGTCTCGCCGTCGCGATAGGCGAGATGGAAGTCGGACACATTCAGCTCCGGCAGACCGGCAAGCGACAACCCGCCGCCTGCATCCTCTTCCTGTGGCGCAGGCGCGGTTTCCGCGTCGCCGAACGCCCAGTTGCCGCGGCCCTCGCGGTCGGTTTCGAGGAAGATGTCCGCGCCCTCGATGGTGACGCTGCGGACGTCCACCTGACTTGAAAGAAGCGGCACCAGCGCGACCTGGAGCGCGAGCTTCTCGGCCGTCAGCATCTGCGGCTTCGTGCCCCACTCGGCATTGGAGAAGCTGACCTTCTCGGCAACGACGGTCGGCACCAGCGAAAAGCCGATATGGAGCGGACCCTCGATCTTCAGGGTACGGCCTGTTGCTTCCCTTGCGGCGGTTTCGATCTGCGGCGCGAAGCGGCCGAGGTCGACGAAGGTCAGCGCATAAAGTCCGCCCGCGAGCAGCACGGCGACAATGACGATGAAGCGCAGAAATTTTCCCATGGGTCTCATGTCCCTCCGGCGGCGGCCTGGCTGTTCCGTTCAACGGGCCATGTTGCATCGAGCGCAGGAGCAAGGCCGGCGAACGACCCGAGCACCAGACGGGCTCCCGCAGCCTGCAGCATGGCAGGCGCATGATAGCCCCAATCGACGCCGAACGCATGGGCCCCGGCGGCGCAGGCCATCTCCATGTCGTAGCTCGTGTCGCCGATGAGCACCGTATCGGCCGGGACGGCGCCGGTCGCGTTCATGGCGCGGCGCAGCATTTCGGGATGGGGCTTGGAGGGCGCATCATCCGCCGTCTGCAGCGTCACGAAATAGTCGCGAAGGCCATGGGTTTCGAGGGCATGGGCGAGACCGCGCTGCGACTTGCCGGTGGCGATGCCGAGCACGGTATCGTCGCGGGCGGCGAGCGCATCCAGCGCCTCGCGAACGCCCGGGAAGAGCGGTTCGACCAGATCCTTCCGCCTGCGGAGCTCGAAGAAGGCGCCCTTGTAGCTCTCGGTGACGCGGGCGCGCAGCGCGGCATCGACATCCGGCACGAGCGCATGGATCGCCTCGGCAAGCGACAACCCGACGATGGACAGCACTTTCTCGCGCGGCAGGTTCTCGAGGCCATGCGCGTCGAAGGCATGGTTCATCGCCGCGACGATCATGTGCTGACTGTCGATCAGCGTGCCGTCGCAATCGAAAACGACGAGGCGGAGGGGAGAGGTCATTCTTCCAGCCCCGCGAAGGCGTCCTTCGCGTCGCGCTCGTCGAAGCCCAGAAGCTTCCAGCTTGCCTTCATGTGCGGCGGCAGTTCCGCTTCGAGGAAGAGGCGGCCGCCATCGGGATGCGCGATGTCGAGGGAGCGCGCGTGGAGATGAAGCTGGCGCGGGATTTCGCCGCCCGGATGCGCGTTGACGCCGCCATATTTGCCGTCGCCGACGATCGGCGTCTCGATGGCCGCCGCATGAACGCGGATCTGATGCGTGCGGCCTGTGAGCGGCATGAAGGCGACCCAGGCGAGCTTGTGCGCGGCCATGGCGACGGTCGAGAAATGCGTGGAGGCGTCGCGCGCGCCCTCATCGCCCTTCTTCGCCGCAAACACCCGTTCGGCGCGGGGTCCGCCCTCCTTGGTGAGCCAGAGATCGATCGTGCCCTGGCGCGGCACCGGCACGCCGACGACAAGCGCCCAGTAGATCTTGCGCGCATCCTTCTGCTTGAACGCTTTCGCGAGCGCGGCGGCGGCTTTCGCCGTACGCGCGAGGACGAGAACGCCGGAGGTGTCGCGGTCGAGCCGGTGTACGAGGCGCGGACGCTCCTTGGCCTCGAAGGTGAGCGCATCGAGCATGCCGTCGAGATGACGCTCGGTCTTGGTACCGCCCTGCACGGCGAGACCGGCGGGCTTGTTCAGCACGAGGACGGACTTGTCCTTGTGGATGACGAGGGAGCGGACGAACTCGGCGTCCCTGTCGCTGACGGCACGCGCCACCTTCGGCGCGGGCTTCGCGGTCTCCTCGCCGAGCGGCGGCACGCGAACCGTCTGCCCGGTTTCGAGGCGCGCATTCGCCTTCGCCCGCGCGCCATCGACGCGGACCTGACCGGTGCGCAGCAGCTTTTCGAGGCGGCCATGCGTCAGCATCGGGAAGCGCCGCTTGAACCAGCGGTCGAGCCTGAGCCCGTCTTCCTCGTCGGTGACACCGATCTGCGTAACTTCATTCATGCGGGAAACATCATTCTCATGAGGAGAAGGCCGGCGAACAGCGCGGCGAGGCCGAGCGCGACTGAGCCGCCCATATAGGCGAGCGCAAGACCCGTGTCGCCGCGCTCGATCATGTTCATCGCATCGAGCGAGAACGCCGAGAAGGTTGTGAAGCCGCCGAGAACACCCGTGGTGACGAAGCTGCGCACTTCGGGCGTCAGATCGAGCTTCAGCGCGAAGAGACCGACGGCCAGGCCCATGAGCAGGGAGCCGATGACGTTGACCCCGAACGTGCCCCAGGGAAAGTTCGGCCCGAAGAGACGCAGCATCTGCAGGTTGAAGAGATGCCGCGCCCCCGCACCGATGGCGCCGCCGGCAGCAACCGCGAGAAGTGTGTTCATGCGTCCCTCTCTTCTCTCAGCTTGCGCCAATAGGCGAGCCGCTTGCCGATCTCGCGCTCGAAGCCACGTTCGACGGGCGAATAGAATTCCTGCCGGCCGACTTCCTCCGGGAAATAATCCTGACCGGAAAAGGCCTGCGGCGCGTCATGGTCGTATTCGTAGCCCGCGCCATAACCAAGCTCTTTCATGAGCTTTGTCGGCGCGTTGAGAATATGCGCGGGCGGCGCGACGGAGCCGGTGTCGCGCGCCGAACGCTTCGCGGCGCCGAAGGCGGCGTAGGAGGCATTCGATTTCGGCGCGGTGGCGAGGTAGATCGTCGCCTGCGCGAGCGCGAGTTCGCCCTCCGGGGGCCCCAGAAAATCGAACACGTCCTTCGCGGCGAGCGCCTGATGCACGGCTTCCGGATCCGCGAGGCCGACATCCTCTATCGCGGCGCGCACCAAGCGGCGCGCGATATAGAGCGGCTCCTCGCCGCCGACCAGCATGCGCGCGAGCCAGTAGAGAGCGGCATCGCAATCGGAACCCCGGATCGACTTGTGAAGCGCGCTGACGAGATTGTAGTGCCCTTCCCGCCCCTTGTCGTAGAGAGGCGCGCGGCGCTGCACCGCGGCGATGAGCGCGGCGGTGTCGAGCGGCTCCGGCGGGCTGAGCGCGTGAACCTCTTCCGCGAGGTTGAGCGCATAGCGCCCGTCGCCATCCGCCATCGCGCGGAGCGAGGCGCGGGCGTCGTCCGTCAGCGGCAGGGGCTCGCCGTAATGGGCCTCGGCACGGGCCAGCAACTCTTCGAGCGCGGCATCGTCCAGCCGGTTCAGCACCATGACCTGCGCGCGCGAGAGCAGCGCCGCATTCAGTTCGAAGGACGGGTTCTCTGTGGTGGCGCCGACCAGCGTCACCGTGCCGTCCTCCATGACCGGCAGGAAACTGTCCTGCTGCGCGCGGTTGAAACGGTGGATCTCGTCCACGAAGAGCAGCGTGCCCTTGCCGGTCTGGCGGCGGCCGCGCGCGGCCTCGAAAATCTTCTTGAGGTCGGCGACGCCGGAAAAGATCGCCGACATGGGCTCGAAATGGAGGCCCACCCTGTCGGCGAGGAGCCGGGCGATGGTGGTCTTGCCGGTGCCGGGCGGGCCCCAGAAGACAACCGAAGAGAGATGCCCCTGCGCGAGCATGCGCCCCAGCGGCCCCTTCGGCCCGATCAGATGCTCCTGCCCGACGACCTCTTCGAGCACCTTCGGACGCAGCCGGTCCGCAAGGGGGCGCGGGGCTCCCTCGTCCATGCCGGCGGCTTCGAAAAGACTGCTCATGGCCGGGTGTTTAGCACGTTTCCCCAGCCTTCTCATGGGCCTCCTCAGGCGCGGGCGCCCGCCTGCGACAATTTGCGAGCGAGAGTCAGTCACATCGCTATTGCAAACCATTCGCATGGGTGGCATCTTCTGCTCACCTGCTGGAAAACGGCAGGAAACAGGCAAAAAGCCGGGCGGGAAACAGGTCCAGATGATCGTTTGCGTGTGCAATGCCAAGAACTGCCGGACCGTCCGTGAGGTCGTGGCCCAGGGCCCGCATATCGACACGCCGGCCGCCGCGCACCGCGCCATGGGCTGCAAGCCGCAATGCGGACGCTGCCTCCCCGCCATCGCCGGCCTGATCGAGGAAGCCCGCGCCGAGAACGTTCTCGTGACCGCCATGGCCGCCGCCGACTGACAGCGCCAGCGCGCAGTCGAGAAATACTCTCAAAAGCATTATCAACTATTTGTTTTTACTGCATTTTTTCGAAATGCGGGTTTGACGCCGAATGTCATCGGCCTACTCTTGTGCAACGAGTCGGTTGAAGAGAGGTCCAACATGCGCGGCGACGCCAAGGTCATCGAATATCTGAACAAGGCCCTGAAGATGGAGCTGACCGCCATCAATCAGTATTTCCTGCATGCCCGCATGTTCAGGAACTGGGGGCTGAAGCGGCTGGGCGAGGTCGAGTATCACGAATCGATCGACGAGATGAAGCATGCCGACAAGCTGATCGAGCGCATCCTGTTCCTGGAGGGCCTGCCGAACCTGCAGGACCTCGACAAGCTGCTGATCGGCGAGACAGCCGTCGAATGCATGGAATGCGACCTGAAGCTCGAATATGCGGGCCACGCCTTCTACAAGGACGCCATCGCCTATTGCGAACAGGCGCGCGATTACGTCAGCCGTGAAATCTTCGAGCGCATCCTGGAGGACGAGGAAGAGCATATCGACTTCCTCGAAACGCAGCTCGAGCTGGTGAAGACCGTCGGGCTGGAGAATTATCTGCAGTCGCAGATGGGCGAGCAGGAAGCGTCGTAAGACGCCCCTCTTCTCCACCCTCCCCTTGAGGGAGGGTGGAAGATGGAGTAGTTAGCCCCCCACCGTCGCCGAGAAGACACGGTCGCCGCGCTTCACGGAAAAATCCCATTGCGGGCGGCGGGTGCCCGTGACTTTTACGAGGTCGCGGACTATGCCGATCTTCGTCCCCGCCACTTCCACCACGATGTCGCCACGCTGGAACTGGATCTGGTTTGCGGCGGACCCGCGCTCGACCTGGGTGATGACGACGCCCTTTTCGCCGATCGTATCGAGGCCGAGCTTGTCGGCCATGGCGGGCGAGAGGTTCGCGACGGTCGCGCCGGCGAAGGGATTGCGGCCCTCGATCAGCGTTTCGTCGGCGGGCGGATCTTCTGGCGGCGCGATGAGCGCAACTTCCGTGTCGCGCCATTTGCCCTCGCGCAGATAGGTGATCTTCGCCTTGCCGCCGAGCCCCTTGGTCGCGAAGCGGTAGCGCACGGCCTGTGGATCCTCGACCTCGAAGCCGTCGACGGCGCGGATGACGTCGCCGACCTTGAGTCCGGCTTTTGCGGCGGGGCTCCCGTCATGCAGATCGCGGATGAGGCTGCCGCCCGGCCGGTCGAGCCCGAGCGATTGCGCGAGATCGGCATCGACCACCTGCAGCGCGGCGCCGAACCAGGGCCGCTTCACATGGTCGCCGTCGCGCGCGGAAGCGACCACGCTCTCGACCATATTGGACGGGATCGCAAAACCGATGCCGATGCTGCCGCCGGTCTGCGAATAGATGGCGCTGTTGATGCCGATGAGCTTGCCATCCATCGTGACGAGCGCGCCGCCCGAATTGCCGGGGTTGATGGCCGCATCCGTCTGGATGAAGAACTGATAGTCGGAAACGCCGACATGGGTGCGCGCGAGCGCCGAGACGATGCCGGACGTCACCGTCTGGCCGACGCCGAAGGGATTGCCGATCGCGAGCACGATGTCGCCGACCTCGACAGCATCGGAATCCTTGAAGGAAAGATGCGGCAGCTTCTCCTTGCCGTTGCCGATACGCAGCACCGCGAGATCGGTGCGTTCGTCGGCGAGCACGAGTTCCGCCTCGAACTCGCGCCTGTCGGACATGGCGATCGTGAACTGGTCGCCATCCTTGATGACGTGATAGTTCGTGACGACGAGGCCTGACGGATCGACGATGACGCCGGAGCCGAGCGACTGCTGCACGCGCTCGCGCGGCACACCGAAGCTGAAACGGTTGCCGAAGAACTGCTGGAAGAAGGGGTCGTTGAAGAAGGGCGAGCGCGCCTGCTCCTTTACGACCCGTTTCGTATAGACGTTGACCACGGCGGGCGCGACGCGCTTCACCACCGGCGCATAGGAAAGCTGAACTTCCTCGCGGCTGGACGGCACCCTCTTCCCGTCCTGCGCGCGGGCGCTCCAGGGAACGAGCACGAGCGCCGCGACAAGAAGAACGGTCGCGAGCGCCATCGCCAGCGCACCCGCCCAGGAAGACTCCGTCAACATTTCCACCACCATCTTGCGCGTCCCGGAAGAAGGACGGGCATTGGCCTCGAAAGCCCCACAAAACTCCAGCCGCGCCTGAATTTTGCTGGGGCGTTCCCGGCATGACAAGGCTGAATTGGCGGCAACGGCGTTACCATGCTGTCATGATGAGCAAGAAAAAGGGCGGCATCCGAAGATGCCGCCCTGAATTCTTTCGAAGAGACCCGATAGATCAGGCGTCTTCCATCTCACCCTCGACCAGCACCGGGCCCGAGTCCTGACCCTTGGCGCTCTCGTCGCGGTCGACGAATTCGATGACCGCCATCGGGGCGCTGTCGCCGTGACGGAAGCCCGCCTTCAGCACGCGGATGTACCCGCCCTGACGCTCCTGGTAACGGGGCCCGAGCACATCGAAGAGCTTCGCGGCCCAGACCTTGTCCGGCAGCGCCGCATAGGCCTGACGGCGCGCATGCAGGTCGCCCCGCTTGCCGAGCGTGATGAGCTTTTCGACGTAAGGACGCAGTTCCTTGGCCTTGGGCAGCGTCGTGACGATCTGCTCATGCTTGATGAGCGCGATCGCCATGTTCGCGAACATGGCCTTGCGGTGGCTTGCGGTCCGATTGAGCTTGCGGCCGGAATTTCCGTGGCGCATGGGCCCTACTCCTCAGTTCAGTGCGGCGTCGTCAGGACGCGGCAATAGGTGACTTAATACTGGTCTTCGTACCGCTTCGCCAGCTCTTCGATATTCTCCGGCGGCCAGTTCGGCACTTCCATACCGAGATGGAGACCCATCTGGGCAAGGACTTCCTTGATCTCGTTGAGCGACTTGCGTCCGAAGTTCGGCGTGCGAAGCATTTCGCTTTCCGTCTTCTGGATGAGGTCGCCGATATAGACGATGTTGTCGTTCTTCAGGCAGTTGGCCGAACGCACCGACAGTTCCAGTTCGTCGACCTTCTTGAGCAGCGCCGCGTTGAACTCGAGTTCGGGGCGGCTCTCCTCGACATGCTTCTGCTCAGGCTCTTCGAAGTTCACGAAGGTCTGGAGCTGGTCCTGCAGGATGCGCGCGGCATAGGCGACGGCATCTTCCGGCGTGACGGCGCCATTGGTCTCGATCTGCAGCGTGAGCTTGTCGTAGTCGAGAACCTGGCCCTCGCGGGTGTTCTCGACCTTGTAGGAAACGCGCTTCACCGGGCTGTAGAGGCTGTCGACCGGCATCAGGCCGATCGGCGCATCTTCCGGACGATTGCGGTCGGAGGCGACATAGCCCTTGCCGAGCGCAACGGTGAATTCCATGCGGATCTCGGCGCCCTCGTCGAGCGTGCAGATCACAAGTTCGGGGTTCAGAACCTCGATGTCGGAACCGGCGGTGATGTCGCCGGCGGTGACGACGCCCGGGCCCTTCTTGGAGAGCGACATGCGCTTCGGGCCTTCGGCATGAAGGCGGAGCGCCAGGTTCTTGATGTTGAGGATGATATCGGTCACGTCCTCGCGAACACCCGCGATGGACGAGAACTCGTGCAGCACGCCGTCGATCTGCACGGCGGTCACGGCGGCGCCCTGGAGCGACGACATCAGCACGCGCCGCAGCGCATTGCCGAGCGTCAGGCCGAAACCGCGCTCGAGCGGCTCGGCGACGACCGTCGCAAAGCGCTGCGCATCATGGCCCGAGTTGATTTCGAGCTTGTTCGGTTTGATAAGCTCTTCCCAGTTCTTCTGGATCAATTTAGGTACCTCGTCGTCGTTTGCGGAACGCCTTGGGAGCGCCCGGGCGGGAGACATCCGCCACCTGATCTCTTTAACGTCCGCTCCACCATTCAATCGTGCGAGCCCGGACGTGGCCGACGCCTGAGCGCCAGCCGGATACCGGTCGTTAGACGCGGCGCCGCTTCGGCGGGCGGCAACCATTGTGCGGGATCGGCGTCACGTCACGGATGGTCGTGACGGTGAAGCCCACCGACTGCAGCGCGCGAAGCGCCGACTCGCGGCCCGAACCCGGACCGCAAACCTCGACCTCGAGAGTGCGCATGCCGTGTTCCATCGCCTTCTTGCCCGCATCTTCCGCCGCCATCTGCGCGGCAAAGGGTGTCGACTTGCGGCTGCCCTTGAACCCCATCATGCCGGCCGACGACCACGAGATCGCATTGCCCTGCGCATCCGTAATCGTGATCATCGTGTTGTTGAACGTGGAATTCACGTGGGCGACGCCCGACGAGATATTCTTCCGTTCCTTGCGCTTAACGCGAACCTTGTCTTTCGCCATCCGTCTTCAACCTTCGTGTCGCGCGAGGAAAGCGCCAAACCCGCGCATCCCGCTGAAAAATATCTGTGCCCGTTACTTCTTCTTGCCGGCGATCGCCTTGGCCGGACCCTTGCGGGTACGGGCATTGGTGTGGGTGCGCTGGCCGCGAACCGGCAGCCCCTTGCGGTGGCGGAGACCGCGATAGCAACCAAGATCCATCAGCCGCTTGATGTTCATCGCCACGTCGCGCCGCAGGTCGCCTTCGACCATGTAGTCGCGATCAATCGTCTCGCGGATCTGGATGACCTCGGCATCGGTCAGTTCGTTCACGCGGCGCTCGGCCGGAATGCCAACCGCGGCGCAGATTTCCTTGGCCTTGGCATCGCCGATGCCATGAATATAGGTCAGGCCGATGACCACCCGCTTGTTGGTCGGGATATTGACGCCAGCGATACGAGCCACGTGTCTCTCCTAAACTTCGGGAATCGCCTAACACGGCACCTGAGTAAAATCCCGGCTAGGACCGCCCGAAAACCGCGGAATTCCGCCATTTTTCGGTCCTCAACCGGATTTTTCTCTGAAAGTACCGCCGCGAAGGCCGGGATTATAGAATTTACTACTTCCCAGTCAACCGGCTAAGCAAACTCCCTTTCTTTTTCAAAAGCCCGAGGGCCGCCTCGATCTGGCGGGTTACCTCATCCATTTCCGTCATGCCGTCCACGGTCTTGAGCTTGCCCCTGGCCTTGTAATAGGCGATCAGGGGCGCCGTCTGCTCGTGATAGACCTTGAGCCGCTTTGCGAGCGCCTCCGCATTGTCGTCCGCCCGGGGGCCGCCGGCGGTTTCCGCCGCCCTGCCCTCGATCCGCTGCAGCAGAATGCCGTCATCGACGCCGAGTTCGACCACGGCGTCGAGTTCCATGCCCTTGCCGGCCAGCATCTGGTCGAGCGCCTCGGCCTGGGCGACGTTCCGGGGGAAACCGTCCAGGATATAGCCCTTGGCGACATCCGGCTGCTCGATCCGGTCGGAGATGATGCCGACCACGACCTCGTTCGGGACCAGTTCGCCCCGCGCCATGATGGTCTCGGCAACCTTGCCGACCTCGGTGCCGGCCGCAACGGCCGCGCGCAGCATGTCGCCCGTCGAAAGCTGGACGAAGCCGTACTTGTCCTCGAGGCGCTTCGCCTGCGTGCCCTTGCCGGCGCCCGGCGGTCCAAGAAGGATCAGTTTCATCGCCGCGCCCCCCTGAGCTTCGACTTCTTGATGAGGCCCTCATACTGGTGCGCGAGCAGGTGGCTCTGGATCTGCGACACGGTATCCATCGTCACGCTGACCACGATGAGAAGCGAGGTACCGCCGAAATAGAAGGGCACGCTGTACTGCGAAATCAGGATCTCGGGCAGCAGGCAGACGATGGTGAGGTAGACCGCACCGACCGCCGTGAGTCGGGTCAGCACGTAGTCGATATATTCCGCCGTCCGCTGGCCCGGACGGATGCCCGGAATGAAGCCGCCATACTTCTTCAGATTGTCCGCGGTATCGGCCGGATTGAAGACGATCGCGGTGTAGAAGAAGGCGAAGAAAATGATGCCCGCGGCATAGAAGGCCATGTAGAGCGGCTGGCCGTGGCCGAGCAGCGCCGTCACGGTGTTGAGCCAGTCGGGGCCCTGCCCGCCGCTGAAATTCGCCAGCGTTACCGGCAGCAGAAGGAGCGACGAGGCAAAGATCGGCGGGATGACGCCGGCCGTGTTGAGCTTGAGCGGCAGGTGCGATGAGTCACCGCCATAGAGCTTGTTGCCGACCTGGCGCTTGGGATACTGCACCAGGAGGCGGCGCTGCGCGCGCTCCACGAAGACGATGCCCATGATGACCACGACGACCATCACCGCGAGGAAGAGGATGATCGCGGTCGATATGGCGCCTTGACGGCCGAGTTCCAGCGTACCGGCGAGCGCGCGGGGCAGCTCCGCGACGATGCCGGAGAAGATGATGAGCGAGATGCCGTTGCCGACGCCGCGCGAGGTGATCTGCTCGCCGAGCCACATCAGGAAGATGGTGCCGCCGACCAGCGTGATGACGGTGGTGGCGCGGAAGAACAGGCCCGGGTCGATGACGACATTGCCGACACCGCTCTGCGCGCCCTCGAGACCGACGGCGATGCCGTAGCCCTGAAGCGCGGCGAGAATGACGGTGCCGTAGCGCGTGTACTGGTTGATCTGCTTGCGGCCCTGCTCGCCTTCCTTCTTGAGCTGGGCCAGATGCGGCGACACCGTCGTCATCAGCTGGATGATGATGGATGCCGAGATGTAGGGCATGATCGCGAGCGCGAAAATGGCCATGCGGCCGACCGCACCGCCCGAGAACATGTCGAAGACGCCGAGAAGGCCCGACTGCTGCTGCTGAAACACCGACGCCAGCGCCGCCGGATCGATGCCCGGCAGCGGGATGTAGGTGCCCAGCCGATAGACGATAAGCGCACCCAGTGTGAACCAGATGCGCTTCTTCAACTCGGTCGCCTTGGAGAAGGCGGAGAAGTTGAGGTTCGCCGCGAGCTGTTCAGCCGCTGATGCCATTCATCTCACCCTGTGCGCACCGGAACCCGGCCCGCATGTCCTGGACTACACGCTTACTCGGCTGCGGCCTTCTTCGCCTTGGGCTCGACCACCGTCACGGAACCGCCCGCCTTTTCGACAGCAGCCTTCGCACCGGCGGACACGCCCGCAACCTCGAAATCGAGCTTCGCCTTGAGTTCGCCGTTGCCGAGAAGGCGCACACCGTCCTTCGCGCGGCGGATGACGCCTGCAGCGATGAGAGCAGCGGCATCGATCCTGGCGCCCTTGTCGAGCTTGCCCGCATCGATGGCGGCCTGCACGCGGCCAATGTTGACCGTGTTGAAGTCCAGCCGGAACGGGTTCTTGAAGCCGCGCTTCGGCAGGCGCATGTGGATCGGCATCTGGCCGCCCTCATACCCCTTGATGGCGACGCCGGTACGGGACTTCTGGCCCTTCACGCCGCGTCCGCCGGTCTTGCCCTTGCCGGAGCCGATACCGCGCCCGACGCGGATGCGCGACTTGCGGGCGCCTTCGTTATCGCGGATTTCGTTCAGTTTCATCGTACTGCCTCGCGAGCCTCGGGCTCTCTAGATGGAATGGTTCAGGCCTCGTCCACGACGCGGACGAGATGGGCCACCTTGCCGATCATGCCGCGCACGGCCGGCGTATCCTCAAGCGTGCGCGTACGGCGCATCTTGTTCAGGCCGAGCCCGATAAGGGTCTGGCGCTGGGAAGGCTCGCGCCGGAGCGGGCTGGCAATCTGCTGCACCGTCACCGTCTTGCTGCCGGTCTTTTTCGCTGACATCGATCGTTCCTCTCGCCTTACTCGAGGCCGGCCTCGGCAGCGGCGTCCGTACGGCGGCCGACGATGTCGCTGACCTTCTTGCCGCGGCGCGCCGCGACCATACGCGGGCTCTGCTCGTTCTTCAGCGCGTCGAACGTGGCGCGCACCATGTTGTAGGGGTTGGACGAGCCGAGCGACTTCGCCACCACGTCCTGGACGCCGAGCGTCTCGAACACGGCGCGCATCGGGCCGCCCGCGATGATGCCGGTGCCGGGAGGCGCCGCGCGGAGAACCACGCGGCCCGCACCGTGGCGGCCATCGACGTCGTGATGGAGCGTGCGGCCTTCGCGCAGCGGCACGCGGATCATCGCGCGCTTCGCGGACTCGGTCGCCTTGCGGATCGCTTCCGGCACTTCGCGGGCCTTGCCGTGGCCGAAGCCGACGCGGCCCTTCTGGTCGCCGACGACGACGAGCGCGGCAAAGCCGAACCGCCGGCCGCCCTTCACGACCTTGGCGACGCGATTGATGTGGACCAGCTTGTCCACGAATTCGCTGTCGCGCTCTTCCCGATCCCGGTCTCTGTTGTCCTTACGTGCCACAGCCAGTTTCCTTTAGAAGTTGAGACCGCCTTCGCGGGCGCCTTCGGCGAGCGCTTTCACGCGCCCATGATAGATGTAGCCGCCACGATCGAAGACGACATCGGTGATGCCAGCCTGTTTCGCGCGCTCGGCGAGAAGCTTGCCGACCGCCGAAGCGGCATCGAGATTGGCGCCGGACTTCGACTTGAGCGTCTCGTCGAGCGACGAGGCCGCTGCGACCGTCACACCCTGCGCATCGTCGATCACCTGCGCATAGATATGCTTCGAAGACCGGAAGACCGAAAGACGCGGCCGGACAGTCGCTGCCCGCGAGAGCTTCGCGCGATTGCGCATGGCCCGGCGGTGATAGAGGTTTTTCATGTTGCTCATGACGCGCATCCGCTCACTTCTTCTTGCCTTCCTTGCGGAAGATATATTCACCGGCGTACTTCACGCCCTTGCCCTTGTAGGGCTCCGGTCCGCGATAGCCGCGGATCTCGGCGGCAACCTGACCGACTTTCTGCTTGTCGATACCGGTGATGACGATTTCGGTCGGCTTCGTGCACTTGATGTCGATGCCTTCCGGGATCGGATAGAGCACATCGTGGCTGAAGCCCAGATTGAGCTGCAGGTTCTTGCCCTGGATCGCGGCACGGTAGCCCACGCCGTTGATCTCGAGCGTCTTCGTGAAGCCGTCCGTCACGCCGTCGACGAGGTTCTTCACGAGCGTCCGCGACAGGCCCCACATCGCGCGGGCGCGCTGCGACTCGTCGCGCGGCGCGACCTTGAGGCCGGCGTCGCCCTGCTCCACCGTCACATCGTCCACCAGCGTGAGCTTCAACTCACCCTTCGGGCCCTTCACGGCCACTTCCTGGCCGTTCAGTGTCACCGTCACCCCTTTGGGGACTTCGATGGGGTACTTACCAATTCGCGACATGGTCCCTGTTTCCTGTCGTCTCGTGCCGGATATCTCTGTGCGCCTTAGAAGACGCGGCAGAGCACCTCGCCACCCACATTCTGTTCCTTTGCCGCCACGTCGGACATGATGCCCTTCGGCGTCGAGAGGATCGAAATACCCAGACCGTTATGCACCGTCGGCATGGTCTTCACCGATGAATACACACGCCGGCCCGGCGTCGACACACGCTCGATCATCTGAATGACGGGCGCGCCTTCGTTGTACTTCAGTTCGATCTCGAAATCGCTCTTTCCGCCCGCATATTCGACGCGCGAATAGCCGCGGATGAACCCTTCGTCGGCGAGCACATCCAGCACCCAGCCGCGAAGCTTGGAAGCAGGCGTCACCACCTTGCTCTTGCCGCGAAGCTGGGCATTGCGGATCCGCGTAATCATATCGCCCAGTGGATCGGTCATCGTCATTCGCGTGTCTCCTACCAGCTCGACTTCACCATGCCGGGAATCTGCCCCCGGGACGCGAGGTCCCGAAGAGCGATACGCGACATGCGCAGCTTGCGGTAATAGGCCTTGCTGCGGCCGGTAATCTCGCAGCGATTGTGAATCCGGGTCTTCGACGAGTTGCGCGGCAGCTCGGCGAGCTTGAGCTGCGCCTGGAAGCGTTCTTCCATCGAGAGCGACTCGTCCTTCGTGGCGGCCTTCAGCTTTGCGCGCTTGGCGGCATATTGAGCCACCAGCTTCCGCCGCTTCTGGTCCCGATTAATGGCGCTCTTCTTAGCCATTCAAACCTCCGTGCGTCCGCCCGAGCGGACCGCTGAAAAAATCACTTCGTGAAGGGGAAGTTGAAGCGGCGAAGCAGCTCGCGCGCCTCGTCGTCCGTCTTCGCCGTCGTGCAGACGATGATGTCCATGCCCCAGACCTGGTCGACCTTGTCGTAGTCGATTTCCGGGAACACGATGTGCTCCTTGAGGCCCATGGCGTAGTTGCCGCGGCCGTCGAAGCTCTTCGCATTCAGGCCGCGGAAGTCGCGGACGCGCGGCAGCGCAACCGTGACCAGGCGGTCCAGGAATTCGTACATCCGGTCGCGGCGCAGCGTGACCTTCACACCGACCGGCATGCCTTCGCGCAGCTTGAACGTCGCGATGGACGTCTTGGCCTTGGTGATGACCGGCTTCTGGCCGGAAATCGCCTGCAGGTCGTCGAACGCGCTGCGGATCTTCTTGGAGTCCGCCACCGCTTCCCCAACGCCCATGTTGAGCACGATCTTGTCCAGCCGCGGCACTTCGAGAACGTTCTTGTAGGAGAACTTCTCGGTCAGCTCCGGACGCACCTTCTCCAGGTACTGGGCCTTCAACCGCGGCGTGTACTGAGTTTCAGCCATCGATCATCTCTCCCGACGCCTTGGCGACACGGACCTTGCGGCCGTCGTCCAGCGTCTTGAAACCAACGCGCGTCGGCTTGCCTGTCTTCGGATCCTCGATCGCGATATTCGACAGGTGTACCTTCGCTTCGCGCGTCACGATGCCGCCGGTCGTCGTCTGCGACGGCTTCTCGTGGCGCTTCACCATGTTGACGCCCTGTACGAGCGCCTTGCTTTCCTTCGGGAAGACGGCGACGACATCGCCCTTCTTGCCCTTGTCCTTGCCGGTCAGGACGACGACCTTGTCGCCCTTCTTGATCTTCGCGGCCATCACAGCACCTCCGGCGCGAGCGAAACGATCTTCATGTGGTTCTTCGCGCGCAGTTCGCGGGTCACCGGGCCGAAGATACGGGTACCGACCGGCTCGCCCTGCGCGTTGATGAGAACCGCCGCGTTACGGTCGAAACGGATGACGCTGCCATCGGCGCGGCGGATATCCTTCGCCGTGCGCACGACGACCGCCTTCATGACGTCGCCCTTCTTTACCTTGCCGCGCGGGATCGCTTCCTTGACGCTGACGACGATGATGTCGCCGACGGAAGCGTACTTCCGCTTGGAACCGCCGAGCACCTTGATGCACATCACGCGACGTGCACCCGAGTTATCGGCAACCTCCAGGTTGGTTTCTTGCTGGATCATGACTTCATCCGCCTTGCTCGAACCGGTTCCTGAACCCTCGTGGGATCAGGCCTCGTCCGTATAAACTTCCCATTTCTTCAACTTCGAGAACGGCCGGCACTCGCGGATCTTCACGATGTCGCCAATCTTCGCCACATTGCTCTCGTCATGGGCGTGGAACTTCTTCGACCGGCGCACGATCTTCTTGAGGAGCGGGTCCTTGAAGCGGCGCTCGACATTCACCACGACCGTCTTGTCGTTCTTGTCGCTGACCACGACACCCTGAAGGATTCTCTTCGGCATTTCGGTATCCTCAGCCCTTGTTCGCTTCGGCGGCGCGCTGGCGCTGGATCGTCTTGACCCGCGCGATGTCACGGCGCAGCTGGCGCATCTGGTGAACTTTCTCGAGCTGGCCGCTCGCGCCCTGGAAACGCAGGTTGAACTGCGTCTTCTTGAGCTTCAGCAACTCGTCCTCGAGCTGGTCCGGCGTCATGTCTCGTACTTCGCTGGCCTTCATGGCCTTACCCTTTCATTCGACCGTCCGTGGGACGGCTTCGGATGCCTCAAGCGTGCTCGCCGGGACGCGCGACGAAGCGCGTCTTGATCGGCAGTTTCGCCGCGCCGAGACGCAGCGCCTCTTCCGCGATCGCAAGCGGAACGCCGTCGATCTCGAACATGATGCGGCCCGGCTTGACGCGCGCCGCCCAGTATTCCGGCGCACCCTTGCCCTTGCCCATGCGGACTTCAGTCGGCTTCGAGGAGACCGGCACATCCGGGAACACCCGGATCCACACACGACCCGCACGCTTCATGTGACGGGTGATCGCGCGACGTGCCGCCTCGATCTGCCGCGCCGTGATACGGGCCGGCTCCTGGGCCTTGAGGCCGAAAGCCCCAAAGTCGAGATTCATTCCGCCCTTGGCCTTGCCATGGATGCGGCCCTTGTGAGCCTTGCGGAACTTAGTGCGCTTCGGTTGCAACATGATCGAAACTCTTTTCGCTCAATTCTCTTCAGGCTCAGGCGCGCTCTTCGCGACGCTGGCGGCCACCGCCCTCGCCACCGCCTTCGAGCGCACGGCGCTCGGAGGCCATCGGATCGTGCTCGAGGATCTCGCCCTTGTAGATCCAGACTTTCACACCGCAGGTGCCGTAGGCGGTCTTCGCCGTCGCCACGCCGTAGTCGATGTCGGCGCGAAGCGTATGCAGCGGCACACGGCCTTCGCGATACCACTCCGTGCGCGCGATTTCGGCGCCGCCGAGACGGCCCGCGCAGTTGATGCGGATGCCGCCCGCGCCGAGACGCATGGCCGACTGCACCGCCCGCTTCATCGCCCGGCGGAACGCCACACGGCGCTCGAGCTGCTGCGCGATGTTTTCCGCGACCAGCGTCGCATCGATTTCCGGCTTGCGGACTTCGACAATGTTCAGATGCACTTCCGAAGTCGTGATCTTGCCGATGTCCTTGCGGAGCTTCTCGATGTCCGCGCCCTTCTTGCCGATGACCACACCCGGCCGTGCCGTGTGGATCGTCACGCGGCACTTCTTGTGGGGACGCTCGATCACGATCTTGGACACACCCGCCTGCTTCAGCTGCTCGGAGAGCAGCTCGCGGATCTTGATGTCCTCGTGCAGCAGCTTGCCGTATTCGTGACGGCCCGCGAACCAGCGAGAATCCCAGGTGCGGTTGATCCCGAGCCGCAGACCGATCGGATTGACCTTATGACCCATCAGGCTTGCTCCTCGACTTGCCGCACAACGATGGTGATCTGGCTGAACGGCTTCTGGATACGGCCGACGCGACCGCGAGCCCGCGCATGCCAGCGCTTCATGACCAGGTTCTTGCCCACATAGGCCTCGGAGACGATGAGATCGTCGACGTCGAGATCGTGGTTGTTCTCCGCATTCGCAATCGCGCTCTGCAGAACCTTCTTCACGTCGTCAGAGATGCGCTTGCGCGAGAACGTGAGGTCGGCGAGCGCCGTCTCCACCTTCTTGCCGCGAATGAGCTGCGCGACGAGATTGAGCTTCTGCGGACTGATCCGGATCATCCGACCGACAGCCTGCGCTTCATTGTCGGGCAGGCGACGCTTGGTTGCAGCTTTGCCCATGACTTAGCCCTTCTTCGCTTTCTTGTCGGCGGTGTGGCCGTAGTAGGTCCGCGTCGGCGAGAACTCGCCGAACTTGTGGCCCACCATGTCTTCGGTCACGAGCACCGGAACATGCTTCTTGCCGTTGTGAACGCCGAAGGTAAGACCGACGAACTGCGGCAGGATGGTGGAGCGACGGCTCCACATCTTGATGACTTCCTTGCGGGCCGACGAACGCGACGCTTCCGCCTTCTTGAGAAGGTAGCCGTCCACGAAGGGACCCTTTTTGAGAGAACGTGACATGATCGAGCTCCCTTAACCCTTCTTCTTCTTCAGGTGGCGGCTGCGGACAATGAACTTGTCGGTGGCCTTGTTCGCGCGCGTCTTCTTGCCCTTGGTCGGCTTGCCCCACGGGGTAACCGGATGACGGCCGCCCGAGGTACGGCCTTCACCGCCGCCATGCGGATGGTCGACCGGGTTCATGACGACGCCACGGACGTGAGGACGCTTGCCGAGCCAGCGATTGCGGCCCGCCTTCGCGATGGTGATGTTCGAATGGTCAGGGTTCGACACGGCGCCGATTGTCGCCATGCAGGAACCCGGGACCATGCGCTGCTCGCCGGAGGAAAGGCGGAGAAGCGCGTAACCCTGGTCACGGCCGACGAGCTGCACATAGGCACCCGCTGAGCGCGCGATCTGACCGCCCTTGCCCGGCTTCATTTCCACATTGTGGACGATGGTGCCGACCGGGATGTTCGAAAGCGGCATCGCATTACCGGGCTTCACGTCGACGCGGTTGCCCGAAACGACCTTGTCACCCACCGCAAGACGCTGCGGCGCCAGGATGTAGGCGAGCTCGCCGTCCTCATACTTGATGAGCGCGATGAACGCCGTGCGGTTCGGATCGTATTCGATCCGCTCGACCGTCGCCATCACATCGGCCTTCGTGCGCTTGAAGTCGATCACGCGATAGCTGCGCTTGTGACCGCCGCCCCGGAACCGGACCGTCACGCGGCCATGGTTGTTGCGGCCGCCGGACTTCGTCAGTCCTTCGGTCAGGCTCTTGACCGGCTTGCCCTTGTAAAGGCCAGAGCGGTCGACGAGCACAAGGCCGCGCTGCGCGGGACTTGTCGGTTTGTACTTTTTCAGTGCCATCGTTCTAGGCTTCTCGCTTTAGAGGCCGGAGCCCGATCCTCAAAGTCCAGTCGTCACGTCGATCGAATGGCCCTCTTCGAGGGTCACGATCGCTTTCTTGAAATCGCTCTGCCGTCCCGCGACGCCGCGGAACCGCTTGGTCTTGCCCTTCCGGTTCAGCGTATTGACCGCCTTCACCTTCACGTCGAAGAGCTTCTCGACCGCTTCCTTGACCTGCGGCTTCGTCGCCTTCGGGGCAACCCGGAAAATGACCTGGTTGAATTCCGAGGCCATGGTCGCCTTTTCGGTAATTACCGGCGAGACGATGATGTCGTAATAACGCTCGTTCATTTGAAGCGAGCCTCCAGGCTTTCAACCGCGGCCTTGGTCAGCACAAGCTTCTCGCGCCGCAGAATGTCGTAGACGTTGATGCCCTGCACCGGCAGCACATCCACATTGGGAAGGTTGCGGGCAGCGAGCGCAAAATTCTGGTCGAGCTCCGCGCCGTCGACGACCAGCACCGAGGTGAGGCCGAGCTTCGCGAACGCTTCCTTCGCCGCCTTCGTCTTCGGTTCGGCGAACTTCGCCTCATCGAGGATGACGAGATTGTCGCTCTTCGCCTTCGACGAGAGAGCGAGCTTCAGCGCCAGGGCGCGAACCTTCTTCTGCATGCCGAAAGCATGGCTCCGCACGACCGGCCCGAAAGCCTTGCCGCCACCGCGGAACTGGGGCGCCTTGCGATCGCCGTGGCGGGCGCCGCCCGACCCCTTCTGCTTCACGAACTTCTTGCCCGTGAGCGAAATCTCGGACCGGCCCTTGGTCTTGTGCGTGCCGGCCTGCCGCTTGGCGAGCTGCCAGGCGACCATGCGATGCAGAATGTCGCCGCGCGGCTCAAGCGCGAAAACCTCATCCGCCAGATCGACGGTACCGGCTTTCTTTGCCGCAAGTGTGGTTACGTCGACCTTCATCACGCACCTTCCTTCGGAGCTTCAGTCTCTTCCGCGGGCGCCTCGGCCGGAGCCTCTTCGGCGGCAGGAGCGGCTGCAGCTTCTTCACCATTGCGGCGGAACGCGCCCGGCACCGGCACACCGTCCGGCAGCTTGCTCTTCACCGCATCGCGGAGCAGTACCCAGCCGCCCTTCGAACCCGGCACCGCACCCTTCACCATGATGAGACCCTTTTCGACGTCCGTGCGGACGACTTCGAGGTTCTGCGTGGTGACGCGCGACGCGCCCATGTGGCCGGCCATCTTCTTGCCCTTGAAGACCTTGCCCGGATCCTGGTTCTGACCGGTGGAGCCGTGGCTGCGGTGGCTGACCGACACGCCGTGCGTTGCGCGAAGGCCACCGAAATTGTGACGCTTCATGACGCCGGCAAAGCCCTTGCCGACAGACGTGCCGCTTGCATCGACGTACTGGCCCGCAATGAAATGATCGGCGGTAATCTCAACACCAACTTCGAGCAGGTTGTCCGGGCTGACGCGGAACTCGGCGAGCTCGAGCTTCGGCTCGACCGAGGCGCGAGCGAACTGGCCGCGCTGCGCGTTCGCAACGTTCTTCGCCTTGGCCCGGCCGACGCCGAGCTGGACAGCCGTATAGCCGTTCTTTTCATCCGTGCGCTGGCTGACAACCTGGCAGTTGTCCAGCTTCAACACCGTGACCGGTACATGACGTCCGTCATCCGTGAAGAGACGGGTCATTCCGACCTTTTTGGCAATCACTCCGGAACGCATGGGTCCCATTCCTCGTTCTGTTCGCGATCGAGCTTCTTAGAGCTTGATCTCGACATCCACACCGGCAGCGAGATCGAGCTTCATAAGCGCGTCCACGGTCTGCGGCGTGGGGTCTACGATGTCGAGCACACGCTTGTGTGTCCGAATTTCAAACTGCTCACGGCTCTTCTTGTCGATATGCGGGCCGCGCAGCACGGTGAACTTCTCAAGCCGGGTCGGAAGCGGAATCGGACCGAGCACCTGGGCACCCGTGCGCTTTGCGGTGTTCACGATCTCGCGCGTCGAAACGTCGAGCACGCGGTGATCGAACCCTTTCAAGCGGATGCGAATCTTCTGCCTTTGCATTTTCGTACCTGTGCCTCTCGGCCCTGCGCTTTCGCGACTTCAAAAGCCGGGGCGCGGATGACCCGCGCCCCGATCAAATCGATTACTTCAACACTTTGGAGACGACGCCGGCACCGACGGTGCGGCCGCCTTCGCGGATGGCGAAGCGGAGCTTCTCTTCCATCGCGATCGGGGCGATCAGCGTGACGTTCATCTTCACATTGTCGCCCGGCATGACCATTTCCGTGCCTTCCGGAAGCGTCACCACGCCGGTCACGTCCGTCGTGCGGAAGTAGAACTGCGGACGGTAGTTCGTGAAGAACGGCGTATGACGCCCGCCCTCTTCCTTCGTCAGGATGTAGGCTTCCGCCTCGAACTCCGTATGCGGCGTGATCGAGCCCGGCGCGCACAGAACCTGTCCGCGCTCGACTTCCTCGCGCTTCGTGCCGCGCAGCAGAACGCCAACATTGTCGCCCGCCTGACCCTGGTCGAGCAGCTTGCGGAACATCTCCACGCCCGTGCAGGTCGTCTTCGTCGTGTCCTTGATGCCCACGATCTCGATTTCGTCGCCGACCTTCACGATCCCGCGCTCGACGCGGCCCGTCACAACCGTGCCGCGCCCCGAGATCGAGAACACGTCTTCGATCGGCATCAGGAACGGCAGATTGATCGGACGCTCCGGCTGCGGGATGTAGTCGTCGACCGCCTCCATCAGCTTCAGGATCGCGTCGTGGCCGATCTCCTTGTTCGTGTCCTCAAGAGCCGCAAGCGCCGAGCCCTTGATGATCGGGATATCGTCGCCCGGGAAGTCGTAGCTCGAAAGAAGCTCACGGATCTCCATCTCGACGAGCTCCAGAAGCTCCTCGTCGTCGACCTGGTCCACCTTGTTCATGAACACCACAAGCGCCGGAACGCCAACCTGGCGCGCAAGCAGGATGTGCTCGCGCGTCTGCGGCATCGGGCCGTCCGCCGCCGACACGACGAGGATCGCTCCGTCCATCTGCGCCGCGCCCGTGATCATGTTCTTCACATAGTCCGCATGGCCGGGACAGTCGACATGCGCGTAGTGGCGCTTCTCCGTCTGGTACTCAACATGCGCCGTCGAGATCGTGATCCCGCGCGCCTTCTCTTCAGGCGCCTTGTCGATCATGTCGTACGCCGAGAACGTCGCTCCGCCCGTCTCCGCAAGCACCTTCGTGATCGCCGCCGTCAGCGACGTCTTCCCATGGTCGACATGTCCAATCGTACCGATGTTGCAGTGCGGCTTGTTCCGCTCAAACTTCTCTTTGGCCATCTCGGCGCTCCATCCTTCTGGAACTGTCTTCGTTCAACTGATTAGGCGAGCTTCGCCCGGACTTCGTCGGATACCGCTTGCGGCACCTGCTCGTAATGATCGAACTGCATCGTGTACTGGGCGCGGCCCTGGCTCATCGAACGCAGCGTATTCACGTAACCGAACATGTTGGCGAGCGGCACCATCGCGTGGATCACCTGCGCGATGCCGCGCTGCTCAGTACCGCTGATCTGACCGCGGCGGCTGTTCAGGTCGCCGATCACATCGCCCATGTATTCTTCCGGCGTCACGACCTCGACGCTCATGATCGGCTCGAGGAGCTTCACGCCCGCCTGCTGCGCCCCTTCGCGGAAGGCAGCGCGCGACGCGATTTCGAACGCCATGACGCTCGAGTCGACGTCATGATAGGCACCGTCCATCAGGGTCGCCTTGAAGTCGATCATCGGGAAGCCGGCAAGCGGACCCGAATCCTTCACGCTCTCGACACCCTTCTGAACGCCCGGGATATATTCCTTCGGCACCGAACCGCCGACGATCTTGCTCTCGAACTGGAAGCCCGAACCCGGCTCGCCCGGCTCGAAGACGATCTTCACGCGAGCGAACTGCCCCGAACCGCCGGTCTGCTTCTTGTGCGTGTAGTCGATCTCGGCGCGCTTCGTGAGCGTCTCGCGATAGGCCACCTGCGGCGCGCCCACGTTGGCTTCCACCTTGAACTCGCGGCGCATACGATCGACGAGGATGTCGAGGTGAAGTTCACCCATGCCCTTGATGACGGTCTGCCCCGATTCCTCGTCCACCGACACACGGAAGGAAGGGTCTTCCTGCGCGAGACGATTGAGCGCGAGACCCATCTTCTCCTGGTCCGCCTTTGTCTTCGGCTCGACCGCCACCTCGATGACAGGTTCCGGAAACTCCATGCGCTCCAGAATGATCGGCTTCAGCGGATCGCAGAGCGTGTCGCCCGTCGTCGTGTTCTTGAGGCCGGCAACGGCGACGATGTCGCCCGCATAGGCTTCCTTGATGTCTTCGCGGTGGTTCGCATGCATCTGAAGCATACGGCCGATACGTTCGCGATTTTCTTTCGTCGAGTTCAGAACGCTCGCACCGGTGGTGAGCACGCCCGAATAAATACGGCAGAAGGTAAGCGAACCCACGAACGGGTCGTTCATGATCTTGAACGCGAGAACCGAAAGCGGCTCTTCGTCGGAAGCGCCGCGCGTATCGGGCTCCTCGGTCTTGGGGTCGATACCCTGCATGCGATCGACCTGAAGCGGCGACGGCAGGAAGTCGACAACCGCGTCGAGCATGGGCTGCACGCCCTTGTTCTTGAACGCGCTGCCGCAGAGAACCGGAACGAACTTGCGGCTGATGGTGCCTTTGCGGATCAACCCCTTGAGGGTCGTCTCATCCGGCTCGGTGCCATCGAGATAGGCCTCCATGGCCGTGTCGTCCATTTCGACCGCCGTCTCGACGAGCTTCGAACGATAGTCGTCGGCCTGTGCCTTCATGTCTTCGCGAATGTCGCGGTACTCGAACTCTGCCCCAAGCGACTCGTCCTTCCAGATGATCTCTTTCATCGTGACAAGGTCGATAAGGCCTTCGAATTCGGATTCGGCGCCAATCGGCAATTGCAGCACGAGCGGTGTCGCACCGAGGCGCGTCACGATCATGTCGACGCAGCGATAGAAGTTCGCGCCCATGCGGTCCATCTTGTTGACGAAACACATGCGGGGCACGCGATACTTGTCGGCCTGGCGCCACACCGTCTCGGACTGCGGCTCCACGCCGGCAACCGAGTCGAACACCGTGACCGCACCATCGAGCACACGAAGCGAACGCTCGACTTCAATCGTGAAGTCCACGTGGCCGGGCGTGTCGATGATGTTGATGCGCTTGTCTTTCCAGAAGCAGGTCGTCGCAGCGGAGGTGATCGTGATGCCACGCTCCTGCTCCTGCTCCATCCAGTCCATGGTCGCAGCGCCGTCGTGCACTTCGCCGATCTTGTGGCTCACACCCGTATAATAAAGGATGCGCTCGGTCGTCGTCGTCTTACCAGCATCGATGTGAGCCATGATGCCGATATTGCGGTAATCTTCGAGCTTCGTTTTGCGTGCCATGACGGTCTGCCTTTGGGGGTCTTGAACGCTTTACCAGCGATAGTGCGAGAAGGCGCGGTTGGCTTCCGCCATCCGGTGCGTGTCTTCGCGCTTCTTGACGGCGGAACCGCGATTGTTCGCGGCGTCGAGCAGTTCGCCCGAGAGGCGCGCCACCATCGTGGTCTCGTTGCGCGCGCGAGCGGCAGCAATGATCCAGCGGATGGCGAGCGCACGGCGGCGCTCCGGACGGACTTCGACCGGAACCTGATAGGTCGCGCCACCGACGCGCCGCGAGCGCACTTCGAGGGCCGGCATCACGTTTTCCAGGGCTTCGTGGAACGTGCGCAGCGGATCGACACTGGCCTTCTGCTGCATCTGGTCGAACGCGCCGTAAATGATGCTTTCGGCGGCGGACTTCTTGCCGTGATACATCAGGCTGTTCATGAACTTCGCGAGAACCACGTCGCCGAACTTGGCGTCCGGAAGAACTTCCCGCTTTTCTGCGCGATGGCGTCTGGACATGTCTCTGTTCCTTACTTCGGACGCTTCGCGCCGTATTTCGAACGGCGCTGACGGCGGTCTTTCACGCCCTGCGTATCGAGCACGCCGCGAACGATGTGATAACGCACGCCCGGCAAGTCCTTCACGCGGCCGCCGCGGATAAGCACCACGGAGTGCTCCTGCAGATTGTGGCCTTCGCCCGGGATGTAGCTCGTCACTTCGAACTGGTTGGTCAGGCGCACACGGGCGACCTTACGCAGAGCGGAGTTCGGCTTCTTCGGCGTCGTCGTATAGACACGTGTGCACACACCCCGCTTTTGCGGGCATGCCTGCATGGCCGGTACCTTGTTACGCTTCACCAGCGGCTTGCGCGGCTTGCGGATGAGTTGGTTGACGGTGGGCATTCGCCTGCTCGATCCTGTCTGTCCAAACAAAAAAACGCCGCGCCGCCCCGGATATTGTCCGGAATTGGGCTGCGCGCGCTTGAGGACACCGAACCCTTATCGGGTCTTGCGTCCAAATGCAGAGGATTTCGGCCTCGCGCCGAAATCGTGCGCCATTCCTCGTATTCTGTTTACCGGCCCCAGTGTCTAGATCCGGCCAAAACCAATCCCCTCGGGGATTTAGCGGTTATCGGCCCGGGTGCCTCTACTACCTAGAGCGAAAGTGGGCGGAACGTACTCGGGGGGTAACGAGTCGTCAACCCCGCAAGCGCCGAATTCCGCCGAAAAAAGGGTCCGCGGCCACTTTTGCCGCATACGACTGACAACCGTCTTCGATCCAGCGCGCCGAAGGTCCAGAATAGCCGTGAAAACATTGAGAGGAACACCATCATGAACGGCAAATTCTGGCCCGTCTTCTTCTGGGTAGCCGCCGTCTACAACTTCATTGCGGGCTTGCCCTCCTTGCTGGCCCCCACCCTTTCAGCTGCAAGCATGGGGATCTCTCCCTATGCCCCGCAGCACATCATCGTGGCGCAACTCGCCGGCGCCCTGATCTGCCTTTTCGGCATCGGCTACGCCATGGTGGCGATGAAGACGCCGGGCGGCCGGGACATCGTCATTCTCGGCCTGATCGGCAAGCTCGGCGTCTGTGTGCTGGTCATCGGCCACCTGATCTGGGGACACGTCCCCCAGCTCCTGGTTCTGGCAGCGGCCGGCGATTTCCTCTTTGCCATTGCCTTTGCGGTGTACCTGAAGGGCGGATCGAGAGCGACGGCCGCCTGACCGTTCCGAAATGAAACAGGCCGCCCCGCAGGGCGGCCTGTCGCAACTCACTTATATATGGCGCGCATCCAGCCCGAGTCAGGCCGACCCTTCTGCCGCCTCGGCAACTTCGGCCTCAGCCGAAGCCTCGACGGTCGTACCGCCCTGATCCTCAAGGATCTTCTCGTCACGACGCTGGGCCTCGCCCCGGATCCGCTGGAGCATGCCGCCCGTACCGGCCGGGATGAGCCGGCCCACGATGACGTTTTCCTTGAGACCGATGAGCTGGTCGACCTTGCCGGAAACCGCCGCCTCGGTGAGGACGCGGGTCGTTTCCTGGAAGGATGCGGCCGAGATGAAGGAACGGGTCTGCAGGCTCGCCTTGGTGATGCCGAGCAGAACCGGGCTCGCGGTCGCAGGCGTCTTGCCCTGCGCTTCGAGCTTCGCGTTCATCTCGTCGAACTCCGCCCGGTCGAGCTGTTCGCCCGGCAGCGTGATCGACTCGCCCGGGTTCGTGACCTCGACCTTCTGCAGCATGTTGCGCACGATCACTTCGATGTGCTTGTCGTTGATCGACACGCCCTGCAGTCGGTAGACGTCCTGCACCTCGTTGACGAGATACGCCGCCAGTTCCTCCACACCCGAAATCGCAAGGATGTCGTGCGGCGCAGGGTGACCGTCGAGAATGAACTCGCCCTTCTCGATCACGTCGCCTTCCTGGACCGAAATGTGCTTGCCTTTCGGGATCAGGTATTCGACGGGCTCAAGGCTCTCATCGAGCGGATGCACGATGATGCGGCGCTTGTTCTTGTAGTCCTTGCCGAACTCAACGCGGCCTGTCTCTTCCGCGATGATGGCATGGTCCTTCGGACGGCGCGCCTCGAAGAGCTCCGCCACGCGCGGCAGACCGCCCGTGATGTCGCGCGTCTTGGCGCCTTCGGTCGGGATACGCGCCAGCACGTCGCCGGCATGAACCTCCGCACCGTTTTCGACCGACAGAATGGCATCCACAGACAACAGGTAGCGGGCATCATTGCCGCTCGCTAGCTTGTGGAGCTTGCCGTTCTTGTCCTTCACGACCATTGCAGGGCGCAGATCGCTGCCACGCGGTGACGCACGCCAGTCGACGACGACACGGCTCGAAATGCCTGTCGCCTCGTCCGCCACTTCGCGGATCGACACGCCATCGACGAGATCCTCGAACTCGACCGTACCGTTCACTTCCGTGAGGATCGGCATGGTGTAGGGATCCCACTCGGCGATGCGCTGGCCGCGATTGATCGTGCCGCCCTCGTCCACCTTCAGGCGCGAGCCGTAGGTGAGCTTGTGCGACGCACGCTCGTTACCGTGCTCGTCGAGAACGATCACCTGCACGTTGCGGCCCATGACCACGAGCTGACCGTTCGAATCCTTAACCACGTTGCGGTTCACGATCTTCACCGTGCCGCTGTGGTTGGATTCGATATAGGAGTTGTCGGCCACCTGCGCCGTACCGCCGATATGGAAGGTACGCATCGTGAGCTGCGTGCCCGGCTCGCCGATAGACTGGGCGGCGATGACGCCTACCGCTTCGCCCATATTGACAGGCGTACCGCGCGCGAGATCGCGGCCATAACAGGCGCCGCAAACACCGTTCGCCGCTTCGCAGGTCAGCACCGAGCGGATCTTGATGCCCTGGACATTCGCCTCTTCGATGAGGTCCACATCCGCTTCGTCGATCAAGTGGTTCCTCGGAATGAGGACATCGCCACTCGCCGGATTCATCACATCCTCAGCCGTGGTGCGGCCTAGCACACGGGTACCGAGGGAGACGATCACGTCGCCGGCCTCGATCACGGCCTGAACCGTGATGCCGCCATCCGTGCCACAATCCTCTTCGGTAATGATCGAGTCCTGCGCAACGTCGACGAGACGCCGGGTGAGATAACCCGAGTTCGCCGTCTTGAGCGCCGTGTCGGCGAGGCCCTTACGCGCACCGTGGGTCGAGTTGAAGTACTCGAGAACGGTGAGGCCTTCCTTGAAGTTCGAGATGATCGGCGTCTCGATGATTTCGCCCGACGGCTTGGCCATGAGGCCGCGCATGCCGGCGAGCTGCTTCATCTGGGCGGGCGAACCACGCGCGCCCGAGTGGGCCATCATGTAGATCGAATTGATCTGCTTTTCGCGCTTCGTCTCCTCGTCCACCTGGACCGCAGAGATCTTCTGCATCATCACATCGGCGACGCGGTCGGTGCACTTCGCCCAGGCGTCGACAACCTTGTTGTACTTCTCGCCCTGCGTGATCAGACCGTCGATATACTGCTGCTCGTATTCGGTTGCGAGCGCCTGCGTTTCCTCGACGAGCTTCGCCTTTTCTTCCGGGATGACCATGTCGTCCTTGCCGAAGGAAATACCGGCACGGAACGCCTGGCGGAAGCCGAGCGCCATGATCTGGTCGCAGAAGATGACCGTCTCCTTCTGGCCGCAGTGGCGATAGACCACGTCGATCATCTTGGAGATGTCACGCTTGGTAAGCAGCGTGTTCACGAGGTCGAAGGGCACGTTCGGGTGCTTCGGCAAAAGTTCGCCAACAAGCATGCGTCCGGGCGTCGTGTCCACGACCTGCGTGATCAGATTGCCGTCGGCATCCTTCGTCGTGTAGCGCGCCTTGACCTTGGCGTGGAGCGTGACCGACTTCGACGCCAGCGCATGCTCAATCTCCGACATGCTTCCGAAGACCATGCCCTCGCCCGGCTCGTTCTCCTTCTGGATGGTCACGTAGTAGAGACCGAGAACGATATCCTGTGACGGCACGATGATCGGCGAACCGTTGGCCGGGTGCAGAATGTTGTTCGTCGACATCATCAGCACGCGGGCTTCGAGCTGGGCTTCGAGCGACAGCGGCACGTGAACGGCCATCTGGTCGCCGTCGAAGTCGGCATTGAAGGCGGCGCAGACGAGCGGATGAAGCTGGATCGCCTTGCCCTCGATCAGCACGGGCTCGAAGGCCTGAATGCCGAGACGGTGAAGCGTCGGCGCACGGTTCAGCAGCACCGGGTGTTCGCGGATCACCTGTTCAAGGATTTCCCAGACTTCCGGACGCTCTTTCTCGACGAGCTTCTTCGCCTGCTTCACCGTCGCGCTGAGACCCTTCGCCTCGAGACGCGAGTAGATGAACGGCTTGAAGAGTTCGAGCGCCATCTTCTTGGGCAGGCCGCACTGGTGGAGCTTCAGCTCCGGCCCCACCACGATCACCGACCGGCCCGAATAGTCGACGCGCTTGCCGAGCAGATTCTGACGGAAGCGGCCCTGCTTGCCTTTCAGCATGTCGGCGAGCGACTTCAGCGGCCGCTTGTTGGCGCCCGTGATGACGCGGCCACGGCGTCCGTTGTCGAACAGAGCGTCGACGGATTCCTGAAGCATGCGCTTTTCGTTTCGGATGATGATATCCGGCGCACGCAGCTCCATCAGCCGCTTCAGGCGGTTGTTACGGTTGATGACGCGGCGGTAGAGGTCGTTCAAATCCGACGTCGCAAAGCGGCCACCGTCGAGCGGCACAAGCGGACGAAGTTCCGGAGGAATGACCGGAATCTGCGTCATGATCATCCATTCCGGACGGTTGCCGGATTCGATGAACGCCTCGATGAGCTTGAGACGCTTGGCGAGCTTCTTCGGCTTCAGTTCCGAAGTCGACTCGGCGATCTCGACGCGGAGGTCGGCCGCGATCTTTTCCAGATCGAGCGACATCATCAATTCACGGATCGCCTCGGCGCCGATACCGGCGGTGAAGCTGTCTTCGCCGTACTGGTCCTGCGCGTCGATGAACTCCTCTTCGGTCAGGAGCTGACGCTCCTTGAGGGAAGTGAGACCCGGCTCGAGCACAATGTAGTTCTCGAAATAGAGAACGCGCTCGAGATCCTTCAGCGTCATGTCCATCAGAAGGCCGATGCGGGAAGGCAGCGACTTCAGGAACCAGATATGCGCAACCGGCGCTGCGAGCTCGATATGGCCCATGCGCTCGCGCCGAACCTTCGAGAGCGTCACTTCCACGCCGCACTTTTCGCAGATGATGCCCTTGTACTTCATCCGCTTGTACTTGCCGCACAGGCACTCATAGTCCTTGATCGGACCGAAGATGCGCGCGCAGAAGAGACCGTCCCGCTCCGGCTTGAACGTGCGGTAGTTGATCGTTTCCGGCTTCTTGATCTCGCCATAGGACCAGGAAAGGATCCGTTCCGGGCTCGCAATCGAAATCTTGATCTGATCGAACGTCTGCGTCGGCGCCGTCGGATTGAAAAGATTCATGACCTCTTGGTTCATGGACTTCTCCTGAACTCGGCCTCAAAGCCAACGGGGATCGTATTTGCGCGTCCGGTGGGGCCTTCCGTCCGCTTACCCCGTATTCGAATATCTCATGCCTTCGTTGAGAGAAGGCCGCGACGCGCCTCGAAAGGCGCGCCGCTCTGTATCGGTCAGCTCGCCGAAGGCATCATCAGCTCGACATTGAGGCCGAGCGAACGCATTTCCTTCACGAGCACGTTGAAGCTTTCCGGAATGCCGGCTTCGAACGTATCATCGCCACGCACGATGGCCTCGTAGACCTTCGTGCGGCCGGCCACGTCGTCCGACTTCACCGTCAGCATTTCCTGCAGCGTGTAGGCGGCGCCATAGGCTTCGAGCGCCCACACCTCCATCTCGCCGAAGCGCTGGCCGCCGAACTGCGCCTTGCCCCCCAGCGGCTGCTGGGTAACGAGCGAGTACGGGCCGATGGAACGTGCATGAATCTTGTCGTCGACAAGATGGTGAAGCTTCAGCATGTAAATATAGCCGACAGTGACCTTTCGGTCGAACGGCTCGCCTGTCCGGCCATCATGAAGCGTGACCTGGCCGGAATGGTCGAGACCGGCAAGTTCGAGCATCTCCACGATTTCCGGCTCGCGAGCACCGTCGAAGACGGGTGTCGCGATCGGCACGCCATTGGTTAGATTGCCGGCCATCTCGACAAGCTGTTCCTCGTCGAGAGAGGCGACCGTGGGATCGTCACCATAAATATTGCTGATGAGATCTTTCAGTTCCTTCGGCTTGTTCTCACGCTGATAGGCGTCCAGTGCGACCTGGATCTTCTTGCCGAGGCCCGCGCAGGCCCAGCCGAGATGGGTCTCCAGAATCTGACCGACGTTCATTCGGCTTGGCACGCCGAGCGGGTTCAACACGATGTCGACCGGCTGGCCGTCATCCAGATAGGGCATGTCTTCCATCGGCACGATGCGGCTGATGACACCCTTGTTGCCGTGACGGCCGGCCATCTTGTCGCCCGTCTGAAGCTTGCGCTTCACGGCGACGAAGACCTTGACCATCTTCATGACGCCCGGCGGCAGCTCGTCGCCGCGCTGCAGCTTGTCGACCTTGTCGGCAAAGCGCGCCTCGAGGCGTTCCTTGCTTTCGTCGTACTGCTTTTTCAGCGCCTCGATTTCGGCCTGCGCCTTTTCGTTGGTCAGCGCGATCTGCCACCACTGGCCGTGGCTCAGGTCGTCGAGATCGGCCTGACTCACCTTGCCGTTCGCTTCCATGGCTTTCGGGCCGGAAGCGATCTGCTTGCCGAGCAGGATTTCCGCAAGACGGCCATAGACGTTGCGGTCGAGGATGCCGAACTCGTCGTCGCGGTCTTTCGCGAGACGTTCGATTTCCTCGCGCTCGATCGCCATCGCGCGCTCGTCCTTGTCGATGCCGTGGCGATTGAACACGCGCACCTCGACGACCGTACCGGTGACGCCCGGCGGCAGTCGAAGCGACGTGTCGCGCACGTCGGAAGCCTTCTCGCCGAAGATGGCGCGCAGAAGCTTTTCTTCCGGCGTCATCGGGCTCTCGCCCTTCGGCGTGATCTTTCCGACGAGAATGTCGCCGGGGTTCACTTCCGCACCGATATAGACGATGCCCGCTTCATCGAGGTTCTTGAGGGCTTCTTCGCCGACATTCGGGATGTCGCGCGTGATTTCCTCGGGCCCGAGCTTGGTGTCGCGCGCCATCACTTCGAATTCCTCGATGTGGATGGAGGTGAACACGTCGTCGCGCACGATACGCTCGGAGATGAGGATCGAGTCCTCGAAGTTGTAGCCGTTCCAGGGCATGAACGCGACGAGCACGTTGCGGCCGAGCGCGAGATCGCCGAGTTCGGTCGAGGGACCGTCCGCGATGATGTCGCCCTTCGCCACCACATCGCCCACGCGAACCAGCGGACGCTGGTTGATGCAGGTGTTCTGGTTCGAACGCTGGAACTTCCTGAGGTTGTAGATGTCGACGCCCGACTTGGAGGATTCGACCTCTTCCGTCGCGCGGATGACGATACGCGTCGCATCCACCTGGTCGACGATGCCCGTGCGGCGCGCGCCGATGGCGGCACCGCTATCGCGCGCCACAACCTCTTCCATACCGGTGCCGACGAGCGGCGCCTCGGAGCGGATGAGCGGCACGGCCTGACGCTGCATGTTCGAGCCCATGAGCGCGCGGTTCGCGTCGTCGTTCTCGAGGAACGGGATGAGCGCCGCCGCGACGGACACGATCTGCTTCGGCGACACGTCGACGAAGTCCACCTGATCCGGCGGCACCATCTCGAAGTCGCCGTCGATGCGGCAGTTTACGAGCTCGCCCTGAATCTCGCCCTTCTTGCTCACTTCCACATTCGCCTGCGCGATGCGGTAGCGGCTTTCTTCCATCGCCGAGAGATAGACGACCTCGTCGTCAAGCTTGCCGCCCTTCACGCGCCGGTACGGACTCTCGATGAAGCCGTACTTGTTGACGCGAGCGAAGGTCGCCAGCGAGTTGATGAGACCGATATTCGGACCTTCAGGTGTTTCGATCGGACAGATACGTCCGTAATGCGTCGGATGCACGTCGCGCACTTCGAAGCCTGCACGTTCACGCGTCAGACCGCCAGGTCCGAGCGCCGAGAGACGCCGCTTGTGCGTGATCTCGGAGAGCGGGTTCGTCTGGTCCATGAACTGCGAAAGCTGGGACGAGCCGAAGAACTCGCGCACGGCGGCTGCCGCCGGCTTCGCGTTGATCAGGTCGTGCGGCATGACGGTGTCGATATCGACCGACGACATGCGCTCCTTGATCGCGCGCTCCATGCGCAGGAGGCCGACCCGGTACTGGTTCTCCATGAGCTCGCCGACCGACCGGACGCGGCGGTTGCCGAGATTGTCGATGTCGTCGATCTCGCCCTTGCCGTCGCGAAGGCCCACGAGCGTCTTGATGACGGCGAGAATGTCTTCCTTGCGAAGCACACGCACCGTGTCCTCGGCGTCGAGGTCGAGGCGCATGTTCATCTTCACGCGGCCAACCGCCGAAAGATCGTAGCGTTCGCTGTCGAAGAAGAGGCTGCCGAACAGCGCTTCCGCCGTGTCCGCCGTCGGCGGCTCACCCGGGCGCATCACGCGGTAGATGTCGATCAGCGCCTGCTCGCGATTCGTGCACTTGTCGGCGGCAAGCGTGTTGCGGATGAAGGCGCCCGTGTTCACATGATCGATGTCGAGCGAGACGATCTCGTCGTGCCCCGCCTCGACCAGCGATTCCAGGAGCTCGGGCGTGATCTCGTCACCGGCCTCGGCGAAGATTTCGCCGGTTTCCATGTTGACGATTTCCTGCGCGAGGTAGCGGCCGTGGATGTCCTCGTCCTGCACGAGCAGTTCCTTGAGACCATCTTCGGCAAGCTTCTTCGCAAGTCTCGGCGTAACCTTGCGGCCAGCCTCGACGACGGCCTTGCCGCTTTTTGCGTCGATCAGGTCGCGCTCCGGCTTCGCACCGCGATAGCGGTCCGCATCGAAAGGCACACGCCAACCGTTCTTCACCTTGGTGAAGGAGACGCTGTTGTAGAAGGTCGAAAGGATTTCTTCCGAATCCAGACCGAGCGCATAAAGCAGCGTCGTCACCGGCAGCTTGCGGCGGCGATCGATGCGCACGTAAACGATGTCCTTCGCGTCGAACTCGAAATCGAGCCAGGATCCGCGATAGGGAATGACGCGCGCAGCGAAAAGAAGCTTGCCGGACGAATGCGTCTTGCCCTTGTCGTGATCGAAGAACACGCCGGGGCTGCGATGCATCTGGGAGACGATGACGCGCTCGGTACCGTTGATGACGAAGGTACCGTTCTCCGTCATGAGCGGCATGTCGCCCATGTAGACATCCTGCTCCTTGATGTCCTTGACGGATTTCGCGCCCGTGTCCTCGTCGACTTCGAACACGATGAGACGGAGCGTCACCTTGAGCGGCGCGGCAAAGGTCATGCCGCGCTGCTGGCACTCTTCAACGTCGTATTTCGGCGCTTCGAATTCGTAGTTCACGAATTCGAGCGTGGAGGTTTCCGAGAAATCGCTGATCGGGAAAACCGACTTGAAGACGGCATGGAGCCCCTGCTCCTCGCGCCCGCCTTTCGGTTCCTCAACCTGCAGGAACTGGTCGTATGAATATTTCTGAACCTCGATCAGGTTGGGCATCTCCGCAATCTGCGGAATGTGCCCGAAGACCTTACGAACCCGCTTTCGACCAGTGAAGGACTGCGTCATCTGTGCTCCTCGCAACGCTCTGCATTAGAACGGCGGCCGGGCTTCAAGTGGGAGAAAGGGGCAGCCCGGTCTCAGGCCCGTCATTCTCCTCGGGGGATGCGCAGCGCTCACGAAGCGCCGGCGCATTGGCCGGAGCGGAAGGCAGATGCCACCGCTCCGGCCCGCGTTCGGGTAGGCGAACTTACTTGAGTTCGACCTTGGCGCCGGCCTTCTCCAGCAGCGCCTTGAGCTTGTCGGCTTCTTCCTTCGACGCGCCTTCCTTGACGGTCTTCGGAGCGCCTTCGACCAGGTCCTTGGCTTCCTTGAGGCCGAGGCCCGTGATCGCACGGACTTCCTTGATCACCTCGATCTTCTTGTCGCCCGCGGCGGCAAGAACGACTTCGAATTCGGTCTGCTCTTCGGCAGCGGCGGCGGGAGCCGCACCACCCGCGGCGGCAACAGCCACCGGAGCGGCGGCGGAAACGCCCCACTTCTCTTCGAGCATCTTCGAAAGCTCAGCCGCCTCGAGGACGGTCAGGTTGGAAAGGTCTTCCACGATTTTTGCGAGATCGGTCATTTCAGTGTCTCTCTCAGTTGGTTCGGTTGGATATCGGGTTCACCGCAGCGGTCACGCCGCTTCGCTCTTGGTGGCATAGGCATTCAGCACACGCGCAAGCTGGCCGCCGGGCGCCTGCAGCACACCCGCGATACGGGTGGCAGGCGTCTGGATCATGCCCACGATCTTCGCGCGCAGTTCGTCGATCGACGGCAGTTCAGCAAGCTGCTTCACCGCCTTTGCATCGAGAACCGTCTCGCCCATCGCGCCGCCCAGGATCACCAGCTTCTGGTTGTCCTTGGCGAACTCGGTGGCAACCTTGGGGGCTGCAACCGGGTCATCGGAATAGGCGATCGCCGTCGGCCCCGCGAAGAGATCGCTGATCTCCGTCATCGGGGTGCCATCCAGAGCGAGCTTCGCCAGCCGGTTCTTCGTCACCTTGAACGAGGCGCCGGCCTTGGCCATCCGCGAACGCAGATCTGACATCTGGTTCACGGTGAGGCCGCTGTAGTGGGCAACGACGACCACACCGGCGTTTGCGAAAACACCGTTGAGATGCGTCACGAGCTCTGACTTTTCAGCTCTGTCCACTTGCTCTCTCCGTCATGTACGAAACCCTCGTACACTTGGGGGCGGTTTCGGGAAGGACGTCGTCCGCCCTCTTCCGCCATTGGCATTTGCCGCTTGCCGCAATCGCAGGGCTTGCAAGCCCCACGCTGCATCGAGCAGCGCTCACTTGCCTGTCCCGGGTTCCAACCGATCCCCCGGAACCGATGGTTCCGTGAAATCGTTCAACTCCCGTCTATTGCCGGCCGCCCTCTTCTGGCGATTAAGTTCAAGCTCCGAAGAACCCGAACACCTGCAGTCTCGGACAGGTGAACGGACGATGGCGCAGCCACTCCGGTTCACACCGAAGTGACTACACGTCCCGTCCGTCCCTCGCCGCCCGCGGGCCCTTCCAGGTCCGCGAACGGAAACTCATAACCGGCGCCTACGCGCCCGCCGCAACGCTCTGCGGCTCAACCTTCACACCGGGGCCCATCGTCGAGCTGATGGCAATCCGCTTGATGTAGGTACCCTTGGCGCCCGCCGGCTTCGCTTTCTGCACGGCGTCGATCAGTGCACGGACATTGCCGAGGATCTGATCTTCGCTGAAGCTCGCCTTGCCGACACCAGCATGCACGATGCCTGCCTTCTCGACGCGGAACTCCACGGCACCGCCCTTCGCGGCTTTCACCGCCTCGGCGACATCCGGCGTCACCGTACCGACCTTCGGGTTCGGCATCAGGCCGCGCGGACCGAGTACCTTGCCCAGACGGCCGACCAGCGGCATCATGTCCGGCGTCGCGATGCAACGGTCGAAATCGATCTTGCCCGACTGAACGATCTCGGCGAGGTCTTCCGCACCGACGATATCGGCGCCCGCTTCCTTTGCGGCCTCGGCCTTATCGCCCTTCGCAAACACCGCAACACGAACCGAGCGGCCGGAACCGTTCGGCAGCGCCACGACGCCGCGAACCATCTGGTCCGCATGGCGCGGATCGACACCGAGCGCGATCGCAACCTCGATCGTCTCGTCGAACTTCGCGCTCGAACGGTCTTTCACCATCTTGACCGCTTCATCGAGACCATAGGTCTTCTTGCGGTCGATACCCTCGCGGGCTTTTTCAATACGCTTGCCTGCTTTGCCAGTCATCGCGCTCACTCCACCACCTGAAGGCCCATGGAACGGGCGGAACCTGCAATAATCTTCGTCGCCTGATCGAGGTCGTTCGCGTTGAGGTCGACGAACTTCTGCTCGGCGATCTCACGGCACTGGGCCATCGTGACCTTGCCCGCGCTGTCGCGGCCCGGTGTCTTCGAGCCGGACTTGATCTTCGCAGCCTTCTTCAGGAAGTAGGACGCAGGCGGCGTCTTCATCGCGAAGGTGAAGGAACGATCCGAAAAAGCCGTGATCACGACCGGGATCGGCATACCCTGTTCCATCTTCTGCGTGGCGGCGTTGAACGCCTTGCAGAACTCCATGATGTTGAGGCCGCGCTGGCCAAGCGCCGGACCGATCGGGGGCGAGGGATTCGCCGCGCCGGCCGGCACCTGCAATTTGATGTAGCCTTCGATTTTCTTCGCCATGTCTTTCCCCTGCCGGATGAGGCCGGCGTCTTGGGTTAGTGGTCAGCAGCGCATCCGGAAACAAATTTCCTTCCGCGCCTCCCACGGGTAGCGGGAGACGGACAAAGCCCTAGAGCTTCTCCACCTGCCCGTATTCGAGCTCGACCGGGGTCGCCCGGCCGAAAATCGACACGGCCACCTTGAGCCGCGCCTTTTCTTCGTCGACTTCCTCGACGAAACCGTTGAACGAGGCGAACGGTCCGTCCGCAACGCGTACCTGTTCGCCGATTTCGAAGGTGATCGAGGGCTTCGGCCGCTCAACGCCTTCCTGCACCTGATGCAGGATGCGATCGACTTCTGCCTGGCTGATCGGCTGCGGCTTGTTGTCCGCGCCCAGAAAGCCAGTCACTTTCGGCGTATTCTTGACGAGATGGTAGGCCTCGTCCGACATCTCCATCTTCGCGAGCACATAGCCCGGGAAGAACTTGCGCTCGGCGTTGATCTTCCGCCCGCGGCGCACCTCGACGACCTCTTCGGTCGGCACGAGGATTTCCTCGAACTGATCCGCGAGGCCCTGCTGCTCCGCCTGTTCGCGCAGCGACTCGGCGACCTTCTTCTCGAAGTTCGAGTAGGCGTGAACGATGTACCAGCGCTTAGCCATGTTTCTTTCCGACGGGGCTTGCACCCCTTGACCTCAATTGCCGCCGAAACCGAGCACGAGCGAAACGATATAGCTCAGCGCCGTGTCGGCCAGGAAGAAGAACACCATCGCGAACGCCACCATGATGAAGACCATCACCGTGGTGATGAGCGTTTCGCGGCGCGTCGGCCAGGTAACCTTCGCGGTCTCGGAGCGCACCTGCTGGAGGAATTCGAGTGGATTAGTCTTCGCCATCTCTGTTCTCAAATGCCTCGTTCAAACCCTTGACCGGTCCGCCGGAACCCCGCCCCGCCTGCCGCACCGCCTTGCGGAGGATGGCAGGAGTGGAGGGGCTCGAACCCCCAACCCCCGGTTTTGGAGACCGGTGCTCTACCAGTTGAGCTACACTCCTAAGGCAGCCGCCGAAGCGGCAACCCCTTACTTCAACACTTTGGAGACGACGCCGGCACCGACGGTGCGGCCGCCTTCGCGGATGGCGAAGCGGAGCTTCTCTTCCATCGCGATCGGGGCGATCAGCGTGACGTTCATCTTCACATTGTCGCCCGGCATGACCATTTCCGTGCCTTCCGGAAGCGTCACCACGCCGGTCACGTCCGTCGTGCGGAAGTAGAACTGCGGACGGTAGTTCGTGAAGAACGGCGTATGACGCCCGCCCTCTTCCTTCGTCAGGATGTAGGCTTCCGCCTCGAACTCCGTATGCGGCGTGATCGAGCCCGGCGCGCACAGAACCTGTCCGCGCTCGACTTCCTCGCGCTTCGTGCCGCGCAGCAGAACGCCAACATTGTCGCCCGCCTGACCCTGGTCGAGCAGCTTGCGGAACATCTCCACGCCCGTGCAGGTCGTCTTCGTCGTGTCCTTGATGCCCACGATCTCGATTTCGTCGCCGACCTTCACGATCCCGCGCTCGACGCGGCCCGTCACAACCGTGCCGCGCCCCGAGATCGAGAACACGTCTTCGATCGGCATCAGGAACGGCAGATTGATCGGACGCTCCGGCTGCGGGATGTAGTCGTCGACCGCCTCCATCAGCTTCAGGATCGCGTCGTGGCCGATCTCCTTGTTCGTGTCCTCAAGAGCCGCAAGCGCCGAGCCCTTGATGATCGGGATATCGTCGCCCGGGAAGTCGTAGCTCGAAAGAAGCTCACGGATCTCCATCTCGACGAGCTCCAGAAGCTCCTCGTCGTCGACCTGGTCCACCTTGTTCATGAACACCACAAGCGCCGGAACGCCAACCTGGCGCGCAAGCAGGATGTGCTCGCGCGTCTGCGGCATCGGGCCGTCCGCCGCCGACACGACGAGGATCGCTCCGTCCATCTGCGCCGCGCCCGTGATCATGTTCTTCACATAGTCCGCATGGCCGGGACAGTCGACATGCGCGTAGTGGCGCTTCTCCGTCTGGTACTCAACATGCGCCGTCGAGATCGTGATCCCGCGCGCCTTCTCTTCAGGCGCCTTGTCGATCATGTCGTACGCCGAGAACGTCGCTCCGCCCGTCTCCGCAAGCACCTTCGTGATCGCCGCCGTCAGCGACGTCTTCCCATGGTCGACATGTCCAATCGTACCGATGTTGCAGTGCGGCTTGTTCCGCTCAAACTTCTCTTTGGCCATTGGCGTTAGCTACCTTCAGTTGGATCGGCATGCACCCTCTTGGGTGGGCGCGGCTTTAAACTCGTTTGTTCCGTCCGGCATCGGGCCGGTTCGTCGCTCTCTATGTTTCGTGCCGGCTTTCCGTCCCGGCCGGACGCCGCGCGAGGCGGATAACGGTTGGAGCGGGTGAAGGGAATCGAACCCTCGTCATCAGCTTGGAAGGCTGTTGCTCTACCATTGAGCTACACCCGCCTCGGGATCCGTTCCGGTCCTGCTCTCGTCGCGTCTGCCTGCGCTGGATGGTGGAGGGGGTTGGATTCGAACCAACGTAGGCATAGCCAACGGATTTACAGTCCGTCCCCTTTAGCCACTCGGGCACCCCTCCGTGTCCGATGTCAAATGTTGTGAAATCCCAATAAGTTCGCGGATGCAGTTGGTCGTGCTGGCCTCTACCGGACACGCGCGGCTTTATTCAGGTTTGCCGCGCTTGTGTCAACTAAATTCCCGGTCCGGAAAGCGTGAACACCCCCGCAGCGTGCCTCCAGCCGCATCGTCCGGCAAGGCATACTGTTCGGGGGCGTTTGCAAGAGCCCGGTTGCCACAATATAAGCGCCGCCATGAGCCGGCGCAAGCAACCGCATCAGAACAGGAACGACGGCCCCCAGGGCGCCGCCCCGAGGGGCGGCCAGACCCGTTCGGGCGGCGGCGGACGAAGCGGCGGCAAGTCCGGGCGCGGCGGACATTCAGCGGCGAACGACACCTATCTATATGGTTTTCATGCAGTTTTGGCTGCGCTGGACAACCCGCACCGGCTCGCGGAACGGCTGTGCCTGACTCGGAACGCCCAGGCAGAACTTCAACGGCAAGGCCGCTCCCTGCCCTCCGACTTGCCGGTCCGCCCCGAGATTCTGGAGAATGACGAGATCGCGGCCCTTCTCCCGCCCGGCGCCGTCCATCAGGGAATCGCCCTCCGCACCTCCCCTTTGCCCGATCTGGATGTTTTCGACGCCTGCGAAACGGCAAACCGCGTCGTCATCCTCGACCAGGTAACGGATCCCCATAATTTTGGAGCGATTCTCCGCTCCGCCGCCGTTTTCGGGGCCGAGGCCCTCGTCACCACCGAGCGGAACAGCCCGCCGCTTGGCGGTGCGCTGGCCAAGGCGGCCTCGGGCGGCCTCGAAAAGGTCAGAATTGCCCGAATTTCCAACCTGGTCCGCGCCATCGAGGAACTGAAGGAACTCGGCTTCGAGGTGATAGGCCTCGACGGCGAGGGCGAGATGTCGCTGCCTGAAATGAAGCTCTCGCCCCGGGTCGCCCTCGTGCTGGGCGCCGAAGGCGCCGGGCTCCGCCGCCTGACCCGCGAACATTGCGACCTGCTCGCGCGCCTGCCCGCCGCCGGAGACATGAAGAGCCTCAACGTCTCCAATGCCGCCGCCGTCGCGCTCTACGAACTCTTCAGACGCCCGGCTCCTTAGACGCCGAGGAAGTCGAGGTCGGCATTGCAGACCGTGGCAACCTCCGTCGTCGACATGAAGCGGCTCAGTTCGTCGAAAAGCGCAGCCACGCTTCGAGGCGTCCCGGATCGCGTATAGAAGAGCCAGCGGTTCGCGGCAGCCGCGGCCGGCAGGATGGATGCCGCCGAGGTCGCGGAAGCCTTGTCTCGTGTCCGCACCAGCTTCGCCGCCCCCGCCGGTCCGAACACGTGCGCCGCGTAGAGCTCTCCATGCGCGGGCAGACGTCCAAGCAGCCGCTCCAGCGTCGCCGAATTTTCCATGGTCAGCTCGCCCGCCATCAGCGCGGCAATGTAAGGATCGGTCCGCAGCGCCAGCACTTCCGTCCGCGCTCCGGAGGAGACGGGGGCGTATCCGCGCCCCTGCTTCTTCAGCAATGCCGCCTCCGCTTCGAGGCCATGCTTCGGACCGTACTTTCCGAGCATCTGGTACCAGGTGGCCTGAATGAACTGGAACGGACCGGTTGCCGACGAAGTGGGTGCCTGCGCGCCAAGAACCAGCCCGCTCTCGCGCAGCGCGATATGCAGCAGGTAGCCGGAGTTCGCACCCGTCTTTTCCGAGGCTTCAACAATCGAACCGAGAAGATCGGGCCCGAGCGAGGCAACCGACTTCTCGACCGCCTCCTGTTCCGGCGCAGGCACGGGCTCAAGCGGCGCAACCTTTGCCTGCGGCGGCAGTGGTTCCTCCGCTTGCTTCTCTTCCTTGCGGTAGAGTTCCGTCACCGCCTCCGCGATCTTCTCGACATCTTCTGGCCTCAGCCGGATTTCAGCGCGCCGCCTGGCACGTTCGACGCGCCGCTCGTCCCGCTTCTGTTCAGCCGCGCCGCGCGCCGCCATGGCGGCCGCCGCATCGCCAGACACGACCGCAGTCAGCGACTTCACGTCATCAAGCAGATCGTTCTCGGCATACCCCACCAGGTCTCGAACCGGACCGAAGCTCATCAGCATCTGCCCGCCTCTTTCGAGTGCCGAACGTCCATCTTCCGATGTCGCCATGTCCCATATCAAAAGGGCGGCGAGCACCAGTGAAATTCTCATCCACATCTTTCTGTCCTCTCTGGCCGCGGCGTCCGCATGCCGGAAAGGAAGGACCGGCCGCACTCGCCAACGCCCCCACAAGTGACATCCTGTCTTATGGGACTTGAACCCTCACTGAGTCGGTCATTCATTTGCAGTTCACGATGGAACCCTTTGTTTACTGAGGACTTCTCCGGATGACCGCCTGAGCCGACAAAAGGGCTCGACGGCCCGCCTCGGGGGCTTCAACCGCCGAAATCCCGTGGCATAGTCTCACCTCGCTCGCCGCCGAAACGCGAACTGGCCGAGAAACCAAGGATCGACATGCTCTGGAACGACGACGTCCTCTTCATTCATGTCCCCAAGACGGGCGGCATGGCGACAACGAAGTACCTGCTCGACATCCTTGAACCACCGTTCATCATCTCGGTACCTGAAGGACATGCTGAGGAGCGCCCAGGCTTGACGATCATCGATGGCAAGCGCCACGAGCGTCTCGACGAAGCCGCCATGCTCCTCGCACGGCACGGGCGCACGCTCGCAAGTTTCAAGATTATCCTCGCCGGCATCCGCAATCCCTACGATCTCGAAATTTCACGTTTCGGTTACCTGCAGAAAGGTCATCCCTGGGACAGGGGAAAAGCCCAGGACCTGGCGATGGCTGGCGATTTCGAAACCTTCGTGCGCGAGGCGGCATTCCACGGCAAGGCCTACCCGGCGCTTGAGGAATATTACGAGATCGCGGGACGGATACCGGAGAACCTCCGCCTAATTCGGCAGGAGTACATCGACGGAGACATGAAGTCGGCACTCGCCGAAGTGGGCATCCGTCTCACCAAGAAGCTTCCGGTGACGAATGTCTCTCAGCATGGCACCCGCGAGGAGTATCTGACGCCCGTCGCCGAACGCGCAATCTACGAGCGCTTTCACTGGTTCTTCGACCGCGGCTACTACGAGCGTATCGTACCGGCGCGCGCCCGGGACGGGTTCCTTAAACGTCTCTTCCGTTCATATCGCCGGAACGGGTAGCCTGTTCTCGACGAGATAATCCGAAAAGCGCCGAAGGATCGGTGCAATCGCCGGTCGCTCGGCAACGCGTTTCCGCCACGCAATGACATGATGGCAGCCAGCGTCCGGCTCATCGCCCAGAAACGACGTGAAGAAACTCGCGCAGAACCAGGCGATATCCGCATAGGTGAAGTCGTCGCCCGCCATGTAGGCATGACGTGAGAGAACCTCGTTCCGCTCGCGATACTGCGCTTCTATCTCCCGCAGGGATTCCACTGCTTCCGGTTTCGTCCGGTCGCCAGCTGCATTGAGAAGCGCAACGAAATTCATGAAGAAGATTTCGTCCGAACGCAGCTCCTCGAGCCGCGCTCTTGCGCGCGCCGCGGGACCTGATGGCCAGAGGGCCGGCACGGGAAACTTGTGCTCCAGATATTCGAAGATCTGCGTCGAATCGAAAATCTCGACCTCATCATCCATCAACACGGGGACCTGCCCCTTTGGGTTCAGGCGCGCGACATCCGGGTGAAGGGGCTTGTATCTGTCACGTAAGCTGAACGGTACGAGTTCGACCTCGCAGTCGACCCCTTTCTCCGCCACCGCGATCTCGGCCTTCATGCCGAACATGCTGAGCGGTCCCGATAGAAGTTTCATCTCCTGCCTCACTTTCCGAGTGACAGACGAACGATCTGGACCCAGCCGCGCAGGCTTCTCCGCGCCGTGCGGAGGACGATGGTCGAATCCTGGAAGAAGGCGATACGCTCCACAGCCTCGCCATTCCTGAAGAGGAAGCGGTCGACATTGTCCCAGGAGAGTTTCCGTCCGCCGACCGTCGCCGTGAACGTCATCTCGATGAAGAGAACATCGCCCGACGCCGCCCAGCGTTTGGTCTTGCCGGTAAGATCCGGAAAGGCTGAGAATGCCGCCCGAAAGGCTTTCCGCCCCGCCGACCGGCCGCGCGACATGGGCGGGCGCGTCGGCGCCTTCAAAACGACATCCTCGCTCAGCAGCCCGAGAATGCGCTCGAGATTGTCCCGTGGCGCCGTCCAGCTCTCGTCGAAGATCCTGACCCAGTCGTCGAAGCCGCCACGCTCTCCCGTCCGCGTATCGAGGACGATCTCTCCACTCATCCGAACCTCCCGGCACTTGTCATCGAGGCCGCAGATTTGGAGAGCGGACGCCCCTTTTCACCATCCAATCGCCGAAATCATGCGGAACCTGTTTACCTCCGGAACGCTGCAGGAATGACTTGCTGGCCGCTGGCCGCGCAACTATCTTGCGCCCACGGTCGCCCTTGTAGCTCAGTTGGTAGAGCACCTGATTTGTAATCAGGGGGTCGGGAGTTCGAGTCTCTCCGGGGGCACCGTCTACGGAATGGGGGGAGTGCAGATCATGTCGGACGCCGGCGCGCATCACGGCAAGACCGTGTTCGAACGCATGAGCCATTTTCTCATCGTCTTCGCCTATCTCTGGCTGCTCCTCACCGTCTACACGCTCCACAACTCGGTCGTGCTGCCGGAATGGAGCTTCATCGCCCATCTCGGATCGGCCACGCTGAAGGCACTGGTATTCGCCAAATTTGTCCTGATAGGCGAACATCTGAAACTGGGATCGAGGTCGGAGCGCCTGCCTCTCGTCTGGGTCGTCCTCATCAAGGCCGCTCTCTTCGCGCTCGTCCTGATCGGCTTCAATCTTCTTGAAGAACGACTGGTCGAAGTTGTCTGGCCCCGCGACGGCGCAGCAGGTGATGCTGGCATTCCGATGTCCGGCGTGACCACGACCTTGTCGCTCGCGACCATGGCGTTCGTTTCGCTCATTCCCTTCTTCGGCATCAGCGAAATGACGCGGGTACTTGGCGAGGAGCGGATGCGCGATCTCTTCTTCCGTGGCCTGAAGGATCCCAAGGCCGGCTGACGGCGTCGCGGCCCGCTGGTTATTCGATCCGGGGATCTCCGACCGCGTCCTCCTTCAGGTCTTCCGGATCGCACGGGTACTTCGCTTCGAGCGCCCTTGCCGCGAGTTCGAAGGCGGGCCGCTCCGCAGCACCCGGATTTGCCTCCGCATACGACACGACCTGCGTCGCGAAATCGCGGAACGAAAGCTTGTCCGGCATTTCGAAACAGGCCGTCTCATCCTCGTTCGGCCCGATCCGGCGCGCCTTGAAGGGCTCGCCGACCGTCAGCGAATCTTCCTGCGACATGATCATGCCGGTCACGAAGTCCTTGCACGGCTCACCCTCGGACCCAGGTGCCGAACCACCCTCAAGCAATCTCTGACAGGTCGTGACGAGCTGGTCGCCACCCTCGACCTCGGGTGCTGCCGCCGCGCCGCCTGCGAACATGGCCGCTCCCAGCGCTGCACCGAGCGCAATTTTCAATGTGTTTTTCATGACGTTTCTCCTCGGTCGTTTCCGCGCCCTCGCGAAAACACTTAGTGCCGTCCGCTTTTCCGTCAAGCCGCGCCTTCATGACAGATCGGACATGATGGAAGAGAAAGTTCCGGCGGCAATCGGCCCGCTGTCGTTCCCCGTCTGACGAAATCAGTCGGCGCTCTTCGCGTTCCTCACCGAACTGCCGATCGAGTTTTTCCCCTGATTTCCCGGGTCGGTGATCTGCCGCCCCAGCGCGATCACATTCGGGATTTCCTCGTCGTTTAGTTCCTTCATGAACTGCTTTCGGGCCATCGCCTTCTCGACATAAGGTGCCAGTTCTTCCGCCTTCTTCTTCTGACGCTCGGCTTCCCGTTCCTTGAACTCGGGCATGACATCGGAGGCAAAGAGCTCCAGTGCCTCGCAAATGTGCTCATGACGGTTGTTGCCACCCTGCTGGATGAAGGCAACCTGATCGACGCCCGTCTCCGCAAACGCGCGCAGATGCTTGCGCAACTGGTCCGGCGTACCGATGCCACCCGTACCGCTCAGGGGCAATGTGTCCTTCGCCTTCTCGAAATCGGCCCAGATGTCCGTGCGCCCCGGCTTGTGCTCGCCGAAAATATAGTGATGGCCGAGCGCGTAGCCGAAGAAACGGAACCCGTCGAGGCCGCGCCTGCGCGCTTCTTCCTCGTTCTGATGAACGGAGAAACTCGACACCATGCAGATATTCGGATTGCAGGCATGTCCGATCGGCACCGCTTCTTCCTTGAAGATGCGGTAGTAGTCGTCGACCCATTGCTTCGCTTCCGCCGGATCGACGAAGGCAAAGGTGAGCGCGCCGATGCCAAGTCGCGCGGCAAGCTTGATCGTTTCGCGGTTGGAACACGCGACCCAGAGCGGCGGATGCGGCCGTTGCACCGGTTTCGGCACGACGTTGCGGCAGGGCATGGAAAAGAACTCGCCCTCGTAGCCCGGATAAGGGTCCATCGCCATCATGTTGGCGCACTGCTCAACGGCCTCGCGCCACTGCGAGCGCTTCTCGCCGACGGGGACGCCATAGCCGCCGAGCTCGAGCAGCGCGGAGCTTTCGCCCGTACCCCATTCCACGCGCCCCTTCGATACGAGGTCGAGCGTCGCAATGCGCTCCGCAACGCGCGCGGGATGGTTGTAGTTCGGCGGCATCAGCGTGATGCCGTGGCCGAGCCGGATGTTCATCGTGCGCTGCGAGCAGGCGGCGAGGAAGACTTCCGGCGCCGAGGAATGCGAATATTCCTCGAGGAAGTGATGCTCCACCTCCCACGCATGGTCGATGCCGATCCGGTCCGCAAGCTCCACCTGGTCGAGCGCGTCCTGGAAAAGCTTCAGTTCGTCGCCCTCGTTCCAGGGCCGCGGCAATTGATGTTCGTAGAAGATTCCGAAACGCATCGGCGCCTCCCGGTTTGCGTTATTCAGTCCAGCATGCTGATGGCCGACGGCGTCTTGTAGTCGAGCCCCTGCAGCGCCGGGCTTTCGCTGGCGCGCTCGAAGGCCGCCTTGATGTTCTTGGCGCGCTCTTCGAAAAGCGGCGCCATGTCGGGATGCGTGAAGATGTAGAGCTCGTTCGCGAGAATGGACTCCACCACGCGTGCGCCCACCCGGTCGGGATCGATCCCACCCAGCACAAGCTGCTTGGCAAAATCCGCCTGCTCCGGATCGCGCTCGTCGGCGGCCTGGCCGAACTTGTCCTGCCGTGCGCGGCTGCTTTCATAGATGCGCGTTTTCACGAAGCCGGGGCAGAGGACCGACACGCCGATATTCTCCGGCGCAAGCTGGCCCGCCCAGCCTTCCGACATGCCGACGACCGCATATTTCGACGCCGTGTAGGGCTCCATGCCGGGCACGGAAATCATGCCCGCCATCGACGCCGTGTTGACATAGTGCCCGCCCTCGCCATGCGCGCGGATATGCGGCAGGAAGGCTTCCATGCCGTAAACGACACCCATCAGGTTGACGGCAATGGTCCAGTCCCAGTCGCCGGGCTTGACGGCGTCGATGGGGCCGCCCGCCCCCACACCCGCATTGTTGCAGACGACATGCACCTTGCCGAACCTGTCGACCGTTTCCTTCGCCGCGCGTTCGACGGATTGGCGCTCCGCCACGTCGCAACGAACGCCCGCCGCCTTCACCTGCCGTTCGTTGAGCTCCGTCACGGCGGCAGCGAGGTCTTCTTCGTTGATGTCTGCCAGCATCACGTTCATGCCGGCCGCGCCGAACGCCCTCGCCATCGAAAGTCCGATGCCGCTCGCGCCGCCCGTTATGAACGCAGTCTTGCCCGAAAGATCCTTCATCACGCCGCCTTTGCCATATCGTCAAGCTTGTCGAACTGGGCGAAGAGCTTCGCTCCGTCCTGCACCTTGGCAAGTCCCGCCTGGATCGCCTCGCGTGTCTGCTCGCGCGAGAAATCCGCCTGCGTCACCGAATGCCAGTGCACCATGCCCTCCCAGATCGGATCGATCAGGTCCTTGCCCTTCACCGTACCGCCATCGACGGTCTTGAAGGTGAAGCTGCGCATTTCCGAAACCGTCGTCTGCAGGTAGCCGACATGGATCGCCTCGTCGGTGCGGATGCGCTCCACCATGTCCGCCGCTTCCGCCGCCTCGGCGCGGCGTTCCGGGAAGGCGTCTCCGTCCCGCATGATGTCGCAGCAGAAGGCGAAGAAACTCTCGGCCCGCACCTCGATCATCAGCACGTTCATCAGCAGAAGGATCAATTGTTCGAAGCCCGCCGGAAGCTGCGGCATCAGACGTCCCGTATCCGGCCGCCCGATGCTCTCCGGTATGTCCGGCAACGGGTAGCGCCCGGCGCCGAAGCAGAGATCGCGCGCCGCATACCACATGTCGTCATGCGCGCCATATTCTGGTGCCTCGGGATCGCCGCCCTCGTCCGCGCCATGCGCATAGAGAAGCCCCTTGTGCAGGTGCCCCGTGCAGGTTTCGGAAATGTCTTCCACAATGATCTGCTGGAAGTCCGGTGCCTGTAGATCGCAGAGCTGGCGTCCGCGCGCCTCGATCACGCCGGTAATGGTCAGCGAATTCCAGAGCGGCTGCCCGATGCCGTGCGAGAGCAGGAATTTCTCCTGCGGAATATTCGGATAGTTGCCGCGCTTGAGAAGCTGCACCGTCGCATCGATCAGCGGCCAACCCTTGTTCGTCAGCGCCGCCTGCCATGCCTTGACCGCCGGCCAGCGATGCAGCACGCGCGGCGATACATAGGTGCCGTCCGCCAGGAACCCGCCATGCAGCTTGTAGCCGGCCCGCTCATGTGGCCGCGCATAGTCGTGGCTCGCCATCAGTTCGTCGCGCGTATAGGAAAGCTTCGCCATGTCCCGTCCCTCCGCCCGGCCCCTTCGGGCCGTATTTTTTGTTGCCGTTATTTCTTCAGAGCCCGCACAAACAATTTCGTCATTCCGTCGATCATCCGCTTGCGGTCGAGCCTGCGCCGGTAGCCATAGGCACCACCCTGCTTGATCGCACCGACGATGAGATAGCCCGCCATCCGCGCGTCGAGATCGGCGGCGGCCTCCCCTTCCTCTTTCCATTTTTCGAGGAGTTCCGCCCAGACTTCCGCCCAGCGGTCCACCGGCATTTTCCGCCCCGTATCGCCCGTCGACAGCACGCTGATATCGGTCAGCGCCGCGCCGAGTACGCCCGGGTTCTCGTCCGAATATTCGAACACCGCCGTCAGCAATTCGTGAATCCCTTCCTCGAGCGATCCCGCCACGGCATGATGCTGCTCGACGAATTCATGAAGCTCGTCCGCTGCCTCTTCGGTGAAGGCGAGGAAGCAGTCGAGCTTGTCTTCGAAGTGGAGATAGAAAGTGCCGTGGCCGACGCCCGCCGCCTTGGAAATGTCCTGCGGCCGCGTCTCGTGATAGCCGCGCTCGACGAAGAGCTTGCGCGCTGCCGCCATGAGCTTGCGGCGGCTTTCGAACTTCCGCCGCGAGGCACCGGTCACAGGAGCGCCACCTGCCCCCGCCGCTTTCGCGGGCGAGACATCGTCCCTCTCCTTTTCGTCCAGAACGGCCGCTTCAGCGGCTTCTCGGGTTCTGGAACCCGTTTCCTCCATCGTCATGACAAAAGCGTCGGATCAAAATGACAAAATGTCAACATAACACGACTGACTTTGCGGGTATTTTCCCGGTCCCTTGATCCCGATGCGCATATGGCCTGACCACGGTTTCGCCAAAAGGCGAAGAATCAGGCGACCTTGCGGCCTCCTTGCAGGATGTTCCAGAGCTTCAGCGGCGTCACCGGCATATCGATTTCCTCGATGCCGTAGGGCCGCAGTGCGTCGATCATCGCGTTGATGAACGCGGCGGGCGCGCCGACGGTTCCCGCCTCGCCCGCTCCCTTCACGCCGAGCGCATTCGACGTCGACGGGATCTCGTTGTAGCTCACGTTGAAATCCGGGAAGTCGCCCGCGCGCGGCATCCAGTAATCCATGAAGGAGCCGGTCACGAGCTGTCCGTTCGCGTCATAGACAGCGTGCTCGCCCATCGCCTGCCCGAGCCCCTGCACGATGCCGCCATGCACCTGCCCCGCAACGAGCATCGGGTTCAGGATCTGCCCGAAATCGTCCACCGCCGTGAAGCGCGTGATGCGATAGACGCCGGTATCGCCGTCGATCTCGATTTCGCAGATATGCGCCCCGTTCGGAAACGTATTGCCCTTCTGCGTGTATTCGCCGTCGCCCGCGAACTCGCCGATATCGGCTTGCGTTTCCGCGATCTTCGCAACGGCGAAGAGATCGATCGTCTTGTCCGTGCCGGCCACGGCGAAGACCGGTTCTCCGTCCGCGCCGCGATACTCGATATCGGCCTTCGCCGCTTCGAGTTCGTTCGCCGCGATCTCGCGGCCCTTGTCGATCAGCTTGTCGGAGGCATCCGAAATCGCGCCCGAGACCATGTAGACGGCTTTCGAGCCGCCCGTGCCTGCGCCGCCCGGCAGCACGTCGCTGTCGCCGAGATGCACCTTGATCTTTTCCACGTCGACACCGAGCCGCGACGAGATGAGCTGCGTCCAGGTCGTCTCGTGGCCCTGCCCGTTCGTCTGCTGCCCGGTCCAGACATGGACGAGCCCGTCCTCGCCGCCGACGGCAATCTTCGCATAGTCCGACATGCCGGCCGCCGTGCGCTCGACATAATAGCTGTAGCCGAGACCCAGCAGCTTGCCGTCCTTCTCCGCCGCGCTGCGCCGCGCCGCGAAGCCTTCGACGTCCGCCTTCTTCATCGCGTCGTTGAGGTTGCGCTCGAAATCGCCCGAGTCGAAAGGCAACGACGGCTTCGCGTCGTACGGCATCGCGCTCTGCGGCACGAAGTTGCGGCGGCGAAGGTCGTCGGGCGCAAGGTTCATTTCGTGCGCCGCCTTCTCCATCAGCCTTTCGATGACGTAGGAGGCTTCCGGCCGCCCCGCGCCGCGATAGGCGTCGACCGGCACCGTGTTCGTGTAGACGGCGCGCACGCGGTTGTGCATCGCCGGCACCATGTAGACACCGACATGCATGCCGCGCGGCGCGAGCGAGGGAATGAAAGGCCCGAACTGACTCTGATAGGCGCCGAGATTGGCGATGGTCGAAACCTGCACGGCGAGAATCTTGCCGTCCTTGTCGAGCGCCAGCGCCGCTTCCGTCACATGATCGCGCCCTTGCGTATCGCTCAGGAAGCTTTCCGAGCGGTCAGCCGTCCATTTCACCGGCCGCCCCAGCATCTTCGAGGCGAAAAGCACCAGCGGATATTCGGGATAGACGAAGGTCTTCATCCCGAAGCCGCCGCCGACATCCTCCGTCACCACGCGCAGCTTCTCGACCGGAATCTTGAGCGAATGTTGCGCGATGTAGTTGCGCATCCCGTGAACGCCCTGGCTACCCGTATAGAGCGTGTAGTGATCGCGGTCGGCTTCGTAGTGTCCGAGCGCCGCGCGCGGCTCCATCGCGTTCACGACGATGCGGTTGTTGACGAGCTTCAGCTTCGTCACGTGATGCGCGGCCTTCAGCGCCGCCTCGGTTTCCTCGGCCTCCCCGATTGACCAGTCATAGGCGAGGTTCGAGCCGTTTTCTTCCCAGATGACGGGTGCGCCGTCTGCAATCGCGCCCGCCGTGTCGGCCACCGCCGGCAGGTCGTCATAGTCGACCATCACGAGGTCCGCCGCGTCGCGCGCCTGTGCCGGCGTCTCCGCGACGACTACAGCCACCAGATCGCCGACATGGCGCACCCTGTCCTTTGCGATCAGGTTGCGTGTGGTCTTGAAGATCGGCGTGCCGTCCTTGTTCTTCAGCATGTCGGCTGCAGGAGAGTAGACCGTGCCGAGCCCCGCTTCTTCCGCGTCCTTGCCCGTATAGACGGCGATCACGCCGGCCGCCGCCTTTGCGTCTTTGGCGTCGATCCCGGTGATCCGCGCATGCGCATGCGGGCTCCTGACCATCACCGCATAGGCCTGCCCCGGCAGCGATATGTCGTCGGTAAAGCGTCCCTTGCCCGAAACGAGCCGCATGTCCTCGACGCGCCGCGCCGGTTGCCCCACACCGAACTTCACCATGGACGGACCTCTTTCAATACATGAGGGATGCGGGCGCCCTGCACGGGCCCCGCATCCGGATTGGAATGACGTTGGAGCGCACGGGGCCCCGAATGGGGATCAATCGCGGAAGGACGGATCGACCCGGTCGAGCGTGCGCAGAAGCGCCGGCCAGGCGAGATTGCCGATGCCGTGCTTCTCGTGAAACATGGCCTGATCCGCGGTCTTTTCCGGCACGCCCTGGTTCGGCATGGTGAGTTTCACGCCGCCCGCCAGTGCGCGCACCTGCATGGTGCAGGCCCGCTCCAGGAAATAGAGCCGCAGGAATGCGTCCGGGCAGCTCGCCCCCGCCGTCAGCAGCCCGTGATTGCGCAGGATCATGCAGTGCTTGTTGCCGAGATCGCGCACCAGCCGCTCGCGTTCGTCATGCTCGAGCGCAATGCCCTCATAGTCGTGATAGGCGAGGTCGCCGAGCACGATCATCGCCGTCTGGCTGAGCGGCAGCAGCCCGTCCGCCTGCGCCGACACAGCCACGCCATCGTCCGAATGCGTATGGATCACCGCGTTCGCATCCGGCACCGACATATGCACCGCGCTGTGAATGGTGAAGCCCGCCGGGTTCACCATGTAGTCGGTCGGCATGACGATCTTGCCGTCGAGATCGATCTTCACGAGGCTCGACGCCGTGATCTCGTCGAAGCTCATGCCATAGGGATTGATGAGGAAGTGATGCTCCGGCCCCGGCACCCGCGCCGAAATATGCGTATAGATGAGGTCGCTCCAGCCGTAATGAGCGACGAGCCGGTAGGTCGCCGCGAGGTCCACGCGCACCTGCCACTCTTCTTCCGATACCTGATCGCGCACCGAAGCGCCGCTGAAATCCTCCGCCACGGACATGGGGACCGCCTTCCTCGTCATTCTTGAAAACCGGATTCTTCGTTCCGGTCAGTCTGCCACGCCCCATGCCCCGCCGCAAACCGGGCGGCCATGGATCACGGGAAACCGGGCTCCCGCGCCTCCGCGGCGTCCTGTTCCTTGTCGTAGAGGCAGACCCATTCGGCCTCGCGGCCCTCCATCGGCGGCTTCGGCCAGATGCCCTTCACCGCAACGAACACATGCTTCTCGAAATTTGTCGGCGGCGCGGCAACCTCCGGCTCGTCAAGACCCGACGCCGCCATGCAGGCCGCTTCCGCTCTCGCCTGCAGCTCCGCCCACGCATCGGGCGACGAGGCCCATGCCACATAGGCGCCCGCCGCAACCAGCGCCGATGCGCCCGCCATCATCGCAATCCGTTTCATTCCGCCGCCTTTGCCGTCGGCACGGGCTCAAGCACCTTGCCGGGGTTCAGAATGTTCTTCGGGTCGAGCGTCCGCTTCAGCATCCGCATCAGCGCCACTTCCTCCGCGCTCCGTGACCAGTCGAGATAGGGCCGTTTCTCGAGCCCGATCCCGTGTTCCGCCGAGACGGAACCCTGCCGGTCGCGCAACTCGCCATAGACGATCGCCTCGACACCGCGCCGCGTCTCCGGGTTCGCATCCGGGAAACGGCCGGGGATCACATGCAGGTTCCCGTCGCCCAGATGCCCGAACACCATCAGCGAACTTTCGGGCCATTTCGCGGCAAGGCCCTTCTTCACCTCCGCGATATAGCTTTCCATATCCGCGAGCTTGAGGCTCACATCGAAGGTGAACATCGGGTAGGTGTGCACAACCTGCCCCACATCGTCGCGCAGCGCCCACATCGCATCGCGCTCCGCCTGGCTCTTCGCGATCACGGCATCGGAAATCTCGCCCGCCTCCAGCGCCTCCATCATCGCCGCCTCGAAGCGCGCGCTGTCGGCTTCCTGGTCGCCGCCCATGGATTCCACCAGCACATAGTAAGGATGCCCGTGGTCGAGAACCGGCTTGCCCTTCGCCGGCTCCATCGTCACCAGCTTGTAGAAATCCTCCCACATCACCTCGAAGGCCGAGAGCGTACCGCCCAGCGCACGTTCCATATGACGCAGGAATTTCGGCAGCGCCTCGAAACTATCGACCGCGACGAAGCCTGTATCCTGCGACAAGGGCTTCGGCCAGACGCGCAGCACCGCCCGCGTCACGACGCCGAGCGTCCCCTCCGAGCCGATGAACATCTGCTTCAGGTCGTAGCCCGCATTGTTCTTGATGAGCTTGTTCATGGACGTCATCACCGTGCCGTCCGCCAGCACCGCCTCGAGCCCGAGCACCATGTCGCGTGTCATGCCATAACGGATCACGCGGTTGCCGCCCGCATTGGTCGAGATATTGCCGCCGATGGTCGCCGAGCCGCGTGCGCCGAGATCGAGCGGAAAGATCAGCCCCTTTGCTTCCGCCGCCTCGCAAACGGTCTGCAGCACGCAGCCCGCCTGTACGCTCATCGTGCCGCCCAGCGTGTCGATCTCCTCGATCCTGTTCATGCGTTCGAGCGACAGCGCGATATGCCCGTCCGCCTCGCCGCCCTCGACGAGCCCCGTCTTCCCGCCCCACGGCACCACGCCCTCGCCGGCCGCATGACAGAGCTTCAGCGCTTTCGAGACTTCCTCCGTGCTCGCGGGCCTGAGCACCGCCGCGGGAATGCCGAGCTTGCTCCAGCCACCGACGGCCTTCTCCGCGGCATCCTTCCCCGTCAGCACACCGGCATCGCCGAGCGCCGCCGTCAGCTTCTTGATGAGATCGTCCGACGCCATGTCATCCTCCCGGGATCAGCGTTCTTGTGAGTGACTATAGCGCGATCGGGCCCGGATTTCCCGTCTACCCGATCACCCGCTTCACATAGCCCTGCCAGCGCCCGTACCGCTCCGCCCGCTCGCTCTCCGCCATCTCCGGCGCAAACGCCCGCTCGCAGCGCCAGTGTTTCGCGACATCCGCCATGCTGCCGTAGAACCCCGTCTGCATCCCGGCGAGATAGGCCGCACCCAGCGCCGTCGTCTCGGTGATTTCCGGCCGTTCCACGGGCCGCGCCAGAATGTCGGCGAGGTTCTGCGCGAACCAGTTGTTCGCCACCATACCGCCATCGACGCGGAGCGCCTGCGGGCTCGTCAGCCCCGCCGCCTTCATGTCGGCGCCCATCGCGTCCATCAGGTCGCGCGTCTGATACGAAACGCTTTCGAGCGCCGCGCGCACGATCTCCTTCGCGCCGGTATCGCGTGTCATGCCGAACAGCGCCGCCCGCGCATCGGGCTCCCAGTAAGGCGCGCCGAGCCCCGTGAAGGCCGGCACAAGCACCGCGCCCGATGCCGGGTTCGCGTCCCGCGCCATCGCTTCGCTCTCGGCGGAACTGTCGATCAATTTCATCTCGTCGCGCAGCCATTGCACGATCGCTCCCGCCATGAAGATCGAGCCTTCAAGCGCGTAAGTGCTCTCGCCGCCGATCCGGTAGGCGATGGTGCCGAGCAGCCGGTTGCGGCTTTCGACGCGCCGCGTACCCGTGTTCAGCACCGCGAAGCAGCCCGTGCCGTAGGTCGATTTCATCAGCCCCGGCTCGAAACACGCCTGCCCCACCGTCGCCGCCTGCTGGTCGCCCGCAACGCCCGCCACCGGTATCGCCGCGCCGAGCAACTTCTTCTCCGCCGTCCCGAAATCCGCGCAGCAGTCGAGCACCTCCGGCAGGATCGCCCGCGGCACATCAAGCAGCGTCAGCAGCTCATCGTCCCACGCGTTCGTCTCGATGTTGAAGAGCAGCGTCCGCGACGCATTCGTCGCATCGGTCACATGCCTCTTGCCGCCGGTGAGATTGTAGATCAGCCACGAGTCGATGGTGCCGAAGCAGAGCTCGCCCTTCTCGGCGCGTCCCCGCGCGCCCTCCACATTGTCGAGCAGCCACCGGAGCTTCGTGCCGGAGAAATAAGGGTCGAGCAGCAGCCCCGTCTTCGCCTGCACGAGCGCTTCCTTGCCCTCCTCCTTCAGCTTCGCGCAAAAGGCCGCCGTCCGCCGGTCCTGCCAGACGATGGCGTTATGCACCGGTTTCCCCGTGGCCCGGTCCCAGAGCACCGTCGTCTCGCGCTGGTTGGTGATGCCGATGGCGGCAATGTTCGCGGCCGCCGTCCCACTCGTCAGCACCCCCCGGCAGACCTCCAGCGTCGCCGCCCAGATCTCCTCCGCGTCATGCTCGACCCAGCCATCCTTCGGGAAAATCTGCCGCAATTCCTTCTGCCGCACCCGCATCGGCGAGCCCGACTTGTCGAACAGCAGCGCCCGCGTGCTCGTCGTGCCCTGGTCGATGGAAAGAATATAGTCCGCCATTGGCCTCCCCCGTTTCTTTGTGGCGAAGGCTAACCCGGTCCGCGCGGCCCCGCAAAAGCCCTCACGAAAACCTTATCGACGGAGGGGGCGAAATCCGGCTGACCAATTGCTATATTCCGGTCATGGACATGGAAACGCCCCTCTCCGAGGCCCCCGTCACGCCCCAGATGATCGACCCGCATGGCCGGGCCGTAACCTATCTGCGCGTCTCGGTGACCGACCGCTGCGACTTCCGCTGTGTCTACTGCATGTCCGAACACATGAACTTCCTGCCGAAGAAGGACCTGCTGACGCTGGAGGAGCTCGACCGCCTCTGCTCCGCCTTCGTCGCCAAGGGCGTCCGCAAGCTCCGCCTCACCGGCGGCGAGCCTCTCGTCCGCCGGGACGTGATGACGCTCATCCGCTCCCTCGGCCGCCATCTCGAAACCGGCGCGCTCGAAGAGCTCACGCTGACCACCAACGGCAGCCAGCTCGCGCGCTACGCGGACGATCTTTTCGCCGCCGGTGTGCGCCGCGTGAACGTCTCGGTCGACACGCTCGATGAAGCCCTCTTCCAGCAGATCACGCGCTGGGGCCGCCTGCCGCAGGTGCTGGAAGGCATCGCCGCCGCAAAGCGCGCCGGGCTCAAGGTCAAGATCAACACCGTCGCGCTCAAGGGCGTGAACGAAAACGAAATCCCGTCGCTGATTGAGTGGGCCCATGGCGAAGGCCACGGCCTCACCTTGATCGAGACCATGCCGATGGGCGACATCGACGGCGACCGCACCGAGCAATACCTGCCGCTCTCGCAGGTCCGCCGCTCGCTCGCCGAACGCTGGACGCTCGATGAACTGGATGAGCGCACCGGCGGCCCCGCCCGCTATGTGAAGGTGCGCGAAACCGGCGGCAAGCTCGGCCTCATCACGCCCCTCACGCATAATTTCTGCGAAAGCTGCAACCGCGTCCGCCTCACCTGCACCGGCACGCTCTACATGTGCCTCGGCCAGGACGATGCGGCAGACCTCCGCGCGCCGCTGCGCGCCAGCGAGGCCGACGATCTTCTGAGCGATGCCATCGACGAAGCCATCGGCCGCAAACCCAAGGGCCACGACTTCATCATCGACCGCGACCACAACCGCCCCGCCGTCTCGCGCCACATGTCCCTCACGGGCGGCTGAAGATTCCACTGCACCCGATTCCTTCCCACCCTCCCCTTGAGGGAGGGTCGACAAAATTCGAGCGAAGCGAAGAATTTTTCGGGGCGGGGTAAGCGTGGAACTTCAGCAGACAATCTCGTCGCACACGAAACCGTGACACTGCCCCCCTCCCCAAACCGCTTGCAGCGGTTTGACCCTCCCTCAAGGGGAGGGTGGGAAATTCACCCCACAGTCTGCGCCCGCGCCCACTCCAGATAATCCGCATTCCCGTCGGCAATCGGCAACACCAGCATGGCCGGCACCTCGTAAGGGTGAAGCTCGCGCAGCCGCGCCATGACGCGTCCCTTCAGAGCCGCCCGCGTCTTGATGAAGGCCGCCGCCTCGTCCTCTTTCTCCACCGCTCCCTTCCATTCGTAGACGGAGCGCATCTGCCCGTGAATGTTGACGCAGGCGGCAAGCCGCTCCTTCACCAGCGCCTCCGCGGCCCGCTCCGCATCCGCCACCGAGCCGAAGGTCGAATAGAGGAAGATGAACCCGTCCTCATCCTTGGCTTGCGTATCGGCTCCCATATGCTTACCTCCTTGTCTTCCGGCATTTTGCCGGTCTCTTGAGGAATCGCCCCGGGAAGAGACGATGAAATTCGAAAAGATCGCCTTCGTGGCGACGGACATGCCCGAAGCGCAGGCGGCCCGAAAGGCGCTCAGCGAGCGCTATGGCGATACCTCCCCCGAAGAGGCGGATGTCATCGTCGCGCTCGGCGGCGACGGTCTCATGCTCCAGACCCTGCATCAACACATGCAGCGCCGCATCCCGATCTACGGCATGAACCGGGGCTCGGTCGGCTTCCTGATGAACGAATATCGCGACGACAGCCTCATGGAGCGTCTCGCAGCCGCCGAATGCGCCACCATTCATCCGCTTCGCATGCGCGCGACGCTCGCCGACGGCAGCCGCCACGAGGCCCTCGCGATCAACGAGGTCGCCCTCTTCCGCGAGACCTATCAGGCCGCCAAGATCCGCATTTCCATCGACGGCAAGACACGCATGGAAGAACTCGTCTGCGATGGCGTGCTCGTCGCGACGCCTGCCGGCTCCACCGCCTACAACCTCTCGGCGCAAGGCCCCATCGTGCCCATCGACGCCGCGCTCCTCGCGCTGACGCCGATCAGCGCCTTCCGTCCCCGCCGCTGGCGCGGGGCGTTGCTCTCGCATCGGGCGAAACTGCGCTTCGAAATTCTGGAAGCCGAAAAGCGTCCTGTCAGCGCCGTGGCCGACCATTCCGAGTTCCGCCAGGTCCGCGACGTGGTAGTGGAGGAAGACGGCTCCATCGACATGCTCATGCTCTTCGACCCCGATCACGGTCTCGAAGAGCGCATCATCACCGAGCAGTTCCTCTACTGAGCGAACGCGGTCCGCCGCGTCTCCGGCAATCCCCAGGCGAAGGTGCCCGCCCAGATCGCGATGCCGATATGGAAGACGTCGAGTGCGGCCGTCTCCGCGCCGCCAAAGACGCCGAGCATGGCGAGCGCCGCCAGCGCATAGCCCGCCGCCGAAATCGCGAGCGCGGCGCCCGCCCATGCGCGTCCGCGGATGGCGGCGATCACGCCCGCCCCGACGAGAACGCACAGCATCCCGAGCCCCACGACCTGCGCATAGGCATCGCCCAGCATCGCCGTCTGCGGCAGGAACGACAGCGCGGCCACCACCGCCGGCACGGCCCAGATGACGATGGCCCGGCTCATGTCCTGCCCGCCCCGGAAGGAAAGCAGCACCGCGCCGATGACCCAGCTCGGGCTCACGATGGCCGAGACCAGCGACAGCGCGTCGTTCGCGCCCGCCAATGCCTCGATGCCGCCATAGCGCAACGTTCCGGACAGCGCCGCGAGGAACACGGCCAGCAAGGCCGCCGCGCCAAACATCATGCCGGGCGCCGCCCGCAGCCGGTAGAGCCGCATCGCGCCCCAGAGCGCCGTCAGCGCCAGCACCCCGTCGAACAGCGCGTTGCTCCAGCCGCCCATCATCAGCCGGCCTTCGGTTTCGCGACATTGGCGACGGCGGAAAGCGGTTCCTCCGTCACGATGTAGCCCGCCTCCGCCGGAATCTTCAGCACCGGCTCGCCCTTCTCGTTCTTCGTCACCACCGGCTCGACCGTCACGACATTCGTGTTGCGCGCCGTCTCGATCGCATGGGAAACGTTCGGGCTCCGCCCCACCTTCTCCACATTCATCCGTGTCGGGAAGATGATGGTGCGCGTGCCGGCATCCGCTTCGCGAAGCGCAAGCTCCGGCCGGATCCAGACGCTGTCGACCGATTCCGATCCATCATGCACGGCGAGATGATCCTCCGGCGCGCAGGCGAGATAGAAGCGCGTGTCGAAGCGTTTGGGCATCATGTTCGGCGTGATCCAGTGCGCAAACGGCGTCAGCATGTCGCCCGCGAGCCGCAATCCTTCCTTCGCGAGGAAATCGGCGATGCCGACCTCGCCCCTGTTCAGGGGATCGCGGTAAGGCTCCAGCGTCTTCAACCGGCCCGCATCGACCACGCTGCCGGTCTGTTCGTTGCGCGCGAGAAGCACGCCCGATTCCTCGAAGGCCTCGCGGATCGCGGCGACGCGCATCGAAAACTCCCAGTCGTCGAGCCCCTCCATGCCGTCCGCGCGCTCGCGCACGCCCGGCGCCATGTCGAGCTTGTCGACCTTGCCGCCCGGAAACACCAGCGCGCCGGATGCGAAGTCGATCTGGTGATGACGCACCACCATGAAGACTTCGAGCCCCTCTGTGCCATCTCGCAACAACAGGATCGTCGCCGCCGGAATCAGCGCGTCTCCGCCCGCTTTTGCGTGCCCTTCCGCCATTCTTACCTCCCTTTGCATCGAATTTGATGCATCTCGTTCATGCAATGGCGACGTTGTCCGCCGCTCGTGCCGGCCGGTTAAGCACTCGGTAAAGAGACTCGGATCACCTTGTCTCCATCGGTGCCATACCGTCCGGAAAAGACATGTACAGCAGTTCCTTTCGCCTGACCAATCGCGACATCGACCTCGCCTTCGAGGCGGACCGCCTGTTTCTCGTCTGTCAGCCCAAGCTCTGCCTCGCCACCGGCGGGACGCTGGGCGCCGAAGCCTATATCCGCTGGAACCATCCCGACTACGGCCTGCTGCCGCCCGGCCTCTTCCTCTCCTTCATCGAACGGCGCGAACGCTCCGGCGAATTGACGCGCTTCGTCGCGCGCGCCGCTGCGGAAACCCTGGTCCGCTGGCGCGGCGCCGGGCTCGACTGGCCGCTCTCGATCAATCTCGGCGCGCCCGATCTCGCGGACATGGGGCTCCCCGGCGCGCTCGACGGAATCATGAGCGAACACGGCCTCGATCCCGCGTCGCTGATTCTCGAAGTGCCCGAAGGCGCTTTCGCCCGCCACGGCGAGGAAGCGCAACGCACGCTCATGGCGTTGCGCCGTCTCGGCTTCCGCACCGCGCTCGATGGCGGCGGCGCCGTCATCGTGCCGGACGACGTGCTGACGCCGGACTATTTCGACGAGGTGAAGATCGGCGGCGCGTCGATCATCCAGTTCGCCCGCCGCCTGAAGCAGTCGGGCCTCGGCTTCGTCGGCAAGCGCGTCGCCCTCGCCGCCTCGCGCGGCCTCGGCGCAACGGCCGTCGGCGTCGAGGACGCAACCACGCTCGCCGCCCTCTCCGCGCTCGGCTTCACCGCCGCGCAGGGCGCGCTCATCTGCCGCCCGTCGGACCCCGCCGAACTCACCGGCTGGTCCGCCTCGCCGGATGTTCTCGCCGCCATGCAGCCGCCGAAGGAAGAGGAAGTCCTGCTGCTCACCGACCCGCTCCCCGAAGACGGGTCAGCGCCGGAAGAGATCGAAGCAACGCATACGGATGAAACCGCAACCGGACCCGCGCCCATCGTCGAATTCTCGTGGGAAGACGTCGACCCCATGATCCCGGCGGAGGAAGTCCGCGGCGTCGCCTGGCGCCTCGACCGCGTCTGCCTCTTCCCCGACCGCCACCTCGTCGCCCTCATCCGCCGCCCGCGCGTCCTGCCGCACATGAAGAAGGAAAAGGCGCGCAGGAAGCCGGCCAAGCGCGTAGCCGCCATCGCAAAAGACGCGCCGCAAAAGACGGCCCCCCGCCGCACTTCGCCGCGAAAGCCGAAGGCCCCGGCAGGCCTCGTCACCCGCCCCAGCCTCCTTCAGCTCGCTTTGGGATTCTGACTCTCAACCCACCCGCCCCTCGGGGCGGGTCGGAAAATTCAAGCTAGCGCAGAATTTTCCGGGGCGGGGGCCTTGCATTCTTCAGCTCTCACAGTAGTGAATTGAACGCCTCACCCGCCCCAAACGGCTTTCAGCCGTTTGACCCTCCCTCAAGGGAGGGTGGGAAGAGACGCTGAGCCACCTCAAACCCGCTCGATCACCATCGCGATGCCCTGGCCGACGCCGATGCACATGGTGCAGAGCGCATAGCGTCCCTGCCTGCGCTCCAGTTCGTACATCGCGGTCGTCACCAGCCGCGCCCCGCTCATGCCGAGCGGATGGCCGAGCGCGATCGCGCCGCCATTCGGGTTCACATGTTCCGCATCGTCCGGCAGGCCGAGGTCGCGCATCACCGCAAGCCCCTGTGACGCGAACGCCTCGTTCAGTTCGATGACATCGATATCGCCGATATGGAGCCCCGCCTTTTCGAGCACCTTGCGCGTCGCGGGCGCTGGCCCGATCCCCATGATGCGCGGCGGCACGCCCGCCGTCGCCATCGCCACGATCCGCGCGCGGGGCGTGAGCCCGTTCGCTTCCGCCGCATCCGCCGACGCGAGCACCAGCGCGCAGGCGCCATCGTTCACGCCCGACGCATTGCCCGCCGTCACCGTACCGCCGTCGCGGAACGGCGCCTTCAGCTTCGCCAGCGCATCCATCGTCGTCTCGGGCCGCGGATGTTCGTCCACCGACACCACCGTCTCGCCCTTCCGGTTCGCGATGGTGACGGGCACGATCTCCGCCGCCAGCCGCCCGGCTTCCATCGCCGCGCCGGCCTTCTGCTGGCTCCGCCACGCAAAGGCGTCCTGATCGGCCCGCGAAATCTGGAAATCCTCGGCCACGTTCTCCGCCGTCTCCGGCATCGAGTCGACGCCATATTGCCGTTTCATCAGCGGGTTCACGAAGCGCCAGCCGATCGTCGTGTCGTAGACCTCCGCATCGCGCGAAAACGCCGCCGTCGCCTTGCCCATCACGAAGGGTGCGCGCGACATGCTCTCCACGCCGCCCGCGATCATCAGCGATGCCTCGCCCGCCTTGATCGCCCGCGCCGCCGTCCCGACCGCATCCATGCCCGAGCCGCACAGCCGGTTCACCGTCGAGCCCGGCACCGTGTCGGGAAGCCCCGCCAGCAGCGACGACATCCGTGCGACATTGCGGTTGTCCTCGCCCGCCTGGTTGGCGCAGCCGAAGATCACGTCGTCCACCCGCTCCCAGGTCACCCCCGGATTGCGCTCCATCAGCGCCATCAGCGGCACCGCGCCGAGATCGTCCGCGCGCACGCTCGCAAGCGCGCCGCCATAACGGCCGACAGGCGTCCGCACGGCGTCGCAGATAAAGGCGTCCTGGTAATGGTGGTTCATCTGGCGGCCCTCTTCTTGTCAGGAGAGGCCGCAAGCTAGATCATTTTTTGACGAAGGGGAAACCGGCGTCGTGCTCAGGGCATCGGGCAGGGAAACACCGTTTTTCGCCTGCGAAAAACGGCAAGGCCGACTGGCCGCCGGCGCTTATGCGCCGTAAGCCAGGGGCGCGGCCTGTCCCGGCGGAAGCCGGGAACCGCCCGCCCGGCGCTTGAGGGAAAATCAAGCCACGCTCTGCTTCTTCGCGCCCTGGGGGGCGACGGCGAGCCGGGCCAGCTTGTCGATCATGGTGTCGAGATCCTCCGCATCGACCTGCTCGAAGGTCTCGCGCAGGCCCTCCAGCACATGGAAGCGGAAAAGCGCCACATCGAGCGTTCCGTCCGAGCTGCGGACGGCATGATAGGTGTCGAGCACGCGGCGGAACGCCGGATAAAGCGCCTCCGGCATGCCGGCCCGCGCATAGACCGCGCGGAAACCGAGCGCGCCGACATCGTGAATGAGCCGCCACAGCCGCTCGTCGGGCACGGCGGTCAGTTCCGCGAAGGCCGCCTCCACGAAGCGCACCTCGCCCGCACAGGCCGCGCGCAGGATCAGCGTCGCCGTCAGGCGCCCGTTCTCGGCAAGCTGCGCCACCAGCGCGCGCAGATCGTCATTGCTCATCCGCGTGATCGCATCGGTCGTGGTGCGTTCGCGCGCCTGTTCCTCCAGGCTCGCCGCCACGCGGCCGTCGACCTCGTGCTGCGCAACGAGATATTCGCGCATCTGTTCGGAAACCATCGCGATCAGCCGCTCGACGAGCAGCGCCGGCAATTCGCCGCGCTGGACGAGCGGCGCCGCCACATCGGCGTCGTCCGCATAGCGTTTGACGAGCATCGTCGCCGCCGCTTCGTTGATGACCGCGCCTGAATTGTGGACGAGGGTGAGAACGGCGCTCCGGTCGCCGCGATGGGCGATCGCTTCCGAAACCGGCGCGCCCACCTCCGGCCGCCCGGCGATGGCGCATTGCTTGGCGGGCGAGCCGTAATAGACGAGCCCCACCAGGTCTTCGTCGGTCAGCACCGGCGAGCGTTCGAGAACGGGAATCGCCACCTGGTCGATGTCGCGCGCAAGCTGCAGCACGATATTGCGCGGCGCCGCCTCGTTGCCGGTCAGGCAGCGCGACAGCGCCTCGCGCACGGAAACCGCGACGTCGTGAACCAGAAAGCCGAGAATTTCATGTGCGAGTTCGCGCTCGCGGGGAGCGAGTTCGACATCGGAGAACTGGCTTGCGACCTTTTCGGCCACCGCCGCTCTCGTGTCTTCCGACGGATTCGACAGGAGGCGCTCCACGTCGGCAATCGTCAGTCTTTCCGAATTCATGTCGGCCCCCGGCCTACGCGTAACCCCCGAAATGCGCCTCGATGGCACACCCGGGGTCAGACTAGGTCAGAACGGTTTATGAACGGTTTACGTTAACGCACGCAGGCCGGGCCGTTCCGGCGGCATTCTGGCCGTTTTCCGGCCATGGGGGTCGCCCCGCCGGCCCCTGCAAGGCCGGAAATTGGCTCTTCCCCCGGCGGGCTGTTGGAGTCCTTTTTTGGCGAGCGCGCGGTCGCGCGACGATGCAGAAAGACCTCCCCCACCTGGATCGAGGACCCGGAAGACAGATGGACAAGGAAACGCAGAAATCCCGCGCCAGGGCCTTTGCCGCCCTCCACCGCAAGGGCGATCCCCTCAAGCTCTTCAATGTCTGGGACGCGGCAAGCGCGGGCGCCGTCGCCAGGGCGGGGGCCGCCGCCATCGCCACCTCGAGTTTCGCCGTCGCCCTCGCGCATGGCACCGGCGACGGCGAGAACCTCGCCCTCGACAAGCTCGTCGCGGCGGTCGCCGAGATCGCGCCGGTCGTGGACCTGCCCCTCACGGCCGATATCGAGACCGGCTACGGCAGGACACCGCAAGAGGTCGCCGCCTCCGTTGCCCGCATCGTCGAGGCGGGCGCCATCGGCATCAACCTCGAGGACGGCCTCATCGGCGCCAGGGGTCTCGTCCCGGTCGAGGAGCAGAGCGCCCGCATCGCCGCCGCCCGCGCCGCGGCGGACAAGGCAGGCATCCCCCTTTTCATCAATGCGCGCTGCGACGTCTTCAAAGGCGTGCCCGAAGCCGAGCAGTCGGACGAACACCTCGCCGCCACGCTCGAACGGGCGGGAGCCTATGCGAAGGCGGGCGCCAGCGGCCTCTTCGCGCCCTGGCTCGTCGCCCCCGCCCTCATCGAACGCCTGTGCAGCGAGACGCCGCTCCCCGTCAACATCCTCGCCGGACCGAAGACGCCCGCTGTCGGCGAGCTCGCGGCGCTCGGCGTCTCGCGCGTCAGTCTCGGCGCCTGGCCCGCCTTCGACATGCTGGCCCGCCTCGAAGCGGCGGCAAAGGACTGGTTCGCCACCGGTGTCGCAGGCGCGGGCTGACCCCCGATCTTTGACTCCCCCGCCTTTTCATGGATGATCCGCCCCAACCAGAAAATCAGCTCCAGAAAATATAAAACGGGGACCGGAATCCATGCTCGAGGGCATCAAGGTCATTGAAATGGCCACCTACATCGCCGCGCCCGGCGCGGGCGGCATCCTTGCCGACTGGGGCGCGGAGGTCGTGAAGATCGAGCCCCTCGCGGGCTGCCCCATGCGCCACACCATGAAGAATGTCGGCGCCGATCACCTCCAGGGCTCGCCGATCTTCGAACTCGACAATCGCGGCAAGAAGGGCCTCGCCATCGACACCTCGAAGCCCGAGGGCGTCGAAGCCGTGAAGCGCCTCGTGAAGGACGCCGACGTTTTCATCACCAATGTCCGCCCCGGCGGCCTAGAGCGCGCCGGCCTCGACTACGAGAGCCTGAAGGCGATCAACCCCCGCCTCGTCTATGCGAGCGTCACGGGCTACGGCCTCGAAGGCCCGGACCGCGACCGCCCCGGCTTCGACATCGCCGCCTTCTATGCCCGCTCCGGCATCGGCTGGCTCCAGACCGTGAAGGGCAAGGAGCCGGTAACGCTCCGCACCGGCATCGGCGACCACACCACGAGCATGGCGACGGTCAGCGGCATCCTCGCCGCCATCATCGAGCGCGGAAAGACCGGCAAGGGCCGCCTCGTCGAGGCCTCGCTGCTGCGCACCGGCATCTACGCCGCGGGCTCCGACACCGCCGTCCAGCTCCGCTACGGCAAGCTCGGTTCCACCAAGTCGCGCCACGAGGCCCTGCAGCCGATCAGCAATTTCTTCCAGACGAAGGATACCTGGATCGTCATCGTGCCGCGTCAGGGCACGGTCGACTGGACGGCAATCTGCAAGGTCATCGGCAAGCCCGAACTCGAAACGGACCCCCGCTTCGACAGCCCGAAAAACCGCCGCGCCAACGCCGCCGAACTCGTGGACATCCTTGACGCCGTCTTCCTGGAACACGATCTGGAATACTGGCGCGGGAAGCTCGACGCCGAGGACATGATCTGGGCGCCGCTTCTGCGCCCCGGCGACGTCTACAAGGACCCGCAGGCGAAGGCCGCCGGCGCCTATGTCGAGGTGCCGGAGGAAGACGGCAGCGGCACCTATCTCTCGCCCGCGTCACCGGTCCGGTTTCCGGGCTTCGACGACACGCCGAAATCGGCCTCGCCCATGCTTGGCCAGCACACGATAGAGACGCTGAAGGCCTCGGGCTTCAGTGACGCCGAAATCGACGGCCTGCGCAGCGCGGGCGCCATCGCATAAGCACCCCCGGCTCCATCGGCCGGAACAAGGAGACGTCCCATGAGCGACCAGGGTTACACGCCGCCGAAAGTCTGGACCTGGAACCAGGACGGCACGAAGAACCGCTTCTCCAACATCAACCGGCCCATCGCCGGTCCGACGCATGACAAGGACCTGTCCGTCGGCAAGCATCCCTTCCAGCTCTATTCGCTGGCGACGCCGAACGGCGTCAAGGTGACGGTGATGCTCGAGGAACTACTTGAGCTTGGCCACAAGGGCGCCGAATACGACGCCTGGCTCGTCAATATCGGCGAAGGCAACCAGTTCGGTTCCGGTTTCGTCGCCGTCAATCCGAACTCGAAGATCCCGGCGCTGATGGATCACAGCACCAACCCGCCGACCCGCATCTTCGAAAGCGGCGCGATCCTGCTTTATCTCTCGGAGAAATTCGGCGGCGCCTTCATGCCGAAAGACCTCTCGAAGCGCGCCGAGGTTTATTCATGGCTGATGTGGCAGATGGGCTCCGCGCCTTATCTCGGCGGCGGCTTCGGCCACTTCTATGCCTACGCTCCCTTCAAGATCGAATACGCGATCGACCGCTTCGCGATGGAAGTGAAGCGCCAGCTCGACGTGCTCGACCGTCAGCTTGCCGAAAACGAATATATCGCGGGCGATGAATACACCGTCGCCGACATGGCGATCTGGCCGTGGTACGGCGCGCTCGCAAAAGGCGTCCTCTACGAGGCGGCCGAATTCCTCAGCGTCCATGAATACAGGAATGTGAACCGCTGGGCCGACCAGCTTGCCGAACGCCCCGCCGTCAAACGCGGCCGCATGGTCAACCGTGTCTGGGGCGACCCCTCGACCCAGCTCCCCGAGCGCCACGACGCATCGGACTTCGACAGGATCGCCAAAAAGGCGGATGGATGATCCCTGAGCATTTCCGGGCGAAGGCTACTTCCCGCTGAAGAAGAGGTACTTCACCAGCGCCGCGACGCCGAGCACCACGAGAACCAGCACCAGCAGCATCAGCAGGCCGCCAGGCATCATTCCGTTCGTCATCATTCCGTCCATCATGTCGCTCTCCCTTCGCGCCGGACTGCCCCGTCCCGCATTTGCATGACACGCTTCTGCCACAGGAAATAAACGGCCGGGATCACCACAAGCGCGAGGATCGTCGTGCTCACGATGCCGCCAACCATCGGCGCCGCGATGGGTTGCATGACCTCCGAGCCCGTGCCGCCGCCATACATGATGGGAAGCAACCCGGCCACGATCACGGCAAAGGTCATGATGATGGGCCGCAGGCGCCTCAGGGCTCCGTGGCGCAGCGCTTCCTGCAATTCCTCTACCGAGATCTCGCGGCCTTCCTCGACCGCCCTTTCCCTGACTGCGGCAAGTTCCTGACGCAGATACATGATCATCAGGACGCCGATCTCGATCGCGACACCCGCAAGCGCGATGAAGCCGACGGCAACAGCAACCGACATGTTGTACCCCAGCGCATACATGAGCCAGAGCCCGCCCACCAGCGCGAAGGGTAAGGTCCCCAGGATGATCGCAACATCGCTCACCCGCCGGAAATTCAGGAACAGCAGCAGCATGATGATGACGAGCATCACGGGCCCCAGCAGCATGAACCGCTCCTGCGCGCGCAGCAGATATTCGTACTGCCCGGACCAGGCTATGGAATAGCCGGCGGGGAGATCGACGCTTTCGGTCACGACCCGCTGCGCGTCGGCGACATAGGAGCCGATGTCCCGCCCCGCAATGTCCACATAGATCCAGCCGTTGAGGCGTGCATTTTCGCTGCGGATCATGCCGGGCCCTTCTGTGATGCGGACCGTCGCGATCTGGCCGAGCGGAATATGCGCGCCGTCCGCCGTCACGACCGGCAATTGCCTGAGGCGTTCCGGCGAGTTGCGAATATCCTGCGGATAGCGGAGGTTGATCGGGAAGCGTTGCAACCCCTCCACGCTCTCTCCGACCGTCATGCCCCCGATCGCGGTCTTCACCACGTCATGCACATCGGCGATATTGAGACCGAAGCGAGCCGCCTCCTCCCTGTCAATGTCGATATCGACGAAACGCCCGCCGGTGACGCGCTCGGCATAGACCGACGCCGTGCCGTCCAGATTGTCGAGCACCCCTTCGATCTGCGCGCCGATCCGGTTGATGACCTCGAGATCGGGTCCCGCCACCTTGATGCCCACCGGCGTCTTGATGCCTGTCGCCAGCATGTCGAGCCGGTTCTTGATCGGCATGATCCAGACATTGGTGAGACTGGGAATATCCACGAGACGATTCATCTCGGCCTTGAGCGTTTCCATCGTCACGCCCTCGCGCCATTCGGAGCGGGGTTTGAGCTGGATGGTGGTTTCCACCATGGTCAGGGGTGCGGGGTCCGTCGCCGTTTCCGCCCTCCCCGCCTTGCCGTAGACCGTTTCGACTTCCGGCACGGTCTTGATCAGCTTGTCCGTTTGCTGCAGCACCTGCGCCATCTTCCCGGCGGAAATGGCGGGAAAGGCGCTCGGCATATAGAGAATGTCGCCTTCGTCCAGCTGCGGCATGAATTCCGTTCCGACCCTCGAAGCCGGGATGAGGGCAGACGCCAGCACCACCGCCGTGATCGCGAGGGTCCAGCCCGGCCTGTTCAGCGCAAAACCGATGACGGGCCGATAGGCGGCCGCCAGGGCCCTGTTCAGCGGATTTCGATCTTCGGGAGCAATGCGCCCGCGCACCAGAAGCCCGATAAGAACCGGTACCAGCGTTACCGAAAGCGCCGTCGCCGCCGCCATCGCATAGGTCTTGGTATAGGCAAGCGGAGCGAACATCCGTCCCTCCTGCGCCTCCAGCGCGAAAATCGGCAGGAAGCTCAGCGTGATGATGAGCAGGGAAAAGAAAAGCGGCGGCCCGACCTCGGCGCACGCATCGCCGATCAGCTTCCACCGCTCCGCCCCGTCGACGTTCCCGTGTTCGAGACGCTTGTGCACATTCTCGATCATCACGATCGTCGCATCGACCATGGCGCCGACCGCAATGGCGATCCCGCCCAGCGACATGATATTGGCGTTGATGCCCTGGGCATTCATGACGATGAAGGCGGCGAGAACGCCCAGAGGCAGGCTGATCACGATGACCAGCGCCGAACGCAGGTGAAAGAGAAAGACGGCGCAGACAATGGCAACGATAATGAATTCTTCGATCAGCTTTTCCTGAAGCGTCGCGACGGCCCGCTCGATCAGGTTGGAGCGGTCATAGGTCGTGACGATTTCGACGCCTTCGGGAAGGCTCGCCTTCAGGATCTCGAGCTTCTTCTTCACCCGGTCGATCGTTGCGAGCGCATTCTCGCCATATCGCATGATGATGACGCCGCCGACCGCCTCTCCTTCTCCGTTCAACTCGCCGATACCGCGGCGCAGTTCCGGTCCGAGACGGACTTCGGCGACATCGCGCAGCAGAATGGGCGTCCCCTGCGCGCTCGTCATCAGTGGAATTCGCTCCAGATCCTCCTTGGAACTCACATAACCGTCGGCCCGGATCATGTATTCCGCTTCGGCCATTTCGATGACGCGGCCGCCGGTTTCCTGGTTGCCGCGTTCGATGGCGCTGGCGACCCGGGTGAGCGAAATGCCGTAGGCGCGCAGCCGGTTCGGATCCGCGATCACCTGGTACTGCTTCACCATGCCGCCGATCGTGGCGACTTCGGAAACGCCCTCGATCGTCTGAAGCTCGTATTTCAGGAACCAGTCCTGCAGCGCGCGCAACTGCGAGATGTCGTGGCGTCCCGTGCGGTCGGTCAGGGCGTATTGATAGACCCATCCCACGCCCGTCGCGTCGGGACCGAGCGCGGGTTTGGCGCCCGGCGGCAGGCGCGGCGCGACCTGGCTCAGATATTCCAGCACCCGGGAACGGGCCCAGTAGAGATCCGTGCCGTCCTCGAAAATGATATAGACGTAGGAATCGTTGAAGAAGGAATAGCCGCGCACGCTGACGGCGCCGGGCACCGCAAGCATGGCGGTCGCCAGGGGATAGGTCACCTGGTCTTCGACCACCTGCGGCGCCTGCCCCGGATAGACCGTCTTCACGATGACCTGCACATCCGAAAGATCCGGAATGGCATCGAGCGGCGTGGCGCGCAAGGCCGCGCCGCCGGCCACCGCGAGCAGGACCGAGAACACGAGAACGAGAAACCGGTTGTCGATCGACCAGCGAATGAGTCCGGCAATCATTGCTTGTCCTCCGCCGCATTGCCCGCGGCGAGCGGCTCGAGAGCCACGATCTCATGACCGGCATCCGTCTGCCGCAGCACGAAGCGGACTCTCGTTCCCTTCTCGAATGCATCGAGATCGACATCGGCCGAAACCGCAAACCCCATGACCATGGAAGGCCAGCCGAGGGCCGCGATCGGCTCGTGATCGAGCGTAAGCCGCCGTGACGCGGCATCGATTTCGGTGATACGCCCTTCGCCGCTCGCGCGGCGCGGTTCTTCCGCCGGCATTTCCTTGTCCATGCCGGCACCGCTCGCTTCTGCACTCTCCGTCTTCATGTCGTCCATCTGCATCTGCGGCTCGGTCCCGCCTTCCTGTTTCATCGAGGAGGTGAGACGCAGAAGGGAGGCGTCGAGGCCGGCTTCGGAATCGATCAGGAACTGGCTGGAGGTCACGACGGTTTCGCCCGCGTTCAGGCCGTCGAGAATCTCGATGAGACCGCCCGATTCGGTGCCCGCCCGCACGGCGGCGGGACGAAACCGGCCCTCTCCCAGGGCCAGCACCACGCGGTCCTGGCTGGAATGCCGTATCAGCGCGGCGGCGGGGATAACGAGCGCGTTTTCCTTCGGTGCGGCCTCGATGGACAGATTGGCGAACATGTTCGGCCTGAGCCGTCCGTCTTCATTGTCGAAGCGCAACCGTGTCTGCACCGTGCGGGTGCGCGCATCCGCGGTCGGATAGACATAATCGATCCGCCCTTCCCAGGTTTCGCCGGGAAAGGCCGCCAGCGTCATCTGTGCACGCTGTCCTTCGGCCACCCAGCTCGATGCGGTCTCGAATATGTCCGCCATCACCCATATGGTGGACAGGTCGGCCAGCCGCATGACCATGGTTGCGGGCTGAACGAACATGCCTTCGCGAACGTCGATCTCCGTGACCACGCCCGACTGCGGCGCATGGACGTCGACAAGGCGTTGCACTTTCCGCTGTTGGCGCAACGCGGCGATCTGGTCCTTTCCCATACCCATCGCCGCAAGCCGTTCTTCGGCCGCCTCGGCAAGCGTGGGGCGGTCGAGCATGAGAATTTGAAGATATTCGCCCTGTGCCGTCACCAGTTCGGGCGAATAGATCCTGAAAAGCAGATCTCCCTTCTCGACCCGCTCGCCCACCGTCTCAACCGTCAGGGTTTCGATCCAGCCCTCGCTGCGCACATGAATGTCGGACCGCTTTTCCTGATCTGCCATGACATTGCCGACAGTGCGGATGATCCGCGGCATGTCCTGCCGGCGGACGGCGGCGGTGCGCACACCGATATTGTTGACGATCGCGGGCTCGATCCGCAGCGCCGGTTCGGCGCTGGCGCCGCCCTTGTCCCCGTCCGCATAGACGGGGACAAGGTCCATGCCCATCGGCGACTTGCCGGGCGCATCCCGCCGGAAATTCGGATCCATCGGCGCGACCCAGTAGAGAACTTCCCCTTCTCCCGCCATGTCCGCTGCGCCGGACGTCCCCGGCGATCCGGAGCCGGTAAACCGTGCGGCGAGAAATCCGGTCAGGGCCGCGGCGGCCAGCGCCACCCCCAGAAAGCCGAGGCGTATCGTGTTCATGACGGGTCTCCCGCAAGGTAGACGAGCTTGGCCCACGCCTTGGCGCGTTCCCTCTGAAGGTTGAGATATGTGAGTTCCGTATCGAGCTCGGCGAGCTGGCTGCGGACAAGTTCCGGAAAATCGGCTGTGCCGCCGGCATAGGCGGTAAGCGACGCTTCCCTCGTCTCCCGGGCGTGGGCGTTCACTGCCTCGCTGTAGAGAGCAATACGTTCCTCGAGTCGCTGCCAGTCTGCGAGGGCACGCGCATGGTCCCGTTCCAGATCCCGCAATCGGGCGGCCCGGTCGAGCCTCGCCGCACCGCTGTCCTGCTTCGCCGCCGAAAGACGCCGGTCCTGTCTGTCCCCGGTGAAAAGCGGGATCGACAGGGTCACGCCGATAGTGGCGAAATCCGCGCGCTCGCCCGCACGGTAGCCGTACCCCGCATCGAGTGCCCAGGACGGCTTGTAGGCTTCTTCCGCAAGTTCGATCTCGGCCTGTTTCGTCGCCAGCACGGCATCGTCCACCTTGACGGCCGGATGGGAGGTCAGGGCGCGCTCCGGCTGCGCCGCAGCGGTGGGCAGAAGCAATGGCGGCAGCCCTTCGGGCACCGGCCTGTTGGCTGCCGCGCCGAGATAGCGGGCAAGTCGTGCGCGCGCCTTCTCTTCATCCTGCGCCAATGCAGCCAGACGGTCGTCGATCAGGGCCTGTTCGAGTTGGACGCGAAGGACGTCCCGTCCGTTCATGCCGCCGCTGGCGAATGACGAGCGCAGCGCCCGCGCCAGGTCCTCGAGCGCGGCGCGGCTTTTTCCGACGGTCGCCCGCGCGTTCTCCAGATAGAAGAGATCGAACCAGCCTGTACGCACATCGAACAGGATTTGCCGGCGCACCAGTTCCTTTCGCGCCCGCTCGATCTCTGCTTCGGCGCGGCGTCGTTCGCCCCTGACCGCAAGTGTATCGCCGGCCGGAAACTCCTGCCTCAGACCGAGCTGATACTGGGTCATCGGTTCTTGGTTGTCGCTGAACGTATCGGTCGGAAAGTTCAGCAGCGTGCCGCGCACCATCGGGTCGGGAAGCTCGGAATCGGCGATGGCCCGTTCCTCGAATGCCCCGGCGCTCGCATCGAAGCGGAGCAGCGAAGGCTCTTCCGCGGCAATGGCGATTTCAACGGCCTCGTCCAGACCGAGAGGAACCTCGGCGGCCTGAACCGGCATCGGACCGGCAAGAACGCTGACGAGAACGGCGATCGTTCCCGCGCGCGATAAAATCGACTGCATGAGGGTCTCGTCTCTTTGCACAGGACAAGGCTCCTGCCCCGGCGGCGTGCCTGGGCCGGAAGATCATTCCTCCGCCTCGTAGCGCGGAGTCCTGTCAGAGACGCGGGGGCGGCGGCTCGTTTGCCTGTGCCGGATAGGACGCCTCCCGGTCGAAGGGAGGGCGTGCCCGGCTTTCATTAGTGAAGGAAACCTGCGCGGGCTCCTCATTCTGAATGCCGGCCGGAACGCCCGAGAGGCAAGCCGCCTGGCACGCCTTGGCACAGTCGGGCATGGTCTCGCCGTTGCAGTCTTCCATGTCGGCCATGCGGTCCATTGCCGCCACACTCCCGGCCGCCGGCGTGAACGCCGTTGCGGAGTGAGTCGCGGTTTGCGCCGACGCGGACACCGAGCCGACGGACGCGACGGTGAGAGCGAATGTCAGGAAGACATATGTGAGAGACCGGACCATGCTCGAACGCTAGCCGAGGAATCAGTCAGTGCCAATCAAATAGCGCCCCCACTCTTCCGCCCTCACCGGAAGGTGAACGCAGTGATCGGCGGCCGCCTTCACTCCGGATCGTCCCCGCGGAGGGGTAACGAGGCGGCTGGATCGCGCAGCCGGCGGAGACGAGACCTTATGCGCGCGGGTCAATCCACCGCGCAATCCGCTTTTCGGCCTCGACCACCATCAATAGCACCGCTCCGACGCCCACGATCGCCAGTCCTTCCTGAAGATCGAGCGGCGCGCTTCCGAACACGTTCTGCAGGAACGGCAGATAGGTGAAGGCGAACTGCGCCGCCGTCACGATGGCAACGCCGATCAGCACCGCCGGCGTACCGAGCACGCCCTCCCATGTGAAGGACGTTCCGTGGACGTATCGCACACTGAAGAGATAGAAGATTTCCATGACGACCAGCGTGTTCACCACCATCGTCCGCGCCGCTTCCAGCGGCAGGCCGCGCGCCGTCGCCCAGGCATAGACGCCGAACGTCCCCGCCACCATCAGCGCGGAGACGAAACCGATGCGCCACAGCAGCCGCCCCGAAAGCAATCGCTGCCCCGCCACGCGCGCGGGCCGCTTCATCGCGCCGGGCTCCGTCGGCTCGAAGGCGAGCGTGAGCCCCAGCGCCACCGCCGTCACCATGTTGATCCAGAGAATCTGCACCGCCGTCACCGGCAGCGTCAGCCCGAACAGAATGGCGAGAATGATCGTGAAAGACTCGCCGCCATTCGTCGGCAGCGTCCAGGCGATCACCTTGGTCAGATTGTCATAGACCGTCCGCCCCTCGCGCACCGCCGCCACGATGGAGGCGAAGTTGTCGTCGGCCAGCACCATCTCGCTCGCCTCCTTCGCCGCCTCCGTGCCTTTGACCCCCATCGCGACGCCGACATCCGCGCGTTTCAGCGCGGGCGCATCGTTCACCCCGTCGCCCGTCATCGCGATCACCGAGCCGTCCGCCTGCAGCGCCTCCACGAGCCGCAGCTTGTGTTCCGGGCTCGTCCGCGCGAAGACCGCCGCCTCGCGCGCCTCCGTGACGAACTGCGCATCGTCCAGCGCGTCGAGTTCGGCGCCCGTCATCGTCCGCACCTCGTCCGATAGCCCGAGCTGCCCCGCAATCGCCCGCGCCGTGGCGGCGTGATCGCCGGTGATCATCTTCACGGAAATCCCCGCTGCGCGGCATTCCGCGATGGCCACCATGGCTTCCGGCCGCGGCGGGTCGATCAGCGCGACGAGCCCGAGCAGCGTCAGCCCCCGCTCCGCATCCGCCTGCGAGACGGTTGCTGTCCCCTCCGGCATGACGCGCCGCGCCAGCGCGATCACGCGCTGCCCCTCCGCCGCCAGCGCCTCGACCTCGCCATGCCAGAACGCCGCATCGAGCGCGGCCTCGCCTTCCGGCGCCGCCACCCGCTCGCACATCTCGATAATGCGCTCCGGCGCCCCCTTCACATAGAGGACGGGCGGCCGGTCGTCGCGGCCGTGAAGGGTCGCCATGTAGCGGTGCCGCGCATCGAAGGGAATCTCGTCGAGCCGCGCGAACCGCGCCCGCGCCGCCTCTGTGTCGTGCCCCGCCTTGATCGCGAAGGACAGCAGCGCGCCTTCCATCGGGTCGCCGTCGACGTGCCATGTCTCCCCGTCCTGCGCCAGATGGGCGTCGTTGCACAGCGCGCCTGCGAGCGACAGCTCCTCCAGCACGGGATAGGCCGCGACATCGATGGCCTCGTTCGCGACGAGAAAGCGCCCCTCGGGTTCGTAGCCCGCGCCTTCGACCTCGGCATGCGCCGACACCGTCACGGCCGCGCTCACCGTCATCTCGTTCCTGGTCAGCGTTCCCGTCTTGTCGGAACAGATGACCGACACCGCACCCAGCGTTTCCACCGCCGGCAGCCGCCGGATGATCGCGTTGCGGCGCGCCATCCGCTGCACGCCGACGGCAAGCGCAATCGTCATCACGGCGGGCAGGCCTTCCGGGATTGCCGATACCGCGAGCCCGACCACGATCATGAAGGCGTCGCCGGCCGTATAGCCCGCTACCGCCGCCGCGTAGGCGAAGACCAGCGCCGACGCGCCGAGCACGGCCACCGTCACCTGCCGTGCGAAGCCGTCCATCTGCCGCACCAGCGGCGTGGTCAGTTTCTCCACCGCGCCGATCATGCCGCTGATCCGTCCGAGCTCCGTCGCCGGTCCCGTCGCGACCGCAACCCCGATCCCCTGCCCCGCCGCGACGAAGGTGCCGGAGAACGCCATGGAGAAGCGGTCGCCGAGCGGCGCATCTTTCGTCACCGGCGCAAGCGCCTTGTCCACCGGAACGGACTCGCCCGTCAGCGCCGCCTCGTCGATCTTGAGATTGTTCGCCTTGACGAGCCGGAGATCGGCGGGCACCCGGTCCCCCGCCTCCAGCAGCACCAGCTCGCCCGGCACCACCTCCTCCGCGCCGACGGTGACCCGCCGCCCGCCGCGCAGCACCGAGGCATGCGGGTCGATCATGCTGCGGATCGCCTCCAGCGCCTGTTCCGCCCGGCCCTCCTGCACGAAGCCGATGGTGGCGTTCGCCAGCACCACGAGCCCGATCACCACGGCGTCGGTCACGTGGCCGATCGCGGCCGCAAGCACGCCCGCCCCGATCAGCACGTAGATGAGAAGATTGTGGAACTGCAGCAGGAAGCGCAGAAGCGCCCCGCGTTCTTTTCCGCGCGGCAGCCGGTTCGGCCCGTATTGCGCAAGGCGGCGCTCTGCTTCCTCCGCCGCAAACCCGCCATGCGGCGTATCGAGCGCGGCAAGCGCCTCATCGGCATCGAGCGCATGCCAGTCCGGCCGCTCTCCGGCTTTCCCGGAAAGCTGGACTCCTTCCGCCTGCGCCGATGGCTTCACCGCAACCCCGCTATGCTACGCTTTCGGGGAGCCTAGCGGATTTCGCGAAGAGAGATCCTGCATATCGGAGTAAAAAGCTGCGGAAGCTGCAATTAATTGGCGCGGCCCGCGACCGCCCGTTCGGCAATCCTGTCCAGCGACAACGCACCCCCACCCCTCGCCACAAGATAGAGCAGCATCGCCGCCCAGCCGAGATGCACCGTATAGGCTTCCGGATAGACGAAAATCTGGATCACGGCCGTCATGACGAGAAGCGCCAGCGCGCTCAGCCTCGTCGCGAGCCCGATCAGCACGAGGATCGCGAAGAGATGCTCGGCATAGGTCGCCAGATAGGCCGCCCAGACGGACGGTATCAGCGGCAGCGCATACTCATGTTCGAACAGAAAGAAGGTGCTGCTCTTGAGCGTCAGGAACCCTTCCACCTTCGTTCGCGCCGAGGTGAAGAAGACAAGAAAGATCGCCACCCGCATCATGGTTGCGTAGGTCCAGTCCGGCACCCGCGCCATCAATGCATGTGCCCGCATCGTCATTTGCGTCGCCGCCCCCGTCGCATCAGCCATCTTCACCGTTCCTCCTGTTGAATGTCGTGCCGTCTGAGGCGGCAAAGACGCCTCGCGCGGCAAACCCGGCGAGCATCGCCGGCAGGTCCCGTATCGCCGCCGCGGGGAGATGCAGCGCTGCTTCGCCGAGGCTTGCCCCGTCCCTCAGCGCCTTCAGAAAGACGAACTGCTCCGGGCGCAGGCCATGGATGAAAACGTCCGCTCCGGGTCTCACCAGCATCAGTGTGTCCCGCCGCCCGTTCGATTTGACCGGGCGCACCTCCTCGTCCTCGCGGTTCGTTCGCCATATTTCCGCAACCGGAAACCGCGACGAGAACAGACGAAACGAGGGATGCAGCACCGGCTTCATCGTCGTGAGGGCCGCGCCATGTGCCGCGAAAGAGGATGGAGCGACAGGCTCCGCTTCCGCCGCGTGATAGGCCTCGAGCCACAGCAGTTCGAGCCGCGCCACGTCGCCGAGATAGGCGAGCCCCTGCGCCGGGGGAAAGCGTTCCAGAAAATCCGGAAAGCCCTCGCCATAACCGATCAGGGTGCCGCGGCGGGGGAACCCTTCTTCGAGATGAACCCGCGCGGCGGCGCGAAAGAAGTCCCGGCCGACAAGCCGTTCGACAACGGGAAACGCCGCCGCCAGCGCGTCGATCAGGCTCGCATGGACATTGTTGCGGTAGACGTCGAAGCGCTTCGCCGTGCCCGGCGTTCGGGGCAGCGCCCGCAGGCCGGCAGGCTCGTGCGTCCCCTCGCGGAGCGCACCGGCAAACCCCGCCTGAAAGCGTGCAAGTCCCTCAGCCATGAGCTCTCCCCGGAACGCGGTCGGAGGCGCGCGCTTCGTCGAGGCATTCTTGGGCGCGCATCGCTTCCGCAACCAGCGCGCCAAGTTCCGGCACATTCCTGTCCCGCTCGATCAGCGTCGGCCTTGCGCCGATCCGCGCGATGAACCTCCGGTAAAGCGCAAACACCTCGTCGCGCACCGCACTGCCATGATCGTCGATCAGCAGCGTCCCGCCGTCGGTTTCGTCCTCGGCATGTCCTGCAAGATGCACTTCTCCGACGAGTTCCGCGGGAATGGCGTCGAGCCATTCGCCGGCATCCTCGCCCCTGTTGAAACAGGAGACATACACATTATTGATGTCGGCAAGCAGCCCGCAGCCCGAGCGCCGCGCCAGCGCCACCAGAAACGCGGGCTCGCTCATCTCCGCGCCCTCGATATCCACATAGATGGACGGATTTTCGACAAGGATTTGCCGTCCGAGAATGTCCTGTGTCTCGCTCACATGCGCCACCATGACGTCGAGCGCCTCGCGCGTCAGCGGTACGGGCAGGAGATCGTTGAAATGCGTGTCGCCATGCCGCGTCCAGGCGAGATGTTCGGATATGAGCCCCGGCTCGTAGCGCTCGGCGAGGTCCTTCAGCGCCAGCACATGATCGCGGTCGAGCGGCCCGGCCGATCCGAGCGACAGGCCGACGCCATGCAGCGACAGCGGATAGAACTCGCGGATCGCGCCGAGGTAGCGATGCGGCGGCCCGCCCGCGCCCATGTAGTTTTCCGCATGCACCTCGAACCAGCCGAGCGGCGGCCGCGTCGCGATGATGTCGCGGTAATGCTGCGGCTTGAGCCCGATCCCGGCATCTGCCGGGACCGGGTTCGCCACGAACGAAGAAGCGCCTGGATATGACTGGGAATGCGTCACTGTATCCGCTCCTCGCCGCAAGCTACGACGGAAGCTGCGTGTCCTTCGCTTCGAGGCTGCCATTGCCATGAGGCGTCTCGATGCTGGTGCAGGTGCCCGCCGGGACGAGGCTCCATGCGTTGCCCTGATAGTCGAGCGTCGACGTGCCGGCACAGGTCGTGCCGGGGCCCGCGGCGCAGTCGTTCTTGCCAGCGAGCGCAACGCCATAGCATTTCTCCATCCCGTCCTCGGCATGGGCCGGTGTGGTGATCGCCGTGGCAGCAAAAGCCGTCGCAAGCGCACCCGCAGCTGCCAGCGAAGTCGTGAAGAAAGATTTCGTCATGTATCGGTCTCCCGTTGATTTCCAATGATTTTCTTACGCAACAGTACGATACGAGCGGCAGGCCCGGGGGCTTCAGGGGGGAGGAAACCGGGGATGGGGCTCCGCCGCTCGCCCAGGCAAACTGCCGTACGGCACGGCGGATTGGAAATCAACTGGGATCACGTTGATGCGCGACTTCGCACACGCCGCTTCACGCTGGCGTGAGGAGAGCGGACCGGCGAATGACTGCCTAGCCGCAGCAGCCGGCCTTCCGTTCGGGGTCGTGCCGCTCCGGCTTGAAGAAAATGCCGAGCTGCAGGCTCTCGGCGATCCGCGCCGCCTTCTCGATGAAGCGTTCGGCGGTTTCGGCATCGCAGACTTCCTCCGCCGTTTCGCGGAACAGCATCAGCCAGCGGTCGAAATGTTTCGGCGTCACCGTCTTGAGCTTCAGATGCGCGCGCATCGGCTGGCCCTTGTAGCGGCCCGTCGTCAGCATCACGCTCGACCAGAAGTTGAACATCTTCTGCAGATGCGGCTCCCAGTTGTCGCCGATCACCCGGTCGAAGATCGGCCCCAGTTCCGCGTCTGCCCGTACCTTCGTGTAGAAGGCGCGCACCAGCGTCTCGATCTCGGCTTCCGTCGTAACGCCCGCTCCCGCATCCGCCTCCACGCACCAGCGGCCCGCCGCTTCGCCTGCCGCGTCATTTTGATTGTCCATCGGGGCGCACTCCCATAAGATACATCTCAAATACATCTTATACCGGCACACCCCCTCCGCCATGCGTCATTTCGTCGGACTTCGGGAAATTTCCTCCATGCGTCTCACCCTCCATACCGACTATGCGCTCCGCCTGCTCATGCATCTCGCCGTGACGCCGGAGCGGCTTGTCACCATTACGGAGGTCGCGGAAGCCTTCGCCATCTCCCGCAACCATCTGGTCAAGGTCGCCCATGAACTCGGCAAGGCGGGCTTCTTGGAAACATTGCGCGGGCGCGGCGGCGGCCTGCGCCTCGCCCGCCCGCCGGAGAAAATCGTCATCGGCGACGTCGTCCGCGCGATGGAGGAGGATTTCAGGATCGTCGAATGTTTCGACCGCGAGGCGAACACCTGCTGCATCGCCCCCGCCTGCCGCCTGAAGCGCCTGCTGCGCGACGCGCTCGATGCCTGGACCGCCGTGCTCGACGAAGCGACCCTCGCCGACCTCGTCGCGAAACCCGCGCCGCTACGCCGTCTATTGGCACTTACAGCCTGAGGGTGGTTGCGCCCTCTCCTCCCACCCTCCCCTCGGGGAGGGTCGAACGAGCGAAGCTCGTTCGGGGCGGGGGCAGGACCTATCGACCTTATCCGTACGTGAATCCGGAATGCGGCAGCAGCCCCACGCGCTCACGATGGGCCTCGCGGCGCTCCTCGGCGGCCTCGCGGTGGTCTGTCTTCTGCGTCCTCAGCGACTCGCTGCCTTCCGGTATCGGATCGAGCGAGGCGAGGATTTCGACCACCCCGGGAGTAAGTTTGAGCGGCGAGCGTCCGTAACTCGTCGTCTCCGCTGTCGTAGACGTTCCGGTAGACGGCCCGGTAGACGGCAGCGATGTACCGCGCGTCGCATAGCCCCGGCGGTTATCCCCGCCCGCGATGTCGGTGAGCGTGCCGGGACGTTTTGTGACGTTTTCATGACGGTTCGGTGACAGTCGGGCATTCTGGGCCAGTTCCGCGATCCGCGTGGCGTCCGTTCCCTCATGTTTCGCGACGAGGTTGCGATAGACCTCGTCGGCGCTCCGCGCCTGGCCATCCTTGCCGTAGAAGATCGACCGGTTCGCCGCCGCCGCGGCCGGGAAAAGCAAATCGGCACGGGCATTTGGCGTTTCTTCCGCAGCCGAGATCAGCTTCGAGGCGCCGCCCGCTCCCAGGAAATGCGCGATATAGAGTTCGCCCTCATCCGCCTCGCGTCCAAGCCGGTTTTCCAGCGCATCCGCGCTGTCCTGCGTGTAAGCGCCCGCCATCAGCGCCGAAACGTGAGGATCGTTACGCAGGGCAAGAATTTCCGCCCTTTCGGCAGCATTTTCCACCACATAGCGGCCCCGCCCGTTCTGGCTGATGGCCTGCGCCTCGGCCCCGAGACCGAGTTCCGCGCCATGCTTCTTCATCGTCCCGAGCCAGCTCTGCTCGGTGAACTGAAACAGCCCAAGCGCACTCGAAGTCCTTGATTTTGCTTGATAGTCGAGGCTCGACTCGCGCATCGCCGTCTTCAGCAGATAGTCGAAATCGGTTCCCGTGCGCTGGCTCGCGGCCTGCAGCGCGGAGGCGATTGTCGGCTGGACGCCAATGGTTTCGACAAGGCTCATGGGGCCGTTTCCTTTCCGGTTGGCCATGAGTTCGCAAGCCCTGTGCCAGACGGAATGCCGTTCCATCAGGCGGAAACCCTGCGTTTTTCGAAAGCATTTCCGCGCACCCGCGTTAAGCTGCGCAAAAGCGCGGAGCAAAGCTTCGCAACGAGGGAGGGAACATGTCCGAAGTCGAGGTCGCCTCGGAAGTCGAGGAAGAACTGCATCATCCGCACAAACCCGCCGGCGCGGAAAAGCCTTATCCCAACCAGGTTTACGCCTGGTACGTGGTCGGCATTCTGGTTCTCGCCTACACCTTCTCCTTCATCGACCGGCAGATCCTGAGCCTCCTCGTCGGGCCGATGAAGCGCGACCTCGGCATCTCCGACACCCAGATGAGCCTGCTGCAAGGCTTTGCTTTTGCTGTCTTTTACTGCCTTGCCGGGCTTCCCATCGGGCGCATGGTCGACAGCCGCAAGCGCGTCAACATCATCTCCATCGGCGTCTTCGTCTGGAGCGTCATGACGGCGCTCTGCGGCACGGCGCACGCCTACTGGCAGCTCTTCCTCTACCGCATGGGCGTCGGCGTCGGCGAAGCCGCCCTGTCGCCCGCCGCCTATTCCATGATCGCCGACTATTTTCCGCCGAAACGCTTGGGTTTTGCCCTCGGCGTCTATGGCATGGGCGTCTATATCGGCGCCGGCCTCGCCCTCATCATCGGTGCGGCGGTGATCGGCCTCGTCTCGAGCGGCGGCGACATCGTCGTGCCCCTCTTCGGCGAGGTCTATGCCTGGCAGCTCACCTTCTTCGTCGTCGGCCTGCCCGGCATCCTCATCGCCCTCTGGGTCTGGACCGTGAGAGAGCCCGAGCGGCGTGGCTACATGCGCAAGGAAATCGCCGAGGACGGCACGGAAACCGCCGTGGAAGTGCCGGTTTCCGAGGTTTTCGCCTATATGCGCGTGAACTGGCGCACCATCCTGCCGCTCAACATCTGCTACGCCCTTTCGGCCATGATGGCCTATGGCGTCGCCGCCTGGATCCCGACCTTCTTCGTCCGCACCTACGACTGGAGCTACCCGCAGGCCGGCTGGTGGTATGGCTGGATCATCGTCGTCTTCGGCACCACGGGCGTCGTCGCGGGCGGCTGGATGGGTGACGTGCTCACCAATCGGGGCATCCGCAACGGCCGCATGATGGTCTGCGCCTTCACCGGTCTCGCCGCGCTTCCCTTCACCGTTCTCTACCCGCTGATGGACAGCCCCTGGGCCGCCCTCGGGCTCATCTGTATTTCCACCTTCTTCGCCACTTTCACCACCGGCGCGGGCCCCTCCGCCCTCCAGGAACTGATGCCGAACCAGATGCGCGGCCTCGCTTCCGCGGCGCTCATATTCGTCGTCAGCATCATCGGCCTCGGCCTCGGGCCCACCTCCATCGCGCTCGCAACGGACTACATCTTCGGCGACGAAATGATGCTCCGCTATTCACTGGTCTATGTTCCGGCGGTCATTCTGGTGCTTGCGGTCACGGCGGGCTTCCTCGGCCTCAAGCCCTATATCGGCAGCCTCGACTACCTGAAGCGCTGGAGCGCGGAACACGAAAAATAGAAACCAAAGCAACGGGTTAGCGAAATTTCCGGACTCGAATCGTCAGGACGGAAACCGGCCGCTTCGGACGCGTTGATTCAGTCTCTGAAGTCGTTGAATCGGAATCTCAGACCCTTGAGTCAAAGCCTGAGGTAGCGGATTCAAGATCTGAGGAGAGTGGTCGAGACCGTTCCGGGCGCAACGGCAAATCGGCTTGTCCACAGGGACCGGCAGAGACCCGAGGTCAGACGGCCTTGCCGTAAAGCCCGAAGCGCCACGACGTCGCGCCGGTGGCGGCATTGTCCTGCACGACCCTCAGTTGCGGCCGTCCGGCGTCGAGCCGTCCGCGCGCGCGGGCCTGCATCAGCTTGAAGCGGAGCAGCGCCTCGTCATAGGGCTTCACGAGATAATCGTCCGCCCCGGCATCCATCGCCCGGCGGATCGACGCGGCCCCGGCATCGGCCGTCACATGGAAGAGGCAGATATCCTTGCCCCCAGCCAGTTTGCGGATAGCGGCGGGGAGCAATCCCCCGTTCGCGGTCTCGATCCGCGCATCCGCCAGCACCAGGTCCGGCGTCGTGCCTGCGATCAGCGCCAGCGCCTCCTCCGCCGCCGACGCGGTCGCGACGCGATAGGCCAGCCGCTCGAGCAGGTGGCTCGCGGCACGGCGGGACGCATCGGAAATGTCGGCGATAAGCGCGGTGGCCAAGGTCCGGTTCCTTGAGTCGGATTTGTTTCCGGAACGGACACTAGGCGCTGAGTCTTAAACCAATCGTTAACCGTGAAAAGCCGCCGCGAGCCTTCTGACGAGGTCCCGCGCCTCCGCCTCGCCATAGGGCTCGGCCTCGCCCTTCCCCCAGACCGGGCCGGGCCAGGCCGCATCGGCGGAAAACCGGGCGATGACATGGACATGGAGCTGCGGCACCATGTTCCCGAGCGCCGCCACGTTCATCTTTTCCGCTCCCGTCGCCTCCCTCAGCACCTGCGAGGCGAGGTCGATCTCGGCATGGAAATTCGGCTTCTCGGCCCCCGCCACATCGTCGAAATCCCGCAGTCCCTCGCGCCGCGGCACGAGGATCAGCCACGGAAACCGCCTGTCGTTCATCAGCAGCACCCGGCAAAGCGGCAGGTCCGAAACAAGGAACGTGTCTGCGGCCAGCCGCTCATGAAGCTCGAAACTCATTCTTGCGCCTCAATAGGACTTCGGAAGCTCGAGCACCCGCTCGGCGATATAGCTCAGGATCAGTTCGCGGCTCACCGGCGCGATCCGCGCGATCATCACCTCGCGCATGTAGCGCTCCACATGGAATTCCTTGGCATAGCCCATGCCGCCATGGGTCATGATTGCGGTCTCGCAGGCCCGGAAGCCCGCCTCCGCCGCGAGATATTTCCCCGCATTCGCCTCCGCGCCGCAATTCTCGCCCGCGTCGTAAAGCGCGGCCGCCTTGAACACCATCAGGTTCGCCGCTTCCAGTTCCGCCCAGCATTTCGCCAGCGGATGCTGGATCGACTGGTTCTTGCCGATGGGCCGCCCGAAGACTTCGCGGTCGCGCGCATAGTCGGTCGCCTTCTTCAGCGCGATGCGGCCCACGCCCACCGCCTCGGCGCCGATCAGCACGCGCTCCGGGTTCAGCCCGTGGAGAAGATAGTGAAACCCCTTCCCCTCTTCGCCGATCAGGTCTTCTTTCGGCACCCGAAGCCCATCGAAGAACACGGCGTTCGAATCCACGGCCTTCCGCCCCATCTTCTCGATCTCGCGTACTTCCGTCGCGCCGCCCCGATCGAGATTGGTATAGAAAAGCGACAATCCTTCCGTCGGCTTCGCGCATTTCTCCTTCGGCGTGGTCCGCGCGAGCAGCAGAATCTTGTTCGCCGTCTGCGCCGTCGAGGTCCACATCTTGCGGCCGTGAACGATGTAGTTGTCCCCGTCCCTCTCCGCCCGCGTCGAGATCGCGGTCGTGTTGAGCCCCGCATCCGGCTCCGTCACGCCGAAACAGCAGCGGTCCTCGCCGCGGATGAGCGGCGGCAGGTTCCGCTCCTTCTGCTCGTCCGTCCCGAACACGACGACAGGCATCGGCCCGAATAGATTGATATGGATGGCGGACGCGCCTGAAAGACAGGCCCCCGATTCCGCAATGGTCTGCGCGACGATGGCCGCTTCCGTGACCCCGAGCCCCGAGCCGCCAAAGGCCTCCGGCATCGCCACGCCGAGCCAGCCGCCGCCCGCGATGTCGGCCACGAAGTCTTCCGGAAAGCCGCCCTCCTTGTCGTGGCGCAGCCAATAGGCGTCGTCATATTTGGCGCAGATGCGGCCCACCGCATCGCCGATGGCCTGCTGCTCCTCGCTGAACCGGAAATCCATCCTTATCCTCCCCCGCGCCGTTTCGTGTTCTGTTGCGCGACGCTATAACCTAGCAGAGAGACGGGCGGCGAGACAGCCCGCGGAAAGAGAACAGGGATCAGGAATGCCGGGACTTTATTTCGAGGAATTCGAAGAGGGACACATCTTCAAGCACCCGATCAGGCGCACGGTGACGGAGACGGACAACGTCCTTTTCTCCACCATGACCATGAACCCGGCCGCCCTTCATCTCGACCATCACTATGCCGAGACGGAAACGGAATTCGGCAAGCCGCTGGTGAACAGCCTCTTCACGCTCGGCCTGATGATCGGCATCTCGGTAAACGACACCACGCATGGCACCACCATCGCCAATCTCGGCATGACGGATATTTCCTTCCCGAAGCCGGTCTTCCAGGGCGACACGCTCCGCATCGAAAGCCGCGTCGTCTCGAAACGCCGCTCGAAGTCGCGCCCCAAGGCCGGCATCGTCACCTTCGAGCACAAGGCTTACAACCAGCGCGGCGAGGAAGTCGCCACCTGCATCCGTCAGGCCTTCATGCATGCGCAACGTGAGGAAGGAGCCTGAGATGCGTTCCTTCCTCTTCGTTCCCGCCGACAGCGAGAAGAAGCTGGCGAAGGCAGCGAGTTGCGGCGCCGACGCGCTGATCCTCGATCTGGAAGATTCCGTTGCCCTCTCCGCAAAGGACGCTGCGCGCAGCTCCGCCGCCGCCTACCTGAAGACCGCCGACCGCTCCGGCCCGAAACTCGTGCTCCGCATCAATGCGCTCGATACGCCTTTCTGGGAGAAGGACCTCGAAACGGTCGTCCCCGCGAAACCCGACATGATCGTCGTGCCGAAAACACTTTCCGGCGACTGCGTGAAGAAGGTCGGCGAGCGCATCGACCGTCTCGGTGGTGCGGAGGAAATCGGCATCGGCTGCGTGGCGACCGAAACCGCCGCTTCCCTCTTCACGCTGGGGACCTATGCCGGAAGCCACGACCGTCTTGCCTTCCTCACCTGGGGCGCGGAAGACCTCTCCGCCGCACTGGGCGCACGTGACAACAAGGACGATGCGGGCCTCTATACCGGCCCCTATCAGCTCGCCCGCACACTGACGCTGCTCGGCGCGGTCGCGGCAGGCATTCAGCCGGTCGACAGCATCTGGAAGAACTTCCGCGACGAGAAGGGCCTTGAAGCCGAGGCCCGTGCCGCCGCCCGCGACGGCTTCACCGGCAAGATGGCAATCCATCCGGCGCAGGTTGCGGTCATCAACGAGGTCTTCACGCCGAGCGAGGCCGACCTCGCCCATGCGCGCGCCGTTGTCGACGCCTTCGACAAGGCGGGCGATGTCGGCGTCGTTGCGCTCGACGGCGTCATGCTCGACATGCCCCATCTGAAACAGGCACGTGCCCTTCTCGCCCGCGCCGCCCAATCGAACTGAGTAGCGTATGAAACCGAACGTCCTGATTGCTCTTCCGCTCGGCAAGGCCTTCGAGCGGAAGCTCGAACCCCGCTACACAATCGTCACCGACCCTGACGCGAAGAAGGGCGTCGATGCCGTCATCACCGTCGGCACGATGAACGCGGACAAGGCCTGGTTCGAAAGCATGCCGGACCTGAAAGTCCTCTGCTGCTTCGGCTCGGGCTATGAAGGGATCGACATCGGTGCCGCCGGAACGCATGGCGTTCAGGTGACGAACACTGTCGGCGCCAATGCCTCGACCGTCGCCGACCTCGCCGTCGCCCTCCTCCTTGCTTCCATTCGCCTCGTCGTCACCGGCGACCGCCTTGCCCGCGCCGGTAAGTGGCGCGGCGAGAACCCGGCGCCGCTGCTCTTCGCGCGCGGAATCACGGGCCGCAAGATCGGCGTCGTCGGCCTCGGTGCGATCGGCCTCAAGATCGCGAACCGCCTCGCCGCCTTCGAGGCCGAAATCGGCTATCACAACCGCAGCAAAAAGGACGTTTCGTATCCTTACTTCGAGACCGTGCTCGACCTCGCGAAATGGGCGGACACGCTCGTCCTCGCGCACCGCGCCGACGAAACCAATCGCCACATGGTCAATGCCGAAGTGCTGGAGGCGCTCGGTCCCACCGGTCATGTCGTCAACATCTCGCGCGGTTCCGCCATCGACGAGGACGCGCTGATCGCCGCCCTGAAGAACGGCACCATCGCGGGTGCCGGCCTCGACGTCTTCGAGAACGAGCCGAACCCGCGCGCCGACCTCCTGAGCCTCCCCAATCTGGTCGCCACGCCCCATATCGGCGGCGGCACGTCTGAGGCCATCATCGCCATGGGCGACGCGGTGATCGCCAATCTCGACGCCTTCTTTTCCGGGAAACCGGTGCCGAACCCCGTCACCGCCTGACGGTTCAAAAAATAGACTTCAGTCCATTTTTTGCTGGCAAGGGGTCCGCCGCACGGCGTAGTCTCCTCCCAAAAGCATCTGGAGGAGGACCCATCATGCACGATCTCGTCATTCGCGGCGGCCTTGTCGTCGACGGCACGGGCGCACCGGCCCGACAGGCCGACATCGCCATCGACAACGGCCTCGTCATCGAAGTCGGCGACGTCAAAGCCACCGGCAAGCGCGAAATCGACGCCGCGGGCCTCGTTGTTACGCCCGGTTGGGTCGACATCCACACGCATTACGACGGCCAGGTCACCTGGGACCCGCTGCTTTCGCCCTCCTGCTGGCACGGCGTCACCACCGTCGTCATGGGCAATTGCGGCGTCGGCTTCGCACCCGCGCGTCCCGACAAGCACGACTGGCTGATCGGCCTGATGGAGGGCGTGGAGGACATTCCAGGCGCCGCGCTGGCCGAAGGCATCGAGTGGAACTGGGAAACCTTCCCCGAATACATGAACAGCCTCGAGAACCAGTCCCGCGTGCTTGATGTCGCAACGCAGGTGCCGCATGGCTCCGTCCGCGCTTATGTCATGGGCGAGCGCGGCGCGCGCAACGAAGCCGCGACCGACGAGGACATCGAGAAGATGGCCGAAATCGTTCAGGAAGGCATCGCCGCCGGTGCGCTCGGCTTCTCCACGTCGCGCACCATGCTCCACCTGTCGAAAGACGGCGAACCCGTCCCCGGCACCTTCGCCAACAAGGCCGAGCTTCTTGGTATTGGCCGCGCGCTTGGCCGCGCAGGCCACGGCGTCTTCGAAATGGCGTCCGACATGACGCCGGCCGAAGAAGAATTCATGTGGATGAAGGAGCTTTCCGCAGAGACGGGCCTTCCCGTCACCTACGCGCTGCTCCAGTCGCCGGTCGAGCCCGACAAGTGGCGCAACATGCTCGCCCTCACCGACGAGGCACGCAAACAGGGTGCCAACGTTACCGCGCAGATCGCCTGCCGCCCGACTGGCCTCGTTCTCGGCTGGCAGAGCACGGTGCACCCTTTCATCGCGCATCCGGCCTATCAGGAGATCGCGCATCTTCCCTTCGCCGAACGTCTTAAGGAACTCAAGGACCCGGCGCGCCGCGAGAAGATCCTGAACGACACGCCCCGCGAGATGGGCCCTCTCGGTCACATCCTGACGCAGGGCTTCGACCGCATGTTCCGTCTCGAAAACGGCGGCGGCCTCGAATACGAACCGGGCGCAGACGACAGTGTCGCCGCGCTCGCGAAGAAGACCGGGCAACAGCCGCAGGCCATCGTCTACGACATGCTGATGGAGAAGGACGGGCGCGGCTATGTCTACCTGCCGCTCCTCAACTACGCCCTTTTCAACTTCGACCACATCCACGAGATGATGCGCCATCCGGCGACGGTCCTGAGCCTCTCCGACGGTGGCGCCCATTGCGGCGTCATCTGCGACGCGAGCTTCCCGACCTACATGCTGACGCACTGGGTGCGCGACCGGTCGCGGGGCGAACGTCTCTCGCTTGAAGAAGTCGTGCGCATGCAGACGCATGACACCGCCCGCCTCTACGGCCTCAACGACCGCGGCGTCCTCGCGCCGGGCATGAAGGCGGATGTGAACGTGATCGACCTCGAAAAGCTCCGCATTCTGGCACCGGAAATGGTCTTCGATCTTCCCGCCGAAGGCCGCCGCATGATCCAGCGCGCGGAAGGCTATCGCGCCACCATCGTCAGCGGCGCAGTCACCTTCGAGAACGGCAGGGAAACAGGCGAGATGCCGGGCAAGCTCATTCGCGGCCCGCAGCGTCAGGCCGCCTCGGTGCAGGCTGCCGAGTAACGCCTAGAGAAACCGGATGAGAAGCCCGAGCCCGGCGGCAACGCCGAGCACGGGCACCATCCCCGCCTTGAACCGCAGCACGGCGACGAGCGCTCCCGCGCTCAACGCCAGTGCCCAGAGGTCGAGCGTTGCCATATCCGGCACCCAGAGCCGGAGCACGGCGACATGCCGCTCTTCGACATCGCCGAAGAGCACATGCAGGCCGAACCAGATCGCAAGATTGAGAATGACGCCGACCACTGCCGCGGTGATCGCGGTGAAGGCAGCGTTCAGGCTCTCGACCTTCCTCAAGCGCTCCACATAAGGCGCGCCGAGGAATATCCAGAGAAAGCACGGCGCGAACGTCACCCATGTCGTGATTGCCGCGCCGGCAATCCCCGCCATCGTCGGATCGAGCCCCGTCTCCGCGCGGTAGGCACCGAGATAGCCGACGAACTGCAGCACCATGATGAGCGGCCCCGGCGTCGTCTCGGCGAGCCCAAGGCCGTCGAGCATCTCGCCCGCATTGAGCCAACCGTAATTCTGCACCGCCTCCTGCGCCACATAGGCAAGTACAGCATAGGCCCCGCCGAACGTGACCACCGCCATCTTGGAGAAGAACGCGGCCTCTTGCGCGAGCACATGCCCGCCGCCAAGCGCGAGGAAGAGAAGCACGACCGGTCCGAGCCAGACGAAAAGCCCGATGCCGAGCGTGACGGCGGAACGGAGAAGCGTCCGCCGCACAGGCATCGCAGCCACCGTCTCGTCTCCCTCCTCCTCCGCCTTCTCGGGTTGCGGCATGAACCCGCCGCGCGCGGCGAGAACACCGGCCAGCGCCGCAACCGCAATCACGATGGGAAATGCCACATCGAAGAAGAAAATCGCAACGAACCCCACCGCGGCGATCGCATAAAGCACGCCTCTCGTCATCACGCGCTTCGAGATACGGATAAGCGCCTCGATCACGATGGCGAAGACCGCGGCCTTGATGCCGAAGAATACCGCCTCGACGAAAGCAAGCTCGGCATAGGCCGCATAAAGCATGGAGAGGCCCAGCATCACCGCCACGCCCGGCAGGATGAACATGAGCCCTGCCGCGAGCCCGCCCTTGACCCCATGCAGCAGCCAGCCCGAATAGGTCGCGAGCTGTTGCGCCTCCGGGCCCGGCAGCAGCATGCAGAAGTTGAGTGCGTGCAGGAATTGCGGCTCGGAAAGCCACTTCTTTTCATCGACGAGAATCCGGTGCATCAGCGCGATCTGTCCCGCCGGTCCGCCGAAGCTGAGAAAGCCGATCTTTGCCCAGACGTTGAAGGCCTCGCGAAAAGGAACGGCGGAATTCCTCGTCATATCGTTAATCGATCTTTCTCTTGGCGATTCGTGGGGCAAAGCCCGTCAATATGACACCCGATTGCGACACTTCCCATGCGCGTGCCGGATGGAGCATTGACGGGTCGGGCGGCGCTGTGCAGTTTGAGCCCCCGATCCGGCCATGAACAGGCATCAAATTGACGACCGAGCAGACCGAAGCCCTCGCCCTCCCCGAACGCTACAAGGAAGTCCTCTCTCTGATGAAGGAGGGCCGCAGGAAGATCGCGGAGGAGCGCTGCCGCGAATTGCTCGCCGGTGAGCCGGATGACGCCGACGCAATGGCACTTCTCGCTTCCGTCATCGTCGAACGCGGCGAATTCGAGGAAGCGGAGAAGCTGCTCCGCCAGTCGCTGAAGCTTGTGCCCACGAGATCCGTGCCCTGGATCAATCTCGGCCGCCTGCTGCAGCAGACCGGCCAGTGGGGCGAAGCCGTTGAGGTCTACGAGCACGCCACCAATCTTTTTCCCGATCACCCGCAGATCGCCGCGACCCTCGGCCAGCTCTATCAGCGCGCGAACCGTTTCGCCGAAGCCGAAACCCAGTACAGGACCGCAATCGAGAATGGCGGCCGCCCGGCGCTCTACGTGCAGCTCGGCATGGTCCTCCTCCGTCAGGAACGCACGGACGAAGCCGTCGAGGCGTTCCAGACGGCGATCAGTTTCAACCCGAAACTCGCCGCCGCCTACGGCAATCTCGGCAACGCCGAACAGAAGCGCGGCAACATGGAGGCCGCTGCCGCCGCTTATGAGCGTGCCTGTGAACTCAACCCCAAGGACACGCTCTCCTTCGTCAGCATGGGCATGGCGCAGTTGAAGCTCGGCCAGGCCCGCGAAGCCGCGGAAGTCTTCGAACGCGCCCTCGGCCTCCACGGGCCGGAGCGACGCGCCGCTGCATGGCTGCCCTACGCCCGCGCGCAGGAATTCGGCGAAATGCCGGCGGGCTACCGCGCCGAAATCGGCAACCTGGTCGTCCGCGCCACGCTGACGCCGCCGGACGGCTATGCGAGCGTGGCGGAATTCAACGAGGCGCTCGCGAAGGCGCTGACGGAAGATCCCACGATCATCTGGGAGCCAGCCGGCAAGGCGACGCGCAAGGGCGGTCAGACCGGCCTGCTGCTCGACAAGCCCCGCGAACCTTTCATCGCCTTCGAGACGTCGCTCCGCCGCGCCATCGACGCGCATTTCGACACCATCCGCAAGGAGCCGCGCCACCCCTATCGCAGCCAGGTGCCGAAGACCTACCACCTCGACCTCTGGGGCACGCTGCTGTCGGAAGGCGGCCACCAGCACTCGCATATCCATGTCGGCGGCTGGATGAGCGGCGTCTATTACGTCGCCCTGCCGCCTACCCTCGGCACCGGCGAGGACGGCAAGGACGGCTGGATCGAGTTCGGCCACCCGCCGCCCGAGTTCGAAGCGAATTTCGAGCCGCAGACCGTCACCTATGAGCCGCGCGAGGGCGATGCGCTCTTCTTCCCGTCCTACCTCTTCCACCGCACGCTTCCCTTCTCGGGTGACGTGCGGCGCATCAGCCTCGCCTTCGACGTGAAGCCGACAAGCTGGCGCTGACACGCGCCTCCGGCATATCATCCCCGAAAAAAGGAGAAGTGGATGACGCCCGAAGAAACGGCTGCCCATGTCGCCGCGGTCGAGGCCGACGGTTACACCATCGTCGAGAACGCCATCGAACCCGCGCTGATCGACGAACTCAACGAGACGCTGCTTCGCCTGGAGCGCGACATGAAGGTCGTGCCTGCGAAGAACAGTTTCGAGGGCCACAGGACGGTGCGGATCTACAACCTTCTCGCCCTCGCGCCCGTCTTCCAGCGCATTCCGGTTCACGGCAGCGTGCTGCCCGTGATCGAAGGCGTGCTCGACGAGGGCTGTCTGGTTTCTTCCCTGTCGTCCATCTCCATCGATCCCGGCGAAACCGGCCAGCCGATTCATGCCGACGACCAGGTCATGCCGGTCGGAAAGCCGCACGCGCCCTTCGTCTGCAATTCCATGTGGGCGCTGACCGACTTCACCGAGGAGAACGGCGCGACCCGCATCATCCCCGGCACGCACAAATCGGACAGTTCGCCCGAATACGGCACGCACTACGACAGCATCCCGGCCGAGATGCCGAAAGGCTCCGTGCTCATCTGGCATGGCAGCCTCTGGCATGGCGGCGGCGCGAACAGATCCTCCGCGCGCCGCGTCGGTGTCGCCATGAACTACTGCGCGGGCTACATCCGCCAGCAGGAAAACCAGCAGCTCGGCATCCCGCTCGACATCGTGAAGACTTTTGCACCGCGCCTGCGCGAGCTCTGCGGCTTCGGCACCTATCGCAGTCTTATCGGTCACATCGACAAGAAGACGCCCGCCCAGCGCCTGCTCGACGAAGCCCGCGAATTCCGCTCGATCTGGGACAGCTAGTTGCCGAGCAGCGCCGGCAGCATCTCGATATTTTCGATGACGTGGTCGGCGAGCGGCGCGAGATCGTCCCGCTCGCTCGCTCCTGTCAGCACGCCGACGAGAAGCCCCGCCCCCGCGCTCCTCCCCATGTCGAGATCGTGGGCGTTATCGCCGATCACAGCAATTTCGGAAGGCCGCAGCCCGACCGCCGCACAAAAGGCGAGTGCCATGCCCGGACCGGGTTTCGCGCCATGCCCGCTGTCGTAGCCGACGGCGAAATCAATCGCTTCCTGAAGACCAAACCGCTCTATGGTTCCGAGCGCCGAGGCCTCGACATCGTTGGTTGCGATCCCGAGCGTGTAGCCTCGCTGCTTCAGCCCGCCGAAGAAAACCGCGAGGTCAGTGACCGGCACGGAACGCAGCGGCCCGAGCCGCGCGAAATACCCGTCGAGCTTCTCGACCATCGCCTCCCTGTCGCCGCCGCCGAGCAAGGCAAGCCAGGTGTCAGCGAGTTCGAACGTATTTCCCGCCGCCCCGATGCTTCCGGCCCCGAAGCGTCCACTCTCCTCCCGGTAGCCGATGGCGCCGAGAAGCCGCGGCACCATCGGAGCACCCGCGATCTCCTCCGCGACCTCGGCCATGATCGGCGTCCAGGTGCGGTGAAAGTCGAAAAGCGTTCCGTCCTTGTCGAAGAGAAGTCCCCTGATTTCCGTCACTTAGCTCCCTGCGCGCCACTTCTGTTCTATTTCGACACAATTCTGGCTTATACTGATGAGACAAGATCACGGGAACCTCCAGGGAAACCGCCATGCGGGCCTTCAAGATCACCGTCACTCTCATCCTCGCCGCCTTCTGCATCGGCGTCACGGGCGCGATCTATCTGCAGAGCGAAGGCGCGGCCATTTCGGTCGGCGCGCTGCTCTTTCTCGTGATCGTGTCCTTTCTCTACGACCACCGCAGTACGATCTTCTCCAGCGAGCCGGCCCGTTCGCGCCTTCATGACGACAAGGTCGGAACCGCGGTTGCCCAGGGCGCCGCTTTCACGCGCTTCGCCGAGGGCGAGGTGCGGGGCACACCGAACTACAAGGGCACCTGACTTTCAGCCCTTCGGGGTCCAGTTGGACGTGATCTCCGAAAGTTCCGGCCTCGGACGTTCGTCCTTCGGCACGCTCTCGCTGCCGAAATAGAGATAACCCGCCACCTTCTCATTCTCGCCGAGCCCGAGCACCCTGTTGACGTCGGCATCGAAGGCATACCATTCGGTGAGCCACTGCGCGCCATAGCCCAGCGCCGTTGCCGCCACGAGCATGTTCTGGCAGACGGCGCCCGACGACAGAAGCTGCTCCCACTCCGGTATCTTTATGCCCGGCGTCACCCGCGAAATCACCGCGACGACGACGGGCGCGCGGGACAGCCTGTTCGCTTCGAACGCGATCTGGTCGCCTGTTGCGCCGGGTTGTGTCGCGGCATGAATCCGCGCCAGCTCCTCGCCGAATTTCGCCCGCGCTTCCCCCTTGAAGAGAATGAAGCGCCATGGCGCGAGCTTGCCGTGATCCGGCACACGGGCGCCGGCGCGCAGGATCGTCTCCAGCTCCTCGTCGTCCGGCCCTGGCGCCGTCATCGTGAGCGCCTTCGCGGATCGGCGGGTCAGCAGCAGATCGATGGTTTCCTGGGATCGGGGCACGTGCTTTTCCTTGTATCTGACGAACGGTCGGCGGGCGCCGCGTTCTAATTAAGCCCACCGCTTTACTTGGACAAGTCCGCCCGCCACCATGACCGCAGGAAGAGAGGGGGCTTTCCGGTGGGGCAATCGGTTCGGTGCACTTGCGCTGCTCTGGTCGGCGCGCTTGCCGTGACGCTATGCACAACGCAGGCGCGCGCAGGCGGCTGGCCGCTGCCGCCGGGCGAAACCGAGATCATCCTGAGCATATCGCGCCTTTCCGCCGACGAGAGATATAACAGCAGCGGCAACAGGGTGTGGAAGAGCAACTACCGGAAGCTCGAAATCTCGCCATACATCGAGCACGGCGTCACAAGCGGGCTGACCCTTGTCGGCGAACTCGCCTATATGCGCGAGTCGACGAACTTCTTCGGACGCGAGATCGAAAACGACGCCTTCTCGCGTCTCAAGCTGGGCGGCCGGCAGGTGCTCGGCGAGTGGAACGACACGCTCTTTTCCTTCCAGCCCGTCGTCACTTTCCATTTCGAGGGAGAGGCTGACGACCCGGCCGCCACGGAAAGCGGCGACATCGACGGCGATTTCGGGCTTGTCCTCGCGCGCAACGAGGAGGTCGCCGGTTTCGCCGTCTTCTCCGTTCAGGAAGTCGCCTGGCGCTACCGCGACAATGGCAGGCCGGATGAAGTGCGGGCGGACATCACGCTCGGCACCAGGCCGTGGGATGGCGGCATGCTCCTCGTGAAGAGCCTCAACGAAGGCGCGTTGGAGACGACCGCAGCGGGCGAGCTCTACCGTTCGAGCAAGCTTGGCGTCTCCATCGTGCAGGAGCTTCCGCAGGCCGATGCACCCGGCTGGTCGGCCGAGATCGGCATCGAACGGACGGTCTTCGGCCGCAGCACCATCGACGAGGCGACCCTGCGCATCGCCCTCTGGCGCCGCTTCTGACAAACGGGTCAGGGTGCGGTCGATACGGCCCGCACGGGCTCGTCCGGCGCCGCCGGACCGCCATCCGCCAGCGTTCCCCTGAGCGGCGCCGACAACGCCGCCATCACGTCCGTTTCCGGCGCGTCGTCCTGCCCGCTTCCGGGCGCCGCCGCCTTCAGTTGTCCAAGCGTGAAGCCCATGCGCACGTCATAGGTCCGCTCGACCTGGTTGCGAAGCCGCTGCTGCGCGTCGTACCAGGCGCGCTTCGTCTCGCCGTCGGGGCAGGTCGCGAGCTCCGCCGGATCGCGCGCGCCCCAACGCAGTTCCGGGCAGTGATAGGGGTCGAAGGAAAAATCGAAGACGCGCGAGCGCGCTTCCTCGAAACCGAGTTCCCTTACCTCGCCATTGCTCGCCGTGTAACTGACCTTGCAGGCCGCCGCCTCTTCCCCGTAAACCGCCGCCAGGTCGCCCGCGATGTCCGTTCCCGCATAATCGAGTTTATCGCCGCCCGTCTTCGCCATCTCCACGAAGCGGACGATCTGGTCCTTCAGCTCCACGAACGATGTCTTCAGCCGAGCGTCGCGCGACGGCGTCGAATAGGTCTCCCAGTCGCCGGACGTGCCGTAGATGTTGTCGGGCAGCCGCGACGGCTGCGCGCGATTATTGAGCCCCGCCTTCACCGCAATGTCGATCGACTGCGCGCGATAGTGAAGATCGTCGCAGAGTTCGCGCACCATCAGCCGCGTTTCCATGACCGGGTCGTAGACGACATCGCCCTTGGCGACCGCCTGGCGGACATAGTCGTAATAGTCGAGCCGCTCGCCCTTGTAGACGAAGGGCGCGCCCATCCATTGCGTCGCGCGGGGCATCTCCGTGCCGAAGAACTGCTCGTCCGACCGCAGCGGAAGCTCGCTGTCGGGCGCAACCACCACGCGCCCGCCATACCATGTGCCGTCCGCGCCTTGTTGCCCGCCCACGAGCTTCATCGGCCGCCAGTTCTTGAACCCCGCCCCCATCGGCGCGGAAGCCCGCACGAAGCGCTTGCCGTAGCTTCCCCGCGTCAGCGAATTGTCGGGATGCGTGTCGATGAAGCGGATCCGCCCGTCATCGTCCACGCTGTAGACGACCGCGACATGTCCGTTCGGATCGTAGATCACGGTGCCGGGCCGGATCGCCTCGCGCGAAATCTCGACCGGATAGAAGTCGAAAAGCTCACCGCGCGTTTGCGACGGCGCGAAGCGGAACATCGCGCTCGAAATCACATTGTTGATTCCGTTGAGCACGCTCCGCCCGTTCGGAAACGCACCTTCGACGGGCGCCACCACGTCGGTCCGCTTGTAGACGTAATTGCCGTAGCGCGAGTAACGCAGATCGTTCGACCGGCCGACCGCGGCGACACCGCTCGCATAGGAAAACGGCAATCCGTTCTTCCACGCGAAATAGGCGCGCAGCGCATAAGGCAGGTCCGCGCAGTCGGCATAGAAGAACATGCCCTTCGGGTCGCTCGCCCGGTAGATGTTCCACGCGCCTTTCAGGCATTCGTCGAAGGTGCGGCAATTGCTTTCGCCGATCGCCGTCACGAACTCGCCGAAGGCGCGCTCGTCGCTTTCGCTCCACTGCGTCTTGGTGATCCGCCAGCGGAACCCTTCCGGCGTCTGATAATGCTGCGGGTCGATCGTCTCGCCGCCGCTCGCCACCGGCGCCATTGTGGCGGCGGCGGGATCGGGCGTATCCGCAAGCGCCGGGCCGAAGGCACAAGCCATCCCGAGCGCGAAAACCGCACCCGGCCATGTTCTCAAGCGCACCATGTGGAAAGCCCCTCACCGGCGAAGCAGCAGTACCCGCGACCGGATTTAACCATAGGCACACGGTTCCTGTCCGCTGCCCTCGCGCCACGTCTTTAATTTTCATATTGACTTAATTAAGTGAAAATAGAAAATAAGGCACATGGAAAGCTTCACCGCCCTCGCCGACCCCACCCGCCGCCAGATCGTCGAAATGCTCGCCGATGGAGAGCTTGCCGCCGGCGACATCGCGCGCCGCTTCGAGATGAGCGCCCCCGCCGTCTCGCAGCACCTGAAGGCGCTGAAATCGGCGCATCTCGTCCGCGTCCGCGTCGATGCGCAGCGCCGCATCTATTCGCTCGACCCGCAGGGTCTCGACGACGTGGAGTCCTGGCTCACGAACGTCCGCCGCTTCTGGGGCCCGAAGCTCGATGCACTGGAGCGTCAGTTGAAGGCCGCCGCCGAAAGGGACGGAACCTCATGAGCGGCAACCGGAACTTCTTCAATCCCCGCGCCGCACATGGCAGCGCCGGAAATCTCGCGAGGTGATCCCATGGCCGACTACGGCATGCTCGTCGACAACCACACCGTCCGCTTCGAGCGCCTGCTCCCCGGTCCCATCGAGCGCGTCTGGAAATATCTGACCGACGCGGAGCTTCGCGGAACCTGGTTCGCCGCCGGGCCGATGGAGCCGCGCGTCGGCGGCAGGATGGACATCGTCTTCGACAACTCCAACCTCGGTCCCCGCCCCTCCTCGCCGCCCGAACGCTTCAAGCAATATGGCGGCACCTTCGACAGCAGGCATGTCGTCACCATCTGGGAGCCGCCGCACAGGCTCGGCTTCACCTGGGACGACGACATGGACCCGAAGGGCTCGGAAGTGGAGATCGTGCTGACGGAGGAAGGCGAAAAGGTCCGCCTCGTCCTCACCCACCGCCGCGTCTCCGGCGTCAGCGACGCCATCAACTTCTCGGGCGGCTGGCACACCCATCTCGCCATGCTCGCCGAACAGCTCGAAGGCAATCCGAAGACCCCCTTCTGGGACGCCTTCGACGGCATCGAGGACGAATACCGCAAGCGCTACACCGGCAAATGAACGGAGGAGGCGAACAGATGACCGGGACGACCATACGCCCCTTCCTCATGTTCGAGGGAAAGGCCGAGGAAGCGATGAACCTCTACGTCTCGCTTTTCCCCGAAAGCCGCATCGACAGCATGAATAAATACGGGCCCGGCGAACCCGGCCCCGAAGGCACGGTGCAGCTTGCGACGTTCACCCTCGCCGGTCAGACCGTCATGTGCATCGACAGCCCGGCGAAACACGCCTTCACCTTCACGCCGTCCTTCTCCTTCTTCGTCGATCTCGAAACCGGCGAAGAACTCGAAAGGATCGCCGCCATCCTCGGCAAGGACGGCGCGGTGATGATGCCCCTCGACAATTACGGCTTCAGCCGCATGTTCACCTGGCTCAGCGACCGCTACGGCGTGTCATGGCAGTTGAATTTGCCGTGAGGCTTTCACTCTCACATTTCACCGTCATTGCGAGGAGCGGCGAAGCCGCGACGCGGCAATCCAGAGCTGCAAGCAAGGTGCTCGACGCCCCTGGATTGCTTCGCTTCGCTCGCAATGACGACGCAGTAAAAGGCCCTCACCGCAAATCCGGCGGCGTCGCCTCATCGCGAAGCGCCTTCACGACATCGCCAAGCGCCATCGTCTTCTGGTCCTGCGAACCGAGACGGCGGACCGAGAGCGTGCCCTCCTCCGCCTCGCGCTTGCCCGCGACGAGGATCGCCGGCACCTTGCCCACCGAATGCTCGCGCACCTTGTAGTTGATCTTCTCGTTGCGCACGTCGAGCTCGACGCGCAGCCCCGCCGCACGCAGCTCCGCCGCAACCTTCTCGGCATACGCGTCCGCATCCGCCGTGATCGTCGCCACCACCGCCTGCACCGGCGTCAGCCACATCGGCAGCTTGCCCGCGCAGCTTTCGATCATGATGCCGATGAAGCGCTCCAGCGTGCCGAGGATCGCGCGATGCAGCATCACCGCATATTTGCGCGACCCGTCTTCGGCGACATAGGTCGCGTCGAGACGCTCCGGCAGCACATAGTCGAGCTGCAGCGTACCGACCTGCCACGAGCGGCCGATCGCATCCTTCAGATGGAATTCGAGCTTCGGCGCATAGAACGCACCCTCGCCCTCCGCGATCACGAAGTCGTATCCCGTCGCACGCAGCGCATCGCCCAGCGCCTTCTCCGCCGCGTCCCAGCGTTCGATGGTGCCGCCGAAATTCTCCGGCCGCGTCGCGAGTTTGATCACGACGTCGGAAAAGCCCATGTCCTGATAGACCGCATAGAGCAGATTGACGAAATGCTCCGTCTCCGACTGGATCTGTTCTTCCGTGCAGAAGATATGCGCGTCGTCCTGCGTCATCTGGCGCACGCGCATGAGGCCGTGCAACGCGCCATGCGGTTCGTTGCGGTGGCAGCAGCCGAACTCCGCCATGCGCATCGGCAGGTCGCGATAGGACGTGATGCCCTGATTGAAGATCTGCACATGCGCCGGGCAGTTCATCGGCTTGATCGCCATCAGGTCCGCCTCGCCCGACAGCACCGGCGCGTCATCCTCCGTGTTCGGAATTTCGTCCGGCACCACGAACATGTTCTCGCGGTACTTGCCCCAATGGCCGGACTGCTCCCAGAACTTCGACGCCATGAGCTGCGGCGTCTTCACTTCCTGGTAGCCGGACGCATTGAGCCGCCGCCTGATATAGGCTTCGAGCTGGTTGTAGATGACGAAACCCTTCGGGTGCCAGAACACCGAGCCCTGCGCCTCCGGCTGGAAGTGGAACAGGTCCATCTCCTGCCCGATCTTGCGGTGGTCGCGCTTCTCGGCCTCCTCCACCATCGTGAGATAGGCCTTGAGGTCGTTGTCGTTCGCCCAGCACGTCCCGTAGATGCGCTGGAGCATCTCGTTCCGGCTGTCGCCGCGCCAGTAGGCGCCCGCAAGCTTCGTCAGCTTGAAGGCCTTGCCGAGCTTGCCCGTCGAGGGCAGATGCGGGCCGCGGCAGAGGTCGAGCCAGTTGCCCTGCCGGTAAATCGACACCGGCTCGTCGCCGGGAATCGAAGCGATGATCTCCGCCTTGTAGATTTCGCCGATCTTCTTGAAATATTCGACTGCCTCGTCGCGGTCCCACACTTCGCGCGTGATTGTCTCGTCGCGGTCCACGATCTCGCGCATCCGCGCCTCGATCTTTTCGAGGTCTTCGGCCTTGAAGGGCTCGGGCCGCGCGAAGTCGTAATAAAAGCCGTTCTCGATCACCGGCCCGATCGTCACCTGCGTGCCGGGAAACAGTTCCTGTACCGCTTCCGCCATCACATGCGAGGCGTCGTGGCGCAGCAGGTCGACGCCGTCCGGCGTCTCGCGCGTCACGATCTCGACTTCGGCGTCCTTCTCGATCACCGTCGAGAGGTCTTTCATCTGGCCGTCGATCTTGATCGCGACCGCCTTCTTCGCCAGCGACTTCGCAATGCTCTCGGCGAACGCGAGCCCGTCCACGGGTTTCTCGATTTCACGAACGGAACCGTCCGGCAGTTTCAGATTGATCATCTTGTCTCTCTCATTGCGTTCCGTGCGTGTGGGCTTCCGGCATCCGCCATCTTCCGTATCGCCACGGCGCCCAGAAGGGCTGCGTCTCCAGCCGCTCCGGCACCGGGTCGAAACCGTGACTTCCCCAGGGATTGCAGCGGACGATCCGCGACAGCCCCAGCCATCCGCCGCGCCACGGCCCGAAGCGCTCGATCGCCTGCATCGTATAGTCCGAGCAGGTCGGCAGATGCCGGCAGCGGGGCCCGATCAGCGGCGATAGGAACCACTGATAGACCCGGATCAGGCCGCGCATCGCGAGCGATAAAGGGTCGCGCCGCATGGGATGGATGTCCCTTGTTACACGCACTTGTTAGCTTCTAATCGGATGAGGCACAACTTGCAGGCGCCACCGGCGCCCTCCGGCCTGTCCGTCTGATTCGTCTGGGAAATTGAGCCGCCCGGGCGGAAACGCGGGAGCGGCGGGGCCCGTCCTTAAGCGGCCGGGCCGGTGCTAGTGAGGGTCCCGGTCTGCTGGGCAGTACCACTCCCCTTTTCGGCCAGCGCCTTCTCGACCGCCTCTTCCACCGCGTCGAACACGAGCAGCGTCGAGGCGTGGCGCGCCTTGTATTCGCGGACGGGCTCCAGCACTTCGAGGTCCGCCCATTTGCCGTCATAGAGGCCGCGCGGCGGCTCCGCGCCTTCCTTCAGCATCGCGCGCATGGCGGCGCCGACCGCATGCAGCTCCTCCGCGCTCGCGCCGATCACATGCCGCGCCATGATCGAGGACGACGCCTGCCCGAGCGCACAGGCCTTCACGTCGGCGCCGTAGTCCGCGACCCGGCCTTGCGCGTCGAGCTTCACGTCCACCGTCACCTTCGACCCGCAGAGCTTCGACACCGCCGTCGCCGAGGCGTCAGGCGCACTCAGCCGCTCGCCATGCGGAATATCCGATGCGAGTTCGAGAATGCGCTTGTTGTAGATCTCGTTGAGCATCTAGCTCGCCACTCTCCAGCTTGTGCCTTGCGGCCCATCTTCGATCTGAACGCCCTTCGCGGCAAGGTCGTCGCGAATGCGGTCGGCTTCCGCGAAATCCCTCGCCTTGCGGGCGTCGTTCCGCGCCGCGATCAGCCGCTCGATCTCTTCCCCGTCAATATGGGAAGCCGCCCCCGCCCCTGCAAACCAGGCTTCCGGATCCATTTCGAGAATACCGAGGAGCCGACCCGCGCCGATCAGCTCCGCCTTCAGCAGCGCCCTTGTGCCGGGGTCCGTCTCGGTGTTCGCGCGCTTGGCGATGGCGAACAGCTCCGCCAGCGCCTTCGGCGTGTTGAGGTCGTCCATCAGCGCCTCCATGAAGGCGTCCGGCGCCGCGTCGTTCGTCGCCTCCGCCCGCACGTCGGCAAGGCTCCTGAGCGCGCCATAGAGCCGGTCGAGCATCCGCTTCGCCTGGGCGAGCCCCTCTTCCGTCCATTCGAGCGGCTGGCGGTAATGGCCGGCGAGCAGCGCCAGACGGATCGCCTCGCCCGGCGCCTGCTTGATCAGCTCGTGGACCAGCAGCACATTGCCGAGCGACTTCGACATCTTCTCCGTGCCCATGTTCACGAAGCCGTTGTGAAGCCAGAAGCGCGCAAGCGGCGCCCCGTAATGCGCGCAGGCCGACTGCGCCACTTCGTTCTCGTGATGCGGGAACTGCAGGTCGATGCCGCCGCCGTGAATGTCGATGGTCTCTCCGAGATGCTTCTCGATCATCGCCGAGCATTCGATGTGCCAGCCCGGGCGCCCGCGGCCCCAGGGGCTGTCCCAGCCCGGCTGCTCCGGCGTCGACGGCTTCCACAGCACGAAATCCGCCGCGTCCTTCTTGTAGGGCGCGACTTCCACCCGCGCGCCCGCCACCATGTCGTCGCGGTCGCGGCCCGAAAGCTTCCCGTAGTCGGCATAGCTCGGCACATTGAAGAGTACATGGCCTTCGGCGGCATAGGCATGTCCCGCCTCGATCAGCCGCTCCATCATGGCGATCATCTCGGGGATGGTTTCCGTCGCCTTCGGCTCGAGATCCGGCCTGAGCACGCCGAGCACGCCCATGTCGTTGCGGTAGATGTCGGCATACTTCTCCGTCACCACGGAAATATCGACGCCCTGCTCCTTCGCCGCGGCGATGATCTTGTCCTCGATGTCGGTGATGTTCCGCGCATAGACGACATGTGGGTAGAGCCGCTTCAGCAGCCGCGCCAGCACGTCGAACACGACCGCCGGCCGCGCATTGCCGATATGCGCATGGTTGTAGACCGTCGGCCCGCAGACATACATCGTCACGCGGTTCGGATCCGCGGGCTCGAAGATTTCCTTGCGTCGCGTCAGCGTGTTGTGGAGCGTGAGCTTCAGTTTGTTCGGCTGGGTATTCATCGGATCGGCCTTGATGTCGGTCGGCTTGGGCTTCGCCTCGTCGAGCCCGCCTCGTGACGGGCCTTCAGATGGCAGTGAGGCGCGTGCGCGCGCGGCAGGTTGTGCCGCGGCAGCGGGTCGAAGTTCGACAACATGTCGTCCGGCGCGTCATACCCGTCAAACCTTTCAGGGGTCATCCAGCGGCATGGGCCGCTTCCGCCCATGTGTAAGCGAAACCGATCATCCCCGGCAAGTTTTAAGAATTAACCAAACCCGGGGCCGCGGAGCGATCCAACCGGCGGAATCCGGCGTATCATGGACAAGACCATGCCGGGGGCGGAAGCGGCCATATTGCGCTTTGTGATGGTTCCACCGCCCTTGATAGCCCGTTTCTGCAACGTTATATGCATGGTTGAGACGATGTCACATCAGCTACAGCATGGCATAAGACCCCGTGCTTGATGGGCAAAACAGACCGATTTCCCGGAAATTGGCCTGTGACTTGAACCGGACAAACTTCCCCCGAAGAAGGGCGGTATGGCCGGGAAACCCCTAAACGAGATTGGTCGAATGGACATGAATGCTGCAGTTGATGGGCTTCGGGCCCAGAGCGAGAACGAGCGTCTCGCGGACGTGAAAAAGCCGAGCCGCGAGGAAGCGGAAGCCGCCGTGCGCACGCTGATCGCATGGGCGGGCGACAATCCGAACCGCGAAGGCCTGATCGACACGCCCGGCCGCGTCGTGCGCGCCTACGAGGAATTCTTCGAGGGCTACAACGAAGACCCCTACAAGGAACTCACCCGTACTTTCGAGGAAGTCGAAGGCTACGAGGACATGGTGATGCTCCGCGACATCAACATCGAGTCGCATTGCGAGCACCACATGGTGGCGATTCTCGGCCGCGCGCATGTCGCCTATGTCCCGACCAAGAAGGTCGTCGGCATTTCAAAGCTCGCCCGCGTCATCGAGATCTACTGCAAGCGCCTGCAGACGCAGGAAACGATGACCGCCCAGATCGCCGACACGATCAACGCCGCGCTGCAGCCGCAGGGCGTCGCCATCCTCATCGAGGCGAAGCATCAGTGCATGACGACGCGCGGCATCAAGAAGCCGGACGTCGCCACCATCACCACGCAGTTCACCGGCGTCTTCCGCGACGACCCCCGCATGGAAGCCCGGTTCATGCAGATGATCCGCGGATACTGAGCGGCTTTCGTCTCTAAAGCACTACTCCCGAAAAACGTCATGGCCCGCTTTATGCGGGCCATCCACGTCTTGGGATACATTTGCTGCGTGAATTGCTCGCTGCTCTCCCCTCATCCGTCATTGCGAGGAGCGAAGCGACGAAGCAATCCAGAGCGGCTTGCTCCGTACCTGCCGCCCCTGGATTGCTTCGCTCCCTTGCGGTCGCTCGCAATGACGGCGAGAGTTGAAACGCAAAAGCCTCGGCACCGCAAAACGCCGCGTCTGGAGAACAACATCATGTCACCCAACACCCCCTTCGCCCCCCGCGGCACGAAGGAAGAGATCGAGGAAGGCACCGCCTTCTCGCCGAAATTCGATTCGGACGGCCTCATCACCGCCGTCACCACCGATGCGAAGACGGGCGACCTCCTCATGGTCGCCTGGATGAACGCCGAGGCACTGGCCCGCACCGTCGAGACCGGCGAAGCCTGGTACTGGAGCCGCTCGCGCGGCGAGCTCTGGCACAAGGGCGACACGTCGGGCCAGATCCAGACCGTCATCGAACTGCGCACCGATTGCGACCAGGACACCGTCTGGCTGAAGGTCGACGTCGCCGGCGACGGCGGCTGCTGCCATGTCGGCTACCGCTCCTGCTTCTACCGGCGCGTGCCGAAAGGTGAACCGGGAAAGCTGGAGGCTACGGGTGCGGCGAAGCTGCCGGGTCGCGATCACTAAGCCCGATACGCGCCCCTGAATTCAATACTCGGCACCAAACCCAATACTTGTCATTGCCGGGCTTGACCCGGCAATCCAGTAGCCGCAAAGCGGCGTCTCTCTTCACAAGACTCTTGCGCCTCGTCCGCCACGCTCGATTTCGGTCACATTTGACCTCCATATAGAAAAGCCGCCGCCTCTCCGGCGCGGCGCGGTAGCATCGTTCGAGTAGTTCCTGTCCATGAAGCAGTTTCGCATGCCTCAACCGAAGATCGGCCTTGCACTTGGCGCCGGCGTGGCGCGCGGCTGGACGCATATCGGCGTCCTCCGCGCCCTGTCGCGCGCGGGCATCGAGGCCGACATCATTTCCGGCACCTCCATCGGTGCGCTGGTCGGCGGCTGCCACGCGGCGGGCAAGCTCGACCCGCTGGAGGACTTCGCCCGCTCGCTGACGCGGCGGCGCATGCTGAGCCTGCTCGATCTCCGCTTCCGCTCCTCCGGCCTCATCGGCGACACCAAGCTCGCCGAACTGATGCGCGAACACCTCGCCGATCTCCGCGTCGAGGAACTGCCGCGCACTTTCGTCGGCGTCGCGACCGAGCTCACCACCGGCCACGAACTCTGGCTCCACAAGGGCAATCTCATCCAGGCGATCCGCGCCTCCTATGCGCTGCCCGGCGTTTTCGCGCCCGTCGCAATGGATGGCCGCTGGCTGATCGACGGCGCGCTGGTGAACCCGGTTCCCGTCTCCGTCGCCCGCGCGCTTGGCGCCCGCGTGCTCATCGCGGTCAACCTCAACAACGACCCCTTCGACCCCGCCGCGCGCCGCCGCGCGCATGAGGCGGCGTTCCCCGGCTATCTCCACTCCTCCGCGCCCGTCATGCCGGAGGACGATCTCTTCCGCGAGCTGGAAGAGCGCATCGAGGAGAACGAGGAAGTCGAGGCCCTGCAGGAAGAAATCGCCGAAGCCGCCACGCCCGCGGACGGCGAGGCCGCCGCACCGGTCGCGCATCGCATCCGCGAGCGTCTCAAGAGCCTGCGCTGGAAACCGCAGACGCCGGAAAAGGAACTGATGCGCCGCGTCATCGGCAGCCGTCAGCGCGAACCGGGCATCGCCAGCGTCATGCTCGCCTCGTTGAACATCGTGCAGGATCGTCTCGCGCGCATGCGCATGGCAGGTGATCCGCCTGACATCATGATCGCGCCGAAGGTCGGCCATCTGAGCCTGCTCGATTTCGACCGCGCGGACGAGTTGATCCGTCTCGGCGAGGAAGCCGCCGAGGAAGCCGTTCCCCAGATCAGGGAAATCATCGAAATCGTGCGCTAGCTGGTGGCTCGTGGCGCTCGCCACTAATTTAAAATCGTCATGACCCGGCCCTCCTTTGTAATCAAGGTGGCGGGTCATCCACGCCTGCCCCGGCGAAAGCCGGGGTCTTTTCTTTGCCGATGGCAAAGACGTGGACGGCCCGAATAAATCGGGCCGTGACGTTTTCTGGTTGAAGCCTCTGCCGGCGCTCAGCCGTTGGCGATATAGAGGCGCATCGCCTCCGTCTCCATCACCGTCTCCGCGATCCGGTGCTTCACCACGTCGCCGATGGAGATGATCCCGGCAAGCTCGCCATCCTCGATCACCGGCAGGTGGCGGAAGCGGCCCATCGTCATCGAATCCATGAGTTCGTCGACCGAGTCGTTGAGGCTGCAGGTCACGACCCGCGAGGTCATGACGTCCCGCACCGGCGCTGTCAGTGCCTCGCCGCCGTTCCGCGCCACGGCCTTCACGATGTCGCGCTCGGAAACGATGCCGAGCACCTTGCGGTCCTGCATCACGACCACGGCGCCGATGCGCCTTTCGCTGAGCAGCGTCGCAACCTCGCCCAGCGTGACGGTGGGGTTCACCGTCGCCACATCGGAGCCTTTGGCCTTCAGTATCGTGGCAACATTCATGGCGTCTCCTCCAGTGTCCGGCCGAAATCCAAAACCCAAAGAAACCGGCCCCGCCGCAGCGGCCTCCCCAAACCGCACGGGCCACCGCCCGCATGAAATGATGCGACATTCCGCCGCATACGACAAGGAGATACATGCAAATCGCAGGAATCTGCCCTTTCCCGGCTCACCGGCGGGTCCAGCTTTGACTTCCCCCTCGGCTGCCGGATAATCGCGGGCGCCTTGGTTGAGTCCCAATCCTCCGGTCATATTCGCGCCCCGAAAGAAGAAGCGGCTCATCCCATGTGGCAACGCGCCTATCTCCACAAGCTGAAGAGCGACCTCGATCTCTGGATCGAACGCGGCTGGGTCACGCCCGCCAATGCCGAACAGATCCTGAAATCGGCGGAGGAGCGTCCTTCCGCGCGCCGCATGCCCGCCATCCTTGCCGTTCTGGGCGCGGTGCTGATCGGCTTCGCGGTGATGAGCTTCGTCGCCGCCAACTGGAACGAGATACCGAAGCTCGCCAAACTCATCGCGATCTTCGTCGCCATGTGGGCCGCCTGGCTCGCCGCGATCCCTCTGGAGCGGCGCGGCCATCCCGCCTTCGCCCAGGCCGCGATCCTTGTCGGCCTCGGCCTTTTCGGCGGCGGCATCATGCTGATCGCGCAGATCTATCACATCGTCACCGACGATCCGGGCGGCGTGCTCGCCTGGTGCATCGCCGCGCTCGCGGCCACCTGGCTTCTGTCTTCGCGCCCCGCTCTTGCCCTTGGCATTGTTCTCGCGGTCGTCTGGACCGCCTTCGCCGTCGAGCTCGACGGCGACACGCCCCACTGGACCTTCTGGATCGTCTGGCTCGCGGGCGCGGCGCTCGCCCTTCGGCTCGCATGGCTCCCGGGCTTCCACCTCTCGCTCATATCGCTGATCGTCTGGCAGGCGATCAACGCGGAGGCGGTCTCCGACGTCCTCGCAATCGCCCCGGAACATCTTGCGGTCTTCCTGATCCTCGAAGCGCTCGCGATCTGGCTTGCCGCGATCCTGTTTTCGGCGCGCGCGCCGCGCTTCGCTTCCGCCGCCGAGGCCTACGCCATCGTCGCCGCCTTCGTGATCTTCTGGCTGCTTCAGCTCGACCCTGACAACTACGGACCGGAGCAAAGCGCGGCGTGGTCGCCCTTCGTCATCCTCGTGCCGGTGGCGCTCGTCGGCGCGCTTGCCTTCTTCAGTCTGACGCGCGGCCTTCTCGAAGCCCGTCACGGCGGCGCCATCGTGTCGATCGCCGTCTTCTCGCTCCTCTGGCTGCCGTTGCGGGGAACCGCGCCCGAACTCATCCCCTGGCTCTATGCGGCGCTCTTCCTCGCGCTCGCCGCCTGGCTCGTCTCCTACGGTACCTCGCGCGACAGCCGCTTCGCCGTCAATTTCGGCTTCGTCGCTTTCGGCGCCGAAGTTCTCTGGCTCTACTTTGAAACCCTGAACACGCTGCTCGATACCGCGCTCTTCTTCGCGCTTGGCGGCATCCTGCTGATCGTCGGCGCCGTAGTCATGGAGCGCATGCGCCGCCGCCTTGTGAAACAGGCGGAAGGAGGGGTGTCATGAACCGCTTCGCCCTCGCCGTCCTCGCACTCCTGATCGGCCAGTCGCTCTTCCTCGCCGCCATGGTCTGGGACCGCGTCTCGCTGCTCCGCTCCGATACCGTCGTCACCCTCGAAACCGCCCCCGTCGACCCGCGCGACATCTTCCGTGGCGACTACGTGATCCTGAATTACGCGATCTCGAGCCTCGCCCTCGACAATCTCGATGGCGACGACGATTTCGCATCCGGCGACGTCATCCATGTCGAGCTCGCGCCGGACGGCGACATCTGGAAGCCCGTCGCCGCATGGTCCGAACGGCCCGCGCCGAAGCCCGGCACCGCCGTCATTCGCGGCCGCGTCTCCTACATTCTCGAACGCGCGCCCGTCACCGGCATTCCGGGTGCGGAGGAAGAATCGTTCCCCTGCCCCGATTGCGGCACCGCGAATGTGGACTACGGCATCGAAAGCTACTTCGTGCCCGAAGGCGAAGGCCGCGTTCTGGAAGACGAGCGCAACGCCGGCAACCTCACCATCGACGTCGCGCTGGCCGATGACGGCACCGCCGCCATCAAACAGCTCCGCCTCGACGGCGAACCCGTCTACGAAGAACCGCTGTTCTGACGCTCCAAAAATGAGCGTCATGGCCCGGCTTGTCCGGGCCATCCACGTCTTACCTTTCTACGCACCTCATTTCGCACATTCAAATGTACGAAAACTCAAAAGCGCTCACCCATGCACACATCGAAATGTGCATGAGAATGCTCTCACCACGTAGACGATCATCGAAGTTGCACGCGCACATGCACCGCGATACGTACACGCGCCCACCGTGACGTTTCGACGACAGTCGTGTGACGGTGGGTGCTACTTATCCCCGCTCACCCCTTCACTACGCATTCTGGGTTCGGGAAATGAGGTCGGGACTCGCGCACCCTAATTCCGGCATGCGAGTCCCAAAAGGCCATCATGACGTTTCGGTGACAGTCGTGTGACAGTCGCCGCGATTTATCCCCGTTTGGAACTTTTCAGGCCGCGCCGCGCCAGTTCCCGTGGAAGCCGAAAGGCACCCGCGAGGGCAGTTCGACGCGGGCAATCGGTCCCTTGGAAATATCGACCGTATCGAGAACGATGAAATCGCTGAGGTTGCGGGCGCTGTCGTAGACGAGCGAAACGACATAGCCGTCGCCCTCCGCCGCATCCGCCTTGCGCGGCACGAAAACGGGCTCGTGCACGTATCTGCCCTTGCCCGGCTCCCAGGCCCTGCGATTGCCGGTCTCGAGGTCGATATGGACAAGCGTGTCGTAGGACGAGCCCTTCTGCTCCTTCGGCCGGTTCATCGCGGCGTAGTAGCCATGCCGGTAGCCATGGCCCGCGAAGCGTTCGTCGAAACGCGGGAACTCGCCGCCGAGATCGGTCAGTTGCGTTTCCGTGTACGTATCGGAATTGCCGTCGAGATCGAAGGTCCAACGCACCAGCATTCCCTGCTCGTCGGCAAGGTCCGTCGGCGCTTTCTTGCCGTCCGCATCGGGGAACAGCGGCACGCGGCTGTATTTCATCACATCCGCGTGAACCCGCGTCCGCCCGCCCTCGTGAGACGTCCAGGCATTCATCGGGTGATAGACATAGCAGGGATCGCCCTTGAACCAGCGCATCGTATCGACGCTCGCATCGCGCGCCATGATGCCGATATGCGTCCCGGCGTCCGGGTCCCACGCGATCGTCGGCCCGCCCTTCATGATCCGCTCCACATCGATCGTCGCCGGAAAGATCGGAAAGATCACATGCTCGTCGGTCACGATGAAGTCATGAACCATGCTGGCATAGGGCGCCTTGAACATGTCGGTGCGCGTGAGCTTCCCGTTTCGGTCGACCACCTGGTAGGAAATGTCGGGGCTCCCCGGACCGGCCGCCATGTAGCCGAAGAAGTGCATCTCGCCCGTGCGCGGATCGAATTTCGGATGCGCGGTCATCGGCCCTTCATACTTGCCCTCGAAGGTCCACGACCCGTCCGTCGTCAGCGTGTCGCCGTCCATCGCGACGGGAGAATTGCCCTCGTCCAGCGCCAGCAGCTTGCCCGCATGCCAGACCACATTCGTGTTCGCGACATTGCGCTTCACATTCTCCGCGCCCGCGACCGGCGCTTCGCCGAAACCCGTCGGGACCAACCGCTCATGCGCCTCGCGCTGCGCCTCGTATTGCTCGGTGCGCACCCAGCGGTTGCGGTAGCTCGCCCTGCCGCCTTCCACATGGATCGCGTGGATCATGCCCTCGCCGAGAAACCAGTGATGCTTGTTGCCGAGCGGCGGAAACATCGGGTTCGGTCCGTTGCGGTAAAGCGTGCCTCCAAGCTCCGACGGCAGCTCCCCCTCGCTCACGATGAGGTCGGGCGCATCGCATTCCGCCATCACCGGCGCGAAGTTTTCCGTCAGAAACGGATTGTCGGGAAAGGGTTTCGACATGGCCTGCATTCCTCCCTGGAGTTACCGCCATCCTGCCTTGGACACAGAAAATAACACTGTTATATTTCTTATAGATATCGCTGGACACACCGTCAAGCCTGTTCGATAGAGGGCGCATGAGTACACCGGACAAGGAGAGCGCGGCGGATGCGCGGCGCCACGCGCAGCGCGAGGCGCTGCTCGACGCCGCGAGCGAAATGCTCGTGCATGGCGGCCCCGATGCCATCTCGCTCAGGAAGCTCGCCGCCCGTGTCGGCGCGTCCACGATGGCGGTCTACACGGCCTTCGGCGGCAAGGACGGCCTGATCGCCGCGCTCTTCGAGGAAGCCTTCGACCGCCTTGCCGCCGCCGAGCGCGCTGCGCCGAAGCATGATGAGCCGCTGCTCTGGCTCGGCGAACTCGCCCGCGCCTATCGCGGCTTCGCGCTGAAGAACCCGTCCTACTATTCGCTGATGATCAGCGCGACCCTGCCGATCCCGGCTGCGCTCCGCCACGGCGAGGCGGCGGAAACGGCGGCGCGCGGCGTCTCGCAGCACGCCTCCTACGAGATCATGCGCAGCGCTGTCGAGGCTTGTGTCGCGGAAGGAAGTTTTCCGGCCGATGTCGAGCCGGACGAGTTGGCGGGGGCGCTATGGGCCGCCGTTCACGGGCATTGCAGCCTCGAACTGGCGGGCTTTCACGCAAGCCCCGAAGCCGCGGAGAAACGCTTCAACATGACGACCGAAGCGATCCTGCGCGGCCTTCTGACACCGAAGGGGCTCAAGAAACTCGAAAGCTTCAGTCGGGGTTCGTGACCGACGGAAAGCGTCCGAGCGGGAACGGTTTGTCCTCGCGCGCAAAGATCACGAAGGCGAGGCATTCCCACACATACTGGATGAGGTTGCGGCTGAACGAACGCAACTCCTCGTTCTTGTTGCCCGTGATGAGCACCACCACGAACTGGAGCGCGCCGAGAAAGATCGCAACGGAAAAGGCGATATTGCCGAGAAACCAGTACGCGATCATGTAGAGAAAGCGGATCCACAGCTCCTTGCGTCCGGACGATGCATCGTCGCCGTATCCGGTCTGCGCGTCGTCCGGTCCGGCACTGGAACCCGCCGATGTGTCGCTCATGGATTTCCTCCTGAAAAGGGCCTCAGGCCAAAGGGCCTTTTCTCTATGTGGTTTACGGCCGCGAGATTTCAATGAGCATCGGCGCGCCGGCGCCGCTCACTCGTGCGGTTCCTCGCCCAGCCACTCGCCGTAACCGACATTGCCGGGCCCGCCGGAAGGTGACCAGCGCGGCGGATCAAACAGGCCGAAGATCAGCAGCCCCATCAGGAAGCCGCCGAGATGCGCCTCCCAGGCGACTTGCGCGGTCACCCCGAGCGCACCACTGAGCGCCGTCGCGCCGAACAGGAAATTGAGGCCGATCCAGACGCCGACGAAGATCAGCGTCCGCCGGTCGCTGAGCGCCGCGGCGATGCTCGCGCGCCGCCGTGGCGCCGCCGCGAAACCTCCCCGGCCCCGCCCGCCAAGCGCGCCGAGCGGCCCGTCGGCCAGAAAGACGAAACGCGCCGCGCCGCCCATCAATCCGGAAATCGCGGCGGAGGCGCCAACGACCGGAATATCCGATCCCGGATAGAGCAGCACATGCAGGAAGGCGCCGGCCGCACCGCACAGGAAATAGAAGAGAAAAAAGCGCGTCGCGCCGAACCGCTGCGCAATCGGCGACCCGAAGGCGAGAAGCCAGACGCTGTTGACGATCAGATGCTCCCAACCGCCATGCAGGAAGGTGTAGGTGACCGGCGTCCAGATGTCGGCCACGAGCCCACCCGGCAGCGCGTCGGCAATGGCGCTCGCGCCTTCGGTGTAGCGAATGGGAAAGAGCGCAAACCACAGGATGACCTGCTCCCGCATCGCCCAGTCGAGCGCACTCATCACAAGGTGAATGCCGACGACGAGAAGAAGAAGCGCGAGAACCGGCCCCGGCACGTTGAAGGCGGGCGGCTCGCGGTAGGGCGGCCGGCCATCCGGCAGCGGTTCAGCCATGGGCGAGCGCCGCTTCCACCAGCGGCAGCCGGTCGTTGCCGAAATACATGTCGGTCTCGTTCACATACATGGTGGGGGAGCCGAAACCGCCCCGCGCGATCAGCTCTTCGGTGTTGGCCCGGAGCCGGCCCTTGACCTCGTCCGTCTTGATGCGGGCGCTGACATCGTCCCAGTCGAGCCCGGCAGTCGCGCAAATCTCCTCCAGCACTTCCGGCTGACTGATGTCCTTGAGGTCGCCCCAATAGGCCCGGAAGGTCGCCCAGGAGAATTCCGGCAGCTTGCCTTCGTCCAGCGCCACGATGGCGGCGCGCATGGCGTCGACCGAGCGCACCGGAAACACCGGCGGCTGTCCGATCTCGATGCCGCAGAACCGCGCCCAGTCTCGCAAATCCTTGACGTAATACCGGCCTTTCACGGGGTGGGGGTTCGCCCGCGCCTCGTAGACGCTTTCATTGACCGCATTGAAGACGCCGCCGACCAGGATCGGCTTCCACACCATCTCCGCCTTGGTGCGCTTCACCACATCCTCGATCCGGCTGAAGGCAAGATAGGTCCAGGGACTGGAACAATCGTAGAAAAACTCGAGCTTCGCCAAGACGTAAGGCCTCACTTGTTCGTGCCGTTAACGATATCGCGCGGAGTGTCGCCCGCAGGGCTCCATGCTGCAACCCGCTTCTCCTGGGCAGGACTCCGCCCTTTGCCTGACAGCGCAGGCTTAACGCCTGGTTGACGTGCGAAAACGGGACGGCGCGTGCCAGACCCGTGACGTTACCGCACGTAAACCATATTGCCTTCTGGCACACCGGACCGCGACACACTCCAAAAACGGCGGAATTCCGCGGGTGTTAACAAGACATGACCGCTGGCACACCGGTTGCAATCCCCTTGGCAATCGAAGCCCCGACGGGCGCGATGGCAGAATCGAAAAACAATGATCGCCAGAGCAACCGTCGAAAGGTGACATCAGGAGGCCAAAGTGTTTTCAACGGTTGTGTCGATAGCGGCGAAGAAGGGACTGCCCAAGCGGACGCTGGGTGCCCTTGCCATGGCATTCGCACTCACGGGCTGCGTCAGCGCCAATGCGGGTTCCGACGGCCGCTATGCGGCGCCGATCGGCAACGCTCCGGTCATCAACAACGAAACACCCTATTCGAATGCGCTTCGCTGCCTCGCGGGACACGTGCCCATGGGCGTGGACACGACGCGCATCGCGGTCGGCAACATCCGCGACTACACGGGCAAATCAGAAGCCGACGGCACCGGCATGAAGGTCACGCAGGGCGCCTCGCTGATGGCGATGTCGGCTCTCGGCAAGGCTGGCGTGCCGCTCGTCGAGCGCTACGACACGTCGATCTCCGAACTCGAAATGAAGTACACCAACAACAAGCTCATCGGCGACGCGGTCGACGGCGAATACCGCAAGATCTACGCGGGTGAAATCCGCGGCTCCGACTACTACCTCGTCGGCGGCATCACCGAGCTGAACTTCAACATCCAGTCGGGCGGCCTCAATGCCGGCTTCGCCGAAGGCGGCGACATGGGCGCGGCGGCCAACGCCTCGGCCTCCAGCTACGTAATGAACATCGGCCTCGACCTGCGTCTCGTGAACAGCCGCACGCTCGAAGTCGTCGACTACGTTTCCTATCAGAAGCAGATCGTCGGCCGCGAGATCAAGGCCGGCGTGTTCGACTTCTTCGGCGGCAACCTGTTCTCGCTCGGCGTCGGCTCGAGCGCCCAGGAGCCGATCCAGCTCGCCGTCCGCGCCGTTGTCGAACGCGCCGTGCTCAAGCTGCTGGTTCCGCTCTATGGCGTGAACCCCACCGACTGCGCCCGCTTCCCGGGCAACAAGGATCCGATGGGCGAAATCGACTACCGCCAGGCGAACCCCGGCGCGAAGGCGAAGCCTGCCCAGGGCCAGCGTGTCGCCCAGGCGCCCGCGCCGAGCCGCAGCCGCCCTGCGGAAAACGAACCCTACGCCTACTACTCCGAGCCGGTCTTCGAATCCGGCAGCCTCCGGGGCGGTTCCTACTAATCACTGAATTCCCACCGAATTACCGGCGATGTCGGAGACAGAAATGACCAAGGACATCGCCGGTTCCCACCCTCATTGCGTCCAGGCTGGTCGGCCTCCGGCCGGACCATGAGAGCCAGGCGGGGCTTGCCCGCCGATCCCTGAACGGGTGTTTCGAGTTTCCTTTTCCGTTCAGGACGACCACTTGGGAGGGCCTCGCGCCCTCCCCTTTTTTTGCCTAACCCTCTGCAAGCTTGAGCATCGCGACGCCGGTCACGATGAGCGCGATGGCGGAGAGGCGAAGCGGCGAGGCACTCTCGCCGAGCACGATGACACCAAGCACCGCCGCGCCGAGAACGCCGATCCCCGTCCACACCGCATAGGCCGTGCCGAGCGGCAGCGTCCGCATCGCCTGCACGAGGAACCACACGGCGACGAGCAGCGCCGCAATGTTGAAACTGACCATCAGCGGCCGCGTGAAACCGTCGCTCGCCTTCAGCGTGAACGCCCAGACGATTTCCGCCGCGCTTGCGATGAGAAGATAGATCCAGGCCATTCGCCTCTCCCGACGAAGAAGCGAGGCCGTCCTCGCGAAACGATGAGGTGGGATACCGCAGGGTCGTCCCTGCGCCCGCAATTTTATCAGCTTGAACGGGAACTTGAAGCCCCTTCGAGCGCTCTGGTTCCATAGCGGCAAACCGATACAGGCATGGGGTGCGCAACATGACGCGAGGAGAGGAAGCGCTATGTCCGCCACTCACACGGTAATCACTCTCGGCGCAGCGGTTTTCGCCGGTGTCGCCTCCCACTCCGCCCTGTCCGCCTTCGCCGCCAGCGAGACGGCCACGCCGGAGGGCTACTGGCGCACGATCGACGACGAGACGGACGAAGCAAAGGGTATCGTCCACATCACGAACCAGGGTGGTGAACTGACCGGCAAGGTCGTGAAGCTGATGAATCTCGAAACCGACGACCCGAACCCGACCTGCGACGACTGCCCCGGGGAGCGCAAAGGCCAGCCCGTGAAAGGCATGACGATCCTCTGGGGCGTCGAGCGGGAAGGCAACGAGTGGTCGGGCGGCACCATCCTCGATCCGGAATCGGGCGATACCTACGACGCCTCGCTGGAACTGAGGGAAGGCGGCCAGAAGCTCGACGTGCGCGGCTTCATCGGCTTCTCGATGCTCGGCCGCACCCAGACCTGGGAACGGGTCGACAAGCCCAAGCTGAAGAAGGACAGCGGCTGATACCAAAGCGGGGTATTGAATTTCGCGGCAGTCCGATTATATTGACACTTCTAATGTCAATATAATCGGACTTTGGGGGGACGTCATGACATTTCTGAATTCCGTGAAAGCGGCTTCCGGCGCGGCAGCCGTCCTTCTCACCGCGTCCGCGCTCTTCGCCCTGCCCGCGCTTGCGGGCCCGGATTCGGCCGCGGGCAAATGGCGCATCTATCATCCGCAAAGCGGCCAGCCACACATGATCGTCGAGATCGAGGCGGAGGACGGCGTACTCGAAGGACACATCGTCGAACTCGAGGATGGTCCGAAGGATGCCGTCTGCTGGAGCTGCGCCGGCGAGAACCACAACAAGCCGCTCGCGGGCATGAAGATCGTCTGGGATGCGAAATGGGACGGCAGCGGCTGGAGCGGTGGCTATCTCTTGCGCCCGGCCACCGGCATGGTCTCGCCCGCGCGTTTCGATCTCGAAAGCGACAACAAGGCCCTGAAGATGACGACCGGCCGGGGGCCGCTGCGCGTCACACAAAGATGGGAACGGATAGAGTAGATATCGCCTGCGATCGTCCACGAAACGGCCAACTTCCTGGGAGGAAATCATGACCGGACACATCTTCACGCGGCTTCTCGGAGCGCTGCTTCTCGCAACGGCGCTCGTCCTGCCGGCAGCGGCGGACAATACATCCCCCGTCGGCAAATGGCGTACCTTCGATCCGGACACCGGCGTGCCGAAGACGGTGGTCGAGATTACGGAGGCGAACGGTGAACTCACCGGCACCGTCATCGAGCTGCTGGATGACGGCGAAACCACCTGCACGCAATGCGAAGGCGACAAGAAGGATCAGCCCCTCGTCGGCATGGCGATCCTCTGGGATTTGACGAAAGACGGCGACGAATGGTCGGGCGGCACCATCCTCCGTCCCGCCAATGGCAAGACGGCGAACGCGAGCATCGAGCTCGCCGAAGGCGGCAACAAACTGGAAGTCACTGGCTCGAAAGGTTTCATGAGCCGCTCCCAGACCTGGGAACGGGTCGAATAGCGCCTGGACAGCACGCCCGGACAGAACGATGGCGGGCGGTCTTCCTCTGCCGCCCCTCATGGCCCCCGTTGCCCGCACCCCGCCCTCTCACGCCGGGCGGCGGGGGCCAGCTCTCCGCACCGCATATCGCGGCCTGTTTCAACAAATCGTTCGCCTGACAAAAGAAAAACGGGGAGAGCGAAAGCTCTCCCCGCCTCTTCCGGCGCTTTGCGGGACACGGGATGAAGCGGTCGTGCCCCGCACCCCTCGCCTTAGTAGCCGACGCCTCCCGAGAAGAACGCTCCGCTCGTGGCGGCCATTTCCTCGCCGCGCTCGTTCTTGCGGATGAAGACTTCCGCATAGGCCTTGCGGGTCGAGGCCGGGATTTCGCTGTAACCGTATTTCTGCTGCGGCACGCAGGCGAGCATGCCGTTGGAACCGTGACGGAGCGCCTCGCCGGGACGGCACTCGATGACGTAGCCGCCGACATAGTCGGGCGCCGCTTCGTCGCCTTTGCCCGCCATGCGGCCGATCGTGGCGACAAGCATGTCGCCGGCGACGCAATGGAAGAGTTCGACATCGTCGGTCGGCTCGACTTCCGTGACGTTCGAGCTGAGCCGCGCCGCTTCTTCGAGGCCCTTCGCGCTGACGCAGATCGCCTTCACCGGCTTCACGACCTTGGCCGTGCGCACGATGACGTTGAGCGCACCCATCGGCGCCGCCTGCGGCGCGGAGACATAGTAGCTCGACCCACCGCCGCCGAAGCCGCCGCCGCTGCCATTGCCGATCGCAACGGAACTGGTGCGGTCGAGCGCGGACGAGGCACTGTCCGCCGCCGCATTGGCATTGGCGATGGCCGACGCGGCCGCCGTCGCGCTCGCATTGGCGTTGGCGTTGACGTTCACATGAACGTTGACGTTGTTCTCGTTGTGGTTGTTGTTCGTGTTGTTATTGGTGTTGTTGTTTTCGTTGTAGTTGATGTTCTTGTTGTAATTGTAGTTGTAGTTCTTGTTGTAGTTCTTCCCGCCGCCTTTGCCGCCGCCATCATGATCGCAGCCGCAATCGTGCTTCGGAGGCGGAGGTGTGCACCCGCCGCCGCATCCGCCGGAAGAACCGGCCGCCGCCGGGGTTGCCCCGGCGAACGCATAAAGGAAAAGTGCGGCGCCGAACGCCAGCACACTCAGAACCGGCATCCCGCCGGAAATCGAAAATTTCATCTGCTTCATCCTGACACTCCCGGCCCCTTTTGGGCCCGTTGGCCTGCGTCGTTTGGAAACCCTCTCGGCTTCCGCACCACGCGATGCAGAAGCCATGCCGAAGCGCCTGGCTGACCCGCTACGCGACGGAGAATGGTTAATGACGCGCCATCTCGAGCCGAAACGGGGCGGCAAGACGTCCCGCGTCAACACATTCGCGGCCGCCGCTCTTGCCTTTGCAGAAACCAAGCCATTGAACATAAAGAAAAATTGGCGGTCAGCCCCCTGCCGCACCCCCTGTCGCCAGACCGCCGTTAACGTCTGGCACGCTTTCTGCTCCTGCTCGCCTGTCCCGGCCAGCCGGCACAAAACCCCGTACCGAAGCGGTACGGACACCGGCAGAGGGACAAGAGACCGATGAAGCGGCCCGAAACGGGACGTTTCGAAGTGAATGAGTTAGGATTTCCGCCTGGGCAATGGGGGCTCCCCCGCCGGGCGAAGGCACGGCAGGGGTTGAGGGCTATGAAGCACAAGAACAATCAGGTTCTTTTCGACTACTGGAACGCAATCCGCGCCGGCCGTCCCGCGCCGCGCCGCGCCGAAATCGAGCCGGGCGACATCCGCCGCGTGCTGCCTTACGTCTTCATTCTGGAACGCAAGGACCGCGACACCTATCGCTTCCGCCTCGCCGGCACCGGCCTTTGCAGCACCTATGGAATGGAATTTCGGGGCCACAACATGCTCTCCATGTGGTCGGACGACTGTGTGGAAAATCTGAAGCAGGCGCTGGACGACGTGGCCACCAACGCGACGGTCTCCGTCGTCGAATATACGGCGGCGACGAATGACGGCCGCGAGGCGACCTTTGAGATGATCCTGCTTCCACTCGCGCATGAAGACGGATCGATGACCCGGGTGCTGGGTGCGACCGTTCCGGTCGACGTGGTTCCCTGGATCGGCGACCGGATGCTGACCCGCCAGTGGATCGACCGGCTGCGCCGCCTCGACCCGGAGCGGATGCGTTCGCCCGAACGCGACGCAGAAGCGGTAGCGCGCCGCATCCTCGCGGAGAAACCGCCGGTGACCGTCGCCAGCATCACCAGCCATGCGAGCCGCAAACCGCCGCTTCGCAGCGAGCGTTCCTATCTTCGCCTCGTGAAGAATGCACCGGCGGGACGGGAAGAGCTGGGCTAGACCTTACCCAGCCTCGAAAGCCGATACAGGTTCCACAACACCTGCCGCCACGGCGATCGCAGATGCCTGAAATGGCTCTCGAACTCATCGAGTTCCAGCACCTGCGCCTTGACCTCGGAGCCGCAGAACCCTTCGACGAAATTCTGCCGCAAGCATCCGCTGAGGCATTCCTGATACTTTGCCCGGGGCTGGCGCGGCCCGACCGGGGTAAGCATGTAGACCGGAATCCCCGCAGGCGCCCACAGCATGTTTGCGAATTCCGCGCCTCTTATTCCGACAACACCACGCGCGTTCGAAAACACGTCAATCTGGCAGCCCAGCTCGTGTCTGCCCGGCTCATAAACGATGACCGGATAGCCACGAGCCCTCATGCGTTGGCGCGTTTCCGCGAGATTGCGGATGGCCCGCCTGGCGCTACCGTATGAAGGGCTGTCCGTGCCGCCGCCGGGCTTGTAGAAATCAGGCATCGAGCTGCGATCGAGAAGGAGTATCCGGTTGCGGCACGTTTCGGTCACGCCGCAAGGACACCGGTTCGGCATCCTGGCGCGCAGGATCGGAACAACGCGGTCGATCCGTGAACGGAGCTCATCGCGTTTGGCAGGATCAAGCGTGTAGTGATCCCAGTGATCGAGATCGACGCGCTGGCAACCCGCAAACGCCGTTGCGATCTCGGCCTTGTCCAGAATGCGAAAATCGGCACCAAGGGCGGGCAGAGCTTCAACGAGCAGCTTGTCCATTACCGGACCGCAGGATTCGATCAGGTACGTCTCGTCAGCCCCGTCGCGGGTCGTAATGTAGTCCATGGCGGGCAGCAAGTATCCGAACATGAAGTGCCAGTAATGCTGCACGGAACCAATCATGCCGTGGTCGGGTTTGAGATGAACTGCGTCGGACAAGGACATGGCGGTCAAGTCCCGGCAAGCAGCTTCTCCTGCTGCCGCCAGAGTTCCAGAAGGCGCGTGTCCGGCATGTCGATATCGTCCCAGGTGAGCGGCTGGTCCCGCTCGACAGCACGTCGCACCACCGGACGCTCATCACTCTCTTCAATATCGAGGAGTCCTTGCGGTACCAGATTGTCTGCATCCGCCTCCTCCACCGACATGATCAGCCCGTAGACCTCGTCGCTGCCGATGGCGTGCGTGATACGGTCTCCCGGCGAAAGCGCCCGTTTGGCATAGGCGTAGCAATCGGCCATCCGTCCTCCGCGCAGGTCGAGCACGCTCCTCCCGTAGAGCGCACTCATCGCAATCGCGCGCGGCGTCTCGAAGTGGCAAAGATGATAGGGTCTGAAGAAAACGCAATAGGGCGCCCGGTTGATGATCTTGTAGTAGTCGAGATAATGCCGCTGGAACGGATCGTCGCTGCGCGCCACGACATAGACGCCGCCACCATGCTGGCGTGCACCCAGAATGTAGTCGACATGCGCCTTGCCGCCATAACCGTCGAAATCGAATAGATCGAGAACCTGCTCGACGCGCTCTGCCTTCGGCCCTTCCATGCCGGACACGCGCGGCGTGAGTCCCCGCTCGTTGGCGATCAGCGACATTTCGATATTGAGCTTCGAGCCATCGGTATAGGCAAGACACTGTTCGGGGCTGAGCCTGAGCGACGACGCAATCTCGACCGACCCTTCAAGCGTCCGATAGCGGTCGAGAAACCCTTTCATGTTCCCCGCCTGGACGATGTCGAACCCCCACATCTCGACTTCTTCCGCCATCCGCGCCAGCACGCCGTGCTGGTCGCCTGCGTCGCTGGTAACCACGACGCCCTTCCTGGCGGCAGCGTCGCGAAGGAGATAACCGAGAACGGCATCGATCTCGGCGTTCATCAGCACACAATGCGCACCCTTCTCGATTGCCGCCATGCAGTAGCCGAAGGCAGCAACGATGGAGTTGGTCGCCTCGACAAGCACGTCGCAGGGAATGGCGGGATCGTTCAGCGCCGCGACGCCATCGGTCGCAACATGTGTCGGCTTGGCATAGAGATGCGCCGCTTCGCGAGCAGCGTCGCCGGACTTGTCCGCAATGAAGGACAACCGCATGCCGGGCGTGCGGCCGATCTGATGCGCAATCCCCAGGCCCATGGCGCCCGCCCCGATCAGCCCCACCTGAATCGGTTCACCGGACGCTTCTCTGCGCTTCAATTCCGAAAACACCGTAGCGGCGCCCACCCAGCCGATTTTCCCCAGATGTCGCTCACATCACCCCCGAGACGCTGCGACTGATTTGCAATATAGCATGGCGAGCAGGAAAACCGGCCTGCGAAATACAGGCCTGTGAAAGCAAATGGCCCGGCGAAGCCGGGCCATGAACCATCTTGCATTGCCGGAACGATCAGGCTGCGTGCCCGACCCGGTCTTCCGCGATCGTCACATTCTCGGATGGCAGCGGTGCCTTGCCGAGCATGTGGTCGGAGATCTTTTCCGCGATCATGATCGTCGGCGCGTTGGTGTTGCCGCCGACAAGCGTCGGCATCACCGAAGCGTCGACCACGCGCAGGCCCTGCAGTCCATGCACGCGGCACTTCGCATCGACCACCGCCATCGGATCGGTGCCCATCTTCGCCGTGCCGACCGGATGATAGATCGTCTCCGCCGTCTCGCGAATCCAGGCGTCGATCTCCGCGTCGGACTGTTTGCCCGCGCCCGGCCAGAATTCCGGCCCGCGATAGGCATCCATCGCCCGCTGCGAAATGATGTTCCGCACGATCTTCACACCGTCGCGCATCACCTTCCTGTCGTATTCCGCTTCCAGATAATTCGGCTGGATCAGCGCATGCTCCGCGGGGTTCGTCGACTTGAGCGCGATGAAGCCGCGGCTTTCCGGACGGAGCTGGCAGATATGGACGGTAAAGCCATGCCGGTCGGATTTGACGCGCGCATGGTCGCGCATCATCGCCGCCACGAAGTGAAGCTGAATATCCGGGATTTCGAGTTCCGGCCGGGTCTTCAGGAACCCGCCGCTCTCGAGACCGTTCGAGGTCGCGAGACCGGTCTTGAAGAAGGTGTACTGCATGCCGCTCATGAGCTGCTTGAGCGGATTGGCGACGGTGCTGTGAAGCGTGATCGGCTGCGTGCACTCGTTGATGACGACGCAGTCGAGATGGTCCTGCAGATTCTGGCCGACGCCCGGCAGGTCGGCAACGACATCCAGGCCGAACTTCTTCAGATATTCGCCCTTGCCGATGCCCGAAAGCATGAGGATCTGCGGTGTGTTCACCGCGCCGCCCGAGACGACGATCTCCTTGCCCGCGCGCGCGACCTTCGTTTCACCCTTCTGCGTATACTCGACGCCGACGGCCTTCTTGCCATCGAACAGGATGCGCGAGGTAAGCGCCTCGACCTCGACGGTGAGGTTCGGCCGGCTCAGCGCCGGAACGAGATAGCCCTTGGCCGCGCTGCAGCGTTGGCCGTCCTTGATGGTGAGCTGGTAGGGACCGACGCCTTCCTGCTGCGGACCGTTGAAATCTTCGGTATAGGGGTGGCCCGCCTGCTTGCCCGCTTCGACGAAGGATTCGAACAGCACATTCGTCTTGCGCGGATTGCTGACACCGAGCGGCCCCTGCCCGCCGTGAAAGGCGCTGTCGCCGTTCTCGTTGCCTTCCGAACGACGGAAATAAGGCAGCACGTCGGAGAAGCCCCAGCCCTCGAGACCGAGCTGGCGCCACATGTCGTAGTCGCGCGCATGGCCGCGAATGTAGATCATGCCATTGATGGAGGACGATCCACCGAGCACCTTGCCGCGCGGCCAGTAAAGCTTGCGATTGTTCAGGAAAGGCTGGCCTTCCGTGTCGTAACACCAGTTGGCGAGGTCCGTGCCGATCAGTTTGCCGACACCCGCCGGCATGTGGATCATGAAATTCGAGTCCTTCGATCCCGCTTCGAGAAGCAGCACCTTGTTGGACGGATTCTCCGACAGACGGTTGGCAAGCACGCATCCGGCGCTGCCGGCACCGATAATGATGTAGTCGAAATCGCTCATAAGCCTGTTTCCGGTCCTTGTTGCCCGGCCGTTCACTGGATCGCGGAGTAAATGACGGCCGTCTGCCTGCGCGGCAATGACGGCAGTCGGCTCCCTCTTCCGGCCGATTCCCTGCCCGATTCCGTAAATGATCGGAGTTTTGACGATTGTCGGGAATCGCGGAAGCTGACGCAAGCGTCAATTTCGTACAATGCAGAGGGCCGGCTCCCCCAAATCAGGGAAATATTCGGCCGCAATAACGGGCCCAGTAAAATTTCATTAACCGTGACGCAGTTATTCTGCCATTACAGAATTCGGCGCAATTTGCGCAGTCGACACATCGCAGGCCATACCCGATGCAGCCCGATAACGAAGAACGCCGCAAATACCAGCGTGTCGCCTTTGAGGCGAAAGGCCGGTTCCTTGCGCCCGACGGTTCCGAGCACACGTGCTCGATCCGGGACATGTCGCTTGGAGGCATTGCGATTTCTTCGGATGTGCCCATAGATCTCGGTGCGACCATTATCGTCTATCTGGACGAGTTCGGCCGTTTCGAGGGCAAGGTGGTCCGCGCCTTCGAAGGCGGCTTTGCCATCGAAACCGCGATCAGCGGTCCGCGCCGAGAGCGCCTGCAGCAGCGCCTTGAGGCACTGGCCCGGGGCGAAAAGATCGAGGTCTCGGCTCGTCGCGCCTTTGCGCGTTATGCACCGGGCGAAGCGGGACTCGAGGAAAGCTCGGTCCTTACCATGGCCGATGGCCAGTCCATGCCCTGCCGCATCATCGACATGTCGCTGGGCGGCGCACAGGTGGCCGTCGAAAATCGCCCACCCATCGGTACCGACGTCTCCATCGGCCGCATGACCGGCCGTGTCGTCCGCCACACCGAAGAAGGTATCGGCATCCAGTTCACCGATGTTCCCGAGCGCGCGACCGCCTTCTCCCGCCCCTTCGGCTGATTTCCACGCATCCACGCTCGGCAAGCGCTGCCCCGTCGCCTAGACTGCTCCGCATTAAAAACCAGCGGGGGAAGCCGGTGTCCGGACCTTTAATCACGACTATCGAGAACGATATCGCCGTCCTGACGATGGATGACGGACGCGCCAATGCGCTCGGCCACACCATGATCGACGCGCTTAACAAGGCGCTCGACGAGGCCGAGACAAGTGCAAAGGCGGTGTTGATCGCAGGCCGCGAAAAGCGCTTCTGCGCAGGCTTCGATCTCGACGTCATGGGCTCCGGACCGGAAAACGTGCGAAAGCTGGTGACGGCGGGGGCCGAACTCCTCCTCCGGCTCTACGAATACCGCCTGCCCGTGGTCATGGCCTGCACGGGCCATGCGCTGGCGGCTGGCGGCCTTCTGCTCCTGCCCGCCGATAGTCGCATCGGCACGGAAGGCGACTTCCGGATCGGTCTGCCCGAAGTCGCTATCGGCATGACGATGCCCGTTTTCGGGATCGAACTGGCCCGGGACAGGCTCGCCCGCAACCGTTTTACCGAGGCCGTGACCCAGGCCCGGATCTACGGCCCGGCGGACGCCGTTGCCGTCGGCTATCTTGACGCGGCCGTCCCCGCCCAGAACCTCATGGAAACGGCGAAGGCCCGAGCCGCAGAACTTGCGGGCCTTCAGCAACCGGCCTTTGCCGGCACCAAGCGCAAGGAACGCCAGTTAACGATCCGGCACATTCGCGACACTCTGCACACCGATTCAGACACATTCGACGGCTCAAAACCCCGCTGAAAGCCGCTCTGCGACAATTTTTCCTGACCACTTTCCGGCTCGAAAGCGAGTCGCGACTTGGTTCATCGAAGCGCCCGAAAACGCATGGTCAGGTCACACAAGAATCGCTCCAGGCCTTGATATGAATGGGCTTTTGGCGTGTGAGCCAACATCTGCAATTTTAACTAAAACCGGATCGTTCGAATTTTAGGAAAAGCCCTCTCAAATTTGATCTTCATTAAAATCAAAGTCGGATCACACGCTTAAACGGACGCAAATTCCTCCCTGCCATTCTCCGCATCAAGAGTTCGATAGTCCTTCTTTGGTTGGTGGACGAAATGATGTGGGTAAAGCGTATCGGTGTGTTGGTGGGTATGGCGGCGGGTCTGACGGCGTGTCAGTCGTCTGATCATGTGGGCAGCATCGACAGTTCCCTTTTTGACGACAAGGCAGGTGTGCATCTGGTTGCGGCGAATATGCCGGTCTACCAGCAGGTCTCGCCGCCTTTCGGCTATATCGGCTTCTGCGTCCGCAATCCGGACGAATGCGGTGGCGGGACGGATGCACCGCAGCCGATCGCAATGACGCCCGAAAAGTGGACCGAGCTCAACCGGGTCAACGACTACGTCAATCGCACAGTGCCCCAGGTCTCCGACATGGCGCTCTATGAGCGCGCCGAATGGTGGGCCTATCCGGATGCGCGCGGCGGCGACTGCGAAGACTTCGCGCTCGAAAAGCGCAAGCTTCTGATCGAACGCGGCTGGACGGCGGAGAACCTGCTCGTCTCCGTGGTCCGCGAGTGGAACGGCGACGGTCATGCGGTGCTGCTGGTGAGGACCGATCGCGGTGAGTTCGTGCTCGACAACAAGAACTGGGAAGTCGTCGTCTGGTCGGACGCGCCCTATCAATGGATCAAGCGCCAGTCCGAGAAGCGTCCCTATATCTGGGTCAACCTCGACCAGAAGGCCGTCCGCACCGCAGTGAAGACGCAGGAACTGCCGGCCCTTGGCGAGCCCGCGCCCTTCCTGGCCGCGGCACAGAAGAAATCGCCCGCAACGAACCTCCGTCCGGGCATCGAAGACGGTCAGACCGCGAGCCGCAAGCCCGCAGACAAGCCGACCGCCGCGATCAACTGATCTGCCGACCAGGTCCCGCCGCCCCCCAATTCGGGATCTGGTCCTGTCGAGGCCGGCTCTGCCGCTCCCCCCGCGGCAGGGCCGGTACTTTTTTGGAGCCTACCGGCCCTTCCATTGCGGCTTGCGCTTTTCCGCAAAGGCGCGCGGTCCCTCGATGAGGTCCTCGCTCTTGAAGAGCGCCGCAACGGCCGGATACTTGCCCTCGACCGCTTTCTGCAGGTTCGCTTCATCGAGCCCCTTGTAGACGGACTCCTTAGACGCCCGGATCGACATCGGCGAGCACTCCGCGATGAGCCCGGCCCAGCGCTTTGCCGCCGCGAGCAACTCACCTGCGGGCACGACTTCGTTCACGAACCCAAGTTCCTTGCCCTCTTTCGCCGGCACCTGGCGGCCGGTGAGGATCATGCCCATCGCCTGTTTGGTGCCGATCTGGCGCGGCAGACGGTGCAACCCGCCCGCCAGCGCCGCGAGGCCGACCTTCGGTTCCGGCAGCGCGAAGACCGCGTTCTCGGATGCAACGATCAGGTCGCAGGCGAGCGCGATCTCGAAACCGCCGCCCATCGCGACGCCATTGACGGCAGCAATGACCGGCTTGTTGAGGTCGTAGCGCGCGGTCAGGCCGGCAAAGCCGGACTTCGGCACTTCCATCTTGTTGCCCTCGGCCTGCCAGCGAAGGTCATTGCCCGCGCTGAAGGCACGCTCGCCCTCGCCAGTTATGATGGCGACCCAGAGATCGTCATCCTTCGCGAAATCGTCGAAAATCTTCTCGAGTTCGAAATTCGCCGGCGGATGCAGCGCATTCATGCGCTCGGGGCGGTTGATGGTGACGACGAGGATATGCCCGTCGCGTTCGGCCTTGCAGAATTCGGTCATCGGCGCTTCCCGTTAATTTATTCGCGGTTTGCCGCGATTGGGGCCGACTTTGCCCGCTTGTCCGGACATCGGCAAGCATCCGAATTGTTGACGTTGCGGTAACCAAAACCACTTAAAAATGGAACCAGTATCGTTCCAACTTGAGAAAGCGGCGGCGTTTCCGCCCCGGAAGACAATGGCGCAGTCAGGCGAAGCACCGGCCCAATCGATGGCAGAACACGTGCAGGAAACCACATCGACGGAGGTTCCCTTGCATCGCTGGGTATTGAAATACGGCGACAAGGTCTACGGGCCCTACACCTTCGAGGCCATGAAGGGATATGTCGCCGAGGGCCGCGTGGCGGAGCACAGCCTCATCGCTCCCGAAGGCACGCCCGCCGGCGCCAGCATGTGGCAGTACGCTGTCGACATCCCCGCTTTCACGCCGCTCTTCGCCGTCACGCCGGAAGAGCAGACCTTGCCGGCCGGAGAGCCGACCGCAGAAAATACTGAAGCGGCCACCGACGAGCCCGCCGGGGAAACGACGGACATGCACGGCGATGCGCCCGGGGATGCTGTGGCGGCGGATGAACCCGCACAGCAGCCCGCGGCCGCTCTCCGGCGGCCCACGCCGGAACCGGCCGCCGAAGGGCAGCGCCCCGCTTACGGCCCGGGCAAGGGGCAGATCGACAGGCGCCGCCAGCCCGATACCGCGAACTTCATCATCGTCATGGACATCAAGGCGCGTTTCGCGGGCCCGCTCGAACAGGCGATCATGTCGCTCGGACCGGCCTACAAGCTTGCGCCGAATGTCTGGTGCGTGAACACGGATGCGACGGCGGCAGGATTGCTGAACGATCTCAGCCAGCACATCGGCCGCACCGACACGATGTTCATCGCCGACACGACTCGCGACCGCACGGCATGGAGTTCCATGGGACCGGAAGTGGACGCGAAAATTCGCCGCGTCTGGCGTCGTACCTACTGATTTACCGCGCAAATTCGCCATATCCGCGGCATTTATTCGCCTCGCAAGGTGGCCAGCGGCAGGTCGCAGTGCTATCTTTTGTCTTGTCGATGATTTGAGGGCCTTCGGGTTAACCACCTGCAGGCCCTTGTTTGTTTTATCGGCCCGCAGGTTCATCGAACGGCGCGGTATTCGTTTCCCCGGAGGCGAACGCAGCCGCGCGGAAAGGCAAGACAATGGCAGCACAGAACGGCGACAAGGTGCGTGTGCACTACACCGGCAAGCTTACCGACGGCACGGTGTTCGACACGAGCCGCGAAGGCGATCCGATCGAGTTCGCGATCGGCAGCCAGATGGTCATCTCCGGTTTCGAAAGTGCCGTCGTCGGCATGGAGCCGGGCGACAGCAAGAGCTTCACGGTCGCTTCCACCGAGGCCTATGGCGAACACGATCCGCGCCTCGTGCAGGACGTACCCCGGACCGAGCTTCCCCCGGAGCTCGAACCGCACCCCGGCATGCGCCTCACGGCGACGGGACGCGACGGACGCGAGATCGGCCTGGTCGTGACCGAGGTGAACGACAACGTCGTGCGGCTCGACGCCAATCACCCGCTCGCGGGCGAAGACCTGACCTTCGAAATCCAGCTCGTCGAAATCGCCGCCTGACCGGCGGCGGGTTTCTACTCGGGCGGCGCGAGCGGCAGGCGGTGCTGATGCATCGTCTCGTCCGCCGGCGCGGAAGTTTCCAGCGACGACGTATCCGGCAGGAAGTCGGAGACGGCTTCGCTTGCGGCGTCCGGGCGCGCCAACGGTAGAGGCGTACCGGGCTCACCGGAACGAGCCTGCTCCTCTTCGATCACCGTCGCTTCCTCCGCCGCGTCTTCCGGAACGGCTTCGGATTGCTGCGCCGGATCGGGAATGGGCACCATTTCCACCTGTCCACCGGCCGCGCCGCTTGCCGGCCGCGCCAGCGCGCGCATGATCGAATGCGCCTGCCGCCACCGCAGAACCAGCGGCGCGGCGAGCGCGCTCACATCAGCGCAGCGTGCGGGGGCGGATTCCCCTCTGTCGCACAGCACAGTCGCGCGAATGAGTTCGAACTGGAATTGCGCCCGGCGCAGGAACTCGGGGAAAAGACCACCTTCTCTCGCCGCCTCGACAAGCGGCAGATAGCTGGCGCAGCCAGCTTGTTGTCTTTCCAGCATTTCCGAAAGCGCCGCCTCTTCGGCCTCTTGCAGAGTCCCCGCCTCGCAGATCCGCCACATCAATTCCGCCGTCGCGTGATCGTGGAGAAGAATGAGACCGCGCGCGTCGGCGCGGAGAGATGCGTAGAGCCGGGCGACATCCCGCGGCGACCAGCCGCGGAACCCGTCGACGAAGGCGACGATATCGACCGGCCCTTCAGGCGCGTCGCGATAGCTCTTCCTCGCATCCGGCGAAAGGGTCGGACGAACGCCGCGCTTCAGAAAGGAATATTCACGCGACGAACCGAGATCGGGCGTCCCGTCCGCCTTCGCCGGAATGAACAGGAACTGCAGCCCGAGCGGGCGCTCCTCGATATGGAAGAAGGCGCTGTTCTGCGCCGCGCCGGAAACGCGGAGCGCGCCCTGTGCGCTGCCCGATGCCACTTCCGCCCGCTCTCCGTTCAGCGTGTAGGCAACGCCGGAAGGCATGGCAAGCCGCCCGACAACCCGCCGCTCGGCCTCGCTTAACGTAAGCGCCATGCCCGCCGCTTCGCCGATACCGTCATAGCCGCCATTGAGCTCCGCCGCACGCAGCGGCGGCTCCATCAACGAAAGCACGAGAAGCAGCAGAAGCGCGAGCAGCGCGCGTGCCATTCCTCTCGTTCCCCTCGCCGCGTCTTGCGCGATCAGCCCCCGCATCATGGTCGTCGCTACTCTCCGGGCCCCGCGGAGAACACGCGCTACTTGCCTTTGAATTGAGGCTCGCGCTTCTCCATATAGGCCGTCATGCCTTCCTTCACGTCTTCCGTCCGCATCAGCGGCAGAAGCTGCAGATAGACATGATGCACATGTTCCGGGAAGGGTTCGTTAAGCCCCATGCGCATCATCCGCTTCGCCGCCCGCACCGCGAGAGGCGCGTTGCCGGCAATCTCCGCCGCAATCGCCCGCGCACGCGGCATCAGTTCCTCGTTCGCGACGACTTCGGAGGCGAGCCCCCAGGCAACACTCTCATCGGCGGAAAGCGTGCGACCCGTGAAAATCAGCTCCGCCGCCCTGGACCAGCCGATCAGCCGCGGCAGATACCACGTGCCGCCCGATTCGGGCACCAGGCCGCGCTTGCAGAAGGCGGCCGCGAGCTTGGCGGATTTCGCCATGATGCGGATGTCGCACCCGAGCGCCGTGTCCATCCCGTACCCCGCCGCGCCGCCATTCAGCGCGCAGATCGTCGGCGTCTCCATTTCCTGAAGCACCGTCGGCGGCGTGTTCTTGAGGTCGAGGCTCGTGGAGGTAACGCCACCGCTCGAGCCGATGGAGAGTCCGCCGCCCTGCGTCTGCGCTCGAAGGTCGAGACCGGCGCAGAAGGCGCGTCCCGCGCCGGTGAGGATCACGCAGCGGACTTCCGGGTCGGCGTCCGCTTCCTTCAGCCGCTCCGTGAGCTGATTCAGCATCGTCGCCGAAATCGTGTTCATGCGGTCGGGCGCGTTGAGCGTGATGGTCGCAACGTGATCGGAGACGTCGTAGAGAACTTCCTGCATCTCTTGCGGCTCGGCCTTTGCCTGGCTCATGTCTTCCTCCCTCAAGGTTCTGAGATCGTTTGCCTGAAATATCGGTCCAGCCAGTTTAGCCGATAAAATCAGTCACACGTAGCCTTGCCCCCATCGCCGAACCAGGGATGCCGGATGTAATCGCCCGCGGCGATACCGAGACGCTGCGTCAGCCCGCCATTCACCTCGAGGATGCCGTTCACCGGTACGCCCGACTGATGGATGTCGAGCGTATGCGGCTGCGCCTCTTCGGATATGCGGGCAATGCGCCCGTCCGCCTCGATGAAGATCATGTCGAGCGGGATGTAGGTGTTCTTCATCCAGAAGCTCGCAAGTTCGCAGTTCTGGTAGAAGAACAGCATGCCCGCATCATCCGCCAGTTCGGTGCGGTACATGAGACCCCGCCGCTGCTTGTCGGCGGTGACGACGAGTTCGATCGAGAACTGGTGGCTTTCGCCATCCGCCTTTTCGATCTCGAGCACATGCTCTTCCCCGGCATGCGTCGCCGGAGAAACGAAAACGGTGAACAGGAAAACGAACGCGAGAACCGGTGCAATACGCATCAATCGAGCCGCGTCAGGCCGGCGGCGTATTTCTTCCAGTTCTCGACATAGTGGTCGGCGGACATCCTCAGCGCCGCCGCCGTCTCCTTGTCCAGCGTGCGCACGACCTTGCCGGGCGACCCCAGCACCATCGAGTAGTCCGGAATTTCCTTGTTCTCTGAAATCAGCGTGTTGGCGCCGATGAGGCAGCCCTTCCCGATCTTCGTATTGTTCAGAATGATGCTGCCGATGCCGACAAGGCTGCCCTCGCCGATGGTGCAGCCATGCAGCATCACCATATGGCCGATGGTGACGTTCGCCTCGATGGTAAGCGGCGAACCGGGATCCGTATGCAGCACCGATCCGTCCTGAACGTTCGAGTTTTCACCGATGGTGATGAGTTCGTTGTCGCCCCTGAGAACCGCTCCGAACCAGACGCTGGCGTTCCTTTCGAGCTTCACATTGCCCATGACTTCCGCATTGGGGGCGATCCAGTACTCGCTCTCGCCGGGCAGGATCGGTTTTTTCTCTCCAATGGCATAGACGGGCATGGGTCTCCTCCTCGCGAGCATTGCTTTGCCGGGACTATGACACGTGCGGCCTCGCGATACGAGGCTTGCGAAGCTGCCCAGAAAAAGGCTGTCATCGCTCCGTCAATCCGGCTTCGTAGGCTGGGAGACAGGGACCAAAGCGGGGGGTGACATGGCGGAACGAAAATCCTTTGGCGAGGCACTGGACGCAGCGGACGAACAGCCGGTTGCGCGCACCACCGCGCCCGATCTCGCCGAACTCTGGACCCGGCGCATCGCACGGCGCGGTTTCCTCACGGGCATCGGCAAGGCCGCCCTGCTTGCGTCCGTCTCGCCCTCGATTCTCTCGCTTGCCGCCTGCGGCGAGGCGCCGGAAACGGCACCCGACGCCATATTCGGTTTCGAGGAGGTGCCGCGCGGCATCGATGGCGACCATCATGTCGCCGCCGATCACGACGCCGAAATCCTGATCCGCTGGGGTGAACCGCTGCTGAAAGACGCACCTGATTTCGATGTCCGGAAGCAGAGCGCCGCTTCACAGCTTGCCCAGTTCGGCTACAACAACGACTATATCGGCTTCATCTCCCTGCCTTACGGGTCCGGCGCCAGCGACCGCGGTCTCCTCTGCGTCCATCACGAATACACCAACGACGACCTGATGTACCCGGGCTACCCTGCGGACAACCCGGCGAGCTTCTACACGCAGGACGTCGTGGAAATTTCCATGGCGGCCCATGGCGGAAGCATCGTCGAAGTCGCACGCGGGGATGACGGCAAGTGGAGCATCGTCCGCGACAGCGAATACAACCGCCGCCTCACGCCACTTTCGACCGCAATGACGTTCTCCGGTCCAGCCGCCGGTCACCCCCGCCTGCAGACGAACGAAGACCCGACGGGCCTCCACGTCATGGGCACGTTCAACAACTGCGCCGGCGGCATCACGCCCTGGGGCACGTGGCTCATGTCGGAGGAAAACATCAACTTCTATTTCATGGGCGAGAACGCGGACGCGGACGAAGCCGTGAATCACGAACGCATGGGCGTTCCCGGTAGCCGCTCCTATCCCTGGGGCTACTTCCACAAGCGTTTCGACATTTCACGCGAACCCCGCGAACCGAACCGCTTCGGCTGGGTGGTGGAGGTCGATCCCCTCGACCCCGCCTCCACCCCCGTCAAGCGCACGGCGCTGGGCCGCTTCAAGCACGAGGGCTGTGAGAACACGCTGACGAAGGACGGCCGTCTCGTCGTCTATATGGGCGACGACCAAGCCTTCGAGTACCTCTACAAATTCGTGAGCGCCGCCGAAGTGAGCGCCGACCGTGCGGCGAACGCCTCCCTGCTCGACGAGGGCACGCTCTATGTTGCGCGCTTCGAGGAAGACGGCAGCGGCAGATGGATGCCGCTCGTCCACGGAGAAAACGGCATCGACGAAGCGAGCGGTTTTTCTTCGCAGGCCGACGTCGTGATCGAGGCGCGCCGCGCCGCCGACATTCTCGGCGCAACGCCGCTCGACCGCCCCGAAGACGTGACGCCCAACGATGCGACCGGGAAAGTATATGTGGCTCTCACAAATTCGAAGGAGCGCGAGGAAACAAACGCAGTGAACCCGCGCGCCGGCAATCTCTGGGGGCAGATCGTGGAGCTCACGCCTGAAGGCCGCGACCACGCCTCGGAAAACTTCACATGGACGATGCTCGTCAAATGCGGCGATCCGATGTTTCCGGCAATCGGCGCCGAATGGCATCCCGAAGCCGGCCGCAACAACTGGTTCGCCTGCCCCGACAACATGGCGGTCGACCGGAAAGGCCGCCTCTGGGTCGCAACCGACCAGGGCTCGGGCTGGAATGCTGCATCGAGCTCGGCGGACGGTCTCTACGCTCTCGCGACGACGGGCGAAAAGCGCGGTCTCGCCCGGCGGATATTCCGCGCTCCCGTCGGCGCTGAAGTCTGCGGCCCCTGTTTCACACCGGATGGAACGACACTTTTCCTCGCCGTGCAGCATCCCGGCGCGGATGGCACGAAGAACTTCAAGGGCTTCGAACGCGCCTCGACCTTCGATGACCCGGCAACGCGCTGGCCCGATTTCGCGTCCGATATGCCGCCGCGCCCCTCCGTCGTCGTCATCACGGCGAAGAAGGGCGGCCCCGTCGGCGGCTGATCCGTGAACGGCATATCTGCAGGCGGATGGAACCCGTTTCCCTCCCACGGGTTGCACCTTTAGTCGCTATGGCCCAAGCTTGGCGCTGCGGCAATGAAAACGGCGGTTCGGGCACCCCGCCGGTCAATGCGACATGCAATTGTTCAGGGGCGTCGGTTCATGCGGTTTCTTTTCAGTCTTGTCATCTTCCTGCTCGCCCTGCCCCTTCTCTTCATGGTCGCCTTCGAGCGCGGATTGCTCGACGAATATGTACCTGAAGACCAGATACCGGCCGAGCCCTTCATCCGCGCCGAACTCCTGGAAACGACGAACGGCCCCGATCTCAGCCGCCGCATAAACACGGCGCTGGACGAGGACGCCTATGACGATGCGGTGATGTATGCGGAGATCGCCGACTATATCGATGTGCCGCTCGACGCCGAAACGCAAGCGCGCCTCGAAGCCGAGGACGCCTTCTCGCGCCGCGCCGCACGCAATACCGGAAATTTCGTGACCGGCTTCGTGACCGGCGAAGGCGACAGCACGCCCGCTTTCATGGGCGCGGTGGCCTCCGACCTCACCGTGGTGGGCGACGTGCGCGACATCGGCTCGGAAGGCACGAAGCTCGTGCGCGGCGAGGAGTACTCGAAGATGATTCTCGGCCTTTCCGTCGTCGGCCTTGCGGCAACGACGGCAACCGTCGCGACCGGCGGCGGCGGCCTCCCCGCCCGCATCGGCGTTTCGATCCTCAAGGTCGCCAAGAAGGCCGGCACGATCACGGCGGGTTTCACGCGTGACGTGACACGCGTCCTTCAGGAAGCGATGAATTTCAACAAGCTCGGCGACACGCTGCGCGCCGTCGATCTCGGCGACACCGCGGCGACGCGCCGCGCGATCACCGAATATGCCGATGGCGTCTCGATGGCGAAGGTAACGCCGATCCTCGATGATGTTGCCGCGCTCGAGCGTACAGCCGGCCCCGCCGAAACAGTGCGATTGATGAGGTATGTGGACAATACCGAGGATCTCGCCCGCGTCAGCAAGATGAGCGGCAAGCTCGGCACGAAGACGCGCGGCGTCATCGAACTTACCGGCAAGACGGGCCTGCGCGCCTTCAAGACGGCGTGGAACCTGATCCTGCTGGCGCTCGAATGGGTCTGGGCGATTGTCGGTGGTATCGGCGCCCTGCTGGCGACGGCGCTTGGCCGCCGCGCCGTGCGCGGGCGCCGCCGCGCCTAGGCAGAGAGCATCACGCCGAGAAGAAAGACGCCGGAGAGAAAGCTCCACATCGTCGCGATGCAGCCCGAAAGCAGCATCCAGAACGGTGGCCGGTTCTCGAACACCTGGGCGCGAAGCGCGTTCCTGAGAATGACCGTCGGTCCTGCGAAGACCAGCGCAAGCACTCCCGCAAGCTGGCCAAATGTGGATTCCGACGTGATCTGGAAGCTCGGCGGCTTGCTTGTCACCATGCGGTAGAAGCTGCTGGTGAGACCTGCCGCGACGAACCCCGTCGCGATTGAAAAGAAGAACGCGCTAAACTGATGCATCTGCCCCTGTGCGCCCTTGCGGGCTACCCCTGCTGTCTGTCGTTCGATCCGGCCAGATCAGCGGCGGCCGGTTTCGACCCCCTCGATGAAACGATTGGCGAGCGCGGCGATGCGTGTTTCGGCTGCCGCCACCATGAAATCCGGAACGACCTGTTCGTCGAGGAGCGCCACAAGCGCCGGATCCGAAAGGCTCTCTTTCAGATCGGCGGCGGGCATGCCGCGCGAACGATTGACGATCGAGGCAAGGAGGTCCGAACGCTCGCCGAGGGCGAACTCCGTCTTTCCGAGCCGGCAGGTGCCGAGGTCCGCCTCACAGGCGAACCCCGGCAGCGCCCCCGCGCGCCCGTCCGTCAACGGCAGATGACCCCCGAAAAACAGGAAGGCCCCGGCGATCATCAGCGATTTGAAAACGAAACTGGTCATGCCCCCTTGTCCGCAAACGCTGTACCAGCGGCGGCGGCCCGGGGCGCATCTCGCCCGGATTTTGAAATGATCTTTTAATTTCAGTGGGTTATAAGATGAACGACGAGGCGGGAGCGGGCTCGCACACGGCATCGGGCCATCGGCCCCGTGCCGCTTTGCGCCGAACCTGTTTCAATGCGGAACAGAGCACGGACGGTAAGGGGACGGCGGTTTGGCACGGCGCAACCAATCGAATGACGAACTGGTCCAGGAACGGCCTGCCTGGATCATCCCGGCGCTGGTCTTTGTCGGCGTCCTGACCTTCTCCGGCATCTTCCTCTATTACTATTTCGGCCCCACCCCCGGCGAGTTGCTGGGTCTCGATCCGCGCGCCAGTTCGGCCAGCGGCGAGGTCGAGGCGATTGTCGGCAATACCCGCTTCCTGATCCCCGAGCACTACACCCGCTATCCGAGCCAGCGCGGCGGCGGACGCATCGCCGCCATCGACATGCATGCCCTGCTGCCGGACCTCGAGCCCTATTCGGGTGAACGCCAGGACAGCTTCGCGGACAATTCGGCCGACTCGGATGTCATCTATTTCTCGCTGAACGAAAGCGCGGCGCCTCTCAGCTCGGCCCGCCGCCTGAAGGACATTTATTCCAAATATCTGGAAACCGCGGAGCCCTCCGAAGGCCCGGACGGCCTCCAGCTCTTTCCCTTCCGGCAGGACACTGGCTATGCAGATCAGGATCTGCTTGTCGGCAAGGATGCGGAATCGCGGATGCTGCTTCTGCTCTGCGAGCGCCAGACGCCGCTGATCGAAAGCCCGAACTGCTCCCGCTCGCTGCTCATCGGCCCCGATCTCGAACTCACCTACCGCTACAAGCGGAGCCACCTCGACGACTGGCGCCAGATCGACGACGCCGTTTCGGAACTGGTTTCGGAGTTCGGTGCCGCGGAGCCGACGGACGACCTTCAGGGCACGATACTGGACTGAGCTTACGGCAGGTCGATATCGAGAATCGCCATGTTGAAGGCGTAGGAAACCTCGCCCTCTTCCTCATCCTTGAAGATCACGCCGATGAACTCGTCACCGATATTCACTTCGGCGGAATCGTCCTTCTGCGGCCGCTGGCGCACGATAATCGACGGCAACTGGAACTTCTGGCGCAGATAAGCCTCGATACGCTGGATTTCGGTCTTGTCCAAGAAGCTCTCCCGTCGTCGCTGGATTGTCGGCGTGCCCTAAGCGAGCCGTTCAAGGGGCCGCTGGCCGTGTTCCGAGGTTGTAACCATTTGGCGCCGCCGGTGCAAACCCCTGCGGCGCTTGGTCCGATGGGCGGCAGGCGCGGCCCGTGCCAGTCTTCCCTCAATGGCCATGGAAAAATGGCGGGAGGATTTGGCGATGTCGCGTCGCACACGGAGATTTCTGACCTTCGTCGCCGTCGTTCTGACGGTCGCCGCGGTCCTCTCGCTCGCACAATCGCGGTTTCCGCAGGAGCCCGGCGCGGAGCAGCGCGCCCTGCTCCACCCGGACCCGCGCTGAACCCGTCAGCGCGTCGTATACCCGCCATCGACGACGACTTCCGACCCGGTCATGAAGCTCGACTCGTCGCTCGCAAGGAACAGAATCGCATTCGCGATCTCCTCCGCGATGCCGAGCCGTCCCACGGGATGCAGCATGATGAGCATCTCGCGCATCTCGTTTGCCCCCACAACCGCACCGCCCATGACGCCGCGGTTGATGACGTTCTTCACCATCGGCGTGTCGATGTAGCCGGGATGCACCGAGTTCACACGAATGTTGTAGCCGGCATCCGCGCATTCGAGCGCCGCCGACTTGGTAAGAAGCCTGACGCCCCCCTTCGCCGCATTGTAGTCGCTGGCGCCGGGCTGGCCGACAAGACCGAGGATCGAGGAGATATTGATGATGGAGCCTCCCGCGCCACCCTTTGCCGTATATTTCTTGATCGTACGAATGCCATGCTTGCAGCCGAGAAACACACTATCGAGGTCCACAGAGATGGTGCGCTGCCAGGACTCGAGTGTCTTCTCCTCGATGGGGCCGGATTCCGGCGCTATGCCCGCATTGTTGACGAGAATGTGAAGTCCGCCGAATTTCTCTTCGGCATGTTTCGCCGCCGCTTCCCATTCTGCCTCGTTCACCACGTCGTGACGGATAAAGGTCGCCTCGCCGCCCGCATTGGCAATTTCGTCCGCCACGGCCTGTCCGGCCTGCTCGTCGAGGTCGGTGCAGACGATCTTCGCGCCCTCGCGCGCGAGTATCGCCGCCGTCGCCGCCCCGATGCCCTTCGCCGCGCCCGTCACCAGCGCAACCTTGTTCTTCATCCGCGTCATTTGCCGCCTCCTCCCTTATCATTATGATTTGTTGTCCGGCATTCTGCCGTGGCAACGGTTCCCCGCAAAGCGCGAAAGCGCCGCACCCCGGAGCGGACAACTGCGGATCGTCCCGTGCTATAGAATAATGTCGCAGGAAAAGGCGCCCCGCCGGAAAGACGGGGTGGAGAAGGAGAGAATATGGCCGTCGCCCTCAAGATCACGTTCGAAACCTCGCAGGCCGATCACATCCTGACGCAGCTGCGCGCGTACAAGGAGCGTGAATTCGACCGCAATCCGCCGCGCGGTTTCATCGGCGCAAGCGTAGCCGAGGAAGACGGCAAGGTGATCTTCCGCAGCGACTGGGAAGACGACGACGCACTGGAAAACACGCGCGACAGCGCGCCCTTCGAGGCCTGTCTCGATCTCTGCGATATCTATGCCGACGACCGCAGCGACGAAAAGATCGAGATCTGACGGGCATGGCCTATCCGTCCTCCTACTACGCCGCAACCGCAAACGATGCATCGCCGATCCTCCCTCTCAAGGGTGAGGTATCGGCAGATGTCTGCGTGATCGGCGCGGGCTACACGGGCCTCTCGGCGGCGCTCCATCTCGCCGAACGCGGCTACAAGGTGACAGTCCTCGAAGCCGAGCGCATCGGCTGGGGCGCGTCCGGCCGCAATGGTGGCCAGCTTGGCGTCGGCCAGCGCAAGGATCAGCGCGAACTGGAAAAGCGTCTCGGCAGGGAATGGGCGCATCGCCTCTGGGACCTTGGCGTCGAAAGCAATGCGCTGGTGAAACACCTTATCGCACGCCACGAAATCGACTGCGACCTGAAGCCCGGCCTGTTACAGGCCGCGTGGAAACCCGGTGACGCCGTCTGGCTGCAATCGGAAGTGGAGCATCTCGCGCAGGAATACGGTTACACGAAAATGCGCTATGTGCCGCGCGACGAAATCCGCGCGATGGTCGCGACGGAGTGTTATCACGGCGGCATTCTGGAGGAAGCGGGAGCGCATCTCCATCCGTTGAACTATGCGCTGGGCCTGGCGCGTGCCGCGCGGGAAAAAGGCGTCTCGATTCACGAGAAGACGCGCGTCCTCGACGTGACGCATGAAAACCCCGCCATCGTGAAGACGGCAAGCGGATCCGTTCGCGCGCAGCATGTCGTCCTCGCCTGCAACGCCTATCTCGGAAAGCTCGAGCCCCGCGTCGCCGGCGCCATCATGCCGATCAACAATTTCCTGCTGGCGACAGAGCCGCTGGGCGAGGAAGCTCAAAGGCTCATCCGCGACGACGTCTGCGTGCAGGACACGAAATTCGTGATCGACTATTACCGCCTATCGGCTGATGGCCGGTTGATCTTCGGCGGCGGCGAAAGCTATTCGCCGAACCTGCCGAAGGATCTTGCCGGCTTCGTCCGCAAGCCCATGCTCCGCGTCTTCCCGCAACTTGCGGACAAGCGCATCGACTATGCCTGGTCGGGCGCCGTCGCAATCACGCTGAAGCGCATGCCGCATTTCGGCCGCCTCGCACCCAACATCGTCTTCGCGCATGGCTATTCGGGACAGGGCATCAACATCGCGACGCTGGGCGGCAAGCTCGCCGCCGAAGCGGTCGCCGGACAGGCCGAGCGTTTTGACGTCATGGCAGAACTCAAGACGCCGAAATTCCCCGGCGGCACGCTGCTGCGTTACCCCGGCCTCGTGGCTGGAATGCTCTTCTATGCGTTGAAGGACCGGCTGCCCTGAGGCTCAGATGCCCGCGCCCGGATCGCCCTCTTCGCGGATGATGTGATCCATCGCATGGGCGGGCTTGTCGCAGCCCGCGCAGCCGACGATCTTCGCCGGCACGCCGACCGCCGTGCAATGGGCCGGCACCTCGTGAAGCACCACGCTGCCCGCGCCGATCCGGCTGTATTCGCCGATCTCGATATTGCCGAGCACCTTCGCGCCGACGGAAATCAGCACGCCGCGCCGCACCTTCGGGTGCCGGTCGCCCGTTTCCTTGCCCGTGCCGCCCAGCGTCACGCCATGCAGCATCGAGACATCGTCTTCCACCACCGCCGTCTCGCCGATCACGATGCCGGTCGCATGGTCGATGAAGATGCCGCGCCCGAGCTTCGCCGCCGGATGGATATCCACCGCGAAGAGTTCCGACATGCGGCTCTGCAGATAGAGCGCCATCGCGCGCCGTCCCTCGCCCCAGAGCCAGTGCGCCACGCGGTACGCCTGCAGCGCATGGAAGCCCTTGAAGTAGAGAAGCGGCTGGATATAGGAGTGGCAGGCCGGGTCGCGGTCGTAATAGGCGACGATGTCCGCGCGGGTTGCTTCGCCGATCTCCGGCTGCTCGCGCAGCGCCTCGTCGAGGAGCTCGCGAAGCTGCATCGAATGCACTTCCGCGTTGCCGAGCTTCTGCGCCAGGTGATAGGCGAGCGCGTCGTTGAACGTGCGGTGATTGAGGATCGTCGAATAGAGGAAACTCGCAAGGATCGGCTCGCCCGCCGCCATCTCCTCGGCTTCCTCGCGCACCCGCTCCCACACCGGATCGCACACGGATAGCGGCTGATTCTTTTCGACCGGCTTCGACATGACCCCGCTCCTTCCCTTGCGCCCGCCGGAAGGCCGGGCTGCATGCGCGGAAAACCCCGCGACCTGACCACGGAGCCTGTTGCAAAGAGCTTAATACATAGCGCGCGCCCATGCGAGTTCAATAGGGGAACCCACCTCGACACCACTCATGTTAATCTTTTCCGGAACGCATCATCGGGAGCGGCCACATGCCATTCGCCACCGCGGGCGACATCGAGATTCACTACGAGCGCATGGGCGCAGGCCCTCGCCTCCTCTTCATTTCCGGCACGGGGAGCGACCTGCGTCTCCGTCCCAACGTGCTGGACGGCCCCTTCCCGAAGCATTTCGACATGGCAGCCTACGACCAGCGCGGCCTCGGCCAGACCTCGAAGCCGGACCGCCCGTACAACATGTCCCAGTATGCCGAAGATGCCGTGAACCTCATGGACGCCATCGGCTGGCATTCCGCCCTCGTCGTCGGCGTCTCCTTCGGCGGCATGGTCGCGCAGGAACTCGCCATCGCCCATCCCCATGTCGTCGAGGGGCTGGTCCTTGCCTGCACCTCGCCCGGCGGCGCAGGCGGCGCCTCCTACCCCCTCCACACGCTGATCGGCATGACCCGCGAGGAGCGCGCCCGCCACATGATCCCGATTTCCGATACCCGCCACGACGAGGCCTGGGCCAAGGCGAACCCCGACACATACGAACAGCTCGTCGCCTTCGCCGCGAACGATCCCTATGCGGATGAACCGGGCCGCGAGATGGGCGCCCGCCGCCAGCTCGAGGCCCGCGCCGCACATGACACATGGGACCGCCTCGGCGATATTCGCTGCCCGACCCTCGTCTGCGGCGGCAGATATGACGGCATCGCCCTCCCCGAAACGCAGGAGAAAATGGCATCCCGCATTCGCGGCGCCGAACTCCGCTTCTTCGAAGGCGGCCACCTCTTCATGCTGCAGGACCGCACCGCGCTCCCGGCCATGATCTCCTTCCTCAAGGGCGAAGAGGAAACCTGATCCGCTCCTGATCCGAAACGGGACAGTCCGCCAAGGAAACGTTAAGCCGCGCCGCCTACCCTGAATGCGAAGTCCAGTTTCGCATTCGGGGATCCATGTCCATATCGGGTATGGCGGCCGCCGCCGCCGCCAGTCAGCAGAACCAGATCGCCCAGGCCATGCAGGCCGCCATGCTCCGCGCCGGGCACGAGCAGGAAAAGGCGATGGTCGACATGCTCGCCGAAGCCGCTCAGGCATCGGCGAAATCCACGCCGCCAACCGGACTCGGCAACCGCCTCGACATCAGCGTGTGACGCGCGATGAAGAGGAAGCGCCCCTTCACGAGGTCTTCTCCCCGCTTTCCGCACTGGTTTGGATCGCCGCGCCTGCGCCGGCTGTTCGTTCGCTGCGCGATCCTGGCGATGCTGCTCGCCGGCATACCGCTTGTTCTCGACGACGGACCATCGCCCTCAACCGCCGCCGCAACGTACCGGCCTGACGCAACTGTCCAGCGTGACCGCGCCGCTCCCATCCATCGCCGCATTTCCGTATATGACGGCGACACGATCCGTCTTGGACGGGAGCGCATCCGCATCGTCGGCCTCGACACGCCCGAATACGGCGACAAGGCCCGTTGCCGTGAGGAAGCCCGCGCCGCGGAACAAGCGAAGCAGGCGCTGATCGGTGAAATCGCTCATGGCGGTGTCGAACTCCACCGCCAGGGTACCGACCGCTACGGCCGCACGCTTGCCCGCGTCACGGTCAACGGCCGCGACGTCGCCGATACGTTGATCGCACAAGGCCTGGCTCGTCCCTATAGCGGCGGCTACCGCGCGGGCTGGTGCGGCTGACATACCGTCGATCCGCGGCGCCGGCGCTGCCGCCTGAAGCGCTCCTCATTCACGGGACTTATTGGTCATCCCGCTTTCCTGCTGTGTCGTGAATACAGGTCGCTTTTTCCGTGGACAAATCATCCATCGGAAGACCTGGGCGCTTGCCGTGACGCAGCGTCTCCCTTAAGAAATAATGACAAACATTAGAAGAGTCTCAGACCCCTCGGGGAGAAAACGTCATGGGCCGCAAGATCCTTTTCATCACCACCGACCAGATGCGCTTCGACGCCATCGGCGCGAACGGGCAGAAGGTCGCGAAGACCCCGGCCATCGATGCGCTCGCCGCCGGCGGCATCAACTACACCCGCGCGCATAACCAGAACGTCGTCTGCATGCCGGCCCGCTCGACCATGATCACCGGACAATATGTCTCGACGCATGGTGTCTGGATGAACGGCGTGCCGCTGCCGGAAGACGCGCCCTCCGTCGCGCAATATCTCCACGACAAGGCCGGCTACAAGACGGCGCTCATCGGCAAGGCGCATTTCGAGCCCTTTTTCGACCCGAAGCAGAAATTCTACGAAACGCAGATGGCGCGAAAGGGCGAGAACGGCCCGCATCGCGGCTTCGACCACATGGAGCTCGCGACGCACTCGCCCTTGATCCTCCATTACAACGAATGGATGAAAAAGAACCACCCCGAAGAACTCGCCGGCTTCTACCGCAACCTCAACGACAAGTTCCAGGTGAACGCCGCAGGCGGCGGCGAGACCGGCGGCTGCCAGCTCCACTTCAATCCCGTCGCGCGCGAGCATTATCACACCGACTGGGTCGCCGACCGCACCGTGAACTGGCTCTCCTCCATCGGCGCCGAAGACGACTGGTTCTGCTGGATGAGCTTCCCCGATCCGCACCACCCCTGGGACCCGCCGCAGTCCGAACTGAAACGCCACCCCTGGCGCGACACGGCCCTGCCCGCGTTCTATCCGGGCTCGAAGGAGAAGATCGAAAAGGTGCTCAAGGACAAGCCGCAGCACTGGATGGAGTGGTACACCGGCGAGCGCGTGACGAACTTCGAGGCGCCGCCCGACTTCCGCGCCTGCGACATGACCGCAGATCAGGTGCAGGAGATCAACGCCTTCACCCATGTCGAGAACGAGCTGATCGACGAGGCGATCGCGAAAGTCATGGCATATATCGAAAAGCGCGGCTGGGGCGACGATGTCGATGTCGTCTTCACCACCGACCATGGCGAGTTCCAGGGCGAGTTCGGCCTGCTCTTCAAGGGCCCCTATCACGTCGACGCGCTGATGCGCCTGCCGATGATCTGGCGTCCCGCGAAGTCCGCGAAGGTCGCCCCCGCTTCCGTCGAAAAGCCCGTCGGCCAGGTCGATCTCGCGCCGACCTTCTGCGAGATCGCGGGCCTCCCCGTCGCCGACTGGATGCAGGGCAAGCCCATGCCGAAGTCGGACGCCGAAGGCGACAGACAAAACCGCCAGCGCGTCTTCACCGAATGGGATTGCCAGCATGTCGACGGCACGACGGTGGGGCTCCGCACCATCTACCGCGACGGCTACACCATCACCGCCTATCTCCCCGGCACGATCTATGACGGCACCGAGGGCGAGCTCTACGACCATGAGGAGGACCCCGGCCAGCTCCGCAATCTCTGGAGCGACCCGGCTTATGCGTCGCTGAAGTCGGATCTCCTCGCCGACCTGAAAGACGCCGAACCGCCCCGCCGCGAGCCACGCCTAGATTGCGTGGCGCCGGTCTGAAACAGGATTGTCATGCCCGGGCTTGACCCACTGCTGTCCGGTTAAGCATATGCGATCTCCAGTTGCGCTGGATTTGGCGGTGTCGGATCGGGTGGCGGCTGCAACAAGTGGTGGATACTTCGTCGGGTGAGGAGG